>Ga0326727_10000019_pt1 | contig 784608 bp, 696 predicted proteins | sample MB2enrmetagenome_FD_207643 | JGI IMG/M metagenome (GOLD analysis project Ga0326727, IMG submission 207643) | Lab enriched peat soil microbial communities from McLean, Ithaca, NY, United States - MB29MY | ecosystem: Environmental > Terrestrial > Soil > Wetlands > Peat | place: USA: New York...
ATCCTGGAGCTGTAGAAGGTTCCAAGGGTTAGGCTGTTCGCCTATTAAAGCGGTACGTGAGCTGGGTTCAGAACGTCGCGAGACAGTTCGGTCCCTATCTGTTGTGGGCGCAGGAGATTTGAGAGGACCTGTCCTTAGTACGAGAGGACCGGGATGGACGAACCTCTTGTGTTCGAGCTGTCATGCCAATGGCACCGCTCGGTAGCGAAGTTCGGTAGTGATAACCGCTGAATGCATATAAGCGGGAAGCACTCCTCAAGATGAGATCTCCCAACCCGTAAGGGATAAGAAGGGCCCAGGAAGACTACCTGGTTGATAGGCTGGAGGTGAAAGTGCAGCAATGCATGTAGCTTACCAGTACTAATCGCCCGTTCGGCTTGACCATAAAATTTACTCGGTGCAGATAACAGTTGTCAGTTCTCAGTTGGGTAGGGCGCGGTTTTGGCCGTGCCTTAGTTAGAACCTGAACTATATCCAGCAAGGTTGTTGAAGTCGTTCGAACCTGGATGACTGAGATGCAACACTGATAACTGTTGCGCCGACGCTTTTGAAAAGAAAGCAAAGCCGAAGTACGGTGGCAGAAATCGGAAACAAAAGAACAAGAAAGTAAGCCACACCCAATCTATTCAGTTGTGAGGTTTCGTCCTCACGATCTTTGAAAAAAATCAGCTTCTAGCTCCTTAGCTCTAGCTCAATCCAACGAGCTCAGGCTGTGAGCCGGAAGCCGACAGATCAAGTTTGCAGCGACGAGTCTTCCCGTTTAGCGATGCTGTATTCGCCGGGAGATTCAAGCTAGTAGCCAGAGGCTAGTAGCTAGGAGCTGCTTCAAGTTGTCGGTGATCTTACCGCGGGGGATCCACCCGTTCCCATCCCGAACACGGAAGTTAAGCCCCGCAGGGCCGATGGTACTGCACGCGCCAAGTGTGTGGGAGCGTAGGTCGTTGCCGGCATAAATAAAGGCCAGTCTGAGAAATCAGATTGGCCTTTTCCTTTTCGTTCGGGCCAGTGACTTTCGTCACTCGTAGGTTCAAAGACAGGCCGAATATCATCGTATCACCGTGTCTTCCGAGAGCCTAAACAGCGGTCGGCCCGCCTACGAGCGTTTCTTGCTCCTGCTACTCGGAGAGGTCATCGCTGGCTTTTTCCTTTATGGCATTTTCACGTTTATGCCTACTGCGTTGCAAATGGTGATCACTTTTACGAGTTGGGTGGTAATTGCGAACGACAACATCTCCCATCCGAAGAAAAACAAAAGCCTTGCTTCATTGCTTTGTGGAATTACTGCCATCTATGCTGTTTGTACCGGTGTCGCGTGGAGAGTTACTCATCAGGACATTTGGTCAAGGCTCATGCTCACAGGGCTATGTCTGATGGCCGCCCTCATATTCCTGGATCGGCGAGCAGATGACTAAGAAAGATCCTTCGCAAGGAACGCTCAGGATTTCGGCTGCGGGCTCCCGCTTCGCTCACGCCCGCAAAGCGCCTCAAGTTAAGCCCCGCAGGGCCGATGGTACCGCACGCGCCAAGTGTGTGGGAGTCCTTCGGCAAGCTCAGGATAAACTTCGGTCGTTGCCGGCATAAATAAAGGCCAGTCCGAAAAATCAATTTGGCCTTTTCCTACGACGGTCAAACGCTAACGTGTTTCTCCGTCCTTTTTGTTGCGGTCGCGAGCACCGAGAAATCTCCCCGTAGGACGGCTGCGCGCACGCACTCGCTGCAGTACTCTTCATTCAGGCACTGAATCATCTGGTCTATCGTGCCGGTTGCGTCGTCAGGACCGTCATACGCAACACGCCTCATGTGGAACGACAATGCGATGGTCGGGTCGCGATGACCATGCCGACGCTTGCGGACCTTTACCTCGTAGCCTAGGGACCCGATTCTCTTCAGCTCTCTGATGCACTGCGAAACCGGCAGCCCACTTACGCGCCGCAAGAAGTCCGGGGAGACGTGCACATTCTCTGGCAGGTCGGTCGGACAGCCGTAAATAAACATGTCTGCGACAAGGTTCTTCTCCGCTCCGGACATGCGCCGCAAAGTTTCAACGAACTCCTCGGCCTGCGCAAGAGCGTACTCCTTAGGCCGCCTGTGATTGAGGCCCATGCGCTTGAACAGGCGGTCAGGGACTGGCGGAACGTAGTATTCGCGCGCAGGCGTTCCCACCTTGTCCACTATCAGGTCGGCGAGCTGCGTTGAACTCAGCTTCTTCAGGTCAACATAGCCGACCGTGGGCGTTAGACCGGGCAGAGGAGTGCTGTCGAACCGCGCCGGCAAAATATACTCATGGTTTTCGCTAAAAGCACGAGCCTGCGCGGCCTTCCGCTCGTGAGTTGTCCACAGCTTTTTGGCATAGTTCTTCGAAATGAAAAGGACACAGTACCTGGCTGCGTTTCGATAAACGTCGTCCAAGTGCCCATATAGGTCCCTACCCCAAAGAGAAACACGCTCGTATTCGTCATAGAACGTCCGGAGGCCTTTAGTACGCAACCGGGAGGCCACCCGCGCAACATAAGGCCGATCTTCTCCGGCGAAGGAGAGGCAGACATCGTATTTCGGTTGTTTGGCCTTACGGCTGCTGCTTGCCAACTTCATGTCCTCCAGGAAATGAGGCTACAGGGGGATGATAACGCCTTTGCGACGAACGGGTGGGGGGGCCTTCGCCGAGAACGCTCAGGATTTCGGCAGCTAGCTTCCGGTCGCCAAAGGCGAAGGCGGAGATCCTGATAGAGTAATTCGCAAACTCCGAAAGGATGATATGCCGCTCAAAATCCTTCTCCCAATCGTGTTGTTGGCCGCGACCTGCGGCGCGTCTGCACAACGGTCTGGGACGTCCGTGGATTCCTCCCCTGTGTGGAACGACAATTCTCTCATCGCCGTTCAGAAAAACGGTGGAGATCCGGGTCGCTCAGGCGATGTCAAGATCGAGTTCTATGGACACGATGCATTCAAGATCATATCGCCGGCCGGTTTGACGATTCTCACCGATCCTTGGCGGAATGATTCAACTGGCCTTTACCCGAAGTGGTTCCTGAACGAGTTTCCAGCAGTTCGGGTCGACATCGTTCTTTCCACGCACGCTCATTTCGACCACGATGCCGTCGAGCGTCCGAACGGACTCGTGGTGCTCGAGCGCCTGGTGGGGCAGTTTAAGCTTTGCGATATCGAAATCACGGGCCTTGCCGACAAGCACCAGTGCGATCGTACGTCCGCAGACTCAGTTGCGAAGACTTGTCCGCCAAACAACGAGATCGGGTTCGACAACGCGATCCAGATTATCCAGACCGGGGGGTTGCGGATCGCCATGTGGGGCGACAATCGCGCGGAGCCTGATCCATCTCTCGATCATTATTTGAAAAATGTCGATGTGCTCGTTCTGCCGATCGAGACCGTACTCACGCGCGCCGAGGTAGATCGAATCGTGCAGAAATATGATCCCAAGGCGGTAATTCCGTCCCACTATTTTCTTAACGGTCTAACGACCACCGTCTCGGGTCTGGAATCGGCCGATGGATGGGTGAATGACCAGGAGAAGGTTCATGCGGATGTCCGTCGCCTCGACCGAGCGGATTTGACGCTGAATGCGGCGGAGCTGAAAACAGCGCATCGCAGAATCTATTACTTCGACAATCACTTTGAGAAATGAAATTCCATGTCTCTCACAGGTTCCGGTCTCGCTGCGCTCGCGCGTCGGAATGACAACGGTCGGGTCGGGGCGTTCACATTGGTTTTGCGCGTGCCAGCGCGGCCACGGTGGCTTTGGTCGCGGTCAGATAGTCGGCCGGAGAGAGAAGGATCTGCATGCCCCGAACGCCGGCTGAAATGGAAATAACGTCGAAGAGCTCGATGGTTTCGTCTGCGTACACGGGATAGTCTTTTTTCGCAGCGAGAGCGGTGACGCCTCCGCGGATGTATCCGGTGAGCGCTTGCAGTTCTTTCACTGGAACGAGTTGGATCTTGCGGTTTCCTGAAGTCGCAGCCAGGGCCTTGAGATCAAGTTCGGCGTCACTAGGGATGACGGCGAAACAAACGCCGCCACGGTCGTCGCGCGCCACCAGGGTTTTGAAGACCTGCTCGGGTGGGAGTCCAATTTTGGCGGCCACGCTTTCCGCGGCCAGGTCGTTCTCGTCGACCTCGTAGTCGCGCAGTTCATAGCGAATTCCCAGTTGATCGAGCAGGCGAACTGCGTTGGTTTTGTGGGTCACGCGAGAATTGTAACGTGGGCGCAGAAACTCTTGGCCGGCTACTTCGGGTTCTCGCCGTCGGCCTTTTCCGCCGCGGCGATGAAAGCCTTCAGCTCTTCGATATCTTCCGGAAGCATCTTGACGAAGTGAATTCCGTTGCCGACTTGCGGGTCGCAGGTGACAACTTTGGCCTGCACGAGCAGCGTGCCATCTATTTGAAGCTTGAGATCCAGAACGGTGCCGACAGGAAAAGGAAAAACGCTCTCGATGTAGCAGCCGTGCAGCGCGATGTCGGAGGTCGCTCCGCGAAGAGGGGTGTCGTTGCCCTCGAGATAGATCTCAACGGGAACCTTGATTTTAACGCGGGGATCGCTTCGTCGCTCCGGCGGTGGAGGCATCGCGCAAGTCTCCAGACAGTCGCCCAGCTCGGACGGGCAAAAGTATAGCAGGCATAGAAACGCGAGTCGTGCAATTTTTGTAGTCAGGAGAAGGCCACGCTCTGCACGAGCGTGGCCTTCTCTTTTTGTGCTTAGGCTGCGGCTTGCTGCTGATAGGCAGGGACAAATGATTGGGCAACGAAGGTTTCGAAGGGAGTCGGGGTTGTGCTGCGGAGAGTGCGAGGTTCGAGCACACGCATGTGTCCGGAGTTGAGTGCCGCGGCCATTTCGAGGATGAGGCCGGCCATGTTGTCGGACATACCCATCCGAACGAAGGCCGCGCGAATCTGATCGTCGGGTGCATGAACGTAGCCGAGGTTAGGTTTGCCGATGGCCTTGCCGATGATGCTGGTGGCTTCGGTATAGTCGAGGTCGCGCTGCCCGTGGAGTTCCTGGGTTTGCTTCCCCTGGAAGTCGAGGCGCATGAGGGCGTCAGCTGCAGCGGCGCCGATGTCGTGAGTGTCGATCATGGGAAGCTTGAGATCGGGACGAACGGGTCCAACGGCCGAGCCTATCACGCGGATGGCAGCGGCTTGCCCCAGGGTGTTCGTCATGAAATATCCGGCGCGCAGGTGCAGAACGTTGGCGGACGCGATCTGATTGAGCTTCTGCTCAAGGTTGTGAAGGCCGACGACGGGGCCAGTGCCGGAGGATTTGTCAGCGCCGAAGCTGCTGAGTGAAACCACGTTTTGGACTCCGGCTGTCTGGAGCGCGGCGGCAATGGCGTCGCTGGTGCGATCCTGAAAGGCGCGGTAGTCGGTGCTGGTGTTGTTGGGTGGAACCATGACGTAGGCGGAATCCGCCTGCTGAAAAGCTTTGGTGAGGGCGGGTGCGTCGCTGAGGTCAGCGATGAAGATCTCGGCGCCATTGGCCGCGAGAGGTTGAAGGTGAGTCGCGTTTCTGCCGACAGCGCGAACTTTCTGGCCGCGGGCCAGGAGCGTCTTCGCCACGATGTGTCCGGTATTACCGCTTGCTCCAAGAATCACGTGCATAGGAACCTCCATTCGAAGGTTGGATGCACGAGGGTGCGTTTGGACTCCACGCTGGAAGGGCAAGGCAGTGGCTAAACCTAAGGAGAAAAATCAGGTTCCTCAGCGGGCCGCGCCCAGTTCGGAATGACATGACCTATTCGAGAGGGCCGCTGGGAGGCATAGGCGAGCTACGCGAGTGTTTGTCCCAAGGCGGGCGCCGGTCATGGTTACTTGAGGGATGACCGGCGCCATTTCGTGAATTACTGAGCGGGGGTTTCAGTGGGTTGCGTGTTGGTCTTGACTTCAGCGTTGACTTCGGGAACGGTGATGGGATTGATCTTCACTGAGGCCAGGATCTTCTCGAGGCGCTGGAAGACTTCATCGCGGTTGACCGGTTTGGTGGTCGAGTCCGTTGTCGGCGAAGAGTTAGATTCGGTGGTCGCGACTTTCAGAGCGAACTCGTAGCAGGCTCCGTTCTGGAAGACGTGATAGTACTTCGATGCTTCTTCGCGAAGACCGCTGGTGGTTTGGCCGGAGGTGGTTTCGCTGGACTGGAGTTCCATGTCGCCGATCATTAGCTTGGAAATCGGCGGAGTCGCCAGCTGCGCGGTGGCTTCGACCGTAGGATCCGCGGGGGCTGCGGGGTTTGGCTGCGGCACGGAGAACTCACCGCACTGGTCAGCAGTAAGAGTCTTGTTCATGCTCACGTTGAAGAAGGCTGAAGCCAAGTCCGAGTTGGGATACGTGGATTCAGGCACAGATACGGCTGCGAGCGCAACTCCGCCGGGCTGTACGAAATCCATGGGGATGGGACTGGAAGAAACGAGTTCGGTAGCGGCGTCGCCGGTCTTGAGAGCGTACTTGCGGGGATATTGGAAAGAGACTCCGGTGGTTTTGTCGGCGTAGGTCAAAGTCGGCGGGGCTTTGTGGACAATTTTTTTGTGCACGGGCTTGGCGGCGGCTTGCTGCACGGGCATTACCGGAGCCGGTGTGGAACTGGTTGTAACGGGTGGCATGGGTTGAGCGACTGGAGTCTCGGAGCTTACGGGTTTGGGTTTATCGCTGGAGCATCCCACGGCAACTGAACAAACGATCAGAAGCGCGGCGAAGATCAGCGTGCTGGTGTTGTCGAAAATCTTCTTACCCCAAGTCACGGAATTCAGAGTGGGTGGGGTCGAGCGGAACAGGTTGATATGGTTCATGGTTGGTCACCTCCTGCTGCGGAGCAGCGCTTTGGAGAGTGCATGGAGGGGGCCAGTACATGGGGCATTGATTTTGCGCGGGTTAGAGCAAGTTGAGGAGGCTGCAGACGTGGCGACGTGGACACTGTGTGGGGCGCGGGACACGGCTTTGTAGAAGAAGGCTCGGCTGGACTGACTTTCGACTATCCTTGATTCGTGAATGCAAATTTGACAACTCTTTACCGGCCGGTGGGCCAAACGGAATTCGAGTTGGTGCGGGCAAGCGGGTTCCGAGAATTCCCTCCACGGTTGCCGGAGCAACCGTTCTTCTATCCCGTCCTAAGCGAGGAATATGCAGCCCAGATTGCACGCGACTGGAATACCAAGGATGAGCGCTCCGGTTTAGCGGGCTACGTGCTGCGGTTCAATGTACAGACAGATTTTCTTCGGCGATATGAGGTCCACGTGGTTGGGAGTTCTAACCACCGAGAGTATTGGATTCCAGCAGAGGAGCTTTCTGATCTGAACGCGAATATTGTCGGCGGGATCGAAGTGGTCTCGAGGTTTCAGGGAATCAGATGAGGTTGTGGATCTGATGTGCGCTGAGGGACGGTTCCAATCAAGCAAGTCATTACCGCAGCGCTGAAGCGCTGCGCCACCCAAAAGCAAGGTGTGATTTCAGCAAGGGGTATCGAGTTTTCTCTCTGCCGTGTAATTTCCTTTTGGTTATTTCCCCTGGCACGCCTCAGCTTCGGCGAGCCAGCCGCGGCGTAATTTTTCGGCGGGGATGCTCGATAAGTAGGGCTTGATATCGAGGATCGGCGTTCCATCGAGCATATCGACGCCGCGGACGTGGAGGTTGGCGCCTTCGCGGCGGAGCAGTTCGACGATAGTCATGCCGATTGGATTTGGACGGCGGGGAGATCGTGTGGCAAAGACGCCGTGCGGACGATTATCGGAGGGCGGAGTGCCGAGCAACTCGAAGCCTTGGGAGCGGTCGAACTCCCAGAGGATGATCAGATGCGAGAAGCCTTCAATGTCAGTGAGTCCGGGCTCGAACTCAGGGAGGATGTTGAGGACGCCATTGGCCTCGTGCTTTGCGCCGAGGCCTTTGGGAATCTCGCTGGTGTTTTTGTAGGGGCTGGTTACATAGCCGATGGGTTGCGAGGTAAACATAAGTCACGACGGCGCGGCTGAAGCCGCGCCCTTTCAAAGCCATCTATGCGGCGGCGATGCGGCGCATCAGGTCTTCCTGTTCTGACTTGCTTTCGGCGCCGATGGTGAAGGCGTCAAGGATGCCGAGCGATAACGCGTATTTGATGGCTTCATCCTGACGATGAGCAAGATCGCCCTGGCCGAGAATCTTCATGCCGACGACGGCTTTGCCGGCGGCTTTCATACTTCTCAAAACCTCAACCACGGTTTCGGGGTCGGCGTCCATATGAGAGCCGATGGGATTGATGCGGGCGAAATCGACTTCGACCCAGGGAGATTTCGCGGCGGCGCGCAGGGCCTCGATGCTGTGGCAGGAGCAGCCGTGGGCGCGGATGATTCTTTTCTGCTTGGCTTCTTCAAAAACATCCATGACGCCGCGGTAGCGAGTGGTCCAATCGGCCTCGGTGAGGCAGTGCATGAGGCAGATATCGAGATAGTCAGTGCCGAGCTCGCGGCGGAAGCGGTCAAGATCGGCGCGGGCAGTGGCGGGATCGCGGGCCCAAGTTTTCGTGAGTACGGTGACCTTGTCGCGCTGCACGTGTTTGAGCGCCTCGGCGACGTGAGGATGGCTGCCGTAGGCATCGGCGGCGTCGAAGAAGCGAAGGCCGTGATCGTAACCGTTGAGCAGAAGATCGGAAAGTCCTTTCACGCCGAGCGCGGTTTGATTGGAATGATGGCCGGAGCCGACCGTCCCAGTTCCCATGGCGAGTCGGCTGGTTTTGATGCCGGTACTGCCGAGGGTGATGGTGTCGGTGCCGGAAAATCTTGCGGGAAGAGTGGTGTTGGCGAGAGCCGCCAACAGATTTTTCGAGGTGAGCCAGCCGACGCTGAGACCAGTGGCGGAGCGAATGAGGAATTCGCGGCGATGCATGGGAACCTCCAATGGCGGCTTCGGTACCGCGTTTCGACTAGGCTACATCAAACCAGCGGGCTGCGCGGACAGTAATTTGGAGGCGGCGGCTAGAAGCCGAAACACAGGCGGGCGTAGTAGCACTGGGTAGATCGGGACCCCGGAGTTATTCGAATTGCCTGCGGAAGGCAGAGAGTTGTTGATGGATTTCCGCGACTTCCCTTTTTAATTCCGCGACTTCGTTTTCGAGATGGGAGAGGCGGTCGGCGGCGAGGCTCGCGTGGTCCGGCGCGCGCGAGACGGCGCGGACTGCATCCGTATCTATGGTTGCCGGCGCGTCACCGGAGAACAGGTGCATGTAGCGCGACTCTTTGGTTCCGGGCTGGCGAGGGAGGACAGCGGCCAGCGGAGGCTGGCGCTGGCTGAGGCGGTCGAGGGTGGACACCACGTCGTCGAGGGCCTCGAAGTGATACATGCGTTCGGTACGGCCGCGAAGTTCGCCGGGAGTTTGCGGGCCGCGGAGGAAAAGTACGCAGAGAACGGCGATCTCGCGGCGATCGAAATTGAAAACTTCCTGCAGGCGATGTTCGTACTTGGTGACGCGGCTATCGGCGCCACTGGCGGGGCCGGCGAGACGCTTTTCCTGCAGCGTGGCGAGCGCGTCGGCAACCGAATCTTCTTCAAGGGTCATCACCGGATCGCGATTATTTTTTTGATTGCAGGCGTTGACCAGAGCGTTGAGGGACAGAGGGTAGTAATCGGGAGTGGTAATGTCTTTTTCGATCAGAGCGCCGAGGACGCGGACTTCGATTTCGGTGAGGACGAAGAGCATGGGTCAAGATTCTCATGCGAGAGCCCTCGGAAGTCAAAGGCCCCACCCTCTCGCTTAAACCGCGAGAAGGATGGGGCACCGCTGCATTCTAGAAAAGAGCGGTGGGGCGGCGCTTCCAGGGTTTGCCTTTTTCCTGGGAAACTTTTTCTACGTCGTTGACGTAGGCTCCAACTTGGGTGACGAGGTGATGCAAGTCGTTGCCGAGGCTGAAGAAGGTGAAACCTTTTTCAAGGAATTCGCCGACGCGGGGAGTGCCGAATAAGAAGATCCCGAGGATCACGTTGTTCTTGCGGGCGTGCTCGATTAATTTTTTCGTGGCGGCATCGAGTTCGGGCGACGTGTACATGTGGGGGAACTCGTATTTGTTGTAGAGGCCCATGGACATACAGAGATCGTTCTGACCGAGGAAGAGAATATCGACGCCGGGAACGGCGGCGATTTCGGCGATGTTTTCGATACAGGAGGCGGTTTCGACTTGCAGGCAGATGATGCCTTCTTTATTGAAATTCCCGGCGTAGCCGAGGAGTCCAGCCTTGTTCATGCTGCGCTGGGGAAAATAAACGGAGCGCGTGCCAACGGTGGGATATTTAGTGCAACTGACGGCCTGGCGGGCCTCTTCGGCGGTGTTGATGTAGGGGATGAGGACGCCGTCGGCGCCGAGATCGAGAGCCTGCTGGATGCCGGGACGATCGTCGTATCCGCCGACGCGGACGATCGACTTGGCGCCGCCACTGGCGATGGCGCAGAGCATGTATGAAAGTTTTTCGTGGTCCATGGGGCCGTGCTGGGTATCGACGAGCAGCCAGTCATAGCCGCTGTGGGCGATTTGTTCGGCGACGGTGGGGCTATGTGAGTTTAGGAAGAGGCCGACCTTGGGCGTGCCTTGATGCAACTGCTTCTTGAATTCGGAACCGCTCAGCGCGGGTTCGGGCATGCGAAGTTTCTCCTGACGAGCAAGTTGAATTGTGTAGTGTAACGCAAGGGAGGCGCAAAGACGGCGAAGGCGAAGTGTGAATTTATCGTGAAGGTATGACCGGGGGACAGGGGATTGGGAATTGGTATAGTCTTGCGAGGATTATTCGTGGTCACGAGTTGAGCGAGGAGCGACTATGCGAATGCTGCTGAATTGGGTGCTGAGTGCGCTGGCGGTTTGGATCGTGTCGCGAGTGGTGCCGGGAATTTCTGTGAGCGGGATCAAGGAGGCGTTGATCGCGGCGCTCGTCATCGGCTTCATCAATGCAACCATCGGCGCGTTGCTGAAAATTTTGACGTTTCCTTTGACTCTTGTGACGCTCGGGTTGTTCTGGTTTGTGATTAATGCGCTGATGCTCGAACTGGCGTCTGCGCTACTTTCTCCGAGTTTTCACGTGCGCGGATTCTTTGCGGCGTTTGTAGGCGCGATCGTGTTGAGCGTGGTCAACCTGGTGCTAAAAGGGATCGTGATGCCTTCCAGGGACGGTCGCTAATTCGTCACAATTGGTCGTCAAGCCTTGGTGGGGCTGGCTTCCTGGGCTGACTTCTGGGCTTGATCGCCTTCCAATCTTCTTCGGTCAGGGCGCGGCCCAGATTGCTGAATTCTCCGGCGCCTTGCAGGAATTCTCCGCCGTCCATGCGAATGACTTCTCCGTTGATGTAGCCGGAGCCGTCGCTGACCAGGAATGCGGCGAGGTTCGCCAACTCTTCCGTGGTGCCAAAGCGGTGCAGCGGGTTGCGATCAAGCGCGAGGGCCTCGATTTCAGGGCGTGGCATCAGGCGGGAGAACGCGCCTTGCGTGGGAATGGGGCCGGGGGCGATGGCGTTCATGCGGATTCCGCGGTTGCCCCACTCGACGGCGAGACTGCGAGTGAGGGCCTCGACTCCAGCCTTCGAGATAGCGGAGGGAACAACGTAAGCGGAGCCGACTGGGGCGTAAGTTGCCGAGATGCTGAGCACGGTGCCGGGGAGGTTGGATTTGAGCCAGCGGCGTCCGCAGGCCATGGTGGCGTGGAGTGTTCCAAGGAGCACGATGCCGATGACGGATTCGAAGGCGCGCGGGGAAAGTTCTTCGGTGCGGGCGATGAAATTTCCAGCGGCATTGTTGACGAGAATGTCGAGCGGACCTTCTTCCCAGATGGAATCGATCATGGCTTCGACGGCGTCGAGGTTGCGGACGTCGCAGGGAAGAGCATGGATGGTGCCTTTGGTGACGGCGGCCAGTTCGGCGGCGGTTTCCTCGAGCACATCCTCGCGGCGACCGCAGATGTGGAGAGTGGCGCCGAGTTCGAGGAACCGATGAGCCATGGCTTTCCCGAGGCCTGTGCCGCCGCCAGTGATGAGGATGCGCTTGTCGCGGAGAAGATCGCTGCTGAACATGGGAGCTTGCCTCGATTCTGAGATGTTAGCAAACAGGTTCCTCACCGGGCTTGCCCACGGTTCGGACTGACAAAATTACATCGGCTAGGATGCTACGGATCGCGTGCCACGCGGAAGCCGTAATCGGCATACTGAAATTCTGGAGGAATGCTGGAGCGGGTGGAGCAGCGGGAGACTTTCACGTGATGGCGCCAGGATCCGCCACGGGAAGCTTTACGCTGAGCGAGTCCTGGGCGAGGTTCGGGGCCCCGGGGACTGCGCTCGGGAGAGACGGAGTAGTAGTTGGGATCGTACCAGTCGCTGCACCACTCGTGAACGTTGTCGCACATGTTGTAAAGACCAAATGTGTTGGGGGCGTAAATGGCGACGCGCTCGGGGCCCGTCTGCCAGCGCGCGGCGTAGTCAGGGAGAGATTGCGGGGGATCGTTGCCCCAAGGAAAATCTTGTTGTTCGAGACCGCCGCGGGCGGCGCGCTCCCATTCGGCTTCGGTGGGAAGACGGTAGGCGCGGGCGGTTTGCGAGGAGAGCCAGCGGCAGTAATGGTCGGCCTCGAACCAGGAAACGCCGGTGACTGGTTGCTGGGGATCGTCAAAATTCTTGTCGCTCCAGAACGGCGGAGGGTGCGATCCGGTGGATCGCAGAAAATGAGCGTATTCGGCATTCGTGACTTGCGTGGCGGCAAGCTGGAAGGCGTCAACCCACACGCGGTGGACGGGATGTTCGCAATCCTGACCGGTGGCGGAGCCCATGAAGAACCAGGCTGCCTGGATCGAGACCGATTGAGGCTCGATGCAGGCGGCGTGGGCTGATTGGAAGTGCGAATGGGCTGCCGACATTTGTTCAATCAGAGTTGCCGAATATGAGCGACTGAATAAAGTCTAGCAGCGCCGCCGGAGCATGATAAGCAGACAATTTAACGTCCGCGCAAGGTGCGCACCATGGCGGCGATGTCGTTTTCCTGGAAGAGGCGGATGGCCGCGATGCCGGCTGCTCCGGCATGGAGGCAGGAGCGGGCGTTCTGCAGAGCGATGCCTCCGAGTGCGAGAACAGGGATTTTCGCTTGGCAAGCTTCGTGCAGAGTGTCGAGACCTTTCGCGCTGGTTCCCGGCGCATCTTTCTTCTCGAACACGGGCGCGAAGAGGGCCAGGTTCGCGGCTTTGGCGGCGGCTTGAAAGACTTCTTCCGGGGAGTGACAAGAGATGGAGATCCGCGGATTTTCTGTTGAGATTTCGCGGGCAAGAGCGGCCGCGCCAGACCTCCATATTTTGCGTACGTCTTCCGCTGAAACATCGTTCGCGGGAAGGTGAACTCCGGCGGCGCCGATGGCGAGGGCCACGTCGGTGCGGGAATTGATGAGTAAATCAGTTCTCAGTTCTCGGTTCTTAGTTCTCAATTGAAGGATGATTTGTACGGCTTCGCGGGCTAGCGATTCCAGTTCGCGGATGGAGAGATCTTTTTCGCGGAGTTGGATGTAGTTGACTCCGGCGCCGGCGGCTTCGGCGATTTTGTCGAGGAGGCGGAAGCGGCGAGCGCGTTCGTCGCCCGGGAAGGCGGTACGGTCGGTGATGTAGTAGAGGAGGCAGCTTTCGGGCATCGGTCTCTAGTCTAGAGGAAAAGGATGGAGCAGGGATCTCAAGGGCTGAAGCCCGAACTTATCTGAGGCTGATATCGCAGCGCTGAAGCGCTGCGCCACCCAGGAGCAAAAACCTTGACCACCCTTGGATTAGGATCCGCACGCCTATCACCAACAAGCCGCGCTGCCGATGGTCAAAAGGCGTCGAGGTGAGCTCGATGGACAGCCGAGGGGGCTGTCCCTACGTACAAACATAATTCTGCCAGGCTACGGCCGCGTCTTCGCGATTTCGGGGAGGACTTCTTGCTCTTTCTCTTTCTTGGGAGGGCCGCCGAGGTGGTATTCGGTAAGGCCGTCGCGCAGGAAGGTGAAGGCGTCCTCCGGGGAGTCGACGAACTTGAACAGATTGAGATCTTGCGGGGCAACGGTGCCAGCGTCGACGAAGGCCTGGAAGTTCATGATGCGATGCCAGTATTCGCTGCCGTAGATGACGACGAGAATTTTCTTCGCTAGTTTGTCGGTTTGGGCGAGGGTAAGGATTTCGAAGAGTTCGTCGATGGTGCCGAAGCCGCCGGGGAAAATTACCAGAGCTTTGGCGAGATAAGCGAACCAGAACTTGCGCATGAAGAAATAGTGGAATTCGAAATTAAGTGAGGGCGTGATGTATTGATTGGGATTCTGCTCGAAGGGCAGATTGATGTTGAGGCCGATGCTTTTCCCACCGGCTTCGTGGGCGCCTAGATTAGCCGCTTCCATGATACCGGGGCCACCGCCCGTGGTGACGACGAAACGCCGGCGGCGAGCTGGGATTTGAATTGACCACTCGGTCAGAAGAAAAGCGAGGCGCCGGGCATCTTCGTAGTAACGGGCCATATCGACGGCGGCTCGGGCGCGCTTGAGGCTGTCTTGTTGCTCTGCGGCGCTGGTTTTCGTATCGCTTTTTTCCACGGCAGCTAGACTTTTCTTAGCGGCATCGCCTCCCTGGAAGCGGGCAGAGCCGAAAAAGACGACCGTGTCCTGAATCTGCTCGCGGCGGAAGCGCGAGAGTGGCTCCTGGTACTCCGCGAGAATGCGGAGAATACGGCCGTCGGGACTGTTGATAAAGGGTTGATTCTCGTAGGCCAGCGGGGCGGATTTGAGCTTATCGACCATGTAGAAGACTCACGTTCTGATTTTGATGTTGTTAATCCCTAAGCCGTTTGTGCAGGCTACCACACTACTTCAGAAGCTACTGACGATCGTGATAGTGAAGGGCTTCCCAGAAGCCGATCCATATATCAAGCAAACCCAAGCCGCTGCACAGGCCGCGAAAAAATCCGGTTGAGATCAAGGTACGAAGCCAGGGATAGGAAAGCAGAAGATAGTTGTCGGTCCACTCCGGGGTCCAGGGCAAAATCACGAGCAGGACTCCGGCAACGGCGCTGATAAGGACGAACAGGAAGACCGAGGTGCGATGCAGCCAGAGTTGCAACCCCGAGTGCGGAGCTGCGTCGGGATCCAACGCTTTCGGCTCCAGGAGCCCGGTAATGGTTTGCGGGGCTTCGGGGCGGACGGGCACGGGACCGCTTTCGATGGGCAGTTTGGGATCGGCGGTCACTGGGAGCTCCGCTGCCGCAGGCGTGAAAACGCGCTCAAAAGTTCGTGGCACGCCTGCCCGGAAAAGTGAGGGACAAAACCCATCGGGCTATTCTACGACTTCAAGGGCTTGATGCGCTCGGCGACGTCGCGATAGTCGATGTTGCGACCGTAAACTTCCATGAAGTGCTTGAGGGCGGAGGGTCTATCGCCGGCAGTTTCATAGGCGGCCGCGAGTTCATAGTGGAGAGCGGTGCGAGTCTCTTCATCGATGGTCTTGGCATCGAGCGCCTTCTGATACCAGCGGATCGCGGCTTCGGGGACACCTTTGTCGAGGAAGCACTGCGCCAACCAGGTATAGGTTTGTATGACCTGCGGGAAAGGATGTCCGCGGTCGACAGCCTGGCAGGTCTTCTGCAACTCGCCAATGGCTTCATCGAGCAGGCCCATTTCGCGGAAGGCGATACCGAGGTTGTAATGGGTCTCGGGATCCTCTTCGGTGGTGGTAGTGCCGGATTCAAGATCCTGTTTCAACTCGCCGAACATCTCGGCCAAATCCACGCCGGCGTCCTCGCCGAAGACAGCCGACTTGGCTGGGGCTGGCGCGCCGGGAACGATCGGAGAAACGTGCGGAGTGGCGGCAGCGGGAGCGACGGCAGACTGCCTTGGTGGTGCGACCGAGGTCTGAGAAGAAATTGCTGGCGTACCAGAGGATGCGGCAGCGGCGGCTGCGCTGGCGGCAGGGACTTGGACCGGCTTAACGGGCGCTGGTCCGGGCGCAGGCCACTGTTGCGCGGGCGCTGCCGCAACGGGCGGCTTGGTTTCCAGTACAGGCTGAGACGGCGCTGCGGGGGCGGGTTCCGCGACTGGGGCGCCCTTGAGGAAGTCGTCACCCAAGGAAGCTTCGAGATCGGCTACAAACTCGCCCATGACTTCGGTTTGAGGTACGCCGAAGGTGGTTGGCTTAGCGTTGCCGACAGGTTCAAGTTCAGGCTGAGAGTGTTCGGTCGCGGAAGCTGCGGATGCGTGCTCGACCGCCGGTTCGGCTTCACGCGAGACCGTGGCGGGAAGGAAGTTGTCGCCCAGAGAAGACTCTAGATCGGAGACGAATTCCTGGAGGACGCCGGGGGCCTCGACTGGAGGCTCAACCACGGGCGGCCTTGCAGGTTCAACGTGGGGCACGGGAGGAGCTTCTACGTGCCTGACTTCGACGTGCGCAGCCGGAGCTGGCGGCTCGGCAGAAATCTCTTCGACTGCGACAGGCTCTTCGGAAGCGGCGGCTGGTACTTCATCGACAGTGATTTCGGCGACCGGCTCGTCAATGGTGAATTCAGAGGAAACGTCGACCGCGGGCGCTTCCTCCGCAGCGGGATGCGAGGCGGCCTGAATTTCGGCTTCGAGCGCGGACAAGATGGATTCGTCGCTGGTGAGAGTCTGAAGCTTTTCGAAAGCCGCTACAGCCTGCTCGGGCATGCCATGCTCGAGGTAGAAACGGACTTCCTCGATGGTTTCGGCGACTTTCTCCGGACCAGACTCTGCGTCGTCGGGCTTCTCGGCTGCGTGGGCGCCGGGAACGTCATGGTCGCCGACGGCGTGAGCGACTTCGGTTTCGGTTGTTTCCACAACCGGCTCCTCGGCTTCGATGGTGATGGCATCGTCCCACTCAGAAGATAGATCGATCTCCGCGGGAGCAGCTTCTGGTTCAGCGGTGGGCTCGTCCGCGGTCACGGCCGGGGTGACTTCGTCAGCCGCCTGGTCTTGACGGTTGTCCTGCTCGGCGACTACAGAGAATTCAGCGTCCGCGGGCTCGGCCTGAGCCGCGGGCCAGGGAGCCGCGGGCTCCTCGGCGACTGTAATCTCTTCAGAAGCTTCTTCCTCGGAGGCTGGGGACAACTCGAAAACGGAATCCGTCGAAGAAGCAGTCGAGCGTAATTCGTAACGATCGGCAAGTTCGCCGTAGCGCGTGGCTTCCTCGGGATATCCGGCTTCGGAGTAGACGCTCTGCAAGGTGCGGCAGCAGACGCCCGCTTCGGCGAAGCGCTCGGCGCGGGTGTGCAGAGCGGCGAGGCGCTGATTCAGGCGGAGATCGTTCGGCGCCTGCGGTAGAGCAGCCATCAGCGGGCCCAGAGCCTTGGCCGGCATGTTGTAGGAAATGAAAAGTTCAGCGTCCGTCAGCGCGGAGCGGACGGCGAGAGCGACTGCGTCGGAATAATGTTGGTGAACCGACGGAGACGTGGCTTCCAGTTCGTCGACGATGACAGCGGCTTCTTCCGCGGAAATCAACTTTTCGGCGGAGGGTCCCCCGAGCTGGCTTACCACCTGCTGGTAATTATTCATGTGCAGGGGATTGCCAGGCTCCATGGTGGCGAGCTTTTGATAAAGATCGCGAGCGCGAGGCAGATCGCCGGACTGTACGGAGGCGTGAGCCAACAATTCAATGACTTCGGTAAGGTGGGTAGACTCTCCTGCCTTCTGGAAGAGCTCGAGAAGCTTCTCGAGCGAGGCGGGATTGTCGCGCACATGCCCGATGATGGAATGCAGGTTCTTCAGAACTTTGTTGGAATCTTCCGCCAGCAGGCGGTCGGCATGCTGGTCATAGACCTGGAGCGCGTTCTCGTATTGGCCGGCCTGCATGAGGGCATCGGCAAAGGTGGAGATGGCAACGAGATCATTGTGTACGGTAAGAAGCTTGCTGGCGAGCGTGCCGGCATCGGACAGGCGCCCGCTCTTTAAATAGGCCTTGAGCAGATCGCGCAGCCCATCCGGATTGGAGTCGAGATCGGAAACCTTCTGCAGGCAGTCGATCGCGCCGTCGGAATCTCCGGCTTCGAGCAGGTTGCGTCCCTGCATGAGCAGCGCGTAGCCGTTGCCGGGATCGAGCGTGAGCATGCGCTGCAGAACCTCTTCGGCGCCGCTGAGCGAACCTTTGGCACGAAGAGTTTCGGCGGCTGCGGAAAAAATCTGCCATGCGTCCTCCTTCTTGCCGAGACGGACGTAAACTTCCGCCAGGCGGACGCGCATGCTGGTGTTTTCCGGATCCATTTCCAGAATTTTCTGGAAGATGCGGACGGCATTATCGAGCTCGTTGGATTTCAGGAACTCTTCGGCAACCTGCAGATATTGCGCGCGGGCGTCATTGAAGAGGCCTTGCTGGGTGTAGAGTTCGGCCAGCTTCAGCACGCTCTCGAGAGAAGGCTTGAGCTTGCTGATTTTCTTGTACATCGCAATGGCCTTGACCGTGAAGCCTTGCGCAGCATAGGCATCGCCTACGGTCTTGAAGCATTCGGTGGCTTTATCGGCTTCGCCGAGACGGGAGTAAAGGTCGCCGATAGTATTGGTAACAGTGAGATCTTTCGGATCGGCCTTGGTGACTTTTTCGTACTCAGCGATGGCATTTTGAATCTTGCCCTGCTGGACATACTTCTCCGCAGCGCTGAGAACTTTTTGTTTGTTGAACCCGAAACCGAACGCCATAAGGTTACGAACTCCAGCCCCTGGTCTGCACCAAGACTGCCTGAACCGAGAACTTCTGTACCGCGAACCTGATGACGGCTCCTGGGAAGTGTTACCCGGGGAAACGTCACATGGCCAAACTCCATTTCTGGAGATGGCCGGTTGGACAACAGCAATTGTACGGCTCGACGGTGTGAATCGCATGGTTACCAAGGGTTACCAAAAGGGAGTGTACGAAAGGGTTACGAAGGGAATCAGGAGGTGGAACCGGAGTTTACGGCGGGAGCCGGCGTTCGGGGGACGCGCTTGGGCTCTTGTACGGAATGTGCTTTATGCCTGAAAGCGCCGGCCGGTTGTCTTTGCAGCCGATGAAGCGGCGGAAATCCCGGCGGAAGCAGCCTCAAGTTTCTCGACGGCGTTGACCGATCCATGTGCTTGGGGCGATCATCGAGCTTCGATGTCGTTCTTTAAATCCCTGTGCCGGAGTGCATTCATGGATTCCTGTCGGCGTAGTGTCACTGCGTATTTTCGTGGATTGCTGTTACTCGCGATTTGCGTTACGTGTTTTGCCCATGCAGCCAATGCAGAGCGTGGGACTGTATCTCTCAATGGCGGCTGGGAATTTCGCCAGCGCACTGACGATGCTGGCGCCGTTCAAGCAGCTTGGCATCCAGCCGAGGTACCGGGGGTGGTCCACACCGATCTATTGCGCAACAAGCTCGTGCCCGACCCGTTTTTCCGCTCCAACGAATCCACCTTGCAGTGGATTGAAAATGCCGATTGGGAATATCGCAGCACATTTGAAGCCACGCCCGAGGCATTGAAACACGGCCATGTCGAGCTGGTATTTGAAGGCCTGGATGGTCCCGCCGAGGTTTATCTCAACGACAAGTTAGTCCTCACCGCCAATAACATGTTTCGGGAGTGGCGGGTTGAGGTTAAGTCCCAATTGAAAACAGGGGCGAACCAGCTTCTTGTCGTATTTCCTTCACCGATGTCGGAGGCACGGAAAATTGCTGCCAGGGATTTCTGGCGCCAACAGTTCCAGACGCCGGAAAAGTCCTACCTGCGCAAGGCGGCCTACGAGTATGGATGGGATTGGGGGCCGCGGTTCGTCCTCAGTGGAATATGGCGTCCCGTGAAGCTTGACGTGTGGGATGATGCCAAAATCTCGAACCTGCATGTCCGTCAGCTGGATATCAGCTCCGAGATTGCGCATACCGTGGTGGAAACCGAGATCACCTCCGCCCAAACGGGGGCGGCGACGGTTACTGTCGATTACGAGTATGGCGGCAAGAAGGTCAGCAACTCGCGCAGTGTAGACCTGCATTCCGGTGTCAACCATATTGACTTCCCTGTCGATATCGCACATCCGGAGCTGTGGTATCCGAACGGCTACGGCCGCCAGGCGATGTACGCGTTTCACGCCCAGCTGAAAACCGGCGCTCGCATTCAGGATGAGCAAACCGCCCGTACGGGGCTGCGCTCGATTGTTTTACGCCGCGAAGTTGATCAGTGGGGGCGGTCGTTCGAGTTCGTCGTGAACGGGATTCCGGTCTTTGCCAAAGGAGCCGACGTCATTCCCTTCGACAGTTTTCCGACACGCGTCACCACTGCGCAGTATCGCCGGGTCCTCGAGTCGGCGAAGGCTGCGCACATGAACATGATCCGGCACTGGGGCGGCGGTTATTACGAGACCGACGAGTTCTACGCCATCTGCGACGAACTCGGCATCATGATCTGGCAGGACTTCATGTTCGGGAACGAATGGCAGCCTGGCACCTATGACTTTAAGCTCAATGTTGCGCAAGAAGCTGAATTCCAGATCAAACGGCTGCGCGACCACCCGAGCATCGCGATCTTCTGCGGTAACAACGAAACCGAAGCCTCGTGGGATTGGCACCGCGACATCACCAGCAAGCTCAGTGTGGAGGCCGCGCGGCGGATGTGGCAGGACTATCTGACAATTTTCAGCGGCGTCCTGGCCAGCGCCGTTGCACGATTGGCCCCGGAGACTCCCTATTGGCCCAGTTCCCCGAGCGCCGACTACGAAGACATTAGCGAGAGCTACCAGTCCGGCGACATGCACAACTGGAGCGTCTGGCACGGCATGCTTCCCTTCCGCGATTACGAGAAATCGAACCCGCGGTTCATGACCGAATACGGATTCCAGTCCTTCCCGGAAATGCGCACCGTGGAAGCCTTCACCCTGCCGGAAGATCGCACCGGCATTCTCACGCCGGTGATGCTCGCGCATCAGAAGAACACCTCGGGCAACGCCAAGATTCATGACTACATGTTGCGCGACTACCCGGAGCCCAAGGATTTCGCCTCGTTTCTTTATGCAAGCCAAGTACTCCAGGCGGAAGGAATCAAGATTGGAACCGAGCACCTGCGCCGCAATCGCCCACGCACCATGGGCGCAATCTACTGGCAACTGAACGATTGCTGGCCGGTGGCGTCGTGGTCGAGCATCGATTACTACGGGCGATGGAAAGCGCTGCAGTATTACGCGCGCCGTTTCTACAACGATGTTCTCGTTTCCCCGCATCAGGAAAACGGCGGATTAGCAGTGTATGTGGTTTCCGACAGAACCACGCCGGTGGCGGGCGAACTGCGGCTGCGGGTGATGACATTCGACGGCAACGTGCTGATCGAGAAAAAGGAGAATGTGCAAGTCGCAGCGCTGTCCAGCAAGATTTATTTACAACTCCCGATCGAGGAATCGCTCATCGCGAAAGGAATCGACCCGACGAAAGTGGCCGTGGCAACGGATTTCACGGCAGCAGGCAGCGTGCTTTCGTCCAATCTCATCTACCTGGCGCCCACAGTCGAAATCCATCTACCTCCGGCGCCACTGAAGACCGAACTTGGAAAGACCGGCGACTCCTATCGTCTGCGCGTGTCATCTCCGGTACTGGCCCGGAGCGTTTACATCAGCTTCGGCGAAGTTGACGCTGAAGTGTCCGACAACTACTTCGATCTGCTGCCCGGTCAGACGGTGGAGATCGCGATCAAGACAGCGGCCAGTGAAGACGCATTACGCTCAGCCCTGAAGGTGATTTCGCTGGCGGATGCATTCGACGCCAATGCCGTCGCCAAGACCACCACGGCATCGGGGGTGGCTGATCCCAACTGGGTGAAGTAAAACGATTGACGAAGCGATATTGAACATCGCCCTTTTGGTTCTGGTGTTCCTCTACAAGCCAGGCGAAGTAGATCTTGAACTGGCAACCATGACAATGCAAAAACGCAGCTTCGACCACTAAACTAGCCTAAGATCGTGGTGAACAGGGATGAGCTTGATACCCTTCGGCTTCAGGACTTTTCGTTCTGACGATCAGGACGAATTCTGCATCCGAGATTCGGAGATAACCTATGAAAAAAAAGGTTTACAAGTTCCACTCCTCAATTCTTTTGGCAACTGCTGGCGTGGTAATGACGCTGGGGCTTGCCGCATGCAACAAGAATCAACCCGCGGATAACAGCGCGCAAAATCAAGCCGCGCAGCCGGATCAAACGCAGCCAGATCCTGCCGCGGCCGCGAACCTGGCTCCGGCCAGCGATGTCCAGCCAGCAACTCAGCCAGCCACCGCTCCCGCTACCACCGGCAGCTCCAGCGAACCGAGCGGAAATTATACGAATGAAGACTACGATTCCGAAGATCAAGATACCGATTACGGAGAAGCGGCGCTGCAGGCACCCGATCCGCCGCCGCCGCTGCCGGAATACTCGCAGCCGGATTGCCCTGGAGACGGCTATCTATGGACTCCTGGGTATTGGAGTTACGGCTCCGAGGGCTATTACTGGGTGCCCGGCGCCTGGACACGGCCGCCGGAAGTGGGCTACTTGTGGACGCCCGGCTATTGGGGGTTTGTTGGCGGGCGCTATCGCTACCACTCCGGATACTGGGGACGTCACATCGGTTACTACGGCGGCGTTAACTATGGCTTTGGATATGTTGGTGCCGGGTATCAGGGTGGATATTGGAATGGAGACCGTTTCGACTACAACCGCTCCGTGAACAACGTCAACATCAGCAACGTGCAGGTCTACAACCGCACCGTGACGAATACGGTGATCATCAACAACACCACGGTGAACGTGACTAATAGCCGAGCCAGTTACAACGGGCCGGGAGGGATAACGCGGGCGCCGCTACCCGCGGAAGTCGCCGCCACGCGGGAGCAGCGCATTCCGCCTATGACCACGCAAGTGCAGGTACGGCAGCAGGCAGCTCAAAATCGTCAACAGCTTGCTTCCGTGAATAACGGACACCCTGCCCTGATGGCGGCGGCGAAACCAATCCCAGCAGGAAAGCCGGTGGCTCCCGTGATACCGGCGAGGAGCGCGCCAGCGGGTCGCCCAGTTCCCCAACCGGCGGCTCGCCCATCAGCGCCAAGTGCCCAGCCTAACCGTGCTCCTGCGCCGCCCGCGCGTGCGGCTACGCCGCCGGTGAGGCCAGCTCAACCGCACGGAAATGCAGCTCAACCCGCACGACCTGCCAATCAGCCTGCGCGGCCGGCGAATGCGAAACCGTCTCCCGCGCCGGAACGGAAGGCGCAGCCAGCCCCGGCGGCTCATCCGCAGCCAGTACCGAAGCCGGCAGCGCCAGCACCCAAACCGGAAGCGAAACCCGCGGCTCATCCTCCGGCGGCGCAAAAGGTGCAGCATCCGCCGGCAAAGCCGCAAACTCCTGCGGAGAAAAAGAAGGCGGAGGAAGAGAAGAAGAAACGGCAGTAGACTGGAAACCAGAAAGCGAAGCGCGTTCGATGAGACGGCCGTTCACAAGAGCGGCCGTTTTTATCTACGCGGACATACTTAAGGGGAAGCCCGGCACTCACAGAACCGCCTACCGTACTTAGCTTTCGACGCCTTGGTGTATATAAACGGTGTTGCTTCCGAAACCCGAGTGCGATGGGTTCACTCATGGCTGAATCTTTAGCAGAACTTTTCTCGACCCAGTTCCAGGCGCACAGCAGTGAACGCGCCTACGGGCAGCGGCGTGGGTACCGCATGGAGTGGTTCACCTACGCGCAGGTTCTGGAGATGGCGTTGTGGTTCTGCCACGAACTGGAGGAGCGAAGGATCGGCAAGGGCGAGCGGGTGATGCTGTGGGGCGAGAACTGCGCGGAGTGGGTTGCGACGTTCTTTGGATGCGCGATGCTCGGCGTGGTTGTGGTTCCGATGGACGATGGCGCGACGGCGGATTTTGCGGCGCGGGTTGCGGGGCAGGTTCAGGCGAAGCTGTGGGTTTGCTCGCGGAGACACGCTGCGGAGATTACTGGCGCAGGTTCCCAAATGATTCTTGAGGACATCAAAACCCCCGCCCTGTCGCAGAGTACGCGACAAGAACGGGGCACCCGCGGACCGTTGGTCGGGCGCGACGATACGTTGCAGATTGTTTTTACGTCCGGAACGACGGCCGAACCCAAGGGGGTGGTGATTACTCATGGAAATGTGCTGGCCAATATCGCTCCGCTGGAGCAGGAGATGCAGCGATATTTGAAGTATGAGCGATGGGTGCATCCGGTGCGGTTTTTGAATTTGCTGCCGCTGAGTCACGTGTTCGGACAATTTTTGGGGATGTTTTTGCCTCCGCTGCTGGGCGGGACGGTGATTTTTCAGGATGAGCTGAAGCCGTCGGAGATTGTGAGCACGATCCGACGGGAGCGGGTATCAGTGTTGGTGAGTGTGCCCAGAGTTTTGCAGTCGCTGAAGCAGAAGTTCGAGCGCGATTTGGAAAGCGGTGCAGATGGCGGAAAAAAGATCGAAGGCTTTCGAGGGCGATTGCGAACGTCGGAAGGGAAACACTTCCTGCGGCGGTGGTGGATTTTCCGCGACGTTCACCGGCAGTTTGGCTGGAAGTTCTGGGCGTTTATTTCCGGAGGCGCGGCGCTGGATTCGCAGACAGAAGAATTCTGGGGAAGGCTGGGCTACGCGGCGATCCAGGGATATGGGCTGACGGAGACGACGTCGCTGATCAGCGTGAACCATCCATTCAAGCTGGGGAAGGGGTCGATCGGGAAGGTGCTGCCGGGGCGGGAAGTAAAGCTCGCGGAGGATGGAGAGATCCTGATCCGCGGGGGCGGAGTGGCCGCGGGATATTGGGGAGCGGAGCGGGGCGAAACGCCTGGCGAGGTTACGGATAAAGACGGCTGGTATCGTACCGGCGACGTGGGCGCGCTGGATGAGGCCGGGAATCTTTATTTCAAAGGACGCAAGAAAGAAGTAATCGTTACACCCGCGGGGCTGAATATTTATCCCGAAGATTTAGAAGTGGCGTTGCGGCGCCAGCCGGAGGTGAAAGATTGCGTGGTGGTGGGCATTGAGCGCGGCGGAAATGCGGAGCCCTGCGCGGTGGTGATTCTGCGTGATGATACTCGCATGCAGGAAGTGGTGGAGCGTGCGAATCAGTCCCTGGCGGAATTTCAGCGCATGCGGATGTGGGTGCAATGGCCGCAGGAAGATTTCCCGCGGACGAGCACGCAAAAGCCAAGACGGAATTTGATTGCGGAATTTGCGACGCGGGAAATTTGGCAGGGGAAGAAAAATGTGGCGAGCGACAGTCCGGTGATGGAGTTGATTGGGCGCATCAAGGGACGGAAGGCGATGGGGGCGAACGCCGAGGCGAGGCGCGAGTCTGATCTTTCTTCCGATTTAGGGCTGAGTTCGCTGGACCGTGTGGAATTGATCAGCGCGCTGGAAGATCGGTATCAAGTGGATCTGAGCGAGACTCGCTTTAGTGCGGCGCGCACCGTGGGCGATGTGGAAAGAATGTTGAGTGGAGAAGCGCGGCCGCGGGCGGAGTATCACTATCCGGACTGGGTGTTGCGCTGGCCCGTGACTTGGGCGCGATGGCTGGCGCAGTACCTGTTGATGATGCCGGCCGTGATAGTGCTGGGCTGGCCCCGGATTGAAGGTCGCGAAAATCTGCGAGGAGTGAATGGACCGCTGCTGGTGGTCTGCAATCATATTGACGATGTAGACGTGGGGTTCGTGCAGATGGCGCTGCCGGCGCGATTGCGGAACCACATTGCGACGGGGGCGGGCGGAGAGGCGTTGCAGAAACTGCGATCACCCGCGCCCGGCCGCAGTTTCTTCGGAAAGATCTACGATCGAATGCAGTGGGTGCTGGGGGTTTCGCTGCTGAATTTATTTCCCCTGCCGCGCGAAGCTGGTTTTCGGCAGAGCTTCGCGTACGCGGGCCGGGCTGTGGATCGAGGATACAGCGTGCTGGTGTTCCCCGAGGGGCGGCACACGGTGAATGGAAAGATGAATGCGTTTCGCGCGGGGATTGGACTGCTGACGAAAAACCTGGGCATTCCCGTACTGCCGATGCGAATTGTAGGATTGTTTGAAATCAAGCAGGCGGGTAAGAAGTTTGCGCGGCCGTGGAAGATCAGCGTGCGCATTGGGCGGACGATACGATTTGCGGTTGACAGCGATGCTGCGGAGATCGCGAGGCAGCTGCAAAGCGCTGTAGAAGCTTTGTAGTCGCGGAAGGATGCGACCTCAAGCGGCGAGTTTTATTCTTCGTCCATATTCGTTTCTTCCTGATGAGGATCTGAGTCGATTTTTACTTCTGGCAGATTTGCCCCGCCGAGGGCGCGGTTGAGAGCGGAAAGATCCGTAGTGCGGAGCGCTTCCCAGCGTTTCATCACATCAGCCGCGTCGTGATCGATCGTCACAGCAGCTTCTGACTGCGAAGTTGTTGGTTCAGCGTCCACCTGCCACACCTGACCGTATAGGATCGCAACTTGCCCGTTGACGCGGGATAGTGTCATGTCATTGGAAGGCGGCGCAGCGAAACTTGCAGGCACTCCCAGAACTGCCACGAGCTTGCTCTGGAAGGCTTCAACGGAAGCACGAACTGCTCCGCTCGATTGCTCGCTAAGCTTTTGCAGCGGTCCGCGAATCGATCCTGCCTGCAGCACGGCTTGGGACGTTTGGCTCAAGAGTGACGCCAGATGGGTTTCGAGCGCAAACTTTTTCTCGAGACCGGCAGTGGAAGTCTTTACGCGAGGATCCATCTTCACAACAAACGAGGCCGTGTGGCTTTTTCCCTCTGCGGTGAGCTTCACGGTGTACGTGCCGGGCAAAGCCGTCGGACCGAGCGGCAGGCGAGGTGTGTCTCCGGGAATCGCGGAGATCGGATATTCGTGGCGCGTTGCCTCCGGTGTGGGATAGTGCAGATCCCAAACCCACCGGTGCATGCCGGCATCTGAGGCCATAGAACGGAAAGGGCGCAGCCAGTAGAGAGGAATAAGTTGCTTCTTCAAGTCCTCTTCCGTGACCGGTGGTTTATCGGTACTGGAAAATTTGCGAACGAGTTGACCTCGAGCGTCCAGGATTTCGAGCGTGACGGGAGTGGAAACGGCGTGCGGCAGATAGTAATCGATCACCACGCCATCGGGCGGATTCGCCGCGAAGGGCTCATCCGGGGGAAGCGGCGTGTCAGTGTAGGTATCGCGCTGGATGCGGAAAGCGGGCGCCGGAGTGAAGAGATGCGCCTCGGTAGCAGGTAGGTTCGCGACTTCCCGTAGCGGAGCAATGTCATCCAGAATCCAGAAGGAGCGGCCGTGCGTGGCGACGATGAGATCATCGTCGTGAATCCAGAGATCGCGCATGGAGGTGTGCGGCAAATTCAGTTGCAAAGATTGCCAGTGATCGCCATCGTCGAACGAAACCCAGACGGAATTTTCCGTGCCAGCAAACAGCAAGCCTTTGCGAACGGGATCTTCGCGCACCGTGTCGACGGGGCCGTCAGGAAGGCCGGCCGTGATCAGGCGCCACGTCTTGCCGCCATCGTGAGTGCGATAGATATAGGGATGCTCGTCGTCGATGCGGAATCGGCTCACGGACGCGTAGGCCGTGTCGTCATCGAAGTGCGAGGCGCTGATCTGCGTGACTTTGCTCCACGCCGTTAGCTCTTTGGGAGTGATGTCGTTCCATTTCTTGCCGCCATCGCGAGTCTGCCAGATGAGGCCATCGTCGGTGCCAGCCCACAGAGTGTTGATGTTCTTGAAAGATGGCGCGAGAGCATAAATGACTCCTCGCTGTTTCTCGGCGCCTTTGGGGACGAGAGTACCGACGCTGGCGGGAACTCCAGGATTTTCGCGAGTGAGATCTGGGCTGATGGTCTGCCAGGAGTTGCCGCCGTCGGTGGTCTTGAAGAGCACGTTGCTGGCGTAATAAAGAGTGTGCGCATCGATCGGTGAGAACATCGTGGGTTCGGTGCGGTCGGTGCGAAATTTCGCGTCGCGAAGCGGGATCGGCGTAATGTCTTGGACCTGGCCGGTGGACCAGTGAAACTTCGAAACTTCGCTTCGCCCGCCGCCGTAAATAATGTCAGGGTCCAGCGGATCGGGGGCAACGTAGCCGTATTCGATTACGCCGACGGGATGCCATTCGCGGTAGGTGATGGCGCCATCGTTGCCGCGGCTGGAAATGCAGACGGAACCGCTCTCCTGCTGGCCGCCGCAAACACGGTAAGGAAAAGTTGGTGCGATAGAAACGTGATAAATCTGCGCCGTTGGCTGGTTGTACCACGAACTCCAAGAGGTTCCGCCGTTGACCGTGACGAGGGCGCCTTGATCGCTGACGAGTAGAATAATGTTGGGGTCATTGGGATTGATCCAGAGATTCTGATAGTCGTCTCCGCCGGGCGCGCCGCGAAAGCCGAACCAGGTTTTGCCGCCATCGATGGACTTCATGGTGACAGTGCTGGCGCTGTAGACGATATCTGGATTCCTGGAATCGACGCGGGGAATGGCAAGATCTCCGCCGCCGATGCGGCCAGCGGGGCGTGGATCGTCAGTTATTTTGGTCCAGCGTTCTCCGGCGTCGTCAGAGCGATAAACGGCGAGTGCGCCCGAGGCCATTCCGAGCGTGGCATAAAGGCGACGCGGGTCGCTGGGAGCGATCGCAACATAAATTTGCGACAGATCTTTCGGCAGGCCGTTGTTTAAGGGATGCCAGATGTTCCCGCCATCAGTGGACTTGAATAATCCGCCACCGGTGCCGTTGACCTCATTGTTGTCCTCCCAAGGGCCCTCGCGAACTTCCCACATCGAGGCGTAGATAACGTCGGGATTCGAAGGATCGATTTCTACATCGGAGGCGCCGGTGTTCGCGTCTTTGTAAATAATTTTCTGCCACGACTGGCCACCGTCGGTAGAACGGAAAAGGCCGCGCTCTTCATTGGGCCCGTAGGGATGGCCGAGCACGGCAGCGAAAACACGATTGGGATCGCGAGGGTCGACAGCAAGCGCGGGGATCTGTTGACCGTCGCGCAGGCCGAGGTGAGTCCAGGTTTTTCCCGCGTCGGTGGATTTGTAAATTCCGTTGCCGACCGACAGGTCGGGGCGATGCAGGCCTTCGCCACTGGCGACATAAATGATGTTCGGATTGGAAGGAGCGACGGCGATCGCACCGATCGACTGCGTGGACTCGTGATCGAAGATGGGATTCCAGGTGCGCCCGTAGTCATCGGATTTCCAAACTCCCCCATTGACCTGGCCCATATAAAACACGTTCGGCTGACTGGGAACACCAGTGGCGGCACGCGTGCGGCCGCCGCGAAACGGGCCGATCATTCGCCAATGCAGCTCCTGATAAGTGTTCTCGGGAATCTGCTGCGCGCTGCTCGATGCAATCGGCAAGAAAACCGAAACGCAAACGAGCAGACGAAGGACTACTTGCGGTATGGTCACTTGGGCCCCCTCAGACACCAAAAGCCAAACCTGACAGATTAAACTAAAAATTGCAGTGATGGGGAAGAGGCGGACTGTTTATTTTCATTTTCGAGAAAAGTTTCGCCGCATCGATTTTATTTTTCGTGCGAATGTCCTAACAAATGCTAATGCGAAACAAATTGTTTCGTTATTAGCCGATCTCAGCAAGGCTTTGATTCAGGTTGCCACCCTTTGGCGCCGGCGTTCCTCCCGGCTGGCTGGCGACCCAGGCGCCGACGCGGTTCGCGGTTTCGTTGATCGCATCGAGGGGTGTGCCACGAAGATATCCGTGCACTAAGGCCGCGGTGAATGCGTCGCCGGCGCCGACGGTGTCGGCGACCTTGACTCTGAAGCCGGGATGCTCAGAGCATTCGTCTGTGGATACGAGCAAGCTTCCATTGGTGCCGCGAGTGATGCAGACGAGTTTGAGATCATAAGAAGCAAGCAAGCGGCGCGCTGAATCTTCTTCTCCCCGATGCTCTAACTCAATTAATCGCATCACTCTGGGAAGTTCTTCATGGTTCAGTTTGACGATGGTTGCCAGCTTCATCGATTGCGCTACGACCTGCGCGGTAAAGAAAGTCTGGCGAAGATTGATGTCGCAAACTCGTAAGGCGCTCGGACGAGTGCCGAGCAGAAAGCTGCGCACTGTGGTGCAACTGTGCTCTGATCGCTGTGCCAGAGTGCCGAAGCAAACCGCATCGGTCCGTTGCGCCAACTGTTGCCACTGCAGAGTCCAATCGAAAAAATCCCACGCCACGGGCTTAGCGATTTTAAACTGTGCCTGACCGGCATCATCCACTTCGACCTTCACGGTCCCGGTAGGATGATCCGAGTCCCGCTGAATAAACTCGGTCGAGAGCCCAAGCTCTCCGAGACGATGGATTGCTTCAAGGCCCAGGGAATCCTCGCCCAAGCGGCTGGCCGGGATTCCGTTGTCACCGAGTAGAGAGGTGATGTAGGCGAAGTTGGCTGGAGCGCCACCCAGTTGCTTTCCGGCGGGGAACATATCCCAGAGCAATTCGCCTAGACCGACGATCGTGTTTTTCGTGTTCGACATGGAAATTTCACCGGCGCGGGTGAAGGTTGCAGGAACGAGTTAAGTGGCAGAGAATCGGTTCGCACACATTGCAGTCGCGGCATAGGATTGATCGACGCAAAATCATCGGACGTCAAGGGGCACAGTGACAATGATCCATCTAATTCCTGTCAAAGGCTGGGCAAAAGTTCTGGCGCTGGTTCTGGCGCTGGCTTCACAGGATAGCGCAAGTTGGCCTTTTGGGGCGTGGCAGAGGGTTTCCGAAACGCCGGTGATTTCGCCACAGGGAGACGGGTGGGAGTCGGCAGGCACGTTCAACCCTTCGGTGGTTCTGCGCGACGGGAAAATCGTTATGCTTTATCGGGCGCAGGACAAGGCGGGCACTTCGCGGCTGGGATACGCAGAAAGTGCGGATGGCGTGCACTTTAAGCGGCGGACCGAGCCCGTATTTTCCCCGGAGAAAGACTATGAAAAGGATGGCGGGGTGGAAGACCCGCGGCTGGTTCAGTTCGGCGACACTTACTATCTGACCTATACCGGCTACAACAAAAAAGATGCGCAATTATGCCTGGCGACTTCGAAGGACCTCCTGCACTGGGAGCGAAAAGGCGTGATTCTTCCTGCTTACAAAGGACGCTGGAACATTCGCTGGACGAAATCTGGAGCAATCGTGCCAGAAAAGATTGCCGGCAAGTACTGGATGTACTTTCTGGGAACGGCCAAGGACAATAATGATCAGGTGGGGCTGGCCTCTTCCGCGGATCTAGTGCACTGGTCGGAAGAGACTGATGCGCCGGTACTGCCGGTGCGCGCGGGTATGTTTGATGCTCGAGTCGCGGAGCCGGGGCCAGCGCCAATCGTTACCCCGAAAGGAATTGTTCTTATCTACAACGGCGCCGACGACAAGCTTGTCTACCGGACGGGCGTTGCTATGTTCGACCGGAATGACCCGCGCAGGCTGATCGCGCGAACGGATACGCCCGTTTTTGCTCCCGAGAAACCGTGGGAAAAGGTGGGACAAGTGCCTAACGTGGTGTTCGTCGAAGGCATGGTGCAGCAAGGAAAGCGGTATCTGTTTTACTATGGCGGCGCGGATACGAACGTGGGAGTGGCGGAGGCGCCAATAATTCCGTAGAGATGCTGCCGTCGGAAGGATGTGAGGGCAAAGACGCTGCGGCGACACTAGTTTTGGAAAGGGTCGGGCATGAAGAAAATTACTTTGCGACTGCTTGCGCTGCTGGCCGGAGCTTGCTTAGCAGCATCAATGGCTCTGGCGCAGACATCCCCTGGTGCTGTGGATGGAAGTCGCCCCTGGTGGCAGCACGCTGTCTTTTATGAGATTTATCCGCGAAGCTTTGCCGATAGCAATAATGATGGTATCGGCGATCTGCGGGGGATCGCGTCGAAGCTGGATTACTTGAAAGATCTCGGTGTGGATGCGATCTGGATCTCGCCCTGCTTCCCTTCACCGCAGGTCGATTTTGGCTACGACGTTTCCGATTACGAAAATATCGATCCCATGTATGGGACGTTGGCCGACTTTGATTTCCTGGCGAGTGAGGCGAAGAAGCGGAACATCCACATCATCCTCGACTTTGTGGTGAATCACACGTCGGATCAGCACAAGTGGTTTCTGGCGTCGAAATCATCGCGAACGTCGCCCTATCGCGATTGGTATATCTGGCGGGATGGAAAAGGGCCAGGAGAGCCGCCGAACAATTGGGTCTCGCTATTTGGAGGATCAGCCTGGAAGTTCGATCCGACGACCGATCAGTACTACTACCATTTTTTCTATCCCGAGCAGCCGGATTTGAACTGGCGCAATCCGGCGGTGAAAGACGCGATGTTCGATGTGACGCGCTGGTGGTACAAGCGCGGCGTGTCGGGCTTCCGGCTGGATGCGGTGGAAACGCTGTTTGAGGATCCAAATCTGCGGGACAATCCGATCGCAAAGCCGGGCAAGAATGCTTATGGAGACCCGTTTGAGCAAAACAAGTACAACACAAAGCTGCCCGAGGTACACGATGTGTTGCGCGGATTGCGCCAGGTAGCGAATGAATACGACGCGGTACTGATCGGCGAGACGTGGACCGCAGACGTAGCCGAACTCAACCAGTATTACGGGAAGGGGAATAACGAACTGCAATTGCCCATGGACTTTCTTTTCACCATGGTCAACAAGCTTTCGCCAGCGGAATTCCGCAAGCAGATTGCGGCTGTGGACGCGGCTTCCGGCTGGCCCACGTTTGTAATCAGCAACCACGACATCGCGCGCTCCTACGATCGCTATGGAGATGGCAAGCACAACGACCAGATTGCGAAGCTCATGGCGGCTCTGTACCTGACCTTGCGTGGATCTCCGATCATGTATTACGGAGAAGAGATTGGAATGAAAACGACTCCTCCGACGCGCCGGGAAGATGTGAAGGATCCCATCGGACGCAAGGGATGGCCGAAGGAAAAAGGGCGCGACGGTGAGCGAACTCCGATGCAGTGGGATGACAGCGTGAATGCCGGCTTTTCGAAAGCTACGCCTTGGCTTCCAGTTCCTCCAACTTACAAGACGCACAACGTGGCGGACGAATCGAAAGATCCGGATTCGGTGCTGGAGTTCTATAAAAGTGTCCTCAAGCTGCGGCACAGCAATCGCGCGTTGCTCGACGGAAAGTACAAGGTGATCAATGAGGAGGATGCGAATGTGCTTTCTTACATACGCGTGGATGGAGATCAGACGGTAGTGGTGGCGTTGAATATGTCGGGCGCACCGCGAGAAATAACCGTGGACCTGAAGGGCAACGGTTTCACTTCGGTGAAGGATTTACTGGTTACGGAGAAGTCTGCAGCCCAAGGAGGCGAAATCTCACTGCAGCCGTTCGGAGTCTTCATCGGCGAGCTCAGCAAGTAGGCGGTGGCCTGCAGATATAAGCCTCGTCCTACATCGTGCTGATTCTGATGTAACGGCGCAAGTCCGGGAGCGCATTGAGAAAAATGTATCCCGCATATACCAAGCCTGCCGCTCCCATCACCGTGGTTACCACTTGAAATGCCGAAACCGCTTTTTCATAAGACTCCTCTAGGATCAGAGACGAAGTAGGATGTATTCCCGATTCAAAAGGAAGCCGTCGATTTTTGGTTTTCAGCGCTATTTTTGACGCTGCTCCGCCCGGGCTCAGGCGCTCCAGGCTTTGGTCCGCGAAACGGCTTCGTTCCATCGCTCACGCAGTTTATTCACTTGAGAGCGTGGCATGCGCGGATCGAATTGACGTTCCTCACGCGACAGGCTGGAAACCACCTGCAGGTCTTTCCAGAAACCAACGGCCAAACCAGCCAGGAATGCGGCGCCCAGCGCGGTTGTTTCCGTCATCGCGGGGCGCACCATGGGCACGCCGAGAACGTCCGCCTGAAATTGCATGAGAGCATCGTTGGCGGAGGCGCCGCCGTCTACGCGCAACTCGACGAGCGGAGTGTTGGTGTCGGTCTGCACCGCGTCCATGAGATCGGCGACCTGATAAACAATACTTTCGACTGCTGCTCGCGCGATGTGGCTAGCGGTGCTGCCCCGAGTGAGACCGAAGATGGCGCCGCGGGCGTAGGAATCCCAATGCGGAGCGCCGAGGCCCACGAATGCGGGCACGAAATAAACTCCGCCGTTATCGGAGACAGAATTCGCCAGAGCCTCGACTTCGGACGAAGTGCGGATGATGCCCAGGCCATCGCGCAGCCACTGGACCACGGCTCCGCCCACAAACACACTGCCTTCGAGAGCGTAATTGGTAGCGTCTCCAATTCGCCAGGCTACGGTTGTGAGCAAGCGATTTTTCGATGCGACCGCGCGAGTGCCCGTGCTCTGCAGCATGAAGCAACCCGTGCCATAGGTATTCTTGGTGAGACCGGGCGTGATGCATCGTTGGCCAAAGAGCGCAGCCTGCTGATCGCCAGCGATTCCCGCGATCGGTATTCCGTTGAGCCCTGGGACGGAACTTACCTCGCCATAAATTTCGCTAGACGGCCGGACTGTGGGCAACATCGAGGCGGGAATTTGGAAAAGATCGAGCAATTCGCTATCCCAAATTCCGGAGTGAAGATTGAAGAGCATGGTACGGGAGGCGTTGCTGGCGTCGGTGACGTGGACCCGGCCGCCGGTCAGTTTCCAGAGCAGCCAAGTATCGACGGTGCCAAAGGCCAAGCGGCCTGCTTCGGCGAGTTGGCGAGCGTTCGGCACGTGTTCGAGAATCCAGGATATCTTGCTGCCGGAAAAATAGGCATCGATTAGAAGGCCTGTACGCTGCTGGATCAAATGTTCGTTACCTTGGGCTTTTAGTTCCTCACAAAATGCGGCGGTGCGGCGATCCTGCCAGACAATGGCATTGCAGATCGGTTTTCCGGTCGTGCGATCCCAGACGATGGTTGTTTCCCGCTGGTTGGTGATACCGATCGCGGCTACATCCTTAGCCTGCAGGTTGATTTTGGCTAGCGCCTCTAATGCGACTGCGATTTGCGATGCCACGATTTCTTCCGGATCGTGCTCCACCCATCCCGGCTGAGGAAAGATTTGCGTGAATTCTCGCTGGGCGACCGATCGGACGACACCATCGTGGTCAAACAAGATTGCCCGCGAACTGGTGGTGCCTTGATCGAGAGAGAGGATGTAGGGCAAAGAGCCTCCTGTTTTGCCGACGCTTCCGCCGCGAGGGCTTAGGACAAGGGCGGAGCCACGCGCAAGAAACGTCGAATACCAAAATCGTAGACGGCAGCGCCGACCAGTCCTCCCAGCAGCGGTGCAAACACTGGCACCCACCACACCCGGGTTCCATCGGTGAGTCCATTGTTCTTAAACCCAGCGACAGCTGTGAAAAGGCGCGGCCCAAAATCGCGAGCGGGATTGATCGCGTATCCGTGCATGCCGCCGAAGCTCATGCCAATGGCGACCACCACCAACCCGATCATCAGGGGCGCGAGGTTGGCTCCGGGAGGCACGTTTAGTTCGTCCGTGATGGCCAGGATCATGAGCAGGAGGAGGGCGGTGCCGATCACTTGATCGAGGAATCCCGCTTGTGGCTGCGCCGGGAAAGCAGGAAAGGTTGTGAACACCCCGGCGGTTTTTTCCATCAGCGGGTCGAACTGGCGAAAGGCGGGCAGATAGTTTCGGTAGACGAGCGCTGCTGCAAAGAATGCTCCTGCAGTCTGCGCGACGCAATAAGGGAGCACTTTACGCCAGGGAAAACCGCGATACACAGCCAGGGTGAGGGTGACCGCGGGGTTGAGATGGCCACCCGAAACTTTTCCCGCAATGTAAACACCCATGGTGACAGCCAGTCCCCAACCCAGAGTGATGTTGGTATAGCCTCCGTGCGCGGTCGCGGGAGCGCTTGACGGAAACAGAATGACCATAGCGACCACACCGGTTCCGAAAAGCATCAAGACGAAGGTTCCGAGGAATTCGGCAATCAGCTCGGCCACCAGCGTTGGGCTCTTGTTCATGCGGCGTTGCTCCCCGGCTTGACTCGCAGCGAGCTTCCAAGCCGCGAGTAGTCTAGCAAGGATTTCAAGTCGTGTTTTCGCTCTCCTCCTGACAGAAGCGCGCCGCACCGCGAACCGGGGTTACCAACAGTGCAAGAGCCGGCAAAGGTTTCCCTTGACAGGGCTGGCGCGGACTGTAAGATAGGAGAATATTTATTCACAATTATGAATAAATATTCATAATGAATAAGGTGCTCCGTCAGAGAGCGGTTTTGGAAGCGTTGAAGCACGGGCCCGTAGCGAACCAGGAAGACCTGCAGCGAGCGTTGCGCAAGCGGGGATTCAAGGTGGGGCAGGCAACGCTGTCGCGAGATATTCACGAGCTGAACCTCAGCAAGACGGGTTCGGGTTACGCGCTGCCGCAAGGCGAAGGCGCGGCAGGCCAGGCTCTGCCGCCGGTGCAGCGATTGGTTCGCGAGTTCGTGCTGGATGTGCGAACAGCGCAGAACCTGCTGGTGCTGAAAACTATTGTAGGCAGCGCGCAGCCGGTGGCGGCGGCGCTGGATGAACAGGAATGGGAAGAAATGGTGGGAACGATCGCGGGGGACGACACCATTCTGATCGTTTGTCCGGACAAAGAGATCGCGAAAAAGGTTGCGATGCGGATCGAGGAGATGCTGGGCTGATGGTGGCGAAGCTGAAAAGCGCGTTGCTCGGAGCGAGCGGCTATTCCGGACTGGAATTGACGCGGCTGCTGGAGCGCCATCCACGGCTGGATAGGCCTGTTTTGCTGCGGCGCGAGGGCGGCAGTGATGGCGCGACGGATTTGGCGGAAGTGTTTCCAGAGTTGTCGGGCAATGGAGGTTACGCGTTGCGAACATTGTCCTGGCCTGAGCTCAAGCGCCAAGGGGTGCAGCTGCTTTTTCTGGCGACGCCGCATGAAGCGTCGCGGTCTCTCGTGCCAGAGGCGATCGCGCGGGGATTGCGCGTGATTGACCTGAGCGGGGCATGGCGGCTGAAGCAGGCGCGGCATCGCTCCATTTACTCGTTTGAAGACGCGGACGCAGTCACGGCGGCGGAATTGACGGCCAAGGCGGTGTATGGCTTGCCAGAGTTGAACAGCGATCGCATTGCGGCAGCACAGTTGGTGGCGAATCCAGGGTGCTATGCGACTTCGGTGATTCTGGCGCTGGCGCCACTGCTTACGGCGGATCTGATCGACCGGGCGCATGGGATTGTTTCTGATTCGAAGTCGGGAGTGTCGGGAGCGGGCAAGGCGGCCACGTCTCGAACTCATTTTGTTTCGGTCGCCGATAATCTCTCTGCCTACGCGGTGTTCAACCACCGGCATCTGGGAGAGATTGTGGAGCAGTTGGGTCTGGACGATGCGGAGCTGACGTTTACGCCGCATTTGCTGCCGATTCCACGGGGAATTTTATCTACCATCTACGTGCGTCTGAAGCGGGCGATGAAGTCCAAGGAAGTGGAATCTTGTCTGCGCGATTTCTATGCGGGCAAACATTGGGTGAGGGTATTTGCGACACCGAAATTGCCACAGTTGCAGTTTTCGCTGCACACGAATTACTGCGATCTTGGATTCTGCCTGGCGGAGGACGGCCGGCGGCTGGTGCTGGTTTCGTGCGTTGACAACCTGCTGAAAGGCGCTGCAGGGCAAGCCGTGCAGAACATGAATCTGATGTACGAGTGGGAAGAGCGGGAGGGGTTGCAGTGACGATCGTCGTGAAAATTGGCGGAGCGGCGATTGAGGATGCTGGCATGCTGCGCCGGTGCGCCCAGTCGATTGCAGAGCTGGCACGGGACGGCCACCGTATTGCCGTGGTTCATGGTGGTGGTGGCGCGCTGACTCGCATGCTGGAGCGACTGGGGAAAAAGAGCGAGTTCGTGGACGGGCTGCGCGTTACCGATGCGGAGACTCGGGACGCGGCTCTGATGGTATTGGCGGGGATCGTTAACAAGAATTTAGTTGCGGCGATTCAGGCCACGGGCATGCCGGCGATTGGATTTTGCGGCGGCGATGGGATGACGTTCCGCGCACGAAAGAAATATGTTCATGGCCGCGATCTGGGATTTGTGGGCGAGATTTGTTTCGCCGAACCGTGCTGGATCGAAGCTCTCTGGCAGCAGGGAGGAATTCCGGTGATGGCTTCGCTGGCATTAGGCGCGGATGGCGAGTACTACAACGTGAACGCCGATGAGATGGCGGCATCCTGCGCGGCGGCGTGCCATGCCGATACTTTGATATTTCTCACCGACGTCCCCGGGGTGAAAGATGCGTCAGGAAGCGTGATGCCTTGGCTGACGACCAAGCAGGCAGCCGAACTCGCGGCCCATTCTGTGATCAGCGGGGGGATGTTACCCAAGTTGCAAGCTTGCGGGCTCGCGCTGAAGCACGGCGTGGGTCGAGTAAGAATTTTGCCGGCGACTGAGGTGGAAGCGCTGCCCCAGTTTTATCTGACCAAGCTGTCGTGCGGTACGGAGGTTACGTATTCATGAGTCCATCCATTGCTGCCGGTTACAAATTGCAGCCGGCGAGTGCGCAAGCGCAGAAGAAGGAGTCAAAGTTGAATAGTCAGTTGCAAGACAGGGCCGCGGTTGCCGCAGCCAGAGCGCCGCAAGCGTTCTGGTGTCCGGATCTGGTTTCGACTCGCGATCTCGGACCTGTGGGCGTCGACGCAGTGTTGAATCTCGCCGGAATTATGAAGGAGCGCCCGGCCGATTTTCGCAAGGCGCTCACCGGCAAGCAGATGGTGATGTTCTTCGAAAAAGCTTCACTGCGAACCCGGTTGACGTTCGAGGCAGGCATGACAGCCTTGGGTGGTTCGGCGATGTTCGTCGACCAGACTCAAGAACGGCTGGGCGCGCGGGAAACTTTGAGCGACGTGGCGCATAACCTGGAACGCTGGGTGGATGTGATTGTGCTGCGCACGTTTTCTCAGGAAACCATCGAGGGCATAGCGAAGCATGCGCGCGTCCCGGTGATCAACGCGCTTAGCGATTTGGAGCATCCGTGCCAGGCGCTGGCTGATTATTTCACGCTGCTGGAACGCTTCGGAGATTTGAAGAACCGCTCGCTGGCGTACGTAGGCGACGGAAATAATGTGGCGCACTCGCTGCTGCTTACTTGTGCGTGCCTGGGATCATCGATTCGGATCGCAACCCCAGAGGATTATGGACCGAATCCGCAGATTGTGGCGGCCGCGCGCGAAATTGCCGGCGAGACCGGGGGCGAGATTGAATTACTGACGGATCCGCACGAAGCGGTTGCGGGAGTCGATGCGATTTACACGGATGCGTGGGTCAGCATGGGGCAAGAGCGGGAAACGGACGAACGAACGAGGATTTTTCCGCCGTATCAGGTGAATGAGGAACTGATGGCGGAAGCTGCGCCGCATGCGGTGTTCATGCACTGTCTGCCGGCGCATCGTGGCTTAGAAGTGACCGACGCGGTCATGGATTCCGAGCAGTCTCTGATTTTCGAGCAGGCGGAAAATCGGCTGCACGTGCAGAAAGCGATTCTTTATTTATTGATGGGCGGCGGTGACCGCCTGCCCGCAAGGAGTGCTCATGTCTGAAAAAATTGTTCTTGCATACTCGGGAGGACTCGACACCTCCATCATTATTCCGTGGCTCAAGGAAAATTACTCGTACAGCGTGATCGCGATGGTCGGCGATGTAGGCCAAGGCGACGACATTGAAGCCGTGGTCGAGAAGGCCTACGCCACGGGGGCAAGCAAGGTGGTCGTGGAGGATCTGCGCGAAGAGTTCCTGACGGGATATGTTTTTCCGGCTCTGCAAGCCGGTGCCGTTTACGAGCACAAATATTTGCTGGGTACGTCGCTGGCGCGTCCGGTGATCGCGAAACGTCAAGTTGAAGTCGCGTTGCGCGAGGGTGCGACGGCCGTGGCGCACGGCTGCACGGGAAAAGGCAACGATCAGGTTCGCTTTGAGTTGACCTACCAGGCGCTCGCGCCGGAGTTGAAAGTGGTTGCTCCCTGGCGCGAGTGGACGTTGAAATCCCGCGAAGATTGCCTGGATTATGCGGAGCAGCACGGGATTCCGGTGGAGGCAAGCCGCACGAAAATTCACAGCCGCGACCGTAATCTTTGGCACCTCAGCCATGAAGGTGGAGAGCTGGAGGACGCCGCGAATGCACCGCTCTCGACAACCTGGCAGATGACGCGGTCGCCGCAAGACGCGCCAGACAAAGACGAGCAGGTAACGATTGGTTTCGAGAAAGGGATCCCTGTCGCAGTCGATGGGATGAAGCTGGATCCGGTATCGCTGGTCGAATTGTTGAACGAGATCGGCGCGCGCAATGCTATCGGCCGCGTGGACCTGGTGGAGAATCGCTTCGTGGGAATGAAGTCGCGCGGGTGTTATGAAACGCCGGGCGGAACGTTGCTGATCGCGGCGCATCGCGAGCTGGAGGCGCTGTGTCTGGAGCGTGAAGTGGCGCATTTCAAGCAGCACGTCGGACTGAAATACGCGGAGCTTGTCTACTTTGGCTTGTGGTTCACACCGCTGCGCGAAGCGCTGGATGCTTTCGTCGCTAGCACCCAGAGTGAGATGACCGGCAGCGTGACGCTGTCGTTGTACAAAGGAAATGTCTCAGTGCTGAGCCGCCAGTCGGAGCACTCGCTGTACCGCACCGATTTGTCGTCGTTCACCATGGGTGACAGTTACGACCAGAAAGATGCGGCCGGCTTTATTAGAATCCTCGGACTGCCGTCGCGTACACGCGCTCGTGCGCGTCAGGAGGTGGCGCGATGAAGATGTGGTCGGGCAGGTTCCGGCAGCCGCTGGATCCGCAGTTCGAACGTTGGCAGCGTTCGTTCGACTTCGACCGACGGCTGCTCAGCTACGAGCTTGCGGCCAGCGGAGCGCATGCGCGCGCCTTGAAGAATGCCGGAATTCTCTCTGCAGATGAACTCATCAGCATTCTGGAAGGATTGCAGCAGATCGGAGAGATGGCCGCTGCCGCCGAGGGGTTCGTCGAGGACGACGAAGCCGAGGACGTGCATCATTTCGTCGAGAGGCAGTTGGCCGGGCGGATCGGAGAAGTCGGATACAAATTGCACAGCGGCCGCAGCCGTAATGAGCAGATCGCCGCCGACCTGCGCCTGTACGTGAGAGCGGCGATCGATGAGCTGCGAAAGGAACTAGCTGAGACCTGCGCGGCTTTCACCGATCGCGCCGAACAGGCGGGCACTGTCGCGATGCCTGCTTATACGCATTTGCAGCATGCGGAGCCGGTTCTGGTGGCGCATTGGTTGCTGGCTTACATCGAGATGTTTTTGCGAGATGCGGATCGGCTGGCCGATTGCCGCAAGCGAGTGAACCTATGTCCGCTTGGGTCGGGCGCGGTGGCGGGCGCGACTCTGCCGCTCGATCGCACTTTGATGGCCGAGGAACTCGACTTTGCCGCACCCACGGCGAACAGTATCGACGCCACCAGCGATCGCGATTTCATTCTTGAATTCGTCAATGTACTTTCGTTGTTGGGCCTTCACCTGAGCCGTTGGGCGGAGGAAATGATCGCTTTCTGTTCGCAGGAATTCGGTTTTGTGCAGCTGCCGGAGTCTTATTCCACCGGCAGCAGCGCCATGCCGCAGAAGAAGAATCCTGATCTCTTGGAATTGGTGCGGGGCAAAACCGGCCGCGTGATCGGAAACGCAACGGCGCTGATGGTGACGTTGAAGGGTTTGCCTCTGGCTTACAACAAGGATTTGCAGGAGACACAGCAGCCGTTGTTTGATGCCGCCGATACTGTTCTTGGCCTGTTGCCGCTGGTTGCCGGTTTCATGAAGGCGATCGACTTCGACCATGCTCGGATGGACGAGGCCGCGCAGTCGGGATTTATGAACGCATGGTCGGCCGCCACCTATCTGGTGAATCGCGGCGTTCCGTCAAGGTTGGCGCACGAAGTGATCGGCAAAGCAGTGAAATTATGTCTGGAAAAAAATTGTCAGCTGCAAGATCTGACGCTCGATGATTTGCATGGTTTGCACCCTGCGTTCGACGACAGCTTCTATGACTGCCTGAAGCCGGCGGCGGTGTTGGCGATCCACGACGTGGTTGGCGGTACTGCGCCAGTCCGGGTGCGGCAAGGGATTGCGGCGGCGAAAAAGAAGATTGAGTCCCTGCGCGAGGAGATCAACTTTCATGCGCACGCGTAAAGCCATTTTGCCGGATGCTCAGCACATCCACGATCTGATTTCGTCTTATTCCGGGGACGGCACTTTGCTGCCGCGCACGCTGGCGGAGATCTGCGAGAACGTCAGAGATTTTGTCGTCCTGGAAGAGGAAGGAAGCATCATTGGGTGCGGCGCGCTCCACCTTTATGGCACACACCTGGCTGAGATTCGTTCGATCACGGTTTCGCCGCGTACCCAGGGCAAGGGCGGAGGCAGCCGGCTGATGAAGGCTTTGATGGCCGAAGCCAAGCGGCATCAGGTGGATTGCATCTGCCTGTTCACGCGCGCGCCCGAATTTTTTGCGCGCCAGGGATTCCAGATCGCGCAGCGCGAAGATCTTCCCGACAAAATCTACAAGGACTGTCACGTCTGCCCCAGATTTCATGAGTGCGATGAAGTCGCGATGGTGCGCGGCAAGCTTCCTACATTTGCCATTCTGCCCGAGCCCCCGAACTGGCTGGTGAAGTTGCAGGATGTATCCGGCAACGCGGTGTAGAGCGTTCGCGAAACCATTTTCCCGGATCGTCAAGTGCCCGGTCCGGCCTTCCGGTGCTATGATGCCGAGCGGACCCTACAACTATGTCGATCAGCGCTCCGAGCAGATCCACTGCAGTTTCTCCTGAGCCATCGTCTTCCTATACCGTGCCGCTCGCGGTCGTGACCACGTTATTTTTCATGTGGGGTGCGCTTACGTCGCTGAACGACGTGCTAATTCCTCATTTCCAGCATGTTTTCAGTTTGAAGCTGGCAGTCAGCATGCTCGTCCAGACCGCATTCTTCTCGTCATATTTTGTGTTTTCGATACCCTCAGCCAAGGTTATCGATTGGCTAGGCTATCAGAAGGCAATGGTTGTAGGGCTGTTGACCATGGGTGCCGGAGCCTTCTTATTTGTCCCGGCAGCGAAAGTGCCGTCGTTCGCACTTTTCCTGACCGCGCTTATTGTGCTGGCCGCGGGAATTACGCTCCTGCAAGTCGCTGCCAACCCTTACGTTACTGTGCTGGGACCAGCCAAGACCGCTTCCAGCCGATTGAATCTGACGCAGGCGTTCAATTCACTGGGAACAACTATCGCCCCCTGGATCGGCGGACTCTTCATTCTGAGCGCCGCCGCTGTGGCCGCAGTTGACCCTGTTCAGCAGGCCGCCTCGGTTATCAAGCCTTATGTGTTTCTTGCCATCGCCCTTGTTTTGCTCGCGGTCTTGATCGGGAGCTTCAAACTTCCGAAGATTGAGTCTGCCCAACATCAGATCGGCGAGAAGGTCAGCGATTCAATCTGGCGTCATCCCAACCTGATCTTTGGCGCTGTCGCAATCTTCGTCTACGTGGGTGGAGAAGTCGCGATCGGAAGTTCCATCGCAAACTATCTCGCACTGGATAACATCGGGCACTTGGTCTCGGTTTCGGCTGTGCCTGACTCGGCACTTCGCTATCAGGAAGCGTTGCGGGCGGCGGCGAAGTACATCTCCCTTTATTGGGGTGGGGCGATGGTAGGCCGTTTCATCGGATCGGCCGTGCTGCAGAAGGTGAAGACCAGACCGGTGCTTGCCTTTTGCGCTGTTATGGCGGGAGTGTTGGTGATCACTTCTGTGTTAAGCAATGGGCCAGTGGCAATGTGGACGATCCTGCTGGTTGGACTCTTCAATTCGATCATGTTCCCGAGCATTTTCACCCTGGGAGTGGCTGAACTCGGCCCGCTTACGGGCGACGGCTCGGGAGTTATGATTATGGCGATCGTGGGCGGCGCAGCTATTCCGTATCTAGTAGGGAAAATAGGCGATGGGATCAACGCAAAATCTTACGGTGGGGCAATCTGGGGACAGGGCTTGCACTATGCACTAATAGTTGCCGCGCTGTGCTACGCCTATATTCTGTTTTTCGCCCTCAGTGGTTCGAAACCAAACAGTGAACGCCACGCCCATAGCTCGCTGACGTAGCCGGAAGCAACTTCAGGATAAGGTTCGACGGAGTCGAATCGCGTTCAGAACCGGTTCGATCGATTAGACCTGTACCGAGATCAGTTCGGGAGTGCAGCGGGAATTCTGCATCAGTTTGACGGCGTCTTCGGCGGTGAATCTTCCCATGGCCAGGGCCAGCTTTTTGTTGGTTGTGGTCTGGATGGGGCTACGATCGATTCGCAGAACGTACTCCGCAGCACGCGCACCGCCGCGATTCACCTTTACGAGAAACTTTGTATTTTTCATGGGCTCCCTTTGGCTCAGGTTGGTAACCGCACACCAACAACGGGGATACGATCGAAAATATCCCAGGTTAAAATTGAGCTAGCGTCGTTCCCCTCAGAAGTCGCTGAGTGCGATAAGGCTATGATGGACCGGTCTTACTTCTAAATAGCCGAAAGAAAAGAAAATAAGAGGAGATTAAGATCTAATGTCGATTTTAGGCTTGCGGGAGGTGTTTGTCAACTAGTTAAGAGGTCATGGCTGCAAGGTCTGAATTGCCTTGGGATGAACCTGCTCATCTTTGATTTCACTCGCGTCCCAGCCGCCCCCGAGAGCCTTTACCAGGTAGACGGAGCTGACCATCTGCTCACCCAGTAACTGTGTCTCCAACCGCTCGCTGCTCAGCAGCGTAGTCTGGGCGGTGATGACATCGAGGTAACTAGTGACTCCGCCGATGTAGCGATTGTTGGCGATGGCGAGGGCGCGGCGTGCATCTTCGACGGCTGCGCCTTGCGTGGTGAGCGCCTGCGAAAGAGTGCTCAAATTGCTGATGCCGTCCTCAACCTGCTGGAAGGCGGTCAGCACCGCCTGGCGGTAGTTCGCGACCGATTGATCGTAGGCTGCACGCGCGGCCGCCAGATTAGCGCGATTGCGTCCGCCCTCGAGGATCGGCTCCAGCGCGTCCACCCCGAGCGACCAGAAAAGGCTGGGCGCGTTCAATAGAGGCCCGAGTTCGGCACTCTGCCAGCCTCCTGAGCCACTAAGAGTAATGTTGGGATAGAAGGCCGTACGCGCGATTCCCACCTGGGCATTCTGGTAGGCCATTTGCCGCTCGGCAGTGGAAATATCCGGTCGCCGCTCGAGCACGTCCGAAGGCACTCCCAGCGGGACGGGCGGAGGCGTGGCCTGCAGCGGCGCAACCCGCACGGTGAGAGCGGAGGCCGATTGTCCCAGCAGCACGGCGATGGCGTGTTCGTATTGAGCTCGCGTCTGCTGCACCAGCGCAAGCTGCGATAGCGTTGCATCGAGCAGAGCCGCCTGCTGTGCCACGTCGAGTCCGTTGGCAATGCCGCCATCGTGACGGTGGTTCACCAGATCCAGGCCCTTACGCTGATAGCCCACGGATTCCTGCACCACATTGAATTCAGCATCCAGTTCGCGCAAGCTGAAGTAGTCAGCCGCGAGTTCGGCGGTCAGCACCAGCTGTACGTTTTGAAGATCGGCAGCCGTGGATTGAAGAGAAGCATTGGCCGCTTCCACGTTGCGCCGCACGCGTCCGAAGAGATCGGGCTCATAGTTGATGGAGAACGGAATCGTGTAGACACTCTGGGTATACGGCGGGACTGCCTGCGTCACGCCATTCACAATGACTGGCTGCTCGCCATTCAGTGGACGATGGCCGGAACCGCGCTCCCGCACGGCGGAAGGATCTGTCGAGAGTTGAGGGAAAAAATCAGCGGTGGCTACACGCGCCAAAGAACGAGCCTGATTCAAGCGATCTCGAGCCGCCTCCAGGGATTGGTTCGCCTGCAGCAATTGTTGTTCGTAGGTGTTGAGGTCGGCGTCGTTAAAAATTTTCCACCACTCACCCTTGGGGATGGCGTCCTTGGGAGCAGCCTGCTGCCATGGTGGCTGCGTCTTCCACGCGTCCGGGGCGGGAGTTGGAGCCGCGGGGCGGCTATAACGTGGACCAACGGTGCATCCCGCCGTAAACGCCGACAGAACCAGAGCGGCCAGGAATGCGGTTCGCTTCACGACGCCCCGCCCTTCGGTTGAGCTGGCTGTGCTTGACCAGGTTGGGGTGGTGCCACGTTTACCGGCTGGCCATCCTCTAGCGAGTCGGCTGGATTGATCACGATCCTATCCGTGGGGGAGACGCCGCCGAGAATCTCCAAACTGGTGCCGTAGTCGCGTCCGATGTTGATGGGGCGCAGCTGCACCTTGTTGTCGGGGCCGACGACCGCGACCCGGGGACCTTCGGCGCGGAACAACATTGCGTTCACCGGAATCGTCACCTTGTTCACGCCGTTGCCGACTGCGAAGTGCACCTCGCCGAACGAGCCCGGCAGCAACCGCCCATCCTTGTTCGGTACATCCACTTCGGTGAGCAGCGTGCGAGTCGCGGGATCGATCGCCTCCGCGGTTCGCGCTACGATTGCGACAAATTTCTGACCGGGAAATTCCTGCAGGGTGACAAAAGTCTTGGCGCCGACTTTTATGAAAGGGGCGTAGGCCTGCGGAACGCTGGTGTAAACCCTCAGAGGATCGACGCGTGCAATGTCAAACAGCTCGCGGCCCGCGGCCTGAGCGCCGGCGTTGATCAGCGCACCAGGGTCGACATTGCGCCTGGTGAGCACACCGGTAAACGGCGCGTAGACTTCTTTGAATCCTTCCAGCTGTTCGAGGCGACGAACGTTCGCGTCGGCGGCAGCCAGGTTGGCCTGCGCCTGCTTGTAGCCGCTCGTATTCTGGTCCACTTCCTGAGCGGAGACGGAGTCAGTCTTGAGCAGGTTTTGCCAGCGGTCAGCGGTAATTTTCGCCAATTCCATCTGCGCGACAATCTGCTGACGCGCCGCCCGGCTCTGGTTCAATTCCTGATCGACCTCAGGCGTGTCGATCTTGGCCAGCAATTCGCCTTTGGTTACGCGGCTGCCGATGTCCTTGTACCAGCGCACCAGGTAGCCGTTGGTCCGGGCATAAATCGGAGACTCTTCATAGGCCAACAGCGAGCCGGGGAGGATCAAATCTTCGTCGGGCTTTTCCGACACTGGATTTACAACGGCGACAGTGGGCACCGTCTCGCGCTCGGTTTCGTTGGCCAGAGCGCGCTCGTGACTCATCCGCGACAACATGGTGAAACCGCCGGCCGCCAGCAGCAACAGCAGCGCGATTCCCACCAGCGTTAAAGCCTTGCGCGGCGGCGCGGGTGGAAGCTCAGGAGGTTTCTGAATTCCGGGCGGCTGATGCCGGGAATGCTGCCGGATCGCTTCGATCTCCTCATCCCGCTGAGCTTGAGTGCCTAGAGCATAATGCTCTTTGCCTTGCTCTTGCGGCGATTGTGGAGCACTGGCGTCCGGTGAGGGCCGCTGTTCATCCGCCATAGAATTCGCCTTGCCTTCTGCAGTCATGCTCGACTCCGATTCTCCCGAAAACTCTTAAGCCTGTTCGCGTGCCCGCTTCGCCTCCCGGCGGCCATGGAAAATGGCGAATACGCTGGGCACGAAAAACAAAGTGGCAACCGTGGCAAAAAGCAACCCGCCGATGACGGCTCGGCCCAGCGGGGCGTTCTGCTCACCACCTTCTCCAAAACCAAGCGCCATCGGCACCATACCGATGATCATGGCCAGCGCCGTCATTAGCACTGGACGCATACGCGTATATCCCGCAGCCACAGCGGCTTTTGCGGCGGGAATGCCTTCATCGAGTTGCTCTCGCGCAAAACTCACCATCAGGATGGAATTCGCCGTGGCCACGCCCATGCACATGACCGCTCCGGTGAGCGAGGGCACACTCAGGGTAGTGCGCGTCAACAACAGGAACCAGCAAATTCCCGCCAGCGCTCCCGGCAACGCGGCGATGATGATGAAAGGATCGAGCCAGGACTGAAAGTTGATGACGATGAGCAAATAGACCAGAAGAATCGCGCCAACCAATCCTACGCCCAAGCCGAAAAACGAGGAGCGCATAGTGGCAACCTGCCCGCGCACGACGATGCGAGTGCCGCGCGGCAAATGACCATCGAATGTCCGGAGTACTTTGTCCGTATCCGCAGCCACGGCGCCTAGATCGCGATCCTGGGTGCTGGCGTAGACATCGATCACAGGCGCGACGTTCCAATGATTTACCGAGGCCGCTCGCGATACCGGATACACCTGCACAAGGTTGCTCAGCAATTGCGGCCCCTGCGGCGAGGTCACCGGAATCGTCATCAGGTCCTGCATGCTGGTCATGCGGTATTGCGGCGCCTGCACTGCCATCTGGTAGGTAACTTCGTTTTTCGGGTTCAACCAAAAATTTGGCGACGTCTGAAAGCTGCCGCTCAGCGAAACCAGAACGCTCTGCGCTACGTTGCCTGCTGTGATGCCCACCTGCGTGGCGCGCGTGCGGTCAATATCCATGTGTAGCGTGGGCAGAGAGAGCAACTGCTGCACGTGCACATCGGCGGTGCCGGGAATATGGCGCATTTTGTTGGCGATCTGCTGTGCGATCACATAACTGCTTTGCATGTCGGTGCCGATGATCTGGACGTCAATGGGTGCAGGCAGGCCGAAGTTCAGAATCTGGGTAACGATATCGGCAGGCTGGAAAAAGAACTCAGTTCCGGGAAAGCGCCGCGGCAAAACCTCACGCAGATGTCTAGTAAGACCGGCGGTGGGCAGGTGATGTTCAGGGTCGAGCGCGATCAGAATCTCGGCATCGCTGGTGCCGATGGTTCCATTCGAGCTGTAAGACTGATTGATTCCTGAATTCGGTAGTCCGATGTTATCCAGAATCGTTTGTAATTGCCCCTTCGGAATCTCCTGCCGCAGGGTAGCTTCGATTTCGTCACAGAGCCGCGCAGTTTCTTCCACACGCAAGCCGGCCCGAGCCCGCACATGCATACGCAACAGGCCGGCGTCCACCTGCGGGAAGAAGTCTTGTCCCAGGAAGAAAAACAGTCCGAGCGACAGTAGACAAAAAGCCAGAAAGCAGATCACGAAGATGCCGCGGTGCTCGAGTGTGGTTTCCAGCAACTGTTCGTAGCCACGGCGGAAATCCTCAAACTTGCGCTCGAAGCCGCGCTGGAAGCGACCGAGGAAGGACTTCGGTGCTTCGGCGCGATGTTCGTGCCCGCGCATGATGTACATGACCAGCGTTGGAATGAGGGTTCGCGAAAGCAGGTAACTGGCCAGCATGGCGAAGCTCACGGCCTCCGCCAGCGGTACGAATAGGAACTTCGCTACGCCCGTCAAGAAGAACATGGGCACGAAAACGATGCAGATGGAAAGCGTGGAGACGAACGCGGGCACGGCGATCTGCTGCGCGCCGTCAAGGATGGCCTGCTTCATCTCCTTGCCCATGGCCAGGTTCCGCTCAATGTTTTCGATTTCCACGGTGGCATCATCGACCAGGATGCCGACCGCGAGCGCCAATCCTCCTAGCGTCATGATGTTGATGGTCTGCCCAATCGCGCCCAGGAGGATGATCGACACGAAAATCGAAAGTGGAATCGAAATGGAAATGACGATGGTGGGGCGCCAATCGCCGAGAAAGATGAGGATCATGACAGCGGTGAGAGCTGCTGCAATCAGACCTTCCCGAAGTACGCCCTCAATCGATGCGCGCACGAACAAAGACTGATCAAACAGCGATGTGATCTTGAGGGCCGGCGGCAACGCCTGCGCCGCCTGTTGAACAATATTCTTGACCCCGGAGACGATCTGCAGCGTGGACGCGTTGCCATTCTTGTAAATCGACATCAGCGCGCCGCGGTTCCCGTTTGCACGCACGATGTTCGTCTGCGGCGAAAAGCCGTCGCGAATGTGCGCGACATCCCGCATGTATAAGGTGGAACCGTTGACCGTCTTGACTGGTAAGTCGTTCAACTCCGCGATGGTCTGTGGCGTTCCATTCATCTCCACGCTGTATTCCAGCGGGCCGAGCTTGATGGTTCCGCTCGGCAGAACGAGGTTCTGCGCGTTGACTGCGTTGACGATGTCAACGGGCTGGAGGCCGTACGATTGCAACTTTGGCAAATCCAGATCCACCTGAATCTGACGAATCTTGCCGCCGTAAGGATAAGGAGTAGCGGCTCCCGGCACCGTGGCCAGATAGTTACGCAGGAAGTTCTGACCAAGGTCGAAGAGCTGCTGCTCGGGCAAAGTCTTACTGCTCAGGCCAAGTTGAATGATGGGCGTAGTCGAGGCGCTGTAGGAAATGATTAACGGGGGCGTGGTACCGACGGGCAGGCTGTGCACCGTGGTTTGCCCGATGGCGGTGATTTGCGCGATGGCTCCCTGCACGTTCGTGCCGGGGCGGAAGAAAACCTTAATGACTCCCAGGCCGTACACCGACTGCGATTCCATGTGCTCGATGTCGTTGACGGTGGTAGTAATGCCGCGCTCCGAATTGGCCACGATGCGGTCGGCCATGTCTTGTGGCGACATGCCCGTGTAGAACCAAACTACTGAAACCACCGGAATATCGATGTCGGGGAAAATATCGGTAGGCGTTCGCAAAATTGTGATCGGCGTCAGAATAATTATGACGAGCGCCATCACAATAAAGGTGTAGGGACGTCTTAGAGCTAACGCAACAATCCACATCGATTAGGCACCGGAGTTCAAATGCAAGTTTCGAATAAATTAAGGAGGAGGGGTCCCTGCATGGATGCGGAGCGAACCCATCGCTTAGCTCTAGATTCGATACTGCCCGTATTGGATTCTAAAGCCATAGGAGGATTATATGATAGGGTAACACCATGCGCCAGAAGCCTGCTGCTCAAAAGGGTGGTGACCCGGCGAGAAAAAAGCGTCCTCCGGGTCGCCCGCGGAGTGAACAAGCTCGCTTGGCCATCCTGCGCAGCACGCTGAAACTCCTTGCGGACAAAGGCTTTTCGGATCTGACGATCGAAGCCGTGGCGGACCACGCAGGGGTTGGCAAGGCAACCGTTTACCGCTGGTGGCCCGATAAGGCCGCGCTCATTGCCGACGCGTTTGCCTGCAGCACGAAGCGGAAACTTCACTTCCCCGATACCGGTTCCGTGCGAACTGACATGAGCCAGCAAATGCGCCAGCTGATCAAGATATTTCGCAGCCGCCGCGGGCGCATTGTTTCCGCCATCCTTGCCGCCGGCCAAAGTGACAGAAATGTCATTGCGGCGTTTCGGGAACGTTTCATGATGCCACGGCGCCGGGAGGCTTACGCGACACTCCACCGGGGCATCCAACGCGGGCAGCTGCGCAAAAATATAGACATGGATCTGCTTCTTGATACGCTCTACGGCCCAATCTACATGCGGTTTCTGATTCGCCACGATAGTTTGACGCCGGAATTCGTGGAAGGTCTTTGTGAACTGACATTGTCCGGATCTCTTCCTACGAAGCGGGGGCGTCTACGGGGCGTTGCGCCTAAAAGGTCCAAGGTCTGACGGATATCCCATTGCTGGCAAACTTTGTTATAAGCTTGCTCTCAGGAAAGGAATCCTTTGGAGGGCATGCTTTCTCGCAAAGTTGTTTTCTGGGAAGTCGATACGCAGGCGGATTTTATGCTGCCCGGCGGAAATCTTTATGTACCCGGCGCTGAACGGCTGCTGCCGAACATTCGAAAGCTCACGGATGCGGCGCGACAGGGCCGTGTCTTTCTGGTTTCGCATGGCTGCTACCACACGAAGGACGACCCTGAATTCCAGACGTTCCCGCCGCATTGCATCAAAGGTACCCCAGGTTCCGCATTTGTTCCCGAAGCACTGACCGACAAAATTGTGACCGTTCCGAACGAGGCTTCGGCAATGCTGCCGCGCGATCTTTCACATTACCAGCAGATTGTTCTGGAAAAACAAACCCTCGACATCTTTGAGAGCCGCCACGCCGCAAAATTGCTGAAGCAGTTTGGGGACGATATTGAATTCGTAGTCTTTGGTGTAGTGACGGAATATTGCGTTCGTTTCGCCGCCAAAGGACTGCTGGATCGTGGCCGCCGCGTCTCTGTGGTTCGGGATGCGATTGAAACTTTGAAGGCGGAAGATGGGCAACGGACGGTGGCTGAGCTGCAAGGGCTGGGCGCAAGATTTCTAACGACGGATGAAGCCCTCGCGCTGCTGGATCACTAGAAATAGCCCGCTGCAGTTCCCACGTAGGTTATAATCCGCCCCACCGATGAACCTGACCTCTGGCACGAAACTAGGGCCATACGAGATCGTCAGCCTGTTGGGCGCGGGAGGCATGGGCGAGGTTTATCGAGCCCGCGACTCGCGACTGAAACGGGATGTCGCGGTCAAAGTCTTGCCGCAAGCACTCTCTCTCGACGCTGACCGGCTGCGCCGTTTTGAACAAGAGGCGCTGGCTACTGCGGCCTTGAACCATCCCAACATTCTGGCGGTATTCGATATCGGCACGCATGAAGGTGCTCCTTACGTCGTCTCCGAACTGCTCGAGGGTGAGACGCTGCGCGAGCGACTACGCAGCGGGGCGATTGCCGTGCGTAAGACTTTGGATTATGCCCTGCAAATTGCGCATGGACTGGGCGCGGCTCATGCCAAAGGAATCGTCCATCGCGATCTGAAGCCGGAGAATATATTCCTCACCAAAGATGGCCGCGTCAAGATTCTTGACTTCGGTCTGGCGAAGCTGACTCAGACGGAACCCGGCGTCCACACTTCCCTGCCTACCATGACGCACGCCACGGAAGCGGGCGTGGTGATGGGGACTGCGGGTTATATGTCGCCGGAGCAGGTGCGCGGCGTGGCCGTGGATGCGCGCTCCGACATTTTCAGCTTTGGCGCAATTCTCTACGAGATGATCTCCGGCAAACGTGCTTTCCACCGCGAGACGGCGGCGGATACGATGAGCGCGATTCTGAAGGAAGATCCCGCAGATTTGAGCGAGACGAATCGCAATGTTTCTCCGGCGCTGGAGCGGATCGTGCAGCACTGTCTGGAGAAAAACCCGGAGCAACGTTTCCATTCGGCGAGCGATATCGCGTTCGACCTGGAACATCTCACGGGAATTTCCGGCACCAGCACGAGGGTGACGGCAGTAGCGAGTGCGCCGCCGCGGAGCAGGCTGTTGCCTCCGATCGCGGGGATTGCTGCAATCGCGCTGGCGATGCTTGCTCTCGGGTGGTGGCTTGGCCGAGGCAGCGGTGCTACGCCTCAGGCCGAGTATAAGCAGATCACGTTTCGCACGGGTTCGATGGGGAATGCTAGATTCACGCCCGACGGCAGCATCGTTTACAGCGCATCCTGGGATGGCGGCGACGATCAGCTTTATTTATCCCGCACAGATGATCCGGGGGCGCGAGAGCTTGGTCTAAAAGATGCCGAGCTGCTATCGATTTCAAAGAGTGGAGAACTCGCGATCCGCCTGAATACGGTGCACTACGGTGGCTATGCCCGGAGCGGAACACTGGCACGCCTGCCACTAAGCGGAGGCACGCCGCGGGAAGTGTTGGATAACGTGCAGGACGCGGACTGGTCCGCCAGCGGCGATAGCATGGCGGTGGTCCGTTACGTTCCGGAAAATAGTCATTGGCGCCTGGAATATCCCATCGGCAAGGTGCTGTTTGACAGCATTGGCTGGATCAGCGATCCCAAGATTTCTCCGGACGGCAAATGGGTGGCCTTCGCCGATCATGAGAATCAAGGGGGAGACGACGAAGGTTCGGTAGCGGTAATAGGCGCCGACGGAAAGGAGAAAGAGAAGAAGCTTTCTTCCGGGTGGGAATCTCTGGAAGGTGTTCTATGGTCTCCAGCTGGGGATGAGATCTGGTTCACATCCAGCGATAGTGGAAGTGCCCTAAACCCTCGGGCGGTAAGCCTCTCCGGCAAGGTGAGGACGATCACGAACGTCCCTGGTGGAGTGTGGCTGGAAGACATGAGGAACGGGACGGCGCTGATGGTGAGGCATCAGGAGCGTATTGGAATACGAGGGCTGGAACCGGGGGGGAAAGAAGAACGCGAACTGGGTTGGTTCGGGTGGTCGCTTCCTCGCGACATCAGCCAAGACGGCCGGAAGGTTCTGTTTGAAGAAGAAGGCAATGGCGGTGGGCCAAACTACACCGTGTTCCTTCGCGATACGGATGGGTCGCCTCCCGCGAAGATCGGCGAGGGGCTGGCGGGAGCCATCTCTCCGGATGGGAAATGGGTGATCACGAGACCGGCGAAAGGCGGACCCCTGAGCCTGGTCCCTACCGGAGCAGGTGAGTCCAAGACTTTGACGCATGATGCGGTTGATTACGGAGCCGTTCGCTTCTTCCCTGACGGCAAACATCTGCTGGCCAGCGGAATTGAAAACGGACATGGCCGGCGCGACTACCTGATCGATCTAAGTAATGGCGATTCCAAGCCCATTACGCCGGAAGGCGTTTCCGGGACGCACCTCGCACCAGACGGCAGGAGCACCGCTGTGCTGCAGCCAGATGGAAAATGGGGAATCTGGCCCCTGGATGGGAGCGGCGTTCATCCAATTCCCGGCCTGGATTCGAATTACTATGTTGCCGGCTGGTTTCCGGACGGCATATCGCTATACGTGGCCTCCAGCCGGAGCGCGAAGACTGCTAAGGTTTATCGCGTCAACACGCAGACTGGGAAAATGGACTTATGGAAAACATTCGGAGGAGAGGCTGGCGCGGGGGTCACATCAACGGGCGCGCCTCATTTTTCCGCCGATGGAACAGCGTATGCATACGTCTACGTTCGGACACTCTCTGAAGCTTACGTCGTGACCGGATTGAAGTAGCACCGTTCTGCATAGGCTAGCCCGATCACTTGTTAGCTGGACAGGGTTTCAATTGCCTGCACCGCATCCGATGGGAGAACCAACTTCGAACTCGCCAGATCCTGCTTCATGTGCTCAGCGTTGGAAGTGCCGGTGAGAGGAAGCATTCCGACTGCACGCGCGAAGGCGAAAATAATCTGTGCCGGAGTGACGTTCGCGTTCTTGGCGACGTGGGCGAGGAACGGATGGTGCAGGATTTCTGCATTCGCTGTAAGCAGCGAAAACGCCTGATAAATAATCTTGTGTGTTCGACAGAATTGGCGGATTTCACGGTCCCAGCCGAAGCGGGCGTAGCAGCGGTTCTGCACAAAGTACGGAACTTCTCCCTGCAACGCGATCATCTGCTCGAGATGCCGCAGGGAAACATTGCTCACTCCGAGCATACGCGTGCGGCCGGCATCGCGTTCCTTCTTCATCGCTTCCCAGACTTCAGCGTCGGCGTCGCTCCAGGCGTAACCCGATGAAGGACCGTGGAGAACGAAGCTATCGACGTGGTCCGTGCCGAGATGCTCAAGCGAACTGGCCAGCGACTGCGCCACTTGATCCGAAAGGTTGGCCGCGGGATCATAGGGAAGACGGTGGTCCTGGCCGGGCCGGTAGGTAAATTTCGTTTGCAGAAACAAATCGGCGCGGGTGACCACTCCGGCACGATAGGCGGCGGCTAATCCCTGTCCGACTCCCTCTTCGAAGTAATGCCGCCGCTGATTGGCCGTATCGATGCCGCGAAAACCCGCGCCCAGCGCCAGTTCGACGAGGGCCGGAGTACGTTCTTCCTTCCAGGCGGTGCCGTAGAGAAAACCGGGGATGGACGGTTGCGGGGCCGACATAAAAACTATTTTGTCATGAGTTCGTCCGCAACCATCGGCCGAAAACACAAGAACGACGGAAGCCAAATAACAACTGGGGACGGTCGCCCGTCCCCAGTCTGACTTTCTTATTGCTTCCGAGAATTATTGCTGCTGTGCCTGAGCTTGCGTCTGTTCGTCCAGTTCCACTCCGTCGCCGGCGTGAACGTCTTCCATGGCGAACACGATCATGCCAGTGGCCGTGGTTGGCGTCGTTCCGATGACAACAATCTCGCCTACCGCACGCCGTGGCAGATCGCGGACGTGGATCACCGGGCCGTTCCCCTTGGTGAACATGTGTGGATCGAACGAAGGTGACTTCAGCTGCGTGTCTTCACTGATGGCGGCCTTGAAGGAGAGTGAGTCCACGGGATCGTTCAAATCGGCTGTATAGGAGCGCACGGCGCGGAAATAATCCCCGACCTTGACGCCCTGGTTTGTGCCAACGTTCATATAAACCTTCTGGCCCGTGCCTAACTCGGAGTCAAAGTCTCTTCCCATGACGATGCGTCCTGAGACTTTGCTGCCGGTGGGCAGGAAGCGATCGAAGCGCAGCGGCGGATGGAAGGCCACCATTGTCTTCTCGGCAAAAGGAATTGCGGTGTCGCCCGGATTGATGGGGTCACAGGCGTATTCAATGTGGGCGACGGCAGTTCTGCTGCGGGTATCGAGGATGCGTACACGCCCGATTTCGGCGTACGCCTGTCCTGTATCCTTCATAAGCTTGCGCTGTCCGGGAAACATTTCATATTCGTTAATATCGCGAAGAGCGCGGACAATCTCATACTCCGCGCCGGCCGTGTAGCCTGAGCCCTCCAGGAAGACGATGTCGCCACGAACAAACTTGGTGGTTCCGGGAGTCTCCAGTCCACCGGCCACGAAGTTGACGTCGGGCAATGTCTGGCGGCTGATGAAACCAGCGCAGTAAACATCGGCGTAAGTGGGCATTTGCACTCGCTGCACGGGGAAATTGGCCGTGGTCACAACCACGCCTTGCGGCGCGGTGGAGTCCGCTGCACCGGCGTCGGTGGCCGACTGAGCCCAGGTGGCCGTCGCGGCCAACAACAATAAAACTCCTATTTTCTTCATGTTACCTCCCAGAAGCGGCACCCGTCGGCACCCTTCCACAATCCCATCCCATTGAAAGCATTACTCCAGATGGAAGGTAACAAGGGGGTAAGTGGGGGTCAAGGTTACGAGGGTGTCAGACGGAATGTGAAAACAGTTTTTCGGGACAATTTTGCGAATCCCTGTTGCATCTGGAATTCGACCCCTGTAAGATTCGCGCCGACCCTATTGTTTTAATGCGAACCTGTTGATTCAAGATGATTTCTGCTCCTAGAAGCTACTCGCCCCGCCTCTTGCCCTTGCGGCTGCCGCGGGTTTGTGTTGCGGTATCGGCCTCCGACCCTAGTGAACTGGTGGAAAAGGCTGAGGGCTTGATTCGGGACAACCCCTTTCTGGAGTTTCGGTTAGACCACATTTCAAAGCCGGCCTTAGCGCTTCCGAAGGTCAAGCATTTTCTGGAAACACACTCTGGCGTGACTCTGATCGCCACCTGCCGACGCGCGGCCAGCGGGGGCAAGTTCCGCGGCTCGATCGCCTCGCAACTGGATATCCTGGGGAAAGCTGCGGCCGCTGGCTGTCAATTGGTCGACGTGGAGTTGCAGACTGCGCAGAAGTGTAAGCCCGAGCAATTGCAGAAACTTCGCGGCCGCGCAGCTTTGATTCTCTCCTTCCACGATTTTCGCGGGACGAAGAAGCTCGCCGAAACTTTGGAGAAGATGCGTCATTTTCCCGCCGACTTCTACAAAGTAGTCGGCACGGCGACCACCCTCTCCGACAACGTTTCCATGATCCAGTTTCTGGGACGCGAAAGCGATAACCATTCCATTATCGGCCTGTGTATGGGCGAACAAGGAATAATCAGCCGCGTGCTGGGAGTCCGCGCTGGCAGCGTGTTCACCTTTGCTGCGGTAAGTCCCGGAGAAGAGACCGCTCCGGGACAGGTTACGGCGCAGGAGTTGCGCAGCGTCTACCGCATTGAACAGGTCGATGTGGCTACCCGCGTCTACGGCGTGGCCGGAGACCCGGTTGCGCACTCACTTTCGCCCGCCATCATGAATGCGGCCTTCCGCCGCGAGAATGTGAATGCCGTCTATCTCGCGCTGCACGCCAAAACTCTTAAAGATCTTCTCAATTGCGTGCGCGAGATTCCCATCCACGGTCTCAGCATCACCATGCCGTACAAGGAAGCGATTCTGCCCTTCCTCGATAACACCGATTCGCACACTACGAAAATCGGCGCCTGCAACACCGTGGTCCGCGCGCAGGATGGAAAACTCTACGGCTTCAACACTGACACCTCAGGAGTGGTGCGCCCCCTGGAGCGCCGGCTGAGCACGCTACAGGACGCGAAAATCCTGGTTCTGGGGGCGGGAGGCGCAGCTCGGGCGGCAGTTTTTGGTCTGAAGGAACGCGGCGCGGAAGTCTTCATCCTGAACCGCAGTGCCGCTCCTGCCCAGAAACTCGCCCGGCGTGCCCATGCGCGGTCAGTAAAACGGGCTGACCTGAAGAAGTACGCCTTTGACGTGATCATCAACGCCACGCCGGTTGGCATGGGAAACACGCGCGAAACTCCGCTGCAGGAGAAGGAAATCAACGCGCGCTACGTTTTTGACATGATTTATGATCCCTCCGAAACGCGCCTGCTGCAACTGGCGAAAGAGCGGGGCGCGCAGATCATTCCCGGAATTGAAATGTTCGTCCATCAGGCCGCCCGCCAGTTCGAAATCTGGACCGGGAAACCTGCCCCCCAGGACGACATGCTGCAAGTGGTGACGCTAGCACTGCAGGAACGGGCTGCGAGGGTAGCTGGGGCGAAGAAAAAATAGCGGGCGATTTCCACCAGACACCACAAAGCCGGGCTGGTTGGCCCGGCTCTCTTCACGTGGAACTGGTTCAGTCAATCTTGTTTCGATTCACCGATCCAGAATGTCAAAAATCCCCGAAACGCTGCCACTTACTTGAGACTTCGTGCCCGCCTCTGCGAACTTTGACGCTTTCACTCGTCGTTCGCCCTGGAGCCTAAAGTCTCGATTCTGCAGGTTCACCGGCCCGCAGGAGCTCCTCTCTTACATGACCAGCGCCAGGTTCTCCAGCTCATACTGCAGGACGGGCATAGCGCACCCAGCCATCTCGACGCGGCCAGCTGCATCGAGCGCCGCTTTGGGCGAAACCCCGTATCCCCGGCCCATCAGGAACACCTGGAGCAATTCGGCGGCCTCGTAAGAATCGATCATGCCGCCCTGCATCAGATCGCTGCGCAAGGCCGCAAGTTCAGTTGCCGTAAATCTGTCCTTATCGTTGTTAACTCTCTGGTTCGTCACGTTTTCCAACATGGCCGTCATCACCTCCGATTCCGACCTACCTACCACTTGTAGCTATTAGACTCATCGGCAGCCATTGAAGTTGCATGCAATTCAGCTGCCGTAGCTGCCCTCTAGTTTCAAATACGTAAGAGAAGCCGATTTAGATTCATAAACCCCTCTGAATATGAGAAGTTGCAGCGAACCTAGCAGCCCGGCCGGACCCTCGTAAGGTGTCCTTGGTACCCTGGAAAGTCTCAAAACTGACACGAAGTGTCATTTCGGTCAGGAATACGACGAGCTACCTGACGGTCTCTGGCCGTCCGAAGTTCCGGAACGAAGATACCCGAGGGAATGTGTCGAGGATATGAAATGGATATGAAAATTAGAGGCGATGAAATGGTGAATCTCGCGGAGCTGTGGAATAGAGGGCAGCCCTCCGGGATTTCCTGATCGGGGAATCGGAATCAGGCGCTCTCGATCGTCGCCTCGTCCACCAGCATGATGGGAATATCGTCCTTCACTGCGTACACTCGGTGGCACTTGGTACATTTCAAGCTTTCTGGTTTCTCCCGGTACACAAGAGCCTGCTTGCATGCGGGACAGACCAGAATGTCCAGCAACTCCTTGGCAATCATGAGACGGATTGTACCCCAAGACAAAACCAATTCACCAGAGAGACATAGGAGCACCGAGAGTAGCGCGTACCGAATTTCGAGCTGCAAGATGTTTCCCTTGGTACACGGTACTCGCAACTCTCTGGCTGGCGCGCATGCGATAGAATCTCAACGGAATCGAATATGACAGCTCGAATTCTTGACGGCACGAGAATCGCCAGCGACATCCGCGGCGAGGTGGCGGCGGAAGTGAAGAACTTGACTGCGGCCGGAATTCGTCCCGGTTTGGCGGTTGTCCTGGTCGGGCACAATCCGGCATCGGAGATCTACGTTCGTGGAAAAGTTAAATCCTGCGAACAGGTTGGAGTTTATAGCGAACAGCACACTCCGCCCGAAACGGCGACGACTGCCGAATTGCTGGCTTTGATTGACAGCCTGAACCACCGCGAGGAAATCGACGGCATTCTGGTGCAGTTGCCGTTGCCCGGACAGGTGGACGCGAAGCGGGTGCTGATGGCGGTCGATCCGGCGAAGGATGTTGACGGGTTTCATCCAGTCAACGTAGGTTTCCTATCCACGCAGCGTCCTGGGCTGGTCCCGTGCACCCCGGCTGGGGTTATTGAGATTTTGAATCGAAGCCAGATTCCGATCGCCGGCCAGGAAGCGGTGGTCGTGGGCCGGAGCGATATCGTTGGCAAGCCCGCTGCCATGCTGCTGATCAACGCGAATGCAACCGTCACTGTCTGCCATTCGAAGACGCATGACTTGCCGGGAGTCTGCCGCCGCGCCGATATTCTGGTGGCAGCGATTGGCCGCGCCGGAATGATTACTAGAGATTTCGTGAAGCCGGGAGCCACCGTAATCGACGTGGGCATGAACAAGGTGACGGACCACGCCGAATTTCAGCGACTGTTCGCCGGCAATTCGCAGCGCGAACAAACTTTCCGCGCGAAGGGATCGACCCTGATTGGCGATGTGCATCCTGAAGTCGCCGAAGTGGCTGGAGCCTTGACGCCCGTTCCAGGCGGCGTCGGCCCGCTGACCATCGCCATGTTGATGTATAACACGGTCAAAGCCGCCAAAATGCGCCGCGGCAACCAAGTGCCGGAACTTGCCAGTAAATGAAAAGCCTTCACCACAGAAGCGCCGTGACACAAAGAAAACAAACACAGAAAAGAGAAAGTTTCCCTTTGTGCCTCCGTGCTTCTGTCGGGACGTTTCTTCGTCGGGGGTCGGATTGTTGAAAGTTGGCCTCACCGGAGGCATCGCGTCGGGCAAGTCGGTAGTCGGCGAAATGTTTGTCGCGTTGGGCGCCCATCTGGTCCAGGCTGACCGGATTGCGCACGAGCTCATGCGCCCCGGCCAGCCAGTCTATAACGAAGTAGTGCGGCATTTCGGTGGAGGCATTCTCAATCCTGACCTCAGCGTCAACCGTTCCAAGCTTGCCGAAGCTGCCTTTGGTTCAAGCACTTCATCCTCACCCGCGGTAGACTCTTCCTCTGCGTCGCAAACCCCTTCCAGGGTTGAGGAATTGAACCGCATCGTTCATCCCGCGGTGATTCGCAGCCAGGAAGAGTGGATGGAGGAGATGGGAAGCCAGGATCCGAATGCAGTCGCAATTGTGGAGGCTGCACTCATTCTCGAGGCCGGCGCTGCGAAACGCTTCGACCGCCTGGTCGTGGTGACCTGCAGCGACGAGCAACGCGTTTCCCGCTTTGCTGCCCGGCAGAAACTGTCGCTCGATGCCGCTAGTAAAGAGGTGGCACGCCGCATGGCGGCGCAACTACCCGAAGCATACAAAATAAAAGCTGCCGACTTCGTGATCGACAACTCCGGCTCGCTCGACCAGACCCGAGAGCAAGTACAACAGGTTTGGCAACAGCTCAGCGCCGAAGCGACGACCAGGCGTTAGAGCAGCCCAGCGTGCCTCGCAGCGAAACATTGTTTAGAATCGAATATGGAGTCTCGATTGATTAGGACTCGATCGATCAGGATTGGTCCACTTGGTTTCCAATAGGGCTTGCAGTTATGAAACTCATACGACCCGCGATCTTCGCGCTGCTGTTCGCCGGTGCTTTCTTCTACTTCACCACTTGGCGCTCGAACTCGCCTTCGAGCCTTCTTCACCCCACGGATTGGTTAACTCATCCCGCGCAAGTGGAGATCACAGAAGCTGCCGGCAACGAGAGCCTGGACAGCGAAGAGCAGAACAACATTCTCGTCTATCGCAAGAATATTCCTTCGGTCGTGAATGTTACGTCACGAGCCATGAAGTTTGATTTCTTTTACGGGCCGGTTCCGCAGGAAGGGCAAGGCTCGGGATTTGTAATCGACAAGGATGGGCACATCCTGACCAACTACCACGTCATTGAAGATGCGCAGCAGGTGGAAGTGACGCTGCACAACCGCAAGAAATACAAGGCAACCGTGGTAGGCACCGATCCCGCCCATGATTTAGCTGTGATTCAGATCAAGGCGACGGACCTGGTTCCGGCGGTGCTCGGGGATTCGCGCAATCTGCAGGTAGGGCAAAAGGTCTATGCGATCGGGAACCCATTTGGTATGGCGGGAACTATGACCCGGGGGATCGTCAGTTCGATTCGCCCGGTGCGCGAGCCCAGCGGCGCGACCATTGAGGATGCCATTCAAACTGACGCCGCGATCAATCCGGGGAATTCGGGCGGCCCCATGATGAATGGGCATGGAGAAGTGATTGGCATCAACACAATGATTCTTTCGAGTTCGGGCCAGAACGCGGGTATCGGCTTCGCCATTCCGATCAATACCGCAAAAGCTGTGCTTAACGATTTGATGACCGTGGGGCGTGTGCGGCGTCCGGCTTTGGGAGTGCGCACGATTCCCATCAGCGCGGAACTGGCCGATGAAATGGGTCTGCCTTCCGATTACGGCTTGCTCATTGTTCAAGTCGTTCCCGGTAGTGCAGCGGATCAGGCCGGGCTGCGCGCAGGCAACGAGAGAGCCTATCTGGGAAATATTCCGATCATGCTCGGAGGAGATTTGATTGTCGCGATCGACGGCGAAAAAATTGAGGACGAGCAAACTTTATCTGAAATCATGAACAATCACCGCGCTGGCGACACCGTGAAGGTGACGATCTACCGCAACAAAAAGAAGATGGATGTGAGCGTAGCTCTTGGCGAAGCTAGAGAACAGGTGTGAGAAGAGAGGTCGTCTGATTCGCAATGCCGCCGCGAGAAGAGAATTGGGATTGCTCAGAGTTGCTGGACCCGATATGCTGATTTCCTGCCTATGACTGCTGTTCGCTAAGTCCGCAAATTGCAACTGTGGCGGAAGCGCGCCGAACAGTTCGTGCTTCTCTTTTCTTGTTGCTTCGATCACAACTAGTTCAATCCAGGGAGGATTCCTGACATGCAATTCGTGGATAAGGCATTGGCGCGCCGTTTTGAGGCTGCAGAGGAAATGCCGCAGGTGCTGTATGCACGGGCGTTTCAGAAGATACGTCCGGAGATTGGAGCTGCAGAAGAAGAAATCTGCGGCGGTCACATGACATTTGCCGGTCTGGGATCGCCCATCGGACGGGCAACCGGCGCGGGCCTCGACCGGGCCTTCCCGGCGGAGGACTTAGATCGCGTGGAAGATTTCTATCGTTTGCACAAGGCTCCATCGCAGGTGGATCTTTGTCCACTGCACGATCCGGCCGTATTCGAGATGTTCAAAGAGCGCGGGTACAGCGTTGCCGAGTTGAACAATGTGCTCTACCGGCGACTGGATCCGAAGGAGAAGTTTCCTGGCGCTCCCGCGGGTTGCGAGATTCGCCGCGGGCGGGTCGAGGAGGCGCGAGAATTAGGCGGTATCGTGGAGCGAGCCTTTTTCCCAGATGGCGCACCCGAGGCATTTAGGGACTTGCTGACGCCGCTTTACCAGATGCACGGAGCGGTTACCTTTGCTGCGAACATTGAGGGCAAGATGGTGGCTTGCGGAGCTGGGCTGGTGATTCCGGAACACGGAATATTCGCGCTGTGCGGAGCCGGAACGGCCGCGGAATTTCGTGGTCGCGGGCTGCAGACCGCACTGCTTCGTCAGCGCTTGGCGGCTGCAGCGAAAGCAGGATGCGAGTTTGCCGTTGTAATCACGAACGGTGGTTCGGCTTCGCAGCGCAACTGCGAGCGGCTGGGGTTTCGCGTGGCCTACAGCAAGGTGACCGTAATTAAGGACTTAGGGAAGGTCGAAGCGAGTTCACCACGGAGACACGGAGAAAATCCGCCTTCTCAGTGAGTACGTGCCTCCGAGGCAAGAATCCTCTTATGCCGCTGCCTCAGCGAGGAAGTCTTCGATTTCGCCAACTTCTTTATCGTTGAGGCGCAGGTCACCAGCGCGCATCACGCCGTCGGCCTGCCTCGCATTGCGAGCCCCGACGATCGCGCCGGTGATGGCGGGATTGCGCAGCGTCCATGAAATCGCGACTTCGCCGACAGTGCGGTTGTGACGTTGGGCAATCTCTCGCAGGCGATCGACCAGCTCCAGATTGCGAGTGAGGTTTGGTTCCGTGAAGTCAGGATTGTTTTTGCGCCAGTCATCCTGAGGAAGTCTGGCCGCGCGCTCGCGAGTCATAGCGCCGGTCAGTAGGCCAGAAGCCATCGGCGAATAAACAATCACTCCAATCCCTTCACGCAGACAATAGGGCAGGATGTCCTCTTCGACCTCGCGGTGCACAAGAGAGTACGGAGGCTGAAGAGAGGTTATGGGCGCGATGGACTTGGCGCGTTTCAGCTGTTTGACATCGAAGTTCGATACGCCGATCCACCGCACTTTTCCCTCGCGTTTGAGGTCGCCGAGGGTAGACCAACCTTCTTCGAGAGCTGGAGAATCGGGATCAGGAGGCCAGTGGATCTGGTAGAGATCAATCACGTCAACGGAAAGACGGCGGAGACTGTCTTCTACCTCGCGTCGGATCGAATCGGCACTCAACACTTTCTGGACATTCCCCCGCCCATCCCAGCGCAGGCCGCACTTCGTAAAGAGATAAGGTTTGGGGCCTTGCCAGCTCCGGAGGGCGCGCGCGACAACTTCCTCCGAGTGTCCAAGGCCGTAAACGGCGGCCGTGTCGATCCAATTAACGCCGAGTTCGAGGGAGCGATGAATGGCGGCGATGGAGTCGTTGTCGTCCTGCGACCCCCAGGCGAACTGCCAGCCCGAACCGCCGACTGCCCAGGCGCCGTAGCCTACGGGGGTAATATTCAGATCGGAGTTGCCAAGATTGCGGGTTTGCATTTCAAATCTCCTCAAGAAATTTGATTAATGTCTAGATGATCCGATTCACAATCGAGACGCTATGAAAGTGGATGCGATTCGCGAATTTTGCCTGGCCTTTCCCCATTCCACGGAGAACTTGCAGTGGGGCGACGATCTCTGTTTCAAAATCAGAGGGAAGATTTTTGTTATCGTCGGCCTGGATAATCCGCGGCTTTGCTTGAAATGCACTCCGGAGAGTTTTGCGGAGCTGATTGAACGGGAGGATATTCGCCCAGCGCCGTATGTGGGGCGCTACAAATGGGTGATGCTGGACCGTCTGGATGCGGTGCGCTGGGATGAATTGCGCGAATTGATTCGCAAGTCCTACGAGATGGTGGCGGCGAAGTCGCCGGGAAAGACGGTGAAGAAAACGAAAAGCGTCTCTCGGCTGGCGCATCCGAAGAGAAAGAAAAGGGTTTGAGATTCTGAGCGGTAGTCAGCAGGTCAGGATTGCCCACCCCGCATTGATCGCCTGTAATTTGACTCCGCTTGCCGCGGTCGGCTAGCCTCAAGAGTCCGCCCATTCCTGGACAACCTTACGTCTTCATGCGACTCCGGCATAAATCATTGATTTTGCTGCTGATGGTGACTGCGGCAGCCTTCGGAATCATTTCGGCATTCGGGTCCGTGCAGCCGGTGCATGCACAGCATGGAATCGTGGTCAGCGCGCATGAACTGGCTTCGCGGGCGGGGGTCGAGATCATGCAGGCCGGCGGAAATGCCGTGGACGCCGCAGTGGCTACGGGATTCGCGCTGGCGGTGGTTCATCCAGCAGCGGGAAACTTAGGCGGCGGTGGATTCATGTTGATTCGCATGGCCGATGGGAAGACGCATTTCCTCGACTACCGGGAGAAGGCTCCAGCGGCGGCCACGCGCGATATGTATCTGGATCCGCAAGGCAATGTGGTAGAAGGCGCCAGCGAGTACGGATACAAGGCGATCGGCGTGCCGGGCTCGGTCGCAGGCATGGTCTATGCGGAGCAGAAATTTGGGAAGCTGACGCTGAAACAGGTGCTGGCTCCTGCGATCCGGTTGGCTCGCGAAGGATATGCGCTGAGCTGGGCCGGGGCGCGCGATCTGCATGATACGCATTTGGCTGAGTTCGCGGAGTCGCGGCGAATTTTCCAGCGTGATGGCAACTATTACCAGCCGGGCGAGATTTTTCGGCAGCCAGATTTGGCCCGGACGCTGCAGCGAATCGCCGCGAAACCCGACGATTTTTATCATGGCCAGCTGGGGCAAGAACTGGCCGCTGCCATGCAGAAAGGCGGAGGCCTGATCACGGCGGATGACCTGGCTCACTATGAAGTAAAGGAACGGGAGCCAATTCGCGGAACCTATCGCGGGTATGAAGTCATCAGCGCGCCGCCGCCCTCCTCGGGCGGAACGGTTCTTCTGGAGGCGCTGAACATTCTGGAAGGATATGATCTGGCGAAACTTGGAGACCGGTCGGCGGAGTCGATTCACTTTACGACCGAGGCGTTCCGGCGGGCGTTCTTCGACCGCGCGGAGTTCCTGGGGGATCCGGACTTCGCAAAAATTCCGGTGGCACAACTGATCGACAAGAAATATGGTGCGGCATGGCGAGACTCCATCGACAATGCCCGCGCCACCGCCAGCAAGGACCTAAAGCGACCGGCGATCTTCACTGAGCTGGAGCAATACGCGATGGCGCATCCGCAGCCGCTGGGCTTTCATGAGGTGCCGCACACCACGCATTATTCAGTGGTGGATGCGGAGGGGAACGCGGTCGGGGTCACGACCACGATCAATGACTGGTTCGGGTCGCGGGTGACGGCGGATGGGTTGGGGTTCCTGATGAACGACGAGATGGATGATTTTTCCGCCAAGCCCGGCGTACCGAATGCCGATGGCTTGATTCAAGGCGTCGCAAATGCCATTGGGCCGGGGAAACGGCCTCTGTCCTCAATGACGCCGACCATTGTGGTACATGATGGAAAAACGTTCCTGGTTTTGGGTTCGCCCGGGAGTTCGAAGATTATTACCACCGTAGCGAATGTTCTGCTGGGCGTTGTGGATTATGGAATGAACATTCAGGAAGCGGTGGACGCTCCACGTTTCCACAACCAATGGCTGCCGGATGTGTTGAACGTGGAGCAATGGTTTTCTCCGGATACCGTGCAACTGCTGCAGAAGATGGGATATAAGGTGGAGTTCGGCTTGCATGATGGTGAGGACGTTTCTCCCTATTGGAGTGAAGCGGAGTGTATCGCCATCGACCCCAAGACGGGCGAGCGTCTGGGCGCCAGCGATTACAGGACGAATGGAAGGGCAGTGGGTTACTAGAAAACTTGTTCCGCAATTCTTGATCAAGGACCGGGCATGGTAAAAGCCGTATCAACCTATTTATATGTGAAGGAGCGGCTACATCCGGGAATTCTGGATGGGCTGGCGCGCAGCGGGGTGCAGGCAGTCGAGATTTTCGCAGCGCGGCAGCATCTCGACTATGCCAACCGCAAGGCCCACGTGAAAGAAATTGCCGAGTGGTTTCGCGGCAACGGCGTACCGTTGAACTCCGTGCACTCGCCGCTCTATGCCGACTACGAGTGGGGTCGCGCCGGAGCGCCGCCGGTGAATATTGCATCCACCGATCGCGCCGGTCTGGTCGAAGCAATGGACGAAGTGAAGCGGGCGCTCGAGATTGCGGAGCAGATTCCGTTTCGCTTCCTGGTGCAGCATCTTGGCGTACCCAACGAGACTTTCAGCGAAAAGAAGTTTGAATCGGCAATGACCGCGATCGAGCATTTGCGAGCGTTCGCCAAGCCGCTGGGGGTGCGCATTCTGCTGGAAAATATTCCCAACGAGCTTTCCACACCGGACAAATTAGTGGAGATGATTCACGCCGCCCATTTTGACGATGTGGGAATCTGTTTTGATTTCGGCCATGCTCACATGATGGGCTCGGTGAGCGAGGCTTTTGAGATCGTGCGGAAGCTGATCTGCTCCACGCATGTTCACGATAATGCCAAGGTTCAGGATTCGCATTTGTGGCCGGGACAGGGAAGTATCGACTGGAAGGAAGCGATGGACCTGTTCCGATCCGCGCCGCAAACGCCGGCTTTGTTGCTCGAGCTGGCAGAGGACCAGAAGGTGAATCCTTTGGAAAAGCTGCAGGCAACGTTCGAGAAGCTGGAAACGGCGTGAGTGCTTTGACCGCCGAGTACACAAAAGACGCTGAGCGAAGAACTTCAGAAAGGGGGGAGTTAAACTCCTCCGCATTTAGCGAAGCCCATTTCTATCGGCGCTCTCGGCGGTGAACGAATTTCTTAAATATGCCAACGCTAACTACGATCGCTGAGATTGGAAAGCACGAAGGGCAGTCCGTCACCCTGCGCGGCTGGCTGTATAACTTGCGGGAGAGTGGGAAGCTTTTGTTCCCGCAGTTTCGTGACGGCTCGGGCGTGATCCAGGGCGTGGTGCCGAAGAATGCGGTTACGCCGGAAGTATTTGAGGCGATCAAGACGTTGACGCAGGAGTCGAGCGTGATCGTCGAAGGCAAGGTACGCGCGGATAAGCGCGCGCCCGGCGGCTATGAGCTTGATGTGACGGACGTGCAAGTGGTGCAGCGCGTGCCGGAATCGGATCCGTATCCGATTACTCCGAAAGAACACGGCACAGAATTTCTGATGGAGCACCGCCATCTGTGGGTGCGGTCGCAGCGGCAGGCCTCGATTTTGCGGGTACGGGCCGAGATCGTAAAAGCGGTGCGCGATTTCTTTGACGAGCGCGGCTTCACGCTCACCGATCCACCGATTCTCACTCCGGCAGCTTGCGAAGGCACGAGCACACTTTTTCCGGTCGACTATTTCGACGAGCAGGCGTATCTGACGCAATCCGGCCAGCTTTACATCGAGGCCACGGCGATGGCGCTGGGCAAGGTCTATTCGTTTGGTCCCACCTTTCGCGCGGAGAAATCGAAGACCCGGCGTCACCTCACCGAATTCTGGATGGTCGAGCCGGAGGTTGCCTACGCGGAACTCGACGATCTGATGGAACTGGCCGAAGGACTGATTAGTTTTGTAGTGCAGCGCTGTGTTGAGCGGCGGCGTGTCGACTTGCAGGCGATTGGCCGGGATATTTCCAAACTGGAAAAGATTGTGCCGCCTTTTCCCCGGATCAGTTATGACGATGCCGTGAAGAATCTGCAGGAAGGCCATGCCAAGGGCGCGCTGGAAGCAAAGTTCGAGTGGGGCGGTGATCTGGGCTCGCCCGACGAAACTTATCTTTCGGCGCAGTTCGACAAGCCCGTGATGGTGCATCGCTACCCGGCGAAGGTGAAGGCTTTCTATATGGAGCCCGATCCGCAGCGCCCGGAATTGGCTTTGTGTGTGGACGTGCTGGCGCCGGAGGGCTATGGCGAAATCATTGGCGGCTCGCAGCGTATGGCATCGCACGAATTGCTGGTCCAGCGCATTCACGAGCACGGATTGCCGGAAGAGGCGTTCAAATGGTATCTGGATTTGCGCAAGTACGGCAGCGTACCACACGGCGGCTTCGGCATGGGCATTGAACGCGCCGTTGCCTGGATCTGCGGACTGGAACATGTGCGCGAGACGATTCCGTTCCCGAGGATGCTGCATCGGCTCTACCCCTGAAGGGAATTTAGTAATTGGGTAATTCAGTAATCGGACAATTCAAGAACGGCTGTGGCTGGGTTTTCAATTTACAAATTACCCGATTGCGAAATCACAAGATCCTATGACCACCATGGCTTCAACAACCATCGCTCCCAAGAAGATTCGCGTCATTGGCGTGCCACTGGATCTTGGCCAGTCGCGTCGCGGCGTCGATATGGGACCTTCGGCCGTCCGCGTGGCGGGGCTTGAGGCGCGGCTGGAGGCGTTGGGACACGAAGTGGAAGATGGCGGCAACGTTGCGGTCGCCATTCCGGAGCAAAAAAAAGAAGGCGACACCCACGCCAAGTATTTAAAGGAAATCACGGCGACGTGCACCAAACATGCGGAGCTGGTGGTAAAGACGCTCGAAGCCGGGAAGATTCCGCTGGCGCTGGGCGGAGATCATTCGATGGCCGCGGGCACGGTCTCAGGAGTGGCGGAATTTTACCGCCGTCAAAACCAGCACATCGGGTTGATATGGATCGATGCACACACCGATATCAATACGCCTGAGAGTTCGCCGAGCGGCAATGTGCATGGCATGCCGTTGGCGGCGCTGATGGGGCTGGGGCCGTTGGAGCTGTCGCATATCTTCGATTTCTCTCCCAAGGTGAAGCCGGAGAACTGTGTGTTGGTGGGCGTGCGCGACATTGACGCGATTGAAAAAGAAAATGTGCGCCGCGCCGGGATTGGTGTCTTCACCATGCGCGACATTGATGAGCGCGGCATGCGTACTGTGATGGAAGAGGCTCTGCGGATTGCCGGGCGCGGGACCGCCGGCTATCACATTTCACTGGATATGGACTGGATCGATCCCGAGGACGCGCCCGGCGTGGGCACTCCGGTGCGGGGCGGTGCTACGTATCGGGAAGCTCATCTGGCAATGGAGATCATTGCGGATCACGGACGGATGCTGAGCTTCGAGATCGTCGAAGTGAATCCGGTGATCGACGAACACAACCAGACGGCCGACTTGGCAGTGGAGTTGGCCTTGTCGGCGTTCGGGAAAAAAATTTTGTGAACGATTATGAAAAAGCTTCGAGTGGGAATTCTTTTTGGCGGGCGCAGTGGGGAGCACGAAGTTTCGCTGCTCTCGGCGGCGTCTGTTCTGCAAGCGATCGATAAAGATAAATATGAGGTCGTGCCCATCGGCATTACCAAAGAAGGGCACTGGCTGACTGCGGCGGATGCCGAGAATCTGTTGCAGGGCAAACTGATCATCGAGCCGCGCCACTTGCGCGCGGGCGATCCTGAAACTACGCAGCCCGCGGCCGTGCTGGCGCGGGGTGAAGCGGTGGTTGTTCCGCCGGAGCCGGTGCACCGGCAGAGCGGCCTGGTACCTTTTCAGACCGATTCCGCGGTCACCCGGCGCGCCAGCGATCGCGCGATTAACGTCGATATCATCTTTCCTGTTCTGCACGGCACGTTCGGCGAGGATGGAACCATTCAGGGGCTGCTCGAATTGGCTGACATCGCTTACGTGGGCGCGGGGGTGCTGGGCTCCGCCGCGGGCATGGACAAAGACATTATGAAATCTTTGTTCCTTGCAGCCGGGATTCCGATCGTCAAGCACGTAACCATTCTCCGCAATGCCTGGGAAAAAGAGCCGAAGAAAGTTCAGAAACTCGTCGAGACCAAGCTCAGGTATCCGGTTTTTGTGAAGCCGGCGAATCTGGGATCGTCGGTGGGAATCAGCAAGGTGCACGACCGCAAGCAACTTGGGCCTGCTATTGAGGAAGCGGCGAAATTCGACCGCAAGATCGTCATCGAGCAAGGGGTAGGCGGAAAGAAAAATAAGGCGCGTGAGATCGAGTGCTCGGTGCTGGGCAACGACGAGCCGGTCGCCTCGCTACCTGGCGAAATTGTTCCCGTGAAAGAGTTCTACGATTACAACGCCAAGTACCTTGATGAAGGGTCCGAGCTGATTATTCCCGCGAAGCTTACCAAAGCGGAAACGAAGAAGGTTCAAGAACTCGCCATACGATCCTTCAAAGCCGTGGACTGCTCCGGGCTGGCGCGGGTCGATTTTTTGATGGAGCCTGGTCCGCAGAAGACGCGCAAAATCTATCTGAACGAGATCAACACAATGCCTGGTTTCACGGCCATCAGCATGTATCCCAAGTTGTGGGCGGCTTCGGGGCTGGAGTATTCGGAGCTTATCGACAAACTGATCCAGTTGGGACTGGAGCGGCACGCAGACAAAAAACGGAATCAGTACAGCCGGTGAGGACACGCTCCCGGTATTCGACCAACGTCACCCATAGAAGCAGCCAGAAGTAACTGCGCAACCCGGCTATTTTTGCCGATGGCAAGGTATGGCCGGTAATCGCCTGCAATTTCTGACTCCAAATGATTGGGTCTTGATTCAGGCGAAAGCGTCGCGGCGCACCTTCAGGCTGGGAGAAGAGATCATTCAGGAGGGTGGCTGGGGCGACATGATCTTCATCATCCGTCGCGGGCAAGCTTCCGTGGAACTTGCTGGAACCGGTACCCGGACGATCGTGGCTTCGCTGGGGCCAGAGGATATTTGCGGCGAGATGGCTTTTCTGGAACAGGGCAGGGCTACTGCGGCGGTGATAGCGAGCGACGAGGTAGTGGAAGTCGACGAAGTCGGAGCGCGGGAGTTGCGCGCGGTCCTTAAGGCCTTTCCCGGCCTGGCGTCCCGCTTCTATCTCTCGCTGGCGGTGATCCTGGCGCAACGGCTGCGAGTAACGTCCAAGGAGTTGGCCCGCGAGATGACGTTGCGGGATCGAGGCGGAAAATAACACTCGCCGCGCGACCTCTATTCCAGGACTATGGCGTCACCACCAGGGGCAATTCAATAAAGCTCGCTTGGCCGGGAGCATGATAAATGCGCTGCGTAGCTTTGCGGTAGTCGTCCGGCTTCGCCCAGAAGATGTTCGGCACGAACGTTTGCGGATTGCGATCATACAGCGGAAACCAGCTGGATTGGATCTGCACCATGATGCGGTGCCCGGGGAGAAAGACATGGTTCGCCGTGGGCAGGTTGAAGCGATAGAGCAGCGGCTGGCCGGCCGCAATCGGCTTGGCTGTCTCCAGGCTCTCGCGATAGCGCCCGCGGAAGATGTCGGCAGAAATCATTAACTGGTAGCCGCCCATGCCCTCGTCTCCGGCAACTTCGTCAGGATATACGTCAATCAACTTGACTACCCAATCGGAGTCCGTGCCGCTGGTCGAAGCGACGAGATTGGCGACCGGCAGTCCGCTGATCTTCATCGGAGTCGTCAGGACGTCAGAGGTGAACACGGCAACATCGGGACGTCCGGAGGCTTCACGCTGGTCGTCGACCAGCCACTCAGGCCATGTGAAGCGACCGCCGTATCCAACGGGTTGAATGGGACGCACGCGGAAAGGCACAGGCTTCGCCGGGTCAGAGATGTATTCGTCGAACGCCGCATCGCTCGCCTTGGGAGCGGCCAAACTGAGCTTTAGACCGGAGCCCAGATAGAGCGGCGTCGGCTGCACTGAGCAGCCACTCGCGCAACCAGCCGGCCACGTGGGCAGACGACGCCACGTGTTCGTTCCAGTTTCAAAAGCCATGACCGGCGCGATATCGGCCTGGGGCGCGCCGTCTTTGAGATATTTATCCAGGAAGGGCCGCAGAATTTCCTGCCGGAAATAACGACCGGTATCACTGTTAAACTTTATGGCGCCCAGGGAACTGCCATCGCCAATCTCCTGGCCGTGATGCCAGGGGCCGAGCACTAGGAATAATTTGTCCTTGTTCGCATCTTTGGTTTTGAGCGCTTTGTAAGCGGCGGGCGCGCCGTAGATATCTTCCTGATCCCACAGGCTGTCGACCAGCATGGTGGGAACTTTTAGAGGTTGCGCCGCAAGAATGCGATCCATCGCCTGTTCCTGCCACCAGGAATCGTAACTGGGATGCGCAAGAAGCTTGCGCCAAAAACCGATTTGATCGAGGCCATGGCGGCGTCCCAGTTCACCCGCCGAGCCTGCTTCCATGAATAAGTCGTAGTCGTCAAAGTGGTCGGTCCACCATTTTTCGTCTGACGAGCGCGTGGCCTCCTGATCGTAGATGTAATTCATATTCTGTTCGCGGAAGGCGCCGTTGTGGAACCAGTCGTCGCCGATCCAGCCATCGACCATGGGATTCATGGGCACTGCGACCTTCAGCGCGGGATGCGGATTCACCAGCGCCATGAGCGTGGTGAAACCGTCGTAGGAAATTCCAAGGATGCCGACTTTGCCGTTGCTCTCAGGAACATTTTTCACCAGCCAATCGATGGTGTCATAGGTGTCGGTGGAGTGATCGACCGGGGTGGGATTCAGCGGACCGTGCAGCGGGCGAGTCATTACGTAATCGCCTTCGGAGCCATACTTGCCACGAACATCCTGCACCACGCGGATGTAGCCGCCTTCGACGATCACATCGGTGGCGTTGTCATAGCCGCTCAGGATCGGTCCGAGGTGTGAGCTCGCGGCGTGGCTGGTTTGTGCCGTGGCACTGTATGGCGTCCGCGTGAGCAGGATCGGCGCATGCTTCGCGCCTTTGGGCAGAACGATGACGGTATGCAATCTTACGCCGTCGCGCATGGGGATCATCACATCGCGCTTGACGTAATCGAAGCCGGTCTCGACCGGCGTGAACATGGCCGGCGTTTCACTGGGCAGATCGGCCGGTGCGCCAGACTGGGCAGAGCACGGGGTGAAGGAAAAGAGGGCGCCGATAATAATGGCGGGAATAAGTACACTGCGGAACCAGAAAATCTTAGACCAAAAATTTTGTGTGCTGAAATCAACAGTCATTTTCAGTTTCCCCATGTTCACCTCGCGAATGAAGAGTGTACTGATGGAGAGCCTTCGGGACAACTGGGGTACTGGCGGACGCACAAGCTTAAGGAGGAAGAAATGGAGGGCGTGAATTTCGATCGTTTGTTCGTTATTACCGGCGGTCCGGGTTCAGGAAAGAGCACGCTGGTCGAAGCGCTGGCGGCCCCCGGTCTTTGCACTATGCCGGAGGCCGGTCGCGCCATCATTCAGGATCAGGTAGCCATTGGCGGCGAGGCTTTGCCTTGGTCCGATCGCCGTGTTTTCGCTGAACTGATGCTGAGCTGGGAGATGCGATCGTATCGGCAGGCGCTAAGGGTGAGCGGTCCCGTGATTTTCGATCGCGGCGTACCGGACGTGCTCGGCTATTTGCGTTTGAGTAATCTGCCCATCCCTTTCCATGTGGAGCGCGCGGCGCACATGTTTCGGTATCATCCGCGAGTCTTCATCGCGCCGCCATGGAAGGAGATCTTCGGGCTCGATGCGGAGCGCAAGCAGAGCTTCGAGGAAGCTCAGGCAACTTATGAAGCCATGATGGAAACCTATTCGGCCTTGGGCTACGACCTTGTTCCGCTGGCGCTCGAGCCAGTCGAGGAGCGGGTGCGGCTCGTCCTAGCGTCGATTGGCTGAAGGGAACGCCCACGACCGAGCCTCTTGACGAACCCCTCCCGCGCATGTAGCATCATAAAGACAAGTTTGCCCTTCGGGGCAAACGGAATTTCATGCAGAGTGGCTGAGGGACGAGCCCTGTGACGCCACGGCAACCGGATCGGTATCATATATGCCGACCGCCAGGTGCCAACTCCCGCCCGGAAACGGGGAACATGAGATTCGGATGCGAAGCTTATTTCTATTTGCATTCCGATAACCTCTTTTCCTATTTCCTGGAAAAGGGGCCTTTCAGTTTTAGGGCGCTTTTTCCCGGCTCGTCCCCAGCTATTCGCTGCTAAGAAGAAAGCGAGTAGCCCGATGTCGAAATACGACGGTCAAGCTCACTACGAATTGCGCTGCCGGGAATGCGGACGAACCTGGGGGAACCAGCCTCGCTCCATCTGCGACGAGTGTTTCTCTCCTCTCGAAATCACTTACGACTATGACGCGATCCGGACTTCCATTGCCCAGGGAGCGTTCAGCCGTGAGCGGATTTCGCAGCGGCCACCGAACATGTGGCGCTATTCCGAGTTGCTGCCGTTGCCCGCGGGCTTTGAGCCCCGGCTGCCGGTCGGGTTCACGCCACTCTTCCAGGCGCCGCGTCTGGCAACTCGGCTGGCAGGCAATAAACGCGATGCGAGCTCTGGCGCACAGAGTCTCTTCATCAAGAACGATGCGGTCTGCTTGCCCACGCTGAGCTTCAAGGACCGCGTTGTGGCAGTGGCTTTGGCCCAAGCGCAAGCTTTTGGCTTTGATACCGTGGCGTGTTCTTCCACCGGCAACCTTGCTAACGCGGTGGCGGCACATGCAGCGCGGCTAGGACTGAAAGCGTGGATCTTCATCCCTTCCGATCTGGAGCCTGCGAAGATTCTTGGCACGCAAGTCTTCGGAGCAAATGTGGTGCGAATCGCGGGCAACTACGATCAGGTGAACCGCCTGTGCTCGCAGATTGCCGAGGAACGCCGCTGGGGCTTCGTCAACGTGAACCTGCGGCCGTATTACGCCGAGGGATCGAAGACCGTGGGATTTGAAATCGCCGAACAGCTGGGCTGGCGTCTGCCGGACAACGTCGTGGTGCCGATGGCCGGGGGGTCGCTCATTACCAAGATCAAGAAGGCCTTCGACGAACTGATCAAGCTCGAGCTGGTCGAAGAAAAGCCGGTGAAATTCTTTGGCGCGCAGGCGACTGGATGCTCTCCGATTTCAACTGCGGTGAAGACCGGCAGCGCGGAAATCGATCCGCAGAAGCCGGCCACGATCGCACGGTCCCTGGCCATTGGCAATCCTGCCGATGGGCACTATGCCATCAAGACCATCAAGCACAGCGGCGGATGGAGTGAGGACGTGAGCGATCCGGAGGTGATCGATTCGATCCGTTTGCTGGCGGAAACCGAAGGCATCTTCACGGAAACCGCTGGTGGCGTAACCGTGGGCACGGCGGGCAAGCTCTATCGCCAGGACCGCATTCTGCCGGAAGAAACGACGGTGCTGTGCATCACCGGCAATGGCTTGAAGACGACCGACGTGCTGGCTGGCGTCTATGAAATCGAGCGGCCGATCGCGCCGAAGCTGGCCGAGTTTGAAAAGTATCTGAACACAACGCTGGATACCGTCGAGGTCGCTAGCCAAGCGGCGGACGCGGTTAGCGCATAAGCGGAGGGAAAAAGATGGCGATCACGGTACAAATTCCGACTGCGCTGCGCCGGCACACGGCAGGAATAAGTTCGGTCGCATGCGCCGCCACAAACTTGGGAGAACTGTTCACCGTCCTCGACGAGAAGTTCCCCGACTTGAAGCCGCACCTGCGCGACGAAGCGGGACAGCGACGCCGCTTCCTCAACATTTATGTGAACGAAGAAGATATTCGCTTCCTAGGCGGGCCTGCCTACGCGTTCCAGGATGGCGACGAAATTCTCCTCGTGCCCTCGATCGCAGGCGGAAGCAGGTAGTTCTCGTAGTACCCTGCCAGTCCATTGCAAATCCTATCCCGTGCTGTATAATTAGATCTAACTAACCAGTTAATTAGTCAATGGCTCATCTGTTACATCCTCGTCATCCCCGCATGGGCTCCCGCGGCCAGCCGGAGGAAAGCCGCGCCGCCATTCTGCAGGCGGCAGCGCAGGAATTTGCCGAACACGGCATTGCCGGGGCTAGAACGGATGCCATCGCGCGCGCCGCGAAGGTGAACAAGGCGCTGCTCTATTACTACTTCCGGGACAAGGAAACGCTATACGGTGCAGTGTTGGACCACGCGTTTTCTGGTATGAGGGCCAGTGTGTTCCGGGTACTCGACAGCGATTTGCCGCCACACGAGAAGATTCTCGCCTACGTTGGTGCGTATTTCGATTTCATTGCCTCGAACCAGATTTATCCCAAGCTGATGCAGCGCGAGATGATGCGAGCACGCGAGGGTGATTCGGTTCATATCGACCGACTGGTCAAGACTTACTTCAAGCCGATCTACCAACGCTTGGGAGAACTGTTGCACAAAGGCATCGCGGAGGGCGAATTTCGCAAGGTTGACCCTGCACACTTTGTTCCCTCGATGATCTCGATGATCGTTTTCTATTTCAGCAGCGCTCCGGTGATGCGGCGCATTGTGCACTTCAATCCGCTCGCGCCGGAGCGCATTGCCGAGCGCCGGGCCGCGGTTCTGGATTTCATTTCCGCTGCGCTTTTTCTGCCTCGAATCAATACCACCCCGTCGTTTCGAAAATCAGGAGTACGTTCATGAGTGCTCGCAACAAGTTTTCCATTCTTCTGGGAGTCATCTTCGTGATTGCCGCGGCTTACTATTATTTTTCCACCGACCACTCGAAAGACCTGGTGCTCATCGGTACGGTCGACTCGAATCAGGTCATCGTCAGCGCACAGGTGGAAGGCCGCATCCAAAGATTGCTGGTGGATGAAGGCACTCCGGTAAAAGCCGGAGACCTGATCGCCGTGCTCGACCCCTCCGAATTGCAAACCCAGGAAGCCGCCGCGGCGGCAAATATCGCGAGTCTTCAGCACAAAGTAGCCGAGATGGAGCATACCGAACGTTCCACTTCTGGCTCGACTTCGAGCGATGTGGCCAATGCGCGGGCCAAGCTTGATTCGGCCAAGGCGCAGCTTCTGCAGGCCAAGGCAACGCTCGATCGCACGGAGAGCGACAGCCGGCGCATGATCGAACTGGCCAAGGCCGGCGTGCAGTCCGATCAAGATCGCGTGCAGGCAGAGACCAATTTGCAAGCGGCTCAGGCAACTGTGCAGGCTCAACAGGAACTGGTGAAGGCGGCAGAGGCCGATTTGGCTTCGGCCATCGCGCGTACGCAGCAAGCCAATGCCGCGAAAAGTACCGTGCAATCGACTGAGGCTGATCTTAAGAATGCCATCGCGCAAAAGAATCAGGCCGCGGTACGGCTCGGCTACACCAACGTCTACGCGCCGGTGACCGGCACAGTTTCCGTACGCGCGGCGCGGCAAGGAGAAGTGGTGAACATTGGTGCGCCGATCGTAACCATTGTTGATTTGACCGACACCTGGGCGCGGGTAGCGATTCCGGAAACTTATGCCGACCACATCGGCTACGGCGATGTGATGCGGGTTCGAATGCCGGGTGGAATGATTACCAGCGGCAAAGTTTTCTTCAAGGGAGTAGAGGGTGACTTCGCTACGCAACGTGATGTCAGCCGGATGAAACGGGATATCAGGACAATCGTTTTGAAAGTCCGGCTGGACAATCCAAAAGGCGCGTTTGTGCCGGGAATGACCGCCGAGGTACTCGTTTCGCCACAGCAGATGAAGGGCGAAGGCAATTCACAAAGCGCGGCTGCGGCGGGGCAGCAATGATGTCTGACCTCGGCACAAAACCGAATGGCGGCGGTACCTCTACGAGCGCGGCCGAAGCGCCCTACGCGATCGAGGTGCAGCACATCGTGAAGAAGTACGGAGACTTCACCGCGGTCGACGATGTCTCATTCAACGTGCAGGAAGGTGAGATCTTCGGTCTGCTTGGACCGAACGGCGCGGGGAAATCGACTTTGATTCGTATGATGACGACGCTGATCCCAATTACTTCAGGGAGAGCTTTGATCGCGGGACACGATGTCGCCAAAGAGCCCAATGCGGCGCGACGGATGATTGGCGTGATTCCGCAGGCACTGACCAGCGATCTCGATCTTACGGTGGAAGAGAACCTGAACATCTACGCCAAACTCTATGACGTGCCGGCGAAAGAGAGAAAACGGTCCATCGATGAATTGCTCGGATTGGTGGATCTGACGAAGTGGCGCGATGCGCAAACTAAGACGCTCTCTGGTGGCATGCGGCGGCGGCTGGAGATTGCGCGCGGCCTGGTGCACCATCCGAAAATCTTTTTCCTCGACGAGCCCACCACCGGGCTGGATCCGGTATCGCGCGTCGCGGTATGGGAAATGCTGGGCAACATCAAAAGCCAGAGAAAACTGACGATTCTCATCACGACGCACTACATGGACGAAGCGGACCGTCTCTGCGATCGCATCGCTATCGTCGATCACGGCAAGCTGGTTGCGCTCGATGCGCCGATGGCGCTGAAGGCGAGCGTGCCGGGGTCGAATGTGATTGAAGCGCAGTTCGAGAATCCTCCCGACGATTGGGAGGAGCGCCTGCACACGCTCGACGATGTCACCTCCGTGCAGCACGAAGGCGCGGGCATGTATCGAGTGCTTACCGGCAACGGCTCGCGTACCACCACGGAACTGGTGGAAATGGCCGTCGCAGCAGGGGTTGCCGTGAAATCGCTCTCAGTGCAGAACACCACCCTCGATGACGTGTTCGTACATTACACGGGCCGGCAGTTGCGCGACGAACTCCAGAAGGCCTACGCCTTCACCATGCCGCAGCGGGGATTGCAGCCATGAGCCGGACGGGGATGAAGTTATGAACCGAATGATGGCGATTGTCGAGCGCGAAATGCGCAAGTTCTTTCGTTCTCCGGCGTTGATGATGGCGTCCATGATCATGCCGCTGGTGCAGCTGATCATTTTGGGAAACGCGTTTGGCGGCAAGATTCGCGATGCCAAGATGGCCATTGTCGACCAGGACGGAGGCACGCAAGCTCTGCGGATTCGCGAAGCCTTCGACTCCGTACGGGCCAACATTCGCACCTTCGTGCCGATTTACTATGACAACGAAAAACAAGCCATGGAGGACGTTCGCAACGGGAAGCTCGACGGCGCGGTGATCATTCCGCCGCAGTTTTCGCGCCGTGTTTACGAGGATAATCACCCGCAGGTCGCACTGGTCGTAGATAACAGCGACAACTTCATGAGCTCCGCGCTGGAGTCGGAGATGACCGACCTGGTCAACTCGCTGAATCAACCCACGGTCGAGCCCCGCATCCTGCAACAGACCGCGCTCGATATCGTGGAACTCTACCCGTACATCGAATACATGAAATATCTGCTGCCCGGCTCGCTCACGCTGGCAATGTTTGTCTCGGTAATGATCGGCGGCGGAATGTTATATATCGATGACAAGGCGCGCGGAGTGCACGAAGGCTACCTGGTTACGCCCATTACCAAGCTCGAACTGGTGCTCGGCCTTAACCTGGCTGGCGCCATCAAAGCGGTGATGACTGGTGTGATCATTTGTGTAATTGGCGCGCTGATTTCAGGAGTAAGTACGATCTTCAATCCGGTGACGATGTTTGGACTGCTAATCATGATCGTACTGACATCTCTGGCCTTTAATACGATGATGTTTCTGCTGATGGTACGGATTGAAGATCCACTGGTGCCGCGGGCCATGTTCGGCATCCTGAATACACTGCTATTTTTCCCCAGCGGATCGATTTATCCCATCCAGGCATTTCCCCCCTGGTTGCGGGCCATCGCCAAAGTCGATCCTTTCACCTATGCCGTGGATGGCTTCAAGTGTTTGTTGTTGAAACAGACCACCCTGGCCGCAGTGTGGGGAGATATGCTGTTTCTTTCGATCTTCGCCGTCATGACTCTGGGAATCGCGATTCCGCTATTCAAGCGCACACTGTAAGAAGAATTGGGCCGCCGGATCAGAAAAAATCACTCGATGAACCGATCGCGGATCACCCGATTTCTACTGGAACTTTTGACTTACCGGCCGCGTCCGTTATCCTAGAGAGCGATGACCCTACTGGACGCCAAAGAGTACCATCCGGAAAAAGAGCGGAAGCAAAGGGCGCGGATCATTTCGATCATCGTCTTGGTTCTGATCCTGGCTTTTGTGGGCTGGTGGAATCGCTTCTGGCCGGAGGAGCGCGTGGCGAACAAATTCTTTTCTGCGCTGCAAAAACAGGATTTCGAAACCGCCTACGGCATCTACTACGCCGATCCCGGATGGAAGCAGCACCCGCAGAATCACGCGCAGTATCCCTTCAACGAATTCTGGCAGGATTGGGGACCGGGCGGCCAGTGGGGAGTCGTCAAGAGCTTCAAGATTTATGGCACCAGCAACTGTCCCGGCGGCGGAACCGGCGTGGTAATCGATCTGATCGTGAACGATCGCGCGCAACATGCCCAGTTGTACGTGGACAAGAGCGATAAGACGATCAGCTCGCCGCCCTGCGATCTGGAATTTCGCTAGGTGTTTGAGGCCTAAGGAATGAGAGCGGCGATCCTTCCTCTCCAAGCTCCTCAACGCTAGCTTTCGAACGGCGCGATCGTTTTGGTCAGCGATGCCTCGTCGCTAACATTCAGACAAATCTTCGACCGGTCAATCTGTCGCATCAGCCCACACAGGACTTTTCCCGGACCGATCTCGATGAAGGTTTCTACTCCTTTTTCAATCAGCAAACGCATGCTGGGCTCCCACTTCACCGAGCCCGTCACCTGCGCCACTAAAGTTTCGCGCGCCCGCTCCTCGTCGCAAACCAAAGATGCTTCGACATTGCAAACGACTGGGTACACGGGTTTCTGCATTTTCAGAGCATTTAAATCCACTTCCAGACGGTCTTGCGCAGGCTTCATCAGTGAACAGTGGAAGGGTGCGCTTACGGGCAACAATTTGGCGCGTTTCGCGCCACGCTCGTCGGCGAGCTTGGTGCCACGTTCGACCGCCGCCGTGTTGCCAGAGATCACAATTTGCTCGGGAGAGTTAATATTCGCGGGAGAGCAGACCTCGCCTTGCGCCACTTCCGCGCAAATCGCGGAAACTTTTTCCAATTCCATGCCGAGGATGGCCGCCATCGCTCCCACGCCGACCGGAACCGCCTCCTGCATATATTTTCCGCGATTGCGAACGGTGCGTACCGCGTCCGCAAATGTCATCGTCCCCGAGGCCACATGCGCCGAATACTCTCCCAGGCTGTGCCCTGCCACAAAGCATGGCTTGGGCACGCGTCCCTCAAGAACGCGGAGCGCCGCGATCGATACCGTTAAAATCGCCGGCTGGGTGATCTCGGTCAGGCGCAACTGATCTTCCGGTCCTTCAAAGCAAACTTGCGACAATCGATAGCCGAGCGCATTGTCGGCTTCCTCAAAGGTCTGCCGCGCGATGGGATATTTTTCGGCTAGGTCTTTGCCCATCCCAACGATCTGGGAGCCCTGGCCGGGAAAGATGAATGCGATCTTTGCTGTGCCGGACTTTGCTGTGTTGGTCTGGGAAACGTCTTTCGATTCCATCATGATGTGCTGGAAAATTTATTGGGCCGGAGCAGCTTCCGCTTCTGCCAGTGCAGGACGAATCTCGGCCAGTCCTCGCTCGATCGATTCGTTGATGCGCCTCTCGGCAAACTCGGCCGCTACTCGTACCGCATTCTTGATCGCGTTCGCGTTGGAAGAGCCGTGCGTGATGATGCAAACGCCTTTGAGCCCCAGCAGCGGCGCGCCACCGTATTCGGTGTGGTCGATGCGTTTCTTGAAGTCGGAAAACGCGCTGCGCGAAAGCAGATAACCTACCTGCCGCGTGATCGTCGTTTTCAGCGACTCTTTCAAAACCGTGCGCACGAGGTTCGCTACACCTTCGGAAATTTTGAGCGCCACGTTCCCGACAAAGCCATCGGCAACAATCACGTCGACGTGGCCGTTGAACAAGTCGCGTCCTTCCACGTTGCCGACGAAGTTCAGAGGCAGGCGCTTCAATAACTGGAACGACTCGCGCGTCAGTTCGTTCCCCTTGGTCTCTTCTTCCCCGATGGAAAGAAGCCCAACGCGCGGTGATCTGACTGCGCCGAAGCCGGAGCGGCCGAGCTTGGGGTTGCCAAACATGGCGCGGAAATAAATCTCGCCCATCACAGCAAACTGCTCAAGGTTATGCGGCTTGCAATCCACATTGGCGCCGACGTCGAGCAGAATCGCAGCCGTACCCGGAGCCGTAGGAAAAACCGCTGCCAGCGCGGGACGGTCCACGCCTTGTAATGCACCCAGCACCATCTTTGCCGAAGCCATCGCAGCGCCAGTATTGCCCGCCGTCACGAAGCCCGCCGCCTGCCCCTCGCGAACCAGCCGCAGCCCAACGTGCATGGAGGAATCGCGCTTGGAGCGCACCGCCTGCACCGCCTTATCTTCCATGGTAATCACTTCGCTGGCATGGACGATTTCGAGGGGCAGCCGCAATGCGGAGGGATGACGGTCGAGTTCTGCTTTGATGGTGGCTTCCGGCCCGACGAGCAGCACGCGCACGCCGTATTGACGAGCAGCATGGATAGCGCCTTCGATTTCAGGCTTGGGAGCCCGGTCCGAACCCATCGCATCCAGCGCGATCACGCTAGGCATGGTGGCAGGGGTTAGCTGGCTTCCTCAACTTCCAGAACTTCGCGGCCTTTGTAGTAACCGCACTTGGCGCAGGCGCGATGCGGCATCTTCTTTTCGTGGCAGTTCGGGCACTCGGAGAGCGAATGGCTCTTCAGGGCATCATGGGCCCGCCGGGTCGAGGTGCGTTTCTGAGAATGTCTGCGTTTCGGATTCGGCATGGTCTAAAAATTCCTCTCGAGATTCCAATCTTAGTGCGCCAGCTTGCTGCGGATCTCCTTCAATGCGGCCCAGCGTGGTTCTTCCTGAGTCACCGCGCACGAACACTGTTCCTGATTCAAGTTCTTGCCGCAGTGCGGGCACAAACCCTTGCAATCCTCGCGGCACGTGACTTTCAACGGGACGGCGAGCAATATCTGCTCGCGGACAACATCGTCCAGAAGAATTCCCTCGCCTTCATAATAGCTGATCTCGGCCTCGGCGTCGGTCACAGAGATCTCGTCACGCCCAGCGTCCGCCCCGAGCGGACGATACAGGAGATCGAACTCGCGCTTCACATCCTGGGTCAGCGGTTCCAGGCACCGCGCGCAATTCGACTCCAGGCTGGTCGTCAACCGGCCCTGAATGCGTATATCTTTGATGATCTTGTGCTTGCCGTGATGCTCTTCGACCAGGTCGGCTCGCCCGCTGCTCTCGACCGGAGCGATCTGGCGGTAATCCGACCCCAGATCGATGGTCCCCGGCTCAAACTTCTCCGCAAACTCAATCGGATGAAGTTCCAAGTCTTTGATTTCGAAGAACATCGGAAACCTCCGCGACGCGTTCTGTGGCCGCATCAAGCCCGCGGAAGCACGCCAAGAAGGCGCAAGTACCGCAAGGAACAAGCACTAAGAATAAAGGGACGGAGAAAGAGGTGTCAAGGCGGGCACGTTTCAGAGCGCCGACTCCGCGCTCGCCCGTAGAATGGCAAAGCGCATTGATGACTTAGCAGGAAGAATTTGACTTCACAAGAAAACCAGAATGAATGGTTCGAAAGCCACGGCCGCGCGGCCGCAGTCGGCGTCACGCTGCTGGGATTCCTGGCGCGGCTTTGGGTCGCCTCCGGAACCTTCCTTAATCCTGACGAGGCGCTCCATTTCCGCCTGGCCAACCAGCCTTCACTGCGCCTGGCCTACGAACAAAGCCTGACCGCTTCACATCCTCCGTTGCTCACCGTAGTGCTTTATTTTTGGCGCGCGCTCGGCACATCCGAACTCTGGCTGCGCTTGCCATTAGTCCTTGCGAGCGTGGTTTTTTGTTGGATGTTTTACAAATGGTTAACCAACGCCGCGGGTACGCTGACAGGCTTCATCGGACTGCTTTTCGTGGCGTTTCTTCCACCGATCGTTCTGCTCTCCACGGAAATACGGCAATACCCTCTGCTGCTGGCCTTTCTCGCGAGCGCTCTGTACTTTCTGGATGTAGCCTTCACGGAAAATTCTTCGGCGCGGATGGCCGCTTTCACCATCTGCCTCTATCTCGCGATGCTGTCTCATTACTCGGCCTTCTTGTTCGCCGCGGCCCTCGGTTTTTATGCGCTGCTGAGATTCTTTACCGCGCGCCCCAGCTTCCGCCTTGTTGCAGTTTGGGCCGTTGGGCAGGCAGTCGCATTGGCGCTCGCGATTGTTCTGTACAAAACTCACATTTCAAAACTGGGCGTGGGTGAATCAAGAACCGTGTTGCAGGGATGGATGAGCGAATTTTTTCTTCGCCGCTCCTATTTCGATTCCACCCGCGACAATCCTTTCCTGTTCATCCTGGGACACTCTTTCGGAGTCTTTCAATATTTTTTCGGCCAGCTTGCCGTGGGCGACGTAGTCGGGATTGTGTTCCTTGTGGGAGTCGCCCTGCTGCTGCGCGGGAAGGGCCTGCCGGAAGATCGAAAGTCCTCGCGCCAGTTGGGAATACTCCTGATCTTGCCGTTTGCAATTGCCGGCGGTGCAAGCCTGGCGCACGTTTATCCCTATGGCGGCACGCGGCATGTAGCGTTCCTGATCATGCCGGGCGTGGCTGGCGTGAGTGTGGCTATGGCATGTCTGGCTGCCGGTCGATGGGTTCGTGCAGTGGCGATTGCGTCCATCGTGCTCCTAGCGTGTCTCGCCTTTGGGAAGACACGCCCACCGAAGATGACCCGCGCTGATCAAAGCCGGAAGAACATGGCGGCCGCCATTGATTTTGTGCGGCAGAATGTGGACCGGCCCAACCTCATATTTGTCGATTACCAGACCGATCTCATTCTTGGTCACTATCTATGCCAGCAGCGTCCGATTGTCCTCGATCCCAGTCCCGCCGACTTCGAGCAATTTTCCTGCGCCGGTTACCGCGTCGTTTCCACAGACTACAAAACGGAATGGCAATTCTGGGCGAACAATTTCCCCAGGCATTGGCTGCAACTGGTGCAAGCCTACAAACTCAAGCCCGGAGATACCGTCTGGATTTTTCAGTCAGGATGGGGTGTAGCGGTCCCCGAGGACTTACGCAAGCACTACGCGGAGTTTCATGATCTGCACTTCGATTCGTTCGGCGACAACATCAAACTCTTCAAGCTGACAGTAGGCCAGCCGATGCCTGAAGCCGTACCGGAAACACAACTCACTTCGGCTCCGATTTCAATCCCAGCGCACGCAGAGTGATTTCATCCGCGACGCTCCGGCCATCTTTTTTTGTGACTACGCCGAAGCTGCCCGAGTAATCCCACATTGCCCATCCCATACCATGCCGTTCCAGCGCGGTGCGAACATCGTGAATCCATGCGGCACGGTCTTGCGGGTCGGCGTATTCACGGTAGACGCCGAACTCGTTGCACACCACCGGAACGCCGTGCTGCCGCGCCCATTCCGCGACTTGCGTAATCTCAGCGTCGATGCGTGCCGCATCCCAATGATCCTGTCCGTAGCGGATCACCGCCAGCCGGTCCACCGCATCTGGCACGGCCGCCGCAACCTTCGCCGCCGCTTCCGGCGACGACGGATAACGCAGCCCCTTCACCCAATGCCATGAATATGTGCCCCAGGTTGCGCCCTGGTGAGTGAAGAGGTGCGGCGTGTAGAAGTGGAAGTTGTAAATCACATTGGGATCGCGCAGGGGCTCGATGAAGACCAGTTCGTCATCGTCGGACCAGCGCGCCCCCGCTGCAATAATAGTGTGCTGCGGAGCGCCTTCGCGAATCGCCGTCGCGAGCTTCGCCTGCACGCCGTACCAGCGATAACGATCGGAAAACTCCGGCTCGTTCAGAATTTCAAAAAATACGCGTTCCGTGTCCCACGAGGAATAATGCCGTGCCAGCGCGCGCCAGAAGTCGGAGAACTCCTGCACGAAGCTGTCGTCCTTCGCAAGCCTCGCCTTAAAGTCGCTCTCCGGATGGAGATCGATGACCACCGCCATTCCCTGATCCAAGATCATCTTCACCGCGGAATCGAGATAACCAATATATTCGGCAGGAATCTCGTCGGGCCGGTGGGTCATCATCATCGGTTGCGGATTCACACTCAGCCGCACATGATCGAATCCTATGGATTTGATCAGAGCAATGTCTTCCGCGGTAGTCCAGTCCTGAAAGTGCTCCTTCGTATAGCCGCGCTTCTCATAAACCTGCGCGAACCAGTTACTGGCGTTGATGCCATGCCGCAGCCGTGCCGCCCGCGCGGCGGCAACAGGTGAGATTGTGGGGGTACTGCCCGAGGTCTGGGCTTGTAGAAGACTCGAGCCGAGGAGCGCGAGAAAAATCATTGGCGTTAAGGAGCGCACGATCTTGAGATATTTCATCTCGATCATAGATTTTTCAAAATGCGAGTGCGACTTGGACCATCATCCTACTGAACCAGCGAGAAAAGTGAAACGGGCTCGGACAAAACGCCGCGCCTAAAGCTTCGATGGAGCGTTGCCGATAAGTGTCATTGAGGAGTGAAAACTTGGACGCTCAGAATCAGCCCGCAGAAGCTCCTCGCCTAGGCATGGCCGACGCGCGGCGCGAGCCTCGCTTTCGGCTGGATGTTGATATAAGAATTGATTCCCGGGCGGCCGGTGTGGTGATGGGACGGACCGTGGACATCAGCGGATCGGGAATCGCAGCCATGCTAAAGCTCGAAGTTCCCCTAGGCGAGTTTGTCGAGTTGCAGTTTACGCTTCCATTTGGCCCAGTCAGGGTGTATGCCACAGTTCGTCAACGAAACGCTTTTCGTTATGGCTTCCAGTTCGTTGAATCCCATTCCGCGCATGAGATCATTCAGGCCACCTGTCGACACCTCAAGCTTGAACAGTCGCTCAGACATGCGCGGTGAACGCTTTTTTGCTTACTGTGACGGAAACTTCTTACGAATCTTGCTAGCGACTGGCCTCTCGATTCATCTCTTCCACGATCTGTTCGCCAATCTGATCCGCAAAAGCTCGAAACGCAGGGAGTTCCAACAGCTTCGACCCTATTTCTTCCTGCGGCAAACTCTGTCCCTGGACCGTGCCCGCTCCATCCCACAGCGCCGAACGTAACTTGGTTGCCGTCGCCGGGTCAAAGCTTTCCGAGACGACAACACTGTTATCCTTCCGGTGCTCCACGATCACTGGACCCTCCTCGGTCTCAATCTGGACAATCGATACCGGGCAGCCCGTTCCTGAACATGCCGGAACGGCTTGCGCGGTCGCATTGTGGTAGCGCTCCGATACCGTACGCGCATAAAAGCCAGCAAACCACTCGGCTACGGTTGCAGTCTTCCATCGCGAGATGTACAGCAGCGCTAGATCCGCAGTGCCAGGAGGAACATCCGCAACCGCCTTATCCTTCCGCCGGAAGGTTGCATAAGTTCCGCCTTGCCACTCGGAAGAGACTTCATCCGCAACCTTGCGTTCGCCGTACTGCTTCAACAGTGCGCGCACATCCAGTTCTCCGATTCCGCCGGAGTCGTAGGTGTCATACTCGTTTTTCAGCACTTCCTCCAGGTCGGGAATGCGCAGAGGCGGTAGCTTTTCCTCACGAATGTAAGCCTCCGGCTGCAAGACTTCGTGCGAATTTCGCGGTGGACGCGCGAATGCTCCCGCAAATGCCATCTTCTTTCCGCCCTTGTGCAGTAGCTCACCTTCAAAAATCAGGCCTCCGCGATACGCGAATGTTCCCATTTCGCGCAGGATCATTGGGGCCTCGTGCATGAGCTGAGAATCGATCACCGCCTTTACTGCCGGGTCCTCCATCTGGTAGATCAGTTCGGGTGTGTCTTCCACGCTCCGCCCCAGAGGCTTGAGCAGGTAATCCATGTACACCACCATGGCCTGCCCTTCCACCACGGCCTTGCGCGCGATTTGGCTGTCGCCGTTAATTTTGAGCGTACCGCTTGACTGATTTATCTCAGGCTTCGGCGTAGCCTTCATCCACTTCGCCAAGTCGTAGTTCTGATCCTGCAGCGCATGCGTAAGTTCGTGGGCCAGAATCGGCTCCTGCTGATCAAAAGGCACCCAGTTCAGCATGGAAATGGTTTTGGTTTCGTCGTCGTAATAAGCGGCGATCTCCTGGCCGGTAGACTTGACCAGAAATTCCTTCAAGTTAAAATCGCGCGGCAGGAAGCCCATTTTTTTCATGCTTAGCTCTTCCTGCGCGAAACTCTTGGCGAATTCTTCTTTGGCCAATTGTCGGGTAGTGTCGTTTTCCACGTCGGCCTTGCTCACTAGACGGCGCTTCACCGCCGCATGCCTCGGCATGCCTGTGTCCTCGGCCGCGAAGGCGAAGATCCTGTCGACCGAGGCAAACAGCTTCTTCGTATCCGCATCCGTCATCTTGACTTCGTTGGTGGTGTCTTTGCGGAGCTTGCGTGCCACATCGCCCAAGCTCTGCCCCGAGTCCCCCTGCTGACAGAACGCGGAAATCACCAACCAGTTGGGAAGCAAGACTCCAAGAAAGACGCAGCGCCACCGGGATATTTTCATCAGTCCTCACTCAGAGACGGAGAGTGTTCTCCGTCAATTCTGCTTGAGCCGGGACGGCAACTCACTGCAAAAGTCTGGATTGAACTTACGAAGGTAAGTGGACAAGAAGGAGACGACGGATCGTTGATTTCAGCTGGAAGGGGTTAATGCGGCTACTTCAGCTCGGCCAGCTTCTGCGTCGCCATCTGTCCCGCTTCGGTGCTGGGGTTTTCTTTCTTGATCTGCTCGTAGAGACGCTTGGCATCGAGGGGCTGATTGCTGGTTTGATAAAGATCGGCCAGTTGGAGCTGCGCCGTGACTTTACTCACCGTGGTGGTTGGCTTGTTTATTAGTTCCTGGTAAAGAGCGACGGCGTCCTTGGTGCGGTTGGTATTGCCGTAAAGGGAAGCCAGCGCGAGCTTCGCGATGGCGGCCATGTCTTTGCTGCCCGCGGAAGCTGCGGCCTTGAAATCGGCTTCAGCTGCTGAGTTGTCACCCTCCGTCGCAGAAGTCACCCCCATGAAATAGCGGGCCATATCCGCGGAACGGGTATGGGGATATTTGTCGAGGATTGCCTGGAATTGCTTCTTGGCGGTTTCGGCACGCTCTTTAGCAGAAGCGAAACTGGGAATGCCAGGCTGCGGGGGTGTTCCGGCGGGACGAAGCTGGGCTTCAAGCGTCCGGACCGCCTGCGTCATGTCGAGACTGGCCTTCTCATTCTGCGCGCTCTGGTAATACCATCCACCCGCTATCACAGCGATGATCGCTGCCACGACGATGCCGGCGATGGTGAGAGTGTTCCTATGTTCCACACTCCAGTGAGCGGTCTTCTCGGCAGCCCCAATGGTCACCCGGCTGAATGCGTCTTGTTTAAGCTGATGGCGTGTCTCTGCGCGCACGACTACCTTCCAATCTCGTTCTCGATGAGCTTCGGTCTCGGTGGGACGAACTCTTAGTTTATCAGCCGGAAAATGGGACCGTCAAAGGCGATTCGTCCCGGCTTAGCGAGGAGCTTCCTCCAGCAATCCTTGTTCGAGCTTCTCCTGGCACTCGATGCAGTGGCGCGTCCAGGGCACAGCCTCAAGACGCTTCGCATTGATCTCTTTGCCGCAGTGTATACATTCGCCGAAGCTGCCTTCGCGGATGCGCGCCAGCGCCCTCTCCACCATTTGCAGGAGCTGTCGCTCGTTGTTGCTCTGGCTGAACAGGAATTCCTTGGTGTAGGAACTCGCGGCGCGATCGGCAATATCTTGTGCCGTGTCTTCGTCGGCCGAACGGCCGTCGGCCTGAGTGCGGGAGACGGTGCGGCGCAACTCCTGCTGCCGGGTCTCAAGCCGTTTTTTGAATGCTTCTAACTTCTTCTTATCCATAGTGTCACTTCTAACGTCCCGCGGCAACGGAGCCGCTCGTAAGGTAAAGGCCAAACCACGATGATAAGCGTCAAAATTGAGATGCGTCAACAGGCCGCTCGGCTGTCCAAGTGTTACCGCGCGGTTCCATGGCAACCCTTTTTTTCGGGCGCAAGTCTAACGGTCGCCGCTTCAGTGCTGCCCTGAAGTGTCTATCTAAAGTTCGCTGCACAAATTACGAGTGTTGCCGTGCCCAACGATTTTCTTCGCCGTGAATCCGGTGGCTGTGACCTGTACAAGGGACGACTTCGGGCGCGAATTGGTTTCATATTATCTCGGAATAGAAAGCAAGCGGGATGCGGGGGAGGGCTTGTCACTTCGTGGGCCCATCTCGCGACGTGGAGAGGCCGCTCGGGGGGGCGTCCTCTCTGCGGCCATGGTTCCAGCCGGGCGTTGAGGCGAATGTTCCGGCTGGAACGTTAGGCAGGACAGTTCCTGCGGCATACGGGCAAAATTCAGGAAAAACTCGATGGCGCAGCTTCGGCAAAAAGCAACCTTAGATAGCGCTTGTGGTTTCCTGCCGAGTGATGACGGAGCGGCCGAGTTTAGTTCTGCGGAGGAACGAAAAGCGATATTGAAAGCCAGCCTTTAGAATTCCGCGCAGGGAAGAGGAATTGGTCGCCCCGCTGAAAATGCGTGCGATTCGTCCCTGTTTTCGGAGGCTGGCCGCAGCCAGACCAATAGCAGTGGCATAGTGACCGCGGCCACGGTTGGCAAGTGGCGTCCAGCAGTCGAAGATCATCGACGCATTTTCTGCAAAGGGCTCAATGATGTGATCAATCTCCGCCAGATGGAAGCCGTCGTAGTTTCCGATCCACAAGAAATGCACGGGACGACCGGTCTGATCCTGCAGGAGAAACCCGGATGCACCGGGTTGCGCCAGACGATGGGCGCAACGCATCAAGTAGCGGAGGGTGGGTGAGTCTCCGGCATTGGTGATCGAGCCCTCGACCAGATGTTCCCGGGTGAGGGGTAATAGTTCGACGTGTATCTCGTCTGGTGATTCCGCAGGGCGAGATTCCGGGGCCTCAAAAATCAATACCTCATCTTGCGAGGCAATCGAGTGCACCGCTCTTTGCATGGAGTGGCGAGCCGTGGCGGCGAATCCGGTCTCGTGGATGCGATTTGCCACGGATTGATAGGAAGCTCTGGCTTCGCGAAGTTTGTCTCCGAATTGCGGAAAGCGGGCGGCGGTAGTACTGAGCATCTGGCGCCCGACCCGGGCCATGTGTCTGGGGAGCCCGCGAGAGACCTGGACATAGCGAGTCTGCCGCATTTCGTTAGCGTAGCGTTCTTTGTAAGACTCTTCCCCGAGACCGAGGTCGAGCCATCGCAAAGAAGTATCTTTGGCTCCCTCTTCCACCAGAAGACGAAGCAGGCAGGAGCCCGGAGAGACGTGGGCGTACTCCATCTCGAAGGTGGGTAGGTACCAGAACCAACTTCCGCCAAAGCGAAAGCCGTAGTTCCAGGCCACAGGCCGGCCATCGATCTCGAGCTGGCTGATCTTGAGCCAGCCGGACTGGGACAAAAGATCGCTCAACTGCTGCAGGAAGGCGCGGCGCTCGGGTCCAACCAGCGGGCTGACGCGGTCACTGGCGAGGAAACGCGAAATCTGTGCGGAGACAATGGATTCGAGGCTTGTACCGACTTGTTCCGGCTCGGTGACATGTATGACTTTGACCGAACCAAGACTGGTGAGCCGTTTCAATGCCCGCTTCTCGCGACTCTTGCCGGCCAACGATCGCACGAGCGTTTCTCGCTGGCCTTCCCCTCCAAGCTGAACAACGCCGCAATTGTAGGCAGCGCGCGAGGTGACATAAAAGCGTCGTGAGATGGCTACGCTGGGAAGCTCCTGCAGGGTGGTTGAGGTCGCAGGTACATTTGCCAGAACGAGATCATGGAGGCCGAGCTTCTGGATTTCTTCCAGAAGAGCGAGGATGACGGCTCGGCGATTGGCCGGCGTGCTTATGATGTCGCAGTAATCCGCAGTACTCGAAGTTAAGAAAAAGGCGGCCCGTGGCGCTTTGGGATCGATGGCCAGCGCCGCGACACCGGCGAGTTGATCGACGTCGTCGTATACCAGAAAAAGCAAGGTAGACAGGTGGCCCTGAAAGCCGCGACTGGCGGCCAGGGCCCACTGGTAGGTGAAAAAAACCTCCGGATTCTCCATGGCGAGAACCAGGGTGTTCCACGCGGCAGAGAGGTCGGGATCCTCCGGAATTTTTTTCAGGACACTTACGCGCACAATTTTTGACGGACAGAGTTCATACGAAGAGACTGGCGTCTTCAAGAATGCCGCATTCTGGCTGTAGGCGCAAGCGAGCGCTGAGCTAGCCGCCCAGTAATCGCTGGAGGCGCGCGTGAAATCCGCTGAGGTGGGCGGCGAACTCGGGGAGAGTCATATCCGAAGTCACGTGACTGCGTGGAATGGCTAAGGGGCTGGATTGCTGTCCCGCCCAGCGCTCGACGTTGAGGAACGCGCAGGAGAAACCGGCTTCTCGGGCCAAGCGGAATTCGCGGTCACCCATCGTGGCAGGGTTTCCGAAAGGATAAGCGAAAGCCCAGATCGGCCGTTCAAGAGCGCGTTCTAACTCGACTTTACCTTCCTGAATCTCGCGGCGTGCTTCCTCGTCTCTGCACAAGGATAGAACGGGATGAGTCCGGGTGTGCGCTCCGATCGTCATTCCTGATTCGGATAGCTGCTTGAGTTCGGGAAGGCGCAAGAGACGCCAGCGTTTTTCCGAGGATGTGGCGTTTGCGCGCCCAGTGTGAACGCGAACCCGGGCCATCCAATTCGCTCGTGCCTCTGCATCCAGTTGCGAGGCCCTCCTCACCGTGTTCCACCAACGGCTTTGAAAACTCTCTGCTGGCGGCAGGTTGGAGAGTGGATCAGCGGGAAGTTGGGACGCTAGTCCGTTCAATGGCTTGATTCGCATTGCATGGTAGAGCTCTTCGTACCAGAGCATGTTCGGGTCATTCTTACAGGACGCTGCGGTTACGAAGAAAAGACACGGGACATGCTCGCTTTGGAGGATCGGAAGCATCTCGGTAAGCGTGTTGAGAAGACCATCGTCGCAGGTCACGAGAACGGAGCGCGGAGTAGACGGTTGGCCTTGATCAATCGCGGCCCGAAATTCTTCGGGGTGGGCGATGTGATAGTGAGCCTTTAAGAATTGGAGCTGCTTGCGAAAAACCTCGGGCTGGACCAGATTCCCGTCGAGAAAATTGTCGCTGCTGGAATAATCGACCGGCAGGATGCCATGGTAGTTCACGATCGCGTAACCCGCGAGCGGTTTCATGCGGGCCAGACATCCCGTGCGATGCAGCGTTGGATAGACCGCGTGCTTGAGGAGTGGACTGACGAACCGCATCGCTCGAGGACCGAGGGTATTGTAGCAAGCGATGAGAGTCGACTCGACAACGGATCAAACGGTCCAGCCGAAACATCGCTGCCGACACTTCAACTGGACCATGCGATAGACGGGCGGCACAGTACGGCGCTTAGTGATGATCGTGGTCGTTATCCCAGTTCTGCTCAGTTTCCCAACGATGCTCTTTTCCATTCCACCATTGGTGGTACTGATCCCAGCACCGTTGGCGTTCGGCGTTCAGATCCCGGCGGCGGCTCTCGGCCTGAGGGCTGTGGTCGCCGTGGTCATGGATGGCTCGGTCGAGGTTGGCCTCCGCTTTTTCAACTGCATGCTGGCAGTGCGACCTGTCGTCGGCGTGCGCTCGAGGTGCTGCTACGAAGAACAAAAGTGCCCATACCACTAATCCTGCGACTGCTGCTTTCCCGAATCGTGGATTCAAGGCTATCTCCTTTCAGTTTCGGTGATTGCGAATGGCCGCCGACTTCTGAACTTCCTTCTTAAGCTCGGGAGCCTGCGGGCAGAACTTAGGGGATTTTATGGGCGTCAGTGCCGGGGCTCTATACAGTTCATGCTGTAAGAGGTCTGCTGAACAAATGCAGAGAGGGGTCCCGTTCCGCTCGCACCGTAATCCTGATCTCTAGCGCGGCAGAGGATCTTTCATGTTGCTCAGGGCGTAAGCCAGAACTGCCATAGCTGCGGCGTTTTCTCGGAGCTCGGCCGGTACTACTTTGTCCAAAGTATCGGCCGCGGAGTGATGGTAGTTGAAGTAGGTGCGGCCATCTTGCATCACGCCAAAGGCGGGGACTCCAGCGTCGGACATTTCCGCAATGTCAGCGCCCGGAGGATAGGTGCTGGGCTGGAAAACGGTGGCGCCGATGCTAAGCAAAACCGATTGTACGGGACGTAGAGCCTCGATGGCGGTGGGAGAGACCTTGACATCAAAACCTAGAGGATGGGCAGCGCCGGCGTCACTCTCGATGGCGGCGATGTGGTGGGCGAAGTCAGATGCATACTCGTGGGAATAGGCCTTGCTGCCGGCGCCCCCGTTTTCTTCATCCATCCACGCGATCACGCGGAGGGTACGCGCAGGGCGGAGATGGAGCCGCTGTAGAATTTCAGCAGTTTCCATGGCGATGACCACCCCAGCTCCGTCGTCGATGGCGCCAGTGCCGAGGTCCCAGGAATCGAGATGGCCGGAGACGATGACGATCTGCTCGGGATGTTCGGACCCTTTGAGATCGGCGATGACGTTGTAGCCGGTTTCGTCGGGCAGCTTTTGCGGAGTGAGTGTGAGATGCATACGGACCTTGCCCTGTGAGGCCAGGTGGACGATCAGGTCGGCGTCTTCGGCAGTTACTGCGGCAGCGGGAATTCCGGCGGGGAAACTGAACCCAGTGTGGGGAAGACGGTAATCCGCGCTGCCGACCGAGCGGACCAGGGCAGCGACTGCGCCCAGGTCGGCGGCAGCTTTGGGGCCGGCCCCGCGATAACGGACAGCCTCGCCATAGGCGGCGAAGCCGAGTCCCGCAGCAGCCTTTTGCTTGTCGAACAATTCGTTGAACAGGACGATCTTGCCAGCAACTTTTTCGCGGCCCAGAGCTTGGAGCTCTTCGAAAGTGTTGACGGTTAGCACGTCCGCGGTCAGGCCATCTGCGGGAGTAGAGGAGCTGCCACCGAGAGCAGTGAGCACGATCTTTTGCGTGGTGCCCGGGACCATACCGGGATATTCAATGAGGGCGGCGCCTTCGGCGCCGCGGATCCAGTGCGGGACGGTCACAGGCTGGAGGCGCACATCGAGGCCGAGTTGGCGAAGTTCGGCGGCAACGTATTCGGCGGCGGCGTGGGCCTGGGGTGAACCGCTGGGTCGCGGTCCGATGTTCTCGGTGAGGTGGGAAAGCTGGCGATAGGCATAGTCGTCATTCAACGCCGCGGCTTTGATGGCGGAAAGCTGCTGCAGTAGTAATGGCGGAAAATTCTGTTGGTCGGCCTTAGAGGCTTGCGGCGCAGAAATCCAAGAAGGAATGGTTTGCGGCTGCTGGGGCGGATTCTGTGCTCCGACGGCGTCACAAAGCAGGAGAAGTGCAGTGCACGACGCGATGGAGAAGCGAAGGACCTTGGTCATAGATGCAGGCAAGTGTATCTGACGGCCCCTACCTGGGAAAGCCTGCCCTAAATTCTCGGTCCACCGGATTTTCCGGTCTACCATGCGAACCTGATGTGTTCTTCTTCCCGTGCGGACTAGCGTGAGGCATGGACAAGAAACAGATTAACGATCCCAAGATGACCTTGAACTTCCTGATCTGGGTGGGCGGGGTGTTTATGCTGTCTCTGGCGGCGCTGCTGGCGCATTTTGTGTGGAGGGTTTTCTAGCTTTGTTTCCGAACGAAAAAATGGCCCCATTTCTGGGGCCACGTTTCAAAGAGGCAAAATTGGTGGGCGATTTCAGGAAAGGCTAAGCAAGTTGTCGTCCCGCCAGTGGGAACGGAACTTCGGGAAATGTTTCGAAGAGAAGAGAGTGAGGGTCATACTTTTAGATGCGGCCTCTTTCGTTACATGAGGAAGAAGCACTTGCCGAGCCAAAAGAGGCAAGACGGGGCTGCAAAATAATTTTTTACGTAAGCGATTGAATTGTATAGGTTTAGCTCGACGCCGCAGCCGACGGACAGGAACCTGGAACCAAGGAACAAATGTTCCATGATGCAGACGCATGCACATTCGCTGCCGGTCGAAGGGCTGAATGGATACGGGCCGCAAGCCAAACCTGCGGCCCGTAAAGACTTAATAACTAGCTGTTTCCAGCCACCGTACGCAGCTTCCCCGGCAGGAAGTGGTAAGGGGGCCACGGTCCGCTGATGGCTACCTGGCAGTTTTTAAGCTGCTTGGCAGCCGTGGTGTAACGGTTCTGGTATTTCTCCACCGACTTGGAATCGATGAGGTGGGCGATGTCGATGAGCATGCCTTGGGGAGCAACCTTCTTGCAGCTCACTTCTTCTTCCAGCGGGTTAAACAGTTTGTGGACCTGCACAGAAAGTGCACGGGCCTTGGTCTGTCGCTCGCGCTCGCGGGACGCCTTGACGCGCAGCTTGGAAAGATAGTCTCCGCCGACAGTGTCGGGCAGGACGACGTCGATCATGGCCTCGCGCAACGAGCCATCGCTGACGGTCAGCTTGATATGCATTTCGGACTTGCCTCGGAGCTTGGCTACGCTGACTCCGAAGGCGCGCCGGTTGACCCGGACAGCCTGACGGAGCGCGTCGTCGCTTTCAAAGATGGTTCCGAAGCGGAAGGGCAAAACGGTGGAGTTTCGGAAGCAGCCGCTGACCACGCGGGCGTGGTCGATAGCCGCTTTCTGGTCAAGTTCTGCACTATTGGGGTCGTATTCGCTCACAATCACAGCAAACTCGCCGCTGGGATAGCTGAGGACTGGGGCCCCATTCACGCCCTGGACGTTTTCGATTACAAAAGGACGTCGGGAACGGGTGCCGTTGGGAAGGGTCTGGTGCTCGGTAAGGCAGTAAGCGTACCAAGACATATTGAACTCTCCGAACCGGGACGGAGGCGGACCAGCCACCTCTTTTATGTTGTTTTGCAAAAGCTGAACTGCAAGTCTGGAAGTTTACTTAGCGGTACAGGGTCCGAAATACTGGGTAGCCAACTGTTAAGCCCCGTAAGTCATATTACTTCGGTTTGAATGGAAAATGCAACTTTTTTGTAGCAAGCAGCATCGCTGAGGATTTTGTCTGGTCGGAAGAGTCCTCTGAATACTGCGTCTAAGGGTTGCCGGTGGTAGCGGGTTCGGGTATATTCTGCTCGCTTAATCTGTCTCTCCCCCTTCAGTTATCGTTCGATCCTGTGTCCCAGGAGAATTCATCATGAAGTTTCGCATTGCGGTCGTAGCCCTGATAATGATGCTTTTGTTCGGTGCCAGATCCTCAGCCCAAACTGAGTCGATTCTCTATGCCTTCAGCGGAGGATCGGATGGTGGAACTCCCTATTCAACTCTGACTCTGGATAGCTCCGGAAATCTCTACGGCACCACGTTCAATGGCGGCGCGAACGCAGCCGGGACGGTCTACGAACTCTCGCCCAGTGCTGACGGCTGGAAAGAGACAGTGCTGTTCAGCTTCAACGGAAAGGACGGAGACGGTCCATACAGCGGTGTCATCTTCGACGCACAAGGGGATATTTACGGCACGACGGCTTTCGGTGGGGCACATGGATCGGGCACGGTGTATGAGTTGAAGCTCTCTTCGAAGGGTGTTTGGAAAGAGACGGTTATCCACAATTTTGGCACTGTCGGAAAAACTCCCCAGGGGAACATAGTCTTCGATAAGGACGGAAACCTGTATGGAACAACGTTCTATGGCGGAAGGTACGGCAAGGGGACGGTTTGGGAACTCTCGCCGAATGGCAAGGGCGGATGGATATCCAAAACCCTGCATACTTTTGGAGCGGCATCGGATGGAGCCAATCCATACGCCGGAGTCACTCTTGACGCGGAGGGAAACGCTTACGGCACCACCTGGATTGGAGGCGCCAACAATGCTGGAGTGGTTTTTGAGTTGAGCCCCAAGCCGAGCGGCCCGTGGGATGAAAGCGTCCTCTATAACTTCAGTGGAGCCGGTTCCGTTGGTGGGCTGATCTTCGATGCGAAGGGCAACTTGTATGGGAATATATTCTACGGCATGGTTTTCGAACTGATACCTGGCTCCAGTCACGAATGGACTGAGACCACTCTAGCGATGGTTGGAAGCGGCGCCGAGTCGACTCTTGTGTTTGACTCTGAGGGCAATCTTTACGGTACAACACTCGATGGCGGCAGCTCTCTTATGGGCTCGGTTTTCGAACTCGCTCCCGAGACAGGCGGGTTGTGGAGCCAGACTACGTTGCATTCCTTTACCGGCGGTGAGGATGGGAGCCGCTCCGATGTTGGTGTGACTTTGGACTCGAAAGGCCATATCTACGGCACGACCTATGCGGGTGGTGGCACTGGCTGCGGGGGGAGCGGCTGCGGGGTGGTGTTTCAGGTGAACTGAAGTCCGCCTAATTAGGACAGCAAATCACTCATAGCGGAGGCTTTCTACCGGATCCAGTTGAGCGGCGCGAGCGGCGGGAACGGTGCCGAAGATCACACCCACCACCGAAGAGACGACAATCGCAATGATGGCCGATAAGCCGGAGATCGGGATGCGGTACTCGGTGAGGAAACGGACGGAGTAAGGAATCGCCAGGCCGATGACGACTCCGGCGAAGCCTCCGATCAGAGAGATGAGGATCGCCTCGGCGAGAAACTGAAAGCGGATTTCGCGGTTGGTCGCGCCGACGGCCTTACGGATGCCAATCTCGCGGATCCGCGAAGTAACCGTCGCCAGCATGATGTTCATGATGCCGATGCCGCTCACCAGCAGGGTCACCATCGAAATCAGGAGCAGAACCCAGGTCAGGCCGGTGGCGATGCGGTCTGCCATGGAAAGCAGCGCAGTGAGGTTGGAGACATCGTAAACGGACTCCGAGCGGTGCCTCGACTGCAGGACACGCTTAATCTGCGCCGACGCCGGAATCACCATGGAGGGATCTTCCATGGAAAAATACAAGAGTTTGACGCCGGGGGTCTCCATGAAGTACCGGCTGACCGAGTAGGGGATCAGCATGGTATTGTCGACGATCTCCGATTGGCCGAAAGTCTCTACCCGCTCCTTGAACGTCCCGATGATGGTGAAGGGCAACCCAGTGAGCTTGATCACTTTACCGACAGCAGCTTGCGGCGAACCGTAAACCTCTATCGCCATTTTCTCCGTGATCACGCCAACCTTGTTGTGGGCTTGGGAATCTTCGTGATCAAAGAATCGTCCCGAAGGGATCACCAGATTGCGCACGATGACGTACTCGGGATTGACTCCCAAAATCGTGACATCTCTCTCCCGGCCGTTACCAACCGGGACGCGGTCTGAGAGTTGGGTCACGGGAGAAGACGCAACTATGCCCGGTACGACTTCCTGGACGGCGTGGAGATCGTCGACGGTCAGGGGGTCGGGATTGGAGTTACTGATGTGCGGGGCGCCACCGAGGTACTCGGCCCAGATTTCATTTGTGCCGATGGCCTGGATCTGGTTTAGGACAAACTGACGGCCCGTCATTCCGATGGTCACGACAAGGATAAGAGATGCCGTGCCAATGACCATCCCCAGCGCGGTCAAAATGAAGCGCACTTTGTTGCTGCAGAAAGTGTCGTAGGCAAAGGCGATGATTTCGCCGATGGCCATGTTGGGCCGGAGGCGATCGGGCATCAGGGCTGCAGCCATCTTGCTATGTAGATGCTACGTAGGAGAACAAGAACTCGCAAGTTTGGCGGACCCAAGTCGTGACTGGCGCAAAGAAAGTAAAGAACTGTAAGAAAGACAGACTTCCGAATGTTTGTTGTGGCAAAGTAGAAGCTTCTTGGGAGTTCGGGATCGATTGGAGCGAATGGCGTTTCCTGGAAATACAGCATCTGAACCGGACATGCGTGAACCGAAGGCAGGGGGAAACCTAAGAAGTTCGCTCTCTCGGATGATGCTGGTCGCGCTCGCGCTGCGGTTGGTGGTGATGTCCTTCTTGTATCCCGAGCGCACCGACCCGGCTCGCGATCACTGGCGATTTGGAGGCGAGAGTGTATTTTGGAGCTTCAATCCGCGCTATTTGGAAAAAGAGCCGGCTGATCCATTTAATATGATCTTCTGTACGGGCTCACGATCTTGACGTGGTTGGGATTTCGGCGGGCGTGGCAGACCGACCCCGTTGCTGCCGTCCCATATCTGCTGGTATTCCTGTTCTTCCCGGTGATCTATTACCTGACGCATCCGGAAGATTATTATCGGCGGCCGATTGATCCTCACTATGTTGTTTTATCTTCCTGTGCGGTTACCGCATGGGTTTCGGAGCGCAAGCGACGGTCCGCGAGCCCAACGCGGGTTGCGATGGCATCAGGCGATTGAAGACTCTTTATCGGCAATATAAACCGCAGATCTTTCTGTTGCTGCTGACGGCGGGCGCGCTGCTGGTGCAGGGATACCATCCCTTCGCAGAAGATGCGGAGATCTACCTCCCCGGTGTGGAGAAGATCTTACATCCTGAGCTATTTCCTTTCGGGCGCGAATTTTTTCTGGCGCATGCCAGCATGACGTTGTTTCCCAATGCTGTCGCTTTTTTTCTCCGCGCTACGCACTTGCCAATGCAAACCGGGCTGTTCTTGTGGCATGTGGCGTCTATTTTTTTGTTGCTCCTTGCATGCTGGGAATTATCCGGTCTGTTCTTTTCGACGGCGCGAGCGCGCTGGGGCGGAGTGTGTTTGGTCGCGGCGCTTTTGTCGATACCGGTCGCAGGGACGGCGCTCTACATCATGGATCAGTATTTGAATCCGCGGAATCTGGCGGCGTTCGCGGGGATATTCATGCTGGCGCGAACCTTGGAAAAGAAGTATGTGCGGGCGTTGTTATGGCTGGGGTTCGCGGTCTGCATGCACCCCATGATGTGGGTTTTTCCATTTTCATTCTGTCTCTTGTTCGTGGTCATGCACTGGTTGGAAAAGCATTGGAAGAATATGAAAACAGCCGGGCTGGCGAACCTGGTGTGGCTGGGGATGCCTCTGGCATCTGTGCCTACCCTGGCCTACCACGAGGCCGCGAAACGGCACTCCTATCACTACATTCAGAACTGGGCGTGGTACGAATTGCTGGGGATCGTTGCGCCACTCGTCTTGTTCTGGTCGTTCGGGCGCATCGCGCGGAGCCGACAATGGCATATGCTCGAGCGCGTTAGCCGTGCGTTCATTGTCTACGGCTTGATCTACTTGGCTGGTGCATTGGTGGTTGATCTTCCGTCCCGCTTCGAAGCTCTGGCTCGTCTGCAGCCATTGCGCAGCTTGCATTTCCTTTACATCGTGATGTTCGTCATGGTCGGCGGCTTTCTCGGCGAGTTCGTGCTCCGAGAGCGCGTGTGGCGTTGGCTGGTGCTGTTTGTGCCATTGAGTATCGGTATGTTCCTGACACAGCGGGCGATTTTTCCCGCGAGTGCGCACGTGGAATGGCCCGGCTCCGCTCCAAGAAATCCGTGGGAGCAGGCGTTCCTCTGGGTCCGGCAAAATACGCCAAACGACGCAGTGTTCGCGCTCGATCCCTATTACATGGATATTTCCGGCGAAGATAATGTCGGCTTTCGATGCCTTGCCGAGAGGAGCCGTCTGGCCGATGGAGACAAGGACAATGGGGTGGTGAGCATGTTCCCTCGGTTGGCTGAAGAATGGTGGGCGCAGGTGCAGGACCAGACGCCCTGGAAGAAATTTCGCTTGGAAGATTTCGAGCGACTGAAGAATGAATATGGAGTCGGTTGGGTGCTGGTAGAGCAGCCGGGAGCTGAGGGACTTGACTGCGTATACGAAAACAAAGTGGTGCGTGTTTGCCGGCTTCCCTAGCGGGAAGTGCAGCACTGTGGCCTTTCAGCGGTATGGCCAATGCACCCGAGCGCACACATGATCAGCTACAATCGTAAACTCGGAGAATTTTTCTAGAGTGGCCACTGCGCAACCCATTCGCGACGCTGTTCAGGATAGCGATCGGCTATTTCCGTATCACAAATGGGAAGCGCGATTGCCCGTTTTGGCTGGGCAGTACCGTGAGAACTTGCCTTGCCCTCACATCCTCCTGAAGGATTTCCTCGATCCAGAGGTTGCGCTTGATCTGGCGGCGCAATTTCCGCAGGCTGGCAGCGACGCCTGGACGCAGTACAAGCACGCCAACGAAAACAAGTTGGGGTTGGCCAAGCGCCAGCTCTTTCCACCTGCCATCGCGGCGGTTACCGATGAACTGAACTCGCCAGAATTTGTGGCCTGGATTTCAGAATTGACCGGAATCCCCGGCCTGATGGCCGATCCGATGCTGGAGGGTGGGGGCCTGCATCAGTCGGGTCCGGGCGGTTATCTAAATGTGCATACCGATTTTTCGATGCACCACTTTCATGCGAAGTGGCGCAGGCGCGTCAATCTGATTCTTTATTTGAATCCGGAGTGGCGCGAGGAATGGGGTGGAGCGCTCGAACTGTGGGAGCAGAAAATGAAGCGCTGCGGGGCGAAGTATCCGCCGCTGCTGAATCATGCGCTCATTTTCACGACTGACGAGCGGTCCTTGCATGGCTTTCCTGATCCCCTCACCTGTCCCGAAGGTCAGTCCCGAAAGAGCCTGGCTTTGTATTACTACACGGTCGAAGAGGGTGAGAAAGTCACGGGACATTCCACCGATTATTTTGCCCGGCCGCAGGACGGCTGGAGGAAATCATTGATGATTTGGCTGGACAAGAAGGCGGTTGACCTTTACTCGCGAGCCAAGGCGCGGTTTGGTTTTTCCGATGCCTTTGCCAGCCGAGTGCTGGGATTTTTGTCCAGGAAGAAGTAGCCTATACAGCGATGTCAGCCAAGCGAACGCTTTTCGAGAAAATATGGGACGCGCATCTCGTGGCGCAGCCGAGCGGCCGATCCCCGATCATCTATATCGATCTGCATCTGGTGCATGAAGTGACGTCGCCGCAGGCCTTCGATGGCTTGCGAGTCTCCGGTAGAAAAGTCCGTCAGCCCTCACGGACCGTGGCCACCGTGGACCACAACATTCCGACCGAGCCGCGCGGAACTCCGATTACCGATCTCATTGCTGCCAAGCAGATCTCTGCGCTGCAGGCCAATTGCAAAGAGTTCGGCGTGCGGTTGTTCGATATGGATTCGCCGGACCAGGGGATCGTCCACGTGATTGGCCCGGAACTCGGACTGACCCAGCCGGGAATGACGATCGTCTGCGGTGATAGCCACACCAGCACGCATGGCGCCTTCGGGGCGCTGGCCTTTGGCATTGGGACTTCGGAGGTTGAACACGTCCTGGCAACGCAGTGCCTGGCTCAACAGAAGCCGAAGACGATGAAGATCGACGTGCACGGACGGCTGGCGGACGGCGTGACAGCAAAAGATCTGACGCTCGGAATCATCGGACAGATTGGCACAGACGGCGCTACTGGCTACGTAATTGAATACGCGGGCGAAGCGGTTCGCGGGCTTTCGATGGAAGGGCGCATGACCCTGTGCAATATGAGCATCGAAGCCGGGGCGCGCGCGGGCATGGTCGCGCCCGATGAAGTAACTTTTGCATACGTGAAGCGAAGGCGATTCGCGCCGCGCAATGGCGACTGGGGACAAGCCGTGGAGAGCTGGCGTCGATTGCCGACGGACGAGGGTGCGGCATTCGACAAAGTGGTGGAGATTGATGCCTCGCAACTTTCTCCCTTTGTAACCTGGGGGACGAATCCAGGAATGGTGGCTCCGGTGACGGGCCGCGTGCCGGAGTTCAGCAGTTTGAAAGATGGCGATCGACGGGCGGTTGAGCTGGCTTTGCAGTACATGGGGCTGGAGCCGGGGAATCGCATTGAAGACATTGCCGTGGACCGGGTTTTCATCGGGTCCTGCACAAACTCTCGCCTGGAAGATTTGCGCGCCGCGGCCCGGGTGGCAAAGGGCCATCACGTGAGCGCGAAAGTGCGCGCGATGGTGGTACCGGGCTCGCAGACGGTGAAGCGCGCCGCGGAACAGGAAGGGCTGCACAAGATCTTTGTCGATGCGGGGTTCGAGTGGCGGGAATCGGGATGCTCGATGTGCTTGGGCATGAATCCTGACATCTTGCAACCTGGCGAGCGCTGCGCTTCAACCAGCAACCGGAATTTTGAAGGGCGGCAGGGGCGCGGTGGCCGGACGCATCTGGTGAGCCCGATGATGGCGGCAGCGGCGGCGATTGCGGGGCACTTCACCGATATTCGGAATTGGAAATATCAATGAGCATGATTCCGTCGAAAATGATCGCGACAACGGTGATCTCGAGGAACGCGCGATGAATCCGTTTGGCGTACATCGCGGCCGCGTGGTTCCGCTGGATCGGGTGAATGTGGACACGGACCAGATCATTCCCAAACAGTTTCTGAAGAGGATCGAGCGCACTGGCTTTGGCCAATTTCTGTTTTACGACTGGCGGTTCGCTGCGGACGGGTCGAAGAGCGCGGGTTTTGTTCTTGACGAGCCGCGCTACAAGGGCGCCAGCATTCTTGTGGCGGGCAAGAATTTTGGTTGCGGTTCCTCCCGCGAGCACGCCGTGTGGGCGCTATCGGATTTCGGATTTCGCGCCGTAATCTCTTCGTCTTTCGCGGATATCTTTGCTAATAACAGCGCGAAGAATGGGTTTCTGACGGTTCGTCTCAGCGAAGGGGAAGTCGCGGAGTTGATGAAGCGTTCCCGTGAGGTCGATGGTTATCAACTGACGATTGACCTGGAACATTGTGAGGTGCGCGACGACCAGGGCTTCACCGCGAAGTTCCCGATGGATGAATTCGTTCGCCATTGCCTGCTCAACGGACTCGACGATATCGGCCTCACCCTGCAACATGAAGCGGAGATTGCCGCCTACGAAGCCCTGCATCCGGCGCCCTCTGGACTGTGAGCCGATCAACCGTAGACCGACGGTAAAAGCGAGTAAAGATTTGTAAAACACTCGGCGTTACCTTGACCCGCCTGGGCGAACGGTTGATGCTGTGTTGTACGGCTTTATGATGGTAGTGCGTCGGGTCCCAACCTTAAGTGTGCCTTCGGCGGGAACGAACGTGGCGTAAACCGATATTCCTCCAGCAGATTGCCGCGACGGAATGAAAATGAAAACGTCTAATAAATGGCAGTTTTACGGGCGTTCTGGCGAGATCCACAAGTTATTGAAACTGTGAATGTAATTCTATGAACTTTTATCAAGGAGTATCTCCGCTGTTTCCTCGCCCTTGGCTTTCGCTGTTTCTGGCCATCGCCATGGGTGTGTGCGCATTTTCTTCCGGCTGTACCAGTGCTGACAAGCAGCAGAAGGCGCAAGCCGCAGCTCCGCATGCGGTATCGGTCGCAATCGCCAAAGTGCAACAACAGGACATGCCGGTCTATCTGGGCGGACTGGGATCGGTGACGGCGTTCTACACGGCGAATATAAAAAGTCGCGTCGACGGGCAGATCATGCGGGTCAACTTTCAGGAAGGGCAGATTGTCAAAGAAGGCGACTTGCTGATCCTCATCGATCCGCGTCCCTACCAGGTTCAGCTGGAACAGATGCAGGCTCAGCTGTTCAAGGACCAGGCAACGCTGCGCGATGCCAGATTGAACCTGGACCGCTATACCACGCTGATTCCCTCGGGAAGCATTGCGCAGCAACAAGTCGATACCCAGAAATCAACCGTGGATCAGCTCGATGGCCAAGTGCGGACAGACCAGGCGCAGATCGACAACGCCAAGTTGCAGCTGGTTTATTGCAACATCACGGCGCCATTCACTGGCCGCGTGGGACTACGGCAAGTGGACCCGGGAAACATCGTTCATGCAGCGGACACCAATCCGATGCTGATCCTCACCCAATTGCAGCCCATCGCGGTGGTATTTACGCTGCCTGAGGATCAACTGCCGACCGTGGCGCAGCACATGAAGAACTCCACGCTGCTGGTGGAAGCCTACAGCCGGGACAACCAGACCAAGCTGGCTACGGGCAAGTTGTTGACCATCGATAACCAGATCGATCAGACGACTGGAACGGCCAAACTGAAAGCTGTCTTCGATAACAAAGACAATCAACTTTGGCCGAACCAATTTGTGAATGCAAACTTGCTCCTGGAGACGCGCAAGAACAGCACCGTGCTGCCCACAGCGGCAATTTTGCGTGGCCCACAGGGAGCTTTTGTCTATGCGGTGAAGAGCGACAAAACCGTCGAGGCGCGGCCCGTAACGGTAACAATCGCACAAGGCAACATGACGGTAGTGACGAGCGGAGTCGAGCCCGGGGAAACGGTGGTGACTGACGGGCAGGACAAACTACAAACTGGCAGCTCGATCGAGCCCCGCGACAGCAGCCCCATCAACACTCCGAGCGCCAGTGGTAAAGGCAGTGCCCCAATTTCAGGAATCCCGGCTTCATGAGTCCCTCACGGCTATTTATTCTTCGGCCAGTGGCCACCACGCTGTTGATGGTGGGCGTGCTGCTGGTAGGCTGGGTCGCGTTTTTACAACTCCCGGTCTCCGCACTGCCTGAAGTCGATTACCCGACCATTCAAGTTGTAACGTTCTATCCGGGAGCGGATCCCGACGTGATGGCTTCGTCGGTGACTTCTCCGCTGGAACGCCAGTTTGGACAAGTCCCTGGACTGAGCCAGATGACCTCGACGAGTTCATTTGGCAGTTCCGTCATCACTCTGCAGTTCGGCCTTGATCAGAATATCGATGTGGAAGAACAGCAGGTGCAAGCTGCCGTGAATGCCGCGTCTACGTTTCTGCCGGCGGATTTGCCGAATCCTCCCATTTACAACAAAGTGAACCCCGCGGATTCTCCCATCCTCACGCTGGCCCTGTCTTCGGATTCGCTGCCCTTATCCAAGGTGGAGGATCTCGCCGACACGGCTTTAGCGCAGAAGATCTCGCAGTTGCCGGGAGTTGGGTTGGTTTCCATCAGCGGTGGACAGAAGCCAGCGGTGCGAGTGCAAGTCAACCCAACTGCGCTCGCTTCCTACGGGTTGGGCCTGGAAGATGTTCGCAACGCGTTGGCCGAAGCCAACGTGGATCAGGCCAAAGGCGTCATCGACGGCGCGCGCCAGTCCTACACCATCGGCGCCAATGACCAGCTCTTCTCCGCAGACCAATACAAGCCGGTGGTCATCGCGTATCGAAATGGGGCTCCGGTGCGGGTCAGCGATGTGGCGAACGTAATCGATGGTACGGAGAACACGCGGCTCGCGGCCTGGATGAACCAGACTCCGGCAGTCATCGTGAACATCCAGCGCCAGCCTGGGGCGAACATTATCAGCGTGGTCGACCGCATCAAGAAGTTGCTGCCCCAACTGCAGGCCTCGCTGCCATCCGCGGTCAAAGTGCAGATTCTTACCGACCGCACTACCACCATTCGCGCGTCCGTAAAAGATGTGGAGTTCGAATTGGCGCTGACCATCGTCCTGGTGGTGGTCGTCATTTTCTTTTTCCTGCGAAATTTGCGGGCCACATTTATTCCCAGCGTCGCGGTTCCATTGTCGATCGTGGGAACGTTCGGCGTGATGTACCTGCTCGGATACAGCCTCAATAATCTGACGCTCATGGCGCTGACCATCTCCACCGGCTTCGTGGTGGACGATGCTATCGTCATGATCGAAAACATCGACCGCTATCTGGAGGCTGGAGATTCTCCGCTGGACGCGGCGCTGAAGGGGTCGGGGCAGATTGGATTCACCATTGTCTCGCTGACGGTTTCGCTGATTGCCGTACTGATCCCTTTATTGTTCATGGGCGATATTGTCGGTCGGCTCTTTCGCGAATTCGCAGTCACGCTCGCAGTGACCATCCTGGTTTCGGCAGCGGTTTCGTTGAGCTTGACGCCGATGATGTGCGCCAAGCTGCTAAAGCATCGCAAGGAAGGGGAGAAGGGTCGCTTCTACGAGGTGACGGAAGATTTTTATAACCGTGTCATCGCGTTTTACGGCCGCACCGTGAAGTGGGTGCTGAAACACCAGACGGCTACCTTGTTCGTCACCTTCGGGACGCTGGTTCTCACGCTGGTCCTGTACGTGGTTGTACCGAAGGGATTTTTCCCGGTGCAGGATACGGGCGTGATTCTGGGGATTTCGGAAGCCCCAGACAACATCTCTTTTGATGCGATGTCGCTGCGCCAACAGCAACTGGCGAAGGTGATCCTGAAGGACAAAGATGTGGAGAGCCTGTCCTCTTTTATCGGCGTAGACGGCACGAACACGACGCCCAACAGCGGCCGTATTCAAATCAACCTGAAGCCTCGCGATGAGCGCAACGACGATGCTTCCGCAATCATTCGCCGGTTGCAGCCTGAACTCGCCAAGGTAGATGGAATCACCCTCTACATGCAGCCCGTGCAGGATCTGACGGTGGAAGACCGGGTAAGCCGCACGCAGTTCCAATACTCCATTGAAGATGCGGACGCGCAGGAGCTGGCGCAGTGGACTCCGAAGCTTGTGGAGAAATTGCGCGCCCAGCCAGTACTGCGCGACGTAGCTACCGACCAACTGAATGGCGGCCTCCGGACCAATCTGACGATTGACCGCGATACCGCGTCGCGGCTGGGAATCCTTCCGCAGGCCATTGACAACACTCTCTACGACGCCTTCGGGCAACGACTGGTTTCAATCATCTTTACGCAGTTGAATCAGTACCACGTCGTGCTGGAAGTTCTGCCTACCTTTGCCAAGACGCCCGATGCGATGAATGACATATATGTTCGCCCGGCCAGTACCATTGCGAATTCGGGTGCGCCGACCGCCAATGCAGCCACGTCAACCACCAGCGGAGCACCAGTTCCGCTTTCCACGTTTGTGCGGATGCAGTCGACGAGCACGCCGCTCGCTGTGAACCACCAGGGGCAGTTCCCGGTGGTTACACTTTCCTTCAACCTGGCACCGGGCGCTTCTCTGGGCGATGCCACCAAGGCCATCCAGCAGGTAGAGAAGGACATTCAGTTGCCGGCCAGCATTCATGCTTCCTTTCAGGGAACCGCGGCCGCATTTCAGAATTCCCTTTCGAGCGAGCCTTTTCTGATTCTCGCCGCCATCATCACGGTGTATATCGTGCTGGGCGTGTTGTATGAGAGCTACATTCATCCAATTACGATTCTCTCCACTCTGCCATCGGCAGGTGTAGGCGCGATTCTGGCTCTGGAGATCACGGGCAACGATCTGACCGTGGTGGCGCTGATCGGCATCATCCTGCTGATCGGTATTGTCAAAAAGAACGCCATCATGATGATCGACTTCGCTCTTGAGGCCGAACGCGAAGAACATAAGCCGCCGGAGGAAGCGATCTTTCAGGCCTGTTTGCTGCGCTTCCGGCCAATCATGATGACGACAATGGCCGCGCTGCTGGGCGGGTTGCCGTTGGCGCTCGGATCGGGAACCGGCGCAGAGTTGCGGCGCCCGCTCGGCATTACCATTGTGGGCGGATTGATTCTCAGCCAGCTGCTTACTCTTTACACCACGCCGGTGGTCTATTTGTGGTTTGACCGGCTGGCGCACCGGTTTGAGAAGTACAGGATCGGCAATCCGATTCCGCACGAACTGTCGGCGGATTCGGCCGATTAAGCTTTGCTATTTCAAGCATGAGTATTTCGGCTCCATTTATTCGGCGTCCGATTGGCACGTCGCTGCTGGCAGCGGCCCTGCTGCTTTCGGGGATCCTTGCCTTCAATTATCTTCCCGTGGCTTCGTTGCCGCGGGTAGATTTTCCCGTGATCGCTGTGGGTGCGCAGCTGCCGGGCGCCGACCCGCAGACCATGGCTTCCGCTGTGGCCACGCCACTGGAGCGGCAGTTCGGACGCATCTCCGGCGTGAACCAGATGACCTCATCGAGCCAGTTGGGCTCGACCGCCATCGCGCTGCAATTTGATTTAAACCGCAACATTGATGCCGCGGCGCGCGATGTGCAAGCGGCCATCAATGCGGCGCGCAGTCAGCTTCCCGCGAACCTGCCAAGCAATCCGACCTATCGCAAAATCAACCCCGCGGATGCCCCTATCCTGATTCTGGCGCTCACTTCAGACACGGTTCCCGTGGCGCGCTTGTATGACACGTCGGACTCGATTCTGGCGCAGAAGCTCGCGCAGGTGAATGGAGTGGGCCAGGTCTTCACTTATGGTTCGGCGCCCCCGGCCGTGAGGGTGGAAGTAAATCCGATGCTGCTCAACAAGCTCGGAGTGGGCTTGGACACGGTGCGCAATGCTCTCAACTTGGCCAACGCGAACCAAGCCAAGGGGCAGGTCTCGAATGAAACGACCTCAACATCCTTCGAGGACAATGATCAACTGTTCACTGCAGATCAGTACCGGCCGCTGATTGTCGCTTACCGCAATGGCGGGCCAGTGCGGTTGAGCGACGTTGCGGAGGTGCACGATTCGGTCGCGGATGTGCACAACCTCGGGCTGGCCAATGGCAAGCCTGGGGTGCTGGTGGTTATTTTTCGGCAGCCCGGGGCCAACATAATCGAGACCGTAGACCGGGTGCGCGCTCTGATGCCGTATCTCCAGTCCTCGATTTCTCCGGCGATCAAGCTGCAAGTAGTGATGGACCGCACCGTCACGGTCCGTGCCTCGGTGAAGGACATTGAATCCACGCTGCTGATTTCGATCGTGCTGGTGATTCTCGTCGTGTTCGTTTTCCTGCGCACCGTGAGGGCGACGGTGATTCCCAGCATTGCCGTGCCCCTTTCACTGGTGGGCACCTTCGGCGGGATGTATCTGTTGGGTTACAGCCTGGATAATCTGTCGCTGATGGCGCTGGCCATCTCGACCGGATTTGTCGTGGATGACGCCATCGTGGTGCTGGAGAATATCACGCGCTACGTAGAGCAGGGGATGGATGCGGTGCAGGCCGCGTTCAAAGGCGCGGCCGAGATCGGGTTCACCGTCGTTTCCATGAGCACGTCGCTGGTGGCCGTATTTATCCCTTTGCTTTTGATGGGCGGAATTGTGGGGCGGCTGTTCCGTGAGTTTGCCGTCACGCTGAGTATTGCGATCGGAGTTTCGCTGCTGGTCTCGCTCACCACCACTCCGACTATGTGCGCGAAATTCCTGCGGCCATCGCAACCGAACCAGCAGCACAACTTCGTCTATCGCACCAGTGAATGGTTTTTCGACACTCTCCTGACCGCCTATCGGCATTCGCTGAAGTGGGTACTGGCGCACCAGCCCATTACCCTGGCAGTCACAATCCTCGTAGCCTGCCTTAGCGTGTATCTCTACATCAAGGTGCCCAAAGGATTTTTCCCGCAGCAGGATACGGGGCGGATCATGGGGTCGGTGCAGGCGGCACAAGATATCTCGTTCCAGGCTATGAGCGGCAAGATGGAACAGTTCGTGAAAATCGTGCTGAAGGATCCGGCGGTCGACACGGCGGTTGGGTTCGCTGGCGGCGGCTCTGCGACGAACCAGGGCCGGTTCTTCGTCATGCTGAAGCCGCTTGCCCAGCGCAGTCACTGCCAGACTCGCCACTTCTGGCAATCCTGCCCGAACGTCACCGCCGACGATGTGATCAATCGTCTGCGGGACAAACTTGCGGTCGTTCCGGGAGCTACCCTGTTCCTGCAATCGGCGCAGGATCTGACGATTGGCGGGCGCTTCGGCGCGGCGCAGTACCAGTTCACGCTGCAAGGGGAGAACTTGAACGAGCTGAATAACTGGGCGCCGCAACTATTCAAGAAAATGCGGGCCCTGCCGCAACTCCGCGACGTGAATACCGACCAACAGGATAAGGGACTACAAGCCCAGTTGGTGATTGATCGCGATACTGCTAGTCGCTTGGGCGTTGCCGCGCAGGATATCGACAACGCGCTCTACGACGCGTTTGGCCAGCGGCAAGTTTCCACCATGTACCGTCCGTTGAATCAATACCACGTGGTTATGGAAGTTGCGCCCCAATTCCAGCAGACGACCGAAGCCCTGCAGAATATTTACCTGCGCTCTTCCAACGGCGCGCCAATTCCTTTGGCAGCTTTCACTCACTTCACGCCCTCAAACATACCGTTAGCCGTGAATCACCAGAGCCAGTTTCCTTCTGTAACGATTTCATTCAACCTGGCTCCCGGAGTTTCTCTGGGACAGGCAACGCTGGCCATCGAAAAAGTCCAACGCTCCATTGGCTTCCCAAGTACGATTCAAGCGACTTTTCAGGGCACGGCAGCCGCTTTCAAGGATTCGCTCTCCAGCGAACCAGTCCTTATTCTTACGGCGCTGATCACGGTTTATATCGTGCTGGGGATGTTGTACGAGAGCTACATTCATCCCATCACAATTCTTTCGACGCTGCCGTCCGCTGGCGTGGGAGCCCTACTGGCCTTGATTTTGACGCACAACGAACTCAATGTGATCGGCACGATCGGCATCATCCTGCTGATTGGCCTGGTGAAAAAGAACGCCATTATGATGATCGACGTCGCGTTGGATGTGGAGAGGACGCAAGGGAAGAAACCCGTAGACGCCATTTACGAGGCTTGTTTATTGCGCTTCCGTCCGATCATGATGACAACTATGGCGGCTCTTTTGGGCGGGCTGCCGTTGGCGTTAGGTACCGGAACCGGCTCTGAACTCCATCGTCCGCTGGGCATTACAATTGTTGGCGGACTCATCGTAAGCCAGGCGCTGACTCTGTTCACCACCCCCGTCGTGTATGTTTATCTGGATCGGTTGCGGTTGGCGTTGCGCGGTGGAGAGAATCTGTCGTTGGCCGGCCCGGCTCAACCAAGCCCGGCGCACTCAGCGGACTAAGCACTCGGAAGAAACTCAGCCAAACATAGAATCAGCCCGGCCGCGTGCAACCTGATTTCAGAAGCGGTGCATCGCAGGAGTCAATGGGACGGTCGTCGAAGAGGCTTGGGTATGCGGCTCCCCTTTTTCTTGCTCTGACCATATGATAAACAATGCGTTGTTTCCATGCCGATTTCCCGGCAGCCGGGTATTATTGTTCTTCGCCTTCAAATTCTCGCAGGAGTCACGGATGCTTCAGAAAGCACTTGGGCTGGTATTTGTTTTTGCGGTGATTGCCGGTGGTGTAAGTTGTGGCAGTAACGCGAGTCATTACGTCTACGCGACCGTCCCGGCCGCGAGCCAATTGGCGGTCTTTCGGGAAGATCCCTACTCCGGTGTGCTGACGCAACTGCAGGAAAGTCCCTACACCGTGGGCAGCGGAGCTTACTCGGTTGTGATTCATCCATCCGGAAAATTCCTATACGTCGCAAATCCTGGACAGGGGGAAAACGACGTTTCGCTCTTCGACATTAACAGTGATGGAACGGTGAGCGAAGTGACGCCAAGAACTCCCGTGGGAACGCAGCCGTTTCTTCTGGCCATGGACCCTGCGGGCAAGTATTTGTACTGCGCGAATGCCTTATCGAACGACATCTCGGCTTTCTTGATCGATGCCAGCAGCGGCGTGCTTACCGCGGTGGCCGGGTCGCCGTTTCAGATTCGCTTATCCGCCAAGAGTATGGCGCTGTCACCGTCAGGCAATTTTCTTTACGTCAGCGCGCCGAGTTCCCCGACTGGGCTCATCGCCGTGTTCAGCGTAACCTCTGGAGTACTTTCCTCGAGTCCGATTACTGGAGGACTCACCTTCACCGCGGATAATAATCCTGCGAGCATAGCAATCGCTCCCAGCGGTAAGTACCTCTACGCGGCAAACTCTGCATCCAACTCCATCTCTATCTACTCGATCGCTTCATCCGGACTGATAACCGAGGTCCCCCAGTCTCCTCTTGCCGACGCCTTTCAGCATCCGGTATCACTCGTCCTGGACTCTACCGGGAGTTATCTTTACGTAGCGAATCAAGGATCCAACAATGTCGCGACCTATTCGATTACGTCCAGCACCGGCTTTCCCGTCGAAGTTACGGACTCTCCGTTCGCAACCGAAACGGAGCCGAGCTTCCTGGCTGTAGATCCGAATAGCAAATACTTGTATGTGGGGAACCAGACAGGATCCGCGGGTATTCAAGCGTTTGGCATTGCCAGCGGGAGTTTGAATACTATCGCAACCTATAATGTAGGGAACACTCCCACTTCAATTGCGATCTTGCCGTAGCCGAAGCAAAGCGATACTATGACTTTCCTCGCTCGCCTCGGTGCGTGTGGCTGCGGGCGTGAGTGTAGTATTGCTTTTTACGAGGGATAGCAAACAAAAATCCTCAACTCTGCGACAATACGTACGCCGGCACAAGGCAGTTCGTTGCAACCGCGACGGGGATCCCCGCCATCTAATCGAGAAAGGCTTCTCAGATTCGGTCGGCTTGGGGGCGGGTTCCGTGCCGAGACCAAGGTCAGGACTCAGAACCCATGAAGATCGCAAGCGCGGCGAGCGCGTTCCCCAAGAATTACTACACCCAGAAAGTTCTCCTAGAACGCCTGCAAGATTATTGGGGAGCTCAACTCAAGAATCCTTTGCTGTTGGCGCGGTTGCATCGCAACGTGACCGTGGATGGGCGTTATCTCGCGATTCCCGCCGAACAGTATGTGGACATCAAGACCTGGGGAGAAGCCAACGACATATGGATCAAAGTGGCGCAGGAACTGGGAGAGCAAGCTCTTTGCCTTGCGCTTCACAATGCCGGGATGAAGCCCCAGGATTTGGGAGCCTTGTTGTTCACGACAGTTACTGGAGTTGCGAGCCCTTCGATCGACGCGCTGCTGATCAATCGGATGGGCCTTCCCCCGAACATTCGCCGCACGCCGATTTTTGGCTTAGGGTGCGTAGCAGGAGCAGCTGGAATCGCTCGCGCTTACGATTACGTTCGTGCCTATCCTTCGCAGGCAGCTGCGCTGGTGTCAGTTGAACTTTGTTCACTCACTCTGCAGCGCGAGGATCTGTCGGTCGCGAACCTGATCTCGTCTGGACTCTTCGCGGATGGTGCCGCCGCCGTGATCGTGACCGGCAAGGACTTCGCGTCGTCGAATGGGCACAATTCCGGGCCTACGATTCTCGCCACGCGCTCGATTTTTTATCCTGCCACGGAAGAAATGATGGGCTGGAACATTTCCGAGAAGGGTTTCCGCATCATACTTTCTACAGAGGTTCCAACCCTGATCCGGGAGAACCTGGGTAAGGACGTGGACGCTTTTCTGGCCGACAACGGTCACCAGCGGAGCGATCTAAAAAGCTTCGTTCTGCACACCGGTGGGCCCAAAGTGCTTGACGCTTCGGCCACTGCGCTGGGACTGCACAACGGAGAACTGGATGCCTCTTGGGATTGTCTGCGCAAAGTGGGAAATCTTTCGTCGGCTTCCGTTCTGTGCGTGCTGGAGGACGTGATGAAGCATCGGCGTCCTGAGCCTGGCACATTGGGCCTGCTGGCCGCGATGGGGCCCGGATTTTGCTCCGAGCTTCTGCTTCTGCAATGGTGAGAGTGAATATTTGCCGAACTCAACGGACGTATTTGTCATCGGTGGCGGCCCTGCAGGACTGGCCGCAGCAATCGCCGCCCGGCAGCAAGGATTCCGCGTGGTCGTCGCCGACGGGGCGAAACCGCCGATTGATAAAGCCTGCGGCGAAGCCCTGATGCCGGACGCAATTGTCGCGCTGGAGAAGCTTGGAGTTACGCTGTCCGCCGCAGACGCATGTCCGGTGCGGGGTGTGCGTTTTCTCAGTTCCGGGTTGTCCGCAGAGGCAGTTTTTCCCTCCGGCCATGACGGGCTCGCAATTCGCCGAACGGCCCTGCATCGTGTCCTGACTGAACGTGCCGCAGGGCTGGGCGTCGATCTGCTGTGGCAATGCGCGGTCACCGGGATTTCAGGGGAAAGTGTGCGATTGGGAAGCTGCAGCGTGCGAGCATCGTGGATCATCGGTGCCGACGGCTCGAATTCACGGGTGCGTACGTGGGCCAATCTCGAGCCTCGCTCCGATACAGGCGCCCGATATTCCTTTCGTCGACATTATCGCGTCAGACCCTGGACTGATCGCATCGAAATCTACTGGGGAAAACACAGTCAGGGATATATGACAGCGGTGAGCGGTGATGAGATTTGCGTGGCTGTGGCTTCGCAAAATCCCGGACTGCGCCTGGAAAAATCTTTGCCCGATTTTCCGGATCTCAAAAAACGATTGTCCGGGGCGGTGGCAACCTCGACTGAAAAAGGCGCGATCACAGCGAATCGCCAACTGAAACGTGTCTGGCGGGGAAATGTTGCGCTGGTCGGCGACGCTTCCGGCACGGTTGACGCGATTACTGGCGATGGTCTGGGTCTTTCCTTCAGCCAGGCCGCAGTGCTCGCGAACTGTCTCAGTCGAGGCGATCTGACCGGCTACCAGGCCGCGCACCGCCGCCTGTCATTTCGTCCCTTGTGGATGGCTCGATTGATGCTGATGCTCGATGGGCGTCCGCGCATTCAGCGTCGTACTCTGCAAGTTTTTCGCAAGCATCCCGATGTTTTTCGCAGGTTGCTGGCTCTACATGTAGGGAACTTCAGTCCCATGCATCTGGCTATGGATGGGCTCACCTTGGGATGGGGACTGCTGACCACATAATCCATGAAAGAAGACGCTCAGGCTTTTCTGCGAAGTCGGGTGCGCCTGGTTATCCTGGCCGTTTTCTTTCTCACATCAACCGTCGCGGCAGCCGCGCAAAACGTGGGACTGCAGCTGGACCCGCAACACACAACCATTAATTTCACGCTCGGGGACGTGCTCCACACGGTGCGTGGAACATTTCAGCTGAAGCGTGGAGCATTGCGTCTCGATCCGGCCTCGGGGAAACTCACAGGCGAAATCGTGGTCGATGCCAAGAGCGGTCAAAGTGGCAACGGAATGCGCGACCGGAAAATGCATCGCGAAGTGCTGGAGAGCGATCGTTATCCAGAAATGGTTTTCCGTCCGGACCGCGTCGACGGAGCGGTATCACTGTCAGGAACGTCGTCTGTCCGCGTGCACGGAGTTTTCGCAATCCACGGTGCGGAACACGAGCTGACGGTCCCAGCTGAAGTCAAGATGGCTCCTGGTTATTGGACCGCGATGCTGCATTTCGCTGTGCCCTACGTGCAGTGGGGGATCAAGAACCCGAGTACGTTGTTTTTGCGAGTCAGTGAGTCGGTCGATATCGACCTGACTGCGTCGGGAAACCTGACTCAACCGTGATCTGATTAATCTGATTGGCCGATTGTCACTCTATCAGTATCCTTCTTGCGGAGCGATTCCCTTGCCTTCGGTGCATTCGTAGCATCGGCCGGCAGCAAGATTCGTGAACTCTTCTATTCTGCCGCTGGGCCAAATGATCACAACACGTTCGGCACGGTCGCGCTTCTCCAGGCCAAACGTCACCGGGAGCTCGGATTGCGACAAATAGCTCGATCCACTCTTCACCATTCGTGTCTGGCTCAATCCGCCGGAAAAAAGGTGGACCGTGGCTCCGATTGCGTCGCGATTGGATTTCGTGCCGACCAGGCGGAAGCGGATGCTGTGATTTCCGGCAAGCTGGTCATTCCGATACAAGTGGGCAGCCCCGTTGTTCGTGGTCAGCAGCAGGTCGAGATCGCCGTCGCGATCGAAGTCCCCATATGCGAGCCCGCGTCCGACCTTAGCTTGGTCGAAGCCTCCCCCGAGTTCGCCAGCGACGTCGTGAAACCTGCTGCGTCCGTCGTTGAGAAACAAAAGCGGAGGCTGAGCGTATCCCACGTTGCCGCGAATGTTGCGCACTGTCTCATCAATGTGACCGTTGGCCACGGCAAGGTCTAGCCAGCCATCGAGATTGGCGTCGAGAAAAACACATCCAAAGCCGAGACTATTCTTGGAAGCCATGCCCACGCCCGCTTGGGCGGCGATGTCTTCGTAGGTTTTCCCGCTGAATTCGTACAGGCCAGTCATCTCGTTATCGAAGTTCGTAATGGCCACACCTGATCTGCCGGAGTTCGTGAAGTCGGCAATATCCACGCCCATACCAGCGCGAGCCTTTCCTTCGGTGCTAAAGGCCAGTCCAACCTCGACGGCTGCGTCTTTGAACGTTCCGTTGTGCTGGTTGCGGTAGAGCTTGTTGGGTTGAGTGTCGTTCGCGACCAGCAGATCGGGCCAACCATCCTGGTCGTCGTCAAGCATGGCGACGCCAAGGGATTTTGAACTGCTATCGAAAATGCCGCTCGAGGCGGTGACATCCTCGAAGGTTCCGTTGCCGCGATTATGAAACAGCCAGCACGTCTCGCCGCGGTAAGCTTCCGGCGTGCAATAAGATTTGTGCCTTCCATCGAGACTGCAGAAGACGTCGTGCTCGGGCGACCACTTCACATAGTTACAAACAAAAAGATCGAGCAAACCATCGCGGTCGTAGTCGAACCACAAGGCAGAGCTGCTGAAGGCTTGACGCTTCCCTAACCCACTCGCGAGGGTTACGTCAATAAAAGTCCCCTTGCCGGTATTGTGGAAGAGCCGGTTCTGTCCCACGCAAGTGATGAAAACGTCGGGAAAGCCGTCGTTGTCATAGTCTCCGACAGCTACGCCCATGCCGTACATTTCAACGTCGAGTCCGGCGCGGGAAGTCACGTCGGTGAACGTTCCGTTTCCATTGTTGTGATACAGCCGCAGCGTGGAGCGCCGCTGCTTGTGGCCGGGCCAATCCATTCCATTGACGAGAAGAATGTCCTGCCAGCCGTCGCGGTCGTAATCGAAGAAGGCGCACCCGGAGCCCATGGTTTCCGGCAGGAATTTTCCTCCAAAGGCGCCGCTGTTGTGCTGAAACTGGAGACCGGAGCTGGAGCTTACGTCGACAAAGCGAAAGCCTGGAGAGGCCACAGCGGCCTGCACGTCGAGAGCGCGCAGCAAGGGAAGCTGCGATGCGCATGCCAGCCCCGCCACGTTGCGCAGAAAGGATCTGCGATTCACGGAACGTTCACCAGCCCTGCGCGAATGGCATAAACCACTAGCTCCGCAGTCTTGTGAATTCCCAGCGCATTCATGATATTGGCGCGATGAACGGCAACCGTATTGGCGCTGAGCTCGAGGGCCGATGCAATCTCTTTGTTCGATTTTCCATCCACAATCATCTGCAGCACTTCGAGTTCGCGAGCAGTCAGCCCACTGCTGCGCTCGCCGCGGAGTACGGAATGCTGCTCCACCTGGGGATCGAAAATCGTTTCTCCGCTGGCGACTCGCCGCACCGCCGGTCCCAGCTCCAGGTTCATTGCATTCTTCAGAATGTATCCCTTGGCGCCTGCTTCGATGGCCTGCCGTACCCATGTGCTCTCGGAATGCATGCTGAGCATGAGGACCGCCGTCTCCGGAAGATCTTCAAGAATCTGCCGCGTCGCGTCGAGGCCGTTTGTCTTGGGTAAAGCGCAGTCCATGACTACTACCTGCGGCCGCAACTCCTGCGCCAGGCGGATGGCTTCTTCCCCATCGCCGGCTTCGCCCACCACCTGCATGTCCGGCTCATCTTCCAACATCCGCCGGAACCCCCGGCGCACCAGGCCGTGATCATCGACTAGCAATACCGTAATCTTTTTTGTCATGGGGATTAGTTTCAGAAGCAACCGTCTCGATTTTTTCGCGCGGGGCCGTCAGGCACAACATTGTGCCTCCGGCGCTTGGTAACGAAAACGCAATCCGTCCTCCCATCAGCTCGGCGCGTTCGCGCATGGCGACGAGTCCAATGCCTTGCTTCACGGTCTGCCCGTTAAAGCCAGCGCCGTGATCTTCTACCTCCAATTCGAGCTCCGAAGGGAGAAATCGTAATCGCACCCAAGCCTGCTTCGCGCCGGAGTGCCGTGCCACATTGTTCAACGCCTCCTGCAGCACGCGATAGATTTGTACGGCTGCTCCGGCATCAACGGCGAACGGCACACCCTGCTTTTCATAGGATATGGCAATTCCGGTCTGCCGTTCCACGGTTGGAATGTACCAATCGAGCGTCGTCTCTAACCCCGCCTCATCCAGCATAACCGGATGCAGCGCCTGCGATAGGCTTCGGACGCGGTCCAGCGTGTCCTGAGCGATCTGGCGGACTTCCTGCAGATCCGTCCGCAACGACGAGCCCTCCGGAGCGTGAGCGCCTGCGCGGCCGAGCATTGCTCCCATCGCCGTCAGGATCTGGCCAAATTCATCGTGCAACTCTCGCGAAATATGCCGTAGCGTCGACTCCTGGGTGGCAATTAGTTTCTGCGCGAGTTCGCTGCGCCGCTCTGAAAGTTCAGCCATGCGCGCGAACAGCCGGCGGTTCCACCGGATCATGGAGAATCCGGTCAACAAAATCGCGCCCAACGTCGCGGCCAGGAATACATACACTTGCCGCTGCACACGATCATAGATCTGGATGATGCGTTGTGCGGCTTGTTCTTCGTTTTCACTGTTCTGTACCAGGAATCGAGCCACTGTCGTACTTAGCGCCGCCTGCCGCGCCTGCAGCGAGAGTTGGATTTGCGCCCGCGCATCTTTTTCCCTGCCCAAACCCGCCAGAGCAAAGACGCGGTCCACCGCATCCCAGAACTGCACCAGCGACGCGCTTAGGGACGCACTTTGCTCAGCCGTACGACCGGCCGGGGCCAGGCCGGCTTCCAGGCGCATGGCATCGTCCAAATCGGTGCGGATGCGCTGAAACTGCGCCGACCAGGCGGTAAGTGGATACGGTTCGTCGTTGTCGATCATGTCGCGCATCGCGACCGCGAGCAGATTAAGGTCGTTCTGGATGCGCAGCAACTGAAGGGAGTCCTTGCGGTTGCGGTCGATCAGTTCAGATTGGAGCTTGCGCAACCCAGCCACCTGCCAGGTGATGTACGCTGAATAGGCCACGACTGCCGCAAGTGTGATGACCAGGCCGAGCAACAAACCTGCGGTGGGAGAGCGTTCCGGCGAAGACGGGCGAGACACGCCCCGAGGATACAACGGCTGGCCTGGACATGTCACAATGCTCTAGCCACAAGCCAGCAATTAATGAAGCGAATCAAGCCTGGCGGGAGTCCAACACTAGATTGAGTACTGACCCTACAACAGCCCCGAAGAAACCTAAAGTCGAGAGACTCCGCGCCATCCTGCCGGAAGTCTGGAAGCTGATGCGTCCGCGGCGTGGCCTTCTGGCGCTCGGCTTCGGGTTGATGGTGATCAACCGCGTGGCCGCCTTGGTCCTGCCTTACTCCACGAAATTTCTGATCGACACGGTCATCAACAAGCACCGCATGGACAAATTGGTGCCGCTGGTCCTGGTCGTGCTCGGGGCTACCGTGGTGCAGGGCGTCACGTCTTTTTCACTGACGCAGTCCCTGTCGAAGGCGGCACAACGGCTGATCACAGAACTGCGCCAACAAGTGCAGGCCCACATTTCGCGCCTGCCGGTAGCCTTTTACGACGTCAACAAGACCGGCAGCCTGGTCTCCCGCATCATGAGCGACGTGGAGGGTGTGCGGAACCTCCTGGGAACCGGGCTGGTGGATTTCGCTGGAGGTTTGGTTACTTCCGGAATTGCGCTGGTTTTGTTGCTGCGCACCAGTCCTCAGATGACTTTGATCGCGGTCGGTTCGCTCGTGTGCTTCGGCATCTCACTCAATAAGGCCTTCGCAACCATCCGCCCGATTTTTCGCGAGCGCGGCAAGATCAATGCCGAGGTCACGGGCCGGCTCACCGAATCACTCGGCGGAGTGCGCGTGATCAAGGGCTATCATGCCGAACAGCGCGAGGAGGCGGTGTTCGCAGCCGGCGTTCGACGCCTGCTCGATAACGTGATGCGTACTCTCACCGCGACCTCGGTGATGAGTCTTTCGGCAAGCGTTCTGTTGGGCTGTGTGGGCGCGGTCACCATGTATGTAGGTGCACACCAGATCGCTTCCGGCACGCTGACGGTCGGCGGATTTGTTTCCTACACCTTGTTGCTGGGTTTTTTGGTTGCGCCCATCATGCAGATTGTTTCCATCGGAACCCAGCTTACCGAAGCGTTGGCCGGTCTCGAACGTACGCAGGAAATCATGCGTGAGCGGCCCGAGGATCAGGATCCCAATCGCTCCGTCCAACTGCGTGACATTGTCGGACAGATTGAGTTCGACCATGTGAGTTTTACCTACGATGGGATCCACGATGTGCTGAGGGACATTTCTTTCCGCGCTGACCCGGGTACGGTGACCGCGCTGGTGGGCTCCTCCGGCTCCGGTAAATCCACCACCATCGGCCTGATCTCTGCTTTCTATGTGCCCACCAAAGGCAAGATTCTGCTCGATGGCATCGACCTCAGCACCGTTCGCCTCGACTCTTACCGCACCCGTCTGGGAGTCGTACTGCAGGAATCTTTTCTTTTTGATGGAACAATTCGCGAGAATGTTTCGTTTTCTCGTCCAGATGCGAGTGAAGAAGAAATCTTGCGTGCCTGCCGGATCGCGCGAGTCGACGAATTCGCCGAAACCTTCGCCGACAAGTACGACACGGTGGTTGGAGAACGCGGCGTGAAACTTTCCGGAGGCCAGCGGCAGCGGATTTCGATTGCCCGCGCCATTCTGGCCGAGCCGCGCATCCTGATTCTCGATGAGGCAACTTCGAGTCTGGACTCCGAATCCGAGCAAATGATCCAGCAGGGACTTTCTTATCTGATGAAAGGCCGGACGACTTTCGTGATCGCACACCGGCTTTCGACCATCCGCCGTGCCGATCAAATTTTGGTGATGGAGCAAGGAGAAATCGTGGAGCGCGGCACGCACGAGCAACTCTATGCGGCGCGAGGCCGTTATTACGACCTTTACACTCGACAGCATGGTATCGAGGAGAACCTTTTCCTGGCTCCGGGAGAGGGAGACTTACCTGAGTTGGATGCGCCCGGAAATGGCTCCGGCCCGACGCGAAACGGCGACGGAAAGCCGGCCGACGCATTGCGTGTTCTGAAGGGAGAGGTTCGCTAGCCAATGAGTAGCGCGAGCAGCTCCCAACAGAATCACTCCCCGGCAATTCGTGCCGAGCAGCTTTGCCGCCACTATCGCATGGGGGAAACGGTGATCCGCGCGGTGGACGGCGTGACTTTGGAAGTGCGCGCCGGTGAATTCGTTGCGCTCCTCGGGAGTTCGGGCTCCGGCAAATCCTCCGTCCTGAATCTGGTTGCTGGTCTCGACCGGCCTACATCCGGAAACGTTATTGTTCACGATCGAAATCTCGCACAACTCTCCCGCGAAGAGCTTGCGCACTATCGCCTGCACACCGTCGGAATGGTGTTCCAGTCTTTCAATTTGATCCCGACCATGAACGTAATAGAAAACGTGGAATTGCCCATGCGCTTTGCGGAGATCGAGCGCGGGAAGCGGGACAGTCTGGCCCGGGAAGCGCTCGCGCGTGTAGGTTTGCAAACGCGCATGAACCACCGCCCCAGCGAGCTTTCCGGCGGAGAACAACAACGGGCCGCGCTGGCTCGTGCGCTCATCAACCGGCCTCAACTTCTGCTCGCCGACGAACCGACCGGCAATCTCGACAGCCACACCGGAACTGAAATCATGAATATGGTTCGCGATTTTAACCAGCAATTAGGGATGACGATCGTGATGGTGACTCATGAGCGGGCTTTGGCGGAGCGCTACGCCCAGCGGCTTGTTTTCCTGGCGGACGGCAAGCTGGTTAGCGATGATGCAAACCCAGCCTTCGTCTCGAGCGGGAGAGTGGAGCAACAGCAACCATGAAGCTTCCTGATCTGGCTGAACTGGCCGTACGCAATCTGCGCGAATCTGTGCTGCGAAATTCGCTGACTACCATCGGCATTTCCGTGGGCGTAGCGTCGCTGGTTGCCATGCTCTCGCTGGGTATCGGACTGCAGCAGCTCGCTTCCCGTCGTTTGATGAAGTCCGGATTGTTCGATACCGTCGTGGTCACTTCCCGGCGCGATTTGCGCAACTTCAACCACGAACAAGAAAGCAATGGTCCCGCGCCGGGCGAAAGCCGCATTCTCGACGAGCCTACGCGGCAGGAAATCGAGCACATGCCCAACGTGCTTGAGGCCGATCCTGATATTCGCTTTATCACGGAACTGCGATACGAAGACAAGCCACACTTGACCATGGTTGCCGCGCTGCCTCCTTCGGCTCAGTCGACCGACGCGTTCGATGCGCTCCAAGGACATTTCTTTTCCTCTGACACGGCTCCCGAAGTTGTCATTCAGAAAACCTTCGCCGAGGAACTGTTGGGTAAAACACCGAAGTCCGGTGTCGACGAAACCAATGTTGCGACTCTGGCGGCTCCGCTTCTGGGCAAGGAGTTGACCATGCGCTACGCGCAGCGTGCGGCGCCACAGCCCGCGGTTCCTGCCGCAGCGAGCGATGACGGAAATAGGCAGGATTTGTTGGGCGCGGCCTACTCGGTAGTCTCGCGCGAAATCAAGCTGAAGATTGTTGGCGTTGCTGATCTTGACCCTGAAAGTATGCGAGGTCCGACGCGCGCCCGAGTTTTTCTTCCGCTCAAACTGGCGGAGAGCCTGCACGTGATGCAGCCAACGGATCTGCGTGAAATTTCGCGCGCTGCCAGCGATCAGCCGGTATATTCCTCTGTGAATGTGCGGGTGAAAAATCCCAGCCAGGTGCAAACGGTCGAAGACGGAATCAAGAAAATGGGTTTCAATACGTTCTCGATCCTCGATGCCAGTCGCAGCATTCAGCAGTTTTTCAAAGTGCTGGACGTTTTCTTGGGAATCTTCGGCAGCCTCGCCCTGGCGGTCGCGTTTATTGGGATCGTAAATACGCTGGTGATGGCTATTCTCGAGCGGCGTCGCGAAATTGGCATCATGAAGGCGATCGGCGCCAGTGATGGCGATGTGAAGCGGCTTTTCTTTGCAGAGGCTGGCGCAATGGGCATTCTCGGCGGCATTGTCGGAGTCGCGCTCGGTTGGGCGATCGGGCAGGCGATCAATCTGGGCACCAATGTTTATCTCAAGCGTCAATCTTTTCCGCCGGAGCATTTTTGGTCCGTGCCGTGGTGGCTGGTAGGTTTTGCCATAGTCTTTTCTTTTGTTGTAAGTCTCGCGGCAGGCCTTTACCCGGCGGGACGCGCAGCCCGACTGGATCCCGTGCAGGCCTTGCGCTACGAGTAAACTGAAAGAAATGCGTCTTCGTTCGCAAGTTATTATTCTGCTGGCGGCTTCGATTTGTTCCTTTCCAGCCCGTGCGCAGAGCCGGATCGATTGCAACGCATTGAACAGCAAAATTCTCAACCATCCGGTTCACTACTGCGTCTATTTGCCCGCCAGTTATGACGCAGGCGCAACCAAGAAGCCTCCGCAACGCTATCCCGTGCTTTACTTTCTTCACGGCCTCGGCGACAACGAGCAGACCCTCTTCAATAGTGGCGGATGGACGCTGCTCGATGACCTTCGCCAACAACATAAGGTCGGCGATTTTCTGATCGTTGCTCCGGAAGGCAGACGCAGTTTCTATATCAATTCCGCGGATGGATCTGTGCGCTACAGCGATTTCTTTCTGCAGGAGTTCATTCCCGCGATTGAAAACAGATACCGGATCAGTAGTGGTCGTAAGAATAGAGCGATCAGCGGCATTTCGATGGGTGGCTACGGTGCCCTTCGCTTTGCGTTCGGCCATCCAGAATTATTCTCTGCAGTCAGCGCGCAAAGCGCCGCGTTGATTACCGAGTCTCCCCAGGAACTCGACGCTGCTGACCGCTCAGGTGCTCCGCTCGGGAAAACTCTAGCCGCCGTTTTCGGGAATCCGATCGACGTGTCCCACTGGAAAAACAATAGTCCGTTTGTGCTGGCCCAGAGGAATGCGGCTGCGTTGCGAAATGTGGCGATCTACTTCAACTGTGGCCAGGAAGACAATTACGGCTTCGAAAAGGGCGCGGCCGCGCTCCACGACCAACTGCTGAAGGAGGGAGTCAAGCACGAGTACCGCCCTTACCCTGGCGATCACAGCCTGACGTATTTTCTCGCTCACTTTGAAGAAGTGCTCATCTTTCATTCCAAGGCGTTTGGTCAAGTTCAATAAATCAGGCGAACTCTCGCCGAGCTCGCCGTGATTGACAGTTCCCGCGACTTCCGTTTGAATAAATATGGGTGCAGAGTGAAGACGCAGTTCTAGAGATATAGCCGCCCGATGATTGTCAATTTCGCTGAGCGGGCGCACAACCACAACTGGGAACTCGACCCGGTCATTCGCTCATTGCTCGATACGGATTTCTACAAACTGCTGATGTTGCAGTTTGTGTGGAAGCACTTCCCGAAGACTCACGCTTCTTTTTCGCTTCTCAATCGCTCCTCTGCGGTGCGTCTCGCGGAGTTGATTCCAACTCACGATATTGCACAGCAGATGGAGCATGTTCGGAAACTCCAATTTCGAAAATCTGAGCTGGTTTGGCTGGCCGGCAACACATTCTATGGCCGTCGCGGGATCTTCGAGCCTGGATTTTTGGAATGGCTGGAACGGGATTTCAAGCTCTCGGAATATTCGCTGTCGGTCAAAGACGGCCAGTTTCTTCTGTCCTTCGACGGCCTGTGGACCGAGACGACCATGTGGGAGCTCTATGCGCTCCCCATTCTTGACGAGCTGAGGACCCGGGCAAACTTAAAGCGACTCAGCGAATTTCATCTTGACATTTTGTATGCGCAGGCGAAGACGAAACTATGGAGCAAGATTGAACGCCTGCGCGGCGTCCCCGGTCTCAGCGTTGCAGATTTCGGAACCCGGCGGCGCCACAGCTTTCTGTGGCAGGAATATGTAGTTAAGGCGATGGCTTCCAATCTTGGCCGCGGCTTTATCGGAACCTCGAATGCATTTCTCGCGCACAAACACGATCTGGAGGCCATCGGCACCAACGCGCATGAGATCCCCATGGTTCTGGCTGCGCTAGCTCCGGACGCCGCAGCTTTGAAACTTTCTCAATACCAGGTTCTCAAACTGTGGCAAGAGACTTATGAAGGCGCCCTCCGCATCATGTTGCCTGACACCTTCGGCACTACCCAATTCCTGGAAGGCGCTCCCGATTGGACAGCGGATTGGACCGGCCAGCGCATCGACAGCAAGAATCCGTTCGTGGCGGGGGACGAGTATATCGACTGGCTGAAAGCCCGCGGTCGAGAGCCGCACGACAAACTCATCATCGCCTCCGACGCACTCGACGTCGACGAGATACTTGGACTGCACGCTTATTTTGGTGGGGCACTCCATCCTGGCGTGACTGCTGCAGACTTTCGCAGCGCTGCCGACTTCCTGGATCCGCGAAAGTGGACTCCCGGCCGCCGGATTCGGTTCAGCGCCGGCTGGGGTACTCTCCTCACCAACGATTTCCGCGGCTGCGATCCCACCGGCGGCAGCGGCTTTGATCCCATCAGTCTGATCTGCAAGGTCTCCGATGCCGAGGGCAAGCCTGCGGTCAAGCTCTCCGATAATTACTCGAAGGCACTCGGTCCGCCGGAGGAAATTGAACGCTATCGACGAGTGTTCGGTACGGCGGGAATCACGGATACTCCATTGGTCGCGTGAGCCATCGCGGCTCTGCAAAGTGGAACGCGCTCCGCTCCGGTGACCTACGCTGCGGTGCGGGTTTTAAGCCTTAAGTCTCCACCTTACCTTTCTACCCACGTTCCAGCGAGACCAAAACAACCGCACGTCGGGAAACTGTCATCCTATGTCGCGGTCTGTCAGGAGCGGAACGCGCATGGAGTTTCGATCTTCGTCACGGTTCTTATCTCTGCTTGCACTGCCAACTCTGATTCTGAGTGGTTGTGGAGGGGGCACGAGCTCAAGTTCGCCTCAGCCGCAACCGCAACCGTCTCCGCCCCCCACTTACCAACTGAGCGTCACCCCAACGCCGTCTGGTGCCGGAACCATCACCAGCAGCCCGGCGGGAATTAATTGTCCCGGTACCTGCAGCGCCAGCTTTACCAAGGGCACGCAAGTCACGCTTACCGCGACTGCGGGCACAAGCTATTTTTTCGGAGGCTGGGCTGGCAGTTGCTCAGGAACCAGCACGTGCAGCGTCACCATGACCGCCGCTACCAGCGTTACCGCCAATTTCAATACCGGTTATGGATTGACCGTGGCCATGGCCGGAGCCGGTACCGGGACAGTCAGCAGCAGTCCCGCTGGTATCAATTGTCCGACTACGTGCTCTGCGAGTTTCCCTCAGGGCACTCAGATCACGCTCAGCGAAACTGCTGGCGCGAGTAACACTTTTGCGGGGTGGTCGGGCGCTTGTACCGGGGCTGCCGCTTGCAGTCTCACCTTGGACGCATCCAGCTCTGTCACCGCGACCTTTGGCGGATCGTTGCAAAGCATCAATCACATTATTCTGTTCGCCCAGGAAAATCGATCTCTGGATCATTACTTCGGCGCGATGGAGGCTTACTGGGCGGCGAATGGATATGGCACTTCTGGTCAAACCTTCGATGGCCTGCCGCAGTTCAATCCATCGCCCGGAGCCGTGCCAGCGATCCCGGGATGTGACCCAACTCAGCCACCTCCGGCTAACTGCGCCGTGGACGCTGCCAATCCTATTAGCTCTTTTCATTTCGCGTCTGTCTGCCAGGAGAACCAGAGCCCGTTCTGGAATGAAAGTCATAACGATTGGGACTATACCGACCCGACCGGAGCCAATCCCGCCCAGCTCAATGGATTCGTGCTCTCTGCCGCCAATGATGCTCGTCAGAACTCACCGGCTTTCATGGACGCCAATGGCGTTCGAGCCATGGGTTATTTTGACTCGACCGATCTGAACTACTACTACTTCATGGCTTCGAACTTTGCGACCTCGGATCGGTGGTTCTCTCCGGTCATGTCTCGCACTGAGCTGAACCGCATGTACATGATGGCTGCTACCTCGCAGGGCTATGCTTATCCAATCGGTAGTGACAGCAATGACCAATCGCCGCTCACTGCTACTCCTATTTTCGAAGCGTTGCAAAATGCCGGTGTCAGCTGGAAGATCTACGTGAACCCAGAGGGTACGGGATGTACAGACACCGATTCTGCGTGCCTGATCTCGCACTCTTATATCAATATGTTCACTTACGAAACCACCATTCTCAATACCCCGACCTTGTTGCAGAACATCGTTCCGGTTTCACAATTCACAATAGATGCGCAGAACGGCACTTTACCCCAGTTCGCTCTGATTGAGCCTGCGTCCGATGCTGGCCTGGACGAACATCCTTCCGATTCTGATGAGTACCCCTCCAACGTCCAGACGGGGGCGAGTTACGCTGCAAGCCTGATCAATACCTTGATGACCAGCCCGAGCTGGAGCGATTCCGCCTTGATTTTCACCTACGACGAGGCTGGCGGTTATTACGATCACGTTTCACCGCAACCGGCAATGGCTCCCGACCAATTTGTTAGCCCGATCGACTTGCAGACCGGCGACATATGCGACGCGCCTGGACAGCTCGGAACCGGGACTTGTGATTTCGAATGGACGGGATATCGCGTTCCGCTCATCGTGATTTCTCCCTTTGCCAAGAAAAACTACGTTTCCCACACGGTTTACGACCACACGGCCATCTTGAAGCTGGTTGAGACGCGCTTCGGCCTATCCAATCTCACCCAGCGTGACCTTGCACAGGCCGATATGAGCAAGAACGATTTCTTCGACTTTGTGAACAAACCCTGGGCTACTCCTCCAACGCCGCCGGCTCAGATCACGACGGGAAGTTGTACTCTGACGCCTCCCGCTTCCTGGGGAGATCCAACGCCTTGATCGAAAAGCGTGGGGAAGGCGCGAGTTGTTCTGCAGAGCGAATCGCTTTAGCTTTCCATCTTCGCGATGGGATAATGGCTTCGTGAGAATCCAGCTGGCGGTTGGGCTGTGGATTACCTTCTTCTTGACCTCCTCATGCCTGGCAGCAACCCGGCATTACTACATCGCCGCCGAAGATGTTCCTTGGAATTACGCGCCCAGTGGCCACAATCTGCTCAACGCCCAACCCATTCGGCAACCATGGGCACAAAAACTAGAATGGCCGAAAACCCGCTTTATTGAATACACCGACAACACCTTCGCTACTCAAAACAAGCAACCTGACTGGCTTGGAATTCTTGGTCCCGTCATTCGAGCGGAAGTTGGCGACGAAGTTATCGTCGACTTTCTGAATCGCGGACATCTCGCGCATGATATGCATCCCCACGGTTTACGCTACGACAAGAATAATGAAGGCTCTTTCTACATTCCATTCGGCAAAGGCGACCGCGTTCCTCCCGGCGGGAGATTTACCTATCATTGGTTCGCCAACCCGGGCAGTGGTCCGGGTCCCGGCCAGCCGAGTTCGATCGTGTGGTGGTACCACTCCCACGTCGATCCCGGAATCGAAATCAACGCCGGATTACTAGGGCCAATCATCGTCACGGCGAAAGGTAAAGCGAATCCCGACGGGTCTCCAAAAGATGTCGACCGCGAATTTGTCGCCTCCTTCATGATATTCGACGAAATGGGAGGTAAGCCTGCCGGTCAATTCTATGCAATTAATGGTTTCATCTTCGGCAACCTTCCTGGCTTGACCATGAAGCAAGGAGAGAAAGTGCGCTGGTACTTGCTGGGGATGGGAAATGAAATCGATGTGCATACCCCGCACTGGCACGGCGAAACCGTCAGCGATGGAACGCGAAATACTGACGTGATCGAGCTTCTTCCGGGAAGCATGAAGACGGTCGATATGGTCGCTGACAACCCGGGGACTTGGATGTTCCATTGCCATGTGGAAGATCACATGGAGGCGGGAATGATGGCGGTCTACACCATCTACGTCCCATCCACGCGTTCGTGCCCCGTTGCGTTTGTTGGAGGAGATTTCTGGAAGCATCCGGAAACATTTTCGCTGACGGTGAAGAACACTGGCAGCAAAACGATTAGTAGTTTGGCGTTCACGGCGGAAATGTTTCTGGCGCCGCAGGATTTGCGACGACCCTACAATTCTGAGTGGTCATCGACCAAACCGATCTCGCCTGGTCAGGAACAGACTCTCGACAAGCCCGGTGTTCGTGAACAAAGCGCACAAGGTGTCATGGGCTGGGTCTTCTTCCCGCACTCATTGAAGTACGAAGACGGAACCACATGGCTCGCACAAAGCGAGGGCGAGTGCTTCAACATCATATGGCGCGACGAGCACCATCCGGAGATATTGGCCTTGCCTCCGCGGCAGATAGAAATTAATCCGGACTAGTCTTATCGCGGGGCAGCTGTTGGTTCAGTGCGGATCAACAAAGCGAGTCGTGGGAACAAAAAGTGTCCGCTGGCATCATCGATCACGTTAACCTGACAGGTATAGAAGCCGGGTTTGAAGGATGCAAGTGGGACGTCGAGTTGAAAGACAGCCGCCTTCCGCTCCTTGGCGTTCAATTCTGTCATCTCTACCAACGAGCTCTCGTAGGCTTTGGCTTTGCCCCGGAAAAACGCAACATTGCTCAGCAGCCGGATCGTCGGCTTGCCTCCAGTTGCTGTGGAATTCGTAACAGCGCCCCGTACCGGATCGTAGACCTCGTAGTAAAGATGTAGATGTTGCGCGGCTGAGAACACATGGGTGATGTTCGGGACGATCTCCGAACCGTCGTGAATCAGCGGGTTCAGGTTCGCGCCCTTCTTTGCCGTCTGAGTCTGACTCGCTAGCACCACGGAACTCATCTTCAGCGGCTGTGTCTTCAGATCCGGCACATCGATATCGGCTTCGAAAGAGCCCATGCGGCCAGTCTGATTCTCGCGCACTACAAATTTCACGTGATACTTGCCACTTAGCAGACTCATCCCGGTGTCATACTGCACATTCTTTTTCTGCACTTCGCTTAACGTGTTCACCGCAAGTTTCACAGTATCGCGAATTCGATTTAGTGGATGGTGTTCGTTGTCAAGCACGATGCCGATTACGTCCAGGGTTGCCTTGTCGCGATCGCTGCTGCGAACAAATGGAATCTGCGATCCCGGCACCACCAGCGAGATGGGAACAAAAAACTTGTTGCTCTCCAGACGGAAGTAAGCAACGCCCAAATACAACGGCAAATCCGTAGCCGGCAGCTCGGACGCGAGTTCCTCCTCCAGCTGCCGCTCTTTGTCATCCTGCGTGGAATGCTTGAAGTCGGCGGGAGCGTAGTAGCCACGGCGGTATTCCATCTTCAGTCCGGGCACGTTGCACTTTACGACAATGCGCCGGTAATGCCCGTCGCGCGCGGGGTTTGTGCTGTGATAGCCGAGCAGGTAGTAAGTCGATGTATCTTGCTGCACGCCCTTGAAGATCTTTGTAAAGTCGTTGGAATCCAGAAACGCGCGTCCGCCAGTGTCGCTGGCCAAGGTCACCAGCGTTTCCTGAGTAGTGAAATTCGAATTCAACGCGTTGAGCGTGGCCTGTCCGGAATAGGCCGAAACGCCGCGCAGGCTGGCGTTCTGCGCCTCTCCTCCCGCCACCAGCGCTTGCAGGCCGCGCATATCCATGGTGTAGATCGCCATGTTGGAACGCACTGCCGCGTTTACCGCCGCCCGCAACTCTGATTCATTCTCAATGCCGGTGCGGTTCATGCCGCTGGAAAAATAAATCAGTGACTTCTTCTGCTGCACGTAGGAAAGCTTCTCAGCCACCGATCGTAACGCCTCGAGTCGTCGGTCGGTATTGAAGATGTTGTATTCCGTATCGTCGGCGTTGAATGGCTGGCCGGTATCGGGCGTTCCTTCCGTCGTGCCCGTGGTTCCTTCCTCGAAGCCTTGGCCGCTGCCCGAACTGAACTGCTCCAACTGCTTTTTCAGCAGCTCGTGATTCGTGGTGAAGTCCTGGTTAACCTGGAGCGAACTTTCCAAAGAAACGATCGACACCAAGTCCGCAGGCGCCATTTGAGTATCCACATAGTGCTCAGCCGACGTAACCGCGTGGTCGATTTCGTCCGGCTCCATGGCGGAAAGGTCAAAGAACAAAATAATCAGGCGACGGTCTTTGAATTGTGCTGCGAGCTGCGATGATTTATCTGGAACAGTGGGGGCTGCCGCCGCAGACGGCGCCGCCTCCAGCGGCTTTGCCTGGGCCACATCTGCGGGCGGTACGGCATCCACGTTCTCCACATCGAAGGAAACAACCTTCTGTGGTTTGTTGTCTTCGAGAATCGTGAAGTTTTCCGATTTTAATCCCTGCACAAAATTACCGTTCTTGTCTTTCACCGTCACATTCACCAGCACAAGTTCCGACTGCACATGAATCAGATAGTCCGATTGCTGCTGCGAGGGCGAGGTAGCGCAGAGAAGCGCTAATGTCAGCAAGAGGGCTGCTGCATTATGAGTGAATCGGTTTGGTTTAGAATTCATGACGATTCTCTTTGTAAACGCTCTCAGCAAAGGTTTCCTCAGAAGCGAAAGCGGGCGGTCATAGTGAACTGGCGCATGGCTCCGACTGCCGTAACCCGGCCGAAGGTAGGCGAAGTTACGCTCGTATCAATCGAGGAATAGTTTGGTATGTTGAAAATGTTGGTGGCCTGCGCGCGGAACTCCAGCATCCGCGACTCTTTCAGGGGCACGAGTTTTGTGAATGCCATATCAAACACTCTTGTGCCAGGACCTATGATGCTGTTGCGCCTCGCATTACCGTACTGTCCAGCGGGAGGAGCAACAAAGGCGGCGGTATTGAACCATTCTCGAATCGAAGGATTTGCCAGGCTCACCGATTGACCTGGAACCAGGTCGGGTCGCAGAGTGCCATTCGTTCCTGCGTTGACGTCGTTGACGTCGCCCAGGATCCGCGGCGTAAACGGAAGCCCGGATGCAATCGTCCAATCACCGCTCCATTGCCAGTCGCCAAGAACCGCGCGCCAGGCAGTGTTCCCGGTGAGCCAACGCTTGTCGTGACCGAAAGGTAGCTCCAATAAATAATCCGCGGTGAACTTATGAGTCTGATTGAAACTGGAGAGCCCGCGCTCCGCGGATAGATTGAAAGGATTCTGCGCGACGTTGGACGCACCCGCGTTCGTCGTAGCTGTGCTTCCAGCCGCGCCGGTGCCGCCGGCACCCAGTCCAGGAGTACTCGCTCCCGAAGTCGCTCCAGCGCCGATCGAAGACGCATCATCCAGCGCCTTGGAAAAAGTGTAGGTCCCGCCAATAGAAAATCCTCTCGCCAGCCGCTTGCGCAACCTCACGGAGCCCGCGTTCGCCTCCGAATCTGCCACGGAATTTTCGTAGGTGAAAGCGTCAACCCCGGAAATACGAATCCCCGTCGCCGTCCGGTTCGGCGCTTCCAGAATGTCGAGATCGCTTCCCTTGGTCCCGGTGTAGTCGATATTCAGCAGCAGAGTGGGACGAATCTGCTGTTGAATATCGAGATTGCGAATCTGCACATAGCCCATTCGGTAATTGGGATTCACCGCATAATCGTTGGTGATGCCGGTTTGCGCCGGGAATCCGTTCTGCAGCGTCAATTCTCCCGGAGCTGTCTGAATATTCGTTGCCGTGGTGGCAAAGGGCGGCTGCAAAGCAAGTTGCTGCGCAATGCCTTGATACGCGCCCGTATTGTAGTTGATGCCATAGCCGCCTCGGACAACTGTCCTTGAAAACGGTTTCCAAGCGAAACCAAATCGTGGCGCAAAGTTGTTGCGATCCGGCCGAACCAGGCTGGCCGGCAGACCGGCACTGCCCGGTTGAATCAACGTGACTGGCGTTGGGCCCAGCGGGAGCGCGGGATTCAACACTCCCGGAGACAAGCCAAGATTCGCGATACGATTGTTTTCTTCGGTGAGTGGCGAAACATACTCGTAGCGCACTCCGAGATTGAGCGTAAGGTTGGCGCGCATCTTCCACTCATCCTGCGCATACAGATCCCAGTAGTTTCCGTGGAAATGTTCGCTCTGCCCGAATTGCTCGGATGTCTGTTGGGGGAGACCGAGCAGAAAATCAGCCAAGTCATATCCAGTGCCGGCCACCGGGTTGCCATTCATAATTACGGAGGTGTTGACGCCGGTAAAGACGAATGAGCCGCGCGGATTGCCATCCGTTTGCGTGTTCACTTGTACGCGGCGGTAGTCGCCGCCCCAGCGCGCCGTGTGCTTGCCGTGGTTCCAGATTACGTTATCGGAGAACGTGTAAGTCTGAGGCCGACTCAGTTGCGGGGTCGTGTCCTGCAGGCTGGCGAAATTTGTAAAGGAAAGATTGGGCAAGCCCCAGTCGAACGGATTCTGCGACACCCCCATGATTCCCAACCCGCCCGTGATGTCGCTGCTGAAGGCGTATAGATTCTGCGTGCGCGTTCGGCTGCGGTTGAAATCCGCGCGGACAATGTTGGTGAGTTTTCTGATGCTGCGCGTGTACGAAATCGGAATATCAAAGCTGCGAACCGAGGTGTTGCCACCCACGCTGGGGAACGGATTGGTCAAAGTTATGCCTGATCCGTGATAGTGGAAGCCAAAAGTAAGGTTGTTACGCGGAGCGTTGCGGCCTCCACCACGGCGTCCGCGCACGGGCGCCGCGCCGAACGTGTGATTCAAACGTATGTTCAGATCGTCGCTGTTACTGTTGGCGGAAGTAACGTAGTGGAAATTTTGATAGTCGCCGGGAAGATTCGGCAAAGGAATATATTGCAACAATCCCAGTGCTGCCGAATTGATTTTTGGAATCGTGTTGTTGAGGTATTCGGTGTTTGTCCCAGGAATGAAAATCTTTACCGGTTGTCCCGCTTCCGCCCCCGCAGTGTACACAGTCTGGGAGAAATTTCCCTGCCGCTCCAGCAGCGTTGGCACTGTCAAAAACTGGTCGAATGGATTTTCTCCGCGTTTCCCGTTGTAATTAACGAAATAAAAAGTCTTGCTGCCACCGTGGTAGATGTGGGGTATATTCAGCGGCCCACCCACCGAGCCGCCAAAACTATTCTGCAGGTAGGCCGGTTTTTCCGTCGGCTGTCCGGTAATCGAAAATGGCGAGGCGTTCAGCGCCGCATCGCCTACGCTGTAATACAAGGAGCCGTGCGGGTGATTGATGTCAAAGCCGCGCCGTCCGAAAACCATTGCCCCGCCTCCGCCTCCACCCCCAAACCCTCCACCTCCGGGACCACCAAATCCGCCACCGAATCCTCCACCCTGTTGGCGGGCATCGTTGAAGCGCTGCTGCATCTCGGCAGCGCTCATCGTATTGAATGAATTCGAAGTGTTTCCAGAAACTGCCACCGATTCCGTCGCACTGTCCGCTGCCATTCCAGGAACCGGCATACCAGCGGGCACAACGTCGTTCATCGACGCACCCGCAGCATCCTGCCCGGTTGCATTCTGAAACACGGAGAGGTTCTGAAAGCCGCGTCCGCCTCCGCCTGCATTCGCGCGTTGTTGCTCGTTGTGCGGTGCGCCTGCCCGCGAAAGAAGGACTAGTTCAAAGTTTATCTGTACTCTCTGGTGGGCTGAATCCAGCACAACTTCCTTGGAGTTCGCGGCAAATGCCGCCATCTGCGCCTGCACGGTGTAACGTCCATCGGCAGGAATCCCTAATCGGTAAGTACCGTCCACATCCGTCCATGCATTGATTTGTTCCTTTGTCACCGTATTCTCTGCGGAAACGGTGGCGCCAGGAATCGGCATATTTCCTGATTTCACCAGGCCCTGAATCGTTCTTCCTCCGGCGGAGGACGTCGCGGTGTGGGGAGCAGAAGTTTGTCCGGCAGGCTGCCCCCACAGCATAGGCAGACCTAGCTCCACGAGATAAAGCACGAAGACAAATGGCAGAACATACTGAGGCCTCCGCCTAGCCTTGTGCACTGGAAAATGAAGGCTTGGATTCCTCATAGCTTTGCGGAGGCGTTTGCTGCCATCTTGCTGGGATCATATCGTCCACGCCCGGCCGCCACTGTAAAATTTTGTGGCATTTTGTCGGGTCTCGAGGCCCAAGTTATGTTTCGTAAAGTTATGCAAAGATTTGGGAATCTCGGTTTTTTGCGCAACTAAGGGGGCATAATTCCGTTTATAGATTCAGATCGATTGCTTGCAAAAAGGAGATTCCATGCTCAAGAAATATGTGCTTGTTCTAGTTGCGGCCGGCGCCCTCGCAATTGCTGCGCCTTTGGGGTCCGCACAAGATAACCAATCTAACGATCAGGCTCCGCCGCCCTCGCAGGAAAACGGTGGCCGACATCATGGCCCGCCGGATCCCGCCGAGCGCACGGCGCGACTGACCAAACACCTCAAGCTCACGTCCGATCAGCAATCTAAAGTACTGGCGGCCCTGCAATCCGAGAAGTCGCAGATGGAAAGCTTGCATCAAGACACTTCTCTTTCGCAGCAGGATCGGCGCGCCAAAATGATGGACATCCGGCAGGCCACCGACACCCAGATTCGCGGGCTCTTGGACTCGACCCAGCAGAAGAAGTGGGATGAGATGCAAGCCGAGCGCGAGCAGCGTATGGGAAATCGTCATTCAGGCGGACCTGACGCGGGTTCCGGTCCACCGAGCGCACCACCCCAGAACTAGCTCGACGAACTTCCCGAGCCACATCCGCCCGGGCGAGATGCTCGCAACTCTTTAAGAATGGCCACGGTTTGACGCCCGACCGTGGCCATTGTTGCGTGGCTCTCCTGACCAACAATGGCACTTCTTCTGCTTACGAACATTTACCTTCCATTAACGATTTTTTACGCTTTTGAACCCTCGACCGTGTTTCCATCAGAGGAGCAATGTAATCTGATGTAACAAGTGGCTCGGCAACAAATTGCGAGTCGAAAGCAACAAACCATGGATGTCGTTTGGGGGCCCGGAGGGAAGTAAGTATTTGACGGTTTTCAGACTTTGCACGGATGTTGGTCGGCGATGCGATGTATGAATTACGGGGAGATTCGTCGCGAACTGAGAATCCGATTGTGTGCGGTGGTTCTATAATAGCCCGCGCAACTCCGGGGCTTCGCGGGCGACAGCGTTGTCCGCGACACGGGCGCTAAGAGGTACGCTTTCGATGTGGATGTCGGGGATCACAATTCTAGATAGAGAAATGCAAGAAAATTCGGATGGAAACCAAACCTCCTGCTTCCCCCATTGATCCGCAGCATCAGTTGCCGCCTGCCAGTAATTCGCATAAGCCCTTGTGGCGAAGGCTGCTCGTTTGGGCGTTGATGCTGCTGGTCCTGGTGGTAATTCTGGTGCTGGTGTTCCGGCAGCACGACAATAGCAAAACTGCAGCGGCGCCCTCCCGGCGTGGCGCCACCGGCCCGGTCTCAATAACCATCGCCACCGCGCAGAAAGGCAACATCGGAGTCTATCTGGAAGCAATAGGCACCGTCACTCCGGTCTATACCGACTCCATTACCAGCGAAGTCACCGGGCTCGTAACCCAGGTGTACTACCAGGAAGGCCAACTCGTTCGCAAAGGCCAACCGCTGATCGAAATCGACCCTCGACCCTTCGAGGCACAACTCTTGCAAGCTCAAGGTGCGCTCGAGCGCGACACCAACGTGCTCGCCCAAGCGCAGATGGATCTGCAACGCTACCGTGACGCATGGGCCAGAAACGGCATTCCGAAGCAGACCCTCGACGATCAGGAAAAAATCGTGCTGCAAGATGAAGGCACGGTAAAAAATGATCAAGGCACAGTTCAGTACGACGAGGTCCAAGTTGCTTTCTGCCATATCACCTCGCCGATCAACGGACGGGTAGGGCTAAGGCTGGTAGATCCCGGCAACGTAGTCCAAGCGAACGGCACCACCACGCTTGCCGTGATCACTCAATTGGAGCCGATCACCGTGATTTTTACCATCGCCGAAGATAGCCTGGCGCAGGTCCAGGCGCAGACGAAGCACGGGAAGCGACTCACCGTAGATGCTTACGATAGGGCGCAGCAGACCAAGCTGGGCACCGGAAAGCTCTTGGCCTTCGATAACCAGATCGACACCACTACTGGCACAGTTAAGATGCGAGCGCTCTTCGATAACAAAAACGATGCCCTCTTCCCCAACCAGTTCGTGAACGCCAGATTGCTGGTTAACACCTTGCAGGGTGTCACGCTGATTCCGACTTCTGCCATTCAGCACAATGGCCAGACTGCCTTCGTCTACGTCATTCAGAATGACACAGCCCAGATTCGCAACATAAAGCCGGGCGTCGCCGATGGTGGCAACACGGCGGTAACCGGCATCAACCCGGGAGACGTTGTAGCCAACAGTAGTTTTGACAAGCTGCAAAACAACTCGAAGATCGTAGTCTCCAAGCAGCCTCTGCCCGCTGCCTCAAGCGAGAGTCAGGCCCCGTGAGCCCGTCCCGTCCATTCATCATGCGGCCGGTCGCGACCGCGCTGTTGATGGCGGCAATCCTGCTCGTTGGTATCGTTGCCTATACTCAGCTGCCCGTGTCGGCACTTCCTGAGGTCGACTACCCAACCATCCAAGTCCTCACTTTTTATCCCGGCGCCAGTCCCGACGTGATGGCGACTACCGTCACCGCACCGCTGGAAAGACAGTTCGGCGAGCTTCAGGGACTCAGCCAGATGACTTCCACCAGTTCCGGTGGCACGTCGGTCATCGTGCTGCAGTTCAATCTGAGCCTCAACATCGACGTCGCTGAAGAGGAGGTGCAGTCCGCGATCAATGCCTCACAAAGCTACTTGCCATCCAACCTCCCGACACCTCCTGTCTACAGCAAGACCAATCCCGCGGATGCACCCGTGCTCACACTTGCGATTACTTCAGATTCGATTCCGTTGTCCCAGGTAGAAGACCTGGTGGACACGCGGCTGGCTCCCAAGCTTTCACAGTTGAATGGAGTCGGTCTGGTGAGCATCAGCGGTGGCCAGAAGCCGGCGGTGCGAATTCGCGTTAACCCTTCCGCGCTTTCCTCCTATGGCATCGATCTCGAGGATGTGCGCACCGCTCTGACCCAGGCCAGTGTGAACGCCGCGAAAGGCAATTTTGATGGACCGCGACAGGACTACCAGATCGACTCCAACGACCAGCTCATCAGCAGCAACGATTACCGGTCTGTAGTGGTGGCCTACCGCAACGGCGCGCCGGTCATGCTCACAGACGTGGCCGAGGTAATCGATGGCGTCGAGAATAACAAACAAGCGGCGTGGATGAATCTGACGCCAGCTGTAATTCTGAATATCCAACGCCAGCCTGGTGCCAATACGATCAGCGTGGTCAAGAGCATCAAGAAGCTATTGCCGCAGCTCGAAACCAATCTTCCCGCCTCGATCCAAGTCACCACGCTGACCGATCTAACTACCGCGATCGAAGCTTCAGTATCCGATGTTGAGTTTGAATTGCTGTTGACGATTGGACTCGTGGTGATGGTGATTTTTTTGTTTCTACGCAGTCTCTACGCCACCATCATCCCAAGCGTCGCCGTGCCGTTGTCGCTGGTGGGGACCTTCGCGGCGATGTACGCGCTCGGCTACAGCCTGGATAACCTCTCGCTGATGGCACTTACCATCTCCACCGGATTTGTGGTGGACGACGCCATCGTCATGATTGAAAACATCTCGCGCTTCATTGAGGAAGGCGACAGGCCGATGGATGCAGCACTCAAGGGAGCGGAACAGATCGGCTTCACCATCGTGTCGTTGACTGTCTCGCTGATTGCCGTGCTGATTCCGCTGTTGTTCATGGGTGATGTAGTCGGCCGGCTCTTCCGTGAGTTTGCCGTCACCCTGGCGGTCACCATCGTGATCTCCGCTGTGGTGTCGCTGACCCTCACTCCGATGATGTCGGCGCGCATTTTGCGTCATGAGCCGAAGGAACAGCAGGGACGCATCTACCGCGCCTCCGAGCGCGTCTTCGAAAGCATGATCGCCTTTTATGGGCGGACCTTGAAGTTCGTACTGCGCTATCAAACGATTACGCTGCTGGTGGCACTCAGCACTCTGCTTCTCACCATCTTTCTCTACATCGTGATTCCCAAGGGGTTCTTTCCGGTCCAGGATACCGGCGTGATTCAGGGCATCTCTCAGGCTCCCGAAACGATTTCGTTTCCAGCAATGGCAGAAAAGCAGCAGGAACTGGCTAAGGTAATCCTCGCGGACCCAGCCGTCGAGAGCCTTTCCTCGTTCATCGGTGCCGATGGCACGAATACGACTCTCAACAGCGGACGCATGTCGATTAATCTGAAGCCGCTTGAGGATCGGCACATCAGCGCGGCAGATCTTGTGCGCAGGCTGCAATCAAATCTGCAAAAAGTCCAGGGAATCGCTCTCTATATGCAGCCCGTGCAGAACATCACAGTCGACGATCGCGTCAGCCGCACCCAATATCAGTACACGCTCGAAGATCCGGATGTGAACGAACTGAACGAATGGAGCAATCGTTTTGTCGCAAAACTGCAAAGTTTACCCGAGCTTGAGGACGTGGCAACGGACCAGCAGACGGGAGGGCTGGCGGTTTCACTGATGATCGATCGTGTTACTGCCTCACGGCTTGGCATCGCTCCCGCTACCATCGACAACACCCTGTATGACGCATTCGGGCAGCGCCAGATCAACACGATGTATACGCAACTCAATCAGTATCACGTGATCCTGGAAACGCAACCGCAATACCAGCAAGATCCGAGCATCCTGCAGAAGCTATACATTCAGGCCAACGCATCCTCAGGAACGTCAGGGCCGGGAGCCTCGACTTCTTTTTCGTCCTCTGGATCGGCATCCGCCGGGTCAAATGCCACCACCACTTCGGTGCTCTACACGCCGACAGCTTCCCCGAGTGTGCGTACCCCTCCTTCCAATGCGCTGTCGCCGAGCAGTTCCACTGCATCGAGCTCCTCCGGAAACACGACTACCTCCTCTGCGACAAGCAATGCCGTACCTCTGAGCGCATTTACTCACTTCCAGCACGCGACGGAGAATCTGTCAATCAATCATCAGGGCCAGTTTCCCTCCGTAACTGTGTCATTCAATCTGGCTCCCAACGCCGCCTTGGGAAGCGCGATTACCGCGATCGACAAAGTACAGCAAGAAATGCACATGCCTGCCAGCCTGCAGGCGGATTTCCAAGGCACCGCGGCTTCGTTCAAGAACTCGCTCTCGAACGAGGCCCTTTTAATTTTGGCCGCGCTGGTGACTGTCTACATCGTGCTTGGCGTCCTCTACGAAAGCTTTATTCACCCGGTCACAATCCTTTCCACTCTTCCTTCCGCCGGAGTAGGAGCGTTGCTCGCGCTCATGCTCTTTGGTCAGGATCTGAGTGTGGTGGCCATCATCGGCATCATCTTGCTGATTGGAATTGTGAAGAAGAATGGAATCATGATGGTCGATTTTGCTTTGGAGGGAGAGCGGCAGCACGGCAAGAATGCGACGGAGGCGATTTACGAAGCCAGCCTGCTGCGCTTTCGTCCGATCATGATGACCACCATGGCCGCATTGCTCGGCGGCATTCCCTTGGCTTTAGGAACAGGGATTGGTTCCGAGATTCGTCGCCCCCTGGGAATTGCCATGGTCGGCGGACTTCTATTGAGCCAGGCGCTCACGTTGTACACCACGCCCGTCATTTATATCTTCTTCGACAATCTGGGGCAGAGATTCTCGCGCGGAGGTTCGCGCGAAACTTCGAGCGGCACTGCACAACCGGCAGAACAGGCATGAATCCTTCCGAACTATTTATCCGGCGGCCGGTGGCAACAACTTTGCTGACCATCGCAATTGCCATTGCCGGGGCCATCGCGTTCACTGTGCTGCCGGTTTCGCCGCTGCCCCAGGTCGATTTCCCAACCATCTCCGTCTCTGCGTCGCTGCCGGGAGCGAGCGCCCAGATCATGGCATCCTCCATCGCCACGCCGCTAGAAAGACAATTCGGCCATGTCGCGGGAGTTACGGAGATGACTTCCGCAAGTTCGCTGGGAAGCACATCCATCACAATTCAATTCGACCTCAGCCGCAACATTGACGGCGCGGCGCGTGACGTCGAGGCGGCCATCAGTGCGGCGCGCACTTACTTGCCGACAAATCTGCCCGCCAATCCTACCTACCGGAAAGTAAACCCCGCCGATGCTCCGATCATGATCCTTGGCCTCACGTCAACCAAATACGACACCGGCAAATTGTATGACGAAGCTTCGACCATCATGGAGCAAAAGCTTTCTCAGATCCAGGGTGTCGGTCAGGTAGTGGTCGGCGGCGCTTCGCTGCCTTCGGTTCGAGTGGATGTGGATCCTACTCAACTCAATAGCTACGGCTTGACCATGTCCAGCATTCAAGCCGTCTTAAGCACTCAGAATGCCGATATTGCCAAAGGCCAATTTTCCGATGGCACAACGACTGCCGACATCATCGCCAATGATCAGATCTCGAAAGCCGAGGACTATAAACCGATCATCATCGGTTATCACAACGGAACGGCAGTCCGGCTCTCGGACGTAGCTCAGATCACCGATTCGGTGCAGAACATCCGTTCTGCTGGGTACCTCAATGGCATTCCGTCGGTCACGGTCATTATTTTCCGCCAGCCGGGCGCAAATATTATTCAGACCGTCAACAACATTCGCAGCCAGTTACCATTTCTCAAGGCATCGATTCCACAGGGTATCGACGCGACCATCGTTCTCGACCGGACCACTACCATTCGCGCTTCCGTAAGCGATGTGGAGCGCACCCTGGTCTTGTCGGTGATTCTGGTAATTCTGGTGGTCTTCCTCTTCCTGCGCAACGCTCGCGCCACGCTGATTCCGAGCATCGCCGTTCCGGTATCGCTGATCGGCACTTTCGCAGTGATGTATCTGCTGGGCTACAGCATCGATAACCTCTCCCTGATGGCTCTCACCATCTCGACCGGCTTCGTAGTAGATGACGCCATCGTGGTGATGGAGAACATCTCGCGCCACTTGGAAGAGGGGATGAAACCCTTCGCGGCGGCATTGCTGGGCGCGCGCGAAATCGGATTCACTGTTTTTTCCATCAGCGTTTCTCTGATCGCCGTTTTTATCCCCATCCTGATGATGGGAGGGATCGTTGGCCGTCTTTTCCGGGAATTCGCTGTTACTCTTTCGACGGCGATCGCCGTATCGATGGTGATTTCATTGACCACGACGCCAACGATGTGTGCGTACCTGCTGAAGCAAGAGAAGCCGGATGGGCACGGCAGAATGTATCGGGTAAGCGAGAAGTTCTTCGCCTGGATGCTTGAAACCTATCGCCGCACTTTGTTATGGGCGCTCGACAACTCGGCGCTGATGCTGGTGGTGTTGCTGATCACGATCGCATTGAATGTCGTGCTCATCATAAGAATTCCAAAAGGCTTTTTCCCGCAGCAGGACACGGGGGCAATCGTCGGAGCCGTGCAGGGGCCACAGGATTCTTCATTTCCCGCGATGAATAATTCAGTTCGTCAATTGGTGAGAGTGATTAAGAGTGATCCTGCTGTCGCCAATGTGAACGCCTACACGGGCGGTGGTGGCGCCACGAATACGGGATTTATCTATATCGCTCTCAAGCCGCTTGACGAGCGCAAGGTGGGCGCTCCGGACATCATTAACCGGCTCCGCCCGAAATTAAATCACTTACCGGTGGCGTCGGCGTTCTTGCAAGCATCTCAGGATCTGCGCATTGGGGGCAGGTCAAGTGCTGCGCTTTACCAATACACCATCCAGTCGGATAATGTTCAGGATCTTTCGCACTGGGGCCCCATCCTTCTAGCCGAGATGAAGAAGATTCCCGGACTGCAGGATGTGAATTCCGATCAGCAAAATGGCGGCCTCGAAGAGCTGCTGACGTATGACCGCACTTCCGCCGCAAGGATGGGAATCACGGCGCAGAGCCTTGACTCCTCTCTCTATGCCGCATTCGGTCAATCTGAGGTCTCAATCATCTACACGCAGCTTAATCAGTACTACGTGGTGCTCGAGATTGCTCCTCAATATTGGCAAACCCCGGAAGGCTTGAAGCAAATATACTTGCGGACCAAATCTACTGGCAGCGCGACTGGCGGCAACCTGCCGAGCACGGGTAATGTTCCTCTTGTCGCTGTGTCGAGCGCGGAATCCAGCACCACGCCTCTGGCCGTAAACCACACCGGGTTGTTTCCTTCCGTGACTGTATCCTTCAATCTTGCGCCCGGGGTTTCGTTGAGCGACGCTACCTTGCGGGTCAGCGAAATGCAGCAGAGACTCGGCACGCCTCCCACGATTCGGGGCTTCTTCGCCGGAACGGCGCAGGCTTACCAGCAGTCGCTCGGCACCGAGCCCATGCTGGTGTTGACTGCGTTGTTAGCCGTGTACATCGTGCTGGGAATCCTCTATGAGAGCTTGGTGCATCCGCTTACGATCATCTCGACGCTGCCCTCGGCCAGCGTCGGCGCAATGCTCGCACTCATGCTGTTCAAAATTGATTTGAATGTAATCTCGATCATCGGAATTGTGTTGCTCATCGGCATCGTCAAGAAAAATGCCATCATGATGATTGACTTCGCGCTCGTTGCGGAACGGCAGGAAGGCAAGAGCACGGCGGACTCGATCTTTGAAGCCTGCATGCTGCGATTCCGTCCCATTTTGATGACGACCATGGCCGCCCTGTTTGGAGCGATTCCACTCGCCTTCGGCACGGGCACAGGCTCGGAGCTGCGACGGCCTCTCGGCATTACCATCGTGGGTGGACTGATCGTAAGCCAGATGCTCACGCTCTATACCACTCCGGTGGTGTACCTGTTCCTGGATCGCTTGCGGCTCAGGTTTTCGAAAAAGCCGCAGGGCAGTATCTCATCCCCTGCTCCGGAGGTTAGTTAGCGCGTGGGATTGAATGCTGCATTGAAACAAGTGATAAGTAGGAAGAATGTTATGACGGGTCTCCGACGAAAATTCGCAAGATGGGCGATTTCTCTGGGTACGGCGGTGCACTTGCTGGTGTCATCGGGCTGCATGGTTGGACCGAAATACCATGCCCCCGCGCCGCAGGCGCCAGCGCCAGCCTATAAGGAATCCCCTACCCAATTCAAGGAGAATGAAGGATGGACTGTAGCGCAGCCGTCAGACGCCATGCTGCGCGGCAAGTGGTGGGAGATCTTTAACGATCCCGAACTGAATGCTCTCGAAGAACAACTGAATATCAACAACCAGAATATAAAGCTGTACTTTGAGAACTTCATGGAGGCTCGGGCAATCGTGCGCGAGGCTCACGCGCAATATTTCCCCACGCTGGCAGCCGCGCCCTCGGTCAGCCACTCGCGGATTTCCCAGAACCTGAAAGGCAGTACGACGGTTAGTGCGAACGGTACCGGGACCTCGTTCAGCACACAAAGCACGCTCTATACGCTTCCTCTGGAAGCATCCTGGGCGCCGGATCTGTGGGGAAAAGTTCGCAACACCGTGCGTGAAGCGCAGTACGCCGCGCAGGTCAGTGACGCCGATCTTGAGAATGAGCGGCTGACCGAACAAGCGGCGTTGGCTGAATATTTTTTCGAGATCCGCGGCCAGGATAAACTGCAACAAATCTACAACGACACCGTGGTGGCGGACCAGAAAGCGCTCGAGCTGACGCGTGGGTTGTATGAAACCGGCATCGACGACCAGATCTCGGTGGTCGAAGCCGAGACTACCTTGCAGAGCGCGCAAGCAGGAGCAACGAATGTTGGAATTGCGCGAGCGCAATATGAACACGCGATCGCCGTGCTTCTCGGCAAGGCCGCCTCAAATTTCTCCATCCCCGTGAAGCCGATGACGGTTGCTCCACCTCCGATTCCGGTCGGCGTGCCTTCTGAACTGCTCGAGCGCCGGCCTGACATCGCTGCCGCCGAGCGCACCATGGCCGAGGCTAACGCAGAAATCGGTATAGCCCACGCGGCTTATTATCCGAACTTGAGTTTGACGGGGGAAGGCGGCTTTGAAAGCTCAGCCATCGGCAATTGGCTCTCCTGGCCGAGCCGATTCTGGTCCGTCGGCGCATCGATTTCGGAAACCATCTTCGACGCCGGCTTGCGCCGCGCCACTGTCCAGCAATATGTCTCCACCTACAATGCAGATCTTGCAAGTTACCGGCAAACCGTGCTGACCGCGTTCCAGCAGGTGGAAGATGGTCTAGCCGAGGTTCGTATCCTGTCCAAGGAAATCCAGCAGGAACAGCAGGCGGTGAATTCCGCGCAAACCTACCTGAAGCTGGAGCAGGCACGGTACGAGACCGGGATCGATCCCTACGTCGACGTGCTGGTTGCCCAGACTACTGTCCTGGCCGACCAGCAGACGCTGAATGCTCTCCAGGTGCAACAGATGACCTACGCGGTGGCCCTGGTACAAGCCTTGGGCGGCGGCTGGGATCGTTCGCAATTGCCCAGCGCTTCGCAGGTTACGCAGAAGCCGGCGAAAGCGGAGATGATCATCGAGCAGTAGCAGCTGGAAGGTTCTTGTAGGAAACAATTGACACGGGAATGCCGGTCATCCTAAGATGACAACGTTATGGCTTCGCTGCACCATCATCGGCACCACCACCATCACCATGCGATGAGCGTGTCGGCGGAGAATAACGGATAACAACCTAAAGCACTGATAGGAAATCCAAGCCCGCTGACGCAAACGCGCAGCGGGCTTTTTGTTTCTGCCGCAGGCGCGAAGCTCGGGAAGGATTAAAAAGAGGAGCTTGCGATGGAGATCGACTTCGACAAAATGCAAGGCCTTGCGCCTGCTGTGATTCAGGATGCGGTCACCGGCGAGTTGCTGATGCTGGGCTTCATGAACCACGAAGCGCTGGAGATGACCTTGCGCACCGGCTTCGCCACGTTCTACAGCCGCACCCGGCAAACCTTGTGGACGAAAGGAGAGACCTCCGGGAATCGGCTGGAGGTCGTGGAAGCATGGACGGACTGCGATCGCGACACGGTGCTATTGCGCGTCCGCGTGCTAGGTACAGGCATGGTTTGCCACACGGGGTCAAGATCATGCTTCACTCAGGAGCTGGCCATCGGCGCGGCTGCGATGCCCGCGAAAGAGGAGGCGTCGCGATGAAACTTCGTTTGGGTATTCCTAAGGGAAGTCTGCAGGAAGCGACGCTTAGCCTTTTCACCCGCGCCGGGCTGCGCGTCTACACCAGCGCGCGCTCCTACTTCGCCGCGACCGACGACCCCGAAATTGAATGCCTGCTCATTCGCGCCCAGGAAATGGCGCGCTACGTGGAACATGGAGCGCTGGATGCCGGCCTGACCGGCCTCGACTGGGTTCTGGAAAGCGGCCTCGATGTGGTCAGTGTTACCGACTTGATCTACGCGAAGCAGAGCATGGGAAAAGTGAAGTGGGTGCTGGCCGTGCCCGAAGATTCCGAATTCCAAAAGCCTGAAGATCTCGAAGGCCGAATCGTCGCTACCGAACTAGTCAGCTTTACACGAAACTACTTTGCCAGCCGAAACGTGCCGGTGAAAGTTGAGTTCTCCTGGGGCGCGACGGAAGTGAAGCCGCCGTTGCTGGCGGATGCCATCGTCGAGGTTACCGAGACCGGAAGCTCGCTCCGTGCGAACCACCTGAGAATTATCGAAACGGTTCTGGAGTCGAATACGCAACTTGTCGCGAATAAAGCGGCATGGGCCGATCCGGAGCGACGGCGTAAGATTGAAAACCTCTCCGTGATGCTTTGCGGGGCGATGGCCGCCCTCGGCCGTGTGGGCCTGATGCTCAACGTCCGTAGGCCGGATTTGGCTGCCGTTCTTGGCCTGCTGCCTGCATTGAAGAATCCTACCGTCGCACCCTTGGCCGATGGCGAGTGGGTTGCGGTCAACACCATCATTGAAGAACAAACCGCCTGGTCGCTGATTCCGAAGCTCAAACTCGCTAATGCTCAAGGGATCGTCGAGTATCCGCTGAACAAGGTGGTGATGTGATGCGCATTCGCATTCTTGGCGGGCTTAAGAGGGATCGATTTCTGCGGATGCTGGTGCAGCGCCGCGCGAACGATCTTGCCGAGGTCGAGGCCACTGTGCGCCGCCTTGTGAACGATGTTCGGCGTAATGGTGATCGCGCGTTACGCCGATACGCGATGCAGTGGGACGGCTTAAGTAAAGGCGAAGCTCTCCGTGTGCCCGAGGCTGAGTTGCATGAGGCGTGGCAGAGGACTCCGCCGGAGCTGAAAGATGCCATCACGCAGGCCGCTAGTAACATTCGCCGTTTTTGTGAGTGGCAAAAACCGGAAGAATGGCGGCGCGAAATTCAGCCTGGAGTTTGTGTGGGACATTTGGTGCGTGCCCTGGAATCGGTGGGATGCTATGTGCCTGGTGGCCGCTATCCGTTGCCTTCCACTTTGCTGATGACGGTGATTCCCGCCCAGGTTGCGGGTGTGCCCCAGATTCGCGTGGTCTCGCCGCGTCCCGCGCAGGCAACCTTGGCCGCCGCCGGATTTCTTGGTGTCCAGGAGTTCTACCGCGTTGGTGGCGCGCAGGCAGTCGGTGCGCTTGCCTATGGAACTGAAAGCATTCCGCGCGTGAACAAAATTGTTGGTCCCGGCAATCGCTACGTCACCGCTGCCAAGAGGCTTGTTGCGTTTGACTGCGCCATCGAGTTTCTGGCTGGTCCTACAGAGGCTGTGTTCATCAGCGAGGATGGCGATCCAGTTTTTGTCGCGAGTGATATGGTGGCGCAAGCTGAGCACGATCCCGACGCACTCTGCGTTTTTATTACGACTTCGCGAAGATTAGCCGAAGCAGTAGAGACCGAAGTACAGGAACGCACGGGTGCGAATCCAATCGCCGCGAAATCACTTTCTCGCCGAGGGGCCATCCTGTTAGTGGAGTCTCTCGGTCAAGCGGTGGAGATCGCAAACCACATTGCTCCCGAACATCTCACGTTGCCGGCAGCCCTGGTGCCCGCAGTGCAAAATGCAGGATCAGTTTTTCTGAACCAGTTCACGCCTCAATCGGCGGGAGATTATATTTCGGGTCCGAATCACGTGTTGCCTACCGGCGCGATGGCTCGCGTGCGCGGCGGCCTGAGCGTGCTCGATTTTGTGCGAATCGTCTCCTGCCAGGAAGTTTCTCGTGAGGGGATTCGCCGCATTAGTCCTCCGGCTATTGTGCTGGCCGAGGCCGAGGGCCTGCGTGGACATGCCGAATCGCTCCGGGTGAGGTGTACGAATGCTTGAGGCTCGCACCGCCGTGAAGACCCTGCACGCTTATCGGCCGCCGCTGGCTGGCCGTCAAGGACTGCGGCTGGATTTCAACGAAAGCACGATCGGTTGCTCGCCGCGTGTCTTGTCATCGCTTCGCTCACTGGACGCCGAAACGTTGGCGCGCTACCCCGAGCGCGAGCCGGTGGAACGCGAAGTAGCCGGCTTTCTGAAACTCGATGCCACGCAAGTTCTCCTTACGAATGGAGTTGACGAGGCCATTCATCTTATTTGCTCGACCTATCTCGAGCCCGGCGATGAAGCCATCATCGTCGTGCCCACATTCGCCATGTATGCCATTTTCGCGCAAGCGGAAGGCGCACGCGTGGTCCAGATTCTCGCGGGAGACAACTTCGCTTTTCCGTTGGAAGCCCTTCTTGCCCGGATCCGCCCACGAACGCGCCTCATTGCCGTGGCGAACCCGAATAATCCGACGGGAGCGGCGGTGGAATGCGAAGTTTTGCTACAGGTTGCTCGCGCGGCACCCCAGGCCGCGTTGCTCGTGGATGAAGCCTATTTCGAATTTCACGGCGAGACCGTCCTCCAACATCGCGAACGGCCGGCGAATCTTTTCGTGGCGCGAACATTTTCCAAAGCTTATGGATTAGCCGGCCTGCGTATCGGCATCCTCGTCGGGGATGCTCGACAGATGGCGATGGTGCGGCGCGTAGCATCGCCATACAACGTGAATGCGGTGGCGCTCGCAGTGCTGCCGGAAGCGCTTCGCGACCAGGAATATGTGAAGCACTATGTCGCCGAGGTACGGAGTGGCCGCGAACTTATCGAGCAGGAACTCGGAACTCTCGGACTGCATTACTGGCCAAGCTCTGCCAACTTTGTCCTCGTGCGCGTCGGTTATGCCTACCTTGAATTCATTCAAGGTTTGCGCTCGCGTGGAATTCTGGTGCGCGACAGGAATTCCGATCCGGGATGCGAGTGCTGTGTGCGCCTGACGGTGGGGTCGCTCGAACACACACGGACTTTGATCGGAGCTCTGCGCGATGTGGCGAGAAAACTCAGAGAACCCCGTGAGGTGAAAGCGTGAGGAAGGCGAAACTGCATCGCAAGACAGCGGAAACCGAGATTCAGATCGCCCTCACGATCGAAGGTCGTGGGAAGTATGAAGTTTCCACGGGCATTCGTTTTCTGGACCACATGTTGGAACTCTTCACGCGTCACGGCGGATTCGATCTGAAACTCGAAGCGACCGGCGACCTGGACGTGGATCAGCACCACACCGTGGAAGACGTTGGGATTGCCCTGGGTGAGGTGTTCGACCGCGCGTTGGGCGATCGACGCGGAATTCTACGCGCCGGTTATTTCGTCATGCCCATGGATGAAACCCTGGGGTTAGCGGCCGTCGATTTCGGTGGACGCGCTGTCGCGGTGGTTGATACGAAAGTTCGCGCTGCCCTCGTGGGAGATTTGCAGGTGGAACTGGTGCCGGATTTTTTCGAGGGCTTTGCCCGTGGAGCGCGGGCCAATGTTCACGCACGAGTGCTCTATGGCCGCTCCAGCCATCACAAGATCGAAGCGCTCTTCAAAGCTTTCGCGCGCGCCTTGCGCGTGGCGTGCTCGCGCGATCGCCAGCTGCGCCGCATGCTGCCGAGTACGAAAGGACTTCTATGATCGCCATCGTGGATTACGGTGCGGGCAATTTGAATTCCGTAAAGAAGGCGTTCGACTATCTCGGCGCTGAGGTCGTGGTAACGGACCAGCCAGCCACCATCGCAGCCACCGACAAGATCGTATTTCCTGGAGTTGGACACTTTTCTTCTCTGCAGGTGCTGGACCCAACAGGCTTACGCGAAGCCCTGCTGCAAGGCGCTTCCTCCGGAAAGCCGTTCCTCGGCATCTGTGTGGGGATGCAGTGGCTTTTCGAAGGCAGTGAAGAGTCGCCTGACGTTGCAGGAGCAGGAATCTTTCCCGGCGAATGCCGGCCGTTTCCATCCAGCGTGAAATCGCCGCACGTCGGTTGGAATTCTCTGGCAATTCGGGAGGGCTCACGGCTTCTGCGGGGCATCGCGCAAGAGTCGTATGTCTATTACACGCACTCTTTCCATGCGCCCGTGGTGGCTTCAATGTCGGCAGCTACCGATTACGGACTGCGGTTCGCGGGCGCAGTCGAACGCGAGAATATTTTCGGAGTGCAGTTCCATCCGGAAAAATCAGGAGACGTGGGACTCTCTATCCTGAAGAACTTCTGCGAGGTTTGATGTGTTGACCAAGCGCATCATCGCCTGCCTCGATATGGATGGTGGCCGCGTTGTGAAGGGAGTGCGCTTCAAGAATCTGCGTGATGCCGGCGATCCGGCGGAATGCGCCGCGACTCACGCCCGTAACGGTGCGGACGAAGTTGTGTTGCTCGATATTACTGCGACCAGCGGAAACCGCGGCACGTTGCTCGACGCGATCCGCAGCACGGCACGATCCCTGTTTGTCCCGTTCACGGTGGGCGGAGGAATTCGCCAGCTTGAGGATGCCAAAGCCGCCTTCGACGCAGGCGCAGACAAGATCGCGATCAACTCAGCCGCAGTCCGTGACCCTTCATTGATCGGCAAAATCGCAGGACGCTTTGGTTCGCAGGCAGTTGTGGTGGCCATCGATGCCAGAAAAGCAGAGGAAGGCTTCGAAGTGTTCGTCGCGGGAGGACGCGTGCCCACGGGCCGGGATGCGATTCAATGGGCGCGGCAGGCTGCCGATCACGGAGCGGGCGAGATCCTGCTGACTTCGATGGACCGCGACGGAACGAAATCCGGATTCGACTGCCAATTGGTGCGCGCCGTTGCAGAGGCGGTTTCAATTCCTGTGATTGCTTCGGGCGGCGCCGGTTCGGCGCGCGACTTCATCGAAGTTTTTCGCGAGGGCTGCGCTGATGCCGCTCTCGCCGCATCGATCTTCCACTTCGGCATCGAGAACATAGCAGAACTTAAACGCGAACTGCACGAGGCTGGCATTCCCGTGAGGTGGCCATGCTGATTCCGTCGATCGATTTGATGGGCGGCAAGATTGTGCAACTGGTGCAGGGCGAGAAGAAAGCTCTGGAGTTTGACAACTTCGACTATTGGATCGAGCGCTTCTCCAGGTATCCGCTGGTGCAGGTGATCGATCTCGACGCAGCGCGTGGTATCGGCGAGAACCGGCAAATCGTGCAGCAGATTGTGAAGCGGCTGAACTGCCAGGTCGGCGGCGGGATTCGGAGCCTCGAAGCGGCGCGTGAACTATTACGAGCAGGTGCGGGCCGAGTCATACTCGGCTCTGTACTGTTGAAGGATAGCGAGATCAATACGCAATTTGCCGCTGCTCTGGCGCGCGAACTTGGCACTGCGCCCCTGGTCTTTGCGCTGGATTCCCGAGGGGGACGTGTTGCGATCGACGGCTGGCGCAAAGATACTGTCCTCACCGCATTCGACATGATTCGGGCACTCGAACCGTTCTGCGATGCTTTTCTCTATACCCACATCGATACGGAAGGTCTGATGGGCGGGATTCCGCTGGAGACCGTGAGTGCGATCCGGAAAGCCACTTCGCGGCGGTTGATCGTCGCCGGCGGCATCACAACGAAAGAAGAAATCGACAGCCTCGACGCCCTCGGAATGGACGCCGTCGTAGGGATGGCCTTGTATTCGGGCAAGATCTTGGGGTAGACGCGATCCTGCTGTCAGCTTGGCAAAATTTCCTTCAGCGCCCACTCGATCCGATCAACTTCTTCCCGGATTACGCGGATCGACTGTTGGTTCTTTGCCGGATGGGCCAAGGGCGTGATTCCTTCCACGGCGCCTCGTATGTGATGATTCCGAGCCCAAATGAAGTTGAGCCTCGCACTCCGCTGTTTACGATTTCTGTAAACGCCTCCGACGAACTTCGTGGCGAGCCAGGCAAACACCGAACCAAACAGCAATTCAACCGGGATCCGATCGGTTATGCCGTCGAATTGTGAAAATAAAAGTCGATAGACGGCTTCCCCCATCCCGAATGATGCAAACAAAACAGTAGCGCCGAACAAATACACTTTAAGCCGCTCTATAGGCCGAAAATGTACCGAGTCGTTTCCTTCATCTCTTCGCGCAAAATCGATCGCCATGCTTCCCCCAAAACGTCGCTGCTTTTCCGGTTCCAAGCCAGAAGCAGCGCCAGTCTCCTAAAATGATAGCCCGAAATTGTCAACGGGTGCGCTTCCTTTTTCAAACAGCAGTTCTGCCACAAGCTGGGTTACAATTACGACCATTCGCTTCGCAACTGGGTTCGACCCGCGCCTGTGGGATTACTGCGGAGCATAAAGGACCGGGCCCCCAATGAACGTCCTGTTGCTTTCTATGCCGGATTCTTTTGAACACATGCCTCCGGCCGCGATTCGCATGCCCAACGGCGCACTCACATCGCTTGCGGGAAACGTCGATCCTCACCATCACGTGGCCGTCGCTGACCTGATCCTGGTTCAGCGCCAGGTGCGTGAAACCATAACCAGACTTGTTGGTGAGCTCAATCCTGAAGTTGTCGGGCTCTCCATCATGACGTTTCAGCGCCGCACCGCCGGCCGCATTATTGATCTGGTGCGTTCGCTTCGACCCGGAGTCAAGATCGTAGTCGGTGGCTATGATCCCAGCCTCGCGCCCGAAGCTTACGAGGATATGGGCGTCGATTATCTGGTGCGTAGCGAAGGAGAAGTGACGTTCCGCGAGTTGTTACGCGCGCTTGAGCAAGGCTCGGGTTTCGAGCGCATTGGCGGTCTCTCCTATCGCAATGGCGAAGGCTGGGTGCACAATCCAGCCCGCTCGCCGCACCGGCTGGAGGATAAGGAGATCCGTCCCCCGAAGCGCGATGCCCGCGTGCTGCAGGGATACACGTTGCTGGGGCGCCAGGTGGATGTGATCGAGACCTCGCGTGGCTGCACCTACGATTGCAGTTTTTGCTCCATCATCGAGATGCGGGGGCGCAACTTCCATACCTACTCTTTCGATCGTGTTTTGGACGACATTCGCGATGCCCGCGATCACGGAGCTCGCACGATTTTCCTGGTCGATGACAACATTACCTTGAATGTGAAGCGCTTTGAAGCGTTGTGCGAGGCCATCATTGCTGCCGGATTGCACAAGCTCGATTACTTTGTGCAGGCCATGACATCCGCTATTGCGAACCACGGAGAGACCCTGGCCCCGCTGATGCGGCGGGCGGGATTCCGCTACGTTTTTCTCGGCATCGAAAACATTTTGGAAGGCGACCTGGAATTCCTGAAGGCTTCTGCCAAAAATACAGAACGCACCAATGGCCACGAAACGGGCAATGCCACGCTGAAGGCCATCGATTACCTTCACCGGAATCAGATGTACGTGGTCGGCGGATTAATCGTGGGTAGCCCCGGTGACACTCGCGAATCCATCGAAGCCAACCTCGAATTCGCCCGCCGCTATGTGGACTGGCCCTACATTCAACACCCTACCCCATACCCGCGCACGCCCATGACGAAAGATTTTCGCGATCAAGGTCTGATCATGAATGACCGGCTCGAAGAATATGATGGCACCACGGCTGTCGTGCGTACTGAGCACCTGCCCGCGGAAGAAGTTGAATTCATGCGCTGGAAGGCCGAACGCTGGATGAAGGTTCATCACATCCCGGTAGCCATCAAGCACGATCCCGGTTTCGTCCTCTTCCAGGGATGGAAGATGTTGTTCCATACCTTCCGGGGAAGCTCGATCCGCTCGCTGTTGGGACTGGAAAGCGATAAGAAAGTGTTCGAAAGGTATCGAGCGATTCGGCGGGCCGAACGCGAGTACGTCTGAGGCTCCAACCCGGGCGCATGCTTCCCGGAACTATTACTCGAAGGCGGGGTTTAGACTAGATAGCAGTTCTTCGTCAGGCCGGTCGTAAGAGCAACCTCCGGTCGTTTGGATCGTAGAGTTAGCCCCGGAGCGCGCCTGGGGGCTACTGAGAGGGAAGATGATACTCCAAACGCACACCCGGGCATCGCGCACTTCCAGCACTTTTCTATTTGCATTGGCGCTGGTATTTTTCTTCCTGCCACTGGGGAAAGCAGACCTGTTCGCGCAACAGGCGCCCGATAACGGACAATACACCCCGGACCAGCAATCCCCGGATCAACAACCCGACTATGGGCGGCCGGGCTACGCGCAGCCGCAACCCAACGGACAACAGCCTTACCCGCAGCAGTCGTATCCGCAGCAGGGGAACCCTCCGACGCAGCCGCTTAGCGCACAGGAATTGCAGCAACTGGTCGCGCCAATCGCTCTCTATCCGGATAGTCTGGTGGCGCAGGTACTGACGGCAGCCACATATCCCGCGCAAGTGGCCGATGCGGACCGTTGGCGGCGGGCGCAAGGCTATGCTTCTTCTGATCAGATTGCCGCGGGAGCCAACGCGCAGCCCTGGGACCCGAGCGTCAAAGCGTTGACGGCATTTCCGCAGGTGCTGGCGCAGATGAATTACAACCTGCAGTGGGCCACCGAACTGGGCAACGCCTACTACAATCAGCCGCAGGATGTGCTCGAAGCTGTGCAGGTCATGCGCCAACGTGCGCAGGCCGCGGGAAACTTGCGAAGTACTCCGCAGGAAACCGTGAACTACGATCAGGGCAACATCGTGCTGGCGCCGGTGAATCCGGAAGTCGTGTACGTACCGGTCTACAATCCGTGGGCTGTCTACGGGCAGCCAATCTCGCCCTATCCAGGATTTTCGCTGCTGGGCGCGCTAGGATCGTTTATCGGTTCGTCCGTCGGACCACTGGCCGTACGATTTGGCCTGGGCATCGCGACGACAGCTTTCATGCATACGCCTTTCGGATTGCTGGCGTGGGGATTGGACTGGCTCGCCCACGCCGTGCTCTTCCATGGTTCGAGCTACTATTCGCATAGCACCACGGTCGCGGATTGGGGCTTCCCGCATGGCGGCCCACGCGCTTTCTCACGCGGCGCATGGAGTGTCGCTCGCTCAAATAACTTTTACCGGACGCCGGGCAACTATGGCCGGCCGGGTGGCGGATACACGGCGCGTTCGCAGGCATTTGCCCGAACTCCAGACAGATATGCTTATGCGGGAAACCGCCCAGCCGAAGCCTACAACCGCGGCGGTTATCAGAGGCCCGGAGCCAGCTACGGCCGCCCCTCGGCGCAAGCCTACAACAGCGTTCGCCCAGCGGTCGGTCGGCCCCAGCAGTATGGACGTTCAAGCTACGGATCCAGTTCTTATTCCTATGGCAGGTCCGCCGAAACGTATAGCCGCGGGCGAGGCGGGGCATATGGCGGATCAACGCGGGCCTCGCGCGCTCCGAGCGCAAACTTTCAGCGCAGCAATTTCGGCAAGCAGTCTTCCGGCAAGTCTTCGCACTCGGGAGGCTTCCATCTATTTGGCGGCGGACACGGGGCGAAGAGCTTCAAGGGCGGCAAGAGTTTTGGTCGCGGACACTCGGGCGGAGGCGGTCACGGCGGCCACTCCGGCGGTAAACATCATCGCTGATGCCACGGCTGTTGAATTGCGCCAACGAGTTCAACTGGTTTCAACGCTTTTTGCTTTTATCCGCTTTCGCTCGAGCACTCGCCGCCGCTTTCTTCTTCAATTCGATCTGATTGTAATCAACGGCGGCACGGATGAGATTTTTTAAAGCACGCTCATTAATCGGATCGCCCTCGAAAAAATCGATTGCTCGCCACGCGTTGCCTTCGAGCCCTGCGTTGAAGAGCTTGTCAGGATCCGCCAGCCTCGCCCCGTGTGAAAAGGTAAGCTTCACCTTGTCTTTGTGGGCGTTGCCGACTGCGATGATTCCGTCGTGCGCCCACACCGGGCTTCCCATCCACTTCCATTCCTCGACGACCTCAGGATCAGCCTCGTGTATGATTCCCCGCACTTTCGCGAGCATCTTCCCGCGCCAGTCCCCAAGTTGCTTGATCTTCTGGTCGATGCATGCAGAAGCAGATTCCACCGGCGCCTTCTTTTTCATCTCCAGCTCCCACTCTCGCACCTAATTTAGCTGCGCTCGGCGTAACCTGCAACCTCCACGAGTGGAAGCGGGCGGGCCCTCCTTTGCGTATAAGATCTCAACTCCCGAGGGTGCCCCGTCCTTGTCCCTGCGTTCTTTGGAGGGACAGAGCCTTGCCCTGTGCGCAGCCGAAGGGGCGGAGTTTTTGATTTCCGCAGAAGCGATCATCTGCCCCACTCAAACCAAAAGACGCTGTGGGCAACTCGCCGTCTCTCCCCGGGTTTCCAAAGGCAGCAACCTTCGCAACCCCGTTTTTTGCGCGAACGAGGCACTCGCCTGCCAATAGTGGTAGCCAAAAATCCCTACATTCGGTGATGCGCTCTCCACCGTCATCATGCGAACTTCCTTCTTGTCACATGCAATTCGAGAAGGAGAAGAAAGCATGAAGAATATCGTTCTGGTCCACGGCGGGTTCGTGGATGGCGCCGGTTGGGAGGGCGTCTACCAGATTCTCAAGAAGCAGGGTTACAACGTCAGCATTGTGCAAAACCCTACAATTTCACTGCAAGACGACGTACAGGCAACCAAACGGATCCTTGCCGCACAGGATGGTCCGGCAATTCTGGTTGGTCATTCCTATGGCGGCGCGGTGATCACCGAAGCGGGCACTCATCCAAACGTTGCCGGCCTCGTTTACATCACTGCCTTCGCTCCCGACAAAGGTGAATCTGTCGGCTCACTCATCAAAGATCCACCGCCCGGCGCGCCTGTACCGCCGATACTGCCTCCGCAGGATGGATTTTTGTTCTTGGATAGCAAGAAGTTTCCCGCCTCTTTTGCTGGGGACGTGGATCCCGCAAAAGCCGCATTCATGGCCGATTCTCAGGTGCCTTGGGGATTAGAGGCCGTCAATGGCTCTATCACCGAGCCAGCGTGGAGGACGAAGCCAAGCTGGTATTTGGTTGTCACCGAGGACAAGATGATCCCGCCCGACGCCCAGCGTGCCATGTCAAAAAGGGCAGGCTCCAAGGTCGTCGAAGTCAAAGGCAGCCACGCCATCTACGTTTCGCAGCCTCAAGCGGTTGCCGCGCTGATCGAAGAGGCGGCTAAAACAGCTCAGGCCAAGGCCGCTTAACCGCCCAAGAATGAACCCCCGAGGGTGCCCCGTCCTTGTCCCTGCGTTCTTGCAGGGACAGGGCGGGGTTTTTGATCTCCCGGAAGCGATCGTCTGACCCGCGAAAGCCGGGTGGCCCACTCAAGCCCGCTTTTGGCTTGAGTGGGGATGTTCACGACTCGACCGCGACCCCAAGAAATCCACAACCCCGTTGTGACATCCTACCTTGTGCACAGCCCCCGTTTCGTTCCATCATCGTCCCGGAAGAGGATTCAGACGCAGCAATATGGCAAGTACGCTTCGCGGACAAGATCAGCCCTTAAGTCCCATCTTCTCAAGATTTTGCCAATAAAATCCTTGTTATGAAGATTTTGCGAGGCATCCCGCCGGTCGTTGTCGGTAAGTTGCTGATTCCAGCTATTTTGAAAACTTCGAGGCTTTTTTTACGGCAGCTACAAGAATGACCAGCAGCCCAGACCGGGACGCCCAGACATCCGCCAGCCCGGCTGACAGCGTCTCGCTATGCCGATCTCCTCGAAATAATTCGTCGAACCACATGGCCCTTCCACATCCACAATCCCGAAAGGACCATTGCCGGAACGAAGACAAACCGAGTCTTGGGGGCGTAGTCCGGCAGTTTTTCAAACGGACTATAGATATAGCCCAGTATCGGAATGCTGAAGATGATGTGAATCCAGCGAAAAATCGAACGTGAGATGCTTCGGTTCACCAGGTTGGCTGTATTGGCTGCTGTGGCCATGATGTCACTCCTTAGAATTTGGTCTTCGGTCTCTTTCTTTCCTGAAGCTTGCGATCCACCACGATTCACGACTTTGGCGGCGGCCAGTTGGGCGACTCAATCCCGAACTGCTTCGCGTAGTCCGCGTTCAGCCGCTGCCAGGCGAACTTCATCGCCTCGGGGCCGACGATGCGGCCGATGGGAGTCCCGCTGAGCAGATGATCCAAAACATCGAAACAAATCTGCCACCCGGCAGCACCCATTGCGATGAAGCGGCGATCGATGTTGGTCCACAGTGTCAAACGCGTGCCGCCGTCCAAGGCTTCCAGTTCCCAGCGCATATCGTGCTCGCCCCAGTTGTACTCGAGCAGCCTGGGAGCCTCAGCCCTCGTCACTCTTGCTTCAGTAATGTGCAGCTTTGGCGCTGCCACCGTGGTGAGCTTCACCGTGTTTCCAACCGTGCCCAGGCTCCCATCGGCGTCAAAGGGAGCCCACTCGCGCAGATGCGCCGGATCGGTAAGCGCCTGCCAGACTTTTTCCGGCGAGTGGCGCAACTCGCGGACAAGAACGAGTGTCCACTTCTCTTCACCGTTTTGCGCCCGGTCTTTTTGTACCCGCGCGATGTTCGCCGGACCCGGTGTGTACTGCCCACGATCGCTCATCTTCTTTGCCTATTATGACCAACCCTTCAACTGCGTCAGCTGAATTAGATTGCCGCAGGTGTCGTTCAGCATTGCAATGGTCGAGCCGGTCACGTCGGTGGGCGGCATCGTGAACTCGGCGCCGCGCGCCTTGATTCGCTCGTAGTCGCCCTTGATGTCGTCGGTAAAAAAATTCGCCGCGGGCTGGTTCTGTCCAAAGATCGCCTGCTGAAACGTTTTAGCCGCGGGATTGTTATTCAGCGCCAGCTGCAGCTCAGTGCCCTCCGGCTCCTCGGGCGAGGCCACGGTCAGCCAGCGAAATGGGCCCTGACTGAAATCGGCCTTCTTGGCAAAGCCCAGCACATCGGTATAAAAGCGCAGGGCCTTGTTTTGGTCGTCCACGTATACGCTGGTTACTTTGATTTTCATTTCGTTTCTCCTTTATCACGTTCGCGGTTTGGGCCGCGTCGCCTTGTCCTTCGTCTTTGTTTTGATTGGTGCACTTTTCGTCGGTGTTGATTGATGACGCTCCATGCTGTCACGATCCATACGGTCAAGGTGTCGTTCGAGAGCGTCCACGTGAGCGGACCAGAAGCGGCGGAACTGAGCCAGCCAGGCATCCACTTCCTGAAACGGTTCTGGCTTCAGCCGGTAGAGACGGCGCTGTGCGTCCACCGTGGATTCGACGAAGCCGGAGTCGCGCAGTACTCGCAGATGCTTTGATACGGTCGGCTGCGACATACGAAGCTGACGCTCGATCTCTCCCACCGAGTGTTGTGACGAGACCAGGAGACTCAAGATCGCGCGGCGGTTCGGCTCCGCAATGATTTCGAAGACAGATTCCATTTCCTTGATATACTCTATAGAGTATATACGTGTCAAGGAATATAAAAAGAGGGTACAGATGATGGTGCGGGTCGGGCCTGCCATCGCGGCGACCCCGCACAAATTTGCTAAAGATTTTGACAGCGATACTCCCTTCGCGGGTGAACTACTGTTCTTGGTTGGACTTGCGAGGGCGGAGTGGCCGCCATCGCAGGCGGCCAGGCAACTTGTTACGGGAAATTTCGAAATGCTGGCAAATCCGACAATAACCGTCTTTGGCGCCTATGGGCACACGGGTCGCTTTGTGGTCTCGCAACTGCGCAAACGCGGATGGAGAGCGATTCTGTCAGGCCGCGACGCCGACAAGCTCAATGCGATGGCCAGCCAGCATGCCGGATCCGAGGTGCGCGTGGCATCGGTCGACAATCCGCACTCGCTCGACCGCGCTATTTCCGGCGCCAACGCCGTCATAAATTGCGCAGGACCGTTTCTCGACACAGCAGTGCCGATCATCGAAGCGGCAATCCGCTCGGGTATTCACTATTTGGATGTGGCGGCCGAGCAGGGTGCTGTGTTGAATGTCTTCGAGAGATTTGCGGATTTCTCGCGGTCGGCAAGCGTCGTGATCGCTCCCGCGATGGCATTCTACGGCGGACTTGGAGATCTTATGGCGACGACGGCCATGGGCGAGTGGGACTGCGCCGACGAAATCTGTATAGCCGTTGCGCTCGACAGTTGGAAGCCCACCCTCGGAACTCGATTAACGGGCCAGCGCAACGCCGGTCGGCGTTTCATTTTCTCGAATAACAAGTTGGAGCGCGCCGATCCGCCGGGACGTAGCTGGATTTTTCCGGCGCCGTTCGGAGAGCAGGATGTCGTGCCCCTTTCTCTCGCGGAAACAATCACCATCTCACATCACCTGCGAACCCCTGAGATTCGAGTGTTCATGAATCTTGCGCCAATCGCAGACCTCCGCAATCCCGATACTCCAGTCCCCACGGCGGCAGATCAGAGCGGGCGCTCGTCTCAGATCTTTCTTATGGACGTAATCGTTCGCAAAGGTCGCGTGGCGCGCCGGATCGTGGCGCGGGGACGAGACATCTATGCGGTCAGTGCGCCGATTGTGGTTGAGGCAACACAACGTGCAGTTAACAATCTAGGCAAAAAGTGCGGCGTGGTTGCTGCGGGCGAGGCCTTCGACGCGCAAGAGTTCTTAAATGCGTTGAGTCCGGAGCACTTCGTGATCGAAATGCTCTGATGCTGCTCAAGGGGTATCCGTCAGGGCTCCATCCACGTCACGCTGAGCACAACGCAGGGAGCAAGGAGAGAAACTTCGAATACGCGTCCGGATGTACGGGCGCGACCCGGTAAATGATATGTTTCTTTTTATGCATTGTGGGTGAGAGTTACATTGTGGGTAAAAATTGTGGCATTAAGCGCAAACAAACGCATTCCTGAGTTCGTCGTTCACTCGTTGCTGAAATCTCCGACCGTAGCGATCCGCGACACACACTGCAAAGGTAGCTGCCGGGAGAATAGTGGCGAAGAGTGCACAACCACCACTCAACTGGTGTTTCCGTATCGCGGAGTCTACGTCCGGCATGTTGGGCGTGAGCAGACTGTGGCTGAGGCGAACCAAGTACTGTTTTTCAATGCCAGCGAAAGCTACAGCGTGAGCCACCCTATACCAGGTGGCGATGGCAGCCTGACGCTGGTCATCACCGAACCAGAGCTGCGTGAATTGGCTCCGGTGACTTTTCTGCGTGACGGGGCGACACTGGCATTTCGGCAGCAGCGTCTACGGATTGATGCCCGAGCACAAGTGCTGGTGGCGTTGCTGCGGCACAGCCTGCACCGGAAGATTGCGGAACCTTTGGAAGCCGAGAGTCTGGCTTTGACCCTAGTTCGGCGAGTGCTGGGGCCCCGCACCGCGCATACCGCCGGCGCCAGTGCTGGACGGCAGCGGTTGGTCGATAGGGTGAAGCTCGTATTGGCAAGCGACTTAGCGCGGCGCTGGACATTAGCCGAGATCGCCGCTGAACTGCGCGGCTCCCCCGTTTATCTCACACAGGTTTTCCAGCAAGTAGAAGGCCTACCCCTGTACCGCTATCAACTGCGATTACGGCTCGCGCGTGCGCTGGACCTTCTGGCGGAATATGACGATCTGACCACTCTCGGTCTCGATCTCGGCTTCTCGAGCCACAGCCATTTCAGCGCCGCATTCCGCCAGGCTTACGGTCGCTCTCCCTCTGAGTTCAAGCGGTCGGCGCTGCGTCGCTAAACCGTTTATCCAAATTGCTAAAGATCCTGACAGCGGATCCCTCTTCGCGCGTGGCCTACTGAGTTCACCCGGACTTCGGGTACTCACGGAGGGCAAAGACATGGTTGAGAAAACGTGTGCGGCTTGCGACTGCAAGCTCGATGCAAATTCCATCAAGGTCAGGATCGGCGGCAAGACCGTCGAGGTCTGCTGCGACGAGTGCGCGCAGAAACTGAAGGAAGCTTCGACGACAGCGAGGAAGAGAGGCTGAGCCATGAAAGGAAACAAACTATCGGCGATGACTCGTAGCGTGCAAACTGCCTCGGGCCGAATCAGCTACATGGAACAAGGCACCGGCGCAGTGGCGTTGTTCGTACATGGCGTACTGCTGAACGGGCATCTATGGCGTCACCAACTGGCAGACTTGTCGGACATCCGGCGCTGTATCGCTGTGGACCTGCTAGCCCACGGTAGTACCCAAATCACGTCCGATCAGGATGTGTCTGTGACGGCTAATGCAAAGATGCTCAACGAGTTTCTCGATGCTTTAAGAATCGACCAAGTAGATCTGGTGGGTAACGACAGCGGTGGCGGCGTTGCACAGATTTTTGCCGCGTTGTACCCGCAGCGTGTCCGCAGCCTCACTCTCACAGACTGCGACGCTCACGACAATTGGCCGCCCGAAGCCTTCAAGCCATTTCTTGCGATGGCGGCCGCCGGGGGTTTACGTGGAACGCTGGACGCAATGTTATCGGACAAACGCGTTTACCGCTCGCCACAGGCGCTTGGCCCAGCATATGAACATCCGGAGCAGTTAAGCGACGACAGTATCGAACAATATCTCCGTCCTTTTGTCATGAGCGAGCAGCGCACGCGGGACCTGCAACGGTTCCTGGCAGCTTTCGACCATCAGCACACGCTTGCGATTGAAGATCGACTGAAGACATTGAAGGCGCCGACGCTGATCGTCTGGGGCACGGACGACGTGTATTTCGATGTGAAATGGTCGCACTGGCTGGCGGACAACATCCCGGGCACGCGGAAGCGCGTTGAGTTCACGGGCGCCAGGATTTTTTTCCCCGAGGAGCGTTGGGAAGAATTCAACAAAGAACTGCGTGAGCACTGGCAAGCGGCACAACAGGAGGCAGGGTGACGACTGGAGAAGAAACAGGATCGAGCGTGCTTCAAGAGGACCGGATGACTGAACAGACACGCAAGGCTGAACAATTCCGAGGATTGCATATTCCCGGAAGACCTCTTGTCCTTTTCAATATCTGGGATGCGGGTAGCGCAAAGGCTGTCGCAAACACCGGTGCCAAGGCGATCGCGACAAGCAGTTGGTCGGTCGCCGATGCTAACGGCTTCGCCGATGGCGAGCATGTCCCGCTTGTCTTCGCGATCGACAATCTGAGCCGGATCGTCGCGGCGACGGACCTACCCGTGACGATCGATCTGGAAACCGGCTATGGAGATTCATCGGAAGCGATCGACGAGACTATCCGTCTTGCAATCGATGCCGGCGCAGTGGGTTGCAACCTGGAAGATAGCTTTACGGCAAATGGGACACTGCGAGAAACATCGGACCAAGCCGATCGGATCCGACACGCGCGACAAGCTGCTGACGCAGCCGATATCCGTTTCTTCATCAATGCCCGCACGGATATCTTTTTCCAGCGAGCAGATGAGCAGCATACCGACGCTATGGTCTTCGAGGCGATTGAGCGAGCACGCGCCTACGCGGATGCTGGTGCGGATGGACTGTTCACGCCGGGTCTGACCGATATCGCTTTCATAGCGCGTTTGGCACAAGCCTCGCCAGTGCCGCTTAATATCATGGTCGGCGATGCAACCCCACCCCTGCGAATACTGGCGGAGAATGGCGTCGCAAGAGTGAGTCATGGCCCAGGCCCTTACATCTTGGCGATGAAGACGCTCAAAGAAGCGGCTCGCTCGTCACGCGGGTGACGCCAACGGGCCTTTGATGGGGCACCGGAGTCAAACTGTGATTTGCACCGGCGAACGCGATTGTATTCTCTTCGCGGATCTAGGATGGAGTTGTTCGATGGTCTACAGAGACGGCTTGACTTAAATTAGCAATCAGTTATGGCAGCCGGACCTGTAAGCCGAATTCTGTCCTCCGGATTACTCCGGCGGGACGGCCATTCCTCTGGGCCACGCATTGCTGCGAGGCTCTAGCGACCTACCCGAAGGTTTGACGCGCCGAGCCGGCACGTGCCCGGAACCGAAGCTCCGAACTTCCTCCCTATTTGGTCTTGCTCCGTGTGTGGTTTGCCCTGCCCGCTGCATTACTGCGGCGGCGGTGCGCTCTTACCGCACCTTTTCACCCTTACCCGCATCGGTGAAGACACAGGCGGTATATTTTCTGTGGCACTTTCCGTCGGACGGGCTTGAACCCGGCCTCCCGGACGTTATCCGGCACACTGCTCTGCGGAGTTCGGACTTTCCTCTCCCCGCGTCCGAAGACGCGAAAAGCGACCGTCCGGTCCAGCTGCCAACACAATCATTATATGCGATGGCTGGTGGGTTCAGGTCTCGGGTCTTTGGTCTTGGCTCATATAGGTCTTGGCTCTCAGGCACGAATCAGTCGGCTGATAGACTTGGAAAGAGCGGGGCATTCGCCAATACTCCGAGCAATGCGGCGCAAGACCTAGCGCGTAAGATCGAAGACCGGTATTCCGCACCCATGCATGTCGCCGAAGCCATCCGAATCGCGCTGCAGTCGTTGTGGGTAAATAAGCTGCGCTCCGTATTAACGCTGCTGGGTGTGGTGATTGGCGTGGCGGCTGTGATCGCCGTCGTCACCTTCGTCTCGGGCATCAACGATTACGTCGCGCAGAAAGTTTTCAATTTAGGGGCCGACGTTTTCATTATCTTCAAGGTCTCGCCCGCCGTCACCAATGTCGACCACTATCTTGAAGGGGAAAAGCGCAAAGACTTGACCATGGAGGATTACCAGGCGGTTGCGGAGGCCTGCCGCCATTGCGCATACATCGGCGCGGTTCTGCGCAACGAGGCCGGCCATGTGAAATACGCCGAGCAATCGATCAGCGATACATCCGTGCGCGGAATCACTCCCTCGATGGCTCCAATTTATGATACGGATCTCAGCACCGGCCGTATGCTGAATGAGACTGATCTGAATAATCGGGCACCGGTCGCGGTCGTTGGCACCGACATCGTCGATCATCTGATGCCGGGAACCGACCCCTTGGGCAAGGAAATCCGGCTGGATGGCTGGACCTACCAGGTGATTGGCGTGGGCACGAAGAAAGGAACGACGCTCGGTCAGAGTGCCGACAACTACGTGATGATTCCCATCACTTCGTTCCTCAAACAATACGGAGTGCATAACAACAGCATTCGAATCTCGGGAAAAGCCATGGCTGCTGGGGTTCCACTGGAGGAAGCCGTGGACGAGTCTCGCGCGGCACTGCGTGCCAAGCGCCACGACGCGCCCGGCGGCGACGACAGCTTTGACATTGAAACCAATGCCAGCCTGCTCGGAATTTGGACCAATTTCAGCCAGACATTTTTTATCGCCACGATCGGAATCGCCTGCATCTCTCTGGTGGTGGGCGGCATTGTGATCATGAACATTATGCTGGTCGCGGTCACCGAGCGCACCCGTGAAATCGGCATACGCAAGGCGCTTGGTGCGCGGCGTGAAGATGTGTTGCTGCAGTTTCTGATCGAGTCCGTCACGCTGGCGGTCGCGGGCGGAGCTCTGGGAGTTTTATTGGGAGTGATCGTTGCAGAGACATTTACTTTGCTGATCGGGATGCCATCGGCCATCAAGCTGTGGGCAGTCGCGGCCGGGCTGGTAGTATCCGCCAGCGTAGGAGTGTTTTTTGGAGTCTACCCCGCGCGCAAAGCCGCGAAGCTCGATCCCATTGTTGCGCTCAGGTTCGAAACGTAGCTCATGATGCGCAAGGACGAGTTCGGTGAGATTGTCCAGATGGCGACGGACACCATCCGCAGCAACAAGCTGCGCTCATCGCTGACCGTGCTGGGAATCGTGATTGGCGTCGCCATGGTGATTGGGGTTTCCTCGATCGGCCGCGGACTCGACGACAATGTCCGCGATCTGGTTGCCAGCATCGGCTCCAATGTAATCTTTGCCTATCATCTTGAGCCTTTCACCTTGCGTTTGACGCAAGAGATGCGCACGCGCAAGAAGCTGACCTTTGAAGACGCGCAAGCCATGGCGCAACTGCCGCACGTAAAAGCGGTGACGGCCGGCATCCGTTTTTTCCGTCCGGAGCTGGGGGTGGGCACCTACGCGGTCAAGTACCAGGATCGCAAGGTAAAGAACACGATTCTGGAAGGAGCGACCTCCGCGGCGAAAGATGTCTTCGATCTGCACATCACGGAAGGCAGATGGTTCAGCGAGAGCGACGATGAAAGGCGCGCTCCGCTCATCGTTCTCTGCCACGACACGGCTGCGGAACTATTCCCTAGTGAAAGTCCGCTGGGACACGAAATCAATATCGATGGGCGACTGTTCACGGTGATTGGCGTGCTGGATAAGATCAAGTCCGTGTTTGGCGGGGGAAAGGATCCTAACGATAATCGCGTTTTTTTCCCGTTGAGCACCTTCAAGACGCTGCATCCGGAATTGAAAGATCATTGGATCAGCGTAAAAGCAACGTCTCATGACGATATGCCGAAGGCCGTCGACGAAATGCGCGAACTGCTGCGGCGGCGGCGAAAGGTTCCGCCGGGCAAGCGGGACGACTTCTCAGTGTTCACCTCCGATTCGCTTTCGGATTTCTGGAACCAGCTCACCGGCATGCTTTTTGTCGGGATGTTTGCGATCTCAAGCGTGGGACTGATCGTGGGCGGCGTGGGTGTGATGAACATTATGCTGGTCAGCGTCACTGAGCGGACGCGTGAAATCGGTGTCCGCAAAGCCATCGGCGCCCGCAAACGGGACATACTTTTGCAGTTCACCCTGGAAGCAATTATTCTTACCGCCGTGGGAGGCTTGATCGGAGTCCTGCTGGGGGCAATCGTCGTTGGCATGATTCCTGCATTGTGGCCGTCGCTGCCGGCCCACATGTCGATGTTCTGGACGATCTTTGGCTTCACCTCCGCTGCGGGAGTCGGACTTGTCTTCGGCATTTATCCTGCGTGGAAGGCGGCGAATCTGGACCCGATTGAGGCGCTGCGCTACGAATAGCAGGATCCTGAATAATATCGATCGCACCTGCGCATGATGCATTCCTTTCTCACCGCAGTTCAGATTGTCGCGGTTGCCGGCATCGTATCCAGTTCGCTCTACTATCTTTTGTGCCTCTGGAGCGCTTTTCGATTCTTGTTCGAGCGTGGCAGAGCCAGCGTTCGCCCAACGCCCCCCTTGCCACCGATCTCAATTCTTAAACCTCTGAAGGGAATCGATCCCGAGATCTACGAGAGCTTTCGCAGCCACTGCCTGCAGGATTATCCCGAATACGAAATCATCTTCGGAGTGAACGACTCCAATGATCCCGCCATCGCGAGCGTGAAAGAATTGCAGCGAGAGTTCCCCGGTCGCAGAATTCAGATCGTAGTGAGTGCGAAAACCCTCGGCGCGAATGTGAAGGTTAGCAACCTGGCGCAGATGCTGAGGGAAGCGCATTACGATTACCTGATCGTCAATGACAGCGATATTCGAGTCGAATCTGACTACCTGCGCCGCGTGACCGCTCCGCTCGCGGACTCAAAAGTCGGGATGGTCACCTGCCTTTATCGTGGAGTGGCAGAGGCAACGCTGGGCTCGCGCCTGGAGAGTCTCGGAATCAGTACAGACTTCTGCGCGGGAGTATTAGCCGCGCTTCAGCTTGAGGGCGGCATTCGTTTTGGACTCGGTTCCACACTCGCATTCCGCCGCGCGGAGTTGGAGAAAATCGGCGGCTTCGATTCGATCTTGGACCATCTTGCGGATGATTACGAACTGGGAAAGCGCATTGCGGATCTGGGGCTTGCTGTGAAGCTCTCGGACGTTGTAGTCGAAACCTTTCTTCCACCGTACCGACTGCGGGATTTCTTCGCGCATCAACTTCGTTGGGCGCGTGGAGTTCGCGACGCTCGGGCGGGCGGATACTTCGGGCTCGTTTTCACGTTTGGAATCCTCTGGGCATTGCTTGGCGTGGCGGCAAGCAAAGGGGCTCTCTGGTCGTGGAAGGCGCTGGCTTCCACCTTATTTCTACGTTTAGCCGTCGCGCTGATTGTGGGCTGGAACGTTCTGCGCGACCGTCAGGTCTTGAAATATGCATGGCTGATTCCGCTCCGCGACCTGGTTGCAGTCATGGTCTGGATCGCGAGCCTGGGAGGCCACACGGTGACCTGGCGTGGAGACCGATTCAATTTGAAAAACGGGAAACTCACACGGGTTGTGCCTTAACATTGTCTTCGATCACCACAAACTCTATGCGGAAACAATGTTCCGACTGAGGTCGAGAACCGCCCGCACTTTTCCCGCCAGTTGCTTGAGCGTGAAGGGTTTCTCCAGGAAGTTGCTTGCGCCATGGCCCACCTTGTGATCGATCACGGTTTGCCCGCTATAGCCAGACACGAACAGCACTTGGGTTTCTTCACGGATGGCGGCAAGTTCCTTTGCCAGTTGGCCACCGCTGACTCGAGGCATTACGACGTCGGTGACGGCCAGATGAATTCGTGATCTGTAATTGTTCGCAAGGGCCATTGCATCCTGTCCGTCTCTCGCTTCTAGGACGGTATAGCCCTGGAGGCTGAGAAATTCGGCCTCCGCCTGGCGTAACGCATCTTCATCTTCGACTAGGAGAAGAGTCTCAGTTCCCCGCGATACCCCTTCCGTTTCGGTGTTTCCCTCCTCAAGGACCGCATCGCGATCTCGCACACAGGGAAAGTAGACCTTGAAAACCGTGCCCATTCCAAGTTCGCTGTAGGCCCACACAAATCCATGATTCTGTTTGACGATGCCATAGACCGTCGCCAGCCCAAGTCCGGTGCCTTTTCCGGAAGGCTTCGTCGTGTAGAAAGGGTCGAAAATATGTGGAAGATGATCTGCCGATATGCCTGATCCAGTATCGCTGATGGTTAGGGCGGTATAGCGTCCCTTTGGAATGACCGCCTTTTTCTGGCAGACATACTCTTCATCGAGGATCACATCCGAAGTCTCGATGGTGCACCGCCCTCCCTGCGGCATCGCATCGCGAGCGTTAACCGCGAGATTCATAAGGATCTGCTCAATCTGCATGGGATCCAAACGGATTCTCCCCATCCCTGCGCCTGGGACAAATGTCAGCTCGATGTCCTCTCCGATAAGACGATGCAAGGTTTTGACGATTCCACTGACCACCGGATTGAGTTCTGCCACGCGCAGCGCTTGCGGTTGATTGCGGCTGAAGGCGAGCAGTTGCCGAGTCAACTCCGCAGCCCGCCGCGCCGCTGAGAGGATCTCCTGGAGCCGGCCCAGAGTGGAGCTTCCCGGAGATACTGAGTCCATTGCCAGTTCGGCATAACTGGTAATGATGGTAAGCAGGTTATTAAAATCGTGCGCGACGCCACCGGCGAGGCGTCCCACTGCGTCCATTTTTTGTGCCTGCAGCAACTGCGCTTCCAGATGTAACCGCTTGGTCAGATCACGGCCATTCGAGACAAAATGCGTAATGCGGCCTGTGTCGTCCCGAATCGCACTGATACTTTCGTCAACGTAGAACAGCTCACCGTTTTTCTTGCGATTCACCAGAATGTTGTGGCAAACGTTCCCAATGCTAATTGTCTCCCACAACTCGCGAAAAAGCGGCGGCGCCTGCTGGCCTGACGTTAGCATGCGCGGAGTCTGGCCCACGGCTTCCTCTGACGAGTAACCCGTGAGGACTTCAAAAGCTGGGTTCACGTATTCGATGATGCCATCGCTATTCGTAATGACAATCGTGTCGGCCGATTGTTCGACCGCGCAAGAGAGCTTGCGCAGCGAGTCTTCCGCCAGCCGCCGTTTCTGCTGGGTCGCGTGCAGATTCAGGGTGCATCGAATGGTGCGCAGAAGATCGGCTCCGTTCAGCGGCGATTTCTCTACACAATCCGACGCGCCTGCCTCCACGATTGCGGCGACAGCTTGTTCGTCTGCCTGCTCCGTGAGCACGATGAAGGGTATGGTCCGCCCGCTTTGGAGAAAATCCGTGAGAAGCTTTGTAGCCGCGTCGTCTCCAGTTTCATGCTCGAAGAGAACCAGGCCATATTGGCCCTGTTGCAACAAAGTTTTAGCCTCTTCCGGGGAACAGGCATGATCAAGCTCTGCCGGCAAGATGTTCCGGTGCCGCTCAAGGATCTCGCGGATGAGAAAGAAATCCTCTTCCTGGTTTCCTACTAGCAAGACGTGTAATACGGCCGGTGAAGCCTCGAGTTGTGCTGCGGTAGACACAGGGAGAGACTGACTACTCTTTTCACATCGGAAACCGTGAGTGAAAGCATCCTCGTCCAGAACTTGAGGCGATGATTCGGGTTGAGAGGAGGTCCCTAATCGGGCCTGGCCCAGTTTGGGATACGCTCTTCGATATCCGATGCTTAATCACAATGAATCTGTCTTTTCCTCTGTTAACCATCTCTAACTTCGAACGTCTAAATCGACAAAGTATAGTGCCTGGGGCAAGGGGAGCTGCAAAGGACGAGGGAACCCCTGCGGGACTTCTTGCGTATCGTCTAGAGAGCCAGGGCGCGGATGGGGAACTTGGATTTAATCGCCGCAAGTGCAGTCATGGGAGGGTTTATGGAAAGTCAGCCAATCGAGACCGGGACCGTTGCCAGCCACGCGAATGGACACGTACAGGAAGTGGTGCGCCAGGCCCACGAAGAATTACGCCAACTTTTGCACCAGCGGGCCGAAGTGATGCGCCGCATCGGGACTATTAAGCAAACCATCGCTGGCCTGGCTAACTTGTTTGGGGATGGGGTGTTAAGCGATGAATTGCTGGAACTGGTCGACCGCAAGAGCAATGGTCGGCAACCCGGTTTCACCAAAGCCTGCCGCATGATTCTAATGGACGCGAACCGTGCCTTGAGTGCGCGCGACGTGTGTGACCGGATACAGGAAAGAATGCCGCCCATGCTGGAGCGCCACAAAGACCCCATGGCCTCCGTCACCACGGTACTGAATCGCCTGGTCGCTTACGGGGAAGCTCGGGCCGTCGCTCTGGACAACGGTCGGCGCGCCTGGAAATGGGTTGCCGACGTGGAGCAAGAGCCAACGCAGGTGTTAGCGGCGCCAAGTTCACAGTGAGTAGGACTAACCCGGCGGCAGAAGCATCCCTTTCTCAAGATGCCGCGTGACGTGCGCGTAAGAGGCGGCGTGCGGATCGTGCGTCACCATCACAATGGTTTTGTGAAAGTCTTCGTTAAGCCGCTTTAGGATTTCAAGAACCTCTGTAGCGGAGTGACTATCCAAATCGCCGGTAGGTTCGTCCGCAAGTAACAGCGTCGGATCGCTCACAATGGCGCGAGCAATCGCCACGCGCTGCTCCTGTCCGCCGGAGAGTTGCTTGGGAAGGTGGTTGACCCTTTCCTCCAGACCCACGAGTTTCAGCGCGGTCATCACGTGGTCGCGTCTTTGCTGAGGGTTGAGCTTGGTCAACAGCAGCGGCAGTTCCACATTTTCAAAGGCAGTGAGCACCGGGATGAGGTTGAAAGTCTGGAAGACGTAACCGATGTGCTGATTGCGCCAGCGAGCGGCTCTCGCATCGGGAAACTCAAAGACGTTTAGCATCGACAGCCCGCTGCCGGTCAGGCTTTGCCCCTGTACCAGCAATTCGCCAGCCGTTGGACGGTCGATCGCTGCGATCATATTCAGCAGCGTGGTTTTGCCCGATCCCGAGGGCCCCATCAGCGCGAGAAATTCGCCAGTCGCAATGTCAATCGAGACATCGTCGAGAGCTTTCACTTCAAAGGCCTCGCGCTTGAAAACCTTGCTCACATTGCGGGCTTGAACTACTTTCGTTCCGGTGGCCACTCTGGTTTCAGCAACAGTGCTCATGAACTTTACCCCTTCACCTTAATTGTGTCGCCGTCCTTCAGTTCTTGCGGTGCCTTCGTGATCACGCTCTCTCCACCCACCAATCCGTCTACGAGAAATCCGTCGGTGCGCTGGCTAAGTATGTGAACCTCACGCATACGCGCCTTGCCGTCGAAGGCCAGGAAAACGATCTTTTTGCCGTCATGATCCCGCACGGCGGCGGCGGGTACAAATGCCCCCGATGGCTGAGTGCTGGCGGCCTTCGGCTGATCCGCGAGAAACCTCACCGTGGCGTTCATCTCCGGCCGCAGGAACACGTCGGGATATTTGGCCGGATTCAATACCTGTACCTTCACTTGCACCGTGGCTTTCTGCCGATTGGCCTCGGGAGAAATCTGTGCAATTTCGCCATCGTAGGTCTTGTCGGGATAAGTATCGGTGGTGACGATACCTTTCTGTTTCGGACTGAGCCTGGCAAAGTCCGCCTGGGCGATGTCGAGCTCAACCTGGAGATCGTTCAAATCCGCCAGCGACACTACCGATCCCTGTGGTCCGCCCGCCGCTGCGCTGGCAAACTGCGCCGTAATTAACTCGCCCTTTTCCGCGGTGCGATCAAGAATCGTGCCCGTGACAGGCGCGCGGATCACGGTGGCATCGAGCTGTGATTTGGCATAATCCGCCAGCCCTTGCGCCTGGACCACCGACCCGCGGGCGCGGGCGATCTCCTCCGCCCGAGGCCCAATCTTCATCAGCTGAAATGCCTTCTCCAGCGAATCCACCCGCTGCTGATCGGAATCAAACTTCGCGGTTGCGTCGTCCAAGGCCTGACGGGAGACGACGCCTCCCGCCGAGAGTTCCTTGGTGCGGTCCAGCGTCAGTTTGTCATTCACCAGCGTCGCGCGAGCTTCATCCAGATTATGCTGCGCCTGCTGAATTTCCTCCGGCCGGGAGCCGTGCTCCAATTCGTCGAGATAAGCGCGAGCATTCTCCAGCGCGCCTTTCGCCTGTTCGTAGGAAGCGCGGAACTCCTCGTCCTCCAACCGCACCAGGACCTGTCCCTCTTTCACCTTGTCGCCTTTTTCCACACCGATCCACGCCAGGCGTCCGGTCACCTTGGAATTCACATTGATGGTGTGATGAGCCACGATATAGCCCGTGGCCGAAAGCACGGTGCCGCCGACGTCACTGCTCTCCGCCGCCGCGCGCACGACCTCGACCTCCGGCGCATCGCGGAACATGACCCGATAGGCCAGCGCGGACAAGCTCAATACGCCCACGACCACGATTCCAATCACGATGTAGCGGCGCGCCCATGCGGGCGGTTCACCGTTGCTCGTGCCGCGCTCCGTGCGGTCGATTCGCAAGCTCTGCAGGTCTTCGTGTTTTGCGTCAATCGGCATAAGTATGGATACGGAAAACCGGAAGCTAGTTTCCCCAAAACCTCAAATCAACCTCGCAATGCCGTGAGGATATTTTGTCGTGCGGCGTGCCAGGCGGGGAACAGCCCACCGAATAGTCCCATGGCCAGGGCGAACAGAATTGCATATGCGGCCACCAGTGGCGTAATTTGCAGGCTGAACACCACTTCGCTGAATGTCACCGCATTCGAGGTTCCGGTTTGCAGGCCATTAAACGGAAGCATCAGCAAAATCCCCGCCAGCGCTCCTAGCATCGCCAACAACAAGGATTCCAGAACAAACGAAGTCAAAATCGCAGGACGGGAAAATCCCAGCACCCGCAAGGTTGCAATCTCTCGCCCGCGATAGGCCACGGCCGCGTACATGGTATTCATCGCGGCAAAACTCGACCCGATTGCCATGATGATCGCAACCACGATGCCGATGTATTTGATCGGAGCGCCCGAACTGGTCTGCTTTGCGTAATAATCCGTCTCCAACATTCCTTCGAGTTTGAGCCGCTGATCATCACTGACGCGGTTCTTCAGGGCATCGGCGGCAATAGGATCGGTAGCGCGCAAGTAGGCCGACGAAAAGCCGCCCTGCCGATCGAAGTCCGAGGCCATCTGATTTACATCGGACCAGATCTCGGATTCATAGGCCGACCCCCCCGCGTCAAACACGCCCACCACCTTCCAGGAGCCTTTGCCGAACTCGATGGTGTCGCCAATGTTTGCATGCGAAAAGCGCGAGCGAATCGACTTGCTCACCACCACCTCGCGTTGACCAGTCTGAAACCAGCGTCCCTCGATCAGCTTTGCGCCGGGACGAAGCTCCAATCCATCCGGCATCATGCCGCGGACCGTAACGTTCACTTCCCCCGTGCCATCTTTACGCGGAAGCACGATTACCACCACCCACTCGCCGGAGACCATCGGCTCCCCGTGACTATCTTTCGCGATGCCGGGCAGAACCTTGAGAGTTGGAAACAGGGCTGCGTCAAAACCTCCGGACAACTCCGCCTCCGATCCTTTGCGCAGCACCAGCACATTCAGCGGATTGCCGCTCGAGACGAAAGCCTTCTGCAGTCCCGCCAGCAGCGCCATGAGAAAGATTGCCGTGGTCACAGTGAGCGCTATGCCGAGCGCAGTCATGACGGTGAGACCTTTTCGGAGCTTCAAATTGCGGACGTTATAGCTGATCGGTATCGCCATAATTTAACTCTCGACTCAGCCGGCATGCTCAGCCGGTCTACTCAACCGATGTGGCGCAGGCCCTCCACAATATTGGTACGCGACGCGTTATATGCCGGCAGACAGCCACTGATGAATCCTACGGTTGCCGCTACCAGCAGGGACACCAGCATCGTCGGAAGTGTAACCTTCATTTCCGCTGGAATTCCGATCGCGACTGGCGAATGTGTCAACCACCGTATCAGCAGGGTTGCTCCCAAAACTCCGAGGATTCCACCTGCCACTGACAGGGCTATGGCTTCGCCGACGATCATCGACAGCACACGCTGGCGCGTGAAGCCCAGCGTTTTAAGTACTGCAACTTCCCGCGTACGCGCGCGAATCGACATGGCCATAGTGTTCGCCGAGACCAGAAGAATCGCGAAAACCACCGCTCCACAGATGGTAAGAATGAACGCCTTCACATTTCCGAGAGACGACACGAACGAAAGCCGGAAAGCTTGCTGGCTCTCGGTCTTGGTATGCTGTGGCGCGTTGCGGAACATTTCATCGATCGCCTTAGAGACCGGCGCCACGTCACCTGGTGTTGCAACCTGCGTGATATACCATCCTGCCTGTCCCTTGAACCAGTCTACCGATTCTTCCAAGTACTTAGTGTTAAAATACAGCGCGCGAACTGGCGGATCGATGGTGTAGATGGCGCGGATCGTAACCTCGGGATGAACGGGGAAATAAGGACTCTGCAGGACCAGATGGTCACCGATCTTCCATCCAAATTTTTTTGCCAGTTCGATATCCACCATCGCTCCCGTGCGGTCACGTTGCCAGGCAAGTAACTGATCCGGAGGGACGATCTTGTCCGGCGCAACCTTCGGGTACTCATCTGGATCGGTAACCACCTGGGCGAAGGAGTTTGTGGCCCGGTCATCCTTATATACGTTTCCGAAATAAGTCATCGGAGCAACCGCAACTACGCCAGGGATAGTTCGAATCTTGTCGCGGTAATATGCCGGCAGAAAAAATGCCAGCGAAACCCGGTCGCGAGTGATGATGGTTTTCATCGCATTCGGGGGCCCCTGGTCGATGTAGAACGTGCGCCAGATCGACATCATCATCGTAAGCAACAGCAGCGAAAAACTGATGCTGAGCATGGTCAGCAGGCTGCGTCGCTTGTTACGAAACGTATTGCGCACCACAAATCCGCCTAACGTCATAATGTCATCCGATATGCCGCAACCCGTCCACAATATTGACCTGTGAAGCGTGATAGGAAGGAATCAGCGAACTTACCAGTCCCACCAATCCCGAGATGAACAGAGCCGCCGCCCACATGCTCGGCGTCACCTTCATGTTATAGAAGCTCATGTAAGGCGAATGGCTGACTGCGTAAATCAATAAGTAGGCCAGGCCTACGCCAATTACTCCGCCCGCCGCGGCCAGCGCGACGGCTTCGCTCACAAACAAACCCAACACGCTCTGCCGCGTAAATCCCAGAGTCTTCAGTACAGCCACTTCGCGCGTTCGCTCGCGGATCGACATCGCCATCGTGTTCGCGGAAACTAATAAGGTTGCAAACACCACGGCCGAACAAATCATCAGGATGAACGCCTTCACATTGCCCAGCATGGCAACAAACTCGAGGCCGAAAGCCTTTTCGCTCTCCGACTTCGTGGGCTGAGGAGAATTGCGGAACATATCATCCACAGCGCTTGCGATCTTGCTCACATCTCCTGGAGAAGCCGCAAGAATACTAAAAGTTCCTGCCTGGCCTTTGAACCATGAAACTGCCTCTTCCACGTACTTCGTATCGAAATAGACTGCCTTGTCGTCGGGATAAGAACTGAAAATCCCTCGCACGTAGAGTTCGAGATCGACAGGATAAATTGTGCCTTTCAAAACAATCCGATCACCCAGCTTCCAACCGTATTTCCTGGCCAGTGTGTCATCGACAATCACACCCTGCCGATCCCGCTGCCACGCGATCTGTTGCTCCTCGGGCATTCGTATATCCCGAAAAACTTTAAAAAACTCCTGCGGATCGGTGCCAAACTGCGCGAAGAAGTTCTCCGGCTTATCGTCCTTATAGATTCCGCCGAACCACGACACTGGAACCACGGCCACCACTCCCGGAACCGCGCGAATTTTCTCGCGATAAAACCCCGGCAAACTGAATGTCAAGGAAACCCGGTGGCGCACCACGAGCCTTTCAGCCGATTCCGCGCTTCCCTCATCGAGATAGAAAGCTCGCCAGATCGTCATCATGAGCGTCAGCAAAAGCAAAGAAAAAGCGATGCTAAGTACCGTAAGAATGCTGCGGCGCTTGTTGCGGAAGGCGTTCTTCGTGACAAATCGGGTCAGAGTCATGGCTGAACCCCGGGGTCAAAGCGGCATGCTGGACGGGCGGACCACCTTAGTCCAGCCAGGCCACAAGAATAAACGAAGGATAGCGCCGCCTACAACCGGTCGAACCGGAGGACAGCCTCCGCCACCGCACTTCTCTACAGCGTCGAACATATATTCGCCCCCAGAGTCTTATGCTCACCAGTGGAGATCGTCATCCAGCCTGCATGACAATTGTCATCCCGCGATTCGCCTCATGAAAGTTAAACGTTCCTGACAAGAAAAGGTCACGGCAAGCGCGCCCGCAAATGGATTGATTGGGGGCGCAGACCCCTTCGATCCTTAAGCTTTGGCCCGACGTATATTTCACGCCGTCTTTTCAGTACTTTGGTAACTCGAAGCCTTTTCTCGCGAGCGTTATCCTAACCATAACCTACCCCGGGTTCTGATACCCACGCAGCTTCTCAATCGAAACTGCGCGGCTTTTTTCTGGGATGAGGCATGGAGCAAATGTCCACAAAAATCGGCCACTTCGAAATTCTGAGTGAACTTTCAAAGTCTGCTACTGGGGCGGTCTACAAGGCGAACGATCCGCAGACCAGCCAAACCGTGGCGCTGAAGGCGATCCAGTTGTCGGCCTTCGGCGAACGCGCCGCCGACCTGGAGAAATGCCTCCTCGAAGAGGCCGAGACCACCAAGGTGTTGAGCCACTCGAACCTCACGCCCGTTTACGGCGCCGGAGAGATCGAAGGCCAATTCTGCGCTGCCATGGAGTACATACAGGGCAACAGCGTGGCGACCATGCTGACGCGCAAAGAAGGATTTTCCATATGGGACCTGCTCGATATCGGCAGGCAGGTCTGCAGTGGTCTCGATCACGCTCACTCCCACAAAGTTTTTCACTATAGCCTCGAGCCCGCCAAGATCATGTGCGGGTGGGATGGCACCGTCAGAGTCCTGGGATATGGCCTCTCCAGCGTGGGGAAGTTCACGGCGCAAATGCCGGAGGTTCCTTCCATCCTTCATTACATGTCCCCGGAACAGATTCGGGGCGAAGATATCGATGCGCGGTCGAATCTCTTCAGCCTTGGCGCACTGTTCTACGAAATGGTGACCGACCGCAAAGCCTTTGACCGTGAGGATTCCGAATCTCTGCGCCAGAGCATTCTCGAGAGCATGCCGGTGCCGCCGATGCACGTGAATCCCAAGCTTCACCCGCTGCTCAGCGATCTCATCATGAAAGCTCTTGCCAAGGATCCCGCCGGGCGCTACCAGAGCGGGAGAGAGTTGCTCGACGATCTGGAGAAATGTAAGGAATCCAAACCGCAAGCTGCGAAAGCTGCGGCGGCACCGGCGAAGGCCCCAGCGGTTGCGTCCCCAGTGAAAGCAGCGGCTCAAACCAAATTCGCCTCCGCACCGGCGACGCCGGCAGCGAAGAAACCGGCAGCTCCGCAGTCTCCAGTGGTATCGAAACCTTCAGCACCACAACCAGCGGTTGAGAAGCAGGAAGCCGCTCCTAAGGCTGCCGCCGCTGCGGCAGGTTGGGGAAGCACCGAGGCTGCGTCCTCCACGTCCGAATTCAGTGTGTCGAACCAGCACAGCGCCTCGCACGCACAAGAGCCGATCGAAGGCTCGCTGCCCACCGCTTCCATGTCGTCGTCGGTCCTCGATGAGCCCGCGGTAGAAGTTCCCGAGCACCCAAAAATTGCTGTCGATCCCATGATGGCGGAAGGCGGTCCATCCCGCGGCGGTGTGAGTTTCTCGGAGATGACCGAGCTGCCTCCGCTGAAGGAAATCTACATCGCGCCACCTCCGCCACCGCCAACGTTCGAGCAGCCAGCCGCGGCCGCACCGAACTTCCGGTCGAGCTCCGAGCCGGAGAAGCCGAAGGTTCAGCCTCGCGAAGTTGCGGAAAAGGCAATCAAGGAAATCAAAAACGTTCCACCCAGCCTGATGGTTTACTCCATCGCAGGTGCGGCCGTCGTGATTCTCATCATCGCCATCGTTCTTGTTCTGCACATCAACCATTTGAATAGCGACGACGATTTGGCTCACTCGGCTGGCGCTTCATCCGCCAGCCAGCCTGTGGATAGCCAATCTTCCGCTGCTACCCAGAGCGTGCAGCCGCAAGCCTCGCAGCCCGCTGTACCGGCTGAGCAGCAGGCCTCTGAACCGGTGGCTGAAGCGGAACCGGCCCCCACTCACGCGGCTGGTGCAGTCGCGAGAGGCAGGAACGGCAAGAGGAAGGCAGCTGCACCCGCCACGCCTGTCATTGTCCCCGGGCAGGTGGCTATTGATTCCACGCCGCAGGGAGCTCAAGTCCAGCTCGATGGAAAAACCGACCCCTCATGGGTTACACCTTTCACTCTTTCCGGCCTCCAGCCCGGCCAGCATACGGTTACGGTCAGCAAGGCGGGTTACTCCACCGATACTCGCAACGTCGAAGTGCCTTCGGGAGGGAAGTCGTTTGTTGTGAGCCACCTCAGCCAGCTTATGGCGACGCTTTCCGTCAGCAGTACGCCCCCCGGCGCCAATGTGTATATCGACGGCAGAGATACGGGCAAGCTCACGCCTGCGCAAGTCTCAGTGGATAAAGGTCAGCACGTTGTTCTAGTGCGCAAGCAGGGTTACATCGATGAGACGACCAGCGCGCAGTTCGTTCTCGCCCAGACGGTCAGCTTCTCGCCCACGCTGCGCTCGCTCGGCAATGTCGACGACATCAAGACCGTCGGCAAAATTGGCAAGTTATTTGGTGGCAAGGCAGCTCAGGGAATGGCCACAGTCAGCGTCAAGACCCAGCCCAAAGGTGCACAGGTAGCCGTCAACCAGCACATGCTCGACAAGGGCTCGCCAGTCGATGTCATGCTTGACCCCGGTAACTACGTCGTCGACATTACTCTTACCGGATACGCGCCTATTCACAAAGTCATCTCCGTGGATAAAGGTGGTAAAGCTGTAATCGACGAGGTCATGCAGCGCGAGCAGTAGAAGGAGGATAGCCGCGCCGAGGTGTTGGGGAGGGTGATCTCCTCGATCTCCCTCCCTGAAGTGCAAAATTCACCTGCCATTTACATTTGTCATTCCCCACCTTGTTAGACTTTCGTCTTCGCCGTATCTCCGTCGCTTTCTCCAGCGTTTTATTCCGCGGAATGAATCATGCGTTTTGATCGTCTTGTCAGATTTTTTGTGTTCGCGTTCTGCCTAACCGGACCGGTTTTTCTGCTTCGCGCCAGTTCTCCGGCGCAGACCAAATCGGACGACGTTTGCTTCCGTGGAGCTTTAGGCAGCGCGGTGCCCGAACCGGAAGACTTGCGCAGTAAGAATGGCGAGCTGAGAATCGAGCTTGCTTTCCGCAGCTCCGTGGATTCTCAGGGACAGACTCGTTACTGCTACATCGACAAGGAGGGCAATCAGTCGCCAACACTGCGGGTCAGACCCGGCGATCGCTTGACCTTGATGCTCCGCAATGAGCTTCCTGCTTCCTCTGATGCTGGAGTCCACAAGATGGCGGGACACGCCAGTCTGGCGGCACACAATTGCGCGGGCGGCCAGATGACAGCGACTTCAACCAACCTGCATTTCCACGGGCTTCTCGTTCCCCCGGTTTGTCACCAGGACGACACGCTAAAAACGTTAGTGCAGCCTTCCTCTCCGCCCTTCGAATACAGTTTTCAGATTCCGGCTAATCAGCCCCCGGGTCTGTATTGGTACCATCCCCATGTTCACGGTTTCAGCAAGGCGCAAGTGCTGGGCGGAGCTTCTGGCGCGCTGATTGTCGAAGGGATAGAGACCGTTAACAGTGAGGTGTCGGGTTTGCCGGAACGTGTGCTGATCATTCGTGACCAGGAGTTGGTAAATCCCGATGCCGCGCCGGTGCAAACGGACTCCATGCCTGCGCCACAAGTCTTGCGGGATGCCGAGGGAGACATTCTTAACAACGGGACGGGCACAGGAAAACCGGCCAAGGATCTATCCATCAATTTCGTTCCGGTTCCTTATCCCCAGTATCCGCCGGCGATCATCACGATGAAGCCGCTGGAGAAACAACTATGGAGAGTGTTGAACGCCTCGGCGATCACTTACTTGGACTTGCAGGTTCTGGTTAAGGACACGGCGCAAATGGTGGGGGTGGTCGCTCTGGATGGGGTTCCGGTGAATGAGAACGGAAACCACGATCAACAAATTGTGATGAAAAGGCACGTCTTAATTCCGCCGGCGGGTCGCGCGGAGTTTATCGTGAGGGGTCCTAAAGAAGGCACGCAAGCCAGTTTGGTGACGAGAACCGTCGACAGCGGTCCCGCTGGCGAGAACGATCCTACCCGCCCCTTGGCTACTATCGTGAGCAGTGCCGACGCGCCGGAGCCGCGTTCACACCTGTCATCTTCCCCCGCAACATTGACTCCGGGGCGCAGTGTGCCGCTGAAAGAGGTGGCGCCCGTACGCGAGCGCAAGCTTTACTTCTCTGAGAAGCCGCAAGACCCGAAGGATCCGAACAGCCCGACCGTGTTTTTCCTTACCGTCGAAGGGAAAACTCCAGCACCGTTCGATCCAAACGCGGATCCCAACATCGTCGCGACGCAAGGCGATGTGGAAGATTGGATTATCGAAAACCGGTCGCAAGAGTTACATGATTTCCATATCCATCAATTGCATTTTCAGTTGCTGGAATGGAACGGCGTACCGGTCGATGAGCCCTATCTCAGGGATACAATCAATGTGGCGTACTGGGATGGCCACAGCCCGGTATACCCCAGCGTCAAGCTGCGTATGGACTTCCGCGATCCCAGCATAGTCGGGACCTTTCCCTATCACTGCCATCTGCTGGAACACCAGGACGGCGGAATGATGGGAACGATCCGGGTTGACGCTCCAGACACGAGAACCCAATCGACCACGAAATCCACAGCCACGCACATCTCGCCGTAAATGTTTACAGAAATTTTATTTTTCAGTCATCTCTGCGTAAGACTCGCCGCGTAAGTTCTTCCAACATTGTGTCCTTGGGGTTCGTTGCAGGTGTGCGTGGGCGTGCGTCAATCCCTGACCACGAAGCTGAGTCTCAACCAATCGAGGAGGATCACCGATGATCGGTAAGCGTTTTCGCAGCATAGCGACGGTTTTGTGCGCCGTATGCATGACCATTAACCCTTTTGTCGATGCGTGGGCGGCGAACAAGCCGAATCCCGCTGAGAGTTATCCCACAACTACTCCCATCAAGCACCTCGTTGTGATCTTTGGGGAAAACATTTCCTTTGACCACTACTTCGCCACCTATCCGAACGCTACAAATCCTCCTAGCGAGCCACAGTTCACCGCGCTCCCGAACACGCCGCGCGTGAACAATTTGTTGAGTGGGGGGTTGCTTACGGAAAATCCCAACTCGGTGCAGCCGTTTCGTCTCGACCGAAGCCAGGCTGTGACCTGCGACCAAAATCATGCCTACACTCCCGAGCAACAGGCGTTCGACATGGGGGCGATGGACATGTTTCCGCAGTTTACCGGCGCCGGCGGCAGCACCTGCGACTACGGCCACGGCACCGGGCTGGTGATGGGCTATTACGACGGCAATACCGTAACCGCCATGTGGAATTACGCGCAGCACTACGCGTTGAGCGACAACTCCTACAACACGCAGTTTGGTCCTTCCGCGCCGGGCGCGATTAACGTGATCAGCGGTAACACAGCCAATGTGCAGTATGTTAGCGGAGGCTCCACCGTTGGTATTATCGCCGGCGGCGGCACCTCGGGCGCTCTTCTCGGCGATGCCCGGCCCGCGGGGGACGATTGCAATCCCACCGGAAAAACCTATGTCAGCTTTCCTGCCGGTACCACTAACATCGGCGATCTGCTGAACAATGCTGGCTTCACATGGGGGTGGTTCCAGGGCGGTTTCGGAGCCACCAGTTTCACCAACGGAATCGCTACTTGCGCCGCAGCCAGTGTAGGGTTGGCGGGTACGACAGCTGACTACGTTGCGCACCACGAACCATTCCAGTTTTACCCCGAAACGGCCAATCCCCATCACTTGCCGCCCAGCTCCAGCGCGGCAATCGGCACCACGGATCAGGCAAACCATCAGTACGATCTGTCCGACTTCTTTACTGCCCTGGATGCCGGCCAGTTGCCCGCTGTGACTTACCTCAAAGCGAAGGCGGTGTACGATGGCCATCCCGGCTACTCCGACCCGCTCGACGAGCAGACTTTCCTAGTCAACACCATCAATGCGATCCAAGCCAGCCCGTCTTGGAAGGATACGGCCATTGTCATCGCCTACGACGATTCCGATGGTTGGTACGACCACCAGATGGATCCCTTGGTCAACCAGTCGCAGAGCGCTACCGACGATCAATTGACTGGAGCGGGTCTCTGCGGCAGCAATACTGCAGCCACCACGCAAGGCCGCTGCGGATATGGTCCGCGGACACCGCTTTTGGTGATCTCGCCGTATGCGAGGCAGAACTATGTCGATCACCAGATCACCGACCAGTCGTCGATCGTCCAATTCATTGAGACGAATTGGAATCTGCCCTCGATCGGCAACGGATCATCAGATGTGAAGGCGGGTTCGCTAAACGGTATGTTTGACTTCACCAGCGGCAAGAAAGCGCCGAAGCTCTTACTTGATCCCACGACGGGCGAGATCGACTAGCCTGTAACAGCTCATCCAAACTGAAAGTTGTTTCAACGAACGGGCCACGCTGATGGAAGGCGTGGCCTCGTTCGTTTTGGGATCTGCTGAATTGCCGGTCCGTGTCCTACGCCTAATCCATAATCCCTGTCCGCAACCCAACCCGGCTTAAGCCCGCATGCATCTTACAAAATTGTCTCCACGCCTCAAGCAAGCGAAAATCGGTTTACAATTGGCTACTCACTTTCAAGCCTGAATTCTGAAGTTTGGCTTAGCAGAATTGTGTGCAAACGAAATTGTCGACATTCGATTAAAGGAATGGTGCCCATGGTGTTGGTTAGAACTTTCTTCCGCCACGTACCGCGGATTTGCGTTGCGTCTGCTTCGCTGTTCTTGGTCGTGATGTGTGCGCTTCCGCTGCTCGCTCAAACGACGATTTCTACCGGCAGCATTCAAGGTTTGGTCACCGACCCTTCGGGCGCCGTGGTGAGTGGCGCAAAGATATCCATCAGCAATAAGGCCACGGGCCGCGTGATTATCGCCAAATCCACGTCTGCGGGAGCCTACACCTCAGGGGCGTTGACTCCCGGCGATTACACGTTGCGAGTGGAAGCCTCGGGCTTCAAGACCTCGGAGATTGCAGTGACGGTACAGGTAGGCGTGACTGCTTCGGGGAACGTGAAACTGCAGCTCGGCCAAGCTACCCAGGTGGTGGAGGTGCAGGGTACCGAGATCGCAGTGAACACGCAGCAGGCCACCGTGCAGGGTGTGCTGACTACTGAGCAGATTGAGAATCTTCCCATCAACGGCCGGAATTTTCTCGACCTCGCGCAGCTCGAGCCGGGAGTTCAGATCCAAGACGGCGGAAATTTCGATCCCACCAAGAACGGCTTCTCGTCTATTTCATTCGGCGGCCGTTTTGGCCGTACCGCCCGCATCGAAGTGGATGGACTCGACATCAGCGACGAGACCGTAGGCACGACCACGCAGAATGTGCCTGCCAGCGGCATTCAGGAATTTCAGATCCAGCAATCCTCGCTCGATCTTTCTACCGAACTCACTTCTTCCGGTTCAGTAAACGTGACCACCAAATCAGGGACGAATAAATATCACGGCGAGGGATACTACGCCTTCCGTGATCAGATGCTGGACGCCAATCTGCCAGGTGGCAGCGACAATTACTTTCAGCGCAATCAATACGGCGGCAACTTTGGCGGCCCTATCCTGAAAGACAAGTTATTTTTCTTCCTGGATATCGAGCGGACGAAACAGGATCTACTCAATCCAGTGCTGTCGAGCGGCCCATTTTCCTCGATCATCGGCAGTTACAACTCGCCCTTTCGCGAGGTGGAAGGCCTCGGACGCATCGACTGGCAGATCAACAATAATTACAAGTTTTTCTACCGCTTCTCTTACGATCAAAACCACAGCGTGCTGGCCATCATCCCGAATAGCTTCCAGCCCTTCGGCAATGTCAATCACACTCCGGTCCACGCCATCGGACTGGACTTCAATACCGGGCCGTACACGCACAGCATTCGCTTCGGCTACACCAAATTCCGCAATGGAATCGTGGACGCCACGGCGGGAAGCAGCATCTTCAACCCGCTCCCCAATATTGAGTTGGCCATCGGCAGCGATCCCGATTGTTTGACTTCCGGAGCAGACTCGTTTTGCTCGGGTCCAAGCTTTCTGGCGCCGCAGCAAACTTACCAATCCGATCACCAGATCAAGTATGACGGCAGCCGGGCGCTCGGCGCGCACATCATTCGCTACGGCGGAGGATTTAACCACATCTTCGGCGGAGGTTTTGCCAGCTTCCTGGCGCTGGCCCCGGCAGTTGGATCGCCGCTGAACAGCGCAACCCAAGCCTTCGCTGGCAGTTCGTGCGGAGCGAACACTCCATGCTTTCCGGGCGGCGCAGCCAATCCGCTGAACTATCCGGTGACCAGCGTATCTCTGGGAAATGGACAGGGCTTCGACTCGGAAATTCCGGCTTTCGGATTCCCCGCCGGCGGGAGTGGGCCGGATAATCGGATTTCGCTCTACATTGGGGATGCCTGGAAATTGAGACCGAACTTTACTCTCACCTACGGCCTGCGTTACGTACGCGATTCCGGACGCACCGACAGCGACCTGGGGCCAATCTCAGCGTTGAACCAGTTCGATAATCAGTATTATTCCTTCCTGGGGAATCGCGTGCACCAGCCCAACGCGAACTTTGCACCACAAGCAGGTCTGGCCTGGGATCCGTCTGGAAAAGGCAAAACGGTATTTCGCGCCGGAATTGGACTTTTCTATGAGAATTCGATCTGGAACAACATAGAATTCGACCGGCCAGCTCGCCTGCAAAAGGGGCTATTCCTAGCTGATACTACGGTTTGCTCAAATGGCAGTCCGGTGCCGCTAACCTTGCCGACGGGCACGACGGTCACCCCGACGTTTTGTGGCCAGCCGATAGGAAGTGCAGCCAGCCAAATCGCTGCTCTTCAGGCGCAGTATCAAGCGTCAACGCTGGCAGCTGGTCCAGCGAGTAACCCCTCATTCATCGGTACAACGTTGACGGACGGACTGGACGCCACCGGCACGGACTTGTTGGCACCGAACTACGTCAGCCCCCGCTCTTTGCAAATCAACGCTGGCCTGCAGCATGAGATACGGCCGGGAATGGTGCTTACGATGGATTATCTGCGCAACATCGAGACCCACACGCTGCTTGCGATTGATACGAACCATGTTGGGGATGCGCGGTTCTTCAATTTAGCGAATGCCGAGGCGGCAATTGTAGCGACGAATCAGCAGTTTCCCGGGTGTCCGGCCGCATTCGATCCGGCCTCGATCAACTGCGCCATCGGCAAAGGCGCAACCATGGCCAATTACGCCGCGAACGGGCTCGATTCCGGCTACTCGCTCTGCGGAGGATTCCCGTGCCCGACGGCAGCGTTCCCCGGCATTAACCAGAATCTCGGTGCCAACCAGATGCTGTTTCCTATCGGCTACGCGAAGAATAGCGCGCTGCAGGTATCACTGAAGCAGCACCTGGATCATCCGTTTAGTGCGGTAAGAAATTTTGACCTACAAGCGTCCTATCAATTGGAGCGCTACATCGCGTCGGCGACCGACAATGACTTCGTCACCATCGCGACGGACTTTAACAGCCCGCAGCATTTCTTAGGGCCGAACGGGCTTGATCGCAAGCATCAGATCTCTTTCGGCGGCACCATGGACTTCCCTTTTCACTTCCGCCTGGGCATGATCGGCCACTTTTACAGTCCTCTACCGGTCACGCTCACTCTGAGTCCGTCCGGAAATGCCGGCGGCATCTTCCAGACTGATGTTACCGGCGACGGTACGGGCGATGGCAGCTTTGCCTCCAACGGTTCTCTAGGCGATGTGCTTCCTGGCACCAACGTCGGCTCGTTTGGACACGGCGTCGATCAATACAACATCGACAATGTAATCACCAACTACAATCACAATTTTGCCGGTCAGCCGACTCCTGCAGGGCAAACGCTGATCAATAGTGGCTTGTTCACTCTCGGACAATTGCAGTCCCTGCAGGGAGTGCAACAGGTTATTCCCGCGGCTCCCTACGACGAGGCTGGCATGGGCTGGTTGCGCGCCTTCGACGTGAGTTTGAATTGGATCTACAAATTCAAAGAGAGATTCCAGGTGGAACCGGGAGTTTCGTTCTTTAACGTGATGAATCTTTCGAATTTTGACGGACCGAATAATCCGCTCAGCGGTGTTTTAAATGGATCGCCGGGGTCGGTGAATGGTACATCCGGAGAGCAGCCCAGCAGCAACCGCCTGGGACTTGGTTCGGGCGTTTTCGCGTTAGGTTCTCCGCGCGTGATCGAATTCTCGCTGAAACTGAGTTTTTGATTCGAAGGAGCGCGCTCGCGAGCTACCGCGGCAGTTTAAAGCTCACCGTAATCTGCGTCTGCATCTCCACCGGAGAACCATCGAGCAGGTAAGGCTTGTACTTCCACTGCTTCACGGCATCTACAGCAGCGTGCGCCAGATTCGCATCTCCGCTGAGAACCTTCACCGCGGAAATGTCACCCGTTTTTGAAATCGTTGCCAGCAATTGCACCGGTCCTTCAATGTGCATGCGCAATGCATTGGCGGGATAGGTAGGGGCAGCCTTCTTGATGAGAAGTCCCTGTGAAACGCCCTGCGAGACGTTCACTGTCTGCAGCACCGGAGCCGGACCGCTGTTGGCACCACCCATCAGATTTGGAAGCGGTCCGCCATTCCCCGCTGGAGCAATCGCAATGCTCGGCGCTGGAGCATCACTCGGCGGTACAGCCTTTTCAGCCACTGGTTGCGAGCCGCCATTCTTGATGACAATGGGTTGCGCCGGGGCTACCGTGGCTGGAGTCTTGTTTGTCGCCACCAGCGAGGCCGCAGGTTTGGAGGAGCCTGCCGCCCCAGACTTGGCCTTGCTTGGATGATCCTGTTTGTTCTCTATGCTAGGAGTTGCCACTGCAGCGGAGGAATCCTCTGCTGGCTCGGTTGTTGGTTCGGCCACCGTAGCGCTCGGACCTGTAGGTGCACCTGAAGCGGGAGTGGCCGCGGTAGAAGATTCAGCGGCAGGCTGCGCGACCGGCGTGCTTGGTGCTGATTGAGGAACGGCCAGAGTAGCGGTAGCCGGCCGGGTAGTCACAGCCGGGGATGAACTCGCGGATCCTTTTGGATGGCCCCATTGTGTCCACGCGAAATATCCACCACCAGCTATCAACACAATCAACACTACAACCAGTAGAATCTTCTTGCTTCCCGTGCTGGCGGATTTCTCCCCGCTTTGTACTGCACCGCCAAAGGTAAACGAAGGCGCAGGTAAGGCCACTTCCTCGATTGGGGCACTGCTGGCGCTGGCAGCGATTTTCTCAGCTGGTTTCTCGGGCTCGGAAATCGGGATCGAAGGAGTTTCTTTCGTAGAGACGAGCGGTTTCGCCTCTCGGGCCGGAGCCGCAGCACTGGCGGAACCCGCGGATGTTGTTACTGAGAATGGCGCACTCGAAGCTGCAGTTGGCTCCTGCTTGCCGAGAATCATTTCCGGCTCAGGCTCATGGGCAGCGGGCGGTATGATCTTCGCCGCGGCCGCTGGAACCTTGGAGGCGGTGATCGACGGCACTGGAACTTGCTTTGGAACCGGAAGCGCCGACTCTGTCAATTCCGCAGCTTCGGTAATCTCGCTGGAAGCGGAGGCGACAAAGCTTGGCTGCGGCGTCTGCCTCGGCTTCGGAGCGGGCGCTGGCACCGGCACCGGGGGAACCGCTGCTGGGCGCGGAGTTGCAGCGCTTGAGATAGGCTGCACTGGTCTTGGTGGTGCTGGAGCAGTCGTAGGCTTCGCCGGTGCGGGCGCCGCGGCAGCGGCCGGTTTTGCTGCATCGCCCTTGCGCAGCAGCCCTCGGGCGACTCTTAATGTGCCCTTCGCCTGCTCTACATTGATGGGCTTGGTGAGAACCAGGTTTGCGCCGATACGGAATGCCTTCGCTACCCCCGCTTGTCCCTCGACCACTGCGACCGCCAAAGCCGACTGATTGTTGGGCGAATTGCGCGCACTCTTGAAAAGCAAGGTCGCGTTTTGCTCATTGTCGCAGTCCACTACGACTGCATCAAAACGCTCGCCCATCAACTTTTTCACCGCGGCAAAAGGCTCGGTACAGGGAACCACACTGAAGTCCAACTCGCTCAGAACCTGCGTCACGGTGCGAGCCGTCTTCTCATCGGGACAAAAGAGGAGTGCTTGGTAACCCATATTAGGTTCATCGTAGGTACACCCGTAAGCCGCATCAAGTTACGGTGGTAATTCCAGTTAGGCCGCTTTGGGCTTGCCAGACACGAGTTTTAGGGCTTGTACCACCAGGTTGTTTCAACGCATAAAATGCAGTGGAATGCGCATCCCACTCTGGCTCAAAGTTACCTGGACTGCTTGTGTGATCCTGTGGATCCCTCTGTACTGGCGGCAATATGGTCTGCAGAATTTTCTTTTCTTCTGCGATCTCGGAAATTTCTTGATTGCTGCAGGTCTTTGGTTGGAAAGTCCGCTGATATTTTCCTGGCAAGCAAGCAGCCTGCTGCTGTTCCAGACTCTATTCACCGTCGATCTTGCAGGAGCTCTAGTGAGTCGGCGGCACTTGATCGGCGGCACGGAGTATATGTTCGATCCGCATATTCCGTTGACAATTCGTCTGTTGAGTTTGTTTCACGTCGTTACGCCGCCACTGCTATTGTGGGCGATTTGGCGGTTAGGTTACGACCAGAGAGGTTGGAAATACCAGACACTGACTGCGTGGATCGTAATTCCGATTAACTATTTCTGGCGTCCACAATATGACGTGAACTGGGCCCGCGGGCCTCTCTTTCACGAACAGCACGTCGTTCCGGGGTTCTTGTATTTGTTAGCGTACCTGACGATCGTTCCCGCCGCCGTGTATTTTCCTACGCACCGTTTTCTTCTTTGGTTGACGCAGCGCTGGCGTGCAAAGCTCTAACGATTCTTCTCCGCCTCTCGATTCTGGTCGTAGGGACCTGCGGAAGCCCGCGGCCCGTCTTGGCTCGAGTCGCTCAATCGTTTGAGAGCAGCCTTAGCCTTGTCTTTGTCGGATCCCGAATCCTGGCTCAAATAGAGTGTTTGCGACGGAGATGCGAGGCTGGCTCCGGAATCTTCCACCAGATTCATGATGTGCAGCAGCACGTCTTCCCGGACAGCGGCAAATTCGTCGAAGTCCCGCGTGAGTATGTAACAAACCAGTTCTACATTAAGTGCGGCGGCGCCGAGTTCAATCAGTCGCACGCGAACGGTATTTTTTTCGATCTTCGGATTGATGCTTAGCACTCGGCGGATTTCGGCAATCACCGAGCGCAGACGATCGGCCGAGGTATCAAGGTGCAGGCCCAATACCGCCTTGAAAAGCATTTTATCGCGGCGGCTCAGATTCTCGACGTTGATGGTCGCCACTGTGCCATTGGGAATCGCCAATAGCGTCCGCTCTTCGGTGCGCACGCGAGTGGAGCGCAGGCCGATATCCTCGACTGTCCCCGTGCGGTCGCCGAACTTGCAAACGTCCCCGACGCGAATGACTTCATCGCCCAAGACAGAAACGCCGCCGAATAAGTTCGCGATCGTCTGTTGTGCGCCAAAGCCAACGGCCAGGGTCCCGATGCCGACGCCTGCCAGCGCTGTACTCAGATTGAAGCCCAAAACACCCAGGACAAAGAAGATGGCCATGACAACGACCACCGCTTTGATAATGCGCTCCCCCAGCAACATGAGGGATCCGGTGCCTGAGTGGCCACGGGCGAGAGCCTGGTTGCGCACGCGCTGCAAAAACCAGCGAATTACGCGCCACAGAATCCAGTTGGCGCCGATAATGCTCGCGACCTCGATGAACTGGTAGTAATAGTGCCGCTGCAGTAGCGGCATCCCGAGGAAGCGTTCCAGAATTCGGTGAATGGCAGTCCCGACGAGCAACCAGGCCGGACCGGAAACCGAGCGCGATTCCAGTTCAGCATGGCCGTGTCTCCGTGCCCACCAGCGCACGGGGATTTGCAGCACCACGAGGAGCAGCCACGCTGCACCCGCGGCAACGGGAATCATCAGCACCAGAGCCAGCCATTGCCACACTGGCATGCCCGCTAGATCATGCTTCACCAGCCATTGGGGCAAACGCGTTTCTACCTGCCGCGCCTGAACCTGGTCATAGAGTTCGGGGACTTTCGCCAGGGTGTCAGAGGAAATGAGCCAGATCTTACCAGCGCTGGGATCGGAGACCCGGACCAGCTCAAGCTCTGTCTCAACATCGCCAGACGACATGGTTCCATACCTCTGGCGACCGGGCGGAACACCTTCCTGGGGTGCGCCTTCAGGCTGAGTGCTCAAATTCTTCAGGCTCCCGGAATATGACCGGTCCATCACCTCTTTCAGATCCTGCGCCACGGTTTCGCCTTCGGTCTGGCGTCGCGAGGCGCTCATCTGGAGGTATTGCGCTGCGATGCTGTAGTTGCCCGCTTGCGCTGCCTGCAAGAATCCGAAGACCGTTCCATAGGGCGTGTCGCGCCCCAGCGGGTCCGCCGGAGTCTTGGAGGAATTGCTGGCCGGCGCGGGCGATTGCAGAAGTTGGCTGAGCGCGCTCTGGGCCGAGACAGGTAAACACGCCGCGAGGCTAAAGACGAAAAAGACAATTCCTCTAAAGAATTTGGACATGGGTTTCTTTCGCGCCCCGGCGCGGTGCGGGCAGCCGGAGTGCGGCGGATGCGCAACTTCGGCAAGTGAGATTTTATTGTAGCGGAACTGGCTTGCTGCGGATTGCGTAGCGCAATGTTTTTCGCTGACGCGGAGACTCAGATGCGGCAGGCGCTTCGTTCGCGATCGAAATCCGGATTATCCGCGCTTGGGCCGGTACACATCAGTGCTGGTGCCGTAGAAGACCTCCGCGGAATTCATCACGGTCTCTGAGAGCGTGGGGTGGGGATGGATTGTCATTGCCACATCGCTGGCCAGCGCACACATTTCGATAGCGAGAACGCCCTCCGCGATCAGTTCACCAGCGCCAACGCCGACGATGCCCACGCCCAGCACACGCTCCGTCTGTGGATCTACGATCAGCTTCGTCACTCCCTCAGGACGGTCGAGCGTAATGGCGCGGCCCGACGCTCCCCAGGGAAATTTCGCGACTTTGATTTCGCGACTTTCTTTTTCCGCTTGAGTTTCGGTGAGACCGCACCAGGCAACTTCCGGATCGGTGAAAACAACCGCCGGAATCGCGTTGGGCTCGAAGGCGACCTTGTGTCCAGCGATGGCTTCTGCCGCGACTCGGCCTTCGTGCATCGCCTTGTGCGCCAGCATGGGCTCACCCACCACGTCGCCGATGGCAAAGATGGACGGGTCAGCCGTCTGTAGCTGTTTGTTCACATCGATAAACCCGCGCGAGTTTACCTTCACCTGCGTCTTTTCAAGGCCGGGTATTTCTGAATTCGGCTTGCGCCCTACCGATACAAGAACGCGATCAAAAACTTTTTCGCGATCTTTTTCTGGTATGGATGCGCCCTCAAACGCAGCACGGATTCCAATGCCTTCCTCTTTGAGTGAGGCGACAGTCGTATTCAGCAGAATCGACTCGAACATTCTCTCTAAGCGCTTGTGCAGCGGAAGGACCAGATCGCGATCCGCCCCGGGGAGCAGACCGGGCAGCATCTCCACTACGGTTACGCGCGTACCCAGCGCGGCATAGACCGAGCCAAGTTCCAGCCCGATATATCCGCCGCCAACCACCAGAAGACTGCCCGGGATGTCTTCGAGGTTGAGAGCTCCAGTCGAATCCATGAGCCGCGGCGAATCCAATTTAAGAGCTGGGATAATGGCCGGACGCGAACCAGTGGCGAGAATGATGCGATCAAAGCCGAGAATCGCTTCGGTCGAATCCTCTTTACGCACTCGCAGTGTAGTGGAATTCTCAAACGCTGCACGGCCCTGGATGTATTCCACGTGGCGTTGCTTGGAGAGCTGCCCCAGTCCGCCAGTAAGCCTTTTAACAATGCCTTCCTTCCATGTCCGCAGTCGTGCCAGGTCGACCTTCGCGGGAGGAAATTCGATGCCCCAATTTTTTGCCCGCTGCGACTCCTCAATTAACTTGGCGACATGAAGAAGCGCTTTCGAAGGGATGCAGCCGCGGTAAAGGCAAACTCCGCCAGGATTCACCTCAGGATCGATAAGCGTGACCTGCATGCCCAGATCGGCGGCGAGGAAGGCCGCGGCGTATCCACCCGGCCCGCCACCGACGACCGCGATTCGAAGCTTCTGATTCACTTCCGGATTTACAGCGTGATCTTGATGGAGAGTTTCGTTCATGAAATGACTTTCGTTGGGATTTTCGCTCTCTCGCCGTCGCTATCCTTGAACGGAAAGCAGGAAGGGTTGCTCGAAGGCCTCCGCGACCCAACGCAGAAAACGCGCCGCGTCCGCGCCATCAATCAAACGATGATCGTAGGAGAGCGAGAGCGGCAAGATCAGCCGCGGCTCGAACTTTCCTCCAATCCATTCCGGTTCCATGCGCGACCGTGAAAGGCCAAGAATGGCGACTTCAGGATGATTGACGATCGGAGTAAACGCCGTGCCTCCGATGCCGCCCAGGTTGGTGATGGTAAACGTACCGCCTTCCATGTCGGTGACCGTGATCTTCTTGTCGCGCGCCTTCTGCGAGAGTTGTGACAGCTCGACGGCGAGTTCGACGATATTTTTCTTGTCCACGTCGCGAATCACGGGAACCAGCAGGCCGCGATCGGTATCTGCGGCAACGCCGATATGGATGTACTGCTTGTAAATAATTTCTTCCTTCTCCATATCGATGGTTGCGTTGAACTGTGGAAATACTTTGAGAGCTGCGGCGCAGACTTTCAGGGCAATCGCGGTCACCGTCATCTTGCCGCCGGCTTGTTCGGCCTTAGGAGCGAACCGTGCCCGCAAATGTTCAAGTTCGGTGATATCAGCGCGGTCGTGCTGCGTGACGTGGGGAATCGTGTTCCACGATTCCGCGACATGTTCGGCGGTCTTGCGGCGCACTCCGCGCATGGACACGCGCTCAATTTTTCCCCACTTGGTGAAGTCGGGCAGCGTGGGCGCAATGAAATGTCCGGCGCGGGCGGGGGCCTGAGCGGCGGTTGCCATCGCCGTGAGCGCAGCCTTGGCGTGCGCCTTGACATCGTCCTCACTGATTCGTCCGCCGGGGCCGGTGCCCTTGACCTCGTAAATATCAACTCCGAGTTCGCGCGCGAGACGACGCGTGTGCGGAGCTGCAGGGACGGCTTCCCGATGTTCAGTTCCAGCGACCTTGCCGAGCTGGATCGGCATGGAGAACGCTTCGGGACGGGGCATAGGCTGGTCGGGAGGTAGCGCCTGCTCTTCGGTTTTGCCCTCTGCTCGAATTGCGGCCTGGAATGCTAGCCGCGCGCCATGCTGCCCGGAGACATGCTCAACCGGCTGGCGCTGCGGACGACTGATCTCCGCCGGCGAAGTAGGCGCACCTTGGAGAGTGAAAATCACCTGGCCAACTTTAATCTTTTCGCCCTCTTTCACTTTGACTTCGTTCACAACGCCGGTGACCGACGATGGAACCTCGACGACCGCTTTGTCAGTTTCAAGCTCCATCACCGGTTGGCCTTCGGAAACTTTGGCGCCGGGAGCAATCATCAAGCGCACCAGATCGCCCTGCGAAATATTTTCCCCTAGTTCCTGCAGGCGAAACTCGCTGGCTGGAGGAGCGTCGGTCGATCGTGTTCTTTGCGGCGCTGGCTGAGAGTCCGGCGCGCTTCGAGCCGGCAGTTGCGGCTTTTCGACTGCGGCTGCAGATCCGGCGGGGCGCGGATTATCAGCGACAGCAGCGACGGCGCCATTGCTGTCCGCAGTGAAAACCACTTGGCCAACTTTTATCTTCTGGCCCTCTTTGACCAGAATTTCCTTCACAGTTCCACTCACCGACGAAGGCACCTCCACGACCGCCTTATCGGTTTCGAGTTCCATCACCGCCTGGCCCTCGCTTACCGCCGCTCCGGGCGCAATCATCAGGCGCACCAGGTCGCCCTGTTCAATATTTTCACCGAGTGCGGGGAGTTTGAATTCGATCACTGATTCCATTCCTTAATTCTTCGACGGTATCCGCGACATTTGCCTAGCTTGCAGCCGGATTTGGCTTTTCGGAATTGATACCTAGGTCCCCAATCGCCTTCTTCAGGACTTCCGCTCCGATTTTCTTTTCCCGCGCCAGCGCCCCCAGCGTCGCCAGCACAATGTGCTTGGCATCCACTTCAAAGAAATCGCGCAACGCCGCCCGGCTCTCACTGCGGCCAAAGCCGTCGGTTCCGAGTGAAACCAATTGCCCGGGCACCCATTTCGCCAGAGATTCAGGAAGAACCTTCATGTAATCAGATGCAGCGATGAACGGCCCGGGCGCATCTTTGAGAACCTGAGTTACGAAGGGCACTCTCGCCGCCTCGCCGGGATGCAGCATGTTCCACCGCTCGCAATCATTGGCATCGCGATACAGTTCCTTGTAACTGGTCACACTCCAGACATCGGCAGCTACTCCGTACTTTTCCTTGAGGATGGTCTGCGCTTTCAACACTTCATACATGATGGTTCCGCTGCCCAGCAGTTGAGCACGCAGTTTGGCATCGGGCGCATCCGCGGTGTTGAAGCGGTAAAGCCCGCGCAGAACGCCCTCCCGCACGTTGCCATCTTTCGGCATCTCGGGCATGGGAAGCGGCTCGTTGGTCACGGTGAGGTAATAGAAAATCGATTCCTGATCTACGTACATCCGCTTGATGCCATCCTGAATAATAATGGCGATCTCGTAAGCGAACGCTGGATCGTAAGCCAGCAAGTTGGGAACCGGCAGAGCCAGAACGTGACTGTGGCCATCCTGATGCTGTAGACCTTCGCCGGCCAGCGTGGTTCGTCCCGCCGTGCCACCCACCAGAAATCCGCGGCAGCGCATATCGGCCGCAGCCCAGATCAGATCGCCGATGCGTTGGAAGCCGAACATCGAATAATAGATAAAGAAGGGAATCGTATTGATTCCGTGGTTGGCATAGGCCGTGCCCGCTGCGATGAACGAGCACATGGAACCGGCTTCGGTAATTCCTTCTTCCAGAATCTGTCCGTTCTTCGCTTCCTTGTAATAAAGGAGCGTATCCATATCGACGGGCTCATAGAGTTGCCCCACGCTAGAGTAGATTCCTACCTGACGGAACAAAGCTTCCATGCCAAAGGTTCGAGCTTCGTCGGGAATAATCGGCACGATTAGTTTGCCCACTTCCGGATCGCGCAGCAGCTTCCCCAGCAGTCGGACGAAAACCATTGTGGTGGAAGCCTCGCGTCCGTCGGTGCCTTTGTAGAATTCTTCGAAATACGAATCAGGCACGGGCTTCAGCGGCGTGGCGCGGACTTTACGCGTCGGCATGTAGCCGCCGAGTTGTTGCCGGCGGGCCTGCATATACTTGATTTCAGCGCTGTCATCAGAGGGCCGGTAGAACGGCGCGTGCTGTAGTTCCTCGTCCGGAATCGGAATTCCAAAGCGCGAACGGAACATCTCCAGCTCTTCCTCATTCAGCTTTTTCTGCTGGTGCGTGATGTTCTTGCCTTCACCCGCTTCGCCCAAACCGTAGCCCTTAATGGTCTTGGCCAGAATGATTGTCGGAGAGCCCTTATGGTCCACCGCGGCACGGTATGCGGCGTGCACCTTGATGGGATCGTGGCCACCCAGGCGCATCCGCGCCAGTTGCTCATCGGAGAGGTGCTCCACCATTTTCAGCAGCCGCGGGTCCGTGCCAAACAGGTTCTGCCGGAAGTAGGCTCCGCTTTCCACAAAATATTTCTGATATTGACCGTCGCTGATTTCTCCCAGCCGTCTTACCAGGAGTCCGTCGCGATCGGCGCGAATCAGGCTGTCCCAGTCCGATCCCCATATGCATTTGATGACGTTCCATCCCGCGCCGCGGAAGATGGCCTCAAGTTCCTGAATGATTTTCCCGTTGCCGCGCACCGGGCCGTCCAGGCGCTGCAAGTTACAGTTCACCACGAAAATCAGGTTGTCCAGATTTTCGCGCGAAGCGAGTGTGATCGAGCCGAGCGCTTCCGGTTCGTCCATTTCGCCATCGCCCATGAACGCCCATACCTTGCCGCCAGTAGACTGCTTCAGCCCGCGATTCTCCAGATAACGTATGAAGCGCGCCTGATAGATCGCCTGGATCGGTCCCAGCCCCATTGACACCGTGGGAAATTCCCAGAAATTTGGCATTAACCACGGGTGAGGATAAGAGCTCAACCCGCCGCCAGGCTTCAACTCGCGGCGGAAGTTTTCGAGTTTCTCTTTCGGAATGCGGCCTTCAAGATACGCGCGCGAGTAAATCCCGGGCGCGGCGTGGCCTTGAAAATAAACGATGTCACGATCGCCGCTCTCGGTCTGGGCCTGGAAGAGATGATTGAAGGCAACTTCGTACAACGTTGCCGCCGAGGCGAAGGTGGAAATGTGTCCGCCAATGCCTTCCTGAATCTTGTTGGCGCGCACCACCATGGCTAGGGCATTCCAGCGCACCAGGCTCTTGATGCGACGCTCCATCTCCTGACTGCCGGGGAAGGGTGCTTGTTGCTGAGACGGAATTGTGTTCTGGTAAGGCGTGGTCGCCGAGAAAGGAAGATTAACCCCTGCTGCACGCCGAGCGTGCAGCGCCAGTTGCTGCAGCAGTCTCCCCGCGCGCACGGGCCCGCCTTTGGACAACACATAGTCCAGCGAGTCCACCCACTCGCGCGTTTCCAATACCTCTTGACCGTCAGTTTCCGTCTGAGCCACGTCTGAACTCTCCATCTGATTTTGCTGAATTACCCATGATATGCAATTATCCGAAATCTTGCTGGCCGAAGGCTGGAGTCCAAACGTTCTACAATGCTCCATCGTGAGAAGGAGGCGCGAATGGTTAGACTTTTGCTTCTCGTACTAATCGTGCTTGGTGTGGCCGCTATATTCCTGGTCCCGCGCCTTTTGTCGAGTTCCCGCGCCACGCCTGCGCTGGGAAGCATTGCGCCCGACTTCACGTTATTCTCGCAGGAAGGGAAGTCGGTCAACCTGACAGATTACCGCGGCAAATGGGTGGTCCTCTATTTTTACCCCAAGGATCAGACTCCAGGCTGTACACGCGAGGCCCACAACTTCCAAGTGGATCAATCGAAGTACGATCAGCGCAACTCTGTGGTTTTGGGCGTGAGTGTCGATAGCGTGGATTCGCACAAAAAGTTTTGCACCAAGGAAGGTTTGAACTTTAAGCTGTTGGCCGACAGCGATGGCAAAGTGAGCAAGGAGTATGGCTCACTCACCAATCTGGGAGTGGCAAAGTTCGCAGCGCGGCATACTTTTCTCATCGACCCGAACGGAAGAGTTGCAAGAGCCTATACCAGCGTGGATCCCGGCCGGCACAGCGAAGATGTTCTAGCGGCGCTTGATCTATTGCAGAAATAATTTATTGCCGGAATAGGGTTGAGCCCCTCGCCGTCGTGTGCTGCTGCACGATAAACTATTACAATGGCGACAGCGGTGCGGCGGGTCGGGGTGGGGGCTTCTCGCGGTGATTACCGCTATCCGCCCGGTTTCCAGCGCAATCTCTTGTGGTTCGCGTTGCGTAAGTTTCGTCCCGCAAATCCCATTTTTCTCTTCCAGCATCTCGCCAAGACTTATGGCGACATTGCGCACTACAAGATCGGCCCTCACCACATTGTCTTTCTGAACCATCCGGAGTACATCCGCGAAGTCTTGGTGGTGCAGAACGATAATTTCATCAAGGAACGCACGGTGCAGCGTACCAAGATGCTGCTTGGGGAAGGCATGATCACCAGCGAAGGGGCTGCTCACCGCTCCCAGCGCGTGGCCGCACACCCAGCATTCCACCGGCAACGTATCGGCGAATACGCCGCCACCATAGTCGAAGAGGCCGCACGCACCCGTGATTCATGGCATGTTGGAGAACGACGCGATATCGCGGTTGACATGATGCATCTCACGCTCAACGTCGTGGCGCGCACCTTGTTTGCAACTGATTTGCGGGAGGAAGTCTATGAGCTGGCGGCGGCAATCAATCGCATCATGGGCCTCTACAATTTTCTGGTGATGCTGCCCGCGGCGGAGTGGCTGGTGCACCTGCGGCCACCGGGCCTGGCCGCCTTCGTAAGGGCGCGCAAGCGAATCGACGCTGTGGTCTATCGAATGATCGATGCTCGCACAATCGACGCCCATCGGCGAAGCGGTCTTGACCGGGGAAGCCTGCTGGATCTCATGCTCGCGGCCTCGCCAGCCAACGACGAGGCGTCGCGGCAATCGGTGCGCGATCAGGTGATCACCATCTTTCTCGCCGGTTACGAGACCGTTGCCAATGCGCTGTCGTGGACCTGGTACCTGTTATCGCAGAATCCGGAGTGCGAAGCGAAGTTTCATAACGAAGTCGATGAGGTACTGAGAGGCAGGCTTCCAGTTGTCGAGGATGTTCCGCGCCTGCGCTATACGGAAAACGTGATGGCAGAATCACTACGCCTTTATCCGCCGGCGTGGGCCATGGGCCGTTACGCTCGCAACGATTTCGCACTGGGCGATTATTTTCTTCCCGCGCGAACCACCGTGCTGATCAGCCAGTTCATCACCCACCGCGATCCAAGGTTTTTCCCCGATCCTCTCACCTTCGATCCGGATCGATTTACCCCCGAAGGCAAAGCCGGACGCGCGAAATTTACTTATTTCCCGTTTGGAGCGGGTGTCAGGCAGTGCATCGGGGAGTCGTTTGCCTGGATGGAGGGCGTGCTGATTCTGACGACTTTGGCGCAGAAGTGGAAACTGAGGTTGATCCCGGGGCATGTTGTAGAGCCGCAACCGCTCATTACGCTCCGCCCGAAATATGGGATGCAAATGGATTTGGAACCACATTGAGATGGGGTCGGTCTAGCCCTCCGCGCACAGTCGCGGCCTTGTCGGATCGGTGATCTTGGCGCTCGAATCAGTGCCCGGCACCATCGTTTAGCCGATTCATCGTGTGGGTTGCGATTTCGTCAGGAGATCCCTTTGCAACAATCGAAACCAGAAGGCCAAGATCCTTATAGAACTGGATGAGGGGGGCTGTGCTTCGTTCATATGCGTCGAGGCGCACGGTGATGGATTCCGGCCGGTCGTCTTCGCGCTGATAGAGTCGACCGCCGCAGCGATCGCACACATTTTCGAGCTTGGGCGGCCTTTCCGATACATGGAAAACCGATTTGCATTGTTCGCAAGTGCGGCGCCCGCTCAGCCGCCGCACGATTTCGTCAACCGGCAATTCATAGTTCAACACCGCACTCAGCGATAGCTTCTCCTGTTCCATAAGCTGTTTCAGAGACTCTGCTTGTCCCAGGGTGCGTGGAAATCCGTCGAGGATGAAACCGCCGCAATGAAGGATGCAATCACCTCGCTCGCGCACCATTTCCCAGACAGTAGAGTCCGGCACCAGATCGCCACGACGCATATATTCCAGGGCAGCCTTCATGGCTGGCGATTGATCGCAGTCGTTGCACTTCGCGGCGGCTCGAAAAACGTCGCCGGTCGAGAGATGGCAAGCGCCTAGACGATCTGCGAGCAGCTCCGCTTGTGTTCCCTTGCCCACCCCGGGCGCACCTAACAAAATTAACCGCCAAGGGTGTTTGCGTTCCCCAGGGATGGCGGCGCACTTCGCTCCAGGACCTTGCAGCCAAGCGATGCGATCATTCCTGATTGGCGTAGCCATTCTTAATGAATCTACGCAGGGATGCGTCCGTTGCAGTGACGGGAGTCACAAACGACACAAAAACTTCATCCTGAGAACGACTACCCGAAAGTGCCGTCAGGTAGCACGGAGGAGCCATTCACGAAGTTTGGGTCCGAGTCTAAGTTGGAGTTGAGCAGCACTTGGGGGAGGGCTGTTCAGCGAAGCGTCCCGCGACTCATTGAGTCTGGGGCGCTTTCGTTTTGTTGGCTGCAATACCGCTCCTGTGTGGAGAGGTTTAGAATAAGTGGGTCAGGCCTTTGATTGGCTTTGTATGACTCACGACGACGTTACAATCTCGCCGGGTTCGCAGTTTCGAGCGGCGATGGTGCTGGCCATCATTGCGGATGCCCTCCAGATAGTCGTTTTTCCCGCATTCTTCGAAGGCGCTCTGTCCCCCGCTGAAGACATACTCGATTTCGGTGTCGGAGCCTTGCTGGTCCACCTTCTCGGGTGGCATTGGGAGTTCTTGCCATCGTTTCTTGCCAAGCTCGTCCCCGGAGTCGATTTAGTTCCTTTCTGGACGATGGCGGTCGTCAACGTCTATCGCAAATCGAAGCGGATTGCTGTCGCTGCGGAAGAATCCCATGAGCGGCAGCCGTTGCTTCGTTAGTGTCGTCAGGGCGGGCGGGGAACCAGGCATTTTATTTCGAGGAAATGACATCGGATGATTCTTTAAGGGACAACTACCGGACCGTGCGGGATTGAATACTACGAGGAAAGATTGGAGGCGCGGGTCGGAATCGAACCGACGCATAAAGGTTTTGCAGACCTCTCCCTTACCACTTGGGTACCGCGCCCCTAGTGACTACGTTAGCGTTCCGGCTGAAAAAAGTCCAACTGGGGAGGGGACGTTATCTTCAATAATGTATGGAGCGGGAGACGGGGGTCGAACCCGCGACATCGACCTTGGCAAGGTCGCGCTCTACCACTGAGCTACTCCCGCTCGACGAGCTTGATTATAACCAAGCGGGCAGTTCACGGCAATGTTCGCCCAGCGTCGTCACAGCGTCTTTGACATTACGATGCAATGACATTCGTCACCACCGTTCAGCGGTTGGCGCTCTGCAACAACCTTAGTGTGGAGCCCATTGCGGATCTTCTTCCGGGCGCACGACGAGGCCGTCGCGCATGTGGATGATGCGGTCCCCGAACTTGGCAGCTTCCGGATTGTGAGTGATCATCAGCACGGTCTGGCCGAACTCCTGATTGGACTGCCGCAACATTTTCAAAACAATGTCCGAGTTCTCGGTGTCGAGATTTCCGGTGGGCTCGTCGGCGAGCACCACTGCCGGCTTGTTAATCAGAGCGCGAGCCAGGGCTACGCGCTGTTGCTCGCCGCCGGATAGTTCGGAGGGTCGATGGTTCAGGCGCTTGCTGATACCCAACAAATCACAAATGCGCAGGAAGAATGCAGGGTCGCGATCGCCGTTGCCGGAAATCTCCTGCGCGATGGCGATGTTCGAACGGGCATCGAGCGTGGGCAGCAGGTTGAACTTCTGAAATACGAAGCCGATCTTGCGCTTGCGCATGCGAGTGCGCTCCGCATCGGAGAGCGTGGCGAAGTCGTCACCGTCCATCACCACTTTGCCGGAATCGGCGCGGGTCAGGCCGCCAAGCAGATAGAACAGAGTGGATTTGCCGCTGCCGGAGGGCCCGACCACCGTAACAAATTCACCTTTTTCCACGCCGAAGGAAACGCCGCGGAGCGCGGGCACGTCGATCTTTCCTACCCGGTACGTTTTATGTAGATCAATGGCTTCAATGAATGCGCCCATGCCAGCCTTGATCTTACACGATAGGATTCAGTGAAAGGCTCGCCGAAATCGCGGTATGAATGTTCAGGCCACTCCGACTTGGCGCGGAAGTTGAGCGGAGCGCTGTTGCATACGCTTTGGGCCGCGCTTGCGTACAAGAAGGAGTCGGATCCGCTCCAGTAGGTCGGCAGGCGCGTACATGCCTCTCGCCAGAAATACGTCGGCTTGCGAATCGTGATCGTAGACGCGCACTTTGCTCGATATCAGGATCGCCGGCACATGTGGCGACAAAGTCTTGATCGCCGCAATCAGTTGTGGGCCATCCATGCCGGGCATGGCCATATCGGTAACAACAAGATCGATGCCGCCCTGCTTGAAGCGTTCCAGGGCATCTTCACCGCGTGAATAACTGGCGACTCGGTAGCCCCGGGTCTCGAGCATGATTTTGCGATAGGAAAGCGACTGTTCGTTGTCGTCAACACACAGGATCGTGCGCTTAGGTTTCATTCACCACTCGTCTCCGAAAGATGCCGATCATAAGCCGCATCTCGCGGAAATTTCTCTGTTCGCGAAGGATTGAAGAGCGAAGTGATGCTAACGGTAATTAACGCGCACTGTAAAGTACCGTGGAAGCAAATGGCATACTCTGGCCATTGAAAATACTACGACGCTGTGAAAGGCATGATTCTGTGATGCTTGCGCCTGATCGATTAGAGGAAAACTTCGCCGCGCATAATTTCAATCGAGTGCCCGCCGACGCGTACGTTAACTACACGGTAATCGCTGAGGGAAGCACGCACAAAAATTCGGCTGGGGCGGTGCATTTCTATGCCTTGTTCAATCAGCACGCGCTCATCGGATGTCGCCACGCCGTGCCTCACCAACCACGCTGCGGAACAACCAGCGGCTGAGCCCGTGGCCGGATCCTCGCCATTGTAGAAGACCATGCGGGCATGCAGGCGGGCGTCACGATCTACAGTTTCGCGCGTGACGAAATAAAGAAACTTGCCCCCCGTCTTAGCCAGATATTCAGCAGCGCGGTTCTGATCGATCTTCAGGGAGTCGCGAATGACAGCGAGTGATTTCAGCGGCGTCACGGTGAAGGGAACGCCAGTCGACACCGTTTCTATGGGCAAGGATTCGTCGAAATCTTGAGCGCTTAAGCCAGTCGCTCGCGCAACGGCTTCGCGTTCGTGCTGCATTCCGAAGGTCGGATCGAGCTGAGTCATCTCGCCGAACGGGCACTCTCCTGGAATATCCTCAAACTTCACCGGGACTTTGCCCGCGTTCAGTTCGAGCACAACCCGTTCTGCACCGCTTTGGCCGCGCAATGCAAACGCCGTCCCGAGAGTGGGATGACCGGCGAACGGCAGTTCTTCCTGCACGGTGAAGATGCGCACGCGAATGCCCCGTTCCTGTTCAATCGCGGGATCGCGGGGCAGGATGAATGTGGTCTCGGAGAGGTTCATTTCCTTGGCGATCGACTGCATCTCTGAGTCCGTCAATCCGCGCCCATCAAAAAAAACTGCCAGCGAATTACCCTGCAGCGGCCGGGAAGAAAAGACATCCCACTGAGCCATTGCCAGACGCCTTGAAGAGGGACTCATCTAAGTTCCTTAGAACGAAAAGTTTGATTGCAGACGTGCAAGGACACAGATGCCCACGCTAGTTGTGCGATGCAGAAAACTTGTAGCGATCGGTCGCCGGGGCCTGCCGCGGTTGACACCGTCCGCGAGGACTTTTATCCTACTTACATGTTGTGTCCTTACACTACCGGCGCCTTTTGCTGTTGTATGTGTCCGTCGCCGTGTGGGTAGGGAGCGAACAGGATTTCTTCCAACCCACCCGGCGAATTGGGTGGGTTTCGTTTTTATCCGATACCCCATCCCACGCAGGCTGGCCGCTTCCGAACCGTCGAACCGATTGAACTCACTGAGGAGAAGATGATGACCACGGAGACCGCAACCGAAACCCCCAGAATCCCTCGCATCAACGACATTGCGCCGAATTTTACGGCCGAGACCACGCAGGGCCCGCTCAACTTCCATGAATGGATCGGCGATGGATGGGCAGTTTTGTTTTCCCATCCCAAGGACTTCACGCCGGTATGTACCACCGAACTGGGATATATGGCACGGCTGCAACCTGAATTCGCGAAGCGCAACACGAAGATTATCGGGCTAAGTGTCGATCCCGTAAGCAGTCACGGCAAATGGGCTGCTGATATTGAGGAGACGCAAGGCGCCAAGGTGAATTATCCGATGATTGGCGACCCCGAACTCAAGATCGCGAAGCTCTATGGCATGCTGCCGGCGGAAAGCGGGAACAGCTGTGAAGGCCGAACCGCAGCCGATAATGCCACCGTGCGCACCGTCTTCGTGGTTGGTCCCGACAAGAAGATTAAACTCCAACTCAGCTATCCCATGAGCACAGGCCGCAACTTTGACGAAATCCTCCGCGTGCTTGATTCCATGCAGCTCACGGCGAAACACAAAGTTGCCACGCCCGTGAATTGGAAGCAGGGAGATGAAGTCATTATTCTGCCATCGGTATCGAACGAGGAAGCGCAACAGAAGTATCCCGGTGGCTGGAAGTCACCCAAACCGTACCTGAGAATCGTGCCTCAGCCGAAGTAGAAGAACGAAGCGGCTTCGCGATCCAAGATCAATGCGGATTGACCGGATTTCCGTATCTCCCTCCGGCATGCTAGGCTCTGTTCGGATTTGCGAAAATCCGCGGGGTCGTGCGGAAGCGCATGCGGTCCGGTGATCGTCCCGGTCTTCAAAACCGGCGGGCGGCGGGTCACCCCGTCACCGGTGGGTTCGACCCCCACTCGCTTCCGCCAATTATTTTCAATAGATTAGGCGTTTCGCGTGTTCTCTCAAAATGAGAAGTTAGCAAGCAAGTTGGGTCGCTGCGATAAAAACGTGATAAAAATCTTGTGGAAGGGCACCCTTCGTTAGGCATCATTTTGCCATCCACAAAGAGTCGATCAGGTATTTGCTCAAACCACTTCGGAAAAATGACTTTTGTTCCGACCCTCTTCTCCAACCGCCTATGCACTGTGTGCCACGCCCTCAGTTCCTCGCGGCTCAGAGGATGGCTTTCCTGGGTATATGATTTTATGATCTAGCGCGTCTGCTCTATAGACTCGTCGACCCAGGTCGAGATGTGTCTCGTCATCAATTCTGAGGCGATTCCTGGTGGTCGTTGAGATGGCGGCAACGGATCCACGCGCAACATGCTCCTTAGTGACGTACTTTCCGCCTTTGTGTTTGGGGACGATACGGACCAGCTTGCCTTCGCTGATGAGTCGGCGGATGGGGTCAATCGTGTTGTCGCAAGAGTGAATCAAGAATCGCGATCAGTCGAAGGATAAGAAGTTCTGTAGTCTTACTTCGCGCTGCAGGCCGCAAACCGCCGGCAGTGGCGGCTTCACAGGTTCCTTCTTGCAAGCTGCTCCGTATTTTATTCGAGCTGGTGGTACGATCCCATATGAAAAGAATCGGTGCCTTCAAGGCGATTCAAGCGTACATTGCTTTGCTAGTGCTGTTGTCGCTGGTGCATCCATCGCGGGTCTTCGCGGCGAATCCTGACCTGGAGACAGTTCTGACCGGTTCCCGACAGCGTATTGAGAAATTGGACTACCGCTTGACTGGGCGACTCACCCGGATAGAAGGCAACGAGAAGCGCACAAGCTACAAGTTTGCCGCCAAGGCCCACTGGTTTCCCGATGGTCTGCGTTTGTTATGCGAGATCTCGGGGCCTGGCTCGGAGAAGACCCGCCTTCTTCTGCAAATGAACGCGAGTGGGCACCTGACCATCGAGAAAATACTTCCGGGCGAGAAGGCCGCCAGCGTGTTGTCATTCGAACACTGGAACGACCCGGTCGTAGGAACAGACTTCTCCTATGAAGATATGGTAGAGAGCCAGTTCTTCTGGAAAAATCAGAAATTGCTGCCACCTGAGAAATACGGCGCACGGGATTGCTTTGTCCTTAAGAGCATGCCCAGCGCTCAGGATCGGTCTTACTATGACTCGGTAACATCGTGGATTGACCGGAGCATTTTGTACCCTGTGCATGTAGTGAAGACGCTCCACGGGACGGGTCAGCAGAAGGAATTCATTTACTACGGGCTGCGACAAGTCAGCGGCGTTTGGTCTGCGTCGCAGATCGAGGCGAAGCTGCAAGGCCGGCCCGGCTCCTCGATTCTTGTAATCGAAGCAGGCTCAACCAAGGCAAATCTTGGACGCAAGGACTTTGATTTCAGCCCGTCCAGCGCTCAAGAAGAGAAAGTGAAATAACTCGCATCGCTTAAATTGGGCCGTTGCGAGGAACTGTGCTGTCGCGGCAACGTTCACAGTGCGCTGTCATGGGAGAAGCTCTTTATCAGACGTTGCCGGAGCCCCATACAAGCCAAAGGGCCACCAATTCCAGTCGCCGGCAAGTCGCAACAGGGCTGGCCCGACAACCATCCGCACCACTGTGGCGTCGATGAGCACCGCGCCGGCCAGCGTAAAACCGAGCATTTGAACGACGAGAAAGCTGCCCAAGGTGAATGCAGTGAAAACGGCAATCATAATTGCCGCAGCGCTTGTGATGAGACCGGCGGTCCGCGCCAGGCCCTCGACCACCGCCGATCTCTCACATAGACCGCGCCGCCGTTCTTCGAGAACTCGGGCGACCAGGAAGACCTCATAGTCCATGCTCAGTCCAAAGACGATGGCGAATGAGAGAATCGGCACGATTGGGTATACGCTGCCAGTCGGTCCTTCGAGCCCAAAAAGTTTGCTACCGTGGCCATCCTGAAAGACGACAACGAGCGCACCGAATGAAGCGCCAACGGAAAGCAGGTTCAGCAAAATTGCTTTGATAGCCGCGAATAAAGAACGTAACCCGATAAGCAGCGCCAGCAAGCTTCCCACTATGACGCCGAGCACCACCTTCGGCAAACGTTCTTTTACTACTAAGTCATAATCTGCCTCGAGTGCGGGAACGCCGCCGACGCGCAGCACCGCGCCGGGCAGGCCGGTCATCGCTGCGACGTCGGAGGAACGCACGTCTCGAACCCATTGAACCTGTTCGTTGGGCGAAAGAGCGGCGGTGGGCAGCAACTCAATCAAGGTAGCCTGGCCATCGCTGCTAAGAAAACTCTTGCGCATTGGCTCTGGCAGTTCGTCGACGGCATCCGCCGTGTCAGCCATTCCCGTTAGGGTCGGAAGAGATAGAACCTCCTCCGCTCTAGGATCGCTCTGGAAGCGTTTCGTCATGCGAGTGATGGCTAGCCAGCCAGTTGGCGAGAGCGTCGGAGACTGCGGCGGCAACTCGAGGATCACTCGCAGACCCTGCACAATACCCGACCGGCCCATGCCCTGAAGCGTGTGCAGCGCTCGCACCGACTCGGCTGCGGCCGGGAGTGAGTCATGATCAGGAATTCCAGGAGAGATTCTCCGTCCCTGGAATGCAAGGATCAGTAGGGGAATCCCGGCCACAAGCAAAGCTGTCCAGGGCCGGCCGGTTACGATACAACCCCACCGCACCCACCTCTCGCTCGCCGCGCACAGGTCCTGCGTTTTTGATCGTCCGTCTAGAATACTCACTTTCGCTGCATCGATGCGATGTCCTAGCAGACTAAGCGCCCAAGGCAGAATGGATGTACACAGCATGACACTCAAGGCGGTCACCAACAGGCCAGCTATTCCGATGGAACGCAGCTCGCTGATGGGCACAATCAGGAGCGCCGAAAATCCGATTGCAACTGTCGTAGCCGAGATGATCAGCGTCCGCCCCGCCTGCCGGGCAGCAATATCCGCTGCAGCGCCGGGATCATATCCTTCGGCCAATGCTTCGCGAAACCGGCTCACCATCAGCAGTGCATAGTCGATGCCCAAGCCAAGGCCGAGCATCGTCGCCAGATTCTGTACCAGAATCGAGAGCTGCAGATAATGCGCGAGGAGTGCCGCCGCACCCAACGACATGGAGATGGAGAGCAGTCCAACTCCCAGCGGCAAGAGCGCGGCTACAAGACTGCCGAAAGCCAGCACCAGCAGCACGAGTGTGACCGGCATCGCTCGTTCCTCGGCATGGGTGACGTCGTCGGCGCTGACCTTGCGAAGATCGAAGTTCAGTGGTGTTTCGCCCGTAATTTGCAGTTTGATCTTGGGATATTGCGCCCTGAGCTGACCTTCCATCCAGTCTGCTCTTGCCCGTAGCTGGGGGACCAACCCCTCCACATTTTCATCGTGCGGCTCCAGCCCAACGATGATCAAGGTCCCGCCATTTTCCCCGATGAACAGAGGATCTGGCCAATCCACGCTGGAGACCACTCCCGACACTCCTGGCACAATACGCAACGAAGTGGTTAAGAAGCCCAACGCATCTGCGCCTTTGGCGGAATCCGGATCGGGAAGACCGCTGATCACCAGAATCAACCGGCGAGCGAACGGAGACTGAAAACGTTGCGCTAGTTCCCGGTCAACCTGTTCGGATTCTCCGCCCTTGATGTGCACAACTGTCTCCAGGCGACGTTCGACTTTGTAGGAAAAGGGCAGGAGCGCAAGCGCCATGACAAAGCCAGACATCGCCCACCAGAATCGGCGGCGAGCGGCATCATGGGCAGTCTTCGAGCTTGGCATCACCATGATTCGTCTGAAAGCGATGAAACGCTACTAATCCACATTGATGATAAGGCGTGAGCGATGGCCACGCCCCGCTTTCGCCGCCAGACATCTTAGCGTGCTGGTGGGCTTTGTGTTCCGTTTCTTTGCGGCGCCTGCGCCGAGACGAAGCGGAAGTACAAACATTCTGAACCGCGCCCTCTTCCTGAAGCTGGGTTGGCGGTGGTTCTCATTCCCGCGCCATATCGCGCTGGCCCCGAGCCGCTAATTCGCAATTAGCTCCAAAGATAGGTGAGTAGTGTCCCCAGCGACTTCCACTCGTGACTATTTTCGACCACTTCGATTCGATACCAGGAGCGACCGTCACAACGGCCCAACACTCCCCAGGCAAGACCTGATTAAACACAAAAGAGCCACTCGTTGCTGCGTCCGATGTGTACGCCAGCAAGGGTTGGCTCGAACTTATCAACATCCCCTCGACCGAGGCTGGCAGCTGGGGGTTATCGGAGTTTGACACCGTTCCGCTTCCATCTCAACTCGACACTTTCGACTCTACTCTCGAATATTGCGTCAGCTTTAGTCCGACCTGCCATCTCTGATGCGGACCTGCTCTGCAGTGGTAGTGCAGGGCACGTACAGGCGAAAACAGGCGCAGGGACAAAGGTGAGTCCAAGAATGACTGCCGCCATGAATTGAACACCCATTTTAATTCCCGTAGATTGAGGAGTATTACACGTTTCGAAACGGCTTCACAATTACTGAAGTTGAAGGCCCATTGATAGAGAATTATGAAACCGAGTCTTCGAGCGTGCAGAACTCTCTGAAAGCAAAGAGGGCTGGCGGGTAGATGGAAGAAAACTCAAGGATTTTCATATCCGGTCAGAACACACTAGATGATCTTCAAAACCGGCGGGCGGCGGGTCACCCCGTCAGCGGTGGGTTCGACCCCCACTCGCTTCCGCCACTTCTAGAATGCCGCGCAGGCAGGCGAACTCCTAGAATTGCCCTGGTTCAGTCTGAGCCACTTCGCCCGCGCCGGGGACGATGAAGGCGTCTACGCGCAGACCGTCGGGCAGTTGCGCACCAGAATCGAGTTCGACCAGCGTTTCGAGAATTTTCGTGTCGACTTTTTCTGTCGGCTCGTCGGTGCGAATATTTTTTGGTCCTAATTGTTGGCCCACTCGTACGATGTGTCCCCAGAATTGCTGCTTTCCGAAAGCGTCAGCCGTGACGTAGGCTTTTTGTCCGACATGCACTTTGCTGACGTCAGTTTCGTCCACATCCACGCGCACGCGCAGGACTTTCCTGTCGCCGATGGTCAAGACGGGGTCGGGGACGGTGGAAGAATTTGAAACACTTTCTCCGCTGCGGTGATGTTTGCGCAGCACAGTGCCATCGATGGGCGAACGAATGAATGTCTTCTCATATCGTGCTTGCGCTTCCTCGAGCTGCGCTTTCCCCAGCTGCAAGTCGGCTTCTGCCAGGGAGCGGTCTTCCTCGCGAGCGTGGTCGTCGACCAACGAGTGTTGCTCGACCGCGGCTTCATACTTTGCCTTGGCTACGTCAGCTTCACTGGCGTAGCGATCCAGCTCTTCTCGCGAAACCACTCCCGCTGCAAAAAGTTCCTGCCGGCGGCGCGACTCGGACTGCGCGTTCTTCATCACAGCCTTAGCCTCGTCCACCGAGGACCACGCTTCATTACGCTCCTGGCGCCGTGCGCCGTTGATCACTTTACGCAGCGCCGCTTCTTTGGCGACTACGTTGGCCTTGGCTGACTCGACCTCGGCAAGATAGTCGGCGTTCTCCAGTTCGGCAAGAACCTGGCCGCGATGGATCATGTCTCCTTCTTCGACGTAAACAGTTTTCAGCCGTCCGCTCAACTCCGAGCCAATCTTGATGTCTTCCGAGTTTGGTTCGACCCGACCGGGGCCGGCGATCAGCATGGGGCGGTGGCTGGCCGGCGTCAAGCTGGCTGCGGCCGCGTTTTCGTGAGCACGCCGCGACGCGAACACCAACGACACGGTCAACAGGAAAACGGCCACGCCAATGAGGATTACGGTTCTGTTCTTCGCGAGACTTTCAGTAGAAATATTTGCCATGCCAACGACTCCACAGATTCGGTTGGGCCTGCTATCAGGCCACGTTTATTGGTAGTTGCGAAAAAGTGCGCTTGAGTATTCCCGCTGGAACCGGCTCCCGGCGCGCCGCATCGGGTCCAGCAATCGCTCCATCCTCGATTTTCACAATGCGGTCGGCGAAACTCAGCACGCGCGAATCGTGCGTGACGATTACCACTGCGCGATTGCGCTTGTGCGCCAGCTCGCTCATCATTTCCATCACGTTCTTGCCGGTGTGAGAGTCGAGGGCGGCGGTTGGCTCGTCGGCGAGAATAATTTCCGGATCTCCCGCCAATGCGCGCGCAATGGCGATGCGCTGCTTCTGTCCACCGCTCAAATCTGAGGGAAAGCTCTCATACTTGCCATTCAGGCCAACCTGATCCAGTAGTTCGGCCGCCCGTTTTCTTGCAGACTTCGCGGGCAATCCCTTCAGGTCGAGCATCAGTTCCACGTTCTCGCCTGCAGTCAGTGTGGGGAACAGATTGAATCCCTGGAACACGAAGCCGATGTGTTCGAGCCGGATGGCGGGCAACTGTTTTTCACCTAGTCGAGTAATCTCTTTACCCGCGATCCGGACGCTTCCCGAACTCGCGGTGAGGATGCAGCCCATGATCGAAAGGAGCGTGGTCTTGCCGCTTCCCGAAGGCCCCATCAGCATGAGGAGTTCTCCGGCGCAAACATCGAGGTCAACCCCGCGCAGGGCGAGCGTTCCCGTATGCCCTTCCGCATATGTTTTCGTGAGCTGGCGAACTTCGATTGCAGGTTCAATTGCCATCCGACACGCTCCTTAGCCAAATTGCAGATCAGCCCTTGAACACCATGGCCGGATCGATCCGCGTCACCTTGTTGATCGACACCAGCGCGGCTCCAATACACATTGCCAGCGTCAAGAAAAACATTCCCACCGCCATCGGCATGGGCATTAGAATCGCCGCGCCGCCTTCCTGGCTGGCGCGCACCACGAACACGCTGACGATCATTCCCAGGACGTATCCAATTACCGCGCTGATCGCGGCCTGCTTCATGATGACTTTGTAGACGTAGCTGTTAGGCGCACCCATCGCCTTCAGCGTGCCGAACTCGCGGATATGGTCCATGGTCGTGGCATAGATCGTCTGGGCGACGACGACAAATCCAACCACCAGGCCGAGCACAGCGGCGATCAATACGGCCACACCCGCGCCGGTCGTGAACATCCAGTAGAAGCGCGTCATATGACTGAATTCGTTCGTCGTGAACACCTCGACGTCTTTGACGCGATTCAGAAGTTCGTGCCGCACCTGCTCAAGATTCGCTCCCGGTGCCAGTTTCACGAGAATGAAATAGGTTTGGTCCTCGCGCAGTCCGGTATAGGTCTGAGCGTTCTTGAAGGTCGTGAAAACATAAGGAGAAGTCGTGAACGACCGAATGCCGCGTGTGAAACCCACCACCCGCGCGCGATGGCCTCCGATTTCAAAGACCTCGCCTACCCGCGTGACACCAAGCTTCTTCTTATAAAGTTCGTCGAGGATGATCGCGTCCGGGGACTTCAGGTCCTCCACCCTGCCCTCAACCAAATTCCACGGACGTTCCATCGGGTCATCCACATCGAATCCGACAATCTGCACCGAGTCTTCGCCGCCGTCGTGCCGCTTCCATTGCGTCCAGTGGGCGACAAGCTTCTGCGCGTCGGCGACGCCGGGCACGGCGCGAACCTGATTCAGCTTCCGCTCGCTGAAAGCGACTCCCTGCTCCACGTAGGGCACGTTCTTCGATGTGATCCACAAGTCAGCGCCAGAGTGGTCAATCAGGCCGGACGTCGTCACCGTGAAGCCGACAAACAATCCCAGCTCCACCACGATCAGCACCACGGCGAACACAATGCCGGTCAGCGTGACTGCAAGCCTTACCTTGTCATGAAACAGGTTTCGTTGCGCCAGAGGAGGCATGTCATTTCACCTCGCCCGGGTTACGCACCAGACCGCGCAGAGTTATATCGAGCATCATCTCGGCGCGTTGCTCGAGCGGACGCCAGTCGACCCAAGGATCGGAACACTTGGCAATGTTCAGCGAAATCACGCCATGCACGGATGCCCACAGCGTCTGGGAAATTAGCTCCGCATCCTGAAGCTCCTCGCGAAAACGCCCCGCGTCGATCGCCTGCTGCACGGCCCACTTCAAGAAGGCGTAGGCGTCCACTTCTGGATTGCCCATGACCTCGCGGTCTTCCTCATCCGGTTCGTGCGGGGGATGGGTCGTCATGAACATGAACTTGTAGTGGTTGGGATAGCGCACGCCGAACTCGGTGTACGTCCTGCCAGTCTGCCGGAGCCGCTCGATCGGATCCGTCGGCATTTCCGAACTTTGAAAGACCTCCGCCAGGCGAGCGTAGTCCTGCTGACACAGCTCGTGGAACAGATCCTGCTTGTCCGCAAAATAGACGTAGATGGCCGTGGGCGAGTACTCGATCTTCTCCGCGACTCTCCGCATCGAGACACCTTCGTAGCCCTCGGTCACGAACAGCTCACGCGCCGCATCGAGGATCTTGTCGCGGGTCTCGGACTTCTCGCGCTCGCGTCTTTCCTTAACTCCCATAACCTCGATCCCTTACGTAACACCGTTTAGTTAACAGTGTTAAGTTACCGCTCGCAGTTAATTATGTCAAGGGAAATCTTGAAAAAAGTCAGGTCTTCGGCGCGATTCTAGCGAGTCATGAGGTACTCAACTTCGTGCTCAATTTCCGAGATGGCCACTGGAGCGAGATTCGCTTGGCGTAACTGCTGATTGATCGTGGGCAATTTCTTTTGTTTGTATGAGATCCACTCTCCGAGACCGGATTTAATCCCCTGGCTGGCCACTTCATACACAGCAATCGCTTGTGAAGGCACGGCGCGATCCCCACCTTCGACAACATGCAGGGCGGAGGCCAAGTCGGTGTAGGCACTTTGCAGTCCGGCCTCGGCATCAGCGTCTCTTTTCACAAGAATCTCCGCCATCTCCGATTGAGCGGCTGCGAGAGCTGCCTTCAGTGCTGGATTCGTTTCGCCGAGTTTCTGCTCGAGGTCAGACAGTTGCTTCTGGACGGAACCGATCTCAGCGAGCGTACGCCGCGCCTCGAGAGTCTCGGTGAACATCTTCTGCCCCAGTTCCATCTGTTGCTGGAGGATCTGGGACGTAGCGGGTGAGCGCGGATCCATCACCACCTTCAGAATTTGATTTTGCGTCTGGCCATCGACGGTGAGTCTGACGGTGTAAATTCCGGGCACGACTTTGGGACCGCTAGGACTGCGGTATTCGGATTCTTCATCCACACTGGGTCCGCCGGAGCTCCGCCAGGTAAGGCTCCATACGAAGCGGTGAATTCCAGGAGTTTTCTCGAGGACCTCCGGTTTGGGGAACCAACGCTCGGCGATGGGGAGCGCGGCGTGTTCTTCAGCGTGCCGATCCTCCGAGGAAAATTTGCGGACGATCTTCTGTTGCGCGTCGAAGATTTCCAGCGTGACGTTGCGGGCTGGAGACTTGAGAAAATAATCGATCACCGCACCAGCCGGAGGATTTTCGGCCGTCGGCTCCTCCGGCGGAAGCGGCGTGCCCACGAACGAGTCGTTATCGATGCGATATGCGTCGGCGGGGTGGCAGAGCCAGAACGGGTTGGCCTTCCCGGCGTCGGACGTCTGACGTAGCGGCGTGATGTCGTCGAGAATCCAAAAGGAACGGCCGTGGGTAGCAACAATCAGATCGTCGCGGTGAATGGCGAGATCGCGGACAGAAGTAACCGGCAGATTGAGCTTTAACGATTGCCAGTGGTCACCGCTGTCGAAAGATACGTAAACTCCCAATTCGGTTCCGGCGAACAGCAGATTCTTTTTCTCAGTGTCTTCACGAACGCTGCGCAGAAAAGAGTTCGCGGCAATGCCATCGGTAATGAGTTCCCAGCTCGACCCGTAGTCGCGCGTGCGATAAAGATAAGGAGTGCGATCATCCAGCCGGCTGCGGTCCACGGCTGCATAAGCAACTGCGGGATCAAAGCGTGAAGCTTCGATGAGCGAGATCTTGCTCCAGGCTGTCAGGCCTTTCGGCGTCACATCTATCCATGTCTTCCCGCCATCTCTCGTAATGTGGATCAGTCCCGTGTCGCTTCCCGCCCAGATCAGGTCACGGTTGAGAGCCGACGGAGCAATCGTGAACACCACCCCGTAACCTCGTTGTTTCGCGTTCTCAACGGTCGTTGGCCCCTGCGCCTTCGCTCCGGGCTCTTGCGTGGATCCGGTGAGATCAGGGCTGATGGTTTCCCAGTGCAGACCTCCATCGACGGTTTTCATCACATATTGCGTTCCGAAATAAAGCGTGCTCGAGTCGGCCGGGGAAAAGAGTAGGACCGGTGTCCAGGGATCTCTATATTTGCGCTTATCGATCTCGGAACCGAATGCGATGGAGGGCCACGGAGTAATATCCTGGCTCAAACCCGTGCGTTTATTGAAACGCTCGACGCCACCGTAAGTACTACTCAGATAGATGATCTTCGGATCCTTGGGATCGGGCGCCATGTACCCGCTCTCGCTACCGCCCGCAGGAAACCAATCGCGAGCCGTGATCTGGCCATGGTCAGTGCGGCTTGGGACGGCAGCGCTTCCGCTATCCTGCTGCGTTCCGTAGACGATGTAAGGGAATTGATTATCGGCAATAACGTGATAGAGCTGCGCTGTGGGCTGGTTGTACCACGTACTCCAGGTTTGACCGCGGTCAAGACTGATGGTTGTTCCCTGATCTGTTCCCAGAACCATGCTGGCCGAATTCCTGGGATCGATCCAAATCTGGTGATAATCGTCTCCGCCCGGCGCACCGCGAACAATCGAAATTGTTTTCCCTCCGTCCTCGGACCGGTAAAGAGCGACGTTCGGGATATAGATCACATCGGGATTATGTGGATCGATGGTGATGCCGCTGAAATACCACGCCCGGCTCGTTAGACGAGGATCGGCATTCTGCAGAGTCCAGCTCTCGCCCCCGTCGTCCGAGCGATACAGTCCCGATTTTTTCGCTTGAATCAGCGCGTATACCCCCTTGCCGTCTGGTGCAACGTCAACGCCGACGCGTCCCCAATCGCCGTCCGGCAATCCATTGCCGCTGAGACGAGACCAGGTTTTGCCGGCGTCCCGTGAGCGGTAGAGTCCACCGCCGGGTCCATCGATGGGAGCGTACGTGCTCCAAGGCGGGCGATGCGTATTCCAGGTGCCGGCAAACAGGAGCTGCGAGTTGCCCGAGCAGATCGCCAGATCTGAAATGCCAGTTTGAGGCCCCTGATCGAGCACCTTCGTCCAGTGCGCTCCGCTATCGACGGATTTATAAACACCGCGTTGCTCATTCGGGCCATAAGCATGCCCGAGCGCACCGACATACACGATGCTCGCATCGTGCGGATCGATCACGATCCGGCTGATCTGGCGCGTGTCCTCCAGGCCGATGTGCGTCCAGCTCGAGCCCCCATCATTCGATTTGTAGACACCGTTGCCGGAAGATAAATTCGAACGAATGTCGGATTCCCCGGTTCCGGCATAAATCGTCTTGGGATCGGACGGCGCCACGGCAATCGCGCCGATGGAGGCCACAGGCTGGCTGTCGAAGATTGGCGTCCAGACAGTTCCTGCGTCAGTGGTCTTCCAGATGCCGCCATTGACCGAGCCAAAATAAAAAGTAGTGGAGTCGCCCGGAACACCGGCCACGGCTACGACCCGTCCACCACGGAACGGACCAATGAGGCGCCATTTCAGACCATTCACCAAGTCGGTGGAAACCGTCTGCGGGCTGGCCGCCCCAGCAACCGAGGTCAAGAAAAATAGGAAGACAATACGGCCCAAGAAAGTTCTGAATTTATGCAAGAAGAGATTCCTCGTTTGGCAAGCAGTTTACTGGAAGAGGCTCATTTTGTTGAAGTGGGTTGGAAGCCCAACTGACGCAGCTGCAGACGCTCGATTCGCGGCCTCTAACGATGCTTCAGCGCTTCCAGTTCTTCCAAAGTGCGAGGCCAATCCGATCCCAACAGCCGGGACAAACTCCGATCGGCTAGAACTTTGCCGCCTGTCTGGCAGCGCGCGCAGTAGTTCGTCTCTTTATCCGCATAGCGAATTCGCAAAACGTTGTCGCCACATCGAGGACAGGGTTTGCCGTACCGCCCATGCACTGCCATACCTTCGCGAAACGCGGTGATTTTTTCTGGGAACCTGTCCTTCACATCGGCGCTGAGTTTGTCCATCCAGAATCCGAGGACGTGTCGCGACGCGGCGAACAGTCTCTCCCACTCCTGCGGATTCAGTTTCTGCGTGTGCGCGATGGGAGACAGCTGCGCGGCATGCAATATCTCATCGGAATATGCGTTGCCGACACCACTTACAAGACGCGGATCAGTTAGCGCTCTCTTGAGAGTGTGGTTTTCGGTCGTGAGCTTCGCGCGAAACGAGTCGACATCACTGGAGAAGATGTCCATTCCTCCCGCGTCGAAGGCACGCAAGCTCTCCTCGCCCTTGAGTACGTGTAACGATGCGCGGCGCTTCGCGCCAGCCTCGGTAAGAATTAAAGAACCATTGGGAAAATCGAAGGCTGCCAGACTTTGACGGCCAGCCAGCTTTGCTCCAGGTGCACGCCAGTGCAACCGCCCGGCGATCATCAGGTGCAGAACCAGCCAGAGATCGTCGTCTAGTCCGATCGCAATGCGCTTGCCAACCCGCCGCAGTTCACGGACGGTACGGCCCTCCACGCTGGCGAGCGGCGGATCCACGGTTCGCAGCAGAAAGGCGCTGGCCAGCCGGACTTTTTCTAGCGGCTGGCCGATGATCCGTGATTCAAGCGCGCCGATGTAGGCGGTAATGTCCGGTAGTTCTGGCACAGATATCAGCTTGCACGCAGAACCCGCACTCTTGCAACGTCCCCTGGTCTAGTTTTCCCCGCCCGGAAAGCTTCCGCCCCACAGAGCATTTCCACCCCAGAGTGCATTCCCTCCCCACAGGGCGTTTCCGCCCCACAAAGCATTGCCACCCCAGAGCGCGTTGCCGCCCCATAAGGCGTTGTTTCCCGAAACCGCGGACGTCGATGTTTCACTCGCTGTGATCGCCCCACTCCCCACCACGAATTGCGAAGTCCCCCACACCGCCGCATTCGACCAAGTCGCCGATGTATTCCATACCGCCGAAGGATCATCTTTCAAATACACGCTGTCAGTGATGGTATTAAAGGTCGCGATGGGAGACATCGCCGTTCCCTTAGCCAGGTCCGTGTTGGCCAACGCCGCTTCCAGATCCACATAACCCGCACCCACCGTGAAAACATCGTATTGCGAGCTGTATGTGATTCCCGAGACAGGATCGGTATAGCTGCTATACAAAGGCAGGGACTTCCAGGCAGTTTTCATCAGCCGCGCCTTCACCTGATCGGGTGTGAGGCTCGGGCTCTTCTGCAGCATGTCCGCCACCGCTCCGCTCACCACTCCCGCCGCCATGCTGGTTCCACTCAAAGTGAAGTAACTGGAGGACGATGCGCTGCTTCCTCCGTTCACGTAGTAGCTGTATGGCACCTGATTCCCGGGAAACTGGTTGTAGAGCGTGGAGTTTGGCGACTCCAGCGAAACCAGCAGATTTCCCGGCGCGACTACGTCCGGTTTCACTACCGCGTCGCCGGCTGTCGGACCCTTCGAGCTGTAACTCGCAATCAGGTCATCCAGCCGCGTCGGCGTTCCCATCGGCTTCATCGCGCCCACCGTGATCACATAAGGATCGTTGCCCGGAGACGTCACCGTACCGTAGCCGTCGGTCGCCAACGTTCGCCCGTTATTTCCCGCCGACACGACCACCACGATTCCGTTTTTCCACGCCGCTTCTACTGCCTGGCAAAGCGGGTCCAGCTTGTAAGTTTCATACACCTCGCGCCCCAGCGAGAGATTCATTACTCGGATATTGAACAACGGCTTGAGGGTGATCGCCGTGTTGATGGCCGCGATCACGCTGCTGTCGTTCCCCTCGCCGTTCTGATCGAGAACGCGCAAGTTCACCAGGTGCGCTCCCGGCGCAATGCCTTCAAACGTGCGCGAATACTTCGATCCTGTCGAACTCGCGCCATCCCCGGCGATTAAGCCTGCTACGTGCGTGCCGTGCCCGTACTGATCTGCGGCGCTTGCGTTGCCGGATACAAAGCTCTGGTTCCACACCACTCGGGACAACCCCAGAAATCCGCCATTCAGGTCAGGATGGCTGCTGACTCCACTATCGAGCAGCGCTACTCCAATGCCAGCTCCCGTGTAGCCAGATTGCCACGCCGCGAATGCGTTGATCGCTGGTGCTGCATTGCTTAGGTTTGGCGCCAGCACGCGATCGAGACTGATGTATTTCACGTCTGCCTGATTCGAGAGCGTCAGAACATTTGCCAGTGGCAACTGCGCTACCACGCCGTTCACCAGCGGCAAGGAGTCCAGGATCGATCCCAGGGTTTCCAACAGGTTCAGATCGAGAAGTCCCGGGGCCTGGTTGTACTGCACCACAACCCTCACCGTCGATGCGGTAGATGACTTCAGATCGGGCGACAATTTGGAATCGTTAGCATAGCTTAGCGACCCCGCCAGCAGCAGTAGAGCAACAGCGAATCTTTTCATTGGAACCCCACTCGTCTGCACGCCCCTGCGCACAGCCCACAGGCTACGTTGTTCGAAACGATGCACCCTCAGGTCCAAAGTGGCGATCTCGAATCACTGTCTGTCAAAGGCTTAGCTATTCAATCGCTCGCTCGGGAATGACATGTTGTCCCACGCTCGCGCCCATGGGACACTCTGTCCCACGCACGATGGTAACCAGGTAACTTCGTTTTTCGGATGATCCTCGCCGAACTTCCTAGCAAAATTGTAAGAACCTTCTTATGTCCTCGCCTCGCGAACTTGGCGCACGTGTGTTTATCGCCAGCATGGCGCTGGCGGCATCGGGCGCGTTCGCTCTTGGACTCACTCATTGGCACTCCAGCGACACACTCAAGTTTGTTTGTTACATGGTCGCGGCCCTTCTCGCGTCTCCGCTCAAAGTCAGTCTCCCCGGCGGAACGCTGTCGGTGAACTTTCTGTTCACCCTTCTGGGCATTCTGGAAATGAGTTTGCCTGAGACTTTGTTGATCGGCCTGGTCAGCACCGTCGGTCAGTTTTTTTGGAAGCCAGCCAGGCGCCCGCGGCCAGTCCAGCTTGTATTCAATCTTTCCCAGGTGACGGTATCGGGCGCCACCGCCTACGGCGCCTATCATCTTGTCTGCGTTCATGTGCTCCACGGCCCCGGGCCACTGGCATTGGTTGTGGCCGCAGTCACGCACTTTGCCGTCAATACGCTGGCGACTTCCACGATTATCGGGTTGACTGAAGACAAGCCGTTCTCCAAAGTCTGGACCGAATCCTATCTCTGGTCTTTTCCGTACTACATGGTGGGCGCTGCGGTAGCCGGACTGGTCAGCTTCCTCAACCACAGCATCGGCTGGCAGTCATCCTTACTGGTTCTGCCGCCGATTTACCTGATGTATCGCTCCTACCGCCTTTACCTGGGCAAGCTCGAAACCGAGAAGAAGCACGCGGAGCAGGTATCGAATCTTCACCTGCGTACTATCGAGGCCCTAGCCCTGGCCATCGAGGCGAAAGATCAAACCACCGGCGAGCATCTCCAGCGCGTGCGCGTGTACGCCATGGAACTGGCAAAGGAACTGCGCCTGAGCGAGGACGAAACCGAAGCTCTGCGCGCTGCTTCCGTCCTCCACGACATCGGCAAGCTTGCCGTTCCCGAGCACATCATCTCCAAACCCGGCAAACTTACCCCTGAAGAATTCGACAAGATGAAGATCCATCCCATCGTGGGAGCGGAGATTCTCGAACAGGTCGACTTCCCCTATCCCGTTGTGCCCATCGTGCGCGCGCACCACGAAAAATGGGATGGTAGTGGTTATCCCAACGGCCTTGCCGGAGAAGCCATTCCCATCGGCGCCCGCATCCTCTCCGCTGTCGACTGCCTCGACGCGCTCGCCTCCGACCGCCAGTACCGGAAAGCTCTGCCGCTTCACGAAGCCATGGCCAAGGTCGCTGCTGAAGCCAATGCGGCGTTCGATCCGCAAGTGGTTACGATTTTGCAGCGGCGCTATGTCGAGTGGGAGAAACTCGCGCGCCTCCAGCCCTTGCAAGCTCCCCCGAAACTTTCGACCGACATTAAGGTCGAGCGCGGACTCGCCCCCGACGCGGGCTTTGCTCGCACTGCCGAATCATCACAAGCCGCGGTCCCTGCAGACGAATCCAAAGACCGTCTCGCAGTGGCTCGTCAACAGGCGCAGAGTCTCGCCGATATCAACCGCACGCTCAACTCGTCCCTAACCCTGGATGACATTCTTTCACTGCTCGCCGTGCGCCTGAAGCGCCTTGTGCCTCATAACTCGATGGCCGTTTACGTTCGCAAGGGCGATATTCTGCTTCCGGAGTTTGTCAACGGTGAGAACTCTCGCGTGTTCTCGTCTTTGCAAATTCCTCTGGGCGAAGGCTTGTCGGGCTGGGTCGCCCAGAATCACAAACCGATTTTGAACGGCAATCCATCGGTCGAACCCGGCTATCTCCAACACTCCACCGAAAACACCTCGCTACGTTCTGCTCTCGCCGTCCCGCTCGAAGGCACTTCTGGAGTCGCTGCCGTGCTGGCACTCTACCGCTCCGGTCAGGATGCCTTTACCAAAGATGACCTTCAAGTCGTCGAGGCGATCGCCTTCCGCCTGGGCGCGATCATCGAGCAGGCAGTTACGCCTAAAGCCGCCGCAGCCAGTGCCACCTCTTGACTTCCCTCTGCCAAGACGTCGATTTTCTTTGCCTCCACCGCCGTGATAGGCTACCAGAGAAGTAGACTTACTTTCCTTCGTCCGGACCGACAGCGAGGCCACTAGAGGAGGACACAAAATCGTCATGAAGATCGCGAAAGACGTCATCGAACTGATCGGGCACACTCCACTGGTGCGGCTCAACAAGGTCACGGAAGGTTGCGTGGCCGAGGTCGTGGCCAAGCTGGAAAGCCAGAATCCGGTGGGCAGCGTGAAAGACCGCATCGGCGCCAGCATGATCAGCGACGCTGAGCGCGCTGGGAAAATTCAGCCCGGAAAGACAGTCCTGATCGAGCCGACAAGCGGCAACACCGGAATCGGTCTGGCGTTTGTAGCCGCCGTGAAAGGCTACAAACTTATCCTCACGATGCCGGAGACGATGAGCCTGGAGCGCCGCGTTCTGCTGTTGGCCTTTGGTGCGGAGCTCGTTCTCACTCCGGGTCCCCGTGGGATGAAGGGCGCTATCCTCAAGGCCGAGGAGTTGCTGGCCAAGACTCCGAACAGTTACATGTTGCAGCAGTTCGATAACCCGGCCAATCCTAAGATTCACTTCGAAACCACCGGCCCCGAGATTTGGGCCGACACCGATGGCCGAGTCGACTTTCTAGTTTCCGGCATCGGCACAGGCGGTACCATCACCGGCGTCTGCGAATTCATCAAGCCCAAGAAACCATCTTTCAAGGCCATTGCGGTAGAGCCGGCGGAGAGTCCCGTGCTCTCCGGCGGAAAGCCCGGCCCGCACAAGATTCAAGGCATCGGCGCTGGTTTTGTCCCCCGAATTCTCCGTACCGATTACATTGACGAAATCATTCAGGTCAGCAATGACCAGGCCATTCGCATGGCGCGTCGGCTACCCCTGGAAGAGGGAATCTTCGTAGGGATTTCTTCTGGCGCAGCCGTCACCGCCGCGTTGCAGGTGGCGAAACGGCCGGAGAATAAGGGAAAGTTGATTGTGGTGATCCTGCCGTCCTTCGGAGAACGTTACCTGAGCACGGTTTTGTTCGAAGAGCTTCGCACCCGCGCGCAGCAGATTCCTACATCCTCACTTCCGGACTGATGTGTGCCCTCTCGAGGGCGGAATGAAGATGGCGGAAGAAGAATGATGATGAGGGCGCACGACCCTTCCGGCGTGCACTCCGCCTTTTGGGAAGTCGAAATGCCTGTGGAAATCTGTCTCTCTGGAAGCCCAATTTTCGGAGGCTGCTCCAATCGCCCGGGTGTATGATGTTTTTCCAACCAGCCAACTGAATTTCAAGCGCAGACGGGGTGAGAGTTTGGCGGTAACCGCTTTCAATCTGGCCGTGATTCGAGCCTTCAAATCAGGGAGCAAAATGAGAAGGAACCGGCAGCGTTCACTGGTGTTCGGTCTCGTAACTCTGGGTCTGGCAATTCTGGGAATGCTCACCTTGGCTCCGCTTGCGTTGGGCCAGAGTTCGTCGGCTCCCGAGGCAGGCATTCCCGTCCCCACCGACTGGAGCCATCACCACGTGATTTTCTCCCGGCCTGCAACCACCGAACAGGCCGCCCGGATAGAAAAAGATCCGCGTTACTGGCAGCAGCGTTATCGCAGCCAATTGCCGGCCATGCTGCCGGCGGCGGAGAATCGTGACGCCCTCGCTCGGGAGTCAGGCGAGGACGCAGCCTTGCTCGCACGAGCACGTCGCAAAAGTGGATACTGGGCGGAAAGTCTGGGTGCCGGAGGTACCGTCGGCGCCGATAACTATCCCGCCAAGTTCTCGTTTTTTGGTAGCACCGCCAACTGCGGGAGTGCCACGCAGCCCGATTTTGTCGTTTACAGTACGGGCCTCGCGGGATCCCCTACACAAGCCAGCATTGTGGCTTACGACAACATTTATTCCGGCTGCAGCGGCACGGTCCCTCAGGTCTACTGGGCGTATGACACGGGCGGCCAAATCCTGACCTCTCCCACTTTTTCTCTCGACGGCACACAGGTTGCGTTCGTTGAAACCAACGGAGGCATAGGGATTTTGGTGCTGCTGAAATGGGCAGCTTCCTCAGGGGAAAGCATCACCAGTCCGGTCCACCCTACTCTTAAGACGCCTGCTCAGTACGTGCATTGCACTGCACCCTGCATGACGGAGATATTTCTCGAGGACGGTTCAGGAACCCAAATCGATGACACCACGTCTTCGGTCTTTGTCGACTATACCGGCGACACGGCTTGGGTCGGCGGCGCATTCGGCTGGCTTCACAAGATCAATCCGATTTTTGATGGAATCCCCGCAGAAGTGCGCTCAGGAGGATTCCCCGTCCAGGTGAATTCCGCCACCTTATCTCTTTCCAACCCGGTTCACGATTACGCTTCGGGAAGCGTTTTCGTAGGCGACGCGGATGGGTTCCTCTACCGGGTCAACCCGACAACGGCTGCCGTAACGACCTCCGGTCAGTTGGATTACGGCACCGGAATCGTGGACACACCGGAGGTGGATTCCACGGCCGGCTTCGTCTATGTATTTGCGTCGAGCGATGGTTCGGCGACTTGTGCAGGTGGAGCGGCCTGTGCCGCCGTCTATCAGCTCAGCAGCAACTTTAGTGATGGAGATACCGGGTCGGAAGAGATCGTAGGAAGCAGCGTTGTTTTCGGAGATACGCCCAATCCAATGTACGATGGCGACTTTGATAGCGCGTACAAGAATTCTACAACCAGGACCGGCAACCTCTACGTCTGCGGAAACACTGGGGGGCCTCCGGTCCTCTACCGGATTCCCATTACGGCCGGCGTCATGGGTGAGGTGAATACCGGGCCATTTCTTTCCACCAGCAATGTGCCCTGTTCTCCCGTAACCGACATTCTGAATCCAAACGCTTCAGGCGGTGCTACCGAGTGGATCTTCGCCGGCGTAGTGAACGGGGGAGAACAGTCTCCGTGCGCTTCCGGTGGATGTGTAATGAATTTTATAAACACGTCCTGGCTGCCGGGCACACATTATTCCGTCGGCCAGGAAATATTGGATACCAACCTTCACATTGAGGTCGTAAAAACTGCGGGCACGTCGGGTGGCGCTGTCCCTACTTGGGCCGGAGGCACCGGTGCCCCCACACTGGACGGCACCGTGACCTGGCTGGATCAGGGATCGATTTCCACCACCACGCCGGGGGCCTGGGTCAAGAATCACCGCTACGGCAGGGGTTCGGGAATCCTCGACCCGAACGGCAACATCGAGGTAGTAACATCCGCCACTGGTTTTTCCGGCGGCACGATTCCGACATTTGGCGCCGCTCCGGGCGCGACGACAGCGGACGGCGCCATAACATGGACAAACCTGGGCGCGATTGCAACTGCTGCGCTACCCTCCGCCGGGGGAAGCAGTGGAATTATCATCGATAACACCGTGGTCTCGGGGACGCTTGCCGGGACTTCTCAGGTATACTTCTCCACTCTGACCAACCAGGCGACTTGTGGGACGTCGAGCTCGGTTGGCTGCGCGGTCCAGGCATCACAGTCGGCACTAAAGTAGACAAGGGACTATCACTATGAATCGTTCATCCAATGGAGAGCCGCGGTCCGTAGCGGCCGTGAAGAAGCCTTATGAGAAGCCAAGCTTTCGCTTCGAACAGGTTTTTGTGACCTCTGCCCTTTCCTGCGGCAAGGTCAACCCCTCCGACACCAGCTGCCACGGATTAAACGCCAGCGCGTCATGAGTCTTGGCCAGAGCACAATGCCGGAGATCGTCACCGCCCTGAAGTGCGAGCTCGCGACGGAAGTTCTGCGGTCGTTCGGCTCCCTGCGTTTTGCCGCCACGGGTTGGAGTATGCTGCCATCAGTGTGGCCCGGGGATACGCTGGTGGTTGATCGAATCAGTCAGGATCAGGCGCGGATCGGAGACATCGTCTTAGTCGGGCGCGAAGGGAAGCTCTGTGCTCACCGCGTAATCGGTAAGACGGGTAGTCCCGAGAGGCAGCAATGGATCACCCAAGGAGATGCGTTGCCCATCCCGGATCGACCTGTGCTCGAGCATGAATTACTTGGCCGCGTGGATTATCTGATCCGCGCAGGAAAGCTAATCCCGGTGCGTTCGGAGTTGAGCGTGGTGAAGAGACTCCTCGCGAAGATTGCCCGGCGCTCGATACCTGCGGCGCGAGCCCTCGTTTTTCTCCATCGCATGCAGCAAACTCCAGAAAAATCGGTTCTTCTGTGCCAGGGCTAACCACACAAGTCGAGCTCCACAGCGTGGTGATCGCAATCGGCGGCATCCCCGTCCGAGTAAACACAGCCGACCCGAGCTTTCTCGAGACGCTGCAGAACCGCTATGCTGGCTTCCTCAGCGATGACCTAGGCGCCGAATTCGAATTCGACGTGGATCTAACACCTCCGGAGGACATCGGCCCGGAATCCGGTTTACGAGTTACGTGCCGCTCCGGCCGGTGGTTGCTGGAGCGGGCCGATTTTCGCGCCGAGTTGCAGCCCGCCGTGGGCCGGGGAAATATCCGTTTGGCGGCTAGCCCCTACTCCATCGACGCCGTCCTTCGTATCGTTCACACGCTGGTTCTCGCGAAGCAAGGCGGCTTCCTTTTGCACTCAGCCAGCGCCATTCGCAATGGGAAAGCATTCCTGTTCGCCGGGGTTTCAGGCGCAGGCAAGACGACGATCTCGCGGCTTGCCCCACCAGACGCCACACTTCTCACCGATGAGATCTCCTACGTCCGCAAGCAGCCGGACGGCTATGTTGCCTACGGCACGCCTTTCACCGGTGAATTGGCCAAACTCGGCGAGAATGCTTCTGCCCCGGTAGCTGCTCTATATTTGCTGGCACAGGGTCCGGAGAATCGCATCGATCCCGTGGCTACAGCCGATGCCGGGCGCGAGTTGCTCGCCAACATGCTTTTCTTTGCCGAAGATGCGGAGATGGTTCATCGGGCATTTCAAGCGGCCTGCGATTTCATCGGTAACGTACCGGTTCACAGGCTCACATTTGTGCCGGACGCGCGGGTCTGGGAATTGATCGGATAAACGAGCATTCGATCAAGAAATATCGGATGAAGAATTGATGAAGAATTGAAGATGACTAAGAAAATGTATGTCGCGCGCAGTCCGCGCATCGCAGCCCGCATGTTGGGGGAAGAAATGCTGGTCATGTCGGGCCAGGGTTCGACTCTGTTTACGCTGAATCCGACCGCGACCATTCTCTGGCAGGCCGCCGACGGCGCCACGCCGCTCGATGAAATCGTCGAGCGCCGCATCTGTTCCGAGTTTGAAGTGAAGCCCGAAGAAGCGCTGCGAGACGCCGAGGCGTTGGCCGAAGATTTGGCCAAGCATGGCATCCTGCTGATCTCCGAGCAGCCGATCATGAATCCGCAATCCCTGATTCGGGAGCAAGCTCAGCCATGAGCGCTCTGATGCAGGAGATGAGCGAACGGGCCTTGCGGCTGGGCGTGCCCTTCAGCGCGCAAATCGATCTCACCTACCGCTGCAACGAACAGTGCGTTCACTGCTACCTCGACCACGACGATCATGGCGAGATGACCACGGTGGAGATCAAGCATCTCCTGCGGGAAATGTCTGAAGCTGGAGTTTTTATTCTGACCTTCAGCGGCGGCGAGATTTTTCTGCGCAAGGATTTTTTCGAGATTCTCGAGTACGCGCGAGCGCTTACCTTCTGCATCAAGTTGAAGACCAATGCCGTGCTGATTCGCGAAGCGCAGGCTGCGCGCTTGCGTGACCTCGGCGTGGCATCGATTCAGATCAGCATTTACTCGCACCGGCCCGAGGTGCATGACGCCATCACGAAAGTGAAAGGTTCGTTGCAGCGTTCCATCAATGCCATCCGCTTTCTCAAATCGCAAGGGCTCAAGGTCATCATGGCCAACGTACTGATGACGGAGAACATGCAGGATTATCGCGGCGTCCGCGCGCTTGCCGCAGAACTCGGCGCCGAATATACCTTGGATCCGACGATCACCCCGAAGATGGATGGCGACCGCTCGATTCTGGATTTGAATGCGGGCCAGTCAGCGCTGCATGAGCTTTTCCGTGACGAATTGTTCGTGGGCAATGCCGAAGAATTCTGCGCTCCTCCTCCTAAGCCTGACGCCGACAGCATGGCATCCTTACCGTGCAGCGCGGGCCACACCGCCTGCTACGTTTCTCCCTACGGTGAGTTTTATCCTTGTGTGCAATTTCCTTTATCCTGCGGCAACGTGCGCCAGCAGCGCTTTATCGATATCTGGCGCAACTCCGAGCAGTTGAAAGAGGTTCGCTCGATCCGTCTGAAGGATTTGTCGGGTTGTTCGCAGTGCGCCCATGGTTCCACCTGCACTCGTTGCCCGGGCCTGGCTTTCATGGAAGGAAACATGCGTGGCCCCTCCACGGCGGACTGCGAAAAATCCTTTGCGCGTACCGGTATTCCGTCGGCAAATTTGCTCGCCAAGAAGGACAAAGCCTCCCCACTCCGTCTGGTGCAGATCCAGATTGTCCCGGCCATCGCGGGCAATCGATTATCCAGCATCAACAGTCGACCAGCGCAGTAGCTGCCGGCAGAGACGCCTCATAAGAACTCCTTGCAACTCTCGCGTGACGGATGTGCATGGCCCGTTCGTAATGCTGGTGCAGAAGGTTTTTGCTTATAGCATCTGTCTGAAGCAAACCATCGATTTCGTCACGGTTTGCGAAGAGGGCTTCGTTATGGGCATACGATGCAGGACTCTCCTGCTTTTTGTGGCGGTGGTTTCGCTGGCAGGCGGGACTGTCTACGCCCAAGATGCGCCGTCGCTGGGTGATCTGGCACGCCAGCAGCGCCAGCAGAAGGAAAAATCAAAAACCGCTTCGAGCCAGGATTCTAAGTCGGCAAAGGTCATTACCAACGAACAGATTTCCGAACACGCATCAATGCCTTCGCGACCGGTCTCGGCCGGTGCGGAAAAGACGCCTGCGCCTGACTCCTCCGACAGCGCAAAACAGCCTGCGGAATATTGGAAGTCGCAGATCCAGAATCAGAAGAGTCAGATCGCGGCGCTTCAAAGTCAGGTTGACGCACTCCGCGAGTCGATCCGCTTCGCCCCGGGCAATTGCGTGGCCAACTGCGTGGAGTGGAACGAGCATCAGAAGGAAAAGCAACAGCAGGTAGAGCGGATGCAGGCTCAACTGGAAGACCAACAGAAGCAACTCGAAGAAATGCAGGACTCCGCCCGCAAACAAGGCTACGGCAGCGCGGTTTACGACCCGTAGTACGAGAAGAACATTATCTGGACAAAAACAGTACCTGTCACGGCTAATATCGTCGTGCGAGATGCGACCGTTGGACGTTTATTTAATTTTTCGCCTTCCTACAAAGCTGGCCCTCATGCGAAATTAGTTGTATGACATTAGTAGTCCGCCCCTCACGTATCCATGCAGCGGGTGTCTTTACCACCGCGCCCATCCGCAAAGGTGCTCGGGTGGTCGAATATTCCGGGCCACGCCTGACGGCCGAGGAAGCGAACCGCCTGTACGATGGAGCGCCTCGTACTTACCTCTACGGGCTGGAAGATGGCAAGACCGTGATCGACGGCGAAGGCATGGGTGCCTACCTGAATCATTCCTGCGATCCCAATTGCGAAATCGATGAAATCAAAAATCGTGTCTGGATCTTTGCCTTGCGCGACATCGCGGCGGGGGAAGAACTGCTCTGGGATTACAACCTGTACGACGACGAAGACCCCGCACCTTGCTACTGCGGTTCACCCAAATGCCGCGGAACCATGTATTCGCGAGAATGGATGGCCAAGATGCGGCGCAAGGCGCGAAGGAAAGCGGAAAAAACAGCAGCCGAGCCCGATGCGACGAAAACTCAGAGGGAAAAAGCTCAACGAACAACCAAGACTCTCGACAAAAGCACAGACCGGTCAACTCCCAGGCGTTCCGTCGCGTAAGCCAGCCTACTTGGCGGCGGCGGTTTTATGCCCGTGCTCTCGCCAACCTTCGATAATCAAGTACAGCACCGGAATAAAGAAAAGATTCAGCACGGTGGACATGATCATCCCGCCGAAAACCGTTGTGCCCACAGAGTGGCGGCCATTCTCGCCGGCTCCGGTGGCCAGCACCAAGGGCACGACGCCCAGGATGAACGCCAGCGAAGTCATCAGGATCGGACGCAGGCGAATAGTCGCCGCTTGAACAGCAGCTTCCACTAATGGCATACCGCGCTGGCGCAACTGTTCGGCAAATTCCACGATCAGAATCGCATTCTTACTCGCCAGGCCAACCAGCATCACCAGCCCGACCTGGCAGAAGACGTCGTTCTGCAGGCTGCGCATCCATTGAGCGCCGAGCGCGCCCAGCAAGGCCATCGGCACGGCCAAGAGCACGATGAACGGCAAGACGAAGCTTTCATATTGCGCCGAGAGCGTGAGGTATACGACCAGCGTGCCCAGCCCAAATAAAATCAGCGACGTTCCGCCCGCCTGCAACTCCTCGAGAGAAAGCCCCGTCCAGCTGTAGGAGAACCCTTGCGGCATTCTCTTGGCGAGTTCTTCCATGGCCGCAATCGCCTGCCCAGAGCTGAAACCCGGAGCGGCCGAGCCATCAATTTCCGCCGACCGAAACAGGTTGTAGTGGCTGATCACCTGTGGAGTTGAGGTTTGCGTGACGTTGATCAAGTTGTCCAGTGGGATCATGGCGCCGCTATCAGAGCGCACATAGAATTGCTTCATGTCCTGTGCCGTAGAGCGGAACTGCTTGTCCGCCTGGACGTAGACGCGATAGGAACGATTATTGAAATCGAAATCGTTGACATAGGACGAACCCATGTAAACACCCAGCGTGTCCGTAATCTGCGAGAGCGGCACGTGCAGGCTCTTGGCTTTCTCGCGGTCAATGGTCACCAGATATTGCGGATCGTTTGCCGTGAACGGTGTGTACAGCCCTACTAGATCTTTGCGCTCCCCCGCCCGCCGGATAAGGTCGTGCGTCGTGTTCGAGAGCTCCTCAAGCGTATGTGAGGCTTGGTCCTGGACAACGAATTGAAATCCGCCAAACTGGCCGAGGCCGTTGATAGCCGGGGGAAGAGTGGCAAACACAATCGCGCCGGAGATAGAAAACATCCGCGGCCGAACCCGGTTCAGAATCGCGGTGGCCGTGTGCTCCTGGCCCTTGCGCTGGGAATATGGTTTTAGAGGAACGAAGATAAGTCCTTGATTCGGAGCACTGCCGGCAAAACTGAAGCCCGCCACCGAAAACGTTCCCTCCGCCTCCGAAACATCACGCAGCAGATCCGAAACTTGTTTCCCGATTGCCTTCGTATATTCCAGCGAAGCTCCCGAGGGCGCCTGAATAACGATGATGAAATATCCCTGGTCTTCATCCGGAACAAATCCTGTCGGCACGCGTGTGAATACGAAATACGTCAGTCCCAGGCCGGCGAAAAACAGCACTGCCATTGCCAGCTTGTATTCCAGTAAGTGATGCAGCAGCGCACGATACCCGCGGGTGAGGACAACGATGCCATCGTCGAACTTTTGTAGCCACCACCACTTTTTGCGGTGGCCGCCGCTCAGGAAAATTGCCGCCAGCGCCGGAGCCAGGGTGAGGGCGTTGAAGGCGGAAATGGCAATGGAAAATGCGATCGTCAGCGCAAACTGGCGAAACAGAATGCCGGTGGTCCCGGGAAAGAACGCAACCGGCACAAACACGGCAACCAGCACCAGCGAGGTAGCGATGACGGCGCTGGTAATCTCGCCGGTGGCTGCCGATGCTGCTTTGTGCGAGTCGTGTTCGCCAGCAGCGATATGGCGCTCAATGTTTTCAATCACGACGATCGCGTCGTCGACAACCAGGCCAGTGGCGAGTGTGATGCCGAATAACGTCAGCGTATTGATGGAGAAGCCAAGCAACTTTACAAAGACGAATGTTCCGATCAGTGAAACCGGAGTGGCGATGAAGTGAATCATCGTCGTCCTCCAGTCACCGAGAAAGATAAAGATCACCAGGATGACCAGCACGATCGCCGAACCTACCGTGAACACCACGTCGCGAATGGATTCGCCTACCGCGTCGGTAGTATCGAATGCCAGCTTGTAGTGCATTCCCGGAGGGAAATTTTTTGCCAGGCGGTTCAGTTCAGCGATGGCCCGACGGTCGACATCGAGTGCGTTCGCCGTGGAAAGTTGCGTCACGCCGATGCCAACTGCATCTTGACCATTAAACTGCAGGTCGCTGCTGTAATCCTCGGCGCCCAACTCGGCCCGGCCCACATCTTTCAGCCGGACCAGAGTTCCATCGGCATTGGTCTTCAGAATGATGTTGTCGAACTGGCTCGCTTCGCTGAGACGTCCAACTGCTCGCACGCTGATCTGATACTGCTGGCCTTCTTGCGCGGGCTGCTGGCCCACTTGTCCAGCCGCGACTTCGACGTTTTGCTCCGACAGCGCGCTCACCACATCTGGGGCCGTCAGTCCGCGTCCCGCCATGCGCACGGGATCCAGCCACAGCCGCATGGAGTACTTGCGCTCGCCAAATATCAGCACATCCGCCACACCCGGAACACGCTTGAGCGAGTCCCTGACGTAAATGTCAAGGTAGTTGCTCATGAACAGCGTGGAATATTTGTTGTTATCGGATGTGACCGCAGCCCCAAAGACGAAGTTCTGCGAACTCTTGGCCGTTGTGATCCCAATCGCTTTCACAGCCGCCGGCAAACGTCCCTGCGCCGTATTGACACGGTTCTGGATGTCCACTGTCGCCAGGTCCGGGTCGCGGTTCAAATCGAAGGTCGCCGTAATGTTGCTCGTACCATCGTTGCCGCTGGTCGAGGTTACGTACTTCATTCCCTCGGCGCCGTTGATCTGTTGCTCCAGCGGAATCGTGACCGCACTCTCTACCGTCTGCGCGCTGGCTCCGATGTAGGCGCTCGACACGCTAACTTGCGGTGGCGCCAGGTCGGGGAACTGTGAAATCGGCAGTGTGGGAATTACCGCGGTGCCCGCCAGAATGATCAGCAGTGCGCACACCGTGGCGAACACCGGACGTCGAACGAAAAAGTTAACGAACATAGAAAGTCGGGCTTCGGGCTTCAGCTTTCAGTGAATCGCAACTGCTTAGCTATGGGTGAAACACCACGACTTAGGAGCCGAAGCCCGGAGCCCGAAAGCCGAAGTATGCTTCTCAGCTTTGCGGAACCACCGGCGCTCCATCCAGCAGGAACTGAGTTCCAGATACGATTACCTTGTCGCCGGGCTTGATGCCGTCCTGAACTTCATAGTCGTTTCCCACCGTCTGCCCGATCTTCAGCGGTTTTTGCCGCGCCACATACGACCCGCCGTTCTGCGGTTCGGCCACGAAGGCGAAATACTGTCCCGCCAGTCGCGACACGGCAAGGATGGGAACCTCCGGGCTCTGGTGCGTGCCCCACACAACGCGGGCCCGTATGAATTGCGATTGCCGCAGCGCATCGTTGCTATTGGCGATGCGCGCTTTCACCAGGACTGTCTGGGTGGTGTTGTCCACCTGCGGCGAAATGAAGCTCACGCGGCTATCGGCCAGCACCTTGCCATTGCTATCGAGCACTTGTACGGGCAAGTTCATTTTGAGTTGGGAGGAATGCTCGATCGGCACGTAGACGTAAACTTCCAGGCTGCCGGGCTTGTCTACTGTCGTCAGTTGCGTGGAGTTGGTCACGCGGTCGCCCACGCGCACCGGAATATCTCCAACCATTCCGCTCCGCGGTGCCACTACTTTGTAATAGTGTAGTTGCACTTGCTGTTCGCGCACTTGTGCATCCAGCGAGTCCATCTGCGCCTGGGCCGCGTCCATGGCGGATTTCGCCTGGTCGAGATCCTGCTTGCTCACTACGCCCGCCGCATAGAGCCCCTGGGCGCGCGCGTATTGTTGTTTCGTCCATTCCAGGTTCGCTTGCTGCGCGGCGCGTGAGCTTTCCTGACTGCTGACGGTTGCCTGCTGCTTGAGCGGATCGATCTCCATCAGCGGATCGCCCGCAGCGACCGGATCTCCTGAATGGACGAAGATGTTCGTAATCTGCCCGTCCACCTGCGGCATGATTACGGCCGAGTCGCGTGACTTCAGTGTGGCCACGTATTCCGACGCGTCGTCCACAGCAGTTGCTTGCGCTATCTTCACTTTTACCGGCATAGCGGGCGGGCCTTGCGCCTCAGCACTCTGCGTCGTACTGCTCGAACACGCGAGAGTGGCAGCGCTCGCCGCCAATGCCGCGAGGAGAAAGACGTGCGTCACGTAGTTATTAAATCTCAAAGACATGAAATTTACCGTTCGGCGCTCTGGGTTAGACGACCCTCCGGCTCCAGCGTTATGCTCTGCGCAAAAATAATAACGCACCGCCGGGGAACAAATAGAGAAAGGCCGGTCTTTGCCACCCTGTTAAGAATACGCCAATTGCAGGCGGAAGATAGATGAATGGTGTCAAGAGTTTTTCGACGGATTCGGCAAGCACATTTCGCGGAGGGGGCAGTTCGGAGCGGGGTTCTAGCGGTTTCAGCGCTCACCCTTTCCTCCGACTCTGCTAACCTGTTGCGCTATGGAGCAAACTTCCTTCCAGCCTGCCCGCAGTTTTGCCAGTGACAACAACGCTGGTGTGCATCCTGAAATCCTCGAGGCCATTGCCCGCGCCAATCGCGGCCATGTTGTCGCCTACGGAGACGATCCTTATACTCGCTCCGCGATCAAGAAGTTTGAAGAGCACTTCGGAGCGGACATTGCAGTTTTCTTCACCTTCAATGGCACCGGAGCGAATGTTCTTGGACTGCAGGCCCTGACTCGCTCCTTCCAGTCGGTCCTCTGCAGCGACTACGCTCATATCTACACCGACGAATGCGGAGCGCCAGAGAAGCACACCGGCTGCAAACTGATTCCGCTGCCGCAGCAGGACGGCAAGATAACGCTCGCTTCCGTTCACCATGCCTATCACGGCATCGGCGATGAACATCACTCACAGCCTCGCGTCATTTCAATAACGCAATCTACGGAGATGGGAACGGTCTACCGCCCGGAAGAAATTCAGGCGCTTGCCCAATTTGCCCACGAGCGCGGCATGTTTCTGCACATGGACGGCGCCCGCATTGCCAATGCCGCCGCATCCCTTGGCCAGAATCTTCGCCAGGCCTCGCGCGATTTAGATGTCGATGTGCTCTCGTTTGGCGGCACCAAGAACGGAATCCTGGGCGGCGAAGCCGTCGTCTTTTTCCAGCCGCAGCTCAGCCAGGATTTTCTCTACCTGCGCAAGCAGAGCATGCAGTTGGCATCGAAGATGCGCTTCATCGCCGCTCAATTTGAAGCATTGCTAACAAACGATCTGTGGCGGCGAAGCGCCGAACATGCCAACCGCATGGCTCGCATTCTAGAAAAAGAAGTCAGCCACATCCCCGGGATTAGGGTTGTGTGGGAGGTAGAAGCCAACGGCGTCTTCGTCCAGATCCCGCGCCACTCCATCGAAAAAATCAAGCAGCAGTACTTCTTCTATCTGTGGATCGAAGAAGAATCGATCGTCCGCTGGATGTGCTCGTTCGACACCACCGAGGAGGATATCCGGAAGTTCGTTGAGGTAATCGCCGACGCCGTCAAGGGGTGACCGACGGTGCTCAACTTCGCGCTTAACGATTGCTTTTTGCCCGCTTTTTGACTAAATTGGCCCATCCCCCAAAATGCGCAAGCATTCAACCGGATCGCTCAGTCCCAGGAGTCGTTGATGAACCGGAAGTGGTTCAGCATCATCGCCCTTATTGCCGTTGCGATTTCGCTGGTCGATGTCTCCAGTTGCGGAGACTCGCAGGAGTTGGTGTCAATTACCATTCAACCTGGCACCGAAACCATCGGGGCCTCAAATATTCCTGTGTCCGCCGATGCCGGATCACAAGTTCAGCTCAGGGCGCTAGGGAGCTATCTTCATCCGCCCGTCACCAAAGACATCACCAACCAGGTAACCTGGAACTCGAACACACCCCAAATGTTCACCGTCAGTTCGACCGGTCTGCTGACCGCGACCGGTCTTTCATGCGGCGGAACTCTGGTTTCAGCCACCGTGCAAACGAATGCCGACGCCTCCGGAGTCTCATCCTCCGGCGCCGTAGTTACCGGCTACATGACGGCAAACGTGACCTGTTTTACAAGCTCGAGTTCCGGCGGCGGCGGTTCGGAACCGACGGTGTCGGTAACATTCCCAGGCAGCGGTGCGGGAACCGTAACCAGTTCTCCCTTAGGGCTTAGCTGTGCCAGCACAGCGACCAACTGTAGCGCCAGCTTTCCCACGGGCACCAACTTAACGCTGACCGCAACGCCCTTTGGAACATTCGGAGGATGGTCGGGTTGTGGCACTGTTTCCGGCGACACGTGCACTATCGACAATCTCGTCAACAATGTTGCGGTGACGGCTACGTTCGACTGAACAATTTCCCCTGCGAAAGAACCATTTTCCTTCGCGCATGACGATGATCCAGCGGCTGAATCTGAGTCTAATCTTGTTCTTTCAGTAGCTTCTCCAGCGTAGCTTTGTGCTTTTCCCAATCCTTCTTCTTATGAGGAACCACCTTCGCCGCCGGAGGAGAGCCCACTCGCTCCCGGGCCAATTCCTTTACAGCCTGCACCGCCTGAAACCGCTTCACTTTCTTCTTGCGCGCCATAACACACATCTTGCCATAGCTTTGTCGGCCGCAAAGCTGCAATAATGATTCTTCGCGATTGGATCGCCCGACCGAGCGTCTGCAGAATCGACGTCGGCTGGTCAACGACCAAGGGCCGCGACCGACAACTGACCATGGAAGAACGCGATTTTTTTGATGAGCGCACCGAGAAGAAGCTAGCAACCTTAAATTGCCCCCACTGCCATCAGCCCGCCGAGTATGAAGTGACCTGGGTGGTTCGGACCAAGAAACGTCAGCTTGCCGGCCGCGCTGACGAGCGCGACCGCGCCCGCTTTGCGAAGGCTCGCTCCTACATGCTGCGCAAAGACGACCTCATGGCCTGCAAGAATATGCGCTGCCGGAAGCGCTTCGAAATTTCCGGAGTGCAGTCGGTCGTCTTCACCGACTAGCGGGGGCGAGCGCGGTAATCCCCGGCAATTTTTTCATTCCCGTCCGCCCGCCTTCGGCCTCAGCGAAATTCAGCAGCGCCCGTTCCCGGTCCGCCGGAATCTCCGGACGCCGGTACTCCGCCAGTAACCGCTCGACTCTTTCCTGCGCGCGATCCAGAATTCCCGGTGGGACATCGGGACCACTCGCCAGTCCACGGTCGATGATAGCGGACGGGAAATGCTGTTCCTGCCGGAACAGAGCCCGCGTTTCTTTCAGCTTCAGGAAGTCTCCCTGCAATCCAGTCTGCGCGAAGGCTGCCACAGCCAGCGACTCGCTGCGCGGCTCAATTCCTTCAATCAGCCGTTGCGCCGATGCAATCGCTTCCGCGTCAATCACCAGCTTTTCGATGCTGTGACATGCCAGAAAATCAAGCATCCCCGCGCCGGAGATCATGTTGATCCCAGCCAGCGCTCCCAGCACCGCGGACATTCCGCTCTCCATTTCCACCTGCGCGTCGATCACCCGGCCGTCGCCCGCCACCATGTATGCGTGGGTCGGAAACCCAAAGTATTTTCCCACCTGCGCGCACGCCACATCCAACATGGCGGTTTCAATCGCGCCCATGGGAGTCTTTCCCGTACGCATATCGAAAATCGCTGGCGCACCTCCCCAAACGATGGGCGCCCCAGGCGAGGCCAGCTGATGAATCGTAATTCCGCTGATGCACTCGGCGGCGTGCTGCACCACCGCACCGGCTAAAGTGACTGGAGCAGTCGCTCCCGCCAGCGGCATGCTGACGATCTCAGCCGGTACGCCTGCTCGCGCCAGATCCACTAGATTCTGGGATGCAAATTCAGACCAGTTCAGCGGTGGCGACGGGCACACGTCAAACACGGCCCGTGGCTTGCTCCGCAATGCCTCGCGCCCTCCACTCTCAATCGCCAGTAACTCCAGCAATGTATGCAAGCTGGAAGCGGAAAACGCTCCCGTGATCACCGGCTTCTCCGAGTGCAATAGAACCAGCAACAGCCGGTACCAGTCCCCAATCTCCGGCGGAACGTCATTGCACACCATCGCGGTTGACTGCGCGGCAAACTGTGGCAGCATCTCCGCAACCTGTACCAGTCGTACCAGGTCAGCCGCCAATGCCGGACGCGCTTGTTGCGTCTCCGGATCCAGAATATTCAGGCATGAGGAACCAGGATCGAAATGAACGTCATCCCCGCCGTAACGCACTACAGCTTTTCCCTTGCGGCCGTAAAGATGAAATTCCCGCGGAACCAGTTCCAGCAAGGATTGCGCCAGCGCCTCTGGAATGTGAGCCACACCTTCGGTGACCGTCACTCCCGCCGAGCGCAGCAATTCGACTACGTATGGCGCCACCCGCACACCCGGGTCTTCGATCAGTTGGAAAGCTTCCCCCAGAATGCGCTCAATCAGCGGCTTGTCGAGAAGTTCGAATCTTGGCCTCATACCACTTCCACCGCCGGCTGTTTTTTTTGTTCCATCAGACCGCGGGCCAGGGCCACGGCGCTCATAGCATCCTTCGCATAGCCATCCGCTCCAATCTCCTCAGCCCATTTGCGGGTTACGGGTGCACCGCCGACCATTACTTTTACCTGCGATCGCAATCCTGCTTTCACCAGCGCTTCCACCACGCCTCTCTGGCCACGCATAGTCGTGGTCAGCAGCGCCGAAACGCCTACGATGTCAGCACTCAATTCCTGTGCCTTCGCCGCGAACTGTTCTCCCGCGACATCCACACCAAGGTCGTGGACTCTGAAGCCATGCGCGGATAGCAGCGTTCCTACCAGAATTTTCCCAATCTCGTGGATATCTCCCTTGGTAGTGCCCAGCACTACAACGCCCGCCATCGGCCTCTCAGTTCCCAACTTCTTCAATTCCGGATCCAGCACCGCCATCGCCGCCCGCATGGCCTCGGCCGAGGCCATCATGTCCGGCAGAAACATTTGCCCTTTCGCAAACTCCTCGCCGACAGCATGCATCCCCGGCACATATCCCTTGTTGATCGCCGCCAGCGGCTCGATTCCCGTGACGAGCGCCCGCTTCGCCAAATCACTAGCCGTGTCCGGTGCCCCGTCGATAATGCTTTGCCGCATGGCAGAAAACGTATTGTCTGGCATGAAATCTCCTCAGCCATGCTGAGCGGACCGACTGACACCCGTCTGTGACCCCGATCACAATGTGCATGGGAGCGGCTCACATTTCCGGCTTCCCGTCGTTTATACTAAGGGGTTTCCTCTGTGGTCCCCAAAGTCACAGGGCAAGGAGTCCGGTTTGAAAATCCTGGTTTGCATGAAGCAGGTGCCTCAGAAAGATGCACCGCTCAAACTCAACGAAACTGCCGCATGGATCCGCGAAGACGTCTCCTATGAAGTCAACGAGCCGGACGCCTACGCTCTGGAAGAAGCACTGCGCCAGAAGGAAAAGCACAGTGGAGAAGTAGTGGTGATCACCTCGGGCCCGGCTCGCGCTCAGCAGGTGCTGCGCGAAGCTTTGGCCAAGGGCGCCGACCGCGCCATTCACCTGGAAGACAACGCCTTCGTGTCGCTCGACGCCTTCAACACGGCGAAAGCATTCGCCGCGGCCGTCAAAGACGAAAAATTCGATTTAATTTTCACCGGCCTGCAATCCGACGACTACGGTTACGCGCAGACCGGGGTGATCCTCGCTGAATTGCTGGGTTGGCCGCACGCTACCATCATCATGCAGATCGAGAAAACGGATGCCGGCATACGCGTGAAACGCGAGCTCGAAGCCGGATTCTTTCAGTTCGTCGACATGCCGTTACCCGCCGTGCTCACCATTCAGTCCGGCATCAACAAGTTGCGCTATGCCACGCTGATCGGCATCAAGCAGGCAAAGAACAAGCCGCTGCGCAAAGTGGCGCTCTCCGAAGTGCAGTCCGCCATCGGCGAGAATCTGCAGAAAATCGAGCGACTTTATGTTCCGCAGAAAACCAAGAAAACGGAACACATCGAAGGCTCGCCGTCGGAGATCGCCAAGAAGCTAGTCGACAAACTGCGCAATGAACTGCGAGTGCTGTAAATGAAGGTGTGGGTTCAGAGAAGATCTGATTATTTTCATCCAAGGATTTTGTGACGTGACCGTGTCGTCCCAATTACCGTCCTCCCAGAATTGGAATGCGGCCAGCTATGCGGCCAACGCTCACTTTGTGCCGGCACTCGGGCAGCCTGTGTTGGATTTGCTTCAGCCGCAGCCCGGTGAGCGCATTCTCGATCTGGGTTGCGGAGATGGAATCCTTACTGAAAAACTGGTTGCCCTCGGTGCGAAGGTGATCGGCATTGACAATTCTCCAGACATGATTGCCGCTGCGCGCGTGCGCGGGATTGATGCGAGACTAATGGACGCCAGATCGCTAACGTTTGCGAACGAATTCGATGCGGTCTTTTCCAATGCCGTGCTGCACTGGGTGAAGGACGATCCAGACGCGCCGATCAAGGGCGTATTCCGCGCCTTAGTGCCAGGTGGAAGGTTCGTAGGAGAATTAGGTGGCCACGGCTGCGTCGGCGCGGTTGCCGTTGCGCTGATAACCACACTTGAACGCCGAGGCATTCCGGATGCTCCGTCGTGGATTCCGTGGCATTTTCCCACGGTCGACGAATACGAAACCCGTCTGCGGCGGGCCGGATTTGTGCCACAGAGTGTGCAATTGATACCCCGTCCCACGCCGCTGCCAACCGGAATGCGCGGATGGCTGGAGACATTCGCCAATCCGTTTTGCGCCGCGCTTGCGCAGAATGAGCGCAACGTTTTTCTTGACGAAGTCACGGCTTTGCTTAAACCTGTTCTGTGCGATTCTCAGGGACGCTGGACTGCAGACTATATGCGCCTTCGCTTTGCAGCGATTAAGACCTGAGCCACGGAGAAACCTTGTCGCAAGGCCGGCAACAGCAAGCTCAACGGATCTTATGCATCGTCCCACAAGGACGGCACCAGAACACAGCTCTTGAAGGGATCAAATGGCTGACACCATCTTAGTAATCGTCGAACAACGCGAAGGTAAACTCAACCGCGTCTCCTGGGAGACCATCACCGCCGGTCAAGCCATTGCTGCCGCCACAGGCTGGACTCTGGAGGCTGCCGTTGTGGGCGCTTCCTCGGTGGCCGCCGAAGTGGCCGCGAAGAAAGTAGCGAAGGTCTACGCCGTCGAATCGCCGAAGCTCGAGCCCTACACGCCCGACGCGTTCGCCGCGGCCCTCAAACAATTATTGACCGCCAAACAGCCCAAGCTCGTGCTGATGCCGCACACGTATCAAGTGCGCGATTTCGTCCCCAAGCTGGCGACGGCCATGGGACGCGCTGTTATCAGCGACTGCATCGGTTTCAAGCAAGAAAATGGCAAACTGGCCTTCACCCGCCAGATGTTCCAAGGCAAGTTCGCCGCCGATGTCAGTTTCAATAGTGACGCCCCTTGGTTTGCAACTTTTCAAAACGGAGCGTTCCGCGGAGATAAGGCCGAAGCCGGTGCGGGCGCGGCTCCAGTCGAAACCGTGAATGTTGAAATCGCTGATGGTGTAGTCCGCAACAGGCCGCAGGAAGTTTTCAAGGAAGCCAAGCAGGCGGTCGATCTGACCCAGGCCGAAATCATTGTCTCGATCGGCCGAGGCATCAAGGAACAGAAAAATATTGAGATCGCCAAGCAACTCGCCGACGCTCTGGGCGGAGACTTGGCTGCATCACGTCCCATCTGCGACTCTGGGTGGCTGCCTATGGATCGGCAGATTGGCTCCTCCGGCCAAACGGTTGCGCCCAAACTTTATCTTGCTCTCGGCATCAGCGGCGCGATTCAGCACATCGTCGGCATGAAAGGCTCGCGCACCATCGTCGCGGTCAATAAGGATTCTGAAGCGCCGATTTTTGAGATCGCCGACTACGCAATCGTCGGAAATCTCTTCGACATCGTCCCGCCGCTGATCGAAGAAGTGAAGAAGGCGAAAGCCGGAATCTGAATCGGCCGCGGATAGCCGCGGGTCAATAGTGGTTTATCCGTGACGATCCGCGAAAATCCGTGGCAAATTTTTGTATGCTGATTTTCCGCAAGCCGATTGAAGGTGTCGAACGCCCGCAGATGCCGGCCGATGTCGTCATCGTCGGCGGTGGCCCCGCTGGCATGGCTTGTGCGCTCCGCTTGTCGCAATTGATCGATCAGCACAACGCGACGCATCCCGATTCGCAGCTCAGCAAAGAAAATATCTACGTTCTCGAAAAAGCTCGTGAGATCGGCCAGCACTGCCTCTCCGGCGCGTTGCTCGATCCACGCTCCATGCGCGAACTCCTGCCAGGATTCGAAAAGGAAGCCCCGCTCGATGCTGAAGTCACCAAGGAAGCGGTTTACTTTCTCACTGAGAAGAGCAAGTTCAAGCTGCCCATCACCCCGCCGCCGCTGCGCGATCACGGCAACTACGTCATCTCCCTGAACCGCTTTGTGAAATGGCTCGGCGGTAAGGTGGAAGAGACCGGCATCACGATCTTTACCGGGTTCGCGGGATCTGAACTCCTCTATGACGGCGATCGCGTTATCGGCGTTCAGACCGACGACAAGGGCGTGGACAAAGAAGGCCATCAGAAGTCCAACTTCGAACCGGGCTACGATCTGAACGCAAAAATCACGATCCTCGCCGAGGGCCCGCGCGGATCGTTGACCAAGCAGCTGATCTCGAAATTCGATCTTGCGCGTAATGCCAATCCTCAAACCTATGGCGTCGGCGTGAAAGAACTCTGGGAAGTCCCGTCCGGCCACATCGCGCCGGGCGAAGTTATCTACACCCTGGGCTGGCCGCTTACCACCAAAGAATATGGCGGAGCATGGATCTACGGCGGCAAAGATAACATCGTATCGCTCGGCTTCGTCACCGGACTCGACTATCCCGACCCCCGCCTCGATCCGCAACACGTTTTGCAGGATTTCAAGCAGCATCCCATGGTCGCGAAGCTGCTTGAGGGCGGCAAGATGATCCGCTACGGCGCCAAGTCCATGCCCTACGGCGGCTGGTGGGCGATTCCGCCGGTCTCGGGCAATGGATGGATGATTCTTGGCGACTCCGCCGGATTCCTCAACTCCGCGCGCCTCAAGGGAATTCATCTCGCCATCAAGAGCGGCATGCTTGCTGCCGAAACGGCTTTCGAAGCGCTGAAGGAAGATGATTCGTCCGCTGCGGTGCTCGGCGAGTATCAGGAAAAAGTCGAAGCCAGCTGGATCAAAGATGAGCTCTGGAAAGTCCGCAACATGCATCAGGGCTTCGAGCAAGGCATGTACGCCGGCATGTTCCACACCGGATTGCAGATGATCACCGGCGGCCGCGGCCTGCGCAATCGTTATCCCGCGCATGCCGGACACGAGCACATGCACAAGCTCGCGGAATTGCCCGCCGATGGCGGCTCCGAATCCCACCTGCTCGGCCCCGCTAAAGGTGACGGCAAACTAACCTTCGACAAGCTCACCGATCTCTATCACTCCGGCACGAAGCACGAAGAAGACCAGCCCGCGCATCTGGTCATTCACGACACGAATATTTGCAACACGCGGTGCGTGAAAGAATTCGGCAGTCCCTGCCAGAATTTCTGTCCGGCGAACGTCTACGAAATGATCGACGATGCCAGCCAACCGAGTGGCAAGCGCATCAGCCTGAACCCGTCAAATTGCGTCCACTGCAAAACCTGCGACATCGCCGACCCGTATCAGATCATCACCTGGGTACCACCGGAAGGTGGCGGCGGACCGAATTATGACGGGATGTGAACCAACCGATACAATTGCGTCCGTGGCATTCGACCGCGACACCATCGAAGCTCAACTTAGTCTTGATTTGATTGGATCGTCCGACATGCCGAAGATCGCTTGGGATGCGCTTGAGGCAGGACTGGACGGTCCAGGCATCCGCCGGCTGGCCGCACTTGATTCTCCAACATACTTTGAGGTCAGAGACGTTCTTCCGCGCGCCATGCAAGAAATGGGTCTAGCCAAACTGGCCTGTTCCGCTGCGGCGCTTCGGCTTGCGAAGCATCGCGCTAAGGAGATTCTGGCAAGTGGCGACGATCCTCTCAGGCACGTCCACGACTTCAAACACCTGTGGATTCTTGCAGGGTATCCGTCCGAATTATGCTCGCTGGGCAATCTTTACGACGATGTATACATAGCCACCGGTAACCAGTCCGACGACACGATTCGCAAATGGATTGTCGAACGTCTGAAAGAGATGGTTCGACGCGAGGAGCACTGATGACTTGGCACCTCAGTCTGCTAAGTGTTTTTCTCCTCCCGCTATGCGCTCTCGGCCAGCAACCAGCCCAGCCCTTGCGGCAACCTGGTCCCTCCATCCCCTCCACCGGTTTCCCCGCTCTCGATCAATACCGCGCCTCGCGCATCGCCATCTACACCGACGATTACGGCGAACTGAAACGCTATCGCGAAGCCGACGCCGCTCTCAAGCCGCCCGTCCCCGGAGAGAATCGCGTCGTGTTCGTCGGCGATTCCATCACCGACTATTGGAAGCTGGCGGACTATTTTCCGGGCAAACCGTACGTCAATCGCGGCATCGATGGCCAGACCACGCCGCAAATGCTGGTGCGCTTTCGTCAGGATGTAATCGATCTGCATCCCAAGGTGCTCGTCGTGCTGGCCGGAACTAACGATGTTGCCGGGGTTACCGGGCGCGCGCGCAACGAAGATATTGAAGCGAACTACGCGTCCATGGCCGAGTTGGCGGGAAGGCATAACATCCACGTGGTCTTTTCATCTCTGCTTCCGGTCTACAACTACACCGAGGATGCGAAGGAATCTTTCGCTCTGCGTCCGGCGGAGAGAATTCTCGCGTTGAATCGTTGGCTCAAGGATTACTGCGCGAGGAAAGACTTGGTGTATCTCGATTATTTTGCGGCGCTGGTCGATGACCATGGCATGATGAAGCGCGCTTTGTCGGATGACGGGTTGCACCCAAATCCAGCCGGATATCGGGTCATGGCTCCGCTGGCGGAAAAGGCTATTGCGCTCGCGCTAGCGATCCAACAGTAATGCCTCGCTATGATGGATCTCATTCGAGCCACGGAGGTAAGTGCATGAAGTCGTCACGAGGCTTATGGATGCTCGCGCTGGTGTTCTTTGCTACTTCCACCTTCGCGCAGCAGTCCACGCAACCCGGGCAACTGCCAATCCCCTCCACAGGCTTCGCCGGCCTCGACCAATACCGCGCCTCCCGCATCGCCGTCTTCACCGACGATTTCGGCCAACTTGCCCGCTATCGCGAAGCCAACGCCGCCCTCAAACCTCCCGCGTCCGGCGAGAATCGTGTCGTCTTCTTTGGCGATTCCATCACCGACATCTGGCATCTCGATGCGTATTTCCCCGGCAAGCCTTACCTCAATCGCGGCATCGGCGGCCAGACCACGCCGCAAATGCTGGTCCGCTTCCGCCAGGACGTGATCGATCTTCATCCAAAAATCGTTATCATTCTCGCCGGCACAAACGACATCGCAGGTAATACCGGTCCGATGCGACTCGAGGATATTGAGGCGAACTACGCTTCCATGGCCGAACTGGCCCGCGCGCACGATATCAAAGTGATCTACTCATCGGTCCTCCCCGTCCACAACTACACGCCACGTTCGCACGACTTTTTTGCGCAACGCTCGCCGGAGAAGATTCTGGAACTCAATCGCTGGCTGAAAGACTATTGCGGGTCCCCGGACCGTTGCCTTTACCTCGACTACTTCAGCGCGATGGTCGACGACAGGGGCCGGCTGAAGCGCGACTTGGCCGACGATGGTCTTCACCCCAACGCGGCGGGATTCAAGATCATGGCGCCCATGGCGGAGACCGCAATCGAAAAGACGCTGGCCGCGGCAAAACCCTGAAACCTTTTCGCTCTCTCTAAGCTCTATAATGAAGCAGTTTCCGACCGCCCAGCCTTCGGGCATACCCAGGCCGAGGCGGCGAGGGAAAGAGTTAAGCCGATAGCGATATACGGGCCAACTCTCCCGAGGGTGCTGGTGGAAACGCCGGCGCCTCCCGCGATTCGCGAGGATCGCATTGGAAAGGAAGCAGCCGCCGGGAGGTTCCCGCCTGTCCGTTTCCTTTTCTGGTTAACCCTAGAAGCTAAGAGCTGGAAGCTTGTTTCTCACCGACAAATTCGGCCGCCCCATCACCGACCTGCGGATCTCCATTACCGACCGCTGCAACTACAAGTGTGTTTACTGCCGCACCGGAAATGAAGGCGCGCTGTATGGCGATCTGCCCTTCGCCGATTACTTGCGCATGGCGCGCGTGCTGGTCGGAATGGGAGTAACAAAGATTCGCCTGACCGGTGGCGAACCGCTGTTGCGCAGCGGCGTAGTTGGCTTTGTTCGAGAGCTGTCCGAACTTCGCTCCCCCAGTAGCAGGAACGGCGGCGATCCGCTGGACATCGCGCTCACCACCAACGGCCATCTGCTAGCCGATCTTGCCCAGCCGCTGAAAGATGCGGGGCTGACTCGCGTGACCGTTTCGATGGACGCCGTCGATCCCGATCGCTTCGCCCGCATCACGCGCGTGCCCAACGGGTACGATAGCGTCCTCGCCGGCATTCGCGCCGCGCGCCGCGCCGGACTCTGGCCGCTGAAAGTGAACTGCGTGCTGATGCGCGGCTTCAATGAAGACCAGATCATTCCCTTCGGCATGTTCGCGCGCGAGGAAGGCGTGACCGTCCGCTTCATCGAATTCATGCCGCTCGAAGAAGGCCGCACGTGGTCGCCGGACACGGTGGTGACGCTCGATGAAATTCTGGCCCGGATGCGGGAGTATCGCCCGCTGGTCGAAATCCCGCGCAGTCGCTCAGAAACTGCCCGCCGCTACCGCTTCGACGACGGCGTAGGCGAGATCGGCATCATCGCCCCTGTCTCGCATCCCTTCTGCGGACACTGCAGCCGCATCCGCATCACCAGCGACGGCAAAATCCGCACCTGCCTGTTCTCTGTGTGGGATCACGACCTCCTTGCCCAAATGCGCCGCGGCGCCAGCGACGAAGAGTTGGCAGATTTCATCCATGGCGTCGTGCAGAAAAAAGAAGAACGCCATCACATCGGCGAACCCGATTTCGTGCCAGCATCGCGAACCATGGTCCATATAGGGGGATAACTACGCGCTCGCGATGAGAATTTCACCGCCGAGATCGCAGCGTCCGCCGAGAAAAAGAGCCGAAGGAAGTGAATCAAAAGCGGTCAACCGGGAAGGGCACGAGTTCTACTCGTGCCGACTAAGGGCCAATGAAAGAAGAACCGGCTTTAGCCGCTGAGGTTCCCTCGATTTAAGATCAAACAATGCATCGGTGGTGTGTTCCAGCGGCGTTGATTTTCGCCTGCGTAACGCTAGAGGCACAGAGCGTCTCCTACCTCGGCTTCGACCGTAACACCTACCCCGGCGACGCCAACCTGAAAGCTCTCCATCAAACTTTCTCCTACACCGGCTACTGGCTCAACCATCCTCCCGGCGAGAAAACGAACACCTGGACCGGCCACCGCGCCACCGTTGAGGCTGCTGGCTTCGGATTCCTAGTCCTCTTCAATGGACGCCTCTACGCTGAACTGAAATCTGTCGCCAACGCAAAGAAACTCGGCAACTCTGACGCGCAAGCCGCCGTTGCAGCCGCGCACCGCGAGGGTTTTCCCGCGCACACCGTTATCTTTCTTGACCAGGAGCAGGGCGGACGCATGTTGCCCGGGCAGAGGGCCTACATCTATGCTTGGGTCGACGCTGTTACCGCCGCTGGATTCCGCGCCGGCATCTACTGCTCCGGCATCCCCACGAAAGACGACGGAAACATCGTAACCGCAGAAGATATTCGCGAGAACGCCGCCGGCCGCGAGATCGTCTACTGGGCGATCAATGATGCCTGTCCTCCGTCGTCCGGCTGCGCGTTTCCTGTAAATCCGTCCGCCCACCCGCCAAGCCCCGCCGAAAGCGGCGTCCGCTTCGCCGAGGTCTGGCAGTTCGCGCAATCACCCCAGCGCAAAGATGTCGCCGGGCAGTGCTCGAACTACAGCCGCGATGGCAATTGTTATCCGCCGGTAATTTCCCCCGCGCGGCAATTGCATGTGGACTTGAACACCGCGACCTCGCCGGATCCGTCCCACGGAAGAACGCGCTAACTGCGGGCCCATTCCATGCTGTAGAATGAGTTTACCGCCATGTCCGACCGCACTTTTACTCTCGACGAAGCCCTGTCCCTGCTACCGGTGCTGGAATCTCTTTTACGCACAGCGATCGCTGGCAAGAAACTTATGGAAGACGTGGAAGGAGAGATGCAGGAGCTCAGCCACCGCATCTTCCTCAACGGTGGCACGCACGTAGATGTCGTCGCCATCGCCCGCCGCAAAGCCGAGCGCGCCAAGGCCGAACAGCGTGCCAAAGATGCCATCGCGGAGATCGATTCGATCGGCGTGCAGGTGAAAGACCTCGACATCGGCCTGCTCGATTTTCCCTGCGAGGTCGAAGGCCAAACCGTTCTGCTCTGCTGGAAGATGGGCGAAAAATCGATCACCCACTGGCACGGTACGGACGAAGGTTTCGCCGGCCGCAAGCTGATTGACGAACGCATTGCGCGATCCAAGCGCGCGAACTGAGCAAAGAGTTCTCAGTTCCCAGTAAACCCAAGAAAATCCCGCACGCCTATCCACGACCTTCCTAAATGACTGGATAATCGTGTATTCCCTGGATTTTCTTTCCCCATAACTGCCAAAACTTAGCCAGGCGGCAGATTGCAAACAACTTCTTGCCCAGCAACATACTCCAACCTCCGGTGTTTGAACGTAAAGAAATATTTTTCAGGCCAAACGTCTGGCGGCGGAGCATTCCGCGCCGGATTTTATTGACCCGGATTCGCCCACCGTGGCGCTGCTGCCTGCGGCAAGCCCACTGGGCCAGAGGAAACGCGATGAACCTTCCCCGTGCAATTCGCTTCTTGGGTTTCAGTCTTCTGCTGCTGGTAATTCCAGCGGTTCTTTCGTCTCCATCCACGGCACAAATCGGCATCGGTATTTCGGTTCGCATTGGTCCGCCGGCGCTTCCCGTTTACGAACAGCCCCTTTGCCCCGGCCCCGGCTATTTATGGACTCCGGGCTACTGGGCCTGGAGCGACGACGATGGCTACTACTGGGTGCCCGGCACCTGGGTTGAAGCGCCAGAACCCGGCCTCCTGTGGACCCCCGGCTACTGGGGTTGGAATGACGGTGTGTACGTCTGGAATGCCGGCTACTGGGGACCGCAGATCGGCTTCTACGGTGGCATTAACTATGGCTTTGGCTACGGCGGTAACGGGTTCTACGGCGGCGAGTGGCGCGGCGGAACTTTTTTCTATAACACCGCTGTCATGAATGTGAATACCACTGTCATCCACAATGTCTACGTGAATCGCACCGTGATCGTAAATAACGAGTCGCATGTGGCATTCAACGGCGGCCAGGGCGGCGTCAGCGCTCGTCCTACGCCCGAACAAGAATCCTATGCGCACGAGAGGCACACTCCGCCAGTGGCGGCGCAGACGCAACAGGAGCATGCCGCCAGCCAGAACCGCGCTTTGTTCGCGTCGACGAATCACGGCCGTCCAGCAGTTGCCGCCACCGCCAGGCCCGGCGAATTCAGCGGGCGCGGTGTAGTCGCTGCCAAGGCCGCTGGAGCGCCCTATCACGCGCCTGCCATGTCGCCGAAGGAAGCGCGCGCTTCAGCGCCAGCGGGGAACCATCCGGCGGAGAATCGTCCGGCTGAAAAACGACCCGAGAAGGGAAACACGGCTCGGGAGAGTACGACTCGTGCGCCCGAAAGCCATATGGCCAAACCGGCTCCGCGCGAGAACGGCCGTCCATCGACCGAAACGAAGGCTGAGAACAAGCCGGCTCCGGCGCCAAAGGCTCGGGAGAGTGCACCGCGTGCGGCCGAGAGCCATACGGCGAAGCCGGCTCCGCGCGAGAACGGCCGTCCATCGACCGAAACGAAGGCTGAGAACAAGCCGGCTCCGGCGCCAAAGGCTCGGGAGAGCGCGCCTCGCGCGGCCGAGAGCCATACCGCCAAACCGGCTCGACGCGAGAACCCTCGTCCAGCGACCGAAACGAAGGCTGAGAACAAGCCGAGTCCGGCTCCCAAGGCTCGCGAAAGCGCGCCCAAAGAGAGCGCGCCGAAGGCGAGTCGTCCCGCTCCCAAGCCGCAAAGACCGGCAGCTCCGCCGAAGAAAGAAAGCGCTCCTCCGAAAGAAGAGCGCAAGTAACGCGACCTTGACTAGTAAACGATTGCAGGGCCAGTGCCCCTCGCGGCGCTGGCCCTTTTTCCTCGCAAGCTTGCGCCTGGCCAGCGTTCTAATCGCAGCACGGCATTAGCCGAGCTGGTTCTATGTATGCACGGAAGTGCAGGTTACCGTTAAGCGGGAAATCTTCTTCTGCTACAATTTTTTACAGCCAGCGGCGCGTGAAAACAGTATGCTGGGAGCAAACTGACTGCTTCTTCGACGCACCGTCCGCGCGATGCAGATCGCGCGTAACCAACGTAGATTTTTAGGCTGAAGAGCTCGAACAGAAGTGCACGCGCGTCCAAGGAGTCTCAGATAAATCATGGCATCTTCGAAACATAAGCTCCGCGTTGCCAGCACCTTCGCTGCGCTCATCACCCTCGCCCTGGCCGTAAGCTGCAAAGGGTTTTTCCAGAACCCAACGCTCACCACCATCACTGTTGATCCTCCAACTCCGAGCATTAGCCAAGGTGCAACCCAACAGATGACGGCAACCGGGACTTACCAGGACGGCAGCACTGCGACGTTGACGGGCGGCACAAGCTGCAGCGGAAATACGGTTTGTTGGTCAAGTTCGGATACGACGATCGCCACCATCACGACCGGCGGGATGGTCACAGGCGTCGCTCAGGGAACATCAACCATTACCGCAGCCTCCGGCGCCATCACCGGTACTACAACAGCGACTGTCGCTCTCAGCGACGTTACAGGCCTCACCCTCAGCGAAACAACCTACACAATTTCAGCTGTCGATGACACGACTACTGCCATTGCGTACGCTCAGACCCCCAGCGGCAAAGTGGACGTCTCAGCCACCGCGACCTGGACGACAGCCAATACCTCGATCGCTACGGTCGTCGGCGGTACCGACCCGGTGACGATTACCGGAGTAGCCGCCGGCACGACAACTGTCACCGCGACCTATACCACGAGCACCGCGACCTACACCGCAACAGCGAACGTAACCGTGCAGTAGAAGGGGTGTCAGGTGCCCCATTTCTCGCATTTTTGGCGGGAAGTGGGGGTTCTGATTCTCCATAAACAATCCCACTTCAGGAATCCAGGGGGCGGGCCCAGCCTTTCCGAACAAACACATCTATGGCTGCCCCGTCCTTGTCGCGCCTTTCGCGACAGGGCGGGGAATTTGACTTCCTGCAATTCGAGCACAGCCACGCGCGGTTTATACCTCCGCACGCTAGTGTGCGGCTCGGCGACATAGCGGCAGCCGCCGAATCAGGTGGCATTGCGGGTTTCGGGTTGCGCACGCCCTTTAAATCCCCGCCGAAGTTACGGGCTAACTGTGAACGAAAGCGAATTGGAGCCCTGGGCGCTACACGAGTTTGAGTTCGTCGCCGTGACTGACCCCGCACCAACGGTTTGGGTACCGCTGCTGGTAGGGTTGTATACGTAAACCACCACTGTGTCCGGCTGTGCGATCTGCGTCGCCGAGATCGCAGCGGTAATCTGCTTACTATTGACGAAAGACGTCGTTAGGGCCGAGCCGTCCCAAACCACCACCGCGTTACTGCTGAAATCATTGCCGTTTACGGTTAGTGAAAATCCAGCTGCTCCAGCGGTTGCACTGCTCGGCGAGAGCGAAGTTACTGAGGGCTTCGCCGGACAGCCACCACAGGAGACAACAGACAAAATCGCTAACGCGCCCAAAAGTGCCGATATTTTTATCGCCATCGGCGTCCACATCCACCAAATTGGCGGACGCCCAGACTCACAGGGCCGTGATTTCGAGAGGATCATCAACGTCGCCATACAACTCGTCGGCCGGATCCACATGATTATATAGCTGGCGTTCCCCATTTCTCGCTCTTCGCGAGAAGTGCGGCTTTTGACTTTCCTCCCCCCGTCGTCCACGTCCACTCGTAAGTTGTCATTCTCCTCGGCCCCGGTATCATCGTGAAGAACGGCCTTATTCCTTTCATCTGGCCTAACAACTATTCATTCCTATGTCTGACATTCGCTGTATCGGTATTGCTACCGGAGGCGGAGACGCCCCGGGTCTCAACGCCGTCATTCGCGCCGCCACCAAGGCCGCCATCCTGAAGTATGGATGGAAAGTCATCGGCATTCCCGATGGCTTCGATGGCCTGATCTGGCCGGAGAAATCCTTCGAGCTCACGCTGAAAGAAGTCAGCGGCATTCTGCCGCGCGGGGGAACGATTCTTGGCACCACCAACCGCGGCGATCCCTTTCACTACCAGAAAATCGAGCACGGCAAAGAAGCGATCCGCGACATTTCCGGCAAGGTCATCGCCAATGCGGCGAAGCTTGGCATCGACGCCATCATTACCATTGGCGGCGATGGCTCGCAGAAAATCGGCTACGAACTTTCCCAGAAGGGCATGAAGATCGTAGGCGTGCCCAAGACCATCGACAATGATCTATCCGCAACCCAGGTCACTTTCGGCTTCGACACCGCGCTGCACACCGTCTGCGACGCCATCGATAAAATCCACACCACCGCAGCCTCGCACCATCGCGTGATGGTGGTGGAAGTCATGGGCCGCGATTGCGGCTGGATCGCGCTCGAGGCAGGCCTCGCCGGGGGCGCTCACGTCATCCTGATCCCGGAGATTCCGTTCACGATTGAACACGTCTGCCGGCACATCGCCGACCGCGAAAAAATTGGCAAGCATTTTACGATTGTCGTGGTCGCCGAAGGCGTGAAGATGCCGCCGGAGTTGAAAGAGAATCGCCGCGCCAGTTCCATCGGCAATCTGCTGGGCAATGCCATTGCTCATGGCACTCACAAAGACGTGCGCGTAAGTGTCCTCGGGCACATTCAGCGCGGAGGCACCCCGTCGCCCTTCGATCGCATTCTGGCCACCCGCTTCGGCGTGGCTGCCGTGGATTTGATCGCATCCGGCGGCTTCGGCATGATGGTCGCGCTCCAAGGGGACTCGATTGTCGCCGTCGATGTGGCCCACGCCGTTGGTCACCTCAAGTCGGTGAATCCCAACGGAGAAGTCGTGCGCACTGCGCGCGCCATTGGCATCGGCTTCGGGGATTGAAAATCTCTTGACCGAATATTCGCGACCGACTACAGATTACCTTCGTGCCTTCCCTTCAATGCTTAGCCTGCGCTTAGATACAAATTCATTCCTTCGTGGAAATCGCAGTCATGAACGACATCATGAATGATTTGGGACTTTGCTTGCTTGTACAGCTGTGTCTTTCCTTCGGTGTCGCGGGACTATTCTGGCCTGATAAGCTGATGCCGATTTTCGAACTCCTGATGTTTCCCTGGTCCGCCAGTTATCGCGGCCTGCGGGCCAATAGCATCGCCGCGATTGGATTGTCACTGTTACTCTTCGTCCGCCTGTTCGTCAGTACCCGCTGAGCCCAGCTGCGTACGCTCTCCTCTGATTTTCTCATCAACCCTCTGTAATCCCGGATGTGATCCCGCGCATTGTCGGCGCGTCATCGCCTATGGGAGCATATCCGCGCAGCGTCACTTCCCTCAGGAGCACGCGTGTCCGGAACTCTCGACGCCGTTTCCAATCCTGCCGCGCAGCGTGATCGCGAAGAGCTGCGCGCAGCACGCTTCGCCATGCGCTTGTCGCTGATGATTGGCGTCATGATGCTGGTAGGGAAGACGGCTGCGTATTTCATGACCGGGTCGGCGGCCATCCTTTCCGATTTTGCCGAATCTGTGGTCCACGTGGTCGCGGTAGCTTTCGCCGCATTCAGCCTGCGCCTCAGCACGAAACCAGCCGCGCCCAACTTTCTCTATGGATATGAGCGCATCACTTTTTTTTCGGCAGGCTTTGAAGGCGCGATGATCATTCTCGCCGCCGTGTGGATTCTGGTGGCCACCATCGAGAAGTGGATGGCAGGACTGAAGCTCGAACACCTCGGTTCAGGCACGCTGCTTCTGCTCGCGGCTGGTGTGCTGAACGCGGCGCTCGGCTGGTACTTGCTGCGTGTGGGAAAGCGCAGCCATTCGCTCATCCTTGAAGCCGACGGTAAGCACGTGCTGACCGACAGCCTCACCAGCTTTGGCGTGGTGGCCGGTCTTGGCTTGGTCATGCTTACGGGATGGAAGCCCTTCGATCCGCTGATCGCGATCGCCGTCGCCGCGAACATCCTTTGGTCCGGAGGACGCCTGGCATGGCGCTCAGCCGTCGGCCTGCTCGATTATTCTGATCCGGAAACGGGAAAGCACATCCGCGAAAAGCTCGACGCAATTTGCGCGGAACTCGATGTCCACTACCACGGCGTGCGCTTTCGCACCACCGGCCACCGGCAGATCATCGAGGTTCACCTGTTGTTTCCGCACGCCACACCCGTAGGAGAAGCCCATCGCATTGCCACAGAATTGGAGGAACGCCTGCCGGTGGAGCTATCCCGGCCGGCCGAAGTAATCACCCACCTCGAATCGCTGGAAGATCACGAAGCCGTCCACTCGCAGGAACACTACACCGGGCGGCCGGAGTAGCGGGGCCTTTATCAGGATTTAAGGTTGCGAAGAGGGTTGCGGGTCGAGGGAATCGCGCGGGCTCAACGCCGCCGGTGCCGCCGGAACTGCGCTGGCCGGTCTTTGAATGGATCGCCAGGTAATTTGATTAGTTTCCCGAAGATCAAAATTTGCGAGCGAGAACTGGAAACCGGAAACTGGAAACCGGAAACTGGAAACCGGAAACTGAGAACTGAGAACTGAGAACTGAGAACTGAGAACTGAGAACTAATCCTTCATCATCGAATCAATCAGCGCGTAAAGCTGGCTGCGGTCGACGACCTCGACGAAGGGTTTGCCGGAGCGTTTGTTGCTCACAACGTAAAGCGTGGGGGTGTGTTGCAGGTTGATGGACTTGCCCAGTTCGCGATCGGCGTCGACCAGGCCCGCGAGCTTCCCATCGGGATCCACGACGAAAGGCAGATCGATTTTGTGCTCGGTCGCGAACTTCTCGGCGTAGCCGCGCAGGTTCTGCGGAGTGATTTCCAGCTGGTTGGCGAAAATGTAATCGCGGAATTCGTTGCCCAGCTCTTTTGAGTGCGTATCGAAATATCGTGCCAGCACGGCCGCTTGGTAAGACCAGTTGTGGAACGGCAGCGGAAAGTCGTGGAAGACCACGGGAATTTTATAGGTCCTGCCCGCCTCTTCCACCAACGGCGCAGCACGCCGGCAATCGGGACACTGCAAATCTTCGAAGACGACAATGGCTACCTGCGCCCCTTTGGGCGGCCGCAGGGCCGGACTCACCTCCTGCTGCGCCGCGGCGCAGATGGAGACCGTGAACAGCAATGCTCCCAGCAGAGCAACAGAAGCTACCTGATTTCTTAATATTTTCATGGCTCGTTTTCGTTTCAGAAATTTCGCGCGCCGCTTGCAGATACCCGATCCCGCGCCTTGTGTTTATGGTAACCGAAGGGCCGCTGTGGTGTCAGGTTACGAGCGACGGCGCGGTGTTGCCAAGGTACATGCCTGGCAGCCCTCCGTGCGCCAAGGCGGCGCGGCACGCGCTATAGTGGGAAGTGAACCTCACTGCTGTGAACTTGCTAAAGTCTAGCCTCGCGAAGATTGTGAGACTGCCCTTCCGGTCGCGTCCATCGAAGTATCCGCGCGTAGTGCCATTCGCATTGGCCACTGTTCTTCTGTTTGGCATTTCCGCCTGCAATCGCGGCCGCCACCGTGTTCTGGAAGTGAACTATGTCTCTGCCGTGCAGGCCACGCTACGCGATCAGGTGGCCACTATCTACAACCGCGTGGGCATCGTGAAAAATGGCGAGAGAGTGGAGGTGCTGGAGCACGAAAAGCGCTTTGCCCGCGTGCGTACCGCAAGCGGCCTCGAGGGCTGGATCGAGCAACGCTACCTGGTGGATCAGCAAGTCTACGACGGTCTTGAGAAGCTGACGAAAGATAACCTGAGCGACCCGGTGCAAGCTCCCGGTGTTCTGCGTAACGACACGAACCTGCACCTCACCCCCGGCCGTGAGAGCGAGCATCTGTATCAGGTCGCGGCCGGAGCGAAAGTTTCCGTGCTAAAACGCGCGACGGCGGAGAAGCAGCCCGGAGTGGCCGCGCAATCGAAAGCCGGCGGAAAAGTGTCCGGCCCGGTGCTGGAAGATTGGTGGCTGGTGCGTGACGCGGAGAATCGTGTGGGGTGGGTACTGGCGCGCATGGTGGATATCGATGTCCCACTCGATATCGCGCAGTACGCCGAAGGCCAGCGCTTTGTTGCTTTTTTCGCGCTGGACCAGGTCCAGGATCCGGGCAAAGAGGGCGCAGATAAAAACGTCTCACAATATCTGTGCGTCTTAACCGAGCCGCATGACGGTCTGCCTTACGATTACGATCAAATTCGCGTTTTCACCTGGAACGTCCGGAAGCACCGCTACGAAACCGCCTACCGCGAGCACGGATTGAACGGCTTTCTCCCCGTCACCGTAACCCATGAGAATTTCGATAAAGAAGGCACGTTGCCGGTCTTCATCCTGCACGTGAAAGACGATGACGGCAACGTCCTTGAACGCAAGTACAAGATGAACTCGCCAATCGTGCGCAGAGTGCCGGCTCCGGGAGAACCGAAAGAAATGCCGAAAGCGGCGGGGAAGCGGCGGCGGCGCTAGCTTTTGATTTTCGTTGAGGCTGCGCCAAGAACCTGACGGCTCTTTTTCTCCTGGACGAAAACCGTCACATGCAGATTCTCAACATTCCAGTGAGAATTGAATTTCACCACGGGCTCTGCCGTGAAAGACGCTGAGGCTCCATTCGCGTCCGCAACACCTATCTTGTGCAGGTATCGGAGCGTGGCTACGTGATGCAGCACGTGCCCGGCGTTTTCTCCCAGGCTCACCGACGAGTGTAAGCCGTCCTCGGTCACGGCCAGCCAGACTTCGGCCACATCGCCGGCCGTTTTCTGCTCCACCTTTCCCACCGACACGCTGAACTGTTGCGATCCCTTTGCGCCCACACCGCCGGAAGCGATCGTGACTTCCGTCTTCAAGCCGCCGGCCGCGTTCTCGATTTCCGTTTCAGCCCGTTGCGCATTATTGCCGACGAACTGGCGGCGCCCGTTCACCACGAGCTCCGGCGTATACGTGTCTGCTTTGAGCAGAGCTACATAGGACTCTTGCCGCTGCGTCCATTCCGGCGAGGAGAAGGGGTCGATCCACCCATCGTGATTCCAATAATCCACGTGCTCTTCGATCGCAATGATGTTTGCCCCAGGTACCGGTTGCTGCTGTTCCAATTGCTGCAGCAACGCATCCGCAGGCGGACAACTGGAACAGCCCTCTGAGGTGAATAGCTCAACCAGTACGGGCCTGCGAGCGGCTTCGACCGGGGGGCTTTGCGCTCTCGCTTCTGCCGACAAGATCAGGCAGGCCAGAAAAAGCACGAGAGAGAGTCCGAATGCTGCGACTGGGGAATTTCTCATGGCCTTCACCTCTGAACCGCAGAGAATTTGACGCATGTTGTGGCAGAAAGTTACATGGTCTTCCGCGGTCGAAACTAGCAATAGAAGTCAGCGATGCTTTTCACAACCCACTCCTGCTCTTCTTCGGTGAGTTCCGGGAACATCGGCAGCGCCAGCACTTCCTTCGCGGCGCGCTCGGCCTCCGGGAAGTCACCTTCAAGATAGCCGAGATAGACAAAACACGGCTGCAGGTGCAGCGGGATGGGATAGTAAATTTCCGTCCCGATCTTGCGCGCAGTGAGAAACTCGCGCAGTTCGTCTCTCCGATGAGCGCGAACCACGTACTGATGGAAAATATGGTGCGCCTGTCTGGAAGTTTGCGGGAGCCGAATTGGCCCTGAGTCCTCTCCCGAGCTTCCGGCTGTCAGTCCAGCCGCGGAAAAAAGTTGATCATAGCGTGCGGCGCGCTCGCGGCGCGCGTCATTCCATTCGGTGATGTACTTCAACTTCAAGCGCAGCACCGCAGCCTGAATCGCGTCAAGCCGGCTGTTCCATCCAAATTCTTCGTGGACGTAGCGGCGCGGGCTGCCGTGATTGCGCAGCCGGCGCATGTGCGCCGCCATCTCCGGATCATTCGTGCTGACCAAGCCTGCATCGCCGTACGCACTGAGATTCTTGGTCGGATAAAAGCTGAAGGCGGCCGAAGTACCCATCGATCCTGCACGCTGCGTGCCCCAGCGGGCACCAATCGCCTGCGCCGCATCTTCGATCAGATTCAGACGGAATTCTCCCGCGAGTTCCTGCAGGCGGTCCATATGGGAGCATTGGCCGTACAGATGAACCGGGAGGAGCGCGCGCATTTTGTCATGCGGGCTGCTTCGAAGAAATGTTTCCACCTGCGCTGGATCGAGATTGAACGTTGCCGGGTCGATGTCCGCGAATACTGGGCGCGCGCCCGCCCGCGCGATTGCGCTGGCCGAAGCGAAGAAGCTGAACGGCGTGGTGAGAACTTGATCGCCCGGCTGCACTCCGGCCGCACTCAGTGCCAGCCATAGCGCGTCAGTCCCCGAAGCGCATCCGACGGCTTCGCGCGCGCCGCAGAACTCCGCGATCTCGCCCTCCAACGCTTCGGCCTCGGCCCCCAGAATGTAATGCTGCGACGCACATACCTTTTCGATCGCAGCCAAGACCTCTGCACGAATCTGCACATACTGCCGCTGTAGGTCGAGCATCGGGACAGCGCCGAGCGACCTCGCACCCGGCACTGGCGATTCGCGCTTGCTGAAAGATGTTGTCACAGAAAGGCCGATTGTAGCAGGCCTCCACTTTAGAGTTTTGTGCGGCCTTCCTCGCACCCCTGTTAAAGACCTCAAAGCGGTTGCCTTCATACCAAAATTAGTAGATTGAATCCTCGGCTAATTCAGTTTTTGGGACCATACGTGCGTGACGCATAACAACACATTGCAAACAAAGGGTGTTTCGCGATTCCTGTTTTGGAGTGTCAGTTGCATTACCTTAGTACCTCAGCGCTTCTTGAGACGGGTCTATGCGCTGAAGCCGCCTGTGAATCGGCGGTGGTTTTCAAGCCTTTCTTTAGTCTGATTTTCCGCGGTTGAGGAGAGAAATCATGAAACGGGGCGTGCTTAGTTTTGGGCTGCTTGCTTCCTTGTTGGCACTATTTCTTTTCGTATTCGCTTCCTGCCTGGCCTTCGGACAATCCGAAGCGGGCTCGATCGTCGGATCTGTCCACGATGCGACCGGAGCTCTAATTAGCAGTGCCACGGTCACGGCAAAGAGTGTCGGGACTGGAGCCGAGCGGTCGACCGTGACCGGGACTTCTGGTCAGTACTCGATTCCAGGCCTCACCCCAGGGAAGTACGAGGTGACGATTACAAACAAGGGCTTTCAGACCTTCAAGAGCCTCGTGGAAGTAACCGTCGGAGGAACCACCACGGTGGATGCCCAACTTGCGATCGGTCAAAGTTCGACGGTCGTCGAGGTAATTGCCACAAACGCCGGCACTGAGGTGAACACGCAAACCCAGGAACTTTCGCAGCTCATCAACACACAGCAATTGGCACAACTCCCCAGCCTCACCCGCAACCCTTACGATTTTGTCGCGATTTCCGGCAACGTCAGTAATGGCGATAGCACTTCTAACGGCGGAATGACGGCTGCAGGAGGAGGCGGCCAGGAACTTAGTAGCCGTGGCGTAGGGTACTCCATTAATGGTCAGCGCGAATCGGGCACTGAAATTCTGCTCGATGGCGTGGAGAACGTCAGCGTTTTCGGGGCCGTCGTAGGCGAGTACGTCCCAATCGATTCCGTCCAGGAATATAGTATCGTCACTAACAATTTCTCGGCCGAGTACGGCCGTGCCGCGGGTGGCGTGGTCAACGTGACCACTAAATCCGGTACAAACGCTTACCACGGTTCGGTATGGGAATTCAATCGGCTGTCGGCGTACACCGCCAATACCTACAACAACGACGCCTTGAATAGCGCCTTTCTTGCTGGAGGAGGCACCGGGCCGCTTCCTGACCCTAAGGGCAGTTACACCCGCAATCAGTTCGGCTTCCAGGCGGGCGGGCCGATCATCAAGAACAAGTTGTTTATTTCGGAGAGCACGGAGTGGACGCGCGTTCGAAGTTCTTCGTCGCAGGTTGAAGAAGTATTCGACCCCGCATTTATTGCGGCGATGCCGGCAAACGCTCAGGCCTATTTTGCCGCCTTCGGTACAGGTGCGATAGCGAGTTCCGGTGTAGCTGCTACCGTAGCCCAGATCAACGCGGCCAGCCCCGGCTTCATCGGCAAGGTGAACGGCACCACGACACTCCCCGGAACCCTCCCCGTCTTCGACACCGTAAACTTCAATGTGCCATTTAATGATGGAGGGGGACAACCCGAGAACACCTACACCTTAGTAGGCCGCATCGACTACAACTTGGGCAATAATACCCAGATGTTTTTCCGAGCCGGTCGCGAAAATGATAACTTCTTCCCCGGCACAGCTTCATACTCCGCTTACCCACAGTATGATGTGGGTTCCGTCAATGCGAACCAGAGCTACCTGCTCTCGGTAAACCATACTTTCAGCAGCTACCTGCTCAGTAACACGAAAGCTAGCTTTACACGCTTCAACAGCATAGATTCCTTCAACAACGCCTTGGTCAATGTCCCCAATCTTATGTTTGTTGCCCCTACCGATCCTGCGACAAACGGCATCATCCAGATGCCTGGGTTATTCAACGCGTCGGAGCCGGGGTTGGGCGGGCTGCCATTCGGCGGACCGCAGAATACAATACAGTTGGAACAGGACCTCTCCTGGACCAAGGGCAAGCACAATATGCGCTTCGGAGGCCAATTTACTTATATCCAGTTGAACGTGGCCTACGGCGCCTACGCGCAGGCGGTGGAACAGCTCGGCGATAACTCGCAGGACAGCATGAACGATTTGCTGAATGTCGCAAAAAATCCAGGTGGCAGCCAACTTGCTGGCAGCTCCGGATTTTCGGCCAGAGTTGACCCCAATGGCGCACTTCCTTGTCCGCTGAATATATGGGGCGAATTTGTCGGAACCACCGCCTCGGGTTCCAACGCATGTCCAGCCAGCAGTGTCGTAACTCCTCCGCTGCACTCAGCCGTTTATGGACGAAGCTACCGCTATAAAGACTGGGCTCTCTATGCCCAGGATAGCTTCAGAATCACGCCCCGTCTAACCATTAACTATGGCTTCCGCTATGAGCACTACGGAGTGCAGCACAACAACGATCCGAGTCTGGACTCGAACTTCTATTTCGGTTCCGGGTCTACCCTGGAAGAGCGAACCGCCAACGGCTCGGTTCAGATTGCAGATAAGAGTTCGATTGGACAGTTCTGGTCTCCAAGCTGGGGCACGGGCGCACCGCGCGTAGGCTTTGCCTATGACATTTTCGGCGATGGCAAGAGCAGTTTGCGCGGCGGTTTCGGCATCAGCTACGAACGAAACTTTGGCAACGTAACCTACAATGCCAGCTTTAACCCTCCAGCCAGTGCGGTGCTCGAACAGACTTGCGCCCCCAGTGATCCGGCCTGCACGGTCTTGGTCACCAATAACGACCTCGGGCCTCTCGGCTTGCCAGGCCCGTCAAGTTTCCTTGGTCCGGTCGAATTGCGCATGCCGAATCCTGACATCCACACGGCGCAGACCCAGTTCTGGAGCTTGGGGCTACAGCGTGAAATAACTCACAACACAGTTATGGAGCTGAGCTATAGCGGCGCTCACGGTGTTCATCTCTATGACATCAATAACATCAACCAATTCGGAGCGGCCCAGGTGTATCTCGGGGCGCCTCTCGTCACCACAGCAGATCCGGCCACAGGCGCTGCCTGCCCCGGAGAGAATTTCATCACAGGCGGTGCTGAATGCCTTACGCGTCCGAATCAGCAATATGCGGCGATCAACATGCGGGGCAGCGGCGGCACTAGCGCCTACGACGCTCTGAATCTTAAATTCCAAACCCAGAACTTGCACAACACTGGTCTGAGTCTGGTTGGGAACTACACTTGGTCGCACGCCTTGGATGACATTAGTTCGACTTTCTCCGACAGCTTGCAGGGTGGCTCCGGGTATATCGGTAGCTTGGGCTATACCAGTCTGGCCAACCCGAGGCTGGATTGGGGCAACGCGGACTATGATGTCCGGAACCGTTTCGTGGTTTCGCCCATCTGGGAGTTACCGTGGTACAAGAGTGGAAAAGGCTTGGGCGAGGCGTTAGGCGGCTGGTCACTGGTGGGTATCTTTACAGCGCGTACGGGAATTCCGTTCACCGCGTACGACGCTGACAATATCGAAGTCGGTTACACGATCCCGCGTTTGACGCCGGCTACTCCGATCTCCGATTACCATGTGAGCTCGAACCCTGCGCCGATTGGCCCGAACGCTTTCAACCTCATGACGTTGCCCCTGCCCGCTAGTTTTGCGCCTCTCAATTCCACCCTGGGCATTTCGGACTTTGGACCGTTTCCAGCTGGCATGACCGCCCGGAACACCTTCCGTGGCCCCGGGGCATGGAACTTGGATACGGCGGTGAGCAAGAATTTCAAAGTAACCGAGCGTGTCGGAATAACGTTCCGAGCTGAGGGCTTCAACATCTTCAATCACCACAACATGTACGTGTTTACTCCCGGGCTCCAGTACGGTGGCGGCTCGATCACAACGCCTATCACATCGCCCATCACGGTCACTGGCCTCAAGGGCGGTCTCAACACCTTTGCCAGCGGCGGTAACAACGACGAGCGCAGGTTCGGGCAGTTCTCCTTGCGTGTCAGCTTCTAAGGCGATTTCTTGTAAGCCTCTTAGGACGGGGAACCGAAAGGTTCCCCGTTCTTTTCTTTCCTCGATGCCCATCTAGGCTGCAATCAGGGTTGCTGTGGCGGAGAGGCCCAAATGTTCCAAAAATCATAGAATGCCTCCGCAAACTTGTGTGTAAACCTCACACCCATGCTCGTCCTGACAGCATGTATCTGATATGTAAGGGTGTTATGCCTATCCAGCCTTTGGAAGCTTAGCTGCTCCCCAATCTTAGCTCCGTCTCACCTTCCTGTTGCCTTTGCAAACTAGATCTGTTTAAGACGTGGAAGCTGCCGGTCTCCCTTGGAGATCAGCTGCTTTAGGAGAAAGATCAATGGAATTCGCCTTTCGCTCGGTTGTGACTCGAGTCTTTCTGGCTTCGCTCGCTTTAGCCCTGTGGCTGGCCATGCCTACCACTTCGGCCGCACAGGACGTGGCTTCCCTGACCGGCGTAGTGACCGATTCCAGCGGCGCGGTGGTCCCAGACGTGAACGTGACCCTGCTGGACACCAAGACCAACACCAGCTACGAAGCCAAGACGAATTCCGTGGGCGCTTATAGTTTCCAGGATCTCTTGCCCGGACCCGGGTACCAGGTGACTTTCACCAAAGAAGGGTTCGACACGATAGTTGTTCCGAAGGTGTACCTAGCGGTCAACACCACTCACACCCAAAATGCGGAATTAAAGGTGGGTACGAGCTCAACGACCATCGAAGTAAAAGGTGAAGGCAGCGCCGTCACATTGGACACGAACGATGCCAGTGTGGGCAACAGTTTCGACATGAACATGGTTCACGAGCTGCCGGTTTCGATTCGCGACAACCCATCGGCGCTCCTGGGCTATCAGCCCGGCGTGCTAAGTCTGACCACCGGCTCGCAAACTGACGACGATACAAGTACCATGAGCCGCAACGGCGCCGTTGCAGGCGCCCGCACCGACCAGACGAACATCACGCTGGACGGCCTAGACGTGAACGACTACTGCTGCGGCTTCGCTTTTACGGTTGTGGGTAACGCGCCAATTGACTCGGTGCAGGAGTTCCGCGGTGAAGTGGCCAACCCACTATCCAGCGAAGGTCGAGGCAGCGGCGGGCAAATATCCCTGGTGACCAAGAGTGGCACCAATAGTTTCCATGGGTCGGGGTATGAGTACTATCGAACCAGGGGATTCGAGGCTAACGACTTTTTCAATAACTTCGCCAGCCCCGTGGTATCGCGGACGCCTCTTGTCCGCAACCAGTTTGGGGGCGACTTTGGCGGTCCCGTGATCAAAGACAAACTGTTCTTCTTCTTTAACTACGAGGGGCGGCGCGATGCCCGCGGTATCGCGAGGCTGGTCACGGTGCCCCTGAATTCACTCAAACAAGGCAACATCGCCTACATCAACGACAATCCCGGCTGCTCCTCCGCGAGCGTTGGGCCAGGTTGCATTTCCACGCTTCCCGCAACCGCTCCAGCTGGTCAGCAGTCGGTCCAAAACTTCGATCCTTTGGGGATTGGCGCTGATCCCGCCTTGACCGCGTTTCTTATGAGCCGCTATCCCACCGCCAATAGCACCGCCGTGGGTGATGGTCTGAACACCGGAGGCTTCCAGTTCAATGCCCCTGGGAACCAGACGCTCAACGACTATGTCGCAAGAGTTGACTACAACCTGACGAGCAAGATGAAGATCTTCGCGCGCGGCAGCCTGGTGCGCGAGACCGACGACGAAACCCCTTCGGTTCGCTTTCCAAGGGATCCCTTGACTTCCATCGTCACCGATCACTCGTACGCGTATGTCTTCGGGCACACTTGGACGATCAGTAATACAAAGGTCAACCAGTTTGTTTACGGGGAAACCCGCCAAGAGTTGAACTTCCCCTACTTGTATAACCCGAACGGAACCACCCAGTACACCACCTTCGACGCCAATGGAACCGGGGGCGCCTATCTGACCGATCCGTACCTGGAGCCGGCTTCCCAGGGGCGTACTGCTCCCGTTCCTATTTACCGCGACGATTTCACCTACGTCCGCGGTACGCATACCATTCAGGTGGGCGGCAATTTTAAACCCATCAAGCTCTCCAGCTACCTCATCACCGACTTCAACTTCCCCACGGTTGGGCTGGGTGCGAGCCTTACAAGCCTGGACTCAACATTGCGGCCTGCCAACCTGACGCAAGCGCTCCCGAACGGGCAACAGGATTCCGTTGGCCAGAACCTTTACGACAGCGCATACTCCTTTCTCCTGGGCGCTATCCCGATCGTGAATAACAGCTATAACAACAATCGACAATTGCAGCCCTTTCCGCAGGGCACCGGTCATCACCGGAGCTATCGTTACTACGAAACCGAAGCCTACTTGCAAGATTCATGGAAGGCGCGCACAGATCTGACTTTGAGCTATGGGTTACGCTACCAGTTTTACACCGTCCCCTATGAGGTTAACGGTTTGGAAGCCGTTCCCAATCTTGACTTTGCGCAAGTGATTCAACCACGCATCGCCAACGGGGCGGCGGGTGTTTCCGGTTTCTTTGCGAGCCCCATTGTCACCTATTCCCTGGGTGGCAAGGTTAATCACGGTGCGCCGCTTTACCATCCTGACTGGCACGATTTTCAGCCTCGCTTGGCGTTCGCCTACAATCCCTCCGGCCGGGAGGGTCTGCTGGGTCGGTTCTTAGGCGACCGCAAAACCGTTATCCGTGGAGGCGCGTCCATCATTGACGATCACACTGCAGTCGGCGCGCTGAACTTCTTGCAGGACCAGAATACGTGGATCCTGCAGAGCGCGGCGTCTGCAGCCTTTGCAACGTTCTCGGATGCAACTGAAAATCTGGCGAATTCTCCGCGCTTCACGGCTACAAATGTCGTACCTCCGGGGGGCATCCAACCACCTCCGGCGATTACAACTCCCTTTTCGCCCGCCTTTGTGAATGGCAATCCGTGGGGCACCGCTAGCTTCAGCGACCTGGCTTTCAACTACGCGATCGATCCCAGCTTGAAGACCCCGTACTCGGAGGCTGTAACCTTCGGGATTCAGCGCGAGCTTCCCGGAAGTTTCCAGTTGGATGTGAGTTACTTTGGAAGGTTTGCGCATCGATTGCTCGCGCAGGCCGACGCGTTCCAGACGATAGACTTTCTCGACCCTGCTTCCGGCACGCATCTGGCTTCGCAGTTTGCTCAACTTTCGCTGGCGGTTCGAAACAATCAGGCTATTCCAACCCTTCCATTCTTCGAGAACCAAATGAATCCCGCGCTCCTTGCCAATCCGAACGTTGGTGGGACTTGCGAACAGCTCGGCTTTCCGAACTGCGCATCTTTGGTCGCCTTGGAGGGGGGGCCACTCGTTTTTCGTGGTGACTTGGCGGACACGCTTCAAGTGCTCAACGGCGTGGCGGCCAATCCCGGAGGGATCGGATTGATCGAGCCGAACGTAGGTCTGAGCCCTCAATTTGGCTCGGGCCTGTACGTAACTAACAAGGGATTTTCGAACTACAACGCCCTGTTCGCTACCCTACACAAGAAGACGTCGCACGGCCTGCAGTTTGATGTGAACTATACCTGGTCGCATTCGTTGGATAATATTTCCGCCGCTGCTAACAATGAAGGCGGAAACGGCGTGGGTGCAGGCGGTATTATGTGCGACTCCATCCACATTAGCGTTTGCTACGCCAATTCTGATTTTGATGTTCAGCAGAACATCAGTGGGGACTGGGTCTATGACCTGCCCTTCGGCCGTGGTAAAGCCTTTGGCAGCAGCATTTCGCGCTGGGCGGATGAGGTCGTAGGGGGGTGGTCGATTACCGGCCTAACCAATTGGCGCACCGGTTTGGCTTTCCAAACCGTGGCTAATGCCTTCCCGATCAGCTTCGCAAACAATGTTCCGGCGGTCTTTAACGGTGATACATCAGCCCTGAAGGTCGATACCCACCACGAGATCAATGCCGCCTCGGGCCAGCCCACGATACAGCTGTTTCAAAACCCTCAGGCGGCATTGGGCGCATTCTCCGGGCCGCTGGGACTCCAAGCCGGTAGTCGCAACAACCTCAGAGGTCCACACTACTCCGACTTTGATATCGGCTTGGCCAAGCACTTCCCGATTACCGAGCAGGTGCACATGGAGTTCCGCGCCGATGCATATAACGTGTTCAACCACACCAACCTTGAACTACCGTTCGGCTCGGGTACCACGCAATCAGGTGTGGCGGATATTAGCAGCCCGAGCACCTTCGGCGTGATTACTCAAGATTACGGTGCGCGCGTCCTGCAGCTGGCGCTACGGCTTGATTTCTAGCGGCAGCTTCTCTAAGACTCAGACTCAGGCCGACCGTGAGGTCGGCCTTCTTTTCTGCCTGGAAAGTCGGTCTCGTCGAATTCACTTCCCGAACATCGGATAATGACTCGCCGCTCCCATAAAGAACAGCAACACCACCGACAACCAGGCGTTGGCGCGGCTCGCCAGGAAGGCCTGCCGGGCCATGCTCTTGGCCTTATCCGGCATGGGCGTGCCGTTGGTGGCGTTGTCGCGAGTCCATTGGATCATCCGTTTCTGGATGCGCCAGATCACTCCCCAAACATTCAGCAGCATCACCCAGCCAATGCCGCCGCCGATCCCGATGGAGAGCAACCGGTTGCTCTCCCAGCCGTGGCTGTTCAAGCTTAGGAAGAGCCAGGCCGCCACCGCGACAACCACCGCATAAACGACTCCCACGAATGCGCCGTTATCGAAGATTCCTTTGCCGGGGATCAGGCACGCGTAAAGCACTCCCCAAACAATTGTCCAGATCAGAAAGAAGCTGCCCATCACGGCGCCATGCGACGGGTTTAGTCCCAGGGCCTGCGCGTTGTGGACGTCGGAGCTCACAATGATTTCCCAGTAGCTGAGTCCGGCCAGCACCGTCAGCGCCGCCGACATTCGAAACCACATCAGGGCGCGGGTCATGAGCGCGGGCATCACTTTTCCTTTGGTCGTGGAATCCAGTTCTTTCATGAGCGGAACGTTGACCAGATTGAAGAAGTAGAGCAGCCCAATCCAAGTGATCCCGGCCAGGAAGTGTACCCACCGCAAAAGCATCTCGACGTTCGTCTTGACGTCGGAGGGGATATTGATCTGCGGTCCAAGAAATGTTGCGAGAGCGGCGCCTGCCATAAGAATGCTGCCTCCTAAGATTTCACCAGGTGGAATCTGCCCACGGGGGCGATTGTACACAACGCGGCGTCTTCCACATTGAAACAGACCTGAAACAATTGGCAACTTGTGCAAAGTTCCAGGTTGAAAAGAGCATCAGGACGCCGTATTGTACTCGCAGTTACCTGCTCGGCGGCGCAGCCTCGGAAAATCCGAGCCGTGAGGCCAAAAGCAGGTTGTCCCCCCGTATTCCTTGAGCGGAAGGCCGCGAGGAAACGCTGTTTGTTTTGAGCTGCTCCCTTGGCATGCCGAAGGAGCCGCTGGATAGTTCGCAGGTCAAAATCTAAGGAGATCGGCTATGGATAGCAATAAGCCGGCGCAGAACATTCAGGATTCCTTCCTCAACACGGCCCGAAAAGAGAGACTGAGCATCACGATTTATCTGCTGAGCGGAGTAAAGCTGACGGGCCGCATTCGTTCCTTCGACAAGTATTCCGTAGTGTTGGAGGCCAACGGACAAGAGCAACTGATCTTCAAGCACGCCATCTCAACGGTGGTGATGGGCCGTCCGCTGCCGCATGGTACGCACGCAGTCCATTCCGACGGGAAGGCTGTGGCCGGAACCGCAACCGCTTCTGCATCGGCCCCAGCGACCGCGTCGGCGGCGAGCGCTTCCGGTACCGAAGGGTAAGGCGTTTTCGGTTTGCGCAAGGCACATCCCAAGAAGACTCGCGCACGCACGCCCGTTGCCGGACGTATGCCTCTCGGCACCCGGCCCGTTCTTCCTGAGAATTCCCAGGAGCGCGCATTCCTGGTTGGCCTCGACGTGCGCACTCGCGCCCGCAGTGGGGCAAAGGTCACGGCGCAGGCGCAGGCCGCGCGCGATGCCGCTACTATTCAGCCCGCTCCGAATGGCAAAGCTGGAATCCCGGCGCATGCCTCCGCAAAGCCCCTCACCAATAAACCAAGCATTCCGGAATTTGACGCGGAAGAATCTCTGGCTGAGCTGCGCACGCTGGCGGAAAGCGCGGGCGCGAAGGTTGTCGGCGAAATTCTGCAGCGCCGTGACCGGCCAGATCCAGCCACATTGATCGGCGCAGGCAAGCTGGAAGAAATCGCCGGTGCAGCCGCTTCCGTGAATGCCGACTTGCTCCTCTTCGATCACGATCTCACCGCATCGCAGCAGCGCAACATCGAAAGAATCGTCAAGCGTCGCGTGATCGACCGCACGCAACTCATCCTCGATATCTTTGCCCGTCACGCCCGCACCCGGGAAGGCCAGTTGCAGGTGGAGTTGGCGCAGCTGCAATATCTCTTACCCCGGCTCGCCGGGCGCGGCATTGAAATGTCGCAACTCGGCGGCGGCATCGGCACGCGAGGTCCCGGTGAAACCCAACTCGAAACCGACCGTCGAAAGATTTATCGCCGCATCCGCCACGTCGAGCAGCAACTGGAGAACGTCCGCCGCATCCGTGCCCAGCAACGGCAGCGGCGGGAATCCGCGCCGGTGGCGACAGTAGCGCTGGTGGGCTACACCAACGCCGGGAAGTCCACGCTGTTTAACGCCCTCACGCAGGCTGCGGTCCTCGCCTCGCCGCGCATGTTCGCCACGCTCGATCCCACGATCCGCGCCGTCGTCCTGCCCTCGAAGCGCGAGGTTCTGCTCTCCGACACCGTAGGATTCATTCGCAGCCTGCCGCACACGCTGGTCTCGGCCTTCCGCGCCACGCTTGAAGAAGTCCAGCGCGCCTCGCTGATTCTTCATGTCTCCGATGCCAGTAGCCGCCTTTCCGCCGAGCAGGACGCGCAGGTCGAAATCGTTCTGAAAGAACTGGAAGCGGAGAAGAAGCCTCGCCTGCGCGTCATGAACAAAGTCGATCTGCTGGACGTGGAAGTGGCTGAGAGCCTGGTGCGTGACGCCCATCGCGACGATGCGAATACGGTCTATGTTTCCGCCGCCGAGGGCATAGGTCTGGACACGTTATTGGAACGCGTCGATGCCATGATCGATGAAGACCGAGTCAGCCGCGTCCATCTTCGCATTCCACAGAAAGAAGGCAAGACGCTGGCCCTGCTCGAAGCCAAGGCACGCATTTATTCCCGGGAATACAAGGACGGTGCAGTGGAGTTGGAAGTGGAGGCGCCGGAGTCCGTCGCAAGGCGAGTCAGAGAATGGACGATCAAGGACTCCCGGTAATTTAAATGGGCCGGCAACCAAGAAGCGGTGACATTCCTTGGCTATCGGCCCATTCGATCCTGAATTGGATCGGAGGTGATACTTCAATGCTAGTCCTCTTTCCCGGGAAGTCAAGCGTTAGTTGCAAGTTTCTGCACGGCACCCAAATGGTTAGGACTTGACAAATAACAATTCTCCCACCTTCGGACTTCTGCCGCCCCAGGAACTGCCCGAAAACCCAGCCCTTTGCGTTGACATAACCTCCTTCGGACGTTAGACTTATCAGTTTTCATAGCCCTCATTTCCCTGTATAGCGCATTCAATGGATGAAACGCTACGTCAACTAGGCGGATTACTGCTCGGATCGATACCGACCATAATGCTGCTGGCGCTGCTCTACGCGCTTTATACGACTATCGTCCATAAGCCTTTGCGGCGTGTGCTTGATGAGCGCCGCAGCAAAACCGAAGGCGCAGTGGAGAAATCCCGAGCTGATATCGCCGCCGCTGAAGCGCGCACCTCCGAATACGAACAGCGGCTGCGTGAGGCGCGCGCCGTATTATTCCGTGCGCAGGAAGCCCGCCGCAAGGCAGCGCAGGACGCGCGTGCTGCTGCCATGCACGAAGCCCACATCCAGGCCCAGGCTCAGGTACAGGCCGCGAAGGCCGATATCGAGAAAGATCGCGAGGCGGCCCAGGCTGGGTTGCAGGGCCAGGTTCAAACGCTGGCCACAGAAATCATGCGGCGCGTACTGCAGCCGGCTGGAGCCTCACGCTGATGTCAACCTGCGCGATGTCGAAGACGTTGTCCTCCACCAAAAAGGTGAGCGGGATTTCCGGAATACTGCCTCGCTTGAGCATGCTGGCGTTGCTCGCAGCAATTTCCCTCGGGACGATCCCGCAGTTGCGCGCCCAGCAGAATCCCGCAGTCGATCCGCAGCAGCACGAAGTCCGGCAGGCGCCGCCGCAACGCAGCTTCGGACAGCAACTGGTGCACGAGTCCCGCGAAGTTGCAGGCGAAGAAAAAGACGAAACTCGCGAATTCAAGGAATCGACCTCGGTGAGCTTGATCGCCAGGTGGACAGGTCTGAGTATGCGTCACGCCTACTGGGTGAGCGTGCTGCTGAATTTTGCCCTCATCGCCGGAGTGATTTTCTGGGCCAGCCGAAAGTATTTGCCGGGATTATTCGCCGCACGCACAGCGGCCATTCAGAAGGCGATGCGCGAGGCGCAAAAAGCCAGCGAAGAGGCTCGCCGGAGGCTGGCTGAAATCGAATCGCGACTGATGAAGCTGGATGGTGAAATCGGCATGATGCGCGACGCTGCGGAAAAAGAAGGTGCCGCCGAAGAAGCCCGCATTCAGGCCGCCGCCCAGGAAGATAAACGCAAGATCGTGGAGTCCGCGCAACAGGAAATTGCGGCCGCCGCAAAAGCGGCGCGGCGCGAACTCACCGCGTATGCTGCAGATTTAGCAGTTGCACTGGCGCAGAAGCAGATTCATGTGGACGCTGCCACCGATGAGGCTTTGGTGAGAAACTTTGCCAGCCAGTTGAGCGTATCGTCCCCTTCAGGAGACGGCCCGGGAAAGGACGGGCACTAGAGCATGGCTTCGGTTGCCAGCACATATGCCCGCGCCTTCGCCGACGTCATCCTTGGCGCGCATCTCGATGTGAATCGCGCACTCTCTGACTTGCGCGCCATCGCCAATCTGCTGGCCGAAAGCTCAGACCTGCGGCGCGTGTGGGAGAATCCCGCGATTCCTGCCGACCAGAAACGCCGCGTGCTGGACGTGATTGCCGAGCGCGACGGAATCTCCAAGCAGGCAAGAAATCTGGTTGCGGTTCTGATCGATCATCGTCGAATCCATTTTCTCGATCCCGTGATCACGCAGTTGGAAAAAGAACTCGACGCCCGGCTAGGCTTCGCTGAAGCCGAGATCACGACCGTCCGCGAATTGGTCGACACAGAGAAGCGCGAGTTCGAGACACAGGTCGGGAAGCTGACCGGCAAGAAAGTCCGTGCCCACTACGCGCAGGATGCCTCCCTTCTCGGAGGCGCCGTGGTCCGCGTGGGCAGCACGATTTACGACGGTTCGGTAAAAGGCCAGTTAGAAAGAATTCGGGAACAGATCAGCGGCAATTAGCCGTCAGCTGGTCGCGGGACCGCGAAGCATTGAGTTGAAGGCTGATCGCTGACAGCTGAGAGTTACTTATGGCACAAATCAAAGCAGACGAAATAACCAAAATGATCCGCGAGCAGATCGAGAACTACGAGTCGAAGATCTCTGTGGACGAGACCGGCACGGTCATCACTCTGGGCGACGGCATCGCCCGCGTGTATGGACTCGACAAAGTCATGGCCGGCGAACTTCTTTCCTTCCCCCACGGCGTGGCCGGCATTGCCATGAACCTGGAAGAAGACCAGGTCGGCGTGGTGCTGCTCGGGGAATACACCGAGATCAAAGAAGGCGACGAAGTGAAGCGCACCGGTCGCATCATGAGCGTGCCGGTAGGCGAGGCCATGGTCGGCCGGGTCGTCGACTCTCTCGGCCGTCCCATCGATGACAAAGGGCCTATCACCACCGACAAATATATCGCTCTCGAGCGTCTCGCCCCCGGCGTCATCGACCGCCAACCGGTGCGCGAGCCCATGGCCACTGGCCTCAAGGCCATCGACAGCATGATTCCCATCGGCCGCGGTCAGCGCGAACTGATCATCGGCGACCGCCAGACCGGCAAGACCGCCGTCGCTCTTGACACCATTATCAACAGCAGGGGCAATGACCTCATCTGCATCTACAACGCGATCGGCCAGAAGCGCTCCTCGATTGCGCAGGTGGTAAAAATTCTCGAAGACGCCGGAGCGATGGGATACACCATCGTCGTCGCCGCGTCGGCCTCCGAGCCTGCGCCCATGCAGTACATTTCGCCGTACGCCGCCTGCGCCATCGGAGAATATTTCCGCGACACAAAGCGGCACGCGCTGGTCATCTACGACGATCTTTCGAAGCACGCTGCTTCCTATCGTGAAATCTCGCTGCTCCTCCGCCGTCCGCCCGGCCGCGAGGCCTATCCCGGGGACGTCTTCTATCTCCACTCGCGCTTACTGGAGCGTTCGGCCAAGCTCAGCGACAAAAATGGCGGCGGATCGCTCACCGCGCTTCCCGTCATTGAAACCCAGGCGGGCGACGTTTCCGCCTACATTCCGACCAACGTCATTTCCATTACCGACGGCCAGATTTATCTGGAAACGGACTTGTTCAATCAGGGAGTTCGTCCCGCCGTCAACGTGGGTTTGTCCGTCAGCCGCGTCGGTGGCAGCGCGCAGATCAAGGCTATGCGGCAAGTCGCCGGAACACTCAAGCTGGAACTGGCGCAATACCGCGAACTGGCGGCCTTCGCGTCCTTTGGCAGCGATCTCGATAAAGCCACGCAAGCTCAACTGAATCGCGGCCAGCGTCTGGTCGAACTGCTGAAGCAAAATCAGTTTTCACCGTTGCCCTTCTCGAAACAGATTTTGATCATCTTCGCGGGTACCGGAGGATTTCTTGACGATCTCCCGGTGAATCAAGTCCGCGACTTCGAGAAAGAACTTTACAAGTACGTGGACGCAACCAACTCCGGCCTGCTGCGCACGATCATGGAGAAGAAAATCCTCGATGACGCCCTGAAGGCGCAGCTGACCGATGTGATCAAGCAAGCGAAGCAGCAGTTCGTAGCGGAGCGTGAAGCTGTAGCGAAATAATAGTTCTCAGTTCCGAGTTCAGTTCTTAGCAAGAACGTAGAGCCGGCTGGTTTTAACTGAGAACTGGCGACTGAGAACTGAAAACTGGTTTTTCAATGGCAAACATTCTCGACATTCGACGCCGTATCCGCAGCGTGGTAAACACGCGGCAGATCACCAAGGCCATGAAAGTAGTCTCGGCGGCCAAGTTACGTCGCGCGCAGGATCGCACCATGGCGGCGCGTCCCTATGCCCGCATGTTGACGAATGTGCTGAAGTCGCTTGTGTCGCGCGCTGAGATCTATGATCCTGAGACGGGCGAGCCCAAACATCCCTTGCTGGCTCAGCGAGAAGAGAAAAACATTTTGCTGATCGTAGTCACTGGCGACAAGGGGCTGGCGGGCGCATTCAGCGCCAACGTCACGAAGGCCGCCACGCGTTTTCTCGAATCGAAAACTGGGAAGAACGTTGACATTGAAGCGATCGGCCGCAAGGGGCGCGACTTCCTGCGCAGGCGTTATCCGGCTGCTCCGGTCCAGACTCGCAGTCTGGCCGAGCCTGAAGAGTCGCTGGAAACTCCGCCGGAGACCGCCGAGCGTGCCGGCACTATACAAATCACCGGAGAACATGTCGGCGTTCTCGGCAAGCTGGAATTTTCCCAGGCGCGCTCTTTAGCGGAGAGCGTGATCGGCCGTTATCAGCGCGAAGAAATCGATGCGGTCTACGTCGTATTCAACGAATTCAAATCGGTGATTGCGCAGCGCCTGATCGTGGAGCAGATCCTTCCCGTCGAGCAGATCGGCGAACAGGCCGTCCGCCTCGCCGAGGAGATGACGGAAGAAGAAAAGAAGAGAGCTAAGGAAGCCGCAATCAGCGCGGGGGTGGGCCTGCGCAGCTCCCAGTCAGCGGGCGAAGCGGCAGCATCGCAATTCGGAACTGCCCAGGTTGATTACATCTATGAGCAGTCCCCCGAGGAATTATTTCGGGCGTTGTTGCCGAAGTATGTCGCGATCCAGATTTTCCGCGCCCTGCTCGAGTCGGTCGCGGCCGAGCATGCCGCGCGTATGACCGCCATGGATTCTGCGACCAGCAACGCCACGGACATGATCGACTCGCTCACGCTCGCCATGAACCGCGCGCGCCAGGCGAAGATCACGAAAGAGATTATCGAGATCGTGAGCGGCGCTGCCGCGATGTAAGAAGAAGCTAGTAGCTTCTCGCTACTAGCTTCTAGCAAAATGAGATTTGTCATTTAGAAATTCGCGGGTTACTCCGCATGCGTGCAGACAGACTAGAACGATTAGCTAAGAGCCAGGAGCTAGCAGCTAGAAGCTGAATTTATGCCACAAAATATCGGACATGTCATCCAAATCGCGGGGCCGGCCGTCGACGTGCAATTTCACGAAGGCCATCTTCCGCCTATTTATCAAGCCGTGAAAGTTGTCAGTGACGGCTTTACCGTGCCCACTCCCGTCAACGTGATTCTCGAGGTGCAGCAGCATCTCGGTGAAGGCCGCGTGCGTTGCATCGCGATGGAAGCCACCGAGGGTATGGTGCGCGGCATGAACGCCATCGATCAAGGCGGCCCGATTTCCGTGCCCGTAGGCCGCGGTACGCTGGGTCGCGTGATGAACGTGATCGGCGAGCCCGTCGATCAACTCGGCCCCATCGAGTACAAAGAACGCATGCCGATTCATCGCCTGGCTCCGGCCTTCGACGAGCAGGCCACCACGGCGGAAATGTTCGAGACCGGCGTGAAGGTGATCGATCTGATCCAGCCGTTCTTGAAAGGCGGCAAGATCGGCTTGTTCGGCGGAGCGGGTGTGGGCAAGACCGTCGTCATCATGGAGCTGATCAATAATGTCGCCAAGCAGCACGGCGGTTACTCCGTGTTCGCCGGCGTCGGCGAGCGCACCCGCGAAGGCAACGACCTCTGGCTGGAAATGACGGAGTCCGGCGTGATCAAGCCCGGCAAGCCGGCGGAATCAAAAGCCGCGCTCATCTACGGCCAGATGACGGAGCCTCCTGGTGCGCGTCTGCGCGTGGCGCTGACCGGTCTGACCGTCGCGGAATATTTCCGTGACGCCGAAGGCGCGGACACGCTGCTCTTCATCGACAACATTTTCCGTTTCACCCAAGCCGGCTCGGAAGTGTCGGCACTTCTCGGCCGCATGCCCAGTGCCGTTGGTTACCAGCCGAACCTGGCAACGGAAATGGGCGAACTGCAGGAGCGCATTACATCCACCAAGAAGGGCTCCGTCACTTCCGTACAAGCGATTTACGTTCCTGCCGACGATTTGACCGATCCCGCTCCGGCCACAACCTTCGCTCACCTCGACGCAACCACCGTGCTCTCCCGCGCATTGACTGAGATCGGAATCTATCCCGCCGTCGATCCGCTGGCCTCGACCTCGCGCATTCTCGATCCGCGCATCGTCGGCCCGGAACATTACGACGTAGCACAGTCGGTGAAGAAAACGCTGCAGACCTATAAAGACCTGCAGGACATCATCGCGATTCTCGGTATCGACGAACTCAGCGAAGATCAGAAGCTCACCGTGGCTCGCGCGCGAAAAATTCAACGTTTCCTTTCGCAGCCCTTCCACGTGGCTGAGCAGTTCACCGGAGCGGCCGGACGTTACGTCAAGATTGCCGACACCGTGAAAGGCTTCAAGGCTATTGTCGAAGGCAAATACGACGATATCCCCGAGCAAGCCTTTTACATGAAGGGCCCAATCGAAGAAGTGCTGGAAGCGGCAGAGAAGATGAAGGCGGCAGCGTAGAAGTAGTCAGTAATCAGTGTTCAGTCGAAGGCGGACTGACAACTGATAACTGAGAACTGAGAACTGATGTCCGATACTTTCCAACTCGAGATCGTCACGCCGGAGAAGAAAGTAGTCGAGACAACGGCTGCGGAAGTTCAGATTCCCGGCAAGAACGGATATCTCGGTGTCCTGCCCGGACACGCGCCGCTCATCACCGAACTGGCAGTGGGCGAAATCACTTTTCGCGACGGTGGACAAGACCAGCATCTCGCGGTCGCCTGGGGCTTCGCGGAAGTGCTGCCGGATAAAGTCACGATCCTCGCAGAAACTGCCGAGCGGCCTTCCGAGATCGACGTGGAGCGCGCCCGCAAAGCCAAAGCCCGCGCCGAGCAGCGCCTCACCAGCGGCGACACGAATGTGGATGTTGAGCGCGCTCTCAACGCCATGCACAAGGCCGAGACTCGCTTGGAAGTAGCAGCGCAAAAACAGTAACCATTATCGTTCCCTCCGTTACGGAGCACGCAATGCAGCCTCACCCCATTTTCCAGTACCTGTCTTTGCTTCTGTTTTGTCTCTCCGGGTTCGTAGCAGCTCAACAGACTAAGCCCGCGCCGCCTCCAGCCCGCATCCTACCCGTGGTTTCTCCCGAGGTGCACTCTGACAACAGCGTAACGTTCCGGTTCCGTGCACCCAATGCAAAAGACGTGAAGCTCGACCTCGAGGGCGCCGAGCCGCGAGCGATGCAGAAGGATGATCAAGGCGTCTGGAGCGTGACCACAAGCTCTCTTGCTCCCGATTACTACAGTTATTCCTTCGTCGCCGACGGCGTGCGCCTGATCGACCCTTCAAACCCCTTCCTGGTGCCGAACCTCCTGGACACTTCGAGTGCTGCACACGTGCCCGGGCCACCGTCCCTGCCCTGGGAGTTGAACGACGTTCCGCATGGCGAAGTTCATCACCACTTTTACAAGTCGGCGGTCGCAACCGACGAGCGCGACTACTTCGTCTACACTCCGCCGGATTACGAAAGTTCGCACAAGAAGAAGTATCCGGTTCTCTACCTTCTGCACGGCTTCAGTGATGACGCGAGCGGATGGACGGCCGTCGGCCGTGCCAACGTGATTCTCGACAACCTGATCGCCCAGGGAAAAGCCAAGCCAATGATCATCGTGATGCCTTTAGGCTATGGCACCATGGATTTTGTTCGGTTGGGTTGGGGCGCATGGAGCCACACCGAATTGCGTGATGCCAACTTCAAGAAGTTCACCGAAGCGCTCCTCACCGAGGTCATGCCGCAAGTCGAGAACGAGTACCGGATCGCGAATGATCGTAACGCCCGCGCCATTGCCGGACTCTCGATGGGTGGCTCGGAATCTCTGCTCACGGGCCTGAACCATCTCGACAAGTTTTCCTGGATCGGAGCTTTCAGTTCCGGCGGCATTCCCGAGGACTTCACAAAAGATTTCCCATCACTCGATGCGAAAGTAAACCAGCAACTTCATCTGCTTTGGATTGCCTGTGGCACCGAGGACCATCTGATTACGATCGATCGCAACCTGCGGGGATGGCTCAAGACCAAAGGGGTGAAGGCCACAGAAATCGAAACGCCGGGGGAGCACACCTGGATGGTCTGGCGGCGGAATTTGGCCGAGTTCGTGCCGCTATTGTTTCGTTAGCTTTAGTACGGATCGACCCGACGATGGCGAAATCAGGCGTTTACGATGGGTGCAGTTAGGAGTTTGCGCCAAATCAGCGAAAGTGGGCTATGGCGAAAGAGAACGTCGCGTAAGCCAAAATCCCAAGTAGTCCTGCGCCAGCAATACTTTCGAGAGTCAACCAAATCACATAAGCTGTCCGGTTTGGGACTGTTGCGACCCGCCGCCATGCTTGGTTGAAGTAGGTAGTTAGGGCAATCGGAGTTCCTATGAGAAACAGAGTGTAAACGACGGCGGTAACTGCCTTCACGACAGGATGAGCGCGAGTGTGCAAATTGAGGTCCGGTAGTACCATCCCGGTGCACCACAGGAAGATGGCCCACGCAAAAGCGACCTTTCCGAGCGTTACGCGAGATAGGGTCATCGCTGCTAATGATACCGCTGGCCTCGCCGCCCATCAATGACAGAGAACGCCGCCTCTCGGGTCCATTGTTGCTATCGGGCCATAACACTCAAAACAGGGTCTTACGGCACGTTGACCGACTCCCGATCCTCCGACGCGACCCGCTTCACTGCCGCCGTCCGCTCCAACTTGTCCCAGGCAAATTTCCTGCCTTCCAGCGCGCGCTTCAAAGTCTTGAACAGGACCACTGAAAAAACCTGCCGGTAGGCGAAGCGCTGCAGCCAGACCTGGCTCAACAGCCACGGATCTTCCTTATCATCGGGCCGGCGTCGTTCGAGTGCGAACGCCAGAGCCGACGCCAGAAAATCGATGACTAGGAAGGCGAAGAAGAACGCAACCAGTTTGTGAAAACTCGAGGGATCGGTGGAGTCCGGATGGAAATGTTTCTGAATAAAATACCAGAGGGCGCCGAAAGCGAACATGATGTCGATCAGCGGCGATACGAGTGGCAGCAGAATCTGGAAGATCACGATGTTCGGTAGCGCGACAAACCCCAGCGCCCCTTTTCGCGCGAACACGCCACTATGTTTGTAGACCGCCTGCAAAATTCCAAACGACCAACGGAAACGCTGCCGCATCAGGCCATTCGCATTGGTGGGCGCCTCAGTATAGGCCAACGCGAGATCCTCATATTCCACACGGTAGCCGCGCCGCAATAAAGCCATCGTCAGATCGGCATCCTCGGCGACTGTATCAATCTGGTACCCGCCCGCCTCGCGCACGGCGGAAACACGCCACGCTCCAATCGCTCCCGGCACCACGCTGACCGCACCCAGCACATCCAGCGCGCGGCGCTCGAAGTTCTGACTGGTGATATATTCCAGCGCCTGCCAGCGTGTCCAAAGATTCACCCGGTTTCCCACTTTCGCGTTGCCCGCAATCGCCCCAACCCTGGGATTGATGAAATGCGGCACCAGTCGCGAGATGGCGTCCCCCGCGATGATCGTATCGGCGTCGATGCCCACGAAAAGTTCCGCATCCTGAATATGCTCGATGCCATAGTTCAGGGCTTCGGCCTTACCGGAATTCTCCTTGGTAAGAATGAGAACCTTTCCAGCTTTTTCCTCCGGAACGAAAGCAGCACGCGCCACTGCCAGCGTGCGATCTTTGGAGCCGTCGTCTATTACGATCACGCGCAGGTTTGGGTAATCGGAATTGAGCGCGGCGCGAACCGTGCGCACAATCACTTTCTCTTCGTTATAGGCGGGAATCAGCACCGCAACCTTCGGCTTGTACGAGGCCACTTCCGCCGGCTTGCCAAATATTTTTTCCTGCAGCCGATCGTAGATGGCGAACGTTCCAATAAATAGTAAGCGTCCCGTCATGAGCAGGTCGCCGAGGAAGAAGATCCATGTAATCGAGACGATTCCCGCCTCGAAGAGCCAGAAGCCCAGCCCATCCAGGCGCGCCGCCCATCGTTCTCCCGTGCTCAGCGGGGCCATTACGTCCGCGCGAGTCTTACCGAACAATTGAAAGACCGGCACAATCGAATAGCCCCGCGCCCGAATGCCGTCAATGATGATGGGCAGGGCGCGAACTGTCTCCGCACGATTGCCGCCGCCGTCATGCAGTAACACAATGTTGCCGCAGCGCAAATCGTTCGGTCCACAAGGCGGCAGGTGAGCCAGCACGTACGACGAAATCTCTTCGGCTGTATGCCGCCGCGGCTTGTCACTCCAATCATTGGGATCAATCCGGTTCCCAACGGTGATGTAGCCCATGTCTTGCGCGAACTCGAGTGGTTTCACCTGGTCGGCGGTATCCGGCTCTTCGTCAATCGCATAGGGCGGCCGCAGCAACTTGGCGCGAACGCCCATCAGACTCGCGAATAGCCGCTCGGTAAGATTCAACTCTACCTTCATGTAGGTCGAAGAAATATTGCTGACGTCCGGATGCGTGAAGGTGTGATTGCCGATGGTGTGGCCTTCGTTGTAAATCCGTTTGGCGATTCCCGGAAATTTATCCGTCTGGATGCCGATCAGAAAAAATGTGGCTGTCGCGTTTTCACGCTTAAGTACGTCAAGAATTTTGGGCGTCCATTCCGGGTCGGGGCCGTCATCGAACGTGAGCACAACGTGATTCGGACTGTAGCCGTAACGTCCAACGCGAAAAGGTTCCGGCAGGTTCTGGAAATTTTCGTCGGTGATCAGCTTTGTGTTTGCGTCGATGGTAAGGTCGCGAGTGCCGTGGGTTGGCCGGTCTTCGATGCGAAGGATTTCGCCCTGGCCTTCCATATCAACATCCTGGCCCGGTGGTACGTCTTTCAGTTTATCTGCGGCGCCGGGGTCGCCGGGAACGTCCCACACCCGCCATAACGATCGGTCCTCGCCGCCCAGCCGCCACAAGGCAAAAGTCTGGATACCCAAAGTCTGCGCGGCTCGCATGTGGTTCAGCGCCGTCACCGCATCCAGGAACCAGACGTCGTGGCGCAGGCTGCGCTCGTCCAAGTAACTGAAATGCGGATTGAGCGCATCGTCATCGAAGGTCACATCTTCATCGGAATCACGTGCCGCTAGCCAGGCTTCCTGCACGCTGACGGAACTATCATGAGCATCGGGCGGCAGCTTTCCCTTCTTCGGCTTGAGCACCCAGTCATACCCGTAGTTGGCAATGGCGCAGATCAGCTTTTCCTTGGGAATCGCGCTTACCGCGAATTTCAGGTTCTCGACGAACCAGTCCTGCGAAGCGACCGGCCCCGATGCAGCTCCAGGATAGTGTTCGTCATAATTCATGACGACCACTCCATCCGCGGGCGCGGAAATTGCGGCGTAGTTGAATCCCTTGTTGTGCGGCGGCACGCTCACATACAGCTTCAAGCCCCGCGCATGCAGGTCCGACGAAAGCTCGTTCAGCAGGGCCACATATCCCGGCTGTCCAGAATCGGGGAAGGCTTCGAAGTCCACCATCACGCCGCCAAAGCGGTCGGAGGAAAGAAACATTCCTACCTGTTTGCGAAATAGCGCACGCGCGTCAGGATCATTCAGAAATCCCGTGATGTCTCCCACCCAGTTCGCACCGTCGAAGTTATTAATCATGGGGAAGACTTCCATGTTGGAGGCTTCCGCTTTAACGAACGGCATTACGCGGTCGTCAACCGGGCGCACGGAGTTGTTCTGCACCACATCGAAAAATTTGTTCGTCTGGTCATCCACGCCCTGCAGATGTCCGTCAGGAGTGAGCACGTGCAGCCAGTCGGGATAAAGCAGGTCAATCTGACGCGCGAAGTCGCGCAAAGAAGAAAAGCTGGCCGCATCCCAGGGAACATAGAACGCCGCACGAATGCCTTCTTCTTGATTTAGCTTCACCTCGGACGCCGGCAACTTTGACTTCCGGTGGGAGCGGCTGGCGAGCTTTTTCTGACGCTCGCGGCTCTTGTCCTTTTCATTTTCTTTCAGCGCCTTGAAGGCCCGCTTTTGTGGAGCAAACAGCAAGTCCGGCAAGCGTTCGTCCCGCAGCGTCGTGTAGACGAAAAAGATAATGAGCGCGGAGAGCGCCGCGACCAGTACATCTACCAGTCGTCTCAGACGCTTCCAGCGCGCTCGTTGCGGGTCGTAAAAGACAGGTTCGGCCATGGGGTAGCTAATCGATCATCGTATGCTGCAGGCGGCAGGCGGTCAATTCTTTGGAGAAGTCACAGGGGCAACCCGAGAAGCACGAATTAACCAGTAAGATGCGCTTTCTCGCCGCGAAGTTGACTCCGACGCGCTATATTCTCATCGTGCTGCAACTGCTGCGTAAGAATGGCCGATTCTTTCTGGCAGGAACTTTGGTGGCAGTCGCGCTGCGCCTCGTCTTTGTCCTTCATTTTCCCGGCATCGTCGATGATTCGCGCCTCTACGCCGATATCGCCATGAACTGGCTGCAGTATGGCGTTTACGGCATTACCAATTCTGGCCATGTCATCCCCACGCTCTCCCGGCTGCCCGGCTATCCGGCGTTTCTGGCAGCAGTTTTCGCCATCTTCGGATGGAGCAACTTTCGCGCCGTCCTGCTCATCCAGGTTCTACTAGATCTCGGCTCCTGTTTTCTGGTAGCGGATCTGGCGCGGCGGCTATTCAACGATCGCGCGGCGAAAGCCGCGTTCATGCTCTCTGCAGCCTGTCCGTTCCTCGCCAACTATTCTGCCGCAGCTCTCACCGAAACGCTGGAGATCTTCTTCACCGTGCTGGCGCTCGATTTCGCCCTTTGCGGACTCACGTCCTTTTCGCAGCCTACCAACTCAGAATCAACCTCGGCTTGGATCGGCTGCGGCTTCTCCATCGCAGCCTGCATCCTGTTGCGGCCCGACGGTGGAATTCTGCTGGCTGCAATCGCAGGATTTTTAGTCCTACTTTTTCTGAAGGCAATCATCGGACAAAAATCGGGAAAGCTTCGCCCGCTTCCCATCCTGCGCGCTGGAATTATCTTGGTCGTCAGCGCTCTCGTGCCGCTGGTCCCTTGGACACTGCGCAACATCCATACATTGCACCGCTTCCAACCGCTCGCGCCTCGCTACGCCAACGACTCCGATGAACCGGTCATGATGGGCTTCAATCGCTGGACCAAGACCTGGATCGCCGACTACGTCTCCGTGGAGGAAATCTATTGGAACGTTCCCGGCTCAGAAATAAACGTGAAGCAACTCCCGCGCCGCGCCTTCGATTCGGAGCAGCAGCGCCAGGAAACCGAGAGCCTCTTCGCCGATTACAACCGCGACCATGATGTATCCCCGGAACTCGATGCGCGCTTTGCTGCGCTCGCCTCAGAAAGGATTCACTCCGCGCCATTCCGTTATTACTTGTGGCTTCCCACTCTGCGCATTGCCGACATGTGGTTGCGCCCTCGCACCGAATTGCTGCCTTCCGACCCGCGTTGGTGGGAATTCAACGACGCGCGCGGATGGCTCGCGGTGAGCATTCTCTTCGGCCTGGTGAATTTGGCCTACGTCGTTGCCGCGCTCGTGGGGCTCCCGCGCTGGCGCGAAGGTCATGGCATCGGCCTTCTGGTTTTGTTCCTCATGATGCGCTCCTTGTTCCTCGGCACCCTGGAAAATCCCGAGCCCCGCTATACGCTCGAATGCTATCCCGTGGTCATACTCGCCGCCGCCGCGCTCTTCATCGGTAAATCGCATCGCATGTATCGAAACCCCGCATAAACAGGCTTCTAAATCTGGAACCCGGTATGTGAAAAGCCGTATTCAAACGTTTCACACCGCCATAACCATTGAAGATTCAGCTTGCACTTTGTGGCCCCGGAGTTGCACAATAGCGCCCCATCAGTCCCCCAGGGCCTCTCGCAAGTCCCTAACTTCCTGGGCAACACAATCGAAGTGCAACGCCCCCGTGGGTGGAGGAGTTCACCATGCGTTTCGGCTCACGTGCAGTCACTCTGTTGGTTGTCTCCCTCCTCATTCTTCAGAATCTGACTTTCTCTCAGTCGGCAACTTCATCTCTGCACGGTACCATCAGCGACTCCAAAGGCTTGGTAATCGCAGGTGCTTCGATCACTCTGAGCAGCGCCGAGACAGGTTTTTTGCGCAATACCACCACGGACAGTCAGGGTACCTATCAATTTCTCGAGGTCCCTCCAGCCAAGTATGTACTTACCGTCGAGGCGTCGGGCTTTGCCAAAGTGAAACGGGAAAACGTCGTCCTGCAAGTCAGCAGTCCTGCGACGCTGAACATCTCCTTGCAGGTTCAGGGCAGTTCCGTGGTAGTCGATGTCAGTGGGGAAGCTCCCATGGTTAACACCACAGACGCAACCCTTGGAAATAATTTCACAGCCCGCCAGTTGACGGATCTCCCTGCCGAGGGTCGAGATCCAGCATCGATTCTCAGCCTGCAGCCGGGCGTCGTCTTCATCGGCAATGTGACCACCGATCAGCAGGATAACGATAGCCGCGGTGGCGCTGTAAACGGCGCTCGCAGCGACCAGAGCAACATTACACTTGACGGGTTAGACGATAACGACCAACTGGAAGGCTATGCCTTCCAGGGCGCCATGCGCGCCACGTTGGACTCGCTGCAGGAATTCCGTGTGACCACCAGCAACTACGACGCTGCGTCCGGCCGCTCGTCAGGCGCCCAGATGAATCTGGTCACCAAGAGCGGGACCAATTCCATCCACGGTTCTGTCTACGAATACAATCGGCCGACCTTCGACGTGGCCAACGACTGGTTCAACAAGGCGTCGGAGTTGCAGTCTGATCTGCCGAATGTCCCGCAGCACAAAATTCGCAATACATTTGGCGGGACGATCGGTGGACCCATCAAAAAGGACCGTTTCTTTTTCTTTGCGGCCTTTGAAGGCCAGCGGACTGCCGAGCAGGAACAGATCACAAGGATCGTGCCCACTGCAAGTCTAAGGCAAGGCATTCTCACCTATCTGTGCAACCCGGTCGGCGATTCCGTTTACCCGAATGGCGATCCTAACTGCTTCGCCGGCAATACCGGATATAACGGTGCCAATCAACTCTTCTCTGTCGCCAGCAACCCAACCTACGCGCCGGATTTGGTTGCCACGCTCTACCCCGCAGGCATCACGCCCCTCGATCAAGGATGCGTGGCTAACGACACCTGTCCGCCTACCCCTGGGAATCCTTATGGCGGCGGTCCCAATGGCCTAATTGCCAACATCGGCGGCGCCAACCCCAATGCCCTGTTCATGCACTACCCGTTACCTAACTGCACGGCTTGCGGCAACGCCGTCAATGGTAGCGGAGACGGCCTGAACTCTGCAGGTTTCACTTTCCCTGGTAATGATCCGATAACCCTCGACACCTACATCATCAAACTGGATTACAAAATTACTGCCGACGGAAACCAGTCGCTGTTCGTGCGCGGCAATCTGCAGAATGATCGCGAATCGAAGCCCCCCCAGTTTCCCGGGCTTCCCTCCGACGACTTTGTCACCAATAACAGCAAAGGAATTGCCGGTGGCTACACCTATATCATTCGCAATAACCTGATCAACAATTTCCGGTATGCATTCATCCGCCAAGGTTTGGGGAAGAGTGGGCTTAACAACCAGGATTACAATACCATCCGGGGCCTTGACGATACCCAGGCGCTTAGCCCAACTGATACCCCCACCATTCTTACTAACGTCCCGGTACACAACTTCATTGACGACGTTTCGTGGACCAAAGGCCGACATACCATTCAGTTCGGCACGAACTGGCGCCTGATTCACAATAACCGCGAGTCGAACGCACAGAATCTTTCGTCGGGTTACGCCAACCTCTATTGGATGAGCCCATCGTTCATCTCAAACCAGGGCGTGAGCTTGGACCCGGGGCTCATGGGCGCTAATGCCGGAGGAACTTATCCTTCCGTGGATCCGTCCTTCGGAGGGTCTTATGATTTCGCGGCGGTACAAGTTGCGGGCCTGATGAGCCAGGTTTACACCGTCACCAACCAAGACAAGAACGCCAACCAGATCCCCAACGGAGCACTCGTTCCTCGCCACTTTCACAATTTCGAGGGCGAGATGTACCTCCAGGACAAATGGAGTGTGACTCCAAACTTGACCATCACGTACGGCCTCCGCTATTCGCTCCTGCAACCTCCCTACGAAGCCGATGGCAACCAGGTATCGCCCACCGTAGACATGCACCAGTGGTTTGAGAATCGTATCAACAGCATGTACCAGGGGGTGGTGAACCAGCCCTTGCTCAGCTTTGGTCTTTCCGGCCAAGCCAACGGCAAGAAGCCTTATTGGGCCTGGAACTATAACGACGTCGCTCCCCGCTTCGCCGTCGCCTACGCGCCCCACGCCGATAGTGGCTTCTGGCACCGTGTTTTGGGTGACAAGGGCAAGAGTTCGATCCGGATCGGTTATGGCATGTATTACGACCACTTCGGCGAGGGAGTCGTCAATACTTTCGATCGCGAGGGCTCATGGGGGCTTACCACCACCATCAGCAATCCAGCGGGTGTTTTGGGCGTGGATACTACGCCGCGTTTTACCGGCTTGTTGGGTGCCGCTAACCTTCCTCCAAGTCCCGGTGTCCCAAGTCCCCATGGATTTCCCTACACGCCCTCAACCGACCCGAGTACCTACGGCCTGGAGATAGCCTGGGGGATTGATGACAACCTGAAGACGCCTTATTCACATGTGGTGGACCTCTCTCTTACTCGAGAACTGCCGCACAGCTTCGTCATCGAGGCGACATACACCGGACGATTTGCTCGTCATCTCCTGCAGGAAATCGACCTCTCTCAACCGCTCGATCTGGTCGATCCAAAAAGCCACCTGGATTACTTTTCCGCAGCCCAGACATTGGATAAGAATGCGTACGCCGGAACCTCTGAAAGCTCCATCGCCAAAATTCCGTACTGGGAAAATCTCTTTCCTCAAGCTGCCGGGGCGGCGAATATCATCGGTGCTGCTCCTGGGACTCCCGCCAATCCGACAGCTACACAGAACATCTACGACCTCTACTATTCCAACTTAGGCAACGAGACTCTCTCCTTGGAAGATCTGGATGCGTTCTGTTATCCCGCTTGCGCCGGAACCGGCACCAATACGCTCGGCGGCTTCGTCGGACCGAACGGTACTCCATTCTCGTTCTACCAGCCTCAGTTCTCTTCACTCTACGGATGGCAAAGCCGTGGCAACAGCAACTACAACGGCCTGCAAATCTCTCTGCGGCATGCTATGGCGGCTGGTCTGCAGTTCGATTTTAACTACGTTTACTCGAAGTCGATCGATGTCGGATCCAACGCCGAGCGCGTGAACGGATTCGAATCGAATGGCCTGGCCTTTAACAGCCAGGTAATCAACGCCTTCTCGCCGAATTTGTGGCGTGCGCCTTCGGACTTCGACACCACTCATCAGTTGAACGCGAATTGGGTTTGGGACTTACCTTACGGCCGAAGCCGTCATTGGGGAAGCAGTGCCAAAGGCCTGATGAATGGAATCTTCGGCGGATGGGGTTTGAACGGCATCTATCGCTGGACCAGCGGATTTCCCTTCTCTGTAGAAGCCGGTAATGGATGGTCTACGGATTTCGAACTCGAAGGGTCTTCTATTCTGACTGCTCCCAAGCCGAAGACCGGCGTATTTATGGAGGCCAACGGCAGTCCGACCGTCTTTCAAAATCCTGAACAGACCATCTCCTGTTCCTGCTCACCAGGTAGCGCCAATGGATCGCAGACATTCCGTCCGACCTACGCCGGCGAAGCCGGGCAGCGCAACAACTTCCGCGGTCCGGGCTACTTCGGCGTCGATGCCGGCCTCTCCAAAATGTGGAACGTGGGTGAACAAAAGGCAGTTAGATTTGCCTGGGAAGTATTCAACATTACCAACTCCGTGCGCTTCGACGCGGCGGGCTCTCTGATAGGACAGACTCTCGTGAATAACACTGGTTTCGGCATTTTCAACACCGAACTAACCTCGCCCCGAGTGATGCAGTACTCGCTCCGTTTCTCGTTCTAGCTCCGATGGAAAATAACAAAACGGGCGGCCTAGGGCCGCCCTTGCTTCTTTTCAATCCCTGGAGCATTTTTTCGCGAAAGCTCTACGACAGCGGCGAATCGCTCATGCGAAAGCGCGTGCGCACGTGCTCGGAGATCAGCTCGATCGCCGAGCGATTGCTCACCGGGTCGCTTTGAGCCAGGTATCGCATGGCCTCCACCAGCAACCGCTGCCCGTCAACATAGCGAGGATCGGACGTGCGTTCTCTTTTTGTGGAACGACCCAACTTGGGGGGAACCGGAATCGTGAACACTTTGGCCATGCGTGGACTCAACCCACTATTCTCAAGGCAGTATAGCGCCCGAGTGCATTTTCCCGAAACAACATTCTTGCGCTTCAAATTCAACCACTTAGCCGCGAGGTGACATAAATTTTGTCTTGCTCGTGGTTTTCAGCCGAAACACGTCGTTGCCAATCTTGGCATGCAGATTCACCGCCGAGTACTTTGCCGTGCGGGAATCGCCCTGGCCCTGAATAAACTTCTGTTGAATCGAAATTCCGCGGTTCACGTCGATCCAAAGAAACGCTTCGCTGAAATAATTCCGGACTTTTTCGCTCTTCGGAATCAGTTGCAGTTTTGCTGTCGTAATGCTGTCAATGGTTTCTTCGCCCTGAAAAGTTACATCGAATGACTTCTTCAAATCCTGCCCGCTCCCGCCAAAGCCCAGCACCAGCCAGCTTTCCAGGTCACTATGGTTCGCTCCCGCGGAATACTCGATCACCTGCTCAATCCTCGGCTGGTAAACCTGAAGCTTGCCGTCTTTGTAGAGCACGTATTTTCGGTCGGGTTCCTTGATGTCGGCCATCATCTCGATTTGCTGGCCCGACCGGCGGTAGTAAACCGTGCCTTTCTGTAGGTCGTGTTCATCCACCACCTTCTGATACTGATCCCAAACGAAATCGGCTTGTGCGGTTTGGAAATGAGCCGCGGTCGCGTCCATGGTTTCGAGGACGCTCTCCAGAGTCACGGGTGCCTTATCCTGAGCGGCTGAGGACAAGCTCAACACCGCCAGGCAGAGGAAGCCGACGAAAATCATTCCGGTCGCCCTCACTATTGTCGTTTTACCCAGACCCGGTAGCCCTGCACCTTCCCCTTTGGATTCGAAACCGCTTCGTATTTCACGATCGTCACTGCGCCGGAAATCGGCTCGATGATGTGCAACAGCTGGTCGCGGATAGCACCGTCGTCGCCAGCCGCAACTGCGGCCGCCGAAATCTCATAGAGCAGCCCACCTTGCGCGTCGGGCGTCACAACTACATCCGTGAGATGCGGATCGTGAGGGACAGGTTTATCGTTGAAGTTAATCCAGTAGGGCGAGGAGAAGATGAAAAGAAGAATCAGCGTGACCATGATGTCGTAGTGCAGTGTGCCACGCTCATGCTGCCAGAAAATATAGCTTCGGATTGTAGGCCAGACGCCGCTCATCGGTAGAGCCGGCGCCCCTGCCGCGCTCGTGCTGATTTCCACACGTTGCAAGTCTATTGACCGTGCCCTTTCTTGGCAATGCTACAGCTTCCAGCCACCCAAATCTCTTTATATAAATCGTTTGGAAAGGGCACGGCTTCAGCGGTGCCACTGAAAGCCAAACAAAACTCACGGGCTTCAGCCCCTGAGGAGCTCCTCGCTCTATCGGTTCATTATGAACCGCTAGTGCTCGGGTCCCTCAAAAACCTTCGGTTCAAGCTAGCAGCTAGCAGCCAGAAGCTAGAAGCTTCGTGCCGTGATCCGCTCCGCCCCAATATAGGGTCGCAACACTTCCGGAATGATCACGCTCCCGTCTGCTTGCTGGTAATTCTCTACAATCGCCACCCAGGTTCGGCCGACAGCCAACCCGCTTCCATTCAGCGTGTGCACGAACTCTGTCTTGTTCTTGCCTTCCGGGCGATAGCGGATATTCGCCCGCCGCGCCTGGTAGGACTCAAAATTCGAGCACGAAGAAATCTCGCGAAACAACTGCTGTCCCGGCAGCCACACTTCAATGTCATATGTCTTCGCCGAGGATGCACTCATGTCCCCGGTGCACAACGCCATTGTGCGATAGTGCAATCCCAGCTTCTGCAGCACCGTCTCCGCATTCCGCGTCAGCTTCTCATGTTCTTCGTACGAGTTCTCCGGCCGGGAGAACTTTACCAGTTCCACCTTCTGAAATTGGTGTTGCCGGATGATGCCCCGTACGTCTTTCCCGTACGATCCCGCCTCGCTGCGGAAGCATGGCGTATATGCCGTAAGCGAGATGGGCAACCGCGCCGCATCCAGAATTTCGTCACGGTAAAGATTCGTGACCGGAACCTCAGCTGTGGAAATCAGCCACAGGTCCTTCTCCCCGTGCGGAACTCGAAACAAGTCGGCGGCAAACTTGGGCAGTTGCCCCGTGCCATACATGGATTCGGAATTCACCAGATAAGGCGGCAAGACTTCCGTGTACCCGTGCTCGCGCGTATGCAGATCGAGCATGAAGTTTGCCAGCGCCCGTTCCAGCTTCGCTCCCAGATCCCAGTACACGGCAAACCGCGCCCCCGTGAGCTTGACGGCGCGTTCCAGGTCGAGCACTCCGAGTTCCGCTCCCAAATCCCAGTGCGGCTTGGGCGTGAAGTCAAACTTCGGAGGCGTTCCCCAGCGCCGGATTTCCACATTCTCTTCCGCGCTATGCCCCACTGGCACGCTTTCATGCGGCAGATTCGGAATTCCGGAAAGTATGTCCTGCAGGCGCGCGTCGAGATCGGCAGCGATTTTCTCTCGCGCCTGGATCTGCTCCCGCAGATCCTTCGTCTCCGCAATCGCCGCCGCCGCGTCCCGCCCGGCTTTTTTCAGCTTCGCGATATCCTCGGAAGCCTTGTTGCGCTGGGCTTTCAGGGTTTCCGCCTCAGTGATGGCCTGTCGGCGCTGCATGTCGACGTCTCGGAAATCCTTCAACACCGCAGCCGGGTCGGCGCCGCGTTGCCGCAGCATTTCTTCTACTCGAGGCAGATTGTCGCGCACGAAATTCAGATCAAGCATGGGAATCCATTACTTTATCGGAAACACGATAGAAAATGCACCTTGCTCAAGCGCACCGCTAAGGCCGAGCCGTCTTTGTGAAGGCAGAACCTCCATACGCTCTCGTCCAGCCCCAGAAGCGTCTTAGAACTCAGGCTGACCTGGTGGAGCGCCGGAATAGGACGCGGGCCGGGAAGGCGGCAAGCGGCGCGGCAACTATCGGCGCAGCCGTGCTCGCCGCGAGGTCGATGAGAAGAAAAGCCGAGACCCAGAAGAACACACAAAGATAGGATCCCGCAGCAAACAGCCAGTCTTCAAAGCCCGCATGGATTAGACCTGCCACAATGATCAGCGCGAAGGGAACGGCATAATGCGATGGGCTTCCCGTTCTTCGCATCCACGCAAACACTTGCATCGTTGATCGGATCACCAGGATTAGTAGAAGAATGAACGGCAGAATCCCCAACATTCCCATGTATTCGGCCATCGCCAGATAGCTGCTGCCGTGTTCACGATTCGATCCTTCCACAGTGTAGATGGAAGAGCTTTGAATACCGGTGCCGTAGTTTCCCAGATCGCTGGTTCCGAATCCAGTGCCGAACCATGGATGATGCTTGACTGCGGCAATGGTCTCATCCCACGGACCTTGGCGCGAGCCGAGAACCCCCGGGTGAGTTTGCCCTTCTTTGTAAACGAATTTTCCTGTCAACGTAGCCGCTAACTCGGTCATGTGAGCAGGATTGGCAACCGCCATCAGTTCAAGCAGCAACGCCCCAGCAAAGGCTGCCTTTATGAGCAAGCCTGGGCGGCGTAGGCCAAGCGTGAGCCCGATCGTGATTGCGGCGTCCGCAACAATGGCCGCCCGGCATACCGTAACGTAGAGCAGGACAGCACACAGGACCAGCGCAGTGTACCGGCGTTGTACTTCGGCCCGCTCCTGAGCAACTAACGCTGCCCAAAGCAGAACTGGCGTGGCGATCACGCCAATGAACGCCCCCAGGTTGTTGGGGTTTCCGAAGATGTTGTAGCCCACAAAATAGGCCGCAGACGTCACAAAGACCAAAATCTCACACGCCAGCACCAGTCCGCGAACAAAAGCCTTCTCCCGTCCTTCCATGGCTACCCGTCCACCGGTTGCAGCATACAAGAAAAGCAAGAACAAGCTTGCCACCTTGAGCAGGCCCGTCGTGGCTGCCGCCGAGGCACTTGCCGAAGCGAGTGCGGAAAACACGCAGAACAACGCGACCAGGTGGAAGGATCCAAAGTGTCGAGCGCAGTTCGTTCTTAACCAGAGGTTGAAGCCCACCAGCGCGCCAACGGCCAGAAAAAGCCAGCGAACCGTGAAGCTTTCTCCCCAGCCCGGTAAAGTCGTGGCTGCAAGCAGAAAACATCCCATCGTCACCGGAAAGAACACTCTTTCGAATCGCCATAGGCAGGCCAGAACAAGTTCGAGCAAAAGAACCGCGCCCAGGTAAGTTGAATTGGCAAACGTTCCCGGTCTCCGCTCCAATTGAATAAAAAGCAGGCTGGCCCCCACCACTCCCAGCGCGAAAAAAATAAAAATTCGCAGTTGAAATTTCATCGCAATCGGAAGCCTAATTGTACCCCTAGAAATGCGTCCTGCCGCTCAAATGTCCGCGGCGAATCATGGCTGATTCCAGGTAACGCCAAGACACTTTCGCCACCAGGACTAGGTTCATCAACGTTGCCCGAAGCCGCTGCGCTGGAGAGTTAAGTGATTGGTGCCGGGAGGGGGAGTCGAACCCCCAAGGTACTAAGTACCGGCGGATTTTGAGTCCGCTGCGTCTGCCAGTTCCGCCATCCCGGCTCAGGATATCCAGCTGAAGAGAACCCTAGCTTAATCGACGGTTTGAGGCTTTGCAACTGCGGCGGCGGATCCTCACTTCTTCGCAGCCTTGCCATGCCGGAAGCACCCGAGGACATGATCATCCACCATTCCTGTTGCCTGCATGAACGCGTAGCAAATGGTCGAGCCGACAAAATTGAAGCCGCGCTTCTTCAGATCCTTGCTCATCACGTCCGACTCTGCCGTGCGCGGCGGAACTGGATTTCTTGCATTTCGCAGATTCACCTTCGGACGCCCATCCACGAATTGCCATACATAGCGGTCGAAGCTCCCGAATTCCTCCTGCACCCGTAGCAACGCGCGGGCATTCTGCACGGCGGAGGCGATCTTCAACCGGTTGCGCACGATGCCCGGGTTCCCCAGCAACTGAGCCATCTTCCGCCGATCGTAGCCCGCCACGCGCTGCGCATCGAAACCGTCAAAGGCGGCGCGATAATTCTCGCGCTTGTTGAGAATCGTCTCCCAGCTCAGCCCGGCCTGCGCGCCCTCGAGAATAAGAAATTCAAAAAGCTTGTTGTCGTCATGCACCGGAACGCCCCACTCCTCATCGTGGTAGCGAATCATTAAATCGCTCTGCGCCCACGCGCAACGCACCAGTGATTGGCTGGCCTTCGGCTTTCTCGTCATATAGCTTGGATGAACCTACAGCTGGGAATGCCGCAGCGCACGACGCTGTCGCTTCGCGCCTCGAACCGCTAAGACTTTGCCGCCGATTTACTCCAGTGACTTCGGGTCCGATTTATCCTTCGGCGACTTTTGGTTCAGCAGCGACACCAGTTCCCGCGCGCAAGCCGGAACCGCTACCTTATGCTCGACGATGATTTCTTTCGCGCTCAATTTTCTCCCGTACAATTTTTCGTTGGCGCTGCCATCCGAGCGTAGGGTAGAACCTTCCAGCGATATTCCCGCGAACAATCCTTTGTTTCGTGAGTAGGAAAGAATCTCCGCATTCATCACGATATCGGTCGCACCTTCCGCCGTGCGGCCTTTCGGACCCGCAGCCGCCGAGGCATCCGCTCCCAGCTTCACTTTGCTCGATAGCAGTGAGCGCGCTCCCTTGGGATTCATCACCAGCAAAACAAAGTCCGTCGCCTGCCCGCCCAACTGGAACCCGATGCTTACCCCCTCCAGCGCATACAGAGCAGGAGGTCCCCAGGGCCCACCATAGTGCGGGCCGCTGCGGCATACCATCACCCCGCGGCCGTAGCTGCCTCCCACCCCGAACGCGCCCTTCTTCACCGAGGGCAAAATCACCACGCATTCCGCCTTATCCAGCAAGTCTTGCGGAATGTTGTCCGGGATGTTCAGAATTTCCTTCAGCACCTGCCCGGCATCCTCCACTCGCTCTTCTTCCCTCACGTCCGACCCGAATCCAAGAGTTACCAACGTGCACAGAGTAACGAGTAGTACGCCCGTCTTGCGTATGTTCTTTTGTATCAGCTTCATCGCCACCGGCTCCCCCTCGGAATTCTCTTCGTTCCATTGCCCTGGATACGACCAACCATCTTAACCCGTTGACCGTGAGAAACGCGCTTCTTGCAGGCCTCACCCCTATGACCAAATGGGTGCTCCTTTTGTAACTTGGCACTTGCTTGCGCCCCCTTCTACAGTCGATGGATACCCTGGGACGACAACCTGGGACGCTTGCCCGTCCTTCGGCATTTAGCGTGCATCTAATGAGTGAGAAGTACATTTTGGCCGTGGGTGGAGTGAAAATTTTGGACTTTCTGGGCATGAAGTACACGCCGTCCGCCGGCCGGATTCTGGTGCTGCTGGCTGCATTGGCGCTCGTTCGCCCGGTTTTCGCTCAGTCCGATCCCTACGCCGCTTCTGCGTATGCCAGCGGCGCGGCCGCTTCGGCCGCCTATGGGAGCCCCTCCACTTCCGATTCCGACGACCCGCAGGCCGGCGCGATGCTCACCATTCGCACCCGCGTCGATGAAGTGAACGTGTTGTTCATCGCCACCGATAAGCACGGCAAATTCGTCCGCGATCTGAGCCAGAAAGATTTTTCCATTCTCGACGATCACAAGCCGCCGCAATCAATTCTGAATTTTCGCCGCGAAACCGATCTGCCGCTTCACCTCGGCTTGCTCGTCGATGTCAGCGGCTCGGTTCACAGCCGTTTTGAATTCGAACAGAATGCGGCCATCAGCTTTCTGCAGCACTCGATTCGCGCTGGCTTCGACAAAGCCTTTGTCGTCGGCTTCAACAAGCAAAGTGATATGACGCAGGACTTCACCGACAACGTGCAACTGCTTTCCGATGGTGTCCACCGCTTGCAGGATGGCGGAGGCACGGCGATCTACGATGCCATCTATCGCGCCTGCAAAGAGAAATTCCTGAAGGACCGTCCCGATCACCCCACGCGCAAGGCCATCGTCATCGTCAGCGACGGCGAGGATAATCAGAGCGAATACTCACGGGCGCAAGCCATCGAAATGGCGCAGCGTGCCGAAGTCATTATTTATGCCATCTCCACCGACGACAGCGGCCTCGTGCTTCGCGGTGACAAGGTTCTCGAGCAGCTCTCCGAAGCCACCGGCGGCCGCGCCTTCTTCCCCTTCAAGATGAAGGACATCACGCACTCCTTCGCCGCCATCGAAGACGAGCTCCGCAGCCAGTACGTCGTCTCCTACAAGCCCGCTGACTTCGATGCCGACGGCCGCTACCGCTCCATCGAAATCTCTGCCCTCAAGAAAGACCTGCAAGTCCGCGCCCGCAAAGGTTACTTCGCTCCTCAGCAATAACTGCCCGAAGAAGAAGAATCCTCACCACAGAGACACAGAGAGAATCCCCATCGCTTCCGTTTCCCTTTTGCTTTTCTCCGCGTCTCTGTGCCTCCGTGGTGAACAGTTTTCCTCGGCTGCGTCGTCGCAGCATTGGTTAAAGTTGTCAGCAGCAGATCTGGGGCGGGGGCCGTGCACCCCAAAATCGGCCTTATTCGTATTCGTGAGCTCCTGCATGAGAGATTTACCACGCTCTGAACCACGCCAAACAGATTGAAGGAAACGCTCAATCGCTGTTGTGGGCTCACTTCGGCAACATGCAAGGCTTCTATCGGTCTTCACGTGATCGGAGACGTACGACGGGCAAACCGGAGGTGATTGGTTGGTCCGTCATTAGTAACGACAAACGCAGGTCTAAGGCGTCCGTGGGACGCTCTGGGAAGACGTCTTGTGGCGCTCCTACCACTACTGTGAATTCCCGCTCCCCCGGGGTCGTTGCAGCAGAGGTCTTAGTTGCCGGTGCCCGTTAGGCTTGAGGTCTGCGGGCTGTTGCTGGCGCCATCGCTCACGCTTAGTTTCCCCGTCCTCGTCCCGGTCGCCTTCGGCGTGAATGTCACGCTGATCTTGCATTTCGCCTTGGCCGCCAGACTCGTTGTGCACGTCTTCGCCGAGACCGCAAAGTCGCCGGTTGTGGAGATCGCGATGCTGGTCAGCGTCACGGTCTGGTCGTTGGTGAGGGTAAACGTCTTCGCTGCGCTGGTCGTGCCGACCTTCTGCGCCGCGTAGGTGGCACTGGCCGGGGTCAGCGTCGCAGGAGCGATGCCCGTGCCCGATAGCGCCACCGCCTGTGGGCTGTTAGGAGCATTGTCAGTAAACATGAGTGTCCCCGTCAGCTTGCCCAGCAGCTTGGGGGTGAAGGTAACACTCACTTTGCAATTCTTCTTCACGGCCAGCGTCGCTCCGCACGTGTTTGCAGAGATCGCGAAGTTGCCGCTTGCGGTAATGCTGCTGATGTCCAGCGTGGCAGAGCCTGTGTTGGTCGCCGTCACCGTCTTGGCGGCGCTCGTCTCGTCGAGAACCTCATTGCCGAAACTCAATGAAGTGGTCGAAAGCGTGACCTGCGGGAAGGCGCTTAGCCCCACAGACAGGCTGAAGACCGTACCACAACCAGTCGCACCGGTGGTGGGATTTTGGGGACAGTTGTTGTTAGCTCCGCCGTTCGTTGCCCCGTAGAAGTTTCCATTGGTGGCTTGCACTACATCGAAAGGCCCGTCGCCGTCCGTGCCGTCGAAGCTGTGCAGCGTGGTCAGCGTGCCTCCCGCCGTGATTTTGAAAATGGTGCCACAGCCCTGAGAATTGCAATCGCTGATGTTTCCGCCGCCAGCGGTTGCTCCGTAGAAGTTCCCGTCGGTCCCTTGTACGAGAGCGTAAGGGCTGGCGCCGTCTGCGCAGTTCGGTTGGCTGCAAAAGCTGTAAAGTGTGGTGAACGCGCCCGCCGGAGTGATTTTGAAGACCGTGCCACAACCGCTGTTACAGATGTTGTTGGCCCCTCCGTTGCCGGTTGTCCCATAGAGGTTTCCGTCGGTCGCTTGCACCAGCCCGGCATACGGATAGGCTCCGTCCGTCGCGTCGAAGCTGTGCAGCGTGGTCAGCGTGCCGGACGGGGTGATTTCGAAAACCGTGCCGTAGCCGTACCCTCCCCCTTCTCCATGGGGTGGCGTCCGAGTAGTGCCGTAGAGGTTCCCATTGGTGCCCTGCACCAGCCCGCTAAGAGGGCCGGAGCCGTCCGTGACGTCGAAGCTGTGCAGCGTGGTAAGTGTGCCCCCAGCGGTGATTTTGAAAACCGTGCCGCAGCCATAAGAGCCGCAGGCTGTGCTGGCCCCGCCAGTCCAGGCTGTCCCGTAGAAGTTTCCGTCAGTGGCTTGCATGACCGCGTTCGGGTGGGAGCCGTCCGCGAAGTCGAAATCGTGCAGTGTAGTCAGCGCGCCGTCGGTGGTGATTTTGAAGATCGTGCCACAGCCATTAGCGCCGCAGGCGCTGCTGGCTCCGCCGGCTGTTGTTGTTCCGTAGAATATTCCGTTGGTGGCTTGTACCGCGCCGCCAGGGACTGCGCCATCCGTGCCATCGAAGCTGTGCAGTGTAGTCAGCGTGCCTCCGGTGGTGATTTTGAAGAGCGTGCCACAGCCATCAGTACCGCAAGCGCTGCTGGCCCCGCCAAACCACGTCGCCCCGTAGATGTTCCCGTCGGTGCCTTGCACCAGACCCGAGGGACTCCAGCCGTCGGTGCATCCACTTTGGGGGCAGAACATGTAAAGCGTGGTGAAGGTTTGTGCCGGCGAGGCAATCGTCGTCGCGATACAGAACAAAAATGCGAGGCTTAAAACCACAACCTGCAAGCAACATCGACTGAAAATCTGCACAAAGCACCTCCCGCAAACGACATATCCTCTCGGGGGGCTATGAGCCCACTCGTGAGTGTCGGATGGATAAACGCAACTATAAGGAAATTGGTCCTTCGCCTCAGGGAGTGCTGCTTCTCAGCGGGCGGGAACTGCTCTTCGAAGAGGCGAGACGGGTTGATCCAAACACAAATCAGCGCGCCCGGTCAGTGAGTTTGCTCACACCTTGATGTGCGGCGGTTGCCAAGAGTGACACGGCAAAGTCTGGTCAAACTTCACGGGACGCAAAATCGCGATAGCGCTCACAATGCCTTCGCGACGCCGGGAAACGGAATATCCCGCCAAACTCCGTTTACACCCGCGCCCTCCCTGTGCTACCGTCCCATTGATTTCCGGAGCAAGATTTCCGGAATAAGATTTCGAGATTAAGCTTCGATATTCCCCTAGGAGCTGCCTATGGTCGGCATCATCTTTCTCGTAATCCTCGTCGTCATCGCCGTCGTTCTCATCGGGATGTACAACAGCCTCGTGCAACTTCGTGTGAGGTGCGACTCCGCCTGGTCTGACATCGATGTGCAACTCAAGCGCCGTCACGATCTCATCCCCAACTTGGTCGAGACCGTCAAAGGCTACGCCGCGCACGAAAAAGGCACCTTCGAAAACATCGCCAAGTTTCGCTCGCAAGCCATGCAGGCGACTACGCCCGAAGGCAAGGCTGTTGCCGAGAATCAACTCACCGGCGCGCTGAAGAGTCTGTTCGCCGTGGCCGAAAATTATCCTGAGCTGAAGGCTTCGGAAGAATTCACTCAACTGCAGGGATCGCTCAGCCAGACTGAAGATTCGATCCAGAACTCGCGCCGCTATTACAATGCGGTAGTGCGCGACCTGAACACGAAGATCCAGGTTTTTCCAACCAACATTCTTGCCGGCATGTTCGGCTTCCAGGCGCGCCAGTTCTTCGAGACCACCGAAGCCGACCGCGAGCCGGTTGCCGTAAAGTTCTGATCCCATGATCGGGACGAAGCGCAGATTGTCGCCTCCAAGGGCCGCGCTGCTGCTGCTCGCAGCTGTCCTCGCTCTCGCCTCGCCGCTGTTCGCAAAATCCTGGCGCATTGCGAACTTCGAGGACACAATCACCGTAAACCAGGACGGCAGCGCCCTGGTCAACGAAACCATTACTCTGACATTCGTCGGCGAGTGGCATGGAATTCACCGCAAGATCCCTATCGAATATCCCGGACCGGACGGCACGAACTACCAACTCTTCGTGAACGTCATCAGCGTCACCGACGAAAGCGGCGCGAAGCTTAAATACGATTCCTCCACTTCGGGCGCGTATCGCGATCTGAAAATTTACATTCCGAACGCGGTCAACGCCACGCGCACCGTGGAGATTGCCTACCGCGTGCGCAACGGCACGCGCTTCTTTGACCAGAACGACGAGTTCTATTGGAATGTCACCGGCAACGACTGGCCCGTGCCCATCGACCACGCCACCGCCAGCGTGCATTTCCCCGATGCCGCGAATGGATCTCTGCGGGCGCAGGCCTTCACCGGCGTCTATGGCTCGACCGAGCGCGACGCGACTGCCAAAGTGGAAGGCTCGATCGCGCAGTTTGAAACCAACAATCCTCTGCCCATGCGCGGCGGCATGACCATCGACGTTTATGTTCCGAAGGGCATCCTGAATCCGCCGGGCAGTTTCACGAAATTGTTCTGGTTCATCGGCAGCAATCCGGTTGTCTTCTTGCCGCTGGTTACGCTTGCCGTCATGTTTACCCTGTGGTGCTACGCCGGGCGCGATCCCGATCCCGGCATGTCGGTCGCGCCCATGTATGAGCCGCCAGCGGGCGTTACTCCTGCGGAGGCTGGAACTCTACTCGACGACCACATTCATCCTCGCGACATCACATCGACCATCGTCGATCTTGCGGTGCGGGGATTCCTCAAAATTGAAGAGACAGACGAGAAAGGCCTTCTGTTTCACAACAAAGATTACATCTTCCATCTGCAGCAGAAACGCCAAGACTGGAGCGGCATCGCCCCGCACGAGCGGGTCATGATGGAAAATATTTTCGCCGGTGACGCGCCTGACATTCGCCTGTCGAGCCTGAAGAACCGCTTCTACACCGCGGTTCCCGCGATCCGCACCGACATCATGTCCGCGCTGAAACAGAAAGGTATCTATACGCTCGATCCGGAATCGGCCAACGCCTACAGCATCGGCGCGGCATTCTGCATTCTAATTCCGTTCGCGATTTTCCAATACCTGGGATGGGCGGATTTTCTGAGCTCGATTCCGATGGTGGTGGGATGTGTGCTGATCAGCTCCGTAATCTGGTGGCTCTTCGCGCGCGTGATGACAGCAAAGACTCTCAAAGGTGCACGCACTCACATCGCGGTGCTCGGATTCCAGGAATTCATGAATCGCGTGGACGCCGATCGCCTGAAGACGATGCCGCCGAATACCTTCGAAAAATTCCTGCCCTATGCGATGGCGCTGGGCGTGGAACATCACTGGGCGCAGGCTTTTGCCGGCATCATAAAAGATCCGCCAACCTGGTACGCCGCCCCCGCCGGATACGGCTACGGCATGGCCTTCAATCCAATCTTGTTTTCCTCTTCGATGCATGGCATGGCGACGGACATGCATCAAGTCTTCGTCTCCGCTCCCCGCGCCAGTTCCGGCGGCTCAGGTTCCGGCGGCTCAGGTTTCGGCGGCGGTGGATTCGGCGGAGGCGGAGGATTCTCTGGCGGCGGCTTCGGCGGCGGTGGTGGTAGCGCGTTCTAGAAACTGGTGCGCCCGGAGAGACTCGAACTCCCAACCCTCTGCTCCGAAGGCAGATGCTCTATCCAGTTGAGCTACGGGCGCGCGGTACGGGTCGTATTTTACTCCATCTCGAAACCCAGGTACGACAGGCCATCGCTGCGTTCGACTTGCAGGACGACGGGATCGCCGGTCTTCAGGCTCTGAATTGCGGCGCGCAGATTGTCCATCGAAGTGATGGGAGTTGTGTTGAGGGAGTGAATGACGTCGCCGGTCTGCAGGCCAGTGTCGGGGGTGATGAGGTCGGCGGCACGGCCGAGAACGACCACGCCGCCGGGAATGCGCAGGGTTCCGATCTGATTGCGAAGGTCGGCGGTGATATCGACGGCGAGAATGCCGAGGCGCGGGACGAGACTCTTTTCCGGATCGGCGGCATCGAAGAGTTGATCCATGGGGTCGCGGGCTTCGATGGCGGGGACGTAAAGAGTTTTCCGTTCATCACCCCGCAGGATTTCCAGTTTTAACACCTTATCAAGGCGGTGCAGATACAGCGAGGAAGAAAGCGCGGGAAGAGTTTCAATGCGGCGATCGTCGGCGGTGAGAACAATATCCTGAACCTGCAGGCCCGCGGCAGCGGCGGGACCGTCGGGTTTTACATCGGCGATGATGACGCCCCAGCGTTGCGAAAGATGGAGACCGTCAGCGATCGTGGGCGTGATTTCCTGGGCGACGGCGCCGATCTCCACGCGATGTACATGACCATATTTGCGGAGGCTGTGGTAGACGAAGTCGACGATGCGCGCGGGAATAGCAAATCCGAGGCCCTCGCTGCCGCCGCCGCTCGAGAGGATGAAAGTGTTGATGCCCACAACCGATCCATTCATATCGACGAGCGGGCCGCCGCTGTTGCCGGGATTGATGGGCGCATCGGTTTGAATGTAAGTCATCGCTTTCGCAGGATCGGGCTGGCGAGCGACGGCGCTGACCACACCCATGGTCACAGAATTCTGCAGGCCTTCCGGGCTGCCGATGGCGAAGACGAGCTGGCCGACGCGAGGACGAGGCTGCACGAGCAGAGGCAGGGTAGGAAGATCTTTCTCGTCGATCTTGAGCAGGGCGAGATCGGTTTCCTTATGGACTCCAATCAAGCGCGCTTCAAGAATGTGGCGCTTGCCCACGGGTATGGCGCGGCCGGAGTCCCCGGGCAGAGGCAGGGCCACGCGAATGCGTTGCCCGCCTTCGACCACGTGAGCGTTAGTCATGATGTAGCCCGTGGAGTCTACGATGACCCCGGAGCCAACTGCATTTTGGCGAACGATGAGAGCGGTCTCAGAGCGGTTTTCCTCGTGTAATGGACCGTAGCCGGTAACGAGGATCTGAACCACGGCTGGCGAAACTTTTTCGGCGAGACCTTCCAGAGCGTTGTTGAGCTGCATCAGAGCTGCCGCGGCGGGGGCGGATTCGTCCGGCTTGGGCTGGGTTTTTGCTTCGGCGCCGCTGGTGGCTGGGGTTGGATTGGACGGCTTCTGAGCCGGCGGCTGCTGCGCGACCAGGCTGGTAATCAACAGCAAAAAAATGCAGGCAACCTGGCCGAGAAAAATGTGCGCCGAACGAGTGGCGCGCAGGCGAGAGAAAGATGGATCGAGCATGAAATGGCTCCCTGAAAAAAGAAAGAATACTTATCTGACGGTACCACGGGTAGTTGGGTTGCAGAGATTAGAGGGCATCGAGACGGTGCAGAAGAGATCAAAACCCCCGCCCTGTCTCTCCAAAATACGGAGAGACAAGGGACGGGGCACCCTGTTGATATGGCGCCTGTGTAGAGCATGAAGATGGAGCTGACGTTCGACTAAATGCAGCCACGTGACTTACTCTCCAAACCAGTCGGGGAAAACCAGTTCTATCAGGCCGGGGACCCAGTAGGAATAGAACTTGTCGTCGCAGATTTTGTATTTGCCGTATTTCTTCATGGCGTAATCACCCCAGTGGGGCTGGGTGCCGTCGAGGTCGGTGAATCCATATTCGCGGGCGAGAGCCCAGGAGCTGAAGACGCGCCCGGTCTTCTTCATTACGTGGGGATCTGTGGCGAGGGCTACCACGGCGCGGCCGATGTAGCGCGGCGATTCGGAGATCATGAAATCGCTGGGAGCGTCGTTCTGCTCGTAACTATTCTTATCTCTATTCTTACTCTTCTTTCCGACGTCCTTCCAGTTGGCTTCGGTGACTTTGTAGTACTCGAGGACCCTCTCCGAGCGTAAGAATCCGGGAGTGAGGGCGACGGAGGCGATGTTTCGCTTGCGGAGTTCGCGGGACATGGCGAAGGCCAGGCGGATGACCGAAATCTTGACGAGATCATAGAAGAGGTTGCCGCGGTAGTAGAAGGCATCGCCGTCGGTGATTTCGAAAATGATTGCGCCCTTGCGACCGAGCATCAACGGGGCTGCGTAGTGAGCCGTGATGATATGCGAATGGATGGCCCGCTTGAGCATACCGAGACCGTTCTCAAGATTGACGGCCCAGAAGGGCTTGCTCCATTCGGTGAGTGCGTCGCCGCCCCAGACATCGTTGACGAGGATGTCGAGACCTTTGTGGCGGCGTTTGATGAGCGCGGCGAGCCTCTTAACCTCGGCGGGAACTTCGTGATCCACCTTAACGGCGATACCGTGGCCGCCGGCGGCGGTGACCAGGTCGGCGGTTTCTTCGATGGTTTCGCGCTGGCCGGGTTTGAGGAGGCGTTTTTTCTGATCTTTTCGCGAGCTGCGGCCGGTGCAGTAGACGGTAGCTCCGGCTTCGCCCAGGGCAATGGCGATGCCGCGCCCAGCGCCTCGCGTAGCTCCGGCGACGAGGGCGACTTTGCCGCGCAGTGATTTGCTGGGGGATGTGGGGGATTTCTTTGATGGGGAAGGCATTGGTATACCTGGAGGCACATGATAGCAAATGGGCTGAGGTTCACCAGCTTCCGAAGGTCAAAGGCAGCGGACAGGAGTGTCCGCTCCACACGTGCAGGGGGAATCTAGGTTCTACCCTTAACTAACTCGTAATCAGGCTTTTATCGGGTGAGCATCCGTGATATAACCGCCCCTGAGCAGTAAAGTGGTCGATCCGCCTGCCAGGAGCGTATTTTGATGGTATTGGCCTCGTTCGCACAGAGAGAAGGATCAAGCCACGAAAGAGGAGGGACTGTGTCCGAAGAAGCACGGACCGGGAAAAGGTTTCCGCTGCATTTGCCGATCAAACTGCACAGCGATGAGACCAGCGGCGACGCCAAAGGAACGACGGGAAATTTGAGCGCGGCGGGAGTTTATATTCGCGCCGACGCATCGCTGGAGATTGGTTCGCCGGTGGAGTTCGAGATCACGCTGCCGCCGGACGTAACCGGCGGGCAGGAAAATGTGGTGATTCAGTGCAAGGGCCGCGTGGTGCGCACCGATCCCACGGGAGCCAGCGACGAGGGCAAGGGTGTTGCCTGCGTGATCGACTCCTACGAGTTCGTGAGGAACTCGTAATTTTTTGAACCGGAATTCTTGGAGTGAATTTTTGGAGCGCCAAATAACATGCTCAAACTGATTCTGGCCGATAACCAGGCAATTTTCCGCGCCGGCATTGCCAAAGTGCTGGCGGTGGAAGACGAGATGCGCATTGTGGCGCAGGCTCAAACGCCGGAGCAGATGTTCATGGCTCTGGATAAATTCCGCGCCGCGGTGCTGGTAGTGGCGGCGGGGTTTCATAACGATTTTGCCGCCATCATGCAGGGAGCGAACCGCGCCAAAACGCGCGTGGTGGTGCTGGCCGATACCGGCGAAAGCGCGCAGCGGCATATGGCGAACGGGGCGCATGGCGTGGTCTATCGCAACGTGACCAGTGCGGCCCTGGTGGACTGCGTCCGCAAGGTGGCGCGCGGCGAAACCTGGGTGCAGGATGTTGCGGTGCCGAGCGAACTCACCGAAAACGATATGGTCGGATTGCGGGTGCGCGATCGCCTGACGGCGAAAGAGTTGCGCATTGTGGCGTTGATCGTGCAGGGCTACAAGAATAAAGAGATTGCCACGCAGCTGGGAACGACGGAGCAAGTCATCAAGAATTATCTGCGCAACGTGTATGACAAGATCGGAGTGTCGGATCGGCTGGAGTTGGCACTGTTCACCATTCACCACAGGATTTTGAATGAAGCGGCGGCCGCAACCACCACGGGTCCGGCGCCACAAACCCCGGCGGGAGTGATGCCGTAACAAGCTTTTGCGTGAAATGAGGCCGCCCTGCGGGGCGGCCTTTTTGTTTTGTGGCAATTTCTTTTTCGAAAGCACGTTTGTAGACGCGGCCACTGAGGCGGCGGACATGGTCAGGCCGGCACTATTGGCAGGTAATTGTACAGGTCAAGAAAAGGTGGTTCGACGCCCTGCATGCGCAGGAGAACACTGATTTGTGCGACGTGTCGCGCCTCGTGAATCACGACGTTCCACAACAGGCCGTCCACCGCGAACCGCTTCCCTGGCCGGTCGTGCACAGTCACGATCCGTTTCAATTCGGCGTCTGTCAGAGTGGCGAGGTATGTGAGGGTGATCCGCTCTACAACCCGCCAATATTCCAGCAGCGTTTCGAGCGACAAACCGGAAAAAACGGGGCCGCCCTGGGTATCCTTCAGGGCGGGAATGGCGTGGCGCACCGGCGGTTCGCGTCGGATCTCCTCGCAAATCCAGAAGTCCTCAACGCAGGGAATGTGAAACAGAAGGTCCTTGATGCAGTGAAACTTCGCGCCATCCAGCAACGGGCGGGATAAGACCTCGTCGGGGACGGCCTCCAGCGCGGCCCAGAAATCCCGACGGGCGCGCACAAGGTAATCATAAGCTTCAGAAATGTTCATTCGCCCCTCCCACAAGGGCCATACAAATAGATTTTAAGCTGGGAAATATTACCGCCAAGTTAATCCGGGTTTCGACCGCCTGCAATCCAGCAAGGCCCTTGTTTTTGACGCAGCGTTCTCTTTATGCGTAGCATCTAGTGGCCATGGAATTTCGAACGTTGGGACGCTCTGGTTTAAAGGTACCGGTGCTGAGTTTTGGCACGGGAACGTTTGGTGGATCGAACGAATTTTTCCGCGCGTGGGGCGCGACGAGTGACGTCGCCGAGGCCACGCGCATTGTAGATATCTGCCTGGATGCGGGAGTGAATCTTTTTGATACCGCCGATGTTTATTCAGACGGGTTTTCCGAAACAATTCTGGGCAAGGCGATCGCGGGACGTCGCGATGACGTTCTCGTCTCAACCAAGGCGACGTTTCGCATGGGCGGCCACAACGGACCGAACGACCTTGGGTCGTCTCGTTATCATCTGATCAGCGCCTGCGAAGCCAGCCTGAAGCGCCTGGGCACGGATTACATCGACATCTATCATCTGCATGGATTTGATGCGCTTACTCCGGTCGATGAAGTTCTGAGCACGCTGAATCAGTTGGTGGTGAGCGGGAAGGTTCGATACATTGCGTGCTCAAATTTTTCCGGCTGGCACTTGATGAAGTCCTTGAGCGTCGCGGAAAGATACGGCTGGGCTCGGTACGCAGGACATCAGGTGTATTACTCGCTGATTGGCAGAGAGTACGAGTGGGAGCTGATGCCGCTGGCATTGGATCAGGGCGTGGGGGCGCTGGTGTGGAGTCCGCTGGGATGGGGAAGGTTGACGGGGAAAATCCGCCGCGGGAAGCCGTTGCCTCCGGAGAGCCGTTTGCACAAGACCGCGGCACAGGGGCCGCAGGTAGCGGATGAATACCTGTACAAGGTGGTCGATGCTTTGGACGGGGTTGCCAAAGAGACGGGAAAGACGGTGCCGCAAGTGGCGCTGAAGTGGCTGTTGCAGCGGCCGTCGGTCTCAACCGTGATCATCGGCGCGAGGAACGCGGAGCAGTTAAAACAGAACCTGGGTGCCGTCGGGTGGAATCTTTCGGGCGAGCAAGTCGCGAAGTTGGATGCTGCCAGCGATGTGACGGCGGTTTATCCCTACTGGCATCAGTGGCAGTTTGCGGAGCGGAATCCGCGACCGGTTCCTGGGCCGGAGAAAGCTGCCATCTGAATGATTTTCTCTATGGAGCTGATTTCGCGTGGGCGCTCTGTCCGGCAGCTCCGTCGCTGTCTGCCTTCGAACGAACTTGTTGCTGATTGAACCTTTCGAGCTCGAGCCGAAGGCCGTCGCGAATGAGTTCTGTGTTCCGCTCGTACTCGGACTTCAAATGGGAGAGGATTGGTTCCTCCGAATCAGACGGTTTTAGAAAGGGCTCGGCATTGGCGCGGCAGTAGGCTTCGTTCAGGCAGGGATATTCGTTGGCGAGAATGTTGTCCAAAGTTGCGTCGTCCCAGTGCACGACTTCCAGGCTTCCATCTTCTGTGGGAGAGAACTGAACTGCGAAACCATCAAGAGGCCGCACAGCTACGACTTCGGCCGCCGCATCCTGACTAAGTCTCTTGGCAGTTTCAACAGCGCTGCGCTCGTCAGCAGCCATGGCAATGACGCAATCCCCATTGGCGAGGCGCAAGATATACAGCATGGGACCTCCGTTGCTTATGCAGTCGGACGTCGAACGGAACGCTTCCCAATGATTCGGCCCAGTCCATGTTGCCATGAATAATCCGGCTGGGGGATAAGCAACAAGATTCCCTAAGGACATTAGTTGCCGATAGAGAACAAAAGGATTACCCGACTTTCTCGGCCACCGACTTCGCCTGGGTGAACAGGTACAAATAGTCCGGGCCACCGGACTTGGAATCCGTGCCCGACATATTGAATCCTCCGAAGGGATGAGCGCCCACCATGGCACCCGTACATTTGCGGTTGATGTAGAGATTGCCCACGTGGAAGTCGCGAGTGGCGCGATCGATCTTGTCTCTGGATTTTGTGTAGATGGCGCCGGTGAGGCCGAACTCAGTGTCATTGGCGATTTCGAGAGCGTGATCGAAGCCGCGCGCCTTGATCACGCCGAGAACCGGGCCAAAGATTTCTTCCTGTTCGAGTTTTGATTTGGCGGGAATGTCAGCGATCACGGTGGGGCGGATGAAATAGCCTTCTCCCGCTTCGGTGGCGCGGGTGCCTCCGGTGAGGAGGCGTCCATCCTTCTTGCCTTGCTCGATGTATTCGAGAATCGTCTTCATCGAGCCTTCATTGATGACAGCGCCCATGTTGGCATTTTCCGCGGGATCGCCGACGGTGATTTTTTCGACGCGGGCTTTGAGTTGTTCAAGAAACTTGTCGTAGATGCGCTCGTCGACGATGGCGCGGGAGCAGGCGGAGCACTTCTGCCCCTGGAAACCGAATGCCGCCTGGGCAACGCCTTCGACGGCGGAATCGATATCGGCATCGGCGTCGACGATGATGGCGTCCTTGCCGCCCATTTCGAGGATAGTGCGCTTGATCCAAATCTGGCCGGGAGCTTGCGTGGCGGCAGCCTTGTTAATGTGCAGGCCGACCTCGCGCGATCCGGTGAAGGCGATATAGCGAGTTTTCGGATGCGCGACGATGGCATCGCCAAAGCTGGCGCCGGCGCCGGGGCAGAAGTTCACCACGCCTTCGGGCATGCCAACTTCTTCCAGCAGCTCGATGAATTTGGCGGCGATGGTAGGGGAATCGCTGGAGGGCTTCAGGATTACGGTGTTGCCGCTGACGATGGAGGCGAGAGTCATGCCAGCCATGATGGCGCAAGGGAAATTCCATGGGGGAATCACGGCGCCCACGCCTAGGGGAATGTAGGTGAGCGTGTCGTGCTCGCCGGGCATCTGCACGGGCGGCGCTGTTTTCGCAAAGCGCAGAGCTTCGCGGGCATAGAATTCGCAGAAATCGATGGCTTCGGAGATGTCAGCATCGGCCTCGGCCCAATTCTTGCTGACCTCGAAAACCAGCCAGGCCATGTAATCCATTTTGCGTTCGCGCATGCGGTCGGCAGCGCGGAAGAGGAGGCTGGCGCGCTCCTCGACGGAGGCGCGGCTCCACGTGGTGAAGGCCTTCAAGGCGGCTTGCATGGCGGGCTCGACGTGCTCTTTGCCGGCCTTCTGATGGATGCCGACGATTTCAGACGGCTTCGAAGGATTCAACGATTTGATCTTGTCGGTGGTCTTGATGCGCCGTCCGCCGATGATGAGATCATACTCGTGGCCAAGCTGGCCGCGGACGCGTTCGATGGCTGCGCGCATCTTGCGGGCATTGTCTTCGTGGCGAAAATCGTAGAAGGGCTCGTTGATGAAAGGGCCTTGATGAGAAGATTGCGTGCGCGGCCGAACGGGGGCTTCCAGGGTTGCCATGGGGAATCCTTTCGAACTTTGAAGCTAGGTAGCAGGGTGTATTGACCATTTTACACCTAGGGCAGAGGGTGATGGGTAGAATGGGGCGAGTCTTCACGTCATGGGCAAGCGCGTAGTTTTGGCGGTTACAAAGCTCGTGTGCGGGTTAGCAGGGGTGGTTTTTTTGTTTTGTCCACTCAGCACAGGCACCCAAATTCTAATAAATGTCAGTGCGCTAATAATCGCCCTGATTTGCGGCGTCATAATTTGCAACCTGGGTGACAGCGATGCCAGTCGCATTTCGGGTTATTGGCCCCAAGACCCAAGGAAGTCGGCACTCTATCGCGATCCGCACTCCCAGCAGCGCGACCGACCGCAGTCCTCGGGATCTGCAGAGTAAAGTCAAAACCCCCCACCCTAAGGTCGTAGAAGGCGCGACGTTAAGGATGGGGCACCCGCTCGGGTGATAGACTCGAACGTTTTCATCGAGGTGATCCTTATGCAGATTCAGAAAGTAGGAGTGATCGGCGCTGGGACCATGGGCAACGGAATTGCGCATGTGTTTGCGCGCAGTGGTTTCAAAGTGATTCTGTGCGACGTGGAGCAGCGGTTCCTGGAGCGCGGGATTGCGACGATTACCAAGAATCTTGATCGCGAGGTCGCGAAGAATAAGATCACCGTGGAGGATAAGGCCGCAGCTCTTGGACGTATCGAGCCGGTGACCGAGCGCGCCAAGCTGGCGGATTGCGACTTCATCGTGGAAGCCGCGACCGAGAAGTTCGAAATCAAGACAGAGATTTTTCGCGATCTCGATCGACTTGCCCGTCCGGAAGTGATTCTGGCCTCGAATACGTCGTCGATCTCGATCACCAAACTTGCCGCGCTGACCAAGCGTCCCGAGAAAGTGATTGGGATGCACTTCTTTAATCCTGTGCCGGTGATGAAGTTGGTGGAGGTGATTCGCGGGCTGGCCACATCGCAGGAAACATTTTCTGAAACTCGGAACCTGTCGCTAAAGCTGGAGAAGACGCCGGTTGAGGTGAACGATGCGCCGGGATTCGTCTCCAACCGCGTGCTGATGCCGCTGTTGAATGAGGCTATGTACGCGGTGATGGAGGGCGTGGCCACGCCGGAGGCGGTTGATGAAGTGTTCAAGCTGGGGATGGCGCATCCGATGGGGCCGCTGACGCTGGCCGATTTTATCGGGCTCGACGTTTGCCTCGACATTATGCGGGTGATGCTGGATGGGCTGGGCGATCCCAAGTACCGGCCGTGTCCGCTGCTGATCAAGATGGTGGATGCGGGGTGGTTGGGGAGGAAAAGCGGACGAGGATTCTATAAGTATTGATGGTTGCCGAGCGTAAAGCCCTAATTAGGAGATGATTGATGTCAGCGGACGTGTCTAAACACACCGGCAGATTTCTAATCGCTGTGGTTTCGTTTCTAGTCCTGACGTTTTGCGGCCAAGGCATCGCGATCAACAAAAAGTGGGTAGACTACGACCGTCTGCACGCCGTGGAGAAGTTCTTGGACGAGGCTTATCCGCAACTTGTTCAGGAAAAAGGATTGCTAACCGTACAGACCGACGAATTCAACTCGTATTCCGGAACACTCTATCTATTCTTCATTCAGTGTCGGCCTGGCTCTGGTGTGCCCGGAGGCAGTGAAAAACCTCTTCACCCTCACTGCCCCATCGGATCTGTCGATTCGGAGTTTCTGCACATCTCGGTCGAGATGGGGCCCGCAAGCTTTCCAATCCACCGGTTTTACGCGGAGGGCGATTTCGTTCAAGACAAGCGAGGAGCGATGCTTAGCGAGATCAAGTCACACCCTGAGTGGAAGGAACCGGACATGCTTGATGCTTTGCGGAAGGCCAACCCCAAGTTCGGTCCGGAGAACAAGGACGCTTTTTTGAAATCCGTTCCTGCTTCTGTCATTTACGAGTTTTCTGCATGCGTCCTCGATCTCGGAAGAACGACCTTTTCTGCAGGAAGCAATGCATGGGACATCCAGGGAACTTATCAGCAGCCAAAGGGAAAATATCCGTGCAGCGCCACCTTCGAACCTTTCGACGGCAAACTGCTGGGCATCGACGAAGTGTAGAGTGATGTAGACGCCATTCGGTGACCGCGCCCCGAAGACGTGCGATGCGGCAGAAGCGGCGTATTAGGCCGTTTGATGGATGCCTGACGCCGAACTTAGGACTCCTGTTCTGATTTCACATAATGTCCCAAACCCGCATTCGCCGACCTCTGGAGCCCGGAGGGACGCGCCGCTCTACCTGCTCGCCGCTATCGCGGGGATGGGAACGGGGTGGGTAGACGTTGTCGTCAATGACTTACTATTCACGGCTTTGCTGGTGCTGGCTGCCTGCATGTTGCTCGGTCTGCTGCGGCCGCGCTGGCCCTGGCGGTGGGTGGTGGCTGTGGTGGTGTTTATCCCGCTGGCGGAACTTGGGGCATACACCATCTTGGCCTTGAAGCCGACGCGGGGACAGGTATATGGGTCGTTTCTCACCGCGCTGCCGGGAATGGCTGGCGCGTACGGCGGCGCCGTGATGCGCCGGGTGATTGATAATCTGCGGCAGGGGAAATGAAGCAGTGGTCAGTGCTCAGTGGCCAGTTTTCGCTTCCGGTTTTTTCTCGCTGGCCACTGACCACCGATCATTGCTCCAAGGTATCGGATAACCAAGAAAGTACTCCCGGTTCCACAGCAGGGTCGAGTATGCTGCGAGGATGGGTGTGACTGTCTCGATGCTGGCCAGCGGGAGCCGGGGAAATTGTGCGTTTGTGGCCAGCGCCCGAACCAAGATTCTGGTCGATGCCGGGATTTCCTGCCGCGAGACTTTCAAGCGCATGAAATCGCTGGGCGAAGATCCGCAATCGCTCTCGGCCATTCTGATTACTCACGAACATTCCGATCACGTATACGGACTAGCGACGCTCGCCAGGAAGTTGCGCATTCCGGTTTTTATGACCGAGAAGACGCACCGGGCTTGGGCCCGGGCGCTGCGCAATGAGAATGGCGAACGGCCCAAGCTGGAAAAACTGGAGGAGTTCCGATCGGGATATTCCTTCCAGGTGGGCGACATCGCGGTAACCCCGTTCACGATTCCGCATGATGCGGAGGATCCGGTTGGGTTTACTTTTCGCACGGAAGGGATCAAGGTGGGATTTGCCACTGATCTCGGGCGCTTGCTGCCGAATGCGCGCGACCAGTTACGCGGTTCGGACATTCTGGTCATGGAATCGAATCATGGAGTTGAGATGTTGCGCTCGGGGCCCTATCCGTGGTCGGTAAAGCAGAGGGTGGGAAGTCCGACGGGGCACCTCTCGAACGAGAAACTCGCGGATTTCTTTGCGGGAGACTATGATAATAAAGCAGCTTTTGTCGTGCTGGCGCATCTCTCTGAGGAGAACAATCATCCGGAAATAGCGCGGAGAGAGGCAGAAAAAGCGTTGGCGCTGCGTGGTGGGCTGTTTCACAACCGCGTGCTGGTGGCGATGCAATCCGAGGTTCTGGCGCCAATTCAGCTGTAGTCGCTCCAACTGCAGTCACTTATGAGTCAGCAGTGCACTGATCCAATCGTGGGTAAGATTCTGGCGGGCTGGCGGTACGACATTTCCGGCCTGGCGCTGGAGATGCGTGGCGACTACGAAAGCCACTTTGCAGGATGTGAACGCTGCCGCAGCCGGCAGCGCTTGAACCGAATCATTGATGTGGGTCTGATCGCGCTCGCCTCGATTTCGGGTGGCGTGTTTTTGCTCGCTTTTGGCGTGATCCGCCATTTTGGCCCGCGGCACGCATTCTGGCTGGAGATTGCGGCGCTGGCCGGATTTGTCTTATCCGCGCTGATCTGGCTGGTGGTAGCGGTGGCCACCCCCGCGCCGGTTACAGTGCTGGATGCGGCGAAGCAAGGTGCTCGGCGGGTGCATGATCGCCTGCCTCCCGAGATTCGGGAACGGCTGCCGGAAGAACTTCGGGTGAAGATTACCGGAACGTAAAGGTCTCTCGATCGTGTCCAAGTTTTTCTCCCAACTCGTCGCCATAATGGTGTTGGGATCAGTTGTTGCCGCAGGCGCGGGAGCGATTTGTGTTCTGTCGGCGTCAGCGCATTCTTCTTCCTCCATGGCTGGCTGTCATCTGAGCCCAATGCCATCCCATCCGCACCCGGCGGATTATCGTTGCTGCCTGAGCCGCCATGCCGTTCCGCTGGTGACGAGCGTCGTCAGGCCGCGTCCGGCGCTGCATGCGTTGCGGGCTGAGGTGACTCCCGTTCTCGCGGCCACGAGCGGAGGCTCTGTGTTTCTTCCGGCAATTACGCCTTCTGGCGGCCCGCCCGGCGTTGCAGTTCTTCGAATCTAACCAAATCTCCCTCTCATTTTTTCTTGGGTGATGCGCTTATCGGGCGCATTGCGCGATGCAGTTTTTTCTTCGCGATGGGGGATTGTTGTGAGCAATATTTTCTTACGTCCAACTGTTGTGGCTTCGGTCGTTCTTTGTGCGTTGTCGATCCCAGGGTCCGCGCAGGATTCTTCGATGAGCGGAATGCAGATGCCGATCGAGTCGCAAAAATCCATGCAGATGCCTTCGCCGCACGATGGATCGGGAACAGCGTGGGAGCCGGCGTCGGTGCCGGAACATGCGTGGATGGTGATGCATGGCGGCTGGGAGTTGATGGCGCACGGCGTGATCTTTATTGGCTACAACCAGCAAGGTGGGCCACGCGGTGAGGGTAAAGCCGAGTCCGTGAATTGGGAGATGCTGATGGAGCAGCACAGGCTTTGGGGAGGGACGATCCTGTTGCGGCAGATGTTCTCGGCGGAGTCGCTGACCTCGCCGCATCCCGGCTTTCCGGAATTATTTCAAACGGGCGAGACCTATCACGGCGAGCCGCTGGTCGATCACCAGCATCCGCATAATGTTTTTGGCGAGCTGGCGGCGTTGTACACGCTGCCGCTTTCAACAAAAATCTCGTGGGAGTTATATGGGGGACCGTCAGCGGAGCCGGCGCTGGGGCCGGTGACCTACATTCACCGGACGTCTGCTGCGGAGTTGCCGCTGGCGCCGCTCAGCCATCATTTGCAGGATTCCACGCATACCAGTTTCGGCGTGGTCACGACGGGATTTGTGATCGACCGGTTCAAGCTGGAAGGCTCGACGTTCAACGGCCACGAACCGAATGAAGAACGCTGGAGTATCCAGCCAGCTGCGCTGAATTCCTGGTCGGTGCGCGGCAGTGTTGCTCCCGACCGAAACTGGACCGCGCAATACAGTATTGGGCATCTCGACCACCCCGAGGCGCTGGAACCCTCGAACCAATGGCGGGAGACGGCGTCTGTGGAGTACAACCGGCCGATGGCGGCGGGGAATTGGACGACGACGGCGGTGTGGGGACGCGTGCACAAGATCGGTAGCGATAGGCTGAATAGCTACCTGTTGGAATCCACGCTGAACTTCTTGCGGCGCGATTATGCGTTTACGCGGATGGAACTGGTCGATAAGGACGAACTATTTCCCCAGGCTACAGTGCATCCGGTCTACCGCATCGGTGCGTACACGTTCGGAGGAGTGCGCGATCTGGTACAGAATCATGCTTGGCAACTGGGGCTGGGCGCAGATGTGACGGTTTACTCGAAGCCAGCCGTGCTGGATGCGGCTTACGGGAACTATCCCGTGTCACTTCAGATTTTTCTGCGAATGCGGCCGGGAGTGCACGAGCATGGACAGCATCACTAGTCTGCGTCGTAGGCTGAGTCGTAAGCGCCCGCGCAAGAGAGCGCTTAGGTGACGGCATACCTGCCAATCACCAAGAGACGGAATACCTGTCAATCACCCATAGCCACGTTCCATCCTTCTGGCGCCGCGCAACTTCCGAGGTCACCGTACCATTACGGCTGCGCGTCGAGGTGAGGGCCAGATCACCGCAAATGAGCGCTGGTCGCTGTTCTCCGAACTCGAACTTTCGTTTTTCCGGTCCAAACCCCGTAACCTGTAGTTTAGTAAAAAACTCGTGAATGGCCTCTTTGCCACGCAGGAACGTTCCACCGCCAATGTCGATTACCGCGTCTGGCTCGAACAACGCCGTCATGCCAGTAACATCTCCCGCGTTCTCTCTCGCTACCAACAATCGCTCCAAATCCTGGGGATCGTTGGCCGGCTCTCTTGTCTTTAAATCATTCATAGTGACACTCCAACTGTTGTGGGTTGCTCGACCTTCGCTGAAGCCTATCGTCGTCACGCGCCGGGCGTCAAACAGCAACTCTTGGCCTGATACCCTCACAAACCGTGGCCGGGAGACTAGGGCCGCGGCCAGATTTGACAGCCACATTAAAGAGGGTGTTGGACCGTTCCTCGATCAAGTCTTCGTCCCTTAAAGAATGGTCTTTGAATGGCCGGTTGAGGTTCAAAGCACTGTGTTCGAGAATCTTGTCCCGCTTTTTCGACCAAGGTCCGTTCGATACAGACGGATTGAGTTCCTTAGTTCGGGATGCCAATATTGCCAACGGGGATTCTGGACGAAAGATTTTTCGCTTGCTCGCGGAGAACTGCGCGAGAATACATGTAATGAGGGGGACTATCAGAACACTGCGTGCGGTGCAGTGGTCCATGCTGGGCAGCATTCTTTTATATGCTGCCGTGGGTGAAGTTCTGGGAGCGCGGGCTCGAGGCGTGGATCCTTCGCTGAGCTATGTTTTCACCACCGCGGGCGTGGCCATTGTAGGGGTCATCTTTGTAGTAAGGCGCACTCTGGTATGGCGCTCCGCGCAAAGCCTGGCTTCCCACCCTGACGATTCGCTTACTCTGAACCATTGGCGGAGCGGCTATATTGCGACCTACGCATTATGTGAAGCGCTGGGATTGTTCGGCTTGATTCTGCGTTTCATGGGCTGCAGTTTTCAGCAGAGCCTGCCGTTCTACATTGGGGGCTTCGTCCTGCTTTTTTTCTTCGGACCCCGGGAACCCGTGGCAGTTTGATTTACCAGCGGTCAGTAAGCCATCCTACGCAGCCTTTACTGGCCACTGATCACTGCCCACTTTCGGTATCATGTCCGTGAGGTAAATCCATGTCCATCAATGGGCCAGAAGAGTTGGCGGGGATGCGCGCCGCTGGCGCCATCGTGTGCCTGATGCTGAAAGCCATGACGAACGCGGTGCGCGTGGGAATCACTACGGGCGAGCTCGACGAAGTCGGCGGTGACGTGATGATGCAACACGGAGCGCGCTCCGCTCCGGCGCTGGTTTACAAGTTCCCTGGCGTGAACTGTATCAGTGTCAATGAGGAAGCGGTGCATGGCATTCCTGGCAAGCGCGCGCTGCGGAACGGCGATTTGGTCAAGCTAGATGTGACCATCGAGAAAGACGGATTCATGGCGGACGCTGCAGTAACGGTTCCTGTGGGCGAGGTGACGGAAGAGCGGCGACGCCTGATGGAGTGCGCGGAGCGAGCGTTTGCCAAGGCCATGCTGGTGGCGCGAGCCGGCTTTCGGGTTTTCGAGATTGGACGGGCCGTGGAGCGCGAGGTGCGGCGCAGTGGATTTTCCGTGATTCGCGATCTGGGCGGGCACGGCATTGGACGCACGATTCATGAAGCGCCACGAGTGCCGAACTTCGCCGATCCGGAGGCGAGTCAAGTCTTGACTGAGGGTCTGGTGATTACCGTCGAGCCAATTATTGCGGCGGGATCGGGACGGGCATTTGTCGCGCCGGATCAATGGACTATGATCACGGCGGATCACAGGCCGTCGGCACACTACGAGCACACGCTGGTGATTACGAAGGGCGCGCCGATGCTGTTGACGGCTGCGTAGGGCGACTCACAAGCGACATCCTTTGGCGCTTCCTCCTGATCTTTCGCCAACGAGGCTAGGTCTTGATGTGGCAGCTCGCCATGCCGCGCTTTTCCAGATACTGCTGGTGATAGTCCTCGGCAGGGAAGAAAGTTACCGCCGGAACGATCTGGGTGACGATTGGTTTGGAATAGCGGTGGGCCTTCTCCAACGATTCTTTCGAGGCTTGCGCGGCGGCCTGCTGCTCGGGCGAGTGGAAGAAAATGACTGAGCGGTATTGCGTGCCCCAGTCGGGTCCCTGGCGGTTGAGCTGGGTAGGGTCGTGGTTCTCCCAGAAGACTTTCAGCAGATCCTCGTAGCGAATCTTGGCCGGATCGAACTCGACCTCTACGGCCTCGGCGTGGCCGGTACGGTCGGTACAAACTTCCTTATAGGTGGGACTGTCGGTGTTTCCGCCGGTATAGCCGACCCGGGTGGCGACCACGCCGGGCAATTGCCGGAAGGTGGCTTCGACTCCCCAGAAACATCCCGCTGCGAATGTAGCTTTCTGCATCTTAGGATCGCTCCTGCGCTGGGAATTAATTTCCCGAATTTTTACACGATGGTAACAAGCTAATTGTTAGATAGATATTAGATGATGGGTGGCAGGAAAAGTAACGCGGCGGGAAGGCTCTTCTGGCCTTTTTGGGTAATTGACGCTATGGGAAAGTTCGGGATAGAGTTCGGCAAGGTTGTCGCAGTAGCTTTCCAGGAGAAGTGTGTGGTTTTAAGGTCCAGCCGAGCCAAGTGTGTGCAACAGTTTGTCATCTGGCTACTTTTGGCAATGGCAACTGCGCAAGCCGCCCTGGCCGCTCCGAATTTCACTCCGCAGCGCCGCGTCGGCTATACCACTGGCGATCAGTGGGAACCCGCTCTGGCCGCCGATGGTCACGGACATATCTACATTCTGTTTCCCCAATATGGTGCGGTAAGGGACTGCCGGGTCTGCAGCATACCGACGATGGCTCTGCTGGTCAGCAATGACAACGGCGTGTCGTGGGAAGCACCGCATCCGATCGTGCCTTCGTCGAGCGGTCAATTTGATCCCCAAATTGTGGTCGATCCGGTGGACCGGCAGACGGTGTATGCCTCCTGGCTGCAAAACAATAAACGCGATGTGATGGTGGCAAGGTCGCAGGACTTCGGGCGCTCGTGGTACTTGACCAGGGCGGAGCATTCGCCCGAGGACGCCGACAAGCCGGTGCTGGCGGTGCACGGCGCCGATGTGTATGTGGGATTTAATCACGAAGAAAATTTTCAGGTAGCGGCGTCGCATGACTACGCCCAGACGTTCGCCTCGACCCTGGTAAATCCTGATGCTGGAGCGGGCTCGTCGCTGGCGGGCGGCGCGACCATCGATCCGACTGGGGCCGTGTATTTTTCGTGGACATCGTACGGTAGGGAATCCAGCAACCGCCCGGTCAGCCTATACGTGAGCCAATCGACAGATGGAGGACGCAACTGGAACACGGTGCTGCTCGACGCTTCCGGCGCACCGCCGGATTGCTCGGCTGCCAGTTGCGAGACTGGCTACCTGGGAGCACAGGTCGCGCTGGCGTCCGATGCGGCGGGAACTCTGTACGCGCTGTGGAGTGCAGGCACATCGAATGGTGGCCCTGAACGGATGTATTTTTCGTCTTCCACCAGCGGCGGGGCAAGCTGGTCCGGCAAAGTGGATGTTTCCTCGGCGGGCGCTCTGGCGGAGCATTGTTTTCCTGCGCTTACGGCAGGGGTTGGCGGGGACGTGCGCATTGCGTGGATGGACACGCGGAACCATGCGTTGCCCAACCAGCCTATGTGGAATGTGTTCCAGCGCAGTTCGAGTAACGGTGGGGCGACATGGTCGGCGGAGGCGCAGCTCTCCGGCCCGGCGCGCGGCTACGATTACATTCTGCCCGAGGGCTTCCGCTTTCCATTTGGCGATTACTTCTCGATGGCCATCGACAACCTGGGCACCACGCACGTGGTGTGGGGTGAAGGGCGGAATTACAAATCTCCCGGATCGATCTGGTATACGCGCGGTCGGTAACTTCTTACCGCCGAGATCGCGGAGCACGCCGAGACGAGCATAGCCAATCTGTTTTCTAGCCGTTTTATCTTCCACCCGTTTTGTCGGTGCGCTCTCGGCGTTCTTGGCGGTAACGCGATATCAGAGATTCGGTGGCCACTATTCGACAATCAGGCCCCCGATGAGATCGGCGATGCGCTTGATTTCGTGGTCGGTGCACCAGCGCTGCAGGTCGTCCACGATCTTCTCGGTAGCGCAGGGATCCCAATAGCTGGCGGTGCCAATCTGCACGGCGGTTGCTCCTGCCAGCATGAATTCGGCAACATCGGCCGCGGTGGAAATGCCGCCCATCCCGATCACGGGAATATTTACGACGTGGGCCGCGTCGTAGACCATGCGCAGGGCAATCGGTTTGATCGCGGGACCGGAGAGTCCAGCGGTGACGTTGGCGATGCGGGGCTTGCGCGTCTCGGGATCGATGGCCATGGCGACGAACGTATTGATCAGCGAGATGGCGTCGGCGCCAGCTTCCTGCGCAATGTGCGCCATTTGCGCGATGCTGGTGACGTTGGGTGAAAGCTTGACGATGAGAGGGCGTTGAGCGACGCGCTTGGCGGTGGTCACCACTTCGTCGAGAGAACGCGGATCGCTGCCAAACTGCAGACCGCCGTAGGCGGTGTTGGGGCAGGAGACGTTCAGTTCGTAGGCGGCGATGCCTTCACCGTCGTTGAGAATTTCGATAGTTCTTTCGTAATCCTCGCGGGTGTAGCCAAAGACGTTGGCAAGAACCACGATGTTCTTGATCTGGCGGAGCCGGGGCATCTTTTCTTCGAGAAAAGCCGGGGCGCCGATATTCTGCAGGCCGATGGCATTGAGCATGCCGGCTGCGGTTTCCCACAGTCGAGGCGGCGGGTTGCCGATCATCGGCTCGCGCGAAAGACCTTTGACGACGAAGCCTCCCAGTTTGTCGAGGTGAACAACGTCTTCAAACTCCACGCCGTATCCAAAAGTTCCGCTGGCCGCGATGATTGGATTCTTGAGCTCGATGCCAGCGAAGCTCACGCTGAGATCAAGAGCGGACTTGGCGTCGTTTTCGGGAGAAGAGGAGGTCACTGGGGCGGCCTTTCCGCCATCCCGCCGGCCTCTTCCGCGTGATGCTGAGGAGTCAGCGCCTCGGTCAACACGCGTCCCACAGAATGCGTGGGAGCGTTGATGCCAAGCAGCGATGCCAACGTGGCCGCCAGGTCAATTGGTTCGGCGTGCGTGCGATAAGTTCCCGTGCGAAATGGCAATCCATAAAAAGCCAACGGCACATGCGTGTCGTAAGTGTAAGGGGATGCGTGATCTGTGCCTTTTGCCGGGCCAACGGCGTAGGGCTCCGGAACACCCATCACGTACCAACTGCCTTCGGGAGAATAGCTGTGCATGAATTTCCTGCCGAGCGCGGTAGCGGGAACTTCACCTGCCGCGAGCTGTGACTTGGTAAAGTAGCCGCGTAATCCAGCCTGTTCCAAGGCTTCTCCGACGGCAGTTTCCGCGTCACGCTCTTTTATGTGAGCAGCCGCAAAGGCGTTCTGATCGAGCCAGGCCACGGGGTAGTCGAGCCTGATGTAGGAAGCCGCATGTCGTGGAGAAAACTTCGCGGTCAGCGCCTGGTTGATTTGCGTTTCGAGTTTGCGCGCGTCCAAATTTGCAGCAGGAATGCGCAACTTCTTGGCTGCATCCGGTAGAGCGGAAACTCCATGGTCGGCGGAGAGCGCAATCCAGATGTTGGCCAGGCCAATCTGATGGCCGAGGAAATTAAAAAAATCGGCGAGTTCGCGGTCGAGCGCTATTGCCATAGCGGCCATCTCGGGTGAATCTGGTCCGACCTGATGGCCGAGGATGTCGTTGGCAGAGAGGCTGATGGCGAGCAGATCTGTAGCCTGGCCGTCGGTGAGATTTTCGTAGATGACTAACTCCTTGGCGAATTCCAATTCGTACTCGTTGGCGAAGGGAGTGGAACCGATCACTTCGTAGAAACCGGCATCGGAGTCGTCTTTCCCCTTGCGGTGCGCGGTCGAGCGCATGACCTCACCGTTAGCATTTTTCCAATCGCGGTCCCAATATTTTGCTGCCCGGTCGCTGGAATTGAAATCCTGCGCCCACTTTGGCAGGTCGGGACGATAGTAGGTGGAGGTAATCCACTTCCCGCTCTTCGGATCAATCCAATAAGCGGCGTCGGCCGCGAAACCGCCGGGCAGAACGGCGGCGCGATCTTTCAGAGAAATGGAAAATACTCGTGCCTTGCCTTGGGTCGAGAGTTTGAGTTCATCTCCCAGCGTATCGGCGAGCAGATTATGTGGGGACGCGCCTGCCTTGTTTACTCCGTCGTCGTTAACGCCGACGAGCTTGGTATCGTCATCCTCCACCGAAGTTACGATGCGCTTCTTCTTGGGATCCCACCACTCGTTCGCAGCGATACCGTGGCCGTTGGTGTAGGCACCGGTAAATAGCGTGGCATGGCCGGGAGCGGTGCGGGTGTTGGCATAATCGTAGTTACAGTCGGTGAAATTGGCGCCGTGGTCGATGAGCAGGCGGAATCCCCCCTCGCCGAATTTATCGTGATAGCGCTCCAGGTAGTCGCCGCGAAATTGATCGATGACGATTACGACGACCAGCTTGGGATGGGCGTTGTAGGCCGAGGCAGAACTTACTGGAGCGCATGCGCAAAAGAGTACGGAGACCAGCGTCGCTAGCGCCGCGGGAAGAAACGGACAGCGCGCAGGCGTCGCTCGGGGGAGGGTTCTCATCGCGAGGTTAGTTTACACAGTCGAAGGTTCTACGCCAAAGACATCAAGGGATTGGAGGAAGTCCGATTTTGGCAACGAGATCGCGGAACTCCTGGTTTTGGTGCAGCGGTTGAAACGCTTTTTTGACCGGTAGGGTGGCCAGCGAGAGATCGTGCCGTTGGTAAGCGATTTCGAGATATTTCATGGCCTCATCCATCTGGCCTAAAGCTGCGTGCCCCTCGGCTACATCGAAGGCGGAGCCGAGACCACGATCGAAAGATTCCTGAGCCATTCGGAGCCGCGCTTCAAGGAGTGCTGTCAGACCACCGCCGTTGTACGCTTTCTCCTCGGCGTCAACGATCCTCTCCGCGTTCGCGTCATTCCGCAGATGCGCGAGCTTCCGCGTCTCCTGGAAGTAGCCGGAGTAATTTCCTTCCTGAAAATAGATCTCAGCCAGATATTGGTGAGGATGGATGAAGTCGGGCTGCGAAGCCGCGAGTTGCATGAGCAGGGTTCTGGCCTCTTCTTTCTTCCCGGCCACCGCAAGAATGATCCCCTTGTCGGCGAGGATGGGAGTGGAAGAGGGATTGAGCTGGCGGGCGCGTTCGATCTCAGCCAGTGCGTCCGAATTGCGCCCAATCTCCATGAGGAAAGTGGCGTACCAATGATGAGCGCGGGATAAAGTTGGGTCCAGTTCGATGGCGCGCTTGAACTCGCGCTCGGCGGTGGCCGCGTCAAAGAATCCCCAAAAAGTGGCGAATGCCAGAGAGTTGTGGGCCTCGGCGGAATTGGGATCGAGCTCGACCGCTTTGCTGGCGGCCGCGCGAGCCCGCGGATATGCCTCCTCTGGCCGCATCGCACTGTACTCGCGCAGCAAGTTGTAGGTGTCGGCGAGTCCCACATACGGCGCCGGATAGGCTGGATCGTGGACGATTGCCTGCGTAAAGAGATCGACTGCCTTATTCAGGTCGTCGGGCGTGCGCTTTTCAAAATAATAGCGTCCCTTTAGATATAGATCTTGGGATTCAGCGTCGGCCACGTGCGGTGCGGCGAGGGCGTTCCTGAACCGGGGCTCGCGATGACCGAAGGAGAAGACGAGAAAAGTGGCGGCGAGCAGTGCGAAAGGCAAAAGCCAGAGAAGAGACTTGGCCGCAGCAAGCTTTGAAACGCCAGGTGAGCGGAGATCAAAAGCAGGATCAGACGAGTGGACCGCGCCGCTGGGAGCAAGCGTGGTGGTCGGCAATTCGGGGGTGGGCGGGCGCCTTCGACCTTCCAGCGCGGCAGCATTCTCCATGGCAATTTGATCGACTTCTGGAGGGTGATTCGGGGCCTTGAGCCACTCCACCAATTCGTCGGAGTAGGCGAAGACACCGCCGCGAGCGCTTCCCGGTACGCGGTACACGGGCAATCCGCGCTCTTTTTCCCAGCGCTTGACGGTGCGCTCGTCGCGAGCGAAGAAGGCGGCAATTTCCTTCCATGAGTCCAGACGTTTCTTCGGCGCGATCGGCTCGCTATGAGCGGCCATAAGTATGAAATACCTAAAATAGTGCTGAATTGTTCCTGCCCGGGGGGAAGCGAGGCCCCAGTAGTATAGCGTGATTTCAGGGCCCGACGAACTGGCACCGATGGGCACTTTAACCTCCCGATCGTGCCAGCGAAAGCCGGGAGAAAATATGCCTTAGGGCAATCCTACGGAGTGGAGACTTTTGTCTTTAGTTGACACCTTCCCGCTCCACGCGCAATACTTGCGCGCTAGAGCTGCCCCGTCTGCCAGTCTCCCGCTCTAGCTCCAGGAAGGGCGATGGGCGCGGCTTTTGCCACATGTACCAGGAGGATTTCGCATGCCCCCCACGGCTCGCTTGGCCCGAATTATTCTTCCGCTGTTGCTTGCCCTAATTCTCGTTCCCTGCGTATTCGCTTCTGGTCCCTATGTAATCGGTTCGGCAAACACGGTGACCGCCGATCCGCTGGTGACCCGGCCTTCGACGACGCCTTGCGTAGTACAGCTTTTTAGCGATGCGAGCTTCTACGATTTCAACGTAGAAAATTTCAGTTATGCTCCGCCACCGGATTGTCCCGGTCCATGGGCAAAGGTTGTGCTGGAAGCGGACATCAATGTGAGCGCCGGCATTCAATACGACCGCACGGCTAATTTCTGGCTGGGCCCGGTGAACATTTATTTTGGAACGACCTCCGAGCCATCACCGAGTGAAGGTCCCTCGTGGCACATTGAAAACGACCTTACCGATTACAGCTCGATCTTTTACATTCCGCGGGCAGGACAGGCCGACATCGGAAATACTTTGTGCTGCGGACTGACTTCGACAATTTATGCATCGGCTTCGCTGGAGTTCTATCCGCTGGGGGAAGGACAAACCGCGCCGGTGGCCGCGGACCAGGTGCTGGCACTTTCGGCTGGTCCCTCGGGCGGAACCGTTGCGCTGAACACGGGTTCGAGTACGCTCTCCGGCACATTCACTTTTCCGTTGAATGTGCAGAGCGCCTATCTGGATGTTTACGCGCAAGGCCAGTCGACCGATGAGTTCTGGTACACCTGCTCGCCCAATGATGTGGAGACGGAGTTGGAAACCGGTTGCGGCAACACCGGATTCCGCGAGACGGAGATTACCATTGACGGACAGCCGGCCGGCGTGGCGCCGGTATTTCCCTGGATTTTTGCTGGCGGCATCGATCCTTTCCTGTGGTTCCCGATTCCCGGAGTGCAGACGCTTAATTTCACGCCTTATCGCGTGAACCTCACACCCTTCGCCGGATTGTTAAGCAACGGCCTGCCGCACACAGTTTCGCTCAGTGTTTACAACGCCGACAGTTATTTCTCGGCGACTGGATCGGTGCTGGTCTATCGTGATCCAACTACGCCGATTATTACGGGAGCGGTGACGGAAAACACTCTGACCGGGCCCTCTCCAGTGGTCACCGAGAATCTCAACGTGCAGCCAACGTACCTTCGAGGATCGGTGAGCGTGACTTCGAACCGGAGCTTCGTGATTTCTGGTTACGTGAACACTTCCAAGGGGAAGGTGACGACGAAGGTGGCGCAGAGTGCCAACTTCTCCAACCATCAGTATTTCAACATCACGGCAACAAAATATGTAGAGAACGTCTCGCAGAATACGATACTGAACTCCAATACGACGGTGACTCGGAAAGGGGCGCCGCCGGTCATCACCTCTCAGGATTTCACTTTTCCGCTGACGGTTGACATCTCGGAGGTCGTACTCTCCAATGGAAACATCAACCTAACCACAAACGCGAGTCAAACCTACCAGGACACCACAAGCACCGTACAATCTGGCGCTGTGACTTACTCGAGTTTTCTCAAGAATGCCGGACAGCATGTAGATACGCTGGAGTTCGATTCGTCATTCAATCTTCTGGGGAATACGGGACAATTGGCTGCGCAGCAGTACAACTACTTTGACTCCACGGGCGCCGTCTACAACTGCGCCATCGCCGCGGCGGCCAACGCGCTTACGGCGTTTGACCCGGGCTGCACACAGTAGCCTTGATCCGATCACAGAAATGAAGGAGCGGCTAGGCCGCTCCTTTCTATTTTGGCGGGCGGGTGATTGCGCCTTGCGAGGCGGAGGAGACCAGCGCGGCATACTTGGCGAAGACGCCGGTGGAATAGCGGGGCTGAGGCGGCTTCCATTCTTGCATTCGTTGGCGAAGAACCTCGGCGCTGATTTCAACTTCCAGGGTGCGGGTTTTCACGTCGAAGCGGATCATGTCCCCATCACGCACCGCACCAATCGGGCCGCCCAGCGCGGCTTCCGGAGAGACGTGGCCGGCCATCAGCCCGTGGGTGGCGCCGCTGAAGCGGCCGTCGGTTAAGAGTGCAACGGAGGATCCTAATCCCTCGCCCACTAGAGCGCCCGTGACGCTCAGCATTTCGCGCATACCCGGTCCGCCCTTGGGACCTTCGTTGCGAATGACGACGACGTCGCCGGAGTGAATGTTCTTGCTGGTCACCGCGGTCATGGCATCTTCTTCCGATTCGAAGACGCGCGCCGGACCGCGATGCTCCAGCCGTTCGTGGCCGCTGATCTTGGCCACGCAGCCTTCGGGCGCGAGATTTCCTTTAAGGATGACCAGCCCACCGGTCTTCTTCAGCGGCTTATCGAGCGGAGCGATCACTTCCTGATCCGGAGTTTCGACGGCGCTTTCGCTCTCGGCCCCGAGCGAAAGTCCGGTCACCGTTTTTGCGGTTGGGTGGAGATAGTTTCCGCGCAGCAGGCGGTGCGCCAGCAAACGGATGCCGCCCGCGCGGTGCATGTCAGCGGCAACAAAACGGCCGGAGGGCTTCAGGTCGGCAAGCAGCGGCGTGCGCTCGCTGACTGTCTGGAAATCGTCAATTTGCAAATCGACGCCAGCCTCGCGCGCGATAGCCAGCAGGTGCAGCACGGCATTGGTCGATCCCCCGCTTGCGGCAACGGAAGCAATTGCATTTTCAAAAGCATCGTGAGTGAGAATATCGCGCGGGCGAACTCCTTTTTGCAGCAGATTGAGCACAACCTTGCCGCAATCGAAAGCCACCTGATCTTTCTTCGCATCCATCGCGGGCACGCTGTTGAAGCCCATGGGAGAAAGGCCGATCATCTCCATCACGGTGGACATTGTGTTCGCCGTGTACTGGCCGCCGCAAGCGCCAGCTCCGGGACAGGCCACATCTTCGAGATCGTGCAATTCCTTGTCAGTGATTTTTCCGGCGGCATTCGCACCGACGGCTTCAAACACATCTTGAATGGTGACGTCTTTCCCGCGATAGCTTCCGGCCGCGATCGTGCCGCCGTAGAGAACGAGTCCAGGAAGATCCATGCGGGCCAGTGCCATGGCCGCCGCGGGAATCGTCTTGTCGCAACCCACCACGCAGACGACTGCGTCGAACAATTGCCCGCGGCAAACCAATTCAATGGAATCGGCGATGAGTTCGCGGCTCACGAGCGACGCGCGCATGCCTTCCGTGCCCATGGTCTCGCCGTCAGAAATGGCGATGGTATTGAATTCCATGGGCGTGCCGCCGGCGGCGCGAATGCCTTCTTTCACCTTGGCGGAAAGCCGCCGCAGGTGAAAGTTGCAAGGCATGGTTTCAATCCAGGTATTGGCCACACCGATCAGCGGCTTGCGCAGGTCGGCGTCGGTGAAACCGATGGCTTTGAACATGGCGCGCGCCGGAGCACGGTCGCGCCCGTCGGTAATTCCGTGGCTACGATGCTTAAGGTCCATGGCGAAAGATTACAACAAAGAGATAGAGATTCGTGGTTAAGATTCGGGCGGCTCGTCTTGGGAAGACCGGGAAAAACGGGGAACCCGCCGTCAGTGACGTAAAAAGTCGCACTGCAGTGCAGGTTCCCCAATTCGCATGATGCTTACCCAGGAGGCATCACGCTTCTGACACGACCAATCTCAAACTCTAAGCCAAGGCCGCGCGCGCCGACTGCTCCGAGATGCTGGCGGAGCTTGGCGGAAGCGGCGTCCATGCCGGATGTCCGTGCTCGACCGAAGCCAGGCTGGAACGTACGTCGACGACGTCGACGATGCTGTACCATTCCCGGCGAAGCTGCCCAATCTGCTTATGCGTCACATCGAGCAGGACGGTCACTGCGTGATCTTGTCCGGCCGCCTCAGCGTGCACCGATGTAAGATCGAGCCCGCGGCGGGAAATTGCATTTAAAATTCGCATCAATGCGCCTTGAGCGTTGCGATAGCGAATGTGAAAAATCTGCATGGTTGTTTTCCTCGAAAAAAAGTTTTTTCAAATTGCCCAATCAGCCGATTACTCGATTCCTATTCGTCTTCGAACACCATCTCCGAAAGCGCCGCGCCCGCTGGAACCATGGGGTAGACATTGGCCTCGGGATGGCAATCAAATACGAGAAGCTCCGGATCCCGCGAGCGCAGGAAGTTTTCGATGAGATCTCCCGTCTCCGCCGATACTGGATACGCCGCCATGGCGGCCTCGTTCAGCCGCCAAGCATGAACTCTGTAGGCTCTGGCAATCTCGACGAAATCCGGGTTGTCGCTCAGATCGGTCTCAGCATAGTTGCGTTCATAGAAGAGCTGCTGCCACTGGCGCACCATGCCCAGATACTTGTTATCGACGATCACCATTTTTATGGGCAGACCGAGGCGGCGTACGGTGGCGAGTTCCTGAATGTTCATCTGGAAGCCACCATCGCCGGAGACGCAGAGCACGCAGGTTTGTGGCTTCGCCAGTTGCACACCAACAGCGGCAGGAAGAGCGAAGCCCATCGCTCCTAGCCCGCCGGACGTAATAAATCCGCGCGGTGAGGAAGAACGGTAACGCTGAGCCGACCACATCTGGTGCTGGCCGACGTCGGCAATCACGACATTGTCTTCGGGCAGACGGCCGAACAGTTCATCGAGAAAACGCATTGTGGGTTGCGCCAGACCACGCGGATCAAGTTCTGCACGCTCGCCTCCGCAAGCTACCGCGCGCCAAGCGCTCCAATCGGGCAGCGCCGCGTGGTGTAGCTCGGCATGGAATGCCGGAATCGTATCCGCAAGATTTCCGATCACCGGCAACTCACAGGCCCGCACGCGATCCAGTTGTGCCGGATCAATTTCAAAGTGAATGATTCGGGCATGCGGTGCGAAGCGTGTGGGATCGCCGGTCACGCGATCGTCCAGGCGCGCACCGAAAACCAGCAGTAGATCGGTTTCATGCAACGCCATATTCGCCGCGCGAGTTCCGTGCATGCCCACCATGCCGAGGTAATACGGCGATTGTGGCGGAACGGCTCCCAAACCGTGCACGGTGGCGAAGGTGGGAATATTCAAATCATCGAGCAGACGGCGCAGTTCCGGGATCGCGCCGGAGAGCTTTGCTCCCGCGCCGACTAGCGCCACGGGCCGGGTGGCTCGTTGCAGCAACGCAACAATCGTGTCGCTGAAAGCGCCTTCCGCATTCGCATCCGCAGACCGCGCGTGCGGAGCGAACTTGATCGGAGCGGAGAATTCTTTCTTGGCCTTCAGCAGATCGGTAGGAATATCGATGACCACCGGCCCCGGCCGTCCACTGCGCGCCCAGTGGAATCCTTCTGCGATCACTTCCGGGATCTCGTCGATGGTGCGCACCAAACGGCTCCATTTCGTGAGCGAGAGAGTTACACCGAAAACGTCGGTCTCCTGAAATGCGTCGCTGCCGATCATCGCGCTGCGCACCTGTCCGGTGATGCAGACCAACGGAACCGAATCCATTTTTGCGTCGGCGATGCCGGTGACCAGGTTGGTCGCTCCGGGACCACTGGTGGCGATGGCTACGCCAACTTTTCCGGTTACGCGGGCGTAGCCTTCCGCAGCAAACACTGCGCCCTGCTCATGCCGCGTGAGAACATGACGGATGCCGCTTCCCTCCAGTGCGTCATACAAGGGCATGATGGCGCCGCCGGGGTAGCCAAACGCGAGGTCGACCCCTTCGGCGCGCAAGCACCGCAAAACGATTTCTGCTCCCTTAAGCATTCACTACCTGTTGTGGTTCAGGCTTCGGCATCTCCACCGGCTTTTTCGCTTGCCTGCCGGGCAGCCAACTCATCATGCCGCGCAACTGCGCGCCGACAATCTCGATGGGATGCTGCTGCTCTTGCTGGCGCAACTCGGTGAAGTTGTAACCGCCATCTTTGTTTTCCTTGATCCATTCGCGAGCGAAGGTTCCGTTTTGAATGTCGGCCAGAGTTTTCTTCATCGCGGCGCGGGTCGGATCGCCTACCACTCGTTCGCCACGAGTCAGGTCGCCGTACTCGGCAGTATTTGAAATCGAGTGCCGCATGCGGCTCAGGCCGCCTTCGTAGATGAGGTCGACGATCAACTTCATCTCGTGGAGGCATTCGAAATAAGCGATTTCCGGCGCGTAACCTGCCTCGACCAGGGTTTCGAATCCTTTCTTGATGAGAGAAGTCAGACCACCGCACAGCACGGCCTGTTCGCCAAAGAGATCACTCTCGGTTTCCTCCTTGAATGTGGTCTGGAGCACGCCGGCGCGAGTGGAGCCGATGCCATGCGCATAGGCCAGCGCATATTCGTGAGCGTGTTGGCTCGCATCCTGCTGGATCGCGATCAGCGACGGAACGCCGCGCCCCTCCGCGTATACGCGGCGCAACAGGTGGCCGGGGCTCTTCGGCGCGATCATCACCACATCTACATCGCTCGGCGGGACGATCGTCTGGAAATGAATGCTGAAGCCGTGCGAGAAGCCGAGAATTTTCCCGGGATGGAGATACGGCTTGACGTATTGCTCATACACTGCAGCCTGGGTTTCGTCCGGGGTGAGCACATGAATCCAGTCGGCGCGCTTGGCGGCCTCATCCGGCGCTACCACAACCATGCCATCGGCGCGAGCCTGCTGGGCGCTGGGACGATTCGGTTCCAGCCCAACGATTACCTTGCAGCCGCTGTCGCGCAGGTTCTGGGCCTGCGCGTGTCCCTGGCTGCCATAGCCCAGGATGGCGATGGTCTTGCCCTTCAGGGCATTGGGATTGGCGTCGTGTTCATAGAAAATAGTAGCCACCAGTGTGCTCCTCTCACCGCACTTATCTCGTTCGAACCAAGGGAGGAAAGCTGCTCTTGCCTGGCCAGATGAATCCCATCCGAACCGACCGGTCGGTCGGTATCTGGAGATGCTACCCTTGACCGAAATCGCTGTCAAGCGGGAAGTTGGATTCCCGGCACTCCCCTTGTGGAGTCAAAATCCCCGCCCCTTCGGCTGCGCTCAGGGCAGGCTCTGTCTCTGCAAAAAACGCAGAGACAAGGACGGGGCACCCGCCGGAGAAATCCGGAACGCGTTGGCATTCCCTTCGGGAACTGTTTACCATGTCACCCGATGGCCCGCGAGACCGTGGTCGACTCCCGGCAGGAAATCCTGCGCACCGCCGCACGGCTGTTCCAGCAGCGGGGATACGACGCTACGTCCATGAATGACGTGGCGGCTGCACTGAAGTTGAGCAAGGGCGGGCTCTACCATCACTTCCAGAGTAAAGACGAAATCCTTTTCGAGATCATGGACCACGCCATGCAGATCACGGAGGAACGGGTGCTCAATCCGGTGCGCGGCGTGGCCGATCCGGAAGAGCGGCTGCGAGCTCTCATCCGGTTGCATATCGAAGTCGTGCTCAGCCCGCGCGACCGCGAGATCACGGTGATGCTGCATGAAAATCATCCTTTACCGCCGTCGTTGCGCAAACGCATCAACGCCCGCAAGAAGGATTACGTCCACTTTCTCGAAAACCTGATGGCGGAGGTGCAGCATAAATCGCGGCACTCGCATCACGCGAAAGCAAAAGTCAGCCCGCGCGCCGCGGCCTTTGCCCTGCTCGGCATGATCAACTGGATTTATCAGTGGTACAAACCGGAAGGGGATCTGCAGGCGCAGAATCTGATCCCACAGTTCACCGACCTGATTTTTGGAGGCATCTTCGCGTGAAAACGGTATTTGCCAGCCTAGCGGAAGTAGCCGAACAGCGCCTGGAGAGCGGAAAGCTGTATCGCGAATTTCTGCGGGTGCCGGCGATGAGCGCGGGACTCTACGTCTTACCCGCGGGAGGAACGGACCGGCAGAAGCCGCATCGCGAAGATGAGATTTACTACGTAATCCGCGGACGCGCCCGCTTCAAAGCCGGCCCGGAAGACCGCGAAGTTTCCGCAGGCAGCGTGATCTTCGTCGCGGCGGAAGTCGGGCATCGCTTTTACGATATCGCGGAAGAGCTCGTAGTGTTGGTGGTCTTCGCGCCTGCCGAAACGTAAGACGGTACTACTTCGCCGGAATCCAATAAATCTCTTCCTTGATTGCGCTTCGATCTACGAAGCCGCGCCGCTTCAGGATCGCCTTGCTGTTCGCGATCATGTCGGGATGCCCGCACAAATATGCGGTGGTATTGGTGGCGTCGAGTTCCCAATGATCGGCGTACTTGCGCAACACGTCGTCGGCGCGTCCGATCTCGCCCGGCCAATCCGCGTGATCCCATGGGCGGCTCACGGTGGGGACATATTTAAACCAGGGAAGTTCCGCATCGAAGCGATTTAATTCTTCTTTGTAGCCGAACTCCCAGGGACGGCTAGCGCCGTTGAGCAGGTAGAGCTGGTGGCTGCCATCAAAGCGGCCTTCTTTCCAGTCCTTCGAAAGGGTGCGAACGAAACTCACGAAGGGAGCAACTCCGGTCACAGTGGAAACCAGCAGATGATGCTTGCGGCCGCTTTCGGTATCCAGCGTGAACTTTCCCTTGGGTATTTTCCGCATCAGCAATTCATCGCCCGGCTGCAGTTTGTAGAGGCGCGGGGTAAGCGCTCCTTCGGGCACCAGCTCAAAGAAAAACTCAATTTCATTTTCGAACGGCGCCGAGACGATCGAATACGGACGCTCCGTCCGCTTGCCGTCGTGTTCAACCCCGAGCGTGGCATATTGTCCCGGAGCGAACTTGAATTCTCCGCCGGGCTGGATGCGAATCATCCACAGGTCCGGTGCGAATTCCTCGCGCTTGGTGACCCGGGCTCGGTAAAATTTCTCATCCCCAACCGTCATCTGCAAATCCTCGGAGACTCGGGCGCGGCCGACATGGCGATTTTGAGCCAGCTTCGCGCATCGTTAAAGTTTTGAGATGATACATGGAGGATTCGAGTTTGACAACCGAACGGTCGTTCTGACCATCGACTGCAAGCAGAGGCAACGAAATGCCGAGCGCGACACCGAAAGCGTATGTATTCGTGTTTGATGGACTGGCGGATTGGGAACCGGCGTTGGCTTTGTGTGAAATCCGGAAATCCGGCAAGTATGAGGTGCGTGCTGCGGGACAATCGCGCGAAGCTGTGGTGACGATGGCGGGACTGAAGGTGCTGCCTGACATTGCGATCGATGAGATCGAGCCGCGTGAAACTGCGATTTTCGTCTTGCCCGGTGGAGACCGCTGGGAAAATGGTCCGGACCAGAAGGTGGATGAAGGTCTTCAGCAGCTCCATGCGCAAAAGATCTTGATCGGCGCGCTGTGTGCAGCGACGCTCGAGATTGCCCGCGCCGGACTGACTGCCGGAGTGCGCCATACCAGCAACTCGAAAAACTATTTAAAGAAGATGGTTCCGGCGTACCGGGATGAAGATCTGTACGTGGACGAACTAGCGGTGACCGATAACAAGATCATCACGGCCAGCGGACTGGGAAGCGTGGAGTTTGCGCGCGAGGTGATTCGCGAGTTAGGCATTTACAACGAAGCCGACACGCGGACGTGGTTCGATATGTTCAAAAAAGGCCTGATTCCAGCGAGCATGCGGTAGGGCAACCTCGCCGATTGTCCGCGGCAGTCGCAGTTGGCGGAGGATTCGGCAGCGTACGAAGTCTCTCCAACTCGTCCTGCGTTTTCTGCCAGGCTGCTGGTTTTTTCTTGGTCGCAATGGGCGCGTTGGGATCGCTGTAAAAAGCCAGGATGTTCGCCCGCAGCCCCGGACTGACCTGGTCAAAGTTGTGCCCAGCTAATTGATCCAGCAGACGGGCGTAGGCATCGTCCGTGAGCTTATATTCTCCCGCTCGCGTATCGTGCCCCGTATCGAAATCAGTGTTCGGAAGCTGCAAATCCCCGGCCGAACTTTCGTGGAGAAGCTGGGTGTAGTTCTCGATCGTTTTGTCCACGCTGGCAATATAGAGATCTTCGGTTTTCTGGGTTGGGACCTTGATGTCGAGTGCTTTGAATGGCCCGATCTTGGGCACGAATCTGAGGAAAAAAGCCAATAAGCGGGTTCCAAAACTCGGACGCTTGTAGGTGCGTCCCCATTCCTTCTGATAACTCGCACGCGATAAGTAGTAGCGGAATTGGCGTGCTCGGAAGTTGGGTGTTTCAGAGACAATCTCCTTGCGGCGGGTAACCAGGGCCACGCGCGTCATCTCCGGAATCACGGTGCCGATGGCTCGCCGGAAGGTTCCGATCGCCAGGTCTTCATCGGAAATTACGTCGCTGAGCGGAATGCCGTACGTATCCTGGAAGGCGCGCTCCAGCACGGGCTTCGAAATCTCAAAGCCGATGAAGTCGTGGTAACTATCGGAGGTGTAGCGATTCTTCGCGACCTGCGTCACATCGAAGCCAAATTCGGTGCGGATGTGGGCTTTGGGATTGTCCTCATAGGTCACCACTTTTCCATACTTCTTTTCGAGCTTGGGAAATTCGATGCCGACCGCTTCATTCACCGTGGGATGTCCGCAGTTGTCCGCGGAATAGTGTGCCAGAGCGCCCAGAGCGAAGGCGTATTCATCCAGGTCGGAGGATTCCTTGAGAAGGTTGCCAACAAAATCGCCGCTCCGAACGTAGTGGGTAAGGTCGCTGAAATATTTGTTGCCGAACGGGTAGTAGCCCATGTCCTGCATGACGGACCCACCGTAGGCAAAGGCATGGGCTTTTTTCAAATCATCATCCGTGGCAGCGGGAAAGCGTTTCTTCAGCATGGGGAGGATCGTGTCTTTCCAAGCCAGATCCACAATCTCTTCGTGAGTCAGCACGGAATAAGCGGCGCAAGTCTGCACTGCACAGAGCTGCGCCAAGACAATCGTCAGCCCGAACCAAAGAGCGGCCCGCGCGAAATAAGAGCTTCTCGTCATTTGGCGACGACAAGAACTACAAAGGTGTCCGGCAAAATGTTGTGGGCATGTGGATTCTCGGGCGTCGCCGGCGGAGGCGGACCGAATTTCGCCGTAACCACATAAACGTTGTGCGTCTTGGAATCGAGCGCCATTGTCCGCGCGCCCTGCTGGGTCGGAACATTTTCCGCCACGGTGAATTTCTCTGGTGACTCTTCCCGCACCACCGTCAATACACCTTCTCCACACGAAGCGAACGCTAACCCAGTCTCGTCATCGAAGGCGGTTGCATCCACCCCATCGCCGATTGCAGGCGTGGCCAGAACCTTGCCTGTATCCGCATCTACGACGGCCATCATCTTGTTATCGCAGCCGACAAAAAGGCGGCGATGCTTACGGTCCATCGACAAACCTGACGGCGATTCGCAAGGTGCGAGCGGCCACTTCGACTTGATCGCAAGTTTGCCGGGATCGATTGCGACCAATTCACTCTTATCTTCAATGTTGACGAAGACTTCTCCCTTGCCGTCACTGACCGAGAATTCTGGCTTACCGTCAAGTTTGATGGTGCCCAACACTGTACCCTTCTCGGCATCTACAGCGGTTGCGTCCTGACTGCGGCCGTTGAAAGTAAAAACCCGCTTGGTCACCGGATCGTAAAGGATGGCGTCCGGATTATCCCCCACCTTCACTTTGCTGCTGGTTGCCAGAGTCTTCAAATCAAAAATACTGACAGTGCCTTCGCGCCCATTGCTGGTAAATCCGCGTCCCAGCTCCGGAGCGAGAGCGATGCCGTGCACCCCAGGAGTGTCTGCGATTTCGCCGATACTTTTTCCCGAATCCAAATCCAGCACGATGACATGAGTGGCTCGCGAGATATAAAGACGCCGCGTCGAGGAGTCAGCGATCAGATAATCCCAGCCGCCTGAGCCGCCTATTTTGTACGTCTTCACCACTTTGTATCCCGGGCCAGCAGCGGCGACAGCCGCAAAGGCGACCATCAGAAGCAGCGACGCTGACATCCAACTGCGCAAGCAATTTTCTTTAGCAGGCATTCTTCCTCCGTAACTCTTGAGGCGCGGCATTCCTTGGATGCGGACTTCCGCAGGCAAGTGGCCGCGCTCTTTGATCGAACTGGTGGCCGGGACCCCGAAGTAACTTTACCGTATTCCGGCCCCCTGCCTAAACTCAGGCTATGGATGTCTTTCCAGGAAATCTGGGGCAAGACCGGGATGGAGTACCACTCGCCTCAGACCCACGCTTGCAGCCGACGCCGGATTACGGCACGCTCGGTCCGGGCTCGGACATTCGTTACGCGTCGGCTTCCGGACGTGACGATACCTTCCGTAGGCCAGCCTCCAGCCTGCGAGGGCTGCATATAGTTGCGATGATGGCGGGTATCGGGCTTGCGCTCGCCGTGTCTTCCGCTGGAGGAACCGGAGCGGTGTGGGGAAGATTATTCAACTCATTCTCGCCGCGGAAAAATCTCAGCGTCTCCTCGGCACGGCCATCCGACTATCGCGATCTGGATCGTCAGAAGCCGCAACAGCAAGCCGAAATCCTGCTGGAGCGTGCTATGGCTCGCTCCGACGGAGCCACCGGCCAGATCGAGTCACGCGTCGAAGGTTGGCGCGGGAAGCTCGTGTGGAATGAGCGCCTCGGAGAGCTAACTACCGTCGCCCTCAATTCCAGTGATAGGGACGTGCGGGATTCCGCTATCGACGTTCAATTGGCGGCTTACGGGCTGCCCAAGAACGAGTCGACCGTCGATGCACTGGTAATTCAAGCCAACTCTACGGATCATGCGAAAAAGATTTGGGCCTTCTGGGGTCTGGGCCTGCTGGCAAATCGCGGCATCGAGACAGATCGGGTCATTCAGGTATTGAGCGCTTATCTCAAGAATGCTGACTACAAATCGGCCGGTTCTTCCGCGGCCAAAGCTTCTTCAGACGCCTCATCCGAGGATGCGCGACGTTGGGCAGTCGAGGCTCTAGCTGTTGTGGGAACCACTCCCACGATCACCCCGCTCCTGGAAGCGATGCACGATGATCCGTCTCCGCGGGTGCGCGAGCGGGCGGCATGCAGTCTGGCGGAATCCGGCATGCTCAGTCACGAGCAGCGGCTCACCGCTGTTCCGCAATTGATTCAATACGCGGACGATCCTGCGCTGGACGCGCAGACCCATAGCTGGGCCTTCCAGGCGCTAGGCGACATTACACAGCAACGCTTGCCCAATGATGCGGCTGCTTGGCGAAATTGGTATCAGAACAACAACGCAAACAACTAGCTTCGACGGCCGAGCCCGGTGACACAAATCCAGCAATAAGAACGAAAAAGTAGCTCGTCCTTGCAGCGAAAATTATGCTGGCAAGCGTCTAAGGAACTAGTAGCATCAATTAGGGTTTTCTCGTAGTCTCTCCTTCTGCATGCGCGCCGGCAAACCGATCTCCGCTCTCGTGCAATCCGCAGTCTCCGAGTTGTTGGCGGATCTGCACGCCAAGAGCGGTTGTGAAAAAATCGGGCTCACGCGGGAATCCTTGGGGGAGATTCTCGCCGAAGTCGCCACGAAGTATTTGCCTGCGGAGGCCAGTCCAGTCGAGGCGCGTACCCTTCTGCTAAGCCTGCGAGTTGACGAACTCGCGCTTGCCCGGGCCTGCGCAGCTGGCCACAATTCCGCCTGGGAACTTTTCCTGATTCGTTACCGGGAGAAACTCTATCAATCGGCCCTGCGCATAGCTCGCGAGGACTCAGCTGCCCGCGATCTCGCCGACACGCTGTATGCCGAACTCTACGGTACCGTCACGCGGGACGGCGAGCGCGTCTCCAAGCTGGCATCGTTTACGGGCCGCGGGTCGCTGGAAGGCTGGCTGCGCACCGTGCTGGCGCAAGAGTTCGTGAATCGCTACCGCCGCACTCGGCGTTTGGTCAGCCTGGACGAAGAGGGCGAGGAGGGCTCCCAGTTCGCGGCTCCCGAGCCGGAACCATATTCGTCACCAGATTTGCGGCTGGAATTGGCTACCGACGCGGCCCTGGCGGCGCTTTCCAGCGAGGAACGCATGGTGCTGGCAGCGTATTTTCTGGATGGCAGTACCTTGGCCGAAATCGCCCGCCTGCTGGGGGTGCACGAATCCACCATCAGCCGCAAAGTGGACAAGCTGGCTAAGGCTTTGCGCAAGAAGATCCTGGCTCATATGATCCAGCAGGGCATGGCTCGCCGCCAGGCGGAAGAAGCCCTGGAAGTGGACGTGCGCGACCTTCGGCTGGATATTCGCCGTAGTTTGACGCAAGATTCGTCTCCGCCAGCGTTCTCTGAAAAGAGAGAAGCGAGAGTCGAGGCGCGGACCCCGGGTGGTCGGCGGGAGTTTGGAAACTAAAGGCCGATAGAAGAGGCAATGCAGAACGTACCCAAATCCGTCCTGAAACGGCTGCAGGAAACTCGGCCAGGCGCCGGGCTGCATCCCGATGCCGATCTTCTGACCGCGTTCGCGGAGCAATCTCTCGAGGAACGAGAACGCGCCCGTGTGATACAGCATCTTGCGGCTTGTCGCGATTGCCGGGAGGTAATTGTGCTGGCGTTGCCGGAGACGGCAACCGAGATCGTTGCCTCGCCTGCCTTCGTGGGAGCCGCTCGCGGCGGCTGGCTAGCTTGGCCTACGCTTCGTTGGGCGGCGCTGGCTGCGGGAATCCTAGTTATTGCCTCGGTCGGAGTTTTGCAGTATTCGCATCGCAATCAGGAGAAGACGATTGCCTCGAACTTCATGGCGAAGGACGCCGCGCCGACCACCTCGAATGAACCTCCGTCCAGCCAGGTAGCAACTCCAGAGGAGAAATTGTCGGCTCCGCGCTCTGAGATGTTGACGGCGCTCGAGCATGCTCCCAAAGCCAACGGGGGAACGCAACCGCGTGGGCGTGCAGTTTTCTCTGGCGGGAGCAGCGGTGGGATGGCGCGGCGTGCAGTTCCGAGTCCGAGCGAAACCGAGCCGGCGACGATCAGCGAGAACCAGCTCGCGCAGAATCGGCCTGATCTTCCAATGCAGGACCGCAACGTTAGCAATGCAGACGTGGTCAAAGCCAAGGATCCCCTCTCCGCCCAAGCTGTGGCCGGTTCCTCTGGGGCATCGGCGCCTCCCGGCCTACCTCTGCAAACTTCTCCGTCTCTTCTGCTGCGCGTGTCGCCACGCTGGACTGTGAGCCCCGCTGGCGCCCTACAACGCTCGTTCGACGGAGGAAATAGCTGGGAGACTGTGAATCCGAATATGAGTACCGTCTCGTCCACCGATCAGAATTCGGATGCAACCGGAGCCGGGACTGAGAAGAAAAAAGAGGCTGAGCCCAATTTCAATCCTGTATTCCGTGTTGTGGCAGCGAGTGGGCTCGAAGTTTGGGCCGGAGCTCTCGGCGGGATCCTCTACCATACCTCGGACGGCGGCAATCAATGGGTTCGCGTAGCCCCCTCGGAAACTGGCACCACGATAACTGGCGACATTACCAGCATCCAGTTTTCTGACCCGCAGCAAGGAAAAGTTTCAACCTCGAGCGGCGAGCTCTGGACCACCTTCGACGGCGGCCAAACCTGGCACAAGCAGCCATAACTCCCTACTGCCAAGGTCTTTGTTCTCGTCCTTGCCTAACGCGGGTGGCTAAAGTTCACATTCCTGAATTTACTTCCTGCATAATGCGCAAAAATTCCATTACCAAAGTGACGTTTACTTTAAAAAGGGAGAAACCTAGTATCGAGTAGTGGTTTGGCAGTTCTGGGGGAGGGCTGCCGAGGCGTCTTGGGCTGAAAAGTCCGAGGCGCTTTTTTGTTTGCACCAGAGAACCTGAAAGTTGTTTATTTAGAACACGCGGCGCAATATCCGCCGATTTCTAATCGCGATACTACGATCCTGAACCGGCAGTCCTTCTCCACTTGCCCCTTGAGGGTCTCAAAAATATCGCTCACGAATTCCATGATCTTGCCACACCGCAAACAAGCCATGTGGATGTGGTCCCGGTTGAGCTTGCGCTCGTAGTAGTGACCCTCGCCGTGGATGTGCATAAGGTCCAGTTCGTCGATCAGCCCGTGCCGCTTGAGCAGTTGCAGGGTGCGGTACACGGTGCTACGATCCACGCTCGCATCCAACTTCTGAGCCTTGCGTAAAAGCTGGGAGGCATCCAGGTGTTTGGTCGCGGTTTCCATCACGCGCAGGATCGCGCGCCGCTGCTGCGTCATCCGAATTCCGCGCTCCGCGAAGTGGGCCTGCAAGCGGCCCGGCATTTCGGTTTGAGGTAATGGCATAAAGGCTTCTCCCGACCGTCGCAACTGGTCGCAACCACGCTGCGACAGAATCTGCTGCTCACCCTTGACGGGTTCTGAGAACATCCGTCAAGCTTATCTAGTTGCGACCCATTTGCAACTGCTGACAACCAGCAATCGCTAAGCAGCGCAATCATAAAGTTAGTTGCGACTGGATTGCAACTAAACCAAGCGAGATTCCGGAACCATGCGAAGCTTTCTCCAATCATTTCTATTTTGGATATGCCTGCCCTCGTGTTTGCTGGGGACAGCTTGGGCTGGGGTGGGGGGCAGCATCTCGGGCACGGTCAAGGACCCATCGGGTGCAGCCGTAGCACAGGCAACCATCAGTTTGGTCAATAAGAGTACCGGCGTCAAGCAATCTGCCAGCAGCGATGGCCGAGGTACATACACGTTCCCTGTGCTGCCTGTGGGCGAGTACTTACTTGAGGTGAACCACGCGGGCTTCAAACCATACCGACGCACCGGAATCGCACTGGATGCCAACAGCGCTCTTCTCGTGGATGTGGTGTTGCAAGTCGGCCAAAGAAACGACGCCATCACGGTTAGCGACAACGCGGCCCACGTGGAAACTTCCAGTTCTCAGATGGGTGAGGTGATTGCAGGCTCGACCATAACCGGCGTTCCACTGAATGGCCGCAGCTATACCGATCTGCTCGCGCTTCAATCCGGAGTGGCTCCCGCCACCTCCATCACCTCCAGCACGGTTCAGGATGTGGGTGCCAGCGCCTTCTCGCCCTCGGGCGACTTGAACTCCGGCAACATTTCCATCAACGGCCAACGGGAGTTCGCCAACAGCTTCATGGTGAACGGCAGCGATGTCGAAGAAGATGTGAATATGGGCACCGCCATTATCCCCAATCTGGACTCCATCTCCGAGTTCAGGATTCTCACCAACAATTTCGATGCCGAATACGGCGAGTACAGCGGCGGCCAGATCAACGTCATCACCAAGTCCGGCAGCAACGAATTTCACGGCGATGTTTTTGAATTTCTGCGCAATACCACCCTGGATGCCCGCAATTACTTTTCTCCCACCCGCGGATCGTTCGACCAGAATCAGTTCGGCGGTACATTGGGCGGCCCGGTCAGGCGAAATAAAATTTTCTTCTATTCGGATTATCAAGGCACGCGGCAGACGCAGGGGGTCGATACCGGACTGATTCCCGTGCCCTCGGCACAAGACCGGACAGGCAATTTGTCGGACCTGTCACGATCCCTGGATACGACGGTGAGCGGTCCGGCATGGGCAAGCGCACTCTCCAACAATCTTGGTTATCAAGTCTCCGTGGGCGAGCCGTATTATTTCTCTGGCTGCACGAACACAAATTATTCCGCCAGCAGCACCACAGCATGTGTTCTTCCCACGCTGCAAATCCCCACCCGCAAGTGGTCGGCTCCGGCGCAGCATTTGTTGCAGTACATTCCTTCACCGAACCAGCCCGGGAATGTCTTTTCCACCTCCGCCTACAACGAGACCCTCCATGACAACAAGGGCGCTGCCCGGCTCGATGCCAACACGAGATGGGGTCTGATCTCGACCTATTATTTTCTCGACAACTTCACGCAGAACAATCCTTATCCCACGGCGCAGGGCGGAGCTAATGTGCCGGGCTTCAATGCGCTGAATCTTGGCCGCGCTCAATTGTTCAACCTGGGTGACACAAAGACCCTGAGCGCAACCGCCGTGAACGAATTCCGCTTCAGCTATCTGCGCGATTCCAACGATCTCGGCCGTCCCCAGGGTGGACTCGGCGTCAGCCTGGCGTCTCAGGGTTTCCAAGTCGGAGCGAATACTCTCGGCATCGTGCCTCTCTCGCCAGAAACCGAGGGAGTGGAGAGCGTTGCCTTCAACAACTACTCGATCGGAACCAACACGAACCAACTGCGGCAGAGCAACAACACGTTCCAATGGCTGGACAACTTTTCCAAAGTCGTGCGTACGCACACCATCAAGACCGGTATCGAATTTCATTTTGACCAGGTCAATACTCACGCCATTGCTCAATTCAACGGCAGCTTCCTGTTTTACGGCAGCCAGACCGGATCTGATTTCGTTGATTTCCTGCTCGGGGCTCCCACGCAGTACAACCAGAGTCAGCTCCAGCCCTTTTATGGACGCAACAAATATCTCGGCCTTTACGCGCAGGATAGTTGGCGGCTGCGTCCCAACTTCACGCTCAATTACGGCTTGCGCTGGGACCGCATCGAACCCTGGTACGAGAAATACAATCAGGTAGCCACGCTCGAGCCAGGCAGACAATCTGTGGTCTTTCCTACCGCTCCCGAAGGAATTCTCTTTCCAACCGATCCCGGTGTTCCCCGGACACTCGCTCCGCCGGGCAACAAAGATTTCGCGCCCCGCGTTGGCCTGGTCTACTCGCCCAGTACCAGTTCGGATTCTCTTTTCGGCAAGATCCTTGGAGGTCCGGGCCAAACCAGTGTGCGTGCCGGCTTCGGCATGTTTTACACCGCGATCGAAGCCCTCACGGTTGGAGTTCTCAGCGCAAACGCGCCTTACGGCACAACCTATACCAGCCCCACGCCGCCATTGTTTGCCACGCCATTCGTCTCCGCGTCCACTGGACAGGGCAGCCAGTATTTCCCGGTACAACTCGCGCCGCTCGACTCCTCGGCGAGTCATCCTGACCCCAACGTTGATTGGTCACAGTACGAGCCGATCAGCGGACTCCCGGCATATCCCACCACCAACCGGATTCCGTACACCGAGGAATATATGTTTTCCGTGCAACGCCAACTCACCTCCAATACCGTGTTCAGCACGAGTTACGTTGGCACCCAGGGACATCGGCTGCTCGCGCTGGTGGAAGCGAATCCCGGCAATCCCGCGCTCTGCTTGCAACTTATGAATCCGGCGAATCTGGCGCCTGGCCAGACTCCTTGCGGGCCTTTCCTCGAAGGCAACACCTACATCACGGCTTCGAAGCAGACGATCCATGGGACCCGCGGGCCGCTGGGCGCGAATTTTGGCAGCGACAGCAACCAGGCTACAGTCGGAAATTCCAATTACAACGGTCTCGAAGTTACCCTGCGCCACAGCAGCGGTCATTTGGAGATTCTTGGGAGTTACACCTACGGAAAATCGCTCGATCAGGCTTCCAATCTTGGCGAAGAAATCAACCCCATCGATCCGGCGCTCAGCAAGGCTTTGTCTGCCTTTGATGTGAAGCAGAATTTCGTGGTGAGTTATAACTATCAACTGCCTCTCGATCACTTAGTAGGTGCCTCCAATCGCTGGACACAAGGCTGGGCGATTTCCGGAATCACCCGCTTCAGCACCGGCTTTCCGGTCACGCTTTACAACTACGGTGACAATTCCTTGCTGGGAACGGAACCGAATGGCGTGAACAACTACGGCGTCGATGAGCCGCAGTACGCTTCGGGCGCGCTCGAACTGAACCACAATCCTCGCAACGGCCGGCCTTTCTTCAATAGCAGCCTTTTCAGTCTTCAGCCTCTCGGGCAGCCCGGCAACGCCAAGCGCCGTTTCTTCTACGGACCGGGCATCGATAACTTCGACATGGCGCTGATCAAGAGTCTGCCGCTTACCGAATCCAAGTCTCTTCAGTTCCGCTTCGAGGGATTCAACGCCTTCAACCACGCGCAGTTCTACGGCCCGGCATCTGTGAACGGCAATATCAATAGCTCCACTTTCGGGCAGGTGGTCAGCGCGGCAGCGCCTCGTCTGGTGCAGGCCGCGGTCAAGTTCATCTTCTAGGCGGGGTGCTTCAGAGGCGCGATCTTGACCGCAGGTCGCTTTTGCGACTTTCGCGACTCCCCGGCATCAAACGGAAGTGCGATAATGGATGCGCGCCCGAGAGGGCATGCACTTATTCGATATAGATCGCCGGACCGGCTAGACCGCTCGTTGTTTCCGAAACATGGAGCGTCCGCCGACAGCGCGACGTTACAACGAGGAGAAACGAAAATGGCAGGCAATGGAATTGTCGAAGTCACCGATGCGAACTTCGACCAGGATGTTTTGAAGTCAGATACACCCGTGCTGGTGGATTTCTGGGCAACATGGTGCGGCCCTTGCCGCGCGCTCGCTCCCATCGTGGACGAGCTCGCCAAGGACTATCAGGGCAAACTGAAAGTCGGCAAGATGGATGTCGACGCCAACAGCTCGACCCCGATGCGATACAAAGTGACTGGCATCCCCACGCTGCTGATCTTCAAGGGGGGACAGGTCGTTGAGCAACTTGTCGGCTATCGGCCGAAAGATGCGCTCACGCAGGCGATCGACCGGCACGTTGGGTAAGGCAGCTTCTAGCTCCTGGCTTCTAGCTTAAAAGTTCAAACGCACGCGGATTCCTTGTGAGGCGCGTGCGTTTTGTTCTTTCAGATATTTCCTTCGAAAACACGCAAGCTGTCGTCCTGATTAGTTCAGCTAAGGTTCGGTTTAACTTCGACCCAACTGAAATTGCTCGAACTTGTGCAACGCGGCTTCCACCTGCTGCTGATGGGCGCGCGACGCGCCACGGCCGATCCAGTTCCAGCGCTGCACCAGAAGTTTTTGCCGCGACCGGTCGGTTTTGAGGTCGAGGGCGGCAACGATCCGATCCCCGATCAGCACCGGGCAACAGAAATAGCCGAAGACGCGCTTGTGCTTGGGAACGTAAGCTTCGAAGCGATACTCGTAATCGAAGAGGAGCCGCAGCCGCTTGCGCTGGATGATCAGCGGGTCGAAGGGGGACAGGATATGGATCTGTTCCTGCGCCGGATCGGGAATGGCATCGAGCGTATCCGGACGGACCCAGTGCAGCGATTGGCCCGCTCCTTCCAATTCCACAGGGATCAGCTCTTTTCGCCGAACTCGCCACTCCAGCAGCCGCCTCATTGCCGGTTTGCGCGGAGCGTCCAGATGACAGATCGATTCCAGACTCACGATTCCCTGCGATTGCAGGGCACGATCCAGCAGGTAGTTCAAAGTTTCCTTTTCGGTGGCCGCGCGCGGCAAACGTTCCCAACCGAAATGGCGAGTCGTGAGCTCATACGTCTTCAGCATTCCGGCCCGCTGGCTAATCGTCACCAGGCCCTTGTAGAAGGCCAGCTCCAGAACGCGCTTGGAAGGCTTGCGGCTGGCCCAGGCATGGTCCTTTTCCACCGGCTCGTCCTCGATGTCGCGGATGGTGAGTGCGCCATGTCTGCGAATGCGCGACAGCACTCGGCGCAAGTCAGCATCTGAAACCGTGCCAAACCAGCCGTTGCGACGCTGCCACTCCTGGTGTGCCTCGCGCATATCGCGCACGTAAAACCACAGGCTCTCCGTCGGCACGTACGATAGGGCGTGCGTCCAATATTCGCAAACAGTCTTGTCGATGCTCTGGGCCTGATGCAGATGCTCGCGCCGATACGTAGGGATCCGCGTGTAGAGGATGTGGTGATGGCTGCGCTCGATGACGTAGATGGTATCAATCTGCAAGTAGCCCAGGTGCGCCACCGCTGCCGGCGTGGCCTTCGGGCCGGAGCCGAAGGGTTCGGTGGTGTCCAGGCGTTGGGCATGCAGCCAGATTCGGCGGGCCTGGACAGAAGTAAGTTGCATGAGGGGAGTATTCAATAGCGGTCTCTGGTGACTCAGCAGGGTGGGTTTTGTTTTTTCGCCGAACGGCGTTGGGATGAAACTAAAAACTAAAAACTAAAAAAACTCTAATACTTCCTCAGCACCCCAATTACCCTGCCCTGTACTTCCACCGAGGCAGCTGGCACGATGATCGGCTTCATCGTTACGTTCGAGGGCTGCAGCCGGATGTTGTCGCCTTCGCGGTAGAAACGCTTCAGCGTGGCATCACTTTGCTCGACCAGGGCAACTACGATGTCGCCGTTGTGCGCCGTCTTCAGCTTCTCCACCAGCACGTAGTCGCCATCGAGGATGGCTTCATCCTGCATGGAATCGCCGCGCACTTCGAGGACGAAAACTTCTTTCGAGCGAACGAAATCGGCGAGCGAAATCGTCTCATTGGTTTGCATCGCCTCAATCGGCTGGCCGGCGGCGATGCGCCCCAGCAGCGGCAGCACCAGGCCGGTATTCACGCTCATGGCCTGCTTCAACCGTCCCTTGGGTGGGCATAGATCGATCGAGCGGCTGCGATTGTAGTCGCGGGTGAGCAATCCCTTTTTTTCGAGATTCGTGATGTGCTTGTGTACCGTTGCGAGCGAAGTGAGCTCGAGCCCAGTGCCAATCTCCTCAAATGACGGAGAGTAGCCATGCTCCGCTACAAAGCGGGAGATGAAGTCATACACTTCGCGCTGTCTGCGTGTGATCGCCATGCCGCCATTGTTGGCGAATATAAAGCGAATGTCAAGGGGAAACCGCTTCGAGCCCGCTAGCTCCTGGCTTCAACTCGCAACTAAGTCGATGAGTGCAAACGCCTGTTATCAACAGTTACAATAAAGACCGCCAAACCACAGGCGGATTCGTGAGCAACGTGGGATAGAGCGACGAGAAGCGATTCATCGTGACTGCCATCGACGGCTCGATTGAAGAAGGCACGAGCGGATGTTTTGAAAGCAGTTTCGGAGTTAGGTGAGTAGGACATCACCAGTGTTGGCAGGCTCTTACTGGGTAGGCACTCCGATATTGAGGCAGACAGCTACCTTCACGGTGTGGGGGGCTACTCAAAGTCAACGTCATTAGCACCGGCGTTAGTTACATGAAGCTTTGGTTCATGGGCTGCACGCACCGTAATCTCGGGAGACGTGATCCACCCGAAAAGCACGCCCGGAATGCGATTTGATTTTATGGCCGCGCAGGGATAGACGTTCACGAGCCTTCACTTCACTCGGTGCATTCACCAATCCATAAATGTTGCTATCCTTCGCAATCAAACTGAGACCATCGCCGGTTTGCTGGACACATCCCGTTAGCGAGGTGTGGCCCCGGTGTATCAAGTAAATGCCGACGCCGATCCCCGCCCCAATGCCGATGGCCACTCCCACGATGGCAGCTTCACAGCCGCCACAAATGGAGCTTGCCGCCGTCGCAGGTCGGGAAAACGGCAAGAGAACCAGTGTGGTGCAGCACAGAACACGGGCACGGAAGTTGAGCTGCTTCATTGTCGCCCCTTTTCCGAGGTTAGAAGAATTAAGCTGAGGCCGTATTCATATAGAGCTTCCAGCCGAGGTACAGCGCGTGGCCGAGGGAGCCCGCGTCATTCCGGCCCGCATCCCGACACTCGGTTGTTTTTAATCGTGACATCGGACCCGAGATTCACAAGGTAGGTTGAAGCGAGTGTGTTATCGCTCAGGCAGCTGTTCTCGATCGTCAAGTGATCTACTGGCTGAGTCGGAGTCGTGTTGCTGGTATCGCTCCAAACGCCGTACTGACCGTTTCCGGTGGTGATTGCAGAATCGACGGTAATCCATTCGGTGGTCCTGAACGTGGAGCTTGAGTGGCCAATCTCAATGCCCGAGTACCCGTTTCCGAAGCTACCCGTCGTTGGATCCGAGTTCGTAACCAAGATGTGCTGGACTCCGTCCATGTTGATGCCGCCGCCCGAGTTATTTTTCACGATGTTGTCAACGACTGAAATATAGGTGCCGTGCAATTCGATCCCGTCCACAGTAGTGCCGTTCGGGCTTACCGAACCATCCTGGAAGGTGTTCTTCCAGATCAGGGCGTTATTTGTGCAGACGGTGAGATCGATCTGCCCGCCGTTGTCACCGAATGGAATCGTGTTGGAGTGGTTGTTGGTAAACACGTTCTCCAGGATTTGCACGTTCGTCATCTCGGCCAGAAGGCCGGGCTCCCCTGCGTTCTCGAATACTGAATGTTCCAGAATCACATTGTTCACGAACTGCTTGGTGGGGCAATCGAGATAAGTAATGCCGCTGTTGTCTCCGGTGGCATCCGACCACATTCCGTAGACCACCGGATTGCTGAAGTAACACTGATTGACGACCACGTCTCCCGTTCCTGCCCCGTAGAGTGCGAGCCCGATGTTGGGAGAATTGATGAACGAGCAACGCTCCACCCGTAATTTCTTGATGACGAAGATAGAAACCTCAGGATTGTACGAGTAATAAGGCGCTACGTTCCCGTCCCGATTTCCGTCGAAGATCAAGTCGCGGATTGCCACCGACTCTAAGGTCGTCCCAATCGCATTCACGTCGGTGAGCAAGGCTCCGTTGAAGCCTGGGGCTCTTTGCAGCGTGGTTTCAAGCAATGGGCCTAAGACGGCCCCTTCGATGATGATGTTGGACCTGCCGATAGAGATCGTCTCACTTACCGGGTAGATGCCGGGGTCGAGCTGGCACACAGCTCCTTGGCCGCTTGCGCCGACGCATTGGATGAAATCTTGAAAGGAAAGCGCGCCAGCTGTTTGGATGAACAGAAGTCCTGAGATGCTGAGTAGCAGGGGAATTCGCACGTCGCACCCCCGATCGACTTTCATGGCAGTGTCGCACCGGAATCTCCGGTTGCGGTACAAGCTCGGACGAATTGTACAGTTTCAGGGGGCTATTTCAACGCGAAAACTCGATTTGGAGTCGAAAGGCCCCTCCAACGCCTCGAACGCTCAGACGCCGATTTTCAAATTGGAAAATGAGGTTGTTCGTTTTGAGCGATTCGCCAGGGCGGCGACCGATTTCTTGCCTGTTCGATTTCGCCGGAAAGTGGCGTGACGATTTCGAGAGCTACGGAATCGTGCGTCATTTTTGCCGAGTCTGCGAGATTGTTGGCGTAACATCCCGATTACACTCATTGATCGCCAGAGCTGGCATCCGAGCACTATCGCCGGATTACGGCAATCACTCACCACCCCTATCCCAAGATTCCGCGGCCGATCGTGCGCCACCAGGCAGGATCGATGCGCCACATGTATATCGCGAGGCTTTGACCAGCGATCAATGCGGGCAGCGCATAGCGATATACCTTGTGCACGCGCCCGTCCACCACAAGATCGCGCACCACACCGAGTGCGATCAGCAGGTCCAGGCAAAGGTAGAAGAGGTTATGGTTGAACAAGAAATCAAAGCGGCCAATGGGTGCATCCATGAGCGCGCAGGTTCCGACGAACAAAAGCCGGCGTGGAATTCAGGCCTCGTCCTCCAATAAATGGCAAGTGCCACGCTCACTCCAAAGACGATCATGTCGAAGAACGGGATCGACAGAAAAGCATCCGCGCCACTCTGATGGAGTTGAACCGTGTCGAAGCGCGCCATGATGATGGCGATGACAACACCCAGCGGAACCATCACCGCGGCTAGCGCTGCTCCAAACCATCCGAAGAAGCGATGCCAGCTCACTTTCCGTATGCGGACCAACGTGGATTGAGCGATGAAGAAGATGACCCAGCCCGAGAATGCGGCGCCGTGAATCCAGAGAAGGGCGGGCCTGGGTATGGCGGCGTGAAAAAGATTGTCGTTGACCGTGCGGCTGAAGCCCCACATCACAAGGGCGGCGAACAGCAGCGACATACAGAAATAGAAATACTTGTTCACGAACCTTTTGAACTGCAGGATCGTGTTCGTTGCTTTTTCCGGGACTGCCGCAATCCTGACTTGTTCCGCTTTAACAACGGGGATAGACATGGAGATCCTCCTGTTTGTGACTTCGAGAGATGTAAGGAGTAAGAACCCGGTAAGACGAACCCGGCACAGTTTAGCGTAAATAGATCTCGAGGTGGCAAAAATCGCGGTTGGGCTCACCATCGGTTTGAGGAAGGTAATCGCCCGTGATCGGCAAACTTCCCGAGATTCAGGCCCAAACTCCAGTCTCTTGACGCAGTCTGGCAATGTCCCTGGTTGGCGCACTCCCGAAGAAGCGGCTGTATTCCCGGCTGAACTGTGAAGCGCTCAGATAGCCGACGCGTTGACTCGCAGTACCTGCGTCCATAATGGTCGATAGCATGAGGCGTCTCGCCTCCTGCAAGCGCAACACTTTTTGATAGTGCAAAGGGCTCATCGAAGTGACGGACTTGAAGTGCTCGTGGAACGACGAAACGCTCATGTGCACCAGCGCGGCCAGTTCCTCCACCTTCATGGGTTGAGAGAAGTTTTCGCGCAACCAGGAAATGGCCTTTGCCACTCGGTGGACGCTGGATTCTGCAAAGCCCATTTGCGCCACGCGTACGCCAATGGGGCTGCGCAGCAGCCGGATCAGGATCTCATCGATCACCAGCGGAGCGAGCAGTTCAGCGTCTCCCGGTTGCGCTAGACACTCCATGAACCTCGTGGCGGCATTGATCATGCTCGCGTCGACCGGAGTGACGTAAACGGCGCTGCGCTCCTGGGCTGGAGGCAAGCCGTGCGGGTACACCTTCAACACCAGCTCGGCAATTTTGTGCGGATCGAGATCCAGTTTGAGGGAAAGGTAGGGCTCGGAGTAGCTCGCTTGCGTGACTTGAGCAGCGACCGGCAAGGCAACGGAGAAAACGATCATGCGCGAAGGATTGTACTCGTAGACCTCGTCCCCTACGATGACGGTCTTCGCTCCTTGTGCGGCGATGCACAACGAAGGCAACCGGAGGACGTGGACACATTCCTTGTTGGCTCGCGAAAACCGATTTGCGTGCACACCTGGGACGCGCAGCTCGAAGCTGCCGTCGTGCGGGGCGTAGGCGGCGATCAGGCGGCCTAACTCAGACGTGTCAGGTTCGTTTGAGCTGGCATGATTGTCGGCCCGCAAAGAGATCACTTTGCCGTTAGTCTTCACGCCTTCGAGAATATCTTTTTTTGCAGTCATGATGGCGCTCATTCCATCTGGACCAGGACGGCAACGTCGAACTTTGAATAGTACTTCTTCACGTCGCCTTTCCCGTACTTGGCTCGGAATTTCTCGATCACAGACGCCACCTGTTTCGCGTCGGTAATAGGAACGGCCTTAGATTCAGCCTCCACGCTACCTGCACCGATTCGGATCGAAGGATTCTTCAAAACATTCTTGTACCACTGTGTATCCGATCCCTGCACCGGCAGGAGGTAAAGCTTGTCATCGTCGAATACGAACCAGATGGGAATCGAGATGGTACGGCCTGATTTTCTGCCGGTCACACTAATCTTAATTTCGCTAGATTGTGATAGGCGATCTTTGAAGGCATCGTTTGGTTTTGGCATATCACTCCTTCGGTTGCTCCACCCTTGTCGCGCTCTTTCGACAGGGTGCTTTTTCACTTCGCCCCCGGTTTCGTCACCTTGCAAGGTCAAACTCCCCACCCTCCCGCAAAAGACGCGGGAAGGGTGGGGCACCCGTTTTTACTTCTTGCTGTATTGCTCCTCCGTCACATGTTCCATCCATTCGACGACCTTACCGTCCTTCTTTTCCTGAATAGCGATGTGCGTCATGGCCGTGGTTGGCGCAGCTCCGTGCCAGTGCTTTTCGCCGGGCGAAAACCAGACCACATCGCCCGGCCGAATTTCCTCGATCGGACCGCCCCAACGCTGAGCGCGGCCGCAGCCAGCTGTCACGATGAGAGTCTGACCGAGGGGATGCGTATGCCATGCCGTCCGCGCACCCGGCTCAAAGGTGACGCTGGCGCCCTGAACCAGCGCCGGATCGGGCGCCTGAAAGAGCGGATCAATCCTCGCTGTACCGGTGAACCACTCTGATGGCCCGTTAGCGGAAGGTTGCGCGCCAGCTCTCTTGATTTCCATTGGCTAAACTCCTTGATCGACCAACTCTCAGCAGCGTCAAAGTGCAACTGAGAGTTCTAAGGATTAACGCGGACAGCCTCTCGAAGACAATCGCTCATCGGCCTTCAACGCATCGCTACTCGTGTCTCCCGTTCACTCAGATTTCAGAGAAGCCATGTCGATGGAGAAGCGATACTTGACATCGGACTTGAGCAGTCGCTCGTAGGCTTCGTTGACTTTCTGAATCGGGATCACTTCGACATCGGCGGTGATATTGTGCTTCCCGCAGAAATCGAGCATCTCCTGGGTTTCGGCGATACCGCCGATGTTCGACCCTGAGAGACTGCGACGGCGCGGGATCAGCGCGAAGGCAGCGACGGCGAGAGGCTTCGGCGGTGCGCCGACGAGGGTAATGTTGCCGTCGCGGCGGAGCAGATTGAGATAGGCGTTGATGTCGTGCTCAGCGGAAACCGTGTCGAGGATGAAATCGCAGCTCTGCGCGTGCTTTTGCATATCGTTCGCATCGCGGGAAACGATGATCTCGTCGGCCCCAAGACGCAGAGCATCTTCCTTCTTCCTCTGCGAAGTCGTGAAGACGACGACGTGGGCTCCGAGCGCATGCGCGATTTTTACGCCCATGTGACCGAGTCCGCCGAGTCCGACCACGCCAACCTTCTTGCCTCGTGTGATGCCCCAATGGCGCATGGGCGAATAGGTTGTTATGCCAGCACAGAGGAGCGGCGCAGCCCCGGCGGGGTTGAGATTTGACGGAACACGCAGCACAAACCTCTGGTCCACGACGACGCTCTCAGAGTAGCCGCCATAGGTCATGCCTCCGAGGTGTTTATCCGGGGAATTAAAAGTGAGTGTCATGTTCGGGCAGAACTGCTCAAAACCGGCCCGGCATTCTGGACACGTGCCGTCTGAGTCGACCATGCAGCCGACGGCGGCGAGGTCGCCGGGCTTGAATTTGGTAACCGCGGAGCCGACCTTGGTCACCCGCCCGACAATCTCGTGGCCCGGGACAATCGGGTACACCGTGGGCATGAATTCGCTCCACTCGTTGCGCACCGAATGGAGATCAGAGTGGCATATGCCGCAGAACAGGATTTCGATCTGCACGTCTTGTTCGGTTGGATCGCGCCGCGTGATCGTGGCGGATTCCATCGATGATTTCGCACTGGCAGCGGAATAAGCTTTTGCCTTGTACATAGACTCTGACTTTCCTTTCACAGACCGGTCATTTTCTCCAGGCGTTCCGGATAGCGAGCACCTTCCACCGTGATCTTGGATGCGGCGGCATCGATGTCGCGCAGATCGTTAGCCGTCAGTTCCACCGCCACGGCACCAATGTTTTCTTCCAGGCGGTTCAACTTTGTCGTGCCAGGAATCGGCACGATCCACGGCTTTTGTGCGAGCAGCCAGGCCAGCGCGATCTGAGCAGGAGTCGCTTTCTTGCGTTTCGCAATTCCGCCCAGCAAGTCAACCAGTGCCTGATTGGCTTTGAGGGCCTCAGGCGTGAAGCGAGGCAGAGTGCTGCGGAAGTCGGAGTTGTCGAATTTCTTGTTTTCGTCGATCGCCCCCGTCAGGAAGCCCTTGCCCAGCGGGCTGTACGGCACGAAACCAATCGCGAGCTCCTCGAGCGTGGGGATCACTTCCTGCTCTGGCTTTCTCCACCACAAAGAATATTCGCTTTGCACGGCGGTAACAGGCTGAACGGCGTGGGCGCGACGAATCGTCTTTGCGCTGGCTTCCGACATGCCGAAATGCTTCACCTTGCCTGCCTGAATCAATTCCTTCACCGCACCCGCGGTGTCTTCGATCGGCACATTCGGGTCAACTCTGTGCTGATAGTAAAGATCGATGGTCTCGACTTTGAGTCGCTTGAGCGAGCCTTCGACCGCCTGCTTGATGTGTTCCGGTTTGCTGTTCACGCCTGGCGGCGCGCCCTTGATTCCCCGAGGATCCTTGTCAGGACTAACGTCGAACCCGAATTTGGTCGCGATCGCTACCTTCCCGCGATACGGAGCAAGGGCTTCGCCCACAAGCTCTTCGTTCAACCATGGACCGTAGACTTCGGCGGTGTCAAAGAACGTGATGCCGCGGTCTACTGCGGCATGAAGAAGAGTGGTCATCTCCTGCTTGTCTTTCGGCGGACCATAAGAAAAACTCATTCCCATGCAACCCAATCCTAGAGCCGAAACTTCCAGGTTGCTTCTTCCAAGTTTGCGCTTCTGCATTGTTTCTCCTAATGTTTCAAAACTTCTTCTATTACCAGAGCAGCACAGGCTTAAGCATACGTTCCCGACTCTTCGGCCTCTTGCCTATTTCGATGAAGTTCTTGCCAAATTCTCCGAAGACCGCCGAGCGCGAGACCCCGTCCCTCGAGATGGTTAACATAAGTCGTTTTCACTGAGTATTTTGCGGACATGGTGCCGTAGGCAAACCCAGCTCCTTTAGCCGAGAAACCCGGAAGCCCAGGTTGGCTCCGCGAGCTGACATCCGAAACTTCCCTGAGACTCGTAACTCTAATGGGGAAGACAACAGCGGGTGATGCTGCGGAGGGTTTTATGTCCAGAGCTTCGATGCGGGTGGTTGCGATGATGTTGACGGTGCTGGCGGGTGCGGTGGCTTGCCGGGCGGGAAGTGGAACGAGTTCGGCGGTGCCGAGTCCCGCGACGGATGAAGTAAGGGCGGCGGCTCCAGCGCAAGAGACGGCGGTAGTCGCTGGTGGATGCTTCTGGGGAATCCAGGCGGTGTTTCAGCATGTGAAAGGCGTGGTTAGCGCGACTTCGGGATACTCCGGCGGGACGGTGAAGAATCCAGATTACGAAGCGGTGAGCAGCGGAGAGACCGGGCATGCGGAGAGCGTACAGATTGTTTACGATCCATCGCAGGTCACTTACGGTGAGTTGCTGCGCGTGTTTTTCTCGGTCGCGCTTGATCCTACGGAAGTAAATCGTCAGGGTCCGGATGAAGGGACGCAATACCGATCAGTGATTTTCTATGGCAACGATGAGCAGAAACATATTGCCGAGGCTTACATCACTCAGCTGAACCAAGCGAAGGTGTTTCGTAAGGCGATTGCAACGCAGGTGGTGCCGCTGAAGGCGTTTTATCCGGCGGAGGGGTATCACCAGAATTATGCGACGCTGCATCCGAATAATCCTTACATTGTTTATAACGATGCGCCCAAAGTGGCGAATTTGCGGCGCGAATTTCCGGATTTGTACACGGGAAAATAATTGAAGATGCGCACCGACGGCTCAGATCCTTGGCGAGACAAAAAGCGGCTCGCTCAGGATGACGGTATCGGGGAGGGAATCAATGTTTGAATCGAATGAAGGCAGAGCGCAAGTCAACTTAGGACGACGCTTGTTTCTGGCAGGTGCGGGCGCGGCGCTGGGAGGGGCAGCGTTGTTTTCTCTGCGGCGACCGCGTGTGATTGAGGCGGCAGCGAATACGCTGCCCGCGGAAGTTACGATTGTGCAGTTCGACGATGCGGGCAAGCGGCTGGGAACGGTGAAGATCGCGCGCGTAGTGAAGACAGAAGCCGAATGGCGTAAGCAGCTTCCTTCCGGAGTGTTTGAAATTACGCGGCACGCGGATACGGAATTTGCCTACAGCGGGAAGTATTGGAACCTGCATGAAAAGGGAATCTTCCGGTGTATCTGCTGCGACAATGCACTGTTCAGTTCGGCGACGAAGTTTGATTCCGGCACGGGCTGGCCGAGCTTCTGGGAGCCGATTGCAAAAGAGAATGTGCGCGAGATTCCCGACAACAGCATTGGCATGCAGCGCACAGCGGTTTCGTGCACTGAGTGCGACGCACACCTGGGCCATGTATTCGACGATGGTCCGAAACCCACCGGACTGCGCTACTGCATGAACTCGGCATCGCTGCGCTTTGTGAAGGCGGCCTAGCGAAGTTCGATGATCACATCCAACATGCAAAACAAGAATGGAGGACGGGCGATGCGCCCAAGCCTCCATCCTTGCGTAATGCAAAGCGTTCGAGGAGTACGAGGTTGCCTTGGTTAGTCCCTTCCGTTAGTGCTGAGGCGCGACGTTCAGTGCGACCTGCTGCCCCGGCGAACGCTGTGCCTTTGCCATTTCGATTTCGACGGGCGACATGATCGTTTGTTGACCGGACCTCTCTTCTGCCTCCCAGATCTGGGCCAGGAAATAATGGCCGCCGTATCGGTGGAAGACCAGCTTGCCTGAGTTGGAGACTGCGCTGGTTTCTACGGAGTAGGTCAGTATGTGGCACAGAACCTGACCCTCCTGGTTCCGAAGCACCATTGCGCGCGAGATTCGATCCTGGCTGAGAGTGTATTCGCCAGCCGAAAAGTTCTGTCTTGCAACAGTGAAGTTGAACGGGATTGTCACCCTGACCGTGTTCTGGGACTGCGCCATACCGACGGCCAGCAGTATGAACAAGCCCAACATCATCTTGTGCAAAATATAAAGCGGTTTTTTCATACGACCTCCTTGTGGGTGTGAAGCGGCTGGTGAGTGGCCGGCCGCGGGTTGAATTTCGGAGAAATTTGCAAGCTCTAATGATTGCCCGAGCCGTTATCGGCACTGCCGGTGCTTTTCAGCGTGACAATGTCTGACGGCAAGGGAGTGCTCTTGTGCTGCGTCGGTTGAGTTTTTGGGGCGACGGCCGGTTTTGGGGCGTTGTTGGCGTGGAGTTGGTTAGCACTGCTGACTGGATCGACCATAAGTGTGTAGATCGGCGGCGGCGCGGGAAACTTTAGGGAGGGGCGTAAAGGGTGGATTAATTCTGACTAATGCTACGGTGATCCGGAAAGGACGAAGGACCGTAACCGATGCCACGTTAGGAAGGGCTGCGTCCCGCAAAAATCTGGAGATTTTTCCCGCCCGCGCTCTCTATGCCCCGGTGACGAAGAACTCCACGTCGGGCCTTGCGTCAGGTTTATTAAGAGTTGCGGCGGCGGTGACGTCTTGCACGAACTCACGCCGGCGCTCCCGGCCCTTGTGTTCGATCACGCGTACGCGGCGAGCGGGCATGTTGCTGGGTTCCAGGCTGAGGATGCGTCCGTCACGCACCTGTATGTGGGAGCGGAACCAATCGGTGCGGAACATTCGTCCGGCGCAGTAGAAAGTGATGGAAGCCGCGATGGGCCCCTCGAATTCCTTTCCTGTGCAGGCCAGGAGGCGCTTGCCCATCGCCTGCGTCCAGGTCATGCCCCCAACGAGAGGATCGTTCAAGCGGCAACGCTCAAAGGGAACGGCATGGGTGAGTTTGCGTAGCTGCAGCAATTGCAGCAGAACAGAGCTCTTGGCCAGGTTGGTGACAATGACGTTGGCTTCCGAGGCTGAGACGCGCTCGAGCTTGATGTGCAGATCCGGCGACCATTCGCGCTCGAAGCCTTCGCGGGCAAGGGCTAGGCCTTTGTCGGTCGCCTCTACGTAACGCAAAGTTGCGCGGGCCAGAATCACACTGAACAGGCAAGTCACGACCGTTGCAATGAGCGGAATATAGCTGACAAGCGTCGTGAACGAGATACGGAACGAGTTGATCGCCTGCACGGGCATGCGGGAAAGTCTAGCGAGGGAGGGGTCGCGACCCTAGATGCGCATGGTGCTGCGCGGCGAGAACTCAGGGTTCAGGGCCTTTCGTAACGGTGAAAAGGCTTTCACCAGAGAGACACAGAGAAATAATGGAACAATCGTATGAGGTTTTTCTCTCTGGCGCTGTGAATGTGGGATGAGTTGGCTACTCGAGGACGCTGTCGTCGAGCTTCTTGCGTTCCCAGTCGGCGGCGGCCTGGACGAAGGCCAGGACCACGGGGTGGGGGTTCTTTTCCGTCGACGATAATTGCGGTTGGAAGAGTGTGGCGATGAAGAAGCGGTGGGTGGGAGACTCGATGGCGCGGATCTCGCCCTGCGAACCGCGGGCGACCACGGGAAATCCGGCCTCCATGGTGGCCCATTCAAACTCGGGGTTGACTTCAAAGTTGCAAAAGAATTCTTCGGTGACGATTTCTTTGTCTTTTCCGTAGAAGGATTGCAGGTAGGAGCCTGGGCGAAGACGAATCTCCGGCACTATGCCGGATAGCTTGGGAGCGTCGCCCTTGCGATCGGGAACGGCGCAGGCCACGGGATAGATCACGATGTTCTTCGATCCGGAATTATTTTCCGCGCTGTCGGCGTCGGCGATGCCGAGAACATTGCGGGCGAATTCAATGAGAGCGTACTGGAAGCCTGCGCAGGTGCCGAGAAAGGGCCAGTCACGGCGGCGGGCGAACTCGATTCCCTTGAGCATGCCGTCAAAACTCTTGAAAGGGCTGCCGGGCGCCGCCCAGAGGCCGTCAAAGCTCTCCAGAATTTTCTGGGCGCCAGGAGTGATAAGTGTAGGAGTCGGAATCCATTCGGATTCGACTTTCAACTCCAGTTTGTGGGCGGCGTGCTGCAGGGAGTCCGGAGTAGCGTGGTGGGAGCGGAATTCCGGATTGAAGTCGCCAAGGATTCCAATGCGAACGGCATTACTCACGGGAGCATTGTACTAGACGAACAGTTGGTTTCTGATACTCGGTCTAGATCAGGTGCGTGAGCGTTAAGAGGCCGTAGAGGCTGAGCAGGGTGAGCGCGGGACCGCCCCAGATCATGAGCGTGCACTTCCATCCCAGCGAGCGGGCGACCTCGCGCTGGCTGCGCCAGGAGATCAGAAAAGTGGAATTGTTCTTTCCCTTCGTCAGTACGACGGGAGGATGTGGGTCGAAGCCGTCGGTTGGGTCAGGAGCGTTCGCATTCGACGGGTGATTAGGGTTAAATTGCGGGCCGGAGACCGTTACTCCGGCCGCGGACCAGGCGGCGGGATTTGCAATGCCCGCTTTCATGAGGGCTGCGGCGACTTTTTGCTGCTGAGTCATGTCGCCCGCATTGGTTGGGCTGGGATCGGGCGAGAGGCGGACGACTCGGGCTGATGCCGCGGCCGTTGCCTGGTTGTAAATCGGATCGAAAGCTGGATCATGCTGGAGCCCGCCGTTCAGAGAGAGGCTGTTGACGCCTTTCGTCACAAGCGATATCGCGGTCTGTCCCACGGAAGTGCGGCTCAGGGAAAGAGATGCATTCCACACATTGGGCGACGCGGCTTCGTCATCTGGAATGGGCTGCGGGGCGAGTTCGAGACCCGGATTTTCGCCGAGCGTTCCGAGCACGAAGAGGGCATTTTTGGGCTTGATGCAGAACTCCTCGACTTTGATCTTGTTGGTGGTGCTGATGCCGTGGCGCGAGAGGATCATGCGCACATTCGGCGGAACTTCCTCTTTGGTGGTGAAGAAGGAGTCGCAGAACTCCTGCTGAAAGTCGCGATGCAGATCGAGATCGGCGCCGCGCGGGTCCACCATGACTTTGCCGGTGTTGTCGTCGAGAAAAAAGGGCACGTGCATGCACTCCGCGGCCACTTTCACCCATTGCTTGTTCTTGCCAGCCTGCTTCAACTCCCAGACGAACGTGCGGTGGTAGTAGCAAGGTTTCGCGGTGACCGGGGCAGTCAAAGTGTAAGGGCCCACGGCGAGACCGCTGAGCTCAACCATTCCGACTGAGGCGCTGCGAATTTTGGAAGCCGGCGTGTCGAGAATGAGGCGGCGCCGCTGCAAGAGGCGGAAGCCCTGGTAGAACAGGTAAATCCCCAGGCCAATTCCGATTACACACATAGCGATCGGCTGCGCGGGACTGTTGGAACGAGACAGCAGAGCGGCGATCATCACTTTGGAGAAAAGCACTGGTTTGATCCGGTGGGGTCTTAGTGGTAGGCACACCCCATGTCAAGGCTAGCGGAGGCGGTCGCAGCGGGCAGCAGAAAAGCTCTGGGCTCGCTTACGTTGGTAATTCCGGCTGCGAGTTTTGGCGCTGGCGTCTCAGAAAAAATAGGCGACGGTGCTCGTGCGCTTCTTCCTGGACGATCTCTGGATGAGATTCAGCGAGGGGCATGGAGAACGATAACAAATCGGTAAGAGTTCTCCCAACTGCGGGTTCGGGTCTTAGGTCATAAGTCGTAGGCGATAGGTGTTGGGAGTTTGGTTTCCTACGACCTGCGAGCTAACACCTGAAAGCGCAGTCGGTGACTTTCGTAATCGTCAGCAGACCCTTGCGGATTGCTGGCACCGGGGGTGGCTCCTAGAATCGAACGAGAGAGTAGTCTGCCCGAAGCCAACCTATGTCTGAGATGACAACACGCCCGGACCGATCCGAGATAACACGGAGGGTGGAGCGTGCCGAAAAACTTCTGCAAAAGGGCAAGGCTGCGGAAGCATTAGAAGAATATCTTCTGGTCCTGCGGGACGATCCAGAAAACGATAAAGTGCGGGAACTCTCGGCGGATCTGTGTTTGTCGCAGAGCCGGGGGCGAGATGCGGTGCGGTTGCTCGGCGAACTCTTTGAGCGCCAAGTGAATGCCGGGGATGCCACGCGGGCCAGCCTGACTTATAAGAAATTAGCGCGCCACGGCAGTCCGACCTGGGACCAGAAATTTCGCTTTGGACAGTTGCTGGAGGGTTCCAACAAGAAACTGGCAGTGGGTACATATGAATCGGCTCTGAGCGATCTGGCAAAACTGCCGGACAAGAAACAAGATGCATTGCAGGTATTGGCGCGGGTGGTGGCGCTGGAGCCGATTCAGGCAAATTTTCTGCGAGTGGCGGAGTTGTCCTCTGAGATTGGGGACAGCAAGGCAGCGGCGGAAGGCTTCAAGCGAGTTGCGCAGCTGACGGCGGAAGCGGGCGGTGATCCGGCGCAGTGGTATGAGCGGGCCTATCAAGAAGATTCGTCCGATGAAGAAATTGCGTTGGCCTACGGGAAGAGCCTGCTGGGGCAAGGACAGATTGGGGCTGCCATTTTTATTCTGGAACCGCAGGTGAACGCGGGCAAGACCTCGCCTGTCTTACGGGATATTTACGCCGAGGCCCTGCTGGCGGCGGGGCGTTATGCGGACGCGGAGCCGCTGGTATGGCAACTGTTTGAACAGAATCCGAACCGGATGTCGCAGGTGACGGCTCTGATTGGACAATTGGTGGATGCGGAGCAGGATGAGGCGGCGGTGTCGCTGGCGCGCAAGCTGGGACAGTTCCAGGCCAAGCGTGGCGAGCGGCGGCAATTTGTAACCGTGATGCAGGATATCGCGGCCACGCGCCGCGCATCGCCGGGAATGCTTGAGTTCCTGAGTGAATTGTTCAATGCCTCGAACCGCGAGGCCGATTACTGCCAGACGCTGTTGAAACTTTTCGATCTGTATTGCAGCACGAGCGAATTTGCCAAGGCGGCCGAGTGTCTGGACCGGGCGGCGGAAGTGGATCCGTATGAGGCCGGTCATACGAAGCGGCTGGAGCTGCTGAAGGGAAAGATTGACGAGAAGAAGTTCGATGCGATTGCTTCCCGATTCACTCCAGTAAGTAAAGCGGCGGCGGAGCCAGCGATGGAACACGCTGCAACACTAGGGGCTTCCACGCTGCAGGATCTGATGCTGCAGGCGGAGATTCTGGTGCAGTACGGCATGCGCAATAAAGCAGTGGAGCGTCTGCAAAGAATTCAGGAATTATTTCCGCGCGAGGAAGAGCGCAACGAAGATTTGCAGAGGCTGTATCTCTCCGCGGGAGTAACGCCGAGCTATGCCGGATCGGCCCCGCTGGTATCCGCGGCGCCGGTTGCAGCTTCGACGCCAGCGGCGGCGATTGCTCCGCCCGTGGTTGATCCAGCGGCGGAGATGCGCAACGTAACTCGGGTCGCGGAAATAACGCGCAAACTCTATCACCAGGCGACTGCGGCTGCGGTGTTGACTACGGCCGTGAACGAAATCGGCGGACACTGGGAAGTATCGCGATGTGTTGCGGCGATGCGCACGCCGGGTTCGGCGCCATCGGCGGTGCAGGAGTTCTGCGGCAAGGGAGCGAAGGCGGGTAGCAGCGCGGCCATCAAGGCAGTGATGTGCGCGCTGCAGGATTTGTCTTTAGCTTCATCTTCTTCTGGCGAGGCTGTCATCCTCGCCGATGCGCAGAAGGCGCCGGAGTTACAAGCGGTGCGGAGTGCGTTGGTGGAGTTGGGAACTTCTGCGGTGATGGCCTTTCCGCTGAGCAACGGCGAGGATTCGGTGGGAGTGCTGGCTTTATTGCACAACAAGCCGCGAGCGTGGCCGCAGACGGACGCGGTGGTACTAAAGACGCTGGCGGATCAGATGGTAATCGCGCTGAACAATGCGGGCCTGCGGCGTCTGGTAAAAAATCTTTCGGTTACGGACGAAAAATCTGGATTGCTGAAGCGGAGTTCCTATCTGGACTTGCTGCTGGCGGAGAGCAAGCGAGCGGCGCAGAATGCGTCCCCGCTTTCGGTGCTGCTTTTGCAATTTGGGCGAAGCGCAGCGTTGCTCAAGGAATATGGCGAAGCTGCGATTGAAAGTGTGATGGAGAAGATCGGGCAACAGTTCGCCGCCAACATCCGCACGAATGATCTGGCGTTCCGCTACGATACGACGACCATTGCTCTGATCCTCGGGGACACGGCGGAAAAGGAAGCGCTGCTGGCGGTCGAAAAACTTCGGAAAGTGATCGCGGAAGTGCGGCTGCCAAGCAAGGATGACTCCAAGAAGGGCCAGGCGCTTGAGTTTTCCGCAGGTCTGGCCGAGGCCGTGGTGCGGGAGAGCTACGATCCGGTGGACATTGTGACCGAAGTGATCAACCGTGCCGAATTCGCGTTAGCCGCTTCATTGGGCCAGGGGCCGGGGAAGGTTGTGGCCTTGGGGGCAGCGCTCGCGGCCGGGGCCGTCGCGTAAGAAGAGTCGATTTATTTCACGAATTTACAGCTACTCCGGAATTCGAATGCTCCCATCCTCTGCGATCGGGAATGCTGGATTCCAAGCGACCTCCCAAAGAAATCCGTCAGGGTCGGCGAAATATCCCGAATAGCCACCCCAGAAGGCCTCCTGAGCGGGCTTAACAACCGTTGCGCCCGCGGGCACAGCTTCTTTGAGCACCGAGTCCACTTCTGCACGATTGCGCGCGTTATAAGCAAGCGATATTCCGTTGAAACCGTGGCCATCGGGAGAGACATTTGCATCTTTGGCAAGTTCGTGTCGCGGGTAGAGGGCGAGAGCTATCCCTCCGGCCTGGAAGAATACGATGCCTTCTGCCTTGGCCATGGAGCGGCGCCATCCGAGGCGTTCGTAGAATTCTCTACTGCGTTTTATATCCGCAACTCCGAGCGTGATGATGCTGACGCGCTGTTCCATGGAACTCCTCTTCGGTCGGAGAGGGTATCACAATATCGACCAGTCGTACCCGAGCAAATGGCTCCCATGATGAAATGAGTTCGTCTCGGCTCTCGATGGTCAAATCTCCCCACGCGCTGCTACACTAACCAGTTTGATTATCACTTTTGATCCGCTCTGGGGCTGGGGTCTGTAAGGGAATTCTGTAAGAAAATCATGTTGAAACCTGGAGATATCGCGATTGTCAGTGGGGCGCGCACGCCCTTTGGCCGCTATTGCGGCAAGTTAAAGGACTTCACCGCGCAGGAGTTGGGCGCGGTTGCGGCTAAGGGAGCGATCGAGCGGTCGGGGATCGATGCCAAGGAATTTGATCATGCGGTGTTTGGCAACGCGCAACAAACTTCCGGTGATGCTCTGTATGGGGCGCGGCACGTGGGATTGCGGGCGGGGTTGCCCATTGAGACTCCGGCCTTGACGGTGAACCGGCTGTGCGGAAGCGGAATGCAGGCGATTGTTTCCGCCGCTCAGATGATCATGGTCGACGAGGCGAAGATTGTGCTGGCGGGCGGAATGGAGGCGATGTCACAGGCTCCGTTTACGATTCGCGGGCGTGACGGATTTACGCTGGCCCCGGGCGGCAAGATGGAAGATTCGCTGATGGTGGCGTTGCTCGATAGTTATTGCGGCCTGTACATGGCGAACACGGCGGAGTTATACGGAGAGCAACAGGGCATCACGCGGCAGGCGCAGGATGAGTTCGCGCTGCGCTCGCAGCAGGAAGCCGATGCGGCCTATAAAGAAGGACGGATTCAGGAAGAGCTGGTTCCGGTTGCATTGCGGAATGCGAAGGGCGAGGCTACGGGAGAATTGCTGACCGAAGATGATCACCGGCGTCCGCAGACTACGATGGAAGGGCTGGCCAAGCTGAAGGCGGCGTTCGGAAAAAACGGGACGGTCACGGCCGGGAACGCGAGCGGAATTGTGGATGGCGGCGCAGCGGTGGTCGTGATGTCGCTGGAAGAAGTTCGCAAGCGGAATATGGAACCGCTGGGGCGAATTGTAAGCTGGGGCGTTGCGGGAGTTGAGCCGCAGTTGATGGGACGCGGTCCGGTGCCGGCGACGAAGGTGGCGCTGCAGAAGGCTGGACTCTCTTTGGACTACATCGACTTGATTGAAGTGAATGAAGCTTTCGCGGCGCAATATCTGGCGGTGGAAAAAGAGCTGGGGCTTGATCGCGAGAAGGTGAATGTGAATGGCGGAGCGATTGCGTTGGGGCATCCGCTGGGGGCGACCGGGACGCGGCTGGTGATTACGCTGCTGTACGAGTTGCGGCGGCGAAAGAAGAAGTATGGGCTGGCTACGGCTTGTATTGGCGGCGGGCAGGGGATTGCGATGATTGTGGAGAGCATGAATTAACTTCTTTGCCACCGATTCCCGTAGGTTTCGGCTCAGAGACTAGACGGCGGCTCAGTTCCGCATGATTTGGAACCGGATGAAGTGGCGATACAAGGCTCTCGCAATCTCGTTTGTTGCGAATGCAATGGTTGCAGCTTCCATACCTGTACTTGCGTTCTTCAGCGCGTGGTTGTTGATCCCCGGAGCCTCGGTAGCATTTTGGCTCTGCAATTCGCTCGACCCGGGCTGCAAGGCCTGGTACGAGAATGCGGCCTGGATTGTCGGTTGGTTTCTGAACGTTATCTTTTGTTGGGTGGCGATTTGGGCTGTAGGGCTGCTGCGCATGAAGCGGCAAATGTGAATGGCCGGACAAATTGCGCTTGAGCCATCGTATTTCCGGTGCCTCTGTGGTGAATTGACTTTGATCCGGGTGAATCCGCGTTAATCCGCGGCGAAGGAATTCCTAAATGGCTATCCAAAAAGTTGGGGTACTCGGTTGTGGGCTAATGGGGTCCGGCATTGCGCAGGTATGCGCTACGGCTGGATTCGATGTAACTGTGCTCGAGGTCGAGCAGAAGTTTCTCGACAGGGGATTTGCTGGGATTGAGAAATCTCTGGCGAAGTTTGCCGAGCGGCCGGTGGAGAAGGGCGGGATCACGGCTCAACAGAAGGATGCGATCCGGGCGCGGCTCAAGGGGGCAACCAGCAAGGCGGATCTGGCCGATTGCGACATTATTATTGAGGCCATCATTGAGAACGTGGAAGAGAAGAAGAAGATGTATGCGTCGATTGATGGCGTAGTGAAGAAAGAGGCGATTTTTGCGTCGAATACTTCTTCGATTTCAGTGACGGAGCTTTTGACCGCGGTGAAGCGGCCGGAGCGTTTTATCGGGCTGCATTTTTTTAATCCGGTGCCGCTGATGAAGCTGGTGGAGGTGGTGCGCACGATCGCCACGGCCGACGATGTTTACGAGACGGCTTACGAGTTCGGGAAAAAGCTGGGCAAGGTTCCGGTGCGGACGTCGGATAAGACGGGATTCATCGTCAATCGGCTGCTGGTGCCGTATTTGCTCGACGCGATCCGGGCGTACGAGGAGGGCGTCGGGTCGATCGAAGACATTGATAACGCCATGAAGCTCGGGTGCGGGTATCCCATGGGACCGTTTACGCTGCTGGATTTTGTGGGGCTCGATACCACTTATTACATTACGCATGTGATGTATGACGAGTTCAAGGAGCGGCGGTTTGCTTCGCCCCCGCTGCTGAAGCGGCTGGTGATGGCCGGATGGTACGGGAAGAAGACGGGTAAAGGGTTTTACGATTATTCGGACCCGAATCAGCCGAAGGCGAATAAACTGTAGTATCGAAATCCTGAGATTGAAGCGCCATGTTTAAACGCAGAAAAACCGATCGGATGCCGGACGAAGGCAGCCCCCAGGACGTCGACATCTATCGACGGGCTTGGCATAGCTACGTGGCGCGACGGAATCTGGTGGTAGTGCTCTTTCTTAGTTTTATCTTTCTGGGCTTCATGATTGGGAAGCTCAAGCTGGGAGAACCCGCTGATTTCGCCATTTTAATGGGCTGGATCGCGGTGTACCTGGCGGGCGGGTGGTGGTTGACGGAGTGGAAGTGTCCGCGGTGCGGAAAAGTATTCGGGCACCGGATTTGGACGCAGCGCTGCATCAGTTGCGATCTAAGCAAGGATGACATTGCGGCGGTGGTGCGGGCGAAGTGAAGTGATCGCCACCGATTTCGCAGATCTAAGATCTTTCACCACAGAGACACAGAGGCACAGAGAAAAAATCCTCAACGATTTTCTGTTTTTTGCTTTCTCGGTGTCCTTGGGCCTCCGCGCTTAGAGCCGATTTGATCGTCATTCATTTATGACAGGTTTGATTTTATGAATTTTGAAAACATACTTCTGGAAAAGAAAAACGCGATTGCCTATGTCACCGTGAACCGGCCGAAGGTGCTGAACGCGTTGAATATGGTCACCATGGAGGAGCTGCGCGCGGCGTTTCATGACATCAAGAATGACGCGTCGATCCGCGTGGTTATCTTCACAGGGGCGGGTGAGAAGGCATTCATCGCGGGCGCGGATATTGCCGAACTGGCCAGGCACGATGCGGTTAGCGGAAAGGAATACACGCACCGCGGACAGAATGTTCTCAATCTGATCGAAAGCCTAGGCAAGCCGGTGATTGCATGCATCAACGGATTTGCCTTGGGCGGCGGCTGCGAGATTGCGATGGCTTGCACCATGCGCCTGGCGAGCGAGAACGCGAAGCTGGGGCAGCCCGAGGTAAAGCTGGGGATTATTCCGGGCTATGGTGGGACGCAGCGGCTACCGCGGCTCGTCGGCAAGGGCATCGCGATGCAGATGGTGCTGGCGGGAGAGATGATCACGGCGCAGGAAGCGCACCGCATTGGATTGGTGAACGAAGTTACTGTGGCGGCTGAGTTGATTCCCCGAGCGGAAGCAATTGCGGCGAAGATTATCGCCAATGCGCCGCTGGCCGTGCAGTATGCGATGGAGGCCGTGAACAAGGGCATGGAGATGACTTTGGCCGAGGGGTTGTATCTGGAGGCGGTGTTGTTCGGCGTGGCCTGCGCAACCGAAGATAAGAAGGAAGGGACTACGGCTTTTTTGGAGAAGCGGGCTGCGCAGTTCAAAGGGAAGTAATTCTGGCCACGGATTTTCACGGATCAAGAGCAAACTCACCACAGAGGCACTGAGTCACGGAGAAAAAAAGCACAAAGGATTTTGTTGCGCAGGCACTCCCTGAGCCGGAGGTCCGTGCACTTGAGGGGACACTGAGTGCATCTTGCAAGCGCTTCGCTATCGTCGTTTCACGATTTAACGCGTTCATCACGGAGAGGCTGCTGCTGAGTGCCATCGATGGACTGGTCCGCTCCGGAGCGAAAAGAAGCGACGTCCATCTGGTGCGCGTGCCGGGAGCGTTTGAGATTCCGTTGGCGGCCCGCAAGCTCGCGGAGACCGGGAAGTATAACGCGATCATTTGTCTCGGATGTTTGCTGCGAGGGGACACGGCGCACTATGACGTGATTGTGAACGAAGTGACGCGCGGGATTGGGCAGTCGGCGCAGGAGACAGGTGTGCCGCATGCTTTCGGAGTGCTTACCTGCGAGACTTTGGAGCAGGCCATTGATCGCGCGGGACTGAAGATGGGCAACAAAGGTTTTGAGGCGGCGCTCGCGGCGGTGGAGATGGCGTCGCTGAAGGAAGTTATCAGCCATCAGGTGTCAGCTGTCAGCAAGAAGCAGGTTCCTCCCTACGCTCGGAATGACAAACCTAATGAACGGAATGACAAATTTAAAAAGCGGAATGACCAACTTGAAAAGCTACATGAAAAACCAAAGAAACGGCGTGACGACAGTTCAGCTCGAAGTGTGAAGACCAAGCGCAAATAATCCCTCCTGTTACAGTAAACTGACAACTAGCAACTGGAAACCGGCAAATTCTCTATGGGGACACGTCGTAAATCGCGCGAACTGGTGCTGCAGATGCTGTTTCAGGCGGATATGGGCAAGCAGACAGTGGATCACGTGCGGCAGACGTTCTGGGCGGAACATGCCGGGACCAGTGCGGATATACGCGGGTTTGCGGACGATCTGTTTCGTGTAGCAACCGACCGCGGTGCTGAGATCGACAAGTTGATCGAGCGGCACGCGGAGCACTGGCGCATGGAGCGCATGGCGGCGGTCGATCGCAATCTGCTGCGCGCGGGAGTTGCTGAGTTTCTGGCTTATCCGGAGACGCCGCGCGCCGTAGTCATTAATGAATCGCTCGAGATCGCGAGAAAATTTTCCAGTCTGGAATCGGTGCAGTTCGTCAACGGCGTGCTCGATAGCGTGGCGAAGGAACTGCAGAAGCCGGCGTAGGAATTTTGTAGTTTTGCAATTGGGTAATATTGCAATTTCGCCTCCCAACCTGTTTGTGCATTTGATTTTCCAACCGCACAACGACCCGCACTCCCAATCACTCAATTTTCAATCCCTACGGCTTGACCGCCACCAGGTTCAGCGCGCATGAGTAGGACGAGTAGCAGAAGTTGTTAGAAGAGTCGGTTAGTTGCAGGAACTGAACGTCCATTTGGTCGAGGGCCAGCAGCGTGTTTAATTCGTGCAATAACCCATCGCTGCCGGCGACGTAAAGCAACGTTCCGTCGATGGTCATGTCTGCAGCCAGGGGAACCGCATTTCCGTTGAGTGGGATCGCGCTTGTGGTCTGGGTGCTGAAGTTGTAGACCAGGACGCCCTGGTCACTGGTGACGATGTAGGCCTTGGTGGCGTCAGGGGAGAGAAAAAAACTGAGTGGGTGGAAGGTTCCCCTTTGCAGATCGATGTGGGTGGGTGTAAAGGTTGTCGGCGAAACAATCGTTGCGAGCGCGATCTGCTGTAGTGGGCAAAGACTCGTAGTCGGCGTCAGGGTGAGCGGAGTGGTGGATGTAGTTGCGATCACGTCAATGCCGGTGTTGTCGACGCCCAGGAGAATATCGAGGCCTTCGGACTGCAGTGGAGTAGGAAAAATCGCGTTGCCCATGGGAACATTGCCGGGGGGGACCATCTTCAGAAAAATTGGTGTAGCGGGCAATCCTGTGATCGACAAACCTGCCGGCGAGTTGTCGCAAGTGTTGCGGATCGAGACGTTGGAACCTGCTAGTCCGCCAGCGATGAAGGCAAAGGCTCCAGTAGAAGAAAATGCGATGGCATCGGCAGGCGCGGTGAGGGGATAGCTTTGCAGTGCCTGCAGCGGCGAGTAGACATATAGAGTGTTGCCCGCATCGCCCAGGATGAAGGCCTTCGAGTTATCCGGCGAAAATGCGACAGTAGTTGCGTTGTTGATGTTCAGGAAGGTAGACGCCGACGAGGAAGCGGTATTGACGACGTAGACCTGGTTGGGAGTCGAGATGGTGTCGGAGAATACGGCGAGGTTTCCGTTCGGGGAAACGGCGAGGACTTTGCCGGTTACCAGGCCGAGGGGCGTGGCCGCCGCAGGCAGGAATGTAAAAGGACTGGTCGAGGCAGATCCGATGTTGGCAATCGTGATGAGGAACGAACCATACTGGCTGCCGACGTAGGCCTTGTCTCCGGCTGGATCAAACATCAGCGAATTGGGGGGCGTGGGCATTGAACTCGGCGTGCCTGCTACATTCGTGGCGGTCGAGACGTCATAGAGCGCGACGGAACAAACAGAGTTGCTATAGCAATCCTGGCTGGTTGCCAGAACACTGGCCGCCGTAGTGGCTCCGCTCACCAATCCGGAAATGGCCGTGACCGGAAAAATCGGTTGGGGGAAATAGAGCGCCGGCAGGCTCGGGGGAACATTCTGCGGGTTCAGTGGGAAGCCTACATTGCAAGTGGGTGGTGTACACGACGCTGTAATCGCCGCGGCCCCTGGCTGGGTGGTGGAAATGGTGCAGCTTGACCCTGCGGTGCATCCGGCGGTGACGCTGCCAGCCGTGGCGGCAGCGGGCGCGGTCGATGTCCAAGTCAACGGGGGCTTCGGAACGACGCATCCCTGGACGTCGACCGCCGTCGCGGTAATGGTCTCCGATGTACCTTTGTTTGCAACGAAGCTGGTCGTGCCGATATTTTGCGAACCGTTCGTGCCCAGTTGCAGCGAGATGCACTGGACCGGGCAGGTTTCGGCAACATAAGGTTGGCTTGCCACTCCTGAAGCCGATGCGATGACCTGGGTTTCGCCCGGGACGTTCGATACTACGTTTGCCTGGTTGGTGGGAACGTTTACGGAAGTCGAGTTGCCAGTGGTTACGATCGGAGTAATCGTAACCACGTTCAGATTGGTTTGGCTCCAGGTGAAAGGTCCGACGGTGGCGGTGATATCGACGCCGTTGCTGTAGGCTGTGGCCTGCAAGGTCTGAACCTGGTTTTGCGAAACACACTGGTTGGTGGGGTTGAAGGCGATCTTGCACTCGGCCGGAAGTTCCGTCTGACTAGGGCAAGCAGGGGGTGGGGGATTGACGGGCGGAACGACGCTGACTGCAATTGCATCGATGGGCGGGTGCACGAATACAACAGTGGGCGGACTGGTGGCCCCCAAAGCCGAGGCGGTGATCTCAGCTTGGCCAATACCGGCCGGCGTGCAGACGCTATAGTAGGGGGCGTTCCAGCTACCGGCGCAGGCGGCACCGCTGGGAGAAATGTCAACCACCCCGGGATTGCTCGAGGTGAAAGTGAAAGTCGGCGAGATGGCAGCGTTGGTCCCGTTTTGAGCACTGGCAGTGAATACCATCGTGCTTCCGGCCTGCATGGAGGCACTGGTGGTCGGGGTCAGGGTAATTTTGGCGGGAAAGGGATTCGAGCCGGGTGGCTTGTGTCCTCCACATGCTGGCAGGAGTAAGAATAAAAAGATTGTGACGGCGACAAACGCGTACCGAACCCAATGCAACCTTCCCATGCACCCTCGTGTGGCGCGCCCTGACATCCGCCGGGCGGAGCCGCTTATTTCGGATAATAAAATTGAATGGAAAACTTGTGTAGTGTAGAGGCTGGAAGCAGATTCAGCAAGCCGACGAGGGATGCTTCCTCGCGATCTGGCCTCGTTTTCAGTGGGATGCAAAAACATGAGTTGACGATGTTTCGCCGGAGTTGCTATAGTAGTGTGGTTCCGCGAGTTAATCCAAGCTTGCTGTAGGCTGTAAGTCCTGCGGAGTATTGTGTGGATTTGTGGCTGAGCTTTTGAGAAATGCGTTTTCGGCTTGCGTCTGAGTTCGAAAACTTTCCTCGCTGAAATGTTCCTGCGCTGCCTTTCGCCCTCGGGCGTCCGCTACGACTGAATCACTCGTGCCGGTAGTCTGCGAGAGGATATGCAGGAAAGAGCTGGCGATACGGAGTACCCCCGTTAGCTTAGGCCGGGTGCCACCGTCGACAGCGCAAATCTAGAACGGGAACCCAGAATCTCTTTCCGCGATTTGATGCGCGGCGAGAAGCATGGCTGGCCACTTGAGCCCGCCAGCCCCGGATCGTGAGGTTAGAGACCGGGAAAGCGGATGACGCTGTGCGCTGCCCGCCTGCGAGGGCAAACTGCGGTGCGCGACGTTGCTGAGTGATAAGGAGCGGCAAAGAGTGCCTACTTTTAATCAATTGGTGGCGAAGGGCCGCAAGCGGCCACGGTATAAGACGGCGAGTCCGGCGCTGCAGGGATGCCCCCAGAAGCGTGGCGTTTGCACGCGCGTGTATACGCAGACGCCGAAGAAGCCTAACTCAGCGCTGCGAAAAGTGGCGCGCGTGCGACTGACCAATGGGATTGAGGTTACGACCTACATTCCCGGAGTTGGCCACAACCTGCAGGAGCACTCCATTGTGCTGATCCGCGGTGGCCGCGTGAAGGATCTGCCGGGGGTGCGTTATCACGTGATTCGCGGCACGCTGGATGCGGTGGGGGTTGCGAACCGCCAGCAGGGACGTTCGAAGTACGGCGCCAAGCGCGCGAAGAAGGGTTAAGAGGAGCTGAACCGGAATGCCTCGTAAAGGACATACAGCAAAGCGGACCGTGCCAGCCGATGCCGTATATGGCTCGAATCTGGTGACGAAGTTCATCAACTCGATGATGTGGCAGGGCAAGCGCTCGACCGCCGAGGGCATTTTCTACGAGGCTCTCATCAAGGTGCAGGAAAAAGGCGGCGACGAAGCTTTGAAGCTATTCACGAAAGCCGTCGAGAACGCGAAGCCGTTGCTGGAAGTGAAAACCCGCCGAGTGGGTGGCGCCAACTATCAGGTGCCCGTGGAAGTGAATGCGGACCGGCGCACGTCGCTCGCGATCCGTTGGCTGCTGACTTACGCACGCGGCCGCGCCGAACGAGGCATGGTCGACAAGTTGAGCAATGAATTGCTGGATGCTGCGGCTGGAAAAGGCGCGGCCATCAAGAAAAAAGAAGATGTTCACCGCATGGCCGAAGCCAATAAGGCTTTCGCGCACTACCGGTGGTAGGAAGAAATGCATAGGTCCTTCGCGGCAAAGAGCGCCGCGCAGGATAACAAGAGATAATTCGGAGCCCAGAAAGAGTTCATTGTCGTGCCCAGAACAGTCCCATTAGAACGCTGCAGGAACATCGGCATCATGGCCCACATCGATGCCGGTAAGACCACTACGACGGAGCGCATCCTGTTTTATACGGGAAAGACGCACCGCATCGGAGAGGTGCACGAAGGCACTGCGACCATGGACTGGATGGAGCAGGAGCAGGAGCGCGGCATTACGATCACGTCCGCGGCCACAACCTGCACTTGGCGCGACATTCGCATCAACATTATTGATACGCCCGGCCACGTGGATTTCACGGCGGAAGTGGAGCGCTCGCTGCGCGTGCTCGACGGCGCGGTTGCTGTGTTTGACGCGGTACACGGAGTGCAGCCGCAGTCGGAAAAAGTCTGGCGGCAGGCTGACAAGTACGGCGTGCCGAGGATTTGCTTCATTAATAAGATCGACAAGATGGGTGCGGATTTTGAGCATGCGGTCGATACCATCCGCAAGCGGCTGAGTGCGAAGCCTGTCGCGATTCAGATTCCTATCGGGCAGGAAGATAAATTCAAGGGCGTGATCGATCTGATCAACATGAAGGCGATCGTGTGGAAAGACGACACGATGGGCGCTGAGTATGAGACGGAAGAAATTCCCGCCGATCTGAAAAAGAAAGCGGAAGCGTTCCATGCGCAGCTGGTCGAGAGCATTGCCGAGAACGACGACGAAATCCTGCACAAGTTCCTGGAAGGCGAAGAGATTACCGCCGATGAACTGCGTGGGTCGCTGCGCAAGTCGACGATTGCGCTGAAGGTGTTTCCGGTCGTGGTGGGAACAGCGTTCAAGAATAAGGGCGTACAGCCGCTGCTCGATGCGGTGGTGGACTATCTGCCATCGCCGCTTGATGTGCCCGAAACGCATGGCATCAATCCCGAAAATGGGGAGAAGATTTTCCGTCACGCGGATGACAAGGAGCCGTTTTCGGCGCTCGCGTTCAAAATCATGGCCGATCCGTTTGTCGGCCAGCTGACATTTATCCGCGTCTACTCGGGCCAGCTCAAGACCGGGGATTCGGTACTGAACACGAGCCGCCGAAGGACCGAGCGCATCGGACGTCTGCTCAAGATGCACGCGAACAAGCGCGAGGAAATCAGCGAAATTCTGGCGGGCGACATTTGCGCCGCCGTTGGCTTGAAGGGCGTGAGCACCGGCGACACCATCTGCGATGAGAAGCATCCCATCGCTCTTGAGTCGATTACGTTTGCGGTTCCGGTAATTTCTGTTGCGGTTGAGCCGAAGACGAAGGCCGATCAGGAGAAAATGGGCATGGCGCTCGGGCGCCTCGCCCAGGAAGATCCAACCTTTAAAGTTCACACTGATCCCGACAGCGGACAAACGATCATCAGCGGCATGGGCGAGTTGCATCTGGAAATCATCGTCGACCGCATGATGCGTGAGTACAAGGTCGAGGCCAATGTCGGCAAGCCGCAGGTGGCGTATCGCGAGACCATTCGCAAGCACTCCGAAGCGGAAGGCAAGTACATTCGCCAGACTGGCGGACGCGGCCAATACGGACACGCGAAGATCAAGCTGGACCCACAACCGCCGGGGACGGGATACGAATTCGTTAACGACATCGTTGGCGGTTCCGTGCCGAAGGAATTCATCAAGCCGATCGATCAGGGAATTCAGGAAGCGCTCGAAGGCGGAGTGCTTGCTGGTTACCCGATGGTCGATGTGAAGGCTACGCTGTATGACGGCAGCTATCACGACGTCGACTCCAACGAAATGGCGTTCAAGATTGCGGGATCGATGGCGTTCAAGGAAGCTGCGCGCAAGGCTTCGCCGGTGCTGCTGGAACCGGTGATGGCCGTCGAAGTGGTGACACCGGAGGATTACGCCGGTGTGATCATGGGCGACCTCAGTTCACGTCGCGGACGCATTGAAGGCATGGAGCACCGCGCGGGATCGCAGGTGATCAAGGCGATCGTTCCGCTGGCGGAAATGTTTGGCTACGCGACTCACATGCGTTCGTCGACGCAGGGCCGCGCCGAGTACTCGATGCACTTTGCGCGCTATGAGGAGGCTCCGCGATCGGTGGCGGAGGAAATCATTGCGAAGGTGCAGGGGACTACGAAGTAGAACCGCGCTCAGGGAGCGACGCTGTAAAGAAGTTGCAGAGATCCTTCGGCGACAAAGAACGTCGCCTCAGGATGACAAGCTGAAGGGTGACCGTTAAGGGTTGAGGAACGAATATGGCGAAAGAGAAATTTGATCGAACGAAGCCGCACTGCAACGTAGGGACGATTGGTCACATTGACCATGGCAAGACGACGTTGACGGCGGCGATCACGAAGGTGTTGCAGAAGCATAATCCGAAGATCGTGTTCCGGTCGTTTGACTCGATCGATAACGCGCCGGAAGAGAAGGCGCGCGGGATCACGATTGCGACGGCGCACGTGGAGTATGAGACGGCGAACCGGCACTACGCGCACGTGGATTGCCCGGGGCACGCCGACTACATCAAGAACATGATCACGGGCGCGGCGCAGATGGATGGCGCGATTCTGGTGGTGGCGGCGACGGATGGTCCGATGCCGCAGACGCGCGAGCACGTGCTGTTGGCGCGGCAGGTAGGCGTGCCTTACATCGTCGTCGCGCTGAACAAGTGCGACGCGGTGGATGATCCGGAACTGCTGGACCTGGTTGAGCTCGAAGTACGCGAGCTGCTGAAGAGCTACAAGTTTCCGGGCGACGATGTGCCGGTGATCCGGCTGTCGGCACTGGGCGCGCTGAATGGCGAAGAGAAGTGGGAGAAGCAGATTGACGCGCTGATGGAGGCGGTGGACAAGAGCGTGCCGCAGCCGGCGCGCGAGTTGGACAAGCCGTTCCTGATGCCGATTGAAGATATTTTTTCGATTCAGGGACGCGGCACAGTGGTTACGGGCCGTATCGAGCGCGGCAAGGTGAAGGTAGGCGAGGAAGTAGAAATCGTGGGCTTCCGCGACACGCGCAAGACGGTGGTGACGGGCGTGGAAATGTTCAAGAAGCAGTTGGACGAAGGTATGGCGGGCGACAACGCGGGCCTGCTGCTGCGCGGCATTGCGAAGGAAGATGTGGAGCGCGGCATGGTGCTGGCCAAGCCGGGATCGATCACGCCGCACACCAAGTTCAAGGCGGAAGTCTACATCCTGACGAAGGAAGAAGGTGGACGGCATACACCGTTCTTCAAGGGATACCGTCCGCAGTTTTACTTGCGCACGACGGACGTGACGGGCGTGGCGGAACTTCCGCCGGGCACGGAGATGGTGATGCCGGGCGACAACGTGAGTCTGGTGATCGAGCTGATCACACCGGTGGCAATGGAGAAGGGCTTGCGCTTCGCCATTCGCGAAGGCGGACACACGGTGGGCGCCGGAACCATTGCGGAGATTGTGCAGTAAGGAAGCGCGCCGAACGCGCGAGTTAGCATTCTTGTAAAACCGCGAGAATGATCGCGCGGCGCGCCTAGGTCCTTTGCGAGACAAAAAGCGTCTCGCTCAGGATGACAACTTAATAAAGCGGCTTGCAGCTTGCCGCCAGTTCTTTCCTTCCGGAGACGCCGGGAGGGGCAAAGAGAGTGAAACGTGATTGGAAAAGAAAGAATTCGCATCCGGTTGAAGGCTTACGACTATCGCATCCTGGATCAGTCGACCGGCGAGATTGTGGAGACGGCGCGCCGCACCGGAGCCCAGATCGCCGGACCGATTCCGCTGCCCACGATGAAGAATAAATACTGCGTGCTGCGTTCGCCACACGTGGACAAGAAGTCGCGAGAGGAGTTCGAAATCCGCACGCATAAGCGTTTGCTTGACATTCTCGAGCCAACGCAGCAGACGGTGGACGCGCTGATGAAGCTCGATCTGCCGGCGGGCGTGGATGTGGAGATCAAGGCATTCGGAAAAGAACATAAATAGTTTCTGGCTTCTGGCTGCTAGCTTTTGCCTGCAGCCCGAGCTCTCAGCCAATAGCCGTCGTGGACGAGCCAAGCTGAGTGGAGATAGAGATGGCGATAAGAGTTACAGGCATTCTGGGCAAGAAGGTCGGCATGACGCAGCTGTTTGACTCGAAGGGCGACGTTCGCCCAGTCACAGTGCTGCAGGCTGGTCCTTGCGTGGTGACGCAGCACAAGCTGGCAGTGAAGGATGGATACGAAGCGGCCCAGATCGGTCTGGTGGAATTCGTGAAAGAATCCCGCTTGACCAAACCAGCGCGCGGACACCTGGCGAAGAATAACCTTCCGCCAGTGAAGTTCATGCGCGAAGTGCCACTCGAGAGCGATGGCGACGGCGAAGGAGCAGTGAAAGTCGGCGACCGGGTGCTGGTCGAGATTTTCGAAGGCGAAAAGTTTGTCGACATCGTGGGAGTCAGCAAGGGAAAAGGTTTTCAAGGTGTGGTGAAACGGCATCATTTCGGTGGCGGCCCCAAATCGCACGGATCGATGTTCCAGATTACGGGATCGATTGGCTCGTCGGCGTTTCCTTCGCGCGTGTTCAAGGGGATGCGCATGTCGGGACACATGGGCCACGGGCGCGTGACGCAGCGCAACCTGAGAGTTTTGGGTGTGGACAAGGATGAGAATCTGCTGGTGGTGGAAGGCAGTGTGCCAGGGCCGCAGGGCGGGTACATCGTGATCACCAAGGCGAAGAAGCCACCCAGAGAGCGCCGCGGATTTGCGGGTTCGGCCACGGTCGATCCGCTGAAGGCGGCGAAGAGAGCAGCGAAGAAGGCATAACCCAGTGGCCAGTGGTTAGTGGCCAGTGGTCAGAGCGAAAGCAATATGGCATCCATTGATATATACGACTTGAGCGGCGCCAAGGTGGGGACGTTCGATCTCGCCGATGAGATTTTCGGCGCGGTCAACGAGGACTTGCTCTGGGAAGCGGTGAAGCATTACCGCGCCGGGCAGCACCGCGGCACGCATGCGACCAAGGCCCGCTGGCAGGTTTCCGGTTCGGGCAAGAAGCTGTGGAAGCAGAAGGGCACGGGGCGGGCGCGTATCGGCTCGATCCGGTCGCCACTGTGGCGACATGGCGGCACGGTGCACGGTCCGGTTCCGCGCTCCTATGACTACGCCTTTCCTCGCAAGAAACTTTTGGGCGCGTTGCGCTCGGCCCTGGCTTCGAAGTTTGCGGACGGCAAGTTGACGGTGGTGAACGCGTTCGACGTAAAGGAACCGAAGACCAAGGAATTCCGGGCGGCACTGGAAGCGTTGAAGGTGGAATCGACGGTGCTGATTGTGGAAGCGCCGAACGCGGCGAATCGCAACCTGGAGTTGAGCGCGCGCAATATCGAAGGGCTCGAACTCATTTCGGGCAACGAGGTTCATCCTTATCATCTGCTGCGCTATGATCGCGTGATTTTTTCTCATCCCGCGATCGAGAAGTTGCAGCTCACGTTGAAAGATACTTTGCCCAAGCGGCAGCGCAAGGCGGCGAAAGAAGAAGACGAAGGCGCGAAGAAGGCGTCGGCTTCTCCGCGGAAACGCGTGCGGCATGAAAAAGCGGCGGAGGTGGCCTGATGAAATCCGCATACCAGATCATTCGCCGTCCGGTGATCACCGAAAAAGGTTTGGCGATCAAGGAAAACCAGAACACGCTGGTTTTCCAGGTGGCTCCGGGAGCGACGAAGACGGAAGTGAAGCAGGCGGTGCAGACGATTTTCAAGGTTAAGGTTCTTTCCGTCCGCACGGCGATGTATCCCGGGAAAGAGCGGCGGCGCGGGAAGTTTGCCGGCTACCGTCCGGATTGGAAGAAGGCTTATGTGCGGCTGCGGGCGGGCGAGAAGATGCCGGAGTACGCGCAGAATTTGTAAGGCAGCAAAAAGCAGGTTCCTCCGGGTCGCTTCGCGAACCGTCGGAATGACAAAGTTTCGAGATTTGAGCTAAGAGCTGATTATGCCAATCAAGACATACCGACCGACGACGCAAACGTTGCGCTACCGCACGACGATCGTCAACGACGACATCACGACGCGGAATCCGCACAAGCCGCTGATCGAGCCCAAGCCGCGGACGGGTGGACGCCGCAACTCCGGCGACATGACGATGCGGTTCATCGGTGGCGGGCATAAGCGCAAGCTGCGCATCATTGATTTCAAGCGCGACAAGACTGGGATTCCGGCGACTGTGGTCAGCATTGAATACGATCCCAACCGTTCCCCGCGCATTGCCCTGCTGGCGTATGCCGATGGGGAGAAGCGGTACATCCTTCAGCCGGAAGGGCTGAAAGTCGGGCAGAAGGTAGTGAGCGGGCCGGACGCGGATATTCTTGTGGGCAACGCGCTGCCTTTGCGGAATATTCCTCCCGGTACGCAGATCCACAATTTGGAATTGAAGCCTGGGAAGGGCGGCCAAATGGTGCGCTCGGCGGGCGGAGCGGCGCAGTTGGTCGCCAAGGAAGAAGAGTACGCTCTGGTCAAATTGCCTTCGGGGGAGACGCGCAAGATTTCACAGGACTGCATGGCGACGATCGGACAGGTGGGCAATCTCGATCACGAGAACGTCACCATCGGCAAGGCGGGGCGCTCGCGCTGGCTGGGAAAGCGCCCTCACAACCGTGGTGTTTCGATGAATCCGGTGGACCACCCGCACGGTGGTGGTGAGGGTAAGACTTCGGGTGGACGGCATCCGGTGACGCCGTGGGGCCAACCGACGCGTGGTTACAAGACGCGCAACAACAAGCGGACGGATAAGTTCATTGTGAACCGGCGGACTAAGTAGAGGCTGAGAATTTATGGCACGTTCAACGAAAAAAGGCGCGTTTGTGGATGCCTTCCTGATGTCCAGGGTCGAAGGCATGAATTCGCGCAACGAGAAAAAAGTTTTGCGCACGTGGTCGCGGCGTTCCACCGTGGTTCCGGAGATGGTGGGTCACACCATTGCGGTGCACAACGGAAAGAAGTTTATTCCGGTATACGTCACCGAGAACATGGTGGGACACAAGCTGGGCGAGTTCAGTTTCACGCGCAACTTCAAAGGCCACTCGATGCGGGCGGCGACGGAAGTGGCGGCGAAGCCGGCGGGTATCCCGGGCGGTCCGGGAGCGATTACTCCGGCGGCGGCGCCGGCGGCGCCGAAGGCATAAGGGGAGACGCGAATGGAATTCCGAGCGGAAATGCGTTACTTGCGAGTCTCGCCGCAGAAGGCGCGCCTGGTGCTGGAATTGATCAAGGGGCGCAAGGTGGAAGAGGCGCGCAACACGCTGCTGTTCACCAAGAAGCGCGTGGCGGCGCATGTGGGCAAGCTGTTGCAGTCGGCGCTGGATAACGCGAACTTTCTCAGTGCCGAGAAGAATCTGGATATCGAGCTCGATAACTTGTACGTGAAGAGCGCGATTGCCAACGATGGGCCGCGCATGAAGCGTATCCGCCCGGCACCGCAGGGGCGGGCGTTCCGGTATCAGCGGCGCATTTCGCATATCACGTTGGTGCTAGCGGAGCGCGGCCATGGCGCAGCGCATGTTTCCGGGGAGACGCGGGCTGCTGGCGCTGCGGCTCCGGCGAAGCGGCGGGCTCCAGTCGCAAAGAAAGCGGCGGGCAAGACCGGCAAGAAAAAGTTGGCTGCGAAGTAACTGAACATCAGGTTCCTCACCCGCGCTTGGCGTGTGTTCGGAATGACAAAAGGTTAGGGTTGGGTTAGGAGAAGCAATGGGACAAAAAGTCCATCCGTATGGTTTTCGCCTCGGCTACACCAAGCCGTGGAAGTCGCGCTGGTTTGTGGAGCGGGACTACGACAAGTTGCTGCTCGAAGACGTCAAGCTGAAGAACGAGCTAAAAGAGAAGCTCAAGTCGGCGGGCGTGAGCTCGATTGAGATCGAGCGGCCGGGCAACAAGCTGCGCATCATTATCAAGACGGCGCGTCCCGGAATCATCATTGGACGCAAGGGCGCGGAAATCGACAAGCTGAAGGCCGATCTACAGAAGCGCACGTCGCGTGAAATGTTTGTCGACATCCAGGAAGTGCACAAGCCGGAACTGGATGCACAGCTGGTCTCGGAGGCGATCGCGCTGCAACTGGAAAAGCGTGTCGGATTCCGGCGCGCCATGCGCAAGGCGGTGGATTCGGCGCTGCGCTTTGGCTGCAAGGGCATCAAGGTTCGGGTAAGTGGACGGTTGAACGGCAATGAAATCGCGCGCTCGGAATGGTACCTGCAGGGACGTTTGCCGCTGCACACGCTGCGCGCGGATATCGAGTATGGATTTTCCGAAGCCAGGACCACTTACGGTGTGATCGGCGTGAAGTGCTGGGTATACAAGGGCGAGATTTTGCCGACCAAGAAGAAGGATCAGCAGCAGGGCGTGGGCGCGTTCTAGATAAGAGCTATCAGCCACCAGCTCTCAGCCGTCAGTAAAGGCAGAGCGGATTTGGCTGAAGGCTGAAGGCTGAGAGCTGAGAGCTGAGAGCTTATTTATGTTGATGCCAAAGAAAGTAAAGTACCGCAAGCAGCAGCGCGGGCGCATGACCGGCAAGGCGTGGCGCGGAAGCACGCTGGCGTTCGGTGACTTCGGACTGAAGGTGCTGGAGCCTGGCTGGATCACCGACCGGCAGATCGAAGCCAGCCGCGTGGCCATGACGCGCTTTGTGAAGCGCGGCGGAAAAATCTGGATCCGGGTTTTTCCGGATAAGCCCGTGACCAAGAAGCCGGCTGAGACCCGTATGGGTAAAGGCAAGGGCGCGCCCGATCACTGGGTCGCGGTGGTTCGCCCGGGGAAGATCCTGTTCGAGATGGAAGGGGTCACGATCACGGACGCGACTGAGGCGATGCGACTGGCCTCGCACAAACTGCCGCTGCGCACGACTTTGGTCAAGCGCGAAACGGCGCACTAGAAACTGGAAACTGATTATGAAATCCGACAAGATTCGCAACTTAACTGACGACGAACTGCAGCACCAGGGGCGAGACCTCGCGGACCAGCTGTTCAAGCTGAAGTTTCAGCTGAACATGGGACAAACCGAAAGTCTGAAGAAGATTCGCGGGCTGCGCAAGGACATTGCGCGCGTCAAGACGATTCAGGGCGAGCGCACGCGCACTGCTGCGACGGAGAAACGATAATGGCGGAAACCGCAAAGGCGACACCGCAGGCCGAGCACGTTCAGGGCCGGCGCAAGGAAGTGGTGGGAGAAGTGGTTGCGAACCGGATGCAGAAGACGATCGTGGTCAAGGTGACGCGCAAGAAGGCGCATCCCTTCTACGGCCGCGTGGTGGCGCGCAACAAAAAGTTTTATGCGCATGACGAAAAAAACGAAGCGCATGTGGGCGACGTGGTGCGGATTGAAGAGACGCGTCCGCTCTCCAAACTGAAGCGCTGGAAGCTGAAAGACATTGTGCGGAAGGCGGCGCTGGTTCCGGAAATCGCGGTTGAGCTCGAGAGCAAGTAGGCGCATCGGGCATCGAGGGAGATGGAAGACATGGCTGTGATGATGAGAAGCATGCTGGAGGTCGCCGATAATTCCGGCGCCCGCAAGCTGCAGATGATTCTGCCGCTGGGCGGTTCGACCGGGCTGAATGCCGGCCTGGGCGACATAATCACCGCCGCCGTGAAGGAAGCGGCTCCGGACGGCCAGGTGCAGAAGGGCAAAGTGGTGAAGGCGGTGATCGTGCGGACGCGCAAGGAACACCGGAGGCGCGACGGCACCTATATCCGCTTCGATCAGAATGCGGCGGTGCTAATCAATGATGCAGGCGAGCCGGTAGGGACCCGCGTCTTTGGTCCGGTAGCGCGCGAGCTTCGCGAGAAGAAGTTTTTGAAGATTGTCTCGCTGGCGCCGGAAGTGATCTAGCGGCGAGTACCTGGCACCGAGTGCCGGGAAGGAATTTAGGAACTGAGAATGAGAACTGTAAGCACAGTACAAAAACAAGTGGATATCCGCCGTAATGACAATGTGAAGGTCATCACGGGGCGGGATAAGGGCAAGGAAGGGCGCGTGCTACGCGTGTTTCCTAACGATAACAAGCTTCTGGTCGAGCACGTGATGATGGTGAAGAAGCACGTGCGGCCGAATCCGCAGCGCAATATTAAGGGCGGCATCGCAGAGCAAGAAAGCCGGATTGCGCTTTCCAACGTGCAACTGGTTTGCCCGACCTGTGGTCCGGTACGGATTGGTCACGAAGTGCGCGGCGATCGAAAAGTCCGGGTATGCAAAAAGTGCGGAACTACGCTCGATAAGTAGCGGCAAAATTGCATCATCTATTCTTACGAACCGGTAACCACTCCGAAACCGTGAGAGGAAGTTGAAAAGCGAAAATGGCGAAAGAAAAAGAGAAGAAGGCATCGAGGGATTCGGCGCAGGAGCAGAAAGCTCCGGCACAGGCGCATCACAGCGCCAAGGAGCGTCCGCGGCTGCGCTCGAAGTTTGAGAAGGAAGTGGCGCCGGCCTTGTTGAAGGAGCTGGAACTGAAAAATGCCATGGCGGTTCCGCGCCTGAACAAGATCGTCGTCAACATGGGCATGGGCGAGGCCACGCAGAACTCGAAGATTCTTGATCCGGCGGTGAATGAATTGGGCCAGATCACGGGCCAGAAGCCGATTGTCACTAAAGCCAAGAAGTCGATTGCGGCGTTTAAGGTGCGCGAAGGACAGGCCATCGGAACCATGGTGACTCTGCGCGGCGATCGCATGTACGAATTTCTTGACCGGCTGGTGAACATCGTTCTGCCGCGAGTGCGCGACTTCAAGGGAGTGTCGACGAAGTCGTTCGATGGCCGCGGCAACTACACAATCGGTTTGCATGACCAGTTGATCTTTCCGGAGATTTCCTACGAGAAGGTAGACAAGATGAAGGGTATGAACGTCACCATCGTGACGACGGCGGCGAATGATAATCAGGCGCGCACGCTCTTGAAGCATTTGGGCATGCCGTTTCGAACGCAGTAAGCAGGATTTCAGATTTTAGGTTTGCGACACAGATTCTCTAAGGAATGCATGACTACAGCAAAACGAGTTAAAGACGCGAAGATCGAAAAGAAGTTTGAGCTGGCGCGCGACAAGAAAGAGAAGAGGCCAAAGTTCTCCACGCGCCGGCACAACCGTTGCAAGCTGTGCGGTCGTCCGCGCGCTTACTTGCGCAAGTTTGGAGTATGCCGTCTATGCTTCCGCGGGCTAGCGTTGCGCGGGGAGATCCCCGGAGTTTCGAAGTCGTCGTGGTAGAAGCGTCGATTGTGTGACGCGGGAGATCCTTCGCGAGGCAAAAGACGTCTCGCTCAGGATGACAGTTGTACGGATGTGAGAGGTAAAGCGAGCTGCCGCAGGTTCTCCGCAAAACGCGGAGCGAACGGGTGGCTAGAGGAGAAGCAAACGATGAGGTTGACCGATCCGGTCGCAGATATGCTGACGAGGGTGCGGAACGCGCTGCAGGCGCGGCACCAGAAGGTAGACATTCCGGCCTCCCGGCTGAAGCTCGAGATTGCCCGCATTTTGAAAGAAGAGGGCTACGTCTCGAATTTCAAAGCCACAGAGGAAGAAGGTCACAAGGTCATCCGGATTTATTTGAAATACGGCGCGCACAACGAGGCCGCGATTTCAAAGGCGGAGCGCGTGTCGCGCCCCGGTTGCCGCGTCTACGTGCGCCGCAGCGAGATCCCGCGAGTGCTGGGCGGGATGGGGATCAACATTCTCACGACCCCGCGCGGAGTGATGACCGGACGCCAGGCGCGCAAGGAAGGCGTAGGCGGCGAATTGTTGTGCGAGATTTGGTAAAGCAGCCTCTAGCTACTAGCTTCTGGCTACTAGCTAAAGGCGCGGATTTGATGGAATCGAACAAGCTAGAAGCCAGGAGCTAGAAGCTTAAGAGCGGATCTTATGTCACGAATTGGAAAAAAGCCGATCCCGATCCCCAAAGGGGTGACGGTCAAGATTGAAGGCAACACTGTGCTGGTGCAGGGGCCCAAGGGCAAGCTGGACACGGCTCTGCCCGAGGGCATCAAGGTTGAGCAGAAGGATGGGCACATTGTTGCCCTGCGCGAGAACGATTCGCAGGCGGCGGTGCACGGACTGGCGCGCGCCTTGGTCAACAATGCGGTAGAGGGCGTCACCAAAGGCTGGACGCGTGAACTGGAAATCGTCGGCATTGGCTATCGTGCCGAGATGAAGGGCAAGGGGATGATCGTATTTAACCTGGGCTATTCCCATCCCATCGAATATCCGTTGCCGACTGGAGTGGACGCAACCGTCGATCCCAAGCAAACCAAGATCGCGCTGACCGGAATTGACCGGCAGCAGGTAGGACAGGTTGCGGCTGAGATGCGGTCGCTGCGTCCGCCCGATCCGTATAAGAACAAGGGAGTGCGGTACGTCGGCGAGAGGTTGAAGAAGAAGGTTGGCAAGACCGGAGCGAAGTGATCGCGTTTGACGGGCGTCTGAGCCCGTCGCGATCATCCTGAACGAAGTGAAGGATCTCAGAGTAGCTGGTGAGGGTTACGCGCAATGCTTACGAGAATCTCAAAGAATCAAAAACGAGGGCACGTCCACGAGCGCATCCGCAAGAAGATGCAGGGCACGGCGGAGCGCCCGCGGTTGAATGTGTACCGTTCGCTGAATCACATCTATGTGCAGGTGATCGATGATCTGCACGGGGCCACGCTGGTTTCGGCAAGTTCAGCCGAAGGCAAGAAGGAAGACCGGCGTACGGGTGGCAATGTAGCGGCCGCAAAGACCGTGGGCAAGGTGATTGCCGAGCGCGCCAAGGCCAAAGGGGTGACCAAGGTGGTGTTTGACCGCGGCGGCTACATCTATCACGGACGCGTAAAAGCGCTGGCGGATGCGGCGCGCGAGGCGGGATTGCAGTTTTAAAAGCAGCTCTCAGCTGTCAGCTTTCAGCCGATCCGCTGAGGCGACAGTTTTGGAGCTGAAAGCTGAAAGCTGAAAGCTGGGTTCAAAGAATGCCAACTGTAATTAAGAAGCTCGATGCGAATTCGTTTCAACTAAAAGACCAGGTCGTCGCCATCAACCGCGTCACCAAAGTGGTGAAGGGCGGCAAGAACCTTTCGTTCGCCGCTCTGGTGGTGGTGGGGGATCCCTCGGCCGCAGTAGTGGGTCACGGTTCGGGCAAGGCCAAGGAAGTTCCGCAAGCGATTCGCAAGGCGATTGAGTCAGCGAAAAAGAATTTGATCAAGGTGAATCTGACGCAGACCAGCATCCCGCATCTGGTCTTGGGACGCTATGGCGCGGGCAAGGTTCTGCTGAAGCCTGCCCCGGAAGGCACGGGCGTGATTGCGGGTGGCGCGGTGCGCGCGGTAATGACTTCGGCAGGGGTGCAGAACGTGCTGACCAAGTCGATTGGCACGACGAATCCGCACAACGTGATCAAGGCAACGTTCGCCGCGCTGCGAGCCCTGAAGAGCCGCGAGAGCGTGGCGGCCATGCGCGGCAAGTCGATGCAAGAGATTTAGGTGAAGAAGGATCAGCGATGACGGCAAAGAAAGCGACAACGGGCAGCGGAAAGATTCACCTGAAGTGGGTGCGTTCCGCGATTTGCACTCCAGTGAAGCACAAGCTGGTGGTGAAGGGGCTGGGATTCACCCGCTTGAACCAGGTGATCGAGCGCCCGGACAATGCGGCGATTCGGGGCATGGTGGCCAAGATTCCGCATCTGGTTGAGATTGTGCAGGAGTAGGTCTTGGGTGATAGGTCTTAGGCGCTAGGTTTTCCTATGACCTACGACCTGAAGCCAAGTCGAGAGAGAATCATGAATTTATCCAATATTCGAGCACCGAAGAATGCGGCGGAGAAGCGCAAACGCGTGGGGCGCGGTATGGGCTCCGGCATGGGCAAAACGTCTACTCGTGGACATAAAGGCCAGCGATCCCGCACCGGTATGCGGCTGATCCGCGGCTTTGAAGGCGGCCAGATGCCGCTGCATCGCCGGATGCCGAAGCGCGGCTTCACCAACATCTTCCGCAAGGAATTCAACATCGTTAGCCTGGAGCGGCTGGTCGCGCTGGGCGCGGATTTGCATGCTTCGCCCATTACACCCGACGTGTTGCGTAAAGCCGGCGTGATCAAGACGAAGCATCCGATAAAAGTTCTCGGCGATGGCGAACTCACGGTGGCCATCACGGTACACGCGCACAAGTTTTCTAAATCAGCGCAGGAAAAGATCACCAAAGCGGGCGGCAAGGTTGAGGTCTTGCAGTAATGTTTGAGAAGCTGGCGAACATCTTCCGTATTCCCGACCTGCGCAAGCGGGTTCTGTTCACGCTGGCCATGCTCGCGGTTTACCGGCTGGGCGGACATCTTCCTACGCCGGGCGTGAACTTCCTTAAGCTGGAAGATGCGTTCAGCCACAATGCGGGATCGCTGCTGGGTTTTGTGGATCTGTTTTCGGGCGGCAATCTGCGCCGCATGACCATTTTTGCTCTGGGCATCATGCCGTACATCACGGCATCGATCATCCTGCAGCTTTTGACCGTGGTCTATGAGCCGCTGGCCAAGCTGCAAAAAGAGGGCGAACTGGGGCGTAAGAAGATTACCCAGTGGACGCGCTATATCACCGTGATTCTCAGCGCGGTGCAGTCGTTCGGAATCGCCATCGGCCTGGAGAAAGCTGGAGACTTCGTGCTGCATCCCGGTCCTGGGTTCATCCTGATGACGATGCTGACCCTTACTACGGGTAGCGCCTTCATCATGTGGCTCGGCGAACAGATCACCGACCGCGGCATCGGAAATGGGATGTCGCTGCTGATCTTTGCCGGCATTGTGGTCGGCCTGCCGCGCGGTGTGCAGGATCTTCTGGAAAAGGCCAGGAACGGAACCTGGGGAGCGATTACGCCGGTGCTGATGGCCGGCTTGGTCGTGTTCATGATCGCGGTGGTGGCGTTTATTGTGTACGTCGAACGCTGCGAACGGCGCATCCCGGTGCAATATGCCAAGCGCGTGGTAGGGCGGAAAGTGATGGGCGGGCAGTCTACCCACCTTCCCTTGCGCGTCAACGCGGGCGGCGTCATGCCCGTGATCTTCGCATCTTCGATTCTTACTTTGCCGCAGACCGTCGGCTATGGTTTACGCAATAGCCGCTACATTGGCGACTTGATGCGCATGCTGGGGTGGGGCGAGCCGCTCTACACGGTGCTCTATGCCGTGGGCATCATTTTCTTCGCGTACTTTTACGTGTCGATCGTGTTCAATCCCAGCGAAGTGGCCGACAATATGCGGAAGTATGGCGGCTTTATTCCGGGTATTCGTCCCGGCAAACGTACCGCCGATTACATCAATGAAGTTCTCACGCGCATCACGCTGGTGGGAGCTCTTTATCTGATCATCATCTCGTTCATTCCCGAGTGGATGATTACCGGTATTCACTTGAACCATTTACCGGTTTGGCTGGGAGGCTCGCTATTTGAGCGGCTTCCAGTCTGGGTGACGAATGGATTAGGAGTGAATTTTTATTTTGGTGGAACTTCGCTGCTGATCGTGGTGGGCGTGGCCATGGATACTGTGACGCAGATCGAGGCGCAGCTCATCATGCGGCATTACGACGGATTCACGCCGCGTAGCGGACGCATTCGCGGCCGCCGCAACTGGTCGTAGGGAACGGGTCGTAGGTGATGGGTCTTGGGTATTTGGTTTGGCTAGGACCAAAGACCTGAGACCGCAAGTACTGCCAGTAGCCGCGGTGTAGAGAGACAGTTTTGGGGTTGCTGCACCTGGACCGCCTTGTGGGAGGTTCTGGGAACACTGTTCGGGAGGCTTTGGCCAACTCGATGGCGCAGGAAACCTCACGAGACGTAGGTCCGGTGGTATTGCTTGGCCCGCCGGGCGCCGGAAAGGGTACCCAGGCCAAGCGGATTATGGAGCGGTACTTGGTACCGCAGGTCTCTACGGGAGACATTCTGCGGTACAACGTGGCACAGGGTACGGCACTCGGGCAAGCAGCCAAGGCGGTGATGGCTCGAGGGGAGCTGGTGTCTGACGATCTGGTTTGCGAGATGGTCCGGCAGAGGCTGATTCAGCCGGATTGTAAACACGGTTATATTCTGGACGGTTTTCCGCGAACCGCTGCGCAGGCCGGATGGCTTGATGCTTTGCTGGATGACAAGCTCTTTGACAACTCGTTGTCTAGCCGGGCTTGGCCAATTGTGATCCGCTTGAACGTGGATTATAATCAGTTGTTGCTCCGGATTACTGGACGCCGTTCTTGTCCCGCCTGTGGACGGATCTACAACGTCCACTTCCAGCCGCCCCGAGTCGATGAACTTTGCGACTGTGACGGGTCGAAGCTGGTAACCCGCAATGACGATCGGTTGGAAGTGATTCAGCCCCGTTTGGCGGCTTATCAGGAGCAGACTCGTCCTGTGGCCGACTACTATGAGCGGACGGGAAGGTTGATCTCGGTGAATGGGGATCAGCCGATGGACGAAGTCACGAAACAGATCTTCCGGATCCTTGAGGATCGTGACGCGTAGCGCTTTCTTGATGAAGCATGGCAATTGTTTGCAAATCGGCGTCGGAGATTGAGCGGATGCGGCAAAGCGGCCACATCGTGCGCCAGGTGCTGGATCATGTGCGTTCCATCGTGGCACCCGGTCTGAGCACCATGGATTTAGAGCGATCCGCCGAGAAGAAGATTGCAGAACTCGGGGCCAAACCGGCATTCAAGGGATACTATGATTATCCCTGTGTCTTGTGCACTTCGGTGAATGAAGAGATTGTGCACGGCATTCCGTCGGAAAAACGGATGTTGAAGGAAGGCGATATTGTTTCGATTGATTGCGGAGTGGTGCTGGACGGGTATTATGGCGATGCTGCGATCACGGTTCCGGTGAGCGACACGGTGACGCCTGAGCTGCGCAAGCTTATGACCGTGACGGAAGAGTCGCTCTACCGGGGCATTGATCAAGCCGTGATTGGCCATACCGTTGGTGATGTGGGAGCGGCGGTGCAGGAACATGTGGAGGCCGCGGGTTTTAGTGTAGTCCGGGAATTTGTGGGGCACGGGATTGGGACGCACTTGCACGAGGAACCGCAAGTGCCCAATTATGGAGCGCGGGGTCACGGTGCTAAGTTGCGCGAAGGAATGGTCATTGCGATCGAGCCGATGGTGAATTTTGGGAAGCCCGAAACGCGCGTGCTGGGCGACAAGTGGACTGCTGTGACAGCGGACGGCAGTTTCAGCGCCCACTTCGAACACTGCGTCGCGGTGACGAAAGACGGGCCGATGATTTTGACGAAGTAGGAAGGCGGTTCTCAGTTCTCGGTTCTCAGTTCTCAGTGGGGAGCCGGGTGCTTTTTGACTGAGAACTGGCAACTGAGAACTGAAATTAATGAGCAAAGAAGACGCGATTGAAGTGATGGCCGTGGTCCTGGAGCCGCTGCCAAACGCCATGTTCAAGGTGGAACTGGAGAACAAGCACCAAGTGCTGGCGCACGTGTCCGGAAAAATGAGGAAGAATTTTATTCGTATCCTGCCGGGCGATAAGGTTGCGGTGGAGCTTTCACCCTACGATCTGAATCGCGGCCGAATTGTTTATCGCTACAAATAGAGAACTGGGAACTGAGAAATTGTTATGAAAGTACGAGCATCGGTAAAGAAAATCTGTGACAAGTGCAAGGTCATTCACCGCAAGGGTGTGGTGCGGGTGATCTGCGTCAACACGAAACATAAACAGCGCCAGGGCTAAAAGTAGGCTCGGCCTAGGGATCAAGGATTAACTATGGCACGTATCGCAGGCGTTGATTTACCGCGCCAGAAGCACATCAACATCGCGCTGACGTATATCTACGGCATAGGGCATCCGCGCGCCGGAGCCATTCTTGATGAGGCGAAAGTCGACCCCATGAAGAAGGTTCAGGACCTCAGCGAAGAAGAAGTGAACCGCATCCGCACCGTAATTGAGCAGCAGGGGATGGTGGAAGGCGATCTGCGCAAGGAAGTTTCGATGAACATCAAGCGGCTCATCGAAATTGGCTCCTATCGCGGCTTCCGCCACCGCCGGAACTTGCCGGTTCGCGGACAGCGCACGCACACCAATGCGCGCACCCGTAAAGGCCCGCGTAAGGGAACAGTATCGACCAAGAAGAAGGCGACGGCAAAAACGTAAAAACAGGTCTCAGTTCTCAGGTCTCGGTTGTCAGTTAAAACCGGGACTGCTGAGAACTGGGAGCTGAGAACTGAGAACCGATTTCATGGCGAAACCAGCAGCAGCGGGCGGCACAGCCGCACCGGATAAAAAAGGCAAGAAGAAGACGTTCAAGAAAAAAGAGCGCAAGCACGTTCCGCATGGATTGTGCTATGTGCAGGCGTCCTTCAACAACACCATCGTGACCATCACCGATATGAACGGCAACGTTCTGTCGTGGAAGAGTTCAGGATCGCTGGGCTTCCGGGGATCACGCAAAGGTACGCCGTTCGCCGCGCAGCAGGCGGCTTCGAATGCGGCCAACATGGCGCGCGACCACGGTGTGCGCAGCGTGGATGTTCGCGTCAGCGGGCCCGGTTCCGGCCGTGAGTCGGCAGTGCGAGCGCTGGCGTCTTCCGGGATTGAAGTGCGTTCCATCCGCGACGTGACGCCCATCCCGCACAACGGATGCCGTCCGCCGAAAAGACGTAGAGTGTAAGCGGCGGTTCTCAGTTCCTAGTTCTCAGTTCTCAGTAAGAGCGAGAGCCGAAGGATTTGGGTTTAACTGAGAACCGACAGCTGAGAACTGAACGGGACGAAGGGTGAAGCCAAACCTGTAAACCGGTCATCTAAAAGGAGAATAACTTGGCCCGTTATACCGATGCAGTATGCCGTCTATGCCGCCGCGAGGGCATGAAGCTGTTCCTCAAAGGCGCAAAGTGTTTTAGCGATAAGTGCCCTATCGAGAAGCGCAACTTCGCTCCCGGACAACATGGGAAGGACCGCAAGGCCAAGATTGTTGGCTACGGCCTGCAGTTGCGCGAGAAGCAGAAAGCCAAGCGCATCTATTTCACGCTGGAAGGCCAGTTCCGTAACTATTTCGAGAAGGCTGCACGCACCCGGGGCGTAACCGGTGAGTTGCTCTTGCAGCAGCTCGAGCGGCGCCTGGACAACGTGGTCTTTCGTTTGGGCTTTGCGCAGTCGCGGCGCCAGGCGCGACAGTTGGTGCGCCACGGACACGTAGCGGTCAACAATCGCAAGGTCAACATTCCTTCTTATGAAGTGAGTGCGGGCGAAGAGATCTCGATCCGAGAGAACAGCAAGAAGCTCACCGTGCTGGAACTGGCTAAAGAATTTGCCAGCCACGGGACGCTGCCCAACTGGCTGGAAGTCAATCGCGACAATTACACAGCAAAAGTGCTCTCGTTGCCGAAGCGCGAAGATATTCAGCTACCCGTGAATGAGCAGCTGATCGTTGAACTTTACAGTAAGTAGGGCAAGGTCAGATTTAGCGGTCCACATTTCGAGCCAGATCAGCCTGTGCTGGCGTTTGACCTGAGTCCGGACCGATTCAGGGAGCCAGAACTGAGCCAAACGGCCGAAGGAGAAACAAATGCTTTGGAAAGGTTTTCAAAAACCGAAACGTCTCGCAGTCGATACTTCCACCCTCACCGACAAATACGGAATTTTCTGGGCGCAGCCCTTTGAGCGCGGCTTCGGCACCACCGTGGGCAATGCCCTGCGGCGCGTGCTGCTCAGCTCGATCGAAGGCGCGGCCGTAACCGCGGTGAAGATGGAAGGCGTGCTGCACGAATTCCAGTCGATTCCCGGTGTGGTGGAAGACGCGACCGACATCATCCTCAACCTGAAGCAGATTCCATTCAAGCTCAGCGGCGACGCTCCGAAAGCAATCTATCTGCGCGCCGATCAGCCGGGCGTGGTGACCAGTGGAATGATCGAGGCCGACGGCGACGTGGAAGTGCTCGACAAAGATGTTTACATCGCGACCGTCAGCGAAGGCGGAAAGCTCGACATGGAAATGCGGCTGAAGCGCGGCCGCGGTTACACCTCCGCCGATAAAAACTTCGATGAGGATCTCGGCATCGGATTTATTCCGATCGATTCCGTGCACTCGCCGGTGCGCAAGTGTAATTACACGGTGGAAGCCGCGCGTCTCGGCCAGATTACTGATTACGACAAGCTGACGCTCGAAGTGTGGACCAACGGCTCGATTACTCCTGCCGATGCCATCGGTTTGTCGGCCAAGCTGATGAAGGATCATATGAACATCTTCATCAACTTTGAGGAAGAAATCGAAACCGGTACGTCGTCGTCGGACGACCGCAAGCCCGAGATTCACAACGAAAATCTGAACCGCTCCGTCGAAGAGCTCGAACTCTCTGTGCGCAGCTACAACTGCCTGAAGAATGCAAATATCCAGACCATCGGAGAGCTGGTGCAGAAGACGGAATCGGAGATGCTCAAGACCAAGAACTTCGGCCGCAAGTCGCTGAACGAAATCAAGGAGATCCTTTCCACGATGGGTCTCAGCCTGGGCATGAAGATCGACGAGCACGGAAACGCCGTGCCCGGTCCAACATCAAACCTAGTTCTGCCGGCATCGGCTTACGGTCCGGACGACCAACTGTAGGAACAAGTGGTCAGTGGCTAGTGGTCAGTGGTCAGAAAAGACAAAACAAAGACCGGCTAGCCGCTGACTTTAATATCAAGATACTGGCCACCGACCACTGGCCACTGACCAGTGAGGTTCAACATGCGTCACAAAGTTGCAGGCTACAAACTCGGACGGAACACATCGCACCGGCGGTCGCTGCTGCGCAATCTGGTCACGTCGGTGATCGTGGAGGAACGAGTCGAAACTACTGTTCCCAAGGCCAAGGCCGCCAAGCCTCTGGTCGAGAAGATGATCACTCTCGGCAAGCGCGGCGATCTGGCGTCGCGCCGCCTGGCCGCAGCATATCTAATGACCGATGCCGCGGTAGTGAAGCTGTTCGATACCATCGGTCCGCGCTTTGGGGACCGCAACGGTGGGTACCTGCGTATCGTCCGCACCGGTTGGAACAAAGGTGATGGCGCGGACAAGGCCTTCCTCGAAATGCTAGGCAGCGAGAAGGTGTTGGACGAAAAACGCGAGAAGCGCGCCGAAGCCCGCGCTAAGAAAGCCGCCGAAACCAGGAAGGCCATGGAAGAGGCGGAGGCGCAAGCGGCGCATGACGGTGGCATAGAGCCGGTGAAGGAAGAAGAAGACAAGAAAGAGTAGCACTTGACGAAATCCTGACTAGGCGCGGCTTTGGCCGCGCCTTTTCTTTTGTGGGAAGGCTGACCTTTGCCGCGGCAGTACATGTCCTCTTGCGTCTCCCGCCGGTAATCTTGCGGTAAGTTGCCATCCAGATAAAATTCCTCTCAGGATGGGGTTCACTCGCACACAGATCGGCATTGCTGTCGGCGTTGGAGCGTTGATGGTGTTTGGATTTCTTGGCTACATCTGGTGGCTGAGCAATCAGGGACCCGTGCTGGCGCGGTCCGAGGACCATGATCCGCTCACTGGCCTGCCGGTCAGCATCCGTATGAATCCGCTACGCGATCGCACCATCGAGCACAGCGCCAACAAGTTTCTGCACGAATTACGAGACGGCCACTGCGACCAGTTGCTCTCCGAGTGGGAGCACGACTACCGCAAGAAGTACGCCCACTTCATATGTGATTCGGAGGCGCAGCATCCGCTGCTTTCCTGGGAACTGGCGGAGTGGGAAAGCGCACCACCCCTGACTATCCTTCACTACCGCGGTAAGCGCCTGAACCATGCAGGCCAACCCGGTACGTATCAGGAACTGTTCACGGTTACGACCGAGAATAAAGATGGGGAGTGGGTGGTAACGAAGTACGACGCGATGTACTGAGCGTCAAGCCTTGGTTAATGGTCGTTAGCACCAAAAACTCTGCGCCTCCATGTCCCTGCGTGTTCGTGATAAAAACTAGCAATGCCCTCGCCCGCACAGCGTGAGCCCTCCGCTGCACGAAATATCTATGCCTTCGGCCTCACGTCTTTCCTGAACGACACTGCCACGGAGATGGCGTACTGGGTGTTACCGGCATTTCTGGCGTCGCTGGGGGCGGGGCCGGCGCAGCTGGGATTGATCGAAGGCGTGGCCGAGAGCGTGGCCTCGTTTGCCAAACTCTTCTCCGGATATCTTACCGACCACATCCATCGCCGCAAGCCGGTCGTGGTGGCGGGATACTTTGTCGCAAACTTAGTCAAGCCGCTGCTGGCGATCGTCAACGCCTGGCCGCAGATTCTGCTGATTCGATTTACGGATCGTCTCGCCAAGGGCGTGCGTGGAGCGCCGCGCGATGTGATGGTCGCTGAGTCGGTGCCCAAGAATCGGCTGGGCTCAGCTTATGGCCTGATCCAGTCGATGGACTCTGCCGGGGCGATTGCCGGGCCTTTGGCCGCGCTGGTGGTGCTTTCGCGATTTGGAATTCGCAGCGTGTTCTGGGCAGCTGCAATCCCCGGAGCATTCTGCGTGCTGGTCGCGCTGCTCGGGATTCGCGAAACGAGCCGCGCCGTGCGCGGCGGACAGACGGGGGCGGCTGTCCCCACGCCGAATGAGCACCAGCCGAGTGCGTCCCTGTCTGAGGGGGAAGGGATCACGTTGCCAATGTCTTTCTACTTCGTTCTCGCCGCCGTAACACTTTTCTCTCTCGGCAACTCGAGCGATATGTTTCTTGTTTTGCGAGCACAGAGTGCTGGGATCCGCGTGGTACTCGCGCCCTTGCTGGGATTGATTTTCAACATTACCTACACGTTGGCATCATGGCCGGCGGGGTGGTTCAGCGATCATGTATCGCGCCGTCTGGTCGGGTCAATCGGCTACGTGATTTTTGCTGCAGTCTATTTTGTTTTTGGGCGAGCCCCCTCGACGCTGGCGATATGGATTGCGATGGCGGTGTATGGCTTCTACTACGCGCTCACACAGCCGGTGCTGAAGGCCCTTGTGGTGGAGACGGTCGGCGAGCGGGTACGTGGTCGTGCGCTGGGTGTTTATTTTTTTGCGACCAGCGTTGCGACTTTGGCGGCGAGTTTGATCACAGGTGAACTGTGGAAGCACTACGGCGCTGGGATCCCGTTTTATTTCTCGGCGGCGATGGCGGTACTTGCCGCGTTGCTCCTGCAGGGCATCAGTGCTCCTCCACGACTGTGAGACCTTGCTCAAGAACTGGGAGCTGTGTTCTTTCCGAAACTCTTCAGCCAGAAGAAGAGAAGCAACTGAGCTGCGATGCCAGCGCACGAATCGAGAACAACATCCTGCCAGCGGCCGGTGCGCGATGGGATGAAGCTTTGGTGCCATTCGTCGAGGCTCGCGACGAAAATCGTCATTAACACCGCGATGCTGGCCCATCGCAAGCTCCACAAAACGTTTGCCGCCGCCGGGAAGGTTTCGCGCCAGGCGCGAAAGGCCAAGATGCTCAAGATGGCATAGCCGACAACATGTCCGCCTTTGCGGATGAAGAAGTGCCAGACCTCGAAGTGATCCCAATCCAGGCCGAAGAGGAAATGCAGCAACGGATAGAGAATCCGGCTGGTGTTGTGGGAAGAGAGCATGGCGGTGGATTCAATGGCAATGACGATAAGCCAGAGAATCGCGGCGATCCACGCCTTTATAAGATTGTGCCGGTGAGAGTTCAAACGTGCGGGTTACTCGATGGCATAGTTGGGTGCCTCGCGGGTGATCATGACGTCGTGGACGTGGCTCTCGCGGAGTCCAGCGCCGCTGATGCGCACAAATCGCGTCTTCTGCAGCAGTTCGCCGATGGTGCCGCAGCCGCAATAGCCCATGCCTGATTTCAGTCCGCCGACCATCTGGTGAACAATCATCGCAACCGAACCGCGATAGGGCACTCGTCCCTCAATGCCTTCGGGAACCAGTTTGCCAAGGCGGTTGGAATCGCCATCATTCGCGGAGACCGCAGCGGATGAATCCCCTTCCGTGCTTTGGAAATAGCGTTCGCTGGAACCTTGTGCCATGGCGCCAATCGATCCCATGCCGCGATACGATTTGAAGGAGCGGCCTTGATACAGAATCAGCTCGCCGGGGCTTTCATCGGTGCCGGCAAAAAGCGAACCGATCATTACTACGCTCGCGCCCGCGGCCAGCGCCTTGGTGACGTCGCCGGAGTACTTGATGCCGCCGTCCGCGATGATGGGAACGCCAGCATCTTTCGTGGCGCGGTAGGCTTCGGCGATAGCGGTGATCTGCGGCACGCCGGCACCGGTCACAACGCGAGTGGTGCAGATGGAACCAGGACCGATTCCAACTTTAATGCCATCCGCTCCAGCGCGAGCCAGTTCGCAAGCACCGTCGAAAGTGGCGACGTTTCCGGCCAACAGTTCCATCTCCGGCAGTTTCGACTTCACCAACTTCACAGCATCGAGCACTCTTGAGGAGTGACCATGGGCGCTATCGATGGCGAGCACGTCCACTTTGGCCGCGGCCAATTCCTGTGCCCGCTCCAGAAAATCGCCGGTTGCACCGATGGCCGCCCCGACCCGGAGGCGTCCCTGAGAATCCTTGGCGGCGTTAGGATATTTCAGTTTCTTCTGAATGTCTTTTACTGTAATCAGTCCCTTGAGGTTGTATTTGTCATCGACGACCAGAAGTTTTTCGACGCGATGCTCGTGGAGAATCTCTTCGGCGTCCTCTAGCGTAGTGCCGACAGGCACGGTGATGAGATTTTTCTTGGTCATCACGCGATCGATGGGAATGTCAAAGCGGGTCTCGAAGCGGAGGTCGCGATTGGTGAGAATGCCGACTAGCCGACCATGCTCGGTGATCGGGACGCCTGAGATTTTGTACTTGCGCATGATCTCGAGTGCGTCGCTGACTTTATCGGTTGGCGACATAGTGACCGGATCGACGATCATCCCGCTTTCGGAACGCTTCACTTTGTCGACTTCATTGGCCTGCTGCTCGATGCTCAGGTTGCGATGAATGATGCCGAGTCCGCCCTGTTGCGCCAGCGCGATGGCCATGTGCGATTCGGTGACGGTATCCATGGCAGCGCTGACGACGGGAATATTCAGACGGATGTTGCGGGTAAGCTGGGTCTGGGTATTGGCCGTGGCAGGAATCACATCGGAGTGCGCGGGTAAAAGAAGAACGTCGTCGAAGGTGAGAGCTTCGGGCACTGGAAAATGAATCATAAGGTTCTCGGAAATTCTCCCAAGCGATGAGGATGAATCTTTATTCTAGAGAGGGCGGGAGATTGAGGCAACTTGAGATGATCAAGAGCGGCGCTTGCGGTTAATCAAAGCGCACAACTTCAGCAGAAAAATGAGAGTTCCGAGGTGATGCTGGGTCCGTTCGTCTCGGCCAGTAGCTCGCTTTTAGACCCTTGCTTGACCTGCGACTTAGCTTCCCTTGCGGGACGCCGTGTGCGATCTTCGCTCGGGCTCCGGGCTTACCGCCAACCGGAAAAACCTACCCAACGCCTCGGAACTCTATCCTGCCTTCGACATTTCTTCTTGTTCTCCTCGACCAGCGCTTTGCTATAGACCCTTGCTTGCCCTCCCCGCTTCATTTTCATGAAGAGGGTGACTGCGCTTGAGTCCCGGACGCCGCACCAACCGGAAAAACTCCAGAAGCTGTCAAAGAACGACTATGTTTGTACTCCTTCTATTTTTGGAGTCAACAAATAGTTTGCCGTTGTAACCGGTGTATTTTCAGCCGAGTGCAGGCCGTCCACAGGCGGGTGACCGGAATTGGTGCAGTAGGCTCAGTTTCTTCCAGCAGGGTGAAGCTAGATACTGCTTTTCGCAGCTGCCAACTCGACAGGATGGAACTGCGAAGATCTCGCTGACCGTTTCGCGGGTGTGAAAATCACGCAGAACCCAGACTGTGCAAGGGATTCCGGATGGTCGGAGCAGGGGACAGCTAGCTGACTCCGATGCTCTCGTCGACGAGTTGCTTATCAGCCTCGTCCGTGCCAGTGAGCTCAAATGAGTTGGTGATCGCCGCTTTACCCTTTTCTACGCTGGTGATGACGTAGGAGCAGCCAAACCAGTGGGCTTCAGCAAGGTCGGTCTGCGACCAACGGGCGGGATGGTCGGGATGGGAGTGGTAGAAGCCGACAATGTCTTCACCGCGCTCGCGTCCTTCACGCTGGATGCGCACAAGTTCACGCGGATCGATGTTATAGCGGTTCTGTGGCGAATCAGTACGGGTGTTCCCGCATCGCTCAGTCGAGGTTACGACACGGGTGCCGTCGTCCATGTGGCCCAGCAGGATGCCGCAGCATTCGTGTGGGTAGGTTTCTTCGCCATGGCGGCGAAGGGCTTCGTAATCTTTTGGAGAAATCTTCAGCATAAGGGAATGTAGAAGTCAGAGCTCAGAATGCAGGGATAAAATCATACCTACCAACCTATCTCAAATTCTGACTTTTCACTTTGACTTCTGCTCTTTGTTTATCCTTCCGTCCAGAATCTCTCGCTCAAATATTTGTCGCCGGAGTCACAGAGGATTGTGACGATCACCGCCTGCTGCTCTTTTCTCAGTTGGAGCTTTTGGGAAATTGTGAGACTACCGGCGATACCAGCTGCGGCAGAGATTCCCAGGAGCAATCCGTTTTCACGAGCCATGCGACGCGCCATGGCGTAAGCATCTTCGGTTGCGATCTCGATGTTGTCATCCGCCAACGTTGGATCGTAAATCTTGGGCACGATGGCGGTGGCCATGTGCTTGGCGCCTTCGATGCCGTGAAAAGAGGAATCAGGTTGCAGCGAGATGCAGCGGATCGCAGGATTCAGTTCCTTGAGGCGGCGCGTGGTGCCCATGAAAGTGCCGCTGGTTCCGAGCATGGCGACGAAGTGAGTGATGCGGCCTTCGGTCTGCTGCCAGATTTCGTTTGCCGTGCCGTGATAATGCGCCAGCCAGTTGGCGTCATTGGAGTACTGATCAGCGTAGAAGTACAAATCGGGATGCTTGGCGGCCAGCGAGCGCGCCATGCGAATGGCGCCATCAGATCCGTCGCCAGGATCGGTATAAAGAATGTTCGCACCGTAGGCGCTCAGAATCTTCTTGCGCTCTGCGGAGACATTACTCGGCATGCACAGGGTGACGGGAAATCCCTCAGCTGCGCCTAGCATGGCATAGGCAATGCCTGTGTTGCCGCTGGTGGCGTCGAGCAGAATCTTGCCTGGAGTGAACTGGCCGCTGCGCCGGCCTTCGGCAACGATGTTGGAAGCCGCACGATCTTTCACCGAGCCGCCGGGATTATGCCATTCGGCCTTGCCCAAGAGTGTCACGCCAGGCAGATTCGCAGTGAGCCGGTCAAAGCGTAAAAGCGGAGTGTTGCCAATGCGCTGCAGCAAACTCTGCCCTGGGCGCGCGATCTCGCGGTCCGGGGCCTGATATGCCGGAAAAGTCCCCGTCCACTCGGTAGAACCCTGACCCATAACTGAACCATTTCCCCGTGACTATCGTAATATGCAAGAACGACCGAAACACGCTATGTAGTATGGTGTCCTTAGATGATTCGAATTGCAAGTCGATGCAGCCGTAAATAGCTACGCAGCAATTTGCACAGAGCTGCATCTAAACGAAAGAGTGGAAGCGGGGATAATGTCGAAAGCGATTGAAGCACGAACCTATGAGGAAGCTCTGGCCTGGTTGCGCGACCACGGTTTCGATGTAACGGAAGCGCCAGGAACGAACGGGCGGGTGTTTCTCAGAAAATACAATGTGTCGGCCGCCATTCAGAAGACGGACGAAGATGGTGTGAAGATTTTTGCGTATCCCGGTTATTTGGTCGGCAGCGAGATCTCGAAGCTGGTCAACCGTGGCTACCAGCAGTTTCTGAAAAACTCTAAGACGGAAGTACCGGCGACGGCCGACCATCTGAAAGCCTTGCAGATGTTTGCAGAAGAACTCAAAGTTGGGCTTGGGCTGCCGAGTCTCTACAACGAGTCGCTGGGGACGGTGAGCGACTCCTACCACTACGATCGTCTTAAGGACGACGATAAAGCACCGGTGGATCGGCCCAAGCGTCCCTGGGAAGTTGCCGGGAAAGCGGTTAAGGCCGTTGCCGCCAAGAAGGGCCGCGCGTAAGTTTTTAGTCGGCTCGCGTTCGAAAGCCTCCCATCAAACTCTTGCGTCGTGCGAAACTGGTGCGCTCTGGTTCGCCAGACGCGGAGGCTTGCATGCGCGTCATTCTGCTCGTCCTATCTCTCTCCATTTGTTCCATGATGCTGTCCGCGGCCGCTAGTCGTGCGGGCGCACAGACCATACCCGACGTGAACGGCTACGGAAAATCTGAGGTCAAGCACGTGTTGCGCAAGCAGCAGGAGGCGTGGAACCGACACGATCTGGAAGGCTTCATGGCGGGCTACTGGAATTCTCCGGAGCTGACATTTTTCTCTGGCGCAAAAGGGAAACACGGATGGCAGGCTATGATCGAACGTTACCGCTTGATCTATGCCAGTCCGGGGCACGAGATGGGAAGGCTGGAATTCGCCGTGTCGCGCATTGAAATGCTTGGCGCAGATGCGGCTTTCGCGCGCGGCTCGTGGCAGTTGACGCTGTCCGATGGGAAGACTCCGCACGGCTTATTCACGCTGGTGTTCCGTAAGTTCCCCGAGGGCTGGAAGATTGTGCACGACCACACTTCAGCGGCGGAGTGAAAGGAAGATTATAGCTATCCCAATGGCATCTCTGTTTCGCCACAAGCCATTTCTGCTTTATTTCTGGGCTCGCAACTTTTCGGAGTTTTCCTATCAGATCGCCGCAGTGGCGGTGGGCTGGCAGATCTATGCGCTTACAAACAGCGCGTTCGAGCTCGGCATGGTGGGGCTGGTGCAGTTCGTCCCCACGGCGGTTCTGGTTTTCGCCGCAGGGCACGCGGCTGATCGTTATGACCGCAAGCGCGTGGCGCAAGTTTGCCAGATTGTCGAGGGGCTGACCGCAGCGCTTCTGGCTTGGGGCAGCTTTGCCGGATGGCTGAACGTCCGGGAAATTTTCGTGGCAGTTGCGGTGTTCGGCACGGCGACCGCGTTTGAAAGCCCGGCGGCCGCGGCTCTCTTGGCCGGCGTAGTTCCGGATGGAATGCTGCAGAAGGGCACAGCGCTTTCCAGCGGTGGATTTCAAGCCGCGATGATCTGTGCTCCCGCATTGGGCGGGTTGGCTTACGCGGTGTCACCAGGCGCGCCTTATACGGTGATGGCGGTGTTCTGGTTGATGTCGGCGATGCTGAACGGAACGATCAAGTTGGATCAGCAAGTGACGGCGAAAGAGCCTCCAACGCTGGCTGCATTGTTCGCAGGTGTGGGCTTCGTGCGCCACAACCCGGCGATATTGGGAACAATATCGCTTGATCTATTTGCCGTGCTGCTTGGGGGCGCGACGGCTTTGTTGCCGATCTATGCCCGCGACATTCTGCATACCGGGCCATGGGGGCTGGGCGTGCTGCGCAGCGCTCCTGCTGTGGGCGCGTTGTTCATGACGGCCGTCCTGGCCCGCCATACGTTGACTCGCCGGGTTGGGATACGTATGTTCCAAGCCGTCATCGTTTTTGGCCTGGCCACGGTGGTATTCGCGCTCTCGCATTCGCTCTGGCTCTCGATCACGGCGCTGATCGCTATGGGCGCGGCTGATACGGTAAGCGTGGTAATCCGCTCCTCCTTGGTTCAGTTGCGGACGCCGGACGAGATGCGCGGCCGGGTGGGAGCGGTGAACTTCCTGTTCATCAATGCTTCCAGCCAACTTGGCGAATTTGAGAGTGGCCTGACTGCAGCTCTACTCGGCGCGATGCCGGCGGCCGCACTGGGCGGCGTAGGAACCGTTTTAGTGGCACTCCTATGGATGAAGTTGTTTCCCACCCTGCGCGATGTGGAGCGACTGGAGTAGGAAGAGCCGTGGCAAAGGTTAACCTTGCCACCCGGGGGCTCCCGCGACTGCACTCACTTTCTGGGGCGGACCTGCACTCGGGTGCCTTCTGGGAGTTTGCCGTTTGTTAGTTCTACCACGCCGTTGCGGATGATGCCTTCCAGTTCCTGCGCCGGGTTGCCTCCGATGCTCGCGGGCGCGGATGCTCGCGCCACACTTCGGCCCATGCCCTTGTCCATGGCTTCATTCGCCAGGCGGTCTGCTTCGGTGTTTTGTTCACGAAGGGCGTGGCCGATGGAGAACCAGTCGAGTTGGGCGATCAATTCTTTGGCGCGTCCGTGGAGATCCTGAAGAATTGGGTTCTTGACTTTATAGATACCTTTAATCTGCCGGACCAGCAACTCGGAATCGCTGATGAGCTTGAGAGCCTTGGGGCCGTGCTGCAGAGCATATTCGAGGGCGGCGATGAGTCCTTGATACTCGGCGAAATTGTTAGTCTGGTGGCCGAGATATTCGCTTAGATGGGCAACTTTGTGGCCAGATTGATCCTGGATGACAACGCCGTAGCCGGCGGGACCGGGATTACCGCGGGCTCCGCCATCGCTGTGGGCGATCAGGTAGTGCTCCGGAGGATTGTCGCGGGGGGAGCTATCGCGCTGGGAAAAAAGAGACTTGGTTGAGTTGCTGCGCGGGTAAGGCATGCGAACGAGTTTACAACGCTCGGACGAGGCGAGGAGAGATGGTATCAGCGGCCGGCGGCAAGGCGCGTTGCCAGGCGCGACGGGAGATTCGCGGCGAAGATGCGATCTTGGGCGGACTTCAGATTGTAGGGCGTGCGGTGAAAGTGAACGATCTGGGCGTCCGTATCGAAGAGGGCAAAAGCAGCACGCCAGTCTCCGTCCCGTGGCTGTCCGACGGAGCCGGGATTGATCATGTAACGCGTGGCGGATTTCATTTGCAAGGAAACGGATTCGGCTTTGCCTACGGTGCGATATTCGGGACGGAAGCCGTCGGCGCTCGAACCGTTGGCGAAGAATCCGCCCTGCAGGTGGGTGTGGCCGAAGAAGGTGATGGGGGTGGCGATGGTGACGAGCGGGACCAGCGCATCGCCGATCGAAACCACGTAGGCGTCTTCATCCTCGGGCGAGCCGTGCACGAGTTGCACGTGGGGAAGGTCGTCCAAAGGGCGCGGGCCTTGCGGTAGTGAGCGCAGCCATTCAAGATGTTCGGGCGTGAGTTGGTCCCGGGTCCAAACGGCCGCGGCCGCGGCCATGGGATTGAAGTCGTCGAGTTCCAGCAGGCCGGTGGCGGCTTTGTCGTGATTACCGCGGACGAAAACTTTTCCTAAGTCGCGGGAACGCTCGATCACTTCGTTGGGAGAGGCGCCGTAGCCGACTACGTCGCCGAGGTTTGCGACAAAATCGAATCGAGGAGCTGCGGCGAGGCAGGCCTCCAGGGCTTCAAGGTTGGCGTGAATGTCGCTAAGCAGCAGTATTCGCAATGAACACCAGACGGATGGCGATTATAGAACAGCAAGCCGGAAGAGGATACATGGACAGGTTTTATTCCGCCATCGCTATTTTGGGTTGACGATCGGGCAGCGAGCCCAATGCGCCGGCGATACTTCTTCCAGCGGAGGAAAGACGCGGGCACATTCGGCGATGCGGAATCCGCATCGCGGCTCGAAGGCGCAGCCGGGAGGAAAGGCGTGCAGCGGCGGGACCGTACCTTCGATCGTGCCGAGCGGCTGACTGCGGTTCGTTTTCAGGTCGGGCACGGAGTGCAAAAGTCCGCGAGTATAGGGATGGGCTGGAGAGTGGAAAATCTCATGTTTGGAGCCGAGTTCGACGACGCTTCCGGCATACATTACGGCGACGCGGTCGGCGACTTGCGAAACAACAGCAAGATCATGCGAGATGAAGAGCATGGCGAGGTCGAACTTGGAGCGGAGTTCGGCGAGCAAGGTGAGAATCTGCGCCTGGATCGTGACATCGAGTGCGGTGGTGGGTTCGTCGGCGATAAGCAGCTGCGGATGGTTCACGATGGCCATGGCGATCATAATGCGCTGGCGCATGCCGCCGGAGAGTTGGTGAGGATAGTCGCCGGCGCGTCGGGCGGGATCAGGGATGGCGACATCATTCATGGCATCGACTGCGCGCTGCCACGCCTGGCCCTTCGGCACCTGGTTGTGCGCCAACACGGCTTCCGCGATCTGATCGCCCACCCGCATGACGGGATTGAGCGCCGTCATGGGCTCCTGGAAAATCATCGCGATGCGCGAGCCGCGGAGTTGGCGCATGGAGTCGTCAGGAAGATTGGCGAGATTGCTAGCCACGCCATTCCCGGCGAAGTGGATTTCGCCAGAGACGTGTGCCTGAGCCGGGAGCAGGCGCATGATGGCAAGGGATGTGATCGATTTGCCGGAGCCGGATTCGCCGACCAGGCCCAGAACTTCGCCGGGTGCGATGGAGAAGTTGAGATCGCGGACGGCAGGCAAGGTTCGAGCGGGGACAGCCCTGGGCTGTGCAGAAGAAAATTCTATGTTCAAGTGGCGGATGTCGAGAAGCGGGAGCACGATGTCATGTTAGCAGCGTTCGACAGGACCCTCGCCCCTGCGGACCATGGACAGCCGAAGCGGCTGTCCCCAGATGGGTTGTGATATCGAGGCTGAATCTTCCCATATCCTGAAGCATCTTTTATCCTTAGAGACTATGAGCAAGATTCACATCCCTACTCCTCTGCGGCAGTATGTTGGAAAACAATCCACGGTAGAAGTGAAAGGCGCGACCGTGGGTGAAGCTATGGGCGAACTGCTGGCGCAACATCCCGAGCTGCGGCGGCATCTTTACGCGGACGATGGAAGGCTGCGTGCGTTCGTAAATTTGTACGTGAACGACGAGGACATTCGCTACTTGCAGAAAGAAGCGACCGCGGTGAAGGAAGGTGATAACATTTCCATAGTGCCTTCCATCGCCGGAGGCGCTGGATCACCAAGGATCCGGCAAATTCAGGAATTAGAGAATTGATTCCTTCCCTCACAAACCGCCGCTGTTGTTGTCGTGCTTTGTGCTGCTAGCGGTTCGTTTTTGACGCTCCCGAATATCCACACTTTCAATCGAGGATTTTATGGCTACAACCACCACCGAAATTCCAGTGACTCTGAGTAAAGACGAAATCCTGCGCTACTCCCGGCATTTGATCATGCCGGAGGTCGGCATGGAAGGACAGCAGAAGCTGAAGGCCGCGCGCGTGCTGTGCATTGGCACCGGAGGACTGGGATCGCCGCTGGCGTTGTATCTTGCTGCGGCGGGCGTAGGCACGCTGGGCCTGGTAGATTTCGATGTGGTGGATTACACCAATCTGCAGCGGCAGATCATCCACTCGACTGCCGATGTGGGACGGAAGAAGCTGGATTCGGCGGCGGATAAATTGACGGGAATCAATCCATTCCTGAATCTGCGGAAGTTCGATACGCGGCTGAGCAGCGAAAATGCTCTGGAATTGTTTCGAGATTTCGACATCATTGCCGATGGGACGGATAATTTTCCCACACGTTACCTGGTGAATGACGCCTGCGTACTCACCGGTAAGCCGAATGTTTACGGATCGATCTTTCGCTTCGAGGGTCAGGCGAGTGTTTTTGCCACGGAGGATGGACCGTGCTACCGCTGTTTATACCCTGAGCCGCCACCGCCGGGGCTGGTGCCGTCTTGCGCTGAGGGTGGAGTTCTGGGCATTCTGCCGGGGCTGGTGGGCGTGATGCAGGCCACGGAAGTGATCAAATTAATCCTGGGAATCGGCGACCCTCTGATTGGGCGGCTGCTGCTGATTGACGCTCTCGGCATGAAGTTCCGCGAGCTGAAGCTGCGCAAGAATCCCGATTGCCCGGTCTGCGGGACACATCCGACGGTAACGAAGCTGATAGACTACAACGAGTTTTGCGGAATTCGCGGGGAGGAAAAGCCGGTGTCGAATGGAGTTCCTGAGATTCAAGTCGAGGAGTTGAAGCGGCGTTTGGATGCGAAAGAGGATCTGTTTGTCCTCGATGTGCGCGAGCCGCACGAGTATCAGATCTGCAACATTGGTGGACATCTGATTCCACTGAACGATTTGCCGAAGCGGGTGAATGAATTGGACTCCAGCCGTGAAATCGTCGTCCACTGCAAGATGGGCGGACGCAGCGCGAAGGCGGTCGCGTTCCTGCAGCAGGCGGGTTTTAGAAAGGTACACAACCTGGCGGGCGGGATCACCGCATGGTCGGAGAGAGTGGATCCGAAGGTGCCGAAGTACTAAATCTGGAGCTGGAAAAAACTTCGCCCCAATAAAATAGTATTCACGGGTGAAACATTGGAGGGGGAGCAACAGAGCTCCCCCTAATTGTTGTTCACGGTTTGTCTTCGAGCTATTTACTTGCTGGAACCGCTGGCTTGCATGTTGTCGCTGCTGTCTCCCAGTTCCAGAGAGAATTTCTTTCCCTGGAAGCGGATGCCGGCGAGCGAGTTTGGTCCGCTGGCATTCTGATGGGTTACCGCGGCATCATTCGAGGAAGGCGTTTGCAGCTCAACCACGTGGGCTGGAACTTTCGCGACTACATCCTTGCCTTTCAGGATACTCAGTTCCACGTTCGGACCGCTGCCTTCCCACTGGACCTTATAGTCGCCTGGTTTCAAGGTTGTTCCGTTGACCGTCACGGGATTGATCAGTTCCAGATTGGCTTTGCTGGAGGCGAAAGCGCTCGATGCCATCAGTAATGCCAAGCCCAGTACCACATTCTTGGAAACTCTTGCGAACGTCATGACTGCTCCTTTTTCTTTCCCGAAATCGCGTCGGGAAACGGCTAGGGCGGCCCGGCTCACGACGTACGCGAGAAAACATTGGTGTTTTGCCGCGAATCGCCTACAATGCAACCGCTGGGGTTCAGCCGACAAGGTGCGAGTCTTGTCTCGCTGTGCACGGGGATTTTCTCACCTGGGCCGCCAAACCGACAGTGAGAGAATCCCCTAAACCCCTCTAGATATGCCTGCTTCGAAAGATCCCCGCGCAACCTAAACTCTGCGCTGCTGCTACCCACGTCTACTACTACGAAGGCGCCTCGCCGAAAGTTCCATGGTTCTGGATCGACGAAGCAGCTTCCCATCATGCATCTTTGGACGGCGAGCGCAGACTTCCGGTAGCAGGAAACCGCGATGAAGTTGGCTTAGGAAACCATGTACAGAGCAGAGGTGTTGTGTCTTGGCTTTAGTCGGAAATAGTAGAGAACGTGCAGAACAACCGCGTGGTGGGTTGTGCAGGACGGCCGAGGGCGGCCGTCCTGATACGGAGTTAGTCTGCGTCGCCGTGCTGACGCTCGACGGACCAGACGCTCGCCTGATCTTTTTCGAACGGGTAGACGTGCACCATCCAGTTGAAGACTACCGGACGGAAAAATCCGCCAGCGGCATCGCAGGCCGCTTGTGTGGTGATGGATCCCTGCATTCCGAATTGCGGATTTGGCGAACGCAGTTCTTTCCATCGTCCAAGCGGAGGAATACAGAAGTTCACATGTTCGTGCCACTGCGCCACGCTGAGCGGTATGCGCTGGTCGAGTTCATCTTCGGTGAAGCGCTTGGGCGCGGTGTACATCACGCCAACGAGCTTGTAGCCGTCGCCATGTTTTTCATAGAGCAGCGAGGTGGGATGCTCGGGGTTGAACCGTAGCTCGGCTTCTATGGCATAGGCGCGGCTGGTGAAGTGATAGACCTTCTGCGGAATTTCAGGATGAAAGATTTTGAAGCCGTCATCCAGCGCGGCGTGATAGTCCAGGTATTTTGAGGATGCTTTGCGAGCGGCCTCCACCACATCCTGCGCGCGCTCAGCGTCTCGGGGCTTCATCGGGCGAAGCGCGGTCATCTTCATGTGTGGACCCATGTCCATGTGGCCTTCCATGGAATGCATGGCGTGCATACTGGCATCAGTATCCTTGTCGTCCTTATCCCCGTCCATGGACATGCCCTTCATGTTCGACATGTCATGGCCAGACATATCCATGCCCGGCATGCTCTGCTGCGCGCTGGGCTGGGTGTTGCTGCCGGCTGGCTGCTGCTGGCCCCAAGCCACGCTCGCCAGCAAGAAAAGCGAACTCAAAAACAGAACTCGGTCTCGCATGGTAAATCTCCCCACATTCTCGGTATGTATTAACCCTGTCGCAGCTTGATTGTTTCTGCAAGATTTTCGTGGTTACCTGGGATTACAGAGGTAATTACCGCTCACTCCGAGGCCGCTCGATTCAAGCGCCAGATTCCGGCATTCAAATATGTTGCATAAGTAACCCATGCCAGGTACGGGAGAAGAAGGGCGCCGGAGAATGTTGAGATTTGCCAAAACATAATGACGCTGGCAAGAATTGCAGCCCACAACAGGATGATTTCGAGCAAGGCCCATGCCGGGGAGCGTAATCCGAAGAAGATGGCTGACCACGCAGCATTCAATGCCAACTGGATAAGAAAGACAGTAATCGCCGGTGAGGCGCCCGTCCAGCCGTCGGCCACGCGCCAAACGTTCCAGGCAGAAATCGTCATCAGAAAATAAAGCACAGTCCATACGGGGCCGAAGTAGTAGGTTGGCGGATTTCCCGGCGGCTTGAGAAGTGTGGGATACCAGGTACGAACGGATCGCGCCGTAAACGCCGCTGCGATGGCGGCAGCGGAGAAGGTTAGGGCTACGAACGCGGCGAGCGCGACGAGCAAGTTTCTGGACAAGCAACCATCCTATTGCAGTGGCGCAGAGACGTGTTCGTGGACGATCTGCCACTTGCCATCCTGATTCTCCCAAACCACGGTCCAGCGAAAATTGCCCATCTCCACCTTGCCGGCTTTCGTCGTCATCTCTTCTTTCACCGTTGCGGTGCCCCAGACCAAGTCCCCGTGCGGATGAATCGCGGCATCGTCGTTAACCGTGAACTTTGCGCTTTTATAGCCGGAGATAACGTTCTGGACTCCTTTATCGTAGGCGTCCCAGCTGTCGTATTTCAAAGGGGCGATATCGAAGAAGGTGTGTGGGCCGCTGGCATAGAATTTAGCCACGTTGGTAGTGTCGAGTGTGGCCCAGCCGTCCCAGATTTTCTGCATGTAGGCAATATCGGGAGCGGGACCGGCTGAGGATTTCTTAGCAGTTGACTTCTGGGGTTCCGCAATGCTGGACAGGGTGAGGGCGAGCACGCAAAGGGAAGCGGCGAGAATGCGGTCCATGTTGGAATTCCTCTCTAACTCATAGCGGTAGCGGTCGTAAGATCGATACAAAGACCGGCGGAATTCTCGCACATGGCACCTTGATCTGGAAAGCGCAGATTGACCGATTTCCACAGCACACGCTAAAATAGTTGAGTTTGCCTGTACTCGCCGACCCGTTCTGGGGACGCCTGCCTTGGCTGCTGAAGCGCCGTGGCGGAAACACAGCAAGCAGAGACGGTTCAGCGGATGCCAGCACGCATCTGTGTGCGCAGGAAACGCGCTTGATGAACTGACTTCACGACATTTTGACGGAGGCAGACGTATGTACGCGGTCATCCGCGCCGGTGGAAAGCAGTACCGGGTGGCGCCCGGAGACGTGATTCGAGTGGAGAAACTGGCTACGGGCACCGACGGCCACGTGGACTTCTCTGATGTGTTGGCCGTGTCCGGCGGCGAAGGAAAGATCGGCAAACCGGAAGCGGAAGCGCGCGTTGTCGGGGAAGTGGTGGAAGAAGGCCGCAGCCCGAAGATCTTGGTTTTTCATTACAAGCGGAAGAAGCAGTACAAGAAACTGCGCGGGCACCGGCAGTCGTACACCGCCGTGCGGATCACGGAGATTGCTTTTGACGGGCAGAGCTTCAAGGCTCCGGCGTTGGCGAAGAAGGAACCGAAAGTGAAGAAGGCCGCGCCTGCGGAAGAGCACGAGTCTCACGCTGAGGTGAAGGCCGCCAAAGGGCAGGCTAAGGGGCACGCAGCCAAGAAGGCAGCTCCGAAGAAAGCAGCGAAGAAATCCGCAGCCAAGAAAAAGAAGTAAAGCGAAGTTGAAAATCGACTGAGAGTTGAGAGAGTTTATCCATGGCACATAAAAAGGGACAGGGAACATCACGAAACGGCCGCGACTCGAACGCGCAGCGGCTTGGATTCAAAGCCTTCGGCGGGCAGATCGTCCCGGGCGGAACGATCATCGTGCGGCAGCGCGGAACACGGGTGAAGCCGGGGCTCAACGTTGGCCGTGGCAAAGACGATACGCTTTTCGCCAAGATCACGGGACGGATCAAGTTCTTGAATAAGGGCTCGATGGGCAAATTCGTGATGGTTGAGCCGATGGAAGTGGCGGAGTAGTTTTCGTCCGTCTGCTGGATCGGCATTGCGCTTCTGCGGCCGTGCGAACTGTGCGAAGCGGCTTGAGCCTCGCCTTCGGGACGAGGCTTTTTGTTTTATCGACCTTATCTTGTCAGAAATGACGATTGGCTAAGGGTTGTTGAGCTGAGCATATTTATCTGATTTGTCTGACCAAATGTTTATCGATGAGGCAAAAATTCGGGTGAAGGCGGGGGACGGTGGCAATGGTTGCATGGCCTTTCGCCGCGAGAAATTTGTTCCGCGCGGTGGGCCGTCGGGCGGAGACGGCGGCAAGGGCGGCGACGTGATTATGGAGTCCAGCGAACGGCACAACACTCTGGTGCATTTCCGCTTCAATCCCGAATACAAGGCTGAGCGCGGACGCCACGGCGAAGGCTCAAACAAAACCGGGCGCGAAGGCGAAGATGTGGTTCTGAAAGTTCCCGTAGGAACGATTGTGTATGACGAAGAAACCGGCGAGAAGGTGTTTGATTTTTCCGGGCCGGATCAACACATGGTGATCGCTCGTGGCGGCCGTGGTGGACGCGGTAATGCCCGCTTTGCCACCTCGGTGCATCAGGCTCCGCGGGAACACGAACCGGGACGGCCGGGAGAAGAACATAACTACCGGCTGGAGTTGAAACTGCTTGCCGATGTCGGGCTTGTCGGATATCCGAATGTGGGCAAGTCCACGCTGATCTCTCGTATTTCGGCGGCGCGGCCTAAGATTGCGGACTATCCATTCACTACTCTAGAGCCAAATCTCGGCGTGGTCGCGGTTGGTGACCCTGGGAATGAAATCAGCTTTGTGGTGGCGGATATTCCTGGACTGATCGAGGGCGCACACGCGGGTTCCGGGCTGGGCACACAGTTCCTCCGGCACATTGAGCGCACGCGCTTGCTGGTTCATCTGGTGGATGTTTCGGACGCAAGCGGGCGGCCTGACGTTGTGAAAGACGTGGAAGTGATTCTCGGGGAATTAGCCAGCTTCGGCGCCCATCTGGAAGAGAAGCCTATGATCATGGTTGCGTCGAAGATCGATGTGGCCAATAAAGACAAACTTGCCGCGCTGAAAAAATATTGCAAGAAACGCAGGTTAAAGCTCTACGAAATTTCAGCGGTAACCGGCAAAGGGATCGAAGAATTAAAGTACGCGATGGCTAAGGAAGTGGATGAGCTGCGCGAGCAAACATTGCAGAAGGCCGAAAGCGTAGAAGGCCGAGTCGGGTAATCGAATTCCGCGAATCCGCTTTCATGCCCGCGGAATCTGCGACCCGTGCTGAAAGTGATACTGAAGAATCTTGGCCGCTAGCGCGGGGTGCATTTCTTCTCCAGCAGACTTCACGGTCCGCACGATTTGTCCCCGGCAAACTACTTCTGTAGGCGAAAGGCCCGCGATTTCAGCCGGCAACACGAGATTGATCTCCAGTTGCACGTTGGGTTGCAGAGAATCTTCCGCCTGGAACAACAATCCGGAGCGGCTGATATTTCTGGTTTCGCCGTCGTGCCATTTTTCCTCATCCAGACGCCGATACTTCAAAGGTAAGTGCAGTTGAAAACGTGGAGCGCGGGACAGCGGCTGTTCCGGCCCCTTCGCCGGCGAAGCTTGAGCGGTTCGAACCGACATATCGACCTCACTACCGATCGGAGTGGAATCCAGCACTTCGCGAACTTTGCTTTTCAGCTCACGAAGGGTGAAGGGCTTCTGCAGCAGACGTACACCGGCGTCCAGCGTGCCATTGTGGCCAATCACATTTTCTGTGTAGCCGGACATGTAAAGCACTTTTGTGTTGGGACGAATTTCCGAAATCCGCTGCGCGAGTTCGCGCCCGTTCATACCGGGCATGATGACATCGGTTAGAAGAAGGTGAATCATGCCCTCATGGGCGACCGCGATCTGCATGGCCACGGCTCCGTCAGCAGCTTCGATGACCCGGTAGCCTTGCTTCTCCAGGAACTGGCGAGCCAAATAGCGCAGGTTGGTCTCGTCCTCCACCAGCAGGATGGTCTCGGTTCCCGGCTCGGTGGCGACAGACTCCGCTGTCGACACCACAGCGGGACTCTCGGTTCTTTCCGGGACGCGGGGCAAATAGATTTTGAACGTAGTGCCCTTGCCGGACTCACTGTAAACCCATATGTAGCCGCCGCTCTGCTTGATGATGCCGTAAACCGTGGATAAGCCCAGACCGGTTCCTTTCGTTCCCTTGGTGGTGAAGAAAGGCTCGAAGATATGGGACTGAGTCTCGGAATCCATACCCATGCCGGTGTCGCTGATGGTAAGCATCACGTAGTCTCCCGGCCGCAGGGGGGCGTGGAAGCGGGAATACTCTTCGTCAAGCGAAACGTTTGAGGTCTCGATGGTGAGCTTGCCCCCGGAGGGCATGGCGTCGCGAGCGTTCACGGCAAGATTCATGATGACTTGATCAATCTGTCCTGCGTCGGCGCGAACGGCGCCGAGTGTGGCTGCAGGAACCATCACGAGATCGATATCCTCGCCGATCACGCGGGTGAGCATCTTCAAGTTTTCCGTGATGACTTCGTTGAGATCAAGAATCTTCGGCGCCATCATCTGCTTGCGACTGAAGGCGAGCAGTTGGCGGGTGAGTGAAGAGGCGCGTTGTGCGGCCCCGGCAATCTCCTGCGCCGGACCACGAAGGGCCGGGTCTGGGCCAAGGCGATCGAGCAGGAACTCGGAGTAGCCTGAAATTACCATCAGCAGGTTGTTGAAATCGTGGGCAATGCCGCCTGCAAGTCTTCCTACAGCCTCCATTTTTTGCGATTGTCGGAGTTGCTGCTCTAAAGCGCGGCGCTCGGTCACATCCTCGGCAAACAGCTCGAAGGCAGTGCCGGTGTCGCCATCCGAGACGGCTCGGCCGGAAACCCGAACCACGGTGCCAATTCCATCTTTTCTCTTCCAGTCGGCGATCAGCCCGTTGAAGGCCGCAGCCGAGCGCAGGTAATCGGCCAACTCGAACCACTGATGCGTGTCTAAGTAGAGGGCTCCGAGATGCTGTCCTACGAGATCTCGTGCGGAGGAATATCCCAGCATGGTCAGCAACGCAGGATTCACATCCAATAATTGGCCAGCGGAATCGCAGCGGCAGATGCCGTAGGGAGCGTTGGTCACCAAAGAACGGAAATTCATCTCGGAGCGCCGCAATCCTTCCTGAGTGGCTCGCAGTGCCGCGTTGAACCAGCAGATGAGAGCCGCCAGCACCACGAACAGGGCCAGTCGCATCATGGTTGAACGAAATTGAGCTGGAGTGCGTTCGCCGGAGAATGAGAAGTAGGCGCTGACGGTCAGAGCGAACGAGGTGGCGACCAGACCTGGCTTCCAGCCGCCATACCATGCACTCACCATCACGGCCACGGCGAAGACCGCCAGGCGGCTCTCCGTGATGTTGGGAAGCAGCACCGCAGGGATAAGAGCCAACGTTGTGCTAAGGACAGCAACGCCGTAGCGCAGAATCGGCGCACGGGCCGGTTGGATGCGCAGTAGGGGGAGGGTTACTCGCATGTAACGGATATTAACTGCACATTTTCAGATGCACGAGATTACAGGAGTTCATCCTAAATTCGCGGGAGACGATGGTTCATTGGCAGATAACCCTGGGCCAATCGGACAATGCCCCCCATCGGCCGACTTCCAGCCAAAGGCAGTGGCCAGATTCTGGCGGAAAGGTTGAACTTGCCAACTGAGGCTGCAAACGAAGACACTAGCGGCTCATGAATGTAGGACTATTTGGCGGAACATTCGATCCGATCCATCGCGGTCACCTCGCCATGGCGCGTGCGGCGCGTGAACGCTACAAGCTTAACCGGATTCTTTTTGTTCCAGCAAATATTCCTCCGCACAAACAGCGCCAACCTTTATCGGCCTTTCCTCACCGCTATGCCATGATTGCTCTGGCCACCTCACAAGACAAAGATTTCACGCCTTCCCTGCTGGAAGCGCCGGAGGAGCTTGAGACAGATAACGCGGGCCGGAAGAGAGAAAAAGAACGTGGGGCAAAACCCAACTACACCATCGATACCGTCCAGCGCGTCAAGCAGTCGTTTAAGAAAGCGGACCAGCTCTTCCTGTTAATCGGCATCGATGCCTTCGCGGACATTGCCAAGTGGCACCGGTCCGAGGATCTGTTTCGAGAATGCGAGTTCGTGGTTGCGAGCAGGCCGGGGTACTCTCTGGCAGACGTGGCGAATGCGCTACCGGCAAAGCTGCGCCCGCGCGAAGAGGCGACGCAGCCGTTCCACAAGCAGGCAGCCAAGGGGGACTTGGTGCTTACAGGGGTTAACGTCCATATGCTGGATGACGTTTACCAACCGATCTCTTCCACGGCGATCCGCGAGGCCGTGGCCGCCGGCAAACCGCTGGGCCGGTTTCTGGAACCGGCAGTTGCCGACTACATCAAGAAGATGGGGTTGTACAAGAGTCGCTAGGGCGGGTGTTCGATCGCCGACTGTTTTGCCTAACGACGGTGATCGCGACGGAAGAGGTCGCGGAGACCGCCTGTCATTTACAATGGGAACTCAATCCGAGTTGAACCAACCATCACCCATGACGAACGACCAACGACCGACACTCTCTGCATGAAAAAAAACGAGCTGAAACTACAGGTAGCGGCAGCCATTCAGGCCTGCCTTGACAAAAAAGCAGAAGAACTTTCAATCCTGGAAATGGAGAAGGGCTCGGGGGCATTTACCGACTACTTCGTCTTGTGTAGCGGCACGAATCCGCGACAGGTGCAGGCCATTGCGGACGAGGTGGAACTGCGCCTGAAAGCGGCGGATTTGCGGCCGACACACGTCGAAGGATATCGGCAGGGCGAGTGGATTCTGGTCGACTATGTGGACTTTGTCGTGCATGTTTTTTCCGAGAAGGCGCGCAAGTTCTACGACCTGGAGCGCCTCTGGAAAACAGCCAGGCGTCTCGAACCTTCCGAATTGAAACCGGAGCCGAAGCGGAAGGCTGTACCCGCGACGAAGACGGCGATAAAGAGCCCGAAATCTCCGAAGAAACATGCAGTCGCTCCTCGCCGAAACAAAGCGTAGCTCTTCTTCCTCAGAGGGGCGGTGCTCGCCGTCTATGACGACTTCTCCCAAGCCGGAATCCAAAACAGAAGAGGGTTGGGGAAATTCTTACCGCCTCATCGCGTCCGACAAGTGGAAGGCGAAGTCGGCGGTGATGGGCAAGGCGGTGACGGAGGCGCTGGTGGAATATGCGGAGCCGAAGCCGGGAATGCGCGTCCTGGATTTGGCCAGTGGCACGGGCGAGCCCGCTATCAGCCTTGCAATGCGCGTGGGTGCGCAGGGACGGGTTACGGCTCTGGACTTGAGCGCCGACCTTCTTGAGATCGCGAGCAGGCGTGCGCAGGAGCGCGGTCTGCAGAATCTTTCCACCCAGCAGGCGGATGCACAGGCTCTGCCCCTTGAAGACGAGAGTTTTGATCTAGCCACTTGCCGCTTTGGAGTCATGTTCTTTCACGACGCCGCGCTTGCCCTGCGAGAGCTGCATCGCGTTCTCCGTAAGAATTCTCGTGCCTGCTTTCTGGCGTGGGGACCGTTTGAGCAGCCGTATTGGCAGAGCACGATGGGCGTGGTTCACCGTCACGTCGGGGGACCATTGTTGACGGCAGGCGGTCCGGATCCATTTCGCTTTGCGGAACCGGGCAGTCTCGCGGCTATTCTGCGCGGCGCCGGGTTTCGGGAAGTGGAAGAGGAAGCAAAGACATTGCCCTGGACTTGGCCCGGGACGCCTGAGGAAGTGTGGGAGCAAGCGCAAGGCGTGGCTGTGCCCTTTCGGCCTATGCTGGATCGTGTTCCCGCAGACATGTGGCCACGGATTCATGAGAGAGTGCAAGCGGCCGTCGGGCAATATGTGCGGGGGGAGAATATTGAGTTCGGAGCGCGAGTCGTGCTGGCCTCCGGAATCAAGCAGGGTTGATTACTGCCGTGAAGATCAAGATTGCTTGGGTAGGGAAGACGAAAGAGCCGGCGATTCAGCAGCTCACGGACGAATATCTTAAGCGGATCACGCGTTTCGTGCTGGTGGAAGGAATTGCGCTACGCGACGAAGCTGCACTCTTACAACTCTGCGGACGTGCTTCGTCGGGTAAAACTAGCAGGCCCACCAGTGGCAAATCGACTCTGGTTCTGATGGACTCTCGCGGGAAGCAATTGTCTTCCGAAGAGTTCGCGCAGTTTCTGGGCGAGTATCAGGACCGCAATCCGCTACCGCTGGTCTTCGCGGTGGGGCCGGCCGATGGATTCTCCGATCCGACACGCTCTGCGGCGCAGCATACAATCTCATTCGGCAGGACGACGCTTGCACATGAACTGGCTCGTGTGGTTTTGCTGGAGCAGGTGTACCGGGCGTTCACGATTCTGAAAGGTCACCCGTATCATTCGGCGCACTGAGTACGCCGCGAACGCGGCGTGTACCTTCGTGAGTTGTTCTTGAGAGCTGCACCACCTAGAGTTTCGAAGTACGATAACCCTATCCTCCAGTGACGCAATGATAGAGATGACGGAGTGGATTTTCGGAGAGCATTCATGAAAGATGTGATGGAGTTGCTGCGGGCCAAAGAACAGGAATTATTGAAAGTGAGGCGGCAAGTGGAAGCCTTGCGGGTCGCGTTGCCATTGTTGAGCGATGAGGATCCAAACCATCCCGCGAACAGGCCCACTAGTCTCGTACCAGGTAGCAAAGGATCAGGGAATCTGAGTTGAGGCTGTATCCTCCGTCACAGTCTTCGCAGATGCCGGTTCAATGCACCACGTTTTACTGGGTGACGGTCGCCTGATAGCTCACGATTTGCCACTGGCCGTTGCGGCGAACCCAGACCCGGGTGTAGCGGTAGGGTCCGCTGAAATCTTCGCCAAGCTGGTGGCCCTTCACGTCGGCGCGAGCCGTGACCACTGCGGTATCGCCATACACCCGCACCACCATGTCCGTAATGTTCATGGCTTCATAGCGGAGTTGTCCGCTCCGCCGAGCCGAAATGGTCTCCTGTTTGGTGGTGACTTGTCCGAGCGGAGTTATCGCTACATAGTCGTCGGCCAGCGTGTGCAGCGAAAAGTCCGAATCGCGCCGGAGGCTGGCCTCTTTCGATTGGCGTTCCATGTCAACGATCTGGCGAATGGTCTCCTGCTCGGCGGCATTGAATCCAGGTCTGGGATGAACCGCAACGTGCTGAGCGGAAAATGCGGGCAAGGCCACAAACAGGCAACACAATAACGTCCAACAATTGTTGATCACGACGAGACCTCCGCAGTCTGCCAGGGGAGAGATCTGCTCGCACACCAATACGCCAGATTGGATGCAGGAGTTCCGTGGAAAATTCATCTACCGTTAAAAGTACACCGCAAGTTGAAACTGAAGAGTAAAGAGGGTCGATATTTGGCACTGGCAGGGCTTACGTCCGCGCTCGGAGATGCCTTCTAGTAGAATCGAGTCTTCCACTATGACTGACGTACGCCGCGGTCTCATCATGGTGAACACCGGCCCGGGCAAGGGGAAGACGACCGCGGCAATGGGCACGGCTTTGCGCGCCGTGGGCCAGGGCATGCGAGTGCTGATGCTGCAGTTTCTGAAGGGTTCCTGGCATTACGGGGAACTGGACGCAGTGCAGGCTTTTGGCGACAAGTTTGTGATGAAGCAGATGGGGCGCGGATTTGTGAAGGTGGGCGCGGAGAAGCCCGATCCGGAAGATGTCAAGATGGTTGAGGACGCGTGGACCGAGGCGGAAAGGGCGATTCAGTCGGGTGATTGGGATCTGGTGGTCCTGGACGAGATCAACTATGCCATCAGTTACGGCATGCTGGACCCAGCTAAGGTGGTCGAGAGCCTCAAGAAGAAACCCGAGATGGTGCATGTCATCTTGACGGGAAGGAACGCACACCCCACAATCGTTGAGGTCGCCGACACGGTCACAGAGATGCGGCAGGTAAAACACGCTTACGAAAAGGGCGTCATGGCGCAGAGAGGGATTGAGTACTAGTTCTCGTTCCCTGTTCTCAGTGAAGTGTGACTGGGTGGAGACTCAGTTTTACTGAGAACTGACAACCGAGAACTGAGAACTGTTCTTATGGCTTGGTTTAAGCGGGAATCCGGGGATCTCGATAATTCGGGTAAGAAGACGGTTCGCACCGAAGGCCTGTGGGTAAAGTGCGAAAGCTGCCGGCAGATCATCTGGAAAAAAGATCTGGAAGAGAATCTGAACGTGTGTCCAAAGTGCGGAAAGCATTTCCGCATCGATGCCCGGACCAGGTTGGCGTTGTTGCTGGACGAAAATGAGTATGAGAGCTTGGACGGCAATCTGTCGTCGACCGATCCCTTGAAATTTGTCGATTTGAAGCCGTACTCGACCCGCCTGCGGCAGGCGCAGCATGACACCGGGCTGAAAGACGCGGTAATCAACGCCCAGGGCAAACTGCTTGGCCGGCCCGTAGTGGCCAGCGTAATGGAGTATGCCTTCATTGGCGGCAGCATGGGCGCGGTGGTGGGCGAGATGATCACGCGAGCGGTTGAGCGCGCGCTGGACTCGAAGGCGCCCCTGATCATCGTGTCGGCCTCGGGCGGGGCTCGTATGATGGAGGGCGTGGTCAGCCTGATGCAACTGGCCAAGATTTCGGCAGCTCTGGCTCGGCTGGACAAGGCGAAGGTTCCCTATATATCCGTTCTCACGGATCCGACCACGGGCGGCGTCACCGCGTCGTTCGCCATGCTGGGTGACTTGAATATTGCCGAGCCCGGGGCGCTGATCGGGTTTGCCGGTCCGCGGGTGATCGAGCAGACGATCCGGCAGAAGCTGCCCGCGGGATTTCAGCGCAGCGAATTCCTGTTAGAGCACGGAATGCTCGACGCGGTCGTGCCTCGCAAGGAACTGAAACCGTATATCGCGCGGGCGCTCGATTTTATGGCGGCGTGAGGACAGCCGTCAGCTATCAGTTTGGGCGGCTGCGGCGATTCGCGACTTTCTGCAACACTTCGTATCTTCTCTTGCCAGTTGATAATCTGAAATACAAGCTGAAAGCTGACGGCTGAGAGCTCTATGTCCTACGAAACCGCGGTGTCGCGCATGTTTGCGCTCGGGCACGAGTTGGCCCAGACGCCTTCGCACAAGTTCGATCTGGTGCATATGCGCGTGCTGCTGCAGGCCCTGGATCATCCCGAGCAGCGGTTTCCGAGCGTTCTGATCGCGGGCACGAATGGCAAGGGCTCAACGGCCGCGACCCTGGCCTCCATCCTGAGAGCGTCGGGATTGACAACTGGTTTATATACTTCGCCGCATCTGGTGCGGATCAACGAGCGGATTCGCATCAACGGCAAAGAGATCAGTGACGATGATTTCGCGGAGCTGCACGGCAGGATTGATCGCGTAGCGGAGACCCTTGTAGAGAAGAAGGAACTGCCGTGGCATCCCAGTTTTTTCGAGATGATGACAGCAATTGCCTTCGAATATTTCTCCCGCGAGCAGGTGGATCTTGCGGTGCTGGAAGTGGGTATGGGCGGGCGGTTGGATGCCACGAATGTGGTTGAGCCTCGGGTCAGCGTGATCACGGACATTTCGCTCGATCATCAAAAGTTTCTGGGGAACACTGTAAGCGAGATTGCGCGCGAGAAGACGGGGATTATTCGTCGTGGCGGCGCGGTAGTGACGCTACCGCAACAACCGGAAGCGAATGACGTCATCGGGAACACGATCCTGGAAATGGGGGCACGGGCTGTGAACGCGGTGCCGTTTGTGCCACCGGTTTCTCCCGGGAGTCGCGAGTACCTTATACCGAGTTCCGAGCCGGGCAATTCCAGGCACGTTTACCGCTATCCCCTTCAGGTGATGGGAGAGCAGATACTGGTGGAGACGCCGTTGGTGGGGCGGCACCAGTTACGCAACGTTGCGCTGGCCATTGCCGCGGCAGAAGAGTTGAACCGCCAAGGATTCAGCAGCATCAAAGCGAAGAGCATCGAGAGCGGCATCCGTGAAACGTATTGGCCGGGACGGTTTCAGGTGATCGCGGCGCGCCCGGGATGGCCTGAGATCGTTATCGATGTGGCGCACAATCCGGCGGGCGCATGGGCGCTGCGTTCAGCCCTTTCGGAGCGGTATGAAGACCGTCCGCTGATTTTTGTTTTTGGCGCGATGCGGGATAAGGCAATCTCCGAGATGACGGGAATCTTGTTTCCGCTGGCGGATCGAGTGATTGCCACGAGGCCTGGAAACCCGCGCGCGGCATCGCCGGAAGAAATCCAGCAGGCTGGGGCGCGGACGGGCGTCGAGATTGACGCGGTGGAAGAAGTGAATGCCGCCGTGGAGCGAGCCAGATCACTTGCGAGTGCGGGAACTGTGGTGGTGATCACGGGGTCAATTTACCTGGTCGGCGAAGCGATGGGCCTCGTGAAAGCCGAACTCTGAAGGAGCGTTCGCGAGGGGTTTCCCCTAAAATAGAAAAGTGCAGGAAGTAAACTCATCGGTGGAAGTAGAAAGTGGCGCGCGGGCGGCGCCGCTGGTTGCGACGCGGAAAAGTCCGCACGTAATTCCCGGGAAGACCTACGGTTGGCTGAGCCGCCTTCGATCCTATTTCATCCTTGATCCGCTAATCTGGCTGTACACGCTGGTTCTGGGCCTGCTCGCGCTGCCTGGAGGACTGTTTGACCGGGACGGGCGCCGCCTGCACTGGTTTTCGCGGGCCTGGTCGTGGCTCATCATGAAAACGATCTTGTCGCCGGTGAAAGTCACCGGTCTCGACAAGATCGATACATCGAAGCCCCATGTCTATGCGGTAAATCACGCTTCGGCCATGGACATTCCGGTTCTCTACGTTTACCTGCCATTTCAATTCCGCATCGTTTTCAAGAAAGAATTGTTGGCCTATCCTGTGGTGGGCTGGCAGTTAAAGCGCTCGGGACAGGTGTGTATCGATCAGCAAAAGCCGACCAATTCAATTGCCGCGATTCGCTCCGCAGTGAAAAGTCTGAAAGCCGGGATGCCGCTGGTCATTTATCCGGAAGGTGGCCGTACTCCAGATGGAGAAATCAAACCCTTTCTGCCGGGAGCCTTTTTTCTCGCGATCAAGGCGCAGGTGGATATTGTCCCCGTGGCTTTGGTCGGTACCTATGAACTGCTGCCGATGGACACCTACCACATCAAGTGCCGCCCGCTGGAAATGCGGGTGGGAGAGCCGATCTCGACCAGAGGGCTGACAATGCGGGATTTGGAAGCGGTGTCGGCCAAGGTGCAGAAAGCCGTCGAGGATTTGTATTACCCACAAAGTCCGGCTAGCGCCTAAGTTTTTCAGCCGTAACTTTTTGTCGTTTCTTGCCGTTATCCCTGTGTACGTCAACTCCGCGCGGAGAATTCGTTGAAGGCTCTGAGGAAAGAAGCGGACGAACGGCTTCTGATTGAGGAGGCGCAGAAGGATCCTGCGCGCTTCGCGGAGCTTTACGAGAACAATTTCGAGCGTGTCTATGCGTACGTCGTACGGCGAGTGGGAGATCGCGCGGAAACTGAGGACATTACTTCCGAAGTCTTTCACCAAGCGCTGGCGAACCTGAAGAGATTTGAGTGGCGAGGGATCCCCTTTGCGGCATGGCTGTTCAGGATCGCGGGCAACCTGATTTCGGACCGTTGGCAGCGATCGAACCGGGAACAAGTGGCTGCCGAGCCGGAACAAATGGAGTCGGTGCCTGCGCGGAGCGTGGAATTCGAAGAGGTGGAACGGAGAGCGACGCTGTTTCGCCTGGTGGAGACTTTGCCGGCGGAGCAGCAGCGAGTGGTGGTGCTGCGGTTTGTGGAGCAGAAGAGTATCAAGGAAGTGGCGCGGGAGATCCGCAAGACCGAGGGTGCGGTGAAGCAGTTGCAGTTTCGCGCGCTGACAAGTCTGCGGACGCGCATGGAGGGTGCCGATGCCTAAGCGCTCTCTGAATCCGGGAAGCGGCGATACAAAGAAGATCGAGCGACTGAACCAGGCCGTCGAAGCCATGCTGGCGCGGACGGATGGACGAGGCCCGAAAGTTGAGAGTGAAATCGAGCCACTGGTGCGCATTGCGGCAGAATTGCGCAATCTGCCGAGCGCAAGTTTCAAGGCACGATTGAAATCACAACTAGAAGGGAAAAAGAATATGGCTACTCTTACCGTGTCTACGCCCTCCGTGCCCGCAGCTGCCGCCGTCCGGCCACTTGCTGTACCGCGGCTGACTTTCAGAAACGCCGCCAGGGCGATCGAGTTCTACAAGAATGCGCTTGGCGCGAAAGAAAATTTCCGATTCGAAACGCCAACTGGGATCCCGCACGCCGAGATCACAATTGGCGACTCGACCATCATGCTGACCGAGGAATGGCCGGAAGGTGGGCGTTTCAGTGCCGAAACCTTGGGTCAGTCGCCGGTGTGGATATCGCTTCGTGTGGAGGACGTGGATTCGTTTGTCGAGCATGCGGCCGAAGCTGGAATGAAAGTTGTGCGGCCACCTGCCGATCAGTTCTACGGGCATCGCGATGCTACTTTGACGGATCCCTTCGGATACACCTGGGGGATTTACACGCTCAAAGAAGAGATGCCGGTGGAGGAGATGCATCGGCGGATGAAAAATCTCACCGCCGGACCGGAAGGCGGTCGCATGAAGCCTGCGACTGGCGTGGACCCGGTACCGCGCGGCTTCCGCATGGTGACGCCGTACCTGGTGGCCGAAGATGGCAACGCCTTGATCGACTTTGTCGTGAAGGCCTTTGGCGCAGAGGAGGCTTTGCGAATTCCAACTCCGACGGGCGTGCACGGCGAAGTGCGCATAGGCGATTCGATGATGATGCTCGGCGGCGGCATTGCCGGGAAAAAGTGGTCGGCTACTCTGCATCCCAACGCACTACATGTTTATGTGAAGGATGCGGATGCAGCTTACAAGAGCGCACTGGCGGCCGGGGCCACGTCACTCGACGAGCCACGCGACCAGGATTACGGTGAGCGGTCGGCCACGGTGAAAGATGCAGCGGGGAACTTCTGGTACATCGCCACCCACAAGGGCGAGAGCTACATTCCGAAGGGACTCAATAATGTGAATGTATATCTGCACCCGCGGCGAGCCGAACCTCTGATCGGCTTCATGAAGCGCGCTTTGGGCGCGAGCGAGATCGCGAAGTATGCTTCGCCCGATGGCGTGGTTCATCACGCTGAAATTCGCGTTGGCGATTCAGTCGTCGAGATGGGCGAGGCTCATGACAAGTACGAGCCGATGCCTGCGATGTTCTACCTCTATGTGCCCGATAGCGACGCTCTGTATCGGCGCGCTTTGGCGGCGGGGGCGAAGTCGCTCCACGAACCGACGGACCAGCCCTACGGCGACCGCAACTCAGCGGTCACGGACCCGTTCGGGAATACCTGGTATTTTGCGACCCATGTGAAAGACGTAACCATGTAAGAGCTTTTCCCTCGGAACGGAGGGCGGGTGAAACAACCTGCCTTCCGTGCTCTCTCTGCCGGCTTCAGGTTTGACCCTCCGGAATCCCTCCAATAAACTGAAAGATTCAATACATCTGTAGGTCCCAACTTATGGCAGATAGCATTCATGTGAAGCTTCCGGATGGAAGCGTGAAGGACGTTCCCAAGGGCACCACCCCTCTGGAGATTGCGAAGTCAATCAGCCCCCGGCTGGCGGATGCGGCTTTGGCCGCTAAATCCAACGGCGATCTCATCGACCTGACCCGGCCGCTTGAGAAAGACACCGAGCTGCGCATTTTGATGGAGAAGGATCCAGAGTCGCTGGAGATTTACCGGCACTCCTCCGCGCACTTACTAGCAGCGGCGGTGCTGGAGCTTTTTCCTGAGACGAAGCTTGGCCACGGTCCGGCAACCGAAAGCGGATTCTTTTACGATTTCTACCGGCCGACTCCGTTTACCCCTGAGGATCTGGAAAAAATCGAGAAGAAGATGCAGGAACTGGTGCAGCAGAACATTCCGTATGCGCGCGAATTTCTGCCCCGCGATCAGGGGTTAGCAGAATTCAAGAAAGAAGGCGACTTCATGAAGTGCCATTTCATCGAGCAATTCACCAAGCCCGATGAAAAGATTTCGATCTATCGCACTGGAAAGTTCACGGATTTTTGCCGCGGCCCGCACATTCCGTCGACGGGGAAGATCAAGGCGTTCAAGCTGTTCAACATCGCCGGCGCGTACTGGCTGGGCGATGAGAAAAATCCGCAACTGCAGCGGATTTATGGAACGTCATTTTTCTCGAAGAAGGATCTCGATGCCCACCTGCAGCAGGTGGAGGAGGCAAAGAAGCGCGACCATCGCGTGTTGGGGCAGCAACTCGATTTGTTCTCGATCCAGGAACTGGCGGGGCCGGGGCTGATTTTCTGGCATCCCAAGGGTGGAATCATCCGCAAAGAGATGGAAGACTGGATGCGCGAAGAGTACCTGAAGCGCGGCTACTCGCTGGTTTACACGCCGCACGTGGCGCGACGGCAGCTGTTCTTCACGTCGGGGCACGAGGGCTATTACGCTCAGAACATGTTCGATGCCATGGAACTGGATGATGCCGAATACCGGCTGAAGCCGATGAATTGTCCGGGCCATATTCTGATTTACAAAGACTCTCTAAAGTCGTATCGCGATCTGCCAGTGCGGCTCGGCGAGCTGGGAACGGTCTATCGCTATGAGAGGTCGGGAGTGATGCATGGGCTGCTGCGCGTGCGAGGGTTTACGCAGGATGACGCGCACATCTTCTGCATGCCGGAGCAGATCGAGGACGAGATTGCCAGTTGCCTGGACTTCGCTCTGGATGTGTTGAAAGATTTTGGCTTCGATAAGTTCCAGACTGAGCTTTCGACGTGGAATCCGGCGGACCGCAAGAATTTTGTGGGCAGCGAGGAGCAGTGGGTCCATGCGACGCAATCGCTGGAGAAGGTATTGAAGGGGAGAAACATCGAATACAAGACCATCCCCGGCGAGGCAGCGTTTTACGGCCCAAAAATCGATATCAAGCTGGTGGACGCCATTGGACGGTTGTGGCAGCTCTCGACGGTGCAGTTTGATTTCAACCTGCCGCAGCGCTTCGGTCTCGAATACGTCGCGGAGGACGGTTCGCGGAAGCAGCCGGTGATGGTGCATCGCGCCCTCTACGGTTCGGTCGAGCGCTTCTTCGGAGTGTTGATCGAGCACTACGCCGGTGCGTTCCCGGTATGGCTTTCGCCGGTGCAGGCCGTAATGATCCCTATTAGCGAGCGTCACGCCGAGTATGCCAACAAGGTTGCCGATCAGCTTAAAGCCATCGGAGTGCGCGTAGAGGTTGATGCGCGCAACGAGAAGATGAATGCGAAGATCCGCGAGCATGCTATGCAAAAAGTGCCATTCCTGCTTGTCGTCGGCGACAAAGAGGCGGAGGCGGGCAAGGTGAATGTCCGCACGCGCGGCAAAGAGAAGACGGAGGACATGGCAGCGGCGGAGTTCGTGGAAAAGATTAAGAAACTGATCGTAGAGAAGAGTCCCGGGCTCTAAGTGCTTACCTGAGGCCGCCCCTGGTTGTCGGGCGAGTGCCAGCTCGCCGCCGGCTGTCCAAGCCATTCCGCCGTTGTACCATGTTTCCGTGTATTCACTTGCTGAGGGCTTATTGGGCCATATCCGTCGCGAAGAACTGCTGCGGGCCGGTGACCGCGTTGGCGTTGCCGTATCGGGAGGGATCGATTCGGTTGCGTTATTGCGCTTGTTGCTCGAACTGAGGAATGAACTCGGCATCGTTCTTTCTGTGGTTCATTTCAACCACAAGCTGCGCGGCGGGGAATCAGAACTGGACCAGGAGTTTGTTGCGAAGCTGGCGCGAGAGCACGAGCTGGAATTTTATGCCGAGACCGGCGATGTGCTCCACCTTGCCGCTGAGCAACATACGGGTGTGGAGGCAGCCGCGCGTGAGTTGCGGTATGAATTCTTTCAGTCACTGCTGGGTGCGGATGAAAGCTCCGACCTGGAACTCGATCCATCAGCCGCGCATGTTTTGAACAAGATCGCCACCGGCCATACCCTCGATGATCAGGCCGAGACCGTCCTGATGCGGTTAATTCGCGGTACGGGACTACGCGGACTGGGCGGGATCTATCCGCGCATCGTGGTGGAGCACGGGGAGGGCGACGGCCACGGCGAAATCATTCGTCCGCTGCTTGGGATCCGACGGCGCGAACTGGAGCAGTATCTAGCAGACCTTAACCAACCCTGGCGGGAAGACTCCACAAACACTGATTCCAAGTTCACGCGAAATCGTGTTCGCAAACTTGTACTTCCGCTACTCGAACAGGAATTCAATCCCTCCGTGGTCGAAAGTTTTGCGGAATTAGCGGAGATTGCTCGCGACGAGGAGGACTACTGGGAAAACGAGGCGTCCGGCTGGTTGGGGGTCGTGGTGCAGTGGTCGCAGCCCGAATGGGCGCGCGGGTTGCCGGGTTTCGAGGATTCTCAATCATTTGTGCAGATTTCGCCTTCACAGCCGAAACCTCATGATCCAGAATTGTTAGCTCGGCTGGAAGAGCCCGGTCCCTTGGTGATGAATGCTTCCGTAAGCCGCCCTTGGCTGCTGACTGAGCCGAGGGCCGTGCAGAGGCGCGTGCTGAAGGCGATTGGCGAGCAGGCTGGGATTCCGCTCGAGTTCAAGCACATCGAAGAAATCCTGCGCTTCGCAGCCGAAAACGGTGCGTCTGGAAAAGAGCTATCGCTTCCTCTCGGATGGAAGATTGTCCGCGAACCCGAGACGATGATATTCGTCACGCCCGATCTGCGCCGGCAGGAGCGCGTGCAGGACTACGAATACTCGCTGCCTGTGCCCGGGAGAGCCACTGTGCCTGAGCTGAGGGGAGTAATCGAGGCGTTGCGGGTTGTTCCTGAGGAGCGGATCGCGGAGTATAATCCGCAGCAACTTCTTCGTGCGGATTTATTGCCACGATCATTGATTGTTCGCAACTGGCGTCCGGGAGACCGGTTTTGGCCAGCCCACACGAAATCGCCGAAGAAAATTAAGGAATTGCTGCAGGAGCAGCATGTGGCACAACCCGGGCGCAGGCTTTGGCCGGTCGTGTTGAGCGGAGACGAGATCGTATGGATGCGAGGTTGTCCAGTTCCGGCGAGATGGTGCGCCAAACGCGATCAGGAAGCGGTCCTGATCCGAGAACTGGCAGCCGATGACTCCAGGGTTTAGCGAGTTAGTCTTAGAGCAGTCAGAGCCAGGCGAGAGGAGGCACACGGTTTGATGAGCACAACACGAGTCGAGCCACTTCGCCAGGTCATCGCCGCCGACCAAATCCAAAAACGGGTGAAGGAACTAGGGCGCCATATTTCCGATGACTACAAGGGACAAACGATCCAGGCTCTGGCGGTTCTGGAGAATGCATTCATGTTCATGGCGGATCTGGTACGGGCGTTGGATGTGCCGGTGGTCTGCCAGTTCATCAAACCCAAATACAGCAAGCAGCATAGTAAGCAGGCAGGTAACGACGCGGGCGAGATCATCGAGATCTTCTTCAGCCACGAGCCCGATATTCGCGGACAGCATATTTTGCTGGTCGAGGGATTGGTGCATTCTGGAGTCACCAGCGAATTCCTGATGAACGACTTGCGCGCGCGCGGGGCGGCTTCCGTGAAATTGGTGACGTTGCTCGACCGCCAATCCGCCCGCCGGGTGGCTTTACAGCCTGATTATTTCGGGTTCCTGGTCGATGACGTTTTCCTTGTGGGCTACGGTTTGGGCGCGGTGGAGCAAACCAACCGCAATATCCCCTATCTGGCCGCGGCACCGATGCCTCCGATGACTTAAGTTATGGAGAGAGCGACGCGCCTTTTTTGGAGGGACAAGGTAGAATAGGGGTCTTAGGGAATTTCCCCTATCCAAATTGGTTGAAGCGCATCTAATTTAGTGTCAGGAGCCTCGGCCGCATACGTTCGATCGGCCCCCGGTCTCTTTTAGGAGTTCTTGGTGAATTCAACAGTCAAAACCGTAGCTTTTTGGCTCGTGATTGGTTTGTCTGCGCTATTGCTGTGGCAGGTGATTCAAGCTGGCCGCAGCGGGCAGAAGGACAAGGAAGTCAATTTCTCCCAGTTCACGAGTGATGTGGATCAGGGCAAAGTGCACGATGTCCTGGTTGATGGCATGCAGTTGCACGGGAAATATACCGACGGCTCCGCTTTTCATACTACGGTTCCGGCAAATTATCCCGAAATGATCAAGGAACTGCATGACAAGGGTGTGTCGATGACCTTCCGGGACGCCAACAGCGGAAGTTGGCCGTTGCAGTTGCTGGGAACGTGGGCTCCGCTGATCTTGCTGGGAGCGCTGTGGTTCTTCATGATCCGCCAGATGCAGACTGGCGGCAACAAGGCGCTGTCGTTCGGGAAGAGCCGTGCTCGGCTGCTTTCGATGCAGCAGAAAAAAGTCACGTTTAAAGACGTGGCCGGCGTGGAAGAGGCCAAGGAGGAATTGCGCGAGATTATCGAATTTCTGCGCGAAGCACAGAAGTTCCAGAAACTCGGCGGCAGGATTCCCAAGGGAGTGCTCCTGGTTGGACCTCCGGGAACCGGCAAGACGCTTTTGGCTCGAGCGGTCGCCGGGGAAGCGAATGTACCGTTCTTTTCCATTTCTGGTTCCGACTTCGTGGAGATGTTTGTCGGCGTCGGCGCCAGCCGCGTGCGCGACCTGTTTGAACAGGGCAAGAAGAATGCGCCCTGCATCATTTTCATCGACGAGATTGATGCGGTGGGACGGCATCGTGGCGCAGGCTTGGGCGGTGGCCACGACGAACGTGAGCAGACCCTGAACCAGTTGCTGGTGGAGATGGACGGCTTCGAATCGAATGAAGGCGTCATCCTGATGGCGGCGACGAACCGGCCTGACGTGTTGGATCCAGCATTGCTGCGGCCCGGTCGTTTTGACCGGCGCGTTGTGGTCAGCCGCCCGGATGTACGCGGCCGTGAAGAAATTCTGCGAGTGCATACCCGCAAGATCCCTCTTGCCGAGGATGTCGATCTCTCGGTGCTGGCGCGCGGAACTCCTGGATTTTCCGGAGCTGACCTCGCCAATATGGTGAACGAGGCGGCGTTGGCAGCGGCGCGGCAGAACCGCAAGGCCGTGCTGATGTTCGATTTCGAAGTGGCCAAAGACAAAGTCCTGATGGGCGTGGAGCGCAAGTCGCTGATTCTTTCCGACGAGGAAAAGAAAGTGACGGCTTACCACGAAGCGGGGCATGCTCTGGTGGCGGCAAAGCTGCCTGGCTCCGATCCGGTGCACAAGGTCACGATTATTCCACGCGGAATGGCTTTGGGCGTCACCATGCAGTTGCCTATTGATGATCGCCACAATTACACCCGGGAGTATCTGAAGACCGACTTGGCGATTTTGATGGGCGGCCGTCTGGCCGAGGAGCTTTTCCTTAATCAGATGAGCACGGGCGCCGGAAACGACATTGAGCGAGCCACCGAAATGGCACGTAAGATGGTTTGCGAGTGGGGCATGAGCGACCTTGGGCCTCTGACCTTCGGCAAGAAGGAAGAGCAGATTTTCCTGGGCCGCGAAATCAGCCAGCACCGCGATTACAGCGAAGACACGGCCATCAAGATCGATGGCGAGGTCCGGAAATTGGTCAACCACGGCTACGAAACCGCGAAGAATATCCTGGAGGGCAACCGCGATACGCTGCAGAAGATTGCGGCGGCCTTGCTGGAACGGGAAGTGCTGGATGCCTCCGAAGTGATGCTTCTGGTGGACGGCAAGGAACTGCCTCCCATGAAGTCACCTTCCAAGCCCGATGAAGGCGTGCAGCAGGTGCTGAAGCCGGAGCCGGGACGCGGAATCGTGAAGGGCGGGGAAAGCCCGGCACGAGCTTAGAATAGTTTTCAGCAGCTAGTTCAGAGGGCGGCCCTCAATGGGCCGCCCTGATTTTTGCGTACCAATTAACTATTCACCATGCTCATCATGTGCTCGGGATAGCGGTCCCCGGCCGCAGCGCCTGTAGGGAAGATTTCGTCAATCCGGCGTAGATCTTCCTGGGTGAGCTTCACGTCGAGCGCGGCAACATTCTCTTCCAGATACTTGCGGCGCTTGGTGCCCGGGATAGGCACGATGTTTTCATCTTGAGCGAGAACCCATGCCAGAGCTAACTGTGCGGGCTTGCAGCCTTTTTCCTTTGCGATTTCCTCGACCCGGTGCACGAGGTCGAGGTTCCTCTGAAAGTTATCACCCTGAAAGCGAGGAGAAAATCTGCGATAGTCGTCCTCCGGGAAATCCTCGAATCGCGTGAACTGGCCGGTAAGGAATCCGCGTCCGAGCGGACTATAAGCCACAAAGCCGATGCCGAGTTCGCGGCAGGTTGCGAAAATTTCTTTTTCCGGCTCGCGGCTCCATAGCGAATATTCCGTTTGCAAAGCGGTAATAGGATGTACCTTCACCGCGCGTCGCAGAGTTCGTGGCGACGCCTCCGAGAGGCCGATGTGGCAAATCTTTCCTTCTTTTACAAGTTGGGCCAGCGTGCCTACCGTCTCTTCGATTGGCGTGCCGGGGTCGACGCGATGTTGATAGTAAAGGTCGATCGTTTCCACGCCGAGGCGCTTCAGACTTGCTTCACATGATCGCCGGATGTAATCGGGTTTGCCATTGACGCCGCGGACTGACGGGTTTGCTGGGTCGCGCACGATGCCGAACTTCGTAGCCAGCACGATCTTGTCACGTTTCCCTTTGACGGCCCGACCGACCAGTTCTTCGTTCTTGTGCGGCCCATACACATCTGCCGTGTCGAGAAAATTGATACCGAGTTCGAGGGCGCGGTGGATTGTGGCGATGGATTCGTCGTCGTCGCGTCCGCTGTAAAACTCCGACATGCCCATGCAGCCTAAGCCCAGGGTGGAAACTTTGAGCCCGCTGCGTCCAAGTTCACGAAGTTGCATGATGATTTCCTTTCTGAACAACCTGCTGGAATTTATGAAGGCCGCCAGCTAATAGATCAAGTCAATAGATGCGGATGAGCGGCTTCTGGGATTCAGTTACATCGCCGATGTGACGTGCCGAAACGCCAGCTGTCTGCAATTCTAGGAGCAATTGCTCGCTGTGTTCCTCGGCGACGGAGATGAGAAGCCCACCGGCGGTCTGAGGATCAAAGAGCAGAGCCTTCAGCTCGTCGCCGATCGCGGCTTCGTAGCCGACCAGGCATTCGGTAAAGTCGCGGTTGTTCTTCAAGCCGCCGGGAACGTACCCCGTGCGAATGCACTGCATAGCTCCTGGCAAAACCAGGATATCTTTCGAAAAGAATTGCAGAGCTACGTTGCTGGCCAGCGCCATCTCACGAGCATGTCCGATCAGGCCGAAGCCTGTAACATCAGTCATGGAATGGATTTGAAAATCTCCCTGCTGAATTACGTCTGCGGCGCGCTTGTTCAGGGTGGTCATCGACCGGACGGCGGCGTCGATCCATGCTGGCTCTGCTTTGCCTTTCTTGATAGCCGTTGCAATCACACCTGTGCCCAGAGCCTTGGTAAAGATTAGAGCGTCACCCGACTTGGCTCCGCCATTGGTTAGAATCTTTTTAGGATCGATAAGCCCTGTAACCGAATATCCGAATTTGGTCTCTTCGTCGCGAATGCTGTGGCCGCCGATTACGGTGCATCCGGCCTCTATCATTTTCGAGAGGCCGCCAGCGAGTATGCGCTCGAGAATCTCAAGATCGGCTTTTTCGGGAAAACATACCAAAGCCAGCGCTGTGAGCGGCTTGCCACCCATCGCGTACACGTCGCTCAACGCGTTAGTAGCGGCGATCTGGCCGAAAGTGTAGGGATCGTCGACAATCGGGGTGAAGAAATCGACAGTTTGAACCAGCGCTTGATCAGGTGCGATTTGATACACTCCGGCGTCGTCGGCGTGATCAAAGCCAACCAGAACATTCGGGTCGTGTTGCCGGGCTAATTTCCCAAGCACCGTGTCCAGCGCCGCCGGACTCAGCTTGGACGCTCAACCCGCAGCTTTTACCGACTCCGTCAGGCGAAATGGTTTTGTTTCGGACATGAAGTCATTGTACCGATTATCGATGGACGCTTGATGGGGAGGGAGGCTTCGACCGAGCTTACTTTACCGCGACATCGGTGACGCGAATGTCGGGATTTTGGCGATTCCATTGTGCGGAAATACTTTCGAAGGTAAGTCGAAAAGGTTCGTTCTGACCTGGGCCAAGCGGCGAAGTGCCGAACGGAACGGCTTCTGGATAGGGGCCGCTGGTTTTTAAAACTTGAAGTGGAAGTTCTTCCCGCTGGGCGACTTGTCCCATGTCATCTTTGAAATCCACTTCGACCACGACGCGCGTGACCGTCTTCTCCCCCGCGTTGGTCACAATTCCATCCACGTAACTGATGGTCGCTCCGACAAAATTCTGCTCGGCGCTGAGTCGTAGATCGGAGAGTTTGAGATTTGTCGCGTACGCCGGTGGTCCCGACGCCCCCTTCGGCTTACCTCGAAGGAGAAACGCAGCCACCACGGCGATGATGATGACGACCGCAACGGCGATGGCGATCGTGCGCCCACTGGAATCGGGCTCTTCGGTGACAGGAGTTGGCTGGATCAATCCGCCCATGCCACTCGATTGTACTCTGGAGGTCAGTTGCCAGTCTTGACAAATGCGGCTATAAACAGCACGCCGAATAGCAGATCGACGCAGCCGAGAGCCAAATCTTGCGAGTGCAGCCGATGTTGCAGATATAGCACGATGAGGGAAGCGCCGTAGCCAAATTTCTCAAGCACCGCAGGAATCATCATTGGGCGCAGGCGCACCGGATCTTGGGCAATCACGAAGAATACAACCTGAAAGGCCAATCCCACGCTGATAAAGCCATAGTAAAACGCAGGATGCGTGATCGGCGGTGGATCCTTTTGCCCGATCAGATCGAAGATGAAATACAGCGGCGTAAGAACCAGTACGCCCCAGATCGCTGCAATCCAAAATACGATCTTGGCGAACTTCATGGACGGCTCCGCTATTCTCCGCCTACCGTGAGGCCATCGATCCGGAGCGTCGGAGAGGCCACGGAGCCACGGAACTCAAGATCATTCGCGATCTCCGAGATGTTGAAGAACATTTCCTTCAGGTTTCCAGCTACGGTGATTTCTTCGACGGGGTAGGCAAACTCTCCACCCGAAATCCATAGGCCGGACGCGCCACGAGAATAATCGCCAGTCACCAGGTTCGCGCCGTGGCCGAGGAACTCAGTCACGTATAGACCTTCTTTGATCTCAGAAATCAATTCCTTCGGTGTCCTGCTCCCCGGTTGCAGGAAGTAGTTCCCGGGTCCAATGCCCGGCGTGCCGGCAAGTCCGCGGGATGCATTGCCGGTAGTCTTGAGCCCCAACTTCCTTGCCGTATATGTATTCAACAAGTAGGAACTGAGGACGCCTCTCTCGATGACCACGGTGCGGCGCGTGGGAACGCCTTCGCCATCGAACGGGCTGGTGCCAAAGCCTCCGGGGATGGTGCCGTCGTCGATGATGGTGACGTTCTCGCCGGCGATTTTTTGCCCCAGCTTGCCCGCGAGAAACGAGGCGCCGCGATAGACCGAGTCGCCATTGATTCCCTCGAAAATATGCTCGAGGATCGACGTCGCCACCATGGGGTCGAAGATGATCGGCACGTGCGCGGTTTTCGCCTTGCGCGCGCCCAGACGCCGCAGCGTGCGCTCCGCCGCGACCTTGCCGACCTGCTCGGGCGACTCCAGTTTACTCATCGTCCGCGCGACGGAGAACCAATAATCACGCTGCATTGCGCCATCTTCGGTTTGTGCGATGGGCACGGCGGCAACGGAGCAATACGACCTACGATATTCGCCGACGAAGCCATGTGAGTTGGCCAGAACTTTATGACCGGTTGCAGCGTCGAAGGATCCGCCTTCGGAATTCTTGATGCGTGGATCGAAATCGAGCGCGGCCTTTTCGGCGCGGCGGGCGTAGTCAATGCGGTCGGGGCCGGGCAGCGAATAAACGTCTTCGTGGTAAAGATCGAGATCACCGGTGAGCGAGCCTAATTGTCCGGCTTCGGGGATGCCTCCGAAGGGATCTTCTGACGTGATCTTCGAAAGCTCAAGCGCCGACTTAACCATGCGGTCGAGGCTGTCCGAGGAGAAATCGCTGGAATAGGTGCTGGCGGCGCGCTGGCCGTTGAAGACGCGGACGCCGATGGATCGCGATCCGGATTCTTTGAGCGTTTCGACCTGGCCGAGACGGACCAGCGTGGAGAATTCATCGCCTTCGCGCACCACGCATTCCGCTGCACTGGCGCCGCCGTTCATGGCGCGGCGGACGATGTCCTGGGCGAGGGAGCGAAGGTCAGTTTCCAGTTTCGGGTTTCCAGTTTCTAGTTGAGTAGAAGACATAAGAAAATTCTTTACCACAGAGGCACAGAGGCACGGGGAAAAGCAAGAGCTGTGAAAAAACTGATTTGAGAGTTCCTCTGCGACTCCTCCGTTGGTGAGTTCGATCTCACTGCATGAAGCCGCCGGGATCTTTCTTGGCGGTGCCACCGACCGTCAGGCGATCGATCTTGATGGTCGGAATGCCCACGCCTACCGGCACGGCTTGCCCATCTTTGCCGCAGGTGCCGACGCCTTCGTCGAGCTTCAAATCGTTGCCCACCATCGAGACCCGCGTCAGAACATCAGGCCCGTTACCGATCAACGTTGCGCCCTTGATCGGCGCCGTGATCTGCCCATCTTCAATCATGTACGCTTCGGAAGCTCCAAATACAAACTTGCCATTGGTGATATCGACCTGGCCGCCGCCGAAGTTCACCGCGTAGATGCCGCGCTTTACCGAGCGGATGATGTCTTCCGGATTGTCCTGCCCCGCCAGCATGTAAGTATTCGTCATGCGTGGCATGGGAATATGCTCGTAGCTCTCGCGGCGCCCGTTGCCAGTATCGGAGATGCCCATCAGTCGAGCGGAGAGCTTGTCGCTCAGGTAGCCCTTCAGAATTCCCTTCTCGATCAGCACGGTTTCTTGCGTGGGTTCGCCTTCGTCGTCCACGTTCAGCGAACCGCGCCGCCACGGCATCGTTCCGTTATCGATGACGGTACAACCTTCGCTGGCCACACGCTTTCCAATCAACCCGGCAAAGGCAGAAGTCTTCTTACGATTGAAATCGGCCTCCAGTCCGTGACCTACCGCTTCATGAAGCAGAACTCCGGGCCATCCCGGCCCGAGAACGACTTCCATGTCGCCGGCAGGAGCCTCGCGTGCATCGAGCTGAAGAATCGCCTGACGCGCAGCTTCTTTGGCGAAGTATTCAGGATTCTTGTCGCCAAAGAAAAAATCGAGAGCCACGCGTCCGCCGCCGCCGGAGCCACCGCGAGCGGAGTTGCCTTCGGTTTTTGCGATGCAGGAGACATTCATGCGCGCAAGCGGTTGGGAATCTTCGGCAAACGTTCCATCGGAGGCGACGACGAGAATATTCCGCAGTTCGTCGGAGTAGCTGGCACGGACTTCCTGAATGCGTGGATCGTAAGCGCGTGCAGCCTTGTCTGCCCGCATCACCAACTCAACCTTGGCGGTGATCTCGGCATCGACCGATGGCAAGGTCACGGGATAAAGACTCCGAGCCGCAGTCTGCTGAAACCCAGCCACGGGAGTCTTAGCGGGGGCGCTGGCAATCAGGGCCGCGGTACGCGCCGCGTGCAGGATGCGGCTGGCGGAAAGGTCGTCGGTATAAGCGTAACCAGTGCGCTCGCCGGAAACCACGCGTACTCCACACCCGGCCGAAATCCCTTGCGAAGCGGACTTCACCATGGACTCATCGACCATCAACGAGGTCGAAGAGAGATACTCGAAGTAGAGGTCGGCGTAGTCGCCGCCGGCTGATAGAGCGGCCGCCAGGTAATGTTCGAGGTCGTTTTCCGTGACGCCGTAGTGATCAAAAAAGAAGCGCTGTTTATCTGCGAGATGTTGTTTTTGCAAGCTTTTACCCACGAGAGTTAGATGCCGCCGTGCCGGACCCGGACTCAGTTGAGCGGATGGTTCATTATCCCACAGGCAGATTGGCAGTAACCGGTGAATCATCCACAGGCGCTCGGTCGCGATGGTTACTTGTCACAGACGGCGGATCTGTTCGCACTGGACAATCTGCTATGGTCGATCCCAAATGCCAAACCTGACACCGCAGGCCCTTACGCGCACGGTGCAGGATTTTCTCAGCGAGGCGGCGGGAGCCGTGGTGCTGGAAAACGGCGCCGTCGCCTTTGACCTGGCGCGATCCAAGTATTCCATCTCCGGCGAGTACAACCGGTGCTTACTTCATCTGTGGTCGGCGGAGCGAAACTCCGTGCGCAGGGTGCTGGAGGCTGAAGTCAAGAATGGGACGTTGCGGCTGGCTGTACAAAGGCTGGGACAGGTGCGGCCTTCGAAGCTGGAAATCTGCCGCGAACGCGATCGACGTTCACCGTCCACTCGGAGGGCGTGCCGTTCCTCCTACGAGCAAAGGCTTCGGAGAACGGTGGAACGGAATTTCCCGGAGTTCAAACTGACGCGGCTGACGAGTGGGATGGATCTGGAGAAGTCGTTTGGGCCGATCTACGCGCGCGGCTTGATCCGCCGCGGGCGAACGGCTTTTGCATTGTTGGGAGTCAACGCACAGGAAACACAATCGTCGATCGATGCGGCACTCACGTTTGGCATTCTGTGGCTCGATGTCTGCCGACAGTCGCAGGGCCCAAATGTATTGGTGGAAGGGCTCAAGCTATTTGTCCCAACTGGAACTTCCGGGCTGGTGCGGGAGCGCATGGCAAACTTAAACCGCGATGCCGCGAAGTGGTCCCTGTTCGAACTGGACGAACGCCATGACGCATTAATCGAGATCGACTGTGCGGATCGCGGCAACGTATCTACGCGGCTGGTCCACGCCGCCGATCGCGAACAAGCGCGCTCACGCTTTAGCGATTCGATCGCGAGAGTACAGGAAATCCTGCCGAATTGCGAAGTCAGCGTGCCGTCTGCTGCGGAAGTCGTTTTCCGATGGCGCGGCCTGGAGTTTGCCCGCGCTCGGCTTGGCGTTCTTCCTGGATCGTTTCGCAGCACGGAGGAAATTGTTTTCGGAGTCGGCGCTGAGGAACGGGTTCTGGAGAAGAACAACGAAGCTGAATTCGCCGACCTCGCGCATTGTTTGCGCGACACCCGCCATCCCTATGGTCCGCGTCAACATCCGCTGTGGCGTCTGCGTCCTGAAAGATGGCTGGAGTCACTGGTTGTCGGCGATGTCAGCGTAGTAGATGACCGACTGGATACCTCATACCAGTATTCGCAGGTTCCTGCTTTCTCTGCTTCGGATCGTGCCATGATCGATGTATTAACCACCACGCATGCGGGACGGGTGGCCGTTGTGGAGTTAAAGGCCGACGAAGATGTCCATCTGCCCCTGCAAGGGCTCGACTACTGGTCGCGCGTGGAATGGCATCACACGCGCAATGAATTTCCTCTCTTTGGATACTTCTGTGACAAGGCACTCTCGTCTGAGAAGCCACTTCTATTTCTGGTGGCTCCCGCCCTGCACGTACATCCCACTACTGATACGCTGCTCCATTATCTGTCGCCCGAGATCGAATGGGAATTCGTGGGCATTGACGAGCGCTGGCGGGAGGGAGTGAAAGTCGTGTTCCGGAAGCGACCCAGCCGAAGCCCAAGGGGCAGACTCGAATCGATCGACCGTGCTGCCAGCTGAGCTTGGTAAACCACGCGGAGCTATCACCCCTTCCATTCCCTCAACAGGCGGCGCACATCGATTAATTGCGCAACGTGGTAAGCATTGTGGTCAGCCACGAGCAGCGCTTCACGCAGAATGGTCTGGCCGTCGCCCCAAGGGACGGGAGCATACAGATCGGTCTTCGGATTCTCGACCAGATCCTGCATAGCTTTCAGATCATCGCGGAATTGCCGAATGCTCTTATCCCAGGCGGCCGTACTTGCAGGCGCCTCTTTCTTGGGCCAGTAATCTTCAGGCCACTTGGGAGCCTTATACTTCGGATTGCGGCTAAATTCGAGAATGTCCCACTGTGCCAGACGCAGATGCTCGAGCAACATCCAGGCGGAGTGCGGAAGGCCCTGCGGCCTTACGCCGCGTACCTTCTCGGGCAGGCTCTTCACCGCATCATCAAAAGTGGCATGAGCGCCACCGCCGGTGAGCAGGTAGACAACATGCTCGCGCAGCGATTTGTCTTGCGATTTTTGGGTCGCCATTTTCGTTTTCTTCCTCTAGCTTGAGATTTCTGTCCCCATCCGTGTCGGATTGTGGGGCGCGGAAGCTTCTTCTGGCCCCTCACCTCGTAAGATGCGCCCGATGCCGCGTACGATGCGGCGCATCGGGTAGGCGCCTTTGTCATCCACAAGAAATATTTCGCCGATGCGCTCGCTGCGATAGTACCAGCGCTTGAGCAACGCAAGGTGTTCCATAGTCTCGAGCGGGGAATGTGCTTTTACAGCTGCGAACGAGTCAAGAGCTTGTTGCACCCGCGATTCCATCGATTGAGACTTCGTGTGCTCCGCAGTTTGGATGCAGAATGTCGTGGGACCAGAAATCACCCCGCTGTCGACGCGAAAAAAAGCGACCGAGTCCGCGAGGTGGCAAGGTTGGACGATCAGTCCGGACAACCGGTCGAGTCGGCGGACAATCTCGGGAAGCTGGGATAGGATCGGCTTCATTTTTTCGAGTCGTACATGAATCGCGGCAGCTTCCTCGAAGGCAAGGTTCGCGGATGCGGCCTCGCGCTGCGCCGAAAATTCGCGAGCCAGAGAATCCCCTCGGGTATCGAAGTAGGCTTGCACCCGTGCCACTTCCCCAGAGTACTCATCGTCGCTGCAACCCTTGAAACAAGGGGCAAGGCACATCTTCATCTCGGAATAGATGCAGCCGGGAAACGCCGGATCGGGATGCAGATCCTCCACGCATCGCCGCATCTTGAAGAAATCGAGCGAATCATTCATAAACTTATCGGCGGCGGTGCGCGAAGGGAATGGACCGTAGTAAAGGGTACGGCTTTTTAGGCGTCCCGGTCGCGTAGTGACGGAAGCGCGAGGGTACTCGTTTTCCAGATGCAGCTTTACCAGGGGCGCGAAACGAAAGTGCAGGCGGTTGGAGTATGTTTTGGTGAACGTGGAGCGCAGGACTTGGTAAAGAACTAACCCGGATTCAAAATCGGAACCGGTCGCAGAGTACTCGATCGAGCGGATGTGGCTTCGCAGGTTGAGCTTTTTCGTGCGTTCTTCCACCGGCCCCAGGAGCCTCTGCAGGCGGCGGCGAAGATTTGCCGTTTTGCTGACGTAAGGCTCGGCCCGTGCGTCTTCTCCGCGAAGTGAAAAAACTGCTGGCGCAGCCGGGACCGCCGAAAAAATCTCTGCGTCGCGTTCAGGCGCGAATTCCAGGCGATGGGTCAGCACTAAGTCATTGTAAGCAGGTTTTCACCACAGATCTTATGGAAAAGGAGGTTCAAAGGCCGCCGTGGAGCTTTCCGAAATAGTGGGCGAGATTCAGAGACATGACGAGGAGGCCTGCCCCGAGCGCGAGCACGTGCGCCGTTTTGCGTAGATCGAATCGGCCTACACGACAGACAAGCAGGTAGGCGAGGGTAAGGTTAAAGAGGCCCCATAGGACATTGACCACTGACGAGGATAGGCCCACCCCGGGTGGTGATGCGAACGGACTCTGGAAGGCATGTCCCGAAACTCCGTTGCCGAGATGGGGCAGGGCGTTCGCAAGGAACGCTCCGCCGAAGAAGTACGATATGTAGTGATACCAGCGCATTGTCGCTCCCTTTCAGCCGCAAAACTGAATGTTAGCAGGCCTGAACTGAAGTTCGTCTCAGCAGATCCGTAGCGAAGATCACCGAAAGCTGGCGCTACGGAATTTCTGGCGGAAATCTTCCCCTTCCATCTTGATGATGCGGCACATTTCGTGCAGCCGCGAGCGCATACGTTCTCCGATGCGGTCTCCAAGGCTCTCCGCGCGAGCGGCCGCCCGTACGGCAGAACCGCCGCCATTTACTCCGGCGGCGGGCTGATCTTCAAAGTTCGTCGTTATGATGGTTGTGCGATTGTCGTTATAGCGCGTGTTGAGAATCAGGCTGACCGTATCCCAAACCCATTCGGTCGGCTTTACTGCGCCTAGCTCATCGAGCACCAGGACATCGGTCTCAAACACGGGACGAAGTACGTCCAATTCGGTGGTTTGAACCGTTGCGTTATAGGAATTCTGAATTTCCTTTAGCAGCTCACGGTAGTCGTAAAACAGGCAGCAGATGCCCTTGTTGAGGACGAGTTCCTTCGTGATGCCAACCGCCAGATGAGTCTTTCCGGTGCCAATCTTGCCGATGATCAGAAGTCCGGTGCCGTCGCGCGGATCATACTCCTGAGCGAACTTCGAGGCCAAGAGATGAGCCGTCGCCAGCGACGGATGGGCGCCCGGAAAATCTGTGGTGTAGCTGGCGAGTTCGCAATGCTCGTAACGTTTTGGTATGCGCGCCGCCAGCAGCAAAGTCTGGTTTCGCGCACGCAATTGGCAATCGCAGCGCGTAACCCGGCGATCTCGAGGTGCGTCGCCGCTGGCGGGGAGCGCCTTCCACCCCGTCCCCTCACAAAGAGGGCAAACCTCCGCCGCGGTTTTGATCACGTTCAACCTTCCAAGCCTTTCGAGAAAAGCGTCTGTCTGACTTTGCACCCAAAAGCTTGCTTCCCGCAAGGGTCAAAGACCAGGCTCCTGTGCACAACCTGTGAAGGCGTGCCCGCCTCTGTGGAGGCATGAGGAAAACTAGTGATGAGTGACTAGTGGCCGGTGGTCAGTCGAAAGTCCAGGGCTGTGACCTTCACTGGCCACTGACCACCTGCCACTGTCCCCCAAAACCCGCGCCTCCCGCCACAATCCGGGACCAGGGGGTGCGAAACAGGCTTCGGGCGCGGATTTTCACAGTTGACATTCTCCGCGGAGAGAGGAGAATACCTCCCGTCAGGTTTCCCAACTCAGACACGAGCTTTTGTCCTCCCGGTACTGTGCTGGGTATGAACGAGACCTGCGAGGAGAAACTATGAATAAGGCCGATCTGGTTGACAAGATCGCGGGCGCTTGCGAAATCAGCAAAGCGCAGGCTACAACTGCGATTGACACTGCCGTGAGCAGCATTACGGGTGCTTTGCGGAAAGGGGATCGGGTAGCTCTGATAGGTTTCGGCACTTTCTCGATATCGCAGAGAAAGGCACGGAACGGGCGCAATCCGCAGACTGGCGCCACTATTAAAATCGCTGCCCGTAAGGTCGCGAAGTTTTCCCCTGGGGCCGAACTGAAAAAAGCTGTTAACAAAAAGTAGGACGGAGAAATTTGTCTCGGAAACGGCAGGGGGTCGGCCCTGCCGTTTTTCCTGTCCGCTGGAAACGAACGAAACCCGGGCGGCTACAATGGCTGGAACATGATTGCCCATCTGCGCGGAACATTGTTGTCCAAACATCCGAACCAGGTTGTGGTGGAAACGGCCGGCGTCGGCTACGAAATCAACATCAGCGTGCCCACGTACTCGGAACTGCCTGCAAACGGAGTAGAAGTAGCGCTCCACATCCATACCCATGTTCGGGAGGATTTGATCGCACTTTATGGATTTCTCCGCCCCGCCGAGAAGCGATTGTTTGAGAAGTTAATCACCGTCAGCGGCATAGGACCGAAACTTGCCATCACCATCTTGAGTGGCATGGCGGCGGGCGAGATGGCAGGCGCAATCCGCGGCAACGATCTGGCTCGGCTCACCAAAATTCCGGGCATCGGCAAGAAGACAGCGGAGCGCATGGTGCTGGAACTGCGCGACAAATTACCCGAGACGGTGGACGCTTCCACGTCTCGCATGCCGGCGATCAGCGCCGTGGAAGAAGATGTACTATCGGCGCTAGTGAACCTTGGCTATCAGCGGGCCGCCGCGGAAAAGGTGTTGGCACCTATCGTCAAGAACGGTAATCGCACATCGTTCGATGCCTTGTTCCGGGAGGCTCTTGCTGGGCTGTCGAAGTAAATGTTGAAATAGAAGATTGCGTGCCTAGTCGTGGGCGATCCAGTGAGGACACTGCAAATTTGATGTGGCCGATCTCATATTTCGTCTTAGCTGTGGCTGTAGTTGGTGTGTTGTCTTCCACGGTGTTCCTTTGCCTTGTGCTGTTGGGAGTTCTTCGATTTCACCGCGAGGCTCGCCGGCAGCTACACTCTGTTCCTGCCGATGCGCATCTTCCACCGGTCTCCGTGCTCAAGCCCGTGCACGGTCTGGAAGCGCAGCTCAGCGTGAATATCGAGAGTTTTTTCCGGCAGGATTATCCAGACTACGAGATCCTGTTCGCTGCCGATGAAGCCGACGATCCTGCGCTGGAAGTGGTAAGGGAAGTATGTGCGCGCTACCCGCATATCCCGACCCGCATTCTGGTAACCGGCACGCCGTGGCCGAACCCCGTCGTCTATGCGTTTCACTGCATGGCAGATGCGGCCTCTCACGAAATTCTGGTCACCACCGATAGCGATGTGGAAGTTGGTCCACGTTATCTGCGGGAAATCGTTCCGCCCATGCTCGACCCGCGAGTGGGGATGGTAACGTGCGTTTATCGCGGCAAGAATGCCGGGGGATTTTTCTCCGGACTAACCGCCATCGGCATGTCGGTGGAAATGACGGCAGGAGTGCTGGTGGCGAACCTGCTCGAGGGAATGAAGTTCGGGTTAGGTCCCTCAACCGTGGTCCGCAAGGATTCGCTGGCAAGCATCGGTGGCTACACTGCCCTGCGGGACTACATTGCTTACGATTTCGCAATCGGCAACCTGATCGCGAAGGCGGGCTATCGGGTTGTGTTGTCGGGTCACATCATCGATCATGTAGTGAATCAGAAATCGTTTCGACACATGTGGCAGAACCAGTTGCGCTGGGCGCAAACCACCCGTTATTCGCGCCCTTGGGGCCACTTGGGAAGTGGCCTGGTCTTCGCGATGCCTTACGGCCTGATCGGCTTCTTCGCGGCGGGATTTCTGGGACACTGGAAAATCGGCGCGATGCTCCTGGGAATAGCGTTACTAAACCGCCTAGCCGAGGCCTGGCTCGTAGGCTGGACCGTGGTTCGAGATCCGGAGATACGGCGGACGACGTGGCTTTATCCGTTGCGAGATTTGCTCGGCTTTGCTGTGTGGTTCGCCAGTTATTTGAAGCTTCGCTATGTGTGGCGCGACAGTCGTTTCGAATTGAGGGGAACGCGAATTGCTCTGCGTCAATCATCTTCGAACCGAAGCTAGCGGACATTCTTTCAACATCTAAAATCTTTTTTTTCTTCAGGAGCAGGAGGTCGAATTGCGGGTATTTGTCACGGGAGCGGCTGGGTTTATCGGCAGCAATATGGTCGATCGACTCCTTTCTGCGGGCCACAGCGTCGTTGGGTTCGACAATATGTCTACCGGACAGCAGCGCTTTCTACATGGTGCCCTGCTTCGTCCCGAATTTACCTTTCATCAGGCCGACGTGCTTGACCGGAAAATGCTGGCGCACGCAATGGCAGGCGCGGAACTTGTCATCCATTTTGCAGCCAATGCCGACGTTCGCTTTGGCACCGATCATCCCCGGAAGGATCTCGATCAAAATACGATCGCGACCTGGAATGTATTGGAAGCTATGCGTGAGCAAGGCTGCAAGCGCATCGTGTTCTCCTCCACCGGATCGGTTTATGGCGAGCCAGACATTTTTCCCACTCCAGAAACTTGCCCTTTTCCGGTTCAGACTTCACTCTATGGCGCATCCAAGCTTGCTGCGGAGGGCCTAATTCAAGCCTATTGCGAAGGCTTCGGGATGCAAGGCTACATTTTTCGATTCGTATCGATCCTGGGCGAGCGCTACACCCATGGACACGTCTTCGATTTTTATCATCAGCTTGCTGCACATCCCGAACACCTGCATGTGCTGGGCAACGGCCATCAGAAAAAATCGTATTTGTACGTGCAAGACTGCATCGACGCGATCCTTGCCGCCATCGACAAAGTGGACAATAGAGTAAACATTTTCAATCTTGGCACGGACGAATATTGCGAGGTCAACGATTCCATCGGATGGATTTGTGAACATCTTGGCCTGCATCCGATGCTGACTTATTCGGGCGGCGAGCGGGGATGGATCGGAGATAGTCCATTTATCCTGTTGGACTGCTCGCGCATCCGCGCTCTGGGTTGGAGGCCGCGACTCACCATAAAAGAGGCTGTTGTGGCCACGATCAAATTCGTCAGCACGGACGCCGCGTTAGTGAGAGCTGAACTATAAGCGCAAAGTTTCAGGTGCGTTATACTTACCCGCCTGTAAGGAACCTATCGTTTGATTATTACTCGAAGTCCGCTGAGAATTTCACTGGGTGGAGGCGGCACCGATCTTCCGTCGTACTACCGCAAGCACGGTGGCTTCGTGTTATCCGCTGCGATTAATCGATACGTTTACATCACCGTCAACGAGGCTTTTCGTCCGCGGATCATCTTGAAGTACTCAAAGCTGGAAGATGTGGAGCGGTGGCAGGACATTCAGCATCCCATCATTCGGGAGGCGCTGCAGTTGACCGGAGTGTTGGGCCCGTACCTTGAGATCGTCAGCCTATCTGACATCCCTGCCGGCACGGGCTTGGGTTCGTCCGGGAGCTTTACGACCGCGCTGCTGCGGGCGCTGCACACTGTAAAACGGAATTTCGTGCCTCCACAGGAGCTGGCCGAACAGGCCTGCCACATCGAAATTGACTTATTAAAGGAACCGGTCGGCAAACAAGATCAGTACATTGCGGCTTTCGGGGGCATCACCTGTTTCGAATTTATGCCCGATGACCATGTCATCGCAGAACCCCTGAAAATTGCTCCCGAAACACTGGCCAATCTTGAAGACAGCTTACTCATGTTCTTTACCGGGGCATCGCGTTCCGCGGGCGAAGTTCTCCGCGATCAAGATACGCGGACTCGCGAGGATGCTCCCGCGATGCTGGAGAATCTGCACTTCACTAAACAACTCGGGCACGAAAGCCGGGACGCGTTGCTGGCCGGCGATCTGCGAAAGTTTGCCGAGCTCATGCACATTCATTGGGAGCACAAGAAGAAGCGCTCGCCCGGGATGAGCAGTGGTTTTATCGACGAGATGTACGAGTTGGCGCGCTCGCACGGAGCGCTCGGTGGCAAACTGATTGGTGCCGGAGGCGGGGGCTTTCTGTTGCTCTACACGGAAGACAAAACTCGTCTGCGCTCGGCTATGCGAGGCGCCGGACTGCGCGAGGTCCGCATCCAGTTCGACTTCAGCGGAACTTCCGTTCTGGCGCATTCCTAGAGGACCCATGCTACCTGTGGCCATACTTGTGGGTGGTTTGGCGACGCGTCTGGGAGCGTTGACGGAAAAAGTCCCGAAGTCACTGATCCAAATCGCCGGCGAACCATTCGTGGCGCATCAGCTGCGGCTCCTCCAAAGCAGCGGCATCCAACAAGTAATCCTGTGCGTTGGTCATCTGGGTGAGATGATTGAGGACGCCGTCGGCGATGGCAGCGCCTATGGATTGAAAGTCGAGTATTCCCATGATGGGGCTGCGCTGTTAGGCACGGCTGGGGCCGTTCGAACCGCCTTGCCCAAGCTGGGAGAAAGTTTTTTCGTTATGTACGGCGATTCGTATCTAGCCTGCGACTACGGCTTGATTGAGAAGGAGTTTTCTCAGAGCGGTAAGCTGGGGCTGATGACGGTATTCCGTAACAATGGGCAGTGGGACGCCAGTAATGTGGAATTTGAAGCGGGGCGCATGTTGGCGTACAGCAAAAAGAATCGCACATCGCGCATGAACTACATCGATTACGGCCTGGGAGTTTTCCGCCCGGAGGCCTTTGCCAAAACAGACGCACGGGACTTGGCCGATGTTTATGCAGAGCTCCTCGATAGCAGAGAATTGGCCGCCGTGGAGGTGCACGAGCGCTTTTACGAAATCGGTTCGCCTGCAGGATTGAAAGAGATGACAGATTTCCTGAGCCAACGAGGAGCTCTGCGGAAATGAATAACCGCAGCGTGCATAAGGAAAGCTTTGCCGAGGTTTTTCTCGCCGAGGCGGCCGAGGTCATCGCGAAGCTGGATGTGGCCAGCATTGAAAAAGCTGCGGGCCTGATCGCCGGTACTCGCGCTGCAGCCGGGCGATTGTTCATTCTTGGCGTGGGTGGAAGTGCCGCCAACGCTTCGCATGCGGTCAACGACTTTCGCAAGATCGCAGGGATTGAGGCTTACGCGCCCACCGACAATGTGTCGGAACTGACAGCGCGAGCCAACGATGAGGGTTGGAGTTCGATCTTCGACAGTTGGCTGCGCACCAGTCGCCTGCGAGCCGAAGATCTGCTGCTGATTTTTTCGGTTGGTGGCGGGAACGTTGAGCAGAACGTAAGCCCTAACCTGGTTGCCGCGCTGAAATACGCGAAGTCGGTCGGCGCAAAAATCATCGGCGTCGTAGGCCGCGATGGCGGCTACACGGCCACGGTTGCCGATGCTTGCGTTTTAATTCCTACGGTGAACCCAGCCCACATCACGCCGCACACGGAAGCCTTCCAGGCCGTCGTTTGGCATCTGCTGGTATCGCATCCGGCGGTAAAGATGCAGGCGACCAAATGGGAGTCGATGGCGTCGGGTGGGAAACGGCGCGCTGTTTTCCTTGACCGCGATGGGGTGATCAACCGGGCTTTCGTCCGCGAGGGTAAGCCGTTTCCGCCGCCAACGCCGCAAGAATTGGAAATACTTCCCGGCGTTCCCGGAGCTTTGCGTGACCTGAAATCGCACGGCTATGCGCTGCTGGTAGTGACCAACCAGCCCGATGTAGGCCGGGGGAAGCAATCTCGGCAGGCGCTTGACGCGATGCACGAGTCGCTGTTAGCAAGTCTTCCGCTGGACGATATTCTCGTTTGTTGCCACACCGATCAGGACAAGTGCGATTGCCGCAAACCCTTGCCCGGAATGCTTCTGGAAGCGGCGCGCAGGCACAAGATCGATCTCTCCGCCAGTTTCATGGTCGGCGACCGCTGGCGCGACGTCGAGGCCGGTTATAATGCTGGATGTAAGACTATTCTTATCGATTACGGCTACTCGGAGAGGCCTCCAGACCGTGTTCCCGACTTGCGCGTAGGATCACTCCGCGAAGCGGCTGACTGGATCATCCGTTCCACGCCCAAAGGAGCGCATCCCGCATGAAGTCTGTGTCCGACCTGCGTATACAAATCTTCGCGGACGGGGCCGACAAGGCCAGTATTCTTGAGCTCTATCGCCAACCCTATATCAAAGGTTTCACCACCAATCCCACGCTGATGCGAGCCACGGGTGTGAAGGACTATCGCGGCTTCGCCCTGGATCTTCTGGAAACAATTCAGGACCGGCCTGTCTCATTTGAGGTATTCGCCGACGAAGAAGACGAGATGGAGGAACAGGCGCGACACATAGCGGACTGGGGCAAAAACGTGTTCGTCAAAGTTCCGGTGATGAACACGAAAGGAAAGCCGACCTACGATCTCGTCCGCACTCTTTCCGGCGAAGGAATTCAGTTAAACGTGACCGCGCTGCTCACGCTGGAGCAGGTGCGGAAAGTTTGTGCAGCATTAAAGGGGGACGCTCCCGCCTACGTTTCCGTCTTTGCCGGCCGCATTGCCGATACTGGCCGCGATCCCGTGCCGCTGATGCGCGAAGCCGTGTCCATGGTGAACGATGCCAACGCGCAACTCATGTGGGCCAGTCCACGCGAACTGCTCAACGTTTTCCAGGCGGATGAGATCGGATGTCACGTGATCACAGCTACCACGGACATTCTGAAGAAGCTTCCCTTGATAGGGAAAGACCTGCATGAGTTCTCGCAGGAAACGGTGCAGATGTTCCGGCGAGATGCCGTGAAGTCGGGCTATTCTCTGCCCACCGCAAAACGGTCTGTTCCAGTCATCGCGCGCCGCTAAGGATGGTTCGTAAAGATTACTTTGCCTGAGGCTTCGCTGGCGACGTGCAGCGGTCTCGGCAGCAGCGCTTCCACTTTTTCCCGTTCGTATTGCGGCACAAAAAGAAAGACTCGTTCGTTCGAATTCCACGCCTGCAGCAGTTCCTGATCATCCAGAAAAATGCGCGGCGCATCGGGATAGGTGGATCCCCACCACATGGAAGTTGTGTTCCCATCGACCAGTTCAATCCGCCGCCTCAAGTAGAACAATAGCGACGAGCCAAACGACTGGTCGCCATATATCATCACGCGGTCCGTAGGTTTTAGTTCAGGAGCAATTTCCCTGGCCATGATTTCTGAGCCAAGAAACGGATCGAAGCGGACGAGAGCGATGTGGGCTGCGATTAGGAACACCGCCATGGTGATGGCAGTCGCCCAGGTTGCGGCAAGTTGTGCGCCGCGTCGCCGCAGCCAGAATGCAAAAGCAGGCCCGATCAGCAAAACGATCGCGGCCAGGATTGCCGGCAGTCGCAGCGCGGCGAACGACTCCCCGGTCAGATCGAGCATGTGCCCCAAGGAAAGCGTTTCTGCCTCGAGGTTCGGTTTCGCCAGCACGGTGCCAATGTCCGGCACGAACGGGATGTGGCGCGAGTTCCATAGCCCCGTAGCCAGCACTGCCGAGATCGCGATACAGATTAACGCTAACGCCCCTGCGCTCCAGGCCAGCCAGCGGCGCGAACCCAGCTGTTCTTCATCGGCAAGCCTCGCCGCAATCAGCAACAGGATCGGGAAGTACGCGGGAAATGTGTAGTACTCCTGATTGGTCGAGACCGAGAAGAAGACAAGCGTAACTGCGGCCCAGGCTAGGCAAAGTAATTCGGTTCGGGAGCGAAAGTTCAGCGGGGGGCGCGGCGGTTTTGCTGCACCCAGCTTACGACGCGCCATCCACAGCGAAATCGGACGGCGCAACGCCACCGGAAAATATAAGCTCCAGGGAAAAAACCACACTAGGTGCAGCGTCCAATAGAGGGAATTGGTCTGTTTGTTGTAGTCCTTGGGTATGCGCTTGCCGAGGAAGCGCATAAAGTGTTCATTGACGAAGTAGAACCAGAAGAAATGCGGATTACGAATACCCGCGAGAATATGCCAGGGCGCGGCAATTGCTAAAAAGAGCAGTGTGCCACTGAAGAGACGGAATTCGCGCCAGCGCCTCCATTCGCCGCTGATCGCTACGTAAAGAAGTAAGGCCAGTCCAACCACTATGATGGCGAGCAGACCCTTGGTGAGCACGGCTAGCGCTATACAGGCGTAGCCGCCATACCAACGCCATGCTTCGCCGTCTTCCAGCGCGGTAGCAAAAAAGTAAAATGACGCCGCGATGAAGAAACTCAGGATCGACTCCGGAATTAGAATTCGCGTGAAGAGATAACATCCCGCCGCAGTCGCAATAAACAGTCCTGCATAGATCGAAGCTCGATCACCAAAAGCGCGGCGTCCCCAGCGCATGGCCAGCAGCATTAGCAGCAGCATCGATAATGCAACTGGCAGGTGCGCGGCGAATTCATTCGTGCCGAAGAGGAAGTAGCACGCAGAGACCATCCAGTACATTAACGGCGCTTTTTCCAGATAGCGGTTCCCGTTGATCTTCAACGTCACGAAGTCGTGCGTCACCAGCATTTCTCGTGCGGCTTCCGCGTGATTTGAGTCGGCGTCGTCCTGCAGTCCGGGAGAAAAGAGCGATCCGACATACACCACCACGAATAGAGCCAACACTCCGATGATCTGAGCCTTGGAAGCCCACAGAGACTGCGCTGGAAGTGTAGAGCTGAAGGCAGGGTTTCTCGTTGTCAACGGAAGAGAGTCCTCGAATCAAACGCCAACTTCATTGGGCTAACACCGTTTCGGAAAGCGCCATGTCTGAATTTATCATCCAGACAGCGGTTTACGGCAGGTTGGCCATCCTTTTCCGGTGCCCTATTTCTCTATGTTAGACTGCGAACCTAGGTGCAATAAACTCTCTCATCTGCCAAGAGCGGGAGTGTGCGGTGCGTTCGTCTTTCTGCCTTTTTTGCTTCTTAATCCTGATTGTCCTTCCTTGCGGCGCAGCCGCGCCCACGGACTACTACAACCACGTGGTATTCGATAACAGCGTCACGCCCGACTACTACTACTACAGCAGCGGAAGGGCGGTGTTTCCCAGCACGATTGAACTGCTGTCAGGGTCTTTGCCTGTCGAAAAGAAAAATTTCTTCACCGCACCCAATGCGTTGCGCCTGCAATGGCAATCGGTGGCAGGCGGAAGTTGGGAGACCGAGTTGCGAGTGGTCAGCATGCGCAATCGACCCACGGATTTTCGCGGCGATACCCTTTATATGTGGTGCTATTCACCCGAAGCATTTCCGGCCGCCGATTTGCCCTTCATACAACTCGAAGACCAAGAGCATAATTTCACAGCTCCCATTAAATTGGACGGTATCGAAGGGGATGTGCCCGCAAAGCGCTGGTTTCAGGTTCGGCTCCCCCTCAGCGAGTTTGAGACTGCTTCGATCCATCCTTTTCAGGCGCGTGAGTTGCACAGCTTGTACTTCAGCCAGGGCGCCGCAGACGACACGCCTCACACTCTGATCATCGATGAGATCAAGATCGATAATCGAACGGCTGCCACGCCCGTGGCTCCCGAGGTGAGGAGCCCTCCTCGATCGCCAAAGAATGTGCAAACCAAAGGCTACGATCGTCACATCGACATCAGCTGGGATCCGGTTACAGACGCCAGTGATCTGCAGAGCTATGCCATCTATCGTTCGATCGGAAAGCACAAGTTCCAACCCATCGGGATTCAGAGCGCAGACACCAATCGCTACACGGATTTCATTGGAAAATCGGGAGTGACCGCGACCTATCGGGTGAAGGCCGTCGACCGATCATACCGGCAGTCTGCTCTTTCGGGAGCGGCTACGGCGGCCACCAAAGAATTATCCGACGATGAATTGCTTACCATGTTGCAGGAAGCTTGTTTCCGTTATTACTGGGAAGGTGCGCATCCCGTCGCCGGAGCAACGCTGGAAAATATTCCTGGAGACGAGCGCATCGTCGCCACCGGCGCCAGCGGATTTGGCATCATGGCGCTCATCGTAGGGGCCGATCGTGGCTTCATCACGCGAGAACAGGGCGTCGAGCGGCTCTCAAAGATTTTGGATTTTCTGGAAAAAGTTCCTCGCTATCACGGCGCCTGGGCGCACTTTCTGAATGGCGACACCGCGCAATCCATGTTGGTATTCGGCATGTTCGATAATGGCGGCGATTTGGTGGAGACCTCGTTTCTGATGGAGGGATTGCTGGCTGCGCGCCAGTATTTTAAGGACGACGGTGAGGTCGGCCAAAATATCTACCAGAGGATTACCAAGCTTTGGGAAACAGTTGAGTGGGATTGGTACCGTCGCTCTCCGAACAATGACGCGCTGCTGTGGCACTGGTCTCCGCAGTGGTCCTGGTTCATCGATCACCGGCTGACGGGATTCAACGAAACCATGATCACGTATCTGCTGGCCATCGCCTCACCTACGCATGGCGTTCCAGCTAGCCTTTATTACAGCGGCTGGGCGGGGCAATCAGAGGCCGCGATCGCTTACCGGAGCGGTTGGTCTGGTTCCAATGAGGGAGACCGTTATATCAATGGCCACAGTTATTTCGGCATCAAGCTCGACGTGGGCGTCGGTACCGGCGGGCCGTTATTTTTCACCCAGTATTCGTTCATGGGTTTCGATCCGCGCGGCATCCATGATCGCTACACCGATTATTTCGACAACAACCGCAATCTCGTGCTCATCGATCAGGCTTATTGCGAGTCCAATCCCGGCCACTTCCAGGGCTATGGTGCGGATGACTGGGGCTTGACGGCGAGCGACGATCAGTTAGGCTATTCGGCCCATGCTCCCGACCGTGCTACCGATAACGGCACGATCACTCCGACCGGTGCTCTCGCGTCGTTCCCGTACACTCCGAAAGCGTCAATGGCCGCCCTCAAGTTTTTTTATCGGGACCTGGGCGATCGGCTTTGGGGAGTCTACGGACCGCGGGACGCTTTCAACCTGACGCGCAATTGGTTCTCGCCCGTGTACATGGGACTCGACCAGGCTCCCATCGTGGTGATGGTGGAAAATTATCGCACCGGGTTGATCTGGAAATTGTTTATGTCGAATCCCGAGATTCAACCCATGTTAGACAAGATCGGATTCCAGCCGGATAACGCTTCGAAGGCATCTGCCGACTCGCGTTGATCGCTCGGCGTATCTCTCGCATCGCTACTCGGACTGCCACTGTTTTGCGGCAACCTTTGTTCCCGCCGTTCTCATCTCAACCTGCCGTCTGAAAGACGATCAGCGAAATCAAACGGCCATCTCCCCGATGGCAGGAGCCCCCTATGCTGTACCGAAAATTCTCGCTTATCACGCTATTGGCAGTCACATTCCTTGTCAGCGCTGCGCAGGCTCAGTTTCGCGCTTCCCTCCGCGGAACCGTGCGTGATCCCCAAGGCGAGGCAATCGCTGGTGCGACCGTTACGCTGGTAGATACGGACACAAATCACACCATGGTTTCTACCACTGATGACAACGGTATTTATATTTTCAGCGGACTGCCCCCAGCGCCCTATCGAATCACTGTCGAGCATGAAGGCTTCACCAAGAAAGTGCTCGATCACGTCCAGATTATTCCCGAGCAGCTGAATTCGCTGGACCTGCAGCTGGAGCTGGGCCAGGTTCAAACGACGGTTACGGTGTCGGGTACAACCTCAGCGCTGGACACGGAGACGGCTACCGTGAGCGGGACGATCACGAGCAATCAGATCCAACACATGCCATCCTTCAATCGCGATGTATTTCAGCTGGCGCAACTGGCGCCTGGGGTTTTTGGAGATGCCTCGCAGAACGGAAGCGGTGGGTCATACACTCTGCCCGGAGCGCAGGGGGTGAGCGGGTCTAGCAACCAATCTGCCGGCATTTTTCAGATCGAGAACGCCCCCCAGATTCAGAGCGCGGGGAGCCAGGAACTTGCCAACGGGATAAGCATCGACGGTATCAGCACGGTGAGTGCGGTCTGGGGCGGCGCGTCGGTGATCACACCGAGTGAAGATTCCGTGCTGGACATGAAAGTCGTGTCTAACAGCTACGACGCGGAAAACGGAAGGTTCAGCGGCGCTCAGATTCAGATCACCTCGAAGAGCGGGACCAATAGTTTGCACGGTAGCGCATTCTTTAAGGCGTCACGGCCCGGCCTGAATGCCTATCAGTCGTACAACGGCCTCGGTTCGCTTCTTCCCGGCACGCCAGAACAACGAGGATTGAACCGGAACGACGCCCGCTTTAACAATTACGGCGGAAGCCTGGGTGGTCCAATCTGGAAAAACAAGATATTCGCCTTTTTCAACTGGGAGACCAGCCCGCTCACGTCCGTCACCACGTCGCAAGGTTGGTATGAGACTTCACAGTTCGATTCTTCGGCACCTGCGGGAAGCATTGCGGCAAAGTATCTCGCATATCCAGGGAATGGGGTTTCCGCGAGCGGCATCATTCCACGTAGCTGCCAGTCCATCGGACTGGTGCCGGGTGTGAATTGCAACCCCATCGGTCCGAACGGCTCGCAGGGTCTGGACATCGGTTCACCCCTTAAAACCGGCCTGGGTATGCAAGATCTGACTTACGGTGGCAGTCCGACTTCGCCGGGAGTTGGCGGGGGCTTGGATGGAATTCCCGACATCGCTTACTACAACACGCTGAACCCGACGACGGTATCCCAGAACCAGTACAACGGCCGCGTGGACGCCGACGTCACCAATAAGGACAGGGTCAGCTTCACACTCTACTGGGTGCCAACGGAAACCACGGACTACAACGGTCCCGTCCGGGCTGAGAATTTGTGGCACCACACCGTCGTGAACGACGCTTTTTCATTGATTTGGAACCACACATTCTCCCCGACATTGTTGAATCAAGCCCGCGGGAATGCCGCCGGTTGGCGCTACAACGAACTGGCCAGCAATCCGCAGGAACCCTTTGGGTTGCCCCAGGCCAACATCGAGTATATCGGCTCCATACAACCCGGGTTCTTCGGAGCCACACCGCCCGCGGAGTATAACCAGTGGACCTACAGCTACAATGACGTTCTTACCAAGATCGCTGGCCGTCATAGCATTAAAGTTGGCGGCGAACTCACGCGGCTGTCTTACCTGAACGAAAATCTCGGCGGTGGACGGCCCAGTTTTAATTTCGAAAACCTTTGGGATTTCGCGAATGACGCTCCGTTCTTTGAGACCGCGGTGTTCAATGCCAAGACGGGCATTCCCTTCGGCAACCGCCAGGATGATCGCGAAAATATATGGGGCGTGTTTGTGCAGGACGACTTCAAAGTCCGTTCGAACCTCACCGTCAACCTGGGCCTGCGCTGGTCCTACTTCGGGGCCTTATATACCAAGCAGAATAATCAGGACGTTCTGCAATTCGGGTCAGGGCCGGACCCGCTTACGAATCTGAACGTTCGTGTGGGTGGAAATCTATACACTCCACAGAAAAACAACTTCGGTCCAGTCGTGGGATTTGCCTGGTCGCCCAATATGTACCAGGGCAAGATCGTGTTCCGCGGCGGATTTGGCATCAGTTACAACGAGAACGAAATCGCCATCACGGCCAATTCCAGCGGCAACCCCCCCAACGCAGTGACGGGAAATTTCAACTGTCCCTACCCGTTTACCGCAAACCCGACCTGTGCGGGCAACGGAATTCTTTATGAAACCGCCGCTGACGTTCACTCTATTTTTGGATACGCGCCCAATCCAAACGCGATCACAACCTTTGGCAGCAACAACCTGCCGGTGAGCGGATCGCCAATCTCCGTGGCGGGTTTCGAGTCGAATCCAAAAACGACCGCGACCTATCACTATTCGTTCGACGTGCAGGATCAGTTGCCTTTTAACTCGGTCTTCACACTGGGCTACCAGGGAAGCGAGACGCGACACTTGTTTGTGCTCAAGAATTACGACGCAGTGGCCGCCGCGAATGGGCTGGCCCTGAATCCGGTGGTTGAGACCATCAACTTCTGGCAGAACACCGGCAACGGAAACTACAATGCGATGGTTGCCACTCTCGCCCACAACTTTTCCCACACCTTTCAGGCTTCCGCGCAGTACACCTGGGCGCGAGCCATGGACGAGAATTCAGGTCCGTACTATGAAGATCCCTACCCGTTCGACACGAGCGCGGCGTATGGACGGTCTAACTATGACGTGCGGAATGCCTTTAAGCTCTTCGGGCTGTGGCAGCCTGTCTTCTTCCACGGCAGCCACAGTTGGATCGAGAAAGTAGCGGGGGGCTGGTCGCTGAGCGGGATCTTCAACATACATTCAGGTTTCCCCTGGAACCCTTACTACAACATTACAAGTAACGTGTATTACTCAGGCAGTGGCTACGGCCAGCTCCGTCCGGCGGCAAGTTTGCCTGGAATGGGTACGAGCACCAGCAACGAGGCGTTCGAGCAGACGATCAATCCGAATTACGGCGGCAATGGCACAACTTTCCTGACACCTCCGACGTATGTTCAGGGCGCGGCCTTTCCCGCGACCTCTCCCGCACCGCTGCCTGGAATCCATCGCAACAGCTTGAACGGCCCGGACTATAGAGATGTCGACGCCAGCCTGAGCAAAGCCTTTGGCCTGCCCAAGATGCGAGGTCTGGGAGAGAACGCGAGATTTGAAATCCGTGCCGACGTCTACAACCTGTTCAATAATACAAATCTCAATGTCGCGACGATCGATGCGAATCTGGGTTCCGTGACCCCGACCGGCGTGGTCACTCCGAACTCGGACTTCGGCGTCGCGACCGGCGCGTTGGGCAGCAGGACGGTGCAACTGCAGGCGAGATTCAGCTTCTAAACGCCACTCGGAAAGCTCATTTTCCGATGCAGAATGTGCTGAAAATCAAGTTGAGAATGTCGTCGGTCGTGGTGGCTCCCGTAATCGCATCCAGAGCGCGGAGACCGCCGTAGAGATCCAGCATTAACATCTCGTGAGGAACTTTGCCCGCTACTGCGGCGATAGCAGCGTCAAGCGAGCCCAGAGCGTCTCTTACCAGTCCCTGATGTCGAACATTCGTCAGGAAGCCAGCCTCGGCCTGCGCTCCCGTTTCGCCGCCGATGTGACGCAGAATCTCGTTGCGTAGTTCGGCGATGCCTTCGCCCGTGAGCGCGGACGCTTTAACGAATGGAAGCTGGCCACTGGCCACTGACGACTGACCGCTAGTTGCTAAATCGCATTTATTGCCGACGACGATAACCGGTCGATTCTGTGTTTGCCGGAGCAATTCGTCGTCTTCTCCCGAGACCGGTTGCGAAATGTCCAGAACAACCAGAACTAAATCCGAGTCTGCCAATGCTTCCATGGATTTCTGTATGCCGATGGACTCGGCTTCGTCAAGCGCCTGCCGGATGCCGGCGGTGTCGACCAGTCGGATCGGAATGCCACCAACGGAGACGGTCTCACTTACCAGATCGCGGGTGGTTCCGGGAGTCGCTGTCACGATGGCGCGTTCTCGCTCGGCCAGTCGATTGAATAAGCTCGATTTGCCGACGTTGGGGCGGCCAACGATGGCGAGCGTCAATCCTTCGTGGACTACCTTGCCATAGGCGAAACTAGCCGCCAGCTGCTCAAGCGGCTTGCGCACCGCAGAGATGCGGTCGAGAATGACGGGATCGGGCAGGATGGAGACATCGTCTTCGGCGAAATCGATGCCAGCCTCGAGCACGGCGACCAACTCAACCAGCTTTTTTTTGATCGGCTGCAAGCGTTTCGAGAGAGCACCCTCAAGCTGTTGCGCTGCGACTTTTGCCTGGTAGAGCGTCTGTGAGTCGATCAGGTCGCGCACGGCCTCTGCCTGGGTGAGATCGATGCGGCCGTTGAGGAACGCGCGCATGGTGAACTCTCCGGGCTCGGCGAGGCGTGCCCCCGAGGCAATGCACATTTCAACGATGTGCCGAAGCACAACCGGGGAGCCATGAGCCGCGATTTCCACGATGTCGTCCGTCGTGTAGGAATGAGGCTTCGCGAAGTAAGTGACCAAAACCTCGTCGATGCGAGTCAAGTTTCCGGCTTCGAGTTTCCAGTTTCCTGCGTTCGCCGTATTAGAAACTGGATACTGGACACTGGAAACTCCTTCTCCGTTGGTTTCGATCAGTTCGCCGAAGATTGCCCGTCCCGCCTCAAGATCATGTTTGAGCCGCAACATCGGCGACGCGATTTCCTGCGCTCTCGGTCCGGCAATGCGGACCACGCCAATACCGCCCCGCCCCGGGGGGGTAGCGATAGCGACAATGGTGTCGTCAAGATTCACCGGGCGATTGTAGCGGGTAAACTGGAGTACGACCAACGGCCAGCGCCGCGACAGAAGAACTCGTCTCGCGGACTGGACAACTCAAAGCGAGGACCAAGAATTTGTCAGTCGCCGACGAACTGCTGAAAGCCAACGAGCGCTTTGTAAAGAACTTCAATCTAGGAAATCTGGCCGTCCAGCCGCGCCGTCGCGTAGCTGTTCTGGCCTGCATGGATTCCAGAATCCTTTTTGAGCGCTGCCTGGGCCTGCAGCCGGGAGACGCGCACATGATTCGCAACGCGGGCGGCATCGCTACCGAAGACGCGTTACGCTCCCTGATCGTCTCCCATCACCTGCTCGATACCCAGGAGTTCATCATCATCAACCACACCGATTGCGGTCTGCTGAAGGTGCGGGAAGACGAGTTAAGGGCGCACCTGACGAGCAAAATGGGCGCCATCGCCAGCGAGCCTTCCCAGTTCTATGGCTTCGACGACCTCGAAGCGAACCTGCGCCAGCAGGTGATTCGGGTGAAGTCGCATCCCTGGATTCCGAAACATATCCCGGTGCGGGGATTTATTTACGACGTGAAGACGGGAGAGTTGAGGGAAGTCGAAGAGAAAAAGTGATGGCTTGCCCCCGCGCGGCGATTAGTGATACGGCGCGGAAGCCCGAGCATTGCAAAACTTGACCAAACTCATACGTTTGTTGACCACTTGCCGACTATGATGAGTGGCGTCTGGGTTCGCGTCAGGAGCCAAGAATCTCCGCGATGCACGATTCGACCTGGAGAAAAGATATGAAAACTGTTGCCGTGCTATTTCTCTTCTCGATTTCAGCATTGGCCCAGGATTTATCCGTCGTCCCCGCCGAATCCGCCTGCGGCCCCACAAACACCCGATTCAGCCTAACGACGAAGGCTAACAAAGGTCAGCAGCCGATTCTGCGGCCTGATCCGGGGAAAGCTTTGGTCTATGTTGTAGAAGATCAAAAGTTCAAGGTGGTGAATGATGTGACCACAAGGGTCGGGGTTGATGGCTCGTGGGTTGGAGCCAACCGTGGAAATTCGTATTTTTCTTTTTCCCTTGAGCCAGGTAAGCACCATTTGTGCGCCGACTGGATCTCCGATTTCGTACCCAGCGGCCGCCTTGTCTCGCTGACCAGCCTCAACGCGGAGTCGGGCGAGGTATATTACCTTCGGGCGCGAATCAGCGCCAGTCCGACCAGTGGGGAAGCTGGGGCTGGAGCTTCTATCGATTTGGACCTCGTGGACGAAGACGAGGGCAGACTCCTTGTAGCATCCTCGGCACTCAGCATCTCGCAGCAAAAGAAATGACCTGGCCTCGGCTCCTGTAATCGATCACGCTCAGCGCGCTACGACTTTCTCAATCTCCGCCTTTAGCTGCTCATACGGCAACGCCCCCGGATGGTACATCGCTACCTTGCCTGTGCGGTCTAGCAGCACCAGCGTCGGCGTGGTTGACGCCCCGTACACGTCGAAGTTGTGCTTGCCGATGGGAACCGGCATATCGAGCAGTCCGGCATAGAAGCGATGCCGCACCGCGTCGATATAGGCGAGTTCATCACTGGGCGAAGCGTGCTCGACTTGCGCGGTATAACCGTAAAGTCGGGTTGGACCGAGCACGGTCAATCCTCGGGGCGCAAATTCGGAGCGCAATTGGGTGATGATAGGAGCTTCCGCTTTACAGTCCCCGCACCAGTGCGCCCAGAAAAACAGAAGCACGGGCGAACCCTTGAGCTGGGCCAACACAGGTGGTTTCGATCCCAGAAATTGTTCGGAGCGAAGCGCAGGCGCCGGCCGGCCCTCGAACGAAAGCAGATTGAGATTCTTCTGGAGACGCGCCCGGATCGAAGTGCCTCCATAAGTCCGCAACGCGGTCTGCAAAACTGCAACGGCCTGTTCTCGCTGCCCGCGAGCGGCCAGTACCTGAGACTGTACTTCGATCGCCGCGCCCAGACCCGTCGCCAGATGCGGTTCGGCGTCGAGCGCGCGCTGCTTCAGTTGCTCCAGGGCCAAAGCCTTGGTTTGTTTGGCGTACGCGGCTGCTTGGTCGTAATCGCCCTCAACGAGCGCCGCGCGCGCCATCCAAGAGTAGGCTTCGACGTATTCAGGCGTGACGCCGTTCCTGGCCCGGTAAGAATTCAGCTCGGCCTCGGCTGCCGGGAAGCTATTTTGACCCAGCGCGCCGCGGACATCCTCCACCACTCCCGCCCACGCCGGGCTGAGTAGAGCAAGCAAAATTAGAACCTTGGGAAAACGCATACTTTAGATAATACAGACTTCGAGGTTGTCCTTCCGCTCCGCTCAAAGTCCCGGCCGCCGAGCTTCGATCGGCTCGGCGATTGCCTTGTAAGCCAATGAATATAAGTTACTTGTGGGCGAAGCAAAATAAAACTTGTAGCTATTTTGAGGCACTTGCAATACAATTTGGTTGCGTTTGACTTTAGAGTTTTTCGCAGTACTCAGTTTCTCCGCTTACCAGCGCGTGACCTGCCTGCTGAAGAACCCTTCCAAAGTTTCAGCGCTATATCACAACAAAGGAACATTGCAACACCATGGAAACAGGAACAGTGAAGTGGTTTAACGACGCCAAAGGCTACGGCTTCATCAGCCGCCAGAACGGTGAAGATGTATTTGTGCACTTCTCGGCCATTCAGGCGAGCGGCTTTCGCAGCCTCCAGGAGGGTCAGCAGGTGCAGTTTGACGTGGTCAAAGGCCCCAAGGGCTGGCAGGCCGAGAACGTGAAGGGTGCCTAAACCGCTTCGCAGTTAACAATTCGAGAAAGGGCGGCCAGCCGTGGCCGCCTTTTTTATTTGGGCGATCGGGTGATGACCCAGCAGTTCACTTGTTCTGCCGCATCAGCACCACATCCGAGTCCGTATGTCCGCGAACCAAAGCCAACTGCTTGCCGTCAAATGACCAATGGAAATCGAAGATGTGTTCGGCGGTGAAATTCGTAATCTGTTTGCCCTTGGAACCGTCCACCGGCTGCAGCCAAAGGTTATCGACGCCACTCTCGCGCACGGGATAAACCACTGCCTTGCCATCGCGTGAAAAGTGCAGCAAGCCAAAGCGCGAACGTTCGAACTCAATCTGCTTCGCGGTCTTATTGCCTTCAGTCTCGACCACGGCCAGCATTTCTCTATGCTCTCCCGAGTGTTCTATCGTCGGAAACGCTGCGATTTTTTCATCGGGCGAGACGTCAAAAGCACCGGACATCGGCAACTCTGAAATCGTTTGCGGAGTTCCGCCATCGATCGGCACTTTGACCAGTTTCTGTTCGCCGCCCCGCTCCATGAAGTACACCCACTTGCCGTCCCGTGAGCACACAGGATTCACATCCAGCTTGCCAGTCGAAACCTGCCTGAAATTGCCCCCCATCCCGTCCATACGCCAGATGTTTTGCGCGCCACTCTGAAATCTGACAAAAACCACAGAGCCGCCTTCAGCGCAAGCCCAGGGGGCTCCGCTTACTGTCTGGCCCGGAATCACCGTCTTGTTACCCGTTGCCGGATCGATCCGATTGAGCACGTTCGCCTGATCGGAAATCAACTGATTCTCCGACGTCCACGTAAAGTTTGTATAAGCATCCGCGGAGGCGATTTGTCGTGCCGTCGCTGATGGCTCCCCGGTGGACAGCAGCTGTAAACTCCAGCGGTCTTCATTCTGCACGGTGGCGAGAAGGTGTCCATTGCTCGCCACGCTCAGATCGGAGTAACTATTCGTATCGCGCGTGATCGGAGAGTAAACACCACCGGGATAGGAAACGAAACCGATTTGCGTGCGGGCGAAATTTGAACTTTGCTCTTTCCCCAGGACCAGCAATCCACTGCCATCGGGCAACCAGGAAGGCTTGTCGAAGATTCGCTGGTTGCCACTGAAAAAGGCCTTTCGCTCAGCACTGTTTACATCCACAGCCACCAATCTGATCAATCCATTCGTCACATCCAGCATCTGGCAAGCAATAATCTTCCCGTCAGGTGACCAGGTAGGTTGATACAGTCCATCGCTGGTAAGTCCGCTGGTCAGCACCCGCTCGTCTCCCCCTTCTACTGGCCTGATAATGAGCTGGTACTTGCCATGTTCCGGATTGTCATAGCGCATGAACGCAAACTTCTTCCCATCAGGAGAAAACGTAATATTTGAGTCGACGTCCTCCGCGAGTTTCTGGGCAGTTCCGCCCAGCAATGGAGCCCGGTACAAGAACTTCAGTTCCGTATTCCCCGGATCGCTGCGTACAAAATAGAAGTAATTTCCGTCCGTAGAAAAGCGCAGACCGTTGTAATAAACATCGGCTGGGGGTTGAACCTGAGTGTCGCTGTTCGTGGGCACGTTGCGTAACAACAGACTGGCCAGGCCATTGTCGCGCACCAGATTCAGAATGTAGTTGCCGTCAGGAGAAAGGGCAGCGAGCAACGACTTGCCACCTTCGGTCACCTTGGTGACAGATACGTCCTGGAACGGAACTGGGCGGGCACGGGTGAGATAGGCATAGATTCCGTAAGCAGCCGCCGCCAGCAGCACCAGTACGACCCCCGCCGTAACCACGGTGCTCACTTTGTGCTGCCGGGCCGCGGAGATCACCGCCGAACTTCCGGAGGAGTGTTGACCAGAGGGAACTCCCGCAGCATCCCTCGTCGAGGACGGAGCAACCCCCTCCACTGGCGCGCCGATAGAAGCCGGCGCTGGCTTGCGTCCAGATTCCGTGTCTCGCTTTAACCGCTTCAGGTCACCGCGCAGGTCTCCCGCCGAGTGGTAGCGCAGGTCGCGGTCTTTTTCCAACGCCTTCCCGATAATTTCATCGAGCCGCGGCGGAAGCGTGACATTCAGTTGCAGCGCCGGAACCGGATCGAGCTCAAGGATGGCGTGGAAGACTACGGCCGAAGTTGGACCGGAGAACGGCAAGCGCCCCGTTGCCATCTGATAGATGACCACGCCGAGAGAAAACAGGTCGGAGCGCGGATCCAATTCTTCTCCGCGCGCTTGCTCTGGCGACATGTAGGCGATGGTGCCCACGGTCGCACCTGGACTGGTGAGGTTCTGTCCCGGCGTATCGACGGTAGCCCCGATTGTTGTCATTTCCATCTCGGGACGCGCCAGTTTGGCCAAGCCGAAGTCCAGCACCTTCACTTGTCCACGCTGCGTGATGAATATATTCGCCGGTTTGATGTCGCGATGGATGATTCCTTTGGCGTGGGCCGCGTCCAGCGCATCCGCCATTTGGATACACCACTCCAGCAGGCGATCCACTGGTAGGGGGCCGGCAAGCAAGCGCCGGTCCAGAGTCTCGCCTTCCAGCAGTTCCATGGCGATGAATGACTGGTCGCCAGCTTTTTCCACGGCGTAGATCGTGCAGATGTTGGGATGATTTAACGCCGACGCGGTGCGGGCCTCGAGCAGAAAACGATCCAGCGCATTTTGATCGCGGGAGAGTTGCGGCGGCAGAAATTTCAGCGCGACCCGGCGGCCCAGATCAAGATCTTCCGCCTCGTAAACTACTCCCATTCCACCGCTCCCTAGCTGACCGGTGATGCGGTAATGTGAAATGGTCTGGCCAATCATAGGGAAATGGAGTGGGAAATTCATCTTAGGAGGGATGGCACAGGCAGTCAAACATCAGTGACCAGTGACCACTGAGGAGTAAGCCCTGAGTATTCGCTGGCCCCGGAACACTAGCCACTGCCTGCCGTTCAAGCCTGTTCCGCTGCTCTGACGGAATCGAAGAAACGGAAGAATTGCTCGACTCGCGTGACCTGGAGCGCGTTGTGGATGCGCTCGCTAACTCCCACCAGCGCCAGACTTCGTCCACCATTCTGACGCGTGACGTAAGCTCCAACCAGGGCGCCTATGCCGGCTGAATCCACGTATGGCACGTTTGTAAAGTCAATAATGAGACAACGGGAAGTATCGGCGCGCACCGTCGACTGAAACTCAAACATGGTCGTCATCACCAACGCTCCATTCAGGGTCAGAATGCGCTGACCGGGCTGGGTTCCGGGCCGGTCTTCAATTCGGAGAGAGTCTTGAGCCATGAAAAAAATGTTAACCCGCGTGTAACGGGCAATTGTTAACGCAGTATTAATTCTGCCCGATCGTTGCGGCCTGCTCGCGGCGTCGCGCCTGAATCTCGATGTAAACGTTCACCAGCGATACCGCCGCCGGCGTCACTCCTGGGATGCGCGAGGCTTGCGCCAGCGTGCGCGGCTGCACATGGGTTAGCTTTTCCTGCATCTCGCGCGACAGCCCACTGACCGAACGGTAATTAAACCAATCTGGAATGGAGCGCTGCTCTGACCTCTTCATTTGATCCATGGCGCGCTGCTGTTGCCGCAGGTAGCCTTCGTACTTGATCTCCGTTTCCACGGATTTGAGTTCGTTGCGAACTTCGGAAGAAAGCGCAGCCACGGATTCACTCGGATCTTCGCCGATTCCGTCAGTTCCTCTTGCAAAGAAGGCAGGGGCCAGTTCGCGCAGAACTGGCGCGAGTTGCTCGATCGTGATCTCCGGGCGCTTCAGCAGTTGCGCGTACGTTTGACCGAGCGCCGAACTCCAGCCGTTGCCGGAGAGTCGCTCGTCCAGCGCGTCGCCAGTAATTCTTGTCTTCTCGAGAAGTTGCTTCAACTTTTCCAGCCGCTGTTGCTTGGCTTGAAAATCTTCCCACGCTTCATCCGAGATCAATCCCACGCGGCGGCCGTGTGGTGTGAGCCGACGGTCGGCGTTGTCAATCCGCAGGTGCAAGCGAAATTCCGCGCGCGACGTAAACATGCGGTAAGGCTCGTTCGTTCCCTTGGAAATAAGGTCGTCGATCAGGATCGCGGTGTAAGCCTCGGTGCGGTCGAGGATCAGCGGAGCTTCGGCTTTCACCTGCAAAGCTGCGTTGATACCCGCCATGAGGCCCTGGCACGCAGCTTCCTCATAGCCGGACGTGCCGTTGATCTGACCGGCCAGGAACAAGCCCCTGATCTTCTTCGTTTCCAAAGTGCGTTGCAGTTCCGTGGGATCGATTGAGTCGTATTCGATGGCGTATCCCGGCCGCAGCATGTCGGCGGTCTCAAGGCCAGGAATCGACTTCAGAATGGCAAGCTGCACCTCTACCGGCAGGGAAGTGCTCATGCCATTGACGTAGATTTCGTGCGTATTCAGGCCCTCGGGCTCGAGATAAAGCTGGTGCATCTCCTTGTCCGGAAACTTCACGATCTTGTCTTCGATCGACGGGCAATAGCGCGGCCCGATCGACTGGATCTGCCCGCTATACATGGGAGAGCGATGCACATTCTCCCGGATGATGCGATGTGTCTCGGGCGAGGTCCACGCGATGTAGCAGGGAATTTGTGAGTCATGATGCGCCACCCGCTTCGTTCGGAAGCTGAACGGCGTCGGGTCGGCGTCGCCCGGCTGCAGCGTGAAGCGCGTCCAGTCGATCGAGCGTCCGTCAAGCCGCGGAGGCGTCCCTGTCTTCAGACGGCAGCCGCGTAGCCCAAACTTCTTCAGCGCCTCGCCGAGCAAAACCGCATTCGGTTCTCCGGATCGTCCTGCAGGATATTGCTGTTCGCCGCAGTGGATCAATCCGTTGAGAAAAGTGCCGGTGGTGATAATCACAGCTTGCGCGCCCACAGTTCGCCCATCGCGCAGCTTGACTCCTAGTACCGAGTTCGGCGTACCGAGTTCCGAGTCATCCCCATCCCTCGGTACCCGATACTCAGTACTCGGTACTTCAACAATCAAATCTGCCACCTCCGCCTGCTTGATTTTGAGATTCGGCTGCGACTCCAGCACTGCGCGCATCTTGAGGCGGTAGGCTTGCTTGTCGCACTGCGCTCGCGGCGACCACACAGCCGGGCCACGCGAAGTGTTCAGCAGACGGAACTGGATGCCAACCGCGTCGGTGATCTCGCCCATGATCCCGCCGAGCGCATCCACTTCGCGAACCAGGTGTCCTTTGGCAATGCCGCCGATCGCCGGATTGCACGACATCTGCGCGATCAGATCGACGTTGAGCGTATAGAGCGCGCTCTTCAGCCCCATACGCGCCGCCGCCATCGCCGCTTCGCATCCGGCATGGCCTGCGCCGACCACGACGACGTCGAATTGTTCGGTAAACTGCATCTTCGCGATGATGAAACCCCAGACTGCAACGATTGCCGCAAGATCTCGTCGCGGCTTTCTGCTTTCATTCTAACAAGTTGCCAGCCATCGTGATTCCCATCACTTGCCGCCGTTCGACCTCACCCGTATAGTAGGGTTTCATACCAAAAACCCCAGGGGGCCATCATGAATACCACCCAGTTCTTCGAACGACTGGAGGCTACGATCGGCAGATACGATCTGCTGTCCCATCCATTCTACCGGGCATGGTCGGCGGGCGAGCTGTCGCGCGAAGATCTGCGCGAGTATGCGCGGCACTACTATCACCACGTGCAGGCATTTCCGTGCTACCTGGCCGAGTTTGCACTTCGTCTGGACGAGGGCGAACTGAGGCGAGCCGTGCTGGCCAACATGGTGGACGAAAAGGGCACAGCGGGAAAACCCGGGAAAGATGCCGTGCCGCACGCTGAGCTCTGGCTAGACTTTGCCGAGGGCATGGGAGCCAGGCGGGATATGCACTGGCATTTGCCGGTGAAGCAAATTGGTGAACTGATGCGCTATTTCCACAACGTGGCCAGTGATGGCACTCCGGAGCAGGCGCTGGCGGCGTTTTACGTTTACGAATCCCAGGTGCCGAGGATCGCCCAGGAAAAGGAGCGCGGTCTGCGCGAAATGTACGGCGCCGATGACAAAACCTGCGGCTACTTTGCCGTACACGCCAGCGCCGATATTCAGCACTCGAATGTCTGGCGCGAGCAACTGGCGAAGCGCATTGCGGCCGACCCGGAAAAGGCGGAAGGCGCATTGGATGCGGGCGAGAATGCGGCCAGAATGCTGTGGCAAGCACTGGACGGGATTGAAACCGCGCGTATGACGTACGCGATGTGAGCCGGCGTTCTTAAGACAATATAGTGAGCCAATGATTGCTGCGCGCTTCCCGCGATCATTGGCTTTTTGCTTCTGCGTAGGGAAAAAAGGAGAACGACATCAGCATGGCGCGAGAGATTCCGATTGGGGCAAGGCGTGAAGCGGAGGAAACCGTCGAGTTCAAACATACGCTGACCGCGCACCATCCTGAGCTGCCATCGGTCTATTCCACGCCCGACATGATCCGCCTGATGGAGACTGCGGCCTTTCTCGCGCTGCAGCCCTACTGCGAAGGCGACGAAATCACCGTGGGAACTTCGATCAACATCCAGCATCGCGCCGCGAGCGGCATTGGCGCGCACATTCAGGTGGAAGCCGTGCTGGAGTCATTCGACGGTCGTTTCTACACCCTTCGCGTGGCTGCGCGCGACGAGGTCCAGGAAATCGGCCGTGGTACCGTGAGCCGCGCCGTCGTAAGCATCGCAAGCTTTGTTGAGAAGATGAAGAACTGAGAACTGAGTGCTTAGAACTGAGAACTGCCTATCCTGATCGGCGTCATCTCCGATACCCATGGCCTGCTTCGTCCAGAGGCAGTCGAGGCGCTGCGCGGATCGGATCACATCATTCATGCCGGGGATGTAGGAGCGCCCGAAATCCTGGATAGCCTCACCGCAATTGCGCCGGTCACTACCGTGCGCGGCAATGTCGATAAAGCTGCGTGGGCCCGACGCCTACCTGAAACCGAAGTCCTCGAATTCGGCGGCATTTCACTTTGCATCTTGCACGATTTAACCCGATTGGATCTCAAGCCCAAGGCTGCAGGATTCGCCGCCGTGATCAGCGGCCACAGTCATGTGCCTAAGCAAGAGAGCCGCGACGGAGTTCTCTATTTCAATCCCGGCAGCGCAGGTCCACGACGATTCAAACTTCCTGTGAGCATTGGCAAACTCCGCATTGAAGGTGGCGATGTGAGGGGCGAGCTTGTAACTTTGCTCACCACTGACCACTGACCACTAGCCACTGACCGCAGTGCCGTTGCTACAATCGCCAGAATGTCCATTGAGTTCCATGTCGAAAGCCGCAGAAATGCGGCCCGGGCCGGACGCCTGCTCACGCCGCATGGCGAGATCGAAACCCCAGTGTTCATGCCTGTGGGTACGGTCGCGACCGTAAAAGCAGTCCCGCAGGACGTTCTCGAGGAACTCGGGGTGCAGATTCTTCTTGGCAATACCTATCACCTTTATCTGCGTCCTGGAGTCGAAACCGTTCGCCAGTTTGGGGGCCTGCACGGTTTTATGGCGTGGCCGCGAGCGATCCTCACCGATTCTGGCGGCTTCCAGGTCTTCAGCCTGAACGATCTGCGCAAGGTTACCGACGAAGGCGTTACCTTTCGCTCGCACCTCGATGGCTCCTCGCACTTCTTCAGTCCGGAGAGTTCCATGGCCGCGCAGATCGGGCTTGGCGCCGATATCATCATGGCGTTTGATGAGTGCACGGAGTATCCTGCCGATCGCTCCCGCACGCAGGCTTCGATGGAATTGACCTTGCGCTGGGCCGAGCGCAGCAAGAAATACTTCGAAGAGCACAAGCATGAGGTGCCGTGGGGCAGTTCTCAGTCCTTAGTTTTCAGTTCTCAGCAAACCCGGATTCCTCGCTTCGCTCGGGATGACAAACCTAATGCTGAGTCGACTCAATCTCTCTTCGGCATCGTCCAGGGCGGCATGAATCTTGCCCTCCGCAAGGAATCCGCCGAGCGGACCATCGAGATCGGCTTTCCCGGCTACGCCATCGGCGGGCTCAGCGTCGGCGAGCCTCGGGAGCGAACCCGCGAGGTCATCGAGGCTACTCTCGAGCACCTTCCTGCTGACAAGCCACGCTATGTAATGGGAGTGGGCACGCCCGAGGAGATCGTCGAATATGCCCGCCTCGGCGTCGATATGATGGATTGCGTTTTGCCCACCCGCGCGGCGCGCCATGGTCTCCTTTTCACGTCGGAGGGAAAAATTTCTATCAAGCAGGCGCGCTATGCGCAGGATGCCGGGCCGCTCGACCCGAATTGCGCCTGCCGCGTGTGCCGGCGCTATTCCCGCGCGTATTTGCGGCATCTTTATGCCTCCAATGAAGTGCTGGCCCAAGTCTTAAATACACTCCACAACCTGAGTTTCTACCTTGACACTATGCGGCGGGTGCGTCATTCTATTCGACTTGGGGAAGAGTCCCGTTTTTTCTAGCGCTTGGTCTCGAGCGAAGCCGTAGACCTCCCTGGACAGACCTTCCCGGATTCAAGCCTCTGCACTCGGGTTAAAGAGTGAGGAACCCGGCCGGAATCGATTGTCACCCCCGTCGTGAAATGACAGGCCCGTGGCGCTAGTAGGCGTAGGCGGTTGTTCGCGGATATGGGTACGGGAGTCCGGCTAAGCAGGTTTGAGTGAATTTTGGACGATCTTTTGTGAACGAGCGTTGGTGAACGAGACTAGATGAATACGCATTTTCTTTTGGCCTTGCAGGCTGGCGGTGGAATGGGGTGGCTGAGTGTTGCCCCGCTTATTTTTATTTTTGCGATCTTTTATTTTCTCTTGATCCTTCCCCAGCAGCGCCGTCAGAAGAAATGGACGGCCATGCTGGATGCGCTCAAGACCGGCGACAAGGTTGTCACCAGTGGCGGCTTGCGGGGAACGATCATGGCTCTGAAGGATGATTCGGTTCATCTCCGGGTGCCTCCGAATAATCTCGTATTGGAAGTGACCAAAGCCTCCGTAACCCAGGTCACAACTGCGGATGAAGAGGCCAAGACCAAGTAATTGCGGCATAACCTAATTTTCGGACTTTAGTTTTCCATGAATAAGAATCTTCTTTGGCAGCTGGTCCTCATCGTCGGAGTCCTGCTCGTCTTCCTGTTCGGGATCTTCGGCATTCCTCAGAGCTTTTCTGGCCAAGGCTTGCTCACGGCCATGACCAACCGCATTCACCTTGGTCTCGATTTGCGCGGCGGAACTCACTTGATCCTGCAGGTCCAGGTCAACGACGCCATCAACGTGGATTCCGATAACGCGATCGAAATTCTCAAAGAGCAGCTCAACAAGCGCAAGATTTCTTTCGCCGATATCTCCAAGCCCGACCCGCAGAATAATCCCGACAAAATCGTCCTGAAGGGTGTTCCTGCGGAGTCGCGCAAAGACTTGCTGGATATTGCGAATGACCGCCTGCCGGAATACAACCTGACTTCGGGAGCAGACAATTCCTGGACGCTGGCCATGAAGCCGCAGATCCTCACCGATCTGAAGAACAAGGCCGTGACTCAGGCGATCGAGACCATCCGCAACCGTATCGATTCGCTGGGCGTCAGCGAGCCAACCATTCAGGAGCACGGCCTCGGCCAATATCAGATCCTGGTGCAGTTGCCCGGCGTTGACGATCCAGCCCGCGTGAAGGACATCATGCAGTCCACCGCCATGCTGGAAATCAAGCAGGTTCTGCCCGACGGCGGACCATTTCCGAGCGAGCAGGCCGCGCTGCAGTCTAAAGGGGGAATCTTGCCGCCGGATGCAATCCTGCTTCCCGGGCACGCCGCTCCGGGAGCTCCTGCAGACGAACAGGCCTGGTATCTGGTCTCGCGCGTTTCCGCGGTCCGTGGAAAAGACCTCCGCGATGCGCAGCCCAGTACGGACCAGAACGGCCAGCCGAATGTGCGCTTTCAATTGACGGGCGAGGGCGGGCAGCGATTCTACAACTTCACCTCGGCGCACGTGGGCGATAGTTTGGCCGTGGTTCTCGACAATAAAGTTCAGGAAGTTGCCAACATTAAAGAGGCCATCCGCGATACCGGTGAAATCAGCGGTGGCAGCATGAACCAGCAGCAGGCCAAGGATCTATCCATGATCCTTCGCTCGGGCGCTCTACCGGCGGGCATCAAGTATCTGGAAGAGCGCACGGTCGGACCGTCGCTCGGTACGGATTCGATCCGCGCCGGTGTTCGGGCAGCCGTTGTCGGCATGCTAGCTGTGCTGATCTTCATGCTGATCTACTACCGCGCAGCGGGAATCAACGCTGACGTCGCTCTGTTGTTGAATCTAATCATCCTGCTGGGCTTTATGGGCTACTTCGAAGCTGTGTTGACCTTGCCCGGAATCGCCGGAGTGATTCTCACCGTCGGTATGGGCGTGGACTCGAATGTGCTGATTTTCGAGCGCATTCGAGAAGAATTGCGTAACGGGAAGACGCCGCCATCCGCAGTGGATCAGGGTTTCAGCCACGCTTGGATCACGATTGTGGACACTCACGTCACCACAATCGTTTCGGCAGCGATTTTGTTCCTGTTCGGAACCGGACCAGTTAAGGGTTTTGCGGTCACGCTCACCTTCGGTCTGCTGGCAAATCTGTTCACGGCCGTATTCGTTTCGCGCGTGATCTTCGACTGGGTACTGAGCCGCAAAGAGCGTGGCGAAGCGTTGAGCATTTAGGGAAATTCAGTTTCTGGTTTCCAGGTTCCGGTGCGCCAAGTCTGGAGCAGGAAGCAGGAAACCCGAAACTAGAAACTTTAAGGGGCAACAACCGGTGGAGTTCTTTCGCAATACCAACATAGATTTTCTTGGGAAAAAGTGGTATTTTCTCGCCTTCTCGCTCGTCTTCAGCGTGGCGGGCATTCTTTCCATGCTGTTCTGGCATGGCATTCCATACGGTGTAGACTTCCGCGGCGGTACTCTGGTCTACGTGAAGTTCTCGCACACACCCAACGACAACGCCTTGCGCGCGGCCATGGACCGTGCCGGTCTGCACAACGCCAAGATTCAACGCTACGACCAGCCTTCCAACAACGAAGTGCTGATTGATCTTGACGTGCAGGAAACCAGTGAACAAGCACTGGACAACGGCAAGGTTAAGATCATCAACACGCTGGAGACGAACGCCCCCGCGGGCAAGATGGATCTGAACAACTCGAGTTCTCTGGCCATCAAGAACTATCTGATGGACAAGGATCCCATGCACTTGGGCTCAGATGCCGATCAGAAATATACCCAGCAGGCTCAGGCCATTGTGGATGCTCGCGATAAAGGCCAGGGCGGCGTGTTGACTTCGTTCGACCAGCTCAAAGGCTCGGTCGATCCGTCTGTGGTGGCTTCTTTGCCGGATGGCTTCTTTCTCTCCGATTTCAGCGTGCGAAATGTTGAGATTGTCGGTCCGCAGGTAGGTGCACAATTGCGCCGCCAGGCCTTGCTGGCCACGGCATATTCCCTCGCCGGAATGCTGATTTACCTTGGTTTCCGCTTTGAGTGGATCTACGGTGTAGCTGCGGTGGTCACAGTTTTTCACGATACCTTGATCACTGTAGGCGCTTTTTCGCTGCTGAATAAAGACATCTCTCTCACCGTGATCGCGGCCATTCTGACCTTGATTGGTTACTCTAATAACGACACGATCGTGGTATTTGACCGCATCCGGGAAAACATTAAACTCATGCGGCGCGAGAAGCTGTCGGACATTGTAAATCGCAGCATCAACCAAACTCTAAGCAGAACCATCTTGACAGCGGGGCTAACCTTCCTTACCGTACTTGCACTCTATTTGTTCGGCGGCGAGGTGCTTCGCGGCTTCAGTCTCGCGCTGGTCATCGGCATCTTGATCGGAACCTATTCGTCGATCGCCATTGCGGCTCCGATTCTGGTGGCTTATCAGGATTGGCGGATCAGTAAGGGCAAGCGTCCCGCGGCCATGCCCGTCCGGACCAAGTAATTGCCTGATAGCGCTGTAGCAAGTTTTGTGATACGCCTTTGTTCGTAAGAGCTATGGTTTGTAAGGGTTTGGAGTGCCAGGAAGGGCCTAAATGGTTGCTCTTGGCAATGGGGTCGATTTCGGGAGCAAAGGGGAATCTGTCGGTGTCTAAGTTTAGGTAGGCTCTAACTGGGGAGAAACGATTATGTTTGAAGATAGCCTTCTGGAATCCGGTGGCAGGCTGAAGACGAAGCGGGGGCGGACGACGACCTTCGCGATCATTCTTGAGATAGCTCTGATCGGCGTCATGGTTTTGATGCCCCTCATCTTCACCGAAGCTTTGCCCAAGCAACAACTCATGACTTTCCTCGTGGCCCCTCCGCCACCACCACCGCCGCCACCCCCGGCAGCCGCGCCCGTGCACGTGGTGCATCAGATTCAGACCGATATCGTGAACGGCGCTCTGCGCACGCCCACCAAGATTCCACAGAAGATTCAAATGATTAAAGAAGACGAGGCTCCGCCCTCCATGGCCTCCAGCGGCGTGGTCGGCGGCGTTCCGGGTGGTATTCCCGGCGGCCAGATGGGTGGTGTGATCGGCGGCATTATCAGTTCCACGCCCGTCGCCGTGCCTAAGGTCGCTGCCCCGCAACGCGTGCGAGTTTCCCAGGGCGTCTCACAAGGCCTTCTGGTCCGCAGAGTCAACCCGGTTTATCCACCGCTGGCGCGGCAGGCTCGCATTTCGGGAACGGTCATCCTGCGTGCCGTCATCGGCAAGGATGGATCCATTCAAAACCTTACGTTGGTGAGCGGACATCCAATGCTGGCTCCAGCCGCCATCGACGCCGTAAAGCAGTGGAAGTACAAGCCTTATCTGCTCAACGGCGAACCGGTTGAAGTGGATACAGAAGTTCAGGTCAACTTCACCTTGGCCGGAGGCTAGTCCCGGCGGCGGTGAAGCAGTAAGCCGTTATTTGAAATGCAATTGTTGTGCGCGACGACGTTCGGAAGCGCCAGCGAAATGGCCCTCCCCGTTCCCACCCGAAATGCGGTGGCCGGGAGCGTCTCTTCTGGAGATCCGGCCGCCTTACTTTTTCAACGCCGATGTGCGCAACCGCGATTTCTGCGGTCAGGCTTTGCAAGGTGTGTAAATCTCGCATCAAAGTCTAAGAAGTTCCGAGGAGGGAAAAGCAACTCATGTTAGCTAACTTTGCCATAGCAGCATTTCATCACGTTCCCCGAGTAGCCGCCTGGATTGTGCAGGAAGGTGGCGCAGTGGGTTGGGACCCGATTTCGCTCTGGAAGCAGATGGGTATCATTGCGAAGATCGTGGTCATCATCCTGTTCATTATGTCAGGCTGGTCGATCGGCGTCATGATCGATCGCGCCATGGCATACAATGCGGCTCGCAAGCAGTCTCGCGCCTTCGCTCCAGCAGTCGCCGGAGCCCTGCGCGATGGCCGCATCGACGAGGCCATCAAGGTTGCCGAGCGCAACAAGAAGAGCCATCTGGCCAAGGTTGTTACTGCTGGCTTGATGGAGTTCAAGGCCCACCAGGATAGCCCCGGCGCCATCCCCGGCGAGACCATTGAAGCTTCCAAGCGCGCTCTGGAGCGCACTGAAGCCATCGTCCACGCCGAACTCAAGCGCGGACTCGGCGGTCTGGCCACCATCGGTTCGACGGCCCCCTTCGTGGGCTTGTTCGGCACCGTGATGGGCATTCTGAACGCCTTCAAAGGTATTTCCGAGCAGAAGGCAACCGGTCTGGGCGCGGTCGCAGGCGGTATTTCCGAAGCCCTGGTGACCACGGCGTTCGGGCTGCTGGTGGCTATCCCGGCCGTCATGATGTTCAACTACCTCACCGGTCGCGTCGAAGCGTTCGATGTGGAAATGGACAATTCGTCCAGCGAACTGATCGACTACTTCCTGAAGCGGCGTGATGTTCGCCGTTCCTAGGTCCGCCCTCTTTTAGGCTGGGCCTCCGTGGTGAGTTGCTTTTGTCCGGCGCCGGGCTGAATCCTGGCGCCGGCCTTCCCGACTCTTGCGGAAACTTTGGAAGTACTGGAGATTCACGTTATGTCAATGGCAAAACGAAACGAAGGCGCCAAGGTCAACTCCGACATCAATGTAACTCCGATGGTGGACGTGATGCTGGTGCTGCTGATTATCTTCATGGTGATCACGCCCATGTTGCAGAAGGGCATCAGCGTGGATATGGCTAAAGTGAACAATCCCACGCCGATGGCCGATGCAGATAAGGAAGACGCTCTGCTGGTTTCGGTGATGCGCGATGGAACTGTCTACTTTGGCTCCGATAAAGTTGCGGTAGACAGCCTAACGGGCAAAGTGAAAGACCGTTTGACTAATCGCACCGACAAGCGCGTCTACGTGAAGGCAGATGCCCGCGCCCACTTCGGCAACGTGGTCCAGGTAGTGGACAGCGTTCGCGCCGCTGGTGTGGATGATTTGGGCTTGCTCACCGACCAAAGGAAGAGCACTCCAAGCGCTCCACCCGCCGCCCCGGCGCCCGGGCAGTGAGCGACATAAGAGGAGATCAACTATGAGTATGGCAATGGGGAGCGGCGGAGGCCAAAGTGCAAATATCAATGTCACCCCGCTCATTGACGTGCTTCTGGTGCTGCTCATCATTTTTATGGTGATCACGCCGCTGACGCCGAAGGGTCTGGATGCGCTGGTGCCTCAGCCGCCTCCGCCCAACGCACCCAAGAACAATACGCCCGACCGCACGATTGTTGTGCAACTTATCGACCGCGGCCCTGGCCAGGATCCCGGCCTGAAAATCAATCAGGAAGATGCTACCTGGGACAATCTGCAAGGCCGTCTCGCGGATATCTACAAGACGCGCGCTGAGAAAGTTATGTTTGTGAAGGGCGATGATCCTATCCCCTTTGCCGACGTGGCTAACGTGATCGACATCGCGCACGCCGCGGGAGTCGATAAGGTCGGCCTGATCACGGCGAAAATCGAAGCTGGCGGCTAAACCGCTCGTTCCTTTTTATCAGTAAGCGCCCGGAAGGTCGCGCATCGCACTCCGCCGCGCACGGGAGTCCCTGCTCCCGTGCTGCGTCTGCCAATGAACATGCGGCCTGCGCTTGTCAAACTGCTGTCTCTGGGCCTAGGATGCTGTGTGGCAAGGGAGACTTATACCGCAATGAATAAATCCATCCGACTGTTTACGCTGGCGGCCGCTATGCTAGCGATCATTTCTTCCGTGGGCTGCGGCAAGCTGCGCGCCCGCGATCAACTGAACAAGGGCGTCACGGCTTATAAGAACGCCAAGTACGAAGAGGCTATCGACCACTTCCAACAAAGCGTGGCTTTGGATCCTTCGCTGATCAACGCCAAAATGTATCTGGCCACCGCTTATGCGCAGCAGTACATTCCCGGTGCCGATACGCCGGACAACAACAAGATGGCGGAAGAAGCTATCAAGCAATACCAGGCTGTGCTTGATATGAACCCGGCCCGCGATCAGAAAGTTAACTCCGCCAAGGGCATCGCCTATCTTTACCTGAACATGAAGAAGTTTGACGATGCCAAGAAGTATTACCGCATGGCTGCTGATATCGATCCCAACGATCCTGAGCCGTACTACTCGGTGGGCGTTATCGATTGGACCGCCTGCTATCAGCCCCGCATGGAAGAGCGCGCCAAACTTGGCATGAAGCCGGATGAGAATCTCAACCCCAAAAACAAAGACCAGAAAAAGGTCTGTGCCGAATTGAAAGAGAAAAACGGGCCACTCATCTCGGAAGGCATCGAAAGCCTGAACAAGGCGATTCAGCTTCGTCCTGATTACGACGATGCTATGGCTTATCTGAACCTGATGTACCGCGAGAAGGCCGATGTGGAATGCGATGACCTTGCCGCCCGTCAGGAAGATCTGAAAACCGCCGACCACTGGGTAGACCAGACGCTGCTCACCAAGAAGGCTAAGGCCGAGAAGCAGCCCGGGAATCAGGGCATCACCATGGACCAGCCGAAGTAAGATCAGCAGAAATTAGGATCACGCGAAATAAAGAGCGGCGATTCCCAAACCAAAAATGCCCCGCCCGTTGTCGTTTCTCGGGCGGGGCATTTGTGTCTCCAGCGGATTCGTTCTCGCATCTACCAGCCGGCGGCTGTCGCGGGCGAGCTACTGAATTTTCTCCGTCTTGCTGTCGTACTTGACCTGGCCGTTCTTCTGGTTTTGTCGCGTCACGTCGTCGTTTGAAAAACTCCGAGCGGCGTGTCGCTCAGTTGCTGCTTCTCCGGAGCCGGAGGTCGGTTGTCCTGAGCTGAAATAGATCCATGCCACCTGTGTAGCTGGCTCAGTGCGCACTTCCTCTGTCCTTTCCGCCCTCTCCAGATGTCGCATCTCCCGCTCACGGACAGGAGCGGCCATGGGTGGTGGTGGTCCTTGCAGCCAGGGCGATCCCGCTACGATGGATGAGATCCGTGGTGTCTGGCCACCGGAATACCAAACCGGCAGGGTGTAGACCGCGTCGGTATTGCCGGAGACCTCGGACAGCGTGGAATCTGTTGCTCCCGCGATCAGTCCGCCCGTGGCATTCGTGGCCCCGACTGGGTTTGGCGAAACAGTTGCGAATGACAGGCTCGGCGTCGTGATTAGTGGAACATACGGCCCACAGCCGTAGGGACAATACCTCGCAATAGCTCGCTCGTTCTGCCCGAAACTTAGAACGGACAGCAGAAGAATCGAACACAGCACCGCAAACCTAGGCATACAAACCTCCCGCGAAACTAGATATCTAGGTTCGTAGCAGGTGGTCTGCCACCAATTCGTTCGGGTTCTATACGTGTATCTCCTGCTATTTGGCCTGTTTTCTAGGACCTGGGGTCTTTCGACCGGCGGCCCAAGTGCAAAGACTTGCGCCAAAGGCGCAGGATTTTGTTTCAAGTTGAAGTTCACGGGCCACGAAGCTTGGGTCAATTCCTGCTATAGACTTGCACTTCGACTCGGGGAAACTGCTTCGTCTCGATGCGTGGAAAGGACGCGCCCAGAGCCTGGTTGAGCATCAGCGTAGTGGCATCAGGGTGGCCAGGATTTCCATTGCTCATGAGAACCAGCCATACCCGAGGATGGGTGCCAGCTAGGGATTGGACGAAATCACTCGTCGGCTTGCCCGTGAAATCGCGATAGTCGAGGCGATCACCGTGACGGGGATAAACGATTTCCGGGCCCGCCCCGGCCCTACTCGACTCCTGGATCGAGGAGCGTAATGACTTGAAAAATTCATACGGCACGCGCGCCTCCGCAATATGAAACAGAATGGCGTCGCCCGGCTGTGCTTGATCCAGAATGTAGTTCACGGCAGCCTCCGAGTCATCCCGGTCAAGGTCGAAATCATGATCGTAGTAGGAAAATGTTCCCTGCAGCGAGAGCAGAAGGATCGCCGCAAGAGAGGCGGCAAGCAGCAAAGGTGAACGCAGCCTCGCGAGACCAGCCGCCGCCAGAATCACCAGCGCGGGCAGGCAGAAGATGAAATAGCGTCCCAGAAAAATCGGACGGGCCAGCGAGAGCAGAAGAGTCAATGCGACTGGAAAGACCAGCCAGATCAATAGAAAGCGAAGCCGCCAGACGCCCCAGATGCCTTCAGTCACTTCAGCTTCCGGGCGAAAAAGTTCCCCCCTTTTTTGTAGCGGCATGAGCGCAGCGAAGCAAGCCAGCGCATACAGCAGCATCAGAGCCAGGCCATCGTTGCCCGTAAGATGCTCCGCGAATTCCAGCAGGTTATGAAAGCCCGGCCGCTGAATCCATCGGATCGGTCCCGCCCCGGTCTTCGCCGCGAAGATCAGCAAAGGCAATGACGCAACTCCGATCCAGATCCACGCGCGCCGCAGCGCGTGCGAGCACAAGTGTGTGCTGCACTTTCCTCGCACCGATAGCCATTGGGCCCCCAGCAGCAGCAAGGCGTACAGATGAGCATAGACCGCCAGGACGCTGGCAAGAACGTATCCCGCCCGGCAACGGCGCGAGGGCTCCCGCAAAGTGGCAACAAAGAAGCCGACCGACAGCGTGGCCAACAGCACAAACAGCGAGTAGCTGCGCGCCTCTTGCGCATAGCGAATGTGATAGGCGTTGAAGCTCATCAGCGCGACTGCAATCAGGGCCACGCGGCGATCGTAGAGTTTACCGGCGAGCCAAAAAATCGCCGGCAAAGTGGCAAGAGAAAAGATCACCGACAAACTGCGAATAAAAAACGGACTGGATCCAAAGTGTAGCCATCCGCGCAGTAGCAGGTAATACAACGACATGTTGGCCTCCCGCCGCCATAACAAACGCACCATGTCGTGCCAACTCAGGCGGGCGACTTCTACGCTGAAGCATTCATCAAACCAGAAGGGTTTTTTCGCGAGGAACAGGAATCGCAATGCCGCGGCCGCCGCGGTCAGCAAAACTAACGTAAGCCCTGAGGCGCGGTTCCAGGGTGGCTGGACAGAGTCGAGTCGCCCCTTACCGCCGTCCTCGCTTACGCTATTCACCGAGATTTTCGCTTGCAGCATCCTGGATATGGAAGCAAAGATGAAGAATCCAAATGATATATGCTAACTTCGGCCGGAGCATGCAGTGGAAGAAAAGCATCGCTGGCCCGATCAAGCTGGCTGGGCCATTTCCAGTCAGTTCCGTTCGTCTGTCTGAATCATGAGGCCACCTGCAGCGTCCGCTCCGTCGGCTCCTCCTGATACACTTCCGCTCGATGGAAAAGCCAACCCAGTCGCCGATTCCCCGGTCCATATGCTCGCTCGTGCTGTGGTCGTTCGTTCTGCAAGTGGCGATGATTGGCGTCTTCCACGAATATCGCACGCGGCCGCAGGAAGATCATTTCGCTTTTGGTTGGGAGATGGGCCGCGTCGCTCGCTCTATCGCACTGGGACAGGGCTTCAGCAATCCTTACGGCGATAATACTGGCCCCACGGCTTGGGAACCTCCACTCTACCCTTACTTGATGGCCGGAGTCTTCAAAATCTTCGGCATTTATAGCTACGCTTCCGCCTGGGTTCTGTTAACGATCAACTCCCTCGCAGCCTCGCTCACCACCATTCTGATTTTTCTGATCGCACTCAGAACATTCGGCCAGCGCGTCGCTATCTGGTCAGCCTGGGGATGGGCGCTCAATCCTTACATTTGGTACTGGTCAATCCACTGGATTTGGGACACAACATTTACGCCGCTGATTCTCAGTCTGATCTTTCTGGTGGCTCTGAACCTGCAGGAGTCGCGCGGCTTAAAGGGCTGGATGCTATTCGCAGGCTTGTGGGGCGTGGGCGCATTGGCGAATCCATCGATGCTCGCGTTCCTGCCATTCTGCGGACTATGGATCTGGCGCCAGAGATACAAGAACGGCTTGCCTTCGGTCGCTGGTATTGTGCTCTCCTCCGCGATTTTCTTTCTCGTGCTCACCCCTTGGCTGGTTCGAAACTATGAAGTCTTCGGACGGTTCGTCTTTCTGCGCGACGATTTCGGCCTCCAGTTTCGCCTAGGCAACTGGAACGGTGCCGAGGGGATGCTGATGGCCTATCTTCAGCCCAATCTCAACAAACTTGAATTCGAAAAGTTCCAACGCATGGGCGAACTGGCTTATGCGGAAGATTGCAAGCGGCTCGCATTCGAATGGGTCCGGGAGAATCCTGGACGCTTCGCGGTGGTGAGCCTGAAGAGATTTTTCTACTACTGGGACGGCGTGCCCAAGCCGACCGACAGCCGTACTCCCTGGGACTTTCGCAACTCGTTGTTTCTGGCATGGTCCGTTCTTGCCATCTGGGGAGCGGTTCGAGCGGTGCGGCAGAAGGTGTGCGGCGCGTGGCTCTTCGCCGGATTGATTCTGACTTACCCCACCACTTATTATTTCGTTTTCCCGCATGCGCGGTACCGTCATCCTATTGAGCCGGAGCTCCTGATACTGGCAGTATTTCTGTTGTTGCAAGCGGGGAAGCGATCTCGCATTGAATCGGCCGACGCAGCAGCCCTCCCCCAGGGTTGAAGCGAGGCTCTATTCCAGAGCCGACTACCACCGAGCCATGCCCTTCTGCATAGGATTCTGGTCACAATGCCATGTGATTCAGCCAGATAGAAAAGAGACCCATCGGGGCGCGGAATCTCCGGTAGAATCGTTGGTTCGTCAAACGATTCATCGGTCCGCGGGAATGTTCAAGAAAATTCTCATCGCCAACCGAGGAGAGATCGCGGTGCGCGTCCTGCGTGCGTGCCACGAGATGGGGATTGCCGCGGTAGTGGTTTACTCCGATGTGGACCGCGCCGCGCTACACGTGCGTAAAGCGGATGAGGCTTACCCGATTGGCCCTGCCGCCGCTTCTGAATCGTATCTGAATATTCCCAAGATTCTCGACGTGGCCCGCCGCTCGGGCGCCGATGCCATCCATCCTGGGTACGGATTTCTCTCCGAGAATGCGAAATTCGCGCAGGCCTGCGTCGATGCTGGAGTGAAGTTCATAGGCCCCACTGCCGCGGCGATGAATGCGATGGGATCGAAGACGCGCGCGCGGCAAGCCATGGAGAAAGCGGGCGTGCCGTTTGTACCGGGCACTTCACGAGGGCTGGAGTCGTTCGACGAAGCCCGCCAGGTGGCCGAGAGGATCGGTTATCCGGTGATGTTGAAGGCTGCCGCAGGCGGTGGCGGCAAAGGCATGCGCCTGGTGCACGCACCCGATCAGCTGAAATCGTCACTGGAAGCGGCTCGCAGCGAGGCGGAACGATCCTTCGGCGACAGCGAAGTTTACATCGAGAAGGCGATCATCAATCCACGACATATCGAAATGCAGGTGCTGGCCGACGAGCATGGAAATACGGTTTATCTTGGTGAGCGCGAGTGCTCGCTGCAGCGCCGTCATCAGAAAGTCATGGAGGAAGCGCCTTCGCCCATCGTCGATCCGGATATGCGGCGGAGGATGGGCGAGGTCGCCGTTCGGGTGGCGCGAGCGGCAGCCTACACCAACGCGGGCACTGTTGAATTTCTCGTCGATCAGCAGAAAAATTTTTATTTTCTCGAGATGAATACCCGGTTGCAAGTGGAGCATCCAGTGACGGAGTTAATTACCGGACTTGATCTGGTTCATCTACAGATTCGGATTGCAGCCGGAGAAAAGTTGCCGTTTATGCAGGACGATGTACGCATCCGCGGCCATGCCATCGAGTGCCGCATCTACGCAGAAGATCCTGACAACAATTATTTTCCCAGCCCCGGTAAGATCACGCTCCTCCTCGCGCCTTCGGGGCCTGGCATCCGGCGCGACAGCGGCATGTATGAGGGCTGGAACGTGCCGATTGACTACGATCCGTTGCTGGCTAAACTCATCGGCTACGGAACTGACCGCGAGCAGGCCATCTCGCGGCTCACGCGTGCTCTCAGCGAATATTTTGTCGGCGGGATCAAGACAAACATTTCGCTGTTCCGCCGCATCCTTCGCGACGCGGATTTTCGCGCTGCCAGACTCCACACTGGATTTCTCGATCGAATGTTGAAGCTAGCTGAGGACAAGGCGGTCGATTCCAACGCCGCGGACGTGGCCGCGATTGCAGCCGGCATGTTCGCCGAGCTTGGCGCGGCGGTGCCCGGAGTAGGCAACGGCAGCGGACCCGTGCGCAGAGCTAGCCAGCCTGCCTCCAACTGGAAGAGTGCCAGCCGGCGCGAGGCTTTGCAGTAAGCGCGAACCTGGATTCGAGTACTTTTGCATGGTCTACGATGTAACCATAGACGGGAAAAATTACCGGCTCGATCTTAACCGCGCCGAAGGCCGCTGGTTCTGCCGGCTTGACGGGCGAGAACTGGAAGTGGATGCCATTCTGGCTCGCCCCGATGTGCTTTCACTGCGCATCGGGAACATGGCGTTCGAGGTGAAATCCGAGCGCGTCGCCAACGATTTACATCTCTGGGTAGGCAGCACACGCTTCGCCGCAGAGGTTCGCGATCCCCGCTCCCTGCGCGGTCGCGCGCGGGCTGGGGACGAGCAGGGTCCGAAGAAGATAGTTGCTCCCATGCCCGGCAAGGTTGTGCGCTTACTCGTACGTGACGGAGACCATGTGGAATCGGGCACAGGTGTCGCCGTCGTAGAGGCGATGAAGATGCAGAACGAAATCAAATCGCCGAAGAAAGGCTCCGTGCAGAAAATCTTAGTGATTGAAGGCGCCGCTGTGAACGCGGGCGATGTGCTCGCGATTGTAGAATGATCTCGCCGTTAACGCCCAGCGCTGTTCTTCACTTCATCAGCCCGTTGCTATCCAGAATTCTCTTCGCGTAGTAGTTTTCCACTTTCGCGGAGTCGCGCAACAACTCGTAGTAAGCGGCCTTCAGCAACTGCTCGCGTCGATCGTGAAGTTGCGAACGGATGGCCTGCTGCACGCGAGGATCGGATAGGTCGCGCTGGCCCGCTGGTTCTTTCGCCACCAGCTTCACAATGCGAAAGCCCACATCCTGCTTGTTCGCCGGGTTCAACACAGTGATGATCGGGCTGTACTGGCCAGGCTTTAATTTCATCACGCTGTCACGCGTGCTGGGGTCGGTGTTGCGCAGCGAGGATTCAGGTACGGTTCCCAGATCGCCACCGTTGCCGGAGGTTTCAGGATCCTCGGAATAATTCATTGCCAAGGTCGCGAAGTCATCGCCGCTGTCCAGACGGTTGGCGATCATCTGAATCTTCTTGCGAGCCTCGGCCTCGTTCTGGGCCTTGTTGTTCTGATTGTGCACCTGCGGATTGGGCGTGGGCGTTACGAAAATCTGAGCCAGGTGGTATTGCGGTTCGATCAGATTGAATTCGGATTTGTGCGCGGCAAAATAGTCGTTGATGTCCTGGTCGGTGACGTTGATCTTCGAGGACACTTCCTTGTTCATTACTTTCTCGACGGTGATCGAACGGCGAATATCACGCTTGAAGTCTTCCAGGGTGATCTTTTTTTCCTTCAGTCGCTGATCGAATTCCTCCTGCGTGTAGGGAGACTTGATCTCGTTGAGCTTGCGGTCGACCTCTTCCTCAGTGGCCAGCAAACCGAGCTTCTCGGCGCGGCGCATGACCATCTCGTCGTCAATCAACTGGCGCAGAATGTTGAGCCGCAGGATGGTGGCTTGTTCACCGGCGGGTGTTTGCTGCGCGCTTGCTACCTGGTTGTCGTAATACTTGTCGACGTCGGAGCGAAAGATCTTGCGGCCATCCACTGTGGCCATGACGTCCCCGCTTACCTGCGAGTTGCAGCCCAGCAGCGTTGTCAGCAAAACGGCAGCCATCAGGAGTGCCGTCAGGCGGACAAATTCCGGATTATTTTTCAAAAGAGTTTCTCTCCTCAAACTGTTGCGTTGCCGACAGATTCTTCCTCACTTGCAAGCGATCACTTTGCGACTGGCGCCGCCGACGCTGCCGCGTGATCCGGTATGGGCAAGTTAGCGTCTTTCAGGGCGCGATCAAGAGCGGCGCGCAACTCGCTCGGTGGCACCGCGCCGTCAATCTTTTCACCGTTCACGAACAGCGTGGGCGTGGCTTCCACTCCAATCCCTTCCGCTTCCTTCATGGACGCCTTCACCGCGCTGTCATCCTGCGTCTTGATGCAAGACTGCAACTTCACCGTATCGACATTGTGTTTTTGGCCTTGTAGCATCGTAAGCCGGTCGAGAGCTTCGAACCGCGCCGCCGACGTTTTCTCGTTGCTCACGTCGTGCTGGTTGGCGTGAATGTAGTCGGCGAAATCCCAGTAGGCATCACTGTTTTGTGCAGCCAAACAGTTCGCATCCACGGCAGCATGCGTCGCCCAGGGATGGATCTCGACCAGAGGATAGTCTTTGTAGACGAATGTGACGCGGTCGCCATACTCCTTGAGAATTTCCGGAAACAGTTCCTGATGCATGCGTGAACAGAATGGGCACTCGAGGTCGTCGAAGTTGACCACTACTACCTTCGATGCTTTCGCTCCTCGCGTGGGCCGGCCAGTGGTGTCGATCTTACTCATGGTTTCCGCGTACGGATCTTTATTCAGATCAAACTTAACCATGCGCATCATCGACGTATGATCTTTGGAGACCAGGAACTTGAGATCCTGTTTCTTATCTCCGCTGTCGACGGTCACTACCACGGATTCGTAGTTGGGAAAATCCGGGCTGGGTGAGGCTGGTCCCACAAGCACTTTTAGATCCGCCGGAACCTTGTAGTATGAGCGTACTTGGCGCTCGATTTTCTGCGCTAACTCGGGGGAAACCGACTGGGCAGCACAGCCCAGGCAAACGACCAGCAGCAGTAGAAAAGAGCGTCGAAATAGAATCACTAAAAACCGCCTGAACATTGCAAGATAGACGTTGATTATCTCACAACGGCAAGGCAGGCGCGGAAAGGTCACTGCCCGGAATGAAGAGTATCCGCGCCTGACTCCGGGCTGTCGTCTTCAACCGGTTTGGCGAAGCAAATCTTCCGTGCTGAGTAACGCGTTCATCGATCCGGACCGGAAACCTTCCAGATCGAGGGTGACAAACTTGAAGCCCAGCGATTTGAAAATAGCGGTGAATTGCTCAGCCATGGCCGGATCGAGGGCCCGGGGCAATTCCCCGCGAGAGATTTCGATGCGGACGATCTCGCCATGATGACGGACGCGGAACTGACGAAAACCCAGAGCGCGCAAGGCATCTTCACCTTTCTCTACGACGGCTAGAGCCTCACGCGTAACCGGACGTCCGTATTCTATGCGGGAGGAAAGGCAAGCCGAAGCGGGCTTGTCCCAAATGCGCAGGCCAGCCTGCCGAGCGAGGGCGCGAATGTCATCCTTGCTTAGGCCGGCATCGAGAAGAGGCGCTACGACGTGGTGATTGGTGGCAGCCTTCTGGCCCGGACGGAAGTCGCCCTGGTCATTCAAGTTCACACCATAAGCGATGGCGTCAAAGCCGCGGGCCTGGCGCAAATCTTCCATCAGCGTGAAGAGCTCATCTTTGCAGAAGAAGCAGCGCTGCGAGTCGTTGCGGATGTACTCCGGCCGATCCAATTCCGAGGTCGCGACTACCTCCAGTGGAATGGACTGTTCATCAGCGAAAGCGATTGCGTCCGAGAGTTGGGTACGCGCCAGGCTGGGAGAGTCGGCGATAATCGCCAGCATTTTATCTCCGAGCGCACGGTGGGCTGCCCATGCCAGGTACGCGGAATCAACGCCGCCCGAGTAAGCGACGAGGATGCGCCCGAGATTACTCAGGTTCGCTTGCAGCAGCGAGCTCTTAGTCTCAAGATCGGTCACAGGGAACACAGGGGTATGTTAGCAGGCTTAGATGCGTTCGCGGCTTGATCCTGGTGTCACGAAATTTCTCAATACAGCCGTCCTTGCTGCCGCAAGCTGCCGAAGCCGCCAATGTTGGCCAGCGTAAAGTTGAAGAGGAACAGATTCTCATTGCGCACGTTGGCCACAGTGTAACTCCGATATTCCAACGTCATGCCGCAGCAGTCCCAATTGTAGGTGGCCTGTGCGCTGACGAACTGCAGTTGGTTGACATCGGCGTCAAAGCCAAAGCTCCCGGCGGCGCTGAAGCCACGCTTGGTGGCGTTACCGTATCCCAAGGCGGCACGAAATTGGTTGAAACGCGCGGGCTCGGCCGAACCTGAAGACGTGGTTGCAGTTTGCCCAGGTATCTGCAGAATCGCATCGCCTCCACCAACCGTCACCTGCCCGATGTGGTAGTTCAGGAGCAGAGTGCTGGCATTGAAGCGATTGCCCTGGAAGTCGTAGTCCATGTCCCATTCCGCGTCCGTGCGCGCGCTGGTCTCCACGCGCAGTCGCGACACCAGAGGCGAAAGGTGTCGTGGCTCGGTGAGAAATGCAATTCCCGTCAGGTCTGCAGTTGTTGTGAACACGTTGCGCTGCCCGGGAATCAGCGCTCCGCCAAACGTAGGATCCAGGAAGTATTTCTGGGCCAGTTCCCAGGTTATAAGCTCGCGCACAGGCGGCCCGGGCTGACACCCGGGACCAGCCAGCGGATTGGTATGTTGCCAGGGAACCGTCGCTTCCGGCGCTGGGCCGCCCACGGTGATCGCCGACATAATTTTGCTGCAATCCTCCGGCTGATCCGATGTTCGCTTGGCATAAAGCCGGGTCACGAAACCGTATTCAACTTCGTGGGTGTCAGTGAGAATATCTCGCTCGTCGAATTTGACAACGTTGCTGAAGTTATTTACCCCAGTCACAAAGCGGTACACAGCGCGCGGCTCAATCACGTGCTTCCACTTGCGGCCCAGAAATTCTTTGTCAAAGACGCGCTCAAGCGCCGGTGGCCGTAATTCCACGGACGTCTCTAGAGCGTGCCGATCGATGGGATCGTCGATCGCCTGTCCTGGATTTTCACCACTCGCTCCCACCAGTCTCTGCGTGTAATAGGTTTCATGCAAAGTCAGATCGGGACGCAGAGACCATCCGCGGAATGAGAGAGGCAGCGAGATCTCCGGCATGAGGTCGAATCGCCCGAGCAGATTTGCCGTGCGGAACGCCGGCGTGCACGACTGGACCGACCCCACTGTTGAACATTGCTCTGGTTCGCTGCGTGACAGACCTGCACTTGAGGCGTCGAAGGACCAGTACAGTGGCGTGTTCCACATCTTCCGGTCCACGCCGGAAAAATCAAAACTCGGAGCATGCAATATGGTGATTACCTGTCCCGGAGTAGTGCTCAAGAAGTTCTGATAACGCTCGGTGAATCCATTGAGGCTGAAGCCGTCGGCTGACTTGGAAAGAAAGGCCTGCGATTTTACTTCGGAAAAGACCGCCTGGGTGAAGACTTCATTGAAGGCCAGGCGGAAGAGAAATGAACTCAAGTAGTCGATGTTGGTGACGCCCCGGAAGCCGTCGAGGTTTCCGGCAGCGTTCAGGCGAACGTTCTCGCCGCCTTCTTTCAGCGGAGGCGTGCCGATACCGCGGTCAATTACTCCGAAATAGTTCAGATCCACATAGGAAGTATCGCTGGGCCGGATCCGGAACTCGCCGCGCTGCGACCCTCCCCGCAGAGAAAAGTACTCGCCTCCCACGGTAGCGTCCATCATCCGGTTGATGGCCCAGTAGTAAGCATCGCCCACCATGTACCCGTTGGTGGAAGAGTGCCCCACCGATGGCATCAGAAAGCCGGATTGGCGCGACTCCTTTTCTACCGGATGCGTGGCATAGGGAAAGAACAGCATCGGAATCCCGTGAAGCTCGAACGCACTGTGATAGATCTTGGCATTGCCCCCTACGTCCACATCGATCTTGCGCGCGTCAAATTGCCATTTGGGATGGGGAAGTTCGCAAGTCGTAATGGTGCCGTCATACACCAGGTAATGATCGGGACTGATCTTGTCGACAACTTTGCCGGTGAAGGCGAAAGGAGCGGTCGAGGTGAGAATCACTCGGTTGGCGCGAAAACGCAAGCCAGTAGTTCCGATCACATCGTAAAATTTCCCGGTTTCCAGGGCGAGGTTGTAGGTGCCGTGCGACGCGCGAATGTGGTCGTCGTTGGGACCGCCATCCAGAGCGAAATGACCGCTGGCGGTAGCCTCATTGGTATCGGAGTCGAAAGTAGCTTCATCGGATTTCAATACGTAAGTCTCGTAATAGATTTCCACCGCGCCGTGCAATTTATAAATGTCGCCATCTCTTTCTTGCTGAATCGCGCAAATCGTCGGCCGGTTATTGGATTGTTCCGCAAACGCGCGCCCACAAGGCGTAGTCGGAGCCACCACCGATTTTTCCTGAGCAGCGCCGGTCTGGCTCCTTGAAGGAGGATTCGTAGGCGGCAACTGGCTGGTAACTAGCGGCGGGACGAGAAGCAGATGACAAAGCAGCGCCGCCGTGATAACAAATCTGTTGCGAAGAGTCATCGGAAGAAGATCATTGGAACATAATCGTCCGAACGCACAAAAGAAGCGCTCGGATGTTTCCAGCGGCAGCAGTCGTCGTGAACTTAGCACGCCTGTGCCTCGCGAGGCAAAGTCGTTCGATGGATTGGACTCCGGCTAGGTCTTCGCGGTTATCCGGCTGCCTCAGACTTGTAGCGTTCTCATAAAGTTTTATTCATGCCTTGTTCGCTTTGTGGTGACATTTGCCGCTGCTCTTCTCCAGAGGTTCCTGCCGCTTCTCCGCGTCCCCAGACAGAGCGAGTTTCGGATTCTGGACCGTCCTCTGGAACCCAGGAACTGCAGGAAGTGTGTGAGTCGAACCCGCAAACCGCCGTAGAAACTACCTTACCCCGCAGCGGCGCCGGAGACGCAGTTGAAGATGGCTCAGCGTGGCGTCAGGAACTCTCGGCGCGGCTGAATCGCTATCACTTGCGGCGTAAGCCACGTCCACCTCGTTATCCCTCGCTGCGTCTGCGCTTTGAGGGGGAAGACTCTTCCCGCGCCGACAATCGTGTTTACCCCGAGTCCTCGGCTTTTCCGCAAGTGCTGGTCTCCAACCAGGCATTGGCTCTGGAGCACTTCACCGCGAGCGGTCCGCTGGTGGAACCGTTGACACCACGCGAGACGCAGCTCGCTACCGAGACGCCAGCATTACCTCACGTGGAGCCGATCCCCGATTCTGCGCCCTCGGCCCCCCTGGTTACAGCGAAGATTATCGAGTTTCCTCGCTCCTGGACTCCGCCATCAGCTCCGCTCGACGAACTGGCCGAGCCGGTATTCGTTCGACCTCGTATCCTGGAAGCGCCAGAGATTGTTCCTCCGCCACCGGCTCTCGGCGGTATCACCATTGAGCCCGTCCCGCAGCCAGAGTTCGAGAAACGCCTGGGCATCGATATTCCGTTGCAAGGCGCGCCTCTTGCGCGCCGAATCCTCTCTGCCCTTATCGACGATCTGATTTTAGCGGCAGCCTGTGCTCTGTTCGGCTTCATTTTTTGGAAATTCGCAGCGATCCAGCCGCCCCGATTCCAGATGCTTGGACTGGCCGCCGGACTAGCCAGTATCTTCTGGGCAGCCTATCAATACCTGCTAATGGTCTATGCCGGCACTACACCCGGTTTGCGCCTGGCGCGACTGGAACTCACCCGCTTTGATGGAAGTCCTGCCGGCCGCCGGCTTCGGCGCTGGCGCGTGCTGGCATCCTATCTCTCGGCCATCTCTCTTGGCATGGGATACGGCTGGGTTTTCCTCGACGAAGATTCGCTGTGCTGGCACGACCGCATCACCCACACCTATCTCGCGCCTGTCTCCTTCAGGCGAAGCCAGCAAGAAGCCAACGCCGCGAAAGATTAACTAGCTGCCAGCCACACTTCAGTATGAGCCGTGAGAGTCCTCCCGATCCTCACGCGCTGTGCTATCTTCAAAGTTTGTTCGTATCTGCGACCCAGCATTCCTCCGAAGCATGGCTACATCCGTCGAAGGTTCAAAACCGGCCATAAAGGTCTTCGTCGCCACCACGGTGATGCTGACCTTCATCTCCTTCTGGCGAGCTTCCGCCATTGTTCTCTCCGACCTCGCCTCTTCCGCTTACTACGCCGGCGGCGACGCCGAAAAGGTGATCGGCAAGAGTGCTCCCTGGTTCATCCTCGCGGTCATGCTGTTCAGCTATGCCGTGCGGGCTCTCTACATCGAGTCCAGCAGCATGTTCGTCCGCGGCGGTGTCTACCGCGTCGTCAAGGAGGCCATGGGTGGCACCCTGGCCAAGTTTTCGGTATCGGCTCTGCTCTTTGACTACGTGCTGACCGGGCCAATCAGCGCCGTGTCCGCCGGGCAATACCTGGCGGGCTTTATCAAGGATATGGGAGTGTACCTGCATCGTCCGTTGCACTTCTCTGACGACCATTTCGCCGCTGGTCTAGCCGTGATCGTAGTGACTTACTTCTGGTGGAAGAATACGCAGGGTATGCACGAATCCAGCCAGAAAGCATTGCAGATTATGGCGATCACCACGGTGATGGTTGTGATTCTTCTGATCTGGTGCACCATCACCGTCCTGCGCGCGCCCGTTATCTTGCCGCCCAGTCCACTGCATGCGGGGGTAATTCCGCTGAACAAGGAATCGCTGGGCTGGCTGAATGGAACCTGGTTCAGCCACATCACCTGGATCATTCTTTTCGTCGGCTTCGGACACTCGGTGCTGGCGATGAGCGGCGAAGAGACCCTGGCGCAGGTCAACCGCGAGATCGAACATCCCAAGCTGAAAAACCTGGAGAAGACGGGGCTGGTCATCTTCATTTACAGCCTGTTGTTCACATCGCTGGTTTCGTTCTTCGCGGTGATGATCATTCCTGACAAAGTTCGGCCCGACTACTTCGCGAACCTCATCGGCGGCATCGCCATGTATCTGGCCGGGCCCGAGAGTCTGAAGCTGCTCTTCCATGCCTTCGTGGTCCTGGTGGGGGTTCTCATTCTGGCCGGCGCGCAGAATACTTCGATCGTCGGCGCGAACGGAGTTCTGAATCGCGTAGCAGAAGATGGAGTCCTCACCAGCTGGTTCCAGAAGCCGCATCACCGCTTCGGAACTAGCTACCGCATCATCAACCTCATCGTGGGTATGCAACTGCTCGTTATCTTCCTCAGTCTGGGGAACGTGTACGTGCTGGCTGCGCTCTACGCTTTCGGCGTGATCTGGAGCTTCGCGATGAAGTCTATCGCCGTGCTCGTTCTGCGCTTTACCGAGCCAGGGAACCGTGCCTGGAAGGTTCCGGGCAACCTGCACTTCGGTAAGACGGAGATTCCGGTGGGGTTGATCCTTATCTCCGCCGTTTTGTTGATCACCGCTATCGTCAATCTGTTTACCAAGTACGAAGCCACTATCGCCGGAGTTATTTTCAGCGCAGTATTCTTCACGATCTTTTCGGTTTCCGAGCACCATGTTGCGAAGGAGCGCATCGGCAAGCCCGAACAACTAGATCAGTTCCGTGTTTATGGCAATCAGGAACTGGGCAGCGGAGCTATGGGAGTGCGGCCAGGAAACATTCTGGTCGCAGTGCGCGACCCTCGTAATCTCTACTACCTCCGTCAGGTGCTGGCCCACACCAATACCGCCAAGCAGGATGTGGTTGTGATGAGCGCCCGCCTGTACCATCGCGAACCTACCTTCGGCGGCAGTTCAGTCCTTGAAGCCAGCCAGGTCTTCGACCACTACGAGCAGGAACTCTTCACCGCGGCCGTGGCCGTAGCCGAGAAGGAGGGCAAACCGATTTCTCTCCTGGTAGTCCCCGCCACCGACGTCTTCGAAGCCATCATGGTGACCGCGCAGCGTCTGGATTCCACTCGGGTCATCTGCGGGCTCTCGAACAAATTAACCTCCGATGAGCAGGCCAAGCTCACCGGAGATGCCTGGGAGCGCATGCCCGAACCGCGTCCGCGCTTATGTCTCGAGGTTTGCGCTCCCGACGGAACCGTGCGCGAATACACCATCGGACCGCACAATCCACGACTGCGCCCGCAGGACGTAGAACTGATGCACAAGCTCTGGCTCGACATCACCACCGATCCCAAATACGCTGGTGCGCACCACTACCACATCGTGGCCCTGGCATTGGAAGAATTGCAGCGCGAACTGACTACCGACCAGCGCGCCGAACTTCTGCAGAAACTGCAGAAGGAGATGAACCGCTCCGAACCCAACTGACTTTCAGCGTCCGAGGATCGCTTTCAGCGACGCTTTCAGCTCGCGATAACGGAAGGGATAGCCGCTCGCGATCAATTTACTAGCCTCGACTCTCTGGCTACCGAGCAGCACTTCTTCACCCATCTCCCCGAATGCCAGCTTTACAGCGAACGCAGGCAGAGGAAAGATTGCCGGACGCGACAGCACGCTGGCCAGCGTTTTCGCAAACTCCGCGTTCCTCACCGGCTTGGGAGCGACCAGGTTCACCGGTCCCTGGATCAGGTCATTTTTTAGAATATGGTGGATCGCGCCCACCATATCGCGCACATCAATCCAACTCATCCATTGCTGCCCATTGCCCGTTCGGCCGCCCAAGCCGAGCTTGAACGGCAGTACCATCGCTCCCAGCGCGCCGCCCCTGGGGCTGAGCACGACCCCAGTTCGAATATGCGCGGTGCGAATGTCGGCTTGGACGGCGGGCGTGGTAGCTTCTTCCCAATCCTGGCAAACCTCCGCCAGAAATCCCGTGCCCGGTGCGCTCTCTTCGCTCAAGACTTCATCACCGCGATTCCCATAGTAGCCAATCGCCGATCCGCAAACGAAGACGTTTGGTTTGTCTGCTGCCTGCGCCAAGGCCGACGCCAGGTTGAACGTCCCGACCACGCGGCTGTCTCGGATCTTCGATTTCTTGGCTGCCGTCCATCGTCCAAAAATGCCTTCGCCCGCGAGATGAATCACAGCGTCGAAACCGGAGACCGTCTGCGGGTCAAGCGGGACGGCCGGATCCCACGAGATCTGCTCGTCGCCCACCGCCGCGCCGCGTACCAACCGGACCACGGAACATCCATTCGTTCGCAGGGACGGAAGCAGAGCAGCCCCAATCGGCCCGGAAACTCCGCTAACAAGAATTCTGGAATTCATGAGTACCGACCGTCACTCTACCAGTTCGCCAAGTGTCCCAACAAACCGCGGAAGGATTTGAAATGTTTGAAGCCGGCGAACCGGCAGATTAGCTTGCTACGCAGCCGCTTCAAAGCACTTGGGTTACCGCTGTGATAGCGCTCACTGCGGGGATTCAGCCATTCAGACTATCGTAATCTGCAAGGGGATTACCAATGGTTGAGACATCTCTCGGGGCACAATATCTGAAAGCTTCCCTCGCTCAGTGGCGCAAGGCGAACCCATGGGCCAATCACATTCCGTGGGAAGCAATACCGTCGCGATACAGAAAAGAAATCGAGCAATCGGCCCGATGGTCGATCGCCAAGAGCAATCCCGTAAGCCCAGCGGAAGGCATCATCCGGGAAATGGATGAACTAGCCGCCTGATACCCCCTTGCCGATCTGCTGCGCTTGATCGCCATGAAGTGGGGCATTCCCCTTCTCCGGCGGAAAGCCCGGTCAACGAGTGTAACGCCTGATTGCGTCAACGAAGGTCGGGAATATCCACCAAGAGGTTGCTTCTATTTGTCTTTCACCTCGCCAAATGGATCAGTAGGATCGCACGCCTCTTCAAAGCTCTTAGCCCAAAAATCTCGGATGGCCACCAGACCGCCTTCACGTCCATGCCGCTGCCGTATTACGCAGTGGAATTCCTGCTTGACGGGGTCGAAGTCCTGATTGACTGTGATGATGGGCACTGGGCGATTATTTTCGACAACGTATTTTGCCGCAATAATTGCACCCACGCCGGAGTGCCCGCGAGTGGCGATCGTCTTTGTCGCCGGGTCTATGCTGTACGTGCCAAGCTCACTGAATTCCTTGCTGAATTCGAAGCGTCCCTTCCCAGGGTTGAACAGCCACACGCATCCACCTTCATTCCCAGTAGCGCCCCAACTGGTCAGCACAAAGATGTCCGCGTATCCATCAAAGTTCATGTCCTCAGCGCGGAACCAATCGGAACCTTTGTACGGAGCCTCCATCCCCAGCCACTCGCAACCTGCAAGGCTCTGCAAAGGCTCACCGGACTTGCCGCGAAACACCTGCACATCGTGAATGGTCGATTGGGGATTTCCCTCCGGATCAGGTTTCTGAACGTCAGGGATGACCTTGAAAGTGAACTCGGGCAGATCAGGGGCGATCTGAAACGTAAACCTCGCACCCCGCGAGAGGTCTTCCGTTATCGGTTCGTGATCAGACTCTGATCTTGGTGGTGATGATTGTTGCGCGACGAACGTTGAGGCAGAAAGCACGATCAATACAGAAAGCATGCATCTGCAAGACATCGAATGGAAGTTTCGGCGCATGATAGGAGCCTGCCACAGATCGAAGTGGGGGAATAGGGGAGAACCGAGTGCTCGGTAACTGTTGTAACATCGCCACTACACTCATTGGCCCTAACGCAGCCAACTCCCTCGGTGTGCTCCTGCACCCACGAATGTGACGCTCCTCACAGATTTCGCCGCTCGCCAAGGCCTAACCTTGCCATGGAGGAGGACCAGAAGGTCTCCCTTGATCCGGCCCAGCGTCGGAAGGCCGTTTTGTGCGTTTATATCCCGTTCCGCGGCGCAGTTCGGTCGCCCAGAAAATGGCTCCTTCTCAACCTTCCTGCTTTTCCAGATACACAGCAATCAGTTCTAACCTTTTCGTTCCAGGAGAGATTCCATGTTGCATCTCGATACTGGCAATACAGGCTTCATGATTTTATGCACCAGCCTGGTCATGCTGATGACGCCCGGCCTTGCCTTCTTCTACGGCGGCCTGGTCGGACGCAAAAACGTCCTCGCCATCATGATTCAGAGTTTTGTCTCTATGGGCTGGACGACCGTCATCTGGTACCTATACGGATACTCCCTGTGCTTCAGCGGCGACTGGCACGGAGTCATTGGCAACCTTCACAACGTTTGTCTGCGCGGCATCGGCCTCAACACGCCGTCACCGAATGAGACGATCCCGGCATTCGTCTTCATCGCTTATCAAATGATGTTTGCAATCATCACTCCTGCCTTGATCTCGGGCGCGTTCACCAACCGGGTCACCTTCAAAGCCTACATGTTGTTCCTCACCGGCTGGTTGACCTTCGTTTACTTCCCATTCGTTCACATGGTTTGGGGCGGAGGTTTCCTGCAGCAGTGGGGCGTCAAGGATTTTGCCGGCGGCATCGTGGTGCACAACATCGCTGGCATCGCCGCGCTGGCATCCGTGCTGTACGTAGGACGGCGTCGCACCGCCGATCGCGGCCCCCACAGCATCCCGCTGGTTGCCCTGGGAACTGGTCTCTTGTGGTTTGGCTGGTACGGCTTTAACGCCGGCAGCGAAATGCGCGTGGATTCGGTCACGGCTACCGCATTTCTGAATACCGATGTCGCGGCCTCATTCGCGGCCGTTGCATGGTTGCTGGTGGCTTGGTTCAACGAGAAAAAGCCAAAATTCCTCGGCCTGCTGACCGGGGCCGTTGCGGGATTGGCGACCGTCACCCCAGCCGCCGGATATGTTTCTCCCACCACCGCCGTCATCATCGGCCTGGTCGCTGGCGTAGTCTGCTACTACGCGGTTGAGATGAAAAACAAACTGCAATGGGATGACGCGCTCGACGTTTGGGGAGTTCACGGCGTCGGAGGCTTCCTCGGCATCGTAATGCTGGGAATCTTCGCCAACAAACAATTCAATCCCGAAGGGGCGAACGGGCTGCTCTATGGCGATCCCGTCTTCCTGCTGAAGCAAGTCGTGGCCGTGACCTTCTCATCAGTCTGGGCGTTCGTCTTCACCTACGGCATGTTGCGAGTCATCGATATGTTCACCACGGTGAAGGTCAGCGAGATGACGGAAGAAATCGGTCTCGACGAATCCATCCACGGCGAACACGCCTACGAAGAAGTTTTCTCCAGCGATGGCCTGGCGCATGTGGTCAATCAGGCGCACGCGGAGGTGCTGGCCAGTCAGAAGTAAGAAGTTAAGAGTAAAGGCACGAGGGACTCGGCGAATGCCGATTCCGGTAAAAGCTGGGCTTGGCAGGAGTGATCGGGACGTCGCTCCTGCCGTTTTTTCAAGAGCTGCCGCGGGGACGCCGAGGCCCGTATCCGCTCCACGCGGGTATTGCGGGCTATAATCCTACATGGCGAGCTTGCGCCAACAGATCGCGACCACCGCTCTCACCCTCACCAAGTTCCGCGAACTGATGAAGCGGATCCAGGAAAACCGCCCTCAGGACGATCTGTCCATTGTCAAGAAAGCCTACGACTACTCCCTGAAACACCACGAAGGGCAGACCCGCGCCTCGGGTGAGCCTTATCTGGTGCACCCCTTGGAAGTCGCACTGGTGCTGGCTGAGATGAAGATGGACCCCATCGCTATCTCCGCCGGCCTACTGCACGACTCCGTTGAAGACACCTCCGTCACCATCGTCGACATTCGCAAGGAATTTGGCGAGCAGGTCGCGCACATCGTCGAGGGCGTCACCAAGATCAGCAAAATCGACTTCGCCACCCGTGAGGAAGCGCAAGCCGAAAACCTCCGCAAGATGATGCTCGCCATGGTCGATGACATCCGCGTGGTGCTCATCAAATTGGCCGACCGCCTGCACAATATGCGCACGCTAGAGCACCTGGCGCCGGACCGCCAGCGCAAAATCGCCGAGGAGACGCTCGAAATCTACGCTCCCATCGCCCACCGCCTGGGGATGGGAAAAATTCGCGGCGAGCTCGAAGACCTCGGTTTCCGCTTTCTCGATCCTGCCGGCTTCGAGCAGGTGGAAAAGGCCGTCAACGCTCGCCGCAAGGAAGGCGAAGCCTTTCTCGGAAAAATGCAGTCGATCCTCAGCGACAAGCTGAAAGAGGCTGGCATCCAGGCGAAGGTAGAAAGCCGCATCAAGCGCCTGTTCAGCATTCATAAGAAATTGCAGCGGCAGCGCATCTCCGTCGACCAGGTCTACGATCTTTTTGCCATGCGCGTGATCACTCGCTCCTTACAGGATTGCTATGCGGTCCTCGGCATCATTCACAACATCTGGCGGCCGGTGCCCGGGCGTATCAAGGATTTCATCGCCATGCCGCGGCCCAACTTTTATCAATCCCTGCACACCTCGGTGATCACCGAAGATGGCACGCCTTTCGAAATCCAGATTCGTACCGAAGAAATGCACAAGATGGCGGAGGAGGGAATTGCCGCGCACTGGAAATATAAAGACGGCCCCGTCTCCGCGCAGGATGAGCAGCGTCTCGCCTGGCTGCGGCAGGTGGTCGAGTGGCAACGCGATGTCAGTGATCCCAATGAATTCCTTTCCGCGCTGAAAGTCGATCTCTATCCGGAAGAGGTTTACACGTTCACGCCGAAAGGCAAAGTGGTAGTGCTTCCTCGCGATGCCACGCCGGTCGACTTCGCTTACACCATCCACACCGAGGTCGGCCACACTTGCGTGGGCGCCAAAGTCAATGGCCGCATGGTGCCGCTGCGCCACAAACTGCATTCTGGTGACATTGTCGAGATTCTTACCCAGGCTGGGCACAAGCCCAGCCGAGACTGGCTTGGCCTCGTCAAGTCTTCTCGCTCGCGCAACAAAATCAAGCACTGGCTGAACGTTCACCAGCGCGAGCGTTCCATCGAAATCGGCCGCAAGGTCATCGAGAAGGAGGCGCGCAAGTATCGCATCGCGCTGAAAGAGATTAAAGACGAAGAGCTGCTGAAAGTGGCGTCCGGGTACGGGCTGGGCAAAGTTGACGACCTCATGTCCGGCATCGGCTACGGAAAATATTCCGCGCGGCAGGTGCTGGCGCGCCTTCTTCCGTCGGGCGCCACGCCTTCCATGGCAGGTGATATCGAAGCCGAAGGCCTCTCCAACAAGCCCGGTGCTATTGCCAGCGTCGTCCGCCGCGTTTTTGGCGACCACAATGCCATCATGGTCAAAGGCCAGGGCGATATGCTGGTCTACCGTGCCCGCTGTTGTAACCCCATCCGTGGCGAAAGTATCGTCGGCTACATCACCCGCGGTAAGGGAGTCGCGGTTCACGCTCTGAATTGTCCCAACGTCACGAACCTGATGTACGAACCGGAACGTCGCATCGATGTGGAGTGGGCCCGCGACGATAGCACTCCCACGGCCTATCCGGTCAAGCTCACTGTCTATTGCGACGATCGTTTCGGCATGCTGAAAAACATCACCAGCGTCATCGGCGACGCCCAAAGCAACATCCGCAACATCGGCGCCCACACCGCCAACAGCCAGGCCAGCGTGGAAATCGTCCTCGACATCTCCGACCTCAAACACCTCGAGCAAATCATGGCTGGCCTAAGGAAAATCCCCGGCGTTCACGAAGTACAGCGACTGCAGAAAATCTGACGCCAGTAAGTCTTTTGATTTGAACGCGTTCATTTTTGGCTTGACATCTCTTCGGGTGCGCTTTTATCTTATATTTGAACACGTTCAAATCGTGATACGGAGGGATTATGTATATCGTCGGATGCTACGCTGCATACCTGCTGATCAGTCTGGCCGTAACCGTCTGGGTGGCACGGACGCTTCATAAGAATGGCCGGGTATTTCTGGTCGATGCCTTCCACGGAAACGCCGAGCTCGCCGATTCAGTGAACCATTTGCTGGTTGTTGGCTTCTACCTCATCAATATTGGGTACGTCACCCTTGCTCTGAGAACGGACGGGAATCTGGTGACCCTCCGATCGGCCATCGAACTCGTGAGTGACAAGATCGGCATCGTATTGCTCGTTCTCGGCGGGATGCACTTCTTCAACCTTTACGTCTTTTCCCGCATGCGCAAGCGCTCTCGCTCAAACTCGAGCTTGGACGTTGCCTTTGCGAATCCGGCGCCCCGGGCATAATGATGACGCGAGTCGCCGCCACTCCCACCAGGAAGTCCGAAGAGACGCGCACCCGCATTCTCGAAGCCGCGCTCGCCCTGTTCCGCGAACGGGGCTTCGAAAAAACTACCATGCGTGAGATCGCCCAGGAATCGGACCTCGCCTTAGGCGCTGCATATTATTACTTCGATTCGAAGGATGCATTGGTGATGGGCTTCTATGAGCGAGCGCAGCACGATCTTTCTCCCCTGCTCGAGGATGCTCTTGCAAAAACCCAAGGGCGAGGTCTGGAAGAACGTCTGCTAGCGACGATTGATGTTAAATTCCAGTACTTCGCCGCCAACCGGAAACTTCTGGGAGCCCTTTCTGCGCATATCGACCCCCAACATCCTCTATCGCCCTTCAGCGAGGAAACCCGTGCCATTCGCGAAAGGGACATTGCATTTCTGTCGGCCGCCGTTGAAGGATCGAAAGTCCGGATTCCTGGCGACTTGAAAAACCACCTCCCACGTGTGTTGTGGCTCTATCAAATGGGGCTGATGCTCTTCTGGGTGTACGACCGTTCGCTGGACCAGAGACGAACCCGGGAGTTGTTTCACAAGAGTCTCTCGATTGTTGTGAACCTTATTCGGTTCTCGGCTCTGCCCCTGATGCGGCCAGTCCGAAAACTGGCCACCGACCTATTTGACATCGTTTATGGCGAACCAGAGCTCTCGTCGCCCAAGGCGTCGTCATGAAAATCGTTCTAACGGGCGGAAGCGGACAGATTGGCACGCTGCTCGCTCGCCATTTCCTCAAGTCCGGTCATCAGGTTGTCGTGATCGCGCGGTTGGTTCACCCTGCCCCTTGGCGACTTGTTCCCTGGGATGGAACCACACTGGGTGAGTGGGCCCGCGAGCTCGAGGGCGCTGACGTACTCATCAATCTCGCCGGCCGCAGTGTGAACTGTCGATATTCCCCAGAGAATCGAGAGGCAATCAAGCAATCGCGGGTTCAGAGCACCCGGCTGCTGGGCCGGGCCATGGCTCGGCTGGCCTCTCCTCCGCGCTTGTGGATGAACGCCAGCACCGCCACGATTTATCGCCACTCTTTAGACCGCCCCATGGACGAAGATACTGGCGAGATCGGCGGCCACGAACGAAACTGCCCATCCAGCTGGCGCTTCAGCATCGATGTCGCTACCAGTTGGGAAGAGGCTTTTTTCTCGGTCGTTACGCCTCGCACCCGTAAGATCGCTCTGCGCAGCGCGATGACAATGAGCCCCGACCAAGGCGGTATTTTCGCCACCTTGTTGCGGCTTGTTCGCTTTGGCCTGGGAGGCTCTGCAGGTTCAGGGAAACAATTCGTTTCGTGGATTCACGATGCGGACTTCATTCGCAGCATCGAATTCTTGATCGCTCGCGAAGAGCTCGACGGTCCGGTTAACCTCAGCGCGCCGAGTCCACTTCCCAACTGCGAATTCATGCGGGCACTGCGGCAAGCCTGGGGGACCCGAATCGGGCTGCCTGCACCCCGGCCGATGCTCGAACTCGGTGCCTTGTTTCTGCGCACGGAAACAGAGCTCATTCTGAAGAGCCGCCGTGTCGTTCCCGGAAGGCTGCTGCGGGCTGGATTTGATTTTCGTTTCCCAGACTGGGCCGACGCTGCCACCAACCTGGTGGCGCGATGGCGAGGAAGCAGTAGCCTGTAGGCTGCGCAACGCTTCGACCGCCGTCTACCAATTCGTGACGTTTGACTTCCGCCGAGCGCATCTGCATTAATCACCTCGGAGATTCCTATGCGCGAAATCGTTTCCACCAAAGACGCTCCTCAGGCCATCGGCCCTTACTCGCAAGCCATCAAGGCCAACGGATTCATATTTACCTCCGGGCAAATCGCCATCGATCCCGCCACGCAGCAGGTCGTTACGGGGGATGTGGCCGCGCAAACCGATCGCGTGCTGCGCAATCTGTCGGAGATTCTGGAAGCTGCCGGCAGCGGGCTCGGCAAAGTAGTTCGCTCCACCGTCTTCCTCAAGAATATGGACGACTTTGCCGCCATGAACCAGGTCTATGGCAAATATTTCAGCACCGCGCCGCCGGCTCGTTCGACCGTAGAAGTGGCACGCCTGCCCAAGGACGTGCTGGTGGAAATTGATGTGATCGCGATACAGTAGGAAACGTCTCAACCAAGAAGACACGAACATCGCCGAGGGTGCGAAACTCGTGCGTCTCCGTGCTCTCTAGTGATTAAGATTCTGAAAATGTGAAGGAGATCAGAATGATCAGGTGCATCGCGGCTCTCACAATAATTCTCGCGTCGACAGCCGGGTTTATCATGGCGCAAAGCGCTACCAGGAAATCTACCGCCAGTACCAACGCTCCCACCAAAGTCACCGGCGACGGTGTGAAAACTCCCTCCGGACTCATCTATTGGGACATTCGGGTTGGCAATGGCGAAGTTGCCAAAGAAGGCAACCGCGTTCGTGTGCACTATACGGGCTGGCTTACCAACGGCAAGAAGTTCGATAGCTCGGTCGATGCCGGGAAGCCGTTCGATTTCACCATCGGCAATGGTGAGGTCATCAAGGGATGGGAAGAAGGAGTTGCCGGAATGCGGGTTGGCGGCAAGCGTCAGTTGCGAATTCCACCCGCTCTCGGTTACGGCGCCGAAGGTACCCCCGGGGGCCCGATTCCACCTAATGCAACCCTCATCTTCGATGTGCAGTTGCTGGGCGTGCAATAGAACGTCCACCGCCGAGCGCGCAGAGAACGCCAAACGAATTCTTAACACAAACCGAAGACTGGAATAGCTTTCTTGGCGGGCTCGGCGATCTCGGCGGTAATTCTTCTTACGCCTTGACTACTTTGCCGCTGCGAATGCAGGCGGTGCATACTCGCATGCGCTTGGTGGTCGCGCCCACGCGGGCGTGCACTGGTCGCAGATTCACGTTCCAGCGCCGCTTGGTGACGTTATGCGCGTGGCTGATGCGGTTTCCGGATTGCGGCTTCTTGCCGCAGATATCACACTGTTGTGCCATGACTGCCTGGATCCTTTCAGAACTCTGCTTGAATCACATATTGTAACGGATTCAGGCCCTCCCCGACAATTTGTGCCGCACGGGCCGGCCATGTAAACTTGCATCTCTATTCCGGAAGAGGAAGGCGGGGGTATCCAGATGTCAAGCCGTGGCAAATCGACTTTAGTGGAAAGCGCCTTGGTTCTGGCCCTGATGGGCATTGTAGCCGGAGCCGTTGGAGGGTTAGCGGTCGGCGTCGTTACCAGTCCCAAAACGCAGAGTTCTACTACTTCCAGCACCGGTAAATAACGCGAGCCTTCCCGCGCCTTCCTTCACATTTCATATGCGATACTGAAAACATGCAGTCCCCGCTTCAGTCGCCCACTTCAGCCACGGATCCCAAGTCGGTCAAAGTGAACCTGACCACCGGCACCGGCATGGACATCGAGTGGAAAGACGGGCACATTTCGCACTACGATTTTGTCTACCTGCGGGACGCCTGCCCTTGTGCCATGTGCAACGAAGAGCGCGACAAGACCAGGCGCAGACCCGGCGAGCCTGCCAAACTTGCTCCCGGCATGCTTCCCATGTTCAAAGCTGCCGCTAGGCCAGTATCCGCCGAGGCAATCGGCAAGTACGCCATCCGCTTTGCCTGGAATGACGACCACGATCTTGGCATTTATTCCTGGAAGTTCCTGCGCGAAGTCTGTCCGTGCAACGAGTGCAAGGCCTCGAACCTGTAGTAGAGAAATAGCTTTCCAGCGCCGAGTTTTGCCCCGCTGGGGGTGTCCGAGTCGCAACAATGCAAGAAGGCAAATTCAGTCGAACAGCCCACCGCGTCGCCATTCGCCGGGCGGCGCATCAGCTTCTTGACGAGCCCAGGGTTCTTGACGATCCCTTGGCCCTGCTTATTATCGGCTCCGAAACGGCGCAGGAACTTCGATCCAACCCTAAAGAGCACCACGCCTTTTCTCGCGCTTTCCGTGCCTTCATGGCGGCGCGGAGTCGCTACGCCGAAGACGAACTCGCCCGCGCCGTCGCACAGGGCGTCACTCAATACGTTATCCTTGGCGCCGGACTTGATACTTTTGCCTACCGCAATCCTCATCCCGGTTTGCGCGTTTTCGAAATCGACCACCCCGCCACGCAAGCTTGGAAGCGCGAACAACTACAGTCGGCGGCCATTCCGATTCCGCCGTCCTTAACCTTCGTTCCAATCGACTTCGAACAGCAAACCCTTGAATCAGGGCTGAATGATTGCGGATTTAGTAGAACCGCGCCAGCATTCTTTTCCTGGCTCGGGGTCACGCCGTACCTCACTCACGCTGCGTGCATGACCACGCTTTCCTGGATCGCCCGATTGCCCACAGGCTCAGGCGTGGTCTTCGATTTCGCCGTCGATCCCGCGCTTCTCAACCCTGGGCAAAGGCAGGCGCTCGACGCTCTCTCGAAGCGCGTAGCCGCAGCCGGCGAGCCCTTCCAGTTATTCTTCGATCCAGAAAAATTGCAGGACGAACTCAAGAGTCTGGGATTCCATCGCACCGAATTTTTGCAAGGCAAGGAACTCAACGCGCGCTACTTCAAAGACCGCACCGACGGCCTTCTTGTGCGCGGCGGTCTGGGACATCTGATGAGCGCGTGGGTGTGAACGCGCCCGAAAAGACGAAGGCCCCGATTCCTCGGGGCCAATCAAATGTGGGCATCTACAGCACCCTGCGACATCTTCAGTATATTCCGCCCAAATTGTCAGTAAAGTTACTTTTGTAGGGAAGCTATCCCTGCTTCGCTCCCCACAGAACCCGCGCTCCGAACTGGAGCGTGGACCCGACGGGATTCGCGAACCCGCGTCTGCTACCGTCGCAGGGTGCTGTGTTGCCTTTACACCACGGGCCCTGCCAGAAGTCTATGCGCAATAAGTCAGGACGATCTCAGCGGGATGCCATATTTAGATCCCTGATATTTCAAAACGGGAAGCGCGGAAAGTTCAAACCTCTGCCGAGTACTCCGCCGGCTCCTGCGCTTGAAAAACGATCTCCTATCCCAATCCTGTAAAATTGATCCATTGGCTCCGGAGCCACTTCCGCATTGTCTTTTCTCGATCAACTCAACCCGCAGCAGCGCGAGGCCGTCGAAACTACCGAAGGTCCGGTGCTGATTCTCGCTGGCGCTGGTAGCGGCAAGACGCGCGTCATCACCTACCGCATCGCCTACCTGATCGAGCACAAGGGCGTAATGCCGGAATCCATTCTGGCTATGACCTTCACCAACAAAGCCGCCGCCGAAATGGGCGAGCGCGTCGAGAAGCTTGTCGGCGGCCTCAGCATCGCCAAGCCCGTCATCTCGACATTCCATTCTTTCTGCGTGCGCGTTCTTCGCCGCGATATTGAAGCCCTGCAGATTCCATCCGCCACGCCTGGCCAGCCGCCGATCGGCCACACGAAAAAATTTGTCATCTACGATGAGAGCGATCAGCAATCGGTGGTCAAAGGAGTCATGAAGCGCCTCGGCGTCGACGACAAGCAACTCACTCCGCGCACCGTGCTCTCCCGTATTTCCTGGGCAAAGAACCATATGCTCGATCCCCAGGAGCTTTACCTGCAATCGGCCGATCCCAAGAACGAAAAGATCGCCCACCTGTTTGAGGAGTACGGCAAAGAGTTGCGCAAAGCCAACGCGCTCGACTTCGACGACCTGCTGCTCGAAGCCACGCGCCTGCTGAAAACCGCCGCCCCCGTGCGCGAGTATTACAACCGCCGCTTCCAATATCTCCTCATCGACGAATACCAGGACACGAACCGCCCGCAATATGAGCTCATGCGGATGCTTGCAGGTGACCGTCACAATGTCTGCGCCGTCGGCGACGAAGATCAATCGATTTATTCCTGGCGCGGCGCCGATATCCGCAACATTCTCGAATTCGAGAAAGACTTTCCCGAGGCGAAGATCATCCGCCTCGAACAGAATTACCGTTCCACGCAAAACATTCTGCAGGCGGCCTCTGCCGTGGTTGCTAACAACATTCGTCGTAAAGGCAAGAACCTTTGGACCTCGCGCCAGGGCGGCACCAAAATCGGTTACTACGAAGCTCCTGACGGCGAAAACGAAGCTCTCTTCGCCGCCGATCACGTCGCAAAATATCTGCGCGAAGCCGCACATGCTGGAAACTCAGGCGGCGAAACCCCTCGCGCCGCGGTCCTCTACCGCACCAATTCGCAGTCGCGCTTGTTTGAAGAGGCCATGCGCCGCTACGGCCTGAAATATAAAGTGGTCGGCGGATTTTCTTTCTACGAGCGCGCCGAGATCAAGGACATGATCTCGTACCTCAAAGTCATCCAGAATCCTGATGACTCCATCTCGCTGCTGCGCGTGATCAACACCCCGACCCGCGGCATCGGCAAAAGTACGATCGACACCCTCGAGCACCTCGCCCTGGAAACCGGCCTGTCGCTCTGGGGAGCCGTCGGAGAAGCCATCCGCCGTCAACTGCTTCCTCAACGCGCGCTGTCAGCGCTGAAAAGCTTCCAGCAACTTATCGTGGACGCTCAAGCCATGCTGGCAGGAAATTTTGTCGAGCATGTGGCCGCAAGTGCAGAAGAGATGAGTGAAGCATCCGAGCCTATGTGGGGACAGCCGCCCAAGCTCGCCCTGAGCGAAGTCGAAGGGGCTGTCCAGCGGGGCGAAGCCCTGCCGTCTGAGGCCGAGCCGGACGATGCAGCCGCCTTCGATCCCAACGAATTCGAAAATACCGCTTTCGATTTTGGCGGAGCCTACACCGGCGAGGAGGCTGAGCGCAGCGCTGGCGTCCCGCCGCGCCCAATCGAAGAGCGATCAACCGCGCCGCTGGCAGAGACGCCAACCCCGGCTTCGGACACATTTCCCGCTCCCTCCGTCAGCACCGCCGACATTCTAAAATTCCTCATCGACCGCACTGGCTACATCAAGCTGCTCGAAGCCGAAGACACGCCCGAAGCTTTCTCCCGCATCGAAAACCTGCGCGAGTTGGTCAACGCCGCCATGGACTCGCGCGACCGCGGCGAATCGCTTGACCAGTTCCTCGATCACGCCGCCCTCATCAGCGACGCCGACGACTACGACGAGCGCTCCCAGATCACCCTCATGAGCCTTCATGCCGCCAAGGGCCTGGAGTTCCCGCTCGTGTTTCTCAGCGGCCTTGAAGAAGGATTATTCCCCCACTCCCGCACCATGTTGCAGCCCGACGACGTCGAAGAAGAGCGCCGTCTCTGCTACGTCGGGATGACTCGCGCCATGGACCAGCTCATCCTCACCCGCGCCGTCTACCGCCGCCGCTACGGCACCGATCTCCCAGAAGCCAGCATCCCCTCGCGCTTTCTTGAAGAGGTACCAATCCGGTTGATCGAAGAGCTAGGCACGCGACGGACTGCCGCATCTCGTGTAGGGACGGCCGACCTCGGCCGTCCAACGGGGCGAAGCAGCGCATCTTACGCGGAAGGCGTCCACTACTCCTACGAGGACGAAGATCAAAGTGCCGACTGGAAACGCAGCGACGTTCCGGCGAACCGCCAAAAATCAATGCCGCCTGCCAAGCCCTACAATTCCATCGAGAACATCGCAGAGTTTTTCGCCAGCCGCGGCAAGAAGTTTACCGTTCCCAAGATCCCTCTCGAAGAGCCCAGCGGCAAGCGCGGATTCCGCCCCGGCCAGAAGGTTCGCCATCCAAAATATGGCGAGGGAACGGTCTACCAACGAGAAGGAGAAGGCGAAGAAGCCAAGATTACTGTACAATTTCCTCGCTTCGGCTTGAAGAAGCTGGTAGAAAAATACGCGCAACTAGAGCGGGCTTGATGCCGAGAGCGCCCGTCGTGACTCCGCGAAAAGTGGGCTTGGGATTGGCTTATGTTTGCGACCTATGTGGCGCAGATTTGACCAGGTTCATTCGCGAAAGAAGCAGGCTGGGTGGGCCGTTGGTCGGGCAGGAGAAGCGTGTGTGCCGCTGTGGAGGCGAGTACTCCACTGGCCGGATCGAGTGGGATCACTGCAGTACTGAACAGCGGCGCTCGATCTTTAGGAGAACGCTTTTCAGTTGTCTCGTTTTCCTGGGGGTCTTCGCTTTTGCAGGCGCCGCCCGAAGCAGCGAGGGCAATAGCGTCTTCACGGGCAAAGTTGCGGACGGCCTTATCGAGGGGACTGTCGTTGGGTGCGCACTCAGTGTGGTTCTTTGGCTCCAACTCGCTCTCCTCGTTCGAGCATCGCTGCGGCGAACACGAAGGCCCGGCGGTGCATAGAATTTTAATGTGCAGAATGTGGCAAGTTTGAATAATCTGTAGGCGAAAGAGGAATTAATCTAACTCATGGCAAACACAGCAGAATTAACCAAAGAAGAACGCAAAAAATCAAAACGCGCCGCTCGCAAGAAATCAAAAGCGGAGAAGCCCAAGAAGCCCCGCGATTACGCCCGCGGATCGAAGAAGCGCAAGGTGAAGAAGTTGGCTCGCGGCCAGTCGAAGCGGTAGAACGCCTGGCTTAAGCAATCCGGGCATGGACCGGCTACCCGCGGTCCATGCCCGACTCCGCTGTGAGGAGACAACTACCACTTGTCACAATCATCCACGGAACCAACCGGCACGGTTCGCACCTCCGACAATCAGCTCCTCTGCTGCAAGTCGATCGACAAGCTAATCGCCGAGTCCGAAGCTCCCGGACAGCGGCTGCAAAAAACCCTCGGCCCCTGGTCGCTCACAGCGCTGGGCATCGGCGCCATCATCGGCTCGGGAATTTTCATCCTTACCGGCACCGCGGCCGCGGGAGAATATTTCCAGGCCCCATCCATCCTGCATGCGCAGGCGCTCGACGTAATCGTGAATTTCCTGCGCACCGGCAGCACCGCGGGAGCGCTCATGCACGGGCGCCCCCCGGCCGGACCATCCATCGCGATTTCTTTTCTTCTGGTTGCGATTGCGTGCAGTTTCGCCGGGCTCTGCTATGCCGAACTGGCTTCGATGATTCCCATCGCCGGGAGCGCGTACACGTATTCCTACGCCACCCTCGGTGAAATTTTTGCCTGGATCATCGGCTGGGACCTCATCCTCGAATACGTCGTCTCGAACGTCGCAGTCGCAGTTGGCTTTGCCGGTTATACAAAAGCGCAACTGGCGGTATTCGGCATCAACTTGCCGGAAAAGTTTGCCAGTCCGGTCTGGGCCGGCGGCCAGTGGACGGGCGCCTATTTCAATCTCCCCGGTTTCCTCATCGTTTTCATTCTCACGCTGCTGCTGGTGCGCGGAGTGAAGGAGTCGGCGGAGACCAATAACATCATGGTGGCGGTCAAAATCGGCGCCATCCTCACCTTCCTGGTAGTCGGGGGAATGCTAGTGAAGCCGGCGAACTGGAAGCCCTTCGCGCCTTCTGGCTTTTCCGGAATAGTTACTGGAGGGGCCATCGTTTTCTTTACCTATATCGGATTCGATTCGGTCTCCACCGCCGCCGAAGAATCGCGCAATCCGCAAAAAGATTTGCCCTTCGGCATCATCATGTCGCTGGTGGTCTGCACGCTGCTCTATGTCGGCGTTGCCGTCGTCCTGCTCGGCATGATGAAGTACACAACCTTCGTGTCCGGCGCAGCCGCTGAAGCGCCCGTGGCCTATGCCATGAAATATCTGGGGGTGCACCCTTTCTTCCGTTCGGTCATCGTCATCGGAGCGCTGACGGGCATGATCTCTTCGTTGCTGGTTTTTCAGTATGGGCAGGCACGCATCTGGTACGCCATGTCCCGCGACGGTTTGCTGCCCAAGCTGTTCTCCGCAGTACATCCGAAATTCAAGACGCCGCACATTTCCACCTGGATTGCTTGTTTCGCCGTAGGAATTCCGGCCGGCCTCGTGGACATTGGAGATGCCGCCGACCTCGCCAATATCGGGACGCTGTTTGCCTTCGTTCTAGTGTCGCTGGGGGTGATTCTTCTCCGCCGCCGGCAGCCTGATCGCAAGCGCGCGTTCCGAGTCCCGTTTGTCCCCTGGTTCCCGTTGATCTCGATTGTTCTTTGCGGCGGCCTAATGATGGGGCTCACCGTTATTACCTGGCTGCGCTTTGTGATCTGGCTGGGTCTCGGCCTGCTGATCTACATCTTCTACAGCCGCCATAGAAGCGAGTTTGCAACAAAGTAGCGGAGAAGCTACCAGCAACCAGCTTTCAGCCACCAGCAAGAACGCATTGTCATCCTGAGCGGAGCGAAGGACCTATGCATTCGTACGCTGCGCCGTAACCCCGTTGGTTTCTCCGGCTCGTTGGCCATGTTGACTACCGCGCTTCTCCGTGACTCCGTGTCTCCGTGGTGAATTCTCTCCCTCGCAAATCTTTCCACAAAAATCTACAATCAGGGAGTAATGTCCACATCCGATCGGCCGCCGAGCAGTTTCCTTCGTCAGCTTCCTAAAGCCGAGCTGCATCTGCACCTCGAAGGCGCAATCGAGCCGGCCACGCTGCTCGAGCTCCGCCAGCGTCACGGTGAACGCGTTATCCAGGCCGAAGTCGATGCACTCTATCGCTATGAAGATTTCCCCGGTTTCCTGCTCGCCTTCAAAAACATTACCGAGCACCTGCGTACCCCAGAAGACTACGAGCTAATTACCTATCGCCTGATGCAACGCCTGAAAGAAGAAAACGTCCTGCACGCCGAAGTTTATGTTTCGGTCGGAGTCTGCCTCTGGCGTCAACAAGATTTCGCAGCCATCTTCGACGGTCTGGATCGTGGCCGCGCCCGTGGTGCGCGTGACTTCGGCATCTCCCTGCTTTGGATCTTCGACGCGGTTCGTCAATTCGGTGCCGAGCCTGCGCAGAAAGTCTTCGAACTGGCAGTTCGCTATCACGACCGCGAAGTAGTCGGCGTCGGCATCGGCGGCGACGAGCAAAAAGCGCCGCCGGAACTTTTCCGTGACCCCTACGCCTGGGCCTCCGACCACGGTATGCGCCTCACCGCCCACGCCGGCGAAACCGGCCCTCCGGAATCAGTGTGGGGGGCGCTCAATCTGCGTGCTGAGCGCATCGGCCACGGCCTGACTGCCTTCCACGATTCCGACCTTATCGAAGAGCTTGCCCAGCGCCAGGTTCCGGTCGAAATCTGCCTGACCAGCAACCTGCGTACCGGTCTCTGCCCCAACCTTAACGACCATCCTGCAAAGAGCTACTTCGATCACGGCGTGATGATCACGCTCAACAGCGACGACCCCGCCATCTTCGGCACAACCCTCGCCCGCGAATACCAGATTGCCCAGCAATGCTTCGCCTTCACCGACGAACATCTCCGCGAACTTGCCCGGAACTCCTTCGAAGCATCATTCCTGCCAGCAGAAAAGAAGTTGGAATTCCTGAACCAGTTCGACGCCGCCGCCGCGAGATGATGGGCCATGTATGGACGGCCGCCCTCGGCTGTCCGCCTGGTGAAGCCCGCAGCTAGCCCCCATCATTGTTGTAAAATCGCCAATCGAAAATCAGAGCCGTCGCATCGCATTAACTGAGAACTGAGAACCGCATGCCCCTCCACATCGGGATCGTCGCCTGCAGTACCGAAGGAGCCGCGCTCTGCTACCGCACGGTCTCGCTCGAAGGCGCGCAGATGCTGGGCCCGCACGATCATCCCGAAGTCTCGCTGCACTCCTATTCGCTCGCCAAATACATGCAGTACATCTCCGTTAGCGACTGGGCAGGCGTCGCCGAACTCATGCTTTCTTCCGCGGACAAGCTGGCCCGCGCGGGCGCCGATTTTCTCATTTGTCCCGACAACACGATCCACCAGGCGTTCGACCTGATCGAGCACCGTTCGCCCCGCCCCTGGCTGCATATCGCCAGAGAAGTTGCGAAAGAGGCGCAGCATCGCCAGTTCAAGCGCCTCGCCATCCTCGGCACACGTTATCTGATGGAAGGCCCCGTCTACGGCGAAGCGCTGAAAGCGGCCGGCATCGAGCACCGCATCCCAGGCCCCGAGCAGCGCGAGCGGCTCGACCGCATCATTTTCGACGAGCTGGTCAACGCCCAGTTCTTGCCGCGCTCCTTGGCGTATTACGTGGAGGTGATCCGGTCATTCAAGGATGAGGGCTGCGACGCAGTCGTGCTCGGCTGCACCGAAATCCCGCTTCTGGTAGCGCCGGAATCTTCGCCGCTTCCGACGCTGGATTCCACGCGCCTCCTGGCCAAAGCCGCGGTGCGCAAAGCTCTGGAAGACTAGCAAGAACCGTGTGGCGCGGGCACTCCTGCCTGCGAACTCCATCCACGAAAACGATGTATTAAACTCGCCTCATCCCATGTTGAAATTCCGTCAACTCCCCGATCTCTACGCCATCGTTCGCCTTGCTCCGAACACGCCCGTCCCCGGCTGGGCCACGCAAGGCGACTTCATCTCGATCACCCGCACCGCAGACGAACTTTCCATCGTTTGCCCGCTAAACAACATCCCGAAAGATGTCAGCCCCGGCCCGCGCTGGATCTGCCTCAAGCTCGAAGGCCCGTTTCCCTTCTCGCAAACCGGAGTTCTGCTCTCCTTCATCGCGCCGCTGTCGAATAACGCCATCCCCATCTTCGCCATCTCCACGTACGACACCGACTACGTCCTCGTGCAGAAAGAATTTCAGGATGCGGCACTCAAGGCTCTTCAATCCGCCGGCCACGATTTGCCGCCCGAGATGCCGTAAGGGACGACCCTGCGTCGACCGGCACAGCGCGAAGGATCTCTGCGACACAAACGCAATACTCGCCGTTCGCCCCGCCAATTTCCCCAAACGGCGTAACCTCGCCTGACACTTGTCCCACATCCATGCTGTAATAGGAGTATCCAATCCATGTCATCAGCTCTTACAACCCTCCGCCGTCGCGCCAAATCTCTGCACCGCAATCTGCGCGGCGCAGCCATGGCCGCCCGCGCCCTCGCTTCGACCGAGCATCCATTGCTCGCGCATATCATTCCCGTCCGCCGATGCAACCTGGCCTGCACCTATTGCAACGAGTTCGACGATTTCTCGAAGCCTGTCCCGACAGACGAAATGTTTCGCCGCATCGACAAGCTGGGCTCACTCGGAACAGCGGTGGTCACAATCTCCGGCGGCGAGCCGCTACTCCATCCTGAACTCGATGATGTGATCCGCCGCATTCGCAAAAACGGCATGATCGCCGGCCTCATCACCAACGGCTATCTCCTCGTCGCGGATCGAATCCAGCGCCTCAATCGTGCCGGACTTGAGTGGCTGCAGATCTCCATCGACAACGTGAATCCCGACGAGGTCTCGAAGAAGAGTCTGAAAGTTCTCGACAAGAAATTGCAACTGCTCGCCGAGCACGCGGATTTTCATGTGAACATCAATTCCGTGGTGGGCAGCGGGATTCACCATCCGCAGGACGCGCTCGTCATTGGCAAACGCGCCCTCGAACTTGGATTTACCTCGACCATCGGTATCATCCACGACGGCAGTGGGCAGTTGCAGCCGCTGGGCGAAGAAGAGCGCCGCATCTACGACGAAATGAAATCGTGGGAAAAGCGCAGCTTCACCCGCATCAATGCCTTCCAGGACAACATAGCGCAAGGTCTGCCCAACGATTGGCGTTGCCGCGCCGGAGCCCGCTATCTCTACATTTGTGAAGACGGATTAGTCCACTATTGCTCGCAGCAGCGCGGCTATCCCGGCGTGCCGCTCGCAACCTACACGCGCGATGACATGCGCCGCGAATATCTCACAGAAAAATCCTGTGCACCGCACTGCACGGTTTCCTGCGTGCATCAAGTATCGATCTTCGATAGTTGGCGTGCACCGCAGCACCTGGCCCCTCCGACTGCTGCGCCAGCGTCGGCCGCGGAACTCGTGCAAATAAAGTAATTGTCCACGCCATTCGCGCGATGAATGCAGGGTTGGAAGCTCGAGACGAGCCAAGCGATCTTCCAGCCTTCTCTCACTTCGCCGTCGGCTTCAGCATGGCTCCTTGCTTCTCCCGGCGCATCTGTGCTGCAAGTTCTTTGATCTCCGTCAGGTCGCGCTGCATTTCGCTCCAGCCATACCACAAGGCGTAGTCCGGGCTGGCGTGGAATGTGCCCTGGAAGGTTCGCATGCGATGCTCCAGGTACATCACGAACAGCTTCTGCTCGACGACCGTCGGCGCATCGTGGAATGTCAACAGATTCGGGAACGGATAGGTATAGTTCGCAGGCTTGGGCAGCACCCCGTCTTTGTAGAGATCGGCAACTATGTGAATGGCCTCGGCCATCAGATGATCGGCGTTCTTGATCATGTCATCGCCCTGCTCCAGTTGCTGCTTGGCGAAGTTCACCGAGTGGCACTGGTTGCAGGTCTTGATCATCTTGTCGCGCTCGCGCTGCCAGTCTTCCTGAGTCAGGCGGGCGAGGTCGGCAGCCTTCACGGTCGCGACCAGCGCGGTGGGCTGGCCCTGCGGGTCCAGCACTCCCAGCGCCTGTAGGATCGCAGCGCGGTCGGCGGCCCACTGTTTGTCTTCTGGTAGTGGCAGGCGCACGGCGAGAAATCCCCATGCAGTACGCACTTCATGATTGCCATCCTGCATGTGGCAGGTCTGGCAGGTTGGCGCGGCGGCGCTGGCGGGCAGGATGTGTTTCTGCTTCAGGTCGCTGCGCACACCGTGCTTCGATGCGGAATACATCTCCCACTGGGGATGGTCGAAGCCCATGTGGCAGGTTTCGCAAGCCTGCGGCTGGCGGGCTTCTTCAGCGGAAAAGGTGTGGCGCGTGTGGCAGGCGTCGCACTGTGCGGCGCCGAACTCGGTGCCGGAGCCGTTCATTCGTAATTCCAGCAATTCCGTCAGCTTCTTGTCGCCAATCTTGTGGCATCCGCCGCAGCCCTTCTCGCCCTGCGTCATGGCCATCGGTTGCCAGTGGATGGTGGGCATGGCCTTCATCGCCGCCCACGCGATGGCGTGTTTGCCCTTCTCGAACTGCGCCACCTGCGTCTGATGGCACTGGGCGCAGGTTTCCGGCGTCGGGATTTTTACCTTCGCCACATCGCTGGCGGAAGTGTGCCGGTCGCCGTGACAGGCGACGCACGTGACTTCCACGCCGCTGTGCTTGCTCAGCTTCCAGTCGGAAACGATGTTGGGCGTGATTTTGCTGTGACAGTCGATACACTGTGTAGCCGTAGCCGCCTGCTGCCCTAACATCGAGCTGCAGTTTAGAATGAGTGGAGCAAGAGCGAGACGAACGAGGATAGGAAGGGCCCAGGAGAAAGCGGGTCGCATAAGCGCCTCCTGACTGCAGGCATTATAGGCGCCTCGGATTCGTCTTGGCCCAAGATTATTTCTTCGGCTGCGCCGACGGCGGCAGAATTCCATTCAGACGCAAATACATGGCCGCTGCGGCGTAATGGTCAGCCCATCCGCTGGCCAGGCCAAGCGCAGCCATGGCGCGGGGAAACTGATGTCCGCCGAAGAGTTCGACCGTATCGCCGAGCTTGGAGTCGTCCATCTTGCCCAGCGCGTCCGCGCAGAAATCGAACGACGCCGTCGCTGCTGCCAGCATCTTCTCCTTGGAGTCGGTTTCTTTGACTTCTTCAACTTTGGGCGCAGGAACGTCCGCAGCCTTGGCGCATCCACCGTTGTTCGAGCCAATAATGTGCACCACCAGATGCGCGAAGCTCATCTGCTCAGGCGTGGGCTTGTAATTGAATTTATCGGCGGGCATCGCGCCAATGGCGCCGAGGATACTATTCCGCGAACGCGGCAGCAGCATGCGAAGAGAGGTCGCCACAGGATCCTTCACCGGCGCCGGAGCTTGCGCGGCGGGTGGCGCGGTAGAAGGAGCCATTGCTCCCTGCGCAAATCCCGAACTAACACAGAAACATGCGAAAAAAAACGTGAGCAGAATGCGATTCATTGAAATCTCCTCAACCTGCCTGATCTTAAATAATGCATACCGATTCGTTGTCATCGCGCTAAGACCTCGCCGCCAGCGCGGCCGCTCCCAGCTTCCAGAATAGATACCACGCCGCCACCATCACAATCGCAGTCGTGCGTTTTACTTTACTGTTGCAGGAGAATCCAATCCCCAACAGCACGATCGTCCAGATGGCGATGATGTCCAGCCCCGAGGCGATGCCATAAAGAAATTTGTTACCCGTCGGATCCATGAAGTACGCCGGGTTCGTGGCCACCGGATTGTTCACGTTAAAACCTTCGGGGTTCACGCCGGCAAACATCGAGATCGCCCCCAGAATTGAACCGATGATGCCCGGCAGCGCCGCGTAGAAAACGATAGCGTATGCGGTTTTGTACTCAACATTCGCGCCTGCGCCAAAATTGAATGTTGCCCACAGCACCCCGCTGGTGATCGCGAAGTAGAGCAGGATCATCACCGGAATTCCGTACGAGAGATAACGAACCAGACTGCTGGAAAATCTGATCTGTTTCTCCTGCTGGTCGGCCGTAAGTTTATCGAACTGATCGGCGCGCGAGGATTTCGCAATCTCGTTCTTGCTGATCTGCTCAAATCCAACCTGCCGGTCCATCGTATACACGAAGAGCAGCGAGATGACAGAGATCAGCAGCCACGGTCCCCACCAGTTCGCATTCCGGCGCAAGTCGGTGAAAGTTTTCGAGGGGGCAACAAAAGTGTTAACGATGCGCGCGCCCTCCGAAAGCGGTGCAGCTTCAGGCGCGGTCACAGGTGAAGTCACAGGCGGTAGCGGAGCGGCAGCCATGGTGTGCCTCCGGCGGCGTGCCAAGGAATTCTAGCTGCGAGGCTGCGGCGATACAAGCCTCCCGAACAATCGACCTAGACAAAACAGTGAGACACAAGCGAGTTTAAGATGGCCCTATGCAGAACGTGACCCCGGTCGCGATGGCAGCTCTCGCCCTGGAACTCGCTCCGGCGGTTCTGTTCGGCTGCGCCGCGGAGCGGGCTGCACGTGCCGTGGAGCGCTGGCCCTTAGCATTGCGCCTGAGCTTTCCTGCTCTCTTAGTCTTGCCGTATGTCATGGTTTCCATTTCCGCCCACATCTTCCAGTGGACCTGGTTCGCGCTCTATGCGGTGCTGCCCGTGGCCATCGCATGGCTTCTGGTGCGCGCCGCTCGGTCCGACCCTGAGCAGCGCGGCGACTGGCGCGATGCCTTCATCCTGCTCGTGCTGGGCCTGGCCGTCGATCTGCGCTGGTTTGAGAGCGCATGGCCCAGCGGCTTGCGCGCGTTGAACGAATTGCTCCTGGTGGACGCCGGCTTGTACGGATTTCTGGCCGTTCGGCAACTCAGCGGCAGTGGCTTCGATTTCCATCTGAAGTGGAGCGACTGGAAAACGGGTCTGCGCGAGCTTGTTTTCTTCGCACCTGTTGTGATCGTGCTGGGGCTGGCGCTCGGCTTCATCCATCCCCATCGCAACCTGCCGGGGATCGGCAGCGTGCTGCTGCGCTGGGTGCTGATATTCTTCTTTACCGCCGTGCCTGAAGAACTGTTCTTCCGCGCCTGGGTGCAGAACTTGCTGGAGCGCCGCATTGGCCGCCGCGCCGCGCTTCTGGTCGCGTCGATCCTCTTCGGCCTGTCTCACTTCAACAAACGCTCCGCTCACTTCAATTGGCCCTACGTGCTTTTAGCCACCATCGCCGGTATTTTCTACGGCCGCGCCTGGCGAGAAAATCGTCGCGTGCCCGCCTCAACGATTACGCATGCCACGGTGGATTGGCTGTGGGGATTGTGGTTTTAAAAGTTCAGCCGGCCACTCACCAAATACTTACCGCGTCCCGTGATACCGCACGTACCCGAGCCCCACCCGCAGATGATGGTGCAGCACATCCGGCACGCACACCGCGAAGCACAGCCCCAGTGCTCCCTGCGCCAAGCCGAGTGCCCACAGATTGCCATAGCGCCGGAACAGCACGCACGAAGCAATGCCCCAGACCAGCGTAGCCGCAGTGAGCACGAGGTTGGGCAGATGTGCCACGGCAAAGAGTGTCCCTGCGATAGTAACCGCAACAGATTCGTTCGCGACCAGCCGCAGCAAACGGTCCATAAAAAAATCCTGCAGAAGAAACTGCTGATAAACCGTCCACAGCACGTAGCCAGCGATGTGTTTGAAATCCCCTTTGTAGAGCGGATGCAGCGTGCCGAGTTTCGCCGCTATGAAAATGCTCACGCCTGAGAGCGCGATGGCCGCCGGAAAGATCCACAACGACTCCAGCAGTCCGCGCCGCCCCACGCCCAATTCATCGCGGCTCTTTCGCCGTGCTACCACCACCGCCAGCGTCAGCACCAGGGCGATAGGCGAGAGTATCCGCTGCAGCGAATCCGGCGTCCATATAATGCCCACGATCAACCCGTAGCCCAGAATCAACTCAACCAGATCGCGAGTCCTGCCGGATTTGGCATGCGACATTAAACCCCCACCTCCGGCGTTGCCTCCAAAAGACTGCGGGTATAGGCATGCAGCGGTCTTTCGGTGATCTGCTCGGTCGGTCCGATTTCCACAATCTTGCCGCGATACATCACGGCAATTCGCGTCGAAAGATAGCGCACCACCGGCATCGAGTGCGAGATGAACAAATAGGTCAACCCGAAGTCACGCTGCAATTGTGCCAGCAGATTCACGATCTGTGCACCCACGCTGACGTCAAGCGCCGATACCGGTTCGTCGGCCACAATGAACTTTGGCCTCAGTGCCAGCGCCCGCGCAATGCCAATCCGCTGCCGCTGTCCTCCGCTGAACTCATGCGGAAACCTCCGCAGGATCGACTCATCCAAGCCAACGGCGCGCACCAGTTCTCCCACGCGAGCCCGAATTCCATTCTTTGCGCTTTTGTCGCCATTGGATCTTCGGTGTCGGTGAATGATCAGCGGCTCCGCGATAATCTCCTCAACCCGAAAGCGGGGATCGAGCGATGCAAAAGGATCCTGAAAAATAATCTGCATATCGCTGCGCAACCGGCGCATCTCGCCTCCGCTGGCCGCACCTAGATCGCTCCCCTCAAAGCAAATGCTTCCTGAAGTCGGCTCAATCAGCCGCAAAATCAAGCGTCCCAGCGTGCTCTTCCCTGAACCCGATTCGCCCACCAGTCCCAGCGTTTCACCCGCATAAATGTCGAGCGAAACGTCATCGACCGCGCGAACCTCATGGCTGCCGCTGAGCTTTCCACCCAGCAGTGATTCCGCCTGCGCATAAGTCTTGGTCAAATTCCGGACTTCCACGAGAGCCATAGCTCTATTCCAATTCTAAAGTCTGCAAGACTCGGTCTTCATCCCGCTGCAATCATCGGCACCGCCGCCAGCGCCGCTAAAAGCCCGACAAATCTCCAGCGCGTGAGATGTTCTTTTAACAACAGACGGGCAAGCAGCACTGTCACCGCGGGATACAGCGACGAGATCACCACAGCTTCGTCGAGACGGCCAGTCTGGCTCGCGCGTACGAACAACATCGTGCCAATCGAATCCACACACCCCGTCAGGACGCCCCAGCGCACGCCCGCGGCAGTGATGTCGCGGAATTCTCTTTGCAGCAAAACAATCAGGCCGGTAATCACCAGGGCCCCAGTTCGGGTCAAGGTTGCGATCCAAAACGGTGACGCGTCGCCGGCCTGGCGCACGCAAAGATAAAAGCCCGCAAACCCCGTGCCCGCGAATAACGCCAGCCCAATGCCCTCCGGAGTGTTGCCGTCTTCCGCGCGCGTGATCAGCCAAAGCCCGATCGCGGCGAAGAAAAATCCGACGATCGAAATTCTTCCCGGCATGCCCTCCGTGAACATCGAAAAAACCGTCGGGATCGCCGCGCTAAGCACCGCAGCCACGGGCGCGGTCAGTCCCATTCTTCCCGAGGAGAGCGCTCGATAGAAAACTGCCAGCGAGGCTCCCGCGGAGAAACCTCCAGCCAGCACCCATGCCACGCTTCGGCCCGAGGGTAAAGTGGCATGACTGGCCGCAGCCAGAGTCCCGACCACAAGCAGACCGCCAATATTCACCACCGTCGTAAACAAAAAAGCGTTGGCGCGCCGGGTGGCGTATCCGCCCAGAAAATCGCTGGTACCCCAAGCCAATACGGCAGCCAGCCCGTAAACGGCACTTGCGACCTGGGGCGCGGTAGCCATGTCCGACGAGGTTAACATGCGCAGTTTTGATCTTCGCACCGCCCGTGTATCAGCCCGCAACCATCCTCACTATTCGCCAAGACCGTTCGCCTGCAATCACTGTCAACCCCGCCCCGGGGATGGTAAACTCCTTACAAGGTTTCCGACCACGAGAGCCCAGGTTTTAGAGACAACGCTTGATTGAACTAGCACCCTCGATTCTTTCGGCGGACTTTGCCCGTCTCGGCGAGCAGGTGCGCGCCGCGTGTGAAGGTGGGGCCAGTGTCATCCATGTGGATATCATGGATGGCCACTTCGTTCCCAACCTCACCATCGGCCCGCCCGTGGTCCAGTCGCTGCGCAAGGTCACCAAGCTGCCGCTTGATTGCCACCTGATGATTGAGAATCCCGACGAATTCATTCCCGCATTTGCCGAAGCCGGCGCGGATTGGATTTCGGTGCATCAGGAAGCCGTCCGTCATTTGAATCGCACGCTGCACCTGATCAAGAGCCATAATTGCATAGCTGGTGTCGTTATCAATCCGGCTACTCCAGTCGATACGCTCACTGAGGTACTCGATATTGTCGACTATGTTCTGGTGATGTCGGTAAATCCCGGCTTTGGCGGCCAGAAGTTTATTCCCGGCGCGCTGCATAAAATACGCCGTTTGGCGGAGATTCGCAGCCAACGCCGGCTGGCCTATCGCATCGAAGTAGATGGTGGTGTCGCCCTCGCTACCGTAGCCGATGTGGTCCGCGCCGGGGCGGAAATTCTGGTGGCGGGCAACGCCGTGTTCGGCAACGGTAATCCAACGCAGAATGCTGAAGCATTGCTGAAAGCAGCAACCGAAGCGGCGTTGCTGAAAGTCTAGAAAGTTCAACTGCCGAGTGCCGACTTTCGAGTGAAGAACGTGCACGGCCGTAAGCCGGTATTTGGAAATCAATAATTGGCAATCCTGATCCGAGGTCTTATGTCACATCGCGTTTCATTGCTGTCGGTGCTAGCAGTGCTGCTGATGATCACGGCGGCTTGCACTAATAAGAAGGCTACCAACCCGCTTGCCAACGTGGGATCGAAGCAGCCCGATAAGGTTCTGTTTGACAAGGCCATGGACGCGATGAAGCACAACCGCTTCGATGTGGCCCGCATGACGCTGCAAACCCTCATCAACACCTACCCGGATTCCGAATTCATCGCCCGCGCCAAGCTGGCGGTCGGCGATTCCTGGTATGCCGAGGGTGGCACCGCTTCGCTCGCTCAGGCCGAGCAGGAGTATCGCGACTTCGAAACTTTCTTTCCCAACATGCCCGAAGCCGCCGAAGCGCAGTTGAAGATCGCGAATATTCAGTATCAGCAGATGGAGAAAGCCGACCGCGACTATACCCATGCCAAGCGGGCCGAGGATGAGTACCGCAATCTGATCATGCAGTATCCCGACAATCCCAAGCTGGTAAAAGAAGGGAAAGAACGTCTGCTCGAAGTGCAGGAAGTTCTCGCCGAGCGCGAGTTCGACATTGGAAGGTTCTACTTCTATCGCCAGTCCTATCCCGCGTCCATCGCCCGCCTCAAGACGTTGGTGGAAAAATACCCGCTCTACAGCAAGGCCGATGAAGCTCTTTTTCTGCTGGGCCAGAATTACGAAGGCCAAATCACCCAGATGCGCGCCCGCGTGACCTGCATCAAGACTAGCCCGCACCCGGGCTGCGTCCCCGAGCAGGTCAAAGCCAACATGATTGAAGAACTGACCAAAGAGGCATCCGCGGTCTATTCGCAAATTATTACCAGATATCCCCTCATGGATCGCGAGGATGACGCCAAGAAGCGGCTGGCTGCGCTGCATCAGCCCATTCCGCGGCCCACCAAGGCGGCCGTGGCGCAGAACCGTCGTGAGGAAGATAGCCGCCGCGAAGCTAGCACCTACGATCGCTTGATGAGTGTGGTAAAGAAAGGCCCCGATGTCGCCCAGGCCGCTAAAGTCGGAGACCCGACCCTGGTAGATCCAACGCCAATTGCCGCTAATCAGGACGCCGGAGCAACCGCCATGCGGGCGATGGGAATCTCCCGCGGCAACAACGGTGTGAGCGTGGAAACTGTGAATGCCGGAACGCCCGCCGCGAATGAACCGGCCCCGCGCTCCGATTCCCCGCCCCCCCCGCCCGCGGATCCGTTTGCCCATGCCACTACCGCGAATGCGCCAGACCCGAATGAACTGACGCCTGCCCCGGCTCCCGTTGCGTCAAAGCCTGACCCCAACGAGCTCACCCCCTCTGCCGATGCCCAAACCGCTGCAGCGAGCAATCAGCCTTTACCGCCTCCCGTCCAGGTGAATGAGCTGCAGCAAGGCCAGCCATCCAGCAGTTCCGCCACAGCAAATGCGGCCTCCAGCTCCTCCCTGGCCAGTGATCAGGATGTTTCGAGCAGCAAGAAGAAGAAAAAGAAGGGCTTAAAGAAGATCATGTCCTTCTAACCCGTCATTCAAGGCCACAGGGCTCGGGCTCTCCCATCGGCCAAGGCCGAAAGTGTTACTGCCCGCTCACTAGACGCTGACCCCTAGTAACCAGGTAACATCCCGTCGGATCATTGACTTACGTTGTCGCTCAGGTTACCTTCGCGATATCTCCCCTCATAAGAGGAAAAATTTCCTTGGCCCGGAAGATACTGCTTGCCGATGACAGCGTGACCGCCCAGAACATGGGGCGCAAGATTCTTGCGGACGCAGGGTATGAGGTCATCACTGTTAATAACGGCTCCGCCGCGCTGAAAAAAATCTCCGAACTCAAGCCCGATCTCGTTATCCTCGATGTTTATATGCCTGGCTATAGCGGGCTGGAAGTCTGCCAGCGCCTCAAAGAATCGCAGGATTCGTCCCGCATACCCGTACTCCTCACAGTTGGCAAGCTGGAACCGTTCAAGCCAGAAGAGGCGCAACGCGTGCGCGCCGAAGGTTTCATCGTCAAGCCGTTTGAGGCCAGCGAGTTGCTCAGCGCCTTATCCAAGCTGGAAGATAAAGTCGTGCCTCGGGCGGAATCCTCGAAGCCCGGTCGTTTTGCCCGCGCCATCGCCGCTGCCGAGGAAGCCGGTCGCGGTGGTAGAAACGATGCCGCCGGCGATGACGATGGATGGAAGAGCCGGATTTCTTTTCCGCACCAGAAAACGGATTCGGAAGAAAAAGAGAAGGAAAAAGACACCGACGCCGCCGCTTTCTTCAATCCTATAAACCGGGACCTCCGCACCGTTGTCGAAACCCCCGCCGAACTGGCCGCAGAGAGGGCGGCCGAACAGGAGCACAAGCTTCATCTGGCTAACAAATTACCCGAACCCAGTGTGGACGTGGCCGCCTTAGTCCCACCCGGCCTTCCCCAGGATGTTACTCCGGAAGAGGTGGCCGCAATTGCCGCCGCCGCCGCCCAGATACAAATGATCGGTGCCGTCGTGAAGGACGAGCCCAAGTCCGCTCCCGATCGCGTGGAACCCGAATCCGTCAAAGACGTAGCGCACCATTCTGCACCCCTCATGAACGCGGAAGCTACGCAGGAAAACAAGAAAATTGAAAGTACACAGGAGGAGAAGGATAAGTCCGAGGAGCCGCGAGAGGATCCGCAAGACGTGCCCGTAACCATGGCAGCCGCCACGGAAGGGCCCGGCTCTGCAAGCCAGACTGGTTCGCGATGGAGCGCCGTTCCGGTTGCGCTCGAAGGCGACGAGGCCACCATCTCCCTCGACCAGGAAATGCAGAAGGCCTATGCCGCCTTTGTGGCGGAAGAGGTGGCCTCCACAGCCGGTGCGTCCTTGCCACAGACTCTACAGTCCGAGAACTCTTCCGCACCCGCGGAGCCGGAAATCGCCGTTGCCGCCATTTCGAATCCAGCGCCTGAGCCCGTATCGCAATCGCAAGCTGCCTTAACCGCTGACGCCGGGCAAATTGAATCGGTGCCACCCGCACCTCTCGCCATCTCCTCATCTGTGTCTATTGAGACCGCGAGCTTTCCTGAGACCGCGAGCGCATCCTTACCGCAGACTGAAGCCCAAGTCGCTCCCTCTGTCACCGAACCGGTTGCATCCCGCGAAGTACAGAGCGATGTACAGAGCGAAGTTACACAGAGCGCAGCCACAGACAGTGAGGCCGCTCCTAGCCAGGCCGCGCATTCCGATGCTCCGCTAATGGCCGAGCCCGCTCCCGTCACTAGTCAGCCCATGGCGGACTTAGTCTCTTCTATCGTGGAGACTACAGTCGCCAATTTTGCCAACCGTCCTCAAGAGGAATCGCATCCCGCTCCCGAAGCCGCCACACCTGAAGCCGTAGCGTCGAGCCACTCCTTTACCTCCTTCACCTCCACTCCTCACACCGAAGAACGCGAGGATGAGAATCGCAAGGAAGAATACAAAGAAGAATCAGAAGCTGTGAAGAGCACCGCCGCAGCCTGGGCAAGTTGGCGCCAGATCCGCGACGCCGTTGAAGCCAAGCCTGCAGCGGAATCTTCCCGCCAGGAATCCGAAGAATCCGTAACCGTTGAGTCTGCAGCCATGGCCGTCGCAGCGGGCGCCGAACATAACGCGCAAGAGACTCCTGCTCCCGCATCAGAAAATCCATCCGACATCGCCGGCATCGTCGACAGCGTGCTCGCCGACCTCCGCCCCAGGCTTATGGCAGAAATCTCCAGGAAGATGTCGGAGAAGAAGTAATCCCACCACCTCACTGGCTTAGGTTGGGGCTAAGGCCTCAGACACTAACGTGGCAGCTTGGGGACATTGGCGCGAGCTAGGACGGCGCCCCAAGCATCCAGTACGTAGACGTCAGTCCAGTGTGCGCCGCGCTTGCTCCGATCGGATGAGTCGGCAAACGTGAAGGTGATGGTGGTTTGGGGCGAAGTGCAGCCCGTCAGTTGCCGGAGTTCAAAGTCAGGGTCTGGCTGCCCGGTGAAGCGCTCTGGCTGCGAGGCGTTCCGGGACGCCGTATCCGCGCGTAACACCACCTCGACTACGCCCGCCAGGTTCTCGCAGCGCATCGGAATCCGCATCTCCCATTCTTTCGACCCCGTCTTTCTCACTGTCGGCGCTGCAGCGAATACGACCACCGGGGGATTGCCGCCGGGCGAGGCGTACCATTCCTGCCAGCGATGTTCAAATTCAATGCTGGCAGCGATGTAAGTGCGGCTCAACTCACGGTCACGCTCCTCCAGGCAGGGGTGAATAGCATCGAGAGACGCGGTCGTCGAGTCAGCCCCTTGTGCGTGCAACAGATGGTGCAGCGCTGGGACGAAAGCGGGATGATAGCCGGCGCGGGCCATCAGCATGAGGCCTTCGCCGTCGGCTTCGACTTCCATCTGGCGGCAGAAGCGACCCAAATTCTCCGATGCTTTTTGCGAGTCGATCCAGGAAGCGGACGGTTGGCCGGGATCGCCCAGCACGATGGCTGCGGCGCCCCTGGTTTCTAGGGATTTCTGGTAAAGGTAGCGGCGGGCCCAGTCGCGGCGCGCGATGTGCGCGATCTCGTGCGACAGGATCGCCGCCCACAAGCCGGCGCTCGAACCCGCAAGCCGCGCGAGGCCGCTCTCTACATAGATGGTCCCATCTGGCGACGAGTAGGCGTTGAGCTGATCGTCGTCGACGATGCGCAGCTCCCACGCAAACTTTGTGACGGAGGGCCCGGGAACTTGCCCGAGGAGTCGCTCGAACACAAGGCCGCCTGTGGCGTAGCGTCCGGTAGGTGGCATGCTGTGCGCCATGAGTTGAGGACGCAGGCGGGCGGCGCTTTCCAGGTCAAAGTTGAAGTTGGGGGGAATCTGCGGTCCGTCGAGAATCTGCTGGCCAAAGGCGGAAAGCGCCCAGAATAAACAGAGGCCTAGCTTGCAGTAAAAACCATTCGGCACAAAGGCAGCGCGTACCACGGGGGCTCCTCCGCGGAATCGGTCCTTAAAGGTGATTATGCTCTTAATTGTTCACATGCGCGGGGAAAAAATTGAGGAATTTTCAACTACGTCGCGATGCGCGGCGCAAACAAGCGGTTTCCATGAATGCCCGCCCACAATTCTGGAGGTGCAGCATTTTTCCCTCAACGACTAATACCACCCTCGCTCGTTTGACTGGGTGCAAGGAAGGGACAGCAACGCTGCCACACCCCTTCTCGACGACCAGGAATCCGACGGACTGGGGCCCCGACGGTAACGACTGTGCTTGGGGGCTGCTACCCGGTATGGGCCGTTCGCGAACGAAGAACTCGTAGGCGAGGCGCTCCGTCCCCATCGTGAACAGGTAGCCGCTTCCCGTCCACTTGACATGTGATTCAGGTCACTGCCAAACGATCTGGGCAGGTTGACGTTAGTCTTTTGCAGAACAAAAGGGCAGGTAATTTATGAAGGACTACAAAACCATCTTCGACGGAGTAGAAGCTACGCTCTTTGAGATCGGCTCTAAGGCGTTACCCCTTGATCAAATTCGGGCTGAACTAGAACCCTGGAAGCATCTTGAAGGTCGGCGATTTTCAGATGATGAATGCTTTCGGAAGCTGGTACACATCGCCTTCTATTCTGGTTTCAAAGCCCAAACTGTCAGCGACAAGATTCCCGTTATTAACCGGCATTTCCCGGATTACAAGACTGTTTGCTCTTATGGCGAGGACGAAGTGCAAGAGATTCTCAGCGATTCACAAATGATTGCGAATCGGCTCAAGGTTAAGGCATGCGTTGAGAACGCAAAACGCTTTAAAAGGATTGTTGAGAAGCACGGCTCGTTTCAAACATACGTCGACTCCTTGCCACGGATCGACGGTGATCAATCGCTAATCGCGTTAAGAGAGACCTTTCGACGGCTCTTCAAGTTTCTAGGTCCTCGTACTGCCTTTCATTTCATGATGGACATTGGTCTCCCGGTGCTCAAGCCCGATCGGGTGATCGAGCGGATTTTCAAGCGTATCGGGCTAGTCCCCAAGGATTTGCCAGAGAGCGATGCGTTGTACGTTGCCCTGATCCAAGAGGGGCGCCGATTTGCCCACGCAACTGGACACTCTATCAGATACATTGACATCGTTTTCGTTTGTTACGGTCAAGTGCAAGCGAGAGAGGTCGGAATCTCTAAGGGCATATGCCTAAGCGAGGAGGAGGGCGGCCCTTCCTGTTCCCTCTGCAAGATTCGGGAATATTGTGATCACAATGGATCAAGCTAGCCGAGCAGGAGGGCGTCTGAGACGAACTGTAGTGAGGGGGTGCATATTCCATCCCGTCCTGTTCTCACCCCCTTCGCTCGTTTGACCCTTCTTTTCTCGCGCCTGTAAGATCAAACTTCACCAGATTTTCGATGGCTGGCGCCCTGACTTCACAAAGCACATAGATAAACAGAAGAAGCTCTACCCTGTGATCCCTCTGTGCCCCCCGTGTTAAAGGTTTTGCGCTGACCGCCGACTGCTGACTACGAACTCATGCCCCACGACTTGCCAAAATCTTACGAGCCCGGCGCGATTGAAACCCGCTGGGCTGACTACTGGATCAAGGAGAAGCTTTTCTCCGTCCCCACGCCGCCCGCAGGCGAAACCCGTCCCGTCTTCACCCTGCTGCTGCCGCCGCCCAATGTCACCGGCCGCTTGCACATGGGCCACATGCTCAACCAGACGCAGATGGACATCATCGTCCGCTGGCATCGCATGCGCGGTTTCATCACCCTCTGGCTGCCCGGCACCGATCACGCCGGCATCGCCACGCAAATGATGGTGGAGCGCGACCTCGCCAAGGAAGGCAAGAAGCGCCGCGACCTCGGCCGCGAAAAGTTCATCGAGCGCGTCTGGGAGTGGAAGCGCCACTACGGCGGCGCCATCCTCGACCAGATGAAGCGCCTCGGCGCCTCCGTCGATTGGGACCGCGAATATTTCACCATGGACGAAAACCTTTCCCGCGCCGTGCGCGAAGTCTTCGTCCGCCTCTATGAAGAGGGCCTGATCTATCGCGGCAAGTACATCGTCAACTGGTGCCCGCGTTGCGAGACCGCCATCTCCGATCTCGAAGTGAAGCACGAAGACGTTGCCGGCAAGCTCTGGGAGATTCGCTATCCCGTCATTGGCGGCTCTTCCTCAGAAAAGCCCGAATTCATTACCGTTGCGACGACTCGTCCCGAGACCATGCTGGGTGACACGGCAATTGCTGTAAACGAAAAAGACGAGCGCTACACGCATCTTCACGGCAAACATGTTCTGTTGCCCCTGATGAATCGTGAGATTCCCATCATCACCGACGAACTCGCGCAGCCTGAGTTCGGTACCGGAGCCGTGAAAGTCACGCCCGCCCACGATCCCAATGATTTCGCGGCCGGCAAGCGCCACAACCTCCCGCAGATCGACATCATGGACGAGCACGCCCACATGAACCAGAACGCCGGCCGCTATGCCGGGCTAGACCGTTATGAAGCCCGCAAGCGCGTCCTCGCCGATTTGCAAGAGCAGGGTTTTCTCGTTGCCGAAAAAGACTACGCTCTCTCCCTCGGCAAATGTGACCGCTGCGGCACCGTCGTCGAGCCCCGTCTCTCCGAGCAGTGGTTCATCAAGATTCAGCCGCTCGCGCAAAAAGCCATCGAGGCCGTCGAGACCGGTGAGATCACGATCGTCCCCGAGAATTACAAACAGATTTATCTCAACTGGATGCACAACATCTATGACTGGTGCATCTCTCGTCAGTTGTGGTGGGGCCATCGCATTCCGGCCTGGACCTGCGAGGGCTGCGGCGAAGTGATCGTCGCGCGCGAGGCGCCCACAAAGTGTTTGAAGTGCGACTGCACGAAGTTGGAGCAAGTCTCCGATGTGCTTGACACCTGGTTTTCCTCAGGACTCTTGCCCTTCACAACGCTGGGCTGGCCGGAGAAAACTCGTGATCAGGCGGTTTTCTATCCCACCACGTTGCTCATCACTGCCTACGAAATTCTTTTCTTCTGGGTCGCGCGCATGGTGATGTTTGGTTGCCACTTCATGCAAGGACACGAGCAGGATACGGCTATCAAGAAAGCCAGCGGCTGGCTGGGCGGACCAAACGGCGACAAGAAAAATGACAGTGTCCCCTTTCGACAGGTCTACATCCACGCGCTGGTTCGTGACGCCGAGCGTCAGAAGATGTCGAAAACCAAAGGCAATGTGATCGACCCGCTCGAAATTATCGAGCGCTTCGGCACCGACGCGACCCGCTTCACACTTGCCGCCATGGCCGCGCCCGGCACCGACATCGCCTTTAGCGAAAGCCGCACCGAAGGTTACCGCGCCTTCGCCAACAAAATCTGGAACGCCGCCAGATTCATGTTCATGAATGTGGACCGCCTGGAATGTGCCGCGGGCACCCTTGCCCGCGAAATCTCGCCCACACAAACCGGCATATCTGGCTTTACTCTCGACACTCTTGAAGACCGCTGGATCCTCTCCCGTTTCAATCGCGTCACCGCCGAAGTGAACGACGCCCTCGAAACCTACCGCTTCCACGAAGCCGCGAATCGTATCTACGATTTTTTCTGGGGCGAGTTCTGCGACTGGTACCTGGAACTCATCAAACCGCGGCTTGAGAAGATCGAAGCAGTAACAAAGCTGGAGCAATTCGCCAAAAGCCACGCAAAGCTACAAGGAGAAATCCACGATTTTCGATCCAAAGTGGGCGAGGAAAAGTTCAAGGAAATGCGCGCCAAACAACAAAAGCTCGTCGAGGAAGAGACTGCTACCGTCCGAAGGGTCTTGGGTATCAAGCAGTTCCCCTGGGAACGCGAGACGGACGGTTCGACCCCTCACCTCGATGAGTTCTTCAAAAAGCTCGAGCCGCGTAACGCTGAGGTGAGGCAGGAGGTGTGCGCAACCTGCGCCAACTTGGTCGCACTTTTCGAGGCCTCGCTGCGCTTGCTCCATCCTGTGATGCCCTTCATCACGGAGGAAGTCTGGCAGGCGATTTATGAAGGCCAGCCGCCGCTGAAGTCGATTGCGCTCGCAGGATATCCGCGGCCAAACGAAACTCAGATCGATCTCGCCGCCGAAACCGAAATGGCGATCCTTCAGGACCTCATCGTCAACATAAGAAATGTTCGAGCGGAATTGAAAGTCGAGCCCAAGGTAAAGGTTGAGGTCGAAATCTTTGCCCATGAGCCCGCGATTCGAGCGATGATCGAACAAAATCGTGGTGCGGTCGAGCGCCTGGCGAACGTGGCGAAGATCACATTCGTCGACGCCTCACTCGCCAAACAAGCCGGTGCTCGCAGCACCGCGCGCTTCGACGTCCACGTGATCTACGAACGAAAAATCGACCTCGCCGCCGAGCGCGAGCGCTTGAACAAAGAATTGGAGAAGATCGAGAAAGAGTACGCGAACAATCAGCGGCAATTAAGCAACGAACAATTCCTGGCAAAAGCCCCCGAGAAAGTGGTTGGTGGCCTGCGCCGTCGAGAAGGAGAATTAGTTGCCCTGCGCGAAAAAATAAGCCGTCAGTTAGATAGCCTGAACGGCGCCGGTCCCAACGCGGGAACTGAGAACCGAGAACTGAGAACTGGCAACCGAGAACCGTAGTCATGGACTTTAACAGTCGACGCATCACCGCGATCATCGAAAACGCGCTGCTCGAAGACCGGGCCACGCGCGACGCGACCAGCTACGCCTGCATCGATTCCAATCAGCGCGCCTCGGCCACCATCCTCGCCAAGGAAGATTGCATTCTCGCCGGCATCGGTGTGATTGCCCGCATCCTCGATGTCTACGCCGCCCTCGATGGAGCCGTCACCTCACACTACGAAGTCACGACCCATCCTGAAATCTTCGATGGTGTGCGCCTCCACAAGGGCCAGTCCGTCGCCGTGATCCGGCATAATGCCCGCGTGATTCTCTCCTGTGAGCGCGTCATCCTGAATTTTCTGCAGCGCATGAGCGGCATCGCTACTCTCACTCGCAAGTTCGTGGAGGCTGTCTCCGGCACGAAAGCGCGCATTCTCGATACCCGCAAGACTGCACCCGGCCTGCGCGTGATTGACAAGTACGCGGTCCGCTGCGGCGGCGGACAGAATCACCGCCTCGATCTTTCCGACGGAGTTCTCATCAAGAATAATCACATCGCTCTCGCAGGCGGAATTGCGCCGGCGCTGGAGCGTGCCCTCCGCAACCGCCGCGGCTCGCAGCCAGTCGAAGTCGAAGTACGTTCGATGGAGGAACTCGAAACCGCGCTCGCTCACGGCGCGGAGGCCATTCTGCTCGACAACATGTCTCCTGAGGATGTCGGCCGCGCCGTCAACCGCTGTGCGAAGCTTGAGCGCCGCATTCCGCTCGAATGCTCCGGTGGAATCCGTCTGGAAAATGTCCGCGCCTACGCCGAGACCGGCGTCGATTTTATTTCCATCGGCCTGCTCACTCACTCGCCACATGCTGCAGACCTGAGCATGCGCGTCTCCCCGGCCTGATCTCGCCCCAACCGTTTTTCGGCCCGATGCTGTATTGTCCCCGCGCCCGCCGCGGCTTGGCCATTCGTACACATCAACCGCCCGTCGGAGAATCGCCCCTCGTTGCACTTCTGTGTGAGGCGGAATTTCGCTGCAAGCCTTAGATTATGGGGGATGGAGGCCCTCCCCTTATGACTTCGCTCCTGCGTCCAGCCGCCCTTCTCTTCCTGGCATTGTTTGTCGTTAGCAATTCATCCGGAGCCGGAAGCGAATCCCAACTGAAATCCGGCGCTGCGGGAAACGCGGCTCCCAGCCCGGCGTCCTCAGGAACTTCCACTCCCGGCACCACCAATGTCAGCGTCACGCTCGACATTCTCACCAACCGGCATGCCATCAGCCAGTATGTTTACGGCGGCGCTTACCCGCAGGATGCGCCCACCATCACCGATAGCGGCCTTACAACCGTGCGCTGGGGCGGCGATGCGACCTCAACTTACAACTGGCAACTCTTCACTGACAACGCCGCGGCCGACTGGTACTTCGAAGACTTTAACTACACCGAAATTGGTGATGGCGATTCGACTAAGTATATTTCGGACGTAAAAGCCGCCGGCAGCAATCCCCTCATGACCATGGTCATGCTGCCATGGGTGGCGAAAACTGCCGAAGACAACAACGGCCACTGGAGTTTTTCCGTCGCCAAATATGGCGTGCAGTGCGGCGTCGATCCGTACAATACCGACGCCGGCAACGGCGTTAAGTCCGATTGCGTCACCGACCTCATCGCCAATCCCAACGATGCCTATTGGCCGCTGCTCGACCAGCCCAGCACCAGCGATCCTCCCGGTAGCGTCTATCGCAATCAATGGGCGGCTGCGCTGGCCAAGGCTTTTGGCAGCGCTCCCCATTTCTACGACATGGATAACGAGATCGATATCTGGGGCAGCACTCACCGCGACGTCCATCCCAATCCTTCCGGCTATAACGAATTAAGCACCACTTATCTCGCCGAAGCCCAAGCTCTCAAGGGCTGGGACCCGAAAGCCATCCGCTTCGGTCCGGTAAGCTGCTGCTGGTGGTTCTACTGGAATGGCGCCAACAACAATGACAAGGCCGCGCACGCCGGCGTCGACTTTTTGCCCTGGTGGTTGAATGAAGTCTACTGGCAAGACAAAATCTCTAAGGCACGCTCCCTCGACGTCTTCGACATTCACGCCTATCCCGACGGCCCCGACACCACGGGTTGGACGCAAGCGCAATTACAGGCGCTCTCCGCTCGAATCTATCGCGACTACTGGGATCCAACCTACGTGAGCGAATCGGGCGACATCAATCAGGTCTGGACCACTTTCCTCCAGCCCAACAAAACGATTCCGTTCCGCTTGCCGCGCATGCGCGCCATCGTTAACATGATTTATCCCGGAACTCCACTCAGCGTCACGGAATGGAGCGCGGCGTTTGCCGGCGAATCCGATTTCTCCACCGCCCTCGCCGATGCCGACGCTTACGGCATTCTGGGCCGCGAACGCGCCTACCTGGCTTCCCGCTGGGTAACTCCTCTTCCAACCAACCCGAATTATCTGGCCCTGAAGCTCTACCGGAATTACAACGGAAAGCACAGTACATTTGCCAACACCTCCGTCTCGGCCACGAATAATGGCGATCCCGATCTGTTCAGCAGTTACGCCGCGCTCAACTCTACGGGAACAATTCTGACCGTCATGGTTCTCAACAAAGATCCCGGCAACAACGCGCATGTTCAGTTTGCCGTAAACGGATTCACACCTCAGCAGGTCACCACCTACACGCTGTCGTCCACGAATCCAACTCAGATTGTGGCGACCTCCGCGCAGTCCTGGACGCCGACCATGAACTTTGCTCCGTACTCCGCCGCGTTGCTGGTGGTCACTGGGACCTCGCAGTTGCCGGGCGCTGAGTGGGATCTGAATCCTGACACCACCATGGTCGCGGCGGGCGGCAAAGTTGTTCTCCATCCCAAACTCGTCTCCGGATCAGCAACCGTGACTCTGGGTACGCCTCAACCCGAAAGCGGCATCACTATGGAAGTGACGCAGCCGACTTTGAGCCACGGCAAGGAAGGAAGCATCACTGTAACTGCCGGCCAGACTCCCGGCTTTTATTCCTACACCGTGCCCAGCGACGACAGTACCGGCGTGGCGCAAGTGCAGGGTGGCTGGATTCTGGTCGGCAACCCTCCCGCGTCGCTCATCAAGACAGGTGACAAACAGAAAGGCGCAGTTGGAACCCAATTGAATCTCTCTGTCACTCTCAACCCCGGACAATCGGGTGGAAACGCCGTTGGTGGCACGATTCTATTCACCACCAGCGCGGGCTCGCTATCCAGCCGCACGGTGGTCACAAATTCTTCCGGTATGGCTGCGGTTGTATTGACGCTGCCCGCGAGTCCCGGCACGGTACACGTCACTGCGGAAGGACAGTACGCGTTGGGACATCCGGAGGTGACGTTCACCGAGACCGCGCAGTAGCACGCGCGGTCGTTCCCGCGCGACAACGCTCATGCAGAGGTTTGTTGTTTTGCCGGAATTCCCGCATAATTCCGACATAACAAAGACTGCCCCAATCCGACGCAGCCGGCTTTCGCGGGCATTGGCCCCCGCGCCTCACGAGCAAGCCACCGACCTTCGCCTCGGCCGCATCGTGCGCCTGCTGATGGAACACGCCACTGTCGTTGTCAGCGGAACGAAGATCGCGCAGGAAATTTCCTCCAACCGTTCCGAAGTGTGGCGGCTGATTCAGCAATTGCGCGGCCTCGGCGTCGACGTCGCCGGCCATCCCGCCACCGGATATCAACTCAAGTCTGTTCCCGATCTCCTGCTTCCGGAAATCCTTGGACCGCTTCTTCGGGGCACAATCTTCGACACGCAGCTTCACCATTTCTACAAAATCGGATCCACCAACACGACGGCCATGGCAGCTGCGGCAGAAGGTGCGCCCGAGGGCAGCGTGTTTCTCGCCGAAGAACAGACCGGCGGCCGCGGCCGCGGCGCAAACACTTGGGATTCGGCACGCTCCGCCGGAATCTACTGCTCGGTCGTGTTGCGGCCGCAGCTCTCGCCCTCCGACGTGCTGGTCCTGGCGCTGGCCGCCGGGCTGGCCGTGCGCGCCGCCATCGAACAAGTCAACTCCCGCGTCACTCCCGACTTGAAGTGGCCCAACGATGTCCTGATCGATGGCAAGAAAGTCTGTGGCATTCTCACCGAGATGAATGCCGAAGTCACGCGCGTTCGCTACGTCGTCGTAGGCATCGGCATCAATGTCAACCATCTGAGCTTTCCCCAAGACTTGGAGGACCAAGCTACTTCGCTGCGCCTCATTACCGGCAGCGAGTGGTCTCGTGTGGAACTCGCCGCAGCTTTGTTAAAATCGCTCGGTCAGGAATATCGTCTGCTGACGCAAGTGGCCGACGCACGCCAGTCCATCCTTCACCGTTTCGCCGAGCAATCTTCTTGGGTGCGGGGCAAACGAGTTCGCATCGAAGAGAATGATTCGAAACTCGAAGGAACCACCGAAGGGCTCGACAATCGCGGCTTCCTGCAGGTTAGAACGGCGGAAGGCATTCAAACGATTTTGAGCGGGACAGTAAGAGAGAAGACATAAGCAATGGGCAATTAGCAATTGGCAATTAGCCTTTAGCATCGAACACGCAATTCTGTGTGATCGAAACGCCAATTGCTAACTGCTAATTGCCATTCGCCAGTCAGAGTCAACCATGCTTTTTGTTCTTGATGTCGGCAACACCAACACGGTCCTCGGAGTCTTCGCTCGGGTCGCGAAAGCTCGTCCCGATGGAGAAGTCAACGATCCTCCGCGCTACGAGCGTCTGGTCGCGAACTGGCGCGTCGCCACCAAACAGGGCAGCACGGTGGATGAATACGGTGTGCTCTTCCGCAATTTATTTTCCATGGCCAGCCTTGAGGCCTCGGGCATTCGCGGCATCGTGATTTCCTCCGTCGTGCCGCCGCTCGATCCCGTGCTTCGCCAGGTCTGCGAGCGTTACTTCAATTCCAAGCCGCTCTTGATTGAGCCCGGTGTGAAGACGGGCATGCCCGTCCACTACGACAATCCAGCGGAGGTCGGTGCCGATCGCATCGTGAATGCCGTGGCCGCGTTTGAAAAATACGGTGGACCCTGCGTCATCGTCGATTTCGGCACCGCTACCACCTTCGATTGCGTTTCCGCGAAAGGCGAATATCTTGGAGGAATCATCTGTCCCGGCATCGGCATTTCCGCCGACGCTCTTTTTCAACGCACCGCGCGCCTGCCGCGGGTCGAGATCCGCAAGCCCGCTCGCGTGATCGGAACCAACACGGTTGGCAGCCTGCAGTCCGGCCTCTATTACGGCTATCTCGGCCTGGTCGATGGCATTCTCGAACTCTTACTCGCTGAACTCGGCAAGGAAACGCAGGTGATCGCCACCGGAGGTCTCGGCCCGATGATCGGCACCGGATCGAAATATATTAAACAGGTAGACGATTTCCTGACCCTCGAAGGTCTGCGCATCATTTGGGAGCGTAACGTCGCTGCCCGCCCCGCCGCTCCCAAGGCCCAACCAAAGATTTCTAAGCCGGCTACCCGCTGACCCGCCGTGAAGGATCAATTTAATTATTTCAACTACTTCACCGAAATTGAGGAACAGTTCCTGCGCCGCCGCGGCGGTGGCTTGCTCCTCACCACTCTCGACTGGGCTCTCATCGAAACCTGGAAAGACGCTGGCATTCCTCTCGAAGCGGCACTCCGCGGAATCGATGCCGCCTTCGACCGCTATGACGCCCGTCCCTCCAAAACCAAGAAGGTGAACAGCTTGGCCTATTGTTCCCAGGAAGTGCTCGCCGCCGCGGAAGATATGAAAGAAGCCGCCGTCGGCGCCACTGCCGGAGAAGCGCCATCCACCAAGCCGGGCTCGGGACAGGGCTTTGAACCTGGAACCATCGCGGCTTTCCTGCGCCGTAACGCCGATCTTCTCGACACAGCGAAGTTGCCGCACACTGCGGGAGTTTCGGTCCACGCCGTTGCCCAAGACTCCGCCGCCACCCTCCGGAAGTTGGCCGATGACTCCGAACGCACGAAAGCAACGTCAAGGCTTGAAGACTTAGAGCGCCATCTCACGGTGCTCGAGGAAAAGTTATTTGCCGCTCTCCTCGCTGCCACTCCTGATGAAGAGATCGTCGGCGTCCGCGCTCAGGCCGATCGTGAACTGTCCCCCTACCGCCGCAAGATGGCAGCTCCGCAAATCGAGCAACTACAAAAACAATACATCCACAAACGCCTTCTGGAAAAATACGGCCTGCCGCGCTTGAGCCTGTTTTACATGTGATAGCCGGATTCGCGACTATGCCAGGTTTCCCAGTTTGCTCTATAACGCCGCGAGTGTTGAGTGTTCGGGCAGGGCACGACTTCCAGTCGTGCCATCATCCGCGGCTACGGCTGCGGGCTTTTGCCCCTGAGGTGTCCGTCGATCTATGACCCACTCTTTCGACGCACTGATTCTCGGTGGCGGCGCCGCGGGATTGATGTGTGCCATCGAAGCCGGCAAGCGCGGACGCCGCGTGGCCGTCCTCGAACATGCCGATCGCCTGGGAAAGAAAATCCTGATATCCGGTGGAGGCCGCTGCAATTTCACCAACCTTCATTGCCAGCCAGAAAACTTTCTCTCCTCAAATCCGCACTTCGCCAAGTCAGCCCTGGCCCGCTACACTCCCGCGGATTTCATCGCGCTCGTCGAAAAGCATCGCATCCCCTACCACGAGAAAACTCTGGGCCAGCTTTTCTCTGACCGCTCCGCCAGCGACATCCTCGCCATGCTCCAAGCCGAATGCCGCGATGCCAACGTCACCATCTTTCTGAATACGAAGATTCAGCAAGTCGAGCGAACCCCCGACTTCGTCGTTCATTCGAAAATCGCCAGCTCCGAAGACGCGAAATTCCGAGCGCCAACTCTCGTAGTCGCCACCGGAGGCCTCTCCATTCCGAAAATCGGCGCCACTTCGTTCGGATACGACCTGGCCCACCAGTTCGGCATCGCCATCCGCGCCCCCTGGCCTGCGCTTGTACCCCTGACGCTTAGCTCCGAAGACTGTTCTCACTACTGTGATCTTGCTGGCGTCTCCACCGAAGTCATTGCATCGACCATCACTCAGGATCGCACTCAGCAATTTCGCGAGAAGATGCTGATCACGCATCGCGGCCTGAGCGGCCCGGCGATCCTGCAGATCTCTTCCTACTGGCAAAAGCCGCTGACGATCCTGATCGATCTCGCTCCCGGACGCGAAATCACCGCCGCCTTCCGCGATCCGAAGATGCCAAGAACCCTGCAAACATTGCGAACTGAATTACGGAACTTCCTGCCTCATCGCCTCGCCGACCGCTGGCTCGATCTCCACACTCCCACTTCCTGGACGAATCAAGCCCTCTCCGACTTGGAAAATCAAGCGCACGCCTGGCCGATCTTGCCCGCAGGAACCGAAGGCTACGAGAAAGCCGAAGTCACCGCCGGCGGCGTCGACACCGTCGAACTCTCCGCCAAAACCATGGAAAGCCGCAAGGTCCCCGGCCTGTTTTTCATCGGCGAACTCGTCGACGTCACCGGCCAGCTGGGCGGCTTCAATTTTCAGTGGGCCTGGGCTTCAGGCGCCGCCGCCGGTCGGGCGCTGTAAGGCACGAAACTTCCACATTGCTGACAGCACCACCCTCTCACCGACGTAATCTTGCCCCTACCTCGAACCCACAGTAACGTGCTCGGAAGGGACGTATTTCGTCCGATGGAGCATCATCCCGTGACCGCTGAAATATGCAAGGAATCATCTACAGGCTCTGTTCTCCGTTACCTCAGCGCCTCTGTTGTCCGAATTAGCGTCGTGGGGCTCCTGCTCATTTCCGCTGCCGGGCTTGCCGTCGCGACGGATCAAAAATCGAGCCCCAACCCATGCAAGGTAACAGAAGAAGAAGCCGCCGGCCTGAGCGGCGACCTCAGCACTGACGTCCACGCGGCGAGCAGGTACGCAGGCACTATCGCGGACATGCTCAAGGCAGAAAAGTTCGAGGAACTCGATTGCCTCGCCGATCGCGCCCGCTCGAACAAAGAAAGATTTTCCGGCGGCACGTGGCAGATTCACGAACTCTACGGAGGGCTGTATCAGCCGGTTCAATATCCGACGCACGCCACCCATGAGGATTGGATCGATCTTCTGCAGCGGCTCCAGCATTGGGTAACCGCGCGTCCGAAGTCCATTACCGCGCGCGTAGCGCTGGCTCGCGCCTACATCTCATACGCCTTCGAAGCGCGGGGCAGTGGTCTGGCCAACACCGTCAGCGACAGCGGATGGAAGTTGTTCGGAGAGCGCATCGCGGAAGCCAAGCGAATCCTCGATGAAGCTTCAACCCTTCCCACCAGGTGTCCAGAGTGGTACGTCGACATGCTGCTGGTAGGGCAGTACCAGGGTTGGGATGTCGCCAAAGAGCGTGCTCTCTTCGAGGAGGCAGCCAAGTTCGAGCCCGGTTATTACTATTATTCCCGCGTTCTTGCTGCCTATCTGCTGCCCAAATGGCAGGGCGAAGAAGGGGATACCGAAAAATTCCTGCAAGAAACCGCCGACGGCATCGGAGGCGACCAGGGCGACATCCTCTACTTTCAAGTCGCCAGTGCAAACTATGTAATTTGCTGTTGCGACGACAATCCCCATCTGTCCTGGGAAAGAATCGAGCGCGGCTTCGAGGCATCCGAGAAGCGATATGGAGTCTCGATGCTCAACTTGAACCGCATCGCCTATCTGGCCACTCATTTTGGTAAGACCGACCCCATCCTCGCGGACAAAATCCTCACTCGAATCGGCGACCAATGGGACGAGGAAACATGGGAAACAAAAAAGGACTTTGACATGGTGAAGAAATGGGCGGCTTACATGGCCCCATTTGCGGTGAAGCTCCACGCCCTGGAAGCCAGCGCGGAAGCTAACATACACACACCGGAAGGCCCCGCTTACAAGGCTTCTTTCGAAAAAACGTATCGCGGATTCGTGCAAGAATGCGTGCGCACCGATGGCGGCGCTGTCGACAAGTGGACGGGCACTTTCGAATCGTTGACGAGCGTAGGGGCAAAGGGCACGGTCGAAGACACGAAGATTTATTCGATGGGTCCCGTGGTTACGTGTCTCTACAATAAACTGCAGGCACTCCAGCAAGAAAAAGCGACGCCGTTTCCACCGCCTCCACAAGCAGGTTATTGGGTACGGGTCGATTTTGACTGGGCCGAGTTCGCTCCCGTCGCCGCGAAGTAGCCACGAGGATTCGACTCAGCCACTGGACCATCGCCCGCGCCTTACCCGGATCGCGGCCCGTTTACAATAAGAATACTGCTCAATTCCAGACACTCTCGCCTAAACTCGGCTTCTCGCTTAAAATGCCGTCCATGTCAAAGAAAACGGAAATGAGCAGTTCATCCCTCTGGGTCGTCGTAATCGTCTTGGTGGCATTGGCCGCTTGGATGTATTTCAAAAAGTAGCTATGCGGCCGAGGTCAACCCGTCTCGCTCCTCGACGCCGGTTGGTGAGCGGAATCGCACGTTGACCTCAGTAATCTTGCGTGCTGTTCACCCTCTCCTGACAATAGGATCTATGCGAGATGTTCGGCCGCTAGGAGGGCCTGGATGTGCAATCTGCTCAGGGTGATTGGTGCAGTCAGCTTACTAGCCGCACTGTACGCCTCCGCGCAGGCAGGGGAGAGCACGCGCAGAATCGTGCTGCCGAATCCACAATTGATCCATTGCCATTCCGCCGAATGCTCGCAATTGTGGAAGCAAGACTCGGCTGATAGCGGCGCAGTTTATCCGGCACAGATCCTGACGGACTTGGTAAACGGTCAAGTCGTCGGACTTACCGCAGTTTACGACAAATCAGTGTCCGCAAGTGAACTCCGCGCCACCATCGATGCGCTGTACGGAAAATCGACGTTTCATAGCCATTCAATCTCAGGCTGGCGAGTCGAATCGCAGCAGTTCGCCATATCGGTATTCGATGGAAGCGACGGAGCCAAACAGGTCACTTACTTGAAATTCGGTACGCCCGGCTCTCTCGTGCCCTCTGCCCACATCGACTGCCGTAAGTGACCGTTAAAGTTTCGCCACGTCACCAGCGTCCCTTTAGGGATAGCTTCCCGTCGGCCCACAGAGATTGAATCTTCGCACCCCGCTCCTCGCCCCTCCCATGCCGTAGAATCAACTCTTGCTCCTCAACATTGAAAAGCTCATCTACGGCGGCGATGGACTCGCTCGCCTTCCTGCTGACTCTCGCGGACGCGGCAAGGCGGTCTTCGTTCCCTTCGTTCTCGCCGGAGAGAAAATCGAGGCCGCGCTCACCGAAGAGAAGCCCGGCTTCGCCCGCGCCCAGGCCACTGCAATCATCGAACCATCACCCCACCGTATCCCGCCGCCCTGCCCGCATTTCGGCCGCTGCGGCGGATGCCACTACCAGCACACTACGTACGATCAGCAACTCGAAATCAAGAAAGAAATCCTTCGCGAAAACCTGCGCCGCATCGCCAAGCTCGAACTGCAGAGCGAAATCCAGCTTCATCCCTCGCCGCCGTGGAACTATCGCAACCGCTCGCGCTTCCAGGTGCGAACTCGTCCCGACTTCGCCGCCGGATACTTCAAATTTTCCTCGCACGAACTGCTCCCCGTCGAAGAATGTCCCATTAGCTCTCCGCTGATCAACCGCGCCCTGGCCGCCCTGTGGCAAGCCGGACGCACTGGCAAAGCCGTCGAAGGCGTTCGCGAGGTCGAGTTCTTCGCCAACGGCGATGATTCCCGCATTCTGCTTGAGTTCTTGTGCGCTCCGGAGGCTCGACGCGCCGCCGTGCGCGCCTGGGCGGAAGAATTATCCGCGTCCATGCCCGAGATCGTTGGCGTCGCCGCGTTCCGCGAGCCGCAAAAAGGTGTGCAGGAACCTCTGGTCGCGGTTGGCACCTCGGAATTGACCTACCAGACAAAGATGGCCGCCTACCGCGTGAGTGCCGGAGCATTCTTCCAGACCAACCGTTTTCTTATCGATGAACTCATCAATATCGTTACGCGCGCTTATTCGGGCGAACTGGCGCTCGATCTTTACGCCGGCGTTGGCCTGTTTTCCACAGCCCTGGCCGGTAGCATCCGTCACGTCGTTTCTGTTGAGTCGTCACAGACTGCCGTCGGCGATCTTAAATACAATCTGCCCTTGAATGCGGAAGTTTTTCATACCACGACCGACCAGTACTTGGCTCAGTGCGGTGATAACGGTCAGGCCGGGAATGGTGCAGTCCTCCCCCAGTTGCTCCATCGGCCTGATCTGGTGGTCGTGGATCCGCCGCGTGGCGGCTTGGGAGATCGCGTGGCGCGTCTACTCACGGAAGTGGACGCGCCTCGCGTGACCTATGTCTCCTGCGACCCCGCGACCCTGTCGCGTGACCTGTTGCCCTTGAAGGCAGCTGGCTATCGCGTTGAGGAGGTGCACCTCGTCGACCTATTCCCCCAAACCTACCACCTCGAAACCGTCCTGCACTTAGCGCGCTGATTGCAAGGCCACAGAAGAGTTGATTCGCCGACTTTGTCTTTGGGTGGCGCAGCGCTTCTTAGCGCTGCGATTCGTCGCACTGCGAAAGACAAGGGCTTCAGCCCCTGAGGTGCTTAAGGGCGTTTCCGCTGTCGATATCCACCTACTCAACCGCAGGCCCCACGATGCCGCCCCCGCTCCCACTCCCGCCGCTTCCCGCTTCGCCCACTCCATTAGAATTCCAATTCAAGCCCGCTCGCCAACCGATGTTCTGGGCCGCAGTCTCCTATGCCGCGGGAGTAGTTGTCGCAATGTATGTCTCGCGCCCGCCCTCATGGTGGGCCCTGGCAGGGTTGGCATTCGTCCTCGCGGCCCTGTATTTTACGCGCAAACGAAAATGGCTCGCCCTGACTCTGGCTCTCGGTGCACTGTTCCTCGCTGGTGCTCTTCATCTCCAATGCAAAGGGGCTTCGGGCACCCTCGACCACACTCTGGATCCCTTTGCCTACGGCCCGGAAGTCGAGACGACGGCGCACGTCATCCGCGAAGGCAGATTCCGGGAAGCATCTGCCGGCGAACTTGCACAGACCCTCGATGTCGAGACGGAAGAGATCGTCACCGACGACGGTACTCAATTTCCTGTCCACTCGGGCGTCCGCCTCGGCCTCTACAGCGCACGTCAAAGCACGTCGTCGTCCGACGGTGTCTCCGTGCCTCCGATGCGCCTTTTCCGCTACGGCGAACGCATCCGCCTTCCCGTCAAGCTGAAACTTCCTCGCAACTTCCGCAACCCCGGTGCTTTCGACTATGAAGGTTACCTGGCAGCGAATGGCATTGCCGCGCTGGCCTCCGCCAAAGCTGAGGACGTTCAACTCCTCCCCGGTTTCGCCGGAAACCCTCTCGAACTTTGGCGCACTCGCATTCACTCCAGCATCATCGCCAAAGTGCACGCCCTCTGGCCCGCGCCCCAGGCCGCTCTCATCGACGCCATGGTCATCGGTGAAGAGGCCTTCATCGACCGCGACACCCGCGTCGATTTCCAGCGCTCCGGTACTTATCACATCCTCGTAGTTTCAGGCATGAACGTCACCATACTTGCCTTCGTCGTTTTCTGGACCCTCCGCCGCCTGCGCCTTGGCGCGATTCCCGCAACCTTCCTGACGATCCTCTCCTGCGTTGCCTATGCCTTCCTCACGGAAGTTGGCGCCCCCGTATGGCGAGCCACACTGATGTGCGCCATCTTTCTGGGCACACGCCTGCTTTATCGCGGCCGATCCATGGTCAACGCGCTCGGAGCGGCTGCCCTCGGACTGCTCGCATTCGATCCCCGCCAGCTCTTCACCGCCAGCTTCCAGATGACTTTTCTTTGCGTCCTCATCGTCGCCGCCATCGGCCTGCCCCTCATAGAACGCACCTCGCGCCTCTACCGCCGTGCCCTCGCCCACTGGGATTCCGATGATTACGGTGGATCGCTGCCTCCGCGGGTCGCACAGTTTCGCTCGGATCTCCGGCTGATTGCGGGTCGCCTCGCGCGTTTCGTCGGTAAACCATGGTCGTTGCGTCTGGTGCGTGGCGGGATCGTATTTTCTCTTCGCTCATTTGAACTGCTACTCGTCTCCGCCGTGATGCAGATGGGGCTCGCTTTGCCGATGGCTTATTATTTTCACCGCGCCACCACCATCGGCCTTCCCGCCAATACCGCAGTCGTTCCTCTCACCCAACTCCTTATGCCCGCAGCTATCCTGGCGATTTCCTTGGGATACATCTCTCCCTTGCTCGCAAAGCTTCCCGCCCTGCTCACCTCCCTTGCGCTCCAAGCTATTACCGGAACCGTGCATGGACTCGGGACCCTCCGCCTCGCCGATCTTCGCGTAGCCACTCCATCGCTCGTGATGATCTCTGCCGCCGCTGCGGCGTTGATCCTGGCGATGATTCTCGTGCGCCGTCGCGCCCTGTGGGCTGTCTCAGGAGTAGCTGCGCTTTTGGCAGCTTCCTTGGCGCTCGCCCTCCTGCCACCCCAGCCCCAAACGCAAGCCGGAATTCTCGAAGTAACCTCGATCGATGTCGGCGAAGGCGACGCCATCCTGCTGGTCATGCCGCAAGGCCGCACCTTGCTCATCGATGCTGGAGGTCCCATCTGGGGAGGTGCTTCGCAGCTCGACTTCGGCGAAGACGTGGTCGCCCCGTACCTCTGGACGCGCCGCATCTCCCGCCTTGACGCCGTCGCCATTTCCCACGGCCACTCCGATCACATCGGAGGCATGACCGCCGTCCTGAAAGATTTTCGCCCGAGGGAATTGTGGGTTGGTCTCCTTCCGCCCAGCCGCGCTCTCGATAAATTAATCGCCGAGGCTCACTCCTTGGGAATCAAGGTTGTGCGCCATTGGGAGGGAGATGAATTCGATCTAGGCGGCGCGAAAGTCGACGTTCTGTTTCCGCCGCGCGATTGGCCCGTAGGCCTCGAGCCCAAGAATAACGACTCCATGGTCCTGCGTGTCACCTACGGTTCAACTTCTGTGCTACTGGAGGGCGACGCCGAGAAGGCGGTCGAGCGCCGCATCGCCAGCCTTCACCCGCTGCATTCGGATCTCTTAAAGATAGGTCATCACGGTAGCGCCACGTCCACCACGCCGGAAATATTAGCAGCGGTCAGACCCACCTTCGCCGTGATTTCCGTCGGATTCCACACTTCCTTCGGCCTTCCCAAACCCGAGATCCTCGCACGCCTCCAAGCCGCTGGAGTCCGCACCTACCGCACCGACCTCAACGGCGCCGTCACTTTCTACCTCGACGGACACTCTGTCATCCCGTCGCTACCATCGAGCAATTAGAAAGATTCTGTCTTGAGAGGTTACCGTCACGACAAGATCGTATGAGTCGGCGGGATATGCCGCGAAAACTTCGCACCCCGGTGCGACCGTGGAAGAGCAGCACTTCAGCGTCGCGTTAGCAGCTAAAATCAACCCGGCTTTAGCCCCTGAGAGCCTCAACTCTGAGTCTCGTCATCATCCGCCGAGTCCGCGGCCGTACCCGACTGCCGATACTCCTCAATCAGACTCCGCGCTTTCTCCGCATCCTCTTCCCGCACCAGAATAATCATTCCCCCCAGCCCCGGAAACGCGTCCTGCAAAAGGCTGGCCGACTGCAGATCATTGTCAACTCCCGCTGAATCCAGCAACCCCTTCACCACCATCGCCTCCGACTCCTGCTCGCTGTCAAACACTTTCACCAGCTTCTCATTCGGATCAGGCCGCCGTTCCGCCGCCGTTGTATTCGACTGCTCTGCCATGGTGATCTCCATTCCCGGACTCGCCCGCTAGGCCGCAGGCTCCGACTCCGCATCTCTCAGATTCTACCTCTTCTCCCGAAGTTGCATTTTGGAAGCGTCGCACGCTACTCCGGTTGGCGTCATTCCGACCGCAGCCGTTCCCAGGCAAACGAAGAATCTCGCGAGGATCGCCAGCGTCATTGAGATAATTCACATTCAGTGTTATTAAATTCCGGTACTCGTACCCCTCAATGTCAACGCCTCGTCGCAACAAAACTTTACGTTCGCTCGATGATGCCCTCTTCGCCCGTAAGCCGCGTAAGCCCGTCCCCCATCAATTCGTCCTCGACGCGCTTGCTCCCCTCTCGCCCTGGACTCGCCCCATGTTCGGCTGCCTCGCAATTTACGTTGGCGAGAAGATCGTTCTCATCCTTCGCGACAAACCCACTTACATGGCGGACAACGGAGTCTGGCTGGCCACAACCGAAGAGCATCACCCAAGCTTGCGCCCCGAATTTCCCAGCATGCGGTCAGTCGGATTGCTTGGCAAGAAAGTGACCGGCTGGCAGGTTCTTCCCGTCGATGCCCCGGATTTCGAGGAAGCCGCGCTCCACGCCTGCGACCTGGTCCTCGCCGGCGATCCCCGCATCGGTAAAATCCCAACCTCTCGGAGAACTTCGGCACCGGTCAAAAAGAAGGCGAGACCCTCTGAACGTCCGCCATCGCCCGGAAAATCCACGAAATCGCGCCGCAAGAAATCCCGCCGCTGATGCCGCCACTTCGAGCCCTCAGCTCGGCATGCCCGAAGAACCAGCACTTTCGGGCCGTTTCTTTTGCGCGCCGACAGGCGCATCATGCTCCCAGAGCAGCGCAACATCCAACTCCGTCGTATCATCCAATCTGTGGGTTCGCAAAAAGCGTGGGACAAAAAGGATCGCTATGAATTCTGGGGAGCAATCAGATCGTGAAAATAACCTATCTCTGAACGGCGTCGAATCCGATCAAAATGCCGGCGAGGAAGAAGCTCGCCGCATCCGCCGCCTCCAGCTGATGATCAGCATGGTTTCTTCCGTCATCAGCCAGGATTCCAGCCTCACCGTGGAAGAAGCCGCCGAACTCGCCGCCGGGGCCAAGCGCGCCGCTCTCGCCATGTTTCCCGACAAAGAACTCGCCTACGACCTTCTCTACAAACCCCGCCTGCAGCGCCTCATGCGCGAACGCTTCCGCCTGCAATAGGCTGTCGGCATAGTCTGTCATCCTGAGCGGAGCAAGCCGGTGAGCGAAGCGAAACGGTTCGCATAGTCGAAGGATCCCTATTTCCTCATAAGTGCGACGCTCGGATCCGCGTTAAGCATTGAAATGTTTCGGGCTTTAGCCTCTGTGGTCGCCCCTACTCATCCACCACCGAATTCCTCAGCGTCCCCACTCCCTCCACGCTGATCTCCATCACATCTCCTGCCACCACCGGCCCCACGCCCGCCGGTGTTCCCGTCGCAATCAGATCCCCCGGCAGCAGCGTCATCGCCTGCGATATAAAACGAATCACCACATCCAGAGGAAATATAAAATCCTTCGTATTCCCCGCCTGCCGCACCGCGCCATTCACCCGCGTCTCCACGCCCACACCCGCCCACGGATCCAGCCCATCCACCACCACCGGCCCCACCGGACACGACGTATCAAACCCTTTCGCCCGTGCCCACTGATCCTCTTTTCGCTGGATGTCGCGCATCGTCACATCATTCAGGCACGTATAGCCCAGAATGTACGGCCGCACATCTTCGCTATCTGTCAACAGATGGCATTTCTTTCCCATCACCACGCACAACTCGCCCTCGTAATCCACGCGCTCGGAAATCTTCGGCCGCTTCACCACCCCGCCCGGCGCCAGCAGCGCCGAGTTCGGTTTGAAGAACAACAGCGGCTCCGTCGGCACATCACTCCCCAACTCCGCCGCGTGCTCCCGATAATTCCGCCCCACGCACACAATCTTCGCCGGCCTCACCGGCGGCAGCAGCGTTGCCTCGTCCAGCGCAATCGGTTCAATCCGTCTTGTTCGTAGACCCTCCACGTCGCCATCGGATTCCTCCGGCGCCGTCAGCAGGATCCTCAAAATCGAATCGCGTCCCGCCACCGATTCGACCAGCCCATAATGAGCCTCTCCGTTCAGTTGAAAGCGGCAATATTTCATCGTCTTCTATCTAACCACGAGTAATGGAAATCCGCAGAAAGTTTTTAATCTCCGACATCCATCCGGGGACTTTGTCATCCTGAGCGCAGCAAGACCGCGAGCGAAGCGAGCCGTCTCGCGCAGTCGAAGGATCCCTGGCAGTTCCCCGCTACCGGCGGCTCTGCAAGGCGTTTGTACCACTGCCCTACGGCACGCTCTCGCTCGTCTCCTCTGACCTCCTACTCTCATTCCCCCGCTGATCGACCGCTGACACCGAATAAAAATAAGTCTTCCCCGCCGCAACCTGCGTATCGCGAAACGCAGGAGTCTTCACCAATTCTGAATTCACCTTTACCGGCGCCGATCCCTCCTCATGCCGGTAAACGTTGTAGCCGTCCAAATCCGCATCCGCCACCGGATTCCATATCAAATCGATGAACGCCTGCTGCCCCGGCCCCGAAAATACCGCCTGCAATCCCGCGGGCACCGCTGGCGGAAAGACATCGTGTACGAATACCTTCACCTCAGGGGTGTCATCGCCCTCTACCTCAATCGCCGCCTTTCCCGCCTTCTCAATCACGCTCACCACAGTCCCCCGATAAAAATATGTCTTCTCCCACTCGAAGGATTGGTCAAGGTAAGAAGTGATAGCTTTGCTCGAAGCCGCGCCTGCACCCAGCGCGCACTCCGCCGCCTCCACATCCGCAATCTTGCTCTCGGTTGAGCTCGATTCCTCTCGCCGGAAAATCCGGAACAGGTATTGAATATCGCTGATTCCACCCGGCGCTTCCGGACACTTCCACGAAATCAGCACTCCCGGAGCAGTGGCCTGGGCGGCGAAATCGCTGAACGGAGCCACCGTTGGCACCAGCGGCACGCGCGTCTGGTTCGATATCCCAGCTCCGCGTCCTGCCTTATTCAGCACCTCCACCGCGTAGGTGGCAAACTCTGTCGGATGTCCCTGCCCGAGTGCTGCTGGCAAAGTGTCGGTGAAGGTTCCGACCAATTTTTTCCCGGACGCCTTCTTGGCCGTCTGCTCGAAATCCGCTGGCGGCGCGGCTTCTCCCACTGGCGTTCCACACTGCTTCAGCGCTCCTGCGGCGCTCCGGCATATAAGGGTTTTTCCCAGATACCGCGTTCTCTGACGGTCCGTGGTCCGCGGCGGGATCGTCCAGGTCAGCGTCACTTTTTCGCCCTTCCGTGCAGCCCGCAAATCCGTTGGTGGCTTCGGCAACTCCAGCGAAGGCGCCTCCGGCGGCCCAATCGACGCGCACCCGCTCATCCCCACTAGCGCCCCGGCCACCAGCACCAATTTTCCCCTCAGAATTCTCATGCGGAAACAACAGACTACATCACTTCCCGGACGAGCTCCCAAACTATGCCAGGATCGGTTTTGAAAGGACATGGCTTCAGCCGCGCCGTAGCAGAGCAACGATTCGATGGGAATCCCGTGGAAGAGGGGCGCTTCAGCGCCCTAAATACATGCGGGCTTCGGCCCTGCGGCATCTACAGAATATATCTCGACAAATCCTGATCCTTCACAATGTCCGTCAACATCTTCCGCACGTAATCCGCATCCACCGTCACATGCTCGCCCTTGCGCTCCGGAGCATCAAAGCTCAACTCATCCAGCACCCGCTCCATGATCGTATGCAGCCGCCGCGCTCCAATGTTCTCCGTGCTCTCGTTCACCCGAAATGCAAAGTGCGCAATCTCCTGCAGCGCCTCCGGAGTAAATTCCAACTTCACTCCTTCGGTCTCCAGCAACGCCGTGTATTGTTTCACCAGAGAAGACTTCGGCTCGGTCAGAATTCGCACAAAATCTTCCATGGTCAGCGACTGCAACTCCACGCGAATCGGAAACCGCCCCTGCAATTCCGGGATCAGATCACTCGGCTTCGAAACGTGAAACGCGCCTGCGGCGATAAATAAAATGTGATCCGTCCGCACCATTCCGTAGCGCGTGTTGACCGTTGTCCCTTCCACAATCGGCAGAATGTCGCGCTGCACGCCTTCGCGCGAAACATCCGGACCATGCCCGCCCTCGCGCCCCGCAATCTTGTCGATCTCATCCAGGAACACGATCCCCGAATTCTCCACTCGATCAATCGCCACCCGAGTCACCTGATCCATGTCGATGAGCCGCTGCTCTTCTTCCTGAATCAGATATTCGAACGCCTCGTTCACCTTCATCTTCCGCTTCTTGGTGCGCGCGCCAAAGATATTGGGCAGCATGTCCTTGATGTTGATGTCCATCTCTTCAACACCCTGGTTGGTCATGATTTCAAAAGAAGGGAAATTTCGCTCCCGCACATCGATCTCAACCTGCCGCTCGTCCAGTTTTCCTTCGCGCAACTGCTGCCGTAATTTTTCTCGTGTCCGCGAAGAAGATTCCGTCAACGCCGTATTGCCATCGATCACCACTCCGCCCGCAGTCGTCGATTCCGCAGGCCTTGACGGAGGCGATGGCGGCAGCAGAATATCCAGCAGCCGCTCCTCTGCATTCAACTCCGCCTTGTCCGCAACATCTTCCAGCTTTTCTTCGCGTACATTGTCGATGGCAATCTCCACCAGATCGCGCACCATCGACTCCACATCGCGACCCACATATCCCACTTCCGTAAACTTCGAAGCCTCCACTTTCAAGAACGGAGAATTCGCCAGCTTCGCCAACCGTCGCGCAATTTCCGTCTTCCCCACCCCCGTCGGTCCAATCATGATTATGTTTTTGGGAATGATTTCTTCGGCGAGGTCAGGAGTGAGTTTTTGCCGGCGCGTGCGGTTGCGCAGGGCGATAGCAACGGCGCGTTTCGCGTCCTTCTGGCCGATCACGTGTTTGTCGAGTTCGACGACGATTTCACGAGGAGTGAGTTCGTCGAGGGCGAGTTGTTCTTCTTCGGCGCTGCTGGGTAAGTAAATGGCCATATAAAGTCTCAGTTCTCAGTTCGCGGTTCTCAGTTGCGCAGCGAGGTTTTGCTGAGAAATGAGAACCGGGAACTGAGAACTCACTACAGTTCTTCTATCGTTACCGCGTCATTGGTATAGATGCACATTTTGCCGGCGATCTTCATCGCTTCCTCGGCGATTCTGCGGGCAGAGAGTTCGGTGTGGCGTGCCAGCGCTTCGGCCGCAGCCTGCGCATACGGACCGCCGCTGCCAATCGCCGCTACACCGCCATCGGGCTCGATCACGTCGCCTTGTCCGCTGAGCAGGTAAGTTTGTTCTTTGTCGCACACCAGAAGCAGCGCTTCCAGATGGCGCAGAAATTTATCTGTGCGCCAGTCTTTCGCGAGTTCGACGGCGGCTCGTCCGAGGTTGCCGTGGTACTGTTCCAGCTTCGCTTCGAAGCGGCTGAAAAGGGTGAAGGCGTCAGCGGTGGAACCAGCGAATCCAGCGAGGATTTTGTCGTTGTACAGGCGGCGGATTTTTTTGGCAGTGTGTTTGATAACGGACTCGCCGAGCGTAACCTGGCCGTCCCCGGCCAGAACCACGCTGCCGTTGCGGCGGATAGATAAAACTGTTGTGGATCGAATCAGTCTTTTCGTGGACATGGGCACAATTCTTTATTATAGCAGCGCGAAAGATTGAACCTGTGGCCAGAGCCGGGCCCGGCAAACTCTCACGCGTGCTTTTAGTCACTGACGAGTAATGAGTCCGAAAGCGTAGAGTGAACTGTCTGAAGAGAGCACGAGGTGTACACGTGAAACTTCTGGTCATTGGTTCGGGCATGATGGGATCGGCGGCGGCGTTCGATATGGCGCGGCAGCCGCAGGTAGAGTCGGTCTCACTGGCCGATAGTGATTTGAAGCGGGCTCGCGAAGTCGCGACGCGGGTAAACAAAATTACCGGCGATAAGAAAGTCCGCCCGATCACGCTCGACGCCAGCAATGAGAAGTCCGCGGCCAAACTTATGCGAGGGCATGACGGCGCCCTTTCGGCGGTGCCCTATCGCCTGAATCTTGGATTGGCGAGAGCCGCCATCGAAGCGCGCTGCCACTTTGCCGATCTGGGCGGAAATAATACCGCAGTGCGCCAGGAACTCGCACTGGCCAGCAAGGCGGAGAAACGTGATGTCGCCATCGCTCCGGATTGCGGGCTGTCCCCGGGCATGGCCTCCATCCTGGGTGGAGAGCTGGTGCGCCGTCTGGGTGGCCGGGCCGATGCGCTGAAACTTTATGTTGGAGGACTGCCGGAAAAACCCATGCCACCGTTCCACTACCAGCTGGTTTTTTCTGTGGAAGGCCTGATCAACGAATATGTCGAACCGGCGCGCATTCTCCGCAAAGGCAAGCTGGTGACGGTGGAACCGCTCACCGAGCCTGAGGAATTTCACATGCCGGGATTCGCACCTTTGATTGCCTTCCAGACTTCCGGTGGCACCTCGACGTTGCCGGAGACTTTCGAAGGAAGAGTAGGCGAGTGTTTCGAGAAAACGCTGCGCTACCCGGGGCACTACGACCTGCTCTGCGAACTGAAGGCGCTCGGACTTTTCTCCAGCGACAAGATGCAAGTGAATGGAAGCGAGATTACGCCGCGGGCCGTGATGTCCAAAATTTTTGAGGGAAAATTTGCGGGGAAGGGGCCGGATGTCTGCATCATGCGGCTGGAGGCGCACGAATCCGTGCGTTCGCCGGGCGTGCGCGGGTTGCTGGGTGGCCGCCTGAAAGGCCGCGTGGCCGCCTTCACTTTGGTCGACCACTACGACGCCAAAACTGACATGAGCGCGATGATGCGCACCACTGCATTTCCGGCATCGATTGTCATTCAAATGCTGGCGTCGGGAGCGATTACAAAGCGCGGCGGCGTATTGCAGGAGCGGGACGTTCCTGCCGATCTGTTTCTGGAGGAGATGGCGAAACGGGGAATCCACGTCGAGTACACCATGGAATAAAAAGGATCAAAGGCAGAGGACAACACTGGCGCGGCTTAAGGGCCGCGCCTTTTGTATTTGGGGCGGAGAGGCTAGCCGAGATTCTCATAAAGAGGACGCGGCACCCTTCAGGAACGATGATGGAGGCGTTGAATTAACTGTGGTTTTATCTCCGGCCACTCGGCGGCGACGATGGAATAACGGACCGAGTCCCGAGGGATGAAGTCTGCGGCCATGCGGTGGGCGCGGAGAACACCTTCGAACTTCGCACCGATGCGTTCGAGGGCGGCGCGGGAGCGCTGGTTGCGCGCATCGGTGTGAAAGCACACGCGGAGCACCTGCCAGGTCTCGAAGGCGTACGTCAGCATGAGCAACTTGGCCTCAGTGTTGGCTGCCGTGCGGATGGCGGAGCGTGTAAACCAGGTGTAGCCGATCTCACAGGCGTCGGGAGAGTGACGGCCGTGACGCGGATGTCCCGGCGGCCACGACCATCGCTCGATGTTCCAGAAGCGCGTGGAACCGATGAGAGCACCATCATTCACGCTGACAATCGCGAACGGGATGGCGGTGCCAGCATCGCGCCAAGCGAGCGCGATGTCGATGTAGGTCGTGGCTTGAGCTGTGCCTTGCGGGACTGGACTCCATTGGTAGAGTGACGGGTCCGATGCGGAGGCGGCTGCGAGTCCGGCGACGTGGTGGTGGCTGAGCGGTTCCAGACGGATGTGCGTGCCTGACAGCGTGGGAGTTGTCGGTTCCATGAGTTTCAGTATGCGATGAGGCACCGGAGCGCGGCAACGCGATTCCAGCCTTCAAGGCTGAAAGTGGTCTGTCTGTCGCCTTATGGGGGCAATAAGCCCTTGAGTTTCGTTTCTGCCGATGAAACGGATTCCGCTCCTCGAACACTATCTGTCAAAGGAGTTCGGGCTGCTCGGAAGAATGCGTGGGGTAAGCGGGCTTGCCGAGAACTAAATTGAAGTCCCTTTCTTGCACCAACCGTTAGCGGTACCGGCCCTGAGAAAGCAAATTCAAAAGTCAGGAGCGCGTTATGCCGACCACTACAGAACAGGCGGATATGCCTGTCGAGAAAGCCATCGATACGTCCGTCGACAATTCACTTGAGGAAATCCCTTCTGGACGATTTACGCCACGGAACGTGAGCGCCGAACTGGGGCTTCTCGCCGATCTTGCCGGAACTTGGGAAGGATTCGGATTCAATTTGATTGCCCGTCCCGCATTTCACTTCGGAACGGATCTCTATTTGCAGCTGAATAGCACCCGCGAAACTCTGAAGTTCGATCCCATCGGATCGGTCATTCCGAATCGCGGTTTCGGACAAAAAGACATTGGCTTGCATGGTCTGACCTACCTGCAGAAGATCAGCGATGCGGGCAAGGATGGGGCTTTGCACATCGAGCCCGGCATCTGGATCCGCCAGCCGAATACAACTTTTCCTGCGGAAAAAGCCGCGCCGGAAGGCCAGGAGTTGGTGGGTCGGATGGGATCCATCCCGCACGGCAACGCGCTGTTGGCGGAAGGGATAGCCAAGCGTTTCTCGGGGCCGCCAACTCTTCCCTCGGGAGGCGTGAACTATCACGGGTCAATTTTTCCTTCGTTCAACAGCACGCCGTTCGGGGTGCCACCGACGGCGCCGGCCATTGCGGTGAACGCAGCAACGTCGTCGGAGGCATTGACGGCTCCGAACCTGGTGCCTCCAGCGGTTCCTTTTCCCGAGTACAACCTGGCAAATCCACCGGGTCCGGCAAACACGCGCACTCCTTATGCGACGTCGCCGCCGGAGCCACCGATCCCCAACACTCCGGAAAACCAGGCGATGGTGGACGATCCTATCGTGCTTTTGCAAAATGTGGTCAGCCAGCAAGTACGAGAGGGGTACACGTTTGAAGGAGTTGCGCTGAACATTGCGACGCAAAGGCGGATTTCCTTTCTTACGACGCCAAACCAGCCAACGGGCGCTACGGTGCCCGTGGACGTGCCGCAATTTGGCGGTGGCATCGAAAACATTCACTTCCTCGACGGCAAGTCAGTCATCGTTGCAGGCAAGCCGGAACAGGAGGAAAATGCGAAAACCGCGCTGGTATATGCAACCTTCTGGATCGAGAAACTAACGCACAAGAAAACCGGCCACAGCTTTATGCAGTTGCAATATGCACAGATGGTCGTCCTGAACTTTCCGATCCGGCATCTGCTGCACCCGACACCTCCGGTGCCGCCTGTGTTCGTGAATCTGGGATGGCCTCACATTTCGGTCGCGACCTTGAAGAAAAACTTCGGTTAGAAAGACGGGCGGTCAATGTCCGCATCTCTGCGGCATGATCGCTTGAGTAAAGCGGGCTGCCCCACTTCTCGCGCAGAAAGGGAGAAGTGGGGCAGCCCAAAATCTACTGTCGACCCCACTCCTGGATGTCACGCCCTGCCGGCTTCGTGGAGTCCCTGCGAGCAACTGTGCCAGTCCACCCTGCAACATGCCTCCGGGAACCCAAATTGTCTCCGATGAAAAAATCTTCTTGACGTCACTATATAGTCACGTTATTATTGGGTCACGTAACTGAAATGGTGAAGGAGACGACAACCATGAAAGTGGAAGACCTGACGCTTGAAGTTGAGCAGCACATCGAAATGAAAGCCACGCCCGAGAAGGCGTTCGCGGCAGTTTTATATCGGCTCGGAAAAGGCAACACCCGGCCCGACGGGCAATCGCTGGACCTGGAACTGGAGCCGAAGGTGGGCGGGCGCTGGTATCGCGATCGCGGAAACGGAGTCGGACATTTCTGGGGATTCGTGCAGGTGATTAAGCCTTCCAGCCTGCTGGAACTCAGCGGTCCGATGTTCATGTCGTATCCCGTGATAAATCACGTGGAGGTCAAGATCGAACCTGTCTCGGGAGGCTGCCGCGTGGCGCTGCGGCATCGCGCGATCGGGATGATCGATCCCGAGCACAGAAAGAATGTGGGCACCGGCTGGAATCACATGTTGAGCAACGTAAAGAAAGACTGCGAGCAGCGGTGACGGAGCGCTCTGGGCCAGCAGCCGAACTCGACGGCGTCTGGAAGGCACTTTCCGACCCGACGCGGCGGGCAATTCTGGATTTCTTGCGCGCTCGTCCGCGGACCACGACCGAGATCGTGGATTCGTTTCCTTACCTGACGCGCTTTGGAGTGATGAAGCATCTCGAGGTGCTGCGTCAGGCCCAGCTGGTACACACCCGGGAAGTGGGAAGGCAACGGGTGAATTCCCTGAACGTCGTGCCCATCCGGCAGATTTACGAACGCTGGGTCGGCCCGTTTCAGGAGCTTTGGACAAACGAACTCCTTCGCATCAAGGAGATCGCCGAGAAAGACAGCGCAGGCGCAGGCCGGGGAGCTTCGCGCAAACGAAGCAAGCATTCGGCCGCGAGATAGCGATTTTGGAGACCGAGCAACAACCAATTCAAACAGCTAAAGAGGAGAAGACGCATGACCACACTAGCCACCAGCACGGGAGTTCGGGGACACGAGGTTGTGTCTCCCAAAGAATGGATTGCAAGTCGAAAAGAATTGCTTCGTAAAGAGAAAGAGTTCACGAAGTTACGCGATGAATTGAGCCAGCAACGGCGCGAACTGCCGTGGGAGAAAGTCGAAAAAGAATATGTCTTCGATGGACCCCAAGGCAAGGTGACGCTTGGCGACCTGTTCGGCGGCCGAAGCCAGTTGATCGTGTATCACTTCATGTTTGGTCCGGGATGGGAAGCGGGTTGTCCAAGTTGCTCATACCTGGCCGATCATTTCGGCGGAAGCCTGGTTCACCTCGCCAATCGCGACGTCACACTGGCCGTGGTTTCCCGCGCGCCGATGGACCAGATTGAGGCATTCAAGAAACGCATGGGCTGGCAGTTTCGCTGGGTGTCGTCGTTTGCAAACGACTTTAACCGCGACTATCACGTGTCGTTCACCAAAGAAGAGATGGCCAGCGGCAAGGTGAACTACAACTACGAAATCGCCGAGTTTCCCAGCGAGGAAGCTCCGGGCGCAAGCGTGTTTTACAAAAACGATGCGGACGAGATTTTTCACACCTACTCCACTTATGCGCGCGGCCTCGATATCCTGGTGGGTGCTTACAACTTCCTCGATCTTGCGCCGAAAGGCCGCGACGAAGATGGTCTGGCCTTCACCATGGCATGGGTTCGGCATCACGATCGCTATGCGGATGGCTACGTTGTCGATCCCAAGGCACAGTACGTGGCTCCCAAAGGTTCCGGTTCGTGCTGCGCGGAGGAGCACCACTCGTGAGCAGTTATGCTTGCTGTCGAGCGATTTCGAATCGCGAAAATCGCTCGGGGACGCGGATCACCAACCATGGTCCGCGTCCTTCGATGCTGACGCGTCGTGTTCCCGACTTTGCCAGATGGATTGTTCCCAGCGGCGTTCTGGCACTCTTGCCCAAGTGCCCCGCGTGCCTGGCTGCTTACTTTGCCATCGGCAGCGGGATCGGAATCTCCGTCTCAACCGCAACTTATCTTCGGGTCGGGCTTGTCGTGCTCTGCGTGGCCTCGCTGTCGCATTTCGTAGTGGCTCAAGGCCGCCGCTTCCTGGCGCGCCGCCCCTTGACCACCCAGAAAAGTTGTCAATAGGCAGAAACCGCATCGCCGCATTCAAGTGGCTCACACCAAAGGGAAAATAATTCTCGAAAAATGTCCCAACCACCCCTCCCAACTTGATATAATAGAACTATAGAGTAAAACTTTAAGTAAACGAGGCGCGGCCCACAGGTCGCGCCTTTTCTTTTGCGCCTGATCCTTCACCCTCACCGGAGCCAGATGGATGAATTCAAAGTTTTCAAGACTTTCAAGGAGCGCGGCGAATGGGTCGAACTCTGCTTCATGGCCGAAGCCCTGCGCCACGGCTACAAAGTGCTCAAGCCCTGGGGAGACTCCTCGCCCTTCGACGTCGCCCTTCACTTCGGAGCCCGCATCGTCCGCGTCCAGGTCAAGTCCACTTCCTGTCGCGTCGGCACCGGATACTTCTGCCAGTTCAAGCCCAACTACCTCGGCCCGCCCTACACCCTCAAGCAACTCGATTTCTTCGCCGCCTACGTCATCATGCAGAACGCCTGGTACCTCATCCCCGCCCGCATCCTCCTCGGCCGCGAACGCAAACAAGGCCTCATGCTCTTCCCCATGCAGCCCCTCAAGAAAAATCGCTACCGCTACGAGAGCTACCGCGAAGCCTGGCCCCTCCTGACCCCGCGTCCTCTAAGACGCAAAAAATAGCCTGCTACAAATCTAAGCTGTCATTCCGACCGCGCCGAAGGCGGGCGGAGGAATCTGCTGTTCGGTGCATTCGAGACGGACCATGTGGAGCGGACAGGTGGATGCCCCATTTCTCGCGTCCTTTGCGAGAAGTGGGATTTCGAGGTCATGGTGATCTCTCACATCCCAGTCATTCCGACCGGAGCCGGAGCGCCAGTGACGGCGCATCTAAGAGTCCCTTAATATTGAGGCCTCAAAACCCGCTTTCTTTGCAAGGGTGAGCAAGCAACTAAGCCAAAAGTCGGACAGACCCTTTGTCGACAACCCCTGCTGGGTCCAGCCTGTGGCCACAGATAGGTACCAAAGTGTATTATTTTCTTGACATTAACTAAAGTTGCCCCACAATTGGGGCGATGATTGCTGATGTAAACGTGGAGAAAATCGAATGCCAGGTCGCCGCAAAATAAATTTTCAGGGCCGGATGGTTGACGCTGAGATCGTAGACTTTGAGGCAGACAAGGAGCAGTGGAGCACATATATTCTCCATGACGGAACAGCGCTTAAGGTGAAGGCGGTGGTGACCGAGGTCGCTAGACTGGAGGGTGTTTACGACCCGAAGGGCGATCCCGTATATCTGATCCAAGCTTCGCAGATCATGCACGTCAATGCACCCGACACCCTACGGAGGACGCAATAATGACCGCCACAGCCGCTTACCTGGCCACCGATACCCTCCAAATGGGCGCGCAGGAGTGCGTCATCTTCCTAGAGACCGATTCCATTTGTGATCGCCCGGTGGCGTACGCGAACTGGCGATTCTCCGGCAGAGCAATCCTTTCCTCGGGAGTCCCGGAGTTCGAACAGGCTGCAGCGAGTGTAATGATCGACAATGCCAGGGCCACAACGGTCGAAGGAACCGTGTCATCTCAGAAAGAAGTCCGCGTGTCGTCTGAGGGCACTACTGGGTGGGAATCTTTTTACAGCCTCATCTCGTTTTCTGGCATGACCAAGACAGCTGTTCCCGTGAGCAATTTTGTCGCAAAGAGCTTTTCGTCACTAGGTAATGTGCAGGCGGTGTTGGCCGGCGAAAGCGCGGATGTTCTTCACGTTTGGATTATGATCGATGAATGGAACCCAGAAGCCCGAAAGCAGGTCTACGCAATTCAGAAGACCATTTTGAAGCAGCTAGAGGGACTTCATTTCGACTTCTACGTCGTTGATCTGCCGCACGGCACAAGGCCCCAAGAGATGGTTTCGGATATCCCGGTCATATTCAACCGTGCCGAACAAAACTCAGCACCTCCAAATTGCTCAGCACAATGAGCAGTTTTTCGGTAATCTCGACCTCGCTAGTCCTCCCGCCCGGGGATGGGCCGCGACCGCTGCGTTCTATGCAGCCCTGCACTACGTAGAAGCCTTCTTTGGAACGAGATCGAAGCACTCCGCTGACCACCGCACACGTGACAACAACATGGTCCAGCACCCCGAGACGATGGCGATTTACGATCAGTTCTGTGAGCTAAAGAACATCTCAACACGTGCGCGATACTATGGTCGTTATCCATCCCAAGTGGAATTTGAGGATCAGGTTCTTGCGGCCCTTAGCGACGTACGGTCGGAGATGAGTAAGTACTATTGACCAGCTTGGAGAGCACTCACGCCGGCGCCCTCCACTCCGCCATTCGGCGGCGGTCCGCCGACGGTTACGATGACAGACCGCTAAGGCTCACTCGCCTCGACTCTACACGCTCACCGTCTGCGCGCTCGGCTTCGTCGCCAGCAACTGCCGCAACACATACTGCAAGATGCCGCCGTTGGCGTAGTAGAGCGCTTCCTGCGGCGTGTCGATGCGGACCAGGGCGCCGAACTCGATGACGCCTGCTTTGCCTTTGGCGCGAACTTTGACTTTCTGACCGGCCGCGTAGTGCTCGATCAATTTGCGGATGCCGGTAATCTCGAAAACTTCTTCGCCCGTCAGCTTAAGTAACTCGGCGTTTTGTCCCGGCTCAAACTGCAGCGGCAGAATTCCCATGCCAACAAGATTCGACCGGTGGATGCGCTCGTAGCTTTCGGCGATGACGGCGTGGACGCCGAGCAGGCGCGGGCCTTTCGCCGCCCAGTCGCGGGAGGAGCCCGAGCCATATTCTTTTCCGGCGAGAATGATCAGCGGAATGCGCTCCGCCTGATATTTCTGCGAAGCATCGAAAATCGACATTTCCTGATTCGTCGGCAGGTGGCGAGTGAAGCCACCTTCTACGTTCACGAGTTTGTTGCGCAGTCGGACATTCGCGAAAGTTCCGCGAACCATGACTTCGTGATTGCCGCGGCGCGAGCCGTAGGAGTTAAAGTCCCCGGGCTTGACGCCGTGCTCCTGCAGATATTTTCCCGCAGGGCCGTCCTTCTTGATGGAGCCGGCCGGAGAAATGTGGTCGGTGGTAACGCTGTCTCCCAATACCGCTAGTACGCGGGCAGAACGAATTTCTTCCACCGGCGAAGGTTTCAGCTTCATGTCATCGAAGTAAGGGGCGCGCCGGATATAGGTCGACTCTTTTTCCCACGCGTAGGTCTGGCCCTTGGGAATGGAGAGGCCGCGCCAGCGCTCGTCTCCCGCAAACACTTCGGCGTAACTTTTCGAAAACATTTCCGCGGTGACGGAGTGCTCGACGGCCTCTTCAACTTCACGCTGCGTGGGCCATATGTCGGCGAGGTAGACGGGCTTGCCTTCTTTGTCTTTGCCGATGGCATCCTTACGGAGATCGGTGTCGATGCGTCCGGCGAGGGCGAAGGCGACGACCAGAGGAGGCGACATCAAATAATTGGCGCGGACTTCGGAGTTGATGCGGCCTTCGAAGTTGCGATTGCCCGAGAGGACGCTGGCGACCACGAGATCCTTTTCGTCGATGGCTTGCGAAACTTCCGCGGGCAGTGGTCCGGAGTTACCGATACACGTGGTGCAACCGTAGCCCACGATGTGGAATTTCAGTTTCTCGAGATAAGGTGTGAGGCCGGCGTTCTCGAGATAATCGCGGACAACTTTCGATCCGGGGGCAAGCGAAGTTTTTACCCACGGCGGAACCTGTAGACCTTTTTCAACCGCCTTCTTCGCGAGCAATCCGGCGCCAATCATCACGGAGGGATTCGAAGTATTCGTGCAGGAAGTGATGGCGGCGATGACGACGCTTCCGTGTTTGAGTGAATTCTTCACGTTCGCGGGAACGTGCTCATGAACGTTGGGATCTTCAACGCCGATGGCGGCAGGACTGCCACCTTCCTGCTCCCAGCGCTGGGAGTTGGCGGCTGGCGCGGTTTTCGCAGCGGCCTTCGGCTTGATCAGCGAAGGCAATGCTTTCTGAAACGAATCTCCGGCTTGCGAAAGCACCACGCGATCCTGCGGACGCTTGGGCCCGGCGATGCTCGGCTCGACACTGGCGAGATCGAGGGTGAGCAGTTCGGAATATTCCGCCTCGGGAGTTTTCTCGTCGTGGAACATCCCTTGCTCGCGGCAGTACGCTTCGACCAGCGCGATTTGTTCCGCGCTCCGTCCGCTGAGCTTCAAATATTTCAGACTCTCTTTATCGACGGGGAAGATGCCGCAGGTCGCCCCGTATTCAGGCGACATATTGGCGATGGTGGCGCGATCGGCGAGCGGGAGTTCGCGCAGCCCCGGCCCAAAATACTCAACAAATTTTCCAACGACGCCGTGCTTGCGCAACATCTCAGTGATTGTCAAAACCAGATCAGTAGCCGTAGCTCCTTCACGCAACCGTCCCGTAAGCTTCACACCGACGACAAGAGGAATCAGCATGGAGACAGGCTGCCCGAGCATCGCGGCTTCGGCTTCAATCCCACCCACCCCCCATCCCAAAACCCCAAGCCCATTAATCATAGTTGTGTGACTGTCTGTTCCCACTAATGTGTCGGGATAGGCGGTGTTTTTTCCTTCTGTGCTTTGCACGAATACGACGCGGGCGAGGTATTCGAGGTTGACCTGGTGGACGATGCCGGTGTCGGGAGGGACGATGGCGAGGTTGCGGAACCCGGTTTGGCCCCAGCGGAGGAAAGAATAACGCTCTTTGTTGCGCTGGAATTCGAGGAGGGCGTTCATGTCGAAGGCGCTCGGGGAGCCGAATTCGTCGACCTGGACGGAGTGATCGATGACGAGTTCGACGGGCTGCAGAGGGTTGATGAGGGAGGGATCGCCGCCGAGTTGTTGCATGGCATCGCGCATGGCAGCGAGGTCGACGACGCAGGGGACGCCGGTGAAATCCTGAAGGAGGACGCGGCTGGGAGTAAAGGCGATCTCTTTTTCGGGCTTGGAATGCTTGTTCCAGGCGGCGAAGGCGCGGATGTCCTCCTGCTTGACGTTGCGTCCGTCTTCGGTGCGGAGAAGATTTTCGAGAAGGATGCGCAATGAGTACGGAAGATGTTTGGTGGAGATGCCTTGCTGGTCGAGGGCGTCGAGGCGGTAGATTTCGTACTCTTTGTTGCCGACCCGGAGAGGGGAACGGGCTTTGAAGCTGTCTAAGGACATGATGGCCTTCCTGATGAAAGATGCCGCGAGACGGCTGGCGCCGCATGGCGGGCTGCAACTGATATCGGAACCCACTAGTTTAGTCGTTTTGGCGCAGATTGCGTAGTGGGAGAAGTTTGTGCACCGAGCTGAGTTGCACAGGTCACTCGCCCGGAGCCGCCCCGCTTCCTCATGATGACAATTGGGTTTCGATGATTCTTCTCGCTGGGAAGCTGACCTCAGGGGCTGAAGCCCGATCTTTGTGTGGTCCTGAGCGGCACGACTGGAAGTCGTGCCCTCCCCGGTTCGTTCAAAATCCGGATTTAGCGCGCGGCGACCCAGACCTGGTAGGCGACGACGGCCATCATGAAAAGGAGATAGAGGCGGAGGGACCAGAGGACAACGAGCTCGGGACCTTTGAGATGGCGGCGGGGGATGTGGTGCTTCTTGGCGCCAACGAGTTGGTCGTGCTCGAGGGAGGCGAGGACGAGGGTTTCGTCGGCGGAGGAGATGTGTGCCGGAACGGTCTCGATTTTTTTTGTCATGCGGCGCTCTCTCCTTGACCGAGTCGGTTATCCGTTGAGCTGCAAGCGAAAAGCAGGTTCCTCCGGCCTGAAAAACGGCCTTCGGAGTGACAAACGGGAACCTTGAGGTTCATCTCTATTTTCCTCCTAAGGCGGTGAAGATGTTAGGGGCAATGATGCTGATGCCGAAGAGGATGCCAGCGGCAGTCAGGACGAAAACCACGCCGCTGGACAGGATGTTTGCCCAGAGCGGGCTGACGAGATCGCCCATGATTTCTTTGTCGTTCACCAGCATGAAAAGAAACACCAGGGCCGGGGGCATGGCGAGAACCGCGACCACGTTGACGATCAGAACGACGTAGACCAACGGGAGGCCGGGGATCAGGACGATAGCGGCGGCAGCCATAGCGCATAGAGTGAGCACGGCGTAGAACGATTTGCCTTCTCCCATGGGGAGATTGAGGCTGTGCGGTTTGTGGGTGACCTCACCGAAGGCGTAGGCGGAAGACGTAGAGATGGTGATGGCGGCGACGATACCGGCTTCGACCATCCCGAGAGCGAAGAGGGATGCTCCGAAGCGACCGATCAGAGGCTGGAGGGCTTGGGCGAATTGGGCGGCTTCGAAATTGTCAGCTGTCATCTGATGAGCGAAGAGAGGAGCGGTTGCGAGAATTGTGGCGATGGCAGCGGCGGTGGCAAGGGTAGCGCCGATCACGGTGTCGGCGCGGCCGAAGCGAATGTCTTTGGTGGTCATGCCTTTGTCGACGGTGGCACTCTGCTGGAAAAAAAGCATCCAGGGCGTCACAGTGGCGCCGATATCGGCGAGGACGATGAGCAGAACATCTTTGTTAAAGCCGGGAAGTGGCTGCCAGGTGATAAAAGCATGGCCGACCGAGGGCCAGTTGGGATGCGCCATGAGAGCGACGGGAACGAAGACCAGATTGAAGGCGGCGGCGGCGAGAGTGATGCGTTCCCAGGTCCAATAGCGGTGACTCATCAGTGCGGCGTAGAGGATGACGAGGGCGATGAGGATTGCGATCCAGGGGCGGACTCCGAAGAAGCCGAGACCGGCGCGGACGGCGATGAATTCGGTGATGAGCGTGAGGAAGTTGCCGATGCCAAGGTCGATCATGGAGAACCATCCCCAGAACGGACCGAAGCGCTCGAAGATCAGTTCGGCGTGGCCGCGGTGGGTTGCGGCTCCGAGGCGGACGGTCATCTCCTGGACGACGATGGCCATGCAGAAGGTGAGGGCGACGAAAGGGATGAAGAAACCGATGCCGAACTTTGCGCCGGTGGCGGCGTAGGAGAGCATGCTGGGGCCGTCGTTTTCACCGAGCATGACGAGGACACCGGGGCCGACGAGCAACCAGAGGAGCCGGGCTCTGGAGGAAAAGCCGCGCTGGGCGCGGGCGGCCGAGACACGAGAGCGATCGTGGGCGCGATCGACATCTTCGTGTGTAATAACGACGACTTCGTCTTCGTTCTGGGCGGCGACGGGCTTCATCGGTTGGAGCGAGTGCAGCTAGTCTTCTCCGGTCGGTTCGGCGGGGAACCCCAGCAGAGATTAGCGTAAGTATACACGAAGAAATAAACTATAGTTAAGGTGCTTGCGTCGGCGGCTAAAAATGCGACGATCTCTTATGATCTCAACGGCACGAGCGGTCGCGCAAGGGTAGAGATCCTTCGACTGCAGTTGTACTTCGCTGATGCGAAGTACAATTTCCGCTCAGGATGACAATATTATTTGGTAGTTGCTCCGCACCTCATCTGCTGCGCTCAGGACGACAAGGTCATTTGGCGGGGCGGGGGTCGGCGGGGGAGAGCCAGACGCGTTCGGCGGCGGCGCGGCCGAGAGAGACGTTGCCGGAGGTGGTGGAGAGAGTGAGGGTCTGGTCGTAGTTGCGTTCGAGAATGCGCACCGTGGCGGCGGGACGGATGCCGCGGGCTTCGAGGAACTCGAGCAGCCGACGGTCGCGTTCATAAATTCCGCTGACGGTGTAAGTGTTTCCGGTTTGTGCATCGGCCAGGAGGAGCAGGCCGCGCTGACGGCGGCTGGTGGGGCTTTCCATCTCGCTCATGTTGCCGTGAGGGCACACGCCTCCCTTGCCAAGCTTGGCGAGGAGCTTGGCTTCGAAGTCGGGGGAGACAGCGTGCTCCAGGCGTTCGGCCTCATCGTGTACCTTCCACCATTCCATGCCGAAGAGTTCGGCCAGCATGCGCTCGATGAGGTGATGACGAAGAGTGAGCCGGCGCGCGATCTTGCGGCCAGCGGCGGTGAGGCGGACGTGGCCATCGCCCTGGACGCGAACGAGCGCATCTTTCTTGAGACGGCGTACGGCCATGGTGACGGCAGGAGGTGAAACCTTGAGCCAATCGGCGAGGCGGGCGGAGATGACGGATTCGCCTTCACTCTCGGCCTCGAGGATAGCTTTGAGATAGTCTTCTTTGGAGACGGTGATCATTGGGGAGATTATACGACGGAGTTAAGTGCGGTTAACTGTAGAGCACGCAGGGGGACGGGGGACGCGGCCGCGGCAGCATGCAACTAAGGGTAGGGATTCTTCGACTTGCGTTCGCATGCGCTCACGCTTCGCTCAGAATGACAGTGTTCTATCAACAAACGGGTTTGACAGCGTTGCTGTGGTCCCCTAACCTTGATTTTCGCGATTATGAAAATTCTGGTTCTAGGTAGTGGTGGGCGGGAGCATGCGCTGGTGTGGAAGCTGCGGCAGTCGGCGCGGGTTTCGAAGGTTTACTGTGCGCCGGGGAATGGAGGGATCGCGGACGAGGCGGAATGCTTGCCCGTCGATTTGAAGAGTCTGGATTCGATGGTGGCTTTGGGAAAGCAACTGCAGCCGGACTTGACGGTGGTGGGTCCGGAGTTGCCATTGATGCTGGGAGTGGTGGACGAATTCACGCGACGAGGGTGGGCGGTGTTCGGGCCGACGAAGATGGCGGCGCAGCTGGAATCAAGCAAGAGTTTCGCAAAAGAATTCCTGCAGCGACATCGGATACCGACAGCGGCGTATGCGATCTGCGATTCGCCGGATGAGGTTCGCGAAGCATTACCACACTTTCATTTGCCAGTGGTGGTGAAGGCGGATGGATTAGCAGCGGGCAAGGGAGTGGTGATCGCGGCGAGCAAGGAGGAAGCGGCGAGGGTTGCGTCAGAAATGTTGAGCGGAAACATGGTGGGAGAAGCCGGGGCGCGCGTAGTGCTGGAAGAGTGTTTGAAAGGCGACGAACTTTCATTTCTGGTGTTGAGCGACGGGGAGCGAGTAGCGCCGCTGGTGGCGGCGCAAGACCACAAACGCGTGGGCGATGGCGATACGGGACCGAATACCGGAGGGATGGGCGCTTACTCGACGGCAAACATGGTGGATGACACGATGCGGGACTGGCTGGTGAATCACATTGTGAAGCCCGTGGTGGCGGGAATGAAGGCGGAAGGCGTGGAATATAAAGGCGTTCTTTATTGTGGGCTGATGATGACGGCGCGGGGTCCGATGGTGCTGGAGTTTAATTGCAGGTTCGGAGACCCGGAGACGCAGCCGATTCTGATGCGGCTGGAGAGCGATCTGCTGGATGCACTGGAGGCATCGATTGCGGGACGAGTGAGCGAAGGAGATTTCAAATGGTCGAAAGATGCTTCGGTGTGTGTGGTGATGGCGTCGGGGGGATATCCGGGAACATATGAAATGGGGAAGAAAATTAGCGGACTGGATGCGGCCGCGGGGGTTGAGAGCGTAAAGGTGTTTCACGCAGGGACTTCGAAGAGAGATGGAGAGTTTTATACGGCAGGGGGGCGTGTGCTGGGAGTGACGGCGCGGGCGGCGGAGTTAGAATCGGCCGTAGGACGGGCGTATGAGGCTTGCGGGAAGATTGGTTTTGATGGGGCGTGTTATCGGAGGGATATTGCCGGGAGGGTGTTGAAGAAATAAAAGGTGGTCGAGTACGCACGGGACATGGAAAGGCAGGGATCTTTCGACTGCGGTTTTGCTTCGCGATCGCGAAGCAAAATCCTCGCTCAGGACGACAACTTCATAGAGGCATTTTGATTACGAGGGAATGAATGAGCAAGATATTGGTTTCGATTGTGATGGGGAGCGATTCGGATTTGGAGATCATGCGCGAGGCAGGGAAGGCGCTGGGGGAATTTGGAATTGCTTACGAGATGGATGTTACGTCGGCACATCGGTCGCCGGACCGGACGGCGGACTTTGCGCGGAAGGCTGCGGGGCGCGGGATTCAGGTGATTATTGCTGGAGCAGGAGGGGCGGCGCATCTGGCGGGAGTGATTGCGGCACACACGACATTGCCGGTGATTGGTGTGCCGATTCCTTCGACGTCGCTACAGGGGATGGATTCGCTGTTGGCGACGGTGCAGATGCCGGCGGGGATTCCGGTGGCGACGGTCGCGATTGGGAAGCCGGGCGCGACAAATGCCGGGATTCTGGCGGCGCAGATGATAGGGCTGAGTGATGCTGCGGTCGCGAAGAAGCTCGAAGAGCACAAGGAAAAGTTGGCGCGGGGCGTGGAAGAGAAGTCGAAGAAATTACGGGAAAAGTGAAATTCAAATTTCCCCACCCTGTCGCAAGAGACGCGACAAGGATGGGGCACCCGCCGAAAACACTACAGTTTCAATCCTTTTAGATATTCGCGGAAGGGGTCGCCGAGGTCTTCGCGCTTCAGGGCGAATTCAACGGTGGCTTTCAGGAAGCCGAGTTTGTCACCGGTATCGTGACGGCGGCCTTCGTAGACATAAGCGTACATTTTTTCTTTTTGCAGAAGGAGGCGCATGCCGTCGGTGAGTTGGAGTTCTCCTCCGGCGCCGGTGGGAGTGTTGGCGAGGCAGTCGAAAATTCCTGGGGTGAGGATGTAGCGGCCGATGATGGCGAGATTCGAAGGAGCGTCTTCGGGTTTGGGCTTCTCGACCATGTTTTTGATTTCGAAGAGGCGATCGCCGAAGCGGCTGCCCTCGACGGGCTTCACGTCGAGCACGCCGTAGGAAGAAATCATTTTGCCTTCGATGATTTGAGTGGCCAGGACAGAGCATTGGGTCTGGTCGAAAACCTCGACCATTTGTTTGAGGCAGGGGACCGTGGCATCGATGACGTCGTCGGCGAGAAGGACGGCGAAGGGCTCGTGACCGACGAGTTCGCGGGCCATGAGGACGGCGTGACCGAGGCCGAGAGCTTCTTTCTGGCGAACGTAGGCGACGTAGATCATGTCGGAGATGGAGCGCACGATCTGGAGCAGGTCCGTTTTGTTGCGCTCTTCCAGCATGCGTTCGAGTTCATAGCTGACATCGAAGTGGTCCTCGATGGCTTGCTTGCCGCGGCCCGTGATGATGAGGATCTGATTGCAGCCGGAGGCCATGGCTTCTTCGACGCCATACTGGATGATCGGCTTGTCGACCAGCGGAAGCATCTCCTTGGGCTGGGCTTTAGTTGCAGGCAGGAAGCGGGTGCCGAGGCCTGCGGCAGGAAATACGGCTTTACGGACTTTCATGGTCATAAGGGCGGTAGCGGTCGTTCGTTGTTGGACGAATGTTGTTAGTGGTTCGCCGGACGAGTTCGGTTGCCGGACAATTGTAAATGGTGAGGTTTGTGAGTGGGGGCCCTAGGAAGCCCGAGCCCCATTTTTTCGTGAGAAAGAGTGTGTCGAGCTTTGCGCGACCGGGCAGCCGAAGGCGGCTGTCCCCACGAAAATCTAACTCGGTCCGCTGGCGGATCGAACTTCTGATGCAGTTTCGGCACTTGCCAATTGCTCTAGTACGGTGCGGAGAGCACGCAGTACTTCTTCCGCGGTTGTGGCCTTCAGCACAAATTTCAACATTCCATCCGGAGTGAACTGCGCGCCGCGTTGTGCGGAGACGAAGCGGGCTAACTGCTCGGGATCGACGGCGGCATTCTGCTGGAATTTTAGCGCGATGAAGTCGCGTTTGCGTTCGATCGCGTTGACTCCGACTTTCATGCACAACAATTTTAGCGAGGCGTAGTCGAGGAGATTGCGCACAGCGGGCGGAGGCGGGCCGTAGCGGTCTTGCAGCTCGGCGGTAACATCCGTCAGTTGCGATTCGGTTTCGACGCGGGCGACGCGTTTATACATTTGCAGGCGCTGATTTTCTTCCGGGACGTAATCAGCGGGGATGCGGATGTTGAGGCCGAGATTGAGTTGGGTCTCGGCTTCGTCGGGGGCAGCTTCGCCTTTCATCTCACGCACGGCGCGTTCGAGCATTTGCGTGTAGAGCTCGAAACCGATTGCCTCGATGTGACCGCTTTGTTCGCCGCCGAGCATGTTGCCAGCGCCGCGGAGTTCGAGATCGAGAGCGGCGATTTTGAATCCAGCGCCGAGATCGGAGAATTCTTTGAGCGCCGCGAGACGGCGGCGGGCGATGGGCGTGAGTTCGACTTCTGGCGGAAGCATGAGATACGCGTAGGCACGGCGATTGGAGCGGCCGACGCGGCCGCGGAGCTGATAAAGCTCGGAGAGACCGAGGCGATCGGCGCGGTTGATGAGGATCGTGTTACAGAGCGGGATGTCGAGTCCGTTTTCGATGATGGTGGTCGAGACCAGAATGTCGGCTTCGTGATGCATAAATTTCAGCATCACTTTTTCGAGTTCGCCTTCCGACATTTGACCGTGGCCGACGATGATGCGCGACTTGGGAACGAGGGCCTGGATTTTCGCGGCAATTTCCCAGATGGTGTCGACGCGGTTGTGAACGAAATAGACCTGGCCACCGCGTTCCAGTTCCTGCTCGATAGCGGACTGGATTAATTTTTCGTCCCAGCTCGCGACGACGGTTTGAATCGCCATGCGATCTTTGGGCGGAGTCTCGATCACGCTCATGTCGCGCAGGCCAACGAGAGACATGTGGAGGGTGCGCGGGATGGGCGTCGCCGACATGGTGAGCACGTCTACCTGCTTGCGCATTTGCTTGATGCGTTCTTTGTGCCGGACGCCGAAGCGTTGCTCTTCGTCGACGATGAGGAGGCCGAGGTCGGAGAACTTAATGTCTTTCGAGAGGATGCGGTGAGTGCCGATGAGGACATCGATTTTGCCGGCTTCGGCTTTTTGCAGGATTTCTTTTTGCTGCTTCGGGGAACGAAAGCGGCTGATCATTTCAATGGTGATGGGAAAGGGGGCGAAGCGCTGCTTGAAAGTTTCGAAGTGCTGGAAGGCGAGAACGGTTGTGGGCGCGAGGACCGCGACTTGTTTGTTGTCGGCGATGGCTTTAAAGGCGGCGCGCATGGCGACTTCGGTCTTGCCGTAGCCGACATCGCCGCAGAGCAGGCGGTCCATGGGCTGGGAGGATTCCATGTCGCGAATGACGTCTTTGATGGCCTGGGCCTGATCTTCGGTCTCGTTGAACTCGAAGGCGTCTTCGAACTCGCGGAACCATTCGTTGCCGGGCGGGAAGGCGTGTCCGACGGCGGTTTTGCGCTCGGCATAAAGTTTGAGAAGCTCGTCGGCCATATCTTTCATGGCCTTCTTGACGCGAGCCTTTGTCTTTGACCAGGACTGCGTGCCGAGATGACTCAGAACTGGTTTGGCGCCTTCCGACGAACGATATTTCTGGACGAGATCCAGACGCGTGAGCGGGACATAGAGGCGTGCCGCTTCGGCGAATTCGAGCAGCATGAATTCGGCAGGGCCATCGCCGTGATTGATTTCTTTCAATCCTTGATACTGGCCGATGCCATGCTCGACGTGGACGACGTAGTCGCCAACCTGGAGATCGCGAAAGTCGGAGAGGAAGGCGGAGACCTTGGATTTGGAGCGCTGCGGACGTGAGGCAACGGCGTCGGATTCGTCGAAGAGATCGCGCGAGCCGAAGATGGCGAGATTGGCATCGGGGAGGAGAACGCCATCGGGGACGTAGGCTGCGGCGAGAGTCGTAGTGAGGACTTCGCCGGCGAAATAGCTGGTTTCGTCGGCATAGCTCTCGCCGCCACGGGTGCGGCTTCCCAGGCGAAACGAAACGTTGTACTCGGTGAAGACGTCGGCGAGGCGCTCGACCTCGCCGGTGTTGGGTACGGCGAAGAGAACGCGTTTGCCTTCGGTGTTGAGCTTTTGAACTTCCTCCAGCATAGCGGGAACGGCGCCGTGGAAGCGGGGCGAGGGCTGGGTGAGAAAGGAAATTTCAGACTGATTGTTTTCATCCGGGCCGCGGGCAATGCCGAGGTGTTCCAGGTCAGCGCCGGGAAGGGTAGATGTTTTTTGCCACCAATCTTCGGGAGGGAGATAGAGATCGTCAGGGCGCACGAGATTGCCGACGCCGCTGCGCTCGTGGACTTCGGAGATGCGGGACCAGAAACGGTCGAACTCCTGAGTGAGTTGATCGGGTTCGTCGAGGAGAACAGAAGCTCGCGGCAGGAGATCGAAGATGGTTCGATCGGCTCCGGCGACGGGAGTGTAGAACTCCCAGCCGGGAAAAACATTGAGGCCACCGGCACGGACGGCGGCTTCGACAATCTCTTCGTTGCCGGTGATGCGCTTGCCGCTGAGGCGGGTGTGGATGGCGCCGAGAAGATGTTCGCTGATGGGAGTTTCGGTGAGCGGAAGCAGCACGGCTTCATCGACGGGATTCGAAGAACGCTGGGAGGCGGGATCGAATTTGCGGATAGAGTCGGCTTCATCGCCGAAGAACTCGATGCGCAGGGGGCGGTCGGCTTCGGGGGAATAGACGTCGAGGATGCCGCCCCGCAGGGCGTATTGGCCGGGCATCTCGACTACGTCGGTGGAGGTGTAGCCGACGGTGTTGAGGTGCGTGAGCAGGGAATCGAGATCGAAAGTCTCGCCACGGCGAATGGTGCGAGCGAGATCGGCGTAGTAATCGCTGGAGCGGAGGCGGATGGCGGTGGCCGCGACTGGGGAGATGACGATGGAGGCCGCGCCTGTGGCGATCTTCCACAAAGCCGTGGCGCGTTCTTCCTGGAGTTCGGGATGCGGAGAAAGATTCTGGAAAGGAAGGACGTCGCGCGCGGGGAGGGAGATGATCGACTCCGGATCGCAGGCGGAAGTGAGTTCACAAAAGCCGCGGAGCACGGGAAGAAAGTCTTCGACGGTGCGGTTGTCATTGACGACGAAGAGGAGCGGGCGCCCAGCGGAACGCTGAAACAGCACGAGCAGCAAGGCTTTGGCGGTGGGGGTGAGGCCGGAGACACGAATACGCCCCGTGCCCTCCTTGAGGTGGGAGGCAACACGCACGAAGGCGGGAAGCTTTTCTACGTCCACGAAGAGCTCGCGGACGAAGGGAAGAAGCATGCAGAATTATTTTAACAGGAGAGCGGGGTGGTGGGTGCTCGAGAGGACGTGCCGCGGCTTGCGCAGAGATCGGGGGGAAAAGTGGAAATCAAATTCCCCACCCTGTCGCAGAACACGCGACAAGGGTGAGGCACCCGCGAAAGTGATAGAGCTTTTTTTCCTTTAAAACATCGGCGGAAGGCTCGCCGAGATTGTCGCGTGTTGTGGCACGGCTTGCGTAGGCATCGGGGGAAAAGTGAAAATCAAATTCCCCACCCTGTCGCAGAAGGCGCGACAAGGGCGGGGCATCCGCGAGATGCGGCGATTGTGTTTATAGGGTTCATTTTGACTTATCCGCGCAGGAGGGGGCGCGTAAGGCACGTCGGTCCGCCGCTGCCGTTGATGCAGAGTTCGCTGCCGGGGAAGGTGCGGACATCGAATCCCGCTTGGCGCAGCCGAGCGTTGGTGTTGCGGTTCTCTTCGATCGCCAGCAAGCGATTATTTCCGAGAGCGAGAACGTTGCAGGCGAGGGAGTCGCGCTCAGAGGGGTCGATTTCGACGAATTTGAATCCGCGAGAGTGGAGCAGTTCGACGGTTTCGACGGCGAGCCAGGGGAGATCCAGTAATGCAGTGTGGGCGTCGAGAAGGCTCATCAAGGACATAAGATGGAGACAAGCGGATGGGCCGGGGCCGTAGGGAAGCGGCGCCGAAAGAACTTCTACGCCGTGAGGGGCGAGCAGGGCGCGCGTTTGCGCAATACCTTCGGCGTTGGTGCGATAGCCGCGGCCGATGAGTAAAGTTCTAGAGTCGAGCCAGAGGATGTCTCCGGCTTCGGTGGTGCCGGGAGCGGTGATCGCGCCGAGCGTGGGGATCTCCAAAGAGGCGCAAAGCGAGGCGTGGTGCGGGCCTTCAGAGACACGGTTTGGTTTGCCGGGGCGCATGATGATCAACCCGTAGTCGGTGGGAAGAGAGGCGTCGTGGGCGTAGACGGCGTCGAGGGAGAGATCGGTACTGGGAAGCATTTCGAGGAGTTCGACTCCCGCCGATTTCAATTCGCGGCAGAGAGTGTCGTGCTGCGACTGAGCCGTGGCGAAATCGGGGGCGTGATGAAAGCCTAATTCTTGCCAGTAATTTGCACGATCTGGCTGATTCCATCCGGCGGTGCGCGGGGAACAGACCATGACGCGCCGCATTTGGGCAACCATTGAATGTCCGTTGAAATGAGTTTTCGGGAGCGTCTCCAGCATTTGTTCCTCGAATAACGTTGTGAAGCGGTTGCGGCTGTTAGGAATCTATATGGGCATTATGGCAAAAGCAACGTGGGAAGGCACAGTACTGGCGGAGAGCGGTGCGACGGTCGAGGTGGAGGGGAACCAGTATTTTCCACCAGATGCGATTCGCAAGGAGTATTTCAAACCGAGTGATGCACACAGCATTTGTCCTTGGAAAGGGACAGCGAGCTATTACGATGTGGAAGTGAACGGCAAACGCAATGCAGGAGCGGCCTGGTACTATCCGGAGCCGAAGGACGCGGCCAAGCAGATCAAGGGGTACGTGGCGTTTTGGAAGGGCGTGAGGGTGGAGAAGTAGTGGGAGTTCACCTCAGAGGCTGAAGCGGCAGTCCGATCGGAGAGGCTTGTGGCGCGACTGAAGTCGTGCCCTTCCCGATCTCGGAAGCCCGAATATTTCAGAGCAGCAGGTCGAACATTAGAACTCGACATGGAGGCGGAAAGAAGGGACGAGAACGGGACCGCGGTCGCGGTTGTAGCCGGGGTCATTGATGTGCTGCAGGCCGGGCGCGACGTAGATGCCGCGCCAGACGTGGGCGGTATAGTAGGTTTCCAGAATATTTTCCCGGCCGTAGTTGAGGGCACCGTCGCCGAGCAGGAAACCCAGACCGCCATCGGCGAGGTAGGTCTGATGATCCTTCTTGATCGCATTCGAGATGAAGGCGATACCGGCGCGATCCTGTTTGCGGTGCCACCAAGAGCCGTTCGCTCCGACTCCTTCGGCGAAAGTCTGGTCGACTTCGGTGTAGGCGAAAGACTCGGTCTTACCGTTATCCCAGCCGAAGCGGGCGAATGCCGTTAGATAATGTGTGAGGTTCTGCTCGAGATTGATCCCGAAGCCATACTTGCGAGTGATGTGCCAGGGATGATTGGTTATTTCCGGAATGGGAGTCAGGCCATCTTCAAAGTTGGCGATGGCGTCGCGATAGATGCCCATATTGGCGTAGTTGGTGTAGACGAGGAGACGAACCACGCCGGCCTTCTTCGGAATCACGCCGCGCCGTAATTCATATTCGAAATTTTCGGCGTGGACCTGCCAGGGCCGATATACCAGATCAATTCCATTCGCTACTTTGGGCATTAACGCTTCGGCGAAACGGAAACCCCAGTTGCGGTCTTCGTAGTCAGCGGTGAGGCCGACGGTGTAGCCGCGTGTGTCGGCAGCATAGTCGTAGGCGCCGTTATTGTCGGTGGTCCAGTTAATGAACTGGAAATGGGTGTCGGAGCCGACGGAGTTCACGTCGAAGAAATCGGGCATGCTGAATTTGCCGAAGCGAAGCTCCAGGCGGCGGCGCGGCAGTTCGTCGAACAGCGAGAGGTAGCTGCGCTGGTTCTCGACTTTGTCTTTGCTTAGTGCGAAGACCTTGTGAATCATGCCGCGGCCCAGGTAAGGAGCTTTGCTCAGTAGAGGATTCCGCACGATGTCCAGATCTGTGTTACCGGCGAGCCCGAGGCCCAGGCTGAGAGCCTGTCCGCCGGCCTCTTCGATGTCGACCAGAATCTCGGTGGAATTATTGAGGCGCACTCCGGTGTAGAGCGTGAGCACGCGGGAGGTGGCTTTCTCGTAGTTTGGGCTGAGACTATTCTTGCCGTTGTAGTCGGCGTGGAACGGTGGATGAGTCTGAAAGATAAAGTTTGCTTGACCGGAGAGCCAGAAGCGTGAGTCCTTGAAGTGGGGGAACATGGCTTCGGTGGATTCGTCGGGCGGCGGATCGGTAACGTTGGATGGGTCGGGCGGAGGTGCGGCATCGGGTGCAGGGGTGGAAGGGCTGTTGATTTGTTGTGCGAGCGCCAAGGGAGTGCTGGCGAAGACGATCAGTATTAAGAAAACCAGCGGTAAGGGGACGAGGCAGGCCTTAACGGCAAGTAGAATCGCGAAGGCGGAAAGTTCCGCGCTTGCGGCGGAAATCGATGAGCGGCGTGCTGCGGGCCTGGCAATATTGAAAATGAAGTTCGCATTCATAATTACACGTCAGCCGGGGCAGAGAAATCAGATCGTTGCTTGATGTCACCCGACTGTATTCACGTAGGTCGACTCGCGATGAGACCCCCAGATCCAGCGTCTCCATCGGTTAGTTAACGCCACCATACCATGGATAGTTAATCACAGTTAATAGCTCCGCGCGGCTGCAGAGATGGCGAACCATCTAAAATACCAAGGACGGTTCGGCCAATCCACTGAGCCTACGCAGAGACCGTTACAGGAACGTTAAAGACTGAGCGACGACGCCTCAGCGGCTTCCCGAAGGCGTCCACTGCATCCGGAGCCGCCGGGTGCCATTCTTGTCGGTGACCACGACCCAGTTCATGCGCAAAGGTTGCCGTTCGGTGGTCGGTTCCGTTTGCCACGGAGCGGACACTTCGTAACGGATTACGCGCGCGAGCTGCGTCGTCGCCATCGCCACTGGTGATGCGAAGAGAGTGAGGCACGCCATTGGTGTTACCCTCCTTTCGAGCAGATTTGGTGAATTTCTCCATCGATTTTGTTATATCATACCCCCCTAGGGTACATGCAATAAAAAACTTCGAGGAAACGTAAAGATGCAAGACAAAATTCCGGTGATTTCAAAGGAAAAGCAGAAGCTTTTATTTCGGATCAAGCGGATTCGAGGACAGTTCGCGGCAGTAGAGCGGGCACTGACGGCCGGCGACGAATGCGCCGATATTCTGATGTTGCTGGCGGCGATTCGCGGGGGCGTGAATGGGCTAATGGCGGAAATTCTGGAAGATCATATACGGCTGCACATGATGAATCCAGATCATGAAATGGAGTCGCCGGAAGAACTGGGCGAAGACTTGATCGGGCTGGTGCGCGCTTATCTGAAGTGACCGACACGCGGATGGATGTCACGAAAACGAAAAGAAGGACAGCCCGGAGCCCCCGAAGCCGTCCTTGAACCCTCCCGGTTAGAAGGGCAACTTGATGACCTTACGTTACCGGAGCCATGTTGCAAAATGATGGCTGCCGGATGAATATCTGGTTAATTCGTTTCGCAGCGCGCTGGTATAGTAATCGGTTGCGCGCAGGTCCTGAGTGTCGACATTCTTCTGTGTGGGAGCCTTGATGCCATCCACAACCTCTCGAAAAGCCGAGCAGTCGCGCCGTTTGCAGCAGCGTGCCGAAAGCATGATCCCGGGAGGAGTGAACTCGCCGGTGCGGGCGTTTGGTTCCGTGGGAGGCGAGCCACCGTTTATTGTGCGCGGAAAAGGATCGCACATTTGGGATGCCGATGAAAACGAGTTCATCGACTATGTGGGATCGTGGGGACCGTTGATCCTCGGCCATGCCGCGCCGGACGTGCTGGATGCGATCGTGGGCGCGGCGTGTAATGGCACGAGCTTTGGGGCGTCGACGCCAGCGGAGGCGGATCTGGCAGAGTTGGTGATTTCGGCGTTTCCGCATGTACAGAAAGTGCGGTTCGTGAGTTCGGGAACCGAAGCGACTATGTCAGCTATTCGCTTGGCGCGGGCTTATACCAAGCGCAAATACATTGTGAAATTCGAAGGCTGCTACCACGGACATTCCGATTCGCTGCTGGTGAAGGCGGGGTCGGGGGTGGCTACGCTGGGAATCCCAGGATCGGCGGGGGTTCCGGAGGAGTTCACGCAATTCACGTTGGCGCTGCCTTTCAACGACACGAAGGCGGTGGAGTACGCGTTCCAGAAATTCAAGCATCAGATTGCGTGCGTGATCGTGGAACCGGTGGTGGGAAATATGGGATGCGTTCCAGCGGCGGACGATTATCTGGTGGCGCTGCGGCTGATTACGGAACGGGAAAAGTCTGTACTGATTTTTGATGAAGTGATGACCGGGTTCCGCGTGGCCTTCGGGGGAGCGCAGGAGCTGTACAGCATTCGTCCTGATCTGACGACGATGGGAAAGATTATTGGCGGAGGATTGCCGGTGGGCGCGTATGGCGGGCCGAACGAGATTATGAACCTGATAGCGCCACTGGGGCCGATGTACCAGGCCGGGACGCTGTCGGGGAATCCGCTCGCGATGGCGGCGGGATGCGCGATGTTGAAGCATTTGCGCGAGCACAAGCAGGAGATATATTCGCGGATCGATAAGCTGAGTGGAGAATTGGTGGAGGGCGTGGCTGCGGCGGCCAGAGATGTGGGCGTGCCGCTTTGCTACAACCGGGTTGGATCGATGTTTACATGGTTCTTTACGCCGGGACCGGTGACGGATTGGGATTCGGCATCGAAGTCGGATACGGAGGCATTTGGGAAATTTTTCCGAGCCATGCTGGATAGCGGAGTGTATCTGCCGCCGTCACAGTACGAGGCGGCGTTTTTGGGCGCGACACACACTGCGGAGGATGTGCAGCAGACAATTGCCGCGGCGAAGGGGGCGTTTGCGGCGGTGAAAGGGTGACAGGGCGGGGCGGTGGTGAAAATCTTTTCGAGCTTCGTCTTCCTCGCTGGCGGGTATGGGGTCCTTCGCTCCGCTCAGGATGACAGGGTCGAGGTAGTTGCCATCATCTGCGGTATCGTTACGAATTCATATCCTTCAGATTTACAGCGGGAGATGAGGTGGTCGGTGGCGATCACGGTTTGGGAGCGGTCTGCGCCGATTTGCTTGTGGCCGCCATCGTGAAGGAGAATTACGTCGCCGCCGCGGATGTGGCTTGCGACTTTGCGCTCGATCGCCGAGGCAGGCGGAGCATTCCAGTCGTAGCCGGTTACATTCCACATGATGGGTTCTAGTCCAAGGCTACGTGCCACGCGGAGCACGGCGGGACGGCGTCCACCAAAGGGTGGACGGAAGAGATTGGAGGGCTCGCCGATAGCGTCTTGCAAGGCGGTGCGGCATTCAGAGAGTTGCTGTTTGATTTCGGTTTCGCTTTGGAAGATCAAGAGCGGATGCGAGAAAGTGTGGTTGCCCACGATGTGTCTGGCTTGAACAATTTCGCGAGCTATTTCCGGAAGCTGCTTTACGTAGCGACCGATCAGAAAGAAAGTTGCGTGGACGCTGTGTTTGGCGAGGACATCGAGCAATCGAAGAGTGTGCGGCTCGTTGGGGCCGTCGTCGTAAGTGAGAGCGATCTGGCGAGAAGCGCGAGTGAGCCCGGTGAAAGTTTTGCCATACCATTGACCGGTCGGCGCCATGGACTGATAACCGGCGGCTACGGCGGCCGCGGCGGAGACAGAGCCAGTCAAGGCGAGGGCGAGCATGTGGGGATTGTAAATGCAAGTTAGTGGTTAAGATTTACAATGTAGAAGTAAACCTTGATTTGCGTACGCCTTGAGTTTTATTTCTTCAATTTGAATTCTGACTTCTGCCTTCTTCTAGCTGTTAACTCTTCCCGCAATTGCGACTTGGCGATAGACGAGCTATCCTGCCAATTCCGAAATATTGCGAGGCCATGGCGAATCTTTTCGAACTCCCCCGTTACATTGCAGTGGAAGGTCCGATCCGAGTGGGCAAGAGCACGCTGGCGCGCATTCTGGCGGAGCGGCTGAATGCGCAGCGGGTGATGGAGCCGGAGTCGAATCCTTTTCTTGGGGCGTTTTATGAAGGGGAGCGCGGGGCGGCGTTTCAGGCGCAGTTTGCGTTCCTGGTGCGGCGATTCGAGCAATTGCAGGCGCTCGATTTGGGTGCCAGTTCCCAGAAGACCGTGGTTGCCGACTACATCATCGAAAAAGACAAATTGTTTGCCTGCCTGAACCTTAACGACCAGGAACTGGATACCTACAACCGTTACTACAACCACTTCCGCGAGAAGTTACCGACGCCTGACCTGGTGATCTACCTGCAGGCCACCCCCGAGGTGTTGAAGAAGCGGCTGAAGAAAAAAAATGCGCCGGGCGAGCGGGCGGTGAGTGATGAATATCTGGAAGAAGTGGTGAAGGCGTATGAGCACTTCTTTTTTCATTACACGTCGTCGGATCTGTTGATCGTGAACACGTCGGATATTGATTTTGTTGACCGCAACGAGGACTTACAGGAGCTGCTGCGGAAGGTGACGGAGCCGATCAAGGGGACGCAGTACTTTTTGCCGCTGGGCGGGGAAGCCGTGGGAGCGTAGGCTTGTCGCCGCGAGAACTTGATTCCTGGACAGTCTCGCTAAACCCTTCTGGCGCTGGCAACTAGAACAGTCGACGAACGACCCGTTTGACGTTACAATAACGGCTGAAGCATCCAAGAAGATGCAGACAGGCTCTATCCGGCCGAGCCGGAGGGGCACTGGAGGACACAGTGAGTCTTACTCCAATTGGCGAGCCTCGCCATAAAATCACAACCGCTTCTCTGCGGGAACAGAAACTCCATCACCAACCAATCAGCTGCTTAACTGCTTATGACTACGCGACCGCGCGTCTGGTCGATGAGGCCGGAATCGAGATGATTCTGGTGGGCGATTCGCTGGCCCAAACCATGCTGGGCTATGAGAATACGCTCTCGGTGACGGTCGACGAGATGCTGCATCACGTCAAGGCCGTCCGACGGGGCACGAAGAATGCGCTGCTGCTGGCGGATATGCCTTACGGGTCGTATCAGATCGACGCCAAAATCGCCCTGGATAATGCCACGCGCTTTGTGAAAGAAGGCGGAGCGGAGGTGGTGAAGATCGAAGGCGGCGAAAAGCGCGCCGACCTGATTCGCCGCATTATTGACGCCGAGATTCCGGTGGCGGGGCACATTGGGCTGATGCCGCAGTCGGTGAATGTGATGGGTGGATACAAGGTGCAGGGGAAAAATCTTGGTGGCATTGAGCAATTGATGCGAGATGCTATGGCGCTGGATCGTGCGGGTGTGGCGTGCCTGTTCCTGGAGGGCATTCCGCGCGAGGTGGCGGCGATGATTACAGCGGAGGTTGCTGCGCCGACGATTGGGATCGGGGCTGGTCCGGAATGCGATGGGCAGGTGCTGGTGTTTCACGACATCATGAATCTGACGTTTGGGCCGCCGGCGAAGTTTGTGCGCCGTTATGGTGACGCGGCAGCGCTGATCACGAATGCGGCGCAGGCGTTCCGGGCGGACGTGAAGTCGCAGAAGTATCCGTCAGATGAGGAGTCGTATCATCTACCCAAAGAAACGCGGGCGGGTTTGGATACCGTGTTGTCGCGAAAGCGGGCGATGGCGCGGTAAGTGGGGCACGGATTTTCGCGGATCGAGACGGATAGGCACTACAACATCTTAGCAAAATCCCTCGCGATGGTGCTAGCCTATTGAGGCGGAGGTTCTATGCTTCTACCAGCGTTTTTCCTTCCATTCTTCGGCTTTGGGTTCGTGATGTATTTTCTGCCGTCGATTATTGCTCTGGCCCGGAGCAAGCGGGACATTACCGCGATTGTGCTGCTGAATTTTTTTCTGGGCTGGACCATGATCGGATGGGTGGTTGCCCTAGTCTGGGCGGTGAAGACGGACGTTCCCATGGTGGTGCGGTGAGTTCTGGGGTTTTGGTCATGAATTTTCAGCGCGGGGGAGTGGCGACCGTTTTGCTGGTGATGATGGCGAGTCTTTCGATCGCGTCCTGCTCGGGACCAAAAGCGCAGCCGGTGCCGGACGCTGAGAGGGTGCTGCAGGCCGTTGCTCCAGCCGATCCGGCGAAGTTTCCGGCGTTGCAGGAGACGAAACATTGGAGCAATCCCTATCTCGTGATTCGTCCGGCGACGGTGGGATTGCTGACGGGAGTTGCGGCGAACGAAGAACAGATTCTGAAGCCGGAAGAAGTGTTGAAGGCGCTGGCGCAGTTGCCGGCATCGGCGTGGCCATACGGACGCGCGGTCGCAGTGCTGGTGGATGCGAAGCCGACCAGCTCAGAACAGGACAAAATCGCGTTGCGGCGAAACCGCGGCCTGGTGGCCGGCGAGCTGCAGAGCGCGCACGTGACTATCAACTGGATCCCTTCCTCGTAGAAAACATTCCGAGATAAATGAGAATTTGCAACACCATCGAAGATATGCGTGCGGCGTGCCGTGGTGTGCGAAGTGGTGGCAAGCGATTGGGATTTGTTGCCACCATGGGAGCGCTGCATGGCGGGCATTTATCGCTGGTGCGGGCGGGCAGGGCTGCGTGCGATGTGGTGGTGGCGTCGATCTTTGTGAATCCGACGCAGTTTGGGCCGACGGAAGATCTGGCCAAGTATCCGCGGACATTCGATCATGACCGGGAGTTGCTGGAAAAGGAGGGTGTGGAGTTGCTCTTTGCTCCATCGGTGGAAGAGATGTATCCAGTGGGGGCTATGACATGGGTTACGGTGGAGGGGCTAAGTGAAAAGCTGGACGGACGCTCACGAGCGGGGCATTTTCGCGGCGTCACTACGGTGGTGGCGAAACTGTTTCACGTGATCGAGCCGGATGCGGCTTTCTTCGGACAGAAGGATGCGGCGCAAGTGGCAATTATCCGGCGGATGGTGCGCGATCTGAACTTTGCGGTGGAGATTGTGGCGTGCCCGATTGTGCGGGAGGCGGATGGATTGGCGATGAGTTCACGGAATGCCTATCTCGATCAGCAGCAGAGAAAAGAGGCGCTGGTTTTGCATCGGTCACTGATGCGGGTGAGAGAAACGTGGGAAGGCGGGGAACACTCCGCGAAAAAACTGCTGGCTGCTGGCCGGGAGGAACTCGTCAGGGAAAGTTCAGTGAGTATCGACTATTTTGAAATTGTCGATCCTGAAAGCCTCGATCCGGTGGGAAATGTCGGCAAAGGTGCGCTGGTGGCGGTTGCGGCGTTCGTGGGCGCGACGCGACTGATTGACAACATCGTGCTTTGAGATTTCTAACGGCTCGACTGCGTGCGGTCCGATGGAGAGACGGCGACGGACATGGGTTGCGGAGAGAGGCGCTCAGTTACCATGTTTTCGATCTGCGACCAGAGGCGGGGATCGCACTCGCTCTGCATGTGACCGGGAGTGAGGACTCGCTCCCACCGAGCAGCTTCAGGGCATTCGACCGGAGTCTTTTTGTAATCGATGCGGTAGTTCCCGAGGATTTGAGTGCTTGCGGGATTGGCGGCGGTGATCTGCCGACGGCCGTGGAGGATGCCTGCGGTCTGATAAAAATTCACGGCTTCGGAAACGTTGTCGGAAATGACAGAGTCGTTCTGCCACCATTTAGCGACACTGTCCACTTGCACGGTCAATAAAACCGGGATACCTCGCTCTCCCAGGTCACGGGCCAGTAAAACCGCCGCAGCTGCTCCCCAGCTGTGGCCAAAGAGGATGATGCGGGCCCGAGTTTTTTCTTCGGCAGAAAGTACACCGTCGCGATTTGTGTCGAGCAGACGAAGAACGGCGTTATAGGCTTGCTTCCTATGGCGGTTCTCGAAAACTCGGACGTAGGTTCCCTGGGGAACGGTTCGCCGTATGCGCTGGGCAAGTTGAACCGGACCGTGGTGAGGGTTGTCATGGGCCACGAAGCCGCCTACAAAGCCGATCACGATATTGGAAGCGGAATTCGTCGTTTGAGATAGGAGAGTCGCGTTCAGTTGTTGCGAGAGTCCGGGCAAGGCCGCAGCTAGAAGGGCTAACGCTGCGAGGGAAGCGCGAAATGCGAGAGAACGGCGCAAAGCCTGACTCCTACCACTGAGATGATTCATCCCGCCGGGAGGATGCGGGGAGGAGAAACATTTGCAATCTCGATTCGGCGGACAGACGGATCATTCCGCCGACTGACGCCAGCAGCCCGAGTACGAGCGGCCATTGAGTCAAATGCCTTTACCAGCAAGGGTTTTAGAGCATTTGACCCGAGCGACAGTCTACACCCATTTGTCAACTCGCGGCAGGGTTTATTGGGGCTTAGGGGGCCGCGGTCCCGAAACAAACGGGTTTCCTGCAAGGATGTAGCGCAGCGGCCGGTCGATAGCCTTGCTGATGCCGATGCGGGGCGTGATTTGGATGCGGGTTGCGCGGAAGCCATCTTCCGCGATCCACAGGCCGGAATTGGGTGAGGTGAGATCGCAGCCGTTGTCGCGGGCGCGGGTGATACCAAAGGCTTCAGCGAGGCGACCGGGGCCGCTGGTGAGTCGACGAAGATCGCGAGGGCCTTCCAAGGTGATGCCTCGTGCGCGGGCCATTGCCTCGGTGCCCAAGAGCGGTTCGAGCGCTCGGAAGAGGACGGCTCCGGCTTTGCCTTCGCGCTCACAGGAGACGTTCAAACAATAATGATTGCCATAGATGAAATAAACATAAGCGTAGCCGGGTGGTCCGAACAGGACTGAAGTGCGGGCAGTATTGCCGGCGGCGGCGTGGGCAGCGGGATCGCTTTCGCCGAGGTAAGCTTCGACTTCGACGATGCGGGCAGTGAGGCGAAGCTTGCCAATATCACGGATGAGCAATTTGCCCAGCAGTTCGCGAGCGACGCGGCGTGGATTGCGGGCAAAAAATGAGCGATCGAGGGCGTGAATCAGCGGGTGCGAGAGAGCACGGTCCACGGTCATGGGAAAGTTCAGCTGTGGAAGACGCGGTATCGTCTTGCTAACAACCGAGAAGGAAGATCAAAGCGCACGGTCACGCGGCGCCTTTCGCCGATTCCTTCAAGTAGGCTAATACTTCGACGGCATGACCTTCGGGCTTTACCTTGGGAAAGATGTGCTGGATTTTGCCGTCGGGGCCGATGATGAAGGTGGTCCGGGCGATACCCAACACTTTCTTGCCGTACATATTTTTTTCCTGGACGACGCCGTAAGCGTTGGCGACTTTCTTGTCGGCGTCGGCGAGCAGGGAAAAGGGCAGCTTGAATTTGTCCTGAAATTTCTTCTGTGCTTTGGGCGTATCGGGAGAGACACCGAGCAGAACGGCGCCGGTTTTCTGGATTTGCTTATAGGTATCGCGAAAAGCGCAGGCTTCCACGGTGCATCCGGGGGTATCGGCGCGCGGATAAAAATACAGGACCACCACTTTGCCACGCAAATCTTTGAGGGAGAGTTCCTTTCCGTTCTCATCCTGCAAAGTAAACTCAGGGGCCTTATCATTGATATTCATGGGCATCTCATTTCCAAGGGAATCAGGGTTGAAGGCGGCGTCCGCGACCTCAGCGTTAGTGAAGCCAAGGCTGGGACGGGGAGTCTCCAGAAGTTGTTTATACCGCAGATGGGGTGCATTCGTCATTGTCATGGCGGGGCTTTGCGCAGTGGGGAGTGTGCGAAGCGCGGCGCAACAACCGCAGCTTAAGCGCCGGAATGACACGCCCACGGAAAAGCCCGCCGAAAACAAGAAGCCGAAAAAGGTGAAAGGGCCGCGGGCGGTAGGACTGGTGCAATTCAACGGCAATGGGAAGGCGACGTTAATTCCAGTTGCAATCCTGGTCGACGGGAAGTTTTACGATGCGAGCGCTTACAAGGCGGACCCGATACCGATGGCGCTGGAATCGGGCACGGTGTATGAGGCTGAGCAATCGGGGGATTCGCAGGGGTTATTCACGGTGAATGGAGCGTTGCACAGCAAGAGCCCGGCGAGCCCGCAGCCTTGGATCGGCAGCGGAACGTATTTGCCTCAGGGAGCGGAGGCTCCGAAGGCGAGCCGCAAAGCGGAAAACGTCCCGGTGGGGCTGAATGACAGTGGGGATGAACCGCCTCGGCTGACAAGGACATCCAAGGCGGGCAGCGCGCCGGATTCGAGTTCTGGTACTGCTCCGAGCGGGTCTGGAGCAGGGGATAAGACGGGTGCGAACAATCCGGCAGCAACGCAGCCGGCGGGCGGAGCGTCTACGGGGCCGACTTCCGGGCAACAAACGCCGGCGACTGCGGGTAAGCCAACGGATACGAGCGGCAAAGAACCTGTGCCGGTCGCGCAGACGGGGCCGGGACAAGTTTCTCCCGGGCAGGCGGCGCCGAGCCAAACGTCGCCAACGCAAGGCTCAACAGCCCCGACATCGGGGAGCAAATCGTCGTCGGGTCAAACATCGGCTGGTGAAGCGGAAGGCAGCTACTATCGACCGACGTTGCGCAGGGGCAAACCGACGGCACCGGCGCCACCGGATGAAGACGACGCTGGGACGGTGAAGAGCAACAAAGTTGATTCCAAACCTACGGCGACGTCAGCGACGGCAAGTTCTAACGCAGTTCCGCTTCGGACGGTCGCGGCAATTTCCGATGCTGGAGGTCCTGAGCCACAGTCGTACAAATTCTTTTGGAAAACTGGCGAAGAGGAAGAACGGCGAGGTCAGATGTTGGCATTGGCAGGGAACGAGGTTCGGGCCTATGTAACTGCGCTGGTCAAGAACCAGATTCTGGCGCATCCGGTTGCGCCGAAGGCGGGTGCAGGCGGGCGCAGAACGCCAGTAAAGCAAGCGGAGCCAGTGTTTGAGAATGTCCAATTCCATGGCTTCGACGTGTGGACTACGAGCCAGCCGGTGCTGATCTTGAGCGGAGATGCTAGGATCCCGGGTTCGACGGGTGTTGCGGCTGCGGCGGAGCCGTTTAGTGTGATGCTCGTGGCGCGGACGGATATCTACGGCAATCTGCGCAAACTATATTCCGGAGTCACGGACAAATATCACCTGGATGTAACGCCGCGGCTGGAACTGATCGACGTTGTTGATGCGGACGGAGACGGTCGGGGAGAACTGCTATTTCGCGAGACCTCGGATGTGGGAAGCGGATATATGATTTATCGAGCCACGGCCGACAAGTTGTGGAAAATGTTTGACAGCCTGAACGCGGAGTAGGTAAGCCAGTTCTCAGTTCTCAGTTCTCAGTTCTCAGTGAGCAGTAGATGCGTTTGGTGAAGACCGCGCAAGAAAAACTCTTTCCTAGGTTTCGATGCCGACGTGGCAGACACGGCCGACCAGATAGTCGGACGGAGATTTGCCCTCTTCCATAGTCATCACCTCGATGGGATAAGCCTGATTGTGGGGCCGCAAAATGAGGTGAGTGCCGGCAGTTTCCACGTACTTTACCGTGCAGGTGCCGTCTTTGAGAACGGCGTACATGTTGAACTCTCCTTTGCGGTAGGGCTTGAGAGAGTTGTAGTGACGGTCGATCAGGAGGGTAGCGCCAGGGAGGAGTCGCGGGTACATGCTCATGCCTTCGCGGCCATCTACTTTAATGATTACGAAACGTTCCCATTGTTCGCGCTCGGCGCCTTCGGTTTCCGGTTTCAGCTTCTTGAGAAACGTCTTCTTGAATTTCAGGATTTCCTTGACGTCCATGCTGGTGACGAGCGGTTGGGTGGCGGCGACGGTTCCATCGGTGAGAAGGACGTTTTGAAACTCGTCGTTGCTGGGAGGCAGGATGGAAGCGCGCTTGTTGACTTCAGAAGGGTCTAGCAGATCCAGCACGGAAAGATGCTGAACGGCGAGGACCCGATCCATGCCCTCGAGGCTGAGGCCGCGCTTGCGATTCAGGAAGTTGGAGATGTGAGCCTGTTTAAATCCAGTCTGTTGCGCCAGGCGGAGGCCGGTCAGTTCGCCTTCTTCGATGCGCTCCCAGATCGTGTTACGGAGATTATCTTGCAGCACCCGGAATTTCATGAATGGGAGTATATCACGCGGGGTATAGCAATTCGCTAAGTTGAATGAGTTTTCCACAGCCTTTTGGGTATAACGACCTTGACGCTAAAAATTGGGAGCTATACGATCGGCTCATCGTATAACTCAAATTATTTTTCAGGAATCAGCCTACATGAGTAATGTGGAGAACTGTAACGAAGCAAAGAACTTCGTCGAGTTTCGCCGGAAAGTACGGGCAGCCGAGGTGCTTTCCGCGGCCATGGAGCATTTGCTGAAATCGTTGAACTTCAGCGGGAGGGTGAGCGTGATGGTGCAGAACGGACGGGTATTGAAATCAGGATATGAGGAGGGATTCTTCCGGCAATCGCAATCCGGATCGATGCTGGCAGGCGACACTTCCGTGGAACCTTAAGCGGTTGAAGAACGATAACGGTACTGTTCTTTCGCAAAATTAAATAGCACAAACAGGTCGTCGTAAGAGAAACGAGCCCTGTGCCTGGTATCCGCTGTGGAAGCGGGAACCAGCACAGGGCTCTTTTATTTTCAGCGGAGGGCGTAGGGATTCGGCAAGAGCGCCACACCCACCCCCGAGTCGGCGACACAGAGCTGGGAACCTCAAGGAGGAGCAATGAAAGGGCAAGGAAGTGAGACGGCGGAGAGGTTGACCTTGGAACTGAAATATTGCGAACGCTGTGGAGGGTTGTGGCTGCGTCCGACGGGAGGGGGACAGATTTATTGCGTGGGCTGCGCACCCAAAATCGCCGAGTTGCCCCCGGCTTCGCGCGAGCCGGAAAGGACATGGGCGCCGCGCGGGTCGCAGCGAGGGGAGGGAGATCGCACATTCGACGAATACGGAGAAGACGATGACCTAGATCTGGATGCGGCGGGAGGTGCGGCGTGAGCGGATTCGTGCAGTGGATAGCAGCGGAGGCGGACAGCGACTACCTGAGGAAAGCAGGTCTGGGCGCGAAGCAGGGGTATCCCGAGGGTGAGCGCTTTGCAAAAGCGCAGGGGTGGCGAGATTTGCCGGCGCACAATTTTCCGACGCAGAGCGCGGGATATGAGGAGCGACAAGCGGAGAGTGCGCTGGACCGAAACCCAGACCTGTGGCTTTATCGGGGGCGTACTAGGGCGCTACTGCGGCGTTATATGCGGCTGTCGCTGGAAACGGGACGATTGCCATCGGTGCTCGGACGGGAGCTTTTTCGGGCAAAGGTGACGAGCTATACGTCAGTAACGTTCGAGGATCGGGTGATCTTTGTGCATGATGTGGAAGGTTGCCTGGAGCGGTTGGGGTCCTTCGACCAGGAAATCATCGCGCGTGTGGTGTTGCAGGAACATGACCACGAACGAGCGGCGCGGCTGATCCACTGTACGCGCAAGACGATCGAAAGGAGATTGCCGGAACTGCTCGACGAACTTAGCGAAGAGTTTCTAAAAGTGAGATTGCTGGTTCCGCTGCCGAAAGTGGAGCAGGGGAAGACGGCGAGGCCAGTTTGAGCCCCGAAAATCTTGTCAAGGGGGGTGTGAGAGCATTTTTGCCGCAAGTGATTGAAAACGCTGCGAAAATAAATTTCAAAAAATGTCCCAATCACCCATAGCGAAATGCTATTCTGAATATATAGAGTAAAGAAAAAAGCAATACTAACCGAGGGCGCGCTGAAAAGCGCGCCTTTCGTGTTTTGGGGAGAAGAGGGGAGATCTTCCAGTTGCGGGCCAGGGAGATCCCGATGGGCTTACCCCCGTGAGTCAGAGCCGGGATTGTCTCGGGGAGGGTGCGCAGGAGGTATGAAGAAAGCAAAGGGCGAAGCGAGACGAAAAGTTAAAGCGAGGAAAGCGGCGGGAAAAAGCAAGTTGGGCAAGATCGCGGCGAAGAAAGCCACAGGCAAGAAGACTGTTGGAGAGAAGGTACAGGACAAGATTCCGGCGAAGGCGGTGAAGCCAGTCGATTTTGGTGCGGTGCGGAAAGATATTGCTAATCTGGTCGGAGGTGCTGCGAAAGATATCGCGGCGAAAGCGATCGAAAAGGCGAAGAGCGGGCAACTGGCTCCTGCCAAGTATTGGTTTGAAGCGGTAGGGCTCTATCCGGCTGCTGCTGAAACGGAGGCCAGGCCGGAAGATTCGCTGGCATATACCTTGCTGAAGCGGATGGGCTTGCCCACTGATCCGGTGATTCGTGACGAGGATGAGGAGATCCCCTTGTTGGTGAGCGGGGCGCGGAGAATAACGGACAAGCCGGTTACAGAGAGAGACGAAGAATCGTCACCGCGGCAAAACGAGGAGCAAGAGGATGCCGTAAAATGAACCGAAGTTGCGAACGGCGGAAGCGCTCGGGTCGGGCGGAAGAATACTGCCGACAAACATTGCAATTAATACTTTCCAGATGAGTTGGTTTTCCGAAGGAATGCAGCGGATAGAAAGGTTTGTGTCAAACGACGCAGGATGGGAATGGATATCACGTGGCTGACCGATCGGATCGCGGTGGGTGGCGGAATATGGACGGCGGAGAATATGGCGGCGGTATCGCGTACGGGAATCACGCACATCATCGACATGCAGATAGAGTTTGACGACACGCCGCTGGCGGAGCCCCATGGAATTGCTGTTTGCTGGAACCCGGTGGACGATGATTTCGAACCGAAGCCTCCAGAAGTGTTCGCGCGGGGCGTGGAATTCGCGCTGTTGGCGCTGAAGGATGACGAATCGAAGTTATATGTGCATTGCGCGGCGGGAGTTCATCGAGCGCCGATGATGGCACTGGCGTTGTTGGGGGTGATGGGTTGGACCGTAGAGGACGGCATGGACCTGATTGAGGCGCGACGTCCGGTGGCAGACTTTGCCGAGGTTTATGTGCGGAGCGTAGAAAATTTTTTGCATGGACGATTTTGAGAAAGATCCTTCGAACGAATTTGAGGAGGAAGTCATGTTTCAGGAATGCCGTCCAGCCGGGCGGCTTTTTTATTGGGTGCTGGCAGGGGTAGTGGCAGTTTCGGGCGTCTGGCTGGGAGCGCGTGAAGTTTCCGCGAGAGGGCTGGAGAAGCCTGCAATTTCCCCCAAGGCGAAGTCGCGTGCATCAGATGCTGAGATGGGCGCGGCTTCGCCGACTCCTCAGAGCGGTCCGACGATGACGAGCGTAGTTGACACAGTGTACACAGCGGATGGAACGCCGGCCCAAGGAGTCCTGATCATCAGCTGGCCAGCGTTTGTGACGGCGGGCGGAATTGCGGTGGCAGCGGGGGATACGAATGTCACGTTGGGAGCGAACGGCGCACTGAATGTGGCGCTGGTGGCGAATGCGGGAGCGACACCTCCGGGGGAGTATTACTCCGTGGTATATCAGTTGGGGCCTGGGGAGGTACGAGCGGAAAGTTGGCTGGTGCCGACAAGTTCCCCGGCAACGCTGGCACAGGTGCGGACGACGCCGGGAGCGGGGACGGCGGCTCAACCGGTGTCCGCGCAATATGTAAATACAGCGTTGGCGACGAAGGCGAATGACAACGCCGTGGTGCATTTGGCGGGGGCGGAGATAGTGACGGGAACGAAGACTTTTTCGACTCCGCCGAATGTCCCGACGCCAGTGGGTACAGGAGACGTGACGAATAAAGCTTATGTGGATACTTCGATTGCCGCCGTGGGAGCGGGAAATTATCTACCGACGGCAGGGGGCGCGATGACGGGGCCGCTGACGTTGAGCGGAAATCCGACAGCACCACTTCAGGCAGCAGCAAAACAGTATGTCGATTCCAGTACGGTAGTGAAGGCGGATCTCATCAGCGGGCTGGTGCCGACGAGCGAGTTGGGGAGCGGAACAGCTTCGGGGCTGAACTGTCTGCTGGGAAGCGGAGCGTGGGGACCGTGCGGATCGAGTGCGAACGCCACCGCGATTCAGAGCGTGCCGGTAGCGACGGGCGTGCCGGGGAATGGACAAGTCCTGACGTATTCCTCGACCTCGGGGCAGTATGCTCCAGCGACGCCGAGCGGAGGAACGGGAAGCGTGTCGGTAACGCCCGCGGCGAGCCAGAGTATTGCACAGCCGTTGGGAACGCAGTTCACCGTCAACAATTTCAGCGGCATTCGATATGTGACGGCCAGCGATAACTGGAGTGTAAGTCCGAGCGGGAGTTTGACGGGAGGAACGCAAGCGACGGTCACGTTCTCGCCGTGTCCTGTGGGGATTGATACGTCGGGATACTCGATGTACTACGTTTATGTGAGCGCGCAGGGCACGCCAGAACCGGCGATGGTGACGGGAGGAACGTGCGTAGCGGGGGTGGCGTCTGGAACCATTGTATTCACGCCGAGGAATTCGCATTCGGCGGGATACAAGGTGAGCAGCGCGACGAGCGGGATTCAGGAAGCGATCAACGACGCGTGCGGACTGCCGGGTCCAGGCAACGCGCAAAACCCAAACGGACACATCGTTTTACCAGCCACGGGCGCTGCGTCCGGAGCGCTGCCGGTCTACGGAACGATATGGGCGCATTGCAGCCGCGCTTTGATTGAGGGCCATGGAACGCTGCTGTCCTGCTCGACTCGGGATCGATGCATGTTCCTGGGAGACCAAGTCAGCTCAAATCATTATGGCGGGTTGACCGTCCGCGGAATCAACTTCACTTCCACGGTGACTGCCGATGGTTGTCAGATTGTCAGCACGCAACGACAGTCGAACGTGGTCACAATAACCACTGCATCGGCATGTCCGACGATCCAGACTGGCGATACCATCGTTGTCGATTTCACAGATAGCCCGGCATATTGGGGAGAACACGGGCCCGTCACGGTTTCTGGGACTGCAATCACCTATGCGTATACAGGCGCGAACATCGTGGCCGCATCCACCCCCGGCGTTGTCGCGATCGAGAACGCGGCGATTGAAGACAATGCAATGCCTGGGACAATTGACGACATAAAGTCTTCCCTTGGCGGCGGGGGGAGGTTTAATGAGTTCATCGTCCCCGATGACGATGAAGCGATGACGATCCGGAATCTTGATGCGGATGGGACCGAGGGCCTGCTCTGCGACGGTAACCACTGCGGATCATTTATCTACTCGGTGAACATGGGCGCGCCGGTAATCTGGATTGACAAGGCCAACATCAGCCCGCAATGCGGTGGAAACGGCATTACTGTGTTGAACGACAACACGGTAAAGATCACTGACAGCGTAATTCAGGGCTGGGGGATGTGGGCGGAGAATACTCAGACGATCCTCGGCAATTATGGAGGAACGACCTCCGATAACGTGTACATGGAAGAGGGCTATGGGCCCTGCTACCACCCGTATAACCCCTCGGGCGCAGGCTATGTTTTCAGCGCTGCGGGAATTATATGGCAGGGCGGTGCTTTGAATATTCACGGGGGCGAGCAACCTGGTGGACGAGTTCCGCAATTCGCCGCCACTGGTTCAACGACCTATAACTACTACGTCATCGCGAACGACACGACGACAGGAGCCCACAGCTTCCCCCTGTTAGCAGGTATTGCGGCGACGAACGGAAGCGGGACAATTACCGGGAACTTCCCGCACATACCACCGCAGAGTCCCGGCGACACTGTCACTTATGACATTCTGCGAATGGTTCCGTCTACGATTGCCGCTAACGGGCCAATCTTCCCCGTGAAGGGTTCCTGTACCGGAGGAAGCGCGTCAGCCTGTGGAAGCATAGTTCTGGCGCAAGCGCAATGCCCGGGACTGGTGTGCACCTTTACCGACAATGCTGCGGCGAACACGGCGAGTTACGCGATTCCGAATACAACCTGGTCTGTAGAATTGCCGTTCTGGCCGGCGACGATTCTCGTCAATGGCAACGGTGGCACAGGCAATGCATCCCCGATTTTTGCTGACATCGATCCGGCGAATGTAGTGGACGCAGCCAATGGGCTCGGCTACCCGCGTGTTTTCTCTAAGGAGTGCAACTTTTCCGACTCGGCAGGCTCGGCTGGCCTTTCTGGTGGAGCATGGAAGTCCTGTCAGGGCTTTGGCACAAACGGCACTGGAGAAGGCGCAACCGTCATCGAGAACGCCTCAATCATCGGGGCGAAAGGTAGATTGAACTTCGTGAGTACCGGTCCTTATGGTGTTTTCGGAGTGAATCCAGGGCATCTGCTCACGCTTGTCGATTCCACTCCTACGACAACGCTAGCTACCCCGGGATTCCGACCTCCTGCCAGTGCAAATGATACGTGGATCGGACTCGACAATTCCGCGTATGCGGCGTTTGCTTCTGCGCAATTGGCTTTCGGCGCTCCTGTTTCCATTTCCAACTACATCGGAAACAAGGGAGACAACACAAGTTATCTGGAGCGGCTAACGGCTACGGGAAAGACGTTCGACGTTCCAGTAAGCATTAATGGAAATCTTACCGTGACGGGAACTTGCACGGGTTGCGGAGGCGGGGGATCGGGAACAGTGAACAGCGGGACGGCCGCACAAGTGGCGATGTACTCGGCGAATGGATCTACCGTGAGTGGGGACAGCGGACTGACGGACAGCGGAACGACGCTGAGCTACGCGGGAAGCAACGGGATTTCGGCGGCGTCAGGAAATTTCAGCGGGAATCTGACGGTAAATGGGCAGTTGCTGGTAGCTGGACCGTGGACAGTGAGTTCGCCGGTGCCGGGGACGGCGATGGCGGCGGCAGGAGCGGGTACTTCGGCGTTGGGGATCTCAAACGACGGATATTTTTATATTTCCGCCAACGCGGGAAGTCCGCAGAAAGTGGCGACGACAGCAACGAGTTCATTCTTCTCGAACCTCTTCCAGGAAGATCCGAACGATCTGGGAGAATACAGCGGAACGACTGCGCAAGGCTTGAACGTGTACGGCACGCGGACAGATGCGAGCGATTACGAACGGCTGGAGTTGATGTACGACACGGTGAACACAGGATTTTTCAAGATTGATGCGCAGGCATTGGGAACCGGCGTGCACCGCGGGCTAGCCTTCTGGGTGAACGGAGCGGGCAGGTGGGGGATCGATCAGCTCGACATGTTCAAGCCGTTTGTCGATAACGTGTATGACCTGGGATCGACGACGTTTCGGGTAAGAAATGGATACTTCGGGACGGGAGTTGCGACGCCGAGTTTGACTTTGAATGGGACAACGCTCTCGAGTGTGATCGGGACACCGTCGGCCAACCTGATGACGGCGGGGACGGTGAGCGGGACAGGAGAACCGCTCTGCACGGATGGAGCAGGGAATCTAACGATCACGACGGTAGGTTGCCCGCCGGGGACGGGAACGATCGGAGGGAGCGGGGCGACTTCGCAGATCGCATACTGGACCAATACGAATGGGCTGGGAGCCGCGCCGCTTTATGTGACTAGTGCGAACACGGTGGAGGAGTTCAACGGAACGAACGTCCAGACTTTCAACGTGTATGGAACGTTTCCGAGTGCGGGCAATTATGAGCGAGCGAGTTTGGCCTACGTTCCAGCGGATACATATTACGAACTGCAGACACAGCAGGCGGGAACAGGGGCGCAGCGCGGGATTTGTTTTGGTGTGAATAACTCCTGCAAATGGGCGGTGGATACGACTACGGCATTCAAGCCGTTCAACGACAACACGCGTGATATTGGGACCTCATCGTTGCGGGTGCGGGACTTTTACCTGGCGCGGAATTTGATCATGAGCGGGACGGCGACAACGTACAACGGGAAAGCGACGGCGGGAATGGGACTGGCTCCGGTGTACGGGACGGTCTCGTCCACCGGGCTGACAGCGGCGGTTGCGTCCACGACGGTCTGCGCCAGTGCGAGCTGCGGAGCGGGGCAGTATGTCGTGAATTATTACGTTGACTCAACCGTGAGTTGTACTACACCGGGAAGCGCGGCGGCTTCGCTGACGATTGGATGGACGGATGAGACGAGCGCGAAGACGTTGCAGGTGCCACTGAGCGGGGCTGGGATCACGGGCGGAAACTCGATGGCGCTGGGGAGTACGGCGAATTTTGGAAGTGGAGCGATGACACTGTGGTCGGCGGGGAGCGGGAATATTACGTACTCGACTTCGTACACGGCCTGCACGACGGGGACCGGGACGTATGCGGTGCGGATTGCGGTGAGGCAGCTGCAGTAACGCGGGGGCAGGATACTCCAGTTGTTAGTCGACAAGCGAGTTGCAGCGATGAAAGCGCGCCACTGGGAAAATTAGCGCCGTCTTTTTTGTAGAGATACAGATTGTTTGGTAGGCCTCGGGGCTATCAGCGAAAGCTGGTGGCCTTTTTGTTTGTGTACGGTCAGCCATCAGAAACTTCTCAAGGAGAAAACAATTCATGAGCAACATGATTAACCCCGAAGCAGCAGAACCATCCACTACACAGGCATCTGAACAGAGTGACCGAAATCCGCAGGTGACGGATTGGGGAGGAATCGAGAGTAATGGCCATCAGTTATTTACGCCTGCGCTTTCGGAAAGCCTAGTAACCCAGCCCGGCTCGGCAACTTCCGCCAGTGCGGGGCTAGTGAATTATGACACGGGAGACAGCGCGAGCAGCGCTCAGGATGAGGCGTAGCGAGAGGGGTGACGGTTCGTCGATCAGAATGGATCGTTGCTAAAGAGCTTACATAGGCAGCGGGGTAGTTGCAGTGGAGCGCTTTGAAGACAAGCCATTGGCGAAACCAAGTGGCCGTTTTCATTGGACAAGGGTTAGTCACACAGAGAGCACATAGGACAGGAAGTTCATGAAACACATTTTGACATTCATCTTGCTAGGGTTTAGCCACTTGGCGGGCGCGACGACTTACTATGTCAGTTCGAGCTCTGGGAGCGATTCCAGTGGCGGAAGTTTGTCAGCTCCGTGGCAGACGATTGCGCATGTGAATGGGCAGACATTCCAACCTGGGGATTCGGTTCTTTTCAAGCGAGGAGATGTTTGGAATGAGAGCTTGGCACCTGCTTCTTCAGGCAATTCGGGGAATCCGATTACGTTTGATGCCTATGGCGCTGGGGCGGCGCCGAACCTGACGGGATACTACGCGGTACCGGCGACGTCATGGGTGTTGGTAACGGGCAATGCATGGAAGGCTGCGCTACCGGCGACGTACACCTCGATCAACTTCTGTCTGTTCGGATCGGTGTGGGGGCAGAAGGTGGCGGCCGCGACATCGAACCTGGCGGCGAAAGGCAACTTCTACCTGGCAAATGGCTACATCTACATTTTTTCCTCGGGAAGCCCTTCGAGTTTCTATAACGAGCCGATTGTGCCGATGGCGCTGAGCAATGCTCCTGTGATCGACGTTAACGGGCAGTCGTGGCTGACATTCCAGCATTTTCTGCTGAACTGGTTCGATGAGTACGGAGTGTACGTGCAAGGGAACAGCGATCACCTGGTGTTCGCGAACATGGAAGCGGATTCGATGATTCCGCAAGGAACGCAGCCGCTGGGATTTTACGTGAATGAGAGCGCACCAGGGCCAGGAGACATCAAGATCTATAACTCAGAAGCACATCTTAATTACGACGCATTCCGATTTGATAGCGCGGCCACGGCGATCACGATGGTGAACGACAAGGCCTATGGGAACCGGGACGGAGCTCTGGTCGATAACACTTCGGCGGTTTCTTATTCCTATTGTCATTTTTATGCGTCGAGTCTGGCGGTGGCGGGATCGACCGATGTGGAGTACACGAGTGGAACGGGGCCGATTGGGGGAGCGGGGAACATTCCCGTCGACACACCTCCGACGGTGCAGGCGTACCGGAGATATCCGGCCGAAGTGACATTGACGGTGGACGATGAGGGGATGACAGCGGGTGCGGATACGTATTATGCGAACACCGTATTGCCGATCGCAGACGCGGCGGGAGTTCCGGTAGGGGCCGCGATTACGGTGGGATATCCGCTGGCGCAGACACTGATTCCGGCATTTCAGGGATGGATCAACGAGGGCCGAGACGTGACTTCGCATTCGATCTCGCACACTTACTATACGAATACCGATGCGCTGGAAGTGCAGTACACGGGCACTGGGACAGCGGCGACGTTGAGCATCAGCAATAAGACCCTGACGATCACGGTGACAGGAGCGAGTGACAGCGTGAGTTACAACCTGGGGCAGGGGGAGGCCGAGGGGACGATCAAGTTATTGCGGCTCGCGCTGCTGGCGACCGGGAAATTCAGTGCAACGGAAATCCAGACTTGCCAGGGGCCGTATGGCACGGGTTGTTCGTTCAATACGGAATCGGCACTGCTGGGGCAAGATCTGGCGGATGTGAGCAGTGTGGATGTGAAATCTTCCGTGTACCACATGCAGCTGGATGTGACGAGGCTGACGACGGACGAGATTACGCTCTCGCGGAATTGGATGACAACGAATCTGACGGGATTGGCGCCGACGCCGGTGTACGTGTATCCGGGAGGATATGAGACGACAGCGATGCAGGCGATCACGGAGGGCGTGCCTTATGCAGGAGCCCGTGGCGCGCTGAAGGAAGACTTGGGAGTAAAGGATACGTATGCCGACGGATTCAACGTGGAGAACATCACGAGCTTCGGAGTGAATCCCTCATGGATGGGATTGCCGGCGGCGAGTTTAAATCAGAAGGTCCAGGCGCTGGTGTGGAAGGAATCGCTGTGGGGAGTGCCGTGGGGGATCTTCTGGCACTTCAATGCAACGACCGGAGCAGGCGAGCTAAGCGCGACCGAAGTCACGAATCTGATCGCGTATTTGCAAGCGAGCGGAGCGACGATCAAGACGAATACGGGGTTGGTGAACTGGCTGCTCGGTGGAACGCAGGGAACCGGGACGGACGGAAATGATTACTATACGTTTCCGGCGACGAGCACGGTAGTGGATTTCCGTCCGACCAAGAGTTCGCCGGTAGTGAATGCAGGGCAGAATCTGGGAGCGGCGTACGCACTCGACCTTAACGGGGTAAACCAGAACAGCTATGGAAGCGGGTGGGAAATTGGAGCGCACGTTTACCAGGGGTACTCCACCTATGGTGGAGGCCAGGGCGGCTCGCACTTTACGGTTGGAGAGGGCACGTTGACCCAGACGTTGACCGTCAGTGTAAGCGGAGCCATCGGCGGATCAATTACCGATAGTCAAGGCGGAATCTCAGGTTGTACATCAACTTGCTCGGCAGGCTACCCTCAGGGCACCGTCGACTATCTTACTGTGACACCAAACACGGGTTGGTACTTGGGTGAGTGGACGGGTTCCTGTGCCGCCGGTTCGCCAATCTCGCCAACAGATGGATGCTCGGTGACGATGAGCGCGGCGCACGCAGTTACGGCGGTCTTCGGCAATTCCAATAACGCTCCTCCCGCTTACTCAGGCAGCAACTCAAATAGCACGGGGACAGCGATCGTCCAGCCAACTGCGACTAGCATGGGCGGATTGATTGGGGCTGGGACTTGTCAGATTCCATCCGACTTCAGCTATCCAATTTGCCGTTTGACTGACGCTTCTTGGGACTCTTCTTATCCAGCCGCCACAATCACGGGTATCAGCGAGAGCGGTACCACGGTGACGGTGACCACGAATCTGAATCCTGGGAGTTGCAACGCTTCCTTGCAAGCCTGTGTCAATATCAGCGGGCTGGCAGCGCCCTATAATGTTTATAACGGCATCGTGAATCCAGTCACGAGCAGCGCCACTAGTTTCACGTTTACCGCAACAAGTTCAGGACTGCCAACTTGCTCCGCCGCTTGTGGAACGGCTTCACTCATCACGGCAACCAGTCTACGGTTTGAGACGACCGACAATTCCCTATATCACGCGATCGGATGTCCCTCGAGCAGTCCGTACCCGAAGACGTACATGGTTTTCTTCGTGAATGAGGGCGGGTTTGGGTACGTTGGCGGACTCAATGCCTCTTCTTATCCCTACACGCTTACTCCTGTGTTTCCCAGCAACTCGGGCTGGTCTGCGCACGGCGATTGGCGTGCGGCTGTGAATGGCGAATGGAGCCGCAACTGCGTTTACAGCCCGAACCTATTTTATGGCAAGAACACCACAACACAGAGCACGATGCTGACAAGCTACGACTTCACGGGGTGGGCGTTAAACCCGACCGGAGCGCCAGTCCAGAACACAATTTTTAATTTCGCGGCCGGACAGACTTCAAACTTCGGAACAACTAGCACAAACTGTCTTCCGGCGAGCGCGGGAACGACGGCACCCAATTGGACAGACTGGGGCGGGACGACCAAGAATCCGCCCGATGCCGAGATGGAAGTTTCCTTCGGCATCCAGCAAGTTATAGCCTATGGCGCTATCACCTTCAACGTGACCAACGGTTCCCATGTATTCACAGTTGCTTCTGGTGGTCCGCTGAACATCGACGGCACCGATGACATGATCTGGATTGACCTCGGATGCAATGCCTTGACGTGTCCCTACTCGGTTCAGTGTGTAACCGGGGAGGCATCGTGTTACGGCGGCGGGGGGACGAGTGGGATGGGTGGGCTACTCACGACACCGTGGAACGGGGCCACTGGAACGGAATCAGTACGCTTGTCAGGTGGACAGGACTTCGCGTCATGGGCCGCAGTCTATTTTCCCGGCAAGGGCTGTGCGGTTCTGAACACAGCAACTGGAATAGTGACAGCCGACGCGGCCACCGGAGTCGCGACTGGAGCAACCGCGCTTGCTCCTTCTGGCGGCTTACCTAATGGATTCTATCTGCACGGTGCGCGCCTTACGCCCGATGGCCAGTACGTGGACATGTCGTTCGATTACTGCGTGCCCGGAGCTCCGGCCAATTGCGTTAATGGCATGGGCTACATGTGGCAACTAACTGCATCCGCTGTGGCTGACGCAGTGTTCCCGATGTGCGAGAACTCTTCTGGACACTGTGGCGGCCACAAGGCGAACGGCTATAAAGACGTGGTTAACCCAGCCTCGCTCGTCTCCGAGAATTACATTCGGTCCTACGCTTTCAATATGGCGACAGCGAGCCCAGCCCAGTACCTGGCCAACAGCACCGTTTTTTCTCCGTGTGGCGCGGCCGGGTCTGATTCACACGTAAATTGGGTGAACGTTGATACCAACGACACCTACCCGTGGTTTGTGAGCACGACGACTTACGGCCAGACGGCGCAGGTTCCTGGAAGCTACAACTGCGGCGGAATTGATGAGATTTTCGCGGTGACGCCGCCAGCGAACTACGAAGCCAATCCCGGCACGGGAACGCTGTACCGCTTCGCGCATACGATGATCACCGGCCTGAGTTCGGACTACCAGATCGGGAACAGTATGGAGCAGTGTTCAGACGATGGCCTGTTCTGCATTTTTTCGTCGGACTGGTCGAACAATGGTGTTCCCTCGCAACTCGGAACCTTGGGTCCTTCAGACCTCGGAACGGAAACTTGTAACCCCGTATCTGGAACAAACATGTGCCGTGGAGATGTATTTGTCGTTGGACTACAGCAATAGCTTGAGGACTCACATCGAGTTCGGTCGGCAGCGATGGGATGTCCTGTAATGGTGGCGAAATACAGGGCGGTGATCAGTCCGTGAGCCTGAGAGCGGGCGAATGGCAGGAGAGCCGTACGGAAGTAGGTACGGAAATCGTAGGACAATCTGGCAGCCAAGGGGCGCGGCGAAAGCCGTGCCCTTTTGTTTCCAAAAAACAATGGAGGAGTGAATGACCAGGGAATCGGGTATCGCGAAAGCGTTGGTGGTGGCGGTATTGTGCGGAACTTTGGTGTGGACGGCGTGCTCGACCGCGTGGGTTAGCGAGGCGGAGCAGATCGTAGAAGTGTTGATACCAGCGACGGCGAACATCGTCACACTGGTCGCGACGCTAGAAGGTAAGAATGTTTCGGCTTCTGATCTACAGACCATTCAGAACGCGGGAAGCCAAGCGGGGGCCGATTTGCAGCTGATGCAGTCGCTGATCATGGCGTATCAAAATGCAGATGCGTCGGCGCAGCCCGGACTGCTCAGTCAGATCCAGGCGGCGCTGAGTGCGGTGCAGTTGACGTTGAACGGCTTGTTGCCGGCGCTGCACATCAAGGATACGGCCACCCAGGCGAAGCTCACGGCAGTGATCGCAATCGTACTTTCAGAAGTGGAGTCGATGGCAGCGATTGTGCCGCTTGTGAATTCCGGTGCATCCCCAGCGATGGTGACCATGGCGGCGAGACAGGCACAGAAGCAGCCGACCCTGACGGCCACGCAGTTCGTGAGTTCATACAACGCCACGATGACGGCGAAGACAGGGAATGCTGATTTGGATCACGCGGCGTCGGGCCTCCGGATTCATGCGCACGGGAAGTTCGGTCGCTGGGCAAGCGCGGGACTTCTGAAGTAAGGATGCCGGGGCCACTTTGTTGACAAATGGAACAGAAAAGGCGGTCAAGAAGCCGGAACCTGAAAGGCGAAGTGTGGAGGGCGATCTTTATCTGTTGGAGCAATTTGGGCCATTTCTAGATCAGCGAGTGGGTGAGCAGACGGTTCGCGATTTGTTGATTGCAAGGTTGTTGACGATTCGTCTGAAAAAAGGTGGGACCAAGCTGCTGCATTTGAACCGTGCGCAACGAGAATACTCGCAGAAGTGCGGTAAGAAAAATATCGTACTGAAGGCGCGGCAAGTAGGGATCACGACATATATCGCCGCACGGTTCTTCATACAAACGATTACCCGACCGGGAACGTTGGCGGTGCAGGTGGCGCACAGCCTGGAATCGGCGGAAGCAATCTTCGGTATTGTGCGGCGCTTCTGGGAAAAACTGCCCGAAGGGCTGCGCAAGGGCGCGCTGATTCACTCGCGCGCCAATGTTCACCAACTGGTGTTTCCGCTGCTGGATAGCGAATACCGGGTGGAGACGGCGGATGCGAACGCGGGGCGCGGGATGACTATTCATTACCTCCATTGCTCGGAGGTCTCCCGCTGGCCCCGCGACGCGGCGGAAACGCTGGCCTCATTACGAGCGGCAGTGGCACCAGATGGCGAAATTGTGCTTGAGTCCACGCCGAACGGCGCGGCGGGTGCGTTCTATAACGAGTGGCAGAGGGCACGCGAGACTGGTTACGTGCAACACTTTTTCCCATGGTGGTATGAGGAGAGCTATCGAGAAATCGGCGATAAAGAAAATGTTCTGCCGCTTACGGCCGAAGAGCTAGCGGTGAAAAATATGTACGGTCTTGATGTCGCACAGATCGCTTGGCGACGGAAGCAGCGAATGACGTTGGGCGGATTGGCGGGGCAGGAATACACGGAGGACGGCAGTTCGTGTTTTCTTTCGTCGGGAGAATGCGTGTTTGAGTTGGAAGCGATTGATAAAGCTGCGTCGATGGCAGGAGCGGCAGTGCAGTTGCAGGACAACGGACGGCTCGTCATCTGGTTACCGCCGCAGGATGGGCGGCATTACATCATTGGGGTGGATGCGGCTGGAGGAGGATCCGAGGGAGATTATGCGTGTGCAGAGGTACTCGAAAGAGCCCTGGGACTGCAATGTGCGGAATTGCGGGGACACTTCGGACCACTTGAGTTGGCGCGACGAGTCGTGGAGCTGGGGAAAATGTATGGGAGGGCGCTGTTGGCGGTAGAACGGAACAATCATGGATACGGCGTGCTGGCTCACTTGCGAGACATGGGGTACGCAAACATCTACGAGAAAGACGGGCAGCTGGGATGGCTTACATCAGCGGCAAGCCGACCAGCGATGATCGAGAATATGGCGGCGGTGCTGCTGGCAGAGCCGACCTTATTTCACAGTCCGCGATTGCTCGAAGAATGCCGAACATTTGTGCGGCATCCAGATGGAAGTGCGGCGGCAGCCGATGGAGCGCATGACGATTGTGTAATGGCGATGGCGATCGCGTTGGCCGTGCGAAAGGAAGATGCGGGGCGCGGGTTGAAGAAAAGAGCGATGGAGATGGCGAGCTTGGTGGTTGAAGGTTGAAGGGAATGAAGGAAGTTCATCGGTCACAAGGGAATAGGGAGCACTTGGAGTAAGATGTCAGGCCTTGCGGCGAATCGGATGTGAACGCCCGAAGCGTAAGTCAAAAAGAAACCTGGCCTGGGTGCCTGCGCCACGCAAATATTTGGTAGAAGCGGTCCAACACGTGAGAAGGATGCGGGGCGGGGCGCAAGGGCATTTGATGCGCTGCTCTGATGGGGCGTTCTATGTCGTGAAATTCCGGAACAACCCGCAGCATTTGCGGGTGCTGACGAATGAAATGTTGGGGACGAGACTGGCGGAGCGGGTGGGACTCCCGGTGCCTCGAACGGAAGTTGTGGAGGTGGGCGACTGGCTGGTGGAGCACACTGCGGAGTTGAGTATTCAACTGGCGCACAATACGATCCCGTGCCAGGCGGGACTACAATTCGGGTCGCAGTATGCGGTGAGTCCATTGGAGGGGCAGGTTTTTGATTATCTTCCGGCAGAGATGTTTGGGTTGGTGCGAAATCTGGAGACGTTTGCTGGAATATTGGTGGTAGACAAGTGGACGGGGAATGCGAACGGGCGGCAGGCGGCGTTTTGGAGGAAGTTGCGGGAGAGGAAGTATACGGCGGCGTTTATTGATCAGGGGTATTGTTTCAACGCCGGGGAGTGGACGTTTCCCGATTATCCACTGCGCGGGGTGTACTCGCGGAATGAAGTGTATGAGGGTGTGCGCGGTTGGGAGTCGTTTGAGCCGTGGCTTTCGCGGATCGAGAAGATGGAAGAGGATGTGGTGTGGAGCGTGGCGGGAGAGATTCCTCCGGAATGGTATGGCGGGGAGTGGGATGAGTTGGAGAAGCTGGTGCGGACGTTGATTATGCGACGGGGTGTGGTGCGGGAGTTGATTGAGGCGTTTCGAGTGTCGGCGCGAAGGCCATTTCCGGAGTGGGTGGAGCATTGATGCGTGATGTCAGCGCGGAGACGCGGAGTCACGCAGAAAAGATTTTGAGAGCTTAATGGCCGATAAACGACAACTGGATTTTTTTCTGCTGCGGTATGTGCCGAACGTGGTGAGGGAAGAGTTTGTGAACATCGGCCTGGTGATGACGGAGAGCGGAGGAGACGGAGGTGGGTTTGCGGGAGTCCACTTTACGGCAGACTGGCGGCGAGCGCGTTGTCTCGATCCGAATATTGATGTTGAGATGTTGGAAGCGCTGGGCCGCGATATCGAGAGGCGACTGAAGGACATGAATCAGCAGGCGTTGTTGCTGCACGAGATGATGGATTCGTATTCCAATACGTTGCAGCTTTCTCCGATACGGCGATGTGTCGCGGAGAATCCGGCGGAAGAATTGAAAGACCTGGCTCAGAGATTGATCGAGATGCCGGCGATGTGGGGGCCGGCGAAAGAAACACGGGCGAGGACGGTAGGGAGGAAGTGGATTCATGCGGGAATGAGCGAAGCATTCGTGGCGGCCGGCGTCTGGGAATTCCTGATTAAAGATCTGGCGGCCTCCACCTACACGAACCCGGCGGATGATTTTGTGCTCGACTTTGCTTATCCAGCGGGGGATGAGTTGAAGGTTTTTCATGCGGTATCGCTGGCAGCGGTGGGGCCGGAGACGCGCATGTTTCCGTTGAGGGTGGCGAAGATCGCTCCGAGGATGAGGGAGAAAGAGGTATTGCCGAGTTTCACGGCGGTGGTGGAAGACCAGTTCGATGAGCAGGACAAAGCGGTGAAGTTAGTGCTGGCGTTCATGGAAGACGAAAAGATTCAGGTGAGGCGGCTAGGGGAGATGGGGGGGATTGCGGAGGTGGCGCGGAGGGAGTTGAGGGTGTGAGGGACATGCATAGGTCCTTCGTTGAGAATGCAGCGTTATGAAACGTGATATGGTCAGGAATCATGAGGGACTCAACCAGACGAGAATCGGACCATTGGCGTCCAGCATTGGAACGTTTAGTTGGCTTCTTCTGTGAAGATTCGAGGTGGTCTTGGTTGCTCGGGATGCTGATCGTGTTGTCACTGGCTGCATCCTCAAGGCTGGGCAAACGGTTGCCGATGATCATCCAGGACGTCGCATTCATGGTCTTGGTGTTCGCGTCGGTTGGGTTGCCTGGGATGGCTTGGACGGCGTTTGAGCTTTTGCGCCGTAGTGGCGACCTGCGACGCTGGAGAATGGGGATATCGTTTTTCGGATGCCTTGCTCTTTCGATGGCGTTGGCGACACCGTTTCTGTGCGCTCTCAGTTCGCTCGATTGGATGCATACGGGAGGGTATCTGTGCCTTGGTTCGAGCGTGGTCGCTATGCTAGCCGGTATCTTTGCTCCGGGGTTGGTGAGATTTTCACTCATACTTGGCGGCTTAGTCGTGGCGGGACTCGCTGTTATCGTTCCGATCGGAATCTTATGATTTAAGCGTTTGAAGCCTCGGTAACGTCAATTGCAGTTTGGTTGCAAAAGCTCTGCTTCGGCGGGGCTTTTTTATTGGGCGGCTTTGTTATAGAGGGAGAGAGTCCGCGGGCAGGAGTGCCCGCGCCACACAAGATCAATCGAACTGCGCTCGACGGACAGCCGAGGGCGGCTGTCCCCACACAACTCTTAGGCGGGAATCAAACATATGAACATCAAAGAGACGTTGCGCGGCGCGATGCGCCGGATTGCGGGAGTGTCTTCGGCATCCTCGCTGGTAAAGGCCGAGAAGAAGCGCCGAACATTGCCGCTGCCTTCTATTTTCAACTCGTATGGGCCGCCGGGCGACATTATGCCGAAGCCGACAGCGTACAACTTGCGCCGGTTTTCTGAGATTCCAGTACCTCGGCGAGCGATCAACACAATTAAAGATCGGATCGCGGGAATGCGCTGGCGGATTCAGCCGCGACAGGGTATCGCCCTGGAAGCGATGCCCGACGGACTGGAGCGAGTACAGCTTCTGACGGAAAACTTCCACGCACCGAATCCCGATGATTCGTTCCGGTCATTTGCGGAGCAGGTGCTGGAGGACATCATTGTGGGTGGGTATGGGGCGATCGAGGTGCAGACATCGGGTGACGCGAAGCACCCGCTATTGCTGTGGCCGGTGGATGGATCGTCGATCCGAATGAATCTGGATTGGGATGGGTCGCCACAAGGGCAGCGCTATTTGCAGGTGACGGATCAGTCGGGGCCGAAGAGCCAGATTGCGTTGGATGATGACGAACTGATTTATATCCGGCTGAACCCGAGAACGCACACGCCGTTTGGGTTGGGGCGACTGGAGGTTGCGTTTGAGACGATCAACGCGTTTTTGGGAGCACATCGGTATGCGTCGCGGCTGGCCTCGAATTCGGTAGTGCAGTATGCGTTATGGCTGCAGGACCTAACGCCGGAACATCACGAGCGACTGATTCGGTGGTGGCAAGACGAGATTGAGGGCACGGGACGGGTGCCGATCCTATCGGTCGAAAGCAAACCCGAAGTGCTGCGGTTCGGAGGCGGCACTGACGCCGACTTGCGATTGCAGTGGCAGGAGTTTCTGCTGCGGGTGATCGCGGATGCTTTTGACCTTCCTCCGTTTTACCTGGGGGTGGAGCGGGACGTGAACCGCTCCACCGCGGAGGAATACAACGACATGGCGTTTCGACAGGCGATCGTGCCGACGGCGCGACTGCTAGCGGAGCACCTGACGCGAGATGCGATTCAGAAGAGGCTTGGATGGAATGATTTGGAATTCGTATTTGCGGAACTGGACACGCAGGATCCGCTGGAAGAGGCGCAGATTCAGCAGATCCTCTTACAGAACGGAGTGCTGACGGTGAATGAAGTGAGGAGGATGAGAGGGTTGCCGGATCTGGGCGTGGCAAGTGACAGCTAGATCACAAGAATTTAGTGGAGGGTACGGATCCTTCTACTACGCAGGCGCGTCGTTAGGGCAGCTCGCTTGCTTCGCTCAGGATGACAAAGTCGGAAAAGGGGACATCGAGATGATTGATTTGAGAAGTATGGCGGTGGCCATGCCCGAGGTGGCGGGCCATCCGAACCGAGCGGCATTTCGGGGAGTATTGACGATGGTCGATGTACCGTCGCAGCGACCGCCTTCAGGAGCGCGAGGTCACCTGGTAGTACTTACGAAGAAAGCGGCCGAGGTGGCGCTGCCTTCGCTCCTGGGGATGGGCGTGGATTATGCGCCTTCGCTGGATCGGCATGACGTGCGCTGCAAGGTTGGCGTGATCACACGGGCAGAAATCGTGGGACGGAATGTGGAGCTGGGCGGGTATCTATTCGCGCGGGACTTTCCCGAAATCGTGGAAGAGATTGCGAATTCGGGAGCCGGAGTTGGCCATCGGGCCATTGAATCCCCACGGGAGGGACTTTTACATTCATATACCTTGCACGGCGTAGCGTCAGACTCGGAGCAGAGGCTGTGGAAGGAAGGATTCGGTTTGAGAGCCTCGTTGCGGTTAGCGGCGAGACAGATTCTCAACTTGACCAAAATGCTGGGCCAGAACGAGAAGCAGAAAAGAACTCAAGGCCTCAATGCAACCATCCGTGCCGAAACGCGCGCTGCGACAGCAGAGAGGGGTCTCGGGATGTCGTATGAGGTGACTGATGTCCAGCTGGCGGACACGAGGGCCCAGGTCTGGATACTGGAAAGAGTTACGTTCACGGGAGCTGCAATTCTGCGGAGGGACAAAGCAGCGTATCGGGACACGTGGATTGAACTGAGTAGCTAGTACCGAGTCGCGAGTACTGAGTACCGAGGATTACGGAGGAGAAAGAGTATGAATGAAGAAACATTGCAGCAATTGATGACGACGGCGGAACGGCTGGCGAGTGCGGCCGAATCGTTGGATCGTGTGTTGGGACGGCTGGATGCGCAGCAAGAAGCGCTGAACACGAAGGTGGACAGGATTGTGGCGGCGGTAGAAGAGCAGCCGTCGCATGAGATCTCGGCGCGAGGAGAAAGCGCACGGCATTTGCAGGATCGAATGGCAGAACTGGAAAAGTCGAACGCGGACTTGAAAGCGCAGGCGGCGCGGATGGCACGTAAAACGCTTCCACCTATGGTTTCGGCGATCCTGGCTAAGAGCTGCGGGGATACGGGCAACGAAAAGCTAGACAAGGGCGTGCTCGATAAGTCATTGCAGAATCTGAGCGTGGAGCAACGGATTGCGGTGAAGTCGGAGTTAGCGCGGGCGGGGATTATCGAATAAGGCTCGCGGGATGTCGGCAGGACAGGGCACGACATAGTCGTGCCTTTTTTATTTGTGAGCGCAGCAAGAATCGAATTCCAAATCGCAAGTTGAAGTTCAAAAGAGGAGAAAACATGCCAGGAAAATTCGTGGATTTGTACGCATCGGCCGACTACCTTGGGCCGGGTGCGATTGAAATCGACCGGTACCAAACGGAAATCTTTGACATTGTGCGCCGGCGGGGTGCGTTCGGGCAAAGAATCAAGCAGGTGCCGGCAACGGGACATCCGTCGCGATTCTTTGAAGAGACTGCGATCAATTCGCCGACGGCAGCGCAGGCGTTTGTCGATCCCCGCAACATCGCTCCGACTGTGGGAGCCCCGACGCGTGTGGAAATGGCCGTGCCACTCAAGGCGCTGGTGTCGCAAATCAACTACAACCTGTTCGATCTGGAAGTAACGGCACAACAAAGCCAGTTTGCCTATTTGCAGGCAAAGGATCTGGCCGATTCAGTGGACGGACTGTTACGCACGCATGATGTCGCGCTGTGGAACGGCACGGACACGTCACTCAGCACGCCGACAACACTGCAGTATTTCGGCGTGATTGGACAGATCGTAGCCGGCGGGAATACGACGACAATTGGCGTCGCTCCTGCAAGCATCGTGGACGGCATCAAGGGGACGATCGCGCAGATGGTGGCGAATGCCGCCTACGCGGTGCGTCCGACGGCCATTTACTCCAATCCGGTGTTGTTGGACCTGATCGACCGGGAAATGAAGACGGAGTACAACGTCGTTCTGAACACGGTGGAGATCACGGCTGGATTGCGGGTGAAAGCACTGACCACGCAAGCTGGGGAACTGCCACTGATTCCGGACTGGACAATTCCGTACACCACCGGAACGCCGTCAGTATATCCCGTCTACATCGTGACCGAGGATCTGATCGAGTATCACTGGTTGAGCGATCCGAATCCGCGGGTGTTCAAGCTGGGCTTGCCCAATGCCCTGACTCAGCAAATGGTAGTGGTGAAGTTTGGCGCACCTGTAGTCAAGGGGGCAAACTTCGCGCATTACCAGGTGAACGTACAGCGGTAGAAAAACAGTCGTTGGTCGTTCGTTGTTTGTCGTTGGTAAAGGCGGAGCTGCCGCAGTCGCCAACGATCTACGGCAGCGGCCAACGGCATCTTTTTGCAACCGAGAACTGAGAACTCATTATGAATTATCTCGCGACAACGGATTATTTGACGTACGGGCTGGATGCGACAACGGATCCTTCGTGGATCACGGCCGCCTCCGCCATCATTGATGCGCATTGCAGGCGGGTGACTCTGGGTGTGAACCAATACGAAGAACGGCTGAAGATGCCGCCGGAACTCAATACAGTACGCGTCAGTTATCTGCCCCTGGTAACGGTAGCGCCGGCGACGACGCCGATCGTCACTCTACAGGGACGCTACGGAATTCCGCGGCGGGGCGAATGGCCGTTCCCTGAAATGAGTCTGGAGTTTGCACTCGTGTTCTCGCTTCCGGGGATGTGGACGACGATTGACCCGACGACGATCGACATTTGGACGAACAGCGGAGAGCTTACGTTTCCGGTGAATGCTTTGGGACTGTTTTTCAACGAAGTAGATGTGGTCTACAACGCGGGATGGAGCACGATTCCAACGCCGGTGCAGGTGGCGTGTGCCCAGATTGTGAAGAACGCGCAGGCAACACCGGGACTGAACGTGCAGTCGAGCCAGATCAACCAGATGCGGCTGCAATATTTCGGACCGACCTTGGTGGATGACATGGTGCGCGGTTTGTTAGCGCCGTATGTGGCGACCAAGGGGGCCTAGTAACGGTGGCGGTTCGCTGCTAACTGCTGGTGGTTGCTTACCGGTCATGGGATTCGATTTGTGAATGGAGGGGAATATGGGGAGCGGAATTTGCGGAGCGGCGTTGGTGCGAGCAGCGAATGCGATGTTGAGCGCGCTGGGCGGAGACCAGGTGAACTTGCTGTTGCCGGCGATGGCGACCGCGAGTGATCCGGCTGGCCAGTTGGGATTGGTTGATCCTGGAGTACAACAAGTGAGCATCACGCCGGTTGTCACAAACAACCTGCCAACCGGAAACTTAGGGCCAAGGCGGCGGATCGAGTTTACGCTGCCCGCCTCAGCGATTGAAATCCAATTGCCCACGCTGGGGATGGGGTCAGCGGAAGACTTGTTCAATGCCGCCCTGGGGCTGGAATACGACGGCGATCTTTTTCACATCGAGGCCGTAGCGACCGAGAACTTCGCGGGAACGGCTTACTTTTATGTGGTTACGGCGGTGGAGTGACGGAATCAGCTTACAGCTTACAGCTTCTAGCTTACAGCTTCTAGCTTACAGCTTCTAGCTTCCAGCTTCTAGCTTCCAGCTTCCAGCTTCCAGCTTCCAGCTTCTAGCTTCTAGCTTCTAGCTTCTAGCTTCTAGCTTCTAGCTCCACGATGCCAATAGTGAGGATCTAGATTCAATCCCAAGAACCAATAACTTTCAAGCTGGAACTCGACAGCTAGAAGCAGGTGTGCGTGCAATTTGCTAAGGATAGTTTTTTACTGACGTTACAGCAGAGGCTGGCGGGACTGAATCCGGCGCGAACCGTGACGATCAACGGCGCGACAGTGCCGGCGGTAGTAGCAGTGGAGAACTTGCCGCCCTCCGCAGCCGAACCTCAGCCGAATGCGTTCTACATCGAGTGGGGTAACTCGGACGTTGTCGACGGCCACGCGGGGAATGCGGTGTTGATGAGTCTGGAGTGCGTGATCTCGTACTACACATTGGGGACGGTGCAGAGCATGGTGGATCGTGGGCGAGTGATCGGCCAACTCGACAACGAACTGCTTGGGATCTGCCAGCCCACGAATACCGAGAAATATGACTATTCGCAGTCGCCAAGCGCAGATCTAGGTACAAGTGTCTTCTGGAATCAACCGGCGTTTGAGACCGTGACAACGAGCGGAGTCGAGGACAATGTGGTTGCCTATCAGGGGCGTGCCGTGCGGCGAGCGATGTATGAACAAGCCTACCAGGATGGGCGTGTCGAGCGCCGGGCACGGATTGCGGTTTTTTTCTTCTCGGAGGTAACAGTTCTATGAGCACGACTCCGGTGCGTCCGGCGATGGTTCCGGTGATGCGACAAATGCGGGTGTACTTTGCGCCTGTGAATCGTCTGACGGAGACGCCAACGATTTTCGATCCGGCGGCGAGCGGCGCGTTTGCACTCGATTCGCCACCGATTCCCTGGCTGGATCTGGGTTGGATCGAGAGTTTCCAGCGGTTCTACGACACTCCGACGGAAGTTGTGCGGTCGGGAGCGAAGATGCTGCCTTCGCTGCAATTCCGCGGGGCTATCGAGGCAAGAGTTGAGTTCGACTTTCGGGAGTGGGGGAAGTTGCAGATGGCCCTAGCGGGCGGATCCGAGCACATGAACGTGCTGGCTACCAGCACGAGTGCAGCGCCTGTACCTTCGGGGGGAACGCCGATTCCGCCGGTGGCCGTGCTGCCTGGATCTACGGCGAGTCAGCTTGTTCTTGGAACGGGAGGAGTGATTGGTTTTGCCGCGGGCAATTTAGTGGCGGTGGACGTGGACTACGAGCAACAGATTGGATACGTGGGATCAGGAATTTCGGCGGCATATGTAAGCAACGCGGCCGCAGTGAACAACGACGCAAACTACGTCCGGCGAGTGACGTTCAACGTTGGGCGTGTCGTAGATATAACGTCGAACTCGTTGATCTTGGCGCAGCCGCTGCTTGCGGGAGCTCCGAGCGCGGCATCATCGGTGCAAGTGGTAGCAGCGTTCGTGGATCGGGAGGGGGGATCATTCTTCCAGGAATGGTCGGCACTGTTCGTAGCTGAACCTGAGTCGGGAGGTCGAGTGTGCTTCTATTATCCGCGACTCAGCCCCAATCCGGGCGCCGGATCGCACGGTGTCAGCGTGACCTCTGGAGCGAGCTGGAAGCCACCGAAAAGCGGAGGCACGACAAGCGCGAAGGCCACTGCCGCTGCACAAGGGAGTGAGGCGGGAAATTCGTCGCAGAAGTACTTGCGCGAAGATTTCGCAGAGATAGCGAGACCACTAACTTCAGTGGGACTTCACGCGTCATTTCTTGCACTGCCGTACACGGATTCGAACGATGGACAGGTAGTGATGTGCTATCGAAGCTACTTCCCGGCGGCGATGGCGGGGGTCTATTAGAAGTTCCTCCTTACATTCCGCTTTCGATTTCGCAAACTGAGACATGGAAGCTTTTGGCGACTCGCACAGCGGAAGTTCTGCCAATCTAATAGTGGCGTTCATACCGACAAATGACTGACATACGCCTGCGAGCTTCCCCAGTTCGTCGAAGGTGGACTAGATCGCGACGCGAGCATGAAAGGTAGCATCTCCAAAACAATGAAGCTAACCATCGACAATCTTCAAGGGCAAGGGCCGCAAGACTATACAGCATCGTTAGACGGAACCAAGTTGCCAAAGGTGGAGCGCAAGCTGAATCAACCAGCAGAATTGTCGTTCAGCCTGTTGGCAAACTCACCGGGTTTTGTAATTCCAGTGATGGGCGCAAGGGTCACCTTGGGAAAAACAAACGGCAGTGATGTGTTCACGGGTTATGTAATCGCTGCGCCGCAGTATGAATATCTGGGATGGGGTGAACAAGGGCCAGTGTATCGGTATAACGTCGCCGCACAAAGCGACGAGGTTTTGCTGGATCAGAAGGCAATGCCGAATCGTTCCCCTTTTGTGGACCGGAGCGCCGGTAACGCGCTCCGGCAGCTGGCGCAGGATCTATTGCCGGGATTGTTCAACGTGAGTGCCGTGCAGAACCTGGACCCGCTCGCAAGCTATGAAGTGAAGCCGCAAAGGAGCTTCTCGTTTCATGCAGCGGAAATAGCAGTGGCGTCCCGAGCTGTCTTCCGCACGATGAATGGAGCGCTTATCTTCGCCCCGCTTGGGGCGGTTGTATATGCTCTCAATGAGAGCGATGCGAACTTTTCGCCAAGGGGATTGTGTCTTAACAGTCCAAACCTTCTGGTGAACGATGTGACCGTTATCGGGCAGGACGAACCACAGGCGCGCGTTCGGGACTATTTTGTGGGCGATGGACTGAGCTTGAAATACTACTTATCGCAGACGCCATTCGCCCAGCCAAAGCCTGCGTTGATTGATGAGGAATATCTTGGGTCTGGATTGGACGTGACCACATGGGTGGAGAGCGATCCTTTATCTGCCGTTTCTGTGGCGGCGCAGACATTGCAGATCGCGGGCGGCACCGGCATTGACGGACAGACCACCGTGAGCTTCATCGAGGAGATTGAGCTCGGCGGGGCGCTGGAGTTGCAGCATGGAGATGTGACCTTCACGGCAGCGTCGCAAGGTGTACTGGGTGGGCTATACCCAGGAGCGATCTCGGTTGGCGGATGTTTGGCAGGATTCCAGATCTCGCCATCGGGGGCGGGCTCCGCCATTCAGGCGCTAATCAACGGATCACTTACCGGCCCAGTAATGACCACAACGCCCGGGCACCTGTACTGCTTCACGACTTACTTGTACTCAATGGAGGTCTATCGAACCGGGGAGACTTATCACTCATCGTTGCATCCGGCGGGGAGCGGATGGGGTGGAGCGGCGGTGACGGCGGATGTGCGCTTCGTGCTTGAAGTGCAGGATATTGACCCAAACAATCCGGCCACACTGGTGGCTCCGGCGACAGTGCTCTATGACAACGTGATCCCGAGCGCACCGGGATTCTGCACCTACGCGGTGGTGAATGCGGTCAGCATGCAGTGCAGCATCGCCTACACCTACGTGTCGCACATTTCGCTGGCAGAAGTGAGAACGGCGCTGCCCAGCGCGAATTACGTGACGCAACTAGTCGGCTCGCTTTCGGATGGGGCGGCATGTGAAATCACCAGCGATCCGTCATTGGATTTCTATCCGGCATATGTGCCGGCACTGAATCAGTTGATCGTTGTGAGCTATCGAGGATCTGGGCGGGCTGTAGCTCAAGTGGAAAATGAAGCAGGTGTGGCCTCGCTGCGGAAGGGCGCAGATGATGGGACGCGAGGGACGGTGCGGGTGATGAAGAACCCAGGGGCGCGCACGGATATAGATTGCGAGAACGCAGCGCTGGCGATCCTGGATGATGCCACGAATCCGGCGTGGTCGGGAACCTATGAAACGTGGAGCGATTTTTTGCCAGGCGCCGCGGCTGACATCTTTCCGGGTGACGCAGTTGCGCTAAATGTTCCCTCGCGTGGAGCATCGTTCACCGCGATTGTACGGGAAGTGGACATAGAGATTGCTGATCCGGCGAACGATCGTGGTTTCTATACGATTGGGTTCGCGAATGACTTGGCGTCGCCGTTAGCGATTGAGTATGGAACAAGCGCGACTACTATTGCGCTTCAGGACCTGCCTCCATTGCTGCAGACCACGCAAGTCGGTGCCTACTACCAGATAGATCTGACGGAGGCGCAAATCACGGCTGTGACCTCGACCACGGTGGAGGTTGATGCGGGTATTGCGCCGGCCACTGGGTGCGGCATTGAGGTCAGGGAAAATGACTATGGTTGGGGACAAGCCAATGACCGAAACTTGCTGGGTCGGTTCAACACTCAAACATTCACCCTCTCTCGCCTGGCTCGAACACAGAATTATTTCTTGCGTCTTTATGACAGTTCGTCGCCGCCAAAATATTCGAGGTATTCGGCGGCCTTGCACGTGGACTATCCGCTATGAACGAAGACGAGTTCCCAGGTAGGCAGAGACTACGCTCAGGTCCGGCGAAACAGTTTGCAGGAACGCAATACACGGCAAAGGACTTCCAACTTGACGTGCTCGGAAAGCTGGAGGAGACGCAGACAAAGCTGGAAGCTATGCAGGAGCTGTGGAGAAAAGATTCCAGGGCTGTAAGGGACGAGCGATTGTTGAAGTTTGATGGCCGAACCCTGGTCGCGGTGGGTGCCATCGCGCTAAGTTTGACCGGGTACGTGCTGCAGGACGCGCGGAATACTTCAAAGCAAGGCGCGGAGATTGAGACCACTAAGACGCGAGTTACGCGCCTGGAGCAGATTGCCGAAACCAATACCGAAGGGCGAATTCGGACCGAGGTTGAGCTTGGCGAATTGCGCGAAGGACAAGACGAGATCAAGCGCCTGATTAATGCGCACGATAAAAACGCGAGAGTAGCTTCCGGGTATGACCGTCAAAGAGACGAGGTGCGCCATGCAAGCGATACACCTGAACACTCCCGGCAATGAGAGCCATTTGAGACGGTGAGGCTGATCGACGGCGAACTTCAGATTTTTCTGAGAGACGATTCATTTTCAAGACAATGAGGAGAGAGCCATGAGTACCATACCGAGCACCACGATTATTACCAATCTAAAGACTGCGACTACACCAACCGCAAACACGATGAAGAGCGCCGGCGCAGGAGGAATCGACATGCCGGGCATGCTTGCGCTGGCGTTTAGCAAAGCTGCCGAACTCAAGGCTTGCCTGACGCTGATCGTCAGATCCACCGACGGAGCAGATCCTAACCTGACCGCGCTTAACGATATTTTGGCCAGCCTGACGTAAGCCATGCGGCGGCTACGCGACAAGAGTTGTGCAGCTGCCGCTCGTCTGATCTATCTGCTGAAAACTAGTTAAGGAGGAATTTATGAATTTTCTATCTCAATTGCTGCGTGCGATCGCCTTTGTCCCGGCTCTAGTAAGCGGCATTGAAAGCATGTTTGGGGGCAAACCGGGAAGCGAAAAGAAGGACGCCGCGATGCTGTTTTTGCAAAACGCTCTGTCCACGGTGGACGCTGTAGCAGCGCGGGAGATTGTCGATCCAGAACAATTCAAAAATGGAATCTCGAAAATAATAGACGGAACGGTTATGTGCCTAAATGCGTCCTCCTGGTGTAAGCAGCAAGCGGCTACAACCGTCGCGCCTTCAGTCCACTGACTGCTACCCGATCTCTTCGTTCCAAGTCTCCAGCGTCTTCTTCACCAAAGCCATGAACTGGTCAGCGACAGCGCCGTCGATGAGGCGGTGATCGTAGCCGAGAGTGAGATGGACGACCGAACGAATGGCGATCGAATCGTTGCCTTCCGTGTCGGTGATGACCAAGGGCTGCTTGGTGATGCCGCCCACGCCCATGATGGCGGAGTTCGGCTGGTTGATGATGGGCAGACCGAAGACAGCGCCGAATTGGCCGGGATTAGTGACGGTGAAAGTGGAGCCTTCGACATCCTCAGGTTTGAGCTTCTTGCTGCGGGCGCGCTCTCCGAGATCGGTGATACCGCGCTGCAGGCCGAGAAAGTTGAGATCCCCGGCATTTTTGAGAACGGGCACGATGAGCCCCCAGTCGAGGGCGACCGCGATGCCCACGTTGATATTGCGATGGTAGCGGATGCTCTCGCCTTCGATGGCAGCATTAATGATGGGCCACTGCTGGACCGCGATGATGGCCGCGCGCACGAAGAACGGCATGAAGGTGAGGCGGACTCCGTGGCGCTGCTCGAATCCGTTTTTGTGCTTGGCACGGAGGTTGACAATGCGCGTGAAATCGACCTCATACATGCAATGGACGTGGGCGCTGGAGCGGCGGGATTCGATCATGCGCTGGGCAATGATTTTGCGCATGTTCGTCATGGGGACGAGATCGCCTGGGTAAGCGGCGGGGGCTGGTGGAGTTGCAGGCCGCGAGGCCGGAGCTGACGGCGCGGGTGCGGCCGCACTCGCTGCGGCGGGCGATGGGGCGGACGATTGTCCCTCGACGAATGAGAGGATATCCTGCTTTGTGATGCGGCCGCCGAGGCCGGTGCCGGAAATCTGCGAAAGACTGACTCCGTGCTCACGCGCGATCTTGCGAACTAGTGGCGAGGAGCGTGCCTCTTCTTCCTCATGCGGTTCGGCTGACGGAGCGCTGACTGCTGGCGCAGCCGCTGCTGCACGGGCAGGCTGCTTAGTCTCTTTTTTCTCTGAAGCCGGTTTTTCCAAAGCTGTGGTTGGGGGTGCAGGTTTGACAGGCGCAGCTGCAGCCTCGCCGTCCGCCGAAATAGTTCCCACGATTGTATTCACACCAACCGTCGTGCCCTCCGATACTCTGATCTCTTGCAGGACACCTGAGGCAGGTGCAGGAATCTCGGCGTCCACCTTGTCGGTGGATATTTCGAAAAGCGGCTCATCGCGCCGGACCTTATCGCCAGGCTTCTTCAACCACTTCGTAATAGTGCCCTCGACGATGGATTCGCCCATCTGGGGCATGATGATGTCAGTCGGCATGATTTCCTTCCACGCGGCCACAGTTCTGTAAGGAGGGCCCGACGCAAACAGATATTATAGCGTTCATGATAAAGAACTCGGAACCCTCACGAAGTGAAATACACCGCTAGGGGTGCTTGGGCTCCTCTTTTCCCTCGCCGCCCGTTGGGGCGGGCACTCCGAAACTCGTCTTCCAGTAATCCTGGACCGCAGGGGGCAGCTTTTCCATGTGCGACAGGAGGCTGGTGATTTTCCAGATATCCTGCTCGCTGAGAGTTTTATCCCACGCCGGCATCCCGGTGTAACGAACGCCGGTACGGATGGTATAGAAGACGTGCCACTCCGGATCGTCGGGCGGATCGGAGACGAGATTCGGAGCGGGTGGATAAAAGGAGTTGCCGAGCGACGCGGGCTTGCTATCGAGTCCGCCGTGGCAGACAGCGCAATTCATGGTGTATAGCTTCATTCCGTCTTCGAAATGCTGATCGGTTGGGGGTAAGGGATTTGCAACGTGGGGAGCGTGCCGCTCCATCGAAGCGTCCACGGCCCCGTTGGCGATGCGGCGCTCGAGGTGTCCGGGCGCAACATTCGCGTTAGTGGGAATAAAGCCCAGCATAGCGAAACCAAGCCCGCCGAGAACGAGTGCCAGAACGGTGACAATGACGCCAATAATGAATTTTCCCATCAGGTCCTCCGGACGCACTATTGTGGCAGATGATACGCGCGGGGCGCTACTTCAGTCTGGCACCAGGCCATGTTGGACGCTGGGTCAATAAGCCTTTAATCGGCGTGCTTCGCGAACCACGTCGGCTACTTGAGGGAGATAGCGCTCTTCTTGCGGCGGAGAGAACGGGATGGCCGAATCAAGGCCCGCGATCCGGACGATAGGGCCGTCGAGATCATCGAAAGCTTCTTCGTTAACGATGGCGGCAATTTCGCCGGCTAGACCACCGGTGCGCGCGTGTTCGTGCAGGACGATCACTTTGTTTGTCTTTCTCACGGTCTGCGCTATGGCTTCGCGATCCAGCGGCGAGACGGTGCGCAGGTCAAGGATTTCAACGTCGATCCCTTCTTTGCTTAACGTTTCTGCGGCTTCGAGTGCCGTGTGAACCATCGCGGCATAGGTGACGATACTGAGGTCGCGGCCCTCGCGCGCGAGGCGCGCTTTCCCGATTGGGACGATGTAATCTTCTGCTGGGACTTCACCTTTAATGCGGCGATAAAGATATTTGTGTTCGAAAAAGATGCACGGGTTGTTATCGCGGATGGCGGCTTTGATTAGGCCTTTGGCATCGTAAGGCGTGGCCGGGCAGATGACTTTGAGACCGGGATTGTGGACGAACCACATCTCGGGATTCTGCGAGTGGAACGGTCCACCGTGAACGTACCCACCGCTGGGTCCGCGCAGGACGAGCGGAGCAGGTGCGCCCCAGAGGTAATGCGTTTTCGCCACCATGTTGGAAATCTGGTTGAAGGCGCAGCCGATGAAATCCATAAACTGAAACTCGGCTACGGGACGCATGCCAGTGAGCGAAGCTCCAAAAGCAGCGCCCACGATCGCGGACTCTGCGATAGGAGTATCAATGACGCGCTCCGGGCCGAAGCGGTCGATGAAACCATCGGTGACTTTGAAGGCGCCGCCGTAAATGCCGATATCCTCGCCGAGGCAAAAGACGGTTGAATCTCGGTCCATTTCTTCCCAGATTCCCTGGCGGATGGCTTCGAGGTAGGTGAGTTGCATAAGTCTGGTGTTAGAGCTTCAAAGTTTTTGCCTCGTGACTTCACGGATCAGGGCGGATCCTCTACTTCAAGTGCACCGCAGCTTCCGTTTGCTTGAAGCTGCCTGTTCCTTTCTTCACTTTCGGCATCTCGTACTTCGGCTTGATCTCGTGGCAGCCGTCCTCACAAAAGACGCCGCCTTCGGCGGATTCGGGCGTTGGCATCGGAGATTTCACCGCAATCTCTCTCTCCTCCTCGATTACGCGCTCAACTTCCGCAATCAAGTCTTCGTTCTCCTTTGCCGTCAGCCACTTCTTCTCTTTCACAAGATAATTCTCAAATCGCGCAATCGGATCGCGCTTCTTCCAGAAATCGAACATCGGCTTTGGGACATACGCGGCTGCGTCGTGGATGGCGTGGCCTTTCATGCGCATCATCTTCGCTTCAATCAGCGTGGGGCCTTCGCCGCGATGCGCACGTTCGACAGCGTCGCGGGTGGCGTCATAAACCTGACAGGCGTCGGTTCCATCAACGATCACGCCGGGAATTCCGTATCCGATGGAGCGCTCCGCTAAATCTTTTACGCGATATTGCATCTCCGACGGCGTGGAGTACGCCCAGAGATTACTTTCGACGACCAGCACAAGCCCGAGTTTCTGCACGGCAGCGAAATTGATTCCTTCGTAGGTAACGCCGGTGGATTGGCCACCGTCGCCGATCCAGGTGAGCGCCGCGATGTTTCGCCCTTGCAAGCGCGCGCCGAGCGCCACACCAGAGAGCACCGGGATAAGATCGCCGAGCATGGAAATGGGCGAAACCATGTTGTGCTTTTCGATGTCGCCGAAGTGCGAAGTACCGTCGCGGCCTTTGGTTGGCGAGTCCGCCTTCGCCATGTACTGCATCATCGTGTCAGCCGCGCGAAAGCCGCGAACCAGAAGTGCTCCCTGATTGCGGATCATGGGCGCGAACCAGTCGTCTTTATCCAGGGCGTAGGCCGATGCGCAAGAGCAGGCTTCCTGGCCGAGTCCGAAATACACTCCGCCCACGACCTTACCCTGCTTGTAAAGATTTTCGAGTCCGATCTCCATTTTGCGGTTCAGCAGCATGTAGCCATAAATCTCGATGCACTGTTTTTTGTCGAGATACCTGGAGTCGCGAATCGGCGGGACGGGAGCGTCGAGATTGCCAGCCACTTCGTAGTGGACATGCTCCGTGCCATCCTTGCCCTTTTTTATCGTCTGCCGAACGGAGAGATCGGGATGCTCCAAGCGGTAGTCGGGGATGGAATAGCTGCGTACGTCAGCGGTAACTACCGGCCTGAAGGTTTGGGCCGATCCATTCCGCGGACGATGACCGTTCGAGCCCTGTTTGGATTTAGGTTTCCTGGTCCCCATGTGAAAGCGGCGCGCGAGCGCAATGCATTTATGGTAACGCGAGAGTGGTGGATAGGGCTAGCACGATTGAAAACGCAGCGTCTCCACTACAGGCCCGCCGAAAGATTGCCATGGCCACACCCGGCTAGATGCCAACATTATGCCCAAGTCGAGTCGTCTTCCTTATGAAGTTGGCGGAGTTCGACCGGATGTTGCAGCGGTGTCCCCACGCTGCGTCCGAGCAAAGCATCGAGCGTATCTACCCAAAGCATCTGACTCGAAAAAACCGTCCCGACGTTGCGAGAGATGGATTCAGCGACCTGGTTCAAGTCGAGTGGACGCCCGAGTTCTCGTTCCATCGATGTCACCGGCTTCGCCACGATGCCGCACGGGACAATCAGATCGAAAAAGCTGAGATCCGTATTCACGTTGAGCGCGAATCCGTGCGAAGTGACGAAACGAGAGATGTGAACGCCGATGGCGGCAATCTTCGACTCGTTGGATTCTTGATTTGTCCACACGCCGGTCAGGCCCGGGCTCCGCTTTGTCGGGATGGCGAAGTCGGCGCAGGAGCGGATCAAAACCTGCTCCAGGCGGCGCACAAACTCGACTGCGCCCAGAGTCTTGCGCTTGCCGTCCGAAGTGGAAAATCCGCGCAGATCAAAAATTGGATACCCCACGATCTGCCCCGGTCCATGAAAAGTGACATCGCCGCCGCGATCGCACTCAAAAAGCTCGACTTTGCGTTGCGCAAGCAGTTCCGGCGAAGCGATTACATTGGCAGCTTTCGCGTTGCGTCCCAGCGTGATGACGGGGGAATGTTCGAGGAGCAGCAAAACGTCGCCGATCTTTTCTGCTTTGCGCAGGTCAATGAGTTGCTGCTGCAGCCGCAAGCCACTAGCGTAGTCAACGGTTCCGAGTTGGACCATCGAAATCAAACAGGACCTTTCCACTATTAAGACGCAGAGGTGCTAAGAAAACTTTTCTTTTAATTCTCTCCGTGCCTCCCTGGTGAGTTCACGCGTTGATCGCCATGCCGTACACACTGTTGGATGCGTCCAGCATCGCCTCCGCCAACGTTGGATGCGCATGGATGGTCCACATCAAGTCTTCGACGGTGGCTTCGAGTTCCATGGCGGCCACGGCTTCGGCGATAAGCTCCGTGGCTTGCGGACCAATGATATGGACGCCCAGAATCTCTCCATAGTCGGCATCGGAAACAATCTTGATGAAACCCTCGTGCTGGCCAACGATCGAAGCGCGCGAATTCGCGGTGAAGGGAAACTTGCCGACCTTGACGTTGTATCCCGCTTCGCGCGCCCTGGTTTCGGTCAGTCCCACGCTGCCAATTTCAGGATGGCAGTACGTGGCTCCCGGGATGTGCTCCGGATTAATCGGCTTGCAAGGTTTGCCGGCAATCTTGGCAATGGCCACCAGGGCTTCCATTGCTCCAACGTGCGCAAGTTGCGGCGAGCCCAGCACGATGTCGCCGACCGCATAAACGCCAGGTTCGGCCGTATGCATCCAGGAATCAGTCTGGATAAAACCGCGCTCCGGTTTAATCTTGGTTTTCTCCAAGCCGACGTTTTCTGTGCGCGGTTTGCGGCCCACGGCGATTAGTATTTTCTCCGCCTCAATCTGCTGCTGCTTGCCGTCGACGGTTATGGTTACGGCAATTCCGGCTTTCGTCTTTTCCACTTTCTCGACCTTCGCGCCGGTGTAGAAGTTGATGCCCCGTTTGCGATACACGCGAGCCAACTCCTTGGAGACGTCTTCATCCTCGACGGGCACAAGCCGGGGCAGCATTTCCACGATTGTGACTTCGCATCCGAAAGAACTGTAAATCGAGGCAAACTCCACGCCAACCGCCCCGGCGCCCACGATGACCAGCGATTTCGGCATTTCTTTCAAGCTGAGGATTTCGATGTTGGTGAGAACGCGATCGTCTGCCGAAAGGCCTGGCAGCATGCGAGCTTCAGAGCCGGTGGCCAGAAGCACATTTTTTGCCTTGAGGTGGCTTGTCTTGCCATCGTTCTCGACTGAGACAGTCAGGATTCCATTTTGTGCGGGACCAGTCAACCTTCCGTAGCCCTTTAGGGTATCCACCTTGTTTTTCTTCATCAGGAATTCGAGACCCTTCGCATGTTTCGCAACGATCTTCCACTTTCTTTCTTGGATGGCGGCCCAGTTTAGCTTGCGCGCGTCTACGCCCTCGATGCCAAATTCTTTGGCGTCTTTCAAGTGGTCCCAAAGCTCCGCGTTGAACAGGAGTGCCTTGGTGGGTATGCAACCCACGTGCAAGCAAGTCCCGCCGAGGAATCCATCTTTTTCGATGAGCGCAGTTTTCAGTCCGTACTGGCCGGCGCGGATCGCGGCCGTGTAGCCGGCAGGTCCACTGCCGATGATGGCGACGTCGTAAATAGTTTCAGGCAAAGTGGTGCTCCTCTGTAAGAAGAGATGATGATGGGCAAACCAACGATTCTAGAACAGCGGTTTCGCAACCGAAAGGGGAACTTGAAAACCAAAAAGGAAACGGCCGCCCCGAGGCGGCCGAGAGTCGTGCACGAGTCGAACTTAGTTGCCTTCGTTGCTGGCGCGCTTCCAGGAGATCAGCTCGCCGATGGTCGAACTGGTGCTGGAGACGGGTTGCTTGTAGGCTTCCACTTCCGACCGCGAAGCCTCTTCGCCAACCGCGCGGATGCTGAGTCCTACTTTTTTATCTTCCGGACTCATCTTGATGATTTTGAAATCGTGCTCCACGCCCGGCTCCAGATGCAGCGGCTGGCCGTTTCCATCCACGGCTTCTGATTTGTGGCACAGACCTTCCACACCTTCCGCAATTTCGACGAACGCGCCAAATGCAGCGACGCGAAGCACCTTGCCATGAACTACATCGCCGACGTGATGGGTCTCGAAGAAGGTTTCCCAGACATCGGGCTGAAGCTGTTTCACGCCCAGAGACAACCTGCGTTTGTCAGGTTCGATGGCCAGGACGATAGCCTTTACGCGGTCACCTTTCTTCAGCACTTCAGAAGGATGCTTCACCCGCTTGGTCCAGCTCAAGTTGCTCACGTGGACCAGGCCATCTATCCCATCTTCAATTTCAATAAACGCGCCGAAATCCGTCAGGTTGCGCACCCGGCCTTCCACCGTCATGCCCACCGGATACTTATCGTGCAGCGCATCCCACGGATTCGCCGCCAGTTGCCGCATGCCGAGCGAGATTCGCCGCTCAGCAGGATTCACGTTGAGTACGACGCATTCCACCTGATCGCCGACGTTTACGAGCTTCGACGGATGCTTCATGCGCTTCGACCACGTCATTTCACTGACGTGAACCAGTCCTTCGATCCCTTGTTCGAGTTCGACAAAAGCGCCGTAGTCAGTTACGCTGATCACGCGCCCGGAAACATGCGCGCCCACCGGATAGCGGTGTTCCGCATCTAGCCATGGATCAGGCGTCAATTGTTTGAACCCCAGCGAAACGCGCTGCTTTTCTTTGTCGTACTTCAGAACCTTCACTTGAATCTGATCGCCCACGTTCACCAAGTCGCGCGGGTGTGTCAGTCGGCCCCACGACATATCGGTGATATGCAGCAGACCATCGAGTCCACCGAGATCCACGAAAGCTCCGTACTCAGTCAGGTTCTTCACCACCCCCGTCAGCACCGAGCCTTCTTCAAGATGCTCGAGGGTCTTGTTGCGTTTCTCGCTCTGCTCGCCTTCCAGCAATTCCTTGCGTGAGACCACGATGTTGCCGCGCTTTTTGTTGAGCTTGATCACCGTCACTTCAAGCGTCTGGCCCTTCATGCCCTCCAGGTTCCGGATGGGACGTAGATCTACTTGCGAGCCAGGAAGAAACGCTCGCGCTCCCAGGATGTCGACCGTCAGACCTCCCTTGGTTCGCTCAATCACGGTGGCTTGAATCGGCCGCTTCTCATGGTGAGCTTTTTCCACTTCTTCCCAAGCATGAATGCGCGCAGCCTTCTGGTGCGAGAGGTTGATGTACCCCTCCTCGGTGTGTCCCTTCTCTCGCATTACATCAATTTCATCGCCCGGCTTTACCTTCGGCTTGCCTTCGTGATCCAACACTTCCGAGAGCGGCAACATGCCTTCCGACTTGGCGCCCACGTCGACCACCACGTGGGTCGAGGTCAGCTTCAACACCGTGCCTTTGATGACGCGGTCTTCTCCCACGGCCTCTTCGGTCTCCGTAGTGAAGCTCTCCAGGGCTGAGGCAAAATCCTCGCTCGCAGGCTTCTCTTCAGAAGCGGCGTGCGTCGCTTCCCGCGTGGATGCCACGGCCAGGGCCTGATTCGGCTCGGGTTGATGTGTCAAGGTTGGCTCGGTTGCCGTCGGTTCTGCTTCGGTTGCGACGGCGCTGTTGGATTCGGAGTTGTGGGCGGTGGTGTCGTCGAACAAGGTCATGCCTCTCTGCTGAAGCCTCGCACTAAGTGCGGGGAGGTTGCGGGGCCTGCTTGGCGGACTGCTGGAGTGAGTCGTTTGGTTGTGGTGGGCTCACCCTGGCGAGTGAGCTTGGACAATCCCAGCTGCCGGACGTTTCACAGAAACCCGCGTCCAAAGGGAACTCTTCGACTATAGCAACGCCTCGCAAACAGTGTCAAACGCAAATCTTGCATGTTACGAGAGTGTTTCAAACTCACCGTTATTTTCAGTGGCGCAGCGCTTCCCGCGCTGCCAAAAACTCTCCCGCATTGGAGGCTTTGGGCTCTGAAGCTTTCAAAGTGCGAGTTCAGCGCATGATCCGGATACTTTCTGAGGCGTCGTTTTGCCACCGACCTCCAATCTGCTACCCTTGCCCCTTGCTATGGATTACCTCTGGACCCCGTGGCGCTATGCCTATGTCACCGCCGCCGAGAAAACCGTCGGATGCGTTTTCTGTAATGCCGTGAAGGCCGGGGATGATGCTAAGAATCTCATAGTTCATCGTGCCAAGCATTGCTTCGTCATCCTGAATGCCTATCCCTACACGCCCGGCCACGTGATGATCGTTCCCTACGCGCATCTGGACGAACTGCAAAAACTCCCGCCCGAAGCGGCCGGCGAAATGATGGCCCTCTCGCAACGCATGGAGTCCGTGCTGCGCGAACTTTACCATCCCGACGGCATCAACCTCGGCATGAACATCGGCAAAGCCGCAGGGGCCGGTATCGCCGGACACATCCACATGCACGTCCTCCCGCGCTGGGTTGCGGATGCGAATTTCATGTCGGTTGTGTGCGAAACGCGGATTCTGCCGGAGACTCTGGAGGAGACGTGGAAGCGGATGACGGCGGCGATGAAGAGGTAGCTGTGAGATTTTAGTCTCGGACGGCTTGAACTTCAGTTTCCTTCACTTCACCAATTCCTTTATTTCTTTTTCGTCGATCACTTTCACCCCCAAATCTTTCGCCTTATCCAGCTTGGACCCAGCGTCCGCTCCCGCGACCACGTAATCCGTCTTCTTGCTGACCGAGCCCGTAACTTTGCCCCCGGCATCTTCGATCATCTTCTTGGCTTCGTCACGCGTGAAATGCGCCAGTGTTCCGGTCAGGACAAATGTCTTCCCCGCAAGCTTTGTCCCGCGCTGCTTCTTCTGGCCGGTTAACTTAAGTCCTGCCTCGTGCAAACGCTCGACCAGCTTCCGATTGGCCGCGATGCCAAAAAACTCCACAATGCTTTCGGCAATGCGCGGACCAACTTCATTCACATCCTGCAGTTCATCCACGCCAGCCTTTTCAAGCGCTTCCATCGATCCAAAATGTTCGGCGAGAAATTGCGCGGTGCGTTCGCCAACCATTCGAATGCCAAGTCCATAGATCACCCGTTCCAGCGGCAGCTTCTTCGAATTCTCGATCTCATCCAGAATGTTTTGCGCCGACTTATCGCCCATACGCTCCAGGCTAAGCAGATCGGCTTTCGTCAGCTTGTAAATGTCCGCGACATTCTTCACCAGCCCGCGGTCTGTCAGTTGGTTCACTAAAGCGTCGCCCATCCCATCGATGTTCATCACCCCGCGCGACGCAAAATGGAGGATTGTTTCTCGCAGCTTTGCTGGGCAATTCGCATTGACGCAGCGATAATCCACTTCGCCTTCGGTCCGCACCACCTTGGTGCCGCACACAGGACACTTCTCCGGCATCTGAAACTCTCTTAGGTCGCGCGGGCGAGGGTGCTCTTTGTCCTCGATCACCTTGGCCACCTTCGGAATGACGTCTCCGCCGCGCTCCACCTGCACCCAGTCGCCAATCTTCACGCCCAGCCGCTCGATCTCATCCATGTTATGCAGCGTGGCATTTCTTACCGTGGTCCCGCCAAGCAATACGGGAGCCAAAATTGCTACCGGCGTGAGCTTGCCAGTGCGGCCAACTTGCACCCGAATATCCTCCAACTTCGTAATCCCGGCCCGCGCCGCATACTTATAAGCAATCGCCCAGCGCGGAGCTTTCCCCGTGAACCCAAGCTCATCCTGCAGAGCAGTTCGATCCACCTTCACTACGATGCCGTCAATTTCGTACGCCAGCGATTCGCGCTTCGCCGCCCACTCCTGGATGAAGGCCCAAACTTCCTCCATAGTGTGGACCAGCTTGCGATTCTGGTTCACTTTGAAGCCTGCCGCGTCGAGCGTCTCCAGAGTTTTCCAGTGACGATCAAAGTAAGTTCGCCCGTCCTGCAGCAGCATGTAGGAGAAATAATCCAGCCGCCGCTCCGCCGTAACTCTGGACTCGAGCTGTCGAACCGTGCCCGCTGTGGCATTTCGCGGGTTCGCAAACAACGACAATCCTTTACTCTCACGCTCCTCGTTCATTCTCTTGAAGGCGGCCAGCGGCATGAGCAGTTCGCCGCGCACCTCAAAATCCGGAGGAATTCCCGCCTTCTTCAACTTCTCTTTCGAGATCGAAAGTGGCACCGACCGTACCGTGCGCACGTTCAGCGTCACGTCTTCACCCACACTCCCATCGCCGCGCGTGATCCCACGCACCAGCTTCCCGTCCTCATAAATCAGCGCCAGCGACATGCCATCCAGCTTCAGTTCGCAAACATAATCCACGTCGCTCCGGCCGCTGAGCTCGTGCACGCGGCGCTCCCAGTCGCGCAGTTCTTCCTCGCTGTAGGTATTGTCGAGAGACAACATGGGCGAAGAGTGGGGCACTTTGACGAAGCCCTCGCGGGGCTTACCGCCTACCCGCTGGGTCGGAGAATCCGGCGTGGTCAGTTCGGGATGTTCCGCCTCTAGATCCTTCAACTCGCGCATCAGCTTGTCGAACGCCGCATCGCTGATTTCCGGCTGGTCGAGAACGTAGTACAAGTATTCGTGGCGCCGGATCTTCTCGCGAAGCGCCTCAATGTATTTTTCAATTTCTTTGCTCGGGGAAGCCATCGCGCAGATTATAGTCGGAGACCGGATTACGAAACACTGGCGGAGACTATGCAAATTCTCGAAACTCCACGCCTAATCCTGCGCGAGTTCTCATTAGACGATGTGGACGCTCTCTCGCGCGTTCTCTCCGATCCCGAAGCCATGCGCTTCTATCCGGCGCCGTTGGATTCCGCCGGCGTCGAACAGTGGATCGCGCGAAACCTTCGTCGCTACGCCCTCAACGGCCACGGCCTCTGGGCAATGGTGTTGAAGGCAAATGGCGAACTCATCGGAGATTGCGGTCTGACGATTCAGGAGGTAGACGGAGCAAACGAAGTCGAGATCGGCTACCACGTGCGCCGTGATCTCTGGGGACAAGGTCTGGCGACCGAAGCGGCCCGCGCCTGTCGCAACTACGGATTCGCCCGCCTTTCCGTCGATCGCCTCATCTCGCTCATCCGTCCCGAGAACCTGGCGTCACGCCGCGTGGCGGAAAAGAACGGCATGCTGGTGTGGAAGGAAGTGGTGAGAGTCGGCTTCCCGCACCTTGTCTACTCGGTGCGAAAAGATCAAACGGACAAGCGATAAAGTACAATCCATCTTCGATCCTCCATGCGAAAGGCAGCCCTCCTCTACAACCCCGATTCCGGCGGCAGCCGCAACCGACGCCAGTCGGAACTGGAGTCCGTGGTTGCCCTGTTGCGCGAAGCCCGCATCGAAGCGAACCTGATCCTCGCGCACTCGCGCGCCCATGCTGAAGAAAATGCGCGTCAGGCCCTGCTTTCTGGTTGCGACACCGTTTTCGCCTGCGGTGGGGACGGCACCATCCATAACATTGTTCAGATCCTGGCCAACACCCATATCGCACTCGCAGTTCTGCCCATGGGCACGGCGAACGCGCTCGCACACGACCTCGCCCTACCCATGAACATCCTCGCCGCCGCGAAGGCAGTTCTTCAAGGTAAGCCGCGCCGCGTCGCGCTCGGCCGTGTTCAGTATCGCGACCTCGAGGGCAGCACCGGCGATCGTTTCTTCATCGTGGCGGCTGGAATCGGAGTGGACGCTCACCTCTTCTACAAGCTTCAATCCGGAACCAAGCAACGACTGGGCATGACCGCTTATTACGCCAAGGCTTGGCGCCTCTGGTTCACCTATGCCATGACGCGCTTTCAGGTCGAGTACGCCGAAACCGGCTCGAACCTTCCTCAGCGCGCCGAACTCACCGAACTTCTCGGTGTTCGCATCCGCCACTTTGGCGGAGTGCTCAACGAACTTGCGCCCGGAGCCTCGCTTGATCGCAGCGATGTCCGTCTCGTCCTCTGCCGCACCGCCAGCCGCCTCGCTTATCTTTCTTACGTGACTCGCGCACTCCTTCGCCGCCACTGGAGAGTTCCCGGGATCGAACTTGTCCACAGCAGCAAGGCAGTGTGCCAATATCTGCCAGCGAAACCAGTTGGATCTCCGCAGCCGAATATCTACGTCGAAGCCGACGGCGAACTTCTGGGCACGCTTCCCGCCGAAATCACCGTGTCCTCAGACGCCCTAACAATATTGTCGCCTTAGAATTCTGGGCAATCGCTCCGGGTCCTGAGGCATCTGCTGTTTGATCGCTTGAGTCCAAAGCGTAAGGCACGCATCTAGGTACGCATGGCAAGCTCGACGAAATTTAACCTAGCCGAGGCCGTCGCTGTTCTCACTCGCACCCCCACAACTCTGGATGCGCTGTTGCGCGGGATGCCCAACCTGTGGGTGCGCAACAACGAAGGAGAAGAGAGCTGGAGCGCGTTTGACATTGTGGGGCACCTGATCGTTGGGGAACGCACTGACTGGATGCCGCGGGCGCGAATAATTTTAGAGAGTGGCGAAACGCGGCCCTTCGATCCTTTTGATCGGTTCGCGCAGGCGAAAGGGAGTCAGGACAAGTCTCTGGAAGGACTCTTGGACGAGTTCGCTCGCCTGCGTGGAGACAATCTAGCTGCCCTGCAGCGAATGAATCTACAGCCGGAAGATTTGAAACGGCGAGGAAGGCATCCAGTCCTGGGAGTCGTAACGCTATCAGAACTGCTGGCGACGTGGGTCGTTCACGACCTGACACATCTGCATCAACTTTCCCGAGTGATGGCGCACCAGTATCGTAATGCGGTCGGTCCCTGGAGCGCTTATCTGGGAGTGCTGAAGTGTGCCGCTCATAGCGACCCGTAGGCGACCGACGGTGGCCGGCGCTTCGGCGGCGGCGTTGGCATTTCGCCCTGCATCCCCATAGAATCTTTCCTGACCGCTTGGAACCCGTCACCCATTTCCTGACCGGCGCTTGCATGGGACGTGCCGGACTCAACCGTAAGACCGCGCTGGCCACGCTCACGCTTACGCTCGCCGCTGAAGCTCCGGACCTCGACGTTCTTAGCCGGCTTCGCGGGCCCGCCTTCGGTTTCGTCCACCATCGTGGCTTCACTCACTCGTTTCTCGGGATCCCCCTTGACGCTGTTTTGGTCGTTGGCTTTGTCTACCTGCTCTGGCGTTGGCGCGGGCGCAAGTTGAAAAATCCAAATCTTCCGCCGCGCTGGGGATTGCTCTTCCTTTACGCCTGCCTCGCGGGCCTCAGCCACATCCTGCTCGATTTCACCAACAACTACGGTGTCCGACCGTTCTGGCCGTTCTCCGAGAGGTGGTACTCATGGGACATCGTCTTTATCTTCGAGCCCATCATGTTCACCTGCCTGTTGCTCGGATTGATTGCGCCGTCCCTTTTCTCGCTGATCGACAAAGAAATTGGCGCCCGCCAACGCGGTCCGCGCGGCCGCGTCGCCGCCACCTTCGCTCTTATCTCTGTCGTGCTTCTTTGGATGCTCCGCGATTTTGAGCACCGCCGCGCCGTCAATGCCCTCGAGGCTCGCACTTACAGTGGCTTCGATCCGGCCAGAGCATCCGCGTATCCCGACCTGGCGAATCCATTTCGGTGGTACGGAGTGGTCGAGACTCCGAACTTCTTCGTCCTTGCCCCAGTGGATTCTCTTGGTCCCGAAGTCGATCCGGGAGATTCTGACAACAATACACTCGAGATTCGCTACAAGCCCGAAGAAACACCCGTCACTCTCGCCGCCAAGGGCTCTTACCTCGGACGCGCCTACCTCGACTGGGCCCAATATCCCATTACCCAGACCGAAGTTCTCGAGTCTCCCGAGCGAGGCTACGTCGTGAACTTTCAGGACCTTCGGTACGCGCAACTTCCGAGCCTGTTCAGTCGCCTGGGAGGAGGTCACGATAAGGCATCAAAACCCCTTGGCGCGGGTGTTCAACTCGATCGTAACCTGCATGTTGTCGGAGATGTCTACGGTTCGGGGCGGAAGCGCGTCACTGTCCCGGAACCAAGCTCGAACGTTGCTGCAGGGCCGCAGACCCTTGACGCCACCGCGCTTCAACGCCCACAATAAGTTCTGCGTCACCTGAGGTGCTCATGCTCGCTTACCTATTTGTCATCCTCGCCGTTGCCGTCCGATTTCTGCCGCACCCCTTCGCCTTCACGCCGGTTGGAGCTGCTTTGCTGTTCTTCGGTGCCCGCGGCTCTCGCCGCCAGATGTGGCTGCCTCTGGCTCTGCTCGCCGCCTCAGACGTGATCCTGACCACGCTTGTCTACCGTTACCCTCTTACTTGGGATCACTTCGTGACCTGGGCTTGGTATGCCGCCATGTTGTGGCTTGGAACTACCCTTCGCCAGAATGCCGGCGCCCTCAGGATCATGGGCTCAGCCTTCGCTGGATCAATTGCTTTCTTTCTCGTGAGTAACTTCGCCGTGTGGGCGGCCTGGAAAGACCTATACCCGATGACGTTCGCCGGACTGATGACTTGCTATGGCGCTGGGCTTCCCTTCTTCCGCCGCGCGGTTGAAGGAGATCTTTTCTTCACCGCCGCCATGTTCTCCGCGCCAGTGATCCTGCACTCGCTTGCTGGCTGGTTTGAAAAATCGAACGATCGTATCGCTGCCGCATAGGAGCCGCTCCATGCTGGGACAGCCGTCTCGGTTGTCGCAGCGAGCGCACCGTGGCGCCGTAGTTCATCATCCCGATCGCTTTCCTCTGCGCCGCAACACGAACCACAGCGCAACTCCCAACACCACAGCTCCCAGCACCCAATAAATATGCCTCCGGAACAAAGCTCCCATCAGAGCGACAATCTGCGGGCCGAACCACAGCGTTAGCAAAGCCAGTAGTAGAAACCGCACAAACCTCCCGGCAAAGATAGCCGCCAGGAAGTCGCGAAACTTCATTTCAAACACCGCCGCCCCCAGGACGAAGAGCTTGAACGGCGTCGGCGGTGGCAACATTGCCGGAAACATCAGCGCCCAAAACTCATGTTGCTCAAACGAACGGTGAATTCGCAGAAATCGCTCCTCGGAAATTCGCTTGCGCAAAACCTTCTCGCCGCCCTGATAACCGATGACATACAGCGGGATACTGCCCAGCGCCGATCCCAGCGAAGCCATCAGCACATAAAAAATCAGTCGTCGGTGATCCTGATAAACGTAGTACGCTACGATCGCATCGACCGGCATCCCCAGCAGCGCTGAGTCCGCGAAAGCGATCGCGAACACTCCCCAAATCCCAAGCGGTCCGAGAACGTGCAAAATCCACGTCGTGTAACGCGCCAGAATGTGTCCGATCTTTTTCAAAAGAAATTTAGTGTATGTGAAGCAATGCGCGCGAAAGGAAGAAGACCGAATCGACGCAAAGAGGTGCGGCTACGAGTGTTCCGTCTTTCCCTCTAACAAGTTCAGCGCGTGAGGCACCAACTCTACCACCGCCTGCAGCGATTCCACCGCGCCGCTGGGACTGCCGGGCAAATTCAGAATCAGGGTCTTGCCCCGCACGCCGCATACTCCTCTGCTTAGCGGTGCAAATTTGGTCTGCTTGAACCCCTCGCCACGCATACGCTCTGCCACGCCATCGATTACGCGGTCGCAAATCGCTTCGGTCGCTTCCGGAGTAACGTCGCGCTCCGCAATTCCCGTTCCGCCTGTGGTCACGATGAATCGTACTTCCAGCGCGAGGTGGACGAGGGCGTTCTGAATCTGCATGGAATCGTCCTGCACGATTTGCCTGGCGACCACGTGAAAGCCGAGCTTTTGCAATGCCTCGGCAACCGCCGGTCCAGAAGCATCCACGCGTTCTCCACGGGCGCAGGAATCACTGACCGTAACCACAGCGGCGGAAAAGCCTTCCGAGCCGTGCACCTCAGCTGTCGAGGAGGACATCTTCTTCCTCTTCCGTCCGCCCGCCGCTGGCAGCACCGCTCGTACTGGCACTCGTATTGGCTGCAGCCGGGACGCCGTTGTCGTTGACAGTCTCGCCGACGGCCTCGGTGCCACCATCCCGCTGCGATTCATCCAGCAACCGCAAACCCTCCATCAGCAGCCCTTGCGTATTGAGTTGCGTGGTTTCCTGATCGGTCTTGCCCTCAAAATTGAGTTCGAAATTGCCGCCGGTCCAGCGCAAAACCTTGAAGACGGCCTGATCGCCCAGCAAAGATCCGTAGGTGGCGTGCTTTACCTGCCCCTCAACAAAAAAGACCTCGCACTTCTCACCTTCGTTATTCAGTTTCAGCTGGCAGCTCTTGCGCCCCATCTCCAAAGACTGCATCAAATCGATCACATTCATCTGCGAAAGATTGCCCCGAACCACACCGTCGGAGGGTGCTGTTTTCGCCATCTTTTCCAGAGCGATGCGGTCGACGGTGCGCTTAATGCGCTTCGTCGCTTCTTTCAGAAAAAACGGCTTCGCCAGATAGTCGTCCGCCGCATCCTGCGGAGATAGACGCTCATCAATGTCCGCGCGGCTTGCCATCAAGATAGCCGAGAAATTAGCTGTCGCCGGACGGCTCTTCAGCTTCTCCACCAATTGCCGTCCGTCCATCCCCGGCATGCGGTAGTCGCACACGACAAGATCCGGAGGATCGTCGACCGCTTTGAGCAGTGCATCGGCCGAATCCGTTGCGGCCACGACGTGCGCGAACGGAGCAAGCGCGTGCTGCAGCATTCCCAACACCATGGGATTGTCATCCACCAAGAGCAATTTGACGTCGTTTGCCATTTTTACTTACTGCACGATCTACTTCTTCCGCCGGTATTCTCCGCTCTTTCCGCCACTCTTTCGCTCCAACACAATCTCACGAATCTCAATTCCCTTATCGAGTCCTTTCAGCATGTCATACAGCGTTAGGGCCGAGACGCTGGCAGCTACCAGGGCTTCCATTTCGACGCCAGTTTCGGCTGTCGTGAGAACATTGGTGGTAATCGCGACGCCATTCTCGCATACGCGCATCTCCACATCAACGTGCGAGAGCGGCAGTGCGTGGCACATCGGGATGAGTTCGGAGGTGCGTTTGGCGGCCATGATGCCCGCGATGCGGGCCACTTCCAGCGGATCGCCTTTCGGATTTTGTGGCAGTGCTTGCAACACCTCCGGCTTGATGAAGACGAAGGCACTGGCCTCGGCCTCGCGCCGGTTAGCTGATTTGCCGGAGACATCGACCATGCGCGCGTGGCCAGAATCGTCGTAGTGAGAGAGCTTCGTTGCCATACGAAAGCTCTATCTTACATGGCTGGGCTTATCGCAGCATCACGGCGACCCACTCACCGGCCGCGATGTGTTCGCGATCGGAGGGAATCACGATAAGGCAATTCGATCGAAATCTCGCCGCGATGTCTCCGGATCCTTGCCAGGGAACGAGTTCCACCTGCGTGGTTTCAAACTGTCCGGAGAGAATGGCGGGGAGGAATCGAGTCAAACCAGATTTGACCCGGATTTCGGATTTCAAACGGGCATGGAGGAATGTGAGCGTACGTGGTGACATTCCGGCCAGCGCCTCGATCATGGGGTGGGCGAAAAGCTCGAAGGTGACCATGGTGGAAACCGGATTGCCGGGCAGGCCGAAGAAGTATCTATGCGACACGGGGGCACTCGCACCGTTCGGAACGCGGCCGAATACTATGGGACGGCCCGGTTGAATGGTCGCTCCGGTGAAGAAGAACTCAGCATGCAGTTCGGTGAGGACTTGTTCGACCAAATCATAGCGTCCCATGGAAACTCCGCCCGTCATCAGCAGTAGGTCCGATTGCAACCCTTGCTCTATCAATTGACGCAAGCGACGCGGCTCGTCAGGAGCGATGGGCAGCATCACGGGTTCCGCTCCGGCTTGCCGAATCTGCACCGCGAGTGAATGTTTGTTCGAGTTGCGAATCTGCGTAGGACCGGCTTCCGCATCGACCTCGACGATCTCATCGCCGGTAGTGAGGACGGCGATGCGTGGTCGAACAAAGACCTGAAGTTGCGCCTTGCCCACCGAGGCGGCGAGCGCGATGGCGGCCTCGTTGAGATGCGTGCCGCGGTCGAGTAGAAGGCTGCCGCGTTTGGCCTCGGCTCCCTGGGCGACGATGTTTTCGCCCGGCGCAACGGCTTTTGTGATTTTGACCCGGCCGTCCTGCAACGATGTGTACTCAATCATAACTACAGCGTCCGCGCCTCGCGGTACGGGCGCCCCCGTCATGATGGAAAACGCTTCGCCAGGGTTTAGTGGGGACAGAACTTTCCCGGGTAGCGGGCCGGCTTTGATCTCTCCGATCACAGTCAGCGTTGTTGGAAGCTGTGCCAGATCGGCGGCCCGGACGGCGTAGCCGTCACGAGTACATCTCGGAAAAGGAGGAATGTCGCGATCGGCGGTGACGGGCTCAGCGAGAACTCGGCCGGCGGAGTTCAACAGCACTACGGTTTCATTGGTGCCTGGGGATAAGCGGGAAGCATGTTGCTCGACGATGCGGCGGGCGTCTTGAAAACTTAGTACGAGGGATGGAGATGGCGGTCCAGCCATGCGTAGATCATAGAGGAAGGATCCCCACTTCTCGCAACAACCAAGAGATAGGCGCCTTTTCAGGAGCGATCAGCGAACCAGTTCCTGGCCTAATAGCGTTGGATTGCTGGCGAAGGAGAGGCCAACTTCGAGATCGACGACGCGGTTGCGGACGAGTTGGGCGATTTCCCCGTCGAAGTGTTGCATGCCTTCGCTAGCACCAGCCTTCATGGCGTCAAGCAACGTCTTGCCGTCGCGCTCACCCTTTTCGATGCACTCGCGGGTACGCGGATTCGCTTTCAGGATTTCAGCGACGGGAACGCGTCCACTGCGATCGGTCTTGGGTAAGAGCCGCTGGCATACGATGTAGCGGAAGGATTTGGCAAAGCGTTCGCGAACTTTTTGCTGCTCATCCGGCGAAAAGGAACTGACGATGCGCTCTACGGTTTTGGGCGCGTCCATGGTATTGAGACTCGAAAGCACCAGATGGCCAGTTTCCGCCGCTTCGAGAACGATCTCGATGGTTTCACGGTCGCGCATTTCCCCCACCAGAATTACCTTCGGCGCCTGCCGTAAGGCCGAGCGCAGAGCATACGCGAAACTGGGCGTATCGCTGTGCAACTCTCGCTGATGAATGGTGGAGCACTTGTGGCTGTGCAGAAATTCGATGGGATCTTCGATGGTGATGATGTGGTAATACTTCTCGCGATTGATGCAGTCGAGGAGCACAGCGAGAGTGGACGACTTTCCCGATCCCGCGGGTCCGGTAACCAAGACGATCCCATCGCGCAACTTGGCTACATCGGCCAGATGGGAGGGCAGTCCCAGCGAAGCCAGGTCAGGGATCAAAGTAGAGATCACGCGCATGACGACGGCACAACTGCCACGCTGGATGAAGATATTGACGCGAAAACGAGCGACCCCCGCCAAGCCGTAGGAAATGTCGCAAGATCCGTGTTCGCGAAGAGTTGCGACGGCCTGTTTGTTGTCGCCGATCAGGTCGGCAGCAATGTGCCGGGTGTCATCGGCAGTGAGGTTGGCGAGTCCTTCCACGTGTACGGGAATCAGTTGGCCATACACCTGGACCTGTGGCGGACGTCCGGGAGAAAAAATCAGGTCGCTGATTTTTTCTGCGGCGCGCAGCATAGCGGCCAGCAGAGCCGGTGTAGCCACTTTACCGCTGCCGGAATAATCTTCCAGAGAAACCGAAATTGGCGAGATGCCTGGTGCTGCCATTCCACCCTCGAAAACCAGCTTGCGTTAGGGAATTGCACGCACCACAGAACGGAGACCGGCCAACCGAGGCTGACCTGATGTCTATACTCTACCGCGTGGGAGTACGCAGCGTAAGGACGTAAAGTACATAGCCCTTAGTAATGTTGGAGCGGGCACGAAAGAGAAAAGGGCGGCTAGTTGGGCCGCCCTGTGTTATTGCAAGTCGTCTGTCGCAGACAAGGGAAGATCTAGTTTGATTTCTTGGGCGGAGCCTTCTTCTTCGTACCGTACCCGGTTTCCACCGGAGCGCCGATGCTAGCCAGCATGGCTTTGGCTTCTTCGGAGTGTCCGCCGGTCGGCACCAATTCCAGATATTTCTGGAATGCTTCCGCCGTACCAGGAGCGGCAACCATCTTGTCGCCCTGGAGGGTGGCCTTGCCCAGAAGGTTCACACCTTTCTGGTAATAAGCTTCCGCTTTGGTTGGATCCGCCGCAATGCACTTATCGAAAGCGTCGATTGCCTGATCGGCTTTGCCCGCGTTGGTGAGCACCGCTCCCATGTTGAAGTAGTACTGCGCAGCCCCAGTTGGATCGGCCAAGGCAGCCTGTTGGTATGTCTTTACCGAGTCTTCGATCTTGCCGGCCTTACTGTAGGCTTCTGCCAGATTGTTGTAGTAGGCGGCAAGAGTTTTAGTAGCGTTGGGGTCTTTATCATTGGTGGCGGCTTGCTTGAGCTGTAGAGCCTTTTGATAAGCCTCCACCGCAGAATCCAGACGCTTTTGTTTCTCCGCCGTATCGGTTTGCTTGGTTGCGGATACACGATAGGCGTCGCCGAGCTTGAACCAGATCAGGTCGCGCGTAGCGTCGATGTCATTGGCGGCCTTGAGATCGGCAATCGCTGTCTCGTAGTCGCCCGCATCGGAGGCGACCTTGGCCGCCGCCAGCTTCTCATTCAGTTGCTTGACTGTGCCCACTTCCTTCTTTTGTTTCTCCTGCGCTTCCTGTTGAGCCTTGATCTGTTCAGGAGTCAAGCCCTGGCCCTTGGCGGCCTCCGCGGTTTGCTTTTTCAAGTCGAAGTCGAGGGTGTTCTCATCCAGGGTGACCGGAACTTTGCCGAAATGGAAAAGTTCCTTGTTGGCCTTAAGGTCATCAGCGTTTTTGTAGAGGGTAACGGTATAGGTGCCAGCGCCCACGCCCAGAGAAAAATACTCGCCCTTCTTGTTGGTTTTGAGGGTATATTTCTGACCGTTGTCCTGGTTGGCGTAGACCACGATTCCATCGACGATGGGATTGCCATCCATGTCTTTGCAAACGCCCTTCACCGATCCCGACGCACCCTGTGCGAAAACCGGCGAAGTACATAGTCCGAATACTAGGAGAACAAGAGCAAACACTGCGAGGTGTTTCTTCATTTTTGCCTCCCGGCAGAAAGAATTATTAAATATGAATTTCCGAAAAATTGCTCAAAAAATGTGCACCTGAAGTCGCTTACGTTTTTTCGCTAAGCCATCAAAACCTTGACTGCTAGACTCTTTCCAGCGTCGCATAGGGAATTGGGTCTCGCATTCCCGCCGCCTTAAACGCCTGCAACCGCAGAACGCAACTATCACAAATACCGCAGGCTCGATCCTCATGGCGATAGCATGACCAAGTTAAATCGAATGGAGCATTCAGTTCAAGGCCAAGCTGCACAATTTCGGCTTTCCTCATGGCGATGAGGGGGGTGACAACTTCGATATTTCCCTCCCTAGTCCCAGCCTGAATCACTCGGTTGAACGCTTCATAATACGCCGGGCGGCAATCAGGATATCCGGAGCTGTCGGGTTCGACCGCACCAATATAGATTTTGTTGGCACCGAGCACCTCAGCCCAGCTGACCGCGACGGACAAAAAATGGGCATTCCGAAACGGGACATAAGTGACGGGAATCTCACGGCCGGCGGGGGGAACCGTGGGCACGGCAATGTTTTCGTCAGTGAGGGCAGAGCCTCCGATAGCGCGGAGGGCCTCGTTGCGTACGATAAGTCTGTCGTGAATTTGCAGGCGATCGCAAATTTCGAGAAACGATTGCCGCTCGCGCTGTTCAGTGCGCTGCCCGTAACTGACGTGCAATGCCGCAGTGTCAAAGTCGCGGGCCGCCAAGGCCGCGCATACGCAAGAATCCATTCCTCCGCTGAGCAAAACAACCGCACGTTGGGGTGGGGGCGTCATGATTTCGAATCAGTTCTTGATAGTGGCTCGTCGATGACGGCGCGCTACACTCCTTTGACTGCGGGATCCCAAATAAACTTGTGCAACTGCAAGCCCAGCCGCGCCGGAACTTCATCGGCCAACATCCACTCGGCCAACTCCTGGGGATCGACCAGGCAGTGTGAACTGTCCCGTGATCCCGTGGCATCTTTGCGAAACGCGGGCGAGAACAGCACGGCGTTCACGCGCTCTGCCAGATTGTGCTGGCGAGTGAAGTTGCGGGCAAACACGTAGTCGGGATGGCTGGCGAGCACGAACTTTACCTCGTCACGCGCCGTGAGCCTTGCCAGGTTTTCGATAAGAAACGTGTCGGGCTCTCCCGAATTCGGACACTTCACATCTACGATCTTGATGACTTCCGCGGGAACTCGCTCCAGCGGCCGTTCTCCGCTGGTCTCCAGTAATACACGATACCCGTCTGCCAGCAACTCCTTCATAAGTGGAATTACTTCCCGCTCCTGGAGCATAGGTTCGCCGCCGGTCATCTCTACCAACCCGCCATTCGGACTGAGGTGCCGTACTTCGGCCAGGACCTCTTCCAAAGCCATCTTTTGCCCGCCCTGGAAGGTGTACTCGCTGTCACACCAGGAGCAGCGCAAGTTGCATCCGGTGAGGCGCACAAAAACGCACGGAAGCCCGGCATGTGTCGACTCGCCCTGCAGCGACTTGTAGATTTCCGTAATCTGCATGGAACCCTTGGCACGGTTGGGGAAGCGTTATTCGCTGTACTTTGCAGTGGTGGTATCGGTTTCAAACACGGTAACGTCTTTAACCCGCACGCGGCCGTTGGTCACGCTTTTTAGGCGAGTATTCGACTCATCGTAGAAATATTTCGCGAGATTCTCAGCCGATGGATTAATCACGGTAAATGGCTCGATATCGTTGATCATCTGATGGTCGAGCCGTTCGATGACATGTTTCATCACTTCGCGGAGATCCTTGAAATCGAGCAGCAGCCCGGCCTGGTCGAGTTCCGTGCCTGCGAGCGTGACCCTAATCTTGTAATTATGTCCGTGCGGATTTTCGCACTTGCCCTTGTAGTGGCGCAGATAGTGACCCGCGGCAAAGGTATCGTCAACTGTAACTTCGAACATGCATCCCTCTGCGGTTCCACGAGGCTACAGGATGGACCGCTTCGAATCGCTAAGCATCTTAATTGTACCGCTCGCCCCGTCAATTTCGCTTGGCTCGACCACGAAGGCGACGCAGATCCTCGCGTCAGGAGCAGGTCTGCGAGCGCTTACCGAAAAGGACGACTCTCAGTTGCCGACGCCGAAAAACTCCTCGACCGCCTGCAGTTCGGTAGTTTTTTTGTAATTCGGCAGGCTCTCGATAAACACGCGGCCGTATTGCTTCTTGAGAATGCGATTGTCGAGCAGGACGAGGAGGCCACGGTCGTGCAAGGAGCGGATCAGCCGTCCAAACCCTTGTTTCAGCGTGATGACGGCTGCCGGGACCTGATATTGAAAAAATGCATTGCCGCCGTCAGCGTCAATCGCTTTGACGCGCGCAGCGACGACTGGGTCGCTGGGCACTGCGAAGGGCAAGCGATCGATAATCACACAACTCAATTGTTCGCCTTGCACGTCCACACCCTGCCAGAACGACGAAGTTGCAAACAGCACTGCATTCGGTGTCAGACGAAACTCCTCCAGCAGCGCGCTCTTGGGCGCATCCCCCTGCCGCAGCATGGGAAACTCCAATTCGCCGAGCAATCGCTGGTAAATGTCATTCATCTGGGCATAACTGGTGAAGAGGACGAAGGCGCGGCCACGAGTGATTTCCAGCAGCTTGCGAATACGTTCTGCGGCCTTCGCGGTGAATTGTGAGGTGCGAGCGTCGGGGAGATCGGGTGGAACATAAAATAAAGCCTGATTTTCGTAGTCGAAGTGTGATGGCAAGACCGACTCTCGCGCATGCTCCAGCCCCAATCTCTGCCGTGTGTATTCGAATCCGCCGCCAACAGCCAGCGTGGCGGAAGTAAGGACCGCGCACTCGAGTTTCGACCAAAGACATTCGCGCAGGATCGGGCCGACATCGATCGGCGTAGCTTGCAGAAAGACGTTCTGCCTTCCAGTCTTCTCTAAGCCTCTCGGTCTCTGTGATGAATTCGCTCGTCCGCCACGCCGTTCGATCCAGAACACAGTGTTGCGATCGTCTGATTCCATGGCGAACCCGAGTTGCACCTGCAACTCTTGGGCGCGCCGTACGAAATTGAAAATCTCCTCCGGTTTCTGTTGCAGCCCCTCCAGTTCGCCTGCCAGTCGCGTCAGGGATTGATTAAGGGCCAGGAACTCTTCGCCGTTTTCTTCCAGAAACTCGCGCCGCGTTTCGAAAGCAAAGCGTCCTTCGCCCGGGGGTAACAGCGAGAAGAAGAATTGCGATCGTTCCCGCAAACTCCCAAGCGCTCCCGAGAGCGACGCGGAAAGCATCCGGTTATGCTGCATTGAGGCTTCCACGTCACGTGCCAGATCCTCCACGCGCAGGTTGCTAACGGAAATTCCGAAGTAGTTCCCTGCGACATCTTCCAATTCGTGCGCCTCATCGAAAACCACGGCCGCCGCTTCCGGTAAGATGCCCGCGTCGGGCGCGCCCCCTGCCTGCAACTTGATGGCGAGATCGGCAAAGAACAGATGATGATTGACGATGATGATGTCGCTCTCCATCCCTCGCCTGCGCATTTCAGTGACAAAACAGCGTTCCCACTCGCTGCACTTTTGTCCGATGCAGGCCTCTGTGCGAGCGTCCAGTTTGTGCCAAAGGGCGCTCGCTTCGGGAAGCTCCGCAAGCTCTGCCCGGTCGCCGGTCGAAGTTGTCTTCTCCCACGCGGCAATTGCGCGATATTGCTCAATCTCTTGCAGCCCACTTAGTACGGGCTGGTCAGTAAGGTCATAGAGCTTTTTACGGCATAAATAATTGTTGCGACCCTTCATGTAGCACACCGAAAGCCGGGAACCAGAGCCCCGCTCTCCCGATAGGGTCTGCTCCAGAAACGGCACGTCTTTGTAGAAAAGCTGTTCCTGGAGATTCTTCGTGCCAGTAGAAATGATCACTCGCTTGCCGGACCGAATCACCGGCATTAGATACGCGAGAGTTTTGCCCGTGCCGGTACCGGCTTCCACGATGAGGTGACGCTTTTCTTCTAACGCCTGCTCGACTGCTTGCGCCATCTGCAACTGGCCGCGCCGAAACTCATAGGCGGGATGCGTACTCGCGAGAACTCCTCCTGGCGCAAAGAACTGGTAGAGCGAAGTGCCCTTTCCGCCCGGCATGGAGAGCGGAGACGGAGCAGATGAGGCGGGCTGGGAACTTAAAGGCACGGGAGTCTCTATAATAAACAGTTGTCGTCACCGACTGTTGATTTCACTTCATTTTGACCCAACCCACTTACAATTCGACTAGTACTGTCGCTACCACCGCAGCCGGAGTCCCCACAATTGCTATTGTGGGTCGGCCCAACGTTGGGAAGTCCACGCTATTTAACCGCATCGTTGGTTCGCGGCGCGCCATCGTTGGAGATGAACCGGGCATTACCCGCGACCGTCTCTATGGCGACGCGGAGTGGCGCGGCCGCCACATCCGCATCATCGATACCGGCGGCATTCTTCCCGAAGACAAGGATTTCATTCCGTCAGAAATTTTTCGCCAGGCGCGCGTTGCATTTGATGAAGCCGCGGCAATCGTAATGGTGGTTGACGGGCGAGCCGAACTTGCCGGACCGGATCTCGAACTGGTTCGCTTACTGCGCAAGACTGGACGTCCGTTGTTTCTCGCGGTCAACAAGGCCGATTCGGACAAGCAAGGGAACATCGTGGACGAGTTTCATCGGCTGGGAATCAAGCAGATGTTCCCCGTTTCGGCGGAGCACGGGCGCGGGATTGATGACCTTCTGGATGCCGTTTTGGAGGTCCTGCCAGCCAAAGAACCAACCAGTGAGGAGGCTGAACACCCAGATGAATTGCAGGAAGAGCCTCAAGCAACGGATGCGACAGCCGCAGAAGTCGAACCCGTCTACGAAACCAAAGTAGCCATCATCGGACATCCGAATGTAGGTAAGTCCACGCTGCTGAATTGCCTGACAGCCTCCGATCGAGCGATCGTCTCCCCCATTCCCGGCACCACGCGCGACGCGGTCGACGAAATCATCGAACATAACGGTCGCCGCTTCCGCTTCATCGACACTGCTGGAATCCGCCGCAAAGGGAAGACTCATTTAATGGCGGAGAAGCTTTCTGTGGTGATGGCGCGCAAGCATCTGGAAGGTGCCGACATTGCGCTGCTGGTTATCGACGCCACCGAAGGGGTGAGCCAACTCGACGCCGCCATCGCCGGCTACGCGCACGAGAGCGGACGCTCGATGATTATCGTCGTCAATAAGTGGGATCTCGTCATCAGCGGCGCACTCAAGAGCGGCAGGCCATCGAAGGCGATGCGCATGCGAGAAAGCAGGCGTCCCGGCGACCGGGACGCTTACGAAGAGCGCCTGCGCCACGATCTTAAATTCCTGAACTACGCGCCCATTGTTTTTATTTCGGCTAAAAGCGGCAAGGGTACCGAGAAAATCTTTCCGCTACTCGAACAGGTCGCGACCGAGCGCCGCAAGCGCATTCCTACGTCCGCTATGAACCGCTTCATCGAAACCGTGGATTTCGAGCGAGCTTCGGTGCCTATGCGCTCGCGCGTGAAAATTCTTTACATGACGCAAGCCTCAGTCGCGCCGCCAACGTTTGTTTTATTCACCAACCGCGCAGTGAAGCTGCACTTCTCCTATCAGCGATTTTTGGAGAATCAGATCCGCGAGGCCTTCGGCTTCTTGGGCACGCCGATTTGGATCAAGAACCGGGCTAGGAATTAGCGCCAAGGGTTCGACAGCCCGCTGATCTCATTACTCTCCCCGGACTTCCCGATCCATCGTCAGCAACCCCACCCGCTCTACGCCCGCGTGATGCGCCACGTCGATCACGTCGGCGACATATTGGAAGTCAACATCGGCGTCGCCGCGCACGAAGACCACTTTCTCGGCGCGCGTCAAATAAATCTTCGCCAAGCGGCCTTCCAGGTCTTCCCACCGCACATTATCCTGATTGATCTTCACCTCGGGTGGCTGATCTTCCTTCGTCCAGACCACTTGAATGACGACAGTGCGCGACTGCTGCTGCTCTGCAGTCTGCTTCTGATCGGGCTGCGGAATCTGCGCGGTTTCTCCCTGTTCCTTATCCATCGACACGACCACCATGAAAACGATAATCAGTGTCAACAGCACGTCGATCAGCGGTGTGACATTGATCTGCGGACTGGACGGACCTCCGCCTGCCATTGAGAACGCCATAGAAAGCTCCTTAGCTGCTCTTTGGCACGCGCGTGTCTGCAACATCAGACACCTAGAGCACAGGCAGAGTTCCAGCGGGGAATGTCTCTGGTTCAGCCGATAGCTTGCGGGGAAGGTGGCAAAGGAGGTAGTTGGGGAGTAGCCGATGCTGGCGTGGGTGGATAGAGCACGGCGCTCAACGCCGGATAGCGTGCGGCAAAGAAGTAAATCGAATAGGCGGGAAAGAACACGATGACCGGTACGGAGATCAGCGCGATCAGATACAGGAAACTGGCGAGAAGAATACTGCCGACTACGACCGCTAGTGTGATGGTGTACGCGTTCCAGGTAAGACCGGCGCTTTTACCGGTCAGCACCGCAAGAATACTTAGACCAACTGTCGGGATCGCAAGGATCAATCCCAGAATCACTGTAGCGATGCCGACTACGATGCCGGCGCCGATGGCCATCACGATCTTCATTCCGATGTAGCCCGCATACCCACCCATATCGGCTTTGATCATCGGCCAGAGGCGGCGCCATCCTTCGATCGCGTCAATATTCTCCAAGGCCATTTGTGGCACGACAAAATCCTTGGTCAATACGAAAATCACAGACACCGCAACCACAAAAATCAGGAATGCGAAGAACAGAACGATTCCCCCGAGCACCAGAGGGAGTACGTGCTCCTTCGGTTCCCTCAGCCACCCGACTACAAAAGCAAAAGCCGCGGGGATTCCAACCAGAATCACGAAACCGGCGATGGTAACGAACAGGTAAAGCACCTTCCAGAGGAAATAGCGCCACCCGGGTCCCTGTCTCAGATTCCATCCTCGGCCGATGCGGCAATCTTTCGCAAGAATGCTGTCGAAAAGGACGAAGCGCATCACGCTACTGACGTACATCAGAACAATTCCCACGGTGAACGCGGCGATGACAATGATTGCGATGAGGCCCGCCAGGAGCGCGGGATCGATTCCCGACAGCCCCGTACCTGGAAAGTGTGGAGAGTTTGCCGTGTGCCTCGGGAGGTGAAAGTTGGAGCCGTTGAATCCGCCGCCCGAGCCAAGCTCGCCGGCTAGTAGGCCGACCACGGCAAGTTTGGTCCACTGACCAAAGCGGAAAGGTCTGAACAGTTGCTGCTTGGTGTGTTCAACGGCAAGGGTAATCGTATCCACGGCGGAGATTGGCAAAGCGCACCTCGGGCTGCGAATGACTCAGCAGCAAGGTACTGCGAATTGGGCTGCGGATCAAATCAATTCTCGGGGATGTTCACTCGTAGCGCAGAGCCTCAACTGGATCCAACTTCGAGGCGCGCAATGCGGGAACCAGTCCGCTGATTACGCCGACCACTAGAAGCGCGGTGCTCGAAAGCAATACGGTCATCATTGAAATCCGCAGGTGAATGTCACCCTGCCCGGAGTCGTCTTCAAAGAGTGGGCCCATCATAGGCAGGGTTCCTACCGCCCAGGCGATGAGGTAGGAAAGCGCCACGCCAATTGCGCCGCCGAGAACCATGATCAGCAAAGTCTCCGCCAGGAATTGCAGCTTGATGTGGCTTTTCTTTGCTCCCAGCGCGCGCCGCAGGCCGATCTCGCGGATACGCTCATCGACCGAGACGAGCATGATGTTCATTACACCCACGCCCCCTATGCCCAGCGTTAAGGTCCCGACGAAGGCGAGCAGCACTTGCAACCCAATGGTTAGCGCATCGATTACCGGACGAAATTCATCGCGTCCGAACATCTGGAAAGCTTTCGGGTCTGTGGGCGAGAAGTTTTGTCGCGTCGCCACCGCCGCCAGCACTTGCGCCATCGCTTGTTTTTCAAATTGCGGCGCAATCGGTTCGAACACCAGCACTCGCGCGTAACGCGTGTTCCACAAGTCGCCAGCGGTGGAGTAGGGAATCCAAGCCGAATCATCGTCGCTGCTAAAATAGTTGCTGAGCTGAATCTTGCGCGCCATCACGCCGATGACGGTAAAGCGCACGCCGCCCACTTCCACGGTCTCTCCGACGGCGAGACGGCCACTGAAGAGTTGTTCGCGGATGCGCCCACCCAGAAAGATCACACGCCTCCGCTCCAGTTCATCAGCCGCGTCGATCCAGCGCCCCTCCGATGGCACTTCGTTTCGCATCTCCCCGTATTCCGGGCAAACGCCTCGAACCGCGGCCGTTCCCACCATGCGGTCACCGTAAGAAATTCCCGGACGATTTACGGTTTCCCGGCATACATGCTTCACCAGCGGCGCGGTGGCCTTGATTATGTCCACGTCCGCCTGCTCGAGAACAACTTTCTTGCCGGCGCGCTGCCCGCCCGGTTGCTCACTGGTCTGCTGCGGCCAGCAAATCACCACGCTCTTGCCGAAGGCGTCAAACCCGTGCACCAGGATGCCGCGAAAACTGCTTCCGTAGGCGATCAGCAGCGTGACGGTCACAATCCCCCACACGATGCCGAGCATAGTCAGGAAACTGCGCGTCTGGTTCCGCTTCAATGCGATCCACGCCTCGAGAATGATTTCTATGAGCATCTGCTATCCACCGGCTTCGTAGCGCAGCGCTTCGATCGGGTCAACAGATGCCGCTCTCCGCGCCGGATATAGCGCCGCACCCACCGCAACCGCTCCTAATAGTCCCGCGGCGACGAGGCCGGAAGTCCAGTCTGGAATGAGCCCGGCAAAATAATCGGGCATAGGTAGCAGGTTCACCAGGGCGCAGAAGCCAAACGCCACACCGAGACCGATTGCCCCGCTAAGCAAGGCAATGATCAAAGCTTCGGCGAAGAACTGCCGAAGAATGGTTCCCGCAGGAGCGCCAAGCGCTTTTCGCACACCGATTTCGCGGGTCCGTTCGCGCACCGCGACCAGCATCACATTCATCACACCGAGACCGCCTAACAGCAGCGTGACGATCCCGACCGCACCCAGAAAATACTTCATGCCGTCGGTCATTTGCCGGAATGCTTTGGCCTCCTGCACGGTGTCCCAGATGGGACAGGCCTCCTTGTCATTCGGATCGTAGCGGTGCATGCGGGCCAGCGCGACCCGCACCTCATGTTTGCAGGCCTCATGCTGTTCCACGGATTTTGGCGTTACCAGCAACTGATCGAACGTCGAGGGCGTTCCCGGAGGCTTGTCGGGAAAGTCTCGTCGCATCGCTGAGAATGGGATGAAGATTTTGTTTACGTCCCAGCCGTCGTAGCTGGAATCCTGCTTCTTTTTCTCCATTACGCCGATCACAACGAAAGGGAAGTCATTCAAATAGACGTTATCCCCGACTGGATTGCGTCCGGGAAACAACTGCTTGGCCGCGTCGGATCCCAGAAAGGCGACGCGCCTCGCCTCGCGCATGTCGTTCCAGTCATAGAAGCGCCCAAGGCCCACGTTGAGACTGCGAATCTCACTAAATTGCGGATACGACCCCGTGACCTCTAAGGATGCATTGTTGAAATTGCTATGGGTAAGAACCGTTTCCTGCTCCAACTCCGGGATCACGTATTCACAATCCGTTGCCTCCGCCTGGACGACGGGAACGTCCGGGTCTTCCCAGTGCACCAGTCGTCCCGCGTGTGTTCCTCCCGCCTGCAGGCTGGTACGGCCGTGGAACACGATCATTACGTCTTTGCCTAATGTTCTCGATTGTTCTTCCTGGCCCTTACGCAAACCTTCGCCGGCAGCCACCATCAGCACGATCGATACGATTCCCCAGGCGATGCCAAACATGGTGAGGAAAGCGCGCAACTTGTGCGCCCAGAGAGTGCGCACCACATCGGTAACGAGATCTCGCAAAGTCATCGTGCTTCTTTGATTGGACGCGACCGGGCAGGGAAGGTAAGCCCGTCGCGCCCGTGGTGCTGTTTATTGGATACGCAATTAGGGAGGCGTTAGTTGCAAAGAACTTTGCGATGCTTGGAGCTTTCAGATTGTGTTGAAGAAACCGGAGTCGCCGCGTAAATGTACGTATTCTCGTTCCCTACAGGCTTCGCGGCTCAAGTTTTTACTGTGGTTTCCCGAGTCCGTTCCATCCATTCGTCGAAGTGTTTAAGCGCCAGTTCGCACTGCATTCGGTGCCGTTCTTTGCGATCGCGAATCTTTTTCTCGAGAGCTGGCAACAGGTCAAACGTAATGTTTGCCGGCTGGAAATTCTTCGCGTCAGCCTGGGCAACATAGTGCGTGAGCGATCCGAAGGCCGACGCCCGCGGCGGCGCCACCGGTTCATCTCCGCGAACCAGAGCCACGGCGTGCCTCCCCGCCATCAGACCGGTTGCAATCGATTCGACGTATCCCTCGACTCCACAAATTTGTCCCGCAAACAGAACTCGCGGATATGTCTTCATCTGGAGCGTCTCCCGCAATAATGCCGGTCCGTTGATGTAGGTATTGCGGTGAATCTGGCCATAACGCAAAAACCGAGCATTCTCCAGCCCCGGAATCATCCGCAGGACGCGGGCTTGCTCTCCAAACTTCAAATGATTCTGGAACCCCACCAGATTGTAGGAATCCGCCCGCAGGTTTTCCTGCCTGAGTTGCACTACGGCGTAGGGCATTCGTCCCGTACGCGGATCTTTCAGCCCCACCGGTTTCATCGGTCCAAAACGCAGCGTATCGCGTCCGCGCCGAGCTATCTCCTCAATCGGTAAACAGCTCTCGAAGTAATTCAGCTTCTCCCAATCGCGCTCCTCCACTGATTGCGCCGCCAAAAGCGCATCATAAAATCCATCGTATTCCTCGCACGTCATTGGGCAGTTAATGTAATCCGCCGAACCTTTGTCATAGCGCGCCGCCATATAGACTCGCGACATGTCAATCGAATCTGCTTCCACTATGGGACTGATGGAGTCGTAAAAATAGAGATGCGGGCTTTGTGGACCCGACCAATCTGGAAGTGGACTACTCGTCTCCTCAAAGGGTGATCGCCGTGCCCCGACGCTTAGTCGTGCAATTTCTGCAGCCAGCGCCTGGGAGGTTAACGGCCCAGTCGCGACAATAGTGACATGCTCCCCAGTCTCCTCGATTCGCTGGACTTCTTCCCGCCGCACGGTAATTTTCGCTTCGCGTGAAATTGCCTCGGTCACTTTCGCGGCAAACGTGACTCGATCCACCGCCAACGCATGCCCCGCCGGAACAGCGCACTCCCGCGCGATCCGCAGGAGTAGTGACCCGGCCCGCCGCATCTCTTCCTTCAGCAACGACGGAGCAGTGTTCTCGGAATCTGACTTCAAAGAGTTCGAGCAAACCAGCTCCGCAAAATCCGCCGTTTGGTGCGCCGGGGTCGACCGTGCCGGACGCATCTCGAACAACTCAACGTTGATACTCTGCCGCGCACACTGCCATGCGGCCTCCGAGCCAGCCAATCCGGCTCCAATGATTTTCACGGTATTCATCGTTTTGATCGTAGCAGGAAGAATGGAATGCGGCGCGAGGGAAGGATCCTAGTGGCTTACAACCGCCTCGTCGAAATAGCAACTTATCCTACTGGCTGGCCAACGTTGATTGGCTCGCCACACACACCCAACTTTCGTTTTGGCGGACCCAAGTGTCGGTAAAGCGTTCGCGAAGCGTGTAAGACTTTCCACTCTTAATGCCACTTTCGCGATAAACCCCACTGACTACAGCAACCGCTCCGTAAAGATGTACGTTCATGGATTCGCTCACGATCCGTTCGGGATGCATTGCCTGCGACTGCACGCTGGCCAAGTACGCTGCGCTATCCATGAGCTTGCCGTCGAAGTCGACGTAGACCAAGTCCTGGCTGAGCAACATCTTCAGTGCGGATGTATCTTTTTGATGAACCGCCTGGTTCCATGCGTTCTCCAGCGAAAGAATTCTGCTTCGGTCACCGTCCAGCGCCGTTCTAGCCTGAGCTGTCAGCTGAGGCGCCAATACAAGCAAAACAGCCAAAAATTTCCACATCTTAACTCCTATTGCTCACGTCGCGACGCGAGAAAAGAAAACTTTGGATCACAACCACGGAACCTTGCTATCAGCGCAGAATCGGCGTCGCCGCGGCGGCAACACATATCCAGTTCTTGCCCGTAAGCACCCAGGTGTCCGTGAATCGTCCGCGCCGCAGGTATGGCTTCCCATTCTCTAATCCTTTTACTCGGTAGGAACCCACGACAATTGCGGTATTTCCAAACATTTGCACACTCATTTCTTCCGCTACGATCTGCTGTATGTGGGTGTTGTTTGCCTTTACCCGCGCCAGGTACTCCGCTTTCGTCAACAGCTTGCCGTCATAGTCGATGTAGATAAGGGAATTGTCGAAGATCGCGGCGAGCGCTTTGACATCACCGCGTTCTTGCGCCTGATCCCAGGCGTGCTCCAGGGCAAGAATGGTCGTCCCGCCCCCCACATCGGCGGAGTTTTGCGCTCCCGCCGGTAGTGCGGCCCAGCAAACCAGAAACATCGCGAACCCGACATTCCTCATGAAATAAGGCTCCATTGGGATACATCGGCATTCCCCCCTGTTTCTGTAGGCCGGTGGACAACAGGTATGAGCCCTTCATCGCATCACGCCCCCGGTTCATCTATCATGTGGGGAATCGGCTTACGACTTTGGAGGATTCGATGGCACGCATTAGCCTGATTTCCCCGGAGAGCGCGTCTCCGGAGGTGCGCGAAATTTACGACACAGTACTGCGCGGAAAGCCCGGCAATGTACAAAAGGCCCTGGCGCATCGTCCCGAGATGCTTAAGAGTTTTCTAAGCTTCTACGGCAGCGTAGGACGCTCGCTCGACCGCAAGTTGTATGAACTCATTTATCTTCGCATTTCCTTTATTAATGGGTGCCGCTATTGCACGCAGCATCACGTCGCTTCGTCGAAGCGTGCGGGTGTTGCGGCCGAGGACTGGGCTGCGCTACAGGCGGGGAATTATTCGCGCTACAGCGAGAAGGAGCGAGCTGCCCTAATTTATGTGGAGAAGTTGACGCGCGCCCCGCACGAGATTACGCAAGCCGACTTCGATGAGTTGAAGAAACACTTTGCGGACGCCGAGATTGTCGATGTGCACATGCTCGCAGGATTGGCTAACCTTACGAATCGGTTGACTGATCCGCTGGGACTGGAACTGGAATTTCCGGAAGAAAAAATCTAGACGATCGCAACGCAATTCCACGGATCGCAGTCGGATAAAGCTAGATTCAGGTCTTATCCGTGAAGATCGATGGAAATCCGTTGCTAAAGAATCTCTCTTGCATCTCCTACGCGTCTCGTGACCCGCTCCCGATCCAGGTATTCCAGCAGCGGAATCGCATATTTACGGCTCACTCCGGTTAGCTCTTTAAACTTGGCAACGTCAATGGTCCGGGACTTCGTTTTGTATGCCGCTAAGTGCCGCCGTAGCGCCAGCAGAGCGCTGCGATGGAAGACTAATTCGTCGGAAACTTTGATCAATAGCGTTTCCCGCAACAGCAGCGTGACAATTTTCTGCGCCCGTACTTTGTCGATCTTGAGCCCGGCGATCACATCGTGCAGAGCAGGAACCTTCAGTCCAGCCGAGGCAAACGCGTCTTCGATTTTCTTTCTTGATTCGGCTTCCTCATCTTTCATCACCACGCCGTGACCGGGCAGACGCACCAGATCGCCTGCGACTTCGATTTTCTTTTCACCGACCAGCATGCCGAGCGTTACATCAAATACGTTACCTGACGCTCTCGACAGCTCCCTTAATTCTTCCTTGTTGATTCCGTTGACGAGAGGGTTTCGTTTGTGAAAATCACTTATCGTGCCCAAGATATATAGCTTCAACGCTTCCAGCGCGGGGAAATGAACTAGCAGTTCGCCGATCCGCGCGACTCGATTTTCCCTGGTTGCCTGCGCCAGTTGAGCGTCGATAGAACTCTTTGTCCAACCGGTCTCTGCAATGAGTCGGGAAATCGAGATTCCTGCCTCATGCCTCCGCGCAATCCGTGCTTTCATAACAGCCTCGGTGTTTCCTCCAGCTAGAACCTTCAGGAAATCCGCTTGTCCTGGCAGGCGGGGAATCGGCACCGCGTCCAGCACAATCCCGCCGCCAATTGTCACAACCGGAGAAAACTGCCGGAGGATGAAACGGTCTCCGGGAAGGAGCAACGCTGGTGCCGGGAGTTTGAGCCGCGCGAACGCATACTCGCCGGGAGCAAGCTTTTTCGTTCCGTGAAGCAGCACCTCCACCACTGTTTCCAGGGTGTACGAGTGAAAATGCACCCGGGCCCGGTCTTTCAACGGGTGCTCTGCCGAAGCCAGCAGGTGCAACGAGACGTCCGCACGTCGGGTCGTCTCAAATGTCTCAGGAGGTGTCAGCGTCATGCCGCGGGAGATGTCTTCCGTGCTCGCCCCTGCGAGGTTGAGCGCGGTCCGCTGACCGGCGACAGCCGCGTCGGCTGCCTGTCCATGCACCTGCGCGCCTCGCACACGCACGCGGCGTCCTGTGGGAAAGACTTCTAACTCTTCTTCGCGGCGAATTGTCCCAGCTACCAGCGTTCCGGTCACCACCGTACCGAACCCCTTCATAGTGAACACACGATCGATCGGCAGGCGGGCGATCGCTCGGCTGTCCCTCGGCTGGATCTCGGCCGCTTTCGCAAACATTGCCTGCTTTAACTCATCCAGTCCTGCGCCAGTCAGAGAGCTCACTGCGATGATCGGAGATTTGGGCGCTTCCAGGAACGTTCCACGCAGAAACTCTTCCACTTCCAGGCGCACGACTTCGAGCGTCTCGGCATCGACTGCATCAGACTTGGTGAGCACGGTAATGCCGCGCCGTATACCCAGCAGTTGCAGTATGTCGAAGTGCTCCCGCGTCTGGGGCTTGATCGCTTCATCGGCAGCGATCACCAGCAATACCAGATCGATGCCACCGACACCTGCCAACATGTTGCGCACAAAGCGCTCGTGTCCGGGAACGTCGACAAGGCCCAGCCGCAGCGTTTCCCCGGCATTCGGGGCCGGCAAGTCCATATGGGCGAAGCCCAGGTCAATGGTGATGCCTCGCCGCTTCTCTTCCTCCAGTCGGTCCGCATCGATCCCGGTCAAAGCCTTGACCAGCGCGGTTTTGCCGTGATCGATATGCCCTGCCGTTCCCACAATGATCGACTTCATCTGGCTGGATATTACCGGAAACGGCTGCACGATTGAAAAATTGAATCTTTAACAAATGGGGATGACGGCTTCTCCCGCAGATGCGACAATAGAATCTCTCCATGACCACCACTGCGAGTTCTGCCTTTTCGCTGGACATCCTCCGGCAGCACGGCCTCACTCCCGATGAGTACGACAAGATCAAACAGCTTCTCGGGCAGCGAGAGCCGACTCTCACTGAACTGGGTATCTTCAGCGTGATGTGGAGCGAGCACTGTTCCTATAAATCGTCGCGCGTGCACTTAAAACGTTTGCCGACGCGGAGCAAGCGAGTGCTGCAGGGTCCGGGAGAAAACGCGGGCATTATCGATATCGGAGACGGCTGGGCTTGCGCCTTCAAGATCGAATCCCACAATCACCCATCCTTTATCGAGCCCTTCCAAGGCGCAACCACCGGCGTGGGCGGAATTCTGCGTGACATCTTCACCATGGGTGCGCGACCGGTCGCGGTGATGGATTCGTTACGATTTGGACCGATCACGGACGGACAGCCGAGGGCGGCTGTCCCCACGCAAGCTGAAATCCACAAGAATCACTCCATTCTCGAAGGAGTAGTCGGCGGCGTCGCTTCTTACGGCAACTGCTTCGGTGTCCCCAACTTGGGCGGCGAGACGAAGTTTGAGCCGTGTTACTCCGGCAATCCTCTGGTGAATGCTTTCGCTTTGGGCCTGGTTCGCAAAGATGAAATTTTCTATGCTCGCGCTGCGGGCGAAGGCAATCCCGTGATCTACGTTGGCGCCAAAACCGGACGCGACGGCATCCACGGTGCGACCATGGCAAGCGAAGAATTCAGCGAGGCTTCGGAGGCGAAGCGGCCGAACGTGCAGGTCGGCGATCCGTTCCTGGAAAAGCTGCTACTTGAGGCTTGCCTCGAAGCCATGCAGACCGGCGCGATCGTCGGCATTCAGGATATGGGCGCTGCCGGACTGACTTGCTCGACCTGCGAAATGGGCGGGCGCGGCGGTGTCGGTATCGAGATCGAACTCGACCGCGTCCCGCAGCGCGAAACCGGCATGTCTCCTTACGAGATCATGCTGAGTGAGTCGCAGGAGCGTATGCTGCTCGTGGCCCAGAAGGGCCGTGAACAGGAGGTTTTCCGGGTCTTTGAAAAGTGGGGACTCGATGCAGTTGAGATCGGCACGGTCACGACCGATAATAAATTGCGCGTGTTGCATCACGGTGAGGTGGTTGCCGAGATTCCGAATCAAGCGCTCACCGACGATGCGCCCGTGTACAAGCGTCCGCTCGCGCGATGGGAACCGGCTGTGCCGCGCGAAATGCCCGGACAAATCAAGCTGAGCGCCGGCGGAGACTTCACAAAAAATCTGAAGCGACTTCTTGCGAGCCCGAACATCTGTAGCAAGCGCTGGGTGTGGCAGCAATACGATCACATGGTGCAAACCAATACGGTCGAGGCTCCGGGTGCAGGCGATGCGGGCGTGATTCGCATCAAAGGATCGCAACGCGGCTTGGCGATGGCGCTCGATGGCAATGGACGCTGGTGCTATCTTGATCCTCGGTTAGGCGCGATGCACGCAGTTGCTGAAGCCGCGCGTAAGGTTGCGTGTTCGGGAGCGACGCCCGTAGGTGCGACCAATTGCCTCAATTTTGGCAATCCCGAAAAGCCGCACATCATGTGGCAGTTCTCGCAAACCATCGACGGTATCACCAAAGCCTGCGAGGAGTTGGAGGTTCCCATCACGGGGGGCAACGTTAGCTTTTATAACGAGACGCTGAGCGAAGGTATTTATCCCACGCCGGTGCTGGGAGTGGTGGGCATTCTGGACGATGTACATAAGGCCGCCAAGATGAACTTCACCGCTAGCGGACGCACGATTCTGCTATTGCGCGCGGGCGAGGGGGCCGATATCACCGACGTGGAGAGTGAGTTCGGCTCATCCGAATACGCCAAGGAAATTCTGGGCGCTTTGTGGGGATATCCTCCGGAGCTCGATCTGGAGAAGGAAGCCGCCTTGCAGAAAGCACTGATCGAAATGATTCAGGAAGGATTAGTGGAATCCGTACATGACTGCTCCGATGGCGGTTTGGCCGTTGCTTTGGCCGAAAAGGCGTTTGCGAAGGGCGTGGGTGCGAGAGTGAACCTCGCAGCGAACGGTTTGCCTGCGGAATTTGTGCTATTCGGAGAGGATGCAAGCCGCATTGTGCTGTCGTGCGACCCCGTAAATGTCTCTCGAATCCAACACGTAGCCGCTCAACATGGAATTGCCGCGGATCTAATCGGCGAGACGATCTCTGGACGGTTGGAGATTTTCTTGGATGGACAGGTCGTTGCGTCCGCGGAGATATCAGATTTGAATCAGACGTACGAATCCTCGTTGGAATCGTCTCTGCGGACTGATCCAGAACTTATGTCCGGAGATTGAAGTGCCGGATTTCGTAAGGTTTGAGCTAAAGGCTAATCGCTAAATGCAGATTTCAGATAAATTCCATGACGAGTGCGGGGTGGTGGCGATCTTTGCTCATCCCGAAGCGGAGAAACTTGCCTACTTGGGCCTGCATGCGCTGCAACATCGCGGGCAGGAGTCGGCGGGCATTGTTACCTCTGACGGCTTGACCTCGCGAGTGCATAAGGCGATGGGCCTGGTGGCCGATATCTTCACCGAGGATGTGCTCTCGAAGATTCGCGGGACTCTGGCGATTGGGCACACGCGCTACTCGACCGCCGGGGATTCAGCTCTGTTGAACGCACAACCGATTTTGGTGGGGTCGAATAAGGGATCGATCGCGGTAGCGCACAACGGCAACCTGGTGAACGCGGCTGAGGTTCGTAGCCGCTTGGAGCGCCAGGGTTCGATCTTCCAGACGAACAGCGACACCGAGGTGATCGTCCATCTAATCGCGCTTTCGCGGGAGCATACGTTGCCTGAGGCGATTGCAGACGCGCTGCGGCGCGTAGAGGGAGCCTTTTCACTGGTGGTCATGAGTCCGGATCGGATCGTCGCCGCCCGTGATCCGCGCGGCTTCCGTCCGTTGGCCATGGGACGAATTCCGGCTCTGGAAGGACAGAAACGCGACACCATCGTATTCGCCTCGGAAACGTGCGCCTTTGATCTGATTGGCGCGACCTACGAGCGGGATGTGAAGCCGGGTGAACTGATTGTCGTCGGGCCGGAGGGAATTACGTCGCGTTTTTATTCCACCGCCGCGCCGCAGTCGAGTTGCATTTTCGAGCACGTTTACTTTTCCCGTCCGGACAGCATGGTGTTTGGCCGCGCGGTGCAAACCAGCCGCGAAGAACTGGGACGGCAGTTGGCGCGCGAAGCGCCAGTGGAGGCCGATCTAGTTGTCCCAGTGCCAGATTCGGGCGTGACCGCGGGCGTAGGATACGCAGCCGAGAGCGGAATCCCGTTCCGTTTCGGATTAATTCGCAATCATTACGTAGGACGGACGTTTATCGAACCGAGCCAGAGCGTGCGCGACTTTGGCGTGAAGCTGAAGTTGAATCCGGTACGGTCGTTATTGGAAGGTAAGCGCGTGGTGCTGATCGACGATTCGCTGGTTCGCGGCACCACCAGCCGCAAGATCGTTCGCATGATTCGCAGTGCGGGAGCGATGGAAGTGCATTTACGTATATCGTGCCCGCCCACGATTTCTCCTTGCTATTACGGCGTGGATACGCCTTCGAAAAGTCAGCTGATCGCCGCCAACAAATCGATTGACGAGATTCGCCAGTACATTCGCGCCGACTCTCTGGCCTATCTTTCCTTGGATGGCCTCAAGAGAGCTTGCGGGGACGGGGAGAAAACCTCCTACTGTACCGCTTGCTACACCGGAAAATATCCCACCAACGTCGTGGACGTGGAAGAGATCCAACCAGCGACCATCCAGCTGTAACAGAATTGGATTTCATAGAGGACGTCAACCTTTGGTTTCTCGACCGTCGAGAACCACAGTCACGTTTTCTTTCGTGCGGCGACCACCCGTGGAATACCTTGAAGATCCTTGACGATTCGAATGTCTTCCCATCCGTTCAGCAGGCTCCTTGTGCCTTCCACGATGGTTCCGCTGATCTCCATTACCAGCCAACCGCCAACGCGTAGCGCAGCGTCGCTCTGCGGAATCAGACGAGCGATAATCTCGGTTCCACTGCGGCCGGCGAAGACAGCATTGCGCGGCTCGAACTTTCGCACTTCAAGTTGAACCTGATCTTCTTCCGATTCGCCCACATAGGGAGGGTTGGAAACGACGAGATCGAAAGAATCGTCTTGGAATCCAGCTAGCAAGTCGCATTGGTGAAACTGGATGCGCGATTCCAGTTGGTGGCGCGCAGCGTTTGTGCGCGCGATTTCGAGAGGTGCCAAAGAGATGTCGGTCGCGTGAATTTCCGCCTGCGGCAATTCCTTTGCGAGCGCCAAGGCGATACTCCCTGATCCCGTGCCCACGTCCACAATGCGCAAGGGAGCTGTCTGGGGCGAGCACTCCTCGCTGCCAGCCCTGTCCAGGTGGACGAGTTCGAGCACGGTCTCGACCACATGTTCGGTCTCGGGGCGAGGGATCAGCACGGCTGGCGTCACAATGAGATCCAGGCCCCTAAATTCCTGATGACCAGTGATGTACTGTGCCGGAACTCCGCTAGAGCGCACCGACAGCGCGGTACTGTAGCGAGCAATTTCGTCGGAAGTGAGATCGCGCTCCGGATGCGCGTAAAGGTAAGCCCGTTCGCATCCTAAAGTAAACATCAGCAGAAGCTCAGCGTTCATCCGGGGTGACGGGACCTTCGCTTCGGTCAGACGCTCGACTGCGGACAAGAGTTCAGCTTTCAGTCGCACTGTATCATTTCACCACACGCAGAACACATGAGTGGAAAAGAAATGAGTAACATTCCGAAAAGTCTTTAAGCTTCGCGGGGATTCAGTCTGGCGATCTCCGAATTGAGCACCGCGGCAAAGGCGACCCAGGCTGCGTACGGGATAAAAGCATTGGCGGCAGCGCGATCTACTTTTCGAGCCGCTTTGATGTAGGCAAAAATCATGCCTTCCAACGCGATGGCATCAGCCAGTGCGAGCGTCGGACTATGTTCGCCAAAAAAGAGCTTCGACCACTTCGCGTTAGTGGCCAGTTGCGAAATCCAAAGACGCAGCGCGTGTTTGCGCTCCCGAGAAGGCGCGGCGCTCCAGATGCGCCAGCCCGACCACGCCATCATGGCGTAAAGCGTCGTCCAGACAACGGGATATACATTCTTGGATGGAGTAAAGCGCGGTTTGTCGAGCTGGCGGTACCAGTTTTCACGGCTTTCCTTGCGGCTATAACGGGAACCGTACCAGGCGGCGCCGGCGGTCGCTAATCCAAAGCCAGCGAGAACCAGTAGAGATCGGGAATTGCCGTTCGACATAGTGCACCTTAGTTGCTGATTTGTCGTTGCGGGTTGCCGAAGCTGCAAGCCGTATTGATCGCGAATCCAACTATTTGATTCGCGGCCTGCAGTCTTATGTCACGTGGCGCCCTCTTCCTTCAACTTCTCCGCTTGGTAGTGTGTGGTCAGGGCTTCGATGAGTGGCTGCAGCTTGCCATCCATTACAGATTCCAACTGGTGAATCGTGAAGCCAATGCGATGATCGGTAAGCCGGTTTTGCGGGAAGTTATATGTCCGGATCTTCTCGCTGCGGTCGCCCGAACCCACCATAGCTTTCCGCTCTTTTGCCAATGCCTGCTGCTGCTTCTCCATCTCGATTTCGTACAGGCGAGAGCGCAGTACGCGCATACCTTTTTCGCGATTCTTGATCTGCGACTTCTCGTCCTGGCAACTCACTACAGTATTGGTGGGAATATGCGTAATGCGGACCGCCGAGTAGGTTGTATTGACTGACTGCCCGCCCGGACCGGATGAGCAGAACGTATCAATGCGCAAGTCCTTCGCTTCAATCTTGATGTCCACATCTTCCGCTTCTGGCAACACCGCCACCGTGACTGCCGATGTGTGGACCCGTCCTTGCTGCTCAGTCGCGGGCACACGCTGCACGCGGTGCACGCCGCTTTCGTACTTAAGCTGAGAATAAACGCGCTTGCCTTCGATAATGGCGATGACTTCCTTCAACCCGCCAGCTGACGACTCCGAGGAAGAGAGCACCTCAACTTTCCAATGCTGGGTTTCCGCGTACCGTGTGTACATGCGGAAGATCTCCGCGGCGAAGAGCGTGGCTTCGTCTCCTCCGGTTCCGGCCCGAATTTCGAGAATGATATTTTTCTCGTCATTTGGATCCTTGGGCAGAAGCAACACTTTTAGTTCCTCTTCGATATTCCCTACGCGCGGCTCCAGTTTGTTGAGTTCTTCCTGGGCGTAAGCGCGCATCTCCGGATCCTTTTCTTCGGCCAGCATCGCCTTGCTTTCTGCAATGCCACGCGTCAGGTCCTTGTACTCGCGATACTTCTCGACTATAGGTGCGATTTCGCTGTGCGCCTTGGCAGTCTTCTGGTATTTCGCCGAATCGTTCACGATATCCGGCGAGGCGAGAGCTTGAGTCAACTCTTCGTAACGAGATTCGATTTGGTCCAAACGTTCAAACATGAAGTGCTTTCATAGGGGCGTAGCAACGTACGTCTCGGTTTCGCCGGAGTCGCCTCGAGTGACTAGACGTAGCAAGCTACGTCCTACGGCATTGTAGATTAGGAATGGGAAGAGAGAAATATTCGCGGCGGGGCCGCTAGGCAATTACCAGTTCGCCGCCGTTATCTTTTTCCAAAGCCATGGCATGATCGAGCGCAACGATGGCGCATTGCGCCTGTTCATCGGAGGGAGGCTGCGTGGTAATGCGTTGCAGCCACAGGCCAGGAGCCGTCATCAGCGCGAAGAGCGAGCCACGGTGCTTGGCGGCGAAGCGGATGATTTCGTAGGAAACCCCAGCAATCAACGGCAACAGGGCAATACGCGACGCGAAGCGCGCCCAGAAGGTGGTGAACGGAATCAGCATGTAAAAGCCGATCGAGATCAGCATCACCGTCATCAGAAAGCTGGTGCCACAGCGGGGATGGAAAGTCGAATACTTCTGCACGGCTGCGGTCTCAAGCGGATCGCCGTTCTCGAAGGCAAATACAGTCTTATGCTCGGCACCGTGATACTCGTAAACCCGTCGAATGTCCGGGAAAAGAGAAACTCCCCAGATGAAGAGCAAGAACAGAACCAAGCGTATGGCGCCATCGATCAGGTTGAAGACAATCTGGCCACCAAAAGCAGGGTTGTACCTCTTTAGTTCCGTGGCCGCCAGCAGCGGCAAGTACTTGTACATGAAGATGAAGAATGCCAGCGAAACGATTACGTTTCCCGCCGCTAGCCATCCACTGATCGAGGCGGCTTTCTCATGAGTCTGCGATTGAGAAGATTCAACCTCACTTTGCTTCGGCGGGATGGTCGGGGCTTGTGTCGACTCGTTTTGCATCACCTCTTCGATCGCTACATTCGCCGAGAACCGTAAGGCTCGGTATCCCAGCGACATAGCGTACCCAAGCGTCATCACGCCGCGAACGATCGGCCAGGCCATCCATTTGTGCTTCTCCGACGGCCGTTCAAGCGGCTCGCTTAAGGTAACAACTTCGCCCGAAGGCTTGCGACAGGCGATTGCCCACGCGTGCGGAGAACGCATCATCACGCCCTCAAGCACGGCTTGGCCGCCCACCAGCGTTTCTTCGCCACTTTCGAGCGCGGGCAGAAGTTGCACGGCGACAAGGAATCGAACGAGATTTCGCAAGGAACGCACGAGAGTTAGATGCTCCGGACGCGACGACGCACCATGCACTAGATTACCACAGAGCGGCCGGTATTCTTGTAGTCGATCAGATGTGCTAACTGATATAAATGACGCCATTTAGCCACGCCAAACCGGGTGCGCGTGTGCATCGTCTATCCTAGAAACGCATCCTACTCAACGTGCGCAAGCTAGCTGAAACCTGTGAGGCAATCGCGGCCACAACTAAGAAGTTGCAGAAGACCGCATTCGTGGCCGATTACCTGAAATTGCGCACTACCGATGAAGCAGCGATCTCGACAGTGTTCCTCTCGGGAAGGCCATTCGCCGACTGGGAGGAAACGACCATGCAGGTGGGTCGGTCTCTTTTGTGGAGGGTCGTGGCGGAGCTTTCCGGAAAAGATGAATCTGCGCTCACGGGCGCTTACCGCAAATACGGCGATTTAGGCGCCGTAGCCGGAGAGGTTCTCCAGGATCGATCCGGACACGGCTTAGGAATTCTGGAAGTTGCCGCTGCCTTCCGTCAAATCGCTGCTGCGCGCGGACCGGCGGCGAAGACCGCGTTAGTGCGAGAGCTGTTATCGCGGGCGACGCCGCTCGAAGCCAAGTACATCGTAAAAATCATCACAGGCGATCTGCGAATCGGGCTGAAAGAGAGTCTGGTCGAGGAAGCAATTGCTAAGGCATACGGTGGTCAGATCCCGGAGGTGCAGCGCGCGAACATGCTGTTGGGAGATATCGGCGAGACGCTTCGGCTGGCGGCGGATGGCAAGCTGGCGTCAGCGAAGATGCGGATGTTTCATCCTTTGGGCTTCATGCTTGCCAGTCCGATCGAGTCGGCTGAAGAAGGCCTGAGCTATTTCCCTGAAGTCGTGGTGGAAGATAAATATGACGGCATTCGAGCCCAGGCGCATGTTTCAAACGGCGAAGTGAGGTTTTTCTCGCGAACGAGGGATGAGATCACGGAATCGTTTCCCGAGTTGCCAGAGGCGCTCGCAGGATTGCCGCGGGATGCAATTCTCGATGGAGAAATTGTGGCTTGGGAGTATCCGCAGAATCTGCGACAAATGCAGGAAGGGATCGATGAAACTTTCTCAACAGCTGTGGAAGAAAGAGCGTCGGGGCTTGGCCATGCTCGCCCGTTTTCGGTCCTGCAGCAACGTCTCGGCCGGAAAAAAGTCAGCCAGAAAATGTTGCAGGGGAATCCTGTAGCGTACCTGGTCTTCGATGTTCTTTATGCTGGAGGCGAGCTGCTCATTGATCGTCCCCTGCACGAACGCGCGCGAATTCTGGATGAGCTGCTGGGAAAGAATCTTAACTCCACCGGACACCGAAAAGCACAGGGGAAAATCGGAACGCAAGGGAAGTTGACGTTTGGAAACGAGGAAGGGATTCCGGCGCACAGCATCCTCCGGGCACCAGTGTTCCGGGCAGCTTCGCCTGAGGAACTTGAAGAACTCTTTGCGGCTGCGCAGGCTCGGGGCAATGAAGGATTGATGATCAAAGACCTTGCCTCAAACTACGCGCCCGGGAAGCGTGGCAAATCATGGCTGAAGATGAAACGCGAGCTCGCCACGCTCGACGTAGTTGTGACCGCAGTCGAGTTCGGGCACGGAAAGCGCGTCGGCGTACTCAGCGACTACACGTTTGGGGTATGGGATACGAACAAAGATCGCCTCGTGAATATCGGCAAGGCGTATTCAGGACTGACCGATGTCGAGATTGCTGAGATGACGAAATGGTTTCTGGAGCACACGATCGAAGATCAAGGATTTCGGCGTACGGTTGAGCCAAAGATCGTGCTCGAGGTCGCGTTCAATAACATGATGCATTCCGACCGTCATGATAGCGGCTATGCGCTGCGATTCCCACGGATTGTGCGGTTGCGGTCCGACAAGTCGTCAGAAAAGGCGGACACGATCGAGCGGGTGCGGGAAATTTTCGAGAAGCAGAGTGGAAACGCGTAGATCGGCGAAAGAGTGCGAGGCGTCAGTGGCTGTGGTGGTGATGCGCTTCGCTCTCTCCCACCGGCATCACACAGCCATGCGCCACTTCGCATTCCACGTGCTCGAACTGGATAGTCGTGTGGTCAATGCGGAAGTGATGATGCAGGCTGTCTTTCACGTCGCGAAGAATCCGCTCGCTCACAGAGGGGGGAATATCCGCAATTGCGATATGGCAAGAGAGCGCGTGGGTTTCCGATCCAATGCTCCAGACGTGAAGATCGTGCACATCGTTGACGCCCTCGATCGAGCGGATCGCGGTCTCTACCAGTTCCAGCTTCATCCCGCGCGGGGTGCCTTCGAGCAAGATATTCAGCGTTTCGTGCACAATGCCGAAGCCTGACCAGAGGATCAGCGCGCCGATGCCGAATGAGAGCGCGGAGTCGATCCAATAGTCTCCCGTGACCAGGATGGCCCAGCCGCCAGCGATGACGGCAGCGGTGGAAAGCGTGTCACCCACTTCATGCAGCAACGCACTGCGGATATTGACGTCGCCGCCCGAGCGGTACAGGAGTACCGCGATCACGCCATTCATTACCACGCCCGCACCTGCAACCCACATCATCACCGAAGCCTGAACATGCTCGGGATGCTGCAGCCGATGAAACGCCTCATAGAAGATGAAGAACGAAACTGCGACCAGCGAGACGGCGTTCAGCAGCGCGGCCAGAACTCCCGCGCGATGGTAGCCGTAAGTCTTGGTGGAACTGGCTGGACGCGACTGCAAATAAACGGCAACCAGAGACAGCAGCAAAGCCAGAAAATCGGAGAGATTGTGTCCAGCCTCAGATAGAAGCGCCAGCGAATGGGCGCGAAGGCCCGCCACCACCAGCAGGACGATGTAGGCGAGTGTCACGCCCAGCGAGATCTTTAGCACTCGCTTGGGACCGCCCGCGTGGTGAGCGTGGACGTGCATTCCTTAAGTGTACGGGCGGGGAAGCCGAGCTTCAAGTTACTGGGCGGGAGGTTTCAACTAGTCAGCGATTGAAAAGATTCTGCAGGTAGCGGTCGGTATACATCGTCGTGGCGCTCTGCACAAACTCCAGAATACGGTACATTTTTTCCCGTGATTCGCGGCTCATCTCCTTGAATTGCACCGCGACTCCCGATCCGGGATGGATTCTGGCGACGGTGCCTTCGGCCGTCAAATCCCCGTTGTCGATAGAGAAGACCACTTTCACGTTGGAGCCCGGCGTCAGGATCGCGCTGGTTTCCACATAACAGCCTCCGAGGCTGATGTCGATGAGATTCCCGAACACTGGCCCCGCGTCCCCGTGGGGATGCAGTTCAATCGTCAGACGGCACTTCATCCGCGTGTGCAGACGCTGATCTTTCTGCACAGGTAGTTTCTGTTTCTCTATGTACATGCGGCGATCCGCCTCGGTCAACAACTGTTCGGCGTCATTCCCATCGTCCGGAGATACGGCTAGTCCTACGCTCAGCGACAGGATGTCCTCTCCGCAAACATCAAAGCCTGCCTGCTGGGCGAGGGGTCGAATCTGCTCTACCTTCTTGGCGGCGGCGTCGGCGGCGAGGCCCGGCGCAATCACTACAAATTCGTCTCCGCCCATACGGGCGACGTAGTCGTACTCGCGGCAGCTGTCTTTCAGCGCCTGCGCGAACAAACGTAAGACTCGGTTCCCCTCCAGGTGCCCGAAGCGGTCGTTGATCTTCTTGAAGCCGTTCATATCACAGACCATCAACGTCAGCGAAGCGTTGTCGCGTTTGCATCGGGCTAGTTCGCGGTCGAGCTGCAGGAACAGAGATCGGGCGTTGGGCAAGCCGGTGAGATAGTCCGTGGTGGCCGAGTTCTCCGCCTGCTGATATTTCAGTGCGTTTTCGATGGCCAAAGCCATCTTGCCGCTCACCGCCAAGAGAATTCGCAAGTGGTCGGAGGTAAACGCGTCTTTTTCGGCGCGGTAGAGGGCTAGCACTCCGATCACTCCAGTGACTCCCTCCAGGGGCAGAGCCAGGGCGGAACGCAGCGTGCTGAACTTGGCGGGATCGTTTAGATAGCCTGGTTCCACCGAAGGATTTCCGTTCACGATCGGCTTCTTGTTCTGCGCCACCCAGCCTGAGAGGCCGTCGCCGACTGGAATCCTAAGTGAGGCGAACAGACGGTAGTTGTCTCCGTTCACATATTCCGGGATCAACTCATCGCCACGCCGGATGTAAATGGCGATGGCGTCGTAGGGCACCATCGGCTTAAGTTTCACGGAAAAGACGGAAAGCGTTTCACCCAAACTCAACGACGCTCCCAGATCCTGGCTCAACTCGAATAAGCTCTGTGCTTCCTGACGCGCTGCCGCGATCGAAGACAGGAAGGTTGCCTCTCGCCCGGGCGTGTCCGAAACACCCGCACTTTCGAATCCGGCAGCTGGCGCAGGCCCCCGCAGAATCTTAATTTCGGCCGAGAGGGATGCGCTGCCATCTTCCGCCGATTTCGCTTTTGCCAGATTCTCCAGGGACTTGTAACGCCGTTTCAGGACGTCTACCACTTTCGGATCAAACGACTTCCCCGCCTCCGCCGCGAGTCGCTGCATTACGTCGTCCAACGCCATCGCCCGGCGATATTGCCGGTCCGACGCCAAGGCGTCCAGAAAATCGACTGCGGAAAGAATTCGCGCGCCGATGGGAATCTCCGTACCCTTCAATCCGAAGGGATAGCCCGATCCATCCCACTTTTCGTGGTGCGCACGGACAATCGGCACCACCGGGTAAGGGAAGCGAACCCGCTCAAGAATTTCCGCGCCCACCACGGTGTGAATTTTCATCTTCTCGAACTCTTCCGGAGTTAATCGCCCAGGTTTCGAGATGATATGTTCTGGTACGGCCAGCTTGCCGATATCGTGCAGCAGAGCAGCAGCGTGCAGCGCTTCCAACTCGGTGCCCTTCATGCCCAGTTCCTTGGCAACCTCTATCGCGTAGATGCGAACCCGCTGCAAGTGGTCGTGAGTAGTCTGGTCCTTGGCTTCAATGGCTAAGGCTAAGGCCTCAATGGTTCGCAAATGCAGGTTCGCCATCTCTTCTACGTGCCGTTTTTCGTCCTCCAGCTTGCCCAGATACAGCCGATAGGAACGGTAGATGAGATAAATTGCAGGGACGAACAGGAGTGAGGTTTCCCAGTTGAATGCATGATTGAACCAGGAAATCGCTCCGGCGATCCCAGCCCCGACCAGATAGTAAGGGAACGACCAGAAATAGCAATCCACCAAAATAGTCTGCAGTGGCTTGCCTTCACTGAATGAAATTACCGCGGCAATGGATCCCGCATTGATGATGAAGTAGACGGAAGCGGCCAGGCATAAGAGCAGCGGACGGCTCTCGATCAGTTCATTGCACAGCTGGTTGTGGTAGACCAGATAAGCGAGGGCGGTTGAGAGAGAGCCGGCGCAAACGTTGAATGTCAGCTGGATGGCGGTGGGCCGCCCTGGGTACAAACTTTGAGCCACCATGGCAACCGCACCCAAAGTGAGCGCTTCTGCATATCCCAACTCCGCAATCGCCACCAAAATGAACAGGAAGTTCACCGAAAGGGTTCCGGTGATGCCAGGCAAACTGACGCGTAATCGCGATGCTAGAATCGCGATGCCCATATAGCAGATGAATTCCGCTATGTTCTTGCTGTTCTGATGGATGGCGGCCTGAAGCAGGCACGCGGTTCCGGCGGCGATCACAAGGCCCACGAAGACCTGGGCGCCGATGGGCAGTCCTCGCCACGAGTTTGTGCTGGCGGACATTGTGTGCAGGTCATCGCGCCGCTGCGGCCGCCAGCGTGCGAGGTCCCAGGCTCAAGGATAAATAGCTAACCGGCCCGGCAACAATGACTTGGGGGCTGTCCCGAAAACTTCGGTAACACCTCCATGTGACGAATTTGGGACGTTCGGGGGTAAATTGAAGGCTGAATGATACCTGAAACACTAGAAGGAGCTCCGAGTAGATTCCTCTCCACGAAGCTGGAGTTACAGAATAAGTGGTGGCGGCGCGTGGACTCGAACCACGGACCTACGGATTATGAGACCGTCGCTCTAACCACCTGAGCTACGCCGCCATTAGTTCGGGGAAACGCAATGAGAGTGATTAGCCGCAGCTTCGCGGAATCTCATTGCCTCGGACCCAACGGCCGGAGTGGCTCGTTATGTCCAATCTCCTGATTCTAAGAGTGCTTGCAAAACTGTGTCAAACTGCTGGCGGCCCGCGAACCTTGAATCCCACTTGCCGGGCTTGAAACTTGCCAGCCTCGACTAAAAACTGGAAACTAATCCCGCATGAAAACCATTGCCGTGATTCCTGCTCGGCTCGCCTCAACCCGCTTGCCCCGCAAAATGCTCCGTGAGATTGGGGGCAAGCCGCTGGTTGGCTGGGTTTACGAAGCGGTTCGCTCCTCGCCGCTTCTCTCTGGCGTGATCATCGCCACAGATTCCGAGGAGATCTTCAAAACCTGCCACAACCATGGTTGGTATGCGCAAATGACTTCGCCCAGTCATCGCAGTGGAACTGAGCGGGTGCACGAAGTCTCAAACTCCGTCGCAGCCGATGTCTACGTTAACGTGCAAGGTGACGAACCGCTCATGCGTCTGGAGCAGATTGCCACTCTTTTGGAGGTGATGAAGGATTCGTCCGTCCTGGTAGGAACTCTGAAGACGCTCTGTCCGCCGGAAGATATCTGTAATCCAAGTGCGGTCAAGGTGGTGACGGCAGCGGACGGCCGCGCCCTTTACTTTTCCCGCGCTTCCATTCCTTTCGATCGCGACGGCAGCGAGGCTCGCTACTTCAAGCACCTCGGCATTTACGCTTACCGGAAGTCCGCTCTCGACTTGTTTGTGAGCCAGCCGGAATCCACGCTTGAGAAAAGCGAGCGGCTGGAGCAGCTGCGTTTCCTGGAGAACGGGATTCCCATCTACGTAGGAGAAACGCCCTACGATTCGGTGGGAGTGGACACGGAAGAAGATTTGCAGCGCGCGACGAAGATTCTGCGCCAACGCTAGCTCCGCGAAACGCCAAGAAATTAGGTTTACGCGTGCGAGCCCGCACCTTGCGTGCGGTTCCACTCCTCCGCAGCCGCGACTCGCCTGGAAATTGCCGGGTGCGAGTGAAATAACAATTCGATCCACTTGGACGGCGTACGCTCTGCCAGGTTTTGCTGCGCCAGCTTGTTCATCGACGAAATAAACGGCTCCACGCTGGCAATCGACTCGAATGCGTAGCGATCGGCTTGCCGCTCGTTGTATCGCGAGTAGGCATTGAGCGCCGGCATCAGCAGAAGGGAAATCACAGTCGCTGTAATCGCGAGCAATGGCAGGTTGGCGAAATCGGAGAGCTCCTCAAACATGTGATGATCGACGGCAAAGTGCAGCACAAAGTTCGCAACCCAGAAGCCGAACAGAGTGATTCCCGCCTGCACCAGAATGCTCTTCAGGATGTGCTTGTGAACATGATGGCCGAGTTCATGTGCGAGCACCGCTTCAATTTCTTCGGGAGCATAGTTATCTAATAGCGTATCTGCCAGAATGATCCGCCGCGTGCTGCCAAGTCCTGTAAGAGCTGCATTCGCTTTTTTGCTTTTCTCCGAAAGTTTCCAGCGATAGACCCCGCGCACTCGTGTGCCCGCACGCTCGCCCAGTTGAACCAGTCGACGCCGCAAGTCTTCATTGTCGAGTGGTTCGAATTTGTAGAAGATCGGGAACAGGACCACCGGCGCCAGCTGGGCCAACAAAATGAATAACCCCATAAACAACGCCCAAGTGATTAGCCACCAATGCTGCGGGAATTGCCGGATCATGAAATACAGTAACTCCACCACGATCCCTGCCAACACCAATCCCACCAGAAACCCTTTGACTTCATCCAACAGCCATGAGCGAGCCTTTTGTGTGGAGAGTTGGAATTTCCTTTCCAAACGGAATCCGTAGTAATCGAGACCCAGGCCAAGAACTTTGCTGATCAGAAGCAAGAAAAATAAATACAGGAAGACCGCGAATGTGTAGTTTTGAAATCCACGGCGCAATGCGAGATCACGCAACCAACCAGACCAGCCTGTGATTAACAGAAGAACCAGAAAAGCGGAACCGATTACAAAGTCGGCGATGCCGAGCCAGCGGCGGATTCGGTTATATCGCCGGGCCTCAGGCGAGTCATCTGGAATCGGGGGTGTGCTTCCAGCGAAAGTCATGCTCAATTAGAAGTATCGCATTACTCCCGCATTAAATGTGAAATTGTGGGCTCATTGAATGGACCGGCTAAGCGCCGTTCGTAACGAAACTCTCCGCGGCGGTCAGAATTTCAGTTACCAACTCCGGCGACGCGGCCTCGGCGTAAGCACGCAGTAGTGGTTCGGTTCCCGACGCACGGAACAGAATCCACGCCTCCGCTCCGTTGCCATTCGTTGGCGCGTCGAGAAAAAGCTTGATGCCATCAAGATTCTCTTTCTTCACTACACGATAGCGCCCCAGGCTCTCGCTGCTCTCCGCTCGCGCCCGCTGAATCGCACTCTGCTTAATCTCTTCCGGAATGTGCAGATCACGACGCCCGTAATAGTGCGGTCCGAACTCGCGTTGCAAGTCAGCCACCAATTGGCCGAGCGGCTTGCCTTCATCCGCCATCACATTGGCGAGCAGCAAGCAGTTCAGGATCCCATCGCGCTCCGGCAGAAAGCGCGAGTAGCCGATGCCGCCAGATTCTTCCCCACCGATCAGGATGTCGTGCTCCATCATCAAATCAGCGGCATATTTGAACCCAATCTGCGTTTCGTAAACTTTGCGGCCGTGTTTTGCCGCAATACGGTCGAGCATGCGCGTCGTATTGAATGCGCGGGTTACGTCGCCGGACCACTTCTTCCGTTCCAGTAGCCAGCGCAAAAGAACGCAGAAAATCTTGTGCGAGTCCACGAAACTGCCATCCTCGGCGACGGCGCCAATGCGATCGGCGTCGCCATCCGTGGCTAGGCCAGCGTCGCACTTCTCTTTTACGACCGTTTGCTGCAGCAGAGCGATGTGTGGCTCGATCGGCTCGGGATTGATGCCTGGAAAGAGAGGATTCAGTTCCTGGCGGATCGCGATGTACTGAACTCCGCGATCGCGGAAGATCTCGGGCAGAACTCCACGGCCGGACCCGTACATGGAATCGATTGCAATCTTGAACTTAGCGTTGCCAATTAAGTCCATATCAGCAAAACGGCAAACCGCCGCAACGTAAGGCGTCTTGAGATCGACCTCTACGATGGCTGCTTTCGTGCCCTTCGGCATTGCTCCAGCCCGCAACTCTTCTTCCACCCTTTTCATGATGGCGGGAGTTGCGGATCCGCCAAACTTCCCTTTGAATTTCACGCCGTTCCAGTTCCAAGGGTTGTGGCTGGAGGTGATCATAACCCCACCAGCGGCGGCTTGGTTTTTCACAGCATAGGAAACAGCCGGTGTGGGCGTGTAATCGTTGGCCAGTTTTACCGGAATGCCCGCCGCGGCAATCACTTCCGCAGCTACTTGCGCGGCGCTTTGTGATGCAAACCGGGTGTCATAGCCAATAAAGACTCCGCCAGAGCTGTCCTCGTACTTCAAAACGTAGGATGCAATCGCTCCCGCAACTCGACGGACGTTGTCGAACGTGAAATCATCGGCGATGATGCCGCGCCAGCCGTCAGTTCCAAACTTGATTTCTTGAGCCATGGAAAATGAGTATCCGGTGACTAGCGGCTAGTGATCAAAAAGTCGATATTGGTGGCCACTGATCGCGTGTTACAGAACACGTCTTCTTACGTGAGTTTATGCAGCTTCTTCTGATCCAGATGCTTTACCACTTTCCCGACATCTTGCGCGTGCTGCCGGGTGGTAATCAGCAAAGCGTCCGGCGTATCCACCACCACCAGATCGTGCACTCCTACGGCGGCAACGAACTTGTTGGGCGCATGCACATAATTGCCCCTCGCGTTCAATACGAACAAACCCGCAGCGTGGATGATGTTTCCCTCAACCGGACTCGACTTCGCGGTGTGATGTTCGTGCAGAGCGGTCCAGGAGCCGAGATCGTTCCAGCCAAAATCCGCGGGCAGGCAGAAAATGTTCGCCGCGTTCTCACCCTTGGCCGAACGCCTTTCGAGCACGGCGTAATCCACGCTGATATCTTCGCACTTCGGGTACAGTTTGCGGAAAGTCGAGGTAAACTTGCGCGTACCGAACGCTGAGGCGATCTCTTCCAGCAGTGGTGCAGTTTTGGGAAGATGCTCGCGCAGTGCATGGGCGAGCGTTTGGGCACTCCATAGAAACATGCCGCTGTTCCAGAAATAATTTCCTGCAGCCACAAACGCAGCCGCCTTCTCCGCGTCGGGTTTCTCAGTGAACCGGCGCACGCGCAAAACGTCGCCATCGAAGGCGCTACCCGCTTCGATGTATCCGTAGCCGGTTTCCGCCCGGTGAGGCCGGATGCCTAGGACCACAATGTTTTCCCCTGCGGCCGCAATCTCCACTCCACGTTCGATGGTTGCGCGATAGCGCTTTTCATCCGCGATCACGTGGTCGGAAGGAAACATGCCGATGACGGCGTGGGAATTTTCGCGCAGCAAAAGAAAAGCAGCGAGGCCAATTGCCGGCGCGGTGTTGCGTCCGAGAGGTTCGGCCAGAACTTGCGATTTCGGCAAATTTGGAAGCTGCTTCAAGATTGCAGAACGAAGCTCCTTATTGGTGATAATCCAGAATTGCTTGGACGGCGCGAGCGGGAGCAATCGCGCTACCGTTTGCTGAATCATCGTTTGGTTCCCGTCGAGCGCCAGCAACTGTTTGGCACGTCTTTTCCGGCTCAGAGGCCAGAAGCGCGTGCCGCGGCCGCCGGCGAGAATCACGGGATAGAAATTTGAGTTCTTAGCCACGTTCTCAGATTGTCGATCACTACATTCGTGTTTCAGGTTCGGGCAGGGCTGCTCCCGGCACGCACGCTTTCAGAAATTCCAACGTCCATTGCGGCCGCACAGTAAATTTGTCCACCGACCCCGGCACCACTACCGCATCGCCCTTCGCTAGGGTCACCGGCTCCGATCCGGCAACTTCGACCACACCGCATCCTTCCACCGCTACCAGAATCTGCGCAGAACTCCTGCCCGATTCGTCGCGGGTGCTCAGTTCCTGCAGATCTTTCGTCTCAAACATATCCACCACGAAATAAGGAGCCGCGATCAAACGAGCTTGTCGGTTATTACTCCCGCGAATTTGTGCTGGAGCTGGTCTCACTACTTTTCCGGAAGCAACGTTCAGCTTCACCGCGGCCAAGCCGTCTTTCAGGTGCAACTCGCGCGGTCTACCGTAATCATACAAACGGTAGGTGGTGTCTGACTGTTGCTGAGTTTCGATAATCACTGAGCCAGGCCCCAGCGTGTGCACGGTTCCTCCAGAAACATAAATCATGTCCCCAGTGTAGATGTTGACCCAGTTCAGCAACTCTTCTGCGCGCTTCTCGTGGATCGCCGCTTCCAATTGCGCTACGGTGACACCGGCTTTCAGTCCCAATCCAATCTGCGCGCCGGGCTTGGCATGTGCCACATACCAACACTCAGTTTTGCCCCAAGGCTGGTTGACGCGGAGCGCTTGCGCGTCGTCAGGATGAACCTGCACCGAAAGTTTCTCGTGAGGAAACAGAAACTTCAGCAACAAAGGAAAGCGCCGCGGATCGCGGGCAGCGTCTCCCACAAGCTCACGCTGATTTTTCTTGCTGACTTGTGCCAAAGTCTGCCCAGTGAATGGCCCATTGGCCACTTTGCAATCGTCGCCAGTAAGCCACGCTTCGCCAATTTTCTCCTCGAACCGGCGATTGGGATAAACAGGCGACAGATCTTGCGAACCCCAGGGGCGCGGATCAAACGTCGGGAGCATCAGCAATGGATACAGATCTGCCATATAAATGCTATTCAGATAAAAAGGCCGTTCGGAAACGGACGGCCTTGGCCGAGCTTAAGCTTCAACCCTGCATCGATCGATATGAAATCAGCTACAACGCGGCAAAAAACTTACGCATGCGTTCCAGTCCACGATCGAGTTCTGCCTTCGAAGTCGCATACGATACGCGGATGTGGTCGCCAGTTCCGAATCCCTCCCCTGGCACTGTGGCCACATGCGCTTCCCGGAGCAGCCTTCCCGCTACATCGGACGCCGATTTCACCCCGCCACGGCCCAAGAACGCCGAAATGTTCGGATAAGCATAGAATGCACCCTCCGGCAAGGTGCAGGTCACGTTCGGGATCGAGCGCAAGCCCTTCACGACGTGGTCACGAAGTTGAATATATTCGCGCCGCATCTGCTCGACACAGTCTTGCGGCCCCCTCAGCGCGGCCACTGCAGCTTTCTGCACAATCGACGTAGGATTCGATGTGGACTGGCTCTGTAACTTCGACATCGCGCTCACAACCGCTGCCGGAGCGAGCGCGTATCCCAGTCGCCATCCTGTCATGGCATAGGTCTTCGAGAGTGAACCGAGCACTACGATGCGCTCCTTAAATTCCCGCAAAGATCCCACGGAGAAATTCTTGCCTGTGTAGTTTAGATAGACATAGCATTCATCCGAGAGCACCCAGATCCCGCGTTCATGCGCGAGGCGAACGACCGCCGTCAGATCTGTCGCGCTCATTACGGCGCCAGAAGGATTCGACGGCGAATTCAAAATGATGACCTTGGTCCGCGGCGTGATCAGCCTCGTGACCATCTCCGCCGTAACCCGGAAGCCTTGCGCCTCATCCGATTGCAGCAGTACACACTCGCCGCCGGCATAGCGCACGATGTCCTTGAATGAGACCCAGTAGGGCACCGGCAGAATCACTTCGTCGCCGTGATCGACGAGCACTTGAATGGCGTTGAACAGTGCATTCTTGCCGCCGGTCGAGGCGATGGCCTCTTCGCGACGATAATCGGAATCGAAATCGACCGCGTGACGGTGCACGATGGCGTCGCGCAACTCGGGCGTGCCCGGGACCGCCGTGTACTTGGTGAAATTGCCCTGAATGGCCGCGATGGCTGCGTCCTTGATGTGCTGGGGCGTGGCGAAGTGGGGCTCCCCTGCGCCAAAATCGACAACATCGATGCCCTGCGCGCGCAGTTTGTCCGCCTCGGCGACGACCGCCATCGTAGCTGAGGGTTCAATGCGGTTGATTCGCTCGGTGAGTTTCAGGGCTTCGCTGATCGCTGTTGTCATACTTTCTTTTTCCTCTTCTTTTCTTTTCCACTCGACGATCGAGCCGTCGCTTCCTGCATCTCGTCGTGGAACTTGTACGCGGGTTCGAGTTTTTCGCGCAGCTTCTGTTCAACCACTTCCGGAACGAGACCCTTCACCGGTCCGCCAATCTGTGCCACTTCGCGCACCAAACGCGAGCTTACGTAAGAATACTTGTCAGCAGGCATCATGAACACTGTCTCCAGCGTGGGTTCGAGTTTGCGGTTCATCAGCGCCATCTGCAACTCATATTCATAGTCGCTCACGGCCCGAATGCCGCGCAACACACACGTCGCGTTGATCGATTTCGCGTACTCGACCATCAGCCCGTGGAAAGCTTCGATGCGTACGTTCTTCAAATGCGCGGTGAGCGTCTTCAGCATCTCCAGTCGTTCCGCCAGACTGAACATCGGGCTCTTTTCCGAGTTCCTGAGAATGCCCACCACCAGTTCTTCGAAAATCTTTGCGCCTCGCTCGATCAGATCGAGGTGCCCGTTGGTGGGCGGATCAAACGAACCGGGATATAGGGCGCTGACTTTGCTCAATGGTCCTCGCAGGAAGCCGCAATGCTGGGCAATAAGGGATTCTATTCGGGCGGGCGCAGGGATGGCAATTGGGCAATGCGCAGGGCGCGGTGCAGTTGAGCACCGCGCCCCTACGTGTTTGTTTTAGCGTTTGGCCGCGATCGGCACCTTGGCAGGTTCCGGAGGTGCGCTTGGCATGGTCGTGACACGTGCGCCAGTTGATGCAGGCGCCTGCGTCGGAACCGCTGCCGGATGCGCTGGAGCTGGCGCCGCGATCAATCCCAGCGCCTTACGCACTTCTGTGTCGAGCTTGGCCATGGTGTCTTTGTTGTCTTTGAGGAACTGGCGGGCATTCTCGCGGCCCTGGCCGATGCGCTCGCCTTTGTAGCTGAACCAGGATCCCGACTTTTCCAGGATATTATTGTTCACCGCGATATCGAGCAGATCACCTTCGCGCGAAATACCTTCGCCGTAAAGAATGTCGAACTCGGCTTCGCGGAACGGCGCGGCGACCTTATTTTTCACGACTTTCACGCGGGTGCGCGAGCCAGTGACTACGTCACCGTCCTTGATGGCAGCGATGCGGCGAATATCCACGCGCACCGAGGAATAAAACTTCAGCGCGCGGCCGCCCGTCGTGGTCTCGGGATTGCCAAACATCACGCCAATTTTTTCGCGAATCTGGTTGATGAAGATCAGGCAGGTGCGCGACTTGGAAACGGTCCCCGTAAGCTTGCGCAGCGCTTGCGACATTAGCCGTGCCTGCAGGCCCATGTGGCTGTCTCCCATTTCGCCGTCGAGTTCGGCTTTGGGCACCAGCGCCGCCACTGAATCGACTACCAGCACGTCGATGGCATTCGAGCGCACCAGCGCTTCCGTGATCTCGAGTGCCTGCTCGCCGTAGTCCGGCTGCGAAACTAGCAGGTTGTCCACATCCACGCCCAGCTTCTTCGCATAAGCGGGATCGAGCGCATGTTCGGCGTCCACGAACGCGGCCATGCCGCCAGTCTTCTGCGCTTCGGCAATCACCTGCAGAGTGATCGTCGTCTTGCCGGAAGATTCCGGCCCAAAGACTTCCACCACGCGTCCGCGCGGAAATCCGCCCACGCCCAGCGCCGCGTCGAATGAAATCGATCCGGTCGGGATTACCGAGATAGGAACGATCGCTTCCTTCGATCCCAACCGCATGATCGAACCTTTGCCAAACTGCTTTTCAATCTGCGCAAACGCTAATTCAATTGCCTTGCCGCGTTCATCCGCCATGGGAGTGTGGCTCCTTTAAGAGTGCAGGACTGAATCAAATCGAATCTGGCCGGATTATACATGCAGATCGAAGCGAATAAAAGGCGAATCTACCTAATTAACATCTTTGCCTTCCCAAACCGGGACTCGCGGAGGCTCCTACCTCTGCAGCAGGTCCACCGGCGCCGTCACATCATGCACGCGAAAATACTTGGCCAGCGCCGGGTACTTCCGCGCCACGGCTTCATACATCGCGTAAGCCACATTGCGATAAGAAACATGCCCAGCGGGTGTAGTGCGCAGCTCGGAGATGTAGACGGCCTCGGCGAAGTCCATTTTGAACAGGGCGCGTTTGCGATAGGCCAGCGGAATCGCATACTGCGAATTCTCTTCCGCCTCGAGGGCCTTGCGGGCGGCAAGCTTTTCGACTGCGGCTTGTACACGCCGCATCGCGGCTTCGAAGCGGAAACGCATACCCGCATCTTCTACGTCGAGCAGCATCTCGTAGCCGTGCTGGGTGGTGAATCCCTGCATAACCTGGATGCAGCGGCGATGACGATGCATGTCGCGGAAGCCACCCGTATCCATCAGGATGTCGAAGCGAAACTGCTGCCCGGCCCGGAAGCCGCGCAGCATTTCGTCGTACTTGCCGCGATGCCGCAGCCCGAGGTCGATAATCTCCCGCCGGAATCTCTCGCCCGAAACCTGCAATGCCTGTCGCACCTGTCGATAGGAAAAGTGGCAATGTTCATAGAGCAACGTCGTCGCGATTTCGACTTCGAGCGGCTCCTCGTCGAGCAGGTCGACGATCGCCTTCGACGGAGCAAGCTGCTCGCCCTTCATCAATTCGCGCGCCGCCTGCCGCAATTCGCGGCGCGTTTCCATTTCATACGGATTCGGGTCGGCATATTTCACCAGCGTAGGGGCGACTCGAACCTCATGCAGCAATTCCTGCTCGGCGCGCGCGCCCAGATCCGGACTTAGCTTCCGAATCTCCTCCACCAAGTCGCACAAGGATTCCGCATTTACGTTGTAGGCCGCCGTGGTCGCTGCTTTCTTGAGCGACTCGCCCAACTGCCGAACTTCCTTGTGGGTGTGTGAAAGCAGGTGCGCAACTTGGGTTTCTAATGTCCGCGCGTTAACAATCTCGCCCAGCGAAGTGTTCGTGGCCAGCGGCAGCAAGTAGCGCGTAATGTCGAAGGCCCGCGCCTTCAGCGTCCGCTCGTAGGCCTCCTGCTTCATGTCGGCGGGCTTGGGGGTGATGCTGATCAGGTGCTGGGTCATATGCGCCGAGAGCGCTTCGTACTCGGCAAAGAGAAAGTCCAGCGCTTCGCAATAAAGCCTGCGCGCTTCGTCATCGGCGCCGAAGTCGGGGATGTAATAACCACTCTTTTTGAAATCCTGATAGCGAGTTGAACGCTCTTGCCCGTCCCAGCGCTGCTCGTCGGCTAGTTCTATGGCTGCGAGAATCGAGAGTCTCTCTACGGCCAACGCAATGTGAGCCAGGTCGGCGATTGAGCGGTGACCGTACTGAAAGTAGAAAGTGTTAAGAAATTTCTCCGCCTTCTGGGTGTTGATCTCGCGCAAAGACTCCTTCATCGACAGCGATGAGCGCGAATACTTGGCCATGGCATAGGCCTGAATCTCCGGTTCGACGCCATACACGGCGAAAACTGCAGTAGCCGGTTCCGGCAGCGCCTTTTCCACTGGAGCTGGGCCTTCCACCGCAGATGCTCGCTGGGTTGAACGATGCCCCGACGGCTTCGTGTCAGGGGACGAGTTCTCGTTGGATGGCTCGGGCATAGCGATCACTTCATTTGTCAAGATCGGAGTCATGGGAGTGTTCGAATGTTAATCGGCGAATGGACAATGCGCAATCCATTTGCGGAACAATATTGACGGATTGCTGTGGATAACCGTTGCGATGAACTATTAATAATTTAGCGCAAGGGAGCGTTTGCACATCCTTCCTCGCCTAAACTATTCAATGCATCCGTTACTCGAGATCGTCGCGCACCGGCCATGGCGGTTGCCTTCAGGTCCGTGGATCATGCAGCAGACCTGGCACGACTTGCTTTTTGCCCATTGGCCTGTTCCATCTGAGGCGATGCGGCCTCTCGTCCCGGCGCAACTGAGGGTCGACATCTTTGACGGTCAATGCTGGGTTGGAGTCGTGCCGTTTCACATGAGCGGGATTCGCCGCCGCGGACTTCCGGCCATGCCTGGCTTGTCGCGCTTTCCGGAGTTGAATGTTCGCACTTATGTCACCTACGGCGGCAGGGCGGGAGTTTATTTTTTCAGTCTCGACGCAGCAAACCTGCCGGCAGTGCTAGCGGCGCGAGCGTTCTATCACCTGCCTTATTTTCATGCCGACATGACCACGCAGGAGCGCGGCGGCATCATCCACTACTTTTCCCGCCGCTACCGCGCTCAAGCCGAATTTCGCGGAAGGTATCATCCGACCGGCGAAACCATGCTGGCCGGTCCAGGCTCAATCGAGCACTGGTTGACCGAACGCTATTGCCTCTACACCACACACGACGGCCACCTCTACCGCGGAGAAATTCACCACGCACAGTGGCCGTTGCAAGCTGCCGAAGCAGATTTAGAGACGAATACCATCGCCGCCGCAGGCGGTATATTACTGCCCGATGCCACGCCGCACTTGCTGTTCGCCCGAAGGTTGGATGTACTGATCTGGCCCCTGGCACGTACCGAATAGAGCTGCGGCAGGTATAATCTCACGTTCCGGCGTACAGACTTCTATATAGAGCCTCATAGCAAACTCAGGAGAATCTCATGTCCCTTTCAGGGCGGGTGGCCTTCGTCACTGGCGCGTCGCAAGGTATTGGACGCGCCTGTGCACTGAAGCTCGCCACAGCCGGTGCGGCTGTTGCCGTCGCCGCGCGCAATCACGACAAGCTGAACGAACTGGTGCACGAAATTGTCGCCGCTGGTGGCCAGGGTGCAGCCTTTGCTCTTGACGTTACCGACGAAGAGCAGGTGAAGTCTGCGATGAAGGGTGCGGTAACCCAGTTCGGCAAGATCGACATCCTCGTCAATAACGCGGGCATTACTCGCGACCAGCTGGTCATGCGCATGAAGCGCGCCGATTGGGATGCTGTGCTGCAAACTAATCTCACTTCCGCATATTTCTGCATTCAGCAAGTCTCTAGCTCCATGCTGAAGCAACGCTGGGGACGGATCATTAACATTACCAGCGTCTTCGGTCAGATGGGGCAGGCAGGACAGGCGAACTACTCGGCATCGAAGGCCGGCCTGATCGGACTGACTATGGCCGTCGCGCGCGAACTGGGATCACGCAACATTACTTGCAACGCCGTGGCCCCCGGCTTCATCGAAACCGCCATGACCTCGGTGCTTGGCGAAGAGTTCAAGCAGAATGCTGCCAAACAGATTCCGCTGGGTCGCGTCGGATCACCCGCCGATGTTGCGAGCGCCGTTGCGTTTCTCGCATCCGACGAAGCTTCCTACATTACCGGCCACGTGCTGAATGTAAATGGCGGAATGCTGATGGGATAAACCACAAGACCCTCTACGCAGGGAACCCGGAGGTCACGGAGGAATGAAACCTGATCCAACCATCTCCCAGGGTTACCCTGTGTCCTCTGTGTCCCACGCGTTACAGGGTCTGAAGTTCGCTCAAGCCGAGTCGCCCACGCAGATTGCGCAAGTCCGCGAATTGTTCCTAGAGTATGCACAGTCCCTCGGCTTCAGTCTCTGCTTTCAGGATTTCGATAAGGAACTCGCGGAACTTCCGGGTAAGTACACTCCGCCAGAGGGCCGCCTGTTCCCGGCCGATTATCAAAACCAACCTGCAGGTTGCGTGGCGATGCGTAAATTAGAACCCGGCATCTGCGAGATGAAGCGGCTCTACCTGCGTCCGCAGTTTCGTGGCAAGGGCCTGGGACGCGCCTTGGCCGAGCGCATTATCGCTGAGGCGCGACAGGTCGGATATAGGCGCATGCGTCTTGATACGGTCGAGCCGGCCATGAAAGATGCGGTTGCCACCTACCGCAAGTTGGGATTTACAGAGATTCCTCCCTACTGCCAAAACCCGATTGCTGGTGCAACCTACATGGAGTTGAATTTGTGACTGCGAACTCGGAAACAACCAAGCAAGAGAAAGGCAGTGTGCCTTCTCGTCGTAAGCCTGAAAAAGGCGGCTCGCTGCGCCCCAAACGTTTCGGCTACGCCGTTTGGCAATGTTTGATTCTTTTACGCTGTATAAACATATCCCGATGCGGCCGGGTCAAGGGGCGATTCTCAGCCGCTTCGGGTATGGCACTAATTTCCACTTGCCAGAAGATGCCGATCTGGTTACTATGTCGCATCCTGCAATGCTTCCAACCATTAACATCGGCGAAACCATTAGAAACTACCGGCTGCAAAAAGGCATGTCTCAGGGAGACATCGAGAAGCGCACCGGGCTGCTCCGCTGCTATCTTTCGCGCGTAGAGAACGGCCACACCATACCTTCGCTGGACACGTTATCGAAGATTGCCGGTGCCATGGAGATTGCGCTCTCGCAATTCTTCTCGGAATCGGGTCACAGCAATGGCGCCAAAGGATTGCCGCAGCTTTCCGATGACGAAGTCCGTTTCCTCAGCCAGGTCCGTCGCTATGCCACCAACCTCAACGAAAGCGACCGCAAGCTGGTTCTGGCCATGGTGAAGAAGATGGCGTCGAATTCGAAGTAAAGCTGTCACCTTTCAGCTCTCGGTTCAATCCCCTGGAAAGCCTCCTGCCGCCGGAACATCTCAAGCCTCTTGCGCAATCGCTGCCATTGGCCCGAATCCTTCTTCGCTGAAAGCTGGTAGCCGATTGCTGACAGCTTACTTTCGTACCATGACCTCCGGTGACCACAGGGTACCTCGCCGCAATGGCGCCTCTTAACTAAACTGTTGACCTGGAGATCTCCCTTGACCACCGATGAAGAATTAGGCGTCCTTGAGACCCAACTACGCCGGCTGAAGATCGAGTACGAGGTCTATTTCAGCAACCCGACCAAGCGACCGCCTACTGACATCGAGTGGAAGGTGCTCTCGCTGCTGCGCAAATTTTCCGACGGCGGGCGCATGAGCTTTTCCCAGCGCTATCGCTACAACGAAATGGCGCAGCGCTATGCCGTTTACAGTGATTTGTGGCGCAAGAAATCCCGCGTCCGGGAAGAAGGCTATCGCCGCCCGCAGGACGCCCTCCTTGGAGTGCAGGGAGTACGTGTCGCCGAAGAGGAGCACAAGCCCCAACATCAGGTCTACGGATTGAGCCACGGGGCCGCGAGCGCTGCCGCTGCGCCAGCGGCGTCGCAGCCCTTCACCTTGCATAGTGTCGATCTAACCGAGAGCGAACAGGTGGAACGCCTGTACAACACGCTGGTCGCGGCCAAGAAAAAAGCGGGAGAAAGCGTCTCCGGTAACCTCGATTCCTTCGCCACCTTTGTGCAGAAAAAGACGGAACAAATCCGCAAGCAGTACCACTGCGAGGGCGTGGAATTCTCAGTGGAACTCGCCGATGGGCACGTTAAGTTGAAGGCTAAGGCGAAAGCATAGCCACGAATTGCTGATAGAATCTTCGGTCGCTCCACACTCATCCTTCATCTCCGAGGCCGACCATGTCTTCCAGCACTTCAAAGATCCAGCGCGCCATTCTCAGCGTCACTGACAAAACTGGTCTCGTAGACTTTGCGCGAAACGTTTCTCGTCTCGGCATCGAACTCGTCTCCACGGGTGGCACGGCCAAACTGCTCCGTGATTCCCGAATCGCTGTGAAAGACATCTCCGAACTCACAGGCTTTCCTGAAATGCTCGACGGCCGAGTCAAGACACTACATCCCAACGTCCATGGTGGAATCCTGTATCGCCGCGAGAATCCCACGCACGTCGCAGCGGCAACCGAGCACGGCATTCAGCCAATCGATATGGTTGTCGTGAATCTCTACGCCTTCGAGAAAACTGCGGTCAGGCCCGGCATCGCGTTTGAGGAGCTGATCGAAAACATCGACATCGGCGGACCTTCCATGATCCGCTCCGCGGCCAAAAATTTTAACGATGTTGCTGTCGTCACATCACCCTCTGACTATCCAGCCATCGCGGAGGAACTGGCGCGTTCCCACGGTACACTCTCGCTCGAAACCAAGTGGCACTTGGCGCAAAAGGCCTTCGCGACCACCGCTGCCTACGATTCCGCCATCGCTTCCACTCTCGAACGCATCCCCGACATCAAAAATTTTCAGCTCACTGCAAATGAATCTTTCCCGCAGACGCTACGTCTTTCATTCCAGAAAACGCTTGACCTGCGTTACGGCGAAAATCCCCACCAGAAGGCCGCGATGTATTCGGACGGCTCCGGCGTGGGAGTAGCCAATGCCCGTCAATTACAAGGCAAGGAACTTTCTTACAACAACATCGTTGACCTGCAAGCTGCCTGGGATCTCGCGCAGGAATTCGACGAGCCGGTGTGCGCCATCATTAAGCACACCAATCCTGCCGGCACCGCGACTGGCAAGACTCTCGCCGAAGCCTACCGGCGAGCGCTGGAGTGCGATCCCGTCTCGGCGTTTGGAGGGGTGATTGGGGTGAACCGTCCCATCGACGCCGAAGCGGCGGAAGAGATGCACAGGCTTTTCCTCGAGGTCATCGCGGCTCCGGCCTTCGATGACGAGGCGAAAGCGCGATTCGCCACCAAAAAAAACCTCCGCCTGGTACAAGTCGCGGCCGCCCCGCAGAAATGGACTTTGAAAAATGTCTCCGGCGGGATCCTCTTGCAGGACGCCGATGTCCGGCCATTGCAGGATATCGATTTGAAAGTCGTCACCCAGCGCGTTCCTACGCCTGAAGAAACTCGGACAATGCTATTCGCCTGGAAGGTCTGCAAGCACGTCAAGTCCAATGCAATTGTCTACGCGCGCGATGGACAGACCGTCGGCGTCGGAGCCGGCCAGATGAGCCGCGTCGATTCCGCCAAGATCGGCGCCATGAAAGCGCAATTGCCGCTGCAGGGAACGGTCGCCGCCTCCGACGCATTTTTCCCTTTTCCCGACGGCGTCGAGGAAATTGCCAAGGCCGGGGCAACCGCCATCATTCAACCCGGAGGCTCACAGCGCGATCCCGAAGTCATCGCGGCCGCCGACCGCCTCGGCCTCGCCATGCTATTTACGGGAGTACGCCACTTCCGCCATTAACGCTTTCAATCAACAAATTCGTTTCCTTTACCAAACTTGACAATGGCCGCGATCTACTCCCCGGAGTCCCTGTACTTCCGGCTTTGTCGCGCCTCGCATGCTGCGCAGAGTTTTTCCCAATTGGAGGCCGAACGGGTTAGAATTAGGGCACCCAGCCTCGGCCGTCTTGCATCCAAATGGCTATGGGTCGGGTAGTGCGCTGAGCTCTAATACGAACAGTTCTCTCGGAATCAACTCCAGCGTCGTCAGGTCGAGCATGAATCGAATTTTTCGCGCAGCTTTACTATTGTTTTTCTTCGCGGCGGTCGCGTCCGCGCAAACCAGCCCGTCGGCGCCGGCAGACTCCAAGCCACCGGACTCTAAAGCAGCCGACTCCAAGCCTGCTCAGACCACGCCGCATAAAGTGGACCATGCCGCCGCCTATTACCATTACGCGCTGGCGCATTTATACGAAGAACAGGTTACGGCCTACGGCCGCAGTGAGCTCGCCAATAAGGCCATGGAAGAATACCGCCTCGCCATAGAGGCTGACCCTTCGTCAGAATTCCTCACCTCAGGTCTCGCCGAGCTGTACGTAAAGACTGGACGCATTCGCGATGCGGTGCTCGAAGCGCAGGACATCATCAAGCGCGATCCCAACAATCTAGAGGCCCACAAGTTGCTGGGCCGGATTTATCTTCGCTCGCTCGGCGACATGCCGGGGAACGGCAGCGGCTCCGAGAACGTTCTGAAATTGGCCATCGAGCAGTACGAACAGATCGTTAAGATTGAGCCGAACAATGTGGACGACCATCTCCTGCTCGGCCGCCTCTACCGCCTCGATAACGATTCGCAGAAAGCTGAAAGCGAGCTCAAGACCGCAGTGCAGCTTGATCCCGACTCCGAAGAAGCTGTCACGACGCTCGCTCTTCTCTACAGCGATGAAGGCGACACCTCTCATGCCTTGCAGGTGCTCAGCGCGGTGCCCGACAGCGGGCGGTCCGCCAAATTGTATGCCGCACTCGGCGCTACCTACGAACAGCGCAAGGATTACAAGAGCGCCATCGATGCCTACAAACACGCCATCCAGTTAGATCGCGATAATCTCGATGCCATCCGTGGCCTGGCGGAGAATCTTCTGAACGATGGCCAGATCGATGCCGCCCTCGATCAGTACAAAGTAATTGCCGATGCCAATCCTGAGGATGCGCAGACCTACCTTCGGATGTCAGAGATCTATCGACGCCAGGGGAAATACGATCAAGCCCTCGATGATTTGAAAAAAGCCGAAGCCATGGTTCCCGATGCGCTCGAAGTTCCTTACAACATCGCGGTGGTTTATGAGGCTCAGGCGCGTTATGACGAAGCCATAAAAATTCTGCAGGACCTGCTCAAGAAAACCGAGAAGGCTGACGGCAGTTATTCTCAGGGCGACCGCAACAATCGCGGAATTTTCATCGAACGCCTCGGAATGGTCTACCGTGACCAGGAAAATTATCCCGCGGCCATTGAAACCTTCCGCAAGATGCTGACCGTCGGCGGCGACGACAACGCCAAGACTGGCTACCAGGACATCATTGATACCTATCGCGAAGCCAAGCAGTGGTCGCAGGCTACCGCTGCCGCCGAGGAGGCAGTCCAAAGGATGCCGGACGACCACGACCTTCGCATGGTGCTTGATGCGCAACTTGCCGATACTGGCGACCCGGAAAAACCTCTCGCTGACGTGCGCTCTTTGCTGAAAGGCAAGCCGGAAGATCGCGAGGTCTACGTCAGGCTCGCGATCATGTATACGCGCCTTAAGCGGTATAGTGAGGCCGAGGAGGCTCTCAACAAAGCCGAGACGCTTTCGACCAAGTCCGAAGATAAGGAGTACGTTTACTTCCTCCGCGGCGACACCTACGAGCACGAAAAGAAGTATGACGAAGCCGAGGCGGAGTTCAAGAAAGTGCTCGCCGCCAACCCGCAGAGCGCCGTGACTCTGAACTATCTCGGGTACATGAATGCCGATCGCGGTGTGCAGCTCGAGGAGTCGCTTAACTACATCAAGTTGGCCGTAAGTCTCGATCCCACCAATGGCGCCTATCTGGATTCCCTAGGCTGGGTTTATTTCAAGCTGGGCAAGTACGATCTTGCCGAAGAAAATCTGAATAAAGCGTCCTTGCGCATGGGTTCGGACCCAACCGTGCAAGATCATCTCGGCGACCTCTTTCAGAAGACAGGCCGTTTGAGGCTGGCCGCGGCCCACTGGGAGCGCGCCGTCGAAGAATGGAATAAAACCGTGCCGGCAGAAGTCGACAGCGACCTGCTCGTGGCTACGCAAACCAAGCTGGACGCTGCCAGGGTTCGCCTGGCCAAGGAAGATTCTGGAAAACAGTAAGTAGTACCGAGTAGCGAGTCCGAGCAAAGCGTTGCCAGAAGTTTACTGAGTATTCGCAACTCGGTACTTGGCAAGTCTGTTAAACTCCCAGCATGCTGGCCGGCTACGCGGTGCAGGTAGAGCATTCCCGCGGACGCCGCTTTCCGGAAGCGCCTCACCCCTATCGCAATGACTACCAGCGAGACCGCGATCGCGTCATCCACGCGCGCGCCTTTCGTCGCCTCGAAGCGAAGACGCAGGTTTTTACCCGCCGCTACTCCGACCACTTTCGCAACCGCCTCACCCACACTATCGAAGTAGCCCAGATCACGCGCACCGTCGCTGGCGCGCTTGCTTTGAATGTGGATTTGGCAGAAGCGCTCGCACTGGTGCATGACCTCGGTCATCCTCCATTCGGTCACGCGGGCGAGAAGGCTCTCGATGCCGCTATGCGCGAACAAGGCCTCTTCTTCGATCACAATCTGCACGCCCTGCGCATCGTGGAGGATTTCGAGCAACGCTATGCTGCTTTTCGCGGCCTGAACCTCACGTTTGAAGTGCGCGAGGGCATCATTAAACACTCTCGCGATTACGATGCGGCCGAGCATCCGGACTTGGCCGAATATCTGCTCGATCAGCGCCCTCCGCTCGAAGCCCAGCTCGTCGACCTGACCGATGAAATCGGCTACAACACCGCCGACCTCGATGACGGCTACGAAGCCCGTCTGCTAACGCTGGATCAAATCCGCGAAGGCGTACCTGTCTTCGAACGTTTCTTTCGCGAGGTCGAGCGGATTTATCCCGACGCACCCGACAAACTGCAGTTCAACGAAGCTCTGAAGCGCGTGTTCAACCGCTTAGCCAGCGATCTCATCACCAACACGCAAGCGCGTCTGGGACAAGCGGGGATCAAGACCCTGGCCGACGTGCGCACGCACAAGGATCGCCTAGCCGCTTTCAGCCGTGAAGTGGAAGCCGAACGAAAGCAGATTAAAGATTTTCTGTACGACAATCTCTACTACAGCCCGTCGCTGGCCGGAGAAAAAGATGATGCCGAGCGTATCGTCTCCGAACTATTCGCGTTCTGGATGAAAACTCCGTCAGCCTTGCCGCCCTTCTACCAGGAGAAGGCGGAGAAAGAATCCCTGCCTCGCGTGGTCTGCGATTACATCGCCGGCATGACAGACCATTTCATCATGGAGCAGTATGAGAAGCATTGCGGTGAGATGTAATCCACATTCGCCAACTCTCACTTCTCCGCCACTGCTGTCACCACGTCAAACAAAATCCTCGGCCCGCGCCGTACTTCCTCCACGCGAATCCGTTCATCGTTCCCATGCTCGGTATTGCCTTCTTCCTCAGTAGCCGTGTAGGGATTGAACCCGTACGCGTCGATGCCCAGAGGACGATAGCGCTGGTTCTCCGTGTAGCCACTCGTGATATGCGGCACCACAGGCGTGCCTGGGAAATACTTTGCCGAAACTTTGCGGATGGCATCGTATAGAGCCGTATTCGTTGGTGAGTAGTTGGCCTCGCGAAACTCCGCATTCAGCGGTTCGACCGTAACATTTGGATCATCCACCTCTCGCCGGATCTGAGCGAGCAATAGCTTGGGATCTCCGCCCGGCAGAATCCGAACATCCAGATTCGCCCAGGCCTCCGGCGGAATTACATTGGTTTGTTCCGAGCCGCCCATCATGGTCAGTGAGATCGTGTCGCGTAGCAGAAAGTTCAGCGATTCATCTTTCTCTACCTCCTGCTGAAATTTTTTATCTTCAATCGCTTTGCGAATGTTGCGGTACTCGTGCGCCTCCTCCGGCGGTTCGTAGGGAGCCATCTCCCGCAGAAATTCTTCCACCACTGGCAGAACCTTCAGGGGCGTACGATACGCGAGAATCCGGTCGAGTGCGTGCACCAGACGATTCGGTGCGGAATCAGCGATGGGCCGCGATGCGTGTCCCGGACGACCATGCGCTACCACGTGCAACCAGAAGGTCGTCTTCTCGCCCACGTCCACGCCCACGTACTTCACCTTCCCTTGTTCGAGCAGGTTCTCGCCACCTTCATTAATCAAGAACTCCGCGTTCCCGAGCAAATCCCGCTGGTGCGCAATGAACCAGTCGGTACCGGTTCCATCGGCCTCTTCGTCTGCTACAGCCAGGAAAATCACGTCACGGTCAAGTTCGATTTTCTCCCGCTTCAACATCACCATCACAACCAGTTGCGCCAGGCCCTCGTCTTTCATGTCCTGTGCGCCGCGGCCCCACAGCCAGCCGTCTTTGATCTCGCCGCTAAACGGCGGAACCCTCCAGTGCGTCGGATCGCTGGTGACTACATCCATGTGATTCAGTAAAACAATCGGCCGTTTGGCTTCTGCCGACGTATGCGGCAGGCGGGCCCACAGATCGCCGCGACCCGGTGTGTATTCGAAGGCGCGATTTTCAATGCCTTCCTCATCAAGAATCTTTTTGTAAAACGAAACGGCGCGCATCTCATGTCCCGGAGGATTTGTGGTGTTAATGCGCAAGTATTCCTGCATCCAGGTCAGAGCCAAATCGGAATACTGCTGCATGTGGTCCGCAGGAATTCGGGAAGAAGCCACCGCTGGCGCCAGTTCTTCCGTGACTGTCTCGGACGAGGCGCGATCGCAGCTCAAAATCCCGCACGCCAACACTAATGCCAAGACTTGCTTCAGCCGGAGCGGCCCAAATGTCCAGCATTTCCATGCATCTCTCGTTGTTGTCAATCCCAAGATTCGTCTCCCTCTGGAAGTTCAGCATTCCACGCAGTTTTTATATCAGGTTTGCCAAAATTACCCTGCGCAAACCCGTGCAGACTACCCTTCCCGCAGGAACAGGGTACAATGTCTTTAGATATCAAGGATTTAGGGCCAGAACCGGAAAGTGAGTTTTGGCATCTGAACTGTAATAGAAATGGCAGGCGCCGGAATGTTTGCGATGCCTAAGTTTTGAGGTTTCGGTATGCGTTGCGTCAGCGTATACCGGTAGTTTTAGGGGACGCAATCAAAAATCACGCAACACGCCCGTTTTGGCGTGCTGGAGTGGAGCCCCCAAACGCTCCCCCAAAATGGAGGAAGTTTTTATGAACAGCCGTATATTCCTTACTTTGCCTTTGGCCGCTGTGCTGGCTTTTCCGGCCTTTGCGCAAACCTCGTCTTCGTCTACTCAAGATCAATCGAACGCACCTGCGGCGTCGCAGACCACCCAGTCCACCGATAGCATGACCGGGACCGGCAAGCAGCCGCTCCAGGCGCCAGCCCGCGAAGGTTTTTGGGGCCGCGTGAATCCATTCGCTCGCAAGAGCTATGTGAAGCGTCAGACCGATCCCATCCGCGACCGCGTCAACGAGCTTGACGATCTGACCGCGGCCAACAGCAAAGCGATCAAAGACGTTGACTCACGGGCACAGGCTGGTATCAAGCTGGCTTCCGACAAGGCAAACGAAGCCGATCAGCACGCCATCGATGCTGGGAACAAGGCGACCATGGCGCAGCAAAGCGCGCAGCAAGCGACCGCACGGATCCAGACCGTCGAAACCGTGGTGGGCAACATCGACCAGTACAAGGCTTCCAATCAGACCGAGATCCGCTTCCGGCCCGGCCAAACGGTACTCAGCAAGAACGCCAAGGATGCTCTCGACGAGATGGCAAATGGCGTGAAGGGTCAGCGCGGTTACATTATCGAAGTTCAGGGCTTCTCTTCCGGCAAGGGCCAGACTGCTATCACCAATTCGCAGAAGATGGCCGAGTCGGTCGTGCGCTACATGGTCCTGAACAACGAGATTCCGGTTTACCGGATTTATCTTGTGGGCATGGGCAACGCCCCCGTGGCCAATGCCGACGACAACGGAAAGACGAAGCATTTGAGCGGCGGGCGCGTGGAAATCAGCCTGCTGAAGAATGACCTGGAGCAGCTCTCCAGCAATTCTCCGGCACCCGGCGCCACCCCTGACCAGCAACAGCAGCCAAAGTAGTTTGCTCCAACAGTGGGACCGCGAGCGCCTCAGCTCAAGTCCCTCCCCCGATGAAAAGCCCTTCGCGTAAGCGAGGGGCTTTCGTGTTAGGGCAAACCGGAATCGAAACCGCGCAATCCTTTTCCGTGGCCTCAGCCGGGGTGATGATGGAAGTGAAGCAGCAACATGTGGACCACAAACCCTGCGACAAACCAAGCCGCTGCTTCCACAATTCGCTTAAATCGTGGCGTCATCAGGAAAGAATACGCCTCGCGCTAGTCCGGTGCCCTCATCCGGCCACCATTTACGGCCTGTAATCCCCAGGATCGATTCCCAGATGGATCAGCTTCGACTGCAGCGTGGTGCGCTTCAACCCAAGGCGCGCCGCAGCTCCATCGGGACCGCCGATCTGCCCTTTGCATTCGCGCAGGGTGCGAATTATGCGTTCGCGGTCTTTGTCACGAAGCGTGTCACTATTACGTTCGTCCAACGGCGCCATTAATTCGCTCAACGGCACTTGTAGAACCGACCCGGGTGTCAGAATCACTGATCGCTCCACAAAGTTCTCCAGTTCGCGGATATTTCCTGGCCACGCCCACTGCACCAACGTCTCCATGGTTTTCGCGGGGATGCGAGTGATCGATTTGTTCATCCGGGCCGAGCACTTCCGGACAAAATGCTTGATCAGAAGAGGAATGTCCTCGCGCCGGTCGCGTAGCGGAGGAATTCGAACCGGAAACACGTTGAGCCGGTAGTAGAGGTCGCTGCGAAATTCCTGCCGCTTTACATTTTCCGGCAAGTCCCGATTGGTCGCAGCCAGCAGACGAAAGTTTACCTTCAAAGTCCGCGTGCCCCCCAGTCGCTCGAACTCTTGATCCTGCAGCACGCGCAATAGCTTGGGCTGCAAATCCAGCGGGATTTCACCGATCTCATCGAGAAATAGTGTGCCGTGGTCGGCCAGTTCCAGGCGGCCCAGTTTTTTGGTAACTGCACCCGTGAAGGCGCCTTTCTCGTGTCCAAATAACTCGCTCTCCAGCAAGCCAGAAGGAATGGCGGCGCAGTTCAGCTTGATAAAGCCATTGTCCTTGCGTTTGCTCATGCGGTGGATGGCGCGCGCCACCAATTCCTTACCGGTCCCGGTTTCTCCCAGCAGCAGCACGGTGGCGTCGCTAGGCGCAACCTTGGCCACCTTCGACATGACTTCCTTCAGGGCACTGCTGTGGCCAATGATTTCTCCAAACCCCAGCTCAGTGTTAATGGCGTGTTCCAGATAAAGCTTCTCTTCGAAGAGCTTTTCCTTCGCTTCGCGAAGTTCCTCGGTCACCTGGCGCAAGTGAGTGACGTCTACGCAGGCGCAGTTGATGCCGATCACCACCCCGGCTGCGTCTCGCAGCGGCTCGACTGTTACGTCGCAATAATGGGTTTGTCCCCGCGCGGTGAGAGCGAACTCTTGGCGCGTCCCCCGACCGGTTTCCAGCACTGGCCGTTTCAGCGCCGTCATCCGCGCCGCGGTAGCAGCATCAAAGATTTCTTCGTCGGTTTTGCCAAGATAATCCTGTTCATTCCATCCTTCTTGCGGGTTGTATACCCAGGTGTAACGCAAATTACGATCCTGGTTGAAAACTCTAATGGGAGAACCGTCGAGCGCGACGCGGAAGCGCTGTTCGCTCTGACGCAGAGCTTCTTCCGCCTGTTTACGCTCCGTGATATCGCGGAGGATGCCCTGCAGGCGTCCATCCGGTAGTTGCCTGCCGACGAGTTCTCCCGGGAAGAAGGAACCATCCTTGCGCTGAAACTTCCACTCGGTACGGACAACTCTCCCGTCGGCAAAGCGGGCTACTTCGTCAGGAATTCGCGCCACTTCCTCTGCGGCAACAACGTCGGCGATGGAGAGCCGAAGAACCTCGGCCCGCGAGGAGCCGAGCATCTCCGCGCCCGCGGAGTTCACATCGATATATCTTCCCTGGGCATTGGCGAGAAAAATTCCATCGGAGGCCTGCTCCACCAGAAGCCGGAAGTGCGCTTCTCTTTCGCGTAACGCCTCCTCGGCCTTCCGCCGCGACTCTTCCAACTTCACTTTTTCGGTAACGTCGCGCTGAATGCCCCAGGTCCGCACCAGCTTACCGTTTTCCACGATGCCGATCAGACTGTTAAGAAAAACCTTGGGATTACCGTGTACATCGACCTCGTGCGATTCCCGATCCAATATGCGAAAGCGGGAACGAATGTAGTCTCGTGTCAATTCGACGTTATGCGGATCGTCGGGCGGCAGCATTTCGGTCATGCGCTTGCCCACGAATTCGTGCACCGAATTCAGGCCATACATCTTGACGATGGCCTCGTTGCACTCCGCCAGGTAAGAGTCATGCAGGATGTGATGAACCAACTCATCTTCAGGCAGATCAATGGGAACGGGTTTATCCAGGTCTTGCCGGAAAATCCCTTCCGAACTTTGCGAGACGAACATCCGGTAATTTTCTTCGCTGCGCCACAACGCGCGCTCCGCGCGCTTCTTCTCGGTGACGTCACGCAGGATCGCAGCGATCCGCTCTACGCCAGTGGAGCCTTCAATGGGAAAATACGTGATAAATAAATCCCGCTCGCCCCGGTGGGGATACGTATATTTCATCTCGTATTCGACGATCTGGCCTTGAAAACACGCATCCACCTCCTGCTTGACTGTCTCGAGAGCTTCTCTGTTCACCACTTCGTCAATGTGATGTCCGACTACCTGGTCCTTCTCCGCGCCCCGATATTCCAGAAAAGCACGGTTCGCGATGACATAACGGTAATCCCGATCCACCACCACGATCATCTCCTCGAGTCCTTCAACCAGCTTCTCGTACTCTCGCAGTCTTCCCTCAGTCTTCTTGCTCTCCGTCAGATCGCGGCAGATGATGATGACGTAATCACGTTCCAGCCGCACCCATCGCATACTGATTTCCACAGGGAAAGTTGATCCGTCTTTTCGCCGGTGATAGGTCTCCATGACCGACACTCCTGATTTCTTCAACTCCTCTCTGAGCTTCTCAAGGGAAGACTGCGTGGCCGATGGATTAATATCGAACACGCGCAGCGACAGAAATTCTTCCCGGTTATAGCCCAGAACCGAGCAAGCCTTCTCATTGACGTCCAGAAAACGAAGCGTATTTGGATCGACCACTTCAATGGCGTCGTTGCACTGGTCCACCAGGGTTCGGAACAATTTCAAGTCTTGGATGGTCCGTTCCCGCTCGCACACTTGGGCCAGCAAATCCTCGCCAGCCTCGCGCAGCAGTTTCTCCGTATGCTTTTGCTCGGTGACATCATGGGCGATGCCGCGCACGATGGGTGAAACCACTCCATCCGTTCGTAGCGTATTGTGGTATTGCCAGATCCGGCGAACTCCGGAACGCGTCATTACTGCGAGATAACCGCTAGCCTCGCCCTCCCGCTCGATTGCGGCCAGATAGGCATCAAATTGTGAACGATATTCGGGAGCGACAATCTCCCGCATTGGAATTTCCAGAAGTTCTGCCACGCTGTAACCCAAGGTGCGGGCGGGCGCAGGATTTACCGACAGAAGTCGACCTGCGAGGTCGTGGATGCACAGCAGATCATCGCTGTGCTGGACCAGATCCTGACACCAATCTTCGCTATCTTGTCGGGCGCGGAGGATAGAATCCAACTCGCTCCGGTCTTCTTCAGGAACGTGGCGCTGCTTTTGCCCAGGGTGCAAACTCATGGCTACTCCCCGCGGGCTGGGTAAATTCTGGAACCGCGTGAGTTCTTTCTTCTCCGCGATCGTTTTGCCGGAGTGAGGAAAGCACGCCCAGGGGCTCTTGACGCACCCAAGTCCGATTGCCGCGAAGTGTAGCAGAACCTAACTCTGTGCGCCAGCGAACACTTCTAAGACCATCGGACAACGTTTGCTTTTGATGCGCCGGCACCTGGGACCAGCCAGACTGAGGCAAACCGATTTTCGCAGGCGTTTGACCCCAAACCTGCTGCTCGAATAGACTCGCACCCAATGGGGTTTCCATGAAGCGTATTGCGTCCCTATTCCTCTTCGCAATTCTTTTTGCAGCGGTCGCCATCGCCGACGACGATCAAAACCATCCTCACCATGAAGATTTAACAACCGCGCAACTGGGCACGGTAAACTTCCCGGTTTCCTGCTCGCCCCAGGTGCAAAAGCCATTCCAGCGTGGAGTAGCACTGCTGCACTCCTTTTGGTACGAAGAGGCGGAGAAAGAGTTTACCCAGATCGCCGTGGACGATCCTCATTGCGTCATGGCGCACTGGGGTGTGGCCATGAGCCTGTGGCATCAACTCTGGAACAACCCCGACCCAAAAGTAATCCAGCGCGGCCTCGACGAAGTCCACGAAGCCAAAACCACCGACGGCCCGAGCACTCCGCGTGAGCAAGCGTATCTCTCGGCCATCGCGGCTTTCTACAGCAACTCGAAGAAACTGAATCACGAAGCTCGTGCCAAGGCTTACTCAGACGCGATGAAGAGGGTGTACGAGTCCTATCCGGATGATCATGAGGCCGCAGTCTTCTACGCACTGTCCCTGCTCGCCTCCGAACCGCACGACGACACAACGTTCGCCAATCGCAAGCAGGCCGCTGCTGTTCTCGAAAAACTCTTTGCCATCGAGCCCGACCATCCCGGCGTCGCCCACTATTTGATTCACGCTTATGACAGCCCGCAACTGGCGCAACTGGGATTGCCCGCCGCTCGTCGCTATGCGGAAATTGCGCCCGCGGCCCCGCACGCTTTGCACATGCCTTCGCACATCTTTGCCCGCGTTGGCCTGTGGCAGGACGACATCAATTCCAATCTGGCTTCGATCGCCGCCACCCGCAAAACTGCCGCCATGCACATGGGCGGCGAAGGCCACCAGTTTCACGCCATGGATTTTTTGATCTACGCGTATCTGCAAAGTGGGCGTGAAGCCGATGCCGCCAAGGTGATCGATGAAGTCAAAAGCATGCCAAAGATGAAGTCGATGTACGGCGCTGATTTCGATCCGGAAACCAATGCCCTCACCAAGTTCCCCGCCATTTACGATCTCGAACTCCGGCACTGGTCCGATGCCGCGGCCCTGCAGGTTGTGCCCGGCTCACTACGCGGAGATCAATCCATCACCTATTGGGCGCGCGCCATTGGCGCGGCCCGCAGCGGCAATCTCGCGCAGGCGCACAAAGATCTGGAGCAGATTGAGACGATCCGCAAGGAATTCGTCGCCGACAAGAAAAACGAATACGCCGAAGCTGTGGGCGAAGATTACCAGGAAGCAGCCGCATGGGTCGCGCACGCCGAAGGGAAGGACGACGAGGCCATCGCCAGCCTGCGCGCCCTCGCTGATAAGACCGATAAACTTGGCGATGAACCGGAAGGTATTCCCGCTCGCGAACAGTTGGCGGACGTGCTGCTCGAGGCCAAGCGCCCGCAGCAAGCTTTGGCGGAATATCAGACCGACCTGAAACTTAATCCCAACCGCTTCAACGGCCTCTACGGCGCCGCCCGCGCCGCCGAAGCCGCTGGCAAACAAAGCGACGCGACGGAGTACTACGCACTACTACTGAAGATATGCAATGGTTCGAACTCTACTCGGCCGGAGCTGAACCGCGCGCGGGAATTGGTTGCGCAGAAATAACGCGGCGGACTAATTCCGTAAGAGCACTAATTTCAAAACAAGCGCTGCCATTATCCCTAGCGCTCCCAGCAGCGCATTGTATTCGCGATGCTTCAGATATAGGTCCATTGAAAATCCTACCGAGGCTTCCTCGTCACTTGAATGTGGCGTCAGGCGCGGCAACATTCTCGGCACGCGTCGCGCATATTCCTCAAAGTCAGGGAATGCCTTGCGCAGAAAGGCTTCCTCGTCTCGGATGACTGGAACATAGATCGCGAAGAACATTACGACCAGCGCCACCCCCACCCACCAACTCCGCGCCACCACCGCAAATCCCATGCCGATCAATAGTGATCCCAGGTATAGCGGATTGCGCGTATAAGCATAGGGACCAGAAGTTGCCAGCGACTCGTTCTTGCGCACATGCCCCGAAGCCAGTGCACGAATCAGAAGCCCGGGTAGAATCAAAATCGAACCCAGCGTCAGAGATCCCCACGAAGGCCACGCTAGCCAGAAATAGAGCACGGCAAACAAGAATCCGAGCGGTACTCGGATCCGTCTCGCGATTTGTGACCACTCAGCCATGCGGAAGAGCAGCGCTTTGGCGCCGCGAAAACCCTGCAGAATCGACTCGGGCTTTAGCCCGTGAGAGTACTGTCCAGCAGCCTGTTCGCGGCTGCCAATACCTCATTGCTTCTGATTGCCAACAACCCGTCGTCCGCCGCAGCCCGCCGCGCGTGCGAAGTCATGCTCTCCGGCCTCCGCAGCACGACGCTCCGAGTTCCATAAGGGCCGTTGCGCGCTGGATCCGTCGGTCCATAGATCGCCACCACCGGGATTCTCAACGCTGCCGCCAGGTGAAGCGGCCCGGTATCACCGCCGATAAAAAGCCGTGCACGTCGCATCAATGCGATCAATTCTGTGATGCTGCAGCGCATCCCCTGAGCAATCCCGCCGCTCGTAGCCTCCGCAACCCGCACCAACTCTTCCTCGCCCGGTCCATAATTGAGGATTGAACCTAACCCCCGATCCGCAAGCGCACGGGCAACCTCGCCGTATCGCTCGGCGGGCCATCGCTTCGCGCCCCACCCCGCGCCTGGATTCAGAATGGCAAAGTCGCCGATGCCACATCCCGCGAGTTGCTGCTCGATTCGGGCCTCGGCTTCAGAATCGCGAGGAAGCTGGCTCGAAATGTCCGGGGGAGACAGTTTCGCTCTACCCCCGGTAACCGCCTCAGCGACGGAGAGATTCTGCTCGATAACATGCCAGCCATGCGCAATCGCCTTTTGCGTATACCACAGGCTGGCGGGGGATTCTCGCGGCTCTGCAGCGCCGTACACCCTAAGGGCACCCGACCATCGCGCCAGCAACGCGGAACGCATCGCGCCCTGCAGATCGATGGCAATGTCATAGTGCGCGCCACGTACATCGTTCCAAACTGTCGCGATGCGTTGCGCCGTCGATATCGAATATAACGATCTTCCCCAAGACTTTAAATTCACCGTGTGAACTTCATCCACCAGCGGCCGCAGCGGCGAGCGCGTACCTCGTCTCGAAAATCCCGGCGAGCATAACAACTCAGCCCACCGCTCCTCAATCAGCCAGCCGATGAAAGCTTGCGGAAAGGCCAGCCGCAAAGCATAAACTGCCGGAAGCGTATGGATCACGTCTCCCATGGCACTCAGGCGGACGACCAGCAGCCGTTCAAATTTCTCTTGCGGAGGTGGACTCACGGCTTCCCCAGCGTGAGCCGCGAACGAATAATCTCGCTGGTGGAATGATCCTTTGGATCGCCGACGATCGCCACGCGGCCACCATGTTCCGCAACAGCATCGCGTTCGGGAACGGAGTCCTCCGTGTAGTCTGTGCCCTTGGCTTGAATATCCGGACGAATCTCGCGAATAAGTGCACGCACGTCGAGCTCGGGAAAAATCACAACCGCATCCACATCGGCCAATGCTGCAACGATCTCAGCGCGTTCCTCCGCTGGCATGATCGGACGGCCTTCACCTTTGAGGGTCCGCACGGATTCGTCCGAATTGATGGCCACTACAAGCTTTCCGCCCAGCTCCTTCGCGCCTCGCAAATACCTAACATGACCCACGTGCAACAAATCGAAGTTGCCATTGGCCAGGATGATGCGTTCTCCCGCGCGCCGCCATAGTTCAACTTGCTCTCGCAGTTCGTGACGCTCCAGAAGCTTGTTGTTTTCCATCGTGGCTATTTCAATCAATGCGGTCTTTTTGAGGGTGGCGCCTGATCCACTGCGCGGATCAGCTCTTCTCGAGAAACGGTCGCTGTACCACGCTTCATCACCACAATTCCACCCGCATAGTTGGCCAACTGCGCGGCTTCCTCTGTGGTGGCTCCCGCTGCCAATGCTGCGCTGAACGCGGCAATCACGGTATCGCCAGCGCCCGTTACATCGGCAACCTGATCGGAACCAAAAATCGGAATATCGACCGGCTCCTGCCCCTGCTCGAAGGCCACCATGCCGTCGCGCCCGCGCGTGATCAAAAGTGACTGTAGCTTCATTCGCTCCATAATCTGCCGCCCGGCCTCATCCAACTTTTGCCAGTTCTGGCCAATCTGAACTCCTAGCGCGGCTTCCACCTCGGGCTCGTTCGGAGTGGCAGCCGTCGCGCCTGAATACTCCAGCAGCCGATATCGCGAGTCGAGAATCAAAGGCACCAGCACAACTCTCCGCCGTCCGGCCTGCCGCAACGCATTCACAATCGCCGGACTCGCGGATCCGTATCCGTAGTCGGAAACCAGCAGAGCGTCCGATGCCCGCAAATATTCTCGCGCCGCCAAGAAAAGTTCCCGCGTCAAGTGCTGATTCGGAGGTTTCTCCGGCTCGCGATCCACGCGCACCACTTGTTGCCGCGTATTATGCGTCATGCCTGCCAGAATGCGCGTCTTCGTGACCGTCGTATAACTCTTGTCCTTCAGAACGCCGCTGATTGGAATACGTTTGTGGCGGAAGAACTTTAATAGCATTCGTCCCGGCTCATCGTCCCCAATCGCACCCACCGGCAGCACGTTCACTCCCAAGTCCGCCAGATTGTTGACCGCGTTCGCGCCACCCCCTGGCAGCACCGTGCGTTCGCGATGTTTCAGAATGAGCACCGGAGCCTCTCGTGACACGCGCGAGATTTCCCCGTACACAAATTCGTCGGCGACCAGGTCCCCCAGTACCGTAATGGTGACTTTGGGGAACGCTTCGATAATCTTGAGTAGCCGCTCGGTTTCCTTCAAATGCTTCGTCATGCGATTTGCGTCAGGCTGCTGGTTGCCCGTGTGCGCATTTTCTCACGAGCGCGAGCGCCGCTCCTCGATTACGCGCAGCATGGTATCCACAGCGTTAGCTGCGTCCGCCAGCTCCATCTTCACTGGAACCACGGTCAGCGGTGTCAGCGCGTCAAGATAACCCCCTAGGTTCACCGCATCTTTTTCGGTGGTAACGAAGCCACCGGCCTCACTCCGTTGCCTCAGTTCTAGTAAATCTCGAATATCTTTTTCTGTGTAGGCATGATGATCGCGAAAAAATGCCTCCGCGACAGCATCAACCCCAGCGGTCCGCAACTGCAAAACAAAATTCTGTGGCCGTGCAATCCCGCAGAACACCACCGGCCGTGAAGGAACGTTTTCAGTGACAATTCCACGTCGCACACGCCACACCGTTTTGCCCACGAGCGGAAATGATTCCGGCGAGGCGCCACTACTCAGCACCACGGCGTCCGCTCGGTCCAGCGAATTCCGAGGCTCGCGAAGTTTGCCCGCAGGAAGCAAGCAATCGCGAGCATCTTCCGGTGTTACCAGGACAATATCGAAATCGCGCGTTAAGCCACGATGTTGAAAGCCATCATCCAGCAAATGAATTTGCGGGCCGAATCGAACCTCGGCAAAGCGGCCGGCGTCGTAACGATCTTTGCCTACTACCACCGGAACCTGCAGCCGCCGGGCAATCAGTAGCGGTTCGTCGCCGAAATCCTGTGGCAGGCCACCGGGATCCACCAGCAGTACACCGTGAGTCTTGCGACCATAACCGCGCGAAAGGACGTCGAAGCGAATTCCTCGTGCCTTGAGCAACTCGGCCAACAAAATAACGAATGGAGTTTTTCCCGAGCCTCCGGTTGAAATGTTACCCACGCTGATGACAGATCCTTGCAGCTGGCGCGAACCCAACCATCCATGGTCGTAAAGCCCGTTGCGCGCGCCCACTGCCGCACCGTACAGCGCTGACAAAGGATTGAGGTTCATGCCCGCGTCATCATTCGCTGCAGCTCGTCCGCCGTCCTCGCCGTCGCTCCAATCTGGGAGCGCATGGTTTCGGAGGCGCGCTGTCCTAGTGCTTTTCGCTCCGCCTCGTTGGCTAGCAGTTCCAAAAAAACCAGCGGCAACTCCGCTGGACCGACAACCCGCACTGCGTCCCGTCTCTGAAACAAGTTCACCATGTCGCGGAAGTTTTCCGTATGATTCCCCACCACCGTGGCGACGCCGTGCTGCGCCGGCTCGATGATATTGTGACCGCCGCGTGGCAGCAGGCTTCCGCCCACGAATGCAACGTCCGCGAACGCATAAAGAGCCGCTAATTCCCCAATCGTGTCCAGCAGAAACACTCCGCCGTTCAAAGGCTCGCCGTTCCAGAGCGATCTTTTGCAAAAGCGAATCGACATCTGCTTCAGCAGTTCCGCCACGGCAGGAAAGCGTTCTGGATGTCTGGGGGCAAGAAGCATCACGGCGTTCGGATGTTGCACCAGCACGTTTTCGAACGCCTTCAATAGCAGAGGCTCCTCTCCATCCACAGTGCTGCCGCACACCAGCACTGGACCGGCGCCGCTGGCGCGGATTGATTTCCGCAAGCGCTCAACGATTGCCGGCGGGACGGGAACAGGAATATCAAACTTCAGATTTCCCGTGACCCTCACCCGTTCCACGCTTGCGCCAATGTTTCGCAATCGCGTTGCATCCTCTTCCGTCTGTGCCAGGAAGAGGTCCACGTTTGCCAGCACTTTTCCAATCAATCGGCGAAATCGCTGATACCGCGGCCACGAGCGGTCCGAGATGCGCGCATTCACAATCGCAATCCTCGCCCCGCTGGCATCGGCTAGACGCATAAAGTTCGGCCAGAACTCGGTCTCCGCAATAATCACTACTTCAGGATGGACCGCCCGCAAGTAAGGGCGAACCGCAAAGGCAAAATCCATCGGAAAATAGAATACATTCGCTTCACCAAAACGTTTGCGCGCGAGCCTCTGCCCGGTGTCGGTGGTCGTCGAAACGAAAATCCTGTGCTGCGGAAAGCGACGTTGCAACTCATCCACCAATCCCGCAACCGCCAGCACTTCGCCTACAGAAACGGCATGCACCCAGATCGTCGGATCTTGTCGTTCCGGCAGCCGAAGCTGTGTCGGTAATTGCCCCAATCTCTCCGCCAGACCCTTGCGGTACTTCCCATGGCGCGCCATCTGAAAGATCCAATAAGGCAGGCTCGCCAACAGCGCCACTGCCAGCGCCATGCTGTAGAGAAAACTGTAGAAAGATGTGATCAATTCCAGCCATTCTAACCAAAGATTCGCCCTAAGTACGGCAGTGTTCTCTGTGGTTGAGTTTTTGACAATTTCATTCCTAAGACGAGCCTGCAACTCTAGTCGCGTGACCTTCTATAATCGGAAACATGCAGTCCCCGCTAAAAGCTCGGCTTGTCCGTATTCTTGTCACGTCATGTGCCGTGATGTGCTCCGCGATCGTTCTTTCCGCCAAAGACTTTGCAAAGCCCACTGCTCAACCCGCCAAAACCTATCCCGCGCATGACGATCACACCGACGCGAAGGTGGCTATCGCCGCCGACCCCTATGATTCGCCCGACAAGACCAAGATTTTCTCCGTTAACTTTCAGGAGCACGAATTGCTACCCATCTTTTTCATCGTCACCAATGACGGCGACCAGCCCATCTCCATCGCCAACATGCAGGTCACTCTCACCACTGCTGGCCGCGCCAAACTCACCCCCATTACGTCCGACGATATCTTCCGCCGCATTTCCAATCCCCGCGCCAACACTAACCCGGCGACTCCGCTACCATTTCCCGTTCCGCACAAGAAGGTGAAAGGTGCGATCAGCCAGAAGGAACGCGACGAGGTCGAAACCTCACAATTCGCTGCTAGGGCCGTCGAGCCCCACACCACGCAATCTGGATTCTTTTTTTTCGACGTCGAAGACGTTTCCTCTCCTGTCCATGGCGCGCACATCTACGTCACCGGTGTCGATGATGCCAAGGGCACGGAGCTGATGTACTTCGAGATTGTGCTCGGCAAGTAACTGCCACCACGTACCCCCAAAGCTTGGCCTCCGTCCTGGCGACCACAGCAGAGAGTGGCCGTATAATCTCCAGATATGTCGACCACCGCGGACACCTCCGTTGTCGCTCGCACAAGCTATGAACCGGTCATCGGTCTCGAAGTTCACGTTCAACTTCTGACGGCGTCGAAGATTTTCTGCTCCTGCTCCACTCGCTTCGGCGCTCCGCCGAATACCAATGTCTGCCCGGTTTGCCTGGGCATGCCCGGAGCCTTGCCGGTATTGAACCGTAAAGCGGTCGAGTTCGCCACCCGTGCCGCCATGGCCCTGAACTGCCGCATCAATGAAACCTCCATCTTCGCGCGCAAGAATTATTTCTATCCCGACCTGCCCAAGGGTTACCAGATCTCGCAGTACGACAAGCCCCTCGCCGAGTTTGGATTCATTGAAGTCGGAAGCGACAAGAAGAAGATTGGCATCACCCGTGTACACCTTGAGGAAGACGCCGGCAAAAGCCTACATGAAGGCTTTCCCGACGCCACCGAAAAAACTGCCATCGATCTCAACCGCACCGGCGTCCCACTGATCGAAATCGTCAGCGAGCCTGACATCACAACGCCCGATGAAGCTTACGAATATTTGACTCGCCTGAAGGAAATCATTCTCTACACGGGTGTCAGTGACTGCAACATGGAGGAAGGTTCGCTGCGTTGCGATGCCAACGTCAGTATTCGTCCGCGCGGCCAGAAAGAGTTGGGTACGAAAACCGAGATCAAGAATGTGAATTCCTTCCGCTTTATCCGCGAAGCGCTCACTTACGAGATCGCACGCCAAATTGAATTGGTCGAGTCCGGCTCCCGTATCACTCAGGAAACGCGCCTCTACAACGCGCAAGAAGGCAAGACCTATAGCATGCGCTCGAAAGAGCAGGCCCATGACTACCGCTATTTTCCCGAGCCCGATCTCCTGCCGTTAGTAGTCGACGAGAACTGGCGGGCTGAGATCGCGAAGACTCTGCCCGAGTTGCCGGAAGCCCGCCGCACTCGCTTGGTGAAGGAATATGGCATTACCGAGTACGATGCACAGGTCCTGACCGTTTCGAAATCGCTTGCCGATCAATTCGAGACTGCAGCCAAGGCCGCAAAGAATCCCAAACGCGTCGCCAACCTAGTGCAGGGCGAACTGATGGGTCGCCTGAAGGCCAAAAGTGTTGAGGTTGAGCACTCCCCGATTTCCATGAGTGGCGTGGCGGTGTCCGCGGATCTCGTCGAGAGCGGCGCCATCTCTGGCAAAATGCTCAAGGATCTCTACGACCTGTGCTTTGAACGCGACCAGGACTTCCCCGAGGTCTACGAAGCAGAAGGCCGTCCGCAGCAGTCCAGCGACACATCCACCCTGGAAAAGATCATTGACGAAATCGTCGCTGCGAATCCCAAACAGCTGGAACAATACCGCGCTGGCAAGAAGACCATGCTCGGATTCTTCGTCGGTCAGGTCATGAAGGCGTCTAAAGGGCAGGCCAATCCGCAGCTAGTAAATGAACTCCTTACAAAGAAACTGGATTGATCACAATTTCGACGAACTCACCATGTGACCTAAGTACCACCCGCTCTCCGGGACTTCGGCAATCTGATTTCCCGCTCCAGCGCTCGATACGATGATGCCGGGCTTATCTGTAACAGGCCGACCGATTGAGAGCTGCCATGAAGATCAAGGTGGACCGCATCATCAGCATCGCTACGCTGGTGGCTTCGTGTGTTGCCATTGTTCTGGTATTGAAGAAGCCCGCTCCCGTGGCGCGACCGCAGACTCCGGCGGCGATCGCTGCTAACGCGCAATCGTTCGGGCAGAAGATGGAGCAATTCGAACAGGCTGCCCAGCAACCCGCGCCGGCTTCGAGTGTGAATAATCAAGCCGTACCGGCGCAGAATCAGCAAATCGCTCCTTTCAGCGCTCAACCGAAAGCGGAGGTTCACCTCAACTCCGACGAAGTAGGTGCGGCCCTGGCCCAGGCTGTAGGAGCCGCTGGCGCTGCTGGAGCCGGAGGTGGCGAGCTCTCGCCCGATTCCAATCTCGGCGATGGCGAGCCGAACATCAAAGACCAGCGAGTGAGCTTCGAGGGCGACACAGTGCACGGCCAATTTCTGACCGAAATCGCCGGCAAAGACGTATGGATAACGGTGTCGGGCCATCTTTCTTCAAAAGACGGGTACGCTAGCTTCGAGCCGACGGAATTTAAAGTAGGGGATCTGAACGTGCCGGTTTCGCTGGTGAATCCCGCACTGCAGAAAAAGCTTTTTGAGCAACGCGACCGGATGAAGCTTCCGGAGAACGTTGGCGACCTCAAAGTGCAGAACGGCGAACTGGTTATGCAGCAGAAATAATCTAACACTACCTGGTCAACCGCTAACCATTTACGCGCGCCGGAAGTGCATTTTCCATCGCTACCTTTGCATACCATCGTCCCGAATCCTTGATGGTGCGTTGCTGCGTCTTAAAGTCTACGTATGCCAGGCCGAAGCGTTGGCTGAAACCTTCCGCCCATTCAAAATTGTCCATCAAACTCCACGCGTGATAACCGCGAACGTCCGCGCCATCGCCAATGGCACGCGCAAGGGCTTGCAAATATTGCCGGTGATAATCAATGCGGCGCGCGTCGTGAATCACTCCGTTCGCATCGGGCCCGTCATTATACGAGCATCCACTTTCCGTAATTTCAATCACCGGACGGTTGAAATCGTGCGTTATGCGCATGACCATGTCATACAGGGCCTGCGGCCAAACTTCCCATCCCATGTCGGTCTTCGGGCCTTCCTCGCCCCCCACCATTTTCACTGGGAAAAGCCATTGCTGCATGTGAGACAAGCGCTCGATTGCGTCGGGAGCGGACGCGATGGTGCGGTAGTAAAGATTGATGCCAATAAAATCGAGCGGCGCCCTCATCTTGCCGAAATCACCGGACTTAATCTTCATGGCGGTTTCCGGCAAGAAGGTAAATGCGTCGGGATATTTTCCGTTCAGTGCCGGTTCCAGAAACCAGAGGTTGGTGATCGCGTGAGCGCGCTCTGAGGCAAGTTTGTCCTCCTCGGAATTGGTGGCCGGCTCGCAGGCAGACATGCTGAATGCGGTTCCCACCCGTGCGTTTGGAAAAGTTGCCTTCAGCGCCCGAAATCCGTCGCCCTGCGCCAGATTCACGGTATGAGAGGCACGCAGGAAATCGAGCAGGCTCTGCTGCCCGGGAGCGAACTTGCCCTGTAGATATCCGCGGTAGGTGAAAGCGGCAGGTTCGTTGAAGAGGATCCAGTCGGAAACACGATCACCCAGGGCCCGCGCCATGACCTCTACGTAGTCGGCAAAACGGGAGGCGGTGTCGCGATCGGGCCATCCCCCGGCATCTTCCAGTGCCTGAGGCAAGTCCCAGTGATAGAGAGTCACCAAGGGACGGATCCGGGCTGCCAGCAAGCCATCCACGAGGCGGCTGTAGTAGTCGACCCCCCGGGAATCCGCGGAGCCGGAGCCCGTCGGCTGGATGCGCGGCCAGGAAATTGAAAAGCGGTAGCTGTTCGAATTCATCGCCCGCATCAGCGCAATATCTTCGTGCCAGCGATGATAGGAATCACAGGCTACATCTCCTGTATCTCCATTCTTGATTTTGCCGGGAGTGTGCACAAAGCGGTCCCAAATCGATTCGCCTTTTCCGTCTTCTTTCCACGCCCCTTCGATCTGATAGGCAGCGGTGGCCGTTCCCCAGAAAAAATTCCTGGGGAATGGAACTGCAGAAGAAGTGTCGAACTGCATGCCGTGCGGGCTGGAACGCGGCGAGGAGTTCGTAGTGCGCGCCGCGTTCGACACGCTGCACGCCGAAGACAGAACAGTCGGCAGCGCGGCAGCTATGCCGGTGGCCAAGGCAGACTGCGCAAATTTACGGCGAGTCAGACGCAAAGTAGAACGAGGCTCCTCGAAAGAATCATACTGGCGGCGGTCAACTCATTATCCTTGATCAAGTGGTCTTTTGCCCCTTAGCGACTGGCACAAGGTCGCCAGGAATGATCTTCGTTCGCGAAATCCTGGGAATCCTATTTCACGGTTCCAGCAATTGCTTTACGTACGGGCTGCCATTTTAAACCGGAATGGGGAAGCTATGCAGACAGGGGTGAACGGAGAGATTACCATCGGGCTACGGTGGAGGGATCTGGACCGCGGCCAAGACCGTTGCCGCACTCGCAGGGAAAGGGGAACCTGCTACCGGAGTGAGTGTGCCGTTGGCGGAATTAATGCTGAAGGCTTGGATACCAGAGAGTCCAGCGACATATAGATATTCGCCGAAGGAATCAGCCGCCATTGCGTCACCGATAATGACGAAAGGAGAATCTGTCACCGGAGACAGTGCCCCGTTACTCGAATCGATGCTGTAGCCCGTTATTCCGCCGTCGTTGAGTGCGTAAAGGAAGCTGTTGGCGAATACAAGCGCAGTGGGAGTCACTCCCGCGGAGAAAGGAGAATTCGGTACGGGAGTCAGGGCTCCGGTGCCGCTCACGATAGAAAACGCTGCAATCTGGTTCGAGCCCGAAAGCGCGGCGTAAACATAAGAACCTGTGTCGACAATACCGAAAGGACGGCTGTTGAGAGCGGTTTGCCCGGGAATCGTAAAAGGCGAACCCGAGACTGCGGTCAGCGCTCCTGTGGAACCAAGGGTGAAAGCGAAGATGCCTCCCGGGGGACTATCAATCGATGTGTAAAGGAACTTGCCAGAGGGATCAACTGCGAGAAAGAGATTGGTTCCTGAGGGAAATGGTGATCCCGAAATCGCCGTGGGCGTGCCGGTTGAGTCTATGGTGAACCCGTCGACGCTGGCAATGTCGCCGGCATACAGAAAGGTGCTGCCGGTTGGGGAGGCCAGGCCTTCGGGAAGGCTGATGACTCCGGTCGAGAAAGGCGAACCCGTGAGTGCGGTAAGCGCACCAGTAGTTTGATTAATCGAGAAGCCGTCCAGTTGTGCTTGTGTGGAGTCAGAGACGTAAAGGAATTGATTGTTCACAGCCGTCAGGCCAAAGGTCGTGGCAGGGCCGGGCACCGAGCCCACCGCAGTCAGCGCTCCGCTCTTGTGATCGATACCAAAGACTTGAATCTGGCTGCCACTTCCGGCCGCATAAAGGAATTCGGGGCCGGGGCTGACCGGGCAGGCCGATGTCCCTGGCTCACAGGTGCAGGTGCCGTTGCTGCTGCTCGGAAGATTGCAAACAATCGGAGGTGTGCTCGTGCCACAAGAGGCCAGGGTCAGGGCTAGGGCAACCACGACGAAGATCTTCGCGGGAGTTCGAAGCGCATGGGTCGGCATAAGGTTCCCCTTGAAGCATGCTAGCAGTAGAGGGAAGCATGCCGGTAGCGAAGTGGAACTATTTCTAAAGTGTCACAACCCCGTGTGCTTCCGAAAGTTTCCGTGCGGAGCGAAGCGTGCCAGGCGTTGCTGAGAGCTCTTGACGGGAATCAACGCCAATCGCGGAGGAGCTTCTCCAGAAGGTCGGCGGCCGTGCTGAGCAGCGCCAGTTCGCTAGTGGTCAGGGATCCAAGATGGGCAGCAAGGTACTCGATGCGGCGCTGGCGTGCTTGCTGAAGAAGGTGTGTTCCCTTGGCGGAAGCTCGGATGTGAATGCGGCGGGCGTCGCGGCGATCGCGAGTGATCTCAACCAGAAGGCTGCGCTGGAGTCCAGCCACGACCCGGCTCATCGTGGGTGCCTTCACCTGTTCTGCAGCAGCGAGATCCCCAAGCGTTTTGGGGCCCCCAAAAACCAGGACAGATAGGGCAGAGAGTTGCGCGGGGCCCACGCCTGAGACCACGTCCTGCCTGCGCACCCGCCGCAGCAGGTGGATGGCGACGGAATGCAGGCGGTCGGCAACAGCCAACGTTTCGGCTTGCGGGGCAATTTCTTCGGGCTTGACTTTTTTCATTCGATATAGTTAGCTATGCTAACTAAAGTTCTTCTGGAGGTCAAGACATGAATGCGACCGCAACCGGAATTGGAATTACCCGCCTCGGTCAGATCGCCATCAACGCCAGAGATGTCGATCGCGCCACGGCGTTTTACCAGAACAAGCTGGGGCTCAATCTGCTCTTCAAAGCTCCGCCCGGGCTGGCGTTTTTTGACTGCGGCGGCGTCCGCCTGATGCTCGACCGCGCCGAAAAGGCGGAGTTCGACCACCCCAGCTCCGTTCTGTATTTCTCCGTCCCCGATATTCAGAGAGCATACGGGAAGCTGAGAGAGAACGGAGTTCACTTCGAGGACGAGCCGCACCTAATCGCGAGAATGCCGGCACATGATTTGTGGATGACGTTCTTCCGCGACTCGGAAGAAAACCTTCTGGCGCTGATGAGTGAAGTCGCTCGCTAGATCCCAGGTACGACCTTTCGAGATTCTTCGAACGATCGATTCTAGTTGCTTCTTGCTGGCTGACACCCGAGTATTAGTAGCGATAGGCGCTCCTTTGAGGCAAGCACCGCCAGCACTTTCAGCGTCAGGTTTTGGCAGCGCATGGTTTGCGCTCTGCGCGGCCTTCGCGCTGCATATCTTTGACGAAGCTACAACCGGCTTTCTTGCAGTGTATAACCCTACCGTGACCATCCTGCGTGAACGCTGGGGCTCGTTTCCCGTGCCCACGATCGCGTTACGAGAATTTCTGATCGGACACATCCTGGTGTGCGGAATCTTGTTCTGTCTCACACCGGTCGCGGCGCGAGGGATGCACGGATTGCGGCCGCTGGCATGGGCGTATGCCATCATCATGTTTCTCAACGGCCTCGGGCACGTGATCGGAACCATCTTGGGGCATACGGTAGATTCCGTGACATTTCCTCGCCCAGCACCGGGATTCTATTCGTCTCCTTTTCTATTCATCGCCTCGGTGTGGTTGATGACACGCCTGCGGCGCACCGCGCAGGTGGATTTTCAACTGCCTAGCAGCGATTGAGGACGCGATCCCACGCGGGCTGCTATCATCTCTTCCGGAGCTGTTTGGGAGCGGCAGTATGGAAGACGAAGAAGACGAAGAACAAATTCCTTATATTTCCGGATCAGGAGAAGGACTTATGGAAGAAGGACCAGCTGTGCATGCCAAGGCACGGCGTGATGAGGATATCGCGCTCGATCTGATGAAATTTGTCGCTATGACCACGGGATACGGGCGGACGACGTCATCCGGCGTAGGTTTTCAGGGCACAGGTTCGGCATCGAAGCCCGATGAATATGCGGCGCAATTGCTGGAGTTGTATGCAAAGTGTAAAGCTGCAGTGGAAGGAAAGAAGTAGCAACTGGCGAATACCGAATACCGAGTTTTCGCATCTCGGACCCTACCCCTGGCTGAGCGCACAATTGATAATAAGAAAAAACCGCGGCTGAGGGGCCGCGGCTCCGATGTTGCGCCCGTGGTAATCCTATCGGCGGCTCTTCTTAGCTTTCTTCTTTGCCGGCTTCTTGGCGGACTTCTTTTTCGCCGGTTTCTTAGCGGCCTTCTTGGCCGCTTTCTTCTTGGCCGGCTTCGGCGCTTTCTTCTTGGCAGGGGCCTTCTTCTTGGCCGGTGCTTTCTTCTTAGCGGCGGGCTTCTTCGGGCCACCCCCAGCGGGCGCGGCCGGCTTCGGTGCCGGGGGCGGCGGAGCTGGCATGGCCGGTTCGCTCATCTCGGGTTCGGGTACGCCAGCTTCTTCTTCCTCCTCTTCCTCTTCTTCGAAATCTTCTTCCAGCGACTCGCTGTAGGCGCCGCTGTCACCAAATTCTTCCTCTTCGTCACGTCCGTAAAGTGTGGGGTCGTAGAACGTCATTGCTCCTCCTGATCTTATTTTGGGCTCCTGGCGCAACAAGGTCTACGCAAGGTTGCCGGGTACGGGAAATTAAAAGACCACCAGAAAGCTTTGTGCTGGAACGGCGCGCGATTATAGCACGACGTTTGGTGCAGGCTGCAAGGACCGAAGTCACATGAGTCTGACCTATCCCTGTTACCACACGAGGCGGCGGAATGGAAGAAGATTCGACCGCCAATATGCAGTTTGCTCTGAGAACGCCAGGACGGTTCTGTCTGGGAGATCGGAGCTCCGGATCCGAAAGCGGAGCTCCCGGCCACCGCGTTGGACTTGCGGCCTCGGACCCGACTTAGCGGGCAGCGTGGCGTCACAAGGCCATCTGGGCAGATTTCCACCCCGCTCCTGCATGACGGCCTGCGAAGAGCCGGGCCCCTATCCCAAAGCCTGTAGATATCAAAAACCGAGGCTTACTTCAGCGTCTTTACGAAACCTGCGACGGCCTTGGCGTCGTCTGCAGAGACTCCACTTAAACCCTTCTTGTGCGGCGGCTTCTTAGCATCATTGCCCTTCGTTAGCAGATCTGTGATCTGCTCCGCGGTAAGGGTAGTCCCTTTCAGCGCGGGGCCGACCTTGCCCTGCCCTTCAGGACCGTGACAGCCGGCGCACTTGGTTTTATAGGTCGCTGCTCCGTCCTGCGCGAACGCGGGCAGAGTCAAGGATAGTGCAAGAGAGAGAAGAAGGAACAGAACGAGCACATTGCGGAATTGCATGAGAGCTCCTTTCGAACCGAATTGGCAAAGCTCGATAGTCGGGAGCGATTTTAGTCCCCGATCCAGTACCGTGTCGAACTATTGAGGAAATAAAAGACGCATGAGGGGATCGTTGGGATTGGGGTGGCTTGCCTTACCGGTTCTGCTGCACGACCAAGATCATTCCCGGGCGCAGAATGGCGATGTTCTGATTGTTGCGTTTCAAAGCGGCAACGGTAGTCTTGTAGGTGGTGGCAATCGAATAGAGAGTCTCGCCCGATTTCACCTTGTGATGAAGCACACTGGCTTGCTCGGTGGCATCTTCATCCGAAGCTTTCGCTGCTTTGGCGGAAGCTTTGGAGCTCGCTGTTTGTGCAGTCTTCCTGGGGTGAGTGGCCAGCTTGCTGGAGGCGATCGAGCTCGGTTCTCCAGTCGGAGTAACCGGCAGGTGCAGGGCCAGCACCTTTCGTCCGTGCAAACTGTCGCCGCGCAAGCCGTTCCAGCGCCGGATCATTTGCGCAGAAACCCCGAAGTTCTCCGCCACGGTCTGAACCGTGTCACCCCTGCGGACTTTATAGCGCGTGATCCGATGGGCGTAGGTGGCGGTATCGCTGGCGGGATGCTTGCTGGGTTTGACGGGAATAATTATTTTGGCGTCCGCCGGGAGTTCGGTGCCGTCGAGTTGATTGGCCTCCGCGATTGATTTCGCTGTGGTGCGGTAGACGCGCGCCAGAGAGGCGAGAGTGTCGCCGGAATGCACTGTGGGATAACGCCACCATAGGCGCATGCTGGCGGGTATAGCAGCAATCGCGCTCTGATACTGCTGTTTGGTCCCAACCGGCAGATGCAGTTCAAATGTACCCTCCCGCGGAGTGCTCAGGCGCAGAAGGCTGGGATTCAGCTGCTGCAGCTGCGCGGGAGTCGCATCCACACAATCGGCCACCAGGCGCAAGTCGATGGGATAGTTGACTGTGACAGTGTCGAAGCCCATGGGCTCGTCCATCGACACATCGTCAAAGCCGTAGTGCGACAAGTTCTTGGTCATGATGGTCACGGCCAAGATGATGGGAACGTAGTTTCGCGTTTCCTTCGGAAGAACATTGCGCCGGTAGAGCTCCCAGAAATCGGCGTAACCCGTGCGTTTCACCGCGGCCTGCACTGTTCCCGGGCCCGAGTTATACGCGGCCATGGCGAGATACCAGTCCCCGAACTGGCCATATAGATCTCTTAGGTGGCGGGCGGCGGCACGAGTGGATTTCTCAGGATCCTGACGATCATCCACCCACATACTGTGCTGCAGTCCGTAACCGCGAGCGCGGCTTCCCATGAACTGCCATATACCGCGAGCGCCGGCACGCGAAACAGCGGTTGGCTGGAATCCGGACTCGGCCTGCGCCAGATAGATCAAGTCCTGCGGGACCCCCTCTTGCTTGAGGATCCGCACCATCATGTCGTGGTAGCGACCGGAGCGTGCGAAGGCGCGCTCGAAGGTTCCCCGGCCGCGGTTGGAGAAATAGCCAATATAACCTGCCACCTGGTCCGTCATCATGAGCGGCAGATCGGAGTGGGTCGATTTGATCTCGGCCTGGGCCTTTGCCCTCACTCCGGGTTCGGCGGAAGGAGTGATGCCGTTCGTTTCATCGATCGGCGCCGGTTCAGAAGTCTGCGCTTCGGAGTCGGAAGCTAAGTCCCCCAGATCGAGATGATCGACTCCCTCGGTGATGCGATCAAATTCCTTTTGCAGACGATCGTCGGAGCGAATATCTAACTTACTCTCCAGCAATGCATTGAAAGCGTTATCGAAATTCTGTTTGGCAGCGTCAATGCGACCCGCCTGGTAATTCGCCAGTCCCGCCTGGTATTCCTTCTCAACGCTCGTTAGAAGTGCTTCGACCTGATCGGAAGCTGTCGCCGGGGTCGCAGGTTCTGGTTTCGCTTCTGCTGCCTGACCTGGCTGGACCTGACTATCGACCGGCGGGGCCGCGGACAAAGTTTGCGGAGGTTCGGATGCTTTGGCAGTCAGCGCGGGCGGCGTTGCGGGAGGCACCACGGAGACCGGTTTTTGCGCGGTCTGGCAGGACGAACCCGCCACGCACAGCGCGACCAGCACCGCGACCCGCATTTGGACTTTCGCAACTCGCATATTTTTGAATGAGATACGAATTGCTCCCGTTGTTAAAGTCCGGTGAATTCTACCAAAAATCGTACCGCGCGGTCGCCCTCGGGTCAACGCCGAAAAGGAACCGCTTCCGTTACTTTCGGCACTGCCGCGAATGGTTACCACTAGCTCACACAGTCAGACGGCAGAAGTCGGCTAAAAGGTTTGAACGGATGATCATGCAAGGCGATAGACTCCGCTTCTTAAGCTGAAGTGAGTCTAAACGCGCCAGTAATCCGGTCGCCAACTCTGAATCGCCTTCTTGATGTCTGCCCTCGAAAGTTTCTCGCTAATTGCTTGCTCAGCTAATTTGGGCACTTCCGCGTCTGAGGCGAAGCGCAGACCGATCAGTTGGTCTTCGGTCAATTCCGGAATTCGCGAACGTAGCGGCTCTGAGCACAGAGCAGTAAGTCGCAGCCTCTCTTCCAGGCGAATGATGCGGTCCTGCAACTTCAGCGAATAAATGCGAATCTTCAGGACTGCAATTACCGCAGCCACCGAGATCACAAAGAACGAAGCCGAGTGGTAGCTGGGATGCCAAAGAAAGTGGATGGTGCCACCAAGGGCTGCAAGTGCGAAGACCGGCAGTACGATAAAGTGAAATAGCGGATCTAACTTGGCGTGGTTCGCCAAGCTTTGGGGCTTCTTTTCAGCCATGACGTAGGGCTCCTTGCAAGGAACGTGCAAGTGTAGCAGAGCTCAGAAACCTCTTAACAATTTGAATCGCCGGCTTCCCTCGGCGTAGTCTCTTGTTCAGGGAGACAATCCGAGTCAGATATGAAAGCCATTCAAGTCAAACAAGTTGGTGGACCGGAAGCTATGGAACTGGTCGAGTTGTCGGTTCCGGAACCGAAGGCGAATGAGGCCGTGGTGAAGCTGGCTGCCTCGGGGGTGAATTTTATCGATGTCTATTTCCGCGAAGGCCGCTATAAAAGTTCGCTGCCGTTTATTCCGGGCCAGGAGGGCGCCGGAGTCGTAACCGCCGTTGGCCCCGAGGCGAAAACCGTGAGAGTCGGAGACCGCGTGGCTTGGAGCGGGCTGCAAGGGGCGTACGCGGAATATGCCGCAGTTCCGGCTGGACGCTTGGTTCCGATACCGCAGGGCGTGAGCGATCGCGAAGCCGCAGCCGCTATGCTTCAGGGGATGACGGCTCACTACCTGTCGCATGATACATATCCGCTCAAGCAGGGTGAAACGGCACTGGTTCAAGCTGGCGCCGGAGGCGTCGGACTGCTCCTCGTGCAGATGGCCCACAACATCGGCGCCCGTGTGATTGCCACCGTTTCTACCGAAGAGAAGGCCAAGTTGGCTCGCGGAGCTGGCGCGCACGAAGTCATCCTCTACACACAAGTGGATTTCGAGACTGAGACTAAGCGCCTCACCGGCGGAAAGGGCGTGGATGTCATCTACGATTCAGTAGGCAAGACAACATTCGAGAAAGGCCTCAATCTCCTTCGGCCACGCGGAATGATGGTGCTCTTCGGTGGCTCGAGCGGGGCGGTAGCCCCATTTGATCCGATCATTCTGACGCAGAAGGGATCGCTGTTCTTGACCAGGCCCTCGCTCGGCAACTACATCGCTACGCGCGAAGAATTGGTGGCGCGATCCGGAGCAGTGTTTGACATGTTGGCGACGGGCAAGCTCAGGCTTCGCATCGAGCACATCTACCCACTAGCCGACGCACAACGTGCTCACCGGGATCTCGAAGGCCGAAAGACGACCGGAAAGCTCCTGCTCATACCGTGAAGGGCTGCACAGCCCATGTGGGGACAGCCGTCCTCAGCGGTCCAGCAGGGCGAAGGTCAGGAGCAAGCTGGCCCGGGTGATCTGACCTGCTTTCGAGACGTCGAAGGATTCACCTGCCGCGAATATAATTACGCGCGTACTCCGGTACTGGGACTCCGTCGATCAGACGCGAATCATCAATCGGCGCTCCCGCCGTCATCGTAAGTGGAACCACTCCCGCCCAAGCAGGAAACCGGTAATCCTCTTCGTCATCCACGACCGGCCCTTGACGGACCTTCGCAGAAAATTCCTCGATCGGCAGCCGCAGCACTGACGTCGCCTTGAGTTCCCGTTCATTCGGCTGGCGGGAATCCGCCCATCTGCCCGGAATAATGTGTTCCGAAAGACGGCGCAAAGCTTCGAGTTTCTCCACTGGATCATCGATCAGCGTCGCTTTTCCTAGAATCACTACCGAGCGGTAATTCATGGAGTGATTAAAGATGGACCGGGCGAGGACGAGTCCGTCGAGCAGTGTAACCGTCACGCAAACCGCGACGCCGTCTTTCATCTGCCGCAGCATGCGACTAGCGGCGGAGCCGTGAATATACAGACTACCTCCGTGACGTCCATAAGATGTGGGAATGACGAAGGGCTGGCCATCGACGACGAAACCGACGTGACACAAAAATCCTTCATCAAGAATTCGATACGCGGTTTCGCGATCGTAGACAGCGCGATCCGCTTCGCGGACCAGACGGGTCCGCGCCGTAGGCGTATAGGGATGAGACATGGATGAAACGAACTCCGGGCAAGCGCCAAGGATGGGTGAAAGACAAAGTGTAACACCGGCCTTGGGCGACGGCTCCCGGGCGGGTCCAGCTGGTGCCGAGGAGTCCTTGGACGCCTTTGTATCCCGAATCCGATTATCCACCGATCGCGCAAAAATCTACCAGTAGACCTTCATCGCGAACTGGAACTGCCGCGGATCATAAGCCGCTGTCGCTTGGCCGGCATTCGTGAAGAGCGGGCTGACAGCGGCAGTGTTGTTTCGGTTGGCGATGTTGAACATGTCGGCGATCAGTTCCATGTTGAAGCGCTCGTTAAAATAGATTCGTTTCGCGACCCGCATATCGTTAAAAACGGTCCAGGGCTGAATCCCGGCATTGCGGCCGAGATTGCCATCGAGCGAAAGCAGAGTTCCGTTAAAGTCCGCGATGCACGGCTCCTGGAAAACCCCCGTGGGTGAATATTTGGAGGGGACCGCCGGATATCCCAGCGTCGTGCAGGCTGGGTTCACAAAGGTATTAGGCCGTCCCGTGAGGGCCGACTCTTGGAGGTTGTCGCCATTTCCGGTGATGATGTTGAATGGCCTTCCCGAACCGAACTCGATAAGTGGGGCGATCGTCCAATTACTGAAAAATTTACTGTCAAAGCCGCTGCCGCCCAGTTTTCCCGTCTGATACACGCCGCTGAACACAAAGCGATGTCGCTGGTCGAACAGCGAACTGGAACGATCCAGGGCAGGATAATAGCTGTCCTGGGGTGTAAGGGTCGACTGCAGATCCGTCGAGTCGTCGATGGCATGCGACCATGTGTAGGACGCGAGGAATTCGTAATGGCTGCCGAAGCGCTTCCGCAAGTTGGTGCTGAAACCATGGTAGACGGAGCTGCCGTTCGAATAGTTGGCGTCCATGTCGCCGAAGGGGATACAGCCGGAAAGAGTTGAGGGATTGCAGGCAGTATTAAAACCCGCCGTGCTGAATCCGGAGGCTTGGAGGAACGCCAACACCGTTGGGGCCAGGGTAGAAACACAAGCGCCGGCGCCAGCTGCCGTTAAAGCGTTCGCGATGGACGCATTAAGCCCGCTGGGGCGGAAAAAGTTCATCAGCGCAGCCGATACCCAGGGTTGCCCGCTGGGATTGACGCCGCAAGGAGCAAAGCCTTGCGAAGAGGGACCGCTGCCGACGCCCAAAGGTCCGCCAATGCTCGCATAAGAAGTGGGATCGGTAAGCGCCGCGTTGTAGTTCGCCACCAGCAGGTCGCCGCGCTGGGCGTTCGAGTTGATGGGCCGGTTCAGGTGGCGTCCACCGTTGAAGTTGTAAGCGAGACTGAGAGCGAATCCATGTCCCAGGTCTCGTTCAACTGTAAAGTTCGCCTGCTGTGAATAGGCAAAGACGAAGTTCTTTGATTGAGGATAGCCGAAGGGTTGGAAGAAGAGCGGGAATCCGTCCGTGAGATAGTTTTGGTTGAGAAACAGGGAACTGGGGAAGTTAATAGAAGTGAACTGCTGCTGATTGGGCAGGTAGCCGAGCGACGGAAGCAGTGCCGCTGGCCCCGGAGAGCAGGAGGCGGTGTTGACCAGACCCTGGAAAATAGGAATCGCGTTCAAGTTCGCGGGATTGCCAGGGCCGTTGCAGACTCCCGTACCCGGAAAGGCCAACTGTCCGCTGGAGGAGCCATCCGAAGCGTTGCCTAGGAAGTAGAGGCCGAGCAGAGGATGGTCGTAGAACATTCCGTAGGAGGCACGCACTACCGTCTTGCCATCTCCCTTAGGATCCCAAGCCATACCCACGCGCGGTTGGATATTGTTGGTGTCGGTTTGAATACCCTTCTGCAAACCCAGGAAGTTATATCCGGCCTGTCCGAGAGGGGTTACCGGCTTAAACGATGGCGGAATCTCGACGTCGTAGCGCACGCCGTAGTTCAAAGTCAGGTTGGGATTCACCCGCCATGAGTCCTGCCAAAACGCTCCTATCGGGACGTTGTGGAACGAGTCGCTTGGGCTGCCGAGACCTTGTATAAAATCTCCCGGCAAACCGGCGCCGTACGCTTGCACCGGATTCAACGTAGGGAAAGGTTGAGGGAACGCTGCGAAGGAGCCGATATCGTAAACCCCGCCGTAGTTGACGGTAAAAGTGGCTGTGAGGGGCAGATAGTTGAAATCCGCGCCGAACTTGGTGTTGTGGCGCTTGATGGTCCAGGAAAAGTTATCGGTGAACTGGTAGCGCTGCTCGACTCGTTGGATGTAGGAGTAAGGCTCACGGCCAAAATAGCCGAAGCCCGGAATGTTGACGGCTGGGTCCGCGCCGGCGGCGATTTGCGTGTTATAGAAGTAAGAAAGTCCGCGCCGTGCATACTGAAAGCGGAACTCATTCACTTTGTTAGCGCCGATGGTCCATGTGTCCTGTACTACTCCGGTCACGTCACGGTAGGTTTGTTCGGAAGTGCGTGAGTACGCGTTTTGCCCGAAAGGTTGATCCTCGCCGCTGCCTTCGAGTCCGGTCGTGGTGCTGGGGCTCACATTGACTCGGAGAGTCAGTCGATTGTTGGTGTTGATGTTGTGGTCGAGTCGTAGCGAGTAAAGGCTGGTACCTTCAAATACTGGGAAGTTGCCCGCCTGTGAGCCCAACGACTGATAAGAGGCTGGTACAAAACATGGCGGTGCCGAACAGCTTGTGGCGAAGCCGCTAATCCCAGGAAACCCGGTCAGCCCGGTTGGCCACACCCCGTTCAGCGCCATACCCGAAGAAGCGCCCAGAAGAAATACATAATTCGGAACGCTCGGGGCGATCTTAGCAAATGCTTGGGGATTGGCTACGGCGAGTTGTTCTAGTGTTCCTCCGGGCCCGAGAAATGCGGCTTGGTCGCCCGTGACCGGAATGTTGCCGAAGGGAAGCGGAATCAATCCTCCGGCCGTGGTCGAGGTATCGAAGTTCTGTAAACCGTAGTATCCGATATTGCTTCCCGGCGCGATTGTCGAGAATCCAGTTTCATGCCGCCGGGTGACTTCGTAAGAAAAATAGAAGAAAGTCTTGTCTTTCTTGATAGCCCCGCCGAACGCAGCCCCTGCCTGTACTCGCGTGTAGGCAGGATTTGAAACCGTGCTAAACGGATTCACCGCTTGAAAATTCCGGTTCCGTAAATAGCCAAAGACGTCCCCATGAAAGTCGTTGGATCCCGAGCGCGTGATGATATTCACCACACCTCCGGCCGCGCGCCCGTACTCCGGCGCGTAGTTGTTGGTGATGATCTGAAATTCCTGCACCGCCTCCTGCGATACGGTCGAGCGCACACCGTTGGTCGAATTGTCCGTGGCGTCCGCGCCATCCACATTTACCAGGTTCGAGCGACCACGCTGTCCGCTGATGTTCAGTCCCGAAGTAGGCGCGGCTCCTAGAGTGGGTGCGTTATCCCGTACCACCTGGGAATCCGTCAATGTGAAATTGATGTAATTGCGGCCGTTGATCGGCAGATTGTCGATGCGTCGCTGCCCGATCGTATCGGTCGTTGAAGTACGGGATGTCTCCACTAACTCCGCTTGAGAACTAACCTCTACCACTTCTTTCCCCGTAGCCAACGCGAGCGCTACCGGAAACTCCTGCGTGCCTCCCACGGTGATGCTCACGTCCTTTGCTTCGACTTTGCCAAAGCCTGCTGCTTCCACAGTAACCGTATAAACGGCCGGCGGCAGTTGTCGGGCACTGTAGCCTCCCTGGCCGTCGCCTGTAGCGGTGCGAGTCAGACCTTTTTCCACGTCACTCACGGTGACGGTAGCATTGGTCACCAGTCCGCCCTTAGGATCTTTCACCGTGATATGCAAATCACCGGTGGCAACACCGCCCTGACCAAAAGCCAGGCAGGAAAGCAACAATACGCACATCGAGACGGAGAAGTTTTTCATAGTACCGATCGTGCTGATGCGGATCATAGAGTCTCCCTTGACTTCGACACTACGAGGTGCCGGCAGAAACAACTCCCATAGCTGTTGTCCGAGATGACCACAAAATTTTCTTGGGATGACAGGTCCCGCTGGTTTTTACACCAGAACGGGTAACGAAAACAAGGCAAGAATAATGCGGGGTGGTGCGCCAGTAACCCCGTGAGCTTTGCTCAGGCACGGCGACGCCGGCGACGAGACTGTCACAAACATCGTCACCCTGTCTGTGACCAATGTCACATTAGCGAGGAGAAAGACGAACCGGTGTCGCTGGATTCTGCAATCTTCCGAGCAGCATTGCTGAACCGCTCAACCGCTCGTAGCGATCGACTACGCGCACGGCCGCGACTCCGGAGTTGGGCCACGCCAAGGCTATATAGATTCGCGCCAAGGCCACCGTAGCATTGCGACGAACCAACAGAGCGTCGTTCACCAGCCGCTGCGCGCTTTCGACAAAGTGTGGGTTGCCACTTGCCAAAGCGGATTCTCCCACGCGCACCAGTACGCCAGCGTTTCGTCCCGCGACTTGTACGTAGGCGGCGATGGCGCGCAGTCGCGCTCGGCGAACCGAGCGGAACTCCGCTGGCGGCAAACGGCGGCGCAGGTAATCGTCCTCCGCAGGGTTAATCAGATTGCGGAATGCCTCTACGTCGATGGGCCGAATGGTTGTTGCCAGCGACGAGTTCAGCCTGGCTGGCAAGCTCCGGGATACGGCCAGGCGCACAATAATGCCCAGAGCAACTACGGCAGCGAAGACAAGAATGAATGCTAGATTCATGGTTGCAACAAGCGCTCCAGTTCCCGGTTCCAGAGCTCGAGATTGTGCTCGGGCAGAATGACCGGAGACTTTGTGGTGATCTTCTGGGGCCCGAGAATGTAGTAAAACCAGATCAGAACGCAAACGTGATAAGTGGCCATGTTCAGGAAAACAAGAAAAATGCGATATTGAGCCGAGAAATTCCCGTTAGCCATTAGCGCCCAAGTAGCGAGATGTACACAAGCCGAGAAGCCCAAACCCAACGCGATGCCAAAAGAGGGACGGCTCCAACTCAGTTTGAAATAAGCGGCCAGTGCAAAGAGGAACAAAATGAGTCCGCACTCGACAATGTATATCGTCTGTTCCAGGACGTGAGCGCCGGAGACGATCCAATGAATATTGTCCTTGGGAGTGTATGCAGCAACTACGGCAGCGAGGAGCACAAGAACAACTCCGGCACCGCTTATTAGCAACTTGCCGAGCCTGGCTACAGAACGATAGAGGCCGAATACGAGCCCAAATATCTCGCCGATAAGTGCGAACTTCAAAAGCGCTTCAATCAGTAAGCCTGCCCAAAACATCTGCCACCAGGCGACGGGGCTGACCGAAGGCAGGATATCAGCGACGTATAACGTGAGTTGCTCAATCGCAACCACGGATGCAAAAATCAGGAAGATTGGAAACTGCTTTTGAAACCTACGCCGCCGAATCATGGCAGCGAGGAGAAGTAGGAAGACGTTGGGCGCGACCCAGAGATAATGCCAGAGAAATGAGTGCGCCTGCAGCATAGCCGTAGCGGGCACTATACCGCGACTATCTGCAGGCGACAACAACACTACCGGGCGTGTTCGCTTTTCGTAACGCAACCGCGATTCACGGCTTGCAAACGCCGGTTCCCCCGCAATTTCCGCCCGCGCCCCCGCCGTCCGCATGGGCTAGGGTGGGGATTGCTAGGGTATTGAGGAACATCAGAGCTGCTGCAACGATAAGTAGCGTGCGTTTCATGGGTGGGTTTCTCCTTGTGTTTGAAAATCGAGTCGTGATACTTTCATGGCTGCCGAGCGGGCCGAAAGATTACGACTGACGCTTTGCTGTTCGGAATTCGTAACAAATGACCCTCAAATCCGCTCTACAGGATCTCCGGGAAACCACGCTGGCCGCGGTTTCTGGGCTGCTTGCGAAGCTGGCATATCTGGCTTCGCTTCGTCGCCGGGAGGGTGGTTACCAGCACTGGGGTATGTCACTGGTCCACGGGGAGGAATCGTCGGAGCGCGCGCTGAAGACGGCTCACGCAGAAGTGCTGTCCAAAGTGCTTAAAACGCCGATTTCAGAATTGGAGGAGGACCTTCTGCAGTCGAGTCGGGACAGCGAGGAGACTGCGGGAACTTATCTCGAGGGCATGCAGGAACAATTCAGCAAATTATTGCCTTCTCCGCAAGACGCGGTTTCGGCCAGGCACCTTAATTCAGTGCTGCTTGCACTTTCGAGGTTGGAGAAGAACCGAAAGCCTGCCACTCGGTCAGCTTCATCGCAACCCCCACGACCTGCCCGATGATCTCCGCCTCCTGGGGATGGCGCAGAACTCGAACCTGAACCGGCGAGAGCGGATGCGGCTGCAAAATCAGGTCATCACGACGCATGCTGCACCAGCAGCAGGTGTGGCCGTCGCGAGTTTCTACGAAATAGATTGGACGTTCGTACTCCGATCGCCACGTTCCGTCCGTCACTTTGTTTTTTTCCTCGTCGACTTGGACGAAACTTCCCGGCGGAAGAATTGGGTACATGGTGAAATCCTGATTGCCAATATAGCCGTAAGTGAAATCGCTATGCGCGAATTGAGCTAGATAAGAGAGCGGCACTAGGCCCCACTGCTCCACCATGCGACCCAGATTGGTCGTACGTTGCTCATCGAAGCCGGGATCCATGCGAATCGGCATCTGTACCGACGATAGTCCGGAGAGAGCTTCGGAAACATGCGACCGGGGGGGCGCAATCATGCCTAAATCTGCAGCCATGTTGTTCATGTCGACGCCGTACCATGCCAGCAATTCCCGCAGATCGCGGCGGTAGATCACGGCCAGAGTATAGAGACGAAAAATGCTGGGCAGAACACCCTTGGTCTCAATGTCTGACAGCCGGCTCGGGGGGATCGAGAATTCTTCGTTGCGATGCTTTTCCGCCAAGCGCGCGCTGGAAGTCTCAATATCACGCATCGTCAGGCCAAGCTTTTCGCGAAGCGTACGAAGACTCTTACCGGCCGGGAGCATGCATCGCCTCCATGGGAGTAGAAGACTTCATAACAATTGGTGGCCATCATAGCAGGAGCGTAGTTTCATGTCATGAATTTACGAGAAAAATCTGTGCGCCGCAGTTTTGTTACGATTTCCGAACAAGATTCTCCCCGCGTCTTGTCTGCCGAATCATGCGCATCTCGCTTGAACTACAGCACCCCTTCTCGCAAGCTTCGCCATCGCGGATACGGGCGCTCTGTCCGGATTTCGTAACAGACGAATCCCGAGATTACAGAAACTCCGGTTTTGCCATTTGGCCGGGTTTACGGGCGAACCCAGGTTCTCTCGGTTTATCCCTTCAGCGGCATGACATTTGTCACGCCAATAGCGTGATGAACACCACTGGCGCCTTACTCCCGTCTCATCGATGATGCGAGCACGGGGAGAGAGCTTTAGGCCAAGCACCAGGTGGAGGCATAGATGCTCACAATCGCGGCTCTTGAAAAAGAACAAAGCAGACAGCGCCTGATCTCTGATGCCGCCGTGGCGGGTCTCGAGGATGTCAGCAAGAGCTATGGAGAAGTTTGCGCTCTCCGAAACGTAAACTTCACCGTTGCCGCGGGCCAGGTTGTCGCATTGCTGGGTCCCAACGGTGCAGGAAAGACAACCGCGATCAAGCTGCTACTCGGGCTGATTCAGCCCAACTCCGGTAAGACCCGCGTATTCGGCGGAGATCCCACCAACCCCCGGAACCGCATGCGCACTGGGGCCATGCTGCAGGTCGGCAAGGTGCCGGAAACTCTGCGGGTACGCGAGCACATTGATCTGTTCTCCTCTTATTACGTGAACCCCCTGCCACTCGCGGAAGTGTTGGCCGCCGCAGGACTGGAGACGTTGCGCGACCGCAAATTTGGCGATCTTTCCGGCGGCCAGCGGCAGCGCACTTTATTTGCTCTGGCTATCTGTGGCAACCCCGATCTGCTGTTTCTCGACGAGCCTACCGTCGGCCTTGATGTAGAAGCGCGCCGCGCGCTTTGGGAAGAAATTCGTCGCTTGGTGGATCGGGGAAAAACAGTTGTTTTGACCACGCATTATCTGGAAGAGGCCGACACTCTCGCCGACCGCATCGCCGTCATCAATCGCGGCCGGATTATCGCTGAGGGCACGCCCGCAGAGATCAAATCGCAAACCAGTGGTAAGCGAATCCGCTGCATCACGGCGCTCAGCCTAACCAGCATCCTCCAAATTCCGGGTGTAACCATCGCCAAGCGAGACCGCGAGGCGACTGAAATCCATACCGCGGAAGCGGAGACTGTGGTTCGCGCGTTGCTCGCTCGCGATCCCACGCTCTCCGGATTGGAGATCACAACCGCAGGACTGGAAGAAGCATTCCTAGCCCTCACCCAGGAGGACGGCTAAAACGCAAATCGACGGAATTGATCCATGATTTTCCGGCGTAGAGATGCGCCGTCGAAAGAGGAACCGACCATGAGCACCGCCACAGCGCTTTTGATCAACACGCAGATCGAGCGCTCCACCAGCCATACCGCTACCATTTATGCAAAGGAAGCAAAGTACGAGTTCCTGAAGAACCTTCGCCTGCGCGTTTATACGGCATCGGTAATCAGTTTCCCGTTAATGTTTTATGTGCTATTCGGACTGGTCTTGAACGCTAAAGAAATGATCGGCAGCACGGGTGTGCCAACCTATTTGATCGCCACTTACGGAACCTTCGGAGTGATGGGAGCTTCGCTGTTTGGAACCGCCTCCGGTCTCGCCGCCGATCGCGGCCTGGGGTGGTTGCAAGTCAAACGTGCCAGCTCCATGCCGCCGTTTGCCTATTTCGCCGCGAAGGTTGTCCTAAGCATGATCTTCAGCGCGGTCGTAGTCTCGCTGCTATTGGTGTTGGGCATCAGTTTCGGCGGCGTCCGCCTGCCACTGCTTGAGATGGCGAAGCTGCTCGGCACACTCGTAACTGGCTCGCTGCCCTTTTCCGCCATGGGATTGGCGATCGGTTATTTCGCCGGGCCGAACTCTGCTCCTGCTGCAATTAACCTGATTTATCTGCCGCTTTCGTTCTGCAGCGGGCTATGGGTGCCTTACATGTTTCTGCCCAGGCTGGTGCGGCAGATCGCGCTGGCGCTTCCGCCGTATCACTTGTCACAACTGGCCTTGGGAATAGTTGGCGCGGGACGTCACGAGCCCGCCGCAAACCACTGGGAGGTGCTGCTCGCTTTCACTTTGATTTGCCTTGGTGTTGCACGCATCGGTTTTCAGCGGGACCAGGGAAGACTGTATGGCTGATGTCGGCCGAGATCATAGCTAGCTACGAACACGAGAGGGGAAGGACACAGTGAGTGCAGATGCCAAAAGAGAGTACGGCTCGGCAGTCGTTCTGGTGATTCTTGGAATGCTCGTGCTCTACGGTGGCGCAAGCTGGCTTTTGGCGCTGATTCCCGCCGCAATACTAGTCTGGTATGCGGTCGCGGGTCCCATTTTCAGGCGAAGCCGCAACTAGATGAGAGAGAGCGTACCATCTAGGATCGGCGACAATAGAAACGAAGAGATGTCCGAAGAACTCCGAATTCGGCCTCAGCCACACTGCCTCGCCGTCTGGGCGCGATGACTTTATGAGACTCCTGCCCAAGAACAGCGAATACGGCTGGGCGGTGTATTCTGTCCTGTACTTCGGCTTCTTTTATATCGATCCCATAGTCAATCATGCCAGTGCGCGCGTATGGCTTCTCACCGTGGCTGCGACAATCGTCTTTTTAGTCTTGTACTTCTCTTTGTTCTGGGTCAGCTGCCGGCAGGGGTTGTTGAACCTTGCGGCGATGCTTCTGATGGGCATCGGTTTCGCCAAGTACAACGGTGGAGCAACTACCTTCTTCATTTTCGTCGCGGCTTGCGGGCCTTTTGTTGTTGATAACGAGATCGACGGCATTAAGGTGTTGCTGGCGGTCGAGGCCACGGCACTCCTGACATGGTGGGCGTTCCATCTCAGCGGCTGGTTCCTGCTGTTTGGCGGTGGCCTTTCTCTCGTGGTCGGTGCCAGCGACATCCATTTTGCGCAACGAAATCGAACTAACCGAAAGTTGATTCGTGCTCAGGAAGAAATTGAGCATCTCGCCAAAGTGGCTGAGCGCGAGCGCATAGCCCGCGATCTGCACGACGTTCTGGGACACACACTTTCCGTCATCATCCTGAAATCTGAACTCGCGGGGAAACTGATGGATCGCGATCCTGAGCGAGCGGGCAACGAAATCCGCGAAGTAGAACAAATTTCCCGCCAGGCTCTGTCGGAAGTCCGCGACGCCATTCGCGGGTATCGCGCGCAAGGATTGTCTGCGGAACTCGCCCTGGCGAAAGCCACTCTCGAGACTGCCGGCGTATCCGTGAAATGTGAGGCAGCCAAGGTCGTGCTGCCCGCATTGCATGAAGGCGTCCTATCTATGGCAATTCGGGAAGCGGTAACCAATGTCGTGCGGCACGCTCACGCCCGCACCTGCAGCCTCCGTCTGGATCAGCGAAACGGATCGTGCCGGCTTGAGATAGAAGATGACGGACGCGGAGGCTTGCACAGCGAGGGCAACGGACTGCGCGGCATGCGCGAGCGCGTCGAGATGCTGGGTGGCACTCTTAACCACGCTTCTGAAGCGGGTACCAGACTCACCATCACTCTTCCGCTCAAGGAATTCACGCAGAAAGCCGAGGACCGGGCCAATTGAATCCCATCGCGAAGGAAAACCGTAAAACCATTCGCGTGATTGTTGCCGAAGATCAGGGCATGGTTCTCGGCGCCTTAGCCGCGCTGCTCGAGATTGAGGGCGATATCTCTGTCGTCGCCCAGGTGCGCAACGGTAAGGAGGCAGTGGAAGCTGTTCTCGCCCACAAGCCCGATGTTCTGATCACCGACATCGAGATGCCCCTCATGACCGGCCTCGACGCCGCCGCAGAACTCAAACGTCGCCGCTCGAACACGCGAGTCATCATTCTCACCACATTTGCGCGCGCCGGATACTTGCGGCGCGCCATGGAAGCCGGCGCCCTTGGATATTTGTTGAAAGACATGCGAGCCGAGGAACTCGCCGATGCAGTACGGCGTGTGCAGCAAGGACTTCGCGTCATCCATCCCGATCTCGCGCTTGAGGCTTGGGCCGAGACGGATCCTCTCACAGATCGCGAGCGCCAGGTTCTCCGCCTGGCCGGCGAAGGCATGCAGAGCGGCGACATCGCCGCCGAGCTTCGCCTGTCGGAGGGCACCGTGCGGAATTATCTCTCAGAAGCCATCAGCAAAATGGGCGCCAGCAACCGCGTCGAAGCCTCAAGAATCGCCCGGACGAAGGGCTGGCTTTAGAGAACTCTGGGTAATCTCTGCCCGACTTGATCGGTTGCGAGGCTTGCATCCGGAAACGAGAAACTAGAAACTGAGTTCATGCCCTCTGCCTACATCCTCGGCATCGAAAGCTCCTGCGACGAAACTGCCGCGGCCGTCGTCCGTTCCGGAGAACAACTGATCTCGAACGTAGTGGCCTCGCAAATTGCCACGCATCAGCCTTACGGCGGCGTGGTTCCCGAGCTGGCATCGCGTGAGCATTTGAAAGCGATAGTTCCAGTAGTCCGGCAAGCATTGGCCGAAGCAAATCAGACTTACAACTCGGTCGACGCCATCGCAGTCACGCAGGGTCCGGGCCTTGCCGGAGCGCTGCTGGTTGGCATCAGTTATGCCAAGGCACTGGCCTTCGCGCTCGATAAACCACTCATCGCGGTGAACCATCTCGAAGGCCACATCCATGCGGTTCTGCTGGAGGAGCGCCAGAAGGGCAATCATGAGCTACAGTTTCCAGTGCTCGCCCTCGTTGTGTCGGGCGGACACACGCATCTATATCTTGCGGCGCAGAAGAATGACGGTTGGACTTACGAAAATATCGGTCATACCCGCGACGACGCAGCTGGCGAGGCTTTCGACAAAGTTGCTAAGCTTCTGGGCCTCGGCTACCCGGGAGGCCCGATTATTGACCGCCTTGCCTCCCATGGTGATCCGGATGCCGTGAAGTTCCTTCCTGCCCAGATCAAGCATCGTGATCGCCGCCAGCGCAAAGGACAGAGGGAAAAGGGAGATGACGCGGATCGTCCACGCTTCGACTTTTCCTATAGCGGTATCAAGACGGCCGTTCTACGCTACGTCGAAGTGCACAGCATGCGGGACTCCATCGACACTCGCCGCAAGGCTATCGGCAACATTTCAAAACCGAAGCTCGAGGACTATCTGGCGCATAGTGATCGGCAGACTCTCGACCTGGTCGCTTCATTTCAGCGTGCCATCGTCGAAGACCTGGTTGGCAAAACTCTGGCGGCGGCTCGCGCTTTCGATGTGGCAACTCTTTTTGTTACGGGCGGAGTGGCGGCAAATAGTGAGTTGCGTAAAACCTTCGAACGCGAAGGTGCTCAGGAAGGCGTGCCCGTGTTTTTTCCATCGCGGGCGCTTTCCACGGACAATGCAGCCATGATCGCCGCCGCTGCCTATCCTAAATTCCTGGCGAAAGATTTTGCCACTATGGATTTTTCCGCGGAAGCAAGCCTCGTACTAAGGTAGTGCGCCACAGAAGTGCAGCTTAGCCTTCACTGCCAAGCGCTGACTACTTTCCCGCGGCTTTTCCTTGTTCTTTGCCCATCACCGCATCCAGCGCCTTTTCAAGCTGGCTTTGAATATCGATATCCTTGTAGATGGCGAAGTTGGCGCGCTTCTCCTGTTCGTCGAAGCCGCTGCCGCGGCCAGCAACAATAATGATGGGGATCTTGGAGGTCTGTGGATTCTTCTTCAAGGCCGTAATCAATTCGCCGCCTGACATCTTCGGCATCTGCATGTCGGTCACGATGAGAGTAGGGTGAACGCGTTCAAGAATCTGCAGAGCTTCGACGCCATTCGTGGCCGACTCCACCGTAAAGCCGCGCTCCTCCAGAGAGCGGCAAACGGTGTAGCGAATCAACATGGAGTCGTCAACTACCAGCGCGACGGAAGGCATGAGTTTGCAACGTGCGGAATGCACGCCCCCGGCCCGCAGACTAGCAGGGCGTCTCTGCCGGAAACAAGCAGTAATACAGCGCGGATGGTTACTGTGGTGACTCGGGTGTGTTGCGTTCTCCCGCAGACTATCTAGGAATCCTGCGCTTCGCCTTCGACGCTTTCTTCGATGCTCATATCCTTCAGTTCGCTGGATTCGAAAATCTCGCGACATTCCAGGCATTCCACGAACTCAGCGTCTTCGTCGCGGCTTACGATTTGCACACGCGGGTGCTTGCAAGGTCGATTGTTCGCGCTTTCAGGCTGGGTGGACGGCTTTGCGGTCATAAATCCGGAAGCGTCGCCCTCGCGAAATACCGCTAGGGATCGATTCGCGGGAATTTCCCGGTATTTTAGCCCCGCTGCGGCGCTTGTCAAGCCCCTGGTTGTGAATTTCGTTCTCATCCCTGCGATGTTGCGAGCTCCAAGAGCTACTTCGGGTTCGGAATTCCGACTAAATTACTCGCCAAGGCCTAAGCCATTAAATCGCCGTTAGTTACCATTCGCTTCCTAGTTCGACAGATGGCTGGAAGGGCTTGCATCGTTTTGGAGTTTAGAGGTAGAATTAATTACGACGGAAAAGGTCGGAATTAAGTCCGACTCTATCAGTCGGAGATAAGTGTTTCAGCGCTGAAGTTAGCTCAGATGCTCAAGTTAACCAAGAAAGCGGATTACGCGTTGATGGCCATGAAGCACTTGGCAGATCACGCGCACGAAAGTACGGGCAGCGCCAGCGCCAAAGATGTTGCCGACTCTTTCGGCATTCCTCCCGAAGCGCTCGCCAAGATTCTGCAGAGGTTGGCGAAGGCTGGTCTATTACATTCGCAGCACGGCACGAATGGCGGATACAGGCTGGCGCGCGCCGCGCACACGATTTCGGCCTTCGAGGTGATTCAAGCCATCGACGGTCCTCTATTCATCACCTCTTGCGTGACGGTTCGCGGAGAGTGCGGGCAAAGCGATCGCTGCAACATTCGTGAGCCGCTGCGCAAAGTGAATGAGAGCATCGAGGCCGTGCTGAAGCGCATCAAGATCTCACATATGCGGGAAGAGCCGGACCCGGTCGAGAATGCCGCGCACAGTCCGACCGAACTGGTCACGATCGTCTAGAGTGACGATCGTCTGAACCGTAAGTTTGAAGAACTAAGCAATCAACCTGGTAGGAGAAGCAATTATGAGCACGGATGTAAAGGTCCCCCAGCAGCTCCCAGTCACACAGCACGCCGCTCCCGAAGGCGTGAAGCTGCCCATCTACATGGACAACCACGCCACCACCCCCATGGATCCGCGGGTGCTGGAGGAAATGCTGCCCTATTTCATGGAGAAGTTCGGCAATGCCGCCAGCCGCAATCACTCGTTCGGCTGGGCGGGTGAAGAAGGCGTGGAAACGGCGCGCGAGCGCATCGCCAAGCTGATCGGCGCTACCACCAAAGAAATCATTTTCACCTCAGGCGCCACGGAGAGCGACAATCTTGCCATCAAAGGCGTGGCTGAGATGTACCGCGAGAAGGGCAACCACATTATCACCGCGGTCACCGAGCACAAGGCCGTGCTTGATACGTGCAAGCGCCTGGAGAAATACGGCTACCGCGTCACCTACCTGCCAGTACAGAAGGACGGCTTGATTGACCTCGACGACCTGAGGCGCGCCATGGATGACAAAACCATCCTGGTTACCATCATGGCCGCCAACAACGAAATCGGCGTGCTGCAGCCATTTGCCGAGATCGGCAAGCTGTGCCGCGAACGCGGTGTAATCTTCCACACCGACGCCACGCAAGCGGTAGGCAAGATTCCGGTGGATGTGAACAAGCAGAATATCGACCTCATGTCGATTTCCGGCCATAAGATGTACGGCCCAAAGGGCGTTGGTGCGTTATATGTCCGCCGCAAGAATCCGCGGGTGCAGATTTCCGCCATCATTGATGGCGGCGGCCACGAGCGTGGCATGCGCTCCGGAACGCTCAACGTCCCCGGCATCGTTGGCTTGGGCAAAGCTTGTGCTATCGCTTCCGAAGAAATGTCTCGCGAGGCGGTTCAGTTGGCCGCACTGCGCGATCGTCTGCGCGACCGCATCATGAATCGCCTGGATGAGACCTATATCAACGGAACCATGGAGCACCGCTTGCCCGGCAACTTGAATATCAGTTTTGCCTACGTGGAAGGTGAGTCGTTGCTGATGGGTATCAACGATATCGCAGTTTCCAGCGGTTCGGCATGCACCTCTGCGACGCTTGAGCCATCTTATGTATTGAAGGCTCTCGGCACAGGCGACGATTTGGCGCACAGTTCGATCCGTTTCGGTATCGGCCGTTTCAACACCGCTGCCGAGGTCGATTACGTGGCTGACCGCGTCATCGAAACTGTCGAGCGTCTGCGCGAACTTTCTCCGCTGTACGAAATGGCGAAGGAAGGCATCAATCTGAAGGACGTGAAATGGGCAGGTGAGTAAAGTAGGCTCGAGTACCTGATAACTGAGTAATGAGGCTAGCAAGATCGGGAAGGGCACGACTTCAGTCGTGCCGTGAGAGTTCTAGGTGGGATGGGGCTTTAGCCCCTGGGGTAAAGTTCAGAAGGCCTAGGAGAAGCGAATGTCATACAGCGATAAAGTAATCGATCACTACAACAATCCGCGCAACGTTGGCTCGCTCGACAAAGCCAGCACCGACGTGGGCACCGGTCTTGTCGGAGCACCCGAGTGTGGCGACGTCATGAAACTGCAGATCAAGGTCAATCGCGAAACCAACGTGATTGAAGAAGCCAAGTTCAAGACCTTTGGCTGCGGCTCCGCGATCGCCTCGTCTTCCTTGGCCACCGAGTGGGTCAAAGGCAAGACCGTGGATGAAGCTCTAGCAATCAAGAACATGGATATCGTAAAGGAGCTGTCGCTTCCTCCGGTGAAAATTCATTGCTCCGTATTGGCGGAAGACGCGATCCGCGCGGCGATCGGTGACTGGAAGAAAAAGCAGGAGAGCGCCAAACCGGCAACCTCCGCAGTAGCGCAATAAGCTCCAAGGGCAGCTGCTCGCGAGCCGGGCATCGTCTTGCGTCCTCGGGCGCAAGACGATGACGGTTCCTGAGAACGTAGACCGGCAAGGCGTATCATTATCATGACGACAGTGATGGAACAATCCGCACAGACTTTGCCGGCAGCGCCTGCCAAAGGCATTCAGGTTACCGAGAAGGCCTTGGCGAAGGTGCGTAGTGCGATGGCCAAGGAAGGCATCTCGCCCGAGCAGGGCGGGTTGCGCCTGGGCGTGCAAGGCGGTGGCTGTTCCGGCCTAAGCTACAACGTCCGTTTCGATACGCAGCCCCGCGAACGCGATCGCATCTTCCAGTTCGGCGATATACGCGTGTTCGTCGATCCGAAGTCGTTTATCTATCTGCACGGCATGATCCTCGATTACCAGGAAACGCTGATGCAACAGGGATTCGTCTTCGTGAACCCTCAGGCCACGAAGTCATGCGGCTGCGGGACTTCGTTCTCTGCCTGAGCCTGTGTGGCGCGGGCGCACTCGCCCGCAAGGGACTGCGCCACGGCGCGACCGTCTTCGCCCAGCTTTAGCGCCCTGGGCTTGCACCCTTGCCAAGTCAGGCGGGATTTGTGCGTGATGGGTAGACAGAAATGACCAAGGCATCATTGACTACGATTACCCCGAAGCCGGCTCCTGAGGAAACTCAGACCTGCTGGTCGTGTGGCACCATGCGTGCCGTTCACTTCTGCGAATCCTGTGGCAAGGTTCAGCCGCCGGCTCCGGTCGATTACTTCACATTCTTCGGTTTGCCACGCAAGCTGAATCTGGATGTCACGGCGTTGGAAAAAGACTTCTACGAGCTCAGCCGCAAGCTGCATCCCGATATCAACGCCCGCTCCGGTGGCCAGGAGCAGGAGTGGAGTCTGCAACAGAGTTCCTTGCTCAACGACGCTCATCGTACCTTAAAGGATCCGATCAAGCGCACGCAGTATCTGTTGAAACTGGAAGGCGTGGAACTGGAAGAGCAGTCGAAATCGGCTACCGAGCAGGCTCGCTCCAGTGGGCAAATCAAGAAGCAAATTGTTCCGCCCGATTTGCTCGAAGAAGTTTTTGAGCTGAACATGCAACTCGAAGAGCTCCGCACGCAAAAAAAGATGGTTGAGGACGATCCCGCCCTGATCGAGGAAATCGGCCGCCAGAAGCTCGAACTCGAAGAGAAGCACGAGGCGCTCCTCGAGGAATTACGAGTCCACTGGAAGACTTGGGATCGATTAATCGAGCGCGAGCAAGCAGGCGAGGTCGTTTCAGAAAACGAAAGCAAGCAAGCCCGCGACAAAATGGTGGACTTGTTGAACCGCCGCAACTACATCCGCAACCTGGTGCGGGATGTAGGTGAGGCGCTTGGAGAATGAAGTTAGAAGTCAAAAGATAGAACGCAAAAAATGAGAGCGCGAATCTCTACTTCTGCATTCTGACTTCTGCCTTCTGCATTTGGAGATATGGCATCTGATCGCATCGTCGGCATTGATCTCGGAACCACGAATTCTCTCGTGGCATTCATGCAGGGGGAGAGCCCTGTCGTTATCCCTGGCGAAGATGGTTTGAATCTTGTTCCATCGGTGGTCGCGCTCGACGAGAACAATCTGCCGGTGATCGGCAATGCCGCGCGAAAGTATTTAGCCGAGACGCCGGAGCGCACCGTCTATTCAATCAAACGTCTCATGGGGCGCGGAGTTGACGACATTCAGGAAGAGCTAAAGTTCTTCCCATTTCGCCTCGGCGAGGACCTGCAAGCCGGCGAGGTTCTGCGCATCAAGCTTGGCGAGAAGACTTTTACGCCTCCCGAGATCTCAGCTCTTATCCTCCGCCAACTCAAGCGCAATGCCGAACGCTTCTTCGGAGCGCCAGTTAGCAAAGCAGTCATCACCGTTCCCGCGTATTTCAATGACGCACAACGTCAGGCGACGAAAGATGCAGGCCGCATCGCCGGCCTCGAAGTTCTGCGCCTGGTCAACGAACCCACCGCCGCTTCGCTCGCCTACGGTCTCGACAAAAAACAAAATGGAATCATTGCCGTTTACGATCTCGGCGGCGGCACTTTCGACGTCTCCATTCTCAAGCTACACGACGGCATTTTCGAAGTCGTTTCCACCAACGGTGACACGCATCTCGGTGGCGATGACGTCGATAACTTGCTGATCACCATTGCCCTTGACGACACTCTCGGCGACCTTGGTCTCGATCTCCGGCGCAACGCCGAAGCGTTGCAAGCGATTCGCAAAGCCGTCATCGAAGCCAAGATTGCACTTTCCTCACAGCCCTCCGCGAAGCTCGATATTGAACTTCCCGACGGCAAGCACTATCTGCGCGAGATCACGCGCGAGCAATTCGAACAACTCATTCGGCCCATCATCGACCGTACCGTCGGTCCCTGCAAGCAAGCGCTGAAAGATGCGGGACTCAAGCCCGAGCAGATTGACGAGGTTGTCCTCGTCGGCGGGTCCACGCGAATCCCGAAAGTGCGCGCGCTGGTGAAAGAACTGTTTCACCGCGAACCGCACACAGACTTGAATCCCGACGAGGTGGTCGCCCTCGGTGCAGCCGTGCAAGCCAACATTCTTGGCGGCGGCTCGGAAGCCACGGAGAACATGCTGCTGCTCGATGTCACTCCACTCTCGCTCGGCATCGAAGTAGCGGGGGGCGTCACCGACAAGATTATATTGCGCAACTCAACCATCCCCGCCTCCGCCACGCAGTTTTACACCACACAGATCGATGGTCAAGCCAACGTGGCCATCCACGTTCTGCAAGGTGAGCGTGAACTCGCCAAAGACTGCCGCTCGCTGGCTCGCTTCGATCTCAAAGGCATTCCGGCGATGGCCGCGGGCATGGCCCGCATCGAAGTCAAATTTCTCATCGATGCTAATGGAATCCTGCACGTGTCTGCGCGCGAGCAGCGCAGCGGCAAAGAATCTGAAATTCAGGTTCAGCCCAGCTACGGCCTCACCGACGAACAAGTTGAGGGCATGATCCTGGATTCTTTCGACAGCGCCGAAGAAGACTTTCGGCAACGTCAAGTCATTGAAGCCCGCAACGAAGCCGCGACCATCCTCGCTGCACTCGACAAAGGCAAGAAGAGTCCGGCGTGGGGTCAACTCACTACCGACGAGAAGAAAAAGATTGCGAAGATGGAGAAGGCCCTCATCGCGGTTAAAGCCGAGGACGATTACCAGGCCATCCGCAAGGCCATCGACGCGCTAAACCAGGGAACAACGCGTCTTGCTGAGTTAATGATGGATAGCGCCATCTCCGTCGCGCTAAAAGGCAAAACTATGGGCGAAGCTGATATGGGCGAAGGCCCCACTGCTCCGCATCCCATGGCGAAAGCAGAATTTGAATAAGCCGGCAACTCACCGGAGAAAAGACATCTGAGGAGCAGTTATGGAAGAAAATAAAAAACAGGGCGCTGGCACCATCACCGAAGAAGCGCCTGGCGAGAACATGGTCCAGATCACATTCCTGCCCGAGGGCAAAACCGTGCAGTATGAGCACGGCAAGCTGCCTTACGAAGATCATGGCAAGGAAGAGTCGATTCTCGATATCGCGCTCAACTACGGAGTACCCCTCGACCACGCCTGCGGTGGCAATTGTGCCTGCACTACCTGCCATGTGTGGATTAAAGAGGGCGCCGAAAATCTTTCGCCTATGGACGACGACGAAGCCGACCGACTCGACATGGCCGCCGATTTGCAGTTAAACTCACGTCTCGGCTGCCAGGTGCAGATTACCAAGCCGGGTAAAGTCGTCGTCGAGATCCCGGCCTGGAACCGCAACTACATATCAGAAGAACATCACTAAGAAGCAGTTTCAACTTTCAGGTTTCGAGTTTCCAGATTTCCCTCGATGTCAGAATCTCGGTACGCTACGGTTTTCGGAAACTGGAAATGACAAACTTGAAATTCTTGCGAGGAACTCCCCCAATGCCCAAGACTCTCACGTGGGACGACGCCGAAGACATCGGGATCCTGCTCTCTGAAGCTCATCCCGAGGTCGATCCGCTCACCGTCCGCTTCACCGATCTGCATCGCTACGTAACCGAATTGCCTGATTTCAAGGGTGATCCCGGAGCCTCCAACGAAGGCAAACTCGAAGCCATCCAGATGGCTTGGCATGAGGAATTTCAGGATCGCACCCAAGGGTAGTCAGATCGCCCAACCCTGATTTTCATTCCCTTGAGGCGAATAGAAGCCCGACCTTTTTACATTTTCGTGACAATTCGGCGGCCGAAGGGGATTAGGCTAGCTTCAGTGCTGCTACGCGGTTTTGCATTGGGTTTCCGCCGCGGCCATCAGCATCTCTCTCCGTATCAACTGCAAAGGGCACGGCGTTCTGGCCGTGCCCTCTTTTTTCTACTGGCGTGAAATACAATCTATCCTACGGTAGCCGGAATCGGTTCTTCTACACTCGCCTCGCGCAGGAACTTCGCTGCTTCTTCGGGCGGCGTGGGATTGATGTAGAACCCCGTGCCCCACTCGAACCCCGCCGTCTTGGTCAATTTCGGCATGAACTCCACGTGCCAATGATAGTGGTCGTTGGTTGGATCCTGCGCCGGCGAAGTGTGGATCACAAGGTTGTAAGGCGGATTATCCAGAACCCGGTCCGCCTTGATTAGCAATGTCTTTAACGCTTTGGCTAAGTTCTCAAACAAGTGCGACGACGAGTTTTCAAACGCCGACTCGTGCTGCTTCGGCAGAATCCAGGTTTCAAACGGGAAGCGCGGCGCGTAAGGTGCAATCGTGAGGAAGTTCTCGTTCTCGGCCACCACGCGGCTTCCGCTCTCCGTCTCCTGCCGGATGATGTCACAAAATACGCATCGCTCTTTGTACAGGAAGTATTGCTTGGCGCCTTCGAGTTCCTGCACCACATTGATCGGCAAAATCGGCAGCGCGATCAACTGCGAGTGCGCATGCTCCAGCGACGCTCCCGCCGCCTCGCCGTGGTTCTTGAAAAGCAGGATGTACTTGAACCGCCTGTCTTTCTTCAGATCGAGAATGCGGTCCCGAAACGTCCACAACACATCTTCGATTCGTTTCGGAGGCAGCGTCGCCAGGCTGGCATTGTGATCCGGCGTCTCGATGATCACTTCGTGCGCTCCAACGCCGTTCATCCGGTCGAACATGCCCTCGGCTTGCCGATTCAGCGTGCCTTCAATCCCTAACGCCGGAAACTTGTTCGGCACCACCCGTACAGTCCATCCCGGCGTATCCCTCTGCGACGCCGGTCCGCCATTTGAAGCGGGGCGGTAGGCCTGAATCTCAGGCGGCGTTTTGCTCTCGTTCCCATAACAAAAAGGGCAGAAGCCCCCCTTCAACTTCACATTCTCCCGCGCAAAATCCGTTGGTCGCTTGGCGCGGTCGGTCGAAATAATCACCCAGCGGCCAACAATAGGATCTTTTCTCAGCTCAGGCACTCAGAAAACCCCTCAATTTAAGATGACGAATCCCTCATTCTAAGCCGACAGGGAGGAATTGCGAAAAATTTCAATCTGTGGCTGGCTGGCCTTCGACTGCCCATAGTATACGCTGACCACATCGAATCGCCACTGGCACGAAGGTGGGAAACGACGTAGATACTCCCTCACGACTGCGGCCACCTCTCGCCGCTTGTGCCGGTCCACCGCCGCTTCCCCGGGCTTCACGTCACGTGTACTCCGCGTTTTAACCTCCACAAAACAAAGAACGTCCTTCTCCCAGCCGATCAGATCAATCTCCCCGCGGCAGCGCGGGGAACGGAAGTTTCTCGCTACCATCGTGTACCCCAATCTTCTCAGGTGAAAGTAAGCCGCTTCCTCGCCTCGGCGTCCCGTCCTCTGGTGCACGGGAGCGGGGTCGGGTGGCAGAATGCGCTCTGCCAGCCAGTCCAAACCACAAAGCGTCGCGTGCGTAAATCGACCGGAAAGCAAGACCAACTCCTTTAATCATGTTAGTCGTGCCGCCGGGGCGTGGGTGAACTCTTAGCCATAATTGTGGCAGGCAAGACCAATCCGGGAAACTGGCCGCTGCCTGATCGCCAGGCTGGTGCCTACTTTGTCGCCGATCTCCCTCATTTTTCGAGAACGCAGGCGCGGACCCCTAAGAGGGACCAGACCCGTACTCGGGGTCTCCCAGCGGGTTTATAATCTTATGAAGCTTTACTCCACGCAATGACTGATCAACTTAGAAAAAAACTGCAGGAAGAAGTCGACGCGCTCGAACACGAGTTGGTTCACGAGCTGCCCAAGGAAATCAAGCGCGCCGCCGCTCTCGGTGACCTCAGCGAGAACGCCGAGTATCACATGGCCAAGCAGCGCCAGGAGTTCGTCAAGGCCCGCTTCCGCCAACTCGGCAAACGCCTGGCCGATCTCTCTTTGACCAATATGAACAACATCCCCAAGGACAAAGTCGGGCTGGGTTCGACGGTCAAAGTCTACGACAGCACCAAGGACGAAGAGATCGAGTTCAAGCTGGTTACCAGCGAAGAGTCGGACGTGGCCTCCGGAAAGATCTCGACTACCTCGCCAATCGGCCGCGCGCTGCTCAATAAAAAGGTCGGCGACGAAGCCACGGTGATTACTCCCAATGGCAAGCGGGAACTGGAAATTTTAAGTCTGACCACCGTTCACGACGAGGCCGGCCCCGAAAAGGCGGAGGCCTGATGTCGGTCTCGCCCAGCACGTCGCCGAACCTATCGTGGACGAGCGCCTTTGGCCGAGCCTGCGGAGTGCTGCTTGATACCATCGTCCGCTGGCTCGCGCTGTCACGCATCAACCCCAATGTTCTTACGTTCATGGGCTTGGTGGTGAACACATGGGCCGCAATCCTTTTCGGATCTGCCAACGCCGGAACCCAGCGCCATTTGTTTTTCCTCGCTGGCCTGGTGATTATCTTCTCTGGCTTCTTCGATCTCGTGGATGGTCAGGTTGCCCGCGCTACCAACCGCGTCACCCGCTTCGGAGCGTTTTTCGATTCCGTCGTCGACCGTTACAGCGACGCTTCGCAATTCTTCGGACTGCTTATTTTTTTCGCCCGTGGCGAGCGGCTCTTCTATCTCTTGCTCACCGCTTACGTCATGATCAGCGCCATCATGGTCAGCTACACCCGTGCCCGCGCCGAATCGCTGATCGGTTCCTGCCGCGTGGGTTTCATGGAGCGTCCAGAGCGCCTGGTTTTGGTCATCATTGGCGCCCTCTTCAACCTCATGGCGCCAGTGCTCTGGATCATCGCTGTTCTCTCCACCCTCACCGTAATCCATCGCATGCGCTACACCTGGACTCGCACGCAGGACGCTCCACCAGCCGTGACGGCCAAAGCGGGCCACGCTGCCTGAGGGACCTCGGCTTCCTCGCCGCACGATGCTAGACTATCCAGTCGTTTCACTTTTTCTGGGGAATTTTCTTGCCTACTGATCCTGTTCTTGTAGTTCACGGCGGTGCATGGGCCATACCCGAGGACATGGTCGAGGCTCACCTGCGTGGCGTGCGCAACGCGCTGGCTGCTGGATGGCGTGTATTGGAGCACGGCGGCACGGCACTCGATGCCGTGGAGGGAGCGGTCGTCGTTATGGAAGATGACGATACCTTTGACGCCGGTCGCGGGAGTTTCCTGAACCGCGAAGGCAAGGTGCAGCTCGATGCCCTCATTATGGATGGCGCTACTTTGCGGGCTGGAGGCGTCGGGTGTGTGGAGCGACTTCGCAATCCGGTGCGCGCCGCGCGGAAGATCCTGAGCGAGAGCCCGCATGTATATTTCGTAGCCGAAGGCGCTGAGCGATTCGCCGCTGAGCACGGGATTCCGCTGTGCAAGAACGAAGACTTGGTTGTCCCTCGCGAAGTGGAACGCCTGCGTCAATATCAGCGCGAGGAAGCAGGTCACGGAAACGAGTTGTTCGCACCCACGATTTCTCACGATACCGTCGGCGCCGTCGCGCTGGATCGCGAAGGTAATATCGCCGCAGCGACTTCCACCGGCGGCACACTCAACAAAGCTCCCGGCCGTCTGGGCGATTCATCCCTGATCGGTTGTGGCTGCTACGCGGATAATCTAAGCGCTGCCGCTTCGACCACCGGTTGGGGCGAACCGATCATGAAGCTGGTCCTGGCTAAGTGGACTGCCGATCGCGTGTCAGCCGGAAATCTTCCCGAGTGGGCCGCGCAGGAAGCAATGAATTATCTGAAGCAGCGTTTGAATGGACATGGCGGCATCATCGTTCTGAACGCCCAGGGACAAATCGGCATCGCCCACAATACTCCTCGCATGGCGTGGGCGTGTAAAACCGACAAGAAAGAAGACGCTGGGATCGATCGCAACGCCGTTTGATCAACGCGGTCCGAGGCCCGCAAGAACCACGCCTGTTTCTTTGGAAGACGTTCAAAAAAACAATCCACAAAATCTCGCTTTGAAAGGACGCAACTTCAGCCGCACCGTAAACCGCTCGACTGGACTTCCACGCGACAGGTCGTCAGAATAACGTAGAAATCTCACACGTCATGTCCGAACATCTCGCCAGATCGATCATCCAAACCCTGCGCCAGCACGGCTTTCAAGCCTACCTCGCGGGCGGATGTGTCCGTGATCTGCTCCTCAAGCGCGAGCCCGCGGATTTCGACGTCGCCACCAGTGCAACCCCTGCGCAAGTGATGGAAATCTTCCCCGAAACCTACGCGGTCGGAGCGCAATTCGGTGTTGTGCTGGTTCCACCGCCGGAGTCGGAGCGCAAGGAAGCTGAGCACGCCACGCCGAAGGCCAAAGCTGTGGAGGTTGCAACCTTCCGCAGCGATCTCGGCTACTCCGACGGACGCCATCCCGATGAGGTCCGCTTCAGCCGGGATCCCCACGAGGATGTCGCCCGCCGTGATTTCACTATCAACGGCATGATGCTCGACCCCGTCAGTGGGGAAGTGCTCGACTTTGTGGGCGGGCAGAAAGATCTGGATGCCCATATCATTCGCGCCATTGGCGATCCTGCACGCCGCTTCGGCGAAGACAAGCTGCGCATGTTGCGCGCCGTCCGTTTTGCAGCGCGCTTTGACTACACCATCGAGCCAGAAACGTTGGCCGCAATTCAGCGCCTCGCCCCTGAGATTCAAGTAATCTCGCGCGAGCGTGTTCGCGATGAGCTCACCAAAATGCTCACTGAAGGCCATGCCCGTGACGCTTTTTTTCTGCTGGATGAGACTGGTTTGCTCAGAGAGGTGCTGCCCGAGATTTCTGCGATGAAAGGTGTTCAACAGCCGCCGGAGTTCCATCCTGAAGGCGATGTGTTCGTGCATACTCTTCTGCTGCTGGAAAACTTGCCCCATCCGTGCCCGTCCACGCTGGCCTGGGGTGCTCTCCTGCATGATGTAGGCAAGCCTCCAACCTTCCGAATCGCGCCCGAGCGCATCCGCTTCGACGGCCACGTCGAAGTCGGAGTCAAAATTGCGGAAGGACTCTGCGACCGCCTGCGCTTCTCCAACCAAGACAAGGCGCAGGTGCTCGCTCTCATCGACAATCACATGCGCTTCGGCCACGTCACCCGCATGAAAGAGTCAACGCTGAAAAAATTCTTGCGCATGCCCGCTTTCGAGGAACACCTTGCTTTGCACCGCGCCGACAGCCTGGCCAGCCATTGCAATCTGAGCACCTATGACTTTCTCCAGCAGAAGCTCAACGAGACTCCGCCGGAGAAGATTCGCCCGACAGCATTAATCACCGGAGACGATTTGATCGCGGCGGGGTATTCGCCCGGACCGCGGTTCCGCGAAATTCTGGAAGCCGTGGAAGATGCTCAACTCGAAGGCCGACTGCTTTCCCACGATGCCGCGCTCGAACTGGTTAGGCGAGAGTTCCCACTCTGAAAGCCTGTGTCCTGCAGAACGCTACGCGCGCGCGACTGGAATGCTAGAATCGAAATCTCCGGCGGTTGCTTCCGGAAAATTGATGCAAAAGGATTTGCCTTGCAGCAGGCAGGCTCAGGACTCGAAAGGATCGTGCTCGGCTCCCTGCGGCGCGTGCCGCAGGCCGAAGCCCCGTTGCTTGCCTGGCCTTTGGTCTGCGGTTCAGTGGTTGCAGAGCGCACGCAAGCTTTAGAATTCTCCAACTCAGTTTTGCGTGTCGAGGTTCCAGATGCCGGATGGAAGCGGGAAATGCAAAGCCTCGCTCCACGTTATCTGGCCACACTGAATCGTTATGCCGGCCAAAAAGTCGAGAGGATTGAGTTTGTGATTCGCGCGAGAAAACAGGAATAAGTCGCGGAATGGGTCTAAGAGAATGAAGGTCACAGAACAAGATGTCACCTACGTAGCCGATCTCGCCAATCTGGAACTCTCCACGGACGAGCGCACCGGTATGGTTCGGGATTTGAACTCGATTCTCGACTACATCGATCGTCTCAATCAACTGGACACGTCCAACGTTGAGCCCATGGCGCAAGTATCAGATCGCTATGGCGTCGACGATTCCAAACAGGGAAGTGAGAGATTTGCCTATGCGTATCGGGATGATGTTGTGGAGGGTTTGCGCAAATCGTTGTCGCAGGAAGCGGCTCTGGCAAACGCACCCGATGCGGACGGAACTTTCTTCCGAGTGCCGAAGGTCATTGAAAGATAGCGCTCAGAGATCAGTGGCCCGCGACCGAGCATCCTGATTTTACTGAACCGCGGACCACTTTAGGTCTTTCGCCTATGACTTCACTCACCATCGATGCCGCTCGTTCTGCCGTGCAGGAACGCAAGATGACTGCGCTTGCACTCGCCGAAACGCACTACGCTCGCATCGAGAGAGAAGACGGCCAAATCGGCGCCTACCTGACCCTGTGCAAAGAGCGCGCTCTGGAGCAAGCTAATCGCATGGATCGCATGGCCGCCGAAGGCAGGCCCTTGCCGCCGCTAGGTGGCGTGCCCGTCGGCATCAAGGATGTGATGTCGACTCGCGGCGTGCGCACCACCGCGGGATCGAAAATTCTGGGCCATTACGTCCCCCCTTTCGATTGCACCGCCGTGGCGCGCCTGGAAGCCGCAGGCGCCGTGGTCCTCGGCAAAACAAACTGCGACGAGTTTGCCATGGGCTCTTCCAATGAGAACTCGGCATTTCGTTCCGTGCATAACCCGCGCGACTTGACGCGTGTCCCGGGAGGATCTTCCGGCGGCTCAGCCGCAGCCGTTGCATCTGACATGGCTGTGGCCGCCCTCGGCTCCGATACCGGCGGATCGATTCGCCAGCCGGCATCCTTCTGCGGCGTAGTTGGATTGATGCCGACCTACGGTCGAGTCTCACGTTACGGTTTGATCGCCTTTGCCTCCTCGCTCGATCACATCGGGCCACTCACTAAGACGGTGAAAGACGCCGCAATCGTATTGCGCACTATTGCGGGGCGCGACCCGATGGATTCCACCTCCGCCGACTTGCCCGTCCCTGACTACGTTACAGAACTTGAAAAGCCAGTGCGCGGTTTGAGATTGGGCGTGGCCAAAGAATATTTCGGCGAAGGATTGGACGACGAAGTCCGCCATTCGGTTGAATCGGCGATTGATAAGTTGAAAACCTTGGGCTGCGAAGTGGTACCGCTTTCATTGCCGCACACACCCTACGCGATTCCCACCTATTACCTGATTGCGACCGCGGAGGCGTCAGCCAACCTCGCCCGGTACGACGGTGTCCGCTACAGCTATCGTGCTTCGGCTGCGAAATCGCTCTCGGAGATGTATCGCCGCAGCCGCGATGAAGGTTTCGGCGCCGAGGTCAAGCGCCGCATCATGCTCGGCACCTACGCGCTAAGTGCGGGTTATTACGATGCGTATTATCTGAAAGCGCAGAAGGTGCGCACCCTGTTGACGCGCGATTTCGAAGAAGCCTTCCGCCAAGTGGATGCCATCATCACGCCCACCAGCCCCACGGCAGCGTTTCGACTGGGTGAGAAATCGGACGATCCGCTGGCCATGTACCTGGCGGATATCTACACGGTCACGGCAGATCTGGCAGGAATTCCTGGAATCTCAATCCCCTGTGGCGAGACGAAAGAAAAGTTGCCGATTGGGTTGCAAATTCTGGGAAAGCACTTTGACGAAGCGACCATTCTGCGCTTGGCGCATGCCTACGAAGAGGCCGCTTAGATTGGCTCGTAGTACGTTTCCCCGGCACACGCACGACAGAACACTTTGCCCTCTCGCCGCACTTCGCGCCCGAAGTTGATGCCTTCCCCGCACGCATCACACACCACGCGCTCACCTTTGTATCCGGGAAATTCTTCCGGCGGAAGTTCGACCTTCACCCACTGCGTGGTGAACAGATCGTCGTCGCCGATTTCGCGATAAGCCAGCATCTGCTGTTGATTCCTGTCTGCGATTTCAGGATGCATCTGTCGCGCCAGATCCTTCGACGATTCTTTCGCCGCGATCCGGATTGCTTTCCCAGTGCTTACATCCACGAAGGTTGCCGCAACTTTCCCCCAATCGCGAAACTTCAACGCCCGCTTACCCAAGCGACAACCGGTCACTACCCCAACCGCATCTGTCGCGCAGCGATCGATTTCGACGAAGGTGACAAGCCGCTTGCGATCCTTGCCCTGCGGATCTGCGATGCCAAGTTTGATCAGGCCCAGCATCGCCAGCCGCACACCCAGCACCTGTCCGGCGCAGAGATGTCCGTGGGCTCGCTCGGCATCCACAAGATATTCGTCGAGGGATTTCATCGGAGCTGTCAGAGCCATCTGCCCTCAGCTTAACATTGAGATAACTATTTTCGGCGCCAGCGGACGCCATCTTTTGTATTTTCGATGACAATGCCAGCAGCCGTAAGTTCCGCGCGTAGACCATCAGAAACCTTGAAGTTACGGGCCTTGCGAGCGGCTTCCATTTCAGAAAGTTTCTCTTTAATGTCGGCGTCAGAAAGCTGCCCGGACTGCACTGCCTCCCGCAACTCCACGCTGATGTCTTGTTCCCGTCCTTCTGTCATCGCCCAGTCGAGCACCTGTCTCATCTTGGGGACATCGTCATCTTTCAGAACCGCGAACACCTCGTCAAACTTTTCCAGCACACTCAGCAATGGTGGAACGTCGTCCTTCTTGATTCCGCCCGCATCCAAGGCCGCGTTGGCGGTACGCACCATCTCGAACAGCGCCGCCTGCGCCTGCGCGGTGTTGAGGTCGTCCTCAAGCGCATTCTTCATCCGATCAATCGTCTCACTTGCGAGCGATTGCATTTCGGCGCACGAACCAGACGGGAAACTTCCAGTCGTCAGGCGTTGGCGAAAATTTCTCAATCGTTCCACCGAGACTGCAGCTTGTTTCAATCCATCAAACGTAAAGTTCAGCTGATTCCGATAGGGCACCGAAGTCAGCAAATACCGGATCGATGAAGGCCGATGTCCCTTCAACACCAGATCGCGCAGGGTGTAGAAGTTCCCCAGGCTCTTCGACATCTTCTCGCCCTCAACCAACAGGAACCGTACGTGAAACCAGAAACGAGCGAACATTTTCCCGGTGAAGCATTCCGATTGCGCGATCTCGTTCTCGTGATGCGGGAAAACGAGATCCTCTCCTCCCGCGTGCAAATCAAAACTCTCGCCTAGTTCCTGCATTGACATCACAGAGCACTCGAGGTGCCACCCTGGCCGTCCCGGCCCAATCGAGGTGTCCCAGGAAGCCTCGCCCGGCTTGGGCGCTTTCCACAGAGCGAAATCGCGCGCGCTATCTTTGTCGTACTCGTCCACATCCACGCGGGCGCCATCCAGCATTCCACCGAAGTCCTTCTTCGAAAGTTTCCCGTACTGCGGAAAGCTCGCGATGCGGAAATAATAGGAGCCGTCGTCGGTTCGGTAAGCGATGCCTCTTTCCACTAGTTTGGCTACAAACTCCGCCATCTGCGCGATGTGCTCCGTGGCGCGCACCAGGATAGGTCGTTCAATGGCAATCAAGGCAGCGTCTTCCAGAAACGCTTTTTCGTACTTTGCCGTGTATTGCTGAACGCTCACACCGTCGTGGGCCGCGTTGCGGATGATCTTGTCGTCTACATCCGTTATATTCATCACGTAGCGCACGGTGTAGCCGGACTGCCGCAAGAACCGTTGCAGCATATCCACGGCAATAAAGGTCCGAAAATTTCCGATATGGCCGTAACCGTAGACGGTAGGGCCGCAGGCATACATGCGAATTTCATGGCCGCGGAGCGGACGGAATTCCTCGACCTGCGAGGACATGGTGTTGTAAAGGCGAAGGGCCATTGGCGATTGCAGCACTCAGAGATGAACCCCCAATTCTAGGGGGACGTGCGAAAGCCGGTCAACTGGCGCGGATATCGGCGGAGGGGTGCGGGGCCAGCGCGGGCGCGTGCAGCCGCAGGCGGTGCTGTACCAGGAAGACATAGTGTAGTGCGGAAATAATCGTGAAGGAGAAAGTGGCCCGCAAGAAGACGGTGCGTGTAATCCAGATCCAACGTTCAGGCCGAACCGCAAACAGCATGGCAAAGAAAACGGCCGCGATCTGCGAAAACGTATTCGCCTTCCCAAAGATGCTGGGACGAAAATCGCGCAATCCCGCGATGGCGAATAGCACCGCGCTCGCCGCCAGAATGGAAATGTCTCGGCTGAAAACCAGCACAGTGAATTTCCAGGGAATCTTGTGCAGGATCGAGAGCACCAGAAACATCGTACTCAGTAAGAGCTTATCCGCGATCGGATCTAAGTACTGTCCGAGCAAAGTCTGCTGATGCAACTTGCGAGCCAACAATCCGTCGAGCCCATCGCTAAAACCGGCAATCACGAAGAGCACCAACGCCCGGAAATAGCGCCCCTCGACCAATTCGATCACAATAAACGGAACGAACACCATCCGAAGCAGCGTAAGCTGGTTGGGCGCGGTGAAGATTTGAGACAACTTCATGCCTGCCTCTTCTTCGGAGAAACTCCGGAAGCCGCCGCGCCTGTAGTGGGATCATTCGATCGGTTTGCCAGCGCAGACCCCAAGATCGCAGCCGGGTTGCGTCCGGTCTTCGCTGAAAAACGCTGCGAAAGTGATGGCAGATTGCCATCCGGAAGGTCGAGCTCGATTCGTTCGATCCGGTGCATGGGAAAGAACACGACCGCCGGACTGAACGGCTCCCCATCCTTTACCATCACCACCAGATCTTCAAAGGAAGCTAGTTCAATCCCGCTCATGCTGAGCCCTTCCGGCGCCAGCGAAAAAATCATCCCCCAGAATTTATCCCGGGGATTGCCCAACGTCACAACCACCATACATCCCGAAACGAAAGGACCTTGGACCGGCAATCTAGTGGCACTGCTATCGTCTCGCCGCGAACCTTTTGGCATGGAACGATTGTCGCTGCCGTAGCGGGGACTTTGCAACAGGCAATAACGGTTGGCCTCGAAACTACGCGCCCCGGAAGTGATTCTTCGCCCGCCCGAGCTAAGGTATAATCTAGCAACCAGTAGGCGCGTAGCTCAGTTGGTTAGAGCGCTACCTTGACACGGTAGAGGTCAGGAGTTCGAGTCTCCTCGTGCCTACCATGTTTTTCCACCGCTTACTCTTCTCCAATAGCTTCATCGAGAAATATCTGGACTCAAAAGCCCGGTAGAAGGCTACTCAGCGCGATTCCAGGGGCTCCGCATGCATGCGGTTAACCTCGGCAACAGGAGTCGCTCTTGTAATTTTGTAGTCCCGATACTCGATCGAAAGTATCGCTGTACCTCCCAGCCTTATCACGCTTTCCGTATGGTTCTCGGCCGGAAGCCAAAAGTCGTTCACCTTCATGTATCTGTGCGCAATCGCTGTTTTCTTGATCCAGAGGGATGGATTCTTGGCCGGCTCCCCTTCGATCCGTACCACAGCGAAGTCCTTGGCATCAACCCAGATCCTGCCGCGATATAGAAACTTGTTCTTGGTCTTGGGCATCACGTCAAGAATGTATCGGCCCCCGTCAGTAGAATTCTCATAACCTGCCAGTGAGAAATCATAGTTTTCCGTGCTCAGGGCCGTTCGGTGCCGGTTTTCTTCGTTAGCGGCTTCCTGCTCACCATCGAGTAGTTTTCTGAAAACGTGGTCGATAATAAACTTCGAACCCTTTTCCGAAACTACGGTGAACTGCTTCACATCCGGAGCATGGTAGGTAGCTGTAACTACCATTTCAGCATCATGGTCACTGGGGAATCCGTGATACTGCATGCGATACGTGCGAGTCCCCGCGAACTCAGCCAGGGCAGTTGCTTGCTCCTTGTTTCTCTCTTCGAGATTTCTTACGACTTCCTCGGCCGACAGGGAAGCGCTCTTGAAGGAAGACAGGGATTCGTCCGCGACCTGCGCGTATGCCGCTGCATGGATCAAAAGTAAGAGCAGCAATGGCAGCGGCGCCGCAGAAATCAGTTGTGAGTGCGCCCTATCCATATCCCCTCCCCTTTCTGTCATCGACGATTCGCGTGTCTTATCCAGCAGGCGTCGCCGCGACTCCGGCGTGTGGTCTCGTCCTGATTCTCTTGCCAACTCCGATGCTCTCCCTCAGGCCGCGCTCGTATCCAGCGTAAACGGATTCGAACACCGCATCCCACGAGGCTGTCATGGCATGAGCCCGCGCGGCAGTGCGCATCGTTTCCCGTTGGGCAGGTCGTGTCGCTAAATCCTGAATGCGAATCATGAATTCCTGAGGGTCACGAGCCACAAAACCTGTTTCCCCGTCCCGCACGATGAACCTCGGACCTCCGCTGTCGGTGACTACTGCAGGGACGCCCGAAGCCAGGGCCTCAAGCACTACGTTTCCGTACGTATCCGTCCGCGACGGAAATGCGAAGATATCCATGTTTGCGTAGGCACGTGCCAGCGCTTCGCCCCGCAGCACTCCAGTGAAATCGGCCTTCTTCATATTGGCGCGCAGCCATGGTTCCTCTGCACCCTGGCCAACAATCAGGAAACGAAAATTACTAAGCCCTTCTTGGATCAGTCTCCGCTCCAGTTCGACTAGGTCTCGTATGTTCTTTTCGACGGTCAAGCGGCCAACGTATCCGATCACAAAAGTGTCGTCGCCTCGATCTCTACGCCGCGGATCAAACAGATCCGTATCGACCCCGCGATGCATGGGATAACACGCCTTGCCCGTGCCCTTCTCGATCATCTCGATCAGTTCTTGATTGGGAGCAAATAGAACCTGGGCAGCGTGATAAAAACGCAGCGTCGCCAGCAAACTCCCACGCCGGAAGGCAACCCCTACACAGTTACTCAAGCCCGCTGGAAGAAAGGAGAGCATTGCCGAACCTCTTTGTTCAGCATATTGATGCACATTGGTGTGCCATGAGGCCGCGAGGGGAATGCGCAAACGATGCGCGATTGCAAGGCCTAGCTGCCCTACGTCGCTGGGGCCGGTGATGTGCAAAATATCCGGATCAAACTCCCGAACCACCGCTTCCACCTCATTTAAATGGCGCCAGAAGGCAAGGTCGAAATCATGTTTCTTATCCAACGGAAATCCAATGCGGCCACGGCGACGAGTCATCCGCGTCACCGAATCAGTTTTCTGCAAATCATTCGTGATCCCGCCATGAACAGTGAGAAAGGTCAATGCACGGCGCTTGGCAAACGACTCGAACTGGCGACTGGTATGAGCAACCCCATCGATTTCGTCGTAACAGCAAGGGAAGAACGCAACGCGCAACGCGGAAACGGTCATGGTGCAACCTCCTGGCGGCCGCTGAGGACAAAAGGCACTTGCTGCTGTGGCCTGGCAAGGGCCAATCGCAGCGCTCTTCGAACCAGGTCCAATTCCAGCAAACGGACCACCGAGAAAAAGTGCCGCACATAAAATGGCGGCCTCACCCAGAGAGAAGCCAGCGGACGAATCACTCCAGCGTAATCGGGATGAAACACGCGCTCATCCCAGTGACGCGATCCGTTCGAGTAATCGGGATATTCACGGATCACATCGAGCAGAGACTGTAAAACGCGGAGGGTAAACGGCTCGGTGTATTGCGGCATGAACAAAACGTGACTGCGGTGCTCTCTCCTGACTTGATGCACAAATTCGGTGAAGCTCTCGGCGTCGGTCAAGTTGAGCGTCGCGTTGGGTTCACAACCGTGCCGGTCCCCGCCGGAAATCACCGGTTGATTGCACGCCTCGGATAGATGCAACACCGCCTGGTTTTCTTCCCAACTACGGATGCCGCTCAACTCAAGAGCGTGAATGTAGTCACCATGCTCGCAAAGAAGTGCGCGCAGCGTGCGCCGGTGTGAGTCTTGACCTATGCCAGCCAGGTCCCACATGGGATGGTTCATAACAATCAGTACATCCGGATTCTGATGTAACATCTCAAGCAATTCAGTTAACTTGCGATCGACCGGCTGAATCGTGAATTCGCGTAGGTATTGCATAATCGATTCCGCGCGGCCGCTGGGAAGGTTGTGCACGCCGAGATGGAAGGTCGCGTCTTTGTAGGGAACCGTCCACTCGACCGAGACCGGCACTCGCCGCGCCTCAGGAACTACACGAAGCAACATGGGAGCTTCGATATTGTCGTGGTCGGTGATGGAAACCATGCTCGCAAGTCCGAGGTCTGCTTCAATTTGGTCTTTCTCCAACTCAAAGGCGGCGAGCGGAGGAAGCGGCGGTGTCCAGTATGCCTTCAGGAAGTCTAAGCGCGTCGTTTTGCCTTCGCGGGCGGCGCGTTTATCCTCCGCTGCTAAAGCCCGCCGTAGCACGGCATGTCGGGCGGCGAACTCTAGAATGAAATAGACTCCCTCTTTCGAATGATTGGTGTGACTATGGAGGGAAACGCCTGTGCGATAGGACTTGGGCGCGCCGGGTTCTTTCCAAAGGCAGGTTACTTTGCGTTGCAAATCGCCTCCTCGTTGACTTCCCGGTATTAACTAGATAGTGATATCGCAAAAGTGTCATAGATACATTAATAGAGAGTTACGTTTAAAACATTTGTGTGTAAATTTGTTTTTAACAATAAATTAATGATAGTTCGCGAAATGCTGCTCCTATACTTCCAACCAGATTCACTTATATGAAACGAGATCCTACGCCGCTTCCAATCGATGCTGTCCCACCCCGGCCGCGGTTTGTGAATCTCCTGTTCAGCATTCTGCGTCGTCCGCAAGAACTTCTCCTGCTTTGGAATTGGAAATCAGCGCTTTTGAGCATTGTTTTGCGCGGTCCAATCTTCTTTGGCGCGGCGGTGCGCCAGGGATGGAAGGCTGCGATTGCGGCCTTGTTTACCGAGTCAATCTTCTGTGCGCTGAGCGCAGGATTCTACGGCGCAGTGGTGCAGACGCTGAAGGATGGAGAGCCTCAGTGGATGACCGGCGTGTTCTTGACCCTAGTCATGCCCGTTGTCTTTCAGATACTGGAGTATTTACTGCACTGGTTCCGAGGTACGCCCCACCTGCGCGTTGCCGGCATCGTCTCCTTGGTCATAGCTGCCATTTCCGCCTTGTTCAATTGGTATGCGATGCGCCGCGGAACCCTCTTAGTCGGCCGCGAAGGTGGCGGCTTTGGCGGGGATCTTCGCCGTTTGCCTCGACTTCTTTTTGGTTTCTTTGCGGTACTGCCGCGCAAGATTGCTGGGAAACAACAATCTGATTCGTCCAAACATCAGAGCGGAATCATGTGTAGCGACCTTTTCAGTGGGAGGTAGCCCGGCCGATGAAGACCATGCACTTCACCAATTCGTGGCATGAAAAGTCTGGCGGCATCGCTACCTTTTATCGCGCTCTGATCAAGGAGGCAAATCGGCGGCAGCAGCAGATTCGACTCGTAGTGCCTGCCGAGCGCGATCGGATCGAAGAAGCCGGCGAGTTCGGCAGAATCTATCACGTTCAGGCACCCTCTGCTCCGTTTAACTCGGATTACCGCGCAATCTATCCTTCGCAATTTCTCTTTCGGGGAAGCAAGCTGCAGGAAATTCTGATTTCCGAACGACCGGACTTAGTGGAAATTAGCGACAAGTACACCTTGAACTATCTAGGTATACTGCTGCGTCTGCGACTTATGCCTGCGGTGGATTTCCGCCCGATTGTGGTTGGGCACAGCCAGGAGCGCATGGATGATAACGTCGGCGTGTACCTCGAAGCTCTCCCGTGGTCTCGAAGGTTTTGTTCCTTCTATATGAAGTGGCTTTATTTTCCTTTCTTCGATCATCACATTGCCAACTCGGAATACACCGCGGCCGAACTGAGACCTGCCGCGCAAGGGCAGTTGGTTCCCAGAGGCACATGGATCCGCTCCATGGGTGTCGACTTGGCGCATCTGTCGCCGCAGCGCAGGTCCGCCGCATTGCGCCGCCGCTTGCTGCAGAATTTTGGCGCATGGGAGGAGAGCGTTCTTCTTCTCTACACCGGTCGTCTCGCGCCCGAGAAGAATTTGACCTTGTTGTTCAACCTGTTGGCTCATCTCGCCAAGGATCGTGCACGCGACTATCGGTTGCTGGTCGTGGGTGACGGCATCGAACGCAGCCAGTGGGAGCAGAAGTGTTCTCGGGAGATGCCGGGCCGGGCATTATTCCTTGGGCACATTAAAGACCGAAACGTGTTGGCCGATCTTTATGCCAACTGCGACGTTTTCGTGCACCCGAATCCGCATGAACCCTTCGGCATTGCACCGTTAGAGGCCATGGCTTCGGGGATTCCTCTCGTTGCTCCGAATACCGGCGGCGTCTCTTCCTACGCGAATATCGAGAACGCCTGGACCGTAGACGGCGATGTCACAAGCTTTGCCGAAGCCATCCAGGAAATCACCACCAACCGTCAACTCGTCATTGAAAAAACCAGGAAGGCGCTGGCGACTGCTGAGCGGTACCGCTGGGAAGTGGTAGCTTCATCGTTCTTCGATCTCTATGACTCCTTTGGCCGAATGACCGAGGCCGCCCCTGGCGCTCTACCGGGGGCAGCCTTTTATTCGACGTCCGCCGTTGGCTTGCAAGCCGCTATTCTCAACGGAGCCTCACAACTGGGCGCAACGGCCTATCGTTTGGCCGCGAGATTTGTCCGCGAGCCGCGGTCGCGCCGTCGCCCTCGAGTAAGGGAAAATCCAATGGCCTCTTCGAATAAAGTAACCGCAACCGGTCCGCTGCGCTCGTAGAGTTCGCTTGTCGTAAGGATACAAGCAATGTCTATTTCGTTAAGCTTCACCAATCTCATCGGATACTTCGCGGCCGGTTGCACGACGTTGTCATTCATCCCTCAATTGGCGAAGATTCGAAAACAAGGCGGCGCAGGTCTTTCCTACTCCATGCTGTCCATTTACCTGGCTGGACTGATGATGTGGCTTATTTACGGAATCATGCTGAAGGCCACGGCAGTCGTCGTCGCGAATGCTGCTTCGGCCGCGCTCGTGGCCGCTGCAATTGCAATGAAAGCGATGATCCGCGTCCAGGGCCCGGGAGAATCCAGCGCAGAATCTGCCTGAGCTCGCGATGCGTCCTTTAGCGCGAGCAATCGCAGAGCGCAAATTCTAGATGGGTAGTCGTCAGCTTTTCATCGCAGCCAGTTCGGTGACTGCCCGGTACGCCTGGTCGATGGCTGCATCGGTGTAAGCCGAGGCTCCCGCATCGGAGTTGGCAATTGCAATCTGACCAAATGGCTTCCGTCCGACCACCCATGGCTTCTCGGCCTCCGTCCAGTCCGGATCAAACAGAGAGTTGTACGAGTACGCGTAACCGTGTGCCCATCGGTTCACCGTGAGCCCATCAATATCGAGCGCGGGATCGAAGCCCGTGCTGCCGAGCATCCGCCCCAACTGGTCGCGTACATTGCGTTCGAAGGTCGAAAACGGCGTGCCTAATAATTCCGCGCGACCCACCCGGTTTTGCTCGCGCATGGTCAATCCCGCACTGCAGGGTGTGCGAAGCATGAATAGCACCATGGGCTGTTCCGGTTTGCTCGGGAACGCATAATCACCCAGGCTCACCGGAAAATCGAGCGCGGTGTAAACGTGATAACTTCCCGGCGACTCAATCTGCCGTACGCCGAGCTTCTCAAACGATGTCCAATTTCGGATGGCAACGTGGGTATACACCAGCGGCGCCTTCACCAGATACGCGAGCGCTTCTTTCTGCCTCTCCGGCAACTCTGGACAGATATAGGGAATCATCCCGTTGTAGCAAGCGAGCACGCACTGCTTGGCTCTGACGCTTTGTAGCTTGTTCCCACGAACGTACGACACGGCAACTTCCTTCGCCGGCCCCGTGTTCATATGCTTCACATTTACGACCGTACTGTTAAGCCGAATGCGCACGGCTGATCCGTTGCGGTCCATTCGGCTGTAGTCAGCGCGCGCCGTCACCACATCCTCCATGGTATGACCGGGAATCGATCCCGGCATCAGAGCCCGCACCAGCAGCCGGGCGATGGAAGCATTTCCATCTGGGAAGTGAAAGATGTACGGTTCTTCCTTTTCCTCTTCCCCAAGTTTCATCCCTTGAAAGCCGGCATAGGTGACGCCACCGTAATCGTCGCCAGCCATGTAGCACTGGATCGCCGGCACGGCATCGATCCCCACTGCAAATAAATCGTGGGTGTAACTCTGAAAAAACTTCAACGCGTCGGGGTGGACGTTGCAAATCTTGGTTAGAAAATCCGCGTAGCTGATCTTCGACAACTTTGCGATCTTCTGCTCCCGCGACAGGCCCGGCAGGTAATCCACTTTCTCCGTATACACGCGCGCAATGTCCCGCCGCACCTGTGCGCTCAACGGCGTCTTCGCCAGCCACTCCGGCCAGGGTGTGGTTCCTAACCCCGCGACCAGTCGGTCTTCTCCAAACGTCTCCTTATCGAAGAAACAACCGGTGCCCAGCATCCGCGATTCGTATAGTTTCCGGTCGTAAGCTTTGTAGAATTTCTGCGTGTCGATTCCCAACTCTACGAGCAGTCTCTTCGCCTCGGCGCTGTAGGCCCCGGGACTTTCGATCGACTGTGTTCCCCCGTAGCCGAGCAACATCCGGCCGCCCGCATGAAACTCATTACGCTTGGCGTGTCCGCCGAAGTCGTCGTGGTTGTCGATCACCAGCACGCGCGCTTTCTCGCCTGCACTCCTGCGGAAGAAATAAGCCGCCGCCAGCCCGCTGATTCCGCCTCCCACCACGACCAGGTCGTAGATCTCACCTGTCGGCTGCGGACCGCCATCGGCGTCCCAAGCCCCGCCATCGCGCAGGCGATGGGCATACGTGTATGTGCCATCATGGTTTCCGCGCATTCCAGTGAGCGCCGGAGGATAGTAATCCGGCGCCTTCTCCGGCGCGAACGGCTCCGCACTGGTCTGTAGCGCAAACTCGGCCGGAGCCAATGCGGCCAGAGCCCGGTGAGTGGCCAGCACTCCGCCAATCCCGATTGCCGCTCCGTTCAGGAAATCCCTCCGCGAGATCGGGCGCCCCATCCCCAATTCGCGGTCCCGCTTTCCGTCACCCATTCGCGAAAGCCTCCGGAAACCAAGTGATTATAAAGAATAAAGAGGAAAGGCCTACGTCGCGACGTACGTGTTTCAGCCGCCAGCCTTCGCCATGCAACCCGCCGCAAATCTTGTGCAACTAATTTACTAGTTGACAATCCAATACCCTGTACGTCTAATACAACGGGTCGAGGAGGATGGCATTTGCCCCCGAGAAAGTCCCCAACTCTTACAGAAGCGGAGTTGCGCTTGATGGAAGTGCTATGGCAGAAAGGCCCTTCGACTGTCCAACAGGTGCAAGAGTTCCTTCCAGAGAAGGAGCCACTGGCCTACAACTCCGTGCTGACCACGATCCGGATTCTTGAAAAAAAGGGCTACGTAAAGCACGTGAAGGACGGTCGCGCCTTCGTCTACTCGCCTCTGGTGCAGCGTCAGGAGGCGACCCGCTCTGAGATCGGTCGTCTGGTGAACCGTTTTTTCGGGAACTCCCACGAATTACTCGTCCTTAACATCCTTGAAGACCGCGGCGTGGATGCCGCCGAGCTAAAGCGTCTGCGAAAGATGCTGGAAGGGAGCAAGTGATCCGATGCCTCTAACAGGTCACTGGCAGGCCTTGGCCGAGATTTTTGCCGGAAGGGTGCTCAATAGCACGGCGGAAGGAATCGTCATCGCTCTGTTCATCTGGGTAATGTTGCTGGCCCTGAGGCGCCAGAACTCCAGCACGCGCTTCGCAATGTGGTTCTCGGGCCTGGCGGCCATAGCTCTCCTGCCGGCCATCGAGGGGATGGGATGTCACGTCGTCGACTCGGCTGCGACGGCGTCCCATTTCACCTTCCGTGTGCCCGGTTCCTGGGCAATGGATGCCTTGGTCGCGTGGGCCGTCATCGCCTGCATCGGCCTGGCGAGAATCAGCGTGAGTTTTTGGCAACTGTACAAATTGCGCCGAAGTTGTGTTCCCATCGATTTCTCTGATTTGCATCCGGTTCTTCTCGGAACTCTGAACGAATTCGGTTCTGCGAGGCGTGTAACTCTTTGCACCTCCGATCGAGTGCGCGTGCCCACAGCAATCGGTTTTCTCAAGCCGGCCGTCGTGATTCCTGGGTGGGTGCTCAAGGAACTTTCTCCCCTCGAACTCAACGCGATTCTCCTGCACGAATTGGCGCATTTGCGACGCTGGGACGATTGGACCAATCTCGCGCAGCGAATCGTAAGCGCGCTTCTGTTTTTTCATCCTGCGATTTGGTGGATCAGCGATCGGCTCTCGCGCGAGCGGGAAATGGCCTGCGATGATTTCGTCCTGGCCGCGACCTCGAATCCGCGCGGATATGCGCAGTGTCTGGTCACCGTTGCCGAGAAGAGTTTCTTGCGCCGTAGCTTGGCGCTAGCCCAGGCTGCAGTAGGCAGAATGCATCAGACTGCTCATCGTGTCGCGCGAATTCTTGATGCCGACCGTCCGGCTGCCACCAAGGTCTGGAAGCCCGCTCTGGGCTTGGTCTCCGCAGTGTCGGTGGCATGCTTGATTTCAATGCCCCATATGCCGAGGCTCGTCGCATTTGACGGCGCAGCGCCCAGCTTTTCTCAGTCCGCTTCTAGGCTAAGTCCCGCACTGGCGGATGATTCCGCCGGCGTAGGGGCGCGGGTGATTCCGGCGGCGCTGCATGTTTCGAGCGCAGTTGTTCCAAGAAAAAATATTCTCGCGCGAACAGTGAAGGTACAAGACCAAAAACATAGCGAGCCGTTAGTCACAGCTGTCGCGCCGGTGAAAGTCGCGCAACCTCAGACCAGGATGGTCAACGCGAGCGCTAATCGCTCCCGTTACAACGTCAACGAACCGAACTCCGTATTGCTCGTGATGCACACGCAGCAGATCGACGAGTACGGCCACGTTTGGAACATTTGCATCTGGCGCTTGACCGTATTTCATCCCGTGGATCGCGAAGTTCAAAAAGCAGTCACTCCAAAATCCACTTAACTAGTTTTGATAACGACAAGAGCGCTCGATCGTCTTTAGAAACTAAATAATTAGTTGTTGCCCAAGGAGAAACTCGAATGAAAAACTGGTTCGCCAAAGTATGGGTTACGAAGACCCTCCTGACTCGCCGCCTGATGGTTCCTGTCATGGCAATCGCGCTGGCGTTGTCGTTCACCACTTACGAATTCACCAAGCCGGCTTACGCCAAGGGAGCAGCAGCCTCTCCCACCGCGACGCCGCTCGATGACAACAGCGTCAGCGCTCTGCTGTCACTCGACCAGGCAATGGAAACACTGGCTGCGCGCGTCACGCCCGCGGTCGTGAACGTAGCCGTCACGTCGCATTCGAAAACCGAAATGGCAGATGGCCAAATGCCCGATATGCCTGAGGGCATTCCGCCGATGTTCGCGCCGTTCTTCAACCACCCGGGAAGGCAACAGTCCCAAATTGAACACGGCATCGGCAGCGGCGTGCTTATCTCGCCCGACGGATACATCGTGACCAACAATCACGTCATCGATGGCGCCGTTGACATCCGCGTGACCCTCAAAGACCGACGAATCATGACGGCCAAGCTGATCGGAGCTGACCCGCTCACCGATCTCGCCGTGATCAAGGTCGACGGAACCAATCTCCCGAACGCGCCCTGGGGCAATTCAACTTCATTGCGCCCGGGACAGACCGTGCTCGCCTTCGGCAATCCCTTCGGCTTCCGATTTACCGTGACTCGTGGAATCGTCAGCGGATTGAACCGTCCGAATCCGTTCTCACGCAACGGCCGTGCGCCTGGAAGCTTCATCCAGACTGACGCCGCCATCAATCCGGGAAACTCTGGTGGTCCGCTGGTTGACGCCCGTGGCGAAGTGATCGGCATCAACACGTTCCTCGTCTCCAACTCGGACAGCTTCTCGGGCATGGGTTTTGCAATTCCCAGCCAGATCGTGCGTCCCACGGTGGAAGCCCTGATCCGCGATGGCAAAGTGCATCACGGTTATATGGGCATCGGAATCAGTGACGTGACTCCCGAGAATGCAAAGTTCTTCCACGTCGAGAACAACGAAGGTGCCGTGGTCACGCAGGTGGAAGATGGTTCACCCGCGGCGAAGGCTGGTTTGAAAGTTGGCGACGTCATCACGGAACTCGATGGCCAACAAGTCAGCGATGCCAGCCAGCTTCAGATCGAGGTCGGACAGAAGGAGCCCGGTTCGAGCATCAAGCTAGGAGTGCTGCGCGATGGCAAGAACATCAACGTGCCCGTTACGCTGGAGGAAATGGGCAGCCGCGACCACGATGGCAAGGATCTCGGCAGCAACAGCAACGGCAAGCCGCGCTGGGGCCTCGGTCTTACCGACATGACTCCAGAGCTGCGCGAGCAACTGCAGGCGTCCAGTGACGTTCATGGTGCGGTCGTCGAGCAGGTCCAACCCGGCAGCGCCGCCGATAACGCCGGTCTGCAACGTGGCGACGTGATCGTCGAAGTCGATCGCCATCCCGTCCAGAACGCTGCGGACGTTCAGAAGGCATTGTCGGCAGTGCCCAAGGGACAAGACGCGCTGATTCTGGTCTGGTCCAACGGGGGTAGCACTTTCAGGGTACTGCACTCAAACGAAGCAGCGCCGGGCATGTAACGGTTTGTAATGAAGCGCTGGTAAGCGAATCCCGCGTTCGACGGCCATCATGCCACTCTGTGCATGATGGTTTTCGGGCACGGGATTAGCTCTGCCTGTGCTCATGTTGTGGCCGTGATCAAGGGCGCAAAACCGCCAGCGATCCACGCCACAGCCTCATCATTCGTGGTTACCTAGGCTTCATGGCCGGCCTTTGAGAACTTGCCAGGCTCCTTGGCTTCTCCGGCGGTCCGATATCTGGTGGCATTTCTCCCGTCAGAGCATTCAAGAACGCCTGCAGATCGCTGCGCTCCTGCCCCGACAAGAAATCCAGCACATGAATCTCCTTGTCTAGATTGGGATTGGAGTTGCCTGCTCCGATGTAGAAATCGATCACCTGCTTCAGGTCTTTCAGGCTGCCATCGCTCATGTAAGGCGCACGCTGCGCAATATTTCGCAAGCAGGGCGTTTTGAACTTCGCCTTGTCTGCTTCGTTGTGGGTGACGGCGTATAGACCGACGTCCGTAATTTCTCCCGCATTCACGCCGATCCCGACATCGTGAAATTGGTTGTCGGTAAATAGAGCGTACTTCTCTCCCACCGTATGGCAGGCGGCGCAATCCCCTTTTTTCTTCGAAGTAAACACAACGTATCCACGCTTCACCGCGGCGCTTACGGCATCTTTCTCATGTCCATATTTCCAGCGATCAAACGGGGAGTTGCCGCTGATCACCGTGCGCTCGAATGAAGCAATGCTCTTCTCCACCATTTCGTAGGTAATCGGTCTCGCGCCCCAGGCACTAGCGAATTGTTCGCGATAACTGGGATCAGCATTCAGCCTTTGCTCAACCGTGGTCAGCGTATTAGCCATCTCCACCGGATTCTGCACCGGGCCTTCCGCCTGACTTTCCAGTGTGGGAGCCCGGCCATCCCAGAACTGAACCTTGAAATATGCGGCATTCACCACCGGCGGAGAGTGGCGGGTTCCCGGCTTCTTTCCTACTCCTTCGGAGACCGGCCTGGAATCGGCAAATCCGAATTGCGGGCTGTGGCAGGAAGCGCAAGAAACGCTCCCATCCAGCGAGAGAATCGGATCATAGAAAAGACGCCGGCCCAGCGCGATAGTTTCTGCCGTCGGTGGGTTGTCGGCCGGAATCAGGACGGGTGGAAGACCAAGTGGAGTCTTGATCTGCACTGCCTTGCCGATGGGCATTACCGGCGAGGGAGTTTGATTTCCACCTTGAAGCAACAGGCCAGATGCGAGGATTATGGCGAGACCAGCGAGAAAAAATTTGCCTGAAATCATAGGAACCTCCGAAGATTGGAGACTCCGGCTCTCGCTTGCAAATGATGATTGCGTGACCGGCAGACTGAATTGCTTTGGAGCGCCGGAGCCTTCAGGTTCTGAATCCGCAGCAGCCCAATCGTAGTTCGATGAGGCGGAGCTTGGTCGTGACCGTAATCACGCTTAACAGTGATGTCCTTCGCGCGCAGGTAGATCTCGGGAACGAGCCGTGTCAATTTTTCATTCTAGAAAGTGCTATTCACTGAAACTCAAATACTCAAATATCTCCGCTAGCTCGGCACTGCCTGCACAGAGCGCGCAATAGCGTCGGGCGCATTGTGATTGATGTCACGGACAGGTCAAACACTCGCGCCTAACATGCAGATGTCAGGGGAAGGAGCATTCTCTCGCGGCGAGCCGACCCTCGCCCCGGTCGCCCGTCCATCCGAGATCGCGAAATGAGATTGAAAGCCTTTCTCACCACCGTGATGAGCCTTCTGAGCCTCCTCGTATTTTTTCTTGGATGTGTGCGGAGCAACGTGCTCTGGACCTGGGTGGGCTTTGTCTGTGCTGTTGTTTCCGGAGTCTTTGTTCAACTATTTATTGATCGTAAGAAAACAAATGATGCTGCGTCGCGTCGCAGCTAAGAAAAAACCATTTCCCATCAAGCATGGGTGGTTGAAATCAGGGGATTACGCTGACTGAGAATTGACCGATCGGGGGCAATAAGTGAAATCGGGATGTTACGCCAACCTTCCACCAAGCGGAATCCTGTTTTGTTCACAAGTTCACGCCACACATGAACTTTGGTGTAGGCTTATTCACTAAAAAGCGGTCATAATTGGATTGTGCGACTTCTTCGCAGTACGGAGACAACTCACCATGAACCGCCTCGCCCTCGGCTTCGGCTTAAGTTTGTTTCTATTTTTCAACCTCTCAAGCAATGCGCAAGAAAACAGAACCTCTGGCGACGAAGCGTCGTCCGTGTGTGCCACGGTAACGAACTACATCGAAGCCTATTACACCGGCGATGCTGCCCGGATGGAACAAACGCTGCATCCTCATTACCTGAAGCACAAGATCCATGGGAACATTCCGGTAAGGGAGCAAACGGGTGCAGATTTAGTGCAAGCCGCACGGAGCGGGGAAGGTACTCACCTCACGCAAGCAGAGCGCAGGGAACAGATTACTGTGCTTGATGTGGCGGGAAACATTGCGTCTGCCAAACTCGTCACTGCCGGGTGGACGGATTACATGACGCTTACAAAAATCGACGGTGAATGGAAGATTCTCTCCGTAGTGCAACGATTCGACGACTAGAGACGGCCTTCGACGCGTCGCTCGGCACACAACGCTCGTTCCTTCGGACGAGCGTTTTTGTTTGTTCCATAGTTCCATAGTTGTCGAAATCAGGCGATAGCACTCAAAACCCATGCGAAGCTCGATAAGGGATTGTCGATTTCTCGCCAACTGAAAACGATGACTAACAGTTGGCGCGAATGACTTCCGGTTTACCGGCGTCCCGGACGTATCATAGGTCGAGGAGCACGGAGCCGTGACTGCGCGTCAACTCAAGTCTCGCCAACCGAAAGTTCACACTCAACTCGACAGGACCGCGGTCCGGATCTTCGCCGCCAACGAGCGCATGAACCAGATTCTGATCGAACATCTTGATCCTGCCGCCTGGACCGCAAAAGCGCCCGGCAACACTCGTTCCATTGCGGCAATCTTCACGCATATGCACAATGTTCGGACTAAGTGGATCAGGCTCACAGCTCCCCACCTGAAGGTTCCACCCCAGCTCAGCCGCACGCTCTCCACCCCGCAGCAGGCCCGTGCCGGGTTGGCCGAAAGCGCCGCTCGCTGTGCGGAGATGCTCGCGGAAGCGCTCGGCGGCGGTGAGGGCTGCGTCGAGAAGTTTATCAGAGACGGCTGGGCTCGACCCTCGCCGGTTGGTCTGGAAATGCTGTGCTACATGCTTTCTCACGAAGCCCACCATCGCGGGCAAGTGTGCATGCTGGCACATCAGCTTGGCTTCCCGTTGTCGAACCTAGTGACGTCCCGAATGTGGAATTGGGAGAAGCTCTGGAAAGAGTGTGGGTCGCCCGCCGGTCCCGGACGCAATTCTTAAGTAGCCTTAGAAATCGGGCAATACCATCGTGCGACGCCCATCGCAGCAGGCGCTCGATGTTATCCTAGTTGAGATTCATCCCCGATGAGGCTGTAACTCTTTCATGCCGAATTCAAGCATTCCCAAGCAAGACGTTCCTCAAGCTCAATCCTCCACCGAAGCTACCGAATCCTTTAGCGACATGCTCTCGCAGTATGAGAAGAGCCACCTGCGACAGCGCGAAGACGGCAGCAAGCAAATCCAGGGAACCATAATCACCGTCTCCTCCGACTCCGTATTTCTCGACATCGGATTCAAGAGCGAGGGCGTTCTGCCGCTCGCGGATTTCCAGAACGCCGGCGAAACTCCGAAGCCTGGCGATAGGCTACCAGTCTCGGTCAAGGGCCGCGATCCGGAAGGCTACTACCAACTCACGCGCGCGAAAGTCGAGCGTCCGAAAGACTGGTCGGCGCTGGAGAAGGCTTTCGCGGAGAAGGCGACGATTGTCGGCACCGTAACCGGCGTAATCAAAGGTGGCCTCAGCGTCGATGTGGGCGTGCGCGCGTTCATGCCTGCCTCTCGCAGCGGAGCGCACGACACCGCAGAGATGGAGAAGCTGGTCGAGCAGGAGATTCTTTGCCGCATTATCAAACTCGATGTCGCCGATGAAGACGTAGTGGTCGATCGCCGCGCTGTTCTCGAAGAACAAGAGCGCTCGGCCATAGATCGCCGCTACTCGGAGATGAAAGAAGGCGACGTCGTCAGCGGCGCCGTCCGCAGCCTCACCGACTACGGCGCGTTCGTCGATCTCGGCGGCGTGGATGCATTGCTCCACGTAAGCGATATCGCATGGAGCCGCGTCAGCAAGCCTGCGGACGTGCTTTCCGTTGGCCAGCAGGTCGAAGCAAAAGTCTTAAAGATTTCGGCTGAAGCAAACAAGCGCCGCATTTCTATTGGCATGAAGCAGTTGCTGCCTCATCCCTGGGATGCGGTAGCCGAAAAGTACAAAGTTGGCGAGCGGGTTCGGGGCACCGTGACGCGCGTTGCCGAGTTCGGCGCCTTCGTGGAACTGGAGCCTGGCATCGAAGGCCTGATCCATGTTTCGGAAATGTCGTGGGGCAAGAAGTTGAGAAGCGTTAGTACGTTGGTAAAGCCCGGCGAAATTGTGGACGCAGTAATCCTGGGAGTGAACGCGACCGAGCGGCGAATGTCGCTGGGACTGAAGCAGGCGCTCGGCGATCCCTGGGCCGATGCCGCCCAGAAATTTGCCGCAGGTTCAGTGATCGAAGGTCCGGTCGTCAGCCTCACCAAATTTGGCGCGTTTGTGCAGCTTGCCGAAGGTGTGGAGGGCATGATTCACATCAGCGACTTGAGCGCAGAGAAGCGCATCAATCATCCGCAGGAAGTAGTGAAAGTCGGACAGATCGTAAAGGCTCAGGTGCTGGCCGTTGATACGGAGAAGCGCCAGTTGCGCCTGGGAATAAAGCAACTGGTTCCGAGCGGTCTGGATGAATACATCGCCGAGCACAAAGAGGGAGATGTAGTTACAGGCCGCATGATAGACGCTTCGGACGAAAGCGCTCGCGTTGAGCTAGGCGAAGGCATTCAGGCGTCGTGCCGAATGAGCCCATCCAGGCAGTCGGACGGGAAAAAGAAGCCAGCCGGATCGGAGCCGTCAAAGTCCGATGCAAAGCCGGATCTGTCTTCGCTGGGCTCGATGTTGCAGGCGCGCTGGAAGGGCGCGACGCCCTCAGTTGATGCGAAGCCGGAGCCGGTTCGCACTGGACAGATTCGGAAGTTCCGGATTGCGAAGCTCGATCCAGCTACCAAGAAGATTGAATTGGAATTAGCCTAAGCTAATTGCGAACAGGAATCTAAAGTGCTCGCCAGCCTCAATCCATCTCCCGCATCTGCCCTTCTTCTCGCCGCATCCCCGCACCCGCGGCCGCGGAAGACTCGTCTCTCTTCTTCTGCCAGTCGGCTTCCGCCAGTACACTGATCGCTTCCAGTTTTTTCTTCTTCAACCCAGCATTGATCGCCGCCAGTTGTTTCTGCGTCAGTTTTTGGAAGTCATCTATCACATCTTGCAGTTCGTGACCGAGCGACTCGGTCCGCGTTACCTGGTAGTCGGTTGGCTTGCCGTCGTATCCCGTGACCGCGCCGTAAAGTTGGCCCAGGTGTTCGCGGATTCGTTCTTCACCAGTAATCATGCCGCCTTCCTTCGTCGCCACAATCTTCCCGCGCAGCGCGTCACAATCCGCGGAAAGTTGCTGCAGCTGCTTGCGCAGAGGATCTTTCTCCGTAAGCTTGGCAGCGCGCGCCTTGGCGGCATCTCGCACACCCTCGATTGCCTCCACTCCGTAGGTCATGTGTTCGAGTTCTTTGTAGACCTTCATCGAGAGATCGAATTGTGCCTTTCGCTCCTCGATGGAATATTTCGCTCGCGGATCCATCGCAACGTCCAGTTCTTCGGTGTAAGTGTGATCTCCTTTGGTCAGCTTCACCGTGTACTTGCCGGGCAAAACCCTCGGTCCCTGCGCTGCTTCAAACAGAGCCGAAGCTGCCGGTGCAACCGCCGGAGGCTTCACGTGCATTCCCCACCCGGCGCGATTCAATCCCCGATGCTTGCTGCCTGCCACCGTGTCCACCAACTTGCCATCCTGATCGAAGATTTCAATTTTCAAATCGCCAAAGATGTGCCGGCCTTTCTGGTAGTAGGTAATTTGCGCATCCGTAGGCCGGTTGCGTCCGTGGAAGGTTTCGTCACCCTCCGGCCAGCCACCACTCACGTCGAAGTACTGGATCGAGGGCCGCCCCGGCAGCAGCGTCGCCTCCTTGGCCATCACCTCGGGAGTGAGTGCCCGAAGCGGCGAGATATCATCCACGATCCAGATACCACGTCCGTGTGTTGCGACCACCAGGTCTGATTCACGCGCCTGCAACGCGATGTCATCCACCGGAGCAGAAGGGAAGTCCGTTCCCTTGTATTGCGCCCAGCGCTGTCCGCCATCTACCGAAATATAGAGTCCAAATTCCGTGCCGAGAAAAAGCACGTTGTGGTCGACTGTGTCTTCCTTGATCACATGAGCAAATCCGCACACGCCGCTTTCCTGCGCCGGAAGCGCTGTCCACCTCTGTCCGTAATCGGTGGTCTTGTACACATACGGCTTCATGTCACCGAAGGTGTGCCGGTCGAACGTGGCGTAAGCCGTCGCTTCGTCGAAGCGGCTGGCCTCGATGGTGGAGACCCACGAATTCTTTCCCAGGCCTTTGACATTCCCAACTACATTCGTCCAGGTTTTCGCGCCGTCTCGCGTGATCTGCACATTGCCGTCGTCCGTGCCAACCCAGATAATCTGCCCATTCTTTGGCGATTCTGAAATTGAGTAGATCGTCGTATGCATTTCCGCGGAGGAATTGTCGATGGTCACGCCGCCGGACTCTTCCTGTTTCTGTTTCTCCGGATCATTCGTCGTCAGATCGGGAGAAATGCGATCCCACGATTGGCCGTGATCGCGAGAACGGAAGAGGAATTGCGCCCCGATGTAAATCGTTCCTTTCTCATTGGGGCTCATGTGAATGGGCGTGTTCCAGTTGAAGCGTAGCTTTCCCTCGCCATAATTCGGCCAGGGATGGATGTCGCGACCTTCGTGCGTGTAGCGATTGACCCGGCCAATCTCCCCGCCCTGCGCCTCGGCGTAAATGTAATCTGGATCGGAGGTATCTTCGAACATCCAGAAACCGTCACCGCCGTACATGTTTTCCCAGCGCGAGTTCGTTATCCCGCCCGGATAAGAAGAATCGCCAACCCACGAGCTGTTGTCCTGCAAGCCGCCGTACACGTGATATGGATCCGCGTTATCCACGCTCACGTGATAGAACTGCGAAACCGGCAGGTTCATCTGGTGCTTCCAGCGATTGCCGCCGTCCTCACTGCGCCACAAGCCGCCGTCGTCGCCCGCAATCACGATGTTGGTGTTCTTCGGGTTGATCCATACATCGTGGAAATCGCCGTGAGCCGCACTCGAAACCACGTTGAAAGTCTTGCCACCGTCGTTGCTGAGCAGCAGAATCAGATCCGGTTTGAAAATCTTGTTTTCGTCCTTGGGATCGACGATTAAGTTTCCAAAGTAGAACGGTCGCCACACCATGTAATTGCTGGCATCGAGTTTGGTCCAGGTTCCACCGCCGTCATCAGACCGATAAAGTCCCCTTCCTTTTTCCGCCTCGATGTTGGCATACACGACGTTGGGCTTGGACTCAGCCACTTGCACGGCGATTCGTCCGTAGGGTTTCGGAGGCAGGCCTTTGGCGTTGGTCTCGTTGATTTCCTTCCAGGTCGCGCCGCCATCGATCGACTTGAACAATCCGCTGCCCGGGCCGCCAGAGCGGAACGTCCAACCCTGCCGCCGGAAATCCCACATGGCCGCGTAGATTGTTTTCGGTTCCTGTTTGCTGCGCGCGATCATGGCGCAGCCACTCGATCCGTTCACCCCCGCCAAAACTTTTTTCCAAGTTTTTCCGCCGTCGCTCGTCTGGTAGACTCCGCGCTCGTCGTTGTCATCCCAAAGGTGTCCAGTGGCACAAGCCAGCACGTCATTGCTGTCTTTCGGATCCACCAGAATCTTGGCGATGTGCTCGCTATCTTTCAGGCCAACATTGGTCCAATTCTCGCCGCCGTCGGTCGACTTATATATGCCGTCGCCCACCGATACGCTGTTGCGCAACCATGCCTCGCCTGTTCCCACCCAAACGATCTTCGAATTCGAAGGATCAATCGCGACCGCGCCAATCGATTGCACATCCTCGCGATCGAACACCGGCTTGTAGGTCGTGCCGCCGTTCACTGACTTCCACACTCCGCCGCTGGCCGCGCCCACAAACACGGTGATGCGGCCGTCTTCTTCCACTGCATCCAGCGCGGCAATGCGTCCGCTCATGGTGGCCGAGCCGATATTGCGTGCCGGCAATCCTGAGATCGTCGCTGAGTCAAACCGGTATGGCGCCTGCGCGCCGGCCTGCACGGACGCGAAGGCCAACACGGCTACGATGAAGCCTGCACTCAGCTTTGGTGTGAACTGTGACTTAGCAGCGGATGCTTTCATGTTTACGAATCCTCTTAGATTTGCAGATAATTTTTCGTTGCGGCTTTCAAGCAGCGCGATCAATGAATCCCGACCAGGCCGGACTTCTTCTCTTCGGTTTTCAACGAAGCCGGAAGGGCAAAATCGGCGGGATCGATGATGACGTTGGCTTCCATCTTTTGTACGGTTGTCGTCTGGTCGTCAGGATGACTCTTCGGTCCTTGCGAAATGGAGAAGGGATACATCACGCCGTCCACCGGCTTATAAGAACCGAGTCCAACCACGCGATCTCGTACCGAGCCGCGGATAAACTGCTGAATCTCCTTGCGAATCTCGATAAACGTATCGGGATCGAGATAGTCGTAGATAATGTCGCCATTCTTCAGCGTGATCTTCAAGCGCAGGGCGTCATCGCCATCCACTACATCGTGTCCGAGATATTCCACCGTGCTGCCCTTCTCTTTGTAATCCACGAGCGGTCCGTCAAAATCGGCATCCAGCAGCAGGTCGCGCAGGTCATCCTCGCCCATGAGTTCGGGATCTTTTTTCCCGCCAAAAGGCTGGATCTGCCAGCCCGTTGTGCCGTCATAAGCCTGCACCGCGGTCATTCCTTGCAAGGAAAACGTCTCGCGAATCAGGTCCGGCCGCTCGTTCTCCTGGCCCACGGACGCGGTGAATCCTCCCCCACCCTCGAACTTGCCGGTCATGCGCATGGTTTTGATGGCCTTCATCTTCTCCAGTCCACCTCGGGCCTGGATGTTTTTGGCAATCAATTCGTCCGCGGTTTGGGAGAAGGAAAACGTTCCGCAGCAGCAGACAGCAATCAGCACTATCACGGCGTGACGCATCAAGCAGACTCCTGTTGGTGAGGGACTTAAAGAACCCGAAAACGGAAGACAGTACTCTACCCGGTAGTAGACGATTTGTTCAAGTGTTGGTGAGCAATAAAAGCCCGCTGTACTGGTGGACACCGACTAATCCACAAGCAAGAGAAAGCCGCCCGTGCGGGCGGCCGTTTGAATCTTCCTTTGGTGAACGAATGCTTAGTGGGCGAACGAGAAGTTCAGCCCGGTCGTAAAGATCACGTCATTATCCTTCGTGGCGATAGGTGGGTTCGACACATAGAGGTCACTGAATTGATTCTGCCAGCCTAGCCATTTGCTGATCTTCGTGACCGTACCCAGGTCGAACTCTCCCCGATATTGACCGCTATATCCGCTCGACAGGTCCGGATAGAGGTAGAGCTTCTCCGTGATCACCGTAGTCTTTCCCGCTTTGTGCATCAGCTCTTCGCCCAGGGTGAGCGCCGCGAATTTGTTCGTCACTCCGTAGGAGACGTAAGTTGGAGGAACCGTCACTGGCGTATTTACTGCTCCGTTCGAATAGGTTTCGTGGGTGTAGTTCAAGCCAGCCAGCAGGTCCAGCGTAGTGTTGTCGGACTTGATCGCGTGGTAGCCCAGGCCGCCGCCATATAGGCCACGAAGATCCAGGTCCTGCAGCGCGTTGCTCATGAAATCAGCGCCCACGAAGCCGAACATGCGCGGGTTGATATTGCGATCATAGCGAATTCCACCAGTGACCAGGTTGGCCACAGTAGTGGGAGTCGATAACTCGTTCTTCGTTTCGATCGCAGTCGTATAAATCGTTACCTTGTCATTCAACGTTGCGTGGATGGCGTTGATGGCCAACGCCAGGTTGGTGGTTTGGCTATTGCCGCGGGCCAGCGAGAAGCCGACGTTGGCTCCGCCATTCCAGCCATGCAGTAAGCCGGGATGCAATGACTTATCGTAAGCCGCCTGCTCGGCGTCGTTCCGGATCAACGCGACATTTCCGGTCGGCACTTCAACCGTGCCGCCTGTCTTGGTGGCGACCTCGATTTTGCCGTCGCTGCTGGTGACCGGGCCAACAACGGTTTTCTTGTCCGATGTGGTTACGTGCAATTCCTTGTCAGTTGTAATCTGCGTGATCGCCTTAAAGTCGACTGTCACGTCGCCCGCGAACTCGGTGCGTAGCACCAGAGTCTTACCGTCCGATTTCACGACGGTACCGGTCAGATGGTCACCATTCTTCAACGTGACCTGATCGGCAAAAACCGCTGAACTCAATCCAAAAAACGCAATTAGAACCACAAATTCGACTTTACGCACCTCGACCTACCTCCTGCTTTCAAGAGTCAATTTTCACAGCTCAAACGCTTAGATGGCCCGGAATATCTGGAACAAAATCAGACAGGAAACAGCACAAAGCGGCGATTGAATCAAAGAAGATTACTGCCCGCGAAGCAAACTCGCTTAGCCCTTGGTTTCTTTGGATTCGGTGCTTTTGCTCTGCTCGGTCGACGGTGGCGTGGCCGGAGTATCCTTCATGCCCTCTTTCAAGGCACGAATCCCCTCACCCAGCCCCTTGCCCAGTTCGGGCAGCTTTTTGGGGCCGAAAACCAGCAGGGCAATCGCGAAAATAATAATCAAATGCGTCGGTTGAAACAAACCCTCAAACATCGGAACCTCCAAGGACCACACTACAACCTATTAATACGCTACCGGATGGGGAGGGGGAAGTCAAACCTCTCCCCGCACAGATTCTGAAATCTGTGCTGCATCCATCCCTTTACTAATACTCTGCTATTCGCCAGGACGGTGCTGTGATCAAAGTCACACTGCGCCGTGACAGTCCGAATCCGGTTAAGACGTGCAGTCATTTTCCCGGCATCGTCCAAGTTTTTCCAGTATCGCCAACCGATTTCCCCCTAGTTACTTCCGTGACCTTACCTCCGGTTCAGCGGGCAGGCTAATGTGAATTAGCGGCTGCAGCTCGCCGCTGAAACGGCGCGGCAAGACGCGCTGTGGTTAGCGCACCCCAGCAAGCCAACCGACACCGGAGAATCGCGTGAAGCGCAAGGGCCTCGCAGTCTTTTCCTTTCTTCTCTTGGCGGCCCTCGCTGCCCAGTCCAGCGAAAGCCAACCCGTGAGTTCTATCCAACTAATGGCTTGGCTCATGGCGGGCGTTCCCAGCAACCGTTTGGTTCGCATCGTTCAAGAGCGCGGTATCGCAGGCGTCCCAGGCAAGGATCAGATTCATCAATTCGAAGCCGCGGGTGCCGATGCGAACCTCCTTCGCACCTTGAGCGGTCTGAAATCTTCAACTCCTGGAGCCTCTGAAATACCCGCGCCTCTGTTGAAAGCCGCCGCTGACGCCAAAGCTCAGCGCTTCCACGAAGCTGAACTTGATCTCCGTCCGGCCGTACTTCTTGATCCTAATAACTCAGCGTTGCACTTCGCACTTGGCGGCATGCTCATCCGGCAGGAGCGTTGGGATGACGCCTATGACCAGATCACGCTGGCCGCGCAGCTCATGCCGGATCTCCCCGAGAATCACAGCAGCCTGGCCTACATTTTTTATCGCCTGGATGATGGTCCGAATGCGATTGCGGAAGCCCGCACCGCCCTCAGCATGGACCCCCAGAACGCGGAGGCTTACCAGTTCCTCGGCCTGGCTCTTTATTCCAACGGACAATACGCCGCTGCCGTCCATGCCTTCGAGGAGTCGCTGGCTCGTGATGCCGTGAACCCCGATACTTACTACGATCTGGGGATCACCCTGAATGCCGCGGGAAATCTGGCCGCCGCCATCACCGCTTACCACCAGGCCATTCATCTAAATCCATCATTTTGGGAAGCCCATTCCAACCTTGCAGTGGTCCTGCATGAAGAAGATAGGCTGGACGAGGCGATTACTGAATATCGCGAAGCCAAGCGCCTGGCGCCAGATGAAGCTTCCGTCCGAAATAATTTGGGCAACACTTATTGCGACAAGGGCGACTTCGATGCCGCCATGCTCGAACTGCTCGAACTTTACCGCCAGCATCCGGAGTGGCAGCAGGGCCACGGCTGCCTGGCCCGCGCCTACCTGTCAAAGAAGGATTACGGTAACGCTGTCCGGGAATTGCAATCGGCGATTCGCCAAAATCCTACCAGCGCCGCCGAACACCGCATGCTTGGGGAGGTTTTCGTCCTCACCGACAAGTTGGAGGATGGTGTCCGCGAGTTGCGCCTGGCAGTAACGCTCAATCCGGATTCTGATGCTGCCCACCACATCCTGGGCACTGCGCTGTTCCAGCAGCAACAACTGGAAGGTGCCGAAAAGGAATTCCGCGAGGCGCTTCGTTTGAATGCCTCGCCGGATAACCACTACTCGCTCGCAGCCTGCCTCATGACCATGGATCGCTACCAGGAGGCTCTGGCCGAACTCGATGCCGCTGCGCGCCTTGATCCCGATCGCACCCTTTACCGTGCCCGCCGCGAAGAGCTGCTGAAACTTATGAAACAAATGAACTCCCGGTAACTACGGGACAATGCCGGTCGTGTACTCCCGGCAGCTTCGCTGGAGTCCTGCAGTTCCATACACTGGTTATCCGGGAGTCTTTGATTCATGGATGTGACGCGATCGGCACAAGCTGCAGCCGCAAAACCGGCACGCTCGGAGCATCCCAATTCCGCATCGCCGGACCGGCGCACCCTTGCGGCTCCGGGTGAGGCTGCGCACAAGTCCTCGGGCTACGGCTTGCCATGCGCCAAGTGCCGTCTCTACTATCCCGCGAATCTCGATGCTTGTCCCACCTGCAACGCCAAAGAAAGAGTTTCACCCAACGTCGTTCCAGCCGTTCCTAAGTCGCAAGCGGCAGCTGAGCCGGCGCCCGACAATGCCATCGTCGAGCAGGAACGGGAAGCATTCCTGAAAGAGTTCAAGTCCCAGCTTTTCGCAGCGCATGCGGAGGTCGCAAATTCACCGGCAGTTTGCTCTCTGGGTGAGTATCACGTTCAAGAGGCCGAGGTGGCTTCGATCTGCAAGACTTGCTATGACCGGCTACAGGAGCGGGTGGACGTTTGCGAAGCAGCTCTGCATATGGACGTGAAGGACGCCGCTCAAATCGTCTACGACGCCGTCTGGGCCGATCCTTCTGATCCCAGCAAAACGTACACGAACGCGGCCAGCGCCCTCTTGGCCGAACTACGCAAGCGTGCAGGCGTCTCCAGCATGATCGGACCCTTCCAACCTCTGGGCAATTAGGCCTCGTTAATCAGGACGTACTCGACAAAGTTCTTTTTCGAAAGATTCGCTGGGCGTTCTACGCTAGCTCGTTCAGGCCAGTCTGACTTGCATACGCGCTTTGCAGTAAAGAAGCCGTGCTGTCAGCAGAAGAAGCGATATTCGAATTCAGCGTGCCCAGTAATCCTTCGACCAACTGCAGAGACTGGGAAGCAGCCGTGGCCTCGTTAACTTGCGCCGCCGATGGCGAGCTTTTCAAATCACCGAGAACCGTCGCAAACGCAGACTGTGCCGTGGACAAGTCCCCCGAGCTAAGAGCACTCCCGAGGGCCGACAGGTCAGTCGAGAGTTGAGAATTGGCCGACAACGTAGTTCCCGTGGACGTCGCCGAATTTTGCAGAATCGTCTGCAGCGTCTGAAACGCCGACTGAGCACCCTTCAGATCGCCCGACGTAAGACTGCTTTGCAGCGTCTGCAATGCCTGCGGCTGAGAGGAATTTCCGGACGAGAGCACATACTGGCTAAGACCTGCGGCCGAAATCGAACTGATCAACATTATTCCCCCGGTCAAATCTATACGGCCGAACAGATGTATCGCCGGTTGCCGCTTATCCAGGCTATCGGCAGTTTCGTCACGAAACTTTAGAGCCATGTTCTTGGCGGCAATCACCGAGGCGTCTATTGCAAATAAACAACTTCCCGCCTCGTTTCCAGAGATGAGCGCAAATTTCCTTTGCCCGCAAGAATCGGATAGTCCGTTCCCGGCACCTGCTCAATACTCGTTTCTATTATGACTTCCACGAACATGACTTTCGCTGGCGCGACTGCCGATGCCATACTGGCAGACGACGCAACCATGCCTACGGACACTCTCAAGGCCGACGCGGCGCAACCTGAAAGCACTCGGCCAGGAACCTCCCGGCCCGGCGACGATCAGTTCTGGGATGCCGTGATCGCACGCGACTTCCGCCGCGACGGACAATTTGTTTTCGCCGTCGCTACGACCGGCGTTTACTGCCGGCCGTCGTGTGCGGCGCGCCGTCCGAGGCGCGAGAATGTTACGTTCTTCTCGCGTCCAGAGCAGGCGGAGAAAGCCGGATTTCGCGCCTGCCTGCGCTGCCGTCCGAAAGAATTCAGCGGCAATCCGCAATCGGATACAGTCAAAGCCATCTGCCGCTATATCGAGCAGCACCTCGATGAGACCATCACGCTCAATCGCCTCGGCAAGGTATTTCGACAAAGTCCCTTCCATCTGCAGCGCCGCTTCAAGTCCGTGCTCGGCATCACACCGCGGGAGTACGCCGATTCCTGCCGCCTGCGCCAGCTCAAACGCAACCTGCAGTCCGGCGACAATGTAACCCGCGCCATGTATGACGCGGGTTACGGCTCCAGCAGCCGTCTCTATGAGAAGACCGCCTCGCAACTGGGCATGACGCCCGACAAGTATCGCCGGGGCGCGATCGCTGCGACCATTCGCTATGCCATTGCCGATTCACCCCTGGGACGCATGTTGATCGCGGCCACAGACCGCGGCATCTGCGCGATACAGTTTGCAAAATCCGATTCCGAATTGATCGAAGGTCTGCGACACGAATTTCCTTTTGCCACGCGCAAGCTAGACGAAAGCCGATTGCAGGCATGGATCGAAGCCTTGCTATCCAAGATGACCGGAAGGGAATTGAACGCTTCGCTTCCATTGGATATTCACGCCACGGCTTTTCAGCGGCGAGTGTGGACTTATCTGCAGTCAATCCCGTTCGGCGCAACGCGGTCTTACGGCGAGGTAGCGAAGGCCATCGGCCAACCCACTGCCAGCCGGGCTGTAGCGCGCGCCTGCGCCACCAATCCCGTCGCGGTAGCGATCCCGTGCCATCGCGTGGTCCGCGAAGACGGCAACATTAGCGGCTACCGCTGGGGCGTGGAGCGCAAAAAGGCGCTGCTGCAAATAGAACAGCGGGGGCTGTAAGGAGCCGCGAGACTTGCGGCTCCTCCGGTTCCAACCATTAGTGCGGTCGGGGTTGCTCGAGCAGCGCAAACTCCGTGGGCTCCCCGTGCCGTGCCATGGCGGCCTCACTGCGGGATCGCAAAAGCTGGCTCCCACCTTCCCGAGCAGGGGTCCAAAGCTCTGACAGGAAACAGCGGGCATCATAGCAGTGGAATACGACCATGCCAGTTCGGCCCACTCGACGCCCGCTGACTTGATTCGTCATCCCTATGAAGACGGTTTTGCCAGCGGAATTCTGCACGGTGAGCTGGTCGTGCACCGAACCGATCGAATACTGACCCGCCGGAAACGTTTCGTCAGAAATCGAAAAATCGAACGGCACCTTGACCGTGATCCGTGACTGTGCCGTAGCATGCGTGCCGGCGAATGCTATCCATATGCAGAGCACGGCGAAGTGGAGCGCTTGCTTTTTCATTCTCATTTCCTCCTGATCGTTTAAATGTGCAGCCCAAGTCAACGCCAATCTGCCGCAAGCGGACTGGCAGGACAATGGATGGAAGGTGGTGCGGCTCGGAAATGAATGTGACCGGCTAAGCAGCTGAGCGTAGGGAGTTTGAGAGAGAAAGTGATTCTTCCTGCCTAGCAGCGAAACGCCCTTTTCGGTGTACACTCAGCAGCAACACACTGGGATCAGGGATGGAACGACCCGCCGCGAATTCGAACAAAATCTGCTTTGGTCTCTTCGAAGCCGACCTTGAGGCGCGGGACCTGCGCAAGTCCGGGGTGAAGATCAAACTCAACGAGCAGCCTTTTCAGGTTCTGGCGTTGCTCCTGGAGCGTCCCGGTGAGGTGGTAACCCGCGAAGAACTACAGGCCAGACTCTGGCCCGCCGACACGTTCGTTGACTTCGATGTAAGCCTGAACGGCGCGGTTAAGAGACTGCGGCAGGCTCTGGGTGATGAATCCGACAATCCAAGATTTATTGAGACCCTGTATCGCAGGGGATACCGCTTCATCGCGCCGGTTTCGATTGCGAGTTCAGAGCGGGCTCCTCGCACGGAGACAACGAACAGCCCCCCTTCGCTTACATTACCTGTACTGGGCGGCATTTCGGATAACGGCTATGGAACCGGTTCAGGGCCGGAACAGCCCGTCCGCAAAGTTGGCCAGCACACACCGAGGTGGGCTTACATTGCCGTCGGTATTCTGGTGGCGCTGCTCATCGGCCTCTTTCTCGCAAAGACGCTAAGGCCATCGGCGAGAATTCTGGGGTTTACCCAGATCACCAGGGGCGGCAAGGTTCACCAACTAGCGGCGCTGGTGACGGACGGGCAGAGGCTCTATTTTCAAGCCGTGGACCGAGACCGCATCGCCTTGGCCCAAGTTTCGGTTAGTGGGGGAGACAGCTCCTTAATCTCGACCCCTTTCGATGAGACTTTCCTCGCCGATATTGCCCCAGATGGCTCCTCGTTATTGATCAGCAGTTTCGTAGGCACAAATAAAGAAGCTCCTATCTGGATTCTGCCCTTACCTGCTGGATCGCCGCGTCCGCTAGGAACGATGCAGGTTCACTCTGTCGTTTGGACGCCCGATGGACGCCGTTTGCTTTTCGCCAAGGGGGCCGACCTCTATGAGACCAATCCCGACGGATCCGATGCCAGGAAACTTGCTACCCTTACTCCGCGAATCAGTGATGTGGAGGTATCGCCGGACGGACAGAAGATCAGCGTAACCGTCAACGACTTCAGGACCGGCTTTAGCGAGTTCTGGGAACTCAATCGCGACGGGAGCCATCCCCATCGGTTGCTGCCGGACTGGGACGATTCTCCTCACGAATGCTGCGGGCGATGGACGCCGGATGGGGAATATTTTCTTTTCAGCAGCCTGCGCGACGGACGAAGCAGCATATGGGTACTGCCGGAGCGCCGTTCGTGGTTTCAGCCGAAAGCCAAGCCTGTGCAATTGACCAACGGTCCGCTCGATTTCTGGCAGCCGGTTCCATCGAAGGATGGAAAGCGAATCTTTGCCGTGGGTGGCCAGCCGCGCTCCGAAGTGCTCCGATATGATGGACGATCCTTCGTTCCATATTTCGATGGTGCGTCGGTGACGGACTTGGCATTCTCGGCAGACGGACAGCGCGTGGCCTACATTTCGGTTCCCGAAGGAGCCCTGTGGGCGAGCAAAGTTGATGGTAGTGACCGGATCAAGTTAAGTGATCCGAGTGTCATGGAGGCAGCCTTGCCGCGATGGTCGCCGGACGGAAGCCAGATCGTATTTATGGCGAGAAGGCAAAACACGGATTGGCGAGCGCACCTGACGGCGGCCAATGGACACGGTTTGCGGGAACTGATCCCCGGCGCGACGGCCGGTTTCGATCCAGCGTGGTCACCAGACGGCAAGTCGATCCTGCTGGCTTTGGGGGACCTGGGAGTGACCAGCAACAAAATCAGTATTCTCGATTTGCAAACGCAGAAAGTCGCCCCTGTTCCGGGAGGAGAAAATCTGTTTTCGCCGCGCTGGTCGCCCGACGGACGTTACATTGCGGCCATCACGACCGACTCTCAAACGCTCATGCTCTTCGATCGTACGAATCAACAGTGGACCGTACTGGCGCACATGGGCGTGGGATTTCCCAGTTGGTCGCATGACGGGCAGTATTTGTATTTCGATTCCATTCTTACGGATGATCCGGCATTTTTCCGGGTGCGAATTTACGATCGCCAGCTGGAGCGCATCACCAGTTTGAAGGACATTCACCGGCTTTGGGGGTCAAACGGAGAGTGGAGCGGTTTGGGCCCGGATGATTCTCTCCTGGTTACCCGCGACATTGGCAGCCCCGAGATTTATGCCCTGGATTGGCAGCCCTGACGCGCCTTCATACGCCTATCAGCCGGCGGCGCTTCTTCGAGCCACCATCGCCCAGTTCACAAACGCCAGCGCGATGGTTCCAAACAGAATCAGTGACTGCCCGAAGTCTACTTGGGTTACCAGAACCAAGCACAAAATCAGGCCCACTACTGCGAAGAAATTCCCTCCCGGCAGGTGAAACATCGCGGGCGCCCCTTCCGGCTGCTTGCGGCGTAGTACAGGCAGGGCCGCGCATCCGACGCCGTAATAAAGCAGCCGCGCCACGGCGGAGAGCGTCACATTCCACTTGAAATCGCCGATCAGCGATAACCCCCAGACCATGGCCGCAAACACGAGAATCGAGACATGAGGTGTGTGAAAGCGCCGGTGCACGGCGGCGAAGACCTTGGGGAAGTCTCCCTGCTCTGCGAGAGCGAAAGGTACCCGCGGCATCGCAAGAATTTTCGCGCTGAGATATCCGTAAAAAGAGATGAGCGCGCCGACCGCAACTAAAGCTGCGCCTACGGGACCGATCGCAATACGTGCCACGTCGGCGAGGGGGCGCGGGCTGTGTATGGCATCGGGCAGCACACCCACGACTACCCACTGGATGGAAGCGTAAATCCCAGTGCAGAGCACCAGAGCGGTGAAGAGCGCAAAGGGGGCGTCCCGGCGCGGATTCTTCGCTTCGCTCATCGGCGCCAGAGCGGTCTCGAATCCGCCGTAGGCAAAGATGAGAAGCAACACAGCTTTCATCCACTGATCAACCCTGGCCGAAGCGGTGGATACGTTTGCCATCGCCCAGTGATGCCTGTGAAGCACGAACAGACCTAACATGATTACGGCAAATAGCGGCAAAAGTTTCGCCGCGGTGAACAAGTTACTAACCTGCGCTCCGGCACGCACGCCGCGAATGTTAACGAAAGCGAGAAGGCCGACCAGGCCGGTCAAAATCAGTGCCCGGGGGATCGGGCTTTTGGCGTGCGGGAAGAACTCACCCAGGTAAACTACGAACAAATTCGCATTGGCGGCGGGCGCCGCCACTTGCCCGAGCCACAGCATCCACGCGGTTTGAATCCCCATAAGGCGTCCGAAGGCGACGCGGGCGTAGAGATACGGCCCGCCCGCCTGCTGGAATCGCGACGCGACCTCGGCGAAGCAGCCCATGATCACGCTCATGCCGATGCCTGCCGCAATCACGGCGCACGGACTGTAATTGCCGATCAGCTCCGCGACTGTCGAGGGTAATCCGAAGACCCCGCTGCCGATGATGGAGTTCACGACCAGCGCGACCAGGCTCCAGCGGCCAATGACGCGGATCAATTCTTGACGAGGAGCCTGAGCGGAGGGAAATTGGAGTTCCACTATCGCAGGTTTGTATCACAAACCGGTGTCGCTCGCGCAACAGTTGCGGACTTGGGCGTTGGCCCGCGGTGCACCAATGTCTACGCCGCACATGTTACGCCGGTGCGTTGGGATGGTGACTTTGGAGCAGGTTGCGACTGCACTATTGGAGACAGTGCTGAGCCAGAAGTGCAAAAGGAAGCTGCGCTCGGGACGAAAGATCCTCAAGAGATACGCGTGAAAAACCTTGCCAGAAGCCGATTTCGCCCCACCCCGAGGCTGGATGGGAACTATCAGACCAAAGTAATTGTGTGAATTACGAAAGCGCATGATCGTGGGACATCTATCCGCTCTGCGCTGCCGATGAGATGTTCTAACGGCACAACTTAAATGCCACCAATGGCCTTGGGAATCGATCCACAGATGGACGACCTTCATACACGGATGATGCGAGTTACCGAAGACCTGCGTGTGATTCAGCGCGAGCTGAACTGCGCTGCCATGCAAGCCCCCAGCGATCCGGAATTGATGGAAGCGCTCAGCGCGCTCCCGGAGACCGAAGCGATCCAGCTATTATGCAAGGCCCTCGACCAGATGCGGCACTTTCTTTGGTTTTACACCCAGGTCATGAGCAACGATCCGGAGCTTGGCGATAAACTGCGCCAGTCAAATGCCTCGAAGACCGTCGAAGACGGCAACATGGACACGTCTTTTCTGGATAAACTCACCCGCGCCGATGAGGCCGTGCTTTTGCGCTACCTGGCGGAAGCAAAAGAACGCAAGCCGAATTAACCAATACGCCCACGGGCGATCGTTCTCTTTACATCTCCATCTGAACTTAGTACTACAAGGTTGGCTTCCGCTCCAGGCATCAGCCTCCCGTGTTGCGAGAGGCCCGTCGCGCTCGCCGGATTCAGCGTAGCGGCACGCACTGCATCGCGCAGGCTCCAGGTGGAGAACTGCATCACGTTTCGCACGGCACGATCCATGGTCAGGACGCTGCCAGCGAGCGTGCCATTGGAGGTACACCGGCCATTCTTGACCTCAACTTGGATAGGCCCGAGCTGATAAGTTCCATCGGGCATGCCCGCTGCAGCCATGGCGTCGGTGATGAGCACCGCGCGCTCGACGCCCTTGGCCTGCAAAAACAGTTTCACGACTTCCGGAGCGAGGTGAATTCCATCCACAATGATGTCGGCAGTGAGTTGGTCGCTGGTCAGCACTTCCCCGAGAATGCCGGGCTCGCGATGATCAAGCGGACGCATGGCGTTGAAGGTGTGCGTGGCGTGGCGTGCTCCGGCTTTCACCGCGTCGCGGGCGGCGTCGATTAGAGCGTCCGAATGGCCGATGCTCACGCAAACCTTGCGCCGCGCCGCTTCCGCAATCACCTCCATCGCTCCGGGTAACTCAGGCGCGATGGTCATCATGCGCACATGCCCGCGCGCGGCCTGCCAAAGGCGCTCAAAAACCTCCAGTGTGGGCTCGAGCAAGTTTTCCGGAGGATGAACGCCGCGCCGCTTGTGGCTGAGAAACGGACCCTCCAGATGAATTCCGAGTGGCCGAGCCTGAACCGCATCACCATTGGCGGAACGGAAATCTTGAGATCCTTCGATGGCGTCCGCAAGCCTCTCCAGCGCGGCGCACGTCTGATCAAGCGGTGCCGCAACGGTGGTAGGGAAGTAGCCCGTTACACCGTGGGTTGTGAGGAATTTGTTCAGCCTCGGTAGTTCGGCGGCCGACGCCCGCATCACGTCGAGCCCGGCGCCCCCGTGCATATGGATATCGACGAAGCCCGGAGCTAGAACGGCGTCTGGGAAATCGCGTGTGAAATCCATCACCGTCGCATTCTTCGGAACTTCCCGCTCCGCGCGCGACGAGACAGCGGAGATAAGTCCGTCCTCGATAAACACCAGCGGGTCGAATAGCTCTTCTTGCGGAGTGAAAAGACGATGAGCGCAGAGGACGACCATGTTGCGTTCGTTCATGATGTATTCGCAGCCGGTGCGCCACCAGTGTAACGCGAAAAATGCGTCTCTAAGGCTAGGAACCACCCAATTGCAGCAATGCTATAATTTATCTGCCTATCGAGAAGTAAACGCACGGGTGCTGTCCGATTACCGCCCGCGGCGCCGTCGGGGAGTGGCTCAGCCTGGTAGAGCACCTGGTTCGGGACCAGGGGGTCGGAGGTTCAAATCCTCTCTCCCCGACCAATCTTTCTCTCGCCCATTCAGTCGGTTACGCGGCTTTAGCGGCTTCCAATTGATCCTCTTTTTTCGGTACATTCGGTACAACTGAGGGCAATTCGAAGCCGAATCCGCTTTTTTCCGCCCACATTTTGCGAAACGGAACGTCCTCCCTGATCTTGTCGTAGAGGTCGCTCATATCTTTTCCCGCGTGCCCCATCCAGTAGTCGTACAGCCCTTTGGGGCAGTCAGTGTAATTCTTCAGATATGTGTTCCGAAAACGCCGAAACGCATGGTTCCCAGCCTTGTGCGTTCCGGTGTGGGGATTGATGTAGTTGAGTTCCTTGAGAGCCGGGTGCAGATGGCGACGGATGATGTTCGATGAAGAGAGTGGTTTCCCGGTCCGAGAAGCGAACAGGAATCCAGACTTTCGTTCACCGACAAAGGCTTTCAAAAGAGAAGCGATGGCTGGATGGATGTCCACGTCGCGGAGTGCGTTAATGGTCTTCAGGCGGGTCTTCACTTTGCAGTGACGTGCCTGCTGCCTAACGCTGATGGTTCTGAAATCGAACGAGATGTGCTTGTCGATCTCAATACCAAGTGCCTCGCTTATCCTTAAGCCAGTCGCACCGCAAAGAACGAATAGCATGCGTTCCTTCGGCTTTTTCCATTTCGCCAGCCCAGTCATTACCCCCGAAGAGAAACTCGGCGTGTTTTGCTTCGACTTCTCGACTAGAGGCACGTCCATGAACTCATGGTTCCACTTGCGTGGGTAGACTTGATTGCCGTCACCATCCACAACTGATGCAACAACCATTTTGGGAACTTGGAGGTAGTTTTCGATGGTTTTCCCCGACATTCCCTTGTCCGCCATGAGCGTCACCAGCTTTTTCAGCACTCCATTGTCTACGACCGATACGGGATGCTCTCCTATCTGAGGATTGATCTCCTTATTCAGGATGCGCTCCCATTCATCAATCGTTCCGGGTTCAACAGGTTTACGTTTGCGTTTACGGAGATGCTCAAGCCAGCGTGATGCTTGCTGCTCGAACGTGACACAGTCTTTTTTCTGTTGCTGTACAACCTTGCTGAAGTGTTCGACCGAGTCAGCGCCGCTTGCCGCAACGATCTCACGCGCACGCCGTCTGCGCTCCGACGCCGAGAGTTTTCCGACTCCAGAAATCGGACAAATCTTTGCTCGCATGTGGCTCCGTTGATATTGACCCGGTACATCCTGCCACCAACGAACAACCCACCACTTCCCACTCCTCTCAATGTGTCCATCTTGACCAGTTCGGCGGGACATTGACTTTCCTCTCCGCTTCGCTGGTGTCGCGGTACCAACCTTAGAATCGCTGGCAGGGAATTGCAAGAGACTGCCACGCTGGCGTCTCGGAGAGATCGGTATCGCGGGCGATGTCGGGGTGTCTACCGCGAAGGGAGCAGCGACACATTCAACAGTGCCGGAACTCCTGTGCTGAGCAGGTGTCCCTGCGACGGTCGAGGCAGTCGCCGAAGGATCATTCGACCCTGCGGGCCGCAGCGATATTGGTTCCCGCACGGTGCCGACTGATGAGAGTCTTTGCGGTTTGTGCTGCTCCAAGTTTTCTGCTCACGTTTCTCTTCCCAATTATTAGTTGTTGTCCGTCAAAGTCTCTCTACCGCTTTGATGACGAGAAATCCGCGAACGTCGCAGTTGTCCGCCGCAGCACGTCTTCTCGCCTCAAGTAAGAGCGTCCATCGTTCAGAAGTGACAAAGTTTGGCGCTCGATTCCCTTCCGGGGTGGTTCTCGTGAGCCGGGACATTGCGGGGCATCAACAAACCTCAAACAAGATTCCGGAGGGTCAAACAACCTCAAATACGACGACCCGCCCGCAACCCGCTACCACAGCCCGTCTCCAGCGAATCATTCCTGCTCTGCTCGGCATCAAAGTGCATGAGGGAGTAGGTGGGCGCAAGCCCCAACTGAAACCCGCAACTACAAGTAACAGGTAAGCCGAAAGGCAGAAGCCTGCTGACTCACGCACGGGAGGGCGCGTGAGTGAGCAGGCTTTTTGTTTGAAGTTGAGTATTAGAAAGTGTGGATTTGATCATCCACGGGCTTCCCACCCAAGAAGCTGATGCGGGGCGCTCCTCACAGCGCCCCGATTGTGAGGACTTATGAATAAAGACAACTTCGTCAACGATCCCAATTACGGCAGAGGCTTCCGCGTCTGTGCCTCCGGCGAGGTGCATCTCGACGGCGAGACCTGCAACTGCAAGCTAACGCCGCAAGTAGAGAAGCACCCAGCGGCAGACCTCGGCGTCGAACCGCCCGTTACCATGCCCGGCAGCGGCGCTTACGCCCGACGTGAAGACCCAGCGACAAGCAAGGAAGCGGCAATCAACGTGAACAGCGTAGCGCTTGAGGCCCTCGTGGTGGACGCACTGCGCTCTCACCCTGACGCCAGCATTCAGGATGTAGTCGAGATCACGGGCGAGCGCTATCGCAGCGTCAGCCCACGTTTCGCACCGCTTCGTCGCAAGGGCTTGATCTACGTTTCAGGCAAGAAGAAGGCAGCGCAGACCGGGCGCACCGTGCAGACGTGGAGGGCAGCATGACCGACAAGGTTAAACCCAGATACATGACGTGGTATGAGGAGGCGTTCCAAGCGGAACCCGCTGTGCGCCACATGAAACCAACGGCACGCCATTTCTACCGGGCGTTGTTGATCCAAGCATTTTATTGCAGCACGCGCCCGTACTTGCCAGATGATGACTCGCAGCTTTGGATGCTGGCGGACGCCGAGTCCGAGGAGCAATGGCTGGAACACGCCAAGGCGGTGAAGAAGATGTTCACCCCGGTGGAAGTTGAGGGCGTGAAGCTGCTGAGCCAGAAACGTCTGCTACATGAGTGGGATGTGCTGGTCGCCCAGCTATCGGGTAAGGGGTACGGTGGGGGGAGGGTGGGAGGGGGGTCGCACCCCCGTGGCACACCCCCCGACAACAGAACAGACCAGACCAGAACTGAACCGACCGTAACAGACCTCAGCCTACCGCATCACAGAATAACTGAGACTACCTCATCAAACCCGAATCAGAACCCGAACGGAACTGACCAAGCAGGAGCAGGTTCGGGCATCGGGCTTCAGGTTGATGAAGAAGTCTCACAATCAAAAACGAAAACAGAACCCCCTGAAGGCAGTGGGAAGCCAGTTACAACCAAGGTAGCTGTTGTTGCTGAAGAAGAGGATGGTACTGCCCGTGGGGTCAAGAGCGAGGACTTGGTGACAAGGTTCTGGCTCATTGCCAAGAAGAAACCCAACGACGGAGAGTTCTGCGGCACGAGGAATTGGGATGCCGACCAAGAACAGATGCGCATCATCGTGCGAGACCACGGCATCGAGAAAGTTAAACAGGCTCTTGACCATCTGAGCAGGTCAGACTTCTGGGGATGCCAAACCAAGGGAAAGCTGGATGGCATTAAAGGCTTCGGCAAAGCACTGGAAGCTATCTGTGTACAGGCGCAGAAATATCTGGACAAAGCTAAGGAGACCGCCAAGGCGGCAAGACAATGAGCAAAATAATTGATGGCATCAACTACACGGTGAGGATCGACATGCGCCGGGTTATCGCATGGGCTGTGGTGCGGGAGCATGATACCAACCACATCCGAATGGAACCAATCACAATGAGTACCGACCCACAGGAGCAATGGATGGACAGCGTATACATCCCGGTGACGGAAGACGACGATGGCAACGAGACCATCAAGCCGCAGGATGTAATCACGGTGATCCCGGCGACGGCTACAAGCCAAGCATGGTTTGTGCTGCAAGCCGATGGCAAGGACTGCTATACCAAGTCTGGTGCGCCGACCCGTAAGCTGCGTGTAGAACATCCGGCGGGATTTCACTCCGCTGGTACGGACTACAGCGCATGGCTGGAAGAAAGACGCATGGAATTGGAAGATAACTGTGAACAGCAGTACGAGTGGTACTTCAACCATCTGGCAATGTGGGAGAGGGTGGAGGAGCGCCTAGCGGCTGGTCACGGGAAGCCGATACACCAAGTTGTAGGGATTACGGTGAGTTGCGGAATAGCGCAGTGTGCAGAGCGGATTCAGAGCCTTAATTGCCTCCTGCGATTTCTCTGTACTGTCCACACTCTGCGGCTCGTCAATGATCACGATGGGAGTCGTGGACTGGATGAACTCGATGGGGCGAACCCCGTTCGTCTGATCGCGCTCTCGGTATATGACGGCGCTCTTGTGTTCTTCCTCAGTCCCCGTGAAATTCTTGCGAAAAGCGTCAATGTTGATGACAAGAATCTGGATTGTGTTGCTGGCGGCAAATTGCCGCAAACGGTTGGCGGTTTTGGCGTCGTAGACAAAGGATTCGAACTCGATGTTGTTGTAGAGCGCTTTAAAGTGCTCACGTGTGATCTCGATGTTCTTGAGTACGCCTTCTCGGATTGCGACGCTGGGAACGACAATGATGAACTTCTTGAAGCCGTAGCGGCTGGCAAGTTCAAAGATTGTCCGTAGGTACACATAGGTCTTTCCTGTTCCGGTTGGCGAAAGTCGTCCAGAGTCATTTTGGGTTTCGCGTCAGAAGAGTGACGGCGCATTCGTAGATGTTTCAGCAGATACCGAAAGTCTGCGCCCGAAAAGGAACTCGCTCGCTGGGTCGTGCTCTCG